>Ga0308156_1000017_pt1 | contig 806917 bp, 717 predicted proteins | sample PhyAR2_FD_201041 | JGI IMG/M metagenome (GOLD analysis project Ga0308156, IMG submission 201041) | Phyllosphere microbial communities from UC Gill Tract Community Farm, Albany, California, United States - DLSL A.R2 | ecosystem: Host-associated > Plants > Phyllosphere > Unclassified | place... | reverse complement strand
ATGGCTTCTGCCTTGAAGCGTTCAAAGTCGAATGGGTCTTTTTCTTTCATGACCGTGTCGTTTGAATAATTGAATATAAATAATCTTATTGAATTATTCCTCTGACACAGTTCATGTTACAGTCTCAATCATAAAAATTTTTGAATTTAGCAGATGGGTTAATACTAGAGCATTCAGTTTTAAAACAGCTTTCGAAAATGGACTTGATAAAATCTTTTTTTTCTTCCTCTAATTCCTTTGGAACTTGAAAAAGTACTGCATCGTGCATAGGAATTAGAAATTCAATTTCCTTATCCTTATTGCATATTTGAATTATTGCTTTTTTTAGAATCAGTGACGCCGTTCCCTGAATTCTTTGGCTGATTGCCCAAGAGGATCTTTGCTCATTATCAAAAAGGTAGCGATAGTTCCCGTTTCGAGTGCCTAACTTTTTTTCAAGACCTAGTTCCTCCGTTATTTTAGCTCGATAATCATTTAATTTTGAATAATTTGCAAATGCAGCAACAATTTTTGGGGATAATTGTATTGAATGCTCCTGGAGGTTATAATCTTTTAAGATTTGAATATTCTGATTTATATCCATTCCATAGGAAAACTTGTAAAACAAGCTTTTACAGAATTTTTTTTGATCCTCATATTCTGGTAAAAAATCGCTAATGTTTATCCTTTTGCCAATTTCCTCATAGATATACTTTGAATTATATTCTTCAATAAGCAGTCCATCCTGTGAATCATCTGCAAGAATTCCTGCTTCAAACTGTTCATAATCGATATATAAAAGCACTTTTCCTTCATCGGCTACAATAACTGTCCTATACTTTCTGCTTAAATTTTGCAGATTTGGCATAACTATCTTTGTCCTCGCAGTGATGGTACCAAATGAATCATATATTGGACGAATTTTCTTTTGCTTTGGTTTTAAAGCGCCAATAGCAAGAAGCGAATTCAAGTCAGTGGTATTTTTCTTTTCTTCGTAAAGAAGTTTGATTAGTGGATGCCTATTTTGTGCGTCTTTCAAGAAAAAATAGTACCCTTTTTCTTCAATTATAAGCTTTAAATCACTATATATAGCTCTACTTTCAATTTTCTCTAATATAGTCTTCCAATCGCTAGTTGATATTAAACCATATTCTAACTGCAATTTATTTCGCAGTCTATAAACATTCTGACTAATTTCTTCGATCCAATTCTGGACATTTACGGTATCAACCGTTATTCCTTTGTACGTTCTTTCTAAGTTTATCTCACGAATATGTCTCTCTACATTTTCAAAACGATCAAATTCTCCCTGCTCATTTAACTTCTTAATCTGTTTATCGAATGCATTACTCATAGCTATTAGTAGACGATTATAGAATTTCCCCGTTTCTAAATCGTCAACCTTTTCTAGCCCCTGGTAAATCTTTTGGGTTTTTATATATGTTTCATTTTCTTCCTCAGTATAAAATTCGGAGACTAAAGTCCAAATAGACCAGGGTATAACTTCTCCTGGAAGGCTTTTATGACCATGGCTTTGTTTTGCTATTTGTTCTATATCTATTAATTTGGAAGGAAGCGGCTCTTCTCTAAGGCTCAACCAAGTTGCAAGATTGTCCCAGTCGAATGAAATAAGCACAGATTCACTAGTAAGAAAATTAGAAAGAGTATCCTCCATGTAAAAATTCTCTCCATCATACATATAGAACTTCCCTTGTTTACTGCCTACTGCGTTGGGAAGTTGGCTGATTAAAAACAAATTTTTGGTTGTCATAAAGAAATAATTTCAGGCAGGTCTCGCGATATTTTGTTGATTCTCAATTTTGGAAAGCCGAGGACAATTGGAGTAATTTCGCCCGTACCTATATATTTTTCATAGGCCTGGTTGTGGATTTCTGTCATCGTTATATCCATTAAGCCAGCTAGTTCTGTAGGCGAAACAGTTTGTAAAGCAATCAAAGCGCAACGTTTCGCTAGGTGACCCAGTATGTACTTTCTTTTTAATGCCGATTTTATAGTTCCAATTGCATTGCTATCTGTGGTGCTCAAATACAGACATGCCCCAGCTACAACTGGCGATTTGTCTGCCGATTGAGGTTGTGAAACAATATTATTTGCATAATTCTTTAATTCATTATTGTCAATTTTATGAAAAGCCATTAGCTTTAATATCTGAAAGGACTGCCAAGGGTATATATTTTTTTCTGGGTCTATGACCAGGGGAACTAAAAGAGCAACAACCTCATTAGTGAGATAATTAGGTTGAATGGTCATTAAAAACCTCGTATAGATTTCGGTATACCATGGATTATCCTCGAAACGTTCGGTTATAGCCTGGACAACCTCTCTAAAGTTTATAAGCTCACATAAAACAGGTGTTCTGGCAAAACGTTGTAATCGTTCTATTGCAAACTTGAACTTCTTACGATGTTCCAAGTCCAGAGGTTTTTGGATGCTCTCATGAAACATCTCATTTACCATCATTACCGATATTTGTACCTCTCTTGCTCTACCGGAATCCATCAAACTACAAATCTGTTCAATTTGCTTGTCACGTGCGGGGGTATAATCTAAAATCTTAAGGCTATCATCCTCTTGATTTTTATCCAGGATTTTTGTTTTTTGAGCGTTCAGGTTGAGTCCAATTTCATTCAATTGATCCGTTAAGATCATTAATGCTCTCCTTGCCTCAAATTTATTTTTGCAAATTATCCGGATGTCATCCATATACCTATAATAATTAGGAAACAGATTAAGCATATGGTTATCCACTTTTGCCAAGAAAAGATTGGCTAGGAAGGCTGATGGTTCTCTGTTTTGTGGAATCCCATACCCCGGTGTGCTTGTATCATTTTGCCATTTCTTCAGCTGTTCAATTACAATATTTATAGCTGCATCATATTCGGTTTTACAACTAACATGGATACGAAATTCATTCAAAACGGTTAGTAAGGATTCAGTAGAAATATGATCATAAAAAGTGGTGATGTCAGTTACAACTAGATGAGACGGTTCTTCTTCTAAAACTGCTTGGATCTGATGTTGAAACTTTCTCCATTGTTCTACGGAATGATAAAAAAAGTAATCGTTGTTATTTGATTCGTTATAATTATACCTTACGGAGTAAATGTTGTTTTCAATTACTTTTTTATCAAGTTCTCGCGCAATGTAATCAACTGCAGCTTGATAGATGACCCTGTCTAAAATGCATGTCTGTATTGCCTTTCGGGTAGTAAATCCTTCTTTTGGAATAGTAAAGAATTCTGCCTCGGAAGGATTATAACGGCCATTAATTAAGTTTGATTGAATAGCACTATAAAGATTTGTAGATGTTAAGAAATCTCTCATAAGTTGAGGATCAGAAAACCAGTCATCTGTTAGATCTTTTTTTATGTTTCCCACTGCTTTCCATAAATTCAATCTTGCACCATTAATAAAAACATTACTTAGGTCAATAATATCTCCATTTTCTTCGTTTATTATGTGATTAGCATTAGTCGTAAACACTATTTTTTCATTGTTACTATCATTGGTGATTAGCAGGTTATTAATGTCAACAGAACTCAAATCTCTTATGTGTACATTGCTCCCTACGGCAAAATCATCATTCAGTTTAGTTACAATTCCGATCAGAACAGAGCTTCTTTGCATGAATACACCACTACCAGAATAGCCCCCAATCCATGCATGTGCATTGTCGCTTTGTATACCATCAACAGCACTGACGTTTAAAATACCATCTGGTGAGGAATGGGGGTTTTGGAAATTAAATATGGTCACATTATCACGGTTGGTCCCAGTAAAACCAGCGGATCGGAATTTTCCATCTGAACGCTTATTTTTATGAATTACGACTCTAGGAAAATTGGCGATTTTTTTTACTAGTGACTTCTTTACTTTCAGTATACAAAAGTCATTTTTCTTATCGACAATTATGTTTATTGGATCAATTGATTGATCTTCGAAAACTGAAGAATCTAGGTTCGGATTGTGATAAACACTTATATAGTGTATCTCCGACAAATCGTGTTTATAAGAATTATAGTCAGTTCCTCCTTTTTTTCGTTCCCCTAAAATGCAATGTAAAGCCGTGAAGACATACATTGTATCATTTCCCAATGATGTATAATAGATTACTCCACTACCCTGGATCGTTGTTAAAATTCCAGTTTCATCTTTAAGTTTTGTTTCTAAACGAACTGCTGTATTATACAGCAGATGTTCTGGTGATTTTGTGTTCAATGTATTATAGGTAAGGTTAGGCAATATCCATGTTCAAAGTTTGCATCAACACATGAAAAATTTAGCATTTCTTTTTCTTCGTCTGTGAACTTTAGGACTTTGGAAAAATCATGGTAGTTGAAATAAAATGTAATATGCTCTTTTACGTTTCTATATGGATTTAAAAGAATTTTAGCGAAAGTAGACTTGTTCGGTAACCTCGCCTTCTTTCCATTTGCGCAAATCAAAAAGTTCTTGCAATCAATCAACTTAAGTAATTTAAAGCTTAAGTTTTTTCTGCTCGCATGATGAGATAGCTTTACAACATCTACTTTTAACCTTTTAAGGCCCCGTTTATTAATTAATTCTTCAACAGCGATATCGACTATGTCAGGTATTGCATCGCCTAAATGTAGTATAGAATTATTTTGATATTCTAATAGAAATGCAATACTTGCTGCGTTCTCCAGTTTATCATCAAGTTCTTCATTATTATTTGCATATCGTATCCTTTCCGCTTTAAAAAGATTATCGAGAGAATGATCATAATCATTTGAATATGTTCCTACATCACTTGGGTTGTAAATCTTTTTAAACTGGGTATTGACCCAGTTATTCGGAGATAGTATTGTAAGATTCGCACCATGAATTTTTATTACTGACGGAGAAACAATTTTTTTATTAATATCCCATTTACTGTCAGGCTGATTGTGTAAAAATTTCTCAAGTTCCTGCATTTCCGCTGCACTTACATCAAATTGCTTTGGAAATTCTTGGTATATTTTATTATTCAGGGCGGAATTAAACCAATATTCACTAATGTCTTTAGGTTGAATTAAGTATTCCGAATTCTGCATATTTCTCGTAAGGTATACAATTCCCTTAATGTGGTCTTGATCTATATGTGTTACAATTACCAAATCCAGTTTTTGGCCGTTTTTTATGACATCTTCAAGCACTGGCTGGATGTGATTATTGTAATTTGCTATGCCATTTCCACCGTCAATAAGAATATTTCTAATAGCATTCGTTTGGTCTCTAAAAGAAAACAAGATACAGTCCCCATTTCCCGCTAGGAGGGTTTTAATAATAATAGTATGATTTGGTAATTTTGAAGGCATGAATTATAATATGCAGCAAATTAAAACCTTTTTTGTATCAAATATATAAATTTATCTTGTGGTATTGTTTATTTATTAAGCAGGGATTTATAGAGATTAGGTGTACTCCCTGGAACATAAAACTCCATTTTCGACATCATATTAATTTATGCCAATACTATTTGAAGTTTAATGTTTTTTATGACTGCTATCGATAATATTGAATCACACATCTATCTTAATGTAGATTTTACCAATTTCCCTTTAGCATAAAAGTGCCAGAAATCAAAGTAAAAATTATTTGCTGAAAATGATACATGTTTTGTACTTAATAGGGCGTCTTCGAATCTTTCATTGCTATCGCAATACTTTAGAATTAAAAGTAATTGTGGTAAACTTAAAAACCAACAATTGAAGAATGGAAAATCATTGAAGGTTGGGTCAATTTTAGACAGTTCCTCCGCCTGAGTTTTCCATTTTACTTGCTTGGATTGAATGTCTTTAATATTTTTGGATTCAAGTGAATCAGTGTCCATACAACTCACATCTTTCGTGGACAGCATTGACAAAATCTTATTTATGACCATACGATCTTGGAAACTCCCAAAATCCCACAGAGTTAATGCAATTCTCTCGATTTGCCTGTCCTCGAAATTTACAGTTCTGACCTCTGTTTTTTCTGTTAAGGATAATTTATTATCCTTTCTTAGAAGTATTTCCGTTCTACCTGCTTGAATTTGCGCATTAAAAAGGCTCTTAGCAAGGTCAATTACAAGTTTTAATTGATCTCCCGATTTAGCCAATCGAGTGAGACCCTTCTTTTTCATTTCTAACAATGTGATAGCCTTTGGGCTTTCTATTAATAAATCGACCTCACCTTTTTCAGGAGTACCATCAACATAATTTCCGTTTATAAAGCTTATATTTTTTTCTTCTAGTTTTTGGTAAACATATTTTTCAATGGCGACACCAATTTCATTGTTACTTTGATCTTTTACACCTTTCTGATTCCTAACCAGAGAAGCAATTACCTCGTAAAAAGCAGTCGCGCACCAACTTTTATCATATAACAGGTACTTTGTGGCAGTTATTTTTATAAGTGGTTTCTCACCGAAATTGATGAAATTGTATTCAGACATTTTGATAAAATCCCTGTTCACGGTATCTATTTCATGAGAAATGGAAGTCAAGATTTTTTGTATGGTCTCTAACGGAAGATCTACCTGCTTTTTTAATTTAGAGAGGTAAATATAAATAGGTCCAACTCTATTTGCCATCTTGTTTATGGCTTCGGAGACTTTATTAATCATATCTATAGTAAAGCCATACTGTGATTCAAATACAGAATTGTCCACCCATTTAAATAGATTTTTATTTATATCTACAACATCATTGAAGTCCGTCGATGGAAATGTAAAGATTGTGTCAAAGAGAGCGGTATTTCTAATGTATGCTTCGAAATCCTTTACTCCTGTAAAAATATTATCAAATTTATTATAGCTTTGGACATCTTCAATTGTTGATAATAGTTTTGCCTGGTTTACCAAGACCTCTATTTTTTTTGCATTTACCAAGCTATCAACAGTTTCGAATGGATACTTTGCAGCAAGATTTAATAGATAGCCGTAGGGTGTTAATGGTTCAGTATGGTGTGGAGCTGGCCCTAACTGTCTTGTTATTATAAAACGATTGAATTGATTATTATAGTGCCCATAGACTTCTAAGTAGTTGAAAATTCCATTCATTACGGTGATGCCACCTAGCTTCTTAATATCTTCTTCTATATCCATAGCTATCTTTTCCAATCCTACATATTTGATAGAATTTTCTTCAAGATAAATTTGACAACCCAAACTGCGCAGCTCATTAGCAGCGTTTGCTACATCAAAATGTCGTGGGAAGCGTTCCCTAAGCATCTCCATTTGCGTATCCGGGTCTGAATTTAACTCTTGTTCAATATGAATTTTGTCTTTGATGTGCTGAATTCCACGCTTCCAGGAATGGGTATCGCTGAAAGGTTTAAGTGGTTTGTTTAATTGCTTGAGTTGTGAAGTAATATTCAGGTATTCCCAATTATCTATATTTTCTAAAACTGATTCGTAAACTAATAGTTTCTCTAATAATTCTACATCAAGGGATTCTAAATCTGTCTCAGAGTTCGTATTATCCAAAATTGCTTCGAAATCGGTTTTTAACTTTGATTGAACCTCTGATAGGAAAAGGTTTTGTCCAGGATTTACGCTGACATACCTATAATAATCTTCTATTGAATCACCGGCAAGACTAATTTGCTCAACGGTGTTGTCTACGAAAGTTTTAAATTGTTGTATCATTAATTAATCATAAAATTTGGAAATTCCCAAACATGAGGAAAATCTAGTTTAGGAACATATATTAACCTGTTATATGGCAAGAAAAATTCAAATATAAATATTAATTTGGTGTATTGAAATAATTAAGTAATGAAAAAATATTAAAAATATAGAAGCTTAATTCAACTTCAAGTATTTTTGCTATGCTTGTATTTTTGCTATTTTTAACTTTTTTAAAATGGATTTACTTTTAGAAACTACGGTTAACGAATTAATGAATAAAGATATTCCATTGTCCTCTACATTATTGAAAGCAAAGGTTCTTGCGAGTAGAATTGGCCAAAGGGAGTTTTTAACATGGGTAACTAATGAAATTGGTGGATATCGTGATGATTTCCCATTGCCAGAATATCGACAGACCTTTGGAGATATCGTTGGCAATTATGTAAATGGATATAATATTATTTCAAACGCAATTCTTCCAGTTCCTACTTTTGATGAGGAATTCGACAAGAAAATAAGATTCATTGGGATATATGATGGAATTGAGGTTCTCGAAAAACTGGTGAAAAATGAAGGAGATTATTTACAAGTTCCTTTCGACCTACCACAAATAAAAGCATTTGAAAATCTCTTTTCAAATACGAGTAGTGCTGCGCCAAATTTTTCTCTTACCTCAGCAAGTATTAGAACTCCTAAAACAATATTAGATAAAATTATTAATACGGTAAGAAATCAACTTTTAGATTTTCTTCTATTAATAGAAACTGAATTTGGAGTTCAAGTTTCAATAGATACCCTTAAAAACAATGTAAATAAAATAGAACACTTTATGAGTACGACAATTAATAACAATGGTGATGGAAACTTTATCAATACGGGTAACAATGTTACTGCTTCCATCAATACAACAATTAATAAGCACAATTTTGAACAATTAAAAAAGACATTATCTGAACACAACGTGAGTGATGAGGATATTGAAGAGCTAAAATTGGTTATCAATGAAAAGAGCCCTGCCTCTGAGGATGACTACGGAGATGGAGTTAAAGGATGGATAAAGAAGATGATGAGTAAGGCAGTTGATGGTGGTTGGAAAATTGCGATTGGTGCTTCTGGCGGAGTGTTAGCAAGGGCATTAGGCACCTATTTTGGTTTCTAATTAAGCCATGATTAAAACGTAGAAAAACATTCATTTAAGAATGTTTTTCTACGTTTTGTTCTGCTGAAAGTGAGACTTCTGATCCGGTATTGACTATTGCTCCATCACCTGTATTGTAAATAATATTATACACCTGTTGGGCAACACTTTCATTGTTCTCTTTTTGATGGCTATTGAATTTGTCGATTTCAATTTCATAGTTAAATTCCTCTGCAATAGCTATCACAAATTCAAGTAGATTAGTTCTAACATGCACAGGGATTTCGTTTATGATTTTAGCATTTGTAACAGTACTTGCTTTGACCACTTTAATTGGTGTGTCTGACCTATAAAGTTTTTGAGCTGGTTCTTGGAATAGATGTAACGTTTCCATAGGTAGTTGCAAGGCCAATTCTTTGTTATTTCCCCCTCTGGCATTTTGTGCTGCCATGTTCTCCACTGTGACTATTGAGTCAAGAATAAGAAACTTCTCCAAAGCATTACCGGCATTATTTGCTATCATTGAAATTGGTAATTCCCTTTCATGATTATGAAGTCCAGCCTGTAACTGTACCATTAATCTTGCGTGACTTATACGATAATCCGGAAGCGTGTCTGAATTATCATACCCTTTTAATTCATTAGTCGCATATGTAATTAATTTTTCGTTTTTTACTAAACGTCCAAAGAGGTTCAATTTGATTAGTGGAGTAATTAAACTTTTTTCTGAATCTACTAAAGAATCAACTATTGGCTGGAGATTAAATATCTTGTTCATTTTTTAGTCAGCGGTTTACTTTATTTTACATAGAGTGGTAATAGCAATTTTCAATGTTTCGTTTTTTTAATAGGACACTTTTTTTGCATTCTTTCAAAGTTACATAAATGCTGGAACTTACAAATCAAATATTTATATTAGTAAATAATTGAATATTAATGTAATGGGTAATTTACTCGGTAACGGAAAGTTTGAAATTGAAGCGGATGGGGTAAAAATTATGGTCTCGGAGCATACGGTACAGGATCAACAGGTATATCGGTTGATCTTTAACGATAAGCGTCCGCCATTAGTGATTACAAGGGCTTCCACCTGGCACGGAAAAACGTGGACCAGCATACCACAAGGACGCCAGCAGGAAGCAGAGACTTTTGGACAGATTGTTACCCAGTACCTGGATAGGAGGTAATTTGTGTTATTATAATGGACAAAGAGTTTCAAGAGCGGAATTTATTCGTTTGATGGACTTAGAAAAAGCAGTGGTAGACTTTGATTTTTTAGATCAGGACTTACACGATGGATTTTCTTATGGAAACATTGCGGTCATTAAACCGACCGAAGATAAATGCAACTTCGATATCGTTCAGATGGAATGGGGATTTATTCCTTCTTACATCAAAAATAGGGAGGATGTGAAAAAGATGCGGTTCGGCTACAAGGATGGCGCTGGCAAGTGGCACCAGGCCTACACCACCCTAAATGCAAAAGGAGAGGAGCTGTTATTTATCGACGAGAAAACAGGCCGGGAGAAGATGTTTCGAAAAGCTGCGCTTGAACGGCGATGCCTTATTTTATCCAGCGAATTTTATGAATGGAGGCATATTTATCCTGTCAATAAGAGAACGGGCGAGCCATTAAAGACAGCCAATAAATATCCTTATCACATTGGGCTAAAAGACAAAGAATACTTTTTTATTGCGGCAATCTGGCAGAACTGGACGGATAAGGAAACGGGAGAAACGGTTGACACTGTAGCGCTGGTTACCACCGAAGCGAACTCAATAATGAAACAGATCCACAACAGTAAAAACAGAATGCCAACGATGCTTCCAGATGAACTTGCCTGGGAATGGATGATGGGTGATTTGTCAGAAGAAAAGATCACCGAACTTGCGACCTATCAGATCAGCGCGTCTGAAATGGAAGCCTATACTGTCGAGAAGGACTTTAAAACAACAGGCACACCCGGGAAAGCATTTGTCTATGCTGAAGTACCAGAACTTGCTTATGAGGTGTAATATAAAGCCGTATGCATTATGCGACGGCTTTACGTTATATAAGACGTTAATTTCGACGCAATTTACGAATGTCAGCAAGAATTATCCATTAAGGCCTACCTAAAACCAAATCTTGTTATCTCTTGTTCAAGTTCTTGCATATAGGCTCCTTGTAGTTGATTCGATAACGCCTCAAATTTTATTTTCTGAGTCTCCTGCATGTATTGTACATCAGTAAAAACTTTTTCATAAACTCCTTTTTGTCCAGTAGTATGTATCGTAATTATACAGTTGCGGAACATTACATCTAGTTGTCCATCCACTGGTTCAGTTAAGACATTTAATGCATCAGGGTTGACTTGTTTTAAGATTGAACATGCAATTTTCACATCTTCTATTGATAATGGCATAAATCATTCAGCATTTTGAGGTTCAAAATATATAAAGAAATCTAGCTCTAAATTCCCACGGGAAACAAAAATAAATCCTAACCAACCTTACTGCAATAGTACAATATTTATGTGTTATGTACTTTGCGAAAAGTAAGGTTAATTCTTGGTTTCATTGGCAACGTTGATTTTGCAATCCTGTGTTCCCAGTACTTTTGCAAGTCGCCTTTCATCAGCAGTAAGCTGCCGTGCTGTAGCTTAAGCGAATAACGCCTGCGGTGATCTTCTTTACTCCGAAAATCGAAATTTCTTTCTTCGCCCAAACTTAAAGACGCAATTTCCGTTTTCAGCCCCGGTACCGTATCCTTATCGGCATGCCAGGCAACAGAATCGTTGCCGTCCCTATAATAATTTAACAGCACGCCATGAAACTCCATGCCAGTTGCATGCTCGATGGCCGCTTTTATTTCTAACAGTTCAGGTGTCCAGGGCACAGGGATGCGCTGATCATCTTTGCGAATTGGCCGGTCACCGAACCATGCTGATAGCCTTGGGGTCACTACTTCCTTTTCATACATCGTTACCACATTTTGCTGCCAGGGAACGGAATCCAAAAATAGTTTTAAGTAACGATCACTCGCTTCGCGGGTCAGGAAGGAGGCATCGTAATCCATCAATTCCTGGGGAAGTAGTAAGTGGTCTCTATCGTCGAATAATTTTAACTGGTCCATTTTCTACTTCTTTTTTAAGCTTTTAATGTCCTCACGCATTTCCTTCAATAAATTCCCGATCATTCCAAGCTCAGCCAAAGACTCCGGCATTTGTTTGCTCTGGTAACTATGGAATTGCCATATTTCCAAAACATCTGCTACCTCTACGGTATAAGGTTTGAATTCCGGATTCAGGGATTCTAGTAAAAACCGGTCATGTTTCATAGTGACAAATTTGAAAACGAAGTCCTGCGTATCGTTTAAAATCAAAATGCAGGCGGTATAGGGCTTTATTTTCCGCCAATCTTGCACATAACGGCAGATAACCTCAGAACCGGAAGGAAGTGGCAACATGGAGTCCCCTGTGATTGGAAACATACGGAATGCACCGCTTGGCAGGTTCGGTAACGTAAACTTTGGCAAAGCTGCAATAAAATCAGGATCAGCATGACCGGCCACATAACCCGCTTTAGCTTTTACAGGAACATATTCGATGTTTTCCTTATTCTCTGAATTCACAGTAATCGTCAGTAGCCTCAACTTCTTTCCAGAGACATATTCCAGACCGCCGGTCTCCCGCTCCCGTAACTCAAAATCACTCCACAGAGTGAGGTCTGATTTTACAAGATCGTCTACAGAGAATTTAAAAAACGCCGCGATTTTTATAAGATCTACCAATGGCGGGTTTTCAGTTTTGCCATTTTCGAACGAGGTATACTTGGCACGGGTAAATCCCAACAGTTCTGCCTGCTGTGCCTGGCTGTATTTTCTCCTTGTCCGGAGCAATTTTAAATTGCTGTGGAAAAAAACTTTTGCGTCTTTCATTTTGTAATGTTATTATTAGTGACATTCATTTTGTCACTAATAGTGACAAATGTATAAAAAAATATTGTGAAAAATGGAACGGCAAGTAATTCACTGTGATCTGGATACTTTTTTTGTATCGGTGGAAAGGCTTTTAAACAGTGACCTGATTGGGAAGCCTGTGTTGATAGGCGGCAGCTCTGACCGCGGTGTGGTGGCATCCTGTAGTTATGAGGCCCGAACGTATGGTATTCATTCTGCTATGCCGATGCGGCTGGCCCGGCAATTATGTCCGGAAGCAATACTGGTAAGGGGTGATCACGATCTTTATTCGAAGTATTCCAATATTGTAACAGAAATTATCGAGCAGCGCGTTCCTTTGGTGGAAAAAGCAAGTATTGACGAGCATTATATCGACATGACCGGCATGGATAAGTTTTTCGGTACCTGGAAAATGACCCAGGAGCTCCGGCAGCTGATCATCAAGGAAACCGGCCTTCCGATCTCTTTTGGCCTGTCCACCAACAAAACGGTAAGCAAGATCGCCACCGGCGAGGCCAAGCCCTGCGGGGAACGCAAAGTAGAGGAAGGGACGGAGAAACCGTTCCTTGCGCCGCTGTCCATTCGTAAAATACCGGGTATAGGAGAGAAGACCTATCCGGTACTGCGCAATATGGGCATTTCCAGAATTATTACGTTGCAGGAAATGGATGTATTTACCATGAAGCGGGTTATGGGTGAAAATGGGGTTTCCATCTGGAAAAAAGCAAATGGCCTGGATGATAGCCGGGTTACCCCATTCCATGAACAAAAGAGCATGAGCAAGGAAAACACGTTTCTGGTAGATACGATAGATATGGTCCTGCTTAGAAAAACAATGCTTACTATGGTTGATGAGCTGGCCTTTGACCTGCGCAAAGACAACAAGCTGACTTCTTGCATTACCGTTAAGATCCGCTACAGCAACTTTGATACCCATACTACACAGGTTAAAATACCTTTCACAGCTTCCGAAAGAGTGATATCGGAAAAGGTGTTATCACTATTCCATAAGCTGTATAGCCGCCGGATGTTGATCCGCCTGATCGGGGTAAAATTCAGTAACCTGATCATGGGCAGTTATCAAGCTGATTTGTTTGATGATACCCTGGAAGACCTGAACCTGTCACGGGCGATGGATCATATCAGAATACGTTTTGGAACTAATTCCGTCATGAGGGGCTTTGCATTACCGGAAATAGAACGATAGGAGGGATTGTAGTATGTTGTTGAATGTGCATAGTTATTTCAGCTTAAGGTATGGCACCTTAAGCCTCGACCAGATTATCGAGGGGATGTTGTTATGTGGTTACGATTCCGCTGTGCTGACGGATATCAATAATTCTTCCGCCTCCCTGGACTTTATAAAAAAATGCCGTGCTGCCGACCTAAATGGTCTTGCCGGCATGGAGTTCCGAAATGGAGATCAGTTGCTTTTTATTGGTATCGCAAAAAATGCAAGCGGTTTCCAGGAACTCAATGAAATCATGACAAAGGCTAATCGGGAAGGATCAAAACTACCTGTTGCGGCGCCGGAATTTCATAATGTTTTTGTGGTTTATCCATATGGCGCCATAGATGTAAAAGGATTACGCGACAATGAATTTATTGGAATCCGGCCAACGGATCTGAATAAAATTGTATTCGAACCTGCATCGAATCACGACCGCTATGTGATCTTGCAGACGGTGTCTTTTCGCAAAAATGATTACAAGCTACATACTCAACTTCGTGCGATAGCCCATAACCTGCTGATCTCTCAATTAGGGGCCGAACAAGTGGCACGACAGGACGAGGTATTTTTGACAAAGGTCCAATTGTTGAATGCTTATAAGCACTTTCCACGTTTGATCAGCAATACCAATAAACTTGTTGGGCAATGCTCTTTTGATTTCGATTTTAAGAAAATTAAAAATAAAGAGACTTTTACCGGCAATAGGTATGATGATAAACAGTTGCTCCAAAAATATGCGATGGATGGTTTGCTGCGCAGGTATGGCCCGGCTAATAAAGCCGCGCGGGAACGGGTGGTAAAAGAATTGGACATCATCGACAACCTTAATTTTTCCAGCTATTTTTTAATAACGGATGATATCTGCCGGTATGCCCGCAGCCGGGATTTTCATTATGTTGGGCGCGGCAGTGGCGCAAACTCCATTGTGGCGTATTGCCTGGGTATAACCGACGTATGCCCCATTGAATTAAACTTGTATTTCGAGCGGTTCTTAAATCCCAAACGGCAAAGCCCGCCTGATTTTGACGTGGATTTTTCCTGGAACGAACGGGACGAAATGTATGATTATATATTCCGTAGGTACCAGGGGGGGCATACCGGGCTTATGGGGGCAATGAGTACATTTCGGGACCGTTCCATTATACGGGAACTGGGTAAAGTTTATGGACTGCCCAAAGGGGAAATAGACCGCATGGTCAATGAGCCGGAAAATATGCTCAATAAAAATGAGGTCACAAATATGATCCTATCCGTGTATAATCAATTGGTGGATTTTCCGAACCAAAGGACAATTCATGCCTCCGGGGTATTGATTTCAGAAAAGCCCTTAACCTGCTACAGTGCCCTGGACTACCCGCCCAAAGGGTTGCCCACGATGCAATTTGATATGTATGTTGCCGAAGATATAGGGTTCGAAAAGTTTGATATCCTGAGCCAGCGCGGTATCGGCCATATAAAAGACTGCAGGGAGATTATTAAAGTTAACCGTGGTGAAGTGGTTGACACGACCAATCCAAGACGGTTTTTTAAAGACCCGAAAATTGCGGAGCAGCTACGATCTGCTAATACGATAGGATGTTTTTATATTGAATCACCGGCAATGCGACAGCTGATCAGTAAGCTGGATTGCGATAACTACCTTACCCTGGTTGCGGCAAGTTCCATCATCCGGCCCGGAGTAGCCAGCAGCGGCATGATGAAAACTTATATTGAGCGGCATAAAAATCCTGAAAAAGTGCAATACCTGCATCCGGCATTTAAGCAGGAGCTGGAGGATACCTATGGGGTGATGGTGTACCAGGAAGACGTTATGAAGATCGGGCACCGGTTTGGCGGTCTGGATTTAGCAGACGCCGATGTGCTCCGGCGTATGATGAGCGGTAAATACCGTAATAAAAACCACATGGCAGAAATCGAGGATAAATTTTTCTCCCATTGTAAAAGCAAAGGATATCCGGAAGAAATATCGCGTGAGGTTTGGCGACAGATGGAAAGTTTTGCTGGTTACTCCTTCAATAAAGCGCACTCTGCATCTTTTGCTGTAGAGAGTTATCAGAGCCTTTTTTTGAAGACTTATTATCCGATAGAATTTATGGTTGCCGTGCTTAACAACTATGGGGGATTTTATAACCGCATGGTGTACGTCAACGAAGCAAAAAGGGCAGGAGGAGCAATCCAGCTTCCCTGTGTTAACGAAAGCACTTTGCGTACTTCTATCCAGGGAAAATTAGTCTACCTGGGTTTTGATTGTATTTTGAACCTGGAAGGGAAACTGGCGGAACTGATACCCCATGAGCGGCAAAACAATGGTGCTTACAGCAGCCTAGAAAATTTTGTCCTGCGTACCGGTGCGGTGCTGGAGCAATTAATAATTCTGATACGCTGTGGTGCGCTCCGCTTTACCGGCGTTGGTAAGAAAGAGCTGCTTTGGGAAGCCCATCTTTTCTTATCCGAAAAACAAAAAGACCATACCGGAAACCTGCTCTTCGAAAATATGATGGCAAAGCCGGTATTGCCAAAGTTGGAAACCCATTTCCTCGAAGACCTCTATGACGAAATACAGCTTTTAGGTTTCTGCGTCTCTGGTAGTTTATTTGATATTGCAAAATCCGACTATCGGGGAAATGTTCCTATACCCGATTTGAAAAAATACGAAGGCAGTGTCGTCCGTATTGTCGGCATCCTGGTTACCTATAAGAATGTGCCTACAAAAAATGGAACCACCATGAAATTCGGTACCTTTTTGGATGCGGAAGGCAATTTTTTTGACACCGTTCACTTCGCACCTTCATTGAAAAAATATCCACTTTACAGCACAGGGCTATATCTGATAGAGGGAAAAGTGGTGCTCGATTTCGGTTGCCCGGCCATAGAGGTGATTAAATGTGGCAGAATGCCTATGCAACCCGATCCAAGGAGTGTTTAATTTCCTAAAACTTCAAAATTCCAAAAACTGCTGTACTACAATTTGAGTATTTATAAAGTGTAAAGCATTCACGGATTTTTTTTTACACTTATGATTTTTATAAAAAAAGCCTATATTTACCTGGGCTTTAACAAATTATAAACTTATTAAGATAAGAATTAATGCCTGCCATGTTTATGAAATTATTTTGCAATACACTTTTGTAGAATAGTGCTACTTTTTTAACCATTATAAACCAACATCAAATGAAAAAGAATCTAATGATCATTACGATTGGTATTGTGGCATCAGTCATGCTATCATGCCAAGATCAAAAGCAATCATCGAATATTGAATTCGTTGAAAGCGGGGTCAAATTTGCAATTGCCAAACCCGATATCAAGGAGTTGGAAACAGGTACCGTTGATACCAGTAAGGACAATTCCCTTTTCGGAAAAAATGAACCATTCAAAAACGAGGAACTGCCAAAGACTTATACCTCCAGAAAAGTGATCCAGGATCTTGGGGCCTTAAGCTATGACATATATTATCTTCCTGGAAACATTGTTCGTTATGATGATAAAGACTCGAATTACGTTCTTGTTACGGCCAAGTCGATATTAAAAAACGGAGAATTACCCCAAGTTCATTCCTTGAAGGAAGAAGTATTGTATAGCAATAAAATTAATAACAAAGCCAATTTTAATGCCTCTGCTCTCATCGGAGGGTTGACTGTGGATGCCGAGCAATTGATGGAACTGGTCATTCAGGATGTATCCAAATCTATTGCTCCTGACTCTTTAATAGATAATGTGAAACTTAAGGCATACATTGGAAAAGTACCAGCAGATAAAAAAAAGAATTACTATTTTATTAAATCGTCACTGCTCACTATAGTCAATTTTAAAAAATATTCAAAAGCTGACTTTTCGGCGAAAGTAAACGTGAGCTATGTTACCGCTGAGGGTAAAACTTATGCTAGTAGGGATAAGTTTAGTAAAGAACGCATAGTGAGCTTAGACTTAATCTCCTTTGACGATATTTTAGATTAAGGTTTTAAAAACTGATTCCATCTAATAACCTATAAAACGATACAGAATGAAAAAATTACTTCTGTTAATAGTAGTCATCCTTCCGACTCTGACTTATTCACAAACTTTTTATCCGCTAGGAGAAAAGGATTTCACATCTGAAAAAGAACAAGCAACAATATTTACATCTTATGAACAAGACAAGCTTCCAAAACTAAAAGACAGTGTTGATCTATCCGGTAAAATGCCTCCGGCGGGCAATCAGGGAAGCAAAGGGTCTTGTTGGGCTTGGGCCACAACTTATGTGATCAGGAGTTTAATGGATAAACCAACCACATTTCTTAGCCAGGGGAAGGCTGACCTATCAAAAGTGTATAGTCCTGAATATGTCTATCAATATTACAAGGGGAATCAAAATGATTGCAACTGGGGGGCAATATCTTCGGATATGTTGACACAAGTTTTGAAAGACGGTGCCGTTAAATATTCTGACTTGCATTATAACGAGTCTGCTTGCAACATACCACTATCTCCAGAAATGAAAAATAAGGCTAAAAGCAATGCGTTGAAAGGCTATGTTGTTCAATCATTAAATGACTTATACTCGATAAAGAAAGTAATTAATGATAACCAACCTCTTGTTTTAAGCATTAAAATTGATGACTACTTTGCGACTCAAGGAAACATTACTTCCTCAAACCCTTATTGGAAAAATTTTGGTACCAAACTTGGCTCTCATGCAATGGTTATTGTAGGTTATAACGACCGACTACAAGCCTTAAAGGTGCTAAATTCTTGGGGTAGAGATTTTGGAGATAATGGGTATGTATGGATATCTTATTCGATTATCAATGCTGCGATGAACTACAGCTGCTTCCCCAAAAAGGAGTTAGAAACTTTACCATTGACGAAGAGCAGTACAGAAGAAGAGCATGACAGCTCATTTACCGGTACAAGTTCATGGTTTAAAGAAGGCTATTACCGACCTTTTGGCAACCTTAAAATTGTACTGGCAAAATTAAATGTTTCTCAGAAATTTGCTGTTGTAGAGGTAAGGGATGCAAATTATAAACTTAAGACGAATTTTTATATTGATCTTAAGTCTTCCAAAGAGTTTTATGTTGAGAATACTAAGTTCAAATTTACGTTTGATAACATTGCTTCTGCAGGGCGAAATCCATTTACAAAAGCAGCCTATTTTTCTCTGGAAAAATTGAACAATTGAGCAATAAGAGAACTCAACTACAGATTTATCCAGTGGGAACAATAAAAGAGCGCAGGCAGACTGCGCTCTTTTACATATTTTTTGCTGCCTGGTATGATTGTAAAGTTTTTTTAACTCTTTACCGAAGCACATTTATCTCCGTGTAGCTACAGGCCATAAAAGAGCTTCTGACTTCTTAAATCAAACTGTCGGGGAAATGTCCCTATACCTGATTTAAAAAACTACAAAGGCTGTATCGTACGTATTGTCGGCGTGTTGGTTACTTGTAAGAATATGCCGACCAAAAATGGAAGTACCATGAAATTCGGTACCTTTTTGGACGCTGAAGGCAATTTCTTTGATACCGTTCATTTCGCACCTTCATTGAAAAAATATCCACTTTACAGCACAGGGCTATATCTGATAGAGGGAAAAGTCGTGCTCGATTTCGGTTGCCCGGCCATAGAGGTTATCAAATGTGGCAGAATGCCTATGCAACCCGATCCAAGGTGTGTTTAAATATGATTAAGTTCTTTGGGGTTTATTTGCATAATATATTTCATTATATTTATTGAAACGATTTCTATTAAAAAAGCATCAGATTTTTTAATGGAAATTGTATCTGCGCATATTCGTTGCGTAGTTGAGTTGCATTTTTGTATAAAAACAAATAATGAATTGGAATTGTATAACTGAAAATGGATTACCGGATATAGATGAGCCGGTTTTCCTAGCTAAAGAACCAACAACCAATCTAATTGGGGAATGCCTATTAGGAATCTATATACCGGATGAAGACAATGGAAATGGTGCATGGCTTGTTGGGGATAATAGTGACATGATAACGTTATTATCTCGCCCGTATTGGACATTGCTTAAAGTAGAAGCTATTGGCATACCTAAAACAGAAGATGAAACAATGCTCAAAAGTTACCTGGAGCACCAACTTGTCAATCTGAGTTCATTTGAGCAGAGATTTCAGAAGCTTTCCCAATGTATGATGACAAGTGAAGGAGGGGCAGCTTATCCTCTTGACTACTTTATTTCAGGTATAATAAGTAGAAGCTTATCGTTAATTTATGGTTTCGAGACTTTATTAAGATCTTCTAATTTTATGGCAGCCGCACATTTAGTTAGACCACATCTTGATAATTTTCTTCGCCTTTTTGCAGCTTGGCAGGTCAGTACCCCACATGATTTTGCTAATAGTGTATACAACGGTGAACCGATCAGAAAGATTAAAGATAGAACTGGGAAACCAATGACCGACGCTTATTTAAAGGAATTAGCTACAAAACAATACACTTGGATTGCTGATGTTTATAATGAGACATCAGGTTTTATTCATTTTAGTGATAAACATATTAAAAATGCTACCCGTATTTCAGAAGCAAATGAAAATTCATTAAGCACTTATATTGGTAAAGTTGATCATGAAGTTTCCTATCACTCTAAAATAGAAGCAACTTTGGCTATGATAGAAATTTCCAATTGTATCGCCTTTCAGGTTTACGGATATGTTGAGACAAAGAGATTGACTGAATTGGAGAAGAATGGCTAAGATTTAATTTTTGAATAATGGAAAAATATAAAGTAGATTATAGCGAGACATCCCATTTCAAGGGCATCCGTATACTCTTCGAATATTTGGAAGAAGGTTTGGCACATGCAGAGCAAAATGGTATTACCGAGGTTTGCGTGTGGACAGATGGTGATTGGAGTAAAGTTCCCGTCAATTTTGATTTTCTAAAAGACAGAGGCTTTATTAAAACTTTTCATTGGTTAATCCCAATGTCAAAGAAATCAAATATCGATGGACTAAAAAATCTCGCCAATCTCAAAAATCTACGCTGGAGCGGTGCTTCAGACTTCAATTTCGACTTTTCCATGTTACCCAATTTAGAAGAACTCCATTTAGGTTACGGTCCAAAGATCAAAGGATGGCATACCCTTATTAACTTAAGAAAACTCATGATCGGTGGTGTAAAAACAGATGATCTATCTTTTTTGAAACATGCAGTGAATCTGGAATATCTCCGTATTGTAGGTGGTAAATTCGAATCGATTGCTGGTATTGACAATTGCGAAAAATTGAAAACGCTCTTTATTCAAAAATGTACTGAGCTTACCGAACTTCAGCCAACAATCAATCAATTAAAAAATCTGGAACAACTAAATCTGGAAGGCTGCAAAAAAATAAACGCCCAACAATTAAGCGGACTTTCAATAAAACACCTGTCTATTATTTAATGGAATTTTCAGAGCTGCAGAAAAACTAAACAACAGTTGACTCACTGCTTATCTGCACAGTTTAATTTTAATACAAATTAAATTTCGTAAACGCCACAGCTTACATTTCTGTCGCAGGGAAGGGACCAGATAGTACCAACCATACTTTGGCCCCACCATTGAGGACTTCGTTGCCCGCCATTGATCTGACTAGCTTCGTTAGCGTCCAGGTTAGCAATATTAATTTTCTTTAATTCCAGCTTTTTGGGAGTGTTCTTAGTTTTTTTCATAACCTTTTAATTTGATAATAAAACTACTTTTTGTTTTAATAAAGCGCTGTTAAAAGAATAAAATCGGCTTAATGGCTCTTAATGTTTCAATGACAAAAAATCATTATGTTTACGATTGTATTTTTATAGCAATCATGAATAAATTACCAACATATCTGTATAGGGGCGACAGTGACCCCAATAATGTAAGAAAGCTAAAATCAACTTTACGGGGAGGTCTATTGCTTACCAATCTTTGCAATGGTGGTAGTGGCAGAGAGATAATTAATAATGGTCTTAAAGATAGCATTGTTAAACATGTCGATACAGGTTGGAACAAAACACATTTTCTATCTTTTACTGAACGGGAGGAAAATGCATTTTCATATGCTACTTCATCCAGCGATTATGATGAAATTTATGACTTTGACGAAGACTGGGATTTTGCTATTCATCAGATTGACACATCCAAATTCAATAATTTAAAGGAGCTTGGAACAGGGCTGTACCAGGCAACCTATACCCCAATGTTTAAAGAGTTTTATCCTTCATTTCCAATTATGATTATTGATGTGGTAAATCACCTAAGAAGTATTGCTGTTCCGGGGCAGACGGATCTGGACGGTGCATTAGCCAACGCAGAAGAAGATAGTGAATGGCTGATACTACCTGCGTTCCCGTTTGATCGAAATGAATTATCATCAAAAATGGATATGAATTGTTTCGAGCAGCCCTCTAGGATTTTTAAAAACAGATTTTAGGAGCTCGCAGTTTTAAATAGAATAAATCAAACTCATATGTTTATATTTGTCGGAGACTGAAATCCTTTAATAAATGCCATCAAATGCCTACATAAACTTTTTGCATATCAGAATTGATGTGCTGAAATTAATTGAAACCCATAGTATTTCAACAAAGAATAAACCTGGGCGAAAAAGTTTGGGGCATTTGACAAGAAGCGCAGTTGTAATGTTGTGTGCTGCCTGGGAGCGATATAATGAGGACCTATTACTGGAATGTGTTACCTATTTAGGTAGTAACGTTACTGACATAAATCTTTTAAACAAGACAATTAGAAAAACGATTAGTGCGAAAGTTAAGAAGGATTCAAATGAAATTAAACCGATTGAATTAGCGGGATCAGGCTGGAAGGATGTCTGGTTAGAATACGCAAAAGCTGACACGGAATTACTAAACACTCCAAAATCGGCAAAGCTAAAAATGCTTTTTGCAACATATTTAGGGATTGCGGATTATACCAAGCTATGGAAAACAACACAACCAAAAGAGATAGATTCTTTTGTTTCAGATAGAGGGGCAATAGCACATAATGGAAACAAAGCATCATATATTACGATGAATACCCTGAGGAAATATCAGGATTTAATTATTGAGAACGTTATTGAGATTGATTCCCAAATGGCAGTAGAATTAAAAAATATGTCAAGTTCAGCAAATTTGCCATGGGTGCAAGTTTACTATAAAGACATAAATAAATATAAATAGATTTGCAAAAAAGAAAAAATGGGAAAATTTGTATTATCAAATAGGGTTAATGGTCAGTATTATTTCGTTCTCAAAGCTGGAAATGGAGAAATTATTTTATCTAGTGAGGGTTATACCACTAAATCCGGTTGTTTAAATGGTATTGAATCCGTAAAAATAAACTCCTCCAATGACTCTAGATTTGTTAGGTTATCCAAAGACCCTGGAAGACTTTACTTCCTTATTAAAGCCGGCAATGGCGAAATTATTGGTACTAGTGAGATGTATTTTACTGAAGCCGGTAGAGAACGGGGGATTGAAGCAGTTAAAAGGCATGCTCCGACTGCAAATATTGAAGACCAGTCTTAATAGCTTCTTTTCCCCGAAAAGTCTATCGTGATACAGACATCAAATGTTCATCTAATTTATCCGAAAGATAGTCGCTAGGGATATCCCCATTGTCTTTGTTTCTGATCATCTCAATTAAATCGGACTGATCAAGGATCATAATTAATTTCCCGTGCTCCCTTAATGCACCTTTTGCTGCCGATATTGCATTGGCATGTGCGCCATTGCGGGCAATAATAATTGCAGTACCACGTAATGCTTTGGGGAACAAATACCGCTCAGTGGTATAAATTTGGCCCTGTGGAATTGGATCTTTATAATTTTTAAACTCGAAAAGTACATATCTAGAGTTAAAAGAGCTCACAAGTGCACGCCAAAAATCATCCTGCGAATTAACCCTGCAGATCATATCAAATCTCGACAACTCGTCATCTGTTCGCTGTTGTCGCTTCCATACAGACAAATCGTTATTGAAGAGGTATTCTAAAATTTCAGCACTTATATCCTCGAAATCTGCCCAACCAGTCGTACCGTCAGGTACTGCCAGTAATGATGCAATAAGACTGATGCCTTTAGATTTCACTTCATAACTGGAGAGATCTTCCGATACGAACATTTCCATCTTAAAATATTCAAGGGGATCTTGTTCGGTGTTTTCATTAACGCCCTCGTAGGGAAGCCGTGTATCAAGGCCCTGTTGTGCCTCCATAATCAACGTTCCTAATTCCTCTGCTTTATCTTCCCTGTTAGCTGCTATTAGAAATTTGGCAAGGTTACTTCTGTCCCATAGTACAACATTGTACGTCTTCAATATTTCTTCCTTAATTGAGTCAGGAATAATACTGGAAACTATTATTGCCCGGCAGTTATTTTCATCGGAAGGGAAATTAGCAATTGCATTTGCCGCAGTTCTGAGGGTTGCGATTGGCACCTTTCTGCTCCTGTAAAACTTGACTTCACAAAGTATAGTAATCCGGCCCTTTTTCATGATCAAATCCGGCTTGAATACCATATCGTTCCGATGTGACTTGAAATTATCAAGATCAGATATTTCAAAAGACAAGCCACTAAAAGCAGCTCGAACTATTTCTGAGAATTCATTATAAAAAGGAGGAGTGATCGCCATGTTCAAATTTAATAATTTGTCTATAAAAACTATCCAAAATCCGGTATTATAAAAAAAGACAGTTGACTTTGTGCGTTTATCCCTGGTTACCGAAGTTTCCTAGATAGAGCTCGGGTACAGGGTCTGATTGCCAGTTCTCTTTAGTATCTATTTCCATGATCGTGAGCCTGGCACCGTGCCCCGCCCCGGTATCAAGATCATTGATGTTCATTGCGGTCATTGGCAGATCCGTATCCCCGTTTGTAAAATTGAACGTTTACCGAGATGCTATTTTGCCTATTTGATCAGGATCAGAATTATAAATTCAAATTCGTTAAGATTCAATTTAACCGTCAAGCTAAGGGAGGAAAAGTTTCAATAATAGAGTGTCCGTGGCACTGAATTTGCTGGAATAAAGAACCCGAATAGAGGGTAATTATCGCAGCTATAGGATGATCTGGTACATGCCGGGTCGCTGGGTACAGAAATTATAAACTAAACAAAAACCAGTAGGATAATCCGGCTCGCCGGGTTTAAGGAAATTGTTATTGATTTATCAATATTATAATGGTCATTAAAGCCGAAAAATACAAAACGGAAGAACTGTCTAAAGCTGATCCCGCAAGCATTGCCGTGATCTCCATTGAGACAACAATTGACAAGCAAAAAGCAGAAGTTATAAAAGGGCTCCTAAGGAAAAACAGCGAAATCCGGATCGTTTTAGTCATCGATCCCGGCGTACCCGATAATCAGGAAAAATACAGCAATCTGGCAATCGTAGAAGCATTAGGAGACATCAGGCATTTGGCAGTATTGGCATTTGGTTCCGAACAGTTACTAGATATCCGTTTGATGAGTGGGGTAAAGAACCTAGTTTCCTTTCGCTTGGATGGCAATTATAAAAAAGATATGGACCTGGCGCCACTCGCAAATGCGACCGGCATTGAAGAGCTGGAACTCGAATTCGGGTTGGCAGGAGCAATGCAAGTATCATTTGTAAGCAGCCTTTCTCACCTTCGGCATTTAAAAGCTTCTGTCCTCGATCTACAAAAAATCTCTTTACATGAGGGTCTGGAAAGCCTGATCATTACGAACAAGATCAAAAACCCGGAGCTGCTTGCTAAAGCCTGTCCTGGGTTAAAAAAATTGAGTATCAACAAAGCGGTAGGCGTTGAGGACTTTGGCTTTATTGCCCCACTTCATAACCTGCAGGCGCTGCAAATAGGACATACCAATAAATTGCTGAGCATGCCTAAACTGGAAAAACCTCTGGTATTACGATCGCTGCACCTGGTAAATACAAAGCAGTTTGAGGATATGGAGAGTTTGCTCCAATTCGGCAATCTGGAAGAGCTAAAAATTACCGAACCCACAAAAATGGCGATATCGGAGTTTTCCCGGTTGAAAGATATCAAATCACTAAAAAAGGTTTATGCCGTTTTCCCAACAGAATCAGAAGATGAAACGTTCGGGCAAATGGCAGCAGAAAACGGCTGGCAGTTTAAATTTTAGCTGGTAGGATCAGAACAATAAATGTTTAAAGGCTTTTAGGAGTAAAAAAATGAAAATAAAATACGTGGGTTTGCTTTTACTTTTGGGTGCTGTCTTCAATTCTGCAAATGGTCAGGAAGGAGGACAACAGAATAGGAAATCACCTGTAACCAAGGAACAGTATAATACAATCTCAAAAGAAATAAAAACCTTTGATTACAATCCGACCTACCAGATTAGGTTCACTGCTGCTGACTGCAGCTACGAAATTTATGTAAACGATATGCTGGCAAGCTTTTCCTTTACGACCGGCAATACTGCCGGAGAGCAAAACGTGGATATACCGCAATATATCTTAACCAGCGGCAAACAGGAAATAAAAATAAAGCTGTTCCCGAAGCCATCACGGATGGTCAATTGGAACAATCAATCGCTGCCGATGCCCTATTTAAAGGAAGGATTGTACACGGCCAATATGGTATAACCGAAACAGACAAGTTCACGCAGGTGACCAGCTTTGAAGTTCCGGCAGCTGTCGGTAAACCGGAAATGGAATACAAGATCAGCTTTGAAGCAAAAGTGCCTTATAACATACAGGGATGGGCAGGTGGCATAGATCTCCGCAAAGAAAACAGGGAGCAATTATTTAAGGAAGTCAAAGGCATCTATCAGCAATTCTTAGAGGCCTACCAAACAAAGGATATCGGAAAAATAGCGACAATGATCTATGATAGAGAAAAAGAAGTAGCGCAGGCTTTCTTTTACAAAAGTGATGAGCGGGGCAGTTATGACCGGGGATGGGAAAAGCTTACCGAAGAAGCCGAAAAAATAGTCACTATTAAAGTAGCTGAAGATGCTGAACTGAAATTTCTGGCTGAAGGTAAGGTGGTGACACTTCTTATTGCCAAAGGGAAGGAAAGGGATTTCCCTGCAATCGAGGCAGAAACAGAAAAGAGCTATGTTTATTATGGGCTTTATCTTTTCCGTCCTTCTGCTGGTGCACCGTTAAAGATAATCAGGTAATTATTTTAAGACGCTATGTTCAATGTTATTTTAAACGGATTAATAGTTTTAGGGATTGTTACCTGGATAACCATAAGACTTAAAACCTGGCCACGGCGAATCCTATTTCTGGCACTGGTATTTATTATAACCCCGCTAACGCTATATTATTGGTTCGTGTGGGGTTATCACCAAAGAGAAAAAGAGTTACAAGAAGCTCAGGTAGTCTGCAGGCAGCAAAGGACCATAAATCAGCTGCATATTATTTTTTCAGGATTTGATGTAAACGATATAAAGGACAATTGCCTCACCATTCATAAAAATGCGAGCGGGAGGGTTTTGGATAGTGGTAGGCAGCATGTCGATACCACCAGGTACGATAATGGCTCCTTGTCCATAAACTATGATTATAATAATACCTTCCAATCCAATGATATTATTGACATCACTATTGGTGACAAGGTGCTTACCTTATCGAATTTTGTGCAGACCGTCATTGCGCATTACAATATGGGCGGGCCGGTGATCAGCGGCTGCAGGATTGATAGCGCCGATATCAATGGAAAACGGACGGCATTGGATCAGAACATAATTATTCATAAAACGGATTTGCAATAAAAAATAGACATGGGATTATTAGGACAAAAAATTTGGGCTACAGCTACACTGGTTTTGATCGGCTTAATGAGTTCTGCCCAGGATCAGCCTAAATTAACAGAAACGATCTCCCTTTATAATAACGAACCGGCTTGGAAGAAGGTCTATGGCATAAAAAATCGCTTTCTTACATTAGTCGACCAGGTTACGGAATACCAGACACCAGATGCAGTTAATGCTGCCGATGGCAAAGAACAATATACCAAAAACGTCGCTTTTAAAGGCAATACCATTACCGAAATTTCGGATGAGCATAAACCTTCCTACAGGCTTAAGACGATTTATGTCCTTGGCAAAAACAACAAGCTCATTAGCCAGGAAATTTTCGACGATAACCTGGATGGAAAGGGATGGCAATTCAATGAGAAATTCCTCTACAGCTACGAAGTCGATAATGAAGGCAACTATTACAACGAAGTGAGAAAATCAACCGATCCCAGGCCCGGTTCCGAAGAACCCCGTCCACGAAAGGTCAATGCATTTTACAATACCAAAAAGCAGCTCGTTAAGTATATTGAGTTGGGTTATACCTATGAATTCAGCTACAATGAGAAGGGTGATATTGTGCTTGAACGAAGTTATGGCGATGGCCAGGATAGTAAAAGTGAAACAGCGTACCGGTATGTATATGATGCAAAAGGAAACTGGATCAAACGGGAAACCTTCCGCACAAATGCTTATAAAGATCATTTGCTTGAAGAGGTTGTAAAAAGGAAAATAACTTATTGATACAATGAAACGGAAAAAAATTATCCTTCTTTACCTATGGTTGGCCCCGCTTATCTTTGCTTTGATCACATTGGCCTCCTATGATAACGACATAGATGATATCAGGATGGGATTCCCGGAGACTTTTTATTCAAAAGTACACGGTATGAGTCTCATTACCGGACAGATGGGATATGGAGTTTCATTTCGCATAGGAGATTTTTTGCGGGATTTGGGTTTTGCTTTGATCGTTACTTTAGTGGTTGTATTGTTATACGCATGGTATAAAAAGAAAAAGAGGAAAAGGCCGCAAGAACCTGGAAATTAAACGGACAATTACAATGAAACATCGCTTTATCATCTTCTTACCGATCATTACGGCTGTAATGGCTTTCGTACCTTCTCAAGAAAGAAACAAACCTTTAAACCTGGAAAATTTTAAGCTGGACTTTAATATTGAAAATTTTTATGCACCTGAACTTGCAAAAGCCAAGCTTTACAGAGAGCAGCGGGATGCCATATTAAACGGCAAGGATGAAAAGGAGTTTGGCGATAAGCTGGTCGATCCCTGGAGCTTTGAAACCATAGCAATTGACAGCGTTTTTATTGATGATATTTTGGCCCCTTCTAGCCAGCTTGTGGGCATACAATATAACATGAAATCTCACACGATGGGAGATCGGCTGGCAAGCTATGGCAATGTGTTTTTTGAGGGTCTAAACATGATGCAAAACAAAAAGGGGGAATTTATGGCCCTGGTTGCTTCAAATCAAAATGAAGGGCCAGCACCGTTTAAACAATTGTTGGCTGGAATAGAGAAAAAGCATGGAAAAGCTAAAGTAACAGAAGAGGATTTTTTTGGCGGCTACAAAGTTTACAGCTGGCAATTAGCGGATCGGCTGTTGGCGATCTCGGTAAAGAATAATGACAAGAACAACGAACTCAAATTGGCGCTTGATTTAGATAGCATAACCGTGGATACTACCAAACACCCATCTATAGACACTAAGCTATTTATCGTAACCAACAGCGCAAAAGATGCTGTTAGTGGAAACTTGAAGTCAGGCGAATGGTTGTACTTTGATAAAGTAAAGTGAATCGCAGAATCTGCTATCCGGCCATAGCCTCATTAGGAATATAAACTTTGAACAGGATCAGATTGCCAAAACTCTTTACTGTCAATATTCATAATCGTTAACCTGCCTGTATGACCGGACCCGGTATCCAGATTGGTAATATTCAAGGCTGTCATTGGTTGATCTGTATCCCAATTCGTAGTGGCTGAATGGCCAATGAAGATATGTTCAAATTTTGTTGTCATTTCAAATCCACTTAGCGTACCGCCCGCTGAAGCGTGAGCGAGTGCATCACACCATAAGTCCCTGTCCCAATAATATTTACTGAATGCCTGTTGAAAAAAGGAGATATATCTATTGAAGCCTCCATGAACGAAACAACGTCCAATACCATCGACATGATAAAGTTTTTGGTTTCGGAAAAACTGCCGATGGGTGACCGGAACATCCGAACTATTGAGCGAGGTTTTAAACCCCGTACCTGAAGGAATACAGATGATTTTTTTACCGGTCTGTTTTCCATAAGAAAGGATCGTCGAGTTACCACCGTAATCCCAATAACCCGGATGAAAATCGGTCGTTATGAAATCATCAAACCAGGCATCATGATTGCCCCGGATAGCAATAAGGTTTTTAATTTTCAATAGTTCTTCCACACATTCATAGGGTTCAGGATATCCGTCAACAATATCTCCCAACTGGATCAATGTATCTTTTTCGTAATCGAATCCTGATCTTTCCAGGCACTGTTTAAGTGCTTTAAAGCTTCCATGTATGTCACCTATTATGTTAATGATTTTTTTCTTTTAAACAGCCAGGACAAAATTCGTATAGCCGGAAATTAAATTACCGTCCTTTCCGAATAACCGGCTGCGGACCCTGTTCATAGATTCACTAATGCGGCTTTTACGTACTCTACAGTATCTTTCAGTTGTACGGATACTTTTATGTCCCAGCATTTTGCTTACATCTTCCAGAGGAACACCAAGGTTTAACATCATATCAGCAAATGTATGTCGAGCCAGATGTGTATGAAGTTCACGATTAATTCCGCATATTGTTGCAATTTCCTTTAAATAACCGTTATATCTGGTATTACTGTTAACTGGTATAAGTAAATTGTTTTTAAGACAATAGGAGTTATCTGAATATTTATAGATAAGTTCCTCAATAATTGGAAGGATGGGCACCATTTCAGTTACTCCCGTTTTCCCTCTTTCTTTGATCAGCCATCTTTCTTTATCTACAACCACCTCGATAATATTCTTAGGTGTTTGCGCATAAATATCCTGGTATGCAAACCCTGTGAAGCATTGAAAAATGAATGCATCCCGGACTTCTTCTAATCTTTTCAACTGGATTTCTTTACGGTAGATCGTATTGACTTGTTCAAATTCCAGCGGCTCAATTACTTTCTCGTTGCCATAACATTTGAAGTCTTTAATGGGATTGAAAGGGATAAAACCATTCTTTACGCAGCCCTCCACTATCTGCTTTAACTTCTTAACATATCCTTTTGCAGTTACATCACTAATAGGTTTATCAACCTCCAGTGTCATGTAATCAAAGAATTTCTCCGCAAAAGAATATTGAATATTTGAGAGCTCAAAATCTTCGAGATTATATTGGAAATGGAGGAATGATTTTACTTTTTTAATTGCGGAGTTCCAATGCTTCAGTGTTTCATTTGATCGGTCTTTTTTCTTGACCAACTTCTTAAATCGGACAGTGAAGCTATCGTATGCATTTAAAAGGGTAGGTATTTTCAATTCCTCCAGAGAATTTATCTGGCCATTGAAATCCAAAGGAAGTCCTAGGTATGCATTTTTCAGCATGAGTGGGGTAATCTTTTCATGCTGGCTTCGCAATATCTTGAGGTGAGTATCTAAATCAACCTCCGCTTTAGCTATTTGAAGATTATTTTCTCTTGCTGCGGAACATGGTTCTATGTCCCTCTTAATTTTCGTATCCCAGAAAATAGGTTTAATCTTGATCCCAAGGGATATCGGTTCTTCTTTGCCCTCTATTGTTATTCTAGCATACAAAGGGGCAGTACCGTCACTTGTTTTTTTTGACTTCTTAAGCCAAAACATAATGTTGACTTTCTGATTGTTCATCCTACGCACTTATTAAAGGTGAAAAATGACCCCGTCGACGGGAATTAATTTCCGATCTTTAAATCCAACTACACAAAACCAGATTTTATAAGAATGGTGCCCCAATCTACATATTAAATTGGGGCACCAAAAGGGGCTCCATTTAATATGCTACGATATGATATGAGATAGTATGATAATCTGTAGAAACCTTTGATTATCACGTAGAAAAACAAAAAAGGCGCTAAAAATAGCGCCTTCTGTGATCCCGCTGGGATTCGGACCCAGGATCCATCCTTCAAAAGTGTATCGCCTTACCAATTGAACAACTAAATCAATCCGAGGCATTTATTAGAATACTTTCCTTTATCATTTGACAATGTTGGAAGGAATGGACGAACAAATTCTTAGGCTTCTGTTATTTAGACTATCGCCTAAAATATTCCGAATATTTCCTGATTTCACATCCATAATTTTAGAAGAATGCAATGAGTTTTTACCAAACAAAATAATCGCTCTCCATTGCGATTCGAGGCTGGGATCGTTTATCTGAAATTTTGTAGACATGTAATGTGGTAATATTCTCTTTATCCTTTATACACTTCTGCTTCACCAATAATTTTAGGCCCTTCATGTAACCACCATTTACGGCCTTTCGTCAAATATTGCTCTAACTCTTTTACAAGAAGAAAGCGAACAGTCGCAATTCTTTCTTCTCCAGGCATTAGATCCGCTCCCTCAAAATTTATATCACCTATATAAGTCCGCTGTAATTTACCTTCTGACGAATATTCAAACACGTGATTGGGTCGATAACCTGAAATGATACCTGTTTTTCGGCCGCCTTGCTCAGTAGGTGTTAGCTTTATTCTTGCCTTGACTATAAGCAATCCATTTTCATTTCCAAGCTCTTTTATGCTGGCAAGGGTGTATTTGTCATATGCCATTACATCGAATACTTTTGATACGCCAGTATCCAACCATCGTTTGTAGATTAGTTTGCCATTCATGAATAGGTAAAGCTCATTTTCTGAGAAATCTTTAAATATCATTTTGGGTGTTTTTATAGGTAGTATCTTGGATTATTTCTAAAACTCTTTGCGATCTCTAGCTTTTAAATTCTTTATTCAATGCTCTCGCAATTGGAATATCAGCAGGAGCGAGCTTCCAGTTTAATAGATCTTCAACCTTTACCCATTCAAGTTGATCATGATCGGTAGACTCAGAAGCTATATTTTCGTTCTCACAAATGAAAGAGATCAATTCAATAGTGATTTTCTCATAATGATGAACTGTGTTAAAAAAATGCTTTTTAATATTCACCTTCAAATTAAGTTCTTCCATTAACTCGCGTGTTAGTGATTCCTCGTGAGACTCTGCTTCCTCTACCTTACCCCCAGGAAATTCCCAATAGCCACCTAAAGATTTTTCGGGTTTCCGCCGACAGATTAGAACAAGATCATCTTTAAATATAATTCCACAAACAACTTTAGTTATAGTCATGATCAACTATTTGATAGTTTTAGTCTTTAATAATTGTAGTAATTCATCCAAACTTAATGTTCGGTTTTTGCGTCGATGTATCATTGAGTGACAATTAGGGCAAAGAACCACCATATCGGTTCGGGGATTTACCTCGCGTTCACCTTCACCATTAGATAATGGCTTGGTGTGATGTACATGTATAAATCCGGCTCCCCATTCGCCATAAGCTTTTTCGAAATTAAAGCCGCAGCCCATGCAATTTAATCCATGTATTTCTATGGCTTTTTCACGAAGCTTAATGTCTCTTTCATATTTTGTAGAGTAAACCAATTTAAGTTTACCTTCTGAGCTGGTATAGGATTCAGAGATCTCTTGCTCACTATCATTGGTAGCGTTGAAATTATTTAGATCTGACAGATCGATTATGCAATTGAATGTTTCTTCATCTACTGGTCGAACCCCATCGCGCCAATAATTGTTAACCTTTGTTGACGGAATATTTTCTAAAAACACACCATTTTGCTTGGCTAAAACTGGGGAGGAGAAAGGTTTGAAATTGATTATTTCAGCATAATAATCATTTTTAGCCGATTCAGTATCCTTTTTCACCGCACCGATTTCTGCGACTCCAAAATAATGAGCGAGGGCAGTCATACGCTTAGAAGCAAATGATCGATCTTTCATTAAACCTTTGTAATAGATTACGACAGTCCCTTTTGTCAAATATTTCAAATAGCGTTTCGGGAAGTGATATTCTCTTCCGGTATTATCCTTCCATGGGGAGATGTCATTTTCCGTGATAATAACGTAATTCATAAATATTAAATCAGTGCATTATAATCATTCATAATCATCGCTTATATGGTAGGGGGAGTTGGATAATTGTCGTCGTTAGGTTTAAGAGATTTCACAATATCTCTTAAAACCTCATTTTGCTCACGTAACGCTGCGGTTTGCTCGCGTTTCGCCACCAGATATTTGTCCAGAAGACTTGAGAAAACTAGGTACAGCCCGTACAAACATATGGCTATAAATCCTCCATATATAAGGTACATTAATAATCCAAATGAGAACATAATTTATAAGTTTAGTGGTTGAAAATTGTTAAAATTACTCTTCCGTAAAATCAATAGTACAAGCATCACCATCGATTTTTACAACATTGTAAGGATCGCTATGTCTTAATCTAACTGCGTACGGAATTGCCATTTCTTTTACCTTGAAAGGATCTAAATGCTTTAAAACAATTGTTTTTTTCTCCCCCAATTCCATTGTTGATAACAAGTCTAGAACATCGTCGAATTCTTGAGACATTGCAGGTTTATAAACAATTTTAACCGGACTCTTATTCTTATTGAATAAAAGTAGATCTCCACTTTCTACTTCTATGCCGCCAATGCAAACACCATTATCTGTATCATAAAGGTAGATGGATTCGATCCTTTGACCTTCTAATTTTTCTTTTACCCAGTCTAAAGCTGTCTTCATATCTGTACTTTTTAAACTATATCTGTTAGCCTTCTTATCTTGCCATCGGCCGAAAATTCAAAAACAGACTTGCCTTTCAAGTTTATTATCTCACCTTTTTTCAATCCATTCGGAAAGGCCATTGCCGCAATCGCTCTGTAGTTAATTACGATCTCGGTAGAATTGTATTGATGTGTAATTGACTCGATGGACTGTTCACGTTCACTGAAATAGGAGAGTGCTTCGATGGCCTGTTTCTTAAATGCTTCAATACCTCGCAATTCCATAGTGTTTTCACCATTTATGACGTTGATGAAAACGATCTCATCCGCGAAATCTGCTATCATACTCTCCAGGTTCATATCGTTATATGCCTCGACATACTTGAAAACTTTTTCTGTACTGTCGTTTAAGACGGATGCGCTCATAAGTTTTAGTAGTTGATTTTCCATTTATTTGCTAGTTGGTATTTACACTTTTTCTGTATGCGCTTTTCTATTCTAATCCTGAAATATAGATGTGGTTCGAGAATAATTTCGTCACTTTTCCATTTTGGATTACGCTTTTTCTCGATTTGTTTTTTCAATTTTGGTTCAATTCCATTCTGGATCATGCCTATTCTGGATAAATCTGAATGTCTCGGCGAAAATGTTCGCTATACGTGCATAAATGATTCCTTTATACATATCAGGCCTATTCATTTCTTGGTGAATTTTATTCATTTCATATTGCACTGTATCGAATTCATAATTGGTTAGTTTTATAGATGGAAATTGTTTCAAGATATTAATTGGGGGAGGATACAGAAATGGTATGTTATGAATAACGCTGTTGCCAATTATCAAATAATACACACTAGTACATTTTTCGAATTTCCAGTGATGGGACTGCCCGGGAAAAATAAAACAAAGCTGAAATTCTGGCACGGGGAAACCAGAAGAATAAACGTCTTTATCTGACGGAAATAAAAGAATAGAACAAAAGTTGCTGATTTCATTATGCGCAACTATTATTTCGTCGGTTTCCCAAATACCACTTGAAAATCCCTCTAATTGCCTATTTCCTGAAGACATTTGGCTAACAATTAAGTCAGATATTTTCTTTCTCATTTTATCCTCATTTGATTTTCTTCGAATTCTCGAAGCAAAACATCACCATCTCCTTTGCTTCCATAAATTGTAGGACGTTTTTAGTTGTTTATTTATTTTTTGTTCTCTCAAGCAGATGCTCGAAGAGTGCTAAGTCAACTTTTTTTAAAGCTTTATCAAAAGTTTCTGTAGGGATTGGGCCATTTAATGTGTAATACACTTCTCCGTGGTAGCGTTTGTCAGTGATATTGGGGTTTTTCTTATATTTTTTTGTATTAGTAACCAATCCTTTCAGTAGCCCGCTTGTCCAATCAATAGATGTCAATTTGTTTAAGGGAGGTGGTAAATGAGGTAATATATCTGAATTGGCAAACGATTTTTCGCTATTGAAATACTTAAGATATATAATAACATAAGCCGAAAGGCTTAATTTTTTCTGTGAGGAACCCTGCTGACTTGACAGATTTGGCAATACATTATTTAAAAAATCTTGCAGCTCTTTGGAGGTATCTTCTTTAGTTAATAAAACACAATTCTTGTCGAGAAAATATTCAATGTCTTTTCCAAAAAGATTAGAGATTCTCTTAGCTAAATCTAAAGAAATAGCCTTTTCAAGTTGGCTTTCTACTCCAGTATAAACTAAACCATATTTTTGAAGCAAGATATCCATCACTGCCTCAGTAATTATAAGCGATACTCTTAATTCCTTAATATTTGATATAAATATTTTGCTAAAGTATTTATCCATAAATATATCGTTTCTTTTTTTTAATGTTTTTTTATTTGAAAAACGGAATCGATTGTTTATCTTTGTTTAATCAATGCGATAAATAGGGTAGAGTGATAAAACTCCACCTAAACGATGTCCTCTCGTTTTGGAAAAACGGTCAAATTTGCCCACGAGAGTCACCGTAAGGTCGCCCATTAATGCTGGATTATTATATCTTTGTAGATATTACCCAGTAGGGCGTGCCTTATGTCAGACTTTCTAGGGGCAACCCGAAAAACTCGAGTAGTTTTTTGGCAAGGTTTACTTGACCGTTTTCCTCAACTAGAAAGCATTAAGGTTTCGCCCTATTGGTTTTCTCACCAATTCGACTTTCCTCAAGCTTTCTGAGTTCATCGTTTAATAACCAAAATGAATGATTATGAAACGATTAGAAAACACACATCAACAGTGCCTAATTTACCTCCAGGAGGTAGGCCACTGGTACACCCACACCATTCCGATAAAGAACGCTATTCGTGCACCCGCATAGGTCAATAAAATATTAAAAACCAAAGATAGGAGAGGGCTGCTATCGCCAACTTGTAATGCGCCGATAGGATACAAATAAGTACTCCCTTAATCAAGGTTTTCCGATCTGTTGAAAAATACCAATCCCTTTTAGTTTGGTTAATAAGTTTAAAATTGCTCTATCGAGCCTGAACAACTTAAAAATAGCAATTAAAATTTATTCCTCCAAATAAATAAAGGTATGTTAGTATAGTATTTCTATAAATTTCAGGTCGGTTTTTTTCTCTTTCCCGACAGGAAGCGCCATAATATCCCCCTAATGAATGCTTTGTAACCAGTTTTGGGCGCTTTGCGGGATTTTGTTAATTCTTAATTTGTGACACCTGCATAGACTGAAAATGTCCTGCAATGACACCTCTTTGGAATGCAAATTTTTTGCAATGGGGGAAGCTATGCCCGAATTACAAAGTTCGAGCAAGCTAAAGTCATATTTATTGAACCTTAAAAATGAATCAAAAATATTCAAATGTGCTAGCGCTAGAACTAGTTATATATCAAGTTCACGAACCAGCTTATGATCCGGTCAAAAAGATCATCGAGTTTTGGACTAAATACGATATCAGTACGATTCAGAATACCATCAATATGCTGCTGAAAAAATCAGCAGACCGATCGCCAAGCGAGAATGTACTGGAAATCTGCCACAAGCAGGTATTTGCTGTCGATTTAATGACGCTGCTAATAGCGTATTTCCATGTCCATAAAGACTTTATGGATATCAGTAAGATAGATATTTCCGAAGCTGAAACGACATTATCGAGTCTGGATGAATTTGCAGTAACAAAGCGAATCCATGAGTTTTTCGGACGAATCGCGGATTAACCTCACTAATAAGCAGAATATGAAGAGATCAAATTCTATGTCTGCCTTATTAGATAAGGTAGCCAACATTCCATCTATACAGATTGTAATTCTCATTATAGTATTTACAGTGCTTTCTATGTTTAGTTTATCAGCTCAGACGCCCCGCAAAGACAGCGGGGCCGATGGGTTGTTGGTCATCTCCCCATTAAAGGTAGGCGATCGTTTGCCCGAAAGCTTATTAAATCTTTCTCTTGAAGTAATCAATCATCCTCAAGGCAATCCGTCTATTAAACTCAGTGACTATAGTAATAGAAAGCTTATCCTCTTAGACTTTTGGGCCACTTGGTGTGGCAGTTGCATTGAAAAGTTTAGTGAATTGGCTAAGATTCAACATGAATTCGGCTCTGACGTCTTGCTACTGGGAGCTACAGAGGATTCAAAATCTGTAGTAAATGCGTTTTTCGCCAAACGTGAAAAGGAGGAATTCCGTCTGCTTAGCGTAGTCGGCAATAAGTTATTAGCGTCTTATTTCCCCCATAAAATGATCCCGCACTATATATGGATTACTGGCGATGGCAAGGTGCTCGCAGTTACATCTAGCGGAGCTGTATCAATAGCTGCTATACGAGATTACTTACAAAATGGAATAGCTCCCGAGTCCGATAAATACGATATGGATAGACAGGCCCCATTATTCTTATCTGAATATTATCCGACCTCCAATCCGCTGATTCACTATGCTATTTTCACCAAAGGAAGCTTTAGAGGCTACCCACAGGGAACTAAATTTAGGTATGATGATGAAAAAATAATTGGACGATCTTTTACCAACGTTTCTTTACTGGAACTTTACGAGGGGATCGCACGTGGTATTTTTGGTCAGCTGAATGATCGCTATACCCTCAAACGGAGGATAATTACTGTAAAAGAACCAAGTCTGATTAAAGCGGAAGAGTATAGTTTTGATTTTATTAATCCGCCGACCAAAGCTTCATCGCTCTACTCGGATATGTTGTCTTCCTTGAATAGTTACTCAGGATATAATGGGGCTGTCGAAAAGGTGAAAACAGATTGTTATTCGCTAATTGTGATAGACTCTGAAAAAGCTAAGTTGTTACCTTCCAAAGGTGCAAAGGCTAGGAATACCTTATTTAAAAAGGATGGGGCTGCTTTGATCAATCTACCGATCAGTAATTTTATCGTCCGTGCCGAGGAACTGGAATTTATAAATTGGCCTATACAAAATGATACGGGCATTGAATCCAATGTCGATATCCTGTTTGAAAAGGAAATAGATTCGCTCGCCGTACTACAAGACGAGCTCGCAAAATACGGATTGGCGCTTAAGCACACGCTTCGTCTCCTGAATACACTCCTGATTACTGATAACAAAAACACGAACGATTAAAATCTACCTTATGAACAGATATATTAGCCTGGTTGTCTTATGGCTCACATGGAGCTGGACAACCGCTTTTGGCCAGAAAATAATAAATGGAAAAGTGATTGCTGACCTAGATCAAAAGCCTCTTATCGGAGCTACAATCTCAATTAATGGTAAACTTAAAACTACGACGGATAAATCAGGTGTCTTTTCAGTAGCGGTAAATCGCACTGATACGGTTTTTAACATCACTTATATGGGATTTGCACCATGTACTGGCCTTATTCAAAACTTGAAAGATGATCCTATTTTCAGACTGAAAAAAAATGAAGCTGTGTTGGATGAAGTTCAGGTGTATACGGGCTACGAGGTGTTGTCCAAAGAAAAAACTACAGGATCCTTTACAAAGATAGGCGCTGACTTATTGGAACAGCAAGTGACCACAAATGTGCTGGATCGTTTGGAGACGGTAGGCAATGGTATTATGGTCGACCGGGGTACAAATGCAGGTGGCCGCATAACCGTCAGGGGCATAAGCTCTATCCGCGGACCTAAAGAACCTTTGATTGTACTGGATAATTTTCCGTACAATGGTGATCTCGACAACATCAATCCCAATAGTATTGAAAGTATTACGGTGTTGAAAGATGCTGCCGCATCTTCCATATGGGGAGCAAAGGCGGCAAATGGTGTCATTGTGATCACAAGCAAGAAAGCGAAAATGGGGCAGTCTTTTGGCGTCGACTTCAGTGCAAATAACTCGTTGGGTAATAAGCCGAATTTATTTGCCCTACCCAGAATATCGAGTACAGACTTTATTGATGTGGAGATGATGCTTTATGAAAAAGGCTTTTATAATTCTTGGATAAATTCCAATAATAAGATGCTGCTCTCGCCAGTGGTAGAACGACTGCTTTACAATGATCAGTATGAACAGGGAAATAGATCCAAAGCTAACGTTGATATTGACAAGCTGAGAAACCGGGATGTCAGAAATGACTATGCGAAGTATATCTACAAAAACTCGCTCAACCAACAGTACATGTTGTCCATGAGTGCTCGCGGAGACAAGGTTTCCAATTTGCTATCTGCTGGTTATGATCGAAATAAGGATGCCGTGGGAGCCACTTTTGATCGGTTAAATTTAAGAAACTATATCAGCTACAAACCCTTGGAGCAACTGGAGCTAAGTGCTGAAATGATCTATACAAATAAACAGAGTGAGAGTGGTAGGCCGCAGTTTGCTGATCTAAAACAAAATGCCCTCACCATATTACCCTATACGGCATTAGTAGATGAATCTGGCAATCCCTTGGCGATGGCAAAGACCTATCGTCAATCCGTTACGGATGGGTTAGTAGATAAATATGGGTTACTCGACTGGAACTATTATCCCTTAGCGGATTATCAACATTCGCGCGTAACGCGAAATGTAGATGATATTTTGTTCAATGCGGGTATCGACTTTCGTCCGATCTCTGGTCTGACTTTATCGGCAAAATATCAGTTTGAAAAACAGCGTCTGCTCACAGAAAATCTTAACGATGCAAACAGCTACTATGCGCGCGATCTGGTCAATAGCTTTACGGAAATAGGAGCAGACAATAAGTTGAATTATCGTATTCCAGTAGGCGGCATCATAGACAATGGCTACGCCTCGATAACTTCCAATAATTTTAGGGGACAGGCAGCTTATCAGAATAAATGGAAAAAGCACGAATTGACGGCATTGATTGGTGGAGAGGTCATGCTGCGCAATGATAAATCCAATTCAAGCAGGCTATATGGTTTTAATAACGACATACTGACTTTTGGTACGGTCGACTATAAAAATCAATATCGGGATCTGATTACAGGTATACAGCGCTTTATTCCTGACAATGCAGGGGTTGCTGAGAACCAGCGGAATTTTCTGTCATTTTTTAGCAGCATGGCCTATAACTATCACTCACGTTATTTTGTTACGCTCAGTGCACGAAGGGATGCTTCCAATTTATTTGGATTGCGTACAAACGACCAATGGAATCCATTCTGGTCGGCCGGCCTGGGCTGGAAAATGTCGGATGAAGATTGGTATGGACTCAAAGCATTTCCCTTTCTTAAATTGAGGGCGACAATGGGTTCTAGCGGCAATATCGACCCGGCCATGAGTGCGGTCACCACCATACAATATCGCGGAAATTCGCCCTACACCGGTGATCCTTTTTCCATATTTGCCAACTATTGTAATCCACAGCTACGGTGGGAGACAACACGCACACTGAATTTCGGTCTTGACTTTTCGGGTTTACACGATCGCCTGAGCGGTAGCATAGATATTTATAAAAAGCAGGGAAAAAATCTATTTGGCATATCACCGCTTGACTATACGACAGGTATATCGTCGCTGGTGCGGAATACGGCCTCAATGGAAGGTAAGGGCCTGGATCTACAACTTAAAGCTGTTAATCTAAAAAAGGGTGTTCTAAAGTGGGAAAGTATCCTAAATATGAGTATCAATAAAGATAAAGTGACTGAGTACTATTTGGCCTCTCAAACAGCAAGCAGCTTCGTGTCGGCATCTGTGCCAATTTCTGGAATTACGGGTAAACCTGTGTATTCTATATTTGCCTATAGATGGGGCGGGCTGGATCCCGAAAACGGAAATCCAAGGGGATATATCGGTGATCAGTTGAGTATAGACTACCGGGCTCTGGTGGGAAGCGGAACCAAAGTGTCGGATCTTGCCTACTTTGGATCAGCCATACCAACGCATTTTGGTTCATTATTAAATTCCTTCTCGATAAAAGACTTTACCTTAAATGTGGCTATCTCCTATAAAATGGGATACTATTTTAGAAAGCAGTCGATCAATTATCAAAATTTGTTTTCCAATTGGCTGGGCAATGAGGACTATGCAAAGAGATGGCAACAGCCGGGCGATGAACTGATCACGGATGTACCTTCACTTGTATATCCGGCTTCGATACAGCGTGATGCTTTTTATGGTGGAAGCGAACCACTGATACGTAAAGGTGACCACATTCGCTTCCAATATATCAACCTCAGTTATGTACTTCCTGATAGGATATCCAGAAAACTGAACCTAAAAAGTATCAAAACTTCTATTAATATAAACAATATAGGTATCATTTGGAGGGCCAATAAGGATCATATCGATCCGGACGCTTATTATATAAATCCTAGTGTCCCAACGCCGAGAAGTTATACCCTAGCGTTAAAATTGAGTTTTTAATTTTTAGAATGAACATGATGAAAGAGATAATAACGCGATATATCGTACTTTTACTTTTCTTAGGGCTTTGTGCATGCAATAAGATCCTCGATGAAAAGTCTGACAAAAAACTTGTCGTTCCTACAACATTGACCGATTTACAGTCTATTTTGGATAATGCACAGCGGAATATTTTTTCGGATCCCAGTGCAGGTGAAGTGAGTACGGATGACTATTACCTGCTGGACAAGGATTATAAGGCTTTGACAATCGATGCAGACCGAAGATTATATAGTTGGGAGCCGGATTATGTATTTGAAGAGAAAAGCAATAGCTGGTCTTATGGCTATGCATCTATCTATGGAGCGAATACAGTGCTGGAAGGTTTAAACAAGCTCAATCGGGAAGCTGTGGGGGCAGCGCTGTATGACGATATTAAAGGTCGGGCACTTTATCTTCGGGCTAAGACCATGCTGCAGTTGGCCGCTCTGTTTGTGCCGGCATTTGAGGCAGAAACAGCCAGCAAAGAATTGGGCCTACCGATCCGTATGTCGACTGATTTTAATATCCCCACAGCGCGGAGTTCGGTATTAGATACCTATACCATGATTGTAGATGACCTCAATCAAGCGGCTGAATTACTGTCTGTAACACCGAAACAGGTAACCAGACCATCGAAGCCTGCGGCCTTTGGCTTGTTGGCTAGAACTTATCTTTGGATGGGGCAATATGATAAGGCTGAGGTTGCAGCAAATGCCTGCCTTCAGCTTTTCAATACCCTGTTGGATTATAATCAGGTGAATGCTTCAGCATCGTATCCATTTGCGCAGTTTAATGCCGAAACCATCGTTTTTTCTGTGATCGGTATGCCGCCTATCCTTTCGCCCGACATAGCGAAGATTCCTTTGGCGCTTTATGATGAATATCGTGAAGGAGACCTTCGAAAGGAGCTGTTTTTCAAACGAAACACGGATGGCTCGATTAGTTTTCGTGGTGGATATACGGGCAATCAGACACCTTTTGGAGGAGTCTCTACCAATGAAATAATGTTGGTCAAAGCGGAAACAATGGTTAGAAATGGAAAGTATATGGCAGGAGTGGAAGTGCTGCAAGATTTATTAAGCAGAAGATGGAAAAACGGATATACGGATCGTGCATTAAGTCAGGTTAAAAGTCCTGACGATGCTTTAGATTTGATTTTGAAAGAGCGACGAAAAGAACTTCTGATGCGAGGGCTGCGTTGGATGGATGTAAAGCGCTTGAACCGGGAAGGAAGGAACATCTCTATGCGACGTTTTATTGACGGAAAGGAGTATGTATTGTCTCCGAACGATAAAAGATATGCACTTGCAATTCCTGAGGATATAATTACGTTTACAGGTATACAACAAAACCCACGCTAGTTTGTGGGTTTTGCTTAAGGTTATGAAACCTGCTTAATTACGTTTTGAAGTCGCATAATTGTCGCGGATATCAGCTCCAGTTTTCCCGTCTAAGAACGTTTGTAAGGACGATTGATCTGGGGCGTTGTCAACAGGAACCTCGCAAGGTAATGCTGAGCCTGTATTACAGCTGGGATGCGGTGTCTGCGAGTAATTTGAAGCATCTTCGGCTTCAGCTAGTGTGCTACCTTGGAAGTACCAAATGTTTGTTGTTTTAGTGACGATAGGTTTACTCGTTTTGTTCATTGCTTTAACAACGAAAAAAGCGCCTACAAATAATGCGAATAATGTGGCGACAAGTAGTCGCGTGTTTTTTAATGTAATCATAATTTGTTCTGCACTTAAGTGCGTTTAATTATTAATTGGATTATGTAACAAGCTTATTTTTAGAGCTTCGAGCTTGTCATCACGAAGCTTTTCCCTATTTGGCTATCAATATCCTGGAAATTGAATAACCTAGATGCTCGGGAATAGTGCAAATTTTCTTTTGTGCTGTTTCATAACTTTGTTTTTTATTGGAGCAGTTCGGGGAGCAGAATTTTTACCGCTACGCTTACTTTCTTCGATTAAGCTAATTGACATTGATCTGCTTTATCCGATCTGCTATAACAAAGTTCAAGTACAATCTTTTGTCCATGTTGGGATTTTGAAGACTAAGTTTTGTGTTTCCGGCAACGAAGTATTGTGACAGGATGGCCAAAAAATTGGACTGTTAGCAATCATGATCCCGAAAGAGGCGGCGCAGCAGCTCGCTGCTGATCCCCATAAATCGGGCAATCTCCTTATGGTTGACATAACTTCTGAGATCGGGATATTTGTCAAACACAAAGTCGTACTTATCCTGGTTGTTTAATGATAACAGCTTATGCCGATAATCCAAATAGGTCTCCTGCCTGTCCTTCAGATTGGCATACAGGTAAAAGACTTTTGAGTTGTGTGCATTAATTTCCTCCAGTTGCCGGAGTGAAGTGCGGTAGGTGAGACAATCACTCAGCGCAATAAACTGATAGCGGTGCTTATGGTTGGGGATCATCAATGATTCGCCAGCAATGGCATAGCGTAAGGGACAGGTTTTCTCGTATTTCCCAAAGATTCCGTCAACGATCAGATAGAGCTCGCCCCAATCGTTGGTCAGTCGCTCGCCCTTCATAAAATGCTCCTCTTCAAATACGGCCGATAGTTCGGAAATCTCGGTTTGCCATTGCGGATTGATATCCCTAAAAAAGGGGTCGAGTAGGTTTTCTTTACTTTTTTTCATTGTTTAGTTTATGTTGGATTTTTTTATCATAAAAAAGGAAAAGGCAATTTACTTATTTAATTAATTAAAGGTTAATTGAGGGATAAATGACCTATTTGAGGGGTGAACTGCATATAGCAGGGGTGAATGGTATTTTACGCCACGATTGTCAGCTAATTTTCAGTTCAGTGCTGCTTTTTTGCTCTGTTTCCCCCGACTTGTTTTTTTTCCTTTGCTTGTTGCAAATTTGTTTATCAGCTGATCATTGAATGAATATATCGTACGATAGAGCAGGATAGATTCGACCTGCATCTTTCGAGTCAACAAAATGATTTAAACATGGCAAATGAATTGCAAACAAGCGTAACAAGTGATCTATTTGAAGGCTATACAGCTTTTGAACTGTTCGGTGACGACCCTATAATGGGCGATCTGGATGATGATAAATGTTGGACAGGATCTCTATAGTTCGTCATCGTGCACCAATGGCCTCAGGTGATTCAAATTCACCTGGGCCATATTAACCGAAAACCAAATGAACAATCAAAAAAAAGAACAACTACAACGCCTGCTGTGGATGGCGAATGTGCAAGGCTTTTATCCCGATAAGCCCGCAGTTGAACTGGAGACTGGCTATCAACGTTGGAAAGAGCACCGTCAGCAGTTTGCCCAATTGGATCGAGATTTTTCTCCTGAAAATATGGGGAAAGGATCTCCTAACATTGAACCCGCTACTTTGGCTGGCAGCATCCTATTTTCATTTCATTATGGGCCATATCGTTTGCTGCCACGTTATCTTGTCGCAGCAGGATACCGACTCACCATCGTAGTCTCTGCCGCAGTGCTGAACAGAGAGCGTATGCGATATGCACGTGATCTTGCAACCATGGGGGCGCCAGCCGATAGCCTCGAATGTCTGGTGGCGAGTGATACAATGGTCATACGCAAGATGCTTCAGGCTATTTCGCTCAATCGGCTGATACTCGTGTTCTTGGATGCGAATGAATCCGTGGGCAACAATGAAAGTAAAGAGGAGCAGGGGCGACTAAGGGTCTCTTTCGGTGGAAGTTATTTTTATTGGCGTAGTAACCTACTCAAGCTCGCACATCGTTTTGGTTTACCTGTTTACGCCATTCATCTAAGCCCGAAACTCCATCATACAGAACCAGCCTGGCAAATGGCTAATCCTATAGCCGTATTGACCTCAGCGGACAAAAATAATCCGATGGCAATTTTAAATGCCTTTACAAAACTGCAGGAAATCTTTCAGGCAATGATGTATAATGATTGGACTGCCTGGGAAAACTGGGGACTGATGCACCATTATAAGGGTTTTGACGAGCGGACGGGATCTGGCACAAAGTGTAAAGGAAGCTGGATGATTCCGTTTTCTTTTACGGATAAAGGGTATTTGTTTGACTTATCTAGAAAGATTTTTTATGAAATTATTGTTAAAAAGAGCGATATTTTCTAATTTGGGTTAACAACTTGACCAATTAATTATGAAGACTTATTCATTCAATCTGGATTTTTTTAACCAATTGCATTACAGGTTTATTTATGGAGTCACCTTATTTATCTTATTGCTTGGTAGCGTATTCAAACACTTGTGGTTAAATCACTCTTTTAACATCTTTATACTGTTTATCATTCCGTATGTATCCTATTTTACTGTCAGTTTTGTCACTTTCCATATTATAAGGCTGCACAAATATCGATTCTGGTATATATTGATGGCCGGCGTTGTGCTGCTTATATGGGTTTATCCTATCGTAAAATGGTATTATTACAGTTTTCTAACGGCACATGGGGTCGTGTTCTATTTCCCTTGGAAAGATGGGGATGCGCAAAAGCTATTTATTATAATCGTTCGTGGGCTTGCATTCGTGCTGCTTTTCCTCGCACTTGATACCGTTTTGTGGCAGAAGAGACAAAAAATAATAAAAATAAATGAACTTGAGCTTGCCGTAAAAGATATTTCTGATAATGCACTGCTGTCGGGGCATTTTTTATTCAAACTCTATCAGTTTTCAGTGGAGAAGAAAATTGTTTTTGATCTTAAAGTGCTGGATTTCTTTCAGTACATTATCAATAAGATCGCCTCACGCAATAGCCGGGTAGCGTTGGCTGAGGAATGGGCTTATCTCAAACAATTGGTGGTTATGTGTGTGCATCGATCAATAGAGATCAAAGGAGAGGAACTTGTTACAGATTACATCTGGAATAGGTCTGTCCCCACGCTTTCGCTGATGACCTGGATTGAAAATGCAGTTTCCTATAGCCCTATCGGAAAAACGATCCCTATTGTCATCGAGTGGATTCGACAAAAGGATGCTATCGTTTTTACGGTACGCAATCGTATTGCCAGCAGTACCGAGGGAAAAGGAACGGGTAAGGGATTGGAACTGGTCAATCGTCTCTTTGAACCTTTGCAAGAAGATCATGTAAATGTAGCGTATCGTATTGAGGAAGAGATGTATTTTGTGGTGGAGTTAAAATTCATGAATTAATTATGCCTAAATATAGTATTGTTGTAGTCGACGACGAGAGATCGGATGCCAACAAGGTTGTCGAACAGATCTTAAAATTAAAAGACATTCACAAAATAGGTGATTTTGAAGATGTCAAAGTTTTCGAGAATGGAAAGGGGGCACTCAACTATCTGATGCACCATAAAGTAGATATTCTTTTTCTTGATATACAGATGCCCGAAATCTCGGGATTTGAGCTTTACAAAATCTTGCCGCAGCCGATGAGACCAGCACTGGTTTTTGTCACAGCTTATGCCGAATTTGCATTGGATAGTTACAAATTGGACGCCTGTGATTATCTGCTAAAGAATGTGACTTTTGACGCTGTATTCTTGGCTTTAAATAAATGCCTTAAACGATTAGGGACACCAATCATGATAGCGCCGGCAGTACAGCGCGAATATTACGTGTACGAAGTCAAAGACTCTCGCTGTAAAAGGGTCCTGAAATATCGAGATATCATCTATATTCACAGTATAGACAATTATGTAGAAATAGTAACTCGTAATGAGCGGCTGATCTGCAGAATCACTATGGAGGAGATTGAAGAAAATATGCCACATGCCGATTTTGTACGTATCCACCGTGGTTATATTGTCAACTTCAAATTTGTTAAGTATATCGATGGTGGCAAGTTATGGCTTGCTGAAGGTGAAAAAATTAGTCTTCCGATCAGTCGATCGCGTAGAAAGAACATTGCTGGAATGGGAAAATCGATTGAATAACCTGTCTATTATAAACCCTAAATAAATATGTATGCGTAAAAATCGCTGTTTGAAAGGGCTTTCGATTAGCCCTGGGCATCCCTATGCCCAAAAATTGATCTTGCTGGAACTGTTGGCGGTCAAGCGTCAGCTGGCTACTTATCTTGAATTGCGGGAGCAGCTGGAGGCGGAAAATGTACTGCTCCGTGATGCCGAATATGTTAAATCGCATGTCGGGATTTCTACCGAAACGCTATATCGGCTCCAGCGGGATGGCTATATCTGCATCGCCAAGCGCGAGCGCAACAAACGCTATTACCGCGATGTGGACGTAGAACGCCTGCGCAATAGCTACCGCGGCCTTTAGACCGCGTGATCAATCGATTTTTACCTGTATACGCTTACTTTCTTCGGGCGTCTCTCCAGTCGGGGAGACGTTTTTTTTATGCCTTTATCCGTATTTTCTGCTGATCAGCTTCTGCCTTTGCGGCTGTTTTCATCGGGTTGGCATCGGGATTTCATCGGGAAAATAGCATCAGGTCCCGATGAAATCCCGATCAAAATACGATCACAGGCAGGAATTCGTCGGTAATCAATAGCTAACTAGACAAATGCAGAAATCTCTAGATTAGTCTCTAGGGATTTCCGACAAAAATTATCGGTCCATTTTTGGACGATTTTATTTAACCACGGTAGCCTCCAGTTCAACCTGAAGTGTTTCGAAAAGGTGTTTTACTTCCATCACTGTTGAGGCTTGCTGAAGCTGGTTCTTTTGCGCCCATTCTTGAAATATATCAAAGTTTTGAAATAATTCAGCAGACGATGTCGTATAGATGTTCAGGCGTACTATATTTCGAATTTCATACCCTGCTTCTAAAATGACACGCTCTACATTTGCGATGGCATGTATTAGTTGCGTACGCATATCAGCGTCACTTGAGATGCCGTTTTCGTCGATAGCGGTTTGTCCAGAAACATATAAGGTTCCACTTACATCTTTTACCTCTACCGCTTGTACATAATTTCTTTGTTGTTGCCACTGCCAAGGATTGATTGTTCTCTTTTGCATATTCATTAGTTTTAATGAATACAAAGATCAATAGATCAAGATCATTAAACCTGTGACTGAAATCACTATTTATAAATTCGACTGAGCGTTTCTCTTGAAACACCCAGATACTGCGCAAGAATTGTTTTGGAGATGCGCTGTACCAAAGAAGGGTAGCTGCTTAGAAAAAGTTCATAACGGGATTTTGGGCTGTCCGTCAACAACGAAAATATTCTATTTTGATTGGCAATATGCCCGTTGATTGATTTTTGCAAAAAATAATTCGACAGATTATACTGCTGGACGATACGTTGATAATCGGCATACGATAAACTATATAACACCGTCGGCTCCAAACACTGCAAATAAAGTTTCGATCGAGTTTGATGATAAAATGCCGAGAAATCAGTTTCCCACCAATCTTCGAAGGCAAATGATAAGATATGTTCTCTGCAATTTTCGTCTTCGTAGGAAAGTTTGACCAATCCGGATTCTATCCAATATAAATCCTTTACGAGTTCATTTGGTTTAATAATAAAAGCGGCCTTTTTATAGGTTTTGTATTTAAAGCATTTTTGAATCTCTAGTTGTTGTTCTAGCGGAATATGTTGAAAAATATCTTTTTCGAGGCTGATGTTACGATCCATAATCAATGAAGTTTAACCAAGTATTTCTTATCGATGCAGCTGATCCCATGCCATAAAATCCCCAGTTAATTGCTGAAGCATAGTGCGATAATTAAGTAAACAAATGTAGGCAATTTTGCCTTCAGATTTAAAGGCTTCCCTATCCAGGCATTCAAAAGTATAGGCTTTTAATAAGTCTCTCACTGAATTAAATAAATCAAGAGTACCATCAATTGACTTGTTGCGATCAGGCAGAATCGACTACCCGAAATTAGCCTTGCTTTTTTGTTTTTTCATGTTGAAAAAGACTTTATGTGTAATCAAGTTCGGTCTATAATCGGTCAACTTTACGATGCCGATCGGTCTGCTGTCGGTCTATCGATGTGTGTCTATTTGTGATTGATTTAAAGTGTTTTATGTTTGTTATGTCAATCAGATGTACCGGTATAAAACAGGATTGATTTTAACAGATGGGAACTATTGTACATGGAGCAAATGGAGGCTTTAAGGGTAAAGCCGGCTCAGTAATCGGAAGCAGTTGGAAGAGTATCAACTACATCAAAGGGCTTTATAAAAAGAGGTCGAAGCCCGCCTCAGAGGCACAGCTCATGCAGCAGGAAAAGTTCAGGACGCTGATGCGTTTTCTGCTGCCGATCAATGTCTTTCTAAAAATCGGATTCGCTGGTAAAAATAGCGAAAAATTGACCCCGATGAATGCGGCATTTCAATTTAATCAAAAAAAGGCGATTACAGGTGTATATCCGGATTTTACACTGGATTATTCCAAGATCAGTATTGCTGATGGTGGCTTGTACGGCGGAGGTACAGTTGCGGCTGCTTATGACTCGGGCGAATTGATCTTTAGCTGGTCGACAGGTGCCAGCGAAACGTTCGAAACCTTTGCGGATGATCTGGTGTATGTATTGGCCTATCATCCCGAAAAGGATGAGTTTATTTCAACTCCGGCACCTAGTACGCGATCGATGGGTGTAGTGACCTTTTTGGTACCCGATCATCTGGCTACCGGTTCGGTTCATACCTGGATGTTTTTGTCCAATCGGACCAAGACACGGGTGTCTAAAAGTGTGTATCTGGGCGAGATACAGCTTATCTAATGATTTTTGGGCTGAGCCGATAGGGCTCAGCCCCTTTTTAACGGCTTATTATGGCAAAAAAGATAATCAGCCCCGGACAGCAACGCGTACGCGCGGCCTTTAAAACGGGGGTGGCCTTTTTGGCTCCCTTAAATGGACTGGTCAAAAGAGGATATGCTGAGATGGCAAAAAGAAAGAACAGTCTCGCAGCGGGATTAGCCCTCGGATGTTTACTCAAAGTTGCTATCAGACATGAAGAGGACGGACCTGTAGTGGATCCTGCACTGGCCCTTCTCAGTGAGGGTTCGTTGTGGGGTGTCCTGTGCCCGCAAGTACATCGCTACAGCGACCGCATTGAGGTAACTCATACAATGATACACTCCGGATTAGTGAATGGAGACGACCGGTTGATCCTTTGTGCCTATCAGGTGGAGAAGGGTTATGCCTACGTCAATGAGCAGATTTGGCAACGCCGAGAGGAAAGGGTCATTGTTTCGATACCCGAAGGATTCCGCGAGGATGGTTTTCATCTTTATCTATTGCTGTCAGATAGAAAAGGCAACAAATATTCACGATCAAAATATCTGGGTTATTCAACGATATGAAAACAAAACATATTCTGCTGCTCCAACGGAAATATGGAGCACAGGGAACCAATGGTACCATTACGTATCAGGGTGAAGAAATCTGTCATACGATCGAGCTGCCCGACAGAAATAATATTCCGCGCATCAGTTGTATCCCTATTGGACAGTACAAGCTGGAAAAGAGGCGTTATGCCAAGCATGGCGAACAGATCGGTATTCCCATCGTACTTGGTCGGGAGGCGATCCTGATCCATGCCGCCAATAACGCGCTCCAGGATCTACAGGGCTGTATTGCTCCAGTCACGACTTTAACCGGTGAAGGTACTGGGGATTACAGTGGTAAAGCATTAGCAAAACTTAAAGCGCTGGTGTATAGCCTGTGGGATATGGGGGATGAAGTGTATTTGAATATTCGATAGCAATTTGGAGGACATGAATTTGCGCTGCATTCCTTTGTGCCATCTTCTTAGCAATATGAGGACATAAATCAAACTCGCTTTGCTCAGACAGTGATTTATGCTACCGTCAAATTGCGTCAGCGATAGGCAGTCGTAATGCTAGGCTTTCAATTCTTTGTCCTCCTATATTGCTCGAATAAAGAACGGAATGATTTTAAAAATTTATAGGCATGAAAAAAATCTTAAAGAAAATAGGACAGGTGTTGCAAGTGGTTCTTGCGGCTCCTGTTAAATGGCCGGGAAAAGTCGGCAATATAATGAAGTATATCGCAGTAGGGCTGGGGATATTGGAAACAGTGATGGAACAGGAAAAGCCACCGCCCGATGATGCCGAGCTGCCAATGTCGCCCAAAGAAAGGAGTGAAGCCGATGCGGTGGAATGATATTCGTATCTCAGCCCTGGGTGGTACGCTCTGTTCTATCTGGGTAAGCTTCTCGCTTGGGGATGTGGCGCAGACGGTATTGACAGCTGCGCTGGGGACCATCGTCAGTTTTTTGACCAGTAGACTGCTGCGGCGTTACATCAAAAAAAGGTCTAATTAATACATTAGCGCCTCCCTAACTGGGGAGGCGTTAATTTTACCTGTGGTATTTATATGTTGGCGATAAGATTTACAAAACTCAATTTAAGCGATCAGTAATTTCTGAAGGCTCACTTTATAAGGTTATTATTCCGTCCGCAATGATTTTAAAGGGTTTATTCGAGCGGCTCTGTAAGATTTTAAACCGACTGTCGCGATGGTAATAACCAAAATAATGGCTACAGCAGTAAAATATATATGGAAACCAATGTGTATCCGATAGGCAAAACTTTCCAACCAGCGGTTCATCGTCCACCATGCGATAGGGCCGGCAATTGCAATCGCAAGGATGATTAAAATAAGGAATTCCCTGCCGAATATCCATAGGATCCCTTCAATGCGAGCTCCAAGTACTTTTCTAATGCCAATTTCTTTTGTTTTTTGAGCACTCAAGAATGATATTAGTCCAAACAGTCCTAGGCAACCAATTAAAATAGCAATACATGAAAATACTGTTATGATGTCTAGATACTGTCGTTCCTGGCTATAGGCCTCTTTGATTTTTTCATCAAAAAAATTGTATTTAAAAATATTGTTGGGAAATGTCTCCGTCCATAGTGTTTCAACATCCCTCAATACATTATGTATATCCTTGGTATTTACTTTTATAGCAAAGTTAAAATACCAGATGTTAGCGCTCGTAATGACAAGTGGAGAAATCTGGGAGTGTAGTGATTTATTGTGAAAATCTTGGATTACGCCGACCACCTTACCTTTATCACCATTTATGAACACTGTTTTTTCGATGATTTCAGCATTACTTTTCAACCCCAGACTATTAACGGTACTTTCATTGACCAAGAATTCCCTGCTTGTGTCAGATGGGCTTAAATTCCTTCCGGCCAGAATATTTAGGCCAAATACTTTCGTATACTGCTCATCGCTCACTCTGTAGGATACGGTAAATTTTTCGTCTTCTTTCCTGTTTTCATACCTTATTCCAGTGTTGTTGGCATCTTCAGATAGTGGCGCTTCGTAAAAAAATGTGCTTTCTTCAATGCCTGCAACTTGTGCGAGTCGGTTACGTAATCGCTCAATAGTGGTATTTTGGTTGTCAGGTATGGGGACAACGATAAGTGCCTTAGAATTAAATCCCATATCCTTTTTTAATGAATACCTAATTTGATCAAAAATGACCAATGTTCCTAAAATAAGCAAGAGAGCAATAACGAACTGTACTAACACCAGACTTTTTCTTAGTGAAAAATTAGAATTGGACGATGGATAATTTGCTTTTATTGCAATTATTGGTTTGAAACGAGTTAATATAATGGCAGGATAACTTCCGGAGAAAAAAACTATGACCAACAGCAAAGCGGGAATAAACATAATAAACCAGACATCGGTAAATTGTAAATTGCCTATAGACAGGTGAAAGAATGAAGAAAGATAGGGCATTAATATAAACAGCAATCCTATAGATATCAGCAGCGACACCAAACAGAGTATGGCTGTTTCTGTTATAAATTGCCAGAATATCTGTTTTCTATTGATTCCAAGAGTCTTTTTTATCCCAATTTCTTTTGTCCTCTTCACAGCTTGAGCGGTCGCAAGGTTAATGAAATTTACACAGGCAGTCACAATTAGAAATATACCGATGACAGAAAGAATCATGATATTCTGTTTACTAATCTTTCCCCCCAATTCCATGTTAAAATGTATATCAGAGAGCGGTTGAAGCTTAAATTGCCATGTTTTTAAGTCTTCCGCATCATAATACCTTTCGGTTAATTGAATAAGCGATTGATCTACTATTTCTGGCGGCGTTTTTTCTTTAAGGACAATAAAACATTGCATATCGTCATTTACACTGGTCCAATGATCTTTTTTAACTTGCCAAGGTTGCAGCTCCTTTAAGCTTTCAAAAGAAACATATACTTGCTCCTTTCGATCAGTGTTATGGGGCGGGTTCTTCATTACCCCGGTAATCGTAAGATCTAATTTATTTTCAAGTCTTATTATCTGCCCAATTGGATCAACACCTTTAAAATATTTTTTTGCGATGTCTTGGGTAATAATAGCTGTATTATATTCCTTGAGTGGAAAACGCGAGTTCCCCATAATAATGGGAAAATTAAAAATATTAAAAAATTCAGCATCTGTAAATGCGACATCTTCTTCAAATTTTAATAATGTATTTTGTTTTTTCACAGAAATGACCTGTTTACGTGCCGTAAATACCTGTGTTATGTTAGTCGCGAAATCGAAATCATTTCCAAAAGCATTGGTCAGGGGATAGGGTACACCGGTTATCTGTTTTTGAACATCCTGATGTAATTCGGTTGTAATACGATATGTTTTTGAAAAATTAGGATTAAATTTCTCGTAGCTCAAGCTAAAATTTACTACAGAAAATATAACAATTGAACATGTAATGCCTAGGGACAGACCTAAAATATTGATAACTGTGTAGGTCTTCTGATGCATTAAATTTCTCCATGCGTATTTTAAGTTGCTGATTATCATGATGCTTTTTAGAAGAGAAATTGTCAACTAAAATGCCTTAAATTTAAAATACTGTTTTTCAGTGTGTTATGGTGAGGGCTGAATTGTTGGTTGTTCGGATTTGGACAGCATATTGTTCATTTTTGAACAATATGGCAAATGGTCCAGAAGGAAAGATGCTTTCCTGACTACCCTGGTTTTTATTGCGGTATATTTGTGGTCTCTGTATTATTTAAATATTAGGCATTGTATTCGGTATCATGGAAATTCTGGTTATTATCTTGCGGAGTTATTTGGATAAGTACCATCAGGAGAAGAGTACAGGCAACTTGGATACGATGTCTTAATTAAACGATTGCCTGAATTCTTTTGGAGTAATGCTGGTTTTGTTTTTAAACAGCTTACTAAACCCCTGTGGATGCTCAAAGCCCAGGTGGTAGGCGATCTCACTGATGGAAAGGGTTGAGGTAGATAGTTTTTCCTTTGCAATGGCAATCAATTTATTATGGATGTGCTGTTGTGTGCTTTCGCCGGTTATGGATTTGAGGATCCCGCTTAGATATCCTGAAGAAACTCCCAAAGCATCGGAGATAAATTGCACGGATGGAATTCCCTTTTTGGCTGCGTGATTGACCATATAATCATTGAGGACCTTTTCCATCCGAGCTAAAATCTCGTGGTTATTTATTTTTCTTGTAATAAATTGCCGTTGGTAAAATCGTTCAGCATAGTTCAGTAGTGTTTCAATATGTGAAATGATAATGTTCTGGCTGAATTTGTCCAGATTTGCGCGGTACTCAAGATCGATATGTTCGATAATGCTATTTAAAATATTTTCCTCATGATCAGAAAGAAAAAGGGCTTCGTTTACTGCATAGTCAAAGAAATCATATCGTCGTATGGAAGACGCTAAAGTTGTATTCCATAAAAAATCCGGATGGATAAATAATAGCCATCCGGTATGCTGAAATTTGCCGTCTCCGTCAGGCAGGATACTGAATACCTGTTTGGGGGCCATAAAAAATAAGACGCCCGAATCAAAATCGTACCTTTGTTGCCCATAGCGTATTTTGGCATTTGCAGTTCGTTTTAGCGAGATGGAATAAAAATCAAGAATCAAACTTTCAGCTTCCCCATCCGACAGCGCTTGGATATCCTTATAATCCACCACGCTGATCATAGGGTGCAACGGTTGGGGCAGTCCGCGGTACCGATGATACGCACTGATGGTTTTTATGTGCTTCGGCGCTTTGTTTTCCATCTTATAAATCTAGTTATTTGGCGTGAAATAATGCTGAAAATTCCTGCGCATATTCGTCCAGCTTTATTTGACCTGGTACCGGAATATTTAGGGCATACTCTTCCTGGAGTTTTCCACTATGAATAGCTTGCCCGAGTTCCAGTATTTTAGAAACGTATTCATCCGAAAGCCCGCTGTCTTTTAAATTTTTTTGCACTATATCAAAGGGCAACGTTACCCATTTTAAGTCTGGTTTACCAATCGCTCGCCCAAGTACGGGGGCAATTTCGTTGCAGCTTCTTTCATCGCTGCTAATGTACCGAACAGGACTGATCTTTCCTGCTTCGACCAGTTCTCCCGCAGCCACAGCGGCTATATCAGCGGGAGATACCAGTGGTAATCGATCAATATCGCCATACACTGTTCCGATAAAACCAGCTGACTTAATCATGGGTATAAATGCAAGTAAATTATAATAGAAATAAGTGGGACGGAGATGAGTCAGGTAAATATCGGGAATAGTATTTAGTGTTTGTTCCACATGATAGGCTCCAGCGATAAAACCGGTACCAGCGGGTAGGTGGGCACCGTAGCTGCTCAAATGTACCACCCGTTTTACTTCTGATTCGATAATTGCCTGTTTATAGTTTTCCCCTAAAGTTTTATAATACTCAATTTGGTCGGGCTGTTGATAATCGGGAGGTACCATGCAGAATACAGCATCTGCACCGATAAAAGAGGCTTTTAGAAAATCGGTGTCACTTAAAAGTCCTATAGCCGCAGTTGCACCTAAATGCTCTATCATTTCTTTCTTTTCGGGATTGCTACTGATGACAGTTAACGAATGCCCCCGTTCAATAAGTTGCTTGCTTAATGGCAAGCCGATGTTGCCTAGAGAACCTGTTATTATTATTTTCATTGTTGGATAATTTTATTAGTACAAAATTGGCGAGGATTTTAGCATCCTTTGTATCCAAATCTACTGTGGTTGTATCCAGATGGAGAATATGTACTGCAGGATAAGCTAGGCGCCAAGTAGGCTTTTAAGACGCGTCATTTTTCGGGCTAGCGCCACCGTTACGCAGATGTTGCCGTAGATAGGCTGCTGTTAGCGAGACCGTATCGTTTAGCAAATCAGCAACCGTACCTGTAAACACCACATTTCCGCCATATTTGCCCGCTCCAAGCCCAATATCTATGATCCAGTCGGCTTGGGCAATGACATCGATAACGATCAGCGTATTGTGGTTGTCCACAAGATTATTGATAAATTTTAAGAGTTTTTCGGTATGCGCTCGCAACCACCCAGGCTATTCCGGCTAAACAGTTTATCGGATACATGGTTGGCTGTTGCAAACATTTTTCGTATCGCATCCGATAAGCCGAGGTACGTCAACAGATTCGAACGCATGCCCGTGGAAAATAAAGACTGGTCGATGATGGTGGTTTCCGGATAAAATTTGGGCAGGACTTTATTGATCAGTGTGCTCTTGCCCGAGCCCGCCACGCCGGTAACTACTGTCATTACGTTTTGGGGATAGCTGATCGTGAGTAAAGCTAATGTTAGCGCGCCCATTCCGGCAATAGCGAAGATATCCCCCATTATGCCAGTCGGATCGTCAAAATTAAAGGTCTTGGTGGCGGATGTATTAATAATCATAACGGCAGAACCAGTAGGAAATTTAACCGAGTCAAATTTTTTATTCAGAAAAAAATAAACGACATTTGGACATTTATTATTTAAATCCAATTTACCTTACGATTCCACCTATGATATTACGAGAAGTCACTCCGTTGTCTGAAAAAGATTGTTTCATGGTATTTGCCAGGGAGAAATCACGTTTTGATTTTCCCATACATGTGCATTCGGAGTTTGAACTGAATTTTATTGCTAATGCATCGGGAGCGCAACGTATAGTTGGTGATAGTATAGAGGAAATTGGTGAATTTGAATTAACATTAATTGCAAATGCCAATTTGGAACACGGTTGGTTTGATCATAAGTGTCAGTCTAAGAATATCTCCGAAATCACTATACAGTTCCAGCCAGATCTATTGGGGGAGACTCTGCTTAATAAAAATCAATTTCGTTCAATTAAACAGCTATTCGAAAAGGCTGCCTATGGGGTAACGTTTAGTATCCAAACGATAAAGATTGTTCAGGAAGCTATCAAAAAGCTGTCCCACGAGAAAGAAGGCTTCTATTCCGTTGTAGGTCTGTATGATATTCTATTCAAATTGTCCCAAGATGAGCAGATGCGCGAACTCTCTAGTCGTTCCTTTCATAGTAGCATCGGTCGGCATGATAGTCGCCGGGTGGAAAAGGTATTACGGTATCTTTCCAAAAATTATCAGAAAGAGGTGTCTTTAGGAGAAGCTGCCGATTTGATTGGAATGACAGATGTCTCTTTAAGTAGGTTCCTAAAACAGCGCACGGGCAGAACTTTTATCGATACCCTTAATGATATTCGCCTAGGACATGCCAGCCGTATGCTCGTCGATACAACCCATAGTATTGCCGAAATCGCATTGTTGTCGGGCTTTAATAATCTCTCTAATTTCAATCGGATATTTATGAAGAAAAAAGGTGTTACCCCAACAGAGTTCCGTAATAAATATCGAAATTCGAAATTTTATTTGTGAATGATAAGCATACATGTGGCTAAAAAAATATAGGTCATATCTCAATTTAGAAAGTCATTAAACCCTTTATTGGTTGAAATAACATAAGAAGAAGATAAAAAAGTATTATCCTCAAGAATGCTTTCTCCTTAGTTTTGGAATTAGTTAAAGCAATTTAAATAACCAATTTTAAGGGAACTCAAAAATGATCAAAAAAATCTTTTATGCTTGTATGGTTGCTGGCCTTTCTCCGATGCTCACTTTCGCCCAGAAAATGCAGCTATCCGGACAGGTAATTAACCAACAGTCCAATCTGCCGATAGCCGGTGCTACGGTTCGCAGTGGCGCAGGACAAACGACTTTGACAGACGAAAAGGGGCGGTACAAACTTGAAGTCAGTGTAGGCGACAACCTCTATATTTCTTTTCTCGGTATGGAAACCCGTACCCTCAAGATCGACAACCGAGAATCACTCAAAATTTACCTGAGCCCAAAATCGGATGTGTTAGATGAGGTTGTGGTTGTCGGTTATGGAAAGGTAAAAAAGAGAGATTTATCGGGTGCCGTGAGCCAGGTAAAGGCTGCTGATATTTTGGCGGGCAATCCCGCTCCGAGCATCAATCAGGCATTACAAGGACGTATGGCGGGTGTGACAGTCAACCAGAATGATGGTGCCCCGGGGGCAGGTGTATCCATTACCATCCGGGGAACAAATTCCTTCTCAACAAATTCACAGCCACTTTATATTGTTGATGGTATTCCTTTTGATATGGCATCTACCCCAACGAGCAGTGCCAACGAAAATAATAACCAAACGGCGAATGCGCTGGCATCGATCAACCCCAACGATATCGAATCAATCGAAGTACTAAAAGATGCTTCAGCAACTGCCATCTATGGTTCCAGAGGCGCAAATGGGGTGGTTTTAATTACAACAAAAAGAGGTGAAAATGGAAACGAAAAGGTCGAATTGAATGCTAATTTTGGGCTGGCTACACTCGGCAGAAAAGTCAAGATGCTCGATCCTTTCGACTATGCTACCTATATCAATGAACAGGCTGTCAACAGTAAAAATTATGAGGGGGTAGACTATCAGATCTTACCTTATCCAGGGACTTGGTCTTATCCGACCATCAACGGCCAGCCGGTGACAACATCCGGAAAATACCAGCCTTCCCCAGAAGATTTTTTAAATCAGGGGCTACGAACCGACCAGTATGGTAATCAAACCTTGGTTCAGGGAGCTGACTGGCAGGATGAAATATACCAAAACGGGTTTTCTCAAGAATATAATCTCAGCGTATCTGGTGGCAGTGAAAAAGGCTGGCATATGTTTTCAGGAAATTTTCTGAACCAAGGCGGTACAATCAAAAAATCGGATTACCAACGTGTTGCCCTCCGGACTAATATCGGTCGAAAAGTGAGGTCATGGCTTGAACTAGGCGCGAATATTAACTATACCAATGGACTCACCAATTTTGCAAAATCAAATGCCTACGATTACGGTATTATCCGCTCGGCATTGATATTTCCCGTGACCTATGGACCTGATATGAGTACCATTGAGTCTGATCAGCTCAACTGGCTGGCTTCCAATCCAGGTGTCTATGTCAATACGGCCAAAGATCAGCTCCGTGCTAACAACGTATTCAGTTCGTCTTACGCTAGCATTAAGCTATTGCCATTTTTGACCTTCCGCCAGAATCTTGGATTTTCTTACTCTAATAATAACCGGAATACCTATTATAATCGAAATACACAGGAGGGGAGAACACCGAAAAATGGAAGTGCCGGACAGAGTGACAATTGGTATCAGAGCCTAACGAGTGAATCCTTGCTGTCTTTTGATAAAACTTTTCAGCAAGTTCACAGCCTAAATGCAGTAGCAGGTTTCACCTATGAGCAGGCAAATTACTCGGCCAAATCCATGACGGCTACCAATTTCCCAAATGATATCACAGGAGAGTTTGACATGGCGGCCGGTTTAAATCCGGGGCCACTGGTCAGCAGTCGTGGTCGCACCCAGTTGGCTTCCGTATTGGCTAGGGCAAACTATTCCTATAAAGGTAAATATATTGCGACTGCATCCTTTCGTCGGGATGGTTCGAGCCGATTGACCGAAGGACAGAAATTTGCCAATTTTCTTTCCGGCGCACTGGCCTGGCGAATTTCGGAGGAACAGTTTGTGAAAAATCTTGGTGTTTTCAATGACTTAAAATTGCGGGCAAGTTATGGCCGTACGGGCAACCAGGGCGTAAACGCCTACCAGACTAGAGCTTACCTGGCTGTAGCCAACTATCCTTTAGGAGGGGCATTAAGTAGTGGCTTTGCGGAGGTAGACTGGCGTGGTGCATTAAACAAGAATTTGAAATGGGAAACTACTGACCAATATAATCTGGGGTTGGACATGGCTTTTTTAAATAATCGTATCCAGTTTACCATCGACGCCTATTACAAAAAGACCAATGACCTGTTGCAGAATGTGAATATTGCCTCGAGCAATGGAATGCGTACACAGTGGGTCAATTCGGGTTATGTCACCAATAAAGGGCTTGAGTTAACAGGGAAATTCAATGCTATTGACCGCGACAGCTTTAAATGGAATATCGATGCGAACATCTCCTTCAATCGCAATGCAATAGGTGGGCTTGCCGCCTACCGCTTTGCAGAAAGATTATGGTACAACGCGGATAATATCTTTATCCAGCGCAATGGCATGCCAATAGGTTCTATGTTTGGATATGTAGAGGATGGGTTTTACGATAATGAAGCCGAAGTGCGGGCGGATCAGACCTATGCCCATGCTAGCAATGCCGTGGTGCGCTCCAAACTGGGAGAAATTAAATACCGCGACCTCAATGGCGACGGCCAAATAACAGCCAGCGACCGCACCATAATCGGTAACACAAATCCCGATTTTGTTTTCGGTCTGACCAATAATTTCAAATACAAAGATTTCACGCTGGGCTTTTTTTGGCAGGGATCTATTGGCAACGATATTTTCAACGGCAACTTGATCGATATGAAGATGGCGAATATTGGTAATATCAGTCAGGATATCTATGACAGTCGTTGGACAGAAGAGAATAAGCAGCATGCACGCTGGCCCAAGGCGGTATCCACCTATAACCGGACGATGCTCACCTCGGACCGCTATGTCGAGAATGGCTCTTACGTTCGCCTCAAGAACGTCAATGTTGGCTATACATTCAAAACGCCTTTTAAGGGCCTGAATGCACTTTACATTTATGCCAGTGCAACCAATCTTTTGACCATAACAGATTACAGCTGGTTTGATCCAGATGTAAATGCATTTGGTGGTGACGCCTCCCGTAAAGGTGTCGATATTTATTCATATCCGAGCAGCAAAACGTTTTCGCTTGGGTTTAAAGCCGATTTTTAACCAAATCTAATGATGATTGTCATGCGTACTAAAAATTATAAATTATATATAAAATATGCCTTATTGGCTTCGATAGGAATGACAGGTTTAAGTTCCTGTGAGAAAATGCTGGAAGAAAAGAAGTTCGATTTTATAGACCCACAGGATATTCCAGATTCGGATGAAGGGGTGAATCAATGGGTAGTAGGTACCTATAGCAAGCTTCTGGACGATATGTTTCGCTGGAGCTTATTTCCGCCGGCCCTTGAGTTCGACTGCGATTATATGACGGGGCCCGACTGGTCTTTTGGTTCCCTGGGCGCCGGAAATTTTCAGAACAATGAATACACTTCGGGCATGTGGGAAAAACCTTATGCGATTATTCATCGGGCCAACCTAGCCCTTGAGAATATTGAACCCATGACCAAAGCTTCGGAAGCAGCAAAGAATAATGGGATTGGTGAACTCTATTTCCTAAAAGCTTATTCTTACTTTCTCTTGGTGCGTGCATTCGGCGAGGTGCCCATCCGGAACGCTTCTGTCAATTCGGGTGCCGACCTCAACCAGCCACGTCAGCCGATCAGTAAAGTGTATGAGCATATCATTGAATTGTTAACCAAGGCTGAGGGATTGCTCTATAAAAATACAGATAGTAGATTTCAGGAAGGCCGTGTATCGGCGGGAGCGGCAGCGTCTTTATTGGCGAAAGTGTATGTCACGATGGCATCGGGATCGTTGGCCTCAGGCAACGTAACCGTCAGAGGGGGACAGCCCTACACCATGAATGGTAGTGAAAAGGTGTACACCAATCCTGTATCTTTCGTGGTCAGCAAAAAACAGGTGGCCGGTTATGAAGGGTTTAATGCAAAGGAGTATTTCGGAAAAGCACGCGATAAAGCATTGCAGGTCATCAATGGCGAGTACGGCAATTATGGCCTCTTGAGCTACGATAATCTATGGTCGCGGGCAAACAAGAATAAAACCGAACATATATGGACCTTACAGTCAATGTCGGCTGATGAAAAGTATGGCGTCACCTTTTCACAAGGGTATAATGGAACGGTCAATGACCAAGGTAATATACAGACCGGACTATGGTGGGGTATGCGCGACCATTGGTACAAACTGTTTGAAAATAAAGACTTACGCATTGTGAAAGGGGTGATGCACCGCTGGATCAGGCAAGGGGATGATTCCAGCTGGGGGGGCGGATCATATTATCCTAATAACGAAGAGTATACGAAGAAAGCAAAGGGTTATACCGACGACCAAGGCAATTGGGTACCGCCGGTAGCACCATTTAACGATGGAGCACAATACCGTAGCGAAAAATCACCCGCCTTTCTAGCTTACCTTACAAAATATAGTGATGTCAGCAACAATAAACTGGAACGAACAGATGCACCTTGGTATTTCCTACGCTTTGCTGATGTGTTACTCATCTATGCGGAGGCTGCCAATGAGGCTGACAACAGCACGGCGGCACGTACATTGGCTTTGGCAAAACTCAATCAGGTGCGCGAAAGAAGCCATGCGACACCTCGCCGACTTACGGGAGATGGTAATATCGATAATCAAAGCGCATTCCGCTCAGCAGTGTTGGAAGAGCGAGCCATGGAATTTGCGCTTGAAGGGGACCGCCGGTGGGATTTGATCCGTTGGGGTATTTACCTTGATGTGATGAATAAAATTGGTGGTACGGATGAAGTTGGCGTCGTGAAAATACGGACAGACAAACATTTGCTTTACCCTATACCTAATTCGGAAGTGGGCGTCAACACGACGATTACCTCAAATAATCCCGGTTGGAACTAACGTAAACCTAAATTTGAAAAATCATGAAATTATTTAATCAATCCATATTATTTACTTTGTTGTCAGGATGCCTTTCCATGGGTGTAATCTCCTGCCAGAAAGATATTGTTAACTACAACGATGGATACGACGACCAGTTGACTTCAAACGGGCCTCCCGTTATCGAAAAAGTCTCCACAGCGGCCGATCTAAACGCGGGAATTACCAGTGCAGCATTGACCGATATGATTGTCATACAGGGTAATAATCTTGCCGAGGTGAAGTCTATCAAAATCAATGATGTAGAGGTAGACCTGGCGACGGTATACGCCGTAAGATCCCGCATTACATTACCTATACCCCGTATCGTGCCCTCCACGGTTACCAATAAGGTGACTGTTGAAACGGCAAAAGGAAGTACGGACTTCCCTTTTGAAGTAAAAATTCCGAATCTGGTCATCGAGGGGCTATATAATGAGTTTATTGCTGCTGGAGATACGGCTATTCTCGTCGGTAAATATTTGGATCTCTATAAATTGGATACCTTGGAAGGGAAATTTTTGCTTAATAATACCGAATTAAAGCCCCTCCGCAGTGTCGCAGACTCAGTCTATTTTATTGTTCCCCCTGGGACGGCGGACGGTGCTACGCTATCGTTTTCAAGTCCTTTGATAGAGGTTCCAAAACAGGTGAAATTTCGGGATAAAGGAATTTCAATGCTCGATATCAAATCCCTATCGGCGTACGTGACAGATGGAAAAGCAAGTGGCGATCCGGCTATATTGCCTGGCTTTGATCGTTTTTTACGCGTCCGTCAATCTTTTGGAGCTTGGTCCTGGAATGGTATTTTTTGGTCAGGCTTTGACCTGAATGATGCTGCGGTATTGGCCAATCCCAAAGATTATTACGTCAAATTTGAAATCAACACCAAAAGTACGGCTTCCATTAGTCAGGGAAACTTTATCCTTGGTGGCGATAGACAGGAGACACGTTACAATCCGGCCGAGAATGGCGCGCTGAATACTTATGGTCAATGGAAGACTATGCGGATAGATTTGACCGAATTTTATAAAGATGCCTCTCAGAGCAATGGGACGTATCTGAAAGCAGGATGGAATGCTTTCGTATTTTCTTATCAGCCTACGGTGGATGTCAATGACGACTTTAGCGTGTGCAATTTCCGGATTGTCAAAAAATAGGAGGTTACAGTTGAAAAAGTATTTATATAGCAGTTTGATCCTGTTGGCCTTGGTGCTATCTGCGTCCTGTCGAACTAAATTGATCGGTCCAAAACCGGACACCAGCACTGTCGTAGCTCGACATGGTCAGCTCCGCGTGCTGGGCACGGCACTAGTCGATGCGCGCTCCGATAGTGTGGCCCTGCATGGTGTAAGCCTGGGCTGGCACAACTGGTGGCCTCGCTTTTATAACGCGCAGACCATTAACTGGCTTCAAAAAGACTGGAATATCCAGGTTGTCCGAGCTGCTATTGGTGTAGAGCCTGATCAAGGCTACTTACAAAATCCAGAGGCAGCCCTAAAAAACTTATATGCCGTGGTGGATGCGGCGATAGCAGCTGGAATATACGTTATTGTAGACTGGCACGCACACCAACTACATCCGCAGCAGGCAAAGGAATTTTTTCGCCTTGTGGCACACAAGTACGGAACGTATCCGAATCTCATTTATGAGATTTTTAATGAGCCCATGAATACCAATTGGGCCGAAATTCAGGCCTATGCACAAGAGGTGATCCCTGCCATTCGTGCGATCGATCCAGATAACATCATCTTGGTCGGGTGCCCCAATTGGGATCAGGATATACACCTTGTAGCAGATAAGCCGCTAGTGGGCTTTAGCAACCTGATGTATACGGTACACTTCTATGCAGGCACCCACAAGCAGTTTCTTCGCGAACGTGCGGAGTATGCACTTGGCAAGGGCATTCCAATTTTTGTATCGGAATGTGCAGGGATGAATGCCGATGGTGATGGGCCGGTCGATAGGGCCGAATGGCAAACCTGGAAGGAATGGATGGCGGCAAATAAACTCAGTTGGGTAGCCTGGTCTATCGCAGACAAAAATGAAAGCTGTTCTATGATTAAAGATCAGCAGGTACCTGCAAGCGGTTGGTCTGACAGCCAGCTTAAAGCCTGGGGAAAAATGGTGCGGCAAGATTTAAAGACGATCAATAAATGAAGAAGTATATAAAAACTGTACTATGGATGACGCTATGTGGATCGGCAAGTCTACAGGGGTATGCGCAGAAGCAGTCTAAAAATAGTTTGGTAAACGATTTTGGTGTGGATTGGAAATTTCATGCTGGTGAAGGCAAGGACAGTAGTTGGAGCACAATAGATTATCAGGATAATCATTGGGCAAACGTGGTATCCAATAAACCACTCAAAGAGCAGGGACAAAAATTGGATCAGGGTTTTGGCTGGTATCGTAAGAAATTGACCTTTCCTGCTCAGATGCAGCAAAAAATTGCTGAGGCTGAAGGTGTCACAATTGACCTCGGTCAGTTTGCAGCCTGTGAGGATGTTTACGTAAATGGAATATTAGTCGGTAAAACCGGAGAATTTCCGCAGAATTTTGCTGGCTATTTTGATCATGAACGCAAGTATTTTGTACCAGTCGAAGCGCTTGACCTGAAGGGTGAAAACCTGATTGCTATCAAATTTTTTGATGGCTGGAGTTCCGCTGGCGGATTCCTGAATGCAGCTGTGATGAAGGTAGTGCCGGCATCTACAGTGGATAAGCTTAAACTTAATGTCAACGTCCAGGATGAGGATTATATTTTCCTAGGAAGTGATCGTATCGCAATTGCGCCGACCATTGAAAATAAAGGCAAAAAATCACTGAAGGCAACCTTGAAAATTTCGTTGATGACGGATGCCTATAAACCGGTTAAATCACAGGAATTGAAGGTCGATATTCCTGCACATGCAACAGCTCCTTTGGGCACCTTTGGATTAAATAATGCCGAACCGGGATTTTACCGCTATAAGGTCTCTGTGGAGCTCGACGGAGGACAAAAACTGGAAGAGCAGGTCAATATAGGCTATGAGCCTGAAAAGATTGCTTCGCCAAACGATGAAGCAGCAGATTTTGACAAATTCTGGAAAGCGAATAAAGCGCAGCTTGCACGTATACAGCCAGATTATCAGTTGATGCTGATTCCGGAGCAGTCCAAACTCGATTATGAGATGTACCATGTGTCCATGCGTTCGCTAGACAATGAACTTATCATGGGCTATTATGCTAAACCTAAAAAGGCAGGAAAGCATCCCGTTATTGTGGAATATATGGGCTACGGATCTAAGCCTTATTTTCCAAATCAGTCCTGGGATGGCTTTGCCTATTTTGTGCTTTCTATCCGGGGACAGGCATTGAATGAAAAGTCCAATCATTTCGGTACCTGGTTTACCTACGGTATAGATAATAAAGATAATTATTATTACCGTGGTGCCTTTATGGACGTATTGCGCGCATTGGATTTTGTCAGCTCACGGGATGAAATAGATGGCGAGCGAATTGTTGTGCGTGGATCAAGTCAGGGGGGAGCATTGTCGGTCGCTGCTGCGTCATTGGATCCTCGGGTAAAGGCGCTGGCTATCGGAATTCCCTTTTTGTCTGATTTTGAGGATTATTTCAAAATCGCACCCTGGCCAAAATCGGACGTAGACAATTACATCAAACAACATCCCGAAGTAAGCTGGAAACAGGTATACAATACGCTTTCCTATTTTGATATTAAAAATTTGGCCAGCCGTATCCGCGTGCCATTGGTCATGGGGATAGGGGTACAGGATAATGTATGTCCGCCACATATCAATTTTGCGGCTTATAACCGGGTCAAGAGTGAAAAGTCATGGATGGCATTCCCGACCTACGGACATAGTACAGGTAATGCGTTTCATGTGGCAGGATTGGATCTGTTTCGGCGCGTCCTGCATGTTGAACAACCACAATAAATAAAACATACACAAGAACTTACTTTATATTTAATTCGAATCATGAGTACATTATTTGAACAACGTCTAAAAGATGTTGAAGCAGATCACTTTGCCTTATTAGAAAGAAAAAATCATCCGGTTAAGGAAAACAATGGCATTTACCAACGCTATGAATACCCTGTCGTGACAGCAGCTCATACCCCGATTTTCTGGCGGTATGATTTAAATGAACAAAGCAACCCATTTTTGATGGAGCGCTTTGGCATTAATGGAACCTTTAATGCCGGTGCTATCAAATGGAATGATAAATACCTGTTGGTGGTACGGGTCGAGGGGAACGACCGGAAGTCCTTTTTCGCAATAGCCGAAAGTCCCAATGGGGTTGACAACTTTAAATTCTGGGATTTCCCGATCGATCTACCCGAAACCAGTAATCCCGATACGAATGTTTATGATATGCGTTTGACGGCACATGAAGACGGCTGGATTTACGGCATATTCTGTGCTGAACGTAAAGATCCAACTGCGGCCGCAGGAGATCTTTCTTCGGCGATAGCCACCGCAGGCATTGTGCGCACAAAAGATCTGAAACATTGGGAAAGGTTGCCCGATCTGATTTCAAAAAGCCAGCAGCGTAATGTTGTCCTGCATCCCGAATTTGTCAACGGAAAGTATGCTTTGTATACCCGCCCCCAGGATGGCTTTATCGATACTGGAAGTGGCGGTGGAATCGGATGGGGGCTAGTAGACACCATGGAGAATGCCGTAGTGCAGGAGGAAAAAATCATCAATCATCGGTATTATCATACCATCAAAGAGCTGAAAAATGGGGAAGGACCTGCGCCGATCAAAACCGATAAAGGCTGGCTTCACCTCGCGCATGGCGTCCGTGCCTGTGCCGCAGGGCTTCGGTATGTTTTGTATGTCTACCTGACGGATCTGGATGCTCCAGAAAAACTGATTGCTGAACCCGCAGGTCATCTTATGGCCCCAATGGGAGAAGAACGTATCGGTGATGTCTCCAATGTGCTCTTTAGTAACGGCTGGATCGCCGATGATGATGGCACAGTATACCTGTATTACGCATCAAGCGATACGCGTATGCACGTGGCGGTGTCATCAGTGGAAAAACTGCTAGACTATTGCCTCTCGACAGCGGCGGATGGTATGCGATCGAAAACTTCCGTTGACACCCTGGCGAGGATTATTTCGAAAAATTTGAAACGATAATCACTAATTTTATTGCAAGACGAGAATAATGAGTAAAACTGAACATATCACACTCAAAGAAAAAATAGGCTACGGACTTGGCGATGCTGCTTCTTCCATGTTCTGGAAATTGTTTGGCATGTACCTCATGTTTTTCTATACCGATATATTCGGGTTAGAAGCGAAAGTGGTGGGAACAATGTTTTTGGTCACTCGGGTCTGGGATTCTTTGTTTGATCCGATCATAGGCGTGTTGGCTGATCGTACGCAGTCGAAGTGGGGTAAATTTAGACCCTATCTGTTATATGTCGCACTGCCATTCGGTGTGATTGGTGTATTTACATTCTATACCCCAGCAATCACTGCTGGAGGAAAGATTGTATATGCTTATCTGACCTATTCGGTCATGATGATGGTCTATTCGGCTATTAATGTGCCTTACGCATCTTTGTTAGGGGTGATAAGTTCATCTCCTAAAACGAGAAGTGTGCTGGCAACCTTCCGAATGAGCTTTGCTTATTTAGGAAGCTTCGTAACATTATTGCTTTTCAATCCACTGGTCAATTTTTTTAGCGGGGGAGATAGTGATATCGAAGCACAGCAACAGGGGTGGGTAATGGCTGTGGCCGTCATCGCTGTGTGCTGTGTGATTCTATTTATGCTCTGCTTTGCTTGGACTCGTGAACGGGTGCAGCCCGTAGTGGAGCAAAAAAGTAGTTTGAAACAGGATGTAAAAGATTTAATGAACAATAGCCCCTGGTGGATCTTACTGGGGGCAGGTATTTCTACTTTGGTATTCAACTCGATTCGGGATGGTGCAGCGCTGTATTACTTCAAATATTACGTGCACGAAGAAAATTATGGCCGGATTGTACTGCTAAATATTCCATTTGTATTGAGCGGTCTTTACCTCGCATTGGGGCAGGCGGCCAATATTATTGGTGTGGTATTGGCGGCTCCATTAAGCAACAGTATTGGCAAGAAAAATACTTTTATCGTAACGATGCTTTTGGCAACGGTGGGTAGCATCCTCTTTTACTGGTTAGACAAAAGTCAATTGTGGGGCATTTTTGGTCTACAGGTGATCATCAGTATATGTGCAGGCGCTGTATTTCCATTGCTGTGGTCCATGTACGCGGATTGTGCAGATTACTCTGAATTAAAGACAGGCAATCGGGCGACAGGATTGATCTTTAGCTCCTCTTCGATGAGTCAAAAATTGGGCTGGGCACTCGGAACTGCTGTAACGGGTTGGCTACTGGGTTATTTTGGTTTTCAGGCCAACCAGTTGCAATCAGATGAGACACTTGGTGGTATAAAAATGTTTCTCAGTCTATTTCCGGCGATAGGTACGCTGTTATCGATACTGTTTATCAGTTTTTATCCATTAACAGAAAGAAGGATACAAGAGATTACTGCTGAGCTCGACGAGCGTCGCAGTTGATACGAAAACAAAAGAAAAGGAATGATGAAAGGATTTAAAGAAGAACTTGAAAATAATATCCTTCGCTATTGGATGGAATATATGGTTGATACGGATCATGGTGGTTTTTATGGACGTATTGACGGTGACAATAAGCTGGATAAGACCGCCAATAAAGGGGTCGTCATGCATGCTAGGATTCTCTGGACATTTGCTGCTTCCTATCGTGTTTTGGGGCGGAGTGCCTACCGTCAGATGGCAGAGAGAGCCTACTGCTACCTTAGGGATTACTTTGTGGATAAACAATATGGCGGCGTATTTTGGGAAATTGATTTTCAAGGCCTGCCCGTTAACCGTAAAAAACAAACCTACGCACAGGGCTTTGCACTCTATGCGTTTTCGGAATATTATCGTGCAACCGGCTGTACTGAGGCCCTGGACTATGCAAAAAAACAATTTTATCAGATCGAACGCTGTAAAGATAATGAATTAGGTGGCTATTGGGAGGCATTTACCGAAGATTGGCAACCCATTGCTGATATGCGTCTGAGCGAGAAAGATGAAAACGAAGCAAAGACGATGAATACGCATTTGCATATTTTGGAGCCTTATACCAATTTGTTGCGTGTATGGGTCGATGAGCGGCTTGTGAAGGCGCAAAGTGACTTGATCGCTTTATTTACAGATCGAATATATAATGCGTCAACAGGGCATTTGCAGCTTTTTTTCGATGAGCAGTGGCAGGTAAAAGGCGAAGCGCAATCATTCGGCCACGACATCGAAGCCGTTTGGCTACTGTTGGAAGCTGCCGAGGTACTGGGGGATCCCGAGTTGACACAAAAAGTGAAGAATATCGTTCCCTGCATTGGCAAGGCAGCATCAGAAGGGCTCTTGCCAGACGCTAGTCTTGCTTATGAAAGAAAAAATGGGCGTTGGGATCGCGAGCGCCATTGGTGGGTACAAGCCGAAGCTGTAGTCGGTTTTTCATACCTAGGTAAGGTACTGGATGACTGGTTTTATAAAGAAAAGGCAGAACATATATGGACCTATATCCAGTCAAATCTGATCGATAGAGTGGAAGGAGAGTGGTATTGGAGCAGGCTTGAAAATGGTGAAGTCAATAGAAAGGAAGATAAGGCGGGATTCTGGAAATGCCCTTATCATAATGGGCGCATGTGCTTGGAAATGATCGAAAATTTTGGAATAATAAGATGAAAAATAAAGTTGTTTTCCACTTCGTTTTTTTAGCAATGCTTTTGAATAATGTTCTTTCGGCGCAGACCAATGGACCTCTTGATCCCATGGCTACAAGCGAAACGGTAGCATTGCATACATACTTAAAATCAGTCCAATCGCAAAGAAAAGTCTTGCTCGGCCAACAGGATGCACTTTGTTATGGTCGGTATTGGAAAAATGACCGCGACCGCAGCGATATCAAAGAGGTAACTGGGAGCCACCCGGTATTGCTGGGGCTCGACCTTCAACCACTGACACATACGGATAAGGTTTATCGGGAAAGTGAAACCAAAAGGTTGGTCAAAGTGGTTAAGGACATGTATCGTCGAGGGGGTATAATCACCTTCTCCTGGCATATGTCGAATCCTGTAAACGGTGGCTCTTATGAATGGAAAAATAATCCGCAGTTAGCAGTGGGCGAAATTTTGCCAGGGGGTAAATCAAATGGTGTATATCAAACTTATCTTCATAGGATTCGGGATTTCTTAACACAATGTAAAGGGGCAAAGGGTGAATCTATTCCGATTATTTTCAGACCCTTTCATGAGTTTGACGGCGATTGGTTTTGGTGGGGAAAAGGACATACTTCTCCGGAAGAATTTGTGGAGTTATGGCGCTACACCGTTAACTATCTGCGGAAAGATCTGGGCGTTCACCAGTTGCTCTATGCCTTCTCTCCCGACTGTAAGTTTCAGAACCGCGAGGAATATCTTGCGCAATTTCCAGGTGACGATTATGTCGATATTTTCGGTATGGACAATTATTGGGATTTTCGTCCCGATGGTGCTAACGATCCGACAGCAGCGATGGTCAAGATGGGAATCGTTTCGGCTGTAGCGGCGGAAAAAAATAAGATTGCGGCATTGACCGAGACCGGGCTCGAACGGATTACTGATCCAAACTGGTTTACACAGGTTTTACAACCCATCTTAAGGAAGTGGCCGCTGGCATACTGCATGCTTTGGCGTAACGCCGACGATATTCCGACACATTATTATGTACCTACCAAAGAGCATCCGGCAGCAGCAGACTTTACGCAGTTTTGCCAATCAACGGATATTATTCTTTTAAACAACAGTAAACTTATTTATAATTCAGCACTAAAATGAGAAGCAAGATAAAAAGATATGTAAGCAAGCTAGTCCTATGTGGTACATTTATTACAGGGGTATTGAATCTCTGTGCTCAGCAGCCAGCAGACCTTCATGCAACCAAAGAAACCAAAGAGTTATATCAAACAATCCAGTCAAGACGTGCGAAAGGGATTTCTTTAGGACATCAGGATGCGCTGGCCTATGGTCATGGTTGGTATAAAGAAAAAGGACGTAGTGACCTGAAAGACGTGGCTGGTAAATACCCCAATGTTATTGGTTGGGAAATAGGGGACATTGAACTTGGCAAACCGTATAATTTGGACTCGGTGTATTTTGACGACATGCGACGCTACATTGTGGATACACACAAGCGGGGCGGTATAACAACCTTGAGTTGGCATGCCAATAACATCGTGTCAGGCAAAAACGCTTGGGATTGTGCGCAGGATACTGTCGTTCGTTCCATTTTACCGGCCGGAAGTAACCACCAAAAATACCTCCAATGGTTAGACCGAACAGCTGCGTTTCTCTTGAGTCTAAAGGATAGTCGTGGAAATTTCATTCCCGTTGTGTTAAGGCCTTATCACGAACATACCGGATCATGGTTTTGGTGGGGGGCTAAACAGAGTACGCCACAGGAATATAAAGATCTCTGGAAAATGACTGTAGATTATTTTCAACAAAAACATGGTATTCATCATTTGTTGTATTGTTACTCACCATCTGAAACCGAAAATGAAGCTGCGTTTTTAGAAAGATATCCTGGCGATGCATATGTGGACCTGGTTGCATTCGACTGCTATGTGCCCGGAGATGGTACGCCCGAAGATATTGAAAAATATAAAATTGCCATGGCAAAAAATATTGACATCATAACGGCCTATGCGGGTAAATCAGGAAAAATTCCAACAATTGGAGAAACAGGCCTTGAAAGTGTTAAAGATCCGGCTTATTTTACGCAAGTGGTTTACCCTTTGGTATACGGAAAAGGATTGGCCTGGTTGTTATTCTGGCGAAACGCCTATGAAAAAGATAAACCGAATCATTATTACATTCCATTCAAAGGTCATCCTGCAGCGGAAGATCTAAAGCTGTTCAGTAAAAAAACAGGTGTTTATTTTTAAGTGATCGATTAGGAGTGATTTTGGTTGCTAAAAATTAAATCAAGGATGAAATGAAGAATACAAGGCGACTTAAAAAACGACAGACAAACCAAAAGCGCATCTTATGATGCGCTTTTGTGATTTAGATCTATCAATTTACACTGAATCCTCAGATAAACTAAATGTGTTTAATTTATTTTTCTTTTCGATTACATAAAGGTGTAAACAAAAGCAGTCACGATGTATATAATCAGTTTTAAGCGATTGACATTTTTTAAGCTAATAAGTATTGTTTAGACATTTAAAATGGAGCTTTGGTACCTGTAAGCGCGATTAGGAACTGAACCATCTCAGGCCTAACGTCAAATATAACTATCAAACCTGACTAGAAGAGGTTGATCTATTGCTTCGGACACAAATGGATATTGAGGGTAACGTACAATATAAATATAGCACCTATTGTCATGCTGATTTTCCATTGGGACCAAGATCCTTGATGTATTGTATGTTTAACATTATATCCATTTTGATACAGATGAGATAGACCTCAAACCATAAAAATGAATAATAAATTGACGGTATCAGATATTGCTGCAGCTTTGAATATTTCGAAGGCGACGCCCTCGCTCGTATTGAATGGAAAGGCGAAACAAGCAAAAATAAGCAAGAAGATGGAGGACAAAGTACTCCTAAAATCAGGAGACGTCTTTTTTCGCGTGCATACCTCCATTGCGGAAATGCTGCCGTAGATAGGCTGCTGTTAGCGAGACCGTATCGTTTAGCAAATCAGCAACCGTACCTGTAAACACCACATTTCCGCCATATTTGCCCGCTCCAAGCCCAATATCTATGATCCAGTCGGCTTGGGCAATGACATCGAGGTTATGCTCGATAACAATCAGCGTATTGTGGTTGTCCACAAGATTATTGATAAAGTTTAAGAGCTTTTCGGTATCGTTTGGATGTAAGCCTATGCTTGGTTCATCAAGGACGATAATCTTGTTGGACTGCTTCAGTTGTTTGGTCGGTTTCAGACGTTGTCTTTCCCCGCCAGATAGCGTGTCTGTCCTTCTGTCTAAGGTCAGATACTGCAAACCGATGTTGACGATATGTTGAAGTTTCTTTTGGAGTTCAGTAACAATGACATCAAAAGCGCTGGATGGTACGCTCTGTTCCATCTGGGTAAGCTTCTCGCTTGGCGATGTAGCGCAGACGGTATTGACAGCTGCGCTGGGTACCATCGTCAATTTTTTGACCAGGCAAGCGATCCGAAGACTAAGACGTCGAGGACGATAAATTAGGGCAGCGTAAACCATAGCACGAATAGTGTGGCAAGCTAGCGTGCTATGGCTTTATAAAGAACTTAAAACTCATCAGAAATATTGGAACGGATATAGCTGATAGAGGCCGGGTTGAATAGCATTGATTCTTTCTTTAAAATCAACCTTATCGCTTTCTTCAATTTCATCATTATTTTCATTTAGCAGGTTTTCCAGATCCTGATATAAAAAAGCCATTTGAAGGAAGTTAAAAAAAGATATTTTCAGATTTTGAAAATTTATAGCACTTGAATATTCACCCTCATCATGATTGTAAAATAGCATATTTCCATCTTCTTTATGCATAAACCATTCGTCTCCCTGTCCTGTTCTTCCGATTTTCCAGAGTACTGCGGAAATATCAGGAAAGATGTCTGCTAAGTAACGATTTTCCTCCAGGGCTTCTTCATATCCGAAAATAACGATATCAGGTGTGATCTCTAGTCCTTTATAGTTGGCTAAAAAACGTAGATAAAAGGCATTTAAATAGGATAATTTATCCAAATGTGTTATCGACCGCTCTTTTCTTTCCAATCTATCTAAGATTTCTTCTTCTGTGCATAAATGAAACATATCCAATACAAGCTATTTTTTTAGGTTGATAGTTGTCCAATCGCACAAATATAGGTTAAAAAAACTACTGGTAAAATTGGGCATACGGGACATCATAGCTATTAAATAGCAGTGGGACTGGGGAGAACCTCAGTCAGCTTGTTGAAGACGTCTCTTATCAGGAGGCATCTTTTTTCGGATGAGCGCCTTCGTTACGTAGATGTTGCCGTAAATAGGCTGCTGTTAGCGAGACCGTATCGTTTAGCAAATCAGCAACCGTACCTGTAAACACCACATTTCCGCCATATTTGCCCGCTCCAAGCCCAATATCTATGATCCAGTCGGCTTGGGCAATGACATCGAGGTTATGCTCGATAACGATCAGCGTATTGTGGTTGTCCACAAGATTATTGATAAATTTTAAGAGCTTTTCGGTATCGTTTGGATGTAAGCCTGTGCTTGGTTCATCAAGGACGATAATCTTATTCGACTGCTTCAGTTCTTTGGTCAGTTTTAGACGTTGTCTTTCTCCACCCGAAAAACTGTCTGATCGTTGCCCCAACGTAAGATAGCCCAGGCCGAGTTGGAGTAACATGTCAAACGACTGGCGATAGTGATCGTCCGGGAAAAAATCATAGGCTTCTTCAACGGTCATATCCATCACCTCGACAATATTTTTGGAGTTGTAATGATATTTTAAGACCGCTGGCTTAAAACCAGAGCCCCCGCAGACTTCGCAGGGTTGCTCAATATCATCCATAAAGGCCAAATCAATTTTTTCCACACCGGTACCTTTACAGTTGTCGCAACCACCCAGGCTATTACGGCTAAACAGTTTATCGGATACATGATTGGCTGTTGCAAACAGTTTTCGTATCGCATCAGATAAACCGAGGTAGGTCAACAGATTCGAACGCATGCCCGTGGAAAATAAAGACTGGTCGATGATGGTGGTTTCAGGATAAAATTTGGGCAGCACTTTGTTGATCAGTGTGCTCTTGCCCGAGCCCGCCACTCCGGTAACTACTGTCATTACGTTTTGGGGAATCTTGACGTGGATGTCTTTCAGATTATGCAGATTGGCATGCCTGATGTAGAGATATCCGCTTGCAGATCTTGGCTTCTTGTTAATTTGGGGGGCTTTGGCAAAGTACAGGCCTGTCTTTCCTGTTGATGTTTTCAGTCCCTCAAACGTGCCGTTATAGACAATCTCTCCACCGTTCTTTCCGGACTGCGGTCCCATATCGATGACCCGGTCGGCTATGCGGATCAAATCGGGGTCGTGCTCCACAAGTAGTACGGTATTGCCTTTATCGCGTATCTGTTTAATGATCGCGGCGATATTTTGTAAATCCTTTGGATGAAGGCCTATGCTTGGCTCGTCAAAAATATAGAGTAAATCCGTGAGGCTGCTCCCCAGGTTTCTGACCATTTTGATGCGTTGACTTTCCCCACCCGACAGCGTGTCCGTTCGTCTGTCTAATGTCAGATACTGCAAACCGATGTTGACGATATGTTGAAGTTTCTTTTGCAGTTCAGTAACAATGACATCAAAAGCGCTGGATGGTAAAGAACCGACAAATTCCAACAGCTCGTCGATCGACAGGGCGGTACAGTCGGCAATACTTTTGCCCTTTATTTTACAGGACAAAATCTTATTATCCAATCTTTTTCCCTGGCATACGGGACAAGTTTTGGTGATGATAATATGGTTTAAGGCCTCTTTTCGGCTAATAATTTCCTTGGACTGCTTCTTGAGGAATGCTTTTTCAATACGCGGGATGATACCCTCATATTTGACCGTTTTTCCCCATTCCTTGTCAGGGTGTTTTGGTTTGTGTTCCGCAGCATGCAGAAGCAGCTCCCATTCCTGTGGCGTATAATCCTTCAATTTTTTATCGTTGTCAAAATAGCCCGATAGGGTATAGCGTGTCAGGCGCCAGCCGCCCGGTTGAAAGGTCGGAAATTGTACTGCTCCTTCGTTCAGCGATTTTTGTTTGTCTACAAGCGTATCGACATTGACCGTCTGCACAATGCCCAGCCCTTCACACTCCTTGCACATGCCCAAAGGATTATTGAATGAAAAGGCATTTGAATAGCCCACAAATGGTGTCCCCATACGCGAGAAAAGCAACCGCAAAGAAGCATACACATCGGTGGCCGTTCCGACGGTCGACCTGGCATTGCCACCCAATCTTTTTTGATTGATAATAATAGGGACATTCAAGTTATCGATTTTGTCCACATCCGGAACACCGATGTGCTGCAGACGGTTTCTGATAAAACTCCCCTGTGTTTCGCTGAACTGCCTTTGCGCTTCAGCGCCTATCGTTTCAAAGACCAAAGACGATTTGCCCGATCCAGAGACACCAGTAAAAACCGTGATCTTTTTCTTGGCGATCTGGACAGAAATATTCTTCAGATTATTTTGCCTGGCGTGGATGACGTTAATATGCTCCATATTAATTAACTTTGGAAATTATTAACTAAGTTAACTATTTTTAGGTGATGAACAAAACTGAACAGAAATTTTATGAGGTGTTTACAGATTTGCAATGCTTCATCTTGGCAAATATGAATAGGGGAGACATTAACGGGGTAACTGCCACGCACTACAATATGATCGAATATATTTACCGCCATGATCAGTGTATCGTCAAGCAGATTGCTCAAGCGTTTAATATAAGTCCGCCGGCAGTTTCCAAACAGCTCAAATTTTTGATTGCACATAATCTCGTCCAACAGCAGCAGTCTGCCGTCGACCGCCGGATTTTCAACTTGCGTGTAACGGATAAGGGCCGGTTCATTATCGATAATTCGGAGAATTTTAGGGAAACAGTAGCAAAAGAAGCTTCTAAAAGCTTAGCGGAAGATGATTTAAATAAGCTGACCGAATTGCTCAATAAAGTAATGACGTCGATAAAAAAGTAGACCAAACAGCTATTTATTTTTTATAGGTTTTCTTAAATTCACCTGGCGCTAGCCCTGTAATTCTTTTAAATAATTTTGTAAAATAGGAGAGACTTTCAAAACCGACACTATAGCATACTTCAGAAATATTATGATCCTGTAGAAGGAGCCTTTGGGCCTGACTGATGCGATATTGATTGACGAAATCGGTGAAGGTAATATTAGTCTGCTTTTTAAAATACCGGCAAAATGCCGATGTACTTAAATGAACGTTTTTAGCAACCTCATTGACATCAGGTTTTTTGTCAAAATTCTCATGAATGTAATTGTAAATGGTACCCATTCTTACCTTATCATTCAAAATGAATCTAACACTTGTGTCTTCTGAATTCAATACTGTGTATTCATTTGAGTTTGCCAGGATGTAGAGGATCTCCATTAGTTCAATAAGAGAAAAGAATGCATTTTCTCTTTTTAAACTTTTTAGTTTGTTACTTACAATATTCTTAGTTTTCCCAAAAAAAGAAAGTCCCATATTGGCTTTTTCTAGAAGAACCCTGATGCTTTCATATTCATCAAATGGAACAACAATGTGCTGGACAAATTTTTCATGGAACTGAACCACGATCTGATGGTACTCGGTTTCTATTCCATAGTCGAAATTAAGATGTGGAATATTTGATCCGATCAAAACGAGGTCATTTTCAACAAAACCGGAAATATTCTTACCAACATGCCTGATACCGTTGAGGGCCTCAACAAATACAAGTTCTATTTCCGGATGATAATGCCAATAGAAATAGTTCTTCAGGCGGGGAGAGAAAATCTTAAAAGATTTGCCTGTTTCAAATGTGATTTCTTCCTTAATTATTTTCATTGGGACTATATTATATACTTATCGACTTAAATATATTAAAAAGTGGTCAATAGAGAGCAAATAAACGCCTTTTATGTTAAAACTTTTCAGCATGATTATTTGGAATTTTGAATAAATAATTACTTATAAATATTAAAGAAATGGAAAAAATGCAAGAAAAAGCGGAAAACAAGGTTCACAAAGAAATTCCAGGAAATCCATCAGTGGCGTCAACAAGCAAGATTAAATTGAGTAGTCGGGAGAACGGAGAATCACTGCGTGTTCTGAGCGAAGAAGATTGGAAATTCTGGATCGAGAATGGCTATGTTGTCGTAAAAAATGCAGTGTCAAAAGAGCAGGCTGAGAAACTTGCGAGCTTTTTGTGGGAGTACGAAGGCAAGGATCCAGAAGATCCAGAGACTTGGTACAAACGGTCGGCTGAAATGAAAATGTCAGAATTGAATAATACGGGTATGGTGGAGGTTTACAACCATCAGTACCTTTGGGACAACAGACAGACGGAAAGGGTTTATAATGCCTTCGTTGATGTCTGGGGAACTGAAAATCTTTGGGTGACTATTGATAGGGCAAACCTTAATTTTCCGATCAGACCCGGCCATGAATATAAAGGATTTATTCATTGGGATTACGATCCGGAGACCAAACCGCAAAATGTTCAAGGGGTACTTGCACTTGCCGATCAGACCGATGAGAATATGGGCGGATTTCAGTGTATACCTGAACTCTTCCGGTCTTATGATACCTGGAAACTTACGCAACCTGGAGATAGGGATCGATACAAGCCGGATATTACGGGATTTACACCTACTAAAGTTAAGATGGAAACTGGCGACCTGCTAATTTTTAATAGCTCCCAGCCGCATGGTATCCGCGCAAACAATAGCGACAAAGTACGTATAGCGCAGTACATTTCGATGATGCCGGCCGATGAAGACAATATTGAGATGAAAGATTGGCGGGTGAAAGCATGGCGGGAAAAGATTACACCGGAAGGCTACGCATTTCCAGGTGATCCATTGCAGAGAGAAAAAGTTCATCCGATCGCGACCCTTTCGCCACTCGGTAGAAAATTGCTGGGGCTGGATTCCTGGAAATAGTCGGATGTTCCAACCTATCATTCCTACAGTGGTTTAATCAAAAAACAATGTGTAAGATAAAGAAATTCAAAAGCCAGGCATGTAATGGCTGCAATGGTCAATGTCCAGGGCAGTTTGTCGATAGAGCTAAAAAGAAAGAAGCAATGAATACAGTAAAGGCTATTATTTTTGATTTAGATAATACGGTATATCTCGTGGAAAGTATTTCCGAATCTCTGCTTAAGCCATTATTTTGCCTGATTGAAGGAGATGGACGTTTCTCAGGAGATTTCGACGAGATCAAATCTGAGATAAAGAGGAAACCTTATCAGTTTGTAGCGGAGAAATATCATTTTGCTCCTCAACTTACAGCCAAAGGTGCCAAATTGTTGTCCGGATTGGAGTACGATGGTCCAATAGAAACTTTCGAAGGATTTCGGGAGATCGAACGTATTGAATGTACTAAATTTTTAGTTACCGCAGGATTTACAAAACTACAGTTCAGTAAGATCAAAAAGTTGGATTTAGAGCGCTATTTCGATGAAATTTTCATTGTAGATGCTCAAATTTCGAAGGAATCGAAAAAGGATGTATTTAGTAGAATAATCAGCAATTATAACTTTCAAAAAGATGAAGTGCTTGTATTGGGAGACGATCTCCATTCTGAAATAAAAGCCGGAAAAGAATTGGGGCTGCAGACAATGATTTTCGACTATGAACAAAAATATTCTGAAACGGGAGAACAGCCTGTCGTAAAAAACTATAAGCAATTTATGGAATTCTTCTAAAGTTTAATGTAGAACTTATTAAATAGGGTCCTTCTCGGACCTTATTTAAAATAAAACATGCTAAAGCAGCCCAAAGAAAATTTGGATTGGAATAGGAGCTTGATATTTTTTATCTTCGGGAATTATACTCAGTTCAACTTCACTAACGCTATGTTAAAGTACTTTTTCTTTTCAATGCTAACGATTTTATGCCTGAATACCCATGCCCAAAAAAGGCTACGTGAATTTGGATTAACACCTGGTGTACTAACACCTGGAAAGCAAAATAGCATTACGGATGTGACCGGAGTGCTGGTCGGACATAAAACCTTAATAGAAGGAGATCATATCAGAACTGGCGTTACGGCTCTTTTAGCAATCAATTATTAAATAACGTGGACGGTTCGTGTATGATTGTTGTCTTAAGGATACCGCATCAGCCTGTAAATCCTGTGGTGAGTGTACCCACTTTGCATAACGATTATACATCCCAATTGTTTATGGCTGCTATCGAAGCCACAGAAGAAGCCGTACTCAACTCGCTTACGATGGCGCGTACCACGAAAGGATATCAAGGGCATCAAATAGAAGCACTACCTTCGGAGAAGCTGCAAGAATTAGTGAAAAAATACAAGGCTATTCCTGCTGCAGATCCCAGAGAGAAAAAGTCTGGCAATACGGTTAAAACAACTCAAAAATAGGGGATTAATAATAATTGCGCCGACCATCGGTATTATTGTTATCCTATAAAAAGAGCTGTTATTTATCAGCAGGAGGAAGCTCTACCTTTCCGTTTATCTGTTGGATAACCAGATGGTGGAAATAATCGACAATGTCTGCATACTGTTGATCGTTCGCGAGATTAATCATTTGATGTGGATCGCGAATCACATCTGTCAGCGATTTTCCGGCACCATGGCCGAAAAATTCTGAATACCGCCATTTTTCAGTTCGAACGGTGATCCCTGTAACACCCTTTCCATTTTCGTTCCAAACGGTATAAGCAGGTCGTTCCCAAGTTCTGTCAGGTTCATAAAGCAGTGGCTTTAAGCTTTTTCCTTCTAGGCCTTCATAATTGGGTAGCCCACATAGGTCGACCAGTGTAGGGTAAATATCCAGCAGTTCCACCACGCGAGGCGACGGATGGCCATTGCCCGTAGCCCGGGGATCGTAAATAATAAAAGGCACACGGGTGCCCTGTTCCCACAATGATCCGGCTTTGGACCACTTTCCTTTTTCACCGAGTTGATAACCGTGATCACTCCAAAAAACCACAATGGTATTTTCTTTTAATCCAGATTCCTCCAGCTTCTTTAATACCCGACCCACATTCCAGTCCATATAGCTTATACAGGCTAGATAGGCCCTAATATATTCCTTGGCTTCCTGTGGCGACGCTGTGCGGTTGACAAAGAAATCTGCATTTCTCCGGCGGATGGATCCTGCTGGAAAGCCCACAGGTATACCGGGCATCGATGAAAAATCAGGTGGTAGCACAATACTGTCCAGATCATACAGATCAAAGAATTCCTTGGGAGCTACAAACGGTGTATGGGGTTTTGAAAAACCGCAGGCCAAAAAGAAGGGCTGCTTGGCCTGCTTGAGTTCTTCTAAATATTGAATAGCTCTGTCTGCTACTTTCGTATCGCCTATTTGCCTTGCATCTTCACCTGTTAAGGCCGCCCATTTGTCTGATGATACTGCTGCGGAATAGGGCTCGATTCGTGGAGGTGAATTCGTATAGCCCTGCCAATAAGACTGGGAATCTACAGCAGTGGGAGCGGCAGCATTGATCACTGTTCCGTATAGACGGTTCTCTCCTCCAATATCCCAGGCCTCGGTGTCATCTATGCCGCCATGAAAGACCTTACCGCTCCGAATGGTTTTGTATCCGTTTTGCTTAAAATATTTGGGAAGGCTGATCCAATCCGGGAAAGATGCGTTAAACCATTCTCTATTTCCATAAAGACCACTTGTTGTAGGACGTTTCCCCGTTAACAAAGATGACCTGGAGGGATTGCACAATGGATATTGACAATAGGCATGTTCAAACCATACGCCTTTTGCTGCTAAGCTATCTAAATTGGGGCTTTGTGCAAAAGGATGTCCATAGATACCCATATCCGTCCGCAGGTCATCTGCAATCAGAAACAATACATTGTATTTTTTTTGGACTGAATCTATTCTGTGTTGGGATTGTCCTCGCAAACATGGAACAATATTCAGCAGGCAAAGTGAAAGGTAAAGGTATATTTTCATTTTGATTTATTTTCGTTATCAGTATGGTGTTATTCAGTTATTGGATTTGCTATAATTTGGATATTGTCAGCCATTTGATCACTTGCCGGCTTGCAGTAAGTCGGATGCCGAAATAGCCTTTGGTGCTCTCGATCCCTTCATCAGCGAATAAGGGCTTGCCGTTCATCCAGACTTCTGTTTGCTTCTTTGATGCACGTACAAACGTACTGATTGTATCGGAGCGACCTGCCTCCAATAAAAAAGGTTTTTCATTTTTCTCTGCTAGAAGTATCCTTTTGCCAGATCCGTCGTACCGGCGAAACCGGGTTGTGCTGTTGTTGTTGCCCCCAATGCCTACATAGAAAAGTGTCAAGTCATTGTAACTGTCTAAGCTACCGTTCCTAGGCCTCAATTTTATTCCATTACGTGGTTCTTGTGCGAGCCAAAATTGGTTCAGATCAGAGAGTCGTGTGTTTTTGCCTTTGTCGAGACTTATTTCACGCTCGTATTGAATGAGGTAATCACCAGTCAGTAAAGTGTCTAGCCATAATGTGGCTCCGCCATAGGAATCTATTACCAATCCTTCGTTAGTTGCTTCTACATGCGACTTTTCGGGATACTCTAGTTCGATGACCCATTTATTTATGTCGTTCAATGGTACTTTCCATATTACCTTTTCTTGTGCCGATCCACTGAAAAAAATTGACAGCATGAAAGTCCATGTTAAATACAACCTTTTAAAAAATCTAAGCATAACCTGCTTTATTTAAAAACCCACCTACAAAATGCAGACACTGAAATGTGCTCAAGCTCCATTGCGCAGCTTCATTTGTTGATATACCTTTCCATTCCTGCTGATTGTTTGTTAGCTTTAACAGCGGTATAGCAGTAGCTTGCTCAGCAGATCTGTTGCTTTCGCCAAGCAGTTCCCGCCAGGCTCTTTCTGCCAACAAATCATCGCCCAATCTGAATGAAGCATAAGCCGTAAGCCGGGCATGGCTGCTTCGTAGGTTAAATTTGCCTTCTTTGGTTCCAAGTTCATGTATCCGCTCTTCATCGGGCGCGTTGTATAAACGACAATATTGCAACCAAGCTGTTTCAAATTTTTTGTCAGGAATTACCTGCAGTATTTCCTGGCAGATCTCGGCAAGTCCAAACACAGCATTCAGGTGCGATACACGTACGGTCTTATCTTTTTGGCGGTCAAATTTTCCTGAAGCAATATCCAGCAGGCTCAAACCTGTGAAAAACCCCTGCGGTTGGTCGGCGATGCTTCGCATGCTGGCTGTGAGGCGGGCCAATAACTGGGGATTGAGGGTCCGTTCCCATTCGGTAAACCATGCTGCCGCAATCGCTCCCCAATCGGTGCCAAAACCTACCAAAGCTTTGCCTTTTTGCGCCACAACCGGTTCATCCACGCGTTTCCGAAGTGCGACGACATCTTGCAACTTATAAGCAGCCTCCACCTGCTCATGCAACAGGTCACCTGTACGTTCATCTGCAGTGAGGTAGTAGTAAAATCTTCTATTGAGCGCCGTACTGATGCGGAGCTGCTTGGCACTACAGCCCCAATGCATCACATTGTGGCGGCTTCCTAAGGGGGCAAACCGCCCCAGATGGTGTACATCTACTTCGCCAGTGTGTCGGCACATGGCTTCGGCAAAACGAAAACAATCCCGATTGCCCGAACGCAGGTAATAATACCAGAGCCAAAGATCCGTGCCAAGTTCGGAATTATCCCAGGCAAAACCACCCACATCATATTTCCAGACATGTCGATCTGTATCATAACTATGCATGACGTCTCCGTAGTTCCAGAATCCGTACCAGCCTCTACGATCAACCTCGCCCCGGTAAAAAGCAACAAGTGCATCCAATTTATCTTCCAGTGCTGATTTCAGGGGCGAGCTCCGGTCAGGTAACCCCCAGTTGTTGCCGAATACTCTATTTTCGAAGAGATAGGACGGGCTGGCCGATAATAGCGGTGGTTGCTGAAATGCCTGTGCCAGTCGCCCCAATTTTTCCGGCGACGGGGTCTGCTCAAAGAATGACAAATATAATTCGGAGGTACGTGCTACACCGACCGGGCTTCCGTATCCTTCCTCGTAGTCTTCATAGGTTATTTCAAGACCTTCCCATTGTTTTTCATAGTTATCCTGACCCATACCGTCGTGGTAAAACCGTAGATCCATTGCCTCGGCCTTGGGGGCCCATAACCAGGCCGTCAGCGTAGCTTCATCAGATGCGGCAGCACGGATATCAAGTTGGCCCGGATAACTCTGCCAGAAGTTACGGATACCCAAAGCGATTCCATAGGAGGGTGTCCCCAGGTACATGGTCCCCATAGCTCTTCCGCCATGATGACTATGGAGCCAAGTATGTCCGGGTTTGGTTCGTTTTTCAATGCTACTAGCAGATGGATGCGCTTGGAGCAAGGTATAATCTCCAAATTCTGGAATATATGGTAACCCTTTTTTTACAGCCTCCGTAATGTTCTCCAATTTGATTTCCTGACCTTCCAGCTGGCGGTCGCGTACTGCTTTGCCTGGATCTCGGCGTAGTCCGGTGAGTCCTTTTACAGCTTCGGAGAAGATTTCTCCGTCTTCCCCCACAAAACGGATGTAACGGTTGTAAGTTGGCGTATCCGGTAATGGCATCACGACTGACATGCCTATTCCCTTAATAAAATCACGTTGTTCATCGCCGTCGAATAAAAATGTGTGAATTATTTTTATCGTGGGCGATTTGTGGTAAAGGTAAAAACGGATGATAAACGGAATTTTTTTAAGCTCACCCTGCCGATGTACTCCCTCCACACGAATGAGAACCCGCTGGCTGCCACTATTTTCTACGACTGTTTTTTCGATGTGGGACTGCCACGAAGTTCTGTTTACCTGTTCTCCGGGGTCCGCATCAGGAGCATCCTGCATCAAAATCTGCAAGAGACCAGCTCGGGCAACAAGCCTGCCGTTTTGCCGGATTTCTTGCAGAAGCTCATTGCCCGTCTTTCCGAAGGTTACCTTTAAAAGGCCATTATCGACAGTGATGGACTGATCGAGCTCCTGTACCCAGATGTCAGGCTGTATATGTTCACTTGTTGTCAAAAATAGTTCATCCTGCGCTAGCGTAGAAGGATCAGCAACGGCACATGCCGACCATTTCACTGAACCATCAGGCCAGAAGGCCAGTGGCCAGGTTTGAATGGGAACCGAATGGCCATGGCTATCACGCAGCTCGAAGTGCTGCTGCTTCTTAATCTTTCCTCTTGGCCAGGGTACACCGAAAGTTGTACCTAAATAGGGCGCTCCCTGTTGCCGGTCAATCCAGTTCAATGGAATAGCCAGAGTAGCATCTGATAGTGTATCACTGCTTTGAGGTGCAGCCGGGATTGGACGACCATATACGTTCAGACTGGCAAGCGGTCCGATGCTCAAGCCGAGTAGGCTGGTGTTTTTTATAAATTTCCGTCTGTTCAATTTCATTTTAAAAAGGTTAATATCCAGGATTTTGATAGACCCGGCGGGCTGTTTCATCAAGGAGTACACCATCTTTATCCGTTAACATGCTGATATACGATTGCGGAAAGGGTTTGAATGTATGCGTAGCCGAAAATGTTCCTTTTCCATTTCCGTCCTGACCATTCACGCCGGATGGATTATCGGATTTGGGCCAGGCCGCACTTCGGCTTGAGGCCAGCTGTGCATGATGTAACATACGCTCCAACTGTATACCTGCATGGTGTATCCCTTCGTATAAAACCTGCTCTGTATTGAACTCGCGTGAGTATTCATTGTAGATAAAATGGACAAAACGTTTCAGTTCAGTATTCGCCTCAGACGGGTACTGTTCGGCATCGGATTTTGTAGAGTTTCCGTCCCAATAGGAAGCATCCACTCTAATTTTATCAAACGTGGCCGTCGCGGAGCTGTAAGGGTAGGAGCGTTCTTCTGCACCCAATAATTCGGATCCAGGGTATAAGCGGGCTAATACTTCGGCGCGGTTTTCTCCGGCTTTGTAGGCGGCTCGGTTTCGTAATCTGTTGATATCGGCAATAGCACTGGCATAGTCTCCTTTTCGGCCATATGCTTCTGCACGGATTAGGAACGTTTCGGCAAGTCTAAAAATTGCGACATCACGCGTACCAAAATGGTTGTCTACCGTACTGCGATTGGGATCGATAAATTTTCGTGAAGAAGGACGGACTTTCCGGTTCAATAAGAGACCAGCGTTTCCACTGTACCGGTCGGCACCTGTCTTTCTGTAATAATATTTTCCATTGTCCTTAATCCATCGCGGATACAATACGTAGGGTTGCGCAAGGGCCTCATTGATATCGATGGCAGTTTCTTTGCTGTTTTCAAGGAAAACAAGTCCCAAATCAGCGGTACCAATTTTCCGCTGTCCGGCCACGGCATTCCGGCCATTCCAGGATGGACGTTTATAGTTCGGCTTGATATTGATGTTAAAGAAATCGGCCTCATTTGCTTGCCAGGCCAGGGAGGCATTCTTGGCATTTGTATAGGCAAGCCCGGGGCCATCCGATTGGGAAGCATTATCGAAGGAAGCACTCTGATATTCGAGCTGGAATGATTTTTCAAAACGGGAATCATTTATTTTATCGGTAAATACATCATAGCCCCAGTCCGAAGGTAAAAATCCCTGACCTTTTAGCAGGCCATACGACCAGGTCCAGCTTGGGATATTCCAGGCTGCATTGCGATAATCAGCGGTAAAAGCTGCATTCGTGCGCATACCGTAGCGGCCATTGTCCAAATTATTGCCATAAGAGGCCTGCAGTATGATCTCTGCATTTGTTTCGTTAGTCCAATTGCCTTTCTCAATTGCAAAAAGATCCCAATAATTTGAGGCAAGACTGATCCCGGAATTGATGACCTGCGAGGAATAATAAATAGTGGAATCCAAATCTGCTATTCCTTCCCCTTTATATAATAGTCCCTGGTATGCATTGGGACTTGTTGGGTCTACAGTCCCGTCTGCATTCCGGTAGGATTTAAAGGCTGCAGCCTGATGGCGCTGCAGGTAAAGTTTAGCCAGGAAATGCAGGGCAGCATTGCGGGTAATCCGACCGCGCTGAGTCTGTCCAGCAGTAGGTAAATGCTGCTCGGCAAATCGCAGGTCTGCAATTAATTTGGCATAAATGGTCGCCGAATTAGTTTTGGGTAGATAAAAATTGGCAGGGAGACTATTATTGCTTTTCAGTGGAAAGGGAACATCTCCTAATTGAGTAACAAGCAGGTAATAGGCATATGCCCGTAGAAAATAGAGCTCGGAAAGCTTTTGATTGGCATAGGCCGCATCATTTGCATATCTTCCAGGCGCTCTTTCGGTAATGATTTCGATGGCTTTGTTACAGTCATTTATAATGGGGTAGGCCCCCAATAACTGGGTCTGATAATAGCCGATCAGGTTATTGGCGTATTCGCCAGCAGCCCCCGATGGCGACCACACTGCGGGACTGAAGGTTGCCCAGGCGTTATCGAGTGGTTCAACAATATCGTTGCCTGTTTCAAAAAGAAAGGGGCCTTCCATAAACCCATATTTCCACCGTAAGATGTTGTAATTTGCAACGACCAGTTCGTCAAGTCCTTTTTCAGATTCAAAATAGTCCTGGGTGATCGTAGAGACCATTTCTTCTTTGAGAAAGTCTTTGCAGGAACTTAAACCTGTTCCTGTTGACAGGATAGCTATAGCCCAAAGGGCAACTGTTTTTATATTATTTTTTTCAAGTCTCATATTTTGTTGGTGCTATTGATTTAAAGACCGATTCTCAAGCCGAGAACCGCACTGCGCAATAAGATGGTGTTTGCAGTCTGTCCTCCTCGTTCGGCCGCGGCTGCATTGTCCCAGCCATTTACATCATCTGGATTAAGACCTATCTTTACAGCTTCGCCACCCCAGATCACCGGATTTAGGATCTGTGCATATACCTGTAGGCTTCCAATATTGAGCCTATCCAACAAAGGCTGTTTGAACGTGTAGCCCAAGGAGATATAGCGCAACGAGACCAAACTGCCACTGGTGTAATTCCGTGTAGCATTGTAGTTCGTAAATGTCGCGGTCGTCTGTTGTGGAAAAGAAGCTGAAGTGTTTTCTGGACTCCACACATCGGTTTCTACTCGTCGGCCATAGGTCTGAAGCGCACCATAATAACGGCTACCGATACGGGCATAGACAAAGAAAGAAAGATCCCAGTTTTTGTAGCGGAAAGCGTTGACAATGCCGCCGCTCCATTTGGGTCTATTGCTCCCTAATATCTCTTTATCACTGTCATTTATGGTTCCAAAACCGTTGTCAAGATAGGTGACGGTTTCACCGGATGTGAGGGTGACAGATTTGGCGCCATCTGTACCGGGTTGTACTTCCACCAGTTGCTGATCCTTAATCTTTACTTGTCCCGGCAAAGCGGTGATATTGCCAATTTTTTTATAAAGTTCGATAAGACGAAGATCTTCGGGGGTTTGCTGCCACAACCGGTCATATACGTAGTCCCTAAATACTGCGATAGGTTGCCCTATAAACCAGCCATTAGCTACATCATCTACCTTACCATCGACTAGTTCAACAATCTTTTCGCGGTTTCTACTCCAGGTCAGGGTTGTATTCCAGGAGAAATCCGGGCGGTCGATATTTTTGCTTGAGACAGAGATTTCAAGTCCGCTGTTACTCGTTTTACCGATATTGCCCAATATACTGTTGTAACCTAATACTGGAGGAATGGAGCGATTAAGCAGGAGATCTTTGGTATTCGCCCTATACCATTCGAGCGAACCTGATATCCTGTTGTTCAGAAATCCAAAATCCAGTCCGACATTATGCTGAACAGTTTTTTCCCAGCCGAGATCTGCATTTGGCATGGAGGATGATTTATAACCCGGATATTGGGTTTCATCAAAAACATAGGCTGCACCAGCGATTGTTCCTGAAGTGGTATAGGGAGATACGGAAGAGTTTCCCGTTACGCCAATTCCATAGCGGAATTTCAATTGATTGATCCATTTGATTTGTTTCAGCCAAGGTTCTTCTTCCAGTTTATAAGCGACCGCCAGAGAGGGGAAAAAGTCAAACTTATGGCCCTGGGCAAGTACCGATGCGCCATCCCACCGTCCAGTAGCCGTAAGGAGGTACTTGTTTTTAAGCGCATAATTAGCTCGTAACATATACGAAAGCAGTGTGTATTTGCTATAGGATGTTCCATAGCTCATGGGGCGCCCTAGGTCATTTGCACCTAAATTGTACCACATCGAGGAGGGAAAGGTGATATCCTGTGCCCGGATATTAATGCCATTGGATCTATTTTCCTGTGATGACTGCAGAGCATCCACTTTCAGCGATTGATTAGCCCATCTCTTATCAAATGTCAACATATTCTCAAACACCCAGGATAATCTCTTACTATGCGAATTATAGCCGATCAGAGGAGCAGTACCCACTGCCGAGAATGGGTTTGTGTAGTCAGGACCATAGAAGGAGCCATTTTCCAGGCCCGTATACTGTACCCCAAATTTAAGCTGATATTTTAGCCAGGGGGTAAAATTGAGTTGTGCAAAAGCGTTGGAAAGCACACTATACTGGGTGTACTCATTTTTGCTATTTTCAATATTTAGCAACACATTATGAGCCGATAAACCTGTGCGATTGGTGTTTAACAGAAGGCCATTTTCATCATAAGCGGGCGCATAGGGCATGAGTGCAAGGGCTTGGCTGTAGGAGTCTTTTCCACCCGAATTGGCGGTATTATCGGCCATGCCGTAATTTTGAATGGAGTAACTGCCTATTGTTGATAGGCCCAACTTTAACCATTTCCGTGGAGAAACATCACCTTTTAAAGTCGTGGTATAGCGCTTATAGTCCTGATCGATCATGGCGCCCTGTTGGTCCAGCAACCCTGCTGACAAATAAAGGCTCGACTTTTCGTTGCCTGAAGAGAGCGAGATGCTATGGTTATTGGTTTTTGCAAGGCGTGTCACCAGATCTGTCCAGTCCTGATTGAGGAGATTATTGCCATTATATACGGGGACTTGCGGTGCATATCCTTTCGCGATCTCTTCCGCAGTGGCGTCACGAAGTAAAATTTTGCCGTCCGCTCCCCAGCTATACGCATTTCGGATTGACGCGATACCATAGGTTTCACCACCACCAAAATTTTGAATATCAAAATCAGGATCGGGCGCTGTGCCATATTTTCCTGTATAGGTCCCCCCGTTGATGTGGCTCTGCCGTTGCCAGTCCAAAAGCGCCTTTGAATCCATCCAGTCTGTAGTCGAATGGATCTGATCGAAAGATAATGATCCATTGTACTGCACAGAGACCTGTCCTTTTTTTCCTTCCAAAAGTGAAACCAATATAACGCCGTTTGCACCGCGTGAACCGTAGATTGCCGTTGCAGAAGCGTCTTTTAGAATTTCAATCGAGGCGATATCTTTTGGGTTTATAATAGCGGCTTCACTGGCAGATATTGGAATTCCATCGACCACATAAAGTGGCTCATTGGAAGCATTTATGGAGCGGTTACCGCGAATGCGTATGGTTCCTATGCCACCGGGCCGGTTATTTGAGGTAATGTCCACACCGCTTGCTTTGCCCTGTATGCCCTGAACGATATTTGCTACTGGACGATCATTGAGATCCTGCCCCTTGATCTGGGAAAGTGCACCTGTAATATCCCCTTTTTTTGTAGTTCCATAGCCGACAACAACAATTTCGTCAAGTTGCCGGTCATTGGGTTGCAATTTGATTTCGACAGGCGAGCGCTGTACAACGAGGGTGTCCGAGACATAACCAAGATGGCTCACAATAATCTTAAAAGGTAATTTTTGACCTGTTCGGAAGGAAAAACGGCCCCAGGTATCGGTTTGTACACTATGTGTGACGGCGTCTAGCTGTACGGTTGCCCCAGCGATGGGCTTATTGGTACGTGCATCAAGCAGTGTACCAATAAGATCCGCATTGATAATAGGTGAAACTTGTTGCTGTGCGACTACTATACTTGCCTGAAATGAGGCAAATAGGGCCACAGACAATCGTTTCCAATTGTTTATGCTCATGATTAAAACAGTAGATTAGGTTGATTTTGAACTCTAAAAAAACGAAAGCTTTTCAGCCAGCATGTATCATGCTACGCACATTCGTTCTTTCTTGAAGAATAAGGAATTCAGTAGGGGACTGTTTTTGGGAGAAATCGCTTGTGTAAAATAATACTTGCTCATAGAAATTTAAATTGTTAAAACTACATTTAAAAAAACACGTTACCAACGCCAATTGAGAAACGGTAGGCAAATATAGAAATAGAAAACAATAAAGTCTACTGTTTTTATAGATTTTTTTTAGTTTCTATTATTTATTGACCAATTCATAAGACCAAAGGGACGTATTTAAAAAAAAACTACTAATTTAGTATACATTATTTTGTTTTAATGTTTACATTTGTTTAATCGTAGTTTCAATTGGCGTTGGCCACGATTTAATCACTATCTAAACAAAGTAAAAATGAAACAGCATTATCTAAACCACCTTTTCCAAGTAAATACGCAATCTTTTCCAAAAGCTCATAAGGCGTTCCCTGCGCCACGAATGTGTAGCTAGCAAAATTCTCCAAACTTGTGATAATTAGGGCAATAATAACGGTATTGCTCGCTATCCTTTTGCTATAAATAATATGTTTATGGCTAGTACATCTATTTTTTTTAACTAAACGATTCTACCTATGAATAAGAGAAGAATTCGACGCTATTCGGCCTATCTATTATTGGCGGGCCTGGCAGAACAACCATTGTTAACTTTCGCACAAGAAACCCCAAAAACGATTGTAAATGCATCCTTCCGAGGGCAGGTGATTGACGCCGAGAATGGCCAGCCTATTGAAGGCGCTACGGTTAAGCTCTATGGTGTTACGCATGCTGTGACCACAGACCGGAAGGGCAACTTTGCTTTTGTCACCGGACAAAAGTTACCGGCACGTGTCGTCGTATCATCCGTGGGCTATAAGGAGCAAATTGCCCTTATTGAAGAGCAGGGGGATACGGTACGCTTGACGCGTGAGGACCGCACGCTGGAGGAAGTAGTCGTCGTGGGGTATGGTACCCAAAAAAGGAAAGATTTTACTGGTGCAGCGTCCACGATTTCCCCTGAAGCAATCAAGGATATCCCTGTACAGAGTTTTGACCAGGCTCTGGCGGGAAAAGCCTCGGGGGTAAGTATATCTTTACCCAATGGATTGCTTAATAACCCGCCGGTTATACGGGTCCGGGGTCTCAATTCGATATCCCTAAGTTCGTATCCCTTGATTGTCATCGACGGTATTCCCGTCAATACGGGCAATATTGGTACGTCTAACGTCGCCAACAATCCACTTGCGGATATCAATCCATCAGATATCGAATCTATTGATGTTTTGAAAGATGCGGCTTCTACTTCAATTTATGGTTCAAGGGCAGCGGGAGGCGTATTGATCGTAACGACCAAAAAAGGTAAACAGGGCCGTGCCAAAGTTACCTACGACGTCTGGGGATCTGCGGTATCGGCGACACGCTTGCCCAAGCTGCTGAATGCCAGTCAGTATATGGCTATCAAAAATGAAGCTGTGTTGAATAATAAGATCTTGTCCGGAAACGCTAGCAACGATAAGGTGGCCAGTGAGCTTTTCTTCCCGCAGTATGATGCCAATGGTAAGCTGGTTGAAACGAATTGGTACGATCATGTCTATAACACCGGTTATAGCCACAACCATAGCCTGGCCGTAAGCGGTGCCAACGCAAATACACAATATTATTTTTCGGGAAATTACTCGGACCAGGAAGGTTTTTTTGCAAAAAACAGTTTTGACCGCAAAGGCCTGCGGTTTAATATAGAGCATAAAGTAAACGATTGGTTCTCGCTCGGTAGTAACCTGACCTATAACAATACCTTCAATGACGCCAAAAATTCGGGTTCATTGCCAAGCAGCCAGCTGCTATTGATAGGTGGCGCTCGATTGGCGCTGGTGTTGCCGCCAAATGTTTCAGCTTACAAAGATGACGGTAGCTACAATTTAAGCAGCACAGGTTTATTAGGCCCCGGAGCCAACTTATTTACGAATACACTGTATAATCCTGATGCATTATTTGCCTACAGCAAATACACGACCGGTAACGATCATATCTTGGGAAACCTGCACGCCTCGATCAGTTTGTTGAAAAACTTAAAATTCACCACCACTTATGCCTTAGACCGTAACCTGTCGACCACCAAGACTTATTTGAGCCCAAATCTGGGCTCATCGGGTTATACCAATGGTGGGTCGGTTACCAATGTGAGCAGTCTACGCAACAACTGGAACTTTACCAACAGCCTCAGCTATGATCGAGTATTTGCCGAAAAGCATGCGTTAACGCTGTTAGTGGGTTACGATATCCAAAAATACGACAACGATAGCTGGAATGCATCGCAAAACAACGCATCTGATCCGTTTTTTGAAAATTTCCAAGGCAATTGGACAACCCTATCGGGGGCTGGCGGCAGCGTTACTGAACGCTTTTATCGCTCTACTTTTGTCCGCGCCAGCTACAACTACAATAAGCGCTATTTCCTGACGGCTAATTTTAGAAGGGATGGTAATTCCGCTTTGGGAGCCAACAGCAAGTATGGTGATTTTGGTGGCGTGTCCCTGGGCTGGTCCGTTTTTGAAGAGAATTTCTATAAAAATAGCAGCTTGGCAAATCTCTTGGGTGACCTGCGTTTTCGGGGCAGCTGGGGTAAGGTCGGCAATGGAAATCTCTCGGCTTATGAATCACTTAATCTCTATAGCTCATCGCTCTATGGAACGGTACCGACATGGAGCATGTCGCAGGCGGGCGATCCGAACCTAGGCTGGGAGACTTCCGAACAGACCAATTTTGGCTTAAGCTTAGACCTTGCCCATAAACGCCTGCATGTGGATGTTGATTACTTTAGGAACAATGTGAATGGCCTTATTCTGGATGTGCCACAGTCACCATCAAAAGGTATTCCCGGCAACAGTATTCTTAAAAATGTCGGTAGCATGTATAACCGCGGGATCGAATTTGCTATCAGTGGTGATATCATCAAAAAGAGGGATTTTACCTGGAACTCCTCGCTTAATTTTACGCATGTCAAAAACAAGGTCACAGCGCTATCTGATGGCAATGCTGATATCATAGGCTACACGCATACCACCACTGAAGCCAACAATATTACCCGGGTCGGTTATGCGGTGGGCAGCTTGTACGGTGCTGTAACGGATGGCGTAAATCCTGAAAATGGTCAGCGGATATTTATCAATAAAAATGGTGAGCGTGTGCAATACAGTGCTGCGGTGGCTTCAGGACAAAGCAACTGGACGTATCTGGATGGTAGGGCTGCCAATCCGATCACGGTATCCGACTATCAGGTCTTGGGGACGGCACTGCCAACTTATTATGGCGGCTTTAATAATTCATTCCGTTATAAAGCCTTTGATGCTGCGGTCAATTTCACCTTTGCAGGTGGTAACAAAGTCATGAATGGCACGAGAGGTACACTACTGGACCAGCGGTTTTACAACAATTCGGTCGAAGTACTCAATCGATGGACTACACCGGGACAAGAAACGGATATCCCTCGGCTGGTCTACAATGATGTGATCTCAAACGGTTCTGCCGGATTTTCCATCGACCAAAATGCCGAGAAGGCTGATTTCTTACGTTTGCAACAGCTAACACTGGGCTACACATTTCGCGGTAACCTGTTTACTAAGATCGGTCTTTCCAGTATCAGGATCTATGGTCAGGCATCGAATCTCTTTTTGATCACGGGGTATTCGGGTACGGATCCGGAGTCTTCTTCCAACGGAAATTCCAATACCTCCATCGGTGTAGAAAAGAATTCGATCGGACAGGGGCGTACTTGGGCAGCTGGTTTAAATGTCTCATTTTAAAAATCTGAAAACATGAAAATTAATACGAAAAGAAATCTATATCTGGTCAGCACATTATTACTGGTATCCACCCTCAATTCCTGTAAAAGGGATGAGGGATTATTTCCTGTGCCGACAACATCTATATCCGATAAAAACGTCTTTGATACGCCTGCGCGGATCGAAGGTGTGGTCAATGGCATTTATAAAAGTTTAAAAGCGGCCAGTTTGTATGGTGGACGTTATCTCCTCTACCAGGATGTCCGTGGCGAGGATTTTATCAACGTCACGGCCAACAGCTATACAGCCTATGAAAGCTGGAATAATTCCTACAGCTCGGGATCCAATGATGTCAACAACCTCTGGTCTGCGGCCTATACCACCATTAACGGCGCAAATATCCTGATTAATGCCCTTAGCCCGGGTACTGAAGTCATCAGTACGGAACTTTCCAAGGCTTATATTGCGGAAGCGAAGTTCTTGCGTGCGGTATCTTATTTTAGTCTAGTAACGGTATTTGCGCAACCCTACAACAAAGATCAGGGTGCATCGCCTGGGCTACCTTTACGCCTGCAGGCTGAGGTCGACGGAAATAATAACGATCTGGCCCGCAGTACGGTTGCACAGGTCTACAAACAGATCTTGAGCGATCTCGATGAGGCTGAAAAGGATTTGCCGGACAACTATTCTACCGCACAGCTCAATACGACGAGGGCACATAAAAATACGGCCAGGGCATTCAAAACCAGAGTTTATCTGACCCTCAGCAACTATGCAAAGGTACTGGAGGAAGCAAAAAAGATCGTTCCGCAGCAAATTGCACCATTTAAGGCGCAGCAAGGTGTCGCTCATGAGCTCCAGACAGATATCACGACGATTTTTGGAGGTAATTATACCACAACAGAGTCCATTCTTAGTATGCCGGCGAGCACAACGGATGCGCTTTCAGGACAATCTGCAATAGGATATGTCTATTTGGTCAATAGAGAGTATTATCTTAATCCAAATGGTATCCTCAACGATACGCAGTGGGGGAAGGCAGACAAACGGCGTGGCCTCCTTCAGGCAAATGCTGACAAACAATACCTTAAAAAGTATGCTAAGGCTTCACCTTACATAGATTATATCCCAGTTATTCGCTACGCTGAGGTTTTGTTAAATTATGCCGAAGCCGCTGCGCAGTCTGAACAGCTTGCGATCGCGGGCTCACTCTTAAAGGCTGTGCACCAGCGGTCTGATGCGAGTTTTGAATTTCCAAATGCGTCTCTATCTAGCAAAACAGCCATCTTGGAAGCCATTGCCAAAGAACGGCGAATTGAATTGCTCGGAGAGGGGTTGCGGGGGCATGATCTGCTCCGTCAATTAAAAGAGCTGCCTGCAAAAGGCGATGCGAATATACAGACACCTTCAGTCCTCATAACAGCCCAGAACTATATTTTTCCAGCGCCTAATACGGAATTGGCGACCAATAAACTTTTTAACTAAACGAGTCCAACATGAATAAGACAAGTAAACTCCTTATTCCTTTACTGCTGGTCAGTGGAGGATCTTTACAGGCACAACAACAGACACTTTCACTTAAAGGGACGGTCAAGAACGGTGATGTGACGGTTGTTTATCTGCAACGCTTTGAAAATAAAATATTTACAGTGATTGATTCTGCTCAGGTGAAAAAGGGTTCTTTTTCTTTCCGGAAGCAACTTCCGCTTCCTGACTTGTATGGGATTTCCACACAGCGTGATGTCGTTCCAAGTTATGTTTTTCTGGATACCGGCGATAACAAAGTAACGATCGATGCTAATGATGATAATAGACAGCAGGTGTCTCTATCTGGATCGATAAGCCAGGAGCTCTTTGAAGAATATAGGGCACAGCGCAAACCCGATATAAGATCCTTTATTCAAAAATATCCGGATAATATCGTGTCAAGCTACCTCCTTTACAGGGAATGGTCCTATCGATTGTCGCCGGAAGAACTGGAAGCGAATATTGCACTGCTCTCCGGGCGGCAGCAGCAATCGCGTTATATACAGGATCTCCGCAAAATTATTGCCGTCAAGCGGCAGGTAGCTGTAGGTAAGAAAGCCCCAGCCATTGTCGCCAATGATCCTGATGGAAAACCGCAGGCTCTTTACGACCATTTGGGGAAATATACATTGATTGATTTTTGGGCTTCATGGTGTCCTCCTTGCCGGAAGGAGAATCCAAATATCGTAGCCAATTATCAAAAATATAAATCCCAGGGTTTCGAGATTTTTGCCATTTCTTTGGACAAAAAGAAAGACGCTTGGCTAAAAGGTATTGCGGACGACCACCTGACCTGGCAGCACGTGTCTGAACTGAACTATTGGAATAGTGAGATTGCTGCTACCTATGCTGTCCGCGCCATCCCAGCCAATTTTTTAGTGGACGATAAGGGGACCATCATTGCCAGGAATGTCCGTGGTGAAGAACTTGGAAAGGTGTTGGATAGTTTGTTCAATCCGGGAAAAACTGAGATCGGCGGCCTGAAAAAGGATTTTAAAGGGCAGAACCCGATTAGTTATGAATCGACCCAATCCCAAGTTATCGTAAAACAGGAACGTGGCACTTTCACCGTGGACCAAAGGGTCTATTTTTCCAACGATTACGACGGCGCAAGACTGAATGGCCTCACTAGGTCCAATGATGGCGTGTACCATCTACAAATCGCTCCAGAGCGCTCGCCGATCAATCCTAGTCCCTGGTATGGCTTTCAGGTATGGTCGGCCCGCGATACGACGATAAAAATCCAGCTCGACTATCCTGCTGGCGTACGTCATCGCTATGACCCGAAAGTGAGCATAGACGGAACGAATTGGAATAAGCTCAGTGGTGCTTCTTTTGACCTGCCGATCTCCAGTAAGAAGACATGGATTTCGGCCCAGGCAAATATTCCCACAAAAGCTGTATATAGCTGGATTGAACAGGTAAATCCTGCTGTTCACATACAAAAACAGGAAGTGGGTAAAACGGCACTTGGCAAGCCAATTAACGTATATGTGGCGGGCAATCCACAAAGCAAAAGGGCTATTGCTGTCCTGGGGAGGCAGCATCCACCTGAAATTACAGGGCATTATGCTTATGTCAGCTTTGTTGAATACCTCTTGGGCAATAGTGATGATGCAAAACGGTTTCGTGAGAAATATCGGATTTATCTGACCCCCATCGTTAATCCCGACGGCGTGGACCTAGGGCATTGGCGTGGCAATGCAAATGGCGTCGATCTCAACCGTGACTGGGCTGAATTTAATCAGCCAGAGACGGTGGCGCTTCGCGAATACTTCAAGCATGAAATTGAGCAGCAGAACCGCGAGCTTTATTTTGCCATCGATTTTCATTCGACAGGAAGTGATATTTACTACACCGTGGATCCGGCTTTGCCCAGCCGGTTTCCCGGCTTTGTCTCCAATTGGATCACTACCGTCAAGGAAGCTATTCCAGGGTATGAACCGTTGGTTAAGCCCCTGTACTTAGGCGGGCCAACCTTCACAGCTTATAGTTATTTGTATAAAACCTATAACGCCGAAGCATTGGTCTATGAAATTGGCGACAATACCGACGCTGATTTTATCCAGCGCAAAGCCCGTATTTCTGCACAAAAACTAATCGAGAAACTCAATGAAAGCTAGTCAATACAAAGGTTGGAAGTACAACCTCATCTGCCTGTTGCTGCTGGGAAGTATTGCGCCGGCTTCTGCCGGTGCATCGGCTTCGGATAGTTTGATCGTGGCCAGTGATCTGGTTCGAATAAAAAATATTGTTGATCTACAGGTGAAACCGGATGGAAGCGAACTAGCTTATGCTGTGCGCGGAATTGTTGTTGATACGGCCAAACATGCAAGTTTTAGTTATGAAACGAACTGGTATGTGAAAAAAACGATATCGACAGCAAAGGTTGATCCTCTGAAGGTGGCCCCACAATTTACACAAATCTTGTATAGCCCAGATGGACGTAGATGGGCTGTTGGGAAAGATCACAATAAACAGTCGCAGCTTTTTTTATTTCCATCCGGCGGCCAAGAGCCTCAACAGCTAACGAAGCTCGAGCGGGGGGTGGGCACTGTACGATTTAGCCCTGACGGTTCGAAAGTACTATTATCAAGTAGCCTGACGCTCGGTGAGCTGGTAAAAAGTAAGGATTTCAATGCTGCCGGGCGAGTGCCGCACTGGTCCTTGGAAAAACCTGGAGATAGCCATAATGCGTCCTTATTAGTCGGGTCAGCACAAGAAGATCGTGACGGCAGCCTGCCGGAGATCATTGCCTATCTCAAACATGATGAACAGCAGGGTATCGCCAAAGTAACCAACAAGTTGCAGTTTCAGACAGAAAATTCAACAACGGGCGAAATCCGGTTTACTCATTGGTATATCCTTGACCTCGCTGCGAAAACGTCGCCCGTGGCATTAACCCAAGGCTTTCGGAGCTATTCAGGAGCTGAATTTTTGGGAAATAATAAGGTGCTTTTTAGTGTGGAGACTGAAAATGACCTTCACCCAGACCGTGTAGCATCGACAGATCTTGTCTTAATCGACCTGTCCACAAAAAAAAGCCAAGTAGTTTTGGGTGATAACATACACCGTTTTCAGGTGGCTGCGGTATCGGCATCGGGAAAATGGGTGGCCGTGAATCGCGGTCGGCAGAATTCACTTACGGTCGGTGAACTGTTTATCTATGATACCCAAAACTGGAAAGGTAATCGTCTGGCCTTAGACCGTAGCCTGAGCAATGTTCAGTTTTCACCGGATGAAAAATCAGTCTATTTTATTGCGTCGGATAGAGGTGGGCGCACCATAAATCGTGCAGCTATCAAAACCCGAAATATCCAGGTGTTAAGTTCGGTAGACGAGGGGATCGGCGACTACTGGGTAAGCGGTGAGAGAGCCTACTATACAAAAACGACTTTTGGAAATCCATCAGAACTGTATCGAGCAGATGCGAATTTTAAAAATAGTACAGTCATTAGTGAGATCAATTCAGAATGGCTCTCTGGAAAGAATATTGGTCTTGCGCAGAAAAGTAGTTTTCGAAATGAGAAGGGACTTGAGGTCGACTATTGGTTGTTGAAGCCGGCGAATTACGAGCCGGGGCAACGTTATCCGCTGTTGGTTGAGATACATGGTGGGCCGGCTTCAATGTTCGGCCCCGCGGATGCCAGTATGTGGCACGAGTACCAGTACTTTCGTGCCCGTGGCTATGTGGTATTGTTTTCCAATCCGCGTGGTTCGAGCGGTTACGGGGAAGATTTCTTAAAAGCAAATTTTAAAGACTGGGGGCCTGGGCCATCACGCGATGTGCTGGAAGCCGTTGACCGATCGCTTGCAACTGGGATAGTCGACAGTGCGCAGTTGTTTATTACAGGGGGATCCTATGGCGCGTATTTAACCACCTGGATATTGGCGAATGACAGTCGATTCCGGGCCGCATCCAGTCAGCGTGGGGTATATGACCTGTATGTCTTTTTTGGTAGCGCCAATGTATGGCCCATGTTGAAACGATATTTTGATGGATTTCCATGGGAAAAGGGGATGCGGGATGTCCTCTTAGCACAATCGCCTACAACCTATGCCGAAAAGATAAAAACACCATTGCTTATTTTTCATGGGGAGCAGGACAATCGCACAGGTCCTGTGCAGAGTGATTTTCTGTACAAGCAGCTCAAATATTTGGGGCGCGATACGGAATATGTTCGGCACCCACGGGCAGATCATGAAATCACACGTTCCGGCGATGTCGGTCAACGCATCGATCAACTGTTGCGAACTTATGAATTTTTCGAACGGTATCGCCGTTGATTTCTTATGCTTTACGGTGATGATAGCGCATCCAGACTTGTGTTGAAGCCACAAAACTTTATCACTAGTTGCTTAGCTTGGTTGATTGCCAAGTCTATTTTCTCGGCAATCAACCAGCATTTAATCCACAAGTCCCGTAAGCATATTGGCTAATTTTTTTGGTTCTGTGAGCATCGCATCATGCCCGGTAGCGATCTCCAGATATTTCCAGCTGAGCTTTTGGTCGGCGCGTACCTTTTGGCTCATTTCTTTCATAATGGGCAGCTGGGGATCCGTGCATGCGATATAAACCATGGGTAATCCATTGCCATATTGATTTTTTAAGTGCAGCGGCTGTGCGAATGTGCCAAAGGGTTGTGGGCTGAGCCTATCCTTGACCCAGGTGACCATGCTGGGCGCGGTAACACCAAACAAGGCGACATCAAAAGGCGCGAAATTTTCTTTCCGCTGAATGTTTTTGACCTGAAGTTCTTGTACAGCTTTGGGTTGCAGCGAAATAGGGCTCTGTCCGTCTTCAACGATCATAGCGTCCAGAAAAATTAATTTGTGCAGTCTCGATGGAATGCGGTCGGCGACTCCGGCAATTACGGCGCCTGCATAACTGTGCCCTACGAGATATACATTATGTAGATCTTCCATCTCGATCAGGTTGACAATGTCCTGGATATGGGTGTCGATATCTATCGACGGCTCGATCAGATGTTTGCGTTCGCCAAGTCCAGTCAGCGTAGGTGCGTAGACTTTGTAGTGAGCATCAGTTAGTCGCTGTACGACGTCCTGCCAGCACCAGCCACCATGCCAGGCGCCATGTACCAGCACATAGGTAGGCCGGCGATCTTGGTGTTGTGCCTTACTTGATAGCATACTGCCAAATAGCAGGAGCAATAGAAATAAAGTGTTCAATTGTTTCATTTTTTTTAATTTTAGATTGTTTTTAATACCTGACAAAGGTATAGGCATGCCTTTGTCCTTACAATAACTCATCCTGAAGTGAGTGGCTATAAATTGATATTTAAAATGGCAACACCCCGAAAAGAATAATCGACTAACACGGAAAATCTGCAGACTTTGGCACAGGCCTGCGATGTGAACGAAGTGCTCCTACAAATATCATTGCGTTGGAAAATGCAGATTTTATATTGCATTGCAGATGATGTATCTCAATTTAGCACTTTAAAAAAAATGTTTCCAACGCTTTCAGATCAGGTGTTGAGCAAACGTTTAAAGGAGCTGAAAGAAGAGTCGCTGGTCTTTACCGAGGATATCGAAAATACCATACCACCTCAGATTCGCTATAGACCAACAGAAAAAGGGAAAGAACTGCTGAAGATTATCCTGGACCTGCACCACTGGGGACTAAAATGGAAAACGACAGACAATAACTATTGCCAACTGAATGTGGTAGACACGCTGTAGGGATTACTCCTATGCCCGAGCTTTTTTACCCATATGGGTCGGGGCTATCAACTTGTCCTCTTTACTCATCCCTCAGACTGACTACCGGGTTGATCAGGGCTGCTTTGATGGCCTGATAGCTGATCGTGAGCAACGCTAATGTTAGCGCGCCCAATCCGGCAGTAGCGAAGATATCCCATGTGATTTTAATACGATAAGTATATGCGCTCAGCATGTCATCAGCGATATAATAGGCGATCGGAAATGCCACTAAGCAGGAGAAAAGGACTAACAACACAAAATCTTGAGACAGCATCCTCATGATCTTAAAAACAGAGGCGCCCAGTACTTTGTGGATACCTATTTCCTTGGTCCTGTTCTCGGCCATATAGGCTGTTAGGCCATATAAGCCAAGGCAGGAAATAAAGATTGTCAATAGTGCAAAAAGGCTCGAAAGTGTACCCAGTTGTTGAAAATCTTTAAATTTTTCGGCGTATTTGCTGTCTACAAAGGAATATTCAAAAGGATAATCGGGGTTATATTCCTTGAAAATTTTCTCCATTGCCGCAAGGGCCTCCGATGTCTCCATATGTTCGTTGATGCGTATGTTGGTCACATTACTGCCTGCAAAAGCTCCCTGAATGACCGTTGGAGTGATGGGACTGAAAGGCGATTCCTGAATAAAATCCTTGACGACTCCGACGATATGCCAGTTCCTTCCATCGACAACCGTTTTGCCAATCGGATCGTCAAAATTAAATACCTTGGCCGCAGATTCATTAATAATCATCGCCGCAGAATCTGTTGGAAATTTAGCCAAATCAAAATCCCGCCCTGCAATTAATTGGAGCTCTGCTGTGTTGACCAAATTTTCGTCGGCACCCATTCTGGCGAAGATAGTATTATTATCTTGGGGCTTACCATCCCAGTCCATGTAGTTGTTGCTCCTGTTTTCCGTAAGTGGGGAAGAAGTCCTTGAAATCTGGGAGGCAATACCGGTGGACAATAATTTATTCTTGATGAGTAATCTATTTTTGCTGATTTCTCCCTGATCGATAATACTGACCAATCTTTCCTTGTTATATCCGATTTCTCTATTTTGAGCGTAGCTGATTTGTCGATGAATGGATAATGTTGTTATGATCAGGATAATAGCAATACAAAATTGGGAAATAACGAGGACTTTCCGAGGATTAAATTTCTGTTGAACATGCAGATTTTTACCTTTCAGTACTTTCGTTGGCAGGAAGGAAGACAGGTAAAACGCTGGATAGCTCCCTGAAAGAATTCCGGCCACTAAAATAAATCCTGCAAACATTGCCCAGAAAAGAAGATCGTCAAATGGGATGGATAGCTTTCTTGAGACCAGATCATTAAAGTAAGGGAGTGCTATCGTTGTAATCAATAGAGATAATAGGCCCGAAATGAATGAAATCACAATAGATTCAGTCAGGAACTGCCCGATCAACAGCTTTTTATTTGCACCAACGACTTTTCTGACGCCTACTTCCTTCGCCCTTTTTTCGCTCTGTGCTGTACTTAAATTCATGAAATTAATGCAGGCAATAATAAGAATAAAACAGGCAATGGCGATAAATGAACCTACCATGCCAATTCGTTGCGTGCTCGGCTTTCCCTGCTCAGTAAAATTGCTATAAAGCCATTTATCGCTGATAAGTTGAACAAAATTGGCCACTTTTGTGTCTGTATGCTTTCTTAAGAAATATTTTATATTCGTTTCAAATTGATCGACATTCACATTTTTATTCAGCTTTATGTAGGTCTGAATGGAATTATTCCCCCAATAATCGTCTGAATAGCCTATTTTCTCCATTAATGTCCACGGCACGAGATAAGTGCTTCCTTTCATAAACGAATTATCTGGCAGGTCCTCAATAACCGCAGACACTGTCGAAATCTGGGAGCTGTCCAATCGGACGGTCTGGTTGATAGGGTCGGAATGCCCGAATAATTTTTCTGCCAAAGATTTTGTGAGAACGATCTGGTTGGGATTTTTTAATGCTTCGAGGGGATTGCCTGCTACAACCTTGTAATCAAATACTTTTAAGAATGTGCTATCTACGAAAACACCTTGTTCTTTTGCAAGTTTTGTTTCTTGATGGCTCAATAGAAATCCGGTGCCCTTATCTACTCTTGTAGTCGTATGTATTTCAGGAAAGTCGGTTTTTAAAGCAGCAGCCATTGGCTTAGGCGTATAAAAATGCTCAACAGCTTCGCCTTCCCATACATCTTTCATCCCTACGGCATAGATCTGGTCGCTGTCAGAATAAAAACGGTCAAAGCTGAATTCACTTTTTACCCATAGCATGATCAATATGGCCGCTGTCATTCCAGAAGCTAATCCTACAATGTTGATTGCTGTAAAACCTTTATTCTTTGATAGATGACGAAAGGCTATTTTAAAATAATTCGCAAGCATAGTAAATCGTTATGGATTAACGTTTACCAATTCATTTGCCAATAAGCTAAAGTGCTGAAAATAAGTTGTTAAAATTTTTTACCGATGAATTTCTTGTTCGAACTCGAACGGTCTTTGTTCGAAAGCGGACAATTTCGGACAAAAGTTCCGTAGGAGTTATCTACGCCCACCGATGTAGTTTGGGGATTGGATTCGTGTCCAAAAGTAGCGCAGTTGTATGCCGTCCTGATAGTTATTTATGATTGTTAGGTATCAATGAGGTAGTTTTGTTACTACCTCATTGATGTCTATTGCCTTTATGGTAATAAGAAATATTTTTGTTAATCCCTTGCGCCGCATCATTTCTATCGGGTGATGCCATTGCGGGAGCATACTGTAATGATACGATATCAGTGGTATCGATTTCGGGCATCTTAAGTGGGCGGTACCAAGATGGTGGGTTTGTGAGGTTGCCCGTGTTTTTGCGATCTGTTTGTTCGGTTGATTCCTGTACAGAACGTTGTTTCCAGCGTCTATATACGAGCAGTGCTACTCCAGCAACTGCAGTGATAACGAGTCCAATTTGTCCTTTCATTTCTTCTTTTTTAAGAATTGAACAAAGTTCCCCTCAAAAAAGTTCAACAAAAAACAAATCAGCATCTTCTGATCGATTCCTCAAATAGCTTAAGCCGATAGTCGTGGTGTACACAAACACGATAACAGCAATTCAGTCAATAATGACCCTTTGGTTCACATCGAGTGCCAACGGCGCCGCAATTGCTGATATCACATCGATCACAGGTTGAAGGATTTCATCTAGGGTATATGATGAGCATTAGAAAGTTCATTTAAGAGCGATATGTTTAATAGTTCTGTCTGTGGGTTTCGATGTTATTTCTAGGTCATCTGCTGCAATTCAGTCTTTTTTCCATAAAAGTTGGTTGAGGTTTAACAATAAAACCTTTCTTTTTTTATCTGGAAGAAAATTGAAATTGACAGATCTTCCAGTTAGATCTTTCAGAACCAGTGTGTTGTTGTCTGAAAATTGTAGGGCGGTATTGGGAAAGCTTTCGGTGAGATAAGTTGTATATAATTTTCCATCCTCTTGGTATATACGGAAAGACGATGTATCGCCTACCAAGGAATATCTTCCGCAATATTGCGCCAGATCTAACGTCGGAGCTTCCGTAAATGCAGGCAAAATCAGATTAGAAATATAGGCGTTAAATCTGTTGAATTCAAAATCGCTCGTGTTTGTAAGGATCACCCATCCGATTTCAAGCTTGGGATGAATGACGATTTCACAGCGGAATCCCAGCATTGCTCCTTCATGCCTTAGGTAGGGATAATCCCGTTGCCACCCGATTCCCAGTGATTGCATCATCCGATAGGACCTTTCAGAGAGCATGGAGTTTTTATAGGTTAAATGAGCGCCGATAAATTTTGCGAGATCTTTGGCGGTAGCATACATACCCGATGCCGGAGTCATTGCGTTGGTATAATAATCTGGGGTTTGGACAAAGCGCTTTTGATCGTCAAGGAATCGGTAGCCCTTTGCGATGGTATTTTCTTTACTGCTTATGGTTGCGACACCGGTATTGGAAAGTCCCAAAGGAATACATATCGCTGATTTTATAGAATTCTCGAAGCTCGTGTTCGCCGCTCTTTCCAAGGCTAATCCCAATAAGCTATAGCCTAAATTAGAATAGTGTCGCTGCTCAATAGGGAGGTAATCAAAAGCCGGGTATTCTTTTCTAACCTTTCCGAGCGCGTTTAGAAAAGCAGGCTTATCCGAAGACTTTAAGGAACTTACTTCTTTTTGTTCGACGAGTAGTTTTTCAGCATTACGAAACAGGTCGAATTCTGAAGGTGAGTTGCGCGGAAGTCCTGAATTATGGGTAGCGAGCTCAAGTAATGAAGTTTTTTCGGTATTGCCATCAAAGGTAAGTCCTGCAAATTCGGGGACGTACTTTCGGACATCATCGTCCAGCTGCAGTATCCCTTTTTCTTGGAGTTGCAAGAGCATGGTAGCCGTAAACATCTTGGTGACCGACTGAATCTGATATTTTGAATCAATGGTCGCCGGAGTTTTTTTATCAAGATCTGTGAAACCGTCCGAACCAGAAAAAATAACAGAGTCTCGATGTACGATTGCCAAAACAACACTAGGCGCATGGTACCGCTCTTTAAATCCCTTGATCCCGATCTCAAGTTGCTGTCGGATAGAATCGTTGAGCCCCGTTTGAGCAATAGCTGATCGGAGGCCTATAATAAGGAGAACGACGATACTAAAAAGTGATTTTTTCATTGCGCTATTTTTAACAAATATATTACCCAGTGAACCCTTGAACAACTCTTGATTCAATTAGAACGGTTTCGCTGTTGAATTTATATCGTATCAAAGGAAATGCCTTAAATGTAAGTTGTTTAAATTCAGTTGTTTGTGATGTTGTTTTTTCGCTTATTCTGTTCGATATTGAACGTTATATGTTCATTTGCGATCAGAAAGAATTATCCAGAACAGAGATTACTGATTGGTGTGCTACAGCGAGATGGGATGTGCTCCGAATACAATAAAGGAAAGAACGATGATTGAGTTAAACGGTTTAGTTATTCCGGTATTGACTTTGGTTTTTAAGTTGTTTTCAATCTATTTTTCGTGGTTTCAATCCATTAAAACTAAAAATTGTGGGTATTTGGGTACTAAATGTCGTGTGATGTTTAATAATAACTAAACTGTTTAATGTATTTTTTTAATTTTAATATACTGATTAATAGATTATTGCATTTTTATATTAAAAAATATTTTATGTAATACTAAATCGGTTAAATTTATTTTATATGTTTGTGTCACAGGAAGGAAAGGGCCTGTATTTATAAACCTTAACATAATTATTGCTTTAAAATCTTTCCGACTGAAATGAATATCATTTCAGATTTTTTTTACTCGTATTTAAAAGTGTGATTGTGACTTTTTAAAAATCGGGTAGATTTTTTTTGCAATTTTTTATAAATGTGAAATAAACAATTATAAACATGTAAATATGAAAAGTAGATCAAGTATTCAGTCCTTGGTGGCAGGCATTGCCTGTAGTGTTTTCATGATACAGGTCAACCCTTTATTTGCACAGCAAATCCAGGTGAAAGGACTTGTAAAGGATTCCAAAACAGGATTGCCACTATCTGGTGTATCAATTCGAGTCAACAATCAGGCGAAGGGAAGCTCAGACAATAATGGGCGTTTTGTGATTCCCGCCAATTTAGGTGAACATATGGAATTTCGCCTAATTGGTTATGAGGTCCAGTCCCAGAAGGCGCAAGACAATATGAGCGTTGCGTTAAAATCAACAGAAGGAACTTTGGACGAAGTGGTTGTTGTCGGATATGGTACGCAAAAGAAGGCTACATTAACAGGGGCGGTTGAAACAGTCAGTAGTAAAGCCTTTGAAGACCGAGCCGTTACTAATGTTGCTCTGGCATTGCAGGGACAGACGCCGGGGCTTACTGTCACACGGACCTCGCCAAGACCCGGCAATGAAGGGCTCAATCTCTCCATTCGCGGAGCCTCCTCCGTCAATGGGTCTAAACCGCTTATTGTTATTGATGGTGTGCCAGCACTGAATGACTATTCCTTCCTCAATTTAAATTCGGATGATATTGAAAACATTTCTGTGCTTAAAGACGGTGCTGCCGCCATCTATGGATCGCGTGCAGCAAATGGCGTTTTGCTGGTGACGACAAAAAAGGGGAAAGGGAAATTAAAAGTAGACTACAACGGCAACTTCCGGTTCAACACCAATGGACTAGTCGGCTATTCTCCCTCCATGCAGGAATATGCCAACATGTGGCTGGAAGCCAACAAGGAAGAAACAGTGCCTAACTGGTGGGTGTGGGGTGAAGACAATGTCAAGAAAATGACCCAGGGGATCGAAGGCAAATATGATCTTTATAATACTGATTTCTATATTTTCAATGCAAATAGGATTCAGGAAATGTTTTCAACGCGTTATTCCTATCAACATAACCTGAGTTTGGGAAGTGGAAATGATAAATCCAGTTACCGATTGTCTTTTGCTTATGCGGATAATCAGGCCAATCTAGCTACTGCTTATGATGGTCAAAAACAATGGAATGCACGTTTTAATTATACCTATAATCTAACGGATAAATTAAAACTGGAATCCAATATCAGTGCCATTAATGCAAATACGAGCATGCCTTCAAGAGGGCTTGGAAATATACTCTATTCGTTTGATATGCCTTTTTATCCGGCTAAAAACCCCATGGGGCAGTGGTTGGCCCCATTCAATGGGATCGATGCGGGTTCAAATAGAAATGCTGCAGCGACCACATCAGATGCTGGTCGTTCGGACAAAAAGTCGCTCACGAGCCGCGTAGATCTGCGCGCCACTTACGATATCTGGAATGGTATTTCTTTGGAAGCTGCTGCATCCTTGCAGAATGAACGCTATACGGGCGAATCTTATGTAGTCCCTGTAAAACTGTACAACTGGTACGGCGATTATGTCGCCAATGCCTATAACACCGACGGTACAAACAATACTTATTCTGCCGGCACCTATAACGGGCTCAGTCAATATTATGAAGCTTTGATCCGTTATAATAAAACTTTCGGCGGCAAACATAATATATCGGCAATGACGGGTATCAATGCCGAAAAATTTAATTCGCAAACGATAAATGCTGTACGCCTCGGTTTTGATGACCTCGGGATATATGATATCGGACTGGGTAAAACAGAGGGAATGACCAACAGTGGTGGAAAAAGCCTAAATGGACGCTATTCCTATATCAGTAGGTTGACCTACAACTATGCCGAAAAATACCTGCTTGAACTGATGGGCCGTTACGACGGTAACTCACGTTTTGCCAAAGGGCATAAATTTAGAAGTTTTGGTTCAGTACAAGCTGGTTGGGTATTTAGTGAAGAAGCCTTTATGGAGCCATTGAAAGACATGATCAGTTTTGGTAAGTTGCGTGGTAGCTATGCATCCACCGGAAATGCTGCCGATAACTTAAGGGATTTCGACTACTTGTCACTAGTCAATATTGGAACATCTGTTTTGGGATATCCTGCATCCCTTCAGACAAATTCCGGTTTATCCAATAATGGTTTGATCAGTTACGACCGGACTTGGGAAACCGTTGTGCAGGCGAATATTGGTCTTGATCTCAAGTTTTTTAAAAATCGGTTAAGCACAACTTTTGATACCTATGAAAAAAGAAACATTGGTATGCTTACCCAGGTTGTCTATCCATCTGTTTTGGGAGGCACTGCTCCGCAGACCAATAGCGGTAAATTCTTTACCCGTGGCTGGGAGCTTTCTATTGGCTGGAAAGATCAGAAGGGAGATTTCGGTTACAATGTAGCGGTCAATATGGGCAATGCCAATACTAAAGTAGACCAGGTGGAAAATGCAGATACATATAACGCAGGCCGTAATAACATCGTCAATGGCTATCCTTTCCGATCTTGGTTTTTGTTTAAGACGGACGGATATTTTAAAGATCAGGCTGATGTAGATGCTTATTATGCAGCGTATGGGAACAGTGAGGCATTGAAGGGACTGGAAAAAACAAATCCCCAAAAAACACTTCGTCCAGGTGATACCAAAAAGGTCGATGTTGCTGGTACTGGAAATATCACCGCCGGAGGAAATACACAAAGTTCCTTGGTGTATATGGGGGATGCCATGCCGCATTATACCTACGGAATCAACTTAGGCGGTTCCTGGAAAGGATTTGATCTAAATGCTTTTTTTCAGGGACATTTAAAACAGAATATCATGCGTACGGGGTATATGGCCTATCCTTTTAGAGCACTATATACCAATCAGAATCCTTCATTTTTGGGGCATACCTGGACGGAAGAGAATCCCAATGCCGAGTTTCCGCGTTTAACGAGCAACGTGGACCGGGCAGCATGGAACTATGCCAACAATGATTTTATGCTTCAAAATAGCCGTTATATTCGTTTGAAATCGTTGGTTGTTGGATATTCATTGCCGAAATCGCTTGTCGAGCGGGCCAAATTACAGAAAGTACGAGTCTATTTTTCAGGAAATGACCTTTGGGAGGCAACGGCCATCAAAGATGGTTTTGACCCTGAAACGGGCGAGAATGCAACAGACGGTGATAATGCCGGTTATCCATTTGCCCGTACCTGGTCTTTCGGTATTAACATAGGATTTTAATCGTTAAAATTTAAAAAGATGAAAAAGAGATTTAATTATATCATATGCGTAGGATTGTGCCTGGGTTTATATTCCTGTCAGAATGATTTTATAGACCTCAATCCACCTGCGGAATTTTTGGATAACGTTTATTTTAAGAAAGCCAGCGATTTTAAGGCTTATACAACGAGCTTTTATGGCCGGTTGCAGGGCTGGAGTTTTGCCAATATGGACAACAGTTCCGACCTTTCGGCCAACTCAAATAACAACGGATACGGAGAGGGGTATGGTGCCCTAAATGCGACAAGTACAACATGGGATTATTCGGGGATCCGGAGCTGTAATATCTTGCTCGGTAAAGCTGCGGAATATAATGGTACAGAAAATATTGATCAGTTTGTGGGTGAAGCATATTTCTTCCGTGCTTATCAATATTTCGGTTTACTGAAACAGTTTGGCGGGGTGCCGTTGATCTTGAATGTACTTGACGTGACTTCGCCAGAGTTATTTGCACCACGAAATAGCCGCTATGAAATTGTTGCTCAGGTGCTCAAAGATCTGGATGCAGCCATTGCAAAATTACCGATTGAACAAAACATTGCAAGTGCGGACAAGGGCCGTATCAGCAAGTGGGCAGCCAAGGCCTTAAAGGCGCAAGTAGCGCTTTATGAAGCGACCTGGGAAAAATATGTAGGGCAAAAAACAGATGGTAATGGTACTTCCGAAGGTGCTGGTACGGTAGGTTATGACGCAGGGAATAGTAAGCGATATCTTGCCGATGCCATCGCGCAATGTGAGGATATTATGGCCAATGGCGGATATGAGCTGTGGAATAAAAATAGCGATTCAAAGATGACCAACGCGAGCCTATGGTATTTATTTAACTTAGAAGATGCGGAATCAAATCCTGGTGGTTACGATAAAAGTACCAATAAGGAATTTATCTTATATAACCTGTACGATTATACGTTAAAGCAATCGCGTATCAATATTACCTGGACAACGGGACAATTGTATCCAAGTCGGAAATTTGTGGACATGGCCGTCTGTACAGACGGGCTACCTCCAGAAAAATCGCCTCTTTTTCAAGGTTACCATACCGCCAATTCGGAGTTTCAGAGCCGTGATGGAAGGTTGATAAATTATCTCTATGGATCAGGAACGGCGCCAGGTTCAGTGACGCTAGATTATGGAAGTCTCGGCTTCAGTGGGTATGCAAACAGTAAATATGCTGTTTATGGATTTGGTACCCGCCGAAAGGATAATACAGAATCGGCAAACTGGTCCATTATCCGACTGGCAGAAGTCTATCTGACCTATGCCGAAGCGCTGTATGAATTGAACGGGAGCATCACCGATGCGCAATTGGATGCTTCGATCAATAAATTGAGACAACGGGCAGGTGTGGCAAGTCTGACAAACGGGCTTGTGACAACCAACAATTTGAATATGCTGAACGAAATCCGTCGCGAAAGAGCCGTGGAACTTTACCGCGAAGGAAAGCGTTTTGATGACCTGAAGCGTTGGGGCCAGCTTGTAGAATCATTGAATATGTCAAGGCTGGGCAAAGTGGTCGGAAACGGAAGTGATTATACCACACCCTTTAAAGATGCCAACGGGGTGGCAACTGGTTTGTATAAACCAAGCAGCTACATCTGGGGCGAGGAAGACGTAGAGACACCTAAAGGTAAATTGCGCTGTGTTGTTATCTCCAGCAGCCAGAATCATACTGTTGCTGCCAGACATTACCTCTATCCAATTCCGCAGTCGCAGATCAACTTAAATAAGAAACTATTACAAAATCCAGGGTATTAATAGCAAAATTAACATCATGAAGAATTTAGGAAAAAAAATTTATATCGGTCTGTTGACAGGAATGACTGCAACAATGGCTGCCTGTGCCTACGATCTCCCAGAAATTGTACGCGACACACCCAAAAGTACGGATACAGCGGTTGAGCTCATTGATACCTTGGGGCCATCTGTGGCACTAAAACATGTAGGAGCCTTACATACTCCGGAGGATTTTCAGCGTATCAAGACAAAAATCGCCGCACAGGATATAACAATCTTAGCGGGCTGGAACAAACTTATCGCAAACAGCCATGCCCAAGCAGGTTATATTGCCAATCCGGTTGAAAAATTGATTCGGGGTGGCAGCAGTGTCGAAGAACCCGAACCTGACAACTATGGGCGGGCGTTCAATGATGTTGCAGCAGCTTATCAATTGGCATTGCGCTGGAAAATAAGCGGTGACGAAAGCTATGCAAAATCGGGCGTGGCAATTTTGAATGCCTGGGCAGCAACGTGTAAAAAAATCAGTGGTGATTCCAATACGGCTTTAGCCGGTGGAATATATGGCTTTCAGTTTGCTGTGGCCGGAGAACTCTTGCGGGATTATAGTGGCTGGAAGCAAGAGGACTTTACGGCTTATAAAAAGTGGATGAAGGATGTGTTTTACAGTTTGAATATGGCGTTTCTCAATACGCACTGGGGAACCTGTGATTCACATTATTGGGCAAACTGGGACTTGGCAAACCTCGCATCGGTGATGGCAATTGGTATTCTCACTGACAATCGTTCGATTTACAATTTTGCGGTCGATTATTTGCAGCGGGGCAAAGGCAACGGCAATTGGTTTAAAGCAATTAATTATGTGTTTGATGGGGATAACGCTGGGCTGGCGCAGATTCAGGAGAGTGGCCGGGATCAGGGACACGCAACACTCTGTATTGCTTTAATGGGACATATTGCACAGATGGCCTGGAACCAGGGCGATGATTTTTATGGACTTGACCATAACCGTTTCTTAAAGGCCTGTGAATATACGGCAAAGTATAATGTTGCAAAACTTACGGTTCCTTTTCATGAGTACACCCGAAAGTGGGCTGCCAATTGCGCTCAAACTGAAGTGCATACGCAAATCAGTGACAACGCCCGCGGTACCGAAAGGCCGATGTGGACGGGACCTTATTTTCATTATACAAAGATCAAAAAGCAGACCGCTACCTATACCCAAATGGGCATGTCTCAGACCTATCCTGAGGGCGGGGGTGGAGATTATGGTCCAAACAGCGGCGGATATGATCAACTGGGATTTGGAACTTTGATGTATACAGTAGACTAATAGTTTTCGCTATTAATTTCTAACCAATAAAAATTAAAAAAATGAAAACAAAATATGCAGTTCATCATATTTTTCTGGGAGCCTTGGTGCTTTTGATATTTTTCCTCAGTTCCTGTGAGAAGGGGCCTGATTTTCGGGAATTTAACTATCCAGCTCCGGTCATCACGGATTTTACACCTAAACAAGGCTATGTGGGCACGGCTGTTACCATTACAGGTAAAGATTTTGGGACGACGCTAAAGGCTGTAAAAGTCTACTTCGGAGATGTAAGAGCCGATTCGGTAAAAATAGTAGAGGACAATAAGATTGTGGTTCTCGCCCCACAAAAAGGAGTAACGGGTAAATTAAAAGTGGAAATCTATGGCAAACAGGATACGACGAAAGAGGATTTCGTCTATATGCCTTCCGCAAAATTTATCAGTGCCAATACGGATAAAGCACAGGTCGGTGATGAAATTACGGTGACAGGCGAAAACTTTGGTACGGATATTCAAAAGGTGAAAGCCTATATCGGAAATGCCGAAGGTACTGTCGTATCTGTTACTCCCAACCAAATTAAATTTAAAGTTGCTGATGGACCTTCGGCAAGTATTGTTCTGCTTGTTGATGGGCAGCGTCTTGTTGGCTCCTATGTGATGGTAGGCATGGAGAAATTGGTGGGCACTTTGTTTGGGCATTCGGGGTCATGGAATAATGATCCGGCAACAACTATTCAAGCTGCCGTAGACGGAAATATTGCAACCTATGTAGATGGAGCAAATAAAATAGGTTACATGGGCTACGATATGGGAGCAGGAAAAGGGGCGATTGTAAAATCTGTCCGATATGTGCCTCGTTCGACTCATGCTTCTCGAATGCTTAACGGCGAAATTAGGGGGGCTAATGATCCAGCTTTGTCAGATTATGTGGTATTGCACAAAATCACTGCAACACCTCCTGTTGGTGTTTATTCAGAGGCGATTATTACCAGTGAGCAAAGTTTTAGATATATCTATTACTATACAGCAGAAGGCAACGGGAATATTGCTGAAATTGAATTCTATGGAAATGTGGTTGACAAACCTATTCCGGTCGGCAAGCTTGCCTTTGAATTTAATACAGACAATGAAGGCTGGGTACCTCAGCAATCAGCCGCTTACACCATTTCAGGAGGAGCCCTTAATGTGACCTATCCCCAGACAGGAGCGGATAAAAGAAGAGCTGATCTCAAATTAACAACTTTACCGATAACGCTCCATACAGGAGCCTACCCGATAGTTGCTATCAAGATGAAAGCGCTGCCTGTCGGAGCTGTATATACGTTTGACGTCTCTGGCGGTGCCTTTGGTAACGGTTCAAAAAAAGAATCGAAAGACTTTGTTGATGATCAGGTTATATACTGGGATATTTCTGTGTTAGGGCAAGGAACCAACCCGCCAGTAGCAAACTCGCCAATTGTATTTAATGCCGGGCAGACGTTCCAGTTTAAGATTGCTGATATTCCCCCCGAAACAGCTTCATCGGGTTATTCCGTGGAATGGATCCGCACATTTGCGAATAAAGAGGAGCTGGCCAAATTCTTGGGAAAGTGATCGAAATGCGATGAATTATAAATTAAAAAATAAGTGATTGGGGTTTGAAAATGAGGCCCCCTATGGATAGGTGGTAAAGAAGGAGGGGGCCAAATTTTCTAAATCGTATAATGCTACTGCAAAACCATGAATAAAAAGAGGAAAGAGTTTAATGTTAAAAAATCAATATGGATCATGGCTGTGATCACAATGGCTTGCTGTGCCTGTGCAAGGGATGTCGGCTTAAATCTTGAGGCAGAGACTTCGTATATCGAAAAGCGTTTGCAAGGTACCTTAACAGATATCCCAGACGGCAAAGTGAATATTCCCAGAAGTATCCAAAAAGATGGCAGGTCTTGGAAATATGTTTCTTACCAGGATTGGACGAGTGGTTTCTGGTCAGGCGAGTTGTGGTATGCTTATGAGCTTTCCGGTCGGCCAAAATGGAAGGAACAGGCCGAGCGTTTTACGATGGAATTGAAGCCATTAGCTTATGAGCCTGTTATTGATCATGATTTGGGATTCCAGATTTTTAACTCATTTGGCAATGCTTACCGATTGACAGGAGACAATAGTTACCGACAGGTTGTGCTGGCTGCAGCGGATTCGCTTGCGACGCTCTTTAACCCGAAAGTAGGAACAATTCTTTCATGGCCCCGATCTGTACCCAATATGGAATGGCCACAGCATAATACAATTATTGATAATATGATCAACTTGGAACTGCTGTTTTGGGCTTCAAAAAATGGAGGAACAGATTCCTTGTATCATATCGCTGTTAGCCATGCAAAGAAAACGATGGAAAATCATTTTCGAGACGATTATACATCTTATCATGTTGTTGTCTACGATAGAGAAAATGGCAAGCGAATAAAGCAGGTGACACATCAAGGTTTTGCGGATAATAGCATGTGGGCTAGGGGCCAATCGTGGGCAATCTACGGTTATACCATGGTGTATCGGGAAACGAAGGATCCTGTATTTTTAGATTTTGCCCAAAAAGTGACCGATGTTTACTTGGATAGATTGCCGAAAGACCTTGTACCTTATTGGGATTTTGATGATCCCAACATTCCGGATGCTCCACGCGATGCTTCAGCCGCAGCGGTGGTGGCTTCGGCGCTCTTTGAACTTTGTCAGTATGTGCCTGCTGAAAAAGGAGCTTTATATCGAAAAAAAGCTGAATTGATGCTGGCTTCCTTAGCCGGACATTATCATACAGCTGATGGGAATTCGGCCATTTTAGGTCAGGTGACAGGTCATTATCCAAATGGAAGTGAGATCAATACCTCAATTAACTACGGTGACTATTATTATATGGAAGCCTTGTTGCGCTACAAGAATTTGAGGAAATAATGGATAAATAATGAAAATAACGATTTGATGATGCTAGCTCATAATAATGATTTAATTGCCGCAGCTGATATCGGTGGGAGCCATATTACGGTGGGGTTTGTGCAGAATGGTCTTCCAAAGATAATAGATGGATATACTGTCCGAATAAAATTGGACAGCAAAGGAACACAGGAAGAAATTTTGAACGCATGGTTTGCTGCTTTTGAACAGCTCGCGTTAAAAAAAGATAGGGTAATTGGCCGCATTGCGTTCGCGATGCCTGGTCCCTTTGACTATCAGCGAGGGGTGAGTCTTATTCGCGGTCTGGATAAATATGAAAGTCTTTATGCTGAAAACATAAAAGCCATCTTTGCGCATCATTTTCATATCGATGGAACAAATATCCTTTTTCGCAATGATGCGGAAGCCTTTTTGCATGGGGAAGTAATGGCCGCCACCCTTGCTGCCGACCGCTGTATCCTGGGCATTACCCTGGGGACGGGCTTTGGTTCGGCAATAAGTCAACATCGCGATACCAAAGATCTCAATCTCGGTCTAACGGTTTTTAAAGATAGCATTGCTGATGATTTTTTGACGACGCGCTGGTTCCGTTCAGCCTATGAAAAAGCAGGTCGAACGGGGCTTGACGTACAGCAGATCAGTTATCTTGCACGTCGCGGAGAGCCATTGGCATTGAAGTTATTTGATGAATTTTCAGAAAACCTGACAGCAGTATTGCATCAGTCTGCTACAGAACTGTCTCCTGATGATATCATTATCGGAGGGAATATCGCCAAGGCCCATGACTTGTTCTTGCCCCGGGTCCGAAAAAGATTGGAATTGTTGGGAATTCGGGCTAACTTTCATTTGGCCCAGCTAGGCGAACACTCCGCTATGGTCGGCAGCGCGTATTTATTTACACCACAAACAATTATAAAATAGATTATGTTACTAAAAAATGCTTCTCATATTGCGCTCATAGCCGCGCTTGGTGGTTTCTTGTTTGGATTTGAAGTTTCTGTGATCTCCGGAGCTGAACAAACCATACAGCAGTTATGGAAATTGGATTCCTTTTGGTTGGGATTTACGGTAGCTTCCAGTTTGATAGGGACAGTTTTGGGCTCAATTGCAGTGGGTAGACCTGCACAAGCGTACGGGAGAAAACCTGTTTTGTTTGCCATCGCAATTTTATATCTGATTTCTGCATTGGGATGTGCAGCCGCTTCTTCATGGATGTTCTTTGTGTTATTTCGGTTCCTTGGCGGTGTGGCAGTCGGGGCTTCATCTGTCGTGGGGCCGATGTATATTTCGGAAATTGCTCCGGCCCACAGTCGCGGAAGATTGGCCGGAATGTTTCAGTTGAATATTGTAGGAGGAATCCTTGTCGCTTATTTGACCAATTATTTCTTGGCAGGTTACGGTGGAAGTGATGCATGGCGCTATATGTTGGCCGTAATGGCTGTGCCCGCATTGCTGTTTTTCTTGCTGCTCTTCCTGATACCCGAGAGTCCGCGGTGGCTAATTGGTAAAGGCTTTGAAACACAGGGGCGTGAAGTATTTGAAAGACTTGGTCAACTCTCTGTCCTGCAAGATACAGGTTTGGCAGCTAAGGATGGGAAAGAACCCAGTCGAAAAGAAAGCTTGTTTAATGGAAAGTATAAGAAACCTGTTTTCTATGCTGTCCTATTGGCTATGTTTAATCAGCTTTCGGGCATCAACGCAATCTTATATTATGCTCCTCGTGTTTTTGCAATGGCTGGTTTCGATAAAGCGGATGCCTTCCAGCAATCTGTATTTATTGGCTTGGCAAATTTCGTTTGTACAATTTTGGCAATGGGGATTATCGATCGAATTGGGCGAAAGAAGCTACTGCTGATCGGTGCTGCTGGGATGACATTGTTTCTGATTTTGACAGCTTCAGCTTTTGGTTCAATGCATGAGGCTGGATCTCAAAATTCGTTTATTTTAATCTATATTGTTGGTTTTATCGCTTTTTTTGCGTTTTCTCAGGGCGCAGTTATTTGGGTGTTTATCTCCGAAATTTTCCCCAATGCTGTTCGTTCTCAGGGCAGTGCGCTGGGGAGCTTTACCCACTGGATCATGGCGGCTGTGATCTCTTGGCTGTTTCCTATTATTGTTGAAAGTGATCCCTTGGGGGGCTTCTATTCCTTTATTTTTTATGGAATCATGATGCTCCTGTCCTTCCTGTTTATCTGGCGGGTAATGCCTGAAACAAAAGGAAAATCGCTGGAGCAGATACAGGCTGAACTTGGAATTAAATAGGGACGACGAATGAAAAACATCCGTATATTTTTAACCCTTGTTTTATTCCTCGGAATCGGAATAGCACAAGCACAAACGAACGTTTTACACGAGTGGAAGCTGAGCTCTCCCGACGGATCGTATATCCTGGAGATTACGCAGGAAAAAATTCCTATGGGCAAGAAGCAGCTGTTTTATACATTAACCTATAAGGGTAAGCAAGCAATTGGGAGAAGTGAGTTGGGTATTCAACTTGACAATCAGTTGTTTGAGTCGGCGCTGGCTATTGAGAATGACACCAGCTTATTCTGGTGTGAAAACCTTGATTTTGCGAAAGAATACCGTCAGTCAATGCAGCAGGAATGGAAGCCGTTATACGGTGAACGAAATCGGGTAAAAGAAAATTATCAAGAATTAATATTGAAGTTTTCAAAGTTCGACGAGCAAACCGCACATACGGAAGGCCAACATGGGACAAGTTATGACAAACGCCGTAGCTATTCGTTGGATATTGTATTCAGAGCATATAATGAGGGGGTCGCATTCAAGTATTTTTTTCCAGAAAATAGCAATGGATTGTTTCTGCATATTACGGGCGAACAGACGAGCTTTGCTTTTCAAGAGGGGACGAAGGCTTATTATGAACGCTGGGCACAGGGACCTTATGCACTGCAACCACTGAAAAATTGGACCGATGAAAGCGAGCGGCCATTGACGTTATTGCAGCCCAATGGATTGTATATTTCACTTCTCGAAGCACAGATGATCGATTATGCACGGACAAAGTTTAAGCTCTCAACCAGTCAGACCAATACTTTACAAGCCTCTATTTATGATGCCGTAGATGCTATTCCACCGTTTTCGACATCGTGGCGTGTGATTATGGCAGCTGAACAACCTAGTCAGTTGATCGAACACAACGATCTGGTACTGAATCTTAACCTCGAGAATCAGATCAGAAATACCTCTTGGATAAAACCGGGTAAAGCTATTCGCTCCGGTCTGACTACTGCACAGGCTTTGGCATGCGTAGATTTCGCAGCGCAGCACGGTTTGCAATATGTTCATCTCGACGCAGGTTGGTATGGTCCCGAAATGAAAATAGCTTCCAAAGCTAACCGGGTCGCCGAAAATAGGGATCTCGATATGCAACAGCTCATTAATTATGCTGCACAAACAGACATTGGGATATTTATCTATGTCAATCAACGAGCCCTGATGGGCAATTTGGATGAATTGTTTGCCCAATATCAAAAATGGGGGATCAAGGGCGTTAAATTTGGTTTTGTTCAAATCGGTTCAAACCGCTGGTCATCGTGGTTACACGAAGCCGTCAAAAAAGCTGCTCAATACCAATTACTGGTGGATATTCACGATGAATACCGCCCAACTGGATTTAGCCGTACTTATCCCAATCTCTTAACCCAGGAAGGTATTCGGGGCAACGAAGAAATGCCTGATGCGACACACAATACAATTTTGCCATTTACCCGTTTCCTGGCAGGGGCTGGAGATTATACGATCAGCTATTACAACAGCCGGATCAAAACGACACATGCACACCAGCTGGCCCTGTCGGTAGTATTTTATAGCCCATTGCAGTTTTTATATTGGTACGATTCGCCTGAAATGTATCAGGGCGAACCTGAGATCGCTTTTTTCGATCAGGTGAAGACTGTATGGGACGATACAAAAGTACTGAAGGGAGAAATAGGTCATTATATAGCGACGGCGAGGAGAAGTGCCGACGAATGGTTTGTAGGTGCGATTACCAATACGGAACAGCGAAAACTAGAATTAAAACTAGATTTTCTAAATCCTGACACGGTGTATGTCATGGATAGCTATACCGATAGTGCAGCGATGGATACGAAAACAAAAGTTGCGGTAAACCACTTTCTCGTAGATCAGAAAACTTCACTCGAACTGCTGCTGAAAGCGAGTGGTGGCGCAGCATTGCATTTGCGTCCAGCAACGAAAATGGATAAAGTAACCTATAAAAGTATTTTAACAAGAAAAAGTCTCTAATAAAATGAAACAATTGCGATCGGATCTTATCTTACTGCTGTTATTGAGCTTTATAGCCTTTACAGGCGCTGCACAGCAAAAAGACGCGGGCCTAAAAGTATATCAGGCTCCGAAAGGGGCATTATTGAATAATGATTTTACGGTCAAAGTGCGTCAGAAAGGCGAAAAGAAATGGCGGAATCTGCCAAGCCATCTTATTAAAGTCGACGAGGTGCGAAATATGAAACACCAGGTAGAAGAGGCGTCAATGGCTTATTTTGATTTCAAAGGGACAGTAGAAGTTTCGGTTACCAACAACAAGGGAACGATCAGTGCAGCACGGATTCGGCCTCTCTCTTATGCTATTAAACCGGAGGTCTCTGGCAATACCCTGACTTTTTCACTGGATGAGCCGCGCAATCTTTCCATTGAAATTAACGATGATATCTTTCATAACCTACTGCTTTTTGGAAATCCAATGCTGGAAAATATCCCGCTTAAAAATGATCCGAATGTTATTTATTTCGGGGCTGGAATACACGAGTTTAAGGGCGGTAATCTTAAAATACCTAGCAATAAGACCGTTTATATCGCTGGCGATGCAATTTTACGTGGTCAGCTGCTGATAGACAGCGTTGAAAATGTAAAGATAATCGGACGCGGTATGGTGGAGCATACGGTCAAAATGGGTATTCATATTTCCCGTTCTAAAAATGTGCTGGTAGACGGAATTTTTACAACGCAATGTGCGACGGGTGGGTCGGATCGGGTGACGATCAGAAATGTGAAGAGTGTGAGTTATTACGGGTGGGGGGATGGAATGAATGTGTTTGCCAGCAATAATGTACTATTCGATGGCGTGTTTTGCCGAAATTCAGATGACTGTACGACCGTATACGCAACACGGAAAGGATTTGAGGGTGGATGCAAGAATATCACCATGCAAAATTCGACCCTTTGGGCGGATGTGGCCCATCCCATTTTCATCGGCATACATGGCAATGCGGATAAGTCGGATATTATTGAAGATGTGTATTACCGGAATATTGATATTCTGGATCAAAAAGAAATGCAATTGGATTATCAGGGCTGTATGGCGATCAATGCCGGTGATAATAACCTGATCCGAAATGTCCATTTCGAGGATATCCGCGTGGAAGATTTCAGACAAGGGCAACTTGTCAATCTCCGGATTTTCTTCAATGAAAAATACTGCAAGGCACCGGGATTGGGGATAGAGAATATTTTCTTTAAGAATATAAGCTACAATGGCAAAGGTGGCGAACTCTCGATGATCTCGGGCTACGATAACGGTCGGAAAGTAAAAAACATATTTTTCGAAAACCTCCGCATCAATGGTAAATTAATCACTGATAGTATGCCTGATAAACCGAAATGGTATAAAACAGGTGATATGGCGCGTATTTTCATTGGCGAACATGTCGAAAATGTAGTTTTTAAATAAAAACATCATGAGGCTTCCACATAAAATATTCATTCCTCTACTGGTTATCCTATTAGGTCAGTGCTTTGATGTATTTCCTCAAAAAATTACCAAGGTCCCCAATTTTAAACCTTTAGAAAGCAAAATACAAGCATGGATTGACAGCGGTTATTACAAAGGAGCGTCTCTTTACATAGCGCAGCATAATAAGAAACTGTATGAGCACTATTTTGGTAATCATCATAAACAAACGGTCATATTTATTGCATCGGCAGGTAAGTGGCTCGCCGCGGCAGCGATTGCTGTTTTGGTTGACGCCGGTAAATTGTCCTGGAATGATTCGGTGAGGAAATGGTTGCCTGAATTTGATGATGTAAAAGGGGAGGCGACTTTGATGCAGCTGATGTCCCATACAGCGGGGTATCCAGCTTATCAACCAGTGGGTAGGGCCATAGATATTTACCAAAACCTGTCTGAATCTGTAGCCGAAATAAAGAACCTACCAGCTGATACATTGCCGGGAACGCGGTTTAGATACGGCGGACTGGCGATGAATGTGGCTGGACGAATGGCAGAAATAGCAACGGGAAAGGACTGGGAAACAATTTTTCAAGAAGAGATTGCCATACCTCTAGGCATGAGAAACACTTTTTTTACTCCTGTCGATTCTTCGGGTGGACATGCTCCAATGCTGGGGGGAGGAGCTCGTTCAACATTGGAAGATTATCGGCGATTTTTGGAAATGATTGCCAGCAACGGTGTGTTTGAAGGAAAACGTATCCTTTCTCGGGAAGCAGTAGGCATGATGCAATCGGATCACACTTCAAAATCGGAAGTACGACCGTATGAATTTGTGGAGAAGGTCCATGGGGGCCAGAGACAGGATATTTATGGTCTGGGGGAGTGGCGTGAGGAAGTGGATGTTCAAGGGAATGCTATTTTGCTAAGTAGCCCTTCTTGGGCGGGTGCTTACCCTTGGATAGATAAACAATCCGCAGTATATGGATTTTTTATGGCGCATGTCGATACAAAGATACATGGCTTTAACTCATTTTTAGCCAGTCCCATTATCGTCCAATATGTGCGAAATGCGTTAGCTGCTTCAGCAGATTTTCGAGATAGTAAAACAAGAAAAAAATGAAACAAGTAATCACGATAGGAATATTGATGGCGGCATCTTTGCATGCAAAGCCGCAGTCCATTTACATTGGGCAACATGCGGACCAGAAGTTACAACGAGTCGAAGGGAAATATGAAGCGATGAGTTTTGATATGCAGGATGTACGTCTTTTGCCTTCTATATTTACTCAAAATCGGGACCGTACGGCAAAATGGATGATGTCTTTAGATGTAAATAGCTTGCTACAGAGTTTTCGCAATACTTCGGGAACATATGCTGCCTTGGAAGGGGGCTATTCGACCGTCAAAAAACTTGGTGGATGGGAATCTTTGGATTGCGATCTTAGAGGACATACAACAGGACACCTTTTGTCTGCCTTGGCTTATTTATATGCTTCAACAGGTGAGACAAAATATAAGGCAAAGGCTGATAGCCTGATCGATGGCCTGGAAGAGGTGCAGCAGACTTTTACGGCTAATGGAAGTGAAGGGTATCTAAGTGCGTATGGTGAAGGATTGATCAATAGAAATATTGCGGGTAAAAGTGTTTGGGCGCCTTGGTATACCCTGCATAAGCTCTATGCAGGGCTCATGGATCAATACCTATATGCAAAGAACGACAAGGCACTCGTTATGATGAAAAATGCCGCTTCTTGGGCCTATCGTAAATTGAAACCATTAACAGAAGAGCAGCGTAAGTTGATGTTGCGGAATGAATTCGGTGGTACCAATGAAGCTTTTTATAATCTGTATGCCATTACAGGTGAAGCGCAGCATAAATGGCTGGCGGAATTTTTCTACCATGCTGCCGTACTTGATCCCCTGGCGGATCATACCGATGAACTGAAATTTAAACATGCGAATACATTTATTCCGAAATTGCTGGGCGAAGCCCGCAATTATGAATTGTCAGCGAGTGCCCGTTCCAGTGATATGGTGCATTATTTTTGGAACACCGTAGTAAATCATCAGACTTTCTGTACCGGAGGAAATAGCCATAAGGAAAAATTTATTCCCTCGGACAGTCTCTCGCATTATCTGACCGGGTATACACAGGAGACATGTAACACCAACAATATGTTGAAACTAACACGGCACTTGTTTACCTGGGATGCAGATGTGAAATATGCTGATTTTTATGAGCGTGCATTATACAATCATATTTTGGGGCAGCAGGACCCGCAGACAGGCATGGTGGCTTATTTCTTGCCTTTATTGCCCGGCGCCCACAAGGTGTACAGTACGCCCGATCAATCGTTTTGGTGTTGTGTGGGGACAGGTTTTGAAAATCATGTCAAATACAATGAGGCCATCTATTATCACGATGAACAAGGCGTCTATGTCAACCTGTTTATTCCATCCGAACTAAATTGGAAGGAAAAAGGCCTTCGCTTGACTCAACAAACCACTTTTCCTTCCAGTGAATATGTTACTTTGACCGTAGATGTGGATCAGCCTATAACCATGCCGCTTTATCTTCGCCATCCGGTTTGGGCTGCACGCGTAGAGGTAAAGGTAAATGGTAAAAAGATAACTGTTGGTCAACAGCCTTCGAGCTATATCACCTTAAAAAGAAAATGGAAGAAAGGTGATCGAGTAGAAATTTATTATCCGATGGAGCTTCATTTGTCCAAAACCAATGATAATCCCGGTAAAGCAGCCATTATGTACGGACCTCTTGTGCTGGCAGGTTTGATGGGAAAAGAAGGAATGACTGGAACTGCTCCATTTTCAGACCCGCATTTACATAATGATTATTATACTTATGACTACCATGTCCCGGCAGATCTCAAAACTTCCCTGCAAGTCAATGAAAGGAATCTTCAGGATAGAGTTAAAAAAAGCGATCAGCAGAAATTGATCTTTATCGATAAACTTGACGGAGTGGAGCTCGCCCCGATTCATAGTATTCATCAACAGCGTTATGTTGTATATTGGGATTTAAAATAAAAGACAAACGACAGAACGAATTATGAAAAATAAGATATATGCTTTGTTTATACTCTGTTTGCTTTCACAGGTAGTTAAAGGACAGGAATATCAATGGTCAGTACCAGTGAGCGGTTATCTATCGGCTGAGACGAATGCCAATCCCGAAGCTTTTTTATGGATTCCGCCTGACTGCCAACAGTTGCGCGGCCTTATTATCGGCCAGCATAATATGTGTGAGGAGCCCATATTTGAACATGCTGCCTTCCGCCAGACAATGAGCGAACTTGGATTTGCAATCTTATGGATATCACCGGGAATAAATCAACAATGGGACCTGAAAGAGGGCTGTCAGAAGGTTTTGGACGGGGCAATAGAGGCGTTGGCAGAATCCAGTGGTTATACCGAACTGAAATATATACCCATTGTTCCGCTCGGGCATTCCGCTATGGCTACCTTTCCATGGAACTTTGCCGCCTGGAATCCCGAAAGGACATTAGCGATTGTATCCTATCATGGCGATGCTCCCCGGACAAATCTAACGGGCTATGGCCGTGAAAATCTGGAGTGGGGACGCAATAGAAATATTGATGGCATTCCGGGATTGATGATCGAAGGGGAATACGAGTGGTGGGAGGCAAGAGTGAACCCCGCCTTGGCCTTTCGTATGATGTATCCCCAAAGCTGTATCTCATTTTTATGCGATGTAGGACATGGACATTTTGATGTGTCGGATCAGGTTATTGACTATATCTGTCTTTTTTTACGTAAAGCAGCGCAATACCGCTTGCCGAAAAAGCAGGCAATAGATAAGCCCACCGAGTTAATCGCTTTAAATCCACAAAAAGGCTGGTTGGCTGAGCGGTGGCATCCTGATCAAAAGAAAAGAGCTCCTATAGCTGCCTTTGATCAATACAAAGGCGATTCCCATGATGCTTTTTGGTATTTTGATCAGGAAATGGCTGCTGCTACGGAGCGCTATTATAGCAATGGAAATTCAAAAAAACAGCAATTTATTGGCTTTACATGGAAAAATAGGTTACTGCCTTTTGATCCAGCCAGCCATGCGCAGTATCAGACTGTTATTGAACCCGAGGCTGATGGGCTGACATATCGGCTGTCAGCCAGGTTTACAGATTCGACACGGTCCCATTTTTCGGATCAGCAGGGCAATGGGAAGATTCATATCGATCGTATCTGCGGTCCTATATTTAAAATCAATGATAGTACGTTCAAGGTACAGTTTTACCGCATGGGCATGAACAATAGCAAGCGCACGAATGATATATGGCTAATGGCATCGAGCCTAGGTGATCGTACATTTAAAAGTTCCGTTCAGCAGCTGAATCTTAAGATTGATTATCCGCTGCTTGTGGGGAAACGCCAACATCTGCTTTTTCCGGATTTGGCCGATGTAAATGCGACGGCTTCCCCAATCAGCTTACATGCTTCCTCTGATGCCGGTTTGGTCGTAGCCTACTATGTCAAGGCTGGACCTGCAACGATAGAGGGCGACCGGCTCAAATTGACTGCTATCCCGCCAAGGGCAAAATATCCTATAAAAGTAAGCGTAATCACTTGGCAATATGGTCAAAAAGGGGCCATCCAGTCTGCCGAACCTGTGGAACGCTATTTTTACATTCACCAGCAAAAATAGAAATCATGATAAGAAGTTTCGTTTATACTGTTTTTATATCCGCTTGTTTAGTATTGACCGTAAGCGGGCAAGAGATCCCACTACCGGGCCGCCTTCATGAAGGACATCCCCGTTTGTTGACGACAGATCAGGAGAAAGGTCGACTGCGTCAACTGGTGAAAGATCAAAAATGGGCGGAGGAAGTGCTTAAAGGGATTAAAAATAGGATAGATCCTTACCTTGACAGCATAAAAGCACAGCCCGATTGGTTGTATTCACGCCTGATGATGTACTGGAAGAGCAAAGCCACCCAGGTTTATATTAATGGTGGGGTATACGCCAAGGCGGATGGAGAGGCACCGGTGCCGACAGTCCGTTTTGGTAGCAGCAGAGGTATTGGCTCGCCATTTAACCGCCCTGCATTGGCCGATATCATCCCTTATATGGATGATACCAAAGGTGTATATTTTCGCAATTCTTCCAAACCAGGTGCACCCTTAGAGTGGGTAGACCAAAGTCAGGCTTCCGGCGGAAGCATCGAAAGCATCAATGAGGAGATCATGAAATTGGCAAAAGATGCCGCTTTTCTTTATTGGCTTACTGATGATCAGCGCTATGCTAAGTTGGCTTTTGGTGTTATTGATACCTATCTGACGGGGATGTATTACCGTACTGAACCTATTGATCTCAATCATGGCCATGCACAGACACTTCTCGGTATGACCACCTTTGAAGTCATACAAGAACGGATTCTCAATGAATTGTCTTATACTTATGATTTTCTATACAATTATATCGGCGATGTCCATGCTGATAAAAAAATAATCTATGAAACAGCATTAAAGAAATGTATCGACTTAAGTTTAAAAAATGGTGTACCTCATAACAATTGGAATCTCCATAAATCGAAGTTTATTTTGAAAGTCGCTATGGTACTGGGAAAAGATAAAAACTATGGGGATGGTAAGGGACAGGAATATTACATCAATACAATTCTTAATAAGACCGGTGCCCGCCATTGGTCTTTGCCTCACTTTATGGCGTATGGCTACGACAAGGAAACTGGTATTTGGAACGAAAGTCCCGGTTATGCTCAAAGTGTAGGCCATGAACTTACCCAGTTTATTCGGGATTATGACAACACATTAAATCAAAACTTATTGCCTTATATCCCGGTCATGTACAAAGCTGTGCAAGCACTGCCCCAATACCAGTTTCCCAATGGACTGACCACGGCATTTGGAGATTCTTATTATGGAGCTATGAATCTTGCTCCACTGACAGATATGATTCGTTTGACCCAAAAGTATAAGGAGCGGGAATACGAAGTATTATACACAAAAATGTATAAACTGTTGAATAAGGACGTTGACAAAGAGACCTTGCAACCGTCCCAGCTTCCAGCACAAATCACCTCTTTTTTTACGGATAAACCATTAGAACTGGATAAAAAGGTGCCTGAGGGAGAACTATCGGATTATGTGACCCCAACATTTTACTCTCCCAATGTGAGCTGGTTTGTTCAGCGTAATAAATTTGATAGCAAAGAAAATGGCATGATGATTTCTCAATATGCGTCGCTCGGCAATCATATGCATTCCAATGGTTTGGCGATGGAGCTTTACGGCAAAGGATACGTGCTCGGCGCGGAATCGGGAATAGGGTCTACCTATTTTGAAAAGCCTTATTTGGAGTATTATTCCCAGTTTCCGGCACACAACACCGTTATGGTTGATGGAATTTCGAAATACCCAGAAATGCTGAGTACACATGGTTTCAATTTGTTGGGATGTTATCCAAAGCCGGGGCAGAAATCAGGTTATTATGCAGGGATTACCTACTCCGATATGAATTTTCTAGAACCTGAAAGTCAGAGCGATCAGAATCGATTGATGAGCATTGTGAATACAGGAGCAACAACGGGTTACTACGTCGATATTTTTCGTTCAAAAAAACAACAAGGGGGAGAGAAATACCACGATTATTTTTACCATAACTTGGGGCAGGAGCTCAAGATAACACAGGTGGATGGACAGCCATTGGAGATGAAGCGGAGTGATGAGATGGGGTTTGCCGGAGGGCATCTCTTTGCCCTGGACTATATGTGGGATAAGCAATCGGTGAGGACAGACAAGGACTATGAAGCAAGCTGGAAGATGTCCTTCCCCGACAATAATAATGTGTATATGAATCTTTGGATGAAAGGATATAAAGACCGGGAAATCTTTTCGATAAAGGCTCCAGCAGTGAAATCCTATCGTAAGGAATATAGTTTGCCTTATGATTTTTATCATCATCCTTATCTGACTATTGCAGCTCGACAACATGGAGAGGCATGGAAACATCCTTTTGTGGCGGTTTATGAGCCATCAACTGAAAAGGAAGGAAAGTCTATCATTTCTATAAAATCATTTGCTGTAGAAAATGCCGCTCCGGATTTTGTGGGGCTGTGTGTTGAAAGCAAAGGCGGGCGCCGCGATTATATTTTTTCTTCCATAATCTCGGATGAAGTTAAGTATCTGGATAAAGCGGTCAAAGGTACCTATGGACTTATTAGTGAACAAGGGGACGATTTTACCTTGTTTTTAGGAAATGGCAACAAGATCGTAGCAAAGGAATTTAGTATAGATTGCGCCGAAAAAGCCAACATTGTTTTAGAACGGAAAGGTGGACGCTATTTCTATACTAGTGATCGACCTATTAACCTGACCTTCCGGGGCAAAATAATTCAATTGAAAGCCTCGGATTACAAGCAAATCACGTTATGATCATGGGGCAATGTATGAAAAATGCGAAGAGAATAAGCTTAATTGTATTTTTATTTTTGTTAAAAGTAGCATCTGGTCAGGGACAATCCAAGGTTTGGTCTCCTGATTTGGGGAACGGGTACTTCAAAAATCCGGTGTTGTATACAGACTATTCCGATCCCGATGTTATCCGTGTGGGAGACGACTATTATATGACAGCTTCCAGCTTCAATTGTGTTCCGGGTTTACCTATTCTCCACTCCAAAGATCTTGTCAATTGGGAGATTATCAATTATGCATTGCCACGTCTCGAATTGGAAGGTACACCCGTAGGATTCTTTGATAAACCTCAGCATGGAAAAGGGGTTTGGGCACCCAGTATACGGTACCATCAGGGAGAGTTTTTGATTTATTGGGGAGATCCGGACTTTGGTATCTATGTGGTCAAAACCAACGATATTCGTGGGAGGTGGGATAGGCCCATATTGGTGTTGCCAGGTAAGGGGCGTATCGATCCAAGTCCGCTTTTCGATGATGATGGGCGTATCTATCTCGTCCATGCTTGGGCCGATAGCAGAGCCAAGATGAATAGTGTAATGATGGTCTGCGAACTTGATTCAACTGGAACGAAGGTAATTGGTGACCAGGCCATGGTTTTCGACGGAAATGATGGAGTCAATCATACAGTTGAAGGCGGAAAGTTTTACAAAAAAGATGGTTATTATTATCTGTTAGCACCTGCAGGAGGAGTAGCCACAGGTTGGCAGATAGCCTTACGATCCAAAGAAGTCTATGGTCCATATGAAGTAAAAACTGTACTTGCACAAGGTTCTACGGCCATCAATGGGCCCCATCAGGGCGGCCTGGTAGATACCAGGAACGGAGCGTGGTGGTTTTTGCATTTTCAGGATATTGGCGCGATCGGACGTATAGCGCATTTACAACCTGTACATTGGAAAGATGGCTGGCCGGTCATGGGAATTAACGATAAGAATTATTGTGGCGAGCCGGTAATCACTTACCGCAAACCTAATGTCGGTAAATCGTATCCTATTACAAATCCCGTTGAAAACGACGAGTTTAATAGCACTAAGCTTGGTTTGCAATGGAGTTGGCATGCCAACCCCGACCAGACATGGGGTTTCCCATCGGCCAATGGCTATTTGCGCCTGTACGGCCAATATTATCCTCAGGATTTCAGAAACCTGTGGCAAGTTCCCAATCTTCTTCTTCAGAAAATTACGGGACCCAAGTTTATCGCTACAACAAAACTTAAAGCCGTTTTAAAGAACGACAGTGATATGATTGGTTTTTTGATTATGGGCTGGGATTACGGATATATCGCTTTGAAAAAGAGGACAAATGGGTACGAAATCGTACAGGTACAATGCCATGATGCCGAACAAGATGGTGCTGAACGAGTAAGTGCGAATAGGGAACTGAACGGTCTCAGACCTACCGTCAAATACAACTATCAAACCAGACTTGAAGAAGTTGATCTATGGGTTCGCACACAAATGGATTTAGAGGGTAACGTACAATTTGAATATAGTACCGATGGTCATGCTTATTTTTCATTGGGGGACAAATTTCAGATGAGGCAGGGAAAATGGATAGGTGCAAAAATGGGATACTTTATATTAAATAGTACATTGGATAGTTCGCGTTCATGGGTAGACATTGATTGGTTTAGAGTCGAATAAAAGCATGTGGGGTGAACTGAAAATATTTTGTATATCTGTAACATTTTTATGTGGAAAGATCCTTGATGTTTTGTATGTTTAACATTATATCCATTTTGATACAGACGAGATAGACCTCAAACCATAAAAATGAATAATAAATTGACGATATCAGATATTGCTGCTGCTTTGAATATTTCTAAGGCGACGGTCTCCCTCGTATTGAACGGAAAGGCAAAACAAGCAAAGATAAGCAAGAAGATGGAGGACAAAGTACTCCAGTACATGGAAGAGGTAGGATATCGGCCTAATCTTTTTGCTCAAGGACTTCGTACAGGAAAAACAAAGATCATTGGTATGCTTGTAGAGGATATTTCCGATCCTTTTTTTTCAGCTATTGCTCGTCATGCAGAGGAAGTTGCCTATGAAAAAGGGTACAAGATTGTTTACTGCAGCACGGAAAACAATACAAAGAAGACAAAGGAAATGTTACACATGTACCGAGGTCAGAAAATCGATGGATACATTATCGCGCCACCTCCAGGGATAGAAAAAGAAGTGAAAGAATTGATCAAAGATGGTTATCCTGTTGTCTTATTTGATCGAACGCTTAAGGGGGTGAATGCCGATACGGTTTTGGTCGATAACTATGAAAGTGCCTACCAAGGTACAGAACATCTGATTAAGAACGGGTATAATGCCATTGGTTTTATTACGCTCATTTCCGATCAGGTACAGATGCAGTCCCGTCTACAGGGATATACCGATGCCGTATTAAATGCAGGACTAGCTACCACTGTCTTGAATATTCAATATCACGGAGAGGAGGGCGAAAGCGTCAGAGAAATAGAGGGTTTACTGCTTGAAGGGCGTAAACTTGATGCCTTATTTTTTGCTACAAATTATATTGCTGATAACGGGCTTGAAGCGATCGCCAATTTGCAGTTGGAGATTCCTAAAGATTTGGGAATAATGGTGTTTGACGACAACAAGATGTATAAGTTTTTTCATCCGCCAATTACGGCTATTGCGCAGCCAGTTAAGGAAATCTCAGAATTCTCTATTAATTTACTTCTAAAAAGATTGGCTGAATCAGAGCAGGAGGGAACGATTAAAAAAGTGGTACTGTCCAATCAATTGGTGATCAGAAAATCAACGGAAAAAAGAACTATAATAGGGTCTAATCTAAATAGAAGAAAAGCCTGACCCCATCGCTTTGCGCCCTGCAAAAAAAAGAACTACACTTTTAAAAAGGATGGATTTTTTGGCTACGGAAATTTGTAATATAAAAAATACGAAAACGTTATAGTTAAATTACGAAAACGTTGTAGTTAAATTTCGCCTGCTAGTGATTTTTAGGAATCCTCGCCTAATTTCGATCACCTCCTCATACTCTTACCCATTTTTTATATCGAAAATCGTGTTATTGAGACAAAATAGCACTTTTTTGATACGATCTAGTTCTGTTTTTCTAATTGCTAATATTCACTTTTACAGTTAAAATTCCTTTATCAAAGGAAGCCAATTATAAAATTACTAAATCACCCATAGTGAATATTTCTTTATGAGAAACAATTGTAAACTAAAACAAAGCGGCTTTTATGGCTTCGGCACTGGCAAATGGATACCCTGTTCCTGCCTGCTTTGTCTGGTCGCTCTGGCTAGTCCTGCCGCTGCATTAAAAGCCAATGTACCCCTGATTTCGACGGCAAACGGGACGGTACAGAACCGCGAAATCACAGGTAAAATATCGGATGGCAATGGGCAGCCCCTGGCCTCCGTTACGGTCAGTGTGCTGGGCAGCAAGGTAAGCACGGCCTCAAAGGCTGATGGTACGTATACCATTTCGGTGCCGCTCGAAGCAAAAAAACTGGTGTTCAAACTGTTGGGCTACAAGAGCCAGGAAGTCGACCTTACCCCATCCAAGGTCGTTAATGTGGTCCTCAGTTCGTCGGCCGATGAGCTGGACGAAGTAGTAGTGGTGGGCTATGGTACTATGCGCAAAAAAGATCTGACAGGTTCCGTGACGCAGATCCATCCAGACCGAATTGCCAATGAAAACCCCAAAACCGTACAGGATATCCTCCGCGGATCGGCAGGACTGAATATCGGTTACGATGCCTCGGCAAAAGGGGGCGGCTCCATCGAAGTGCGGGGTAAACGCTCGGTCTACGATAGCAACAGCGGGCACAACAACCCCTTGCTGGTACTCGATGGTATGATTTTCTACGGTGAGCTTTCTGAAATAAATCCGGATGACATCGAGCAGATTGATGTGCTAAAAGATGCTTCGGCCGCGGCTATCTACGGTTCGAAAGCGGCTAGTGGCGTGATTATCATTAGCACAAAAAAAGGGAAACAGGGGAAACCGACGATCAATATGACCATGAATGCCGGCGCAACGCAACTGAGCGAATACCGCAAAAGATTCAGCCCAGAAGCTTACTTGCAGCACCGCGAGGACTGGTATACCAAAAATACCTATGGCGTCAATCCGACAACAGGTCTATATGAGGCTTACCAGACACGGGACGATAACGGTAATCTCACCGTGCCTTATGGCTTTTACTTCAACCCGGGACAGCTGCCTTCGTCTTTATCGTTGGATTCCTGGCGCGCGCAGTCGACCAACGAGGACGGGGAGTCCGATCGCAGCATTTGGGGCCGCCGCTTGGGGCTACAGGGAAATGCCCTGCAGAATTTTTTGGATGGGAAAACGGTCGACTGGGGCGATCATACCTTCCGCACAGGCTTTAACCAGGATTACAACGCGAGCATCAGCGGCGCGAGCGACCGCGTCAATTATTACTTGTCTATGGGCTACCTCAAAAATGAGGGAACTGTTGTCAGCGATACCTACAAGGCTGTGCGGGCAAACATGAAGATCAATGCGCATGTGACCAACTGGCTAGAATTGGGTGCCAATGTGAATTTTCAGGATCGTTCCGACGGCAATATGGACATTGATATCGACCAGACATTGCGCAACAGCCCTTACGCCGATTATGCCGATGCCAGTGGCGATCCTTTACAATATCCGCTCAGTGAGCAGTTTAGCCAACGGGGGTATAATTATGATTTTCAGCGGAAATACCTGGAGCTGGACAAGGGCTATACGGTCTTCAATTCCATTTTCAATGCGAAAATAAAACTACCCTTTAACATTACTTATTCCTTTAACGCTTCACCGCGCCTGCAGTATTTCCACGACCGTTACTTTATGTCGGCCGAACTGCCAGGTTCTAATCCTGCCGACCGGGGTGCGAACCGCGAGCAGACCAAACGTTTCGACTGGTCGCTCAACAACACCATCAGCTGGGAACAGACCTTTGCGGACAAGCATCGCCTGATGGTAACCTTGGTACAGGAGGCGGAGGAACAGCAGTCCTGGAAAGACCGCATTGAAGCACGCAATATTTTACCTTCGGATGCACTTGGCTTTCACAATACCAAAAATGGTTCGAAGGAAAACAGCTCCTTTGATAGTTACGATACCCATCAGACAGCGGATGCCTTGCTGGCCCGTTTATTTTATTCCTACGATGACCGTTATATGCTGACGACTTCGATCCGCCGGGATGGCTATTCGGCTTTTGGTACCTCCAATCCGTACGCGACTTTTCCTTCTGTGGCCCTGGCCTGGAATTTTACCAAAGAGAAATTCTTCAAATGGACCGATGTAATGGATTATGGTAAGCTGCGTGTTTCCTACGGTAAAAATGGAAATCGGCAGCTGGCAGATCCCAATCTGGCGCTCGCCAACCTGTATTCGGGTAGTGGCAAGATGCATGGCTACCTCAACTCGGCGGGTGAACTGGTCCAATACCGCTACCTGATGGTAGACCGTCTGGCTAACCCCAACTTGCAATGGGAAAAAACTACAGCATGGAACTTTGGGCTGGATTTTGGTTTCCTAAAAAACCGTATTTCGGGTACCCTCGAATATTACCTGATGCAGACCCACGACATGATCATGGAGCAAAAGCTGCCCAATTTTACAGGATTCAGCAGCATCACCACCAACCTGGGGCAAGTGGATAATAAGGGGATTGAATTGACCTTAAATACCGTCAACATGAAAAAGGAAAATCTGCAATGGTCTACCACCTTTAATTTTGCGTACAATAAGAATCAGATTGTACATCTCTATAAGAACTACCAGGATGTACAGGATGCCAATGGAAATGTGGTTGGCCGCAAAGAAATGGACGAAATTTCGAATGGCTGGTTTATCGGGCAGCCCATCGGCGCGATCTGGAATTACCGGGTTACGGGCATCTGGCAGGCCAATGAAGCTGCAGAAGCCGCTAAATATGGGCAGGCTCCTGGTGATCCGAAAGTGGCCAATGTATATACAGCAGATGATGCCGTGAATGGGGATAGCAGAAAGCCTGTGTATAATAATAACGATAAGGTCTTTCTGGGACAGACGGATCCGCGTTTCCGCTGGTCGATGCGCAATGAGTTTACGCTATGGAAGGATCTCAGCTTTTCGTTTAATATTTATTCATACATGGGGCACAAAAGCTTGTCGGGCAATTACCTGAACAACGACGATGATGGCGGGCGCATGGCTTATGGGCTGGCCAATCTGCCAGCAAAGGAATACTGGACGCCAGATAATCCAACGGACCGCTACGGCCGTATCGAGGCTAAGGGACCGATCGGCGCGGAGGGCGCTGCGCGGCTGTATGACCGCTCGTTTATCCGGCTCGACAATATTTCGGTAGGCTATACGTTACCAACAGCCTTGACCTCCAAGTATAACCTCAATCGGGTGAAGCTGTATGGGACGGTGCGCAATGTAGCCACCTGGACCAAAGAATGGGAATACGGCGATCCGGAGACTTTCCATCCCGACAACAACCCGAGTGGATGGGCCTCAAGGGTCTTTACTTTCGGTGTGAATTTATCTTTATAACCTGATTAATTGTGATGTATATGAACAATACACTAAAAAAATCCAGATCCGCCGGCAGAAGCATCGCCTTTTTGCTCGCCGCTACGCTAGCGATAAGCAGCTGCTCGAAGGAATTTCTGCAGCCCGATCCGCTGTCGATCTATATCCCTAACGAAACTTTTAACACCGAATCGGGCCTGCTTTCGGCCATGGCCATCTGTGACCGCCACCTCAAGGGGTATTGGGCCACAGATCATAACGAGATGCTGACGCTAGGCACAGAGTATATCTTTTCCGAACTGATGGTGGCCAGTAATACCGACAAACGCAGCATGCTGGCGGATGTCGCCAACATGCTGACCCCGACAAGTGACAACTCTACGCATCAAAACCTCGACCGCTCCAATAGCCTCTGGTATCTGTGGGACGAAACCTACAAGGGGATCAGCTATGCCAATACCATTATCAAATATGTAGACCAGGTACAGACCTTGAGCGAGCAGGATAGGAATGCCTACAAAGGACGGGCGTATTTCCATCGGGCTTTCCGCTATATGGCCTTGGTCTTTGAATACGGCGATGTACCTTTGGTGACGACCATCATTGACGTACCCAAACAAAATTACCGGAGCACCAAGCGTGATGCCATTCTGCAGATGATTACCAAGGATATGGAGTTTGCTGTACAATGGGTGCCTGATCAGAAAAATATGAACCTGATCGGCTTGATCAACAAGGGGGCCTGCCGCATGCTTTTGGCAAAATGTTACCTCGCCATAGGGGAGTATCAGAAAGCCAAAGAGCAGACGGATATCCTGATTGACCAGTCGGGCTATGCTCTGATGACCGAAAGCTTCGGAACCTTTAACGATGGAGGGGAAGCGCAGACCTGGCCCATCACACGTAACGTGATCTGGGATATGCACCGCCCCGAAAACAAACTGATCGCCAGCAACCGCGAGGTGATCATGGGGATGCCCAACCGTGGCGCCGATGCGGAGTCTTTCGTTAAAATGCTGACCATGAGAATCTTATATCCCTTTGTCTTTGACAGCCGGATACAGACAACGGATGGTAAACAGGCTTTGTTGAACATCAAACGCAACAGCGGCGATTACAATGCAAAATATGATTATATGCGCGCCTTTGGCCGCGGGATAGCAACGTTCCGCCCTACATCATTCCAGACGCAGGGCGTATGGTCTGTCAATGGCAAGCCGGATGAAGGCGACCTGCGCCACAGTTCAAAGATGGGTAACTGGGTACGGATGGAAGATTACAAAGTGAACAATAAGGCTTCCAAAGATTTTGGGAAACCGGTCACACTGAAAGATCCCGCAACGGGCAAACTCCTTTGCAGCGATACCATTCGCCGTTGGTACGATGTGCCCCACTATAAATTTTTCCTAGATGATCCCGTAAGTGAATCCAATATCAGCGGTTCAGACGGTTCACGGGGTGCTACCAATGGGGGGATCGCCGACTGGTACCTGTATCGCCTGGCGGAGGCTTACCTCCTGCGCGCTGAAGCGAAATATTATATCAATCCGAGTGATGGGACGATAAAAGATGATTTAAATGCTGTCCGCCAGCGGGCAAAATGTACGGAGCTCTACCAGGGAGCGGTAAGCATCGGGGATATTATGAACGAAAGGGCCCGTGAGCTCTACTGGGAGGAGTGGCGCAATGTCGAATTGAAACGGGTGTCCCTCTGCCTGGCACGTAGTGGTAAACCGGATGAATGGGGAAACGCGTACAATCTGGACAATTTTGATAAACAGAGCGGCACAGATGCCAGTGGCGGGAGTTACTGGTACCAGCGTATTATGCATTATAGCCTCTACAACAAAGGTGTCATTCATGTCAATGCCACTGGGCTAAGCGATATCAAATACACGATGGATAAAAAGAATATGTACTGGCCGATTCCTAATGTCGCGATTACCTCCAATATTAAGGGGCAGCTAAAGCAAAATTACGGCTACGACGGTTATAATCCTGCTACTCCAGTATGGGATAAATGGGAGGATGCCGTAGCGGATGAAGCCAAAGCAGAATAATCAGTTTGATAGGTCCCGAACCGATATTTATTAGAGAAGATCGGTTCAGGATTTCTTTGAACATCGTATTTTATAACATAAAACCAGTTCGTAATTACATAAAAACCAGTTTGTATGATCAAGAAAATCTTTTTGTTTTTATTGTTTCTCCCGGTTCAATTTTTAAGTGCACAGACAGATCTGGCAAATTTTCCTGCTGAGGCAGATCCCAAGGAGGTCGGCCATCGCATCGCACACCGCTTTATCGCAGGCAAACATATGCTGCATGCCGGGAAATGGATCAGTTATCCCGAGACCTTCTATTGGACGGGAGCCATTAATTACGCCCATTTAACGGGCGATCAGCAGGTGATGCAGGCTATGAAGGACCGATTCACCAAATTAACAGCAAGTGAGCCGCAGCTGTTGCCTATTAAAAACCATGTCGATTTGAATATGTTTGGCAGCCTGCCTTTGCGGCTTTATCAGCTGACCAAAGAGAAAAGCTATCTCGACCTGGGCTTGCCCTACGCCGATACGCAATGGGAACTTCCGCAAAATGCCAGTCAGGAAGCGAAGGACTGGGCGGAAAAAGGATACTCCTGGCAGACCCGTCTCTGGATCGACGATATGTACATGATCACCATCGTGCAGGCCGCTGCTTTTAAAGCAACTGGCAAAGCCGAATACCTGGACCGTGCAGCCCGGGAAATGGTACTTTATCTGGATAAGCTGCAGCGTCCAAACGGACTGTTCTACCATGCACCCGACGTCCCTTACTACTGGGGGCGAGGCAATGGCTGGATGGCCGCGGGTATGACTGAATTGTTGCGTATGCTTCCGAAGGACCATCCCAGTCGACCCCGTATATTAAAGGGCTACCTGACGATGATGAAGAGCCTGAAAAAACAGCAGCGCAAGAGCGGTATGTGGAATCAGTTGATAGACGAGGCAGACTGCTGGGCAGAAACCTCCGGTTCGGCGATGTTTACCTATGCGATCATATCGGGTGTAAAGCAGGGCTGGCTAAGTGACAGACGGTATGGTCCCGTTGCCCGCAAAGCTTGGCTGGCGCTCGCAAAATATGTGGACGATCAGGGGGCTGTATCGGAAATCTGCGTGGGCACCAATAAAAAGAAAGATAAACAGTATTACTATGACCGCCCTCGCCATACTGGTGATTATCATGGGCAGGCGGCCTACATGTGGTGTATCAATGCACTGTTGGAAGAAAGCGGCAAATAGGTGAGCAGCCCACAGTGAAGATGACGGAAACTAGCTGTTGTTAGCAATTCAATTCCTTGATTTTAAGTAGTTATGGAAAATTAATGTTTTTTAACTTCTGACTATTAGTGTATAATGGTCAGAAGTTTTATATTTACAGTCGTTAACGGACATTTCCTGGATGATTTTAATAAGCGGGTTAAGTTCGAAATACGCAATTACCCAAAAATTACATGGAATATGAAATATTACTTGCTTACCTTTTCTGTTTCGGTTCAGGTGCTGACCAAACGCACTGAACTGATGAATTATCTTAGCCGGCATATTGCGGATCTGAAATACATTTCGGCCGACCTTCAGGATAAATTATGCACAATCACCATCCGGACCTTACGTCGTGATGAAGGTGTTGTTATTAATCTATTGGCCCTTAGAGGATTTAAAGCGTCGTTTATATCGGCGACCGAAAGTGTTTAAATAGCGCCTGATTCAGCTTGACAAACGCCATATGCTCGCGTTTCTCGATGGAAATCAAATAGGTAGAGTGATGCTATGCCGCCTATAAGGAAATGTTTTTCCTGCGGCAAGCTATGATTATTTTAGCCATATTGTTATCTTCGTTGACTTAACACGATGAGCGGGCGGATCACAGATTTTGAATCGGCAGTCTTACTGAGCAGCGGGATGAAATTACCTACAAACGATGAACACTCCAAGTCCAGAAAAAATCAAGCAGATATTTGATGTCTATTATCCCGTTGACATTAAATTTTGGGTGGAATTTTCAAAAGTGGTGGAATGCCGGACTTTCGCCAGAAATGAAGTCGTCAAAGCGTATGACAAGACCGAAAAGTTTATCAATATTCTGGCTTCTGGTTCTGTAGGTCATTTTGTTCCTTATGAGCATAAGGACATTTGCATCAATCTGTATTACGAAAACCAGATTTTCAGCGATTACCTATCTTTTGTAACGCAAAAGCCAACGGTCATCAAAACCGAATGTATAGAAGATACAGAACTCTGGTCGGTAAGTTTTCAGAATCTGCAGGAGCTTTACGGAAAATCCGACCGCTCGCTGCTCATCGGTAAAGCAATTTCAGATATCATGTTTACGGCCAAACAGTCTGAACAAATAGACCTCCTGACTTTATCGCCAACTGAAAGATATATGAAATTGATCAGAGAACGGCCGAAAATTTTCCAGCGGACTCCACTTAAAATCATCGCATCGTATTTGGGTATTGCTCCGGAGAGCCTGAGCAGAATAAGAAAAAAGATTTCTTAACTTTCGTCAAGTGTTTTTGACTTTAATGCAGCTATTTTTGGGCATTGCAAAAAAGAGCTATACAAACATGATGAAAAGAAAAATCAATTATTGGGCAGTAGTCATTTATTATGTCATCGCGATAATCTGTCGGTATTTGACCAACAAAACCGAGCTGCTTAACGCTATCGAAAATCCATATTTAAAATCGGTTCTTACGGGAGCCGGACCTGCTGTTGGCGCTGCCTTCGTATTTTTAGTCTTCAAAATAAAACCTATATTGTCACTTCAAGGAAATTACAAAAGCATTATTTTTCCGATTTTTCTCTATTGGATGTTCCCTGTTATCTTGATCAGTACCGTCTCTTACCTGACGAAAGGCACGATTCCATATTTAGCTGTTTGCTCCATACTCATCTATGGTCTGCTGGAAGAAATCGGATGGCGCGGTTTTCTCTATCAGGAATTTAAAGCATTGAAGCCCCTATATAATATACTCTTAGTTTCTTTACTCTGGTTTTTATGGCATCTGAATTTTGATTTTACCGCAACACAGCTTTTCTTTTTTCTTATTTTGGTATTGGGAAGTTGGGGTATAGGTAAAGTTGCTGATACGACAGGTTCGCTGATTGCTGTCAGTGCATTTCATTCCCTTAACAATTTCTTTCCGGGTATCAATGCTAAAAACGGGGCTATTTTGGGCATATTGCTACTCGTCTGGATTATCGCGTTGGTGGTTCGCAAGAAGATGAATCGAGCAGCTGCTTGCTAATTGCAGCATAATGAAGACATGAAAAAAGCCCGGGCTTGAAGATCAAACCAGGGCCATTCTCACCGTAAACTAAGACTCTTGAACTATTGTTTTTACTTCTTGGCAAGTAAGGGCAGATATTTTTCATAACCCTTGGCTTTCATTTCTTCTTTGGGCACAAATTGGAGAGATGCGCTATTGATGCAATAGCGTAGCCCGCCTTTGTCGGCTGGGCCATCATCAAAGACATGTCCCAGGTGGGCGTCACCAGTTTTACTGCGGACTTCCGTGCGGCGCATGCCGTGAGAATTATCCGATAATTCTTTGACTAAGTCGGGATTGATGGGTTTGGAAAAGCTAGGCCATCCACAGCCAGACTCAAACTTGTCTGTGGAAACAAATAATGGTTCTCCTGTGGTAACATCCACGTAGATACCATCTCTGAACTCATCATTGTATGCATTGTCAAACGCACGTTCGGTTGCCTGATTCTGTGTTACATCATATTGCAGCGGGGTAAGTTGTTTCTTCAATGTGCTCTGGTCTTTTCTTTTATAATTTTGTGTCGCAGCTGTATCTTTGGGTGCAGGATTGGCCTCGCGTGCCAGCTCGAATAATTCCGGAACAATGTGACAGTAGCCGCCTGGATTTTTGTCGAGATATTTTTGATGGTATGCCTCAGCATCGTAGTAATTCTGTAGGGGTTCCAGTTCAACGACAATTTTTGCGGGATATTTTTTAGCTAGTTCAGTCAAACTTTCCTTGATTACCGGAATGGCTGATTTATCGGTATAGTAAATACCAGTACGGTACTGCGTGCCGATATCATTCCCTTGTTTGTTGAGTGAGGTAGGATCTATGGTCTTTAGGAATAGATCTACGAGCAGTTTTAGCTCAACGACTTGTGGATCGTAAGTGACTTTGACAGTCTCTGCAAATCCCGTTTTTCCCGTAGAGACCTGCTCATAGCTTGGACGCTGTAAATTGCCATTGGCATAGCCAACTTCTGTAGCAATAACGCCGCGCACCTGTTTGAAAAAATGCTCGGTTCCCCAAAAACATCCCCCCGCAAAATAGATAACCTGATCTTTTTTGCCTGTATGGCCCACCGATTGTCTTTTAATCGTTTTGGAATGATCTGTTTTCTGTGAAAATCCGAATTTGCTAAGCATAAATAAGCCTATCCCTAGCAATAATAATAAAAATACCTGTTTCATAGCGTTTCTCCATTCTTGTTTTCTAATATACGATGCAAAGACCCGAATTGGTTTCAATCAATTTAAAAATTGGGCCCTTTCTTTTGTTATTAATAGGATATGTCTTGCTATTGATTTCCATAAAAGATGGATGGTGAGTTTTAAAATTGAGGTTTTTTTTACCTGCCTCAGACAATACTATACCTGTCCTAAAGGAAAACTATGTTTCTGCTGCTAGAACTTAATAGATAAACGCACTCCATTTTTAAGTACAGATGGACTGTTATTAGCTGCTATTCGAGATAATGTCCCTGGCGGATAAGCAGTGCCCGATATTTATTGAAGACACTAGATTTGGATACAAAGCCCATATATTTATGCTCAGGTCCAAGCACGGGTAGGATCCAGGTATCTTCTTTGTTCATTTTTGACATCACGGATTCCATACTTTCATGGATGATGACGATGTCATTAGGCTTTTGAGCTAATTTGTCAAAGGCTGTATCCAAACCATCCAGTTCGCCAAGGAGAATCGAGAATAGATATTCGCTGTTGACCAGCCCAATGAATTTGCCGTCGTGACTGACAATGGGAAAAATATTTCGTTTGCTATGGATAATATCGTGCTGCCTAGATTTAGGTGTTTCATCCGGACGTAAAATGACAAAGTTGGTTTCCAAAACGTATTTGATCCGCATCATGCTCAATACCGAACGATCTTTATCTTCATAAGATATAAGGTCTCCCGATTCGGCCAGTACCTTTGTATAGATTGAGTGCTTAAGTATGGCTCTATTAATCAGATAGGAGATGGAGCAGACAAGCATAAGCGGGACCATTAAGGTATAACCGCCCGTTACTTCTGCAATCAGAAACATGCCGGTTAAAGGGGCATGCATAATACCGCTGAGGGCACCGGCCATACCAGCTACAACAAAATTAGGAACGTTCAGTTCCGCTAGCCCGGTCAGGTTGATCCCATAGGAGAATGCAAATCCCAAGAGTCCACCCATGACTAGGCTTGGTCCAAACACGCCACCATTGCCACCGCCATTTAGGGTAAAAAGGGCCGCAAATGATTTCCCAAATAGTGTTAATAAGGTATAGCCAAAAACCACGATACCCATGTTGTGATATTCTGAGAAGAGACTATTTTTGACAATTGCATTGAACTGTCCGTTGAGAATTTGCTGTATGGTCAAGTATCCTTCACCATATAGGGCAGGAAACACTAGCATCATCAGACCCAGTGCCGTGCCGCTTACCCATACCTTGTGATAAGGATTTTTGATTTTGCGAAACCATTTGTTGACAACAGCAGATACGCGTGCAAAATATACAGTATATAAGCCAATCAATACCGCCATTAGGAGGTAGAAGAGCAGAGCTGAAACCTGCCAGTAAGAATTAAAATTCGTGAAAAGAGGCTCACTGTACAGCAAACGCGAAACCACAGAGGCCATGGCTGAGGAAATTAGCAATGGGATAAATACAGGGATAGAAAATTCGGGCAACAGAATTTCAATGGCAAAGATCATACCCGCCAGCGGACTATTAAACGCTCCCGCGATACCTGCAGCTGCACCACAGGCCAGCAGCATAGTCATTTCCTTATATTGTAATCCAAAAAAGCGCGCGATGTTGGAACCAATAGAAGATCCGCCCAAGGCCACTGGAGCTTCTAGACCACATGAACCTCCAAATCCCACCGTGATAGCCGAAGTGACCACCTGTGAATAAATATTACTGGGATCCAATCGGCTTCCTTTTCGGCTGATAGCGTAAATAATTGGCGTTATGCCATGCTCAATCTTTTTGCCTTTGATAAATTTTCGGACAAATAATACACTCAACAGGATACCGATTAAAGGAAAAACCAGATACAAAGAATATTTCACTTTCCAGTCGATATCGTTCTGAATACTGGTCGCTATAAAATGAGTCAGTCTTTTTAAAACGGATGCCATTAATCCGCCTACAATACCGACCAAAAAGGCTAAGATAATGATAAAGTTTCGGTTAGAAACTTTCTTCATGCGCCACTGATTGATCTGGTCTATTTTCCTGTAAAAGGTCTTTCTAAAATTTGCCATTTTGAATTATTCAGCGCTTCATTCCATCCATAAAATGAAGCGCGACAATATAGTCATTATTACATGCAATTAGTTCGTCTGCCTCCCCAACAAGCATTGATACTAACCTATTGTTACATCTCCACCTTATAAACTATCTTCTTCTCCGACCTACTAAAGACAACACGAGATATCCTAAAATTCCTGCCAGCAAGGAGGTCAGTAGAATAGCTAACTTCGCTTCATTAATATGTAACTGGTCGCTGAAAGATAAGATCGAAATAAATATAGACATCGTAAAGCCAATTCCAGCTAACAAGCCCACACCAAGGATATGCCTGAATGAGCTTCCTTCCGGTAGGCTACTAATGCCTAGTTTAGAGCATACAAAAGTCATGGTTAAAATTCCAAGCGGTTTACCCAGCAATAGGCCGAGGCTAATACCCAATCCCATAGGAGCTACAAGTCCTGTAAGCATCTCGCTTTCGATGGAAATATTGGTGTTGGCAAATGCAAATAGCGGAATAATGATAAAATTTACAGGTTTCACAAGGGCATGCTCCAAACGTTCCAAAGGTGATTCTATGTCTGTATCATTTGTTGGTATTGTCATCGCGACCAAAACACCTGCTATCGTTGCATGTATACCCGAATGATGGATAAAGTACCATATAAATACGCCTGGTATGAGATACAAATATGGATTTTTTACATTCATTCGGTTCATGACAAATAGGATGATCATACCAATCCCCGCATAAAGTAAATAAGTGGTTTCTATGCCAGAAGAATAAAAAAAAGCAATCACCAAAATAGCGATCAGATCGTCAACAATAGCCAGAGCAGCCAAAAATACCTTTAAACTTGCTGGAATCCGGTTTCCTAACATACCTATTACCGCCAATGCAAAGGCGATATCAGTTGCCATAGGGATACCCCAACCGCCAGCTGTTGCACGTCCTGAGTTGAACCCTAAAAAAATGAGGGCCGGAACAATGGCACCTCCAATAGCGCAAAGTATTGGGAGGGATGCTTGCTTGGGCGAGGAGAGTTCACCTTCCACAATTTCACGCTTAATTTCCAGCCCGACAAGCAGAAAAAAGATAGCCATTAAGCCATCGTTGATCCAGAGTAAAATGCTATACTTTAAATGGACTTTTTCTGAATCGAATCCAATAGGAGTATCCAACAAAGATTGCAGCATGGTACCTGCTGCGGTATTGGCGATGATAAGGGATAGAATAACACAAATAAATAATAAAATACCACCAGCGTTACTTGATTTGAAAAAATTTTTGAATACGGTAAGATTAATCAATTGGCTCATTTTGTTGTCTATTTTTTCTGGACCATAATTCCAGGTTTGGAAATTGAAATTTACTACTGTCAAATATGGGATCTTTTTTGGCCTTCTGCTGCTCACGATAGTCCGCGTAAATGGAAAGCACTTTTTTGTGAAGCAGGAGTATTGCGATCAGATTGAGCCAGGCCATGAGTCCGACTCCAATATCGCCCAAAGTCCAGGCAGATTTGGCGGTACTGATACAGCCTACGTAGGTGGATATAAGGATCAGCAGCCGCAAGATCCAGACAAGTACAGTCTTGTGCTGTTTCTTTCGGCTAACAAAGCTAATGTTCGTTTCAGCAATATAATAATAAGCCATAATGGTTGTAAATGCGAAAAAGGCTAGCGCCAAAGCGACAAAAGCATTACCAATTGTAGGGAAGTGATGTGAGACAGCCTGTTGGGTGAAGGCTGGTCCCATTTCCGTAGCCGGAAGGTGTTGTACAATAAACCCGCCAGTTGGATTTTCCACATTGTATTGGCCTGTGAAGAGAATCATTAAGGCTGTTGCGGTACATACGAACATGGTGTCGACATAGACCGAAAATCCTTGGACCAAACCTTGCTTGATCGGATGTGAGACTTCAGCTGCTGCGGCAGCATGCGGAGCAGTACCCTGACCAGCCTCGTTGCTATAAATACCCCGTTTGACGCCCCAAGAAATGGCCATGCCTGCTACTGCACCAAAGGTGGCCTCCATGTTTAAGGCAGATTTTACAATCAATGCGATAACGGCAGGGATTTCCGTAAAATTTAGGCCAATAATGACTAAGGCCATAAGGATATAGGCTCCAGCCATAAACGGAACGACATATTCGGCTACCGTACTGATACGCTTTACCCCACCTATGATAATAATAGCTAATAGGGCGGCTATTGCCAATCCGGTGATACTCGGTGAGAGCTGAAAAGCAGACTCGACTGCCGCGCTGATGCTGTTGCTCTGTACTCCGGGCAGTAGAAATCCAGTGCTGATGATGGTGACGATAGCAAAGGTCCAGGCAAAGGTTTTGGATTTTAATCCTTTAAGGATATAATATGCGGGCCCGCCCCGGTATTCACCATCGTTCACCTCTTTGTACATTTGGCCCAGTGTCGCTTCTACAATGGCCGAAGCGCTACCTAAAAATGCAATCACCCACATCCAAAAAATAGCCCCTGGACCGCCCATGGCTATTGCTGTGGCGACACCAGCGATATTGCCTGTGCCCACACGTCCTGAAATAGCGAGCGAAAAGGCCTGAAAAGAGGAAATACCTTTGTCAGAGCTGTTTCCATTAAAAAGCAAACGGACCATTTCCCGAATCTGCATCAGCTGGGGGCAACGGAAACGTATAGTAAAGTAAATACCGGTTAGCAGACAGAGATAAACAAGTGCGTCGCTCCAGATGATATTATAAATTCTATTGATTAATTCTTCCATGTTGAATTCTTAGGCTGGCTAAAAGTAGGGAAAACCAGCCAAGGCTCTTCTAAATATTGAATAGATTTTGTTTATCGGTTTTTCTTCTGTTATATATATTATTTATAAACAGGCGTTATTGTGTTCAAATGGGATCTATTTGTGATAGAATTTTTTAGGAGTCAGCCTACCTATGTTGGATAATTTATTTTTTTTAGTTTTACGGGATATCTTAAAATATTTTGATCAAAAAACGTTTCTATAATCCGGCCCAGCTGTTCATCTTTAGTTTCTTGGCATTAATTGTTGTTGGGACTATTTTGTTGAAGCTCCCCATCGCTCTCAATGAATCCATTTCTTGGACGGATTCTCTCTTTACAGCCACAAGTGCAGTTTGTGTCACCGGTTTAGTGGTCGTTGATACCTCTAACCATTTTACCATCTGGGGGCAGGCTTTTATTTTATTGCTTATCCAGGCTGGCGGAATAGGTATACTTTCTTTTGCTAGCCTTTTTACTTACTTTTTAAAAGGGGGGAGCAGCTATGAAAATCAACTCGCCATACGGGATTTTTCTAACACGCAGCGTTTGGGTGAGGTATTCACTTTACTCAAACGGACTATCGCAATTACATTCGGAATTGAAGCTGTTGGTGCTGCCGTCATTTACTGGACTATGACAGAGTTTGCCGGGGCCAGTACGGCCGAACGTATATTTGTTGCCGTATTTCATTCGGTGTCCTCGTTCTGTAACGCTGGATTCTCGACTTTGCCGAATGGCCTGATGTATGAAGAGGTATACTATAATTATGAGTTCCAACTTGCCGTAGCCAGTATTTATATATTTGGCGGTTTAGGATTTCCTATTGTTATAAACGTACTTAAATATATAAAACACCTGTTCAATAGATTGTTTCATAAATTGACAACGAAGGAAAATTATTACCGCCCTTGGGTAATGACCATTAACAGCAAGCTGAACCTAATTACGACTTCCTGTATTACCGTGTTTGCAACCGTAGTCCTTTTTATTTCAGAATATAACCATGTTTTTGCCGACCACAGCGGTGTTGGAAAATGGGTGATAGCCTTTTCAACAGCAACAACACCGAGAACTGCAGGTTTCAATAGTATTGATTTTGCTCAGTTGCACTTTTCAAGTATTTTGTTTATCATGCTGTTAATGTGGATAGGAGCATCGCCAAACTCCACAGGTGGGGGTATAAAGACGAGTACTTTTGCACTTGCGATACTGAATGTGATTAGCTTAGCTAAAGGGAAAGACCGAACTGAAATCTTTAGGCGTGAAATAGCCGGGATCTCAATTCAGCGGGCTTTTGCGACGATGTTTCTCTCGCTTATAATCATAGGGATAGGAGTATATGCAATTTCATTTTTTGAGCGCGAACGGCCTTTGCTTGAGATCGCCTTTGAGTGTTTCTCTGCGTATAGTACCGTAGGGCTTTCCTTGGGCATTACCGGTGATTTGGCCGAAGGTAGTAAAATGATATTAATACTTTTAATGTTTATCGGGCGTGTTACCATGTTATCTGTATTAATAGCTTTTTTCAAAAAGGTGCGGTATACGCATTACAGATATGCAGAAGAAGAATTGACAATATATTAAATCAGGGCCGTCCTTTCATTTGTTAATGACTGTGGATGGTACATATAATTTGTAAATATCAAAAGGATGAAATTTATCGTAATTGGATTGGGGAATTTTGGTGCATCTTTAGCAGAAAAACTTTCCGCACAGGGTAACGAAGTGATTGGAGTGGATCGTCAGCTAGCAAAAGTGACTGCTTTGAAGGAGAAGATCACACATACAATTTGTTTAGATGCAACAGACGAAACTGCTTTTCACTCTTTGCCTTTAAAAAATACGGATGTTTTTGTCGTTGCTATTGGTGAGGATGAAGGTGCCAATATTATGGTCAGCGCTTTATGTAAAGAGGCCAATGTAAAACGCCTGATCAGTAGGGCAGTTAATAGACTGCACGAGAAAGTACTAGGCGCGCTCGGCGTGTCAGAGATTGCTCACCCGGAGGAAGAGTCTGCAGAACGGTGGTCCAAACGTTTGTGTATGACCGGATTTGTCGATTCCTTTGAACTTAACAGTAATTATTCCATTGTAGAAGCAATCGTCCCTAAAAAATATGTGGGACAAACGATCCAGGAAATTGGTTTCCGCGAAAAGTATGAACTATTAGTGCTTACGATATTGAAAAATACGGAAAAAAAGACTTCATTTGGAAAGAGTGTCGTAACAACAGTACTCCATGGTATTCCCCGTCCGGACACGCGATTGCAAGAAGGAGATATTTTGGCGATTTATGGTTACAACGATCATATCAAATCGTTCCTTTAATTTTATCTTTTAATAATTTCGACACTATCTTTTGGAAAATGGTTTTTTAGCCATTTTTGTAATTTATCTTGTTGGATTTGTGTAAGTGTGGTAGGGGAGGTATAAATAAATGCGATGAGATTTGCCACGCTATCGGTTTTTGCATAATGCTGTTGCATTCCCATGCTATATGAATTTAATTCAGGGAAAAAAACCTTAATATCATGATCGAGTTCCGGACTTACGACCTGGTATTTTGTGAGTTCGTTGTTTAGTGCGCGAATAGTTAAGTCTTTCTCACTGACCGCTGCGGTACGTTTGTCGATTTCACTAAGGATACTGGATTTTAAATCCAGGCTATCTTGATGAATAATGAGCTGGGTGTTTTCGATTCCGAATGTCTGCATTGTTTGTTCCAAAGATTTTATCTCCTGACGGCTGAACTTTTTTGCTAAAAAGGCCAATTCTAGCTTTTTCGGTTTACTGTTGAGCTGCATTTTTTCATAAATGACAGTATATCCTTTGTTGCTTAGTTCCTGCTGTACAAATTGCTTCACTTTATTGGTGTATTTTTTTTCCTGCAGCAGATTGTAGGCAAAGTATATACTGGGTATGACGAGCGCAAGGGTGATAATGGTTATACTTTGAGTAATCCTTTTTTCTCGTTGCTGATCTACATAATGAGTTTTTGGATAGCGCAAATATTTAACAATAATAAAGGTCGCGATACAGATAAATACACAGTTGATAATATACAAAAACAATGCACCTGCAAAATAGGCAAAATTGCCGATTGCAAGACCATAGCCCGCTGTACATAAAGGGGGCATTAGGGCTGTTGCAATGGCTACGCCCGGGATTGGATTGCCTTTATCAACCCGAGTGATGGCTATAACGCCTACAAGTCCCCCAAATATGGCAATCATTACATCGTAGATATTTGGAGAGGTGCGTGCAAGCAACTCAGATTGAGCTTCTTTGAATGGACTGAGCAGAAAATAAATGAAAGATACGACAAGACTGATGACTGTCGCAATCAGCAGATTTTTAATGGATTTTTTAAGCAAGGGAAAATCAAATGTTCCTAATGCAAATCCTGCTCCCACGATAGGACCCATAAGCGGTGAAATCAACATGGCTCCAATAATGACTGCTGTTGAGTTAACATTTAAGCCAACAGATGCTACGACGATAGCGCAGGCTAAGATCCAAGCATTGGAACCCCGAAAGGAAATGTTGGCTATAACGTTTTCCAATACCGTTTCTTTTTTTTCTTCACCCTGATGCAGATTGAAAAAGCTCAAAATTTTATTCATATACTTTCGCCTTAGATTTAAGCGAATATAATAAAGATCCTCTACCTTATGGAGTATACGATTTACTTATTTGGCAAAGCGTGGTATATAAGCTATAGATTTTCAATTTTAAAAAGATAAATTGCTAATTTGGTTTTTTTAGAAACAATTAAGGTGGTTAATTGTTGGGATTATAATCAATAACGCATTTATTTGTAATTATATCAATATTTAACTATATTAAGCCCTTTGCCTTACATTTTTAATAAATATTAGCATATGAACAATTTAGAATTAAACGACGTTCAGGAGCATTGGAATAATTTTATATCCTCTGCCATTGCCTGGGCCCCACGTATTATTACTGCCGTAATCTCAGCTTTACTGATATATTTGATTGGATCTTGGATTATTCGGCTGGTTAAGCGTATGATCGATAAGGCTTTCGAGCGAAGACAAATGGATGTCTCCTTGCAACGTTTTCTAAGCAATCTAATCAGTTGGATTTTAAATATTCTATTATTTATTGTCGTCGTGACACAGCTCGGCGTGCAGACTTCAGCATTTGTCGCCATCATTGGTGCGGCTGGTTTGGCCATAGGTTTGGCCTTGCAGGGATCTTTATCCAATTTTGCGGGCGGAATACTAATTCTGTTATTGAAGCCTTTTCGTGTGGGTGATTATATTACTTCCAGTGCAAATATCTCGGGAACAGTAACCGAAATTGATATTTTCAATACTAAGTTAAATACCCCACAAAATCAGCAAGTAGTGGTTCCCAATGGGGTGTTGTCGAATAGCAGCATCACCAATTATACGCAGCTGGGGACACGTCGTACTTGGTTTGATATTGGTGTGGCCTACAATGCTGACTTAAAACAGGCCAAACAGATACTTTTGGAGGTCGTTCAAAATAATGAATATGCTTTCAAAGAGCCTGCTCCACAGGTTGTTGTGACAGAGCTAGGGGATAGCGCAATCAATCTTTCAGTGCGTGTCACGACTTCAAACGAAAACTTCTGGACCATGCAGGAGCAATTGATTATCAATTGTAAAGAGGCATTGGATAAAGCTGGTATTGAGATTCCATTTCCACAACGCGATATCCATATTCGTAGTAATGCATAATATAAAAATAATAGGTCGTAAGACCACTTTGTAAACAAAATTTAATTCAAGTGATCTTGCCAAAATCGACATTCAACAAAGGAATCATTATTCCAAGCCTTCTCTTTATTATAGGAGTTTGTCTGCTAGCTGTGTTTCTTCCAACCTTGACGGTAAGTATTTTAAATACAATAAAGCAGTTTATTTTTGTTAATCTCAACTGGGTATATGTCTGGGCTGTGACGCTATTTGTCATTTTCCTGATTTACCTTATGTTTAGCAAATTTGGCAATATTAAGTTAGGGTCCAACGACAGTAAGCCCGAGTACACGTTCTTTTCCTGGATATCGATGTTATTTGCTGCGGGCATGGGAATCGGATTGATGTATTTCAGCGTTGCTGAGCCGATGCAACATTTTTCGACCGAAGCTTTTGCTGGCCATCACTATATTAATCGCGCTAAAAATGCGCAGCTGTATACCTTTTTTCACTGGGGTATACATGCTTGGGCGATTTATGGTGTAGTCGGCTTGGCTTTATCGTATTTTGCGTACCGCTATCGACTTCCGTTGTCACTTCGAAGTTGCTTCTATCCCTTATTGAAAAATAAAATTAATGGAAAATGGGGGAATGCCATTGATGTATTTGCACTCTGTAGTACATTCTTCGGGATCACCACGACGCTCGGATTCGGCGTAGTTCAGGTAAATGCTGGCTTGCAAACCTTGGGGCTGGTACCCGATAATAATTTTACCTATCAGATCATTATCGTTGGCGTATTAACGCTGTTAGCTATTTTATCAGCTACTTCCGGGGTAGATAAGGGGGTTAAGTTATTGAGTAATATCAATATAATCACTGTTGTGATCCTGTTATTATTTGTACTTTTTCTAGGGCCAACGGTTTATCTTATTGGTAGCTTTACAGAAGGAATAGGCAATTATGTAAACAATTTCTTTAGTCTGACTTTCGATACACATGTATATGACGAAGCTACTTTGCCCTGGTTTTATAACTGGACGATTCTTTACTGGGCCTGGTGGATATCGTGGTCTCCTTATGTGGGGCTATTTATTGCTAAAATTTCCAAAGGGCGGACCATCCGTGAATTTATCGCTGCGGTACTCATTATTCCGACCATATTTAATTTTATCTGGATGTCTGTCTTTGGCAATAGCGCCATGTGGTTTGATATCAATATTGCCAAAGGTGCTTTGAGTTCTTTAGCAGATAATCCAGATGCCTTGATGTTTCGATTTTTAGACTACCTGCCTTTATCCGATATTGTCAGCTATCTGGTAATTCTTATTATTATCATCTTTTTTGTGACCTCAGCTGATTCGGGCATATTTGTGATGAATAGTATTGCAACCAAGAATGCCGCAAAATCACCAAAATGGCAAATGGTATTTTGGGGTGCTTTGCTGGCCATCTTAGCACTCATGTTATTGAATACGGGCGGATTGCAGGCATTGCAAACCATGACACTTATTACAGCATTGCCATTCTCAATTATCATGCTGCTTTTTTGCGTCAGTTTGGTTAAAGCATTGACAATAGACCGAAGTTATTATGAACGGGATTTTTCGGTGAGTACAGTACCTTGGTCGGGTGAATTTTGGAAAGATCGCCTGCAGCAGATTGTCTCATTCAAAAGCCGTGAATCGGTCGATGAGTTTATGATGGGCACAGTGAAGGCAGCGTTTGAAGATTTGCAGGCTGAGTTTAAGCAGAATGGTATTGAAGCAAAGATTCAACAGTTAACTGGACCAAACCGGATACAGATTGAAATCCGACACGATGTGATCAACAATTTTATATATGGGGTAAAGAACCAGTTCAAAGTGGTCTCCGATTATGTAGTTGCAGAAGAAAACCTACCTGACCTGGATGATAAGAAAACTTATTTTCCGAAATCTTATTTTGGAGATGCTCGTGAGGGGTACGATATCCAATACTTCACAAAAAATGAATTAATAAGTGATGTTTTGAAGCACTATGAGCGCTTTTTGGAAATTATCTCGGAAGAGAAAAATGAAATGTTTATCAGTAGCAATGCCAATAAGAATCTGAGGTAACGTCTTATTTCGTTCTTATCTTGCTTAGTCAAGTATACCCGAGCTAGTTTCTACTGGATTTCTGCCTACCGATTAAAACATTGAAAATCGGTAGGCAAATATAACTTTTCTAAGCTGAAGGTATTAAGAGCGCGGAGAATTGGAGGCTATCAAACGTAAGTCATCTGCTGCTGGAAGTTCGAATACCTGCAGGTGGAAGTGCTCGATAGCAGCCAACAGGTGGTCAAAAATATCGGCCATGGTGTCTTCAAAGTAGGCCCATTGCGTGCCCTTGGTAAACATGTAAAGTTCCAAAGGGATACCGTATGCACTTGGTGCGAGCTGACGCACCAAAAGGGTTAATTCCTGATGAATATTGGGGTGATGTTTGGCATAGGTCAGCACGTAAGCCCTAAACAGTCCGATATTGGTCATCCGCCTGCCGTTGACTGGTGAAGAGGTATCGGTATTCCAGCTTTTATTGTATTCGGCAATTTCCTGTTCTCGCCTTTCAATATAAGGTGCCAGCAGGTGGATCTTTTTTAAGGCTGTTATTTCGTCCTCGCTTAAATAGCGTATTGAAGACATTTTAATATTCAGCGCGCGTTTTATACGGCGTCCCCCAGTTTCCTGCATGCCACGGTAATTTTTAAAAGAATCGCTGAGAAGGGTGTAGGTCGGTATGGTGACAATGGTCTTGTCCCAGTTCTGTATCTTCACATTGTTTAGATTGATCTGCAAGACGTCACCGTCCACTCCATATTTGGGCATTTCAATCCAGTCGCCTACACGCACCGAGTCATTGGCCGACACTTGAATACTGGCGACAAAACCTAGGATAGTATCCTTAAATACCAACATCAAGATGGCGGATGCCGCTCCCAGTGAGACGAGAAATGACCAGGGCGAATTGCCCGTCAGGAGAGAAACTACCAGTGTACCGATCACAAAAATAAGGAAGATCTGAACCACCTGCAGATAACTATCGATGGGTTTGTCTTTGAACCCTTTGGACGTGCGAAAAATATCCCGGCAGGTTTTTAATAAGCTATTTGCCAGCTGATAGAGCATGACCAAAATAAATAAATCGAGAAACTTGACAATAGCTGCGGTGAGTATCTGAAATCCCAGAAAGATCACTGGAAGAAGCTGGCGGGTAAGCAGCACAAGGATGGTACGGCTTAAGCGCACATGCACCTTATTGTCCAAAAGATAATCATCCCACTTGGTCGAAGTCCGTCGCGCAATTTTATTTAATACCGAATAAAGTACATGACGCATGATATAATCAAGTGCATAAAGGAGGAGCGCTAGAGCGAAAAGAAGTCCCAATGCTGTAACTATGTGTGCTTGCTGTTCGGGTAGACCTAATTTGAGGAGATCGTAAATGGACTGATAAATCGAACTTGATGATTGTTCACTGAAGTTAAGCATGTTTAAATTATTCATATGAACAGACAAATTTACAAAGAAATAAAAAAACGGTTTTTAAAGGGATAAGTACCCATTTGTGGCTGTTTTAGCGCTTTAAATTTGCTTAATGATTAATTTTTGCATATATTTGTAAATTAATAGATAACCCGGTAGCGAAAACTTTCTGTTTTTGCATCTTAAAAACCCCCAACGATTTGAATGAGATTAGTGTGATAGGTGGTGGGAGTTGGGCTACGGCCCTGGTTAAAATTTTGACAGAAAATGGCATCTTTGTCAATTGGTATATGCGGCGTTCTGAACAGGTGCGCTCGATCAATAGAGACGCCGTAAACCCTGACTACCTATCGTTTTTGAAACTTGATAATACCAAAATTTACGCGTCCGATCAAATGGACGAGGTGTTGGCCCGATCGAAAGTAATTCTTTTCGTCGTGCCGAGCGCGCAGCTGGACAGTGTTTGTGCATCAATTCCCAAAGAGGCCCTTGCCGAAAAATTCGTGATTACAGCGATCAAAGGGACCGTCGGCCCCGGAAATTTGCTCCCCAGTGCTTATCTCGCCAAGTATTTTGAGCTGAAGGATTTTCAGCAGTCAATTATAGCGGGCCCTTGCCATGCTGAAGAAATCGCCAGAAACAAGAAAACCTATATAACCTTATGCGGTACGGATGAAACATTTATCCGTAAGATCACTAAGGGCTTTGCTTCAAGCTATATGCAGGTGAATTACAGTAGAGATACAATGGGCGTAGAGTATGCAGCCATTTACAAAAATGTGGTCGGCATTGTCTGTGGCATGGCTGAGGGACTACACTATGGCGACAATTTTATGGCGGTGCTGGTCGCTAATGCCATTGACGAATTGCAGCGGCTGCTGTGTGCTTTTGGCGCTCCCAATGTCCGACTCGGCAGCTCTACTTATTTGGGCGACCTCCTAGTAACTGGTTATTCCGTGCATAGTCGCAACCGGACGTTTGGTAAATACTTGGGGCAGGGCTATTCGGTTTTCGAGGCACGCGAACTTATGGGTATGGTCACCGAAGGATATTTTGCAACGAAGGGACTGATGGCTACAGTCTTGCGTCTCGGACTTAACTTGCCGCTATTACAAACAGCTTATCGCGTGCTATATAATCACATGGCTGCAATTGATGAATTTAAACTTTTAGAAAGGAATATAAAATAATATGTTATTAGCAACAGATTTAGATGGAACTTTTTTGGGCGGAAAAATGGAAGACCGCCTTAGATTATATAGATTGATAAAAAACAGCCCGAAAATTCAGCTGGTTTTTGTTACCGGCAGAGGATTGGAGTCGGTCTTGCCGCTGCTGAGTGATCCGCTCATTCCAGTCCCGGATTTTATTATTGCCGATGTAGGCGCCACGGTCGTGAACGGACACAGTCTAGAAGCAATCGAGCCGCTGCAGAGTGAAATTGAAGAAAAATGGCCGCAAACTTATGCCATCCGCGCTGCGCTGGAGGAAATCCCACAGTTGAATTACCAGCATGTACCGCAGCAGCGCCGAAGCTCCTTTTATTATGAAACAGGGATAGACCATAGCCTGGTGCAGCAGGTGGCTAACAAGTATGACTGTGATATGATCACTTCGGCTGATAAGTACCTTGACTTGCTTCCGAAAGGTGTCAATAAGGGGACAACACTCAAGAAACTGGTGGAATTCCTGGCGGTTAGTGTAGATGAAGTAATGGTCGCCGGCGATACGCTCAATGATCTGGCCTTATTTGAAATCGGCTTTCGTGGTGTCGCCGTTGGAAAATCTGAGCAGGGGCTTCTGCAGGCCATTGATGGGCTGGATACAGCTTACGCCGCGGAAGCAGCCGGGGCAGGAGGGATACTCGAATATATGGAGAAATATAGGCCTTTTCAGCAACTTATGCGGGATGAACAAAAAATTGCACCTCAAAAAAGAAAACCCAAAAAGTCCGATCAGCTGGTGATGGTCTATCATCGCTTGCCTTTTGAAAAGGAATCGGTGAACGGTAAGACCGTAAGGGTAGCGCCCAAAAGTCCAAATGGCATTATCCCATCGTTATTGGGCTTATTTGAAAAGGGACGGTCCGGTCTTTGGATCGGTGAAGAGGTAATCCAACCGGACGGGCAGCCTATTAAAAACCAGCTGGTGGATGAAAGCAAATATCCTAATTTGGTCGCCTCCACTATATCTTTATCTAAAGAAGATATCGACAAGTTCTATCGTGTGTTCTCTAAAGAGGCGTTTTGGCCGACAATCTTTTCCTTTGTGGATAGAGCTAAATTTAATCACGAAGACTGGGCTCATTACCTGATGATCAACAAACGATTTGCCGAACGGATTGCACGGGAAGCTGACGATGAAGCGCTTGTCTGGATCCATGAGTATAATCTGTGGATGGTACCTGCTTTTTTAAAAACTATGCGTCCTGATCTGAAAATTGGATTTTTCCACCATACTGCTTTTCCTGCAGCTGATATATTTAATATTATTCCATGGCGAAAAGAAATTATTGGCAGCCTCTTGCTCTGTGATTTTATCAGTTTTCATATCCCACGTTATGTAGAGAATTTTGTGGATGTTATCCGTAGCCATACACCGTTCAAAGTAATTAAAAAAGTCAATGTTGCCAATCAGTTTCTGACCTATAGCTGTGCTTTGGGGGTCGATCAGATGACTAAGGTAATAGAGGTGGATGGAAGGCAGATAAGGCTTGGTGCACAGCCTGTGGGAGTTAATAGGGATCATATCGAACAGATTTTGACAGATAATAATGTGATTACGGAAATAACTGCCCTCAAAAAGACCAAAGCCGAATCGGAAATAGCACGTATCATTTCCATTGAGCGCCTAGACTACGTCAAAGGGCCCTTGGAAAAGATTCAGGCTTTTGGTGAATTTCTTGCAGAGTATCCTGAATTCAGGGGTAAGATTGAACTGGTAAATGTTTGTACTCCGCCTTCTCAGGGAATGACAATCTATGATGAAATTCGCGATCAGGTGAATCAGGCCGTAGGCGAAATTAATGGTAAATATGCGACGATGAATTGGACGCCCATTCAATATTTTTACAGGGCACTACCCTTTGAGGAAGTGGTCAAGCATTATGCGCTGAGCGATATTGCGTGGATTACCCCCTTGCGTGACGGGCTGAACTTGGTAGCAAAGGAATACATTGCGACCCATGGGCTATTGGAGACTTCAGGAACCCTTGTACTTTCGGAGTTCGCGGGGGCGTCGGTTGAGCTGCCATATGCCATCCTGACAAACCCCTATGACCGAAAGAGCATGAAAGATGCATTATTGAAAGCTTTGGTAATGGAGCCGGGAGAGGCTCAGGTGAGAGCGCGTAGATTATATGAGCATATCGAGCATTATGATATCCATTATTGGGGAAAGGATTTTGTGAAAGAGCTCGAAAAGTCTGGCAGATAAAGTCTATCCGTTCGTGATTTCTCATGTTTTAAAGGGAAAGATGCAAGTTTCGATAGATCAAATTTTTTTTTGTAATTTAGTAAACATATGATAGCATTGATGGAAGACAGGACTGTTGATTTTACCATATTTTTATTTAATATAATAGTAGCTTTATGCGTGAAGTTAATTGTCATGAAGAAAAAATCCACCTGTGTGGGAATATACAGTCTTTCGGTTATTTGTTTATCTTTGAATACGATAAATGCATTGCTGTAAGCGAAAATTGTATAGCTATTACAGGCAAAGAAATCGCTTCAATGTTGGGTATGACTGTAGAGGCTGTGCTCGGTCTAGTGGCTCCTTCACTCGAACTGCGGGTGGATAGCGTCGAGCTAGCGATTTCCGATAGCAGATTTCCTCGATTTTCTGACCGTATCACTATCCATCAAAAAGAATATTTTTTAAGTCTATATAGATACGATGAAAAAATCTATCTAGAAATAGAATCTTGTAACCCGCTTGCTATCAAAACCACCAAATTATATTATTATGCGAAGTGTTTGGAAGATCAAACTGGCGATAATTCTTGTTGGCAAGCATTGACTGAACTGATAAAAGATGTTATTCATTATGATAGGGTAATGGTATATCGTTTTTTGGAAGATAACAGTGGACAGGTAATTGCGGAGAGCAAAAGCGAGGCACTGGAATCTTTGATGAATTATCGTTATCCGGAATTCGATATCCCTGCACAGGCACGGGAGCTTTATCGTGTTTTTCATGCGCGCCACACAGTAGACGTGGATGAACAAGCGATTCCGCTAATGGGCAGGGGGGCTGAAGATCTTGACCTCACACGTTGTAGCCTTCGGGCGCTATCGCCGATGCATTTACAATATCTTAAAAATACCGGTATAAAGGCGAGTGCGAGCTTTAGCATTATCGTGGACGGGGCGCTCTGGGGGCTTGTTGCCTGTCAGAACCGAGAGCCCATGCATGTAGATCTTTCGCAGCGTCACCTGTGTACATTCCTTACACAATATGCTGTAAACCGTTATTTGGCAGATTTTCAGAAAGAGCAGGTCAGTGTCCAGAAAAATCTGTCTCAACTGGAGCATGATCTAAAAAGTGACTTGTTGATCAAGCGGGATTTGTATGATGTGCTGGAAAATTATGCAGTTCGGATCATGGAGGTCATGAATGGGCAAGGCCTAATCATTAAACGTGATCGTTCGATCATAGTTGTAGGTGAGACGCCTGACAAAAAGATGCTTCAGAAAATAAATGAAAAAATAACAGCTTCCGAGTTTTTTGCTACAGATAGATTTAGATTTGATAGTTTTTCGGAAGAAGATAATATGTTCCCTGGGGTATTACGGGTGAGTATTCTTCCAGCCAATAATTGGTTCTTATATGTTTTTAGGAAAGAACGTTTGATAGAAGAGACTTGGGCAGGGAAACCCGAAAAAATAATGCAAGTTGACGAAGATAGAAAGATCATCTTTCCTTCTCCACGTTCTTCCTTTGAGGCATGGAAAAAGATTACAAAAGGGAAGGCCGAAAAATGGCGATCTTCTGAACTCGCTTTTATCAAAAATATCGTACACATTATTCAGCAGTCGATTGCGCAGCGTGGGGGGGAAATCGATGAATTGAATAGAAAACTAGTGCGGTCCAATAATGCACTGGATACATTTGGGTATACGCTCACTCATGACCTTAAAAATCCATTGACGACAATTCAGCTTACTGCGCAAATGTTGCTTCATAAAAAGGACATCTCTGGTGAATTGTTGGCAAAGTCAATGAAAAATATCTTGGAGGGGACGCAGCTTATGAGGGATATGATGGATAAAGTCTACCAAATGTCAAAGGTAAACCATGTGGACTTTGTCCTCGAGCCGATCAATCCACAGTCCAAGATTGTCAATATCGTTGAAAATTGTAAACAGCAATACCATGTTCCTCACCTCGAGTTTACAATGGGAGAAACATTGCCAGTTATGGGCGAGAGGACTTTGATACATCAACTGTTCCTAAACCTGGTGGGCAATGCTATAAAATATAGCAGTAAGAAGGAAAATCCACACGTGTCGGTGAACAGTGTCCGAAAAGGGAATAAGGACTATTATTATATCAAGGATAATGGAATTGGAATTGACCCGAAAGAAGGGGACAAAATTTTTGAAATCTTTGGCCGTATGGCCAATACCGAAGGTTTCGAAGGTTCAGGTATCGGCCTATCTATTGTCAAACAAATTGCGAACAAGCTCGATGCAACTATCCATGTGGAAAGTCAGTTAGATGTCGGTACCACATTTTCAGTCATTTTCAATGACGTGGCTTAAGCAGGTCATATGCATGTATAAGTGTAGTAAGTTTTTAATAAATGCAGTTCGATCAAATGGCACAAAGGAGTCCGAATTGCAATTATAAAAGAATACAAACAATTGTCCTGACAGGCGGGTTCATTGCTATAACGACATGTTTCGTACTTATATCGTAATAGCTCATACCGATTAAATGATTGCATATGCTAAGTGGTGACAAGAGTAGTGAATTAAAAGAAGTTTTTAAATTAAATCATACCTATTATTTTGAGTACTTTGACAATGAAGATCAATTTCTCCGATCCTCCCAAAGACTGATTGAGGAAAGGCATTTTATCATTGTTTTTGGCGTTTTAGATCGTGGGCTTCAAGAAAAACACAAACTGGTATTTTTTAACCAGCATTATTTTCCTGTCAGCGAAATAAAAAAATCTTTTAAGGAAGGGTCTTATTTTGCCTTCCGTTCAGATTTATTCCATGGATATAGTTTACGTAACCGATTGAAAGATCTCGGATTTTTAGAATATTCAATGGATGAATCATTGCTATTACGGGAGAATGATTATAAGCTCGTTGCAAATATTTTTGAGCTTTTAATTGAAGAAACAGAAATGCCGCATAGTGAGATACATTCTACGATAATCGTCTCTTATCTCAATTTGCTTTTATACCACATGAAAAGGTTTTACCAGCGGTCAATGGAGAGTAGGTTCGATGAAATCAGTCGATTACATCAGCATTTTTTGAATGAGTTGCACGCATTTTTTGACAACGAAAGAATGTGTATGTCAACATTTCCGAGTTTGAAAAGCTTGTCAAAAAAACTTCGTTGTACGCCACGATTTCTCAATGATGTTTCAGTGGTGGTATCGGGAAGCACAGCACAAAGCCATATAGATAGTTTTATTATTGGTATTTCGAAGCAACTACTGGCTGAAACTGATCTTTCTGTTGCTGAAATTGCCGAAAGACTGAAGTTTGAGCAGCCCCAATCACTCACGAGATTATTTAAAAGAAAAACACAGATTACACCGCTTGATTTTCGGATCTCTATTATTTAGGTCTTGATTTTTTAAACATTGGATTATCATAGCAAAATTGATATCATAAATATACCCGATATAAATGTAATAGATAAATTTACTTCTAATGTGTCCCAACTCCTGAAGATTGGACTTCGCCAAAGAATATACTGACGGACAGTGCCTCAGACATACCCATAAATTATCAAGTAGGAAGAAAATGGTCATATCATTTTCAGCCCCCAATTATATAATTTATAAACCTTTTATCCAATAAATTGTCTACCTTGTAAGATCTCAAAGAAAGATTATATAAACGGTTTGGTAACCAACTATCTGCCCAGCTTAGGTCTATATTTTTAATTTCCCCCACAAGACCATATTTTTCAATCATTGCGGTGTTTTTTTTAACAATCAAAAAATGAAAAAGAAAATTGTTATTTGTGATGATGACGCTATCATCCTTAGTGTATTAGAGCTGGCTTTAAAGAGTGAATTTAGAGAAGTTTATTTAGTTTTAAAAAGCAGAGAACTTATAGCATCTATTGTAGAAATTGACCCTGATATTTTAATTTTGGATATTGACATGCCATGGCTTTCTGGTGACGATATCCTTCGTGAGCTCCGAGCTTCGGAAAAACATCGAAATATTCCGGTGATCATGATGTCTGCAAGTTCGCGTGGCAAGCAGCTCGCTTCTGAGTGTGGGGCTGACGCCTTTTTGGCTAAACCATTTGAACTGGACGATCTATTTCTCCTGGTGGATAAAATGGGCCGCTCGTAACTATTTCTTTTAAGACGATTTTGTCGTTGACTATGGTTAGTATCCTACATAAAAGCACTTTTTCAATGAAAAGTGCTTTTATAAACTTCTGTTTTATCAAAAAAAATCAAATATGTATTCGATGGCTAATTTTTCAGTATAGTGTTAATCTTGTCCGTAATATCAGTTAAATCAAAAGGTTTGGCGATAAAGCCATTTGCTCCTAAACCTGCTGCTATTTCAGAGCCATCGACACTTGCTGAGAGCACAATGATAGGAGTTTCTTTAATTTCGGATGTGCTGCGGATAATTTTAATCAGCTGGTCACCAGAAATTATTGGCATCCAGAGGTCCAGCAACAACAGGTCCGGCTTATGCAAAACTAACTGTTTTGTGAGGTTGGTACTATTTATTTCGCATACAACATCAAATCCTTCCAGATCTAAAAAAAGCTCAAGCATTTCGAGTATTCCTCGGTCATCATCACAGATCATTATCTTTTTAGGCTGCATATTTCTCAATTGTTGTTTACTATCGGTAATGTAAAATTAAAAGTAGATCCTTCTCCGGGCTCGCTTTCTACCCAGAGTGTTCCTTTGTGGTTCACGATAATCTCATGCGAAACATAGAGCCCAATACCTAGTCCTGGGAACTTTTTTTGTATATGACTGACACGGAAAAATCGTTCGAAAATTTTTAACCTGTCCTGATAACTTATTCCCATACCGTAATCACGTACAGAAACCTTAACATAGTTAGCCACTCTGTGCACACTTACCTCTACTTTTTTCGATCCCGGCGAATATTTAATAGCATTTGACAACAGATTATTCAGAACCTGGATAATCTGTAATTCGTCACCTGCCACCATACTTCCAGTATCACCAGAAAAGCTGATATCAGCACCAGGCACCCCGAGCCGCATACTTTCAACCGCATCCTTGATGGCCTTATCAATCGAAAAAGGTTCTATATGCAGCTCCAGATTTCCAGACTGAATTTTAGACGTATCTAAGAGCTTTGCAATCAACAGGTTCAAGCGATCAATATAAGCGGTGATTTTATCTAAGGTAGAAATATATTTCGGATCGGTGTTTTCGGCACTTAGCCGCTGTAGAATTTGGAAAAGACCCTTAATCGTTGTGAGCGGCGTTTTAAGTTCGTGGCTCGCAATGGACAGGAAATCATCTTTACGAAGATCCTGCTCTTTCTTTTCTGTAATATCTTCGATAGCGATTAGGATCCGGTCTTTGTACTGGCCCTCAAACTCTATACGATAAGCATTCACCAGCATGACTTTTCTACCAATATGAGGGAAGATATGATCCACTTCATAATCGATAACTGGGTTATTGGTGGGCAGTATCTGCGTAAGCAGTTCTTTTAAAGAAGAAATATCCCACTGCTGATTACCGAGGTCAAATAATAAATTTCCTACCGTTTCTTCAGTTGTGACTTTAAACGAGTTTAAAAAATGTCTATTGGCACTCAGCACAACGTAATTGGCATCGAGCACCAAGAGACTTTCTCTGACTGTTTCAATTATACTGGACAGAAAGCTTTCTTTATCTTGTAGTTCTTTGGTTCTTTGCTGTATTTTGAGCTCAACATGAGCTTTTTCTTCCCGAAGATCGTGCTCTGCTTTTTTTCGGTCACTAATATCATTTTGAACGCCAATAAAATGAGTTACCTGACCCTCTTCATTTTTCACAGGTGAAATAAAAAGTTCGTTCCAAAAAAGCGTTCCATCCTTACGATAATTTCTAATTTCGATCTTACATTCTTCACCGCGTTCGATAGATTCTTTGATCATCTTACGTTCGGCTTGCGAACGGTCTTGAGCCTGCAAAAAACGGCAGTTGTGACCAATAATTTCATTATGCGCATAACCGCTGATGGTTTCGAAAGCTTTATTGCAATAAATAATGGGATTATCATATTGCAAATTGTCAGTAATAATAATGCCCGAATAGGCAGAATTCAATGCTTTTAGATAAAGATCTAGATCATTGTTCTTGTTTTCAATACGTTGCTTTGGATTGTTGATGCCGGAAGCATTTTTTTTCATATATTCTAAATTCCCATATAATTAACGTGTCCCAATTTAATTTTTAATTCTGAGATTGAAGCGAAATTGGGGTTGTCTAATTTGAAAAACCGTATAAATCCCCTCCGAAAAAATAATCCATGCGAAGATATCGGTACGGTTATTTTGATCTGAGCTGTACCGCTGAGAACAAAACTCTTGTTAATATATTCTTTACCTGTCCTTAATACTGTAGTTGTATTAAAGCATGATCTTTACAGCCGACGAAGAATTATTGATCTAGAAAGTATGCTTGTGAAAACGATAGACGCCGTGCTATTGGCACGTCTGGTAAATGCAGATTACAGTGCTTTTGATGAGATTTATGAACATCATTGGAGTCACCTGCTTCAAATTGCCATCAAGAAGGTCGGCGACCTGGACGTTGCCATGGATCTCGTTCAGGATCTCTTTGTAGACCTCTGGCAAAGACGTCACACCATCAATATCCACAGTGGACTGCGAGCTTACCTCATTTCGGCATTGTACCACAAACTGTTCCAGCATTTCAGAAAAAAGGGGGTATATCAAAAGCATATCGAGCAATATAGTATACTGTTGCAAGATGGTTTACATGACGTTTTCCCAATAGATGGTTACGAGGAAAACTATACGGATGTGCTGGTCGCTATCGAACAGTCAGTCGTTGAAATGCCCGACCGTATGCGTATGGTTTTTAATCTGAAATACCAACGGAGTCTCAGTAATCACGAAATTGCCGAACACTTAGGTATATCCCTGCAGACGGTAAAAAATCAATTGAGCAAAGCATTGCATCTTGTGCGCCAGCACATGCAGCAGCAACAACTAAATCCCAGTGTATTTCTGTCCTTATCTTTTTTTCTGTTCTTTTAGTCTAATTCCTGATCGCTGCCTTCGTCATTTTTTCTTAAACTAAACTTTATACAAACTTAACCTATTTAGGATGGTACGATCATCCCATTGCTGCAACTATAAGGTGTATGCAGGATAAAAAAAGAGAACTGGAGAAATTGATCGAAAGGTATTCAACAGGAAAGCTGACGGATGCAGAACGTGCACATTTGATGCAATGGCTGCAGGAGCTTGATGTAAATGAAGAATACCGCTTTGATAATGAAGGATACGGCTTCGATATGGAAGCAGCAAACAGACGTATGAAGGAAAGGATCGACGCCCGTCTGCTGTCCACCCAAACGGATGTGCAAAGTAGGCCGCTCTCTTGGCAGTTTGTGGCTAAAATTGCGGCACTTGTTCTCTTTTGTTTTTCCTTTGCCTGGTATCTGTCTGCAGACAATTCAGGTGGATCATCAAAACAAAGGCGGGTCGCCGCAATTGTAAAATCCTTGCCGATGCATACCCAAATGACATGCACAGTTGCACAAGACAGTATAATCGCGCTGGAAGATGGTAGTAGAGTTCGTCTTTTGGCGCATTCTACCCTCACCTGGATACAGCCTTTTCCAAAGGAGAAGCGCGCTATTCAATTGCAGGGAAAGGCTTTTTTTGAAGTGGCCCATGATAAATCTCGTCCATTTACTGTATTAGCAGGTAATATCCTGACCACAGCATTGGGGACATCTTTCTGGGTAATGCAAGACACCAAAAATGACAAACCAAGGGTACGCCTGATCACGGGTAAAGTTTCCATTAAAGAGCGCAACAAAAATGGGGAAGAAAGGCTGCTTGCCTATCTAATACCAGGAGAAACCTGGCAGGCGCCTGCCCTTCAACTGAGGAGGATACAGGTCACAAAATCCGAAAAACCAGTAGAACAGATCATTCCGGCAACATTGGAATTTCAGCACAAGCCATTGACGGAAGTGCTGCCCGCCTTAGCTTCCTACTATCATACAAGCATTGTTTTTTCTACTGATGAAGTCGCCGGATTATCTTTATACGGTACATACACACAGGAAAATGATATTGCGCAGATCCTGCAGACCATCTGTCTCGCCAATGATCTGGAACTTAAAATCAATACGGAAACAAATACCTATACAATCGTAAAGAACAGTCAGTAAAAAACATAAAAATACAATGAGGAGCGCCCCAAAATTGGGGCGCCTGGGACAACTACGCACAATTTTAATGAAAAATATGCAACTATCTTTAACAAGAAAAAGGCCAGCCAAAGGGGCTTTATTACTGCTATTAGCGATTGCTTTTGGCCAAAAGGGCTTTGCCCAGCAGAGTGGAGAACTGGTTGTCATCGTACAGGATGCCAAATCCAAGGGCTTGGCCAACGCCACAGTGACCATAAAAAACAAGAACAGCAATTTAAAACGTTCGGGTCAGGCTGATCAGCAGGGAAAAGCGGTGTTCAACAATTTACCTGTGGATAGCAATTATTGTATCCTGGTGACGTATACCGGACTAGTGCCGAAAGAGGAATGCCAGTATATCGTCACTTCTGGCAAGAGATCAAGTGTGGTCTTTCAACTGACGGATGCTGCTGCAAATCAGATGGATGAAGTGGTCGTTGTGGGCTACGGCACACAGAAAAAGACCAACCTATCGGGGGCGGTAGATCAGATCAGCGGCGAGGTGCTCGACAGTCGCCCCATCTCCAATGCGGCACAGGGGCTTCAAGGGATATCGCCCAATTTGAATATTCAGTTCAACTCCGGGGCACCGGGGGCAGAACCAAAAATTAATATTCGTGGTATAACATCGATCAATGGCGGGGATCCCCTGATCCTGGTCGATAATGTACCGATTTCGTCAGCGGAGTTAATACGTATTTCCCCACAGGATATTGAATCGTTTACGGTTATCAAAGATGCTTCGGCTGCTGCAATTTATGGGGCACGTGCATCATTCGGTGTCCTCATCATCACGACCAAAACGGGAAAAGGGGATGTAAAGGTGAGCTATTCCAATAATTTTACCTGGAATACGCCGACAGTAATGCCTGATAAAATAACAGATCCCTATGTGTTTTCACGATTATTGGAAACTTCTACAGACAATACTCCTTGGGACAATGTCAACTATTCGGATCAGTTTTACCAATATGCCAAGGAACGCTCGGATAATCCTTCGATTGCTGGCGTACGTGTCAACCCCTCGGACTCCAAGGTCTGGGAATATATGGGTAACAGGGACTGGACGCGTTATTTTCTGTCCGACTGGAATGCGACCAACACGCATGACCTATCGATCTCGGGTTCCAATGACAAGGTGCAGTATTATATCAGTGGCAGCTACAATCGGCAAAATTCGCCCGTTAAGCTTACGGAGGACTACTTTGATCGCTACAATCTGCGCTCCAAAGTAAATTATCGGCTTTCGGATTTTATTTCATTTGGCAATAATACGGTGATCGGAAGTATACGCCGGCTTGAACCATCGCAAATGAGCCTGGCGGATATCTACAATATTTTTCCAACCTCATTTGATAAAAATCCAGATGGGACGTGGGCCAATTCTTCGGCAGGTACCATTGCTGCAAGGATGGTCGATGGCGGAAAGAGTGACCGGAAGCGGCTGGATGTACAATCTACTTTCAATACGGAACTCCGTTTTTTTGGCAATAAATTTAAGGTCAATGCCGACTATACTTTTCAGCGCAATTCCCTGAATCGCAACTGGTATACCAAGCAGTACGAGATCGGTTATGGACCGAATGACGTCCGGAAAGAAGGGACTACGGGGGCATATCGTGAGGCGGGTTTTTCTTACTACAACGTGTATAATATCTATGGGACTTATATGCAGTCTTTCAACAAGCATCAGGTCAATGCGGTATTGGGCTTCAACCAAGAGGATTACCGCTATGAAGTCATCAGTGCCGAGCGCGCGGGTCTGATCTCGGAATCCTTTCCAACAATTCAGTTTGCAACGGGAACGATGAAAATGGGCGAAGCAATTGATACTTATGCCCTGCGTGGTGCTTTCTACCGTTTGAACTACACGTATGACGACAAATATATTGTCGAATTCAATGGCCGTTACGACGGTTCTTCCCGCTTCCCGAAAAACAACCGCTTTGGTTTTTTTCCTTCGGGTTCTGCAGCTTGGCGCATCGATCGTGAAAACTTTATGTCCGCTGTATCGGGGCTGGATATGTTAAAAATCAGGGCTTCTTATGGGCAGCTGGGCAATCAGTCTGTTTCAAACTACGGCTACCTCCCTTCGATGGAAAAAAAGGATGCGGATTATTTATTTGGCAGTGAACGCGGTATCTATATACAGGTTCCTTCTTTGGTGTCGCCAAATTATACCTGGGAGAAGGTCAATACCGTCAATGTCGGTCTGGATGTCGCTGTTTTGAAAAATAAGCTTTCGGCTAGTTTTGACTATTATTCGAGAGGTACCTTAGGTATGCTGACACTAGGCAAAGACCTGCCTAACATCTTGGGGGCAAGTGAGCCTCGCGAGAATGCAGCGGATCTAAAAACAAATGGCTGGGAATTGACCGTCAATTTTCAGGATCGCTTTGAATTGGCCAATGCACCCTTGCGCTTCAATGCCAAGTTGTTGCTGTCGGATTCACAATCCAAAATTACTCGTTTTGACAACCCCAATAAGAGTATCCTGCAGTATTATGAGGGCATGCAAATGGGGGAGATCTGGGGGCTGCAAAGCAATGGACTTTTTAAAGATGAGGCGCAGATTGCCAAGTTGGACCAGACTTCGATTATTCCTTGGGGAGCCTTGTCCATCGTACCGGGATGGCCTACTTATGTGGATCAGGACGGTAACGGTAAGATTGAAAAGGGCTACACGCTGGGCGATACCAAAGACCTCAAAATCATTGGTAATTCCACACCGCGTTATCAATTCGGTATCGATCTTTCTGCAGACTGGAAGGGTTTTGACCTGCGGGCTTTTTTTCAGGGAATTGGCAAGCGCGATTATTACCCGTTGGATTACCTATATTGGGGAACTTACCAACAACCTTATGGGAACTTCTATGGGCATTTACTCGATTTTTACCGTCCAGAAAGTGATTCGGACATCGACCGTGCAAAACACTCGCAAGCTTATCTGAATCTCGGGCTTGCCGACCAGAATCTGAATGCGGCTTATCCCATATTGCAATCCTGGCTTGCCGACCGCAACCTTGGTACCCGTATCGATCAGGCACAGGGACTGGCTATACCGCAGACCAACTATTTGCTGAATGCGGCTTATCTGCGTCTGAAAAACCTGACCATTGGTTATACCTTGCCCAAATCAATTACTTCACGTGCCAAGATCAGCAACCTACGTGTATATCTAAGTGGGGAAAATATCATCGAGTGGTCCGCTGTGAAACGCTATTTTGATCCAGAGACTTTGAACGCAAATATCTACACCAATCCTGCAGCTAAACCTGACCGTGAGGGGAATGGATTGACTTATCCCTTCCAAAGAAGTTTTTCTGCAGGTATTCAAGTGACTTTTTAATCGTCTATCATGATAAATAAATATATAAAATTAGCTTTAGTCGGTTCCGTTCTTTCCCTACTTGGGAGCTGCAACGATAACTATTTAGATCGTCTTCCCGAGACGGCGATCAATAATGAAAATTTCTTCAATACAGCGACCGATCTGGAACTGTATATCAATGGCTTGTACAATTTCTCTGCAATGGGTATTTACCAGGCCGACGCTACGACGGATAACGCGAGTACGACAGGTAATACGGAGATCAAGACCCTCATGGGAGGTAATGCTTCTGCAGCGACCATCTCGGGAGGCTGGGAATGGGAGCAGCTCCGCAAAATCAATTTCTTTTTGCAACATATGGGCAAAGCAAAGATCAGTGACAGTGAGAAAGCACATTACGAAGGACTTGGCCGTTATTTTCGGGCCCGCTTCTATGCTGAGAAAGTACAGCGCTTTTCAGATGTGCCCTGGGTAGATAAAGCTTTGGAGGTCGGTGATACCGATTATTTATTTGCCAAGCGTGATCCGCGTGCGACGGTCGTGCAAAAAATCATGGAAGATTTTGAATTTGCCGCTCAGAACGTACAGCCCCGGATTAAATTGGGGACGGTCAACAAGTGGGTGGTGCTGCAGGAATATGGCCGCTTTGCCCTCTATGAAGGAACCTATCGGAAATACCACAGCGAACTGGAATTGAAAAGTTCGGCGACTGAATTTTTGAACAAAGCACAGGCACTGAGTGATCAGCAGATGCGCGAGGGCGGTTTTGCGATCTATAACACTGGCAAACCCAATCAGGATTATGGTTCTTTATTTTTCAGTGAAAACCTCGAAAACAACAAGGAAGTGGTGCTGGGGCGTTTTTATGCCAATAATGTGTTGAATGCAGACTCATGGCCTGGGATGTTTGGTAATTACGAGTATTATCCATTGCGTGACCTTGTGCAGGCCTATCTCATGAAAGATGGTTCATTTTATGCCGCACAGCCCGGATATGAGAAAAATACATTTGTCAAAGAATTTGAAAACCGCGATCCGCGTCTGGCACAGACTTATGCTTATCCGGGATGGCAATTGATCTATTCGCATACCTATGCGCAGGGTGCCGGATTGTATGTGCAGCAGCTGGCTAAAAACTTCTCGGGCTACCACCAGATCAAGGGATTTCAAAATACGCTTAGTTTGGAAGCGCGCAACAACTTGGATATCCCGCTTTACCGTTACGCCGAGGTTTTATTGAATTTTGCTGAAGCAAAAGCTGAACTGGGGCAGCTTACGCAGGCTGATCTTGACCGCAGTATCAATCTGCTACGCAAAAGGGCCGGTATGCCAGATATGACCCTCAGTGAACGCATAGATCCCGTCATGGCATCGCGCTATGCTAATGTCGAAAGCAGCCAGCGCAACCTAGTATTGGAGATTCGGAGGGAACGTCGGGTCGAACTTGCGTTCGAGGGGTTCCGTTTTACAGACCTGATGCGCTGGAATGTGGGTGAATTGTTAAAAAACAAACGTGAAGGTATTTACTTCTCCGGATTGGGGCAGCATGACATGACCGGTGACGGTATTCCGGATATCGTGTTGCTGGCTTCCGCATCATCGATTCCCGCTGTGAAGGAGAAAAACAGCCTGGGTCGGGAATTGCAATATTATCGCGTGGGACGCTTTGGACAGGATGTGGGGGTATTTCTTTCGGATGGAAATAGTGGTACGGTTGAAACAATCGAAAACACCGGGGTTTTTGAAGCACCCAAATTCTATTATCGCCCGATACCACAAGGGGAGATACTTTTAAATAATAACCTTAAACAAATATTTGGATGGTAATGAAACGTACGGCAACGGCTATTTTATCTTTACTTTTCCTTGCCTTATCTGGGCTAGGGGCAGTTCGTGCACAGGAATTTAAGTTTGCCTTTTTAACAGATATGCATGTGCATAGTGATTCGACACTTGGCCAGGTGGAGCGCCGGTTAAAATCTCTGCCGTTAGCAGTGGAGCTGCTGGTAAGCGGAGGCGACAATGTCGACATTGACAATTTAAAAACGGCTGATCTTCTGGCTGGCGAGCAGCGCCTTAAATCATTGAAAGGGCTTTTTGACCGCACAAAAAAGCCTTACCGCATGGCTATCGGCAATCACGACCGCTTGCCGCGCGATCTGCGTAACGGCAACAATGACTTTGAGCTCTTCGAAAAGACTTTTGGTCAGACCTATTATAGCTTTGACCATAAAGGCTGGAAGTTTATCGTGCTAAATAGTGTGGAAACAAAGGATAACCACTATGTTATCGGTGACAAGCAGCTGACATGGCTGCAGGATCTTGTGAAAAACACAGCCAAAGATCAGCCTTTGGTGATTATTTCACATGTCCCTTTTTTGTCGGTCTATTATCCTGTTCTGGAGGGACGCTATACCGCTGCGGATACCTTTGTCAATCAAAAGCAGGTATTCGATCTTTTCAAAGCGCATAGCCTAAAGCTTGTGTTACAGGGGCATATGCATTTATATGAAGAAATTAAAGTCAAAGGTGTTCAGTTTATTACGGCGGGAGCCGTATCAGGCAATTGGTGGCACGGTGCTTTTGAGGGGACTGCACCAGGACATCTTGAAGTGGACGTTCATGGTAAAGATTTCAGCTGGAAATATGTAAAGTAAATCCTTCTTTTTTCTAAAAAAACAAGCCCCAAGTCAGTAGCTATTTTTGCTGGCTTGGGGCGTTTTTTAGTGGCTTCCCTGTCCGGTCGCGGCCTTTAATTTTGGTACCTCTAATGAAGTCCCGGATAGTTGAGCGGTGGGAATGTATCATGAATTGACCTATTTCAAATCTACAGAATTATCCGCTTAATCTAAAAACTCATTTATTTAGCAGGAAGTAAAATTAAAAATAAAATCTACTAATCTTATAGATTTTATTTAATGATTTACTATATTTGTTTATCAACCTAGAAGACAAGCTTGAAATAGCGGCCTCTTCCATGAGTAATCATCATAATGTTTAACTTAATTTGTTATTTATGAACTGCACACTTTATTCTATTCTTTCTAATCCCAGAGCAAGTCAGCTCTCCTACAAATCCTATTTCTCTGATTTAAACATGCGAATGTGTAGCTGCGGATAAGGGGAAATATTTTCCTTAACATGCAGCTTTTCTGACAAGTAATCAATTGGCGTTGGCACTTGTAATTATTCACTGTTAAAATTTTACCTATGAAAAATAGCGTATGGAAGTACGCCGTGACAATTTTTTTGTCACATGGTTTGCTATTGCCTGTATTTTCGCAGCAATCTGAGCCGATTATCAACGCGACCTTAAAAGGTATTGTATTGGATTCTATTACCAATCAGCCCATTGAAGGCGTTACAATACAGCTCGAAGGTGTTACGCACCATGTAAAGACCGATGCGTCTGGAAGATTTCAATTCGTTACGGGGCAGCGGCTTCCCCTGACTTTTTCAACTTCATTTTTGGGTTATAAGGGCCGGAAGATTACAGCACGGCAGGCCCAGATTCAGATTCTGTTGCAGCCCAGCGTCTCCGATCTGGATGAAGTGGTAGTCGTCGGCTACGGAACACAGAAAAAAAGAAACTTAACGGGCGCGGTCGGTAAGATCGAAGCCTCTGAAGTAAATAAAATCCCGGTAGCTAGTTTCGATGCGCAGCTGCAGGGAAAACTCGCGGGAGTGCAGGTTTCGACAAACTCCGGGGTCCCCGGCGAGAGTATCTTTCTACGTGTGCGTGGAACGACCTCCATCAACTCCAGCAGTGATCCGCTGTATATCGTTGATGGTGTATTCTTAAATAATACTTCGCTTCAAAATATAGGCCTCGGCGGAAGGACGAGTTCACCGCTCACGGATATCAACCCGGCTGATATCGAGTCGATCGAAGTGCTAAAAGACGCATCGGCTACGGCGATCTACGGTTCCCGCGGTGCCAATGGTGTGATCATTATCACAACGAAAAAAGGTAGCTATGGCAGCCGTACCAAAATTGACCTCAACCTGCAGGGGGGATGGGCCGAAGCAAATAAATCCTTGTTGCCCAAACTGGCTACAGGTCCCGAAACGGCAACTCTGGCCAATGAGTGGTGGATAAACTCGGGACTGGACAACCCTGCCCTAAAACAGACTTTTGCCAATCGGCCTTACCGTCCGGTTTCGGAAGGTGGCAAGGGAAATCCCGAAGATCAGCCTACCTATGACCGTCTGGGATTTCTGCTGCGCCACGGTAAGCTGCAGGATTACAATATCGGTATCCAGGGTGGTGGCGACAAATCCAGGTTTTACATCGGTGCTGGTTATACAGGGCAGGAGGCTTTTATCAAGGTGATCGATTTTTCTCGGACCAATGTCAAGTTTAATTTTGACCATCAGATCAATAGTCGCGTTAAAATTGGCCTGACAAACAATTTTTCGAGAACCTACCGCAATCAGGCTCGTACCGGTGACGGTCCACAGGTCAGTCTTTTCAACTCTGCAGTTTCCTCGGCGACCAATGTGCCAATTTTCAATACCGACGGATCACTCAATGGGACGGACAATACCTATACGCTCGTAGACAACTATGATGTGAATACCACCAGCCTGCGCTATGTCGGAAGCGCTTTTGCTGAAGTCGATATTGTAAAAGGACTGAAATTTAAATCGAGTTTCAGTGCCGACTACAATGTATACGACGAATCGCAATATTGGAACAGCAAAACCAGTATTGGTATCGCCAATAACAATCAGGCGACCTCGGGCATATCCAGAAATGGAACCTGGATCAATGAGCAGACCCTGTCGTATCAAAATACGTTTGGAAAGCACAGCCTCAACGCAATTTTGGGAAACACCTTTCAGAGTAATGTGCTCGATTACAAATACCTGGAAGGGAATGGCTTTGCCAATGATTCCTTCAAGCAGATTTCTTCTGCTGCAAATATCCTCGCATCCGACAACTGGACCAAATATACCATCGCTTCCTTTTTTGGGCGTGTAGGTTATAGTTATGCAGACAGGTACTTTGCGGAGGCGACTTTACGTGCGGATGGATCATCCAAGTTTGGAGCCAATAATCGATGGGGTTATTTCCCCGCGTTCTCGGCAGGTTGGCGTATCAGTCAGGAAGCATTCCTGGCAGATCAAAGCTGGTTGAGTGACCTCAAAATAAGGGCTTCCTATGGATTGACCGGTAACCAGGCGGGTATCAGCAACTTTGCTGCCAGAGGCTTATGGTCGGGCAATGAAAAGTATGCAGATAGCTATGGCAAAGTCCTGCCAAGTACGGGGCCTTTTCAGCTTGGGAATGCGGATCTGCGCTGGGAAAAGACAGCCCAGGCAGATCTTGGATTAGACTTGGCGCTGTTCAAAAATCGCCTTTCTGTGACCTTAGATCTTTATCATAAATATACATCCGATCTGTTGCTCGAACGGCCTATCGTTGGAAGTTCGGGGTTTTCCAAATACTGGGCAAATGTGGGGGAGATCAGCAATAAGGGTTATGAGCTGTTGATCAATTCGCTCAATGTGAAAACAAAAGATTTTGCCTGGAATACGAGCTTCAATATATCAGGCAATAAAAATAAAATCGAGAAATTACCGACCCAAATTACCCAATATACCCGTGATTGGGTGATTCTGAAAGAAGGTTATTCCCTTAATTCCTTTTGGCTTTATGAGCAGCTGTATGTCAATCCACAGACTGGAAATGCGGTGTTTGATGGGCAGCTCAGCGATGGTTCGCTGCCAACCTCGGCACGCAAGGTTTTTCGCAATGCTTATCCCAAATTTTACGGTGGCATAGGCAATACTTTTACTTATAAAAACTTTGACCTCGGTGTTGACTTCAGTTTTCAATATGGCAACTATGCGGTTAACCTCAATCGCTATTTCAGGGAACGTAACCCAAGCAGTGGGGGTGTCTTCCAAAATGTACTGAACAGATGGCAGCAGCCCGGAGATAATACAGACGTACCGCGCTTGACCTCGGAAGGGCTTAACTATACGATTGATGCCAATAGCCGTTATCTCGAAGATGCCTCTTTCTTAAAATTGAGACAACTGTCTTTTGGCTATAAATTGCCGAAAGAACTGGTAGAGCGGGCCAGGCTGACTGCAGCACGTGTTTATTTTGTGGGATCAAACCTCTTTGTCTGGAGCAAATACACTGGCGATCCCGAATCGAATGTAACCAGCAATCCAAATGCACAGGGGATAGGCTCTTTTGGAACGCCGCCACAGCCCCGTACCTTTCAGCTTGGTTTAAATGTCACCCTATAAACTTAATCCTCATATCAAAAGCTCATGAAAAAATTGTTATATTTCCTTTGTCCTCTTCTTGTCTTTCAGCTGAGTAGCTGCAGCTCTTTTTTGGAGGTGGAGCCTAAAAATTCAGTCTCTGATGAGGTGACCATCGTCGATGCGAGTTCGGCAGCAACTGCTGTCCGTGGCATCTATTCTGCTCTTCGATCCAACGATTACTACGGCTATAGCTTTCAGTTGCTGGGATTCTTTTCGGCAGACAATATTGTGTATCGGGGTAGTCAGACCGTTCATCAGACCTTGACCAATCATACGGTCAAATCCGATCTGGCCGTGCTGGCTACTGCCTGGAATCAGATCTATGCCACCATTAACCGCACCAATCATGTCATTACAAAAGTGCCCAATCTGGCGCTGACGACCACATTTACAGAAGCTTACCGGAACCAGCTGGTCGGGGAGGCCTATTTTGTCCGTGCGCTTGCTTATTTTGATCTTGCCAGGACCTGGGGCGGTGTACAGATCGTTCTGCAGCCGACGGTTTCAGCCAGCAGCCTGCCGCAGGTAAAAAGGAGCTCATTGGCCGATACATATGCACAGGTGCTGCAGGATCTGCAAAAAGCAGAGCAGCTGCTACCCAATGAGACAAACCGTATCCGGGCGACCAAGAAAACAGCCCGGGCATTGTTGGCCAGGTTTTATCTCTATCAAAAGAACTGGTCGGAAGCCATCAAATACGCAACGTATATTCTTGATGATAACAGCAATTACAGCTTGGTGACTCCCTATCGTTCGTTTTACGCAAACAATACATCCAACACAAAAGAATCGGTGTTCGAGCTGGTTTACGATATCAACAATACCAGCGGCCAGGCTAGTCAGTGGCTGTCGGGTAGTAATGGAGGGACAGCCTGGATCAGGCCTTCGCAGGATATTTATGACCTGCTGATAGATCCGGCTGTCGGTGGCGACCGGTCAGCACTGGTATCTAAAACATCCTCATCAACAGATCCCAATATCCTGATCGGAAACCTCTATTATCGGACCGACCGGACAGACCCTGTCTTTTTGATCCGGACAGCTGAACTGTATCTAATCCGTGCCGAGGCGCTCGCGCAGCGTAATGGTCCCGGCGATCTGATTGCTAGCTTAGCCGATTTAAATGCTATACGTGTCCGCGCTGGAGTTAAACCTGTACAAGGGCTTGGGGCAACCGACCTGCTGCAGGCAATTGAGCAGGAGAATCGGGTAGAATTTGCCCTGGAAAACCATCGCTGGTATGATCTTTTGCGAACAGGCCGTGCGCAGCAAGTGCTCAATATTTCCTCTGTCAACAGGTTATTGCTTCCGATCCCTTACGCGCAGGTTTCCATCGATCCGGACCTGCAGCAAAATCCGGGTTTGGATTAATCGGATCAATTCCGTGTTTTTTCTATTAAAATGTATTGAAATGACAATATTAACAGAACCTCATTTTTTTCAGCGTCACCGCTCGAATATACTATATATAGGCTTGATCTTTTTCCTGGTGCTCAGTATCCCTTATGACCCCAATCTTTTCAAAGATACTTCGTTTGGAAATTTGCTGTCGCTGGAAAACTGGTTTGCGCTGGCAACCTATCGCAGCTCTTTTATTCCTGAAAGTCCATTCGTGGGTACAGATGTGCGCGGTTATTACAATTGGGCTATTGCGCTTGGACTGGCCCTGCTACTTTTTCTGATCTTTGGGCGCAAACTCAAGCAGGCGGTTCGTGCCGATGATGAAACAGTCTTTTACTGGCTCCGTGTGCTGCTACGCTATCGCCTGGCACTGGCGATCATCTATATCGGACTGGTCAAAATTATTCCGATACAACTGCCCGAACCAACCATCAGCGAACTGCATACGGAATACGGTGACCTGCTACTCTGGAAGCTTTATTACCTAACCAATGGTATTGCTACGGCCGGCTATCTGCCGGTTATTGGTGCGCTTGAGATTCTGGGCGGTCTATTTTTGCTGAACCGTCGCACTGCAGTAATTGGTTCGGGGCTTCTGATTGCGGTGCTACTCAATGTGGTCATCGTCAACTATGTATACGAGATCGGTGAGCAAGTGTACAGCTCTTTTCTATTGTTGTTGGCAATTGTCATTTTTTCCTACGACTGGCCCCGTTTTTACAGGCTGTTGATCAGAAAGACAGCAACGATCCCTGACGGATTCTGGCCGGTATATGGCCCAAGGGTCGCTGCTGTGCGTCCCTATCTGCAAGTGCTGTTCTTGGTGCTGATTGCGGTATTTAGCGTGCAGGCTTATTTGAGCTGGAAGAATTCCAATTATCCATTTCCAGAAGAGAAAGGGCTCGATGACGCTGCCGGAGTATACAACGTGAAAGATTTTGTATGGAAAGGAGATACACTGGCGTATTCGCTAACAGATAGCATACGTTGGAAAGATGTGGTTTTTGAAAAATGGAACACCATCAGTATTCGTGGAAATCGTCCTGTCAAGGTCGACAGCCTCAGACCACGTATCGCCTTCAACAGGGAGCGCAACTATGAATACCTAGGCAACGGAGGTCGTGAATTTTTCGGGTACAGCCAAAAAAAGGGTGCTGAAAAGGAACAGACGGCTATTAAACTTAGGGGGAAGGTCAATCGGGGCCACACATTTTCCTTTGTCCTCCGCCGGCCGGATAAGCGGACCCTGCTGCTTGATGGAGTTAATCAGCTAGGCGACTCCCTGCATGTGCGGCTTGAAAAGGTAAACAAGAAATATCTACTGCACGAGGGGCGCAGAAAACCGATCCGTATTTATTAACCATTCAAATGTAGCGAAAACTTATGGCAACGATACAACAACTGGAGGGAGCGTATAGCAAAGAAGTACGCACATCCAACAAAGACCAGGACTGGAAGTACTGGGAGAAGGTGGGATTTAGATTTACCTTTATTTTCTTTATACTTATGGTCGTACCCCTAGACTGGGAATGGTACGAAAAAGTTTTTAAACCCGATTCATTATATGATTTTATGGCTTCTATCGCGGGTGGGTCGCGTACCGGTTGGATAGAAATTGATACCGAGAGCGGTAAGTGGGGATTTGCATCCTATACCTCCTGGTGGCTGAATGGTCTGATCGCGGTACTTGGTGCTTCCATTTGGACCATATTGGCACGAAACAGCAAGGTGAAACAATACGATGCGTTATATTATTGGTTACGGGTGCTAGTACGCTACCGTATTGCGCTGGGTTTGATTGTATTTGGATTTATCAAATTTTTTCCGATGCAAATGCCATTTCCATCACTGGCCAATTTAAATACCGACCTCGGGGAATATGCTCCCTTTAAATTGTACTGGCAGATTGTGGGGGTATCTTATAAATACGAGATTTTTCTGGGTTTTCTGGAGATTGCTGCCGGAAGCTTGCTTTTCTTTCGACCAACGGTGGTCGTAGGCGCCATTATCAACGCCGGCGTTCTTTTTAATATTGCTCATGCCAATATTGCTTATGATGGCGCTGTACATGTTTACAGTTCATATTTCGTGTTGCTTTCCCTATTTCTGCTGCTACAATACCTGCCTGCAATCTGGAAACTCTTTATCCTGCGTGAACCTGTCAGTGCCTATTATTATGTGCCGGGATTTCTGAAAAAGTGGAACAAGCCCCTGTACTTTGGGGCCAAAGCAACGATTGTTGTGCTCTTCCTATTTGTATATGGTTATTATCGATATGAACGATTTTATGACGAAGGCCGTCTTAAGGAGCCTGTGCTGCCGGGCCTGACGCATGCTGCCGGACATTATGAGGTTTCAAGTTTTCTGTTGAATGGAAAGTCACAGCCGTACTCACCTGCGGATTCGGTACGCTGGCACGAGGCATTTTTTGAGCGTTATTCGACTTTGGTCTATAAGGTTAATAAAGCCAATGCTATTGATCTCGGTAATGGAACGCCGGCCTTGAATGATGTACTCAAAACCTATGAATTTACGGGCCGGGCCGGGGGAAAGAGCTACTTGTACTACGAAATAGACTCGGTAGACCATACGCTGTATCTCATCGATAAAAATCAAAAATTCAGCAAGGAACAGCGGAAGCAATTGGATGAAAAAATGGATGTCGGCCTGAAAGCCCTTTACGGGAAAGCAAAGGGCGATAGCCTGCATATCCTGAAATGGGCGTACGAACGGCCAACTGCCGAACAGATCAAGCTAAAAGGGCTAGATGCCAGTGGTAACAACCTTGAAATTACCCTTGACCGTGTCAAGGAATCTTATCTCGCAGGTAAGGAATGGTATATGAAAAATACACTCTTTACCTATTAATTGTCTTAAAAATACGTGTTATTATGAATAGAAGATTATTTATCCACCGCTCTGCTATCCTATTAACGCTAGCTTCCGCGGGACAGAGCGTATCCTGCTTTGGAAATACCGCCGAAAATGTGGCCGGCTACAGCATTAAACAGTTTGAAGATGAAGGCTTGGCCCACTTTTCTTACGCCATATTAGCCGACCGGAAAATTGTCCTTGTCGATCCTGCACGCGATCCGCGGCCTTATTACGCCTATGCAAAGGAGCAAGGAGCGAAAATTGTAGCCGTGGTGGAGACCCACCCTCATGCCGATTTCGTGAGTTCCCATTTGGAAATCCATCGGGATCAGGATGCCACTATTTATGTGAGTAAACTGGTAAGGGCAGCCTATCCGCATCAGACTTTTGACGACGGCAATACCCTGAAGATTTCGGATCGAGTGGTATTGCATGCGATCAATACGCCAGGACATTCTCCCGATAGTATTTCTGTGCTGCTGAAAGCGGATGGCCGTGATGCTGCTATCTTTTCGGGGGATGCGGTATTGATCGGCGGCGTGGGCCGGCCCGATCTGCGGGAATATTCGGGCGAGCAAGCTACGCAGCGCGAAAAGCTGGCCCATCAGCTCTACCATACCGTGCAGGATGTTTACGCTAAACTGGCTGATCAGGTGGTATTGTATCCCGCGCATGGTGCGGGCTCTCTCTGTGGGAATGCCCTCAAAGGAGCTAAGCAAAGTACTATAGGCGCCGAAAGAACGCAAAATTTTGCTTTTCAGCAGCAGTCGGAAGAGGCTTTTGTGCGACAGATTCTGAATGACCAGCCAGCTATACCAGCTTACTTTCCATACAATGTGGAATTGAATCGCAAAGGTGCCGCACCATTATTGACTTCACTGGCGGCCATTCCATTGATTGGGGCTGCTGAGGTATCTGTTTCATCCGCAACGCTAGTCGATACACGTTCGGCAGCAGCATTCAGGCAGTCCCATTTTCCAGGGGCCATCAATATCCCCGAACGAAGTAAATCCGAATCTTGGATAGGGACACTTATCGACCCCAAAGGCAGTTTCTATCTATTGGTCGATACCAAAGAACAGGCAAGGCTGCAGCTTGAAAAGATTGCTAAAATAGGCTATGAGCAGTTTGTTAAAGCTGTTGTGCTCTTTGGTGACTTTGCTGCGCAGCATTCGGAAGACTTTGATCAGGCTGCTTTCGACCGTTCGCCGCAGGAGTATTTTATTGTCGATGTGCGTACAGCAGAGGAAGCCAAGGAGGGCCCCGTATTCAGCGGAGCGCATAATATTCCTCTGGCGGAATTAAAACAGCATATTTCGGAGCTACCCCTAGATAAGACCATTGTCGTTCATTGCGCTTCGGGCTATCGTTCGGCCATAGCCAGCAGCCTAATTCATGAATCGGCTCCAAAAGCCCATGTATGGGATGTTGGCGAACATATCAAAGCGTATAAGTCAGCCGTGAATTAACAAGAATATATCAGTATTAAAGCCCAATACGAGATGAAAGATTTAAAATTAATAGCAAGTATGCTTTTGGCGATCTGCCTGCTGCTCAATATCACAAACTGTCAATCCAGACAGGATACAAAGGAGGTTGTAAAAAATAGTCAGGTGTCGATAAAGAAAGAAGAAGCCCTCCGTTTTAAGCAGGAACTAGAAAGCCTGAATAAGACCAATAAAGTACCGGTACAGATTCCGGATAATGCACGCATTGTCTATGCGACCGAACAGGATGTACTGGAGATTGAAAATGGAATTGTCCTTTTTGGCTGGCCGAGCTGTCCCTGGTTCCGCAATGCCATAACACCTTTGCTGGAATTTGCACAGGAGGAAAAGGCGACGATTTATTACCTCAATATTCACGATATCCGGGATCTGAAGGAGAAGGACAAGGCGGGTAAAGTCATCACGACCAAAGCTGGGAGTCCAGGCTATGAGGCCATTCTGGCCAAATTTCATAACATCTTGAATCCTTATACAGCAGTTGGCATTGATTCCATCAAACGGATATCTTCACCGACCGTACTGTTTATCGAAAAAGGGAAAGGAGTTCACAAGGTTGTTTCCACCGTGGTGTCGCAGATAGATCCAAAAATAAAATTGGATAGCACGCAACGTCAGGAACTTAAGCAGCGCTACCGCGAATATTTTACCGATGAACGGGCGATATAAGTCTTTTGCATCCGATCTTTAAAGCCTGAATAAAAGCGCAGTTAACAGATGGGGGCTCCACAGGAATGGTGCTGTGGAGGCGTATAAAATTATATGAATAGAGTATAAAGCTAAACTAAATAGATATGCTATGAAAAAAATAATCAATCTTGGACTTTTGGCATTTGTTTTAACGACATTTACAATCGCTTGCGGATCGGCGGGCAAGAAAAAAGAAGCCGGCAAAGAACAATCGGACTCCACTTCATCGACGGGTTCAAAAAAGGAACAGCCCAATACAGGTTGTGACTAAGAATGATAAAAATCCAGTATATGCGAAAATTTGATGCAATTATTATTGGTTCGGGACCAAATGGTCTGGCTGCAGCGATTACCTTTCAGCAACAGGGGCTAAGTACCCTGCTACTGGAAGGTGCCGATACGATCGGCGGCGGCATGCGCACAAAAGAACTTACGCTCCCGGGTTTCCAGCACGATGTCTGTTCGGCGATCCATCCGATGGCCATGGCTTCGCCATTTTTCAGAAATCTGCCTCTGGAGGCCTTTGGACTATCTTTTGTTAAGCCCCGTTATGCAGCGGCGCATCCGCTGGAAGATAAGGAGTCCGCGATACTCTATCACAGCCTTACCGAAACAGAGCGGGGACTAGGAGCTGATGGAGGGCGTTACCGTAAGCTGGTCGAAAAGGTCGTTGCCCATTGGGATGAGCTTGCCCTCGATATAATGGGGCCATTATCCTTTCCGAAACACCCCCTAACGTTGGCTTCGTTTGGGCTTGATGCCCTGCAGCCTGCGAGCTGGACGGTGGGGCGCTTTGCTACTGAGCAGGCGAAAGCACTGTGGGCGGGCATGGCAGCACATGGTATTCAGCCCCTGACAAACTGGACGACTTCGGCGATTGCGATCGTGCTGTCTGCCGTGGGCAATAAGTACGGCTGGCAGATTCCTGTGGGGGGCTCGCAATCCATTGCAAATGCACTGCTGCGGTATTATCAATCATTGGGCGGGGAGGTGCAAACGGGCTGTTGGGTCGAGGATGTGCGCGATCTGCCTTATCATAAAGTGCTTTTCTGTGATATGACCCCAAGGCAGCTGTTGCAGCTGAAAGGAATAGCGCTTGGGGGGCGGTACCGCAAAAGGCTGGAGGGCTACAGACAGGGAATGGGAGTGTTTAAAGTTGACTGGGCCTTGTCCGAGATAACGCCGTTTAAGGACTTGCGTTGTCAGCAAGCAGCGACTGTACATCTGGGAAATACCTATGCGGAGATTGCAGAAAGCGAGCGTTTGAGTCATCTGGGAAAACAGGTCGACAAGCCATTTGTTTTGTTTGCACAGCAAAGTGCATTCGATCCGCGACGCGCACCCGAAGGCAAACACACAGGCTGGGCATACTGCCATGTGCCTAATGGAAGTGATATCGATTATACCGAGGCTATTGAAAATCAGGTTGAGCGATTTGCGCCCGGATTTAAAGATACTATTTTAGCAAAACACAGCTTTTCGCCAGCGAAGCTGGAAGCCTATAATCCCAATTACATTGGCGGGGATATCAATGGCGGAATTATGGATATTACGCAGTTGTACAGCCGCCCTGTACTGGCCTTAAATCCATACCGTACTTCGATAGACCATATTTACCTCTGTTCGTCGTCTACGCCTCCGGGCGGCGGCGTGCACGGCATGTGCGGTTATCATGCTGCACGGACAGCACTCAGCGAGCACTTTGGTTTGCGGCTATAGGAGCTGTGGATTTAATATGATGCTACCATCAGTTTTAAGAAATTTAACAAAAATATTTACGAATTATTCGTAGATTTAATTCGTGAATTAAATCTAAATAGAACCGATGAAATATAGCCATGCTTTAAATACAGTTATCTGTCTTCTATGTCTGTGGTCCATGCCGCTTTATGCACAAGACCTAATGGGTATTTTAAAAAAATCCAGCTCAGTGCTAGACCAAAAAGAGGTGATAAATTATCATTACAGTCTGGAGATAAATTACGCTTCGGAGGATTATAAATATACCTTTGACGGTAATACCTATTTGGATTTTCGAAAAAAAGACAATCCTCTGGGGCTAAATTTTCAATTCGATAATCCTCAGCGCAAGATTGTGTATAATGGGGCGGAGTCTTTCGAGCTTAATCTTCTTGATAAAACGAGTGTGGTAAAACGCCATCCCCAAAAGAGTGAGCTGGGGCGTTTTACCTTTTTGAATAGCGGTCTACTGACCTGGAAAAACGTACTGCCAACTATTATTTCCTCGGCTGATATTCAGAAGATTTTTGTTAAAAGTCCGCACCCATTTTGCTATGCTATACGGATAGAAATGGGGCAGCGTGTAATTGATAATTTGGGCAATGTGACGCCAATAACTGCAAAAAGAAATATAAGCTATACGATTCTCCTGGATAAAAAGAGCTTTCTTCCGATCGAAATTCTTCAGGAAAATGATGTAGCCGTGAATGATTATGTCAGAACAAAATTTAGTTACGTTGATTTAAGTAAGGGGCCGGCTGAGCATTCCTGGTATTATTCGAGTTATCCCGAATATAAAGTAAAGGAGCCAAAAGTGCGTGTTTCATTGAAGACAGGGAAGATCGTTCCGCGATGGCAGCTACCGTTAATTTCAGGTTCTGGATCAATCACGCTCGATTCGCTTAAAGGCAATTATGTATTGCTGGAATTCTGGATTAAGAACTGTGGTTATTGTATTGAAGCAGTTCCGCTTCTGAATGAAGTGCATCGGAGCTATGTGGATAAGGGATTAAAGATAGTTGCGATAAATACTGCCGACCGTGAATCGGACATACAAAGTTTCCTTCGTCGAAATAAGCCGAACTATCCCAATGTATGGGACAAGGATGGTAAAATAGGAGAGCTGTATGGGGTTAGTGGATACCCGCAAGCTTTTCTTTTAGACAAAGAAGGGCAACTGTTGTTCCAGGGCGCGGTAAATTCTGCTGAATTGCAAGCTGCACTAACCCAGGCGCTACGCAAATAAATGATGTTGCTATGGTGTATTTTTGTTTTTTGATACCGGCGTTTAGGAAAAAATAAAATTCCGGGGTGCGTATTTATTTTCGGCAGCATTTTTGCTGAGTAGAGAGCTACGAAAACACCCCAAATAATATGTTTCATTAGGCCAAGAGATTTCTTGGCCTTTTGTATTTGCTTTTTCCGTTGTCTAAGTATGTTGCTCGGGGTTTTTTTCTAGTATATCTGCATCGTTAACGATCTGATAGTTTCAGTTGAACCGGTCCAATAACACACAAGTATAAAATTCTGTACTTTTCATTTGCCACATCGTTTATTTGCACTTGTGAAAATAAAGGGGATTGGCTGGAGTCTTTATTTGGATGCCAAAACTTAAAGATGGGCTCGGGGCAGTCTTGCCGAATACGATGCGAAGTTCATTCGGATTTTTGGGCTGTTCTTTGTTTAATTATGGGTTTATTTGTTTATTGGTAAACTGCTAATTTATATTGAATTATATTTCTTTATATACTTGTTTCGTGTCAGTTTGGCAGATCCTATTGAGAGATGAACATGAGCGGTGAAGGGTACTGAGATTGCAGAAAAAGGAGGTGCTAGATATAGACCGTTCCGGCACAGCAACTATGAGCTGTACAGCAAATAAAAGATAGTCTTGTTGTTTTTGATAAATTTATTAATTGTTTATATACAGTATCTTGTGTTCTTTATATTGATTAAAAGTAGATATTATGTTTTGTGTGATGTGTAATGGTGTCGCGCTTTTATATGATCGATATTCGGCATAAAAGAATCAAAAGATTGTTAAAAAAAATCCATAAATTAGGAGAACTAACAATCTCTTTTATGGACGTAAAATTAATCATAAAGGCTTTCGCACTGTTATCGTTTTGTCTGACTTGCTTTGTCGGGCATGGGCAGGAAAGCAACAATAACAAAAAATTGTGGGCAAAATCCATCCTAAACCAAAAGGCACCCAAGCTGGAGGTAGAGCAATGGCTGTCTGCTGTACCCGACACAAAAGGAAAATTTGTGTTGATTGATTTTTGGGCGACCTGGTGTGGGCCGTGCCGAAAAGTGATTCCTGAAATGAATGAATGGCATAAAAAGTATAACGATAAACTTGTGATCATTGGTGTTTCGGATGAAAAGGCAGAAATTGTTAAAAAAGCCAAGGAAATCAAAATTGACTATTTCTCGGCAATCGACACGAAAGCCCGTTTGAAAAAACAGCTTGAAGTGCAGGGGATTCCACATTGTATTTTATTGGATCCTGATGGCATTGTGCGCTGGGAGGGTTTTCCCACCTTAGAGGGGCATGAGCTAACCGATGATGTTGTTGCTGATATCATCAGAAAGTATTCCAGGAAACGTGGGAGATTTAAAGATAGCACTCCATATTTTCTGCGGCAGGAAGAAGTAATGTTGGCTGGACTGTAAAAGTTTTCAATATCTCTAATTGATAAATAGTGCGATTTTGGCAGGACTTCGGTATTGAATGGAAAAAAAAAGTGTAACGGTTACCCGTTACACTCTGCAAGAAGATGCAGCTGCATCTTCTTGTGTGTTTACTTAATTATGCGATACGTACATTAACTGCGTTAATGCCTTTTTTTCCGTTTTCTACATCAAATGTTACACTGTCATTCTCACGTACTTCATTGATCAAACCTGATACGTGTACGAAAATGTCATCACCACCACCGGCTGGTGTAATAAAACCAAAGCCCTTGGTTTGGTTAAAGAATTTTACTGTTCCTTCTTGCATTGTATTCTATATTATATTAAAGTATTCAATAGTAAATAATTATAATGAAATTGCAATCATTATAACATTCAATCGATTTGTTGACAAGAAATGATGTTTGTAATTTAATGGGCTTGGGTTTATTCAAGTTCAAAAAGGGTACAGCACCTATTATTTGATAACAAAAGTAGCTTCTGAAAATGCGAAAACTGAGTCGAAAAGAATGACTTGACAAATTCAGATAAGCAAAGGCGGAGCCGATTATTGATCAAATGTAATTATAAATTATTGATTTATAAAGTGTTTTGGTATATTTATTTATAATAAATATGCAATAACCTATTAAGCAGGGTTAAAACGCGTTTTACAGCCATGAAATATTCATTAAAATTAACCTTAAATACGATAAGTGAAAGCATTGATGTTCATGCCGGCACCTACAGATGCGAATAAGATAATGTCACCCTCGCTTAATGATTGGTTATCGATTTTTCCATGTACCATAAGATCATAAAGCGTTGGAATAGTTGCTACACTGCTATTTCCTAGCGTATGTATAGTCATGGGCATGACGTCAGCAGGAGGAGTCTTGCCATAAAGTGCATAGAATCTCATTAAAATAGCTTCGTCCATTTTCTCATTGGCTTGGTGGATCAGGATCTTTTTGATTGCAGAAACATCAATATTGGCCTTTTCAAGACAAGACTGCATAGCCAGAGGAACCTTATTAAGAGCAAATTCATAGATTTTGCGTCCTTTCATTTTGATATATCGAGTAGCAGGATCTTCCTTGTGGTGATAAGAGCTGCCGAAATTAAGATAATCGGCTTCATCCAACGCATATGTTGCGCTCTCAAAAGAGAGTAATCCGCGGTTTTCCGTTGTTGCTTCGACGATTACAGCACCAGCACCGTCTGCGTAGATCATCGAATCTCTATCGTAGGGATCTACCACACGTGACAGCGTTTCTGCGCCGATGACCAAACATCGGGTTGCCATGCCCGATTTAATAAAAGCATTGGCCTGCAATATTCCCTCATTCCAACCGGGACAGCCAAACAGGAGGTCATAAGCCACACATTTTGGATTACGGATTGCTAATTTTTTCTTTACCCTTGTCGCTAGGCTAGGTACGGTGTCCGATTGGATTTTGCCGTATTGAACATCACCATAATTATGGGCAACAATAATGTAATTCAATGTCTCTGGGTCAATACCGGCATCTTCAATGGCGCGCGCTCCAGCCAAGAAAGCTAGGTCTGATGCGACTTGATCACGATCGGCATAGCGGCGTTCCTCAATTCCGGTGATCGCTTTGAATTTCTCAATGACAGAAGCCGACTGGCCAAATGGAGATCCGCTCTCATCCAAAAAAGAATGTTCTTTAAAAAATGTATTGGCGATCTTATTGTTTGGAATATAACTGCCAGAACCGGTAATTCTTATGTTTATCATTGTTTCTTTGTACCTAATGTGTTTAAATGTATTTCGACGATCATCCCCTTATGCTATGCTGATTCCTTCTGGTCGTATACATTCACATTTCTGGCGGCTTGTTTCCTTCTCAGCTTTAATATACCAAATATTATCGGAATAGTACTAATTTTCTTTTTCGCACCAATCTAAAAGTGGCTTGTATAAGCTCTGAATATCTTTACTGGTATTGTCTTTATAGAGACGGAATAATTCGGCATTAAATTCATCCGCTTTGGGAAACCCCTTCTTATTGACCATCATATCGTTTACGTTTTCGACAATCTGCCCAAAAAGATCATGGTCTTCCCCAAACTTGTCGTAACAGTACAAGATGAAAAGTCCCCAGGTTAAATATTCATCGAACACGTTGACCGGACTTGGGTAATGGACGGTACTTTTGTTTTCCGCATCTATCCATATTTCCCGATTATTGAATATCCTATCAATTTGTTTTTTATTTTTTTCACTGAGTGGACCTACATAATTATGGTCAATTTCTGTGAAAATAATGCGGGTATTGATTGCTTTTTTAAACTTTGGGCTCCAGGATTCATCGTCGTGGAGGGTTGGTAGAAAAAGTAATATTTCTTTGAATCCTCTGTATTTGAAGGTGTGGGTCGCATTCATCCCTGCAATCAAGGGGGAGGTCAATACGCGATAGCTGTTGATTTTATAATCGAATCTTTTTTCTAACCACTCTTTTTGTTCAGCAATGGAAGCATATTCCGCGTAGGCTGTGCGAAGGCTATCATAGAAAGCCTGATGCTGTTTGTAGAATGCCCGGTATCCAGTTTGTCTGGCAAATTCCTCCAGTTCTTTTTTGTACCCTGGGATAGGGTTTGATTTGATCTGGTAAGTTCCAACACCTTTTGCCGGAAAAATGTAAATATTAGTAGGTACTAATTCCTCATTTTTGAATCTAAAGCCATACACATTTGCTGCCAAAAGAAAATAGTTGTTTAGATTTTCCCGCAACTGCTGATCAAATTTCTTGACGATAGGTAGGTTGGAAAAAGGGGCGAAATGTTTGTTGACTTCCTCAAAATAGGCAGTGTTTTGCTTGGTCATGTTCGGGTTTTCCTTTCCAAACGCTGTCATCGCAAAGATAATATACACGAGTTCCTGCGCCTCATTGATTTCAACGGTCGTCTTGCCGTCATTTTGTGCGATATATGCTTTGCTAAAATCCACGTCCTTTTGTTGACAAAAGGCGATATTTACAGTTAAAACAAAGCTGGTCAATGTTAAAAAGATATTTCTTTTCATTGTATTGTTGTTTTCACATGATTATTGATTTGATACGATCATGTCACTATGCTGTTGCGGTCACCACCTTGTATCGGAGCGAATAATTTCATTCTATAATAAAATATTCACGAATGCAATTATAGGGAGATTTCTGCTTGTTTTATAATTAAAATTTCAGCTGTATGGGCCTTCTAGCATCAAGGTGCTCAATTGTAGTTTGAATAGTACCCATCGAATTTGTTTATCCAATATTGATATTAACTTAATATTTAGTAAATCTAGCGCCTTTATTTTTGGCAGTGCAATGGAACACATTCAGCCTATCAAATCTTCCAATCAGAAAAGTTTTAATATTGTCTACGAAAAATATCATCGTCAGATCTACGGTTTCGTACAGAAGCGCACGCAATCTGATTACATTGCACAAGAAGTTACCCAATTGACCTTTATCAAACTGTGGAACCAACGGGAAAAGCTCGATGAAGAGCTAAATATCCTGGTGCAGTTATTTGGTATGGCAAGGCAGGTCATGATAGATCTTCTGCGCAAGGAAGCTACACGTTTCAAATATGAGGGCCAAACGGCAGCTACCCCTTTTACAGATAGTCTAATTCGTGCGATAGAAAATAAGGACCTTTTACGAATGATGGAAAAAGATATCCAAAATATGCCAGCCATGCGCCGAAAGGTTTTTGAACTGAGCCGCAAAGAAGGACTTTCCCACAAAGAGATAGCGGCACATTTTTCTATTTCTACAAAAACAGTGGAACAGCATATCAGTAAGGCGCTTCTTCGACTCAAACAGCACCTTTATTCGATTATGCTGTAAGTACTCTATGTTAAGGATCAGGTTCTATTGTTAAATAATTATTAAGTAGTAAGGGATGTCGTGCTGGCCTGCGTAATAGGAGTATGAAGCATGATAAAAAGAACAATCAGATCCGTAAGACGATCTGGAAAATGCCTTTTTTGGTCGACGAACTGTTTAAGGATGAAGACTGGAAAAAATATGAAGCTACCGATCTAGCGAAAAAAGTCCCTAGCGAAGAGATGAAACTGCTGGTCCAAACCGCAATTGAGGACCAAGAGGAGCGCCGTGATCGCAAGGTACTTCTTAAATATAAAACCATTCGATATCTACGTTATACCGCGGCGGCAGCGGTTCTCTTCTTCTTTTCCTTCCATTTTATCAGCTGGTGGACAAAAGACGAGTTGTTGCCGTCAGTCCGTAAAGTAGCTGTTGTGGCAAAGCCTACAGCTTTAAAAGATACGAGCTGGACAGTGATCGAAAATAAACACAGACAAAGTGTGCTGCTCGATCTGCCTGATGGGTCTCATGTTCGTTTATTTGGGCAGAGTCACATTCGTTATGTGAAGGATTTTACTGAAAATGCCCGCGATATTGAACTCGTCGGTAGAGCTTACTTTGATGTAGCGTCTGATCCTAAGCGTCCTTTTTCGGTGCTTGCCGCTGGGATTAAAACAACTGCTCTCGGTACCTCTTTTACCATCAGCACCATGTCAAGGACTCAAGTCTTTACTGTCGCACTGCATACGGGTAAGGTGCTTGTATCCTCATTGAAAAATAGTTTTAAGCAAGTTTTTCTGAATGGTCCAGGCCAAAAGCTGCGTGTGGATAGATTGGGATTGACCCAAGTGGATAGACCCGCTAAGGACGTCATAGCGAAAACGTCGGATTTGGCTTCGGCTGACTTATTAAATTTGAAAAATACACCTATGCCTGCTGTACTCCGTGCTTTGGAGACCGCATTTAAGCATCATATCCATATTGGTGATCAAAATATAGCCGAGATTCATTATACGGGTGAAATTGATGTGCGCAAAGACAATCTGAAAGATATCCTGACAACAATCTGCTTAATCAATGAACTGCGCTATATCGTGAATGAGGATGGCAGTTATACCCTTTACAAACAAGAAAATACCATTACCGAACATCTAAACAACTAACAAATATGCTTAGAAAAACAAATCCACAAAAGAAGAACCTGCTTATTTTTGCTTTGCTCGCCGCCGGACTTAGCCATGTATATGCACAGCAGCAACAGGTGAAGGGAGCTGTACAAAATGAAAAGGGGGAGTTTCTCCCTGGTGTCAGCGTGAAGGCAATTCAGGTCAACGGTAGCCAGAGTGTAACCACAAGTACAAATAGTCAGGGTTTATTCCATTTTCAAAATCTAGTTGAGCGGGCTGGTTATAAATTTGTGTTTTCAGCTGTAGGTTTTCAGTCCGATACACTATCAGGTTACGTCGTCGAAGCAAGAAAACCCTTGTCGCTAAGCGTTAAGCTTCAGCAGAGTTCGGTTAAACTGGACGAAGTTGTCATCGGTTACGGTCGCGTATCAAGAAAAGATGTGACAAGCTCGATCACGACAGTTAAAGCCGAAGACGCCAATGTAGGGGTATTTACTTCACCTGCGCAGATGCTGCAGGGTAAAGTTGCGGGCCTAACGATTTCGACCAATAACAGTAATCCCAATGCCACGCCTTCTATCAGTCTAAGAGGGGCATCAACATTGCGTAGTGGTGAGGCCATGGAGCCTTACTATGTGATCGATGGGGTGCCCGGAGCTTCCCTGGCATTGGTGGCCCCAGATGACATTGCATCCATTGACGTGCTTCGAGACGCCTCAGCAACTGCTATTTATGGTTCCAAAGCCGCTAACGGTGTTATTATCGTCACAACAAAGCGCGGGAAATCAGGGCAAACGAGCATCAATTACAACGGCTATTTGGCGATCGACAAGGTTGCTAAGCATTATAAGATGATGAATGCAGCGCAATATCGATCCTATGTCAATGACAATGGCTTTTCAATGGAACCAACTGACGACTTAGGCGCAGATACCAACTGGGAGCGTGCCGTGGAGCGAACAGGGGTATCCAACAATCATAATATTTCTATTCTCGGGGGTGGCGACCAAACTCAGTACAGTATTAGCCTCAATACCATAAAAAATAATGGAGTCATCAAAGGCACTGATTTGGGGCGCCAAATCGCCCGTGCATTTTTGCAGACAAAGGCGCTCAACAACCGCCTGACAGCTTCATTCAATATCAATGCCAGTATCACCAAACAACATGACGTACTTGCCTTAAATGACGGACTCAGTGTATATGATGCCATGTATTATTATTTGCCTGTGTCACCGATCAAAAATACCGATGGGTCATGGTTTGAAAAATCAGACCGCTCACAGTATGCTAATCCGCTTTCACTGATTGAAGAAAATACAAATTTCTCCAAGAATAAAGTCATTCAGGCACATGCCAAGTTGGGCTATGAAATCCTCAATGGACTGACATATAACATTGACCTATCTCTACAGAACAGACAGTTCAACAATGCACAATACTATTCAAGTTTGTCAATGGCAGCCCGCAATCAAAACGGCAAGTCCATTCGTGCTGCAGTGGAAGACGAACGCAAGGTGATGGAAATGAACTTAAGTTATGAAAAGACATTTGCTGGAAAACATAAGTTTTCTGCGCTGGCCGGTTACTCCTGGGAGGAAAATAATAATAACGACGGCTTCCAGTTGACAACGTCGGATTATTACAACGATGATCTAAGTTACTATAACCCGGGAATGGCCAATGTAGTTGACCTACTTGGGTTTGGGAATTATTATTTGTCTACTTTGCGTATGATATCGGTCTATGGTCGTGTAAATTATGCTTACAATAGTAAGTACTTGCTGCAGGCAACTGTAAGACGTGATGGCTCGTCGGCCTTTGGTACGAACAATCGTTGGGCGACTTTCCCTTCTGTTTCTGCGGCATGGAGACTATCTGATGAATCTTTTATCCGCGAAATGGGTATTTTTGACGACCTCAAGCTACGTGCAGGATATGGTGTGAGTGGTAATTCGCTCGGCTTTGACGCCTTTACCGCACAGAGTGTACAAGGGGCATCCTCTAAGTTTTTTGATTATGTAAGTGCGGCTGGCCTAATCAGTCCTTTACGTACGCTGCAGGTACTGCGCAACAGTAATCCTAATCTCAAATGGGAGACGACCAGCATGGTCAATCTCGGAATGGATTTCAGTATTTTAAGCAATCGTCTGACAGGATCGTTGGAAGTATATAAAAAGAAGACAAGCGACCTGATCTATGACTATCAAGTCAGTCAATCAAAGTATATCTATCCGGTCTTGACAGCAAATGTTGGGGAAATTGAAAATCGTGGAATAGAACTGACGATGAATGCGAAAGCGATAGATAAACCGTTTTTTAAATGGAATACGGGACTGGTTTTGTCACACAATACGAACAAGGTTGCCAGTATCGCCAATGAGCAGTTTACCAAGGATTATATTGAGCTTTCGGATCTTGGAGGGGCAGGACAAAGTAATTTATTTCAGCAGCGTTTGACTCCGGGAGCTCCCATAGGACAATTCTATACATGGGAATGGGCGGGGTACAACGATAAGGGTATCTCGATCTTTTACGTTCATGATAGCAAAACCGGTGAGAGAACTGGTGAGACGACAACTACGCCACAGAAGAAAGATCAGGTAGTCACGGGGAGTCCTCAACCCAAGTTGACTCTCGGTTGGAGTAATGATTTGTCTTACAAAGGTCTTTCATTGACCGGAATGTTTCAGGGAAGTTTTGGTCAAAAGATTCTGAACGCCACTCGAGCACGCCATTCGAATGTGGTCGGGAATGCAGGGCAGAAAAATCTCCTTGCCAGCGTGTTGGAGACAGAGCGCATGACGGATATCAATGCTCATTATCTATCAGATCGGTATTTAGAGAACGGAAGTTTTTTGCGGCTAGCTTATGTGACCTTAGCCTACCATATTCCGGTCAAAAATATTCCTGTTAAAAACCTACGTATTTATGCAACGATGAACAATGTATTTGTCTTAACGAAATATAAAGGTATTGATCCGGAGGTAGGGCTTGGCGGACTGACGCCTGGAATCGACAACCGTCAGACTTATCCCCGTACACGTACATTTATGTTTGGACTTAACTTTAATTTATAGCGGACTAGCTATTGGATGAACCTGCCGTTTTCATAAACGTATAGATGCTACTGTGAAAATTGGGTATCTCCGATTAAAGGGGATCATCAACTTAGCGGGTTCATGAGATAAACAAAAAGCATTTATGAATCTAAAGAGATAAATACAAATGAGACATTATTTACATATGAAATCAAAACTTATTATCCGCTTATTTGCGTTGTCGGCCCTGGCCATTTCGCAAGTTTCTTGTACTGACTTGGACGTTGATATAAAATCACAACATACGGAGTTTCCAAACACTGAACGCGCTGCGGAAGCCATTTTGGCTGATGTATATGCTGCCTATCGCGAGGCTTTGGGTCGTGATCATTGGATGATACAGACTTTGTCGGCCGATGAGGCCGTCAGTGTGGCTATTGGTACCGACTACTACGATGGTGGACGTTACCGTGAATTCCATGTGCACAACTGGACTGCGGATAACGGAATGCTACCGAGCATCTGGAACGGGGCATCTACAGGAATCACATTGGCCAATAACGCCATCACGCTATTTGGGGCCGATAAAGAACAGTTTACGGCACCTGCGCGAGCCATCCGTGCTTACTATTATTTTATATTGATGGACAATTTTGGGGCAGTCCCATTGATCACAGGTCCGATCGACGCTGTACCTGCGCGAACGGACCGCGCCGATATCTGCCGTTTTATCGAGTCCGAATTATTGGCTGTAAAAGATTTGCTGCCAACAACAGTTTCGGTAGCAACCTACGGGAAAGCAACGAAGTATATGGCTGAGGCTTTATTGGCCAAACTGTATCTCAACTGGAATGTATACACAACGGCTGATGTCGCCAATTACACACCATCCATGCCAAATGAGAAGTTAAATGCAGTGGTAGCAATGTGTGATTCGATCATTGCTTCAGGTCAGTTTAATTTGACCAGCCATAAGTTTATGGAGAAATTCCGCCCAGACAATGGCTACCAAGTGAAGGATTTTATCTTCGCTGTGCCCTATGACCGCGAAAAACAGCAGGGCATGACCTATGCCAGGTTCTGGATTCACCGCAGTGGACAAAACCAGTTTGCATCATTACCTCAAAGTGTAGGCGGGACGTTTCGCGTATTGCCCACCTTTTTGGACAAGTTTAGTTTAGCAGGCGACGAGCGCAATGCATCTTACATCGGTGGTAAACAATATTATTGGTCAAATTATGTTGAGGACAAAAAACGTCCGTTCATGATCAAGACCTCCAAACGTGGTATAGACCAAGATTATAAAGGTGCTGATGCTGATGTGCAGTTTGACTGGCAGCTTGAAACCACCAGAGAGATTACCTTGCGTCCAGACGGTGCGGCTACGTTGAATGCAGGAAACGACCAGAAGGGCCGTTCTATGGGATACCGTTCCATCAAATTTTATATGGATGTTGCAGTAACGTCGGCCAATCAGCGGAATCAGAGCAATGATGTTCCAGTATTTCGTTATGCGGATATTCTACTGATGAAAGCTGAAGCTATACTTCGTGGTGCCACCGCGACTAATGGTCAGACGCCTCAATCCCTAGTCAATCAGATTCGCTCGTATGTCAATGCTTCGGCACTGACAGTCGCCCCAAGCTTACAGGATGTATTGGATGAGCGTGCACGAGAGTTTGCCGACGAATCCTGGCGTAGAAATGACTTGATCCGTTATGGCAAATTTGAAGATAACTGGGGGTTCCGATCGCTGTACCCGGCTGGCATCAGCGAGAAGTTTCGTCGTATCTTTCCAGTGCCAACAACAGTCTTAAATGTAAACACACACTGGAAGCAGAATCCTGGTTATTAAGAACGATTTATGAAACGCAGAACTTTTATGAAAAACTCCCTGGGTACGGCAATTACAGCCGGCCTAGGCGGATTTTCGCTCAGTAGCTTTGGGTTTGTAAAACCGACCCAATTAGAGAGCGAAGATATACAGCATCTCTTGAAGCCTAAAGATGACTATGATGTTCATTTTATGGCTGTAGGAGATTGGGGACGCAACGGTGCTGATCATCAGCTGGCTGTAGCGCAGCAGATGGGCCAATGGGCCGATCAATATGCAAACGATTTTATTATCTCGACTGGTGATAATTTCTATCCATCGGGCGTTGTCAGTGAACACGATCCCTTGTGGCATTATTCCTTTGAAAATATCTATACAGCATTTTCGCTGCAATGGGACTGGTACCCTATCCTGGGTAATCACGATTATAAATCAGATCCAGATGCGCAGGTTCGCTATAGCGGTATCAGCAGGCGCTGGAAGATGCCTGCGCGTTATTACAGCAAGACATTTGAGCTCAAGGATGGGAAAAAGGTACTGATGGCTTTTATCGATACCAACCCGATGATCCCTGAATTTTACAGCAACAGCGAGTATGGACCACATGTGGCGGGGCAGCAGCCCGAGAAACAGCTGGCCTGGCTGGATCAGCTACTGGGAAATTCGGATGCACATTGGAAAATTGTCATCGGCCATCATCCTTTGTATACGGCAGGACCGCGTACGACGAATTATGATACGCTGGCTGTACGAAAGGTCTTGGAATCTATCTTTGAAAAACGAGGCGTCGATATTTACCTTTCGGGGCATGAACATTCGTTGCAGCATTTGAAAGTAGAAGGCAAGAGGTTTCACCAGTTTATTTCGGGGGCGGGATCCGAGGTGACGTCCGTCAAAACTGGCCTGCCGTATAGTCGTTTTGCGAAAGACCAGTATGGTTTCTTCTATTTTTCGATCAGTGGTTCAGAAGTGCTGTGTCAGGTTATCAGCTATGAGGGGGCAGAGCTGTACCGTACAGTGGTTACAAAAGTATAAAGCAGATTCGTACCTGCTTCGTACTTTATTCGGATACGATACAGATATTGTACAGATGCTGACCAGATTCCGACCAGACCCTGAACAGGAATTATCTGTTCGGTATCTAGTCAATAATTGTTACTAGATTGTCCATTCCCGAAGGTGGTCCGAACACTATACGAAGGCAACCCGAAAACAACAACAGCGCTGCAGGCCCAAAATGTCAGACTAGCCTGCGCTGAAAAAGGGATTGGATCGAAAAGGCAGGATTGAATAGAAGCATTCATCTGAGACTCTTTTTGAGTGTCAGATGAATGCTTCGTTATGTGTGTTAAATAGATATGCTGCAGGACTTAGCTGCGAAAAAGAATACGACGAGCCATACGAGTCCTTTGGCCAGGAAGAAGAGAAATGCTCCGATTCCGGCACGCTTAAGCCATTTTGATTTGTTATCTTTTTGCTCCATTTAAGGAATTAAACACTATTGCTCTTGTTTTAGTTTGCACTGGCAATAGGAGTGAATACTTCGCCGAAGTTATAAAAAGTTTGGTTAGCAATCTCTACTGCGCGATCGTAAGTTGCCGGATCTTCCGAATATTTGTTCAATACAGTCGTAAAACCAGCCCACATGTCACGGCTATTTTCGCCATAACCTTCGAAGAAAGAAGTTCCCTTGGTAACGCCATATTTATTGAGCATCTGCACAATATACGGGCCGCCCATGATTGAACCTTCCAAAACATATAATGATGCAAGTGCTTCCTGTACATTGGCTACCGCTGGAGCGTTTGCTTCTGGAAGGTTGTCTACGTTACCACCCAAAGCTTCGATATCGCTTTTAATGTACGATGAATTACGGCGTTCTGCCAAATCTGGCAATACTTCTGCGGTTACAAAAGGAGCGATGCGATCTTCTACGGCACGGAAATACGCGTAAAAGCCTTTCAGTACTTCTGCATAATCTGCTTCAGAACGAATATTTTTCAATTGGCGCACGATCGTTCCTTCTACGTTTTGGTGAGCTGCGTGCGTTTGCTCTTTGATATGTTGACTTAACATGTTTCTATTTTTATTTATAACGATTCTATACAAAGATTCGTATTTATTTCCACAAATTTATGCTGTTTTCTGCTTTATCATCTATGAAAAATGGTTTTATTTTAACCAAGAGTATGACAAAATTCGGCTGCAATAAGTTTCTTACTTTAATTTGAAATTTGTTTTGAGTAGCAAATTTTCGTTTGCTGGCATCGAAAAATAAGTCACGGATGAAATTGCTTTGATACGTTGGTTTCTGACGATATCTTTTAATGCAGCTGCAAGCCAGGCTTCCTTTGGATCCCCGGGATGGCGGGAGGTTTCGACCGGAGCTAAAGGCAGGTCGACAGGTATGCCATCAAAATAATCCGACCAGCCATCGGCATTTCGGATAAGAAATGAGGCTAGGTAAATATCGAAAGCTCCTACACGTATGGAAAAAAATCCGACGGGTTTGCCAAAGGTCTGCTGACCAATAAGGCGTATCGGAATATAAGGTTTGAAACTGCTGATTAGTAATTCACTTGCCGAAGCTGTACGTTCAGAGACAATACAGGATAACTGCTGCAAAGAATTGAAATGCCCCTTTTTGTTAAAGTAATGCGTATTGGCTTTTTCACTATAATCCACATCAGCCATTGTCGCTGGACGTCCTTTATATCGGACCACTTTGCCATTGGCATCCAGATAGGGTTGTCTAAGGAGTAATGTTGCTTTTCCTTGCTGTACATTCGGATGAAATTGCTCGCTAAACATCACTTTTTTATCCAGTCTGGCCGGGCTAATAAGGTTGGCCAAATATTCGGCCGTTTCCACATAACCGCCACCGTTATGCCGTAGATCGAGAATCAGATGAGTAACTTGCTGTTGTGCGAGTTCGGTCGCAAGTTGATCCAGTTCGGCCTTCACTGTCTGGAGCTCTGGAAAAGAGGGGATGTATACATAAGCAATCCGTTTATTACCTGCGGTCCAGTAAGACAGGTGTGTCGCATACCGATAGGGTGTGGTGGTGCTAGCCATGTGACCGCTACTTTTCTTTTCCTTCCGACGGCGTTCCAGATACGAATATTTGGGCTTATTGGGAATGGTTGACCATTCATAGGGCTTATCATTCTTGCGCAAGGCGTATTGACTGAGTGCAAATAGTTCACGTTCATAAGCAGTTTGTTCAGGATCTATTTGGGCATATTTTCCCCGCGGATCAAAATTGGTATACGAAGGGAGATATTCTTGCCAACGGTATAGCTGCTTTGCATACAGGTAAATAGAATCGAGTATAAGCTCTTTCTTGCTGCCTGTTTTTGGACTAATGAGTTCATCGGGTGGCGTCGCTGTTCTACCGTTATTCTGGCAGGATACGATAACGGCTGTGATAAAAAATAGACCAATTATGTGGCGGAGTAGACTCATTATTTGATGCGCGTTTTATCCTTTGTATTATAACTGATCTGCTAATAATTGTATAATTATCTGAAATTTACACTATTTAACTTTTTTAATTCATATAAAAGCCTAAATTTGTGCCAATTTATTTAATTTTTGATGCCTCCGCTACTGTGGAGTACTCAAATGTCCCAAAGGTATCCCCTTTGGGATTTTTTATTTTAGGGTAATACAGGTCGCTAGACTTTCAAGCTGTACATCATTTAACGCCTGATAATCCCCTTTGATAAACCGATCAAAGGCGGTTTCACCACTGCTGATTGATCTTGAATACGCTGCTATGGCATCCAGCAGTCCTTCGACGGTCATCGTCTGACTCGAGTAAGCCGCCTCATATAAACGAAGATATCCAGGTATAATTTGCAGTTTAGCGGATAAAGCAGTCGTATTTCCGCCCATTTCGATCGGAGAGTTGATGGCTTCGGCAATCTGCTCACGATAAGTCTTTGCGCGACCATCGTGGAAGAGTTTGCCTTCGAGGTGCCAGACATTTTCCATGGAAGGTGTATTGCGGTGATGCAGGGCGATACCATCTGCCGTTGTTTTTTTGTCGATCCAGTAGGTGTCCGGATTATGACATGAAACGCAAGTCTTCATGCCATTACCGGTTCGGGGGTCGAAAAATAAGGCTTTGCCAAGTGCTACAAGCTCGGCCTTATCTTTCGATGGGTTTTCGGGTAAAGCGGCCAGTTCACGTATCTGGATATTGTTGTACCAAGTGGCAGCTGGCCATTGTGCTGCCGATTTACTATATTGTTGGCGTAAGGTTTCCTCCGGCGTAGGGACAACGATTGTCGGTCCCTCTGTTGTAGCCTTACCTTTGCTGCAGCTGTATACAATGATAGCTGCTAATGCCATTACAATAAACTGTTTTGTTTGATTAATGACAAACACGATTAAAATGAGTTGGTGAGGCGTATTAGTTTAGTGTGATATATTGATCACCCTCTGTTAATACTTGACCATTTTTATCCATCAATTTCAGCGTTTTAATCTGATTGCCCTGAATAGCGGTTGGTATTGGCAATGTAACTATTTTTTTAGTGACATCAAATGTTGTATTTGTTATCTTATACGAGTTGTTAAGATTGTCAATTGCTATAAAATGATCGAAATCTGCTTTGAAAAATAGTTCATAAATTTCGGTGCTTTTAATCGGCATGACAAGATTTTCTCCTTTTTTTACCGTGTAAGAATCTATTGTAATTAAACTGTAAATTTCTGGCAATAATACATCAAACGAATCTGTAAAAACTGTATAACGACCGGAAATCACTTTAATTTTGTAAGTGCCAGGCTTTAGGTCATCAGGGCGATTTGTCGATATTGAAAATGCACTCACTTGATTAATAGACAATAAGGTCTCCTTATCATCTTTATCCACAAGATATGCCTTTGTTTGAGTTTCATCAGGTAGAATATTTTCACCTCTTAAGAAAATAGGATTGATACCCGGTAAATTGAGGTAATATTTGTTGTTGAGTAAGTTTAAGCTTACTTGAACTATAGGCTGATTATACTGGAAGATCAATGTGTAATTTTTGCTGGAACCATCTTGTGCCCGTACTGTATAGGTAATTGGTTTGTCAGATTGTAACTGTACTGCAGTGCCTGATGCAGGAGTAATTGTCGCTAATTCCGAAACTCTAATTGTAGGTGTAATGCTTTCGGGTTGATTCACCAATGGTGGCCAATATAGGATAATCTGGTCATCTACAATACTTGCCGATAAGGTTTTGCCGTCAGCACCCTGAATACTAAAAGATTCGATGTCATTGTAGGGGAGGTTGGGATATTCAGTTTTACAAGACCAACATGTTAGTGCTAGCATAAAAACAGGTAGGAATTGAATGATATGTTTGTGTTTTTTCAAAAATGAGTGTTGCATAATTTTTTTTGGTTAAAAAATCGTTATGCGGATGATGATTCGGTTAAAGAGATCCGCAACCCATCCACCAGGTTGCGGGATCTTCTATTCATTAAATAGGAAAGATTAGAGAGCCTTAACTTCAATATTGGTATCCGCTTTTACTTGTAAGCCGGATGCACCAGATTGTTGGCTCACATTGGTGAAATTAATTAATTTCACTGCATATAAGGCCCCAGAAGCATTTCCAACCAATACGGTCAAAGGTTGAATTGCTTCGTTGGCGTGTGTGCCTAAATCATAAGCATACCATTCGCCACTACCTAGTGAAGTAACAGGGGTAGCATCACCGCTAGTCCAGTCAGCTGCTGTTACAACGGAGATATCTTTTTCTACGGTTTTAAGTGAATAGCCTGAATTTGCCCTGATCGAACCGTTCACATGGCTAAAGAATGCAACTTGGCCGGAGGTGCTTAAGCTTTGTGCTCCTGTAGCAAGATTTAAATAAACTGCTGGCCAAGTTGATGCTGCCGAAGGACTCCACCATTGGCCTACTATCGTGTAATTGCTGTTTGCTTTAACTTGATTTAGAGGCAAAGGAGCTGTTGCTGATTCTGTTGTTGGGGCTGCTGCCCATACTGCTGCCGATAGCACAGTCACGGCCATAGCAGATTTTAAGATAGTTTTGATGTTTAAGTTCATGGTATTTTAATTTATTTAATTTTGATGCCGCCTTGGCATGCTGTGGATGCTTGTTTAGGATTCCGTTATGATACTTGGATTTAATTCGGTCTTTATGACATCTGCCCAATCTTTAAATTGGAATTTGACCTGTACGTTTTCAAATGTTCCCGTCGGAAGATCTGCAGGTAATGAAATTGTCATTTCAGTTCTCGTGTGCGACTTGATAATCAATGGATAATCTTTGCCATTGAGTGTCATAATAACAGCTGTCGGATCTAAAATTACTTTGTCTAAGTTGGCTATAATGGTCCAGTCTTTATTTTTTGCCAAATTTAGTCCCAATAAACTAATATATACATCGGGTTGGCGATACGTAATCTTGAGCGGATTTGCCAATGTAACAGTATGATTTAGATTGGTTACCTCAACATCATAGGTGCCTGCCAAAATATCGGATGGAATGCGATTTTCTCGCTCAGTTCCGGTGTAGGATAATTGATATGTACTACCCGATACTTTCAAACTATTGGGTGTAGACATCTTATAGCGTACATTAGTTTCTTGATTAATAAGTGCAATACTTACCAATGAAGGATTGGTATGCATAAAGTTTCCATTAATCGCTGGGAAACCAGTGCCAGGACCTTTTGTAAGTATAAGAGACGAAGTTGTGTAGAACTGTGCTTCAAAGGACGGCGTACTTTGTAATTCAATCTTTAAGCTATAAGTTCTTGTGGTACCTGTAGCAGACTTTACGGTATACGTCTGGTTCTTTTCATCAGTCTTAACAGGCAAAATTTCTTCGGCTATACTGGCTCCATTGGAGAGTGTAATGCTCGGATCTATCACCAATAAACCATAGTAGTAGGGGACATATACGGTAATGGTATTGGCCTTATTGTCGATAGCTCCATAAATAACTTCGTCATTTGGGAGATTGGTGACTTTGTATTCCAGTATTTTGTCTGCAGGAAGTAAGGCTAATTCTTCCGTTTTGGTGCAGCGGGTTAGCAGCAATCCTAAAAAAAGGAAGCTTAAAATGCTGTATATTCTTTTCATGTTAGTTTAGTGTCTAAATCAGAATGCTTAGCTTATATTATTTAGTTAGCGATTGTAAATTTGGTACTACCAGCTTTGGCAAGTACATATTGGAATGTAAAGAATGGTGTTGGTGAATCTTTAAACCAATCTTTTGGATCCAAGAGGTCTTTATAGATACTTTGTATCTTGATCTTGGCATAATTCCCCTGGGCTGTACGGACGATCAATGTATTGCTTTCGATAGGATAGCAAACGTGTTTTTTGTTTTCCGCTCCACCACCTTTGATTAGGCCATCAAAATCATATAAATACCAACCTAGACCTTCACCAAAAGCTCCTGAATCATCCGTACCATAAGCTTTTTCACCTTTGCGGAACTCGGCGTCTGAAGGGATATCGATTACATCTTCAAATTTTTTCTTGACAATTAAGATACCGCCTTTGCCTGGACCACCTTTACCAAATCCATTTGCTGTATTGTTGCAATTGATAAAACTGCGGTATATTTCTGAGCAAGAGATGTCCCATCGTGCAGTTAGTTTATAATCAGACGTCACAGCTTTGTTCTGTTCCAGACTGTAATATATTGGTGATTGCGCCGTGGTTGGTGCACTTCCCGCAGGTAAGTCTTCGCCAAAATTCTTAACCGTAATCAAGCGGTTGAACATAGCTTCTGGTGCAACAGGATCCGGTTCAGGCTCTACTACTGTGGGTTCGCTCTTACTACAAGCTCCCAGCACAATTAAAAATGCCAATACCGGTATGAATTTTAATAGGTTGCTGCGTTTTTTTATTTTCATTGTTACTAGTGTTTTTGTTAGTTGATACTTTGCCCCTTTTCTAATACATTTAGTAGGGTAGTTAGCATACTATTTTTATTTAAATTGATTCTAAATAATAGTAAAGATAAAATCTTTTGCTGATAAAGTGTGTATGAAAATTGGTATTTAATATATTTTTTTCGGTTTTTGATTTTTGGTTAACAAAAGCAGCTGGAATTTTAACCAGCTGCTTTGTTGATGCTATTTAAATTCTTGGTAATCGATGGAATAGAAAACATAGTTATCTGACGCCATTGCTTTATTAGGTTTTTCATCCGAGTAGACGTTATTGACTCTAAATTTAAAATATGGCTTTCCATCTTTTGAAAGAATAAACGTACGGTCTTTAACAGCTATAACATGGTGTGTATCCAGATTATACCCTGCCCATCCAATGCCCGTAGTACCGATTACAATACCAGCTTTGTTGTCAGCCAGTGCCATAAATTGATCCGCTGAATTGACGGTCTCATAAGCTTTATCTATATAAGACAGTGTAAATGATTTTGCAGTGTTTGCGATCACATCCATGACGCGTTGTTGTGCGATTAGGGTTAATGGGGCATCAGCAGTTTGTAGCCCATCGTTCTCCTTAAAGTCGAAATAATAGGTTTGCGCTGCAGTTGTAGTTGCTTTTCCATCTTCGCCAATTGTAAACTGCTTGAAATTACGAAGTGAATAGGTATTGCCTGTACGTTTGATTGTTCCTTGTGTATTGATGGTTTTTGAAACTTTTGTTAAATCAACAGTTTCACCATCTTTGACCATAACCTTAGCTTGGTATTCCGGTTCAACCTGCTCCACCTTATCATCATCTTTGCTACAAGAAGTAAAACCTAAACTCAATGCACATAATAGTGCTGCTGTTGTAAATAATCTATTCATCTTTAATTTAATTGTGTAATTTTTTCCTTATTATAATGTGTTTGTATTTAAATCTTTACTGCCATCCTGCTGTACATAATATTTAAATGTGTAGTACGGGGCAGGCCAGTTCAGGTTGGTTACCGCCGCTGGATTTCCTTTATAGGCATTGATCAGCTGCAATTTGGCGTATTTGCCATCGGGCAGTCGAATGGCATAGGTGCGATTCGGCAAAGCCTGCATAATATGGGTGCTCAAGCTGTAGCGAAACCAGCCATCCGAACCATCGGTTGCTGCCCAGCCAATTTTGTTGACTTCACTTTTATTGAATTCTTCATCTGAAGGGGCTACCGTAACACTTTGATAGGCTTGTCGCAACAGGATCACAGCGGTATTGTTGGCTTGGCCGCCATAACCTGGATTATATTCATGCTGGGAATTGTTTACATAGATCTCTGAATTATAAGGACCTGTAAAGGCAATATCCCAATCTGCTGTTTTGAGCCATTGGGCTGAATCGGCTTTTGTTTTGATCCATATTTGCTTCTGGTCCTTAAAACGAAAAAGAAATATAAAAAATGGTCTTTGCTCTTTTCCTTCAGTACCTTCACCCATGGCTGCATCGGTATCGCCAGCAAGATCTTTGATCAAGGTACTTTTGCCATCTTCTAATCCGATGGTATAGTCTTTGTCTTTCCCACAGGATACCACCGTCAATAGCAATAGTGCTGAAAAAATACAACGGCCAATCTTATGAAAGGAAAGCCAGATGCTACATTCTTCAATAATCATGCGAATCGTTCTCATCTTTTATTTTGTACTTTGTGTCTAAATTCTTGTTCATTAATTCTTATTATTCTTTTATCCACCGATAGCTGATACCCGCCATGATAACCCGTCCAGGTTGCCCGAGTAAATAACGGCTGGTAAAATTGAAGAGATTGTCACCGATCAGACGGAAGGTCAACCTTCTGTTCATCAGACTCTTTTCTACTGTCATGTTAACCAGTGTATGATAGGGAATAAAAATGTCGTATTTGTCAATAAATTGGTTGCCATTGTATTCCTGAAAAGGTGTGGCACTTCTGAAATTGACCCGCGCATTGATGTTAACGCCCCAGGGTTGATATTCATATTGGGCTTTTGCATTGAACATGTGTCTCGAACGGTCCTCAATACCCCAATAATCTGATTTTTTGCTTTGGCGATATTCGCCTGTAGCGGGATCATTGATCTGGTTATAGGGATAACTGCCTTTGGCAATACTATCCAATACACTCAGGTCTTTGGCGATCAGATACTGATAGCCCATCGACAATTGCAGATCTTTGGTTGCCTGATAAGTCAATGAAACTTCAAAACCTTTATTCATGGCTTTGGGCAGGTTGCGGTAGCTATAGATCTGTGCGACTTTGGTACCGTTACCTACACTAACCGTGTTGATCTGATTGTTGATTCGATGGTAAAAGACCGAGAAATCTGCCTGCAATCTCTTGGACGGGTTCCAGGTCAGTCCAAGATTGTTTGAAATGCTGGTTTCGGCTTTAAGGTTGCCCGCCACTAGATTGAGCATATAGCTGTTTTTGTAACTCAGTTCACCGGCCTGATCCATGGCTGCGATCACATCGGCTACGCGCTCCGAACCGACGACAAGATAGTTGGCAGCTGGATTGAAGAAGACCTGATAGCGTATTTTATAGTCGGGTGCTTTGAATCCCGCGCCAACACCACCTTTTATTAGAAGGGTGGGACTGACATGGTATTGCAGACCCAAGCTCGGGCTGAGATGACCATTGTATACATTAGTCTGATCATAACGTAGGCCCACGGTGGTTAATAATCGGTCTATTGGTTTCCACTCAGTCTGCAAATAGGCAAAGGCACTGTTCAAAGATCGTTTGGCATCCAGATCTTGGTTGTCCATGAGTTCGAGGCTACCGCCTATACCTCCCGTGAGTTTGACCTGTTGTGCAGGACTATACGCAAATTGCTGTTCGATGCGGTGTACATTTTGTCCGAATTGTTCTGCACTGGCTACAATACCTTGCTGTAACCATTGTGCGGCAATCTGAGAGTGGAAACGCGAGAAATAATAACGCGTCATGCTACGCAGTCCCGATTCAAAATTATGGTCGTAACTTGCCGAAAGATTGATGTCCTGATCTTTTTGTTTATCCTGTAAGGTCGCCGTTTCAGACCAGGCATTGATCATTTCAGATTCTCGGGCCGCATAACGTCCAGTGATACCCAGTGTTCCATTCTTACTTGTGCGATAGCGTATACGGCCCTGAAAACTGTAATTGGTATAGGGCGGGAACGTCGTACTCTTTGAATCTAGATACTGCTTGTCTGTATTGAATCCGTCGGTGCGGTAATAATTGCCCGAAAAAACCGCACTGCCACGCTGATTAGCAAAAGGTGTCTCAGCTTCCAAAGTGGCATCGACGGTATTGAGATTGCCATAGAGGAGGGAGGCCTGTGCCTGCGGTGTTATGGCTCCATGACGGGTGATGATATTGATGGCTCCACCCAGCGCATCACTTCCATATAAACAGGAGGAAGCTCCCTTGATGATCTCGATGCGCTCGATGTTGGTCACCGAAATGCGGGATAGGTCAAAGTTTCCACTATTGCGGCCAAGCATGGGCTGTCCGTCCACCAGCACCATCACATAGTTGCTACTGAAGCCCTGAATCTGAACACCTACCGCTCTGGATCCTCCGGCAATATCGTTCACAATGGCAATACCGGTCTGCTCTTTGAGCACCTCATCGAGCCGACGGCTGCCCATAAGTTCAATCTCGCGCTTGGTGATGACCTTGACGGGCATAGCCGCATTTTCGGCCTTGACAAGATTGTCGACAGCCTGCGCTTTTCCCTGCACATCAACGATATCCATCTGACGGTCCTCGGCTTTTAAAACAATAGTTAATTGCTGATTTTTATCTTCTAAATCGATGACCTGCCGTTGCCGCTGATAACCCAAAGCTTGTACTTGGAGTTCATAGCGACCCGCGTAAAGCTGATTGAACTGAAACCTCCCTGCAGTATCTGTTTTAAAAGCATATTTATCTGGATAAAGATAGACGGTCGCATTGGCCACGCCTTTATTGGATTCGTTCTTTAATACACCCGATATTTTCCATTTTTCCTGTGCTTGCACAGCGTAGATCTGGCATGTGCATAGGGCAATCAAGGTGCTTGTTCGAATAGATGAGATGCTTTTAAACACTATTTTTATTTTTACTAATTCTAAATAATGTTACAAAAAACGGTAATCCACCTGAATTTTACTCTATGAAAAATGTCATAAATTCTATTTAATTCGTTTTTTGTCGCTGTTAAATTGATTGTCTTTTTATGGTAAATAGTTGTTTATTAGGTGTTTGTTGTGCTTTTTGTGACCTATTATTTTATAGGAATGGATTCAATATAATTTGTATTTAGACTGATTATTGATTTGCTTTGTATGCAAGATGAGTGGCGAAGCAAGAAGTACATGGAGAAATTTTGCTATTGCCCCGATAGAGCTAAACAATTGCGATGAGTAAATTTTATGTTGTTATACTGTGTTTTTTGATGCAAATCGTTGGATGGGCGAGGGCACAGCAGAGAATTATTACATTAAACAGTTCGTTGACCGAAACGATCTACGGACTGGGAGTAGGCGAGCACATGGTCGCTACCGATGTGACAAGTATATCACCCAAAGCGGCGGCGGCCTTACCGAGGGTAAGCAAGAATCGTTCGGTGTCGGCCGAAGGTTTATTATCTTTTAAACCGACGATCGTGATCGCGAATGAGGGGGATGTACCCAAGGCTGTTGTTCAGCAAATCCGTGCGGCAGGGGTGAAATTTGTTTCGATCAAGCCCAACTATTCTGTTTCGGGTGCCCTTCGTTATATTCAGGAGGTAGCAGATGCTGTAGGCGAATCTGCAGCTGGAAAGAATTTGGTTTCACGTACAAAATTAAGTCTTGATCATACGATGGAATTGGTCAAGAAGGAAAATCAGGGAAAAGTAGCCCCGAAAGTACTGTTTTTGTATGCACGCGGTACAGGTACGATGAGTGTTGCTGGAAAAGGAAGCAGTCTCGATGCAATGATCACGTTGGCTGGCGGTAAAAACGCGGTTCAGGAATTTTCGGATTTTAAACCATATACAACCGAAGCGCTGGTGCAGGCCAATCCAGATATTGTCTTGCTGTTTGACTTTGGAGCAAGTAGTCTTGGGGGCGAGGATGCAATTCTTAAATTGCCGGGTATGCGCATTACCAATGCGGGTAAAAACGATCGCATCTTGGTGATGAATGCCTCGTTGCTGGTCAATTTCAGTAATCGCCTGCCGGACGCAATTCTGGAATTGCACCGTGGATTTGGAAAAGTGATGGATTCAAAATAAATCAGGTGCAAAGGAAACAGAAATTTATATTGCTGGCCCTGGGCCTCGTATTGGTTATGACGAGTATTGTTGCCTTGGGAATGGGGGCCTATCATATTCCGTCCGGTGATATATTAACGATGTTGCTGCAAAAGCTGCACTTGGGGAGTGCCAGCAGCGTGCCTAATATGCAACAAGATGTTCTTTTTGAGATTCGCATGCCGCGTCTTTTGCTCGGACTTTTGGTCGGTGCAGCGCTCGGTATATCCGGTGCTGCCATCCAAGGTATATTCCGTAATCCGCTGGCTGAACCGGGGTTGATTGGTATTTCGTCGGGGGCGTCTCTTTTTGCCGTATTGATTATCGCATTTGAGACTTTTCTCTTCACTTCGTTGTCTGCCTGGATCGGTTATTATTTATTGGCTTTTGGTGCGTTTGTGGGGGCGGGTTTAACAGCCTTTCTAGTTTACCGTATTGCAAGCAAGAACGGGCGCCCCAATGTAACCACCATGTTATTGGCGGGGATTGCTATTAATGCATTTGCGGGGGCGCTAACAGGTTTGATGACTTATCTGTCTACAGAACAACAGTTGCGTACCATCACTTTTTGGATGCTGGGCAGTTTGGGCGGGGCTACTTGGGATAACTTAACCGCTTTGGCGCCATTTATTTTGATCCCGGTACTGATATTGCCCTTTTTTGGTAAGTCGCTGAATGCTTTTGCATTGGGCGAACTGCAGGCAGATCTATTGGGGATGCGCACGGACCGTGTCAAACGATGGGTCGTTATCCTCTCCACGTTAGCCGTGGGAGCTTCTGTTGCCGTATCGGGTATCATCGGATTTGTGGGACTGATCGTTCCGCATACGGTCCGGTTAATGGGCGGTGCGGATCATCGTTTTGTCCTTCCGGGCTCATTGCTGCTGGGTGCACTGGTGCTTACGCTGGCAGACGTGATTGCCAGGGTTGTTGTGGCACCGATAGAATTACCAATTGGTGTGATTACAGCACTTTTAGGAACACCTGTATTCTTGTACATTTTAATTAAAGAGAAGTAGTCTTTTGATGGAGACCTATAAAATAATCGTATTATGTTGCGTGTAGAGAAAATCAACTATGAAGTGAATGGACGAAAGCTTCTGAAGGATATTACCTTTCAGGTGCGCAAAGGTGAGATCCTGGCCATTCTCGGCGCCAATGGTGCGGGTAAATCTACATTGATGGGGGTGCTTTGTGGCGAAAAGAAACCAGATTCGGGCGCGGTTCATCTCAATGGAAAGGCTTTATTGGAATATGACCCAGCGACGCTGTCTAAATGCCGGGCGCTGTTGAGCCAGCAGCAGCAGATGACGTTGAGCTTTAACGTGGAAGAAATTGTGCTGATGGGAAGGTATCCGCATTACAAGAATACACCAAAGGAACATGACTATAAGGTCGTTGCGGAAACCATGGAACTTTGTGGGGTATCGGCTTTCGCTGAGCGGGATTTTCTGAGCTTATCCGGTGGCGAGCAGCAACGTGTCCATCTTGCACGCATCTTGGCACAGATCTGGGATAACCCTGATTCATTGCTGTTATTGGATGAGCCTATTTCTGCGCTGGATTTGCATTACCAGCAGAAGGTCCTCGCGATAGCCCGTGCGCTTGCCCGCAAAGGATTTATGGTGGTGCTGATCGTGCATGATGTCAACTTTGCGGCCATGTACGCCGATCGTATCCTCATGCTCAAAAATGGGCGTAAGCTTTTTCATGGTACTCCTGTCGAAGTATTAGCTCAAAAGGAAATTTACACCATCTTTTCGGTCGAATCCAACGTCATTATGAATCCAAGGACCTTAAAACCCTATGTTCAATTGGAGGAAATGGATATTGACTTGGATTAGTGTTGTTATTTAGAAAGATTATAAATAATTTTAAAATACCATCTTATTTCGTTAATTTTAACTGCTTCAAGCTTATTTAGGATTTGTAATCATGTTGGTGAAAAGTAAAATAGTAGAGTTGGCAGATTGGCTTTTTGAAGAAGAAATTCCGGATGGCTATGTTCCCGACAAACCTTTGGTAGAAAATAGGATATCGATATCTAAGGATCCTGTACATATGGAGAATTTTCAGCTATCCACTTCAGGATTGTTTATCCTGCATGCTAAAATGCAGTTTGATCGACCTGTGCATGTTCTTACTGAAATTGAGGGGGAGACAATCACAAGTCAGTTTATCTTTTTTAAGCCTACGGACAGCAAATTGCCCTACGGCATGAGCAGACATAATATCCGTTATATCCCTTCGGTCAAATCCATTCATGAGGTGGAGCCGGGGATCGAATACACCTACTTTATAGCCGTTATTTCCAAGGAGTATTACCTCAATTTGATCAAACGTGATTCCTTGCTGCATCAAGAATTTGTGCACGAGATCGAAAAGGGAGCGTATGTATCTTTCTCGGAAGAGGACCTGATGGCCACCTACGAAATGCAGCATACAATAACCGAACTGATCGAATCCAAGAAGAAAGGTGAAATCCGTCGGTTGCATACGGAATCGCGTATCGTTGAACTGCTGATGTATCAGTTTGAACAATACAATGAGAAAACGGAAAGCAGCGATTCGTTATTCCACGAGGAAGATATACAGCGGCTAGAGATGGCTCGGCAGATTTTGGAGCAGCGCATTGCCAATCCGCCGACACAGAAGGAGCTCGCCGCAGAAGTGCTGACCAGTGAGAGCAAATTGCGTAAGGATTTTAAGGAATATTTTTCAGTAACCATACATGACTATCTCACACGTGTGCGGATGGAAAAGGCCAAAAGTTATCTCTTGGAAGATAAAATGACGGTTTATGAGGTTGCCCTATTAACGGGATATGGCCATCAAAATAACTTTAGCAGTGCGTTTAAAAAATATTACGGTATCTCACCAGGGGAGCTCAAAATGTAAGAAATTTCTGATCGGCAATCAAAATGAACCGACCGGGAAAATCAGATCGTCCGTAATCGCATAACATTGATATGCGGCGGACATATCGCTGCTGTCTAAACCGGTGAATTTACTAAATGCAGGAAGGATAATCTGATGCTCTGCTACCAAAAAGCAGGGCAGGCGCAGATGACGCTTTGGAGGGATGATTATACTGACGCCAGGGTGGATATGACCGCTGATTCTGAAGGATGAGGGATCTGCTGAATCAGCAGGATGATGTTGAAATAGGATGCTATTGAGTTCAAAAAATTCTTCGTGATGATGAATGCCAAAACGCTTGCTTATCTGAGACGATAGTCTATCATGATTACCTTTCACAAGATGAAGCTGGAGCTGAGGATATTTCAGCCTGAATACCTCCAATAAAAGTACTTCCTGATTAATACCTGCGTGCACAAGATCCCCAACAACAATGACCTGTTGGGGTTGATAATGGTCAATCAGGTTCTCCAGCCTATTTAGGTCGGCTAGCGAAGTGTCCATGGGGATAGCAATGCCATGCTTTCTGAAATGTGCGGCTTTGCCGAGATGCAGGTCGGATAAAATCAAGGATTTTGTTTCTTTCCAGAATATAGACCGCTGTGTATTAAGGATTAATTCTTGTTTATTAAATGTGATTGTTTGGTCTGCGATCTTCATTTTCTGCGTTTCTTTTTTTGTGCATTTGCTTTTTCCATACGTTGAATTCGCTCGATCAGCGCTTCACTCGATAGGGATTGCCGGAGGCTATCGACTTTTATCGGGAAACTCAACGGTGTATATTCTTCTACAAAGGTATAGCGTATTTTACTATTATTTATCCGATCAAAGGCTTTTACGAGCCGATGTTCTTCCAATTGCTGATTGAAGACTTCGGAAAAAGCCTGTTTGAGCAACAGGTTGTTGGGATCGTGTTCCATCAGCACCCGGAAGATAATCCCTGAGGAGGCCTGCAGTGATTTGTTGTTCTGCTGTGTGCCGGGGTAATTCTGGACGACCAGTCCGGAGATAACAGCAATATCCCTGAATTTACGGCTGGCCATTTCTGCTGAATTGATGCTGCTGACCACATCTTCCATCAGATTCTTACGGCTCAATACCTTTTCGAGCTGTGCTTGGCTCAGCTGAATTTCCTTGTCGGAGTAAAGTTCGAAGCCATAGTCGTTCATCGCCATGGAAAAACTGATGGGGTATAATTTGCTGATGCGGTAAGCGACGAGGGCTGCCATGACTTCATGGATTAATCTTCCTTCCAAAGGATAGAAGAATAAATGATGCCCTTCACGGGTTTTGATATGTTCGACGAGGAATTCATCTTCGCTAGGGACTGCAGATAATGCCGCCTGTTTTTCAATCAGCGGTGCCAAAAAATGAAGTTCCTTCTTAGCCGGTGGAGCATCGGGGGCCTCCGCCAGTTTTTTGCGAAGGAAGTGGCTTAAGTTGGAGGATAAGGGAAGTCTGCCGCCGAGCCAGCTCGGTGTAATGGCTTTTCCGGATGAATTTTTTACAAACACGGTCATCTCTTTGACCATGACGAGTTCCAGTATCCTTCCTGCGAGGATAAAGCGTTCACCTTTTTTGAGTTTGCTGATAAAATATTCTTCGATCATGCCAATATACCCGCCGGAGAGAAATTTAACACGCATCATCGCATCGCCCACAATAGCGCCTATATTGAGGCGATGCAGCAAAGCCAGCCGACGATTTTTGATAACCCAGAGGCCTTCTTCATTCTGTATGACTTTGTGAAATTCCTCGTAGCGCTTGCCGATTTTTCCTCCTGCAGTGATAAAATACATGCACCATTGCCATTCTTCCTGTTCCATATATTTAAAGGCATGGGTGTCGGCAACAATGTTGTACAGTTCTTCGGAGCGGAAACCGCCACCGAGGGCAATGGTAACCATAAATTGTACCAGGACATCAAATGTCTGTACCATGGGATCACGGTTTTCAATCGTCTGAGTTTTTACAGCTTCCTTTAATGCTGCAGCTTCGATCAGTTCTAGGGAGTGAGTGGGTACGAAATAAATCGTTGAGGTTTCGAAAGGACTATGTCCGCTTCTTCCAGCGCGTTGCATAAACCGGGCTACACCTTTACTTGATCCGATTTGAATAACTGTATCCACCGGTTTGAAGTCAACCCCGAGGTCGAGCGACGACGTTGAAACGACAGCTTTAAGCTTGCCTGTACTCAGGTTTTCCTCAATCCATTCGCGTAAGTGTGCGTCGATAGAACTGTGGTGCAGCGCAATTTGTCCAGCAAAATCGGGATGTACCTGCAGCAGCAGCTGGTACCACATTTCACTTTGGCTTCTTGTATTGGTAAAGAGTATCGTACTCTTGCTTTGGAGTATAATAGGGACGACCTGATCGGCCAGATTCCCACCAAGGTGACCTGCCCAGGGAAGGAGTTCTACCTTGCTGGGATAGATCGGCTTAATTTCAATTTTCTTCTTCTCCTTAGCGATGATCTGTATACGCTTCGCTGCTGTCGGCAGTAAAACCTCTACGGCCTCATCGAGGTTACCTATTGTCGCTGTGATACCCCAGATACGTACCTTTTTGTAGTAAGATTTCAGAAACGAAAGTGCCAGTTCAACCATCACGCCACGTTTATTGCCCATCAGTTCATGCCATTCATCCACGGTAACACAGCGTAAGTGCTTGAAGTACTTGTCGCGCTGCTTTTGAGCAAGTAGCAGATGCAGGCTCTCTGGGGTAACAAGCAGGATGTCGGGCATAGACCGCGTCTGCTGGGCTTTGATCTTGGGATCGGTGTCGCCATTGCGGACCTGAACGACCCAGTCCAGACCGATATCGTCTATTGCAGCCTGCATAGCCCGGGCGAGATCTTTAGCTAGGGAACGCAAAGGTGTTACCCAAAGCAGTTTTAATCCCTTTTGGTACTCTTCGGGCTGGTTGAGGAAGTCTATCAGTACCGCCATAAACAGGGAAAAAGTTTTCCCAAATCCGGTAGGTGCAATGATCATCCCGCTATAACCTTGTGCATACTTTTCCCAGGCTTTGGTCTGAAAGCTAAAAGGGACATTTCCCTTGGATTCGAAGTAATTATTGACAATTCGAAATCCTTCACTATCTGCTAATTTCTGCTTCAATGTATTATTGGATCAATTTTTTAATATTTTCAATTGTGTCGATGTCTGCGGCAGTCTTGTCTTTTCGCCAGCGCAGTATTCTCGGGAAACGCAATGCTACACCTGATTTGTGCCGTTTGCTATAACCAATTCCCTCAAATGCGATTTCAAATACCAATTCAGGTTTGACTGTTCTTACCGGGCCAAACTTTTCCAGGGAGTTTTGCTTCACAAAACGGCTCACTTCAAGGATCTCCTTGTCCGTAAGGCCTGAATAAGCCTTTGCAATGGTGACGAGTTTATCGCCATCTTTTACTGCAAAGGTATAATCGGTATAGTGGGCACTGCGGCGGCCGCTTCCTTTCTGTGCATAAATCAGGACGGCGTCTATGCTCATAGGATTTACCTTCCATTTCCACCAGTCGCCCTTTTTGCGTCCGGCATGATAAGCCGAATCCTTTTTCTTGAGCATAAGTCCTTCGCTGTTAACCTCTCGCGAGGCGGCCTGTATGCTATGAAGTGATTGCCAGTCTGACCCATGTACCAGAGGAGAAAGCTGCAGTGCGCTGTCGGGGTTTTCAGTGACAAGCTTTTCCAGTTGCGCACGCCTGTAGGCAAGCGGTTCATTGCGCAGGTCGACTCCTTCCAGTTCTACTATATCGTAAAGATACACTGCAATGGGTACTTCTTCACGTAGTGATTTGGGGATGGTTTTGCGGTTGATCCGCTTTTGAAGTTCAGAAAAGTTGAGCACCCGGCCATCCTTTACTGCGAGAATTTCACCGTCTAAGACGAAGTTGCCCTTCCACTGCTGGAGAGCTTCACTAATTTCAGGAAATTGAGGAGTGACCAGTTCCTCGCCGCGAGACCAAATATGGATGTCATCTGACCGCTTGATAAATTGACCGCGGATGCCATCCCATTTGTATTCGGCTTGCCAGTCGGTAATTGGTCCCAGTTTTTCGGGCTCGTTTTCAACGGGATAGGCAAGGCAGAATGGGTAAGGCTTGGAAAGATTTGTATCGCTATAAGCACCACGAATGAGTCTTTCAAACTCAAACTCATGGGGATTCCATTCACCCATAATGCTGTGTGCCACAGCGCTGGCTTCGTTGCTGCTGTAATGGGCAATGGTATTGATCAGTCCCTTGGCGGAGATGCCTAAACGGAAACTCCCTCCAAGAAGCTTGTTGAAAATAAAGCGCTCCACGGTAGTCAAGGCATCCCATGAACGAATGACAAAAGCTTTTTTATCAGCGACTGGCGCATCTTGAACAGCGGCAATCTCTGCCATCCATTCGCTGAGGCTTTTTTCAATCAGCTGCGATGGTGGTGGCAGGAGCAGAGATAATGTTTCAGCGAGGTCGCCTACGGCCGCATAACATTCGACGAATAGCCATTCCGGAATCCCAGTTATTTCTAAGGTCCATGTTTTGAGATCCTTGACGGCAATACTGCGCTTGGGCCTTTTTCCCGTCATGAGTGCCAAAAACCAAAGTTTATCTTTTTCTGACGCGCTGGCGAAAAAATCCAAAATAGCCTCTTTTTTTGAATTGGTTTTATTGCTGCTGTCAAGTGCATTGATCAATGTGGCAAATTCTTTCATAAGCTATTCCGTTGTTTGGGTTTGAGGGTCTTCTTCATCGCCGTATTGCGTCTTTACTTCTTCGGCCTCAATACCTATTTCATTAAGGTATTTGGCAAATGTAGCTGTCTGTCCATGGGTGACATATACTTTTTCGGCAGCACTGCCGCGTACCGCCTGCAATAATCCCTGCCAATCGGCATGATCACTGATCGCAAAGCCTGCATCTGCACTGCGCCAGCGTCTTGCTCCACGAATCTGCATCCATCCCGAGCAGATCGCATGGGCGGCATGGGGTATTTTCTGCAGGAGCTGGCTATCCAACAGAGCAGGTGGGAGGAGGACAATCTGATTGTCGAGTACTTTGATGTCTGATTTTAGATCTGCGACCTGGTACGGAGGTAGTTTTATTCCAGCCTGACTATAGGCTTCATTGAGCTTGGCAATACTATAGTGAACATACACAGGCCCCATCTCATGCACAGCATTTAGGATACGTTGAGATTTACCCAGTGAATAACCGATAAAAACCGATGTTTTTTTATTGCTTTGATTGTCTTTGATCCAGGCCTGTAAACGTTCATTTTGCATCGCTATCGATTCCCAACGGTAGATGGGAAGACCAAATGTGCTCTCTGTAATGAGCTCATGGCATTTGATGGGTTCGAATGCGGTGGATAAGCCATCATCCTGAATTTTATAATCGCCAGTGAAAACGACGACCTTACCTTTGTATTCGAGGCGGATCTGCGCTGAGCCAATAATATGACCTGCGGGATGCAGGGAAACTTTTACACCGTTGATTAGCACAGCTTCGTTGTAAGCAATACCTTGGACATGTATATCGGGTCCAATACGGCTCCGCAGAATATTGACTGTAAAATGATGGCAGAGGTATTTTTTCATTCCCCAATGGGCATGATCAGCATGTCCATGTGAAATAACCGCTAAATCAACAGGTTTCCAGGGGTCTAGATAAAATTTGCCCGGAATACAATATATGCCTTTGGATGTAAAACGTATCATATTTCATTAAAACAGGCTTTGGGAGACTAAAGTTTTGCTTATTTGCTTCCTTTTCAATTTGCCTATACGATTGAGCAATTCTATTGGTGGTATTCGTATAATTTTTTTAGATTTGTTAACCTTGATTCTAAGTTTTAACTCGCTATGATATTAATTGTCGATGATAATCCGGATAATATTTACTCTTTACAAAAATTACTGGAATCCAAAAATTTTAAAGTTGATACCGCTCAATCTGGCGAAGAAGCATTAAAAAAGATCTTAAAATATAATTATGCCTTAATCATATTGGATGTTCAGATGCCAGATATGGACGGCTTTGAGGTTGCCGAAAATATTGCCGGCTTTAGTAAGACGAAGGAAACTCCGATTATATTTTTGTCAGCTGTCAATACAGATAAACGTTTTATCACAAAGGGATACGATTCAGGCGGCTTGGACTATGTTACCAAACCTGTTGATCCAGATATTCTGATGCTGAAGGTCAAGACATTTTATCGTTTATACGAGCAGACGCAAGCCCTGAAAGAAGTCCAGCAAACGTTAGAACTTGAGGTGGAGCGGCGTAAGGAGGCGCAGAAAGAACTGCGGTCGAAAGTAGACTATCTGCATACGCTTTTGGAATCGCTGCCTCAAATCGCATTTACCTGTGATAACCGCGGAAATATTGATTTTGTCAATGGGCGCTGGTTTCAGTTTTCTGATGATGCCACTATTTTTCCGCAGACCTATCCGGGTGACCGTCCAATTGCTACTGAACTTCAGGCCAGTCTTCAATCGGGTGAGCCGTTGGAAATGGAAGTTCGTTTAAAAAAGCGCAGTTGTGGCGAATATTCCTACCAGTTGCTGCGTGTATGGCCAATCTTGGAAAATGGCGAGAGTAACTGGGTGGGAACCTTTACAGATATTGACGCGCAGAAGCGCGCAGAAAAAGAGAAAGATGAGTTTCTGAGTATCGCCAGCCACGAATTGAAGACCCCTTTGACGAGCATCAAGGCATATATGCAATTGTTGGACCGTAAGCTGAGACTCGAGGAAGAAAGTGCTGAAGCAAAATATGTCCACCGGGTTCAGGGACAAGTCGATAAACTCAATAGTCTAATCAGTGATCTGCTGGACTTGTCAAAAATAGACAACGGCAAACTGGTCATCAATAAAAAAGTATTTTCGCTTGAACATATGGTCAAGAGCGCTGTTGATTCCATTGTGCAGACGCATGACCAAAGCAATATGGTTCTTTACCGACAAGGAGATATTTCCGATGTACTTGTTTATGGTGATGAGATCCGTCTCGAGCAGGTATTGGTTAATTTCTTAACGAATGCATATAAATACGCTGCTGGTACGGAAAAGGTAATCGTTGATTGTACTGTTGTAGGAGATGCCGTGAAAATCAGCGTAATCGACTTTGGAATTGGAATACCTGCGGAGAAGCAAGCTGATGTTTTTGAGAAATTTTACCGTGTAGAAGAAACGTCTTTTGACTTTCAGGGGCTTGGTATAGGCCTGTATATCTGCGCCGAAATTATCCGTAGCCATCAAGGTACTATCGCTGTAGAAAGTTCGGATGGGCAAGGTGCCACATTTTATTTTACCTTACCATTAAATTTACCTGTAGATGTCAAATAGTAAGACAATCAATAATTTAACGATTGGGATAGGTTTTTCGCTGATCGTTTTACTAATAAGTTCTGCGGCATCCTATTTGGGTATCCAGGAACAGAATAGACACCGTCAGGAGCTCGCCGTTACAAGAAAGATTATCAGTACGGCAAATACCTTGATCAATTCGCTTCAGGGCGCTGAAACAGGAAATAGAGGTTTTCTTTTGACGGGTAAGGAAAGTTATCTGGAACCTTTTAATACGGCACTGAAAAGTCTTCCTTTAGAATTACAGGAGATCACAGCGCTTACCAAGTCGGATACGGTACAAAAGGTTCGGGTTGATAGCCTCCTGACTGCAGCCCAATGGCGACTGGATGTTCTTAAAGAGTCAGTGGATATTAAAAGAAGTGGTGGTACTGTCAGCTTAGCACATTTGGATGAGAGTAAAATGGCTATGGATAAGTGCCGGGCAATTATCAAGGATATTATTCATTATGAGGATGATAATATTGATAAGAAATCAGTTAACTTAGATAATTCCTCGTTTATCACAACTTTGTTCATTGTCATCAGTGCACTGCTTTCCCTTATTATCACCACCTATTTTTATTTTAGATTACGGGCCGATTTCCTGAAACGCGCTGCGCTTGAAAAATCATTACGAGAGAAAGATGAGGCTATTTCTAGACGGTTAAATTTGGTTCAAAAGATTACCAACCGTGTCGCGTTGGGAGATTATGATGTTAGCGTAGAGGAAGTTGAGGATGATGATCTGGGTGCAATCGCCAAATCGGTGAATCGAATGTCCAAAGCGTTGAAGAAATCATTTGACCAGCTTAAAGACAACGATTGGCTGCATACCGGTTATGCAAAACTTTATACGGGGTTGGTGGGTAACAAGAGTGAGGAGCATATTGCTACAGATTCCATCAAAAGCCTTATCAGCTACATAGGAGCCGTTAGTGGAGCGATCTATATTTTCAATGATGAGAAGTTGGAATTATCGGGGGCATACGGTTTGGATACGCAGGTGCAAAAATTTTTTTTACCGGGAGAAGGATATATTGGGCAAGTATTTGTGGATCGGGAATCTAAGACACTTCATAATCTAAATGCTACGGATTATGTGGTCAGTTTTGCTAATGGGAAAATCAACGTGCAGCATATTCTTTTATTACCAATACTTGTCGATGACCAAGTACTGGGAGTCATGGAAATTGGTCAAATGGAGAACTTTACAGCGGTAGAGCACACATTTTTGACCGAGTCTGCCCGGCAGATCGGAATTGCGCTCGTCTCAGCAAAAGGAAGGGCCAAGATTCAGGCCTTGTTGGAGGAAACCCAGGTGCAATCTGAAGAGCTGTTAACACAGCATGCTGAACTTGAAAGCCTAAATACGGAACTGGAGGCACAAACGTTGCGCTTACAGTCTTCGGAAGAAGAGCTGAAAGTGCAGCATGAGGAACTGATGCAGTCTAATCAAGAACTGGAGGAACGCTCGCGATTGCTTGAGGATAAAAACCAAATGATTGCTGAACGGAATCAGGAAATTCAGCATAAAGCAGAAGAGTTGGCTTTAAGTACCAAGTATAAATCGGAGTTTTTGGCAAATATGTCCCACGAATTGCGTACACCGCTTAACTCAATATTGCTTCTATCACGTCTGCTCGCTGAGAATGTAGAGGAAAACTTAAATTCGGACCAGATTGAATCTGCTAGGGTTATTCAGAGTTCGGGGACGAGCTTATTAACACTGATCGATGAGATTTTGGATCTTTCCAAAATTGAATCGGGCAAGATGACCCTGGAATATGAATCGCTGGATCTGAATGATATTATATCGGATTTGAATAGTCTATTTTTGCCAATTGTACAGGAAAAGGGCTTGACTTTCAAAACGCATATCCAGGATGAAATCAGCCGAAGATTTGAAGGAGATCGTCTCCGTATAGATCAGGTCCTCCGTAATTTGATTTCAAATGCAATCAAGTTTACAAAAGAGGGCGAGGTACGCTTAGAAATTTATGAAGATCCAAGCGATACAGACCGACTAGTATTAGCCGTAGTGGATTCAGGCATCGGTATACCGCTCGAAAAGCAAAAAATTATTTTTGAAGCTTTCCAACAGGCAGATGGCTCAACGAGGCGGAAGTTTGGTGGTACAGGGCTAGGGCTTTCTATTAGCCGTGAGATAGCACGCTTGCTTGGTGGAGAGATCAGGCTGGAGAGCGAAGAGGGCAAAGGCAGTACATTTTTATTTGTTATTCCTAAGGATAAAGCAGAAGTTAAAGCGATCTTGACCAAAGAGCAACAACTGGTGGAAGAAATCTCTTCGGAAGTGGAAGAGGTGATCGAAATTGTTAAAGAGGAAAGCTACAATCCGGTCACGATAAGAATACCTGAGGAGATCCCGGATGATCGTGATGCCATTTTCGAAGGAGATAAGGTGATTTTGATTGTGGAGGATGATGTTAATTTTGCTAAGGCACTATTAAAGTATACACACACGCAAAAGTATAAAGGAGTCGTTGTCGTTCGTGGTGACCATGCGCTCCCAGCAGCGCAGAAATATCATCCTGTGGCTATTTTACTCGATATTCAATTGCCGATTATGGATGGATGGGCTGTCATGGATCAATTGAAAGGCAATAAGGAGACGCGGCATATTCCGGTGCATATTATGTCTTCGCTCGAGGTGAAAAAAGAAAGTTTGTTAAAAGGAGCAATCGATTTTATTAATAAACCCGTTGCGCTAGAACAAATGACTTCGGTTTTTCAAAAGATTGAGTCGGCCCTAAGCCGTTCACCGAAAAAGGTTCTTATTGTTGAGGAAAATCCAAAACATGCAAGCGCATTATCTTATTTCTTAAGTAGTTTTAATATATCTCTTGAAGTAAAAGATAATGTAGAAGATAGCGTTACGGCATTGCGTACAGCGGATGTGGATTGTGTGATCCTGGATATGGGGGTGCCTGATGAAATGGGCTATCATACATTGGAAGCCATCAAACAGCACGAAGGACTGGAGAATCTGCCGATTATTATTTTTACAGGGAAGAATCTGTCCAAGGCTGAAGAATTGAAAATTAAGAAGTACGCAGATTCTGTCGTGGTAAAGACGGCTCATTCATATCAACGGATCCTGGATGAGGTGGGCCTATTTCTTCATTTGATTGAAGTCAACAATTCAGATGAAGCAAGAAGGAAGAATAATGGACTTGGAGCTTTGATTGACGTGTTGAAAGGTAAGAAGGTGCTTATTGCTGATGATGATGTGCGTAATATCTTCTCGATGACTAAAGCTTTAGAGAAATTTCAGGTAAAGGTGATTCCTGCCATGGATGGCAAGGAAGCTTTGGAGGTACTGGCGTCGGGTGAACCGATTGATATTGTACTGATGGATATGATGATGCCGGAGATGGATGGCTATGAGACGATTAAGAATATCAGGCAGCAGGCGGATTACGCAAGATTACCTATTATCGCGGTAACCGCAAAGTCGATGATCGGGGATCGTGAGAAATGTATTCAGGCGGGAGCCTCAGATTATATCTCGAAGCCGGTGGACATCGATCAGCTGTTGTCTTTATTGCGTGTGTGGTTATATGAAAATTGAGAATAACTGATATTTATGGATCAGAATAAGGTAATATTAATTGTGGACGACGATCAACGTAATATTTTTGCTTTGCGGTTGACTTTGAAAGCTAAGGGATATCAGGTATTGAGCAGTACAACTGCACATGAAGCGATTCAGCTGCTGGAGACGAATAAGGATATCGTGTTGGTGTTGATGGATATGATGATGCCGGAAATTGATGGCTATGAGGCAATTCGGCTAATTCGTAATTCGAGCTTTATTGACCAACTTCCAGTTATTGCCGTGACGGCACAAGCCATGAGTGGAGACCGGGAGAAATGCTTGGATGCCGGCGCGCAGTCGTATGTGTCGAAGCCGATCGATGTCGATAAATTGATGGGTGAAATTGAACGGTTAATTTAAATGTTGGGCTATAGTATAATAAAAGACCATGAGATAGATATTTTACTTGAAGATATCTATCGGGATTATGGATATGATTTTTTGCAATATAGCCGTGCCTCGATGAAGAGGAGGATCAATCGGATTATGACGAATGATCGTTTGGCAAGTTTTGCTGAACTTCGCTTTGCATTAAAGGATAATCCGACGTTTTTGCAGCACTTTGTTGAGGAGATTACCGTCAATTTGACTGAGATGTTTCGGGATCCATTATTCTTTCGCCAATTACGGGAGGAAATTTTGCCGCAATTGGGTACGTACCCTTTAGTGCGCGTCTGGATTGCGGGCTGTTCCACTGGTGAAGAAGCGTATTCGATGTCAATTTTATTAAAAGAAGCTAATTTGCATCATAAGTCGTTGATTTATGCAACGGATATAAATCCTCGGGTGCTTGAAATTGCCCGGAATGGTGTGTATCCATTGAGTCAGATAAAATCTTTCTCGGAAAATTATATTGAATCTGGCGGAAAGCAGGACTTTTCGAAATACTATACAGCAAACTATGAATGGGCTAAATTCAATGCGGACTTGAAACAAAAAATGATTTTATCTACCCATAATCTGGTATCCGATACTTCTTTTAACAGCTTTCAATTGATATTGTGCCGTAATGTGCTGATCTATTTTAATAAAGACCTACAGGAGCGTGTTTTTAAATTATTCGACGCGAGTCTAGAAAATTTAGGATATTTGGCTTTGGGCAGTAAAGAAACGATACGTTTTTCAAGTATTCAGCATAACTTTACAGCTGTGGGGGATCAAAAAATTTGGAAAAAACTTTATACCTTATAGGCGTATGCACGCTGACAGAATTCAATTTGTGTTAGCTGCTAGGACAAAGACGGGTACATAAACTGATATATATGAGTAAAACAAAAACTGTATTGATATTTGAGGACGATACCATTATTTTGGAGGTCATAACAGTTGTTTTGACAGATTTAGGGTTCCGGGTTGAAGTTTCCGAAACTTCCCATGATATTATCCAGAAGGTCGAATCTGCTGAGCCAGATCTCATCTTAATGGATAACTGGATTCCAAATATTGGTGGGGTTGAAGCGACTAGACTGTTAAAGGCAGATGAGCGTTTTAGCCATATTCCCGTAATTTACGTGTCGGCAAACAATGATATCCAATCGTTGGCAGATCGGGCCGGAGCGGATGATTTTTTGTCTAAACCATTTGATTTGGAAGATCTCGAAAACATTGTTAACAAGTATATTGCGTAAAAAATCGAAATAGGGATGGACGCATCCAAAATTTAGAACAAGGAGTTAAGGGTAATATTACCATGTATTTAAGCCTTCTTGTAAAATATTGTTATACGCATCCTGATTGAACTTGTAGAGGTCGGGAGCTTTATGAGCTCCGCCTTTTCGCTGTTCGTTGAGTTTTAGAAGAATACCCATATTTTTCATTTTGCGATAAAAATTGCCACGATTAAGTTTTTTGCCGAGCAGGGTTTCATAGAGTCCTTGCAGTTCAGGCAGAGTGAATTTTTCAGGCAGTAAATTGTAGCCTATCGGTTTATAGGAAAGTCTTTCACGTAATACCTGCAGCGCTTTGTTGATCATCTTACGATGATCCATGGTGATATTTAGTGCAGCCACCTCTTTGAAATCAACCCACTGACAAGTTTCGCTTAGCGCATCAGGCTGAGGGACGACATGCGTGTAGTTGACTAAAGCATAGTAGCCTATCGAAATGAAACGCTGTTTGTTCCAAAGTGTATCAGGGTAGTCAGCAAAGGACTGTTGGTTACGCTGAGGATTTCCAAATACAGCAAATTCTTCCAGAAAGATATCTTTTACGCCGGACCGTTCCTGGAGAACACGTTTGACAGCCTCGTCTGTATCCTCATTTTTGCCTACGTAACCTCCAGGAAGAAACCATTCCTTGTTGTAATTCATTTTAAGCAAAAGAATTCTGAGGGAGCCCTGATCAAAACCAAAGACGACGGTATCTACAGAAATATGCGGCAGAAATTTTTCATAACTCTCTGCTGAAGCATTTATTAGCTGTGTTCTAAAATCCATATTCTTCTGTCTTTGGGTTAATAATACAAAAAAATATTCCAATGGCAGACAGGTTAGTCGGTAAAATTCAATGAAAAACTAGCTTTAAAAATTACATTTAAATCATTTTGTGTAAATTAATTGATTGGTATTCAGTTTTCTGTGTCGTTTTTTTGATTTTATTTTGTATTTGAATAAAAAGATTGTAGAATTGTATTGCTTCATTATGAAGCAATAATAATAACTGATTATAACATACCAAAGCCTAATATTTTATTGCACATGTGGCAAGAGCTTTGACTACAATTCATTCATTAAAATAACAGGATTATATGAACGCAAAAAACCTAATTTTCGCATCATCTTTCAGTCTGTTTTTAGCATTTGCAGCGCAAGGGCAGGTCTATCAAAAAGTTGAGAATAAATCTGGCCCTGTCCTGGGATATTCGGCAACATCGGGAGTAAAAATACTGGCCGTCGCTGGAATGAAGTTCAAGGATCTCAATCGAAATGGGAAATTAGACCGTTATGAGGATTGGCGTTTGACGCCAGAGGAACGGGCCAAAGATCTCGCTTCGCAGCTGTCTGTTGATCAGATCGCTGGACTCATGTTATATAGCCGGCATCAAGCATTGCCAGCTCCGGCCTTTGGATTTATGGCTGGCACCTATCAGGGGAAAAACTACCAGGAGGGTATTGTTTCGCCATGGGCCCTAACAGATCAACAGCGCGAATTTCTTGATAAAGACGGGGTCAGGCATGTGTTACTGACTGGGGTGAAAGATCCTGAAACTGCGGCCCGCTGGAACAATGAGTTGCAAAGCTTTGTAGAAGGGATAGGTTGGGGGATTCCGGCAAATAACAGTTCAGACCCGCGCCACAATGCTGTTGTCAGTGCAGAGTTTAATGCAGGGGCTGGGGGGCAAATTTCGATGTGGCCCGACGGGCTTGCGATGGCAGCGACATTTGACCCGGCTATCGTTAAGCGATTTGGTCAGGTGGCCGCTTCGGAATATCGTTCATTGGGCATTACGACAGCATTGTCACCACAGATAGATTTAGGGACTGAACCACGCTGGTATCGTATCGGTATGACTTTTGGGGAGAGTCCCGAGTTGACTACAGCAATGGCTAGAGCTTATATTGATGGCTTTCAGACATCGAGCGGAAAAGATGAAATTGCCCTGGGCTGGGGCTACAAGAGTGTCAATGCCATGGTGAAACATTGGCCTAGCGGCGGACCTGAGGAGGGGGGGCGTGATGGTCACTGGGCTATCGGAAAATTTGCGGTTTATCCAGGAGATAATCTGAAGCAACATATCATGCCATTTGTCAACGGTGCATTTCAGCTGGCTGGAAAAACGAGCAAAGCTGCCGCAGTGATGCCATATTATACGATTTCATTTGGGCAGGACAAGAAGAATGGTGAAAATGTCGGCAATGGCTATAGCAAGTATTTGCTGACAGATTTGTTGCGTGGTACCTATGGTTATGATGGTGTGATCTGTTCGGACTGGTTGATAACTGGAGATGAGGCACCCAAGCCAGATGGATTTGCGGGTAAACCCTGGGGGGTAGAACAGCTTTCAGTGGCAGAGCGTCATTATAAAGCATTAATGGCCGGTGTGGATCAGTTTGGTGGGAATAACGATAAAGCTCCAGTACTGGCCGCTTATGAGTTGGGTGTGAAGGAACACGGACAGAAATTTATGCGGCAACGATTTGAAGCTTCTGCCCGGAGGCTTCTGTTAAATATTTTTCGCGTAGGGCTTTTTGAAAATCCATATCTAGATGTCGCTGAAAGTCGTGCCATCGTGGGAAATCCAGATTATATGAAAGCGGGATATGAGGCGCAGGTAAAGTCTATTGTTTTGCTAAAGAATGACGGCCAGCAATTGCCGATTCGTGGAAGGAAGAAAGTTTATGTTCCGAAGATTTATACAGCGGCAATGAAAGATTGGTGGGGCAACTATACACAGGCACGATTGGACTATCCGGTCAACATGGATCTTTTGCGTAAGTATGCCGATGTAACTGATAAGCCTAATGAGGCGGATCTCGCAATTGTGTTTGTGCAGAGCCCGATCAGTGCAGAAGGTGGATACAGCGAAAGGGATCGGAAGAATGGAGGAAATGGTTACTTACCTATTTCTCTGCAATACGGCACTTATACAGCCTCGAATGCACGTGCAGAAAGTATTGCTGCAGGCGACCCTGTAATTGATCCTTCGATTAAGAATAGGTCTTATAAAGATAAAACGGTGACTGCTGCAAATGTGATGGATCTGCAGACTATATTGGATACAAAGGCCATGATGAAAGATAAACCAGTTCTGGTTGCTGTAACAGCAAACAAACCGATGGTATTTGCTGAGTTCGAAAAGGAAGTTTCTGGTATTGTTCTAAATTTTGGCGTATCGACGCAGGCTGTACTGGATATTTTGTTTGGAAAATATGAGCCTTCGGGTTTATTACCGGTTCAAATGCCTGCGAATATGGCTGCCGTAGAAAAGCAAGCCGAGGATGTGCCCTTTGATATGGAGGTATATGTTGATCAAGCAGGGCATGCTTACGATTTCGGTTACGGTTTGAACTGGTCGGGTGTCATTAAAGATGAGCGCGTGCTTGAGTTTGTAAAAAAATGATAAAAAAAGCCCCTCTGTGTTAAACAAAGGGGCTTTTAAGTACGCCAATCAGGATTCGAACCTGAGACCGTCGGTTTAGAAAACCGATGCTCTATCCAGCTGAGCTATTGGCGCGTCGCTTTCGGTAATGCAAAGGTAGACATTTGTGTTATATTTCCAAAATATCGCCTGCTTTTTTTTGTGGTTTTTCAATAACTGATTGCTTTTCAATAAGATTATTTTATTGATCTAGGTCAAACAAAATGAATAAAACTGCTGTTAACTTTGTGTTATTAAACAAATAGAAAAAACATAGAATTATGGCACAAGCAAAATGGGAACTAGACGCTGCACATAGCGAGATAGAATTCAAAGTAAAACACATGATGATTACAAACGTTAAGGGCAACTTTGACAGTTTTAAAATAGATGTTGACGCCGAAGGCGAAGATTTTAAAAACGCGCTAGCGAAAGTCGTTATCGACACCGCATCTATCAATACACGTAATGAGCAACGTGACGGGCATTTAAAAAGTGCAGATTTCTTTGATGTGGAGAAATATCCAGCGATTACATTTGAAGCAACAAGTTTGGAGAATAATGAAATTAAAGGAAATTTAACGATCCGCGATGTCACTAGACCCGTGTCTTTCGATTTAGAATTTGCAGGTATCCAAAAAGATCCTTGGGGAAATACCAAAGCTGGATTTATTGTGGAAGGCAAAATTAAACGTTCAGAATTTGGACTTAACTGGAATGCTGCCTTAGAAACAGGTGGGGTCATGGTGAGCGACGATGTAAAATTTAGCGCTGATATTCAGTTTATAAAAGCTCAATAATCACAATATATAAAATAAAATTTGGTAGGAGAGTGAAAATTCGTACTTTTGTCGCGGAGAGCTGGCAGAGTGGTCGAATGCGGCGGTCTTGAAAACCGTTAACTGTCACAGGTTCGGGGGTTCGAATCCCTCGCTCTCCGCTGAGAGGGTCTTTTTCTAAAAGACCCTCTTTTTTTTCGTATATTAATAATCCTTTTTCTCTCATTTTCAAGTGATTATGTGATAAAAATTCGAGCATTGTGGGTGTTCGATAGATACCATTATGGTAGTAGAGATTCCTGTCGAACACCAGGTTTACAAATTCCCTTTTTTGTAGTGTATCTGCGGAATTATATACATAGCTTAGATCGGTCAATAAATCCAGCTTATTTTCAAGGATTTTAAATACACGCCTTTGATCAGTACTAAGCCGCTCAATTGTGCTATTTAATGATTTTATATCCGTATTATAGGTAGAGTGCCATCTGTTGTAGGTTTCTTGGGATATTTTGTTTTTAATCCATTTTTCTTCGACTGAAAAAAGATTTTCTTCGATCCCTTTGAGTTGCTTTTGTTTTTCAATTATTATTTTGCGATTTTTTTGCATTTCTTTTTCAATGCAAGCTCTTGTTGTTGTTCTTATATTTTTAACCTTTGAAGCTGGAAGGCTCATAAGTTGGCAAATACCTAAAAATTGATCGTGAGCTTTTATTGCGCTGATATTATTATGTTTACTATGCTTACATTTATAATAATAATATCGACCTGATTTTCATCGGGAAGGTGTTCCGGAAAGAGGATTGCCGCAATGACATTTCAAAGGTCCTCAGACAGTAATGGCATCCAAGAGAGTCTCAGATATTTGAAACCCGATATAATCTTAAATTAGGCGTTTTCCCGAAAACAGCCGCGAAAAATCATCAAATGCTGTCCGGAAGCTTCTTCCTATCGGAATTGATATTTTCCCAAGTAAAACTTCACTATTGCTTATACCTATAACGTGATTCTGATTGATGATAAAAGATCGATGAATCCTTAAAAATCCTTTATACTGAAGATTTAAAGCTAATTCTGAAATTGACATTTTGGAAATGATAATGTCTCCATCTTTTAGCACTGCTCTTATATCGTTACCAATGCTTTCAAAATAAAGGATGTCTTTAAGAAAAATTTTCCTGTTGAATCCTTCCGACCTGAAAATTACAAAATCATCATTACTTTCTCGAGTTATATTTCTTAAAACCTACTGGAACTATGGTGCTTCCGTTAGATCCATTTTGACGTGTACCAAAATTAAATCAATTATTAATTTTTAGTTACAAAAAGAAACTTAATATTTGAATTAAAAGCTTGTGGCTCCAAATGTCCCCAAATCCACGATATGCCCCCATTTTGGCACAAATAAGTAAAGATTGCCTTCGATGGCGATATTTGAAGTAGCACTCGGAACAATACTTCTTTATGCTATTACAAACTATAGCCAGTAAGAAATACACCGCAAAAGCGGTTGACGTAATACTGATTATCTTGAAGTATTTAACAGCTGTGCTGTCGTCATTTCTAAATACCTGCATATTCAGCATCGCTGCCATTGCTCTCGCGCCGCCACCCAAGGCTCCGCCATATAGGAGTAAAAGTGGGAGGAAAGCACGCTGTATGCTTATCTGTTTAAAATCGAGTGTGTCATACGGTGGTTTTGTTTTTGCATTGTATTTATGTTATGAGTCTCAATTTAAAACTATATTTGTTAGCATAAAACGATTATTAGCTTTGCTTAAATGACGATGAAAACGAACACAAATTATAAGATAATGGGTTGTTGTCTGACGATTATTCTATTTATAGGTTTTTCGTTGTCGGGTAAAAGTCAGGTGTACGGGCAAAAGGTGAGCAAAAAAAGCGATGTTCCGACAAAGCTTTCTGTAAAAAGCATGCAGTCAGATCTAAATTTGCTCTGGTCGGTAATCCAGAAAATGCACCCTGGCTATGGTTATTATACCTCGTCCGACAGCCTTCAAAAAGCTTATGAGCGAGTGTCTCTGTCGATCGTCAAGCCGCTATATGAACCCGAGTTTATTTCACAGATCTACCCTTTCGTCTGTCAGTTAAGATGCGGACATACGCAATTAAAACATTCGGTAGGGTATAAACAACCAATAGGCTTATATCCTGCACATTTACCTTTTAAAGTTCTTGTCAGTAAGGGACGCGTATTTGTAACGTCCCATCAAACAGACGTATTGACTACCGGCGATGAGATTATTGGAATAAACGGTGTTGCTGCAGAAAAAATTATTGCGCATGGATTTGATCTCTATGCCATGGACGGTTATAATGAAACATTTAAAGAGTTGTTTTTAAGTGAGTATGACGGTTTTCAGGATGTATGCAATGCATATTACCATTGGAAAGGGGCTTACAAAATACAGCTACAAACGCCGCAGGGGATACGGAAAGATGTGGTTGTTGAAACGAAAAGCCTGGATTTCGAAGATGTAACTGTCCCTGGTTTTGATAATTATAAAAACTGGACGCTTGCGCAGCATACCGGAAATCTTGTGCTTCGATTTTCAGCTGATTCAGCTACGGCATTATTTGAAACAAAACCATTCTCCTATGGGGATACAACTGTTTACGAGGAAGTATTCAAGCAAATAAAAGGCCGTAGGGTAAAACATCTGATTTTGGATATGCGGCATAATACAGGCGGAGACCTCCGCGTTGCGATCCGATTGTTGTCTTATCTGGCCGATGCTCCGTTTAGTATAGTCAGAGCTGTTAAATCGCGTTTTCCGGGTGCCGCTATAAATACTGCCTCAACCTATTTTGACAGGGAACGGACGAACAACTTATTGTTAGGCTATAAAATTACGAATAAAGAGGGGGGATGGTACCATGTGGAATCTACAGCTGCCTTGGGAAAAATATATGGACCTCTTCCATTGACAGCAGACGATCATTTTGACGGAGACTTATATGTTTTAATTGACGGCGCTACGTTTTCATCGGGAGCGCTTTTTGCGGCGGCTCTTAAATCACAGTGCAAAAATGTTACCTTCATTGGAAGAGAAACAGCAGGGAATGAAGAAGGCTGTAATGGGATGGTGATGCAGGTACTTACGCTGCCATACACAAAGGTCGTCGTAGATTTTCCCCTGATGCGCGTTGAATCGGTTGCCCTAAATCCAATTCGCGGTCGTGGTGTAATGCCGGATTATCCAGTAAACTATGATCCTATGGATATCGTGGTTAAAAGAGACCGCGATCTTGAAAAAGCTTTACAGCTGATCCAGGGAAACTGATCGGTTTAATAGGTAAAGAATATGGAGTTTAGGGTTTAAAAGAACAAGATATGGACAGAAAATTGATTCTAAATCTTTCGCTTTTGGTCGGACAGCTATTCTTATGGCAAAGCTGTACCCATAATTCACATCGGGTGACGACAGAGAATACTAAAAAGGAAATTACCGCGGTTTCAATTTCTACTATTGGCGGATTTACGGCCACACCTTCAAACGGTTATACAATTAGGATAACAAGAGATAGTGTATATCATTTGTTTTCTGCAATTGATACTGCGCACAGTACCCTAAAATCATACGCCAATACGGAAGACAAATGGAACTTATTATTGGATAAAATTGATCTGGAAAAATTTGCTGATGCTAAAGAAGGTGAATCACATCAGCCATACGATGGAATAGATATTAAAATAAGCATTCAAGCAAAAAGTGGAAAATATACAAAGTTGAATGCGGATAATAGTCCTAGCTGGAATCGCATATATAAACAGTTGGAAGAGTCATTCTCGCCACAGTTACTTGAAAACAAAAAGTAGGCAAGTGATTAGTTAAAGGTTGCACAGCTAACGGGATCTTTTTGTAACTTAGGTAGCCCTTTATTTTTGACCGTGGAAATAGGGGAGAGAAAATGTTTTGATCTGCATACACAGCGCAAATAAAATATAAATTAACATGGATGAGCAATTCAAACAGCAGGTATATGAGGTAGCTAAACTGATTCCGAAAGGAAGGGTGACAACCTATGGGGCGATTGCAAAGGCTTTAGGTTATCCGAATCATTCGCGGCATGTCGGGAAGGCCATGGGTGGATGTCCCAGCGATGTTCCTGCCCACCGTGTTATATCAAGCGGCGGTACACTGGCTGTGCCTGAATTTCAGGAACGGCTTGAAGCCGAAGGGCTTGTTGTGAATAATTTACGGATCAAGGATTTTAGAAAGTTGTTTTGGAATCCGATGGATGAAATAATCGATTAATTTAATAAGATGAAATACTGCGCTTTTTTACGCGGCGTCAATGTCAAGGGAACCAATATGAAAATGGCTGATGTCTGTCAGGTTTTTAAGGACGCCGGTGTAACGGACGTTACTTCGGTACTGGCTTCTGGTAATATTGTTTTTTCGTCCGACAAAGCGGCCGAACAGCTCAAGGAGCTATTGGAAGAATCTATGTCGGCGTATTTTTCTTATGAAGCTTTTTTATTCATCCGTTCAGCGGAAGAGGTAGGATTGCTGCAGGCAAACATTCCTTTTGAAACGGATGCAGACTTCCATGTATATGCTTTTGTAGGAACAGAAGGTGTCGAAAAAATACTGATGGATGAATTCAGCAGCGCGACACAAGTGCCGGGGGAGAAAGCTGAGATCGTCAATGCGGTCTTTTATTGGCGGGTGCCCAAAGGAAATACCTTGGATTCCAGCTTTGGAAAGGTACTGGGGAAAAAGAATCTTAAGGATAAGATGACAAGCCGGAATACCAACACCTTTGATAAGATATTGAAAAAAATGGGTTAATCATGGAGTGAGCCCGGCAGTAGCCGGGCTTATTTATATTTTTATGGAATTCAGTCAGTCGCGAGACAGTTGCTCGAATAAAAACTTCTGCAGTACCGATATTAATCGATTTCTGCTGATTTGGCCCAGATATTAATATGACCGTCTTTTGCATAAAGATCAATTTCGTGAATTTCCTCCGGGCTGAATGACAGATTCTTTAGTGCTCCTACACAATCAATGACCTGTTGCGGTTTTGATGCGCCAATTAGCGCCGATGTAACCTGCTTCTTACGTAAAACCCAGGCAATAGCCATTTGCGCTAAAGACTGTCCTCTGCGCTGCGCAATCACATGTAGAGCCTGGATATTTTTTTGATTTTCTTCGCTCAGGAATTTAGTCTGAAGTGATTTTGACTGTGAGGCACGACTATCCTGAGGAATATGCTGTAAATATTTGTCTGTAAGCATGCCCTGTGCTAACGGAGAGAACACGATAGAACCAATACCTATGGCATCTAACGTATCAAGTAAACCATCGGTCTCGATCCATCTGTTGAGCATGGAATAGCTGGGTTGATGAATAATAAACGGTGTGCCCAGGGATTTTAAGATCGCATACGCTTCTTTTGTGCGTTGTGAGTTATAGGATGAAATACCTACATAAAGCGCTTTTCCGCTACGGACCAGTTGATCTAGCGCTAACATGGTTTCCTCTAAAGGTGTATCAGGGTCAAAACGATGTGAATAGAAGATATCGACATAGTCGATGCCTAGGCGCTTTAGCGATTGCTCGCAGCTCGATATCAGATATTTGCGGCTACCCCATTCTCCATACGGCCCATTCCACATGTGGTAACCTGCTTTTGACGAAATAATCATCTCGTCGCGTAAGCCATGAAATTGCTCTCTTAGTATTTGTCCAAAGGCTTTTTCGGCACTCCCTGCAGGTGGCCCATAATTGTTTGCAAGGTCGAAATGGGTAATTCCGAGGTCAAATGCTGTTGTGCAGATATCAACTTTGGTTTGATGCGGCGTGTCGTCACCGAAGTTATGCCACATTCCCAGCGAGATTGCGGGCAATAAAAGACCGGATTGACCACAGCGATTATAGATCATATCCTGGTATCGGTCTGGATTTGCTGTATACTGCATAGTCTTAAATAGTTTTAATTCAAACTAAGATAAATTTATGCTTATTTGCAAGTTTTAATTGTTTTCGGGCTCAGCTATTTCTATGTGAAGGTGCAATTTTTGGTCTTTTATGTGTCGATAAATACTGCTTTCGAAAGACAGAAAAAGAATAAATTTTTAAATATTTTTAGTATATATATTGTTATTGAGATTAAAGAGGAGATATAGCTTCAGAATCCAGTTGTCTGTACAGATGCCGTTAATGGTACCGGTAGGAAACTGGCTGAAGATAGTTTCGATAAATGCAAAATTAATGTATTTTTATGTGAATTCTAAAAACCAATTTATGCGCACTATGAAGAAAATTCAGGCCATCATATGCTTTGTTTTGATTGCCTTAGGCAATTGCTATGCACAATCGAAACACTTACTTTTCAAGACTGCTTTTGGCGATTTTAAAGTTGTACTCTATGATTATACACCACATCACCGCGATCTGATGCTGCGGTCAATTCAAGATCGTGTTTATCAGGGGGCACTGTTTAATCGCATTATCGAAAATTTTGTTGTGCAGGGCGGAGAGCATGATATTGATATTGAAAAACGGGAGGCCGCAGATCCGCTGCATCAAAAACCGCGATTGGCAGCTGAGTTCGACGACCGTGCTTTTCATAAAATGGGAGCATTGGGCGCGGGCAGGGATGGAAATCCTGAAAAAGCGTCTTTTTTGAACCAGATCTATTTTGTGGTCGGAAAGAAAATCACAGCATCTGAGCTTGATAGTCTAGAGGCAAAGAAAGGGGTTAAATACACCGATGTCCAACGTAAAGAGTATCTCGCTCACGGCGGTCAGCCGAGACTTGATCATGATTTTACCGTTTTTGGTGAAATTTATGAAGGCTTCGAAGTAATCCTGAAAATAAGTCAGGTAAAAACGGATAAGCAGGATTACCCGCTGGCTAAAGTGCCTTTTGAGGTTGTTGAAATAATTGAATAGGCTTAATAATCAGAGCTGGGCTGCCCCAAAAAGTTAGACACTTTCTGGGAGCAGTTCAAGCAGTTCTTTTTTATTTGCGATGCTGATCAAATTCTTCTTTAAGCTTCTGATAACGCTCTTTCCACTCATCTGGCAGTTTGCTTGGTATGTCTTTGAGACTTTTCAGCTGAAATGCGAATACACAAGCCGCAAATCCTACTGTACTGATGGCCATACCCGTCCAGATAACCAAAGAAAAACCGGCAAAAAGTGGATTCCAAAGTAGAATAAAGCTGAAAATAATGCCTAAAATGGCAAACAGCAAATTCCATCCCCAGGATTTACTACCGTAATTTTTGAGGTCAAAGGAAAAGGACAGCAGCTGGAAGGATTTAAAGAGGGCATAGAAACCTACAATAAATGCCAATGTGCTAGCAGAAAGCAAAGGGTTGGCCATCAGTAATATGCCGAATAAGGTGTAGAGGATACCACCGGTGAGATACCAGCCCCAGCCGTCTACCTCATCTTTGTTTTGTACCGCAAAGATGATCTCCAGAATACCGGAAATAATAAACGACCAAGAGAACAGAATTGCTAATGTGAGAAATGAGGCGACTGGAGTTGAAATGGTATAGAAGCCTAAGAGGATTAATAAAATACCGATAATCAGTGGAATATACCAGTGTCTAATTGATGTTCGGATTGTTTTAAAAAATGAATTTGCCATAATAGTGAGTTAAGATATTGCAATGTTGCCTAGTAAAAAAGCCCCATTAATTACTTAATGAGGCCTTACATATATAAAACTGATTAAATTAGGCAAAAGGAAATGTGTTAAATCTTTCCAGTCTCTTTTAAAAGTTTGTAATATGCATACACAATATTGATTTCAGCATTTGTGTATTTCAATTCTGCTTCAAGCTTTGAATTTGAAGCATCCATGATGTCGACGATTAACGCCAATTGGTTCAAATACTTTTTCTCAATAATACGATAGTTCTCATCAGCAAGTGCTTTATTGTAATCCAGCGTCTTGCGTTGTGAGTAGGCCTCATTGTATTTAATGTATGCAGTATTAACAGCTACGCTGGTTTTTTGTTTCAAAGCGCTTTCATATTTCTCGTTTTTTTCAATTTGCAAATCATTTAGCTTAAGCTTTTTTCCAGTTGTGTATAATGAAGAAATATTATAGCTAAGGGAGATACCAGTATTCCAGGTATTCATGTATTTATCGATAACGGGCATCACATTGGTAATTGGTTTGACAAGGCTGTTTCCCGCAAATATGCTAAGAGCAGGCGATTTCTCTGATTTTGTAATATCTTTTTCGGTATGCAGGAGCTCAGTCTCTTTGGCGGCAAGCTGCAGACTGGGGCTGGATATATAAGCATCTTGTTTCAAGCTCGCCAGGTCTGCCAGCTGAAAGCTACTGTTTAATAGTTTATCATCTGGCTCAATTACTGTGCCTTCCTGTAGTCCTAATGCCACTATAAGCTCGTCATTCAGGATTTTCATGTTGTTTTGAATGACCTCTCTCGCTAATTCCAGCTCGGATATTTGCAATTGGTTGCGGATGACATCATTTTTGGTGATCATCCCTTGTTTGTATAATTTGTCTGTCAGGTCCAGTCTTTTGTGCGCCAGCTCAATATTCTGATTATAGACAGCTTTCTGGTTCTTAAGTTTGAAGAGATCAAGATAATAACCCAAGACCAGAATTTTGATATTTTGCTCTTCATTTTTATGATCTAATTCAGCTAATTCTTCTCCTAAAGAAGAGGCTTTGATACTGTTTTTTACAATACCGCCTTTCCAGATGAGTTCTTTCGCCTCCAGTGCATAGTTGTTGCCGAAATGAGGTAAAGGGACTTTCTCTGAGCCCGATAAGTCTTTGTCAATTAATGCGGCGTCGCCGAGGTAAAATGCGGATGCTGAAGCACTGATCTCAGGTAGTCTTCTCAATTTGGCAACTTCTGTCTTTTGTTTGGCAATATTTACCGCAGATGCTGAAACAAGAAGGTTTGGATGATTGTGCAGCGCAAGTTCAAATAGTTTTTCGATCGTTATTTTTCGGGTGTTTATGCTGTCTTGACCGTATGTTTGATTGCAAAAAAATGTAAAGAAGCATAACGTCAAGTAAAGACCAATTTTATAGGCTCTTGACTTTATATTCATGATATTCAACTTTGTTTATATATGTGCTACAAAGTTAATGTATCATCACAGGGTAGGGAATGTCTGATTCCTGTTTTATGATGTTCAATTGGTAACAAGAGTTGTCTGTTGTTCACGAAATAGCTTGGGTGTTATGCCGACGTGTTTTTTGAAAAATTTGCTAAATGCATACTGATCCGAAAAGTTAAACTCCTGTGAGATCTGGTTGATTGTTTTGGTAGAAATGATCAGTTGGGCTCTAGCTTCGGTTATCAGCCAGTTGCTGATAATTTCGGACGGAGATTCTTTCGTGATTTCTTTAACGCTGATCGATAGGTATTTGATGGAAATGTGGAGGCGGTCGGCATAGAATGCGAGGTCTCGCTGTGTTTTGTAATGATCGGCAATAAGTTGTAAAAAATGTACGGTAATTTCTTCCTTTCTCTTATTGCGGATCTGATTGGAACTTTGACCGGCTGTATAAATCACATCGGCCAAAAGATAGATAATGGCCATAAAAATATTGATGTCGGCTTTTTGAAGAAAATCTTTTTTTAGATCTGCGGGCCTTTTGCGGTTGCGATGCAAGGTTGATAGTAATGTCCAAATCGTTTCAAAGTCGTCTGTAGCAGGAGTAAAGGGGGCGGAGCTATTAGCATTGATGAGTCGATAAGCATCGTATCTGCTGATTGATAGTCTTATTCTGTTGGAAAAATTCCGGTCATAATTTAAGATTTTGAAAACAGCATCGGTACTGATTTCCATAAAGCTGTAGTACTTATTGTAACCGATAAAGAAAATACAGCCGGCTTTGAGTTCGACCGGAGAACCATTACAATTTATCGTTGCTGCGCCTTTATATAATAAGATACAGGTCGTGCTTAAAGGGTGATAGTGGTATTCTTCTCCTTTTTGGGGAAATTCTGATTGGTCTATAAGCTGTATTTCATTCATTTCTTCTCTTTAAGCTAAATATATAAAACATATATTATTTTTCTGCTGTTGTTTCAGATTTCACCTGCGCAACATATGCTGGAGAACAAAGATGGTAAACACCATCATTAGGCTCCCATTGAGGAAGCTGCAATGATGGTGTTTGATTACGCTAGAAAGCTACTTTTTTAGGGTCAGATCCAGAGAAACCCAGTTCAGGAAACTCACGGATCGTTTTGATATCGTCTGCTGTCAGATCAAAATCGTCGATAGCTAAATTTCTTTTTATATTCTCGGGATTAGTTGATTTTGGCAGCGGCAAGATACCCTGAGATAAAGCAAATTTGATACAGATCTGTCCAACACTGGTATTCTTTTCCTTAGCCAGTGCAATGAGTGTTTCATTTTGCAATATTCTGCCTGAACCCAGGGGTGACCAAGCCTGAACAAGGATGTCATTGGATTGGCAGAGTGCCACTGTATCTTCCTGAAGATAACCCGGGTGAAATTCAATTTGGTTGACAGCAGGTGTCACGGATGCGGTTTCGAGTAACTTGGAGAGATAGGCTTCAGGAAAGTTGCTGACGCCGATAGCTCTTACTTTTCCTTCTTGATAGAGGTGTTCAAAGGCTTTCCAAGTGTCTGCATTGATCTGTGCCCAATTTTCAAATTGTGTTTCGTTTGCCGGCCAGTGAATTAAATAAAGATCCAGATAGTCTAATTGCAGATCGGCAAGTGATTTCTCAAACGCAGCAATTGTCTTTTCATATCCACGTTCTGTATTCCATAGCTTTGTTGTGATAAATAGTGAATTTCGATCCAATCCACTGTCTTTTATTGCTTTGCCCACGCTTTTTTCATTCCCATAGATCGCTGCTGTATCAATATGTGTATATCCGGCATCAAGTGCTTCTTTGACTGCCTGATAAGCTTCTTGTCCATCAGGAATCTGCCAAGTTCCAAACCCAATTGCTGGAATTTCAATTCCATTGTTCAATTTGAATGATTTCATTGTCAATACTATTTTTTGTTTTCGCTAAAATAGTATTTACGCGATAGTATCCGGTCACTGAAATGTAAAGAGGATGACGTTTAACTGGAGGTGGTCGGACTTATTCTCTATTGCCAAAATATATTTATTTTCACAATTTTATTGTCAAAAGGGAGGCAATTTCTCGCGAATTATGGCATTAATTCTTATCTTTAGGCGAATTTTTGAGAAATTAAGATTTCTCGATCATTTCACATAGCATTAAAAATTAAACATATTTCTAATAGATTACTATGTCAAACAAATCAAAAATTGTTTGGACAAAAACAGATGAAGCACCTTTATTGGCGACTTATTCGTTTTTGCCTATTGTTCAAGCGATTACAGCTACAGCTGATATCGATGTTGAATTGAGAGATATCTCTTTAGCAGGCCGTATCCTTGCTAGCTTTCCGGAATTTTTAAAAGAAGATCAAAAAATTGCTGATGCATTGGCTGAATTGGGACAGTTGGCGACAACACCTGAAGCGAACATCATTAAATTACCTAATATCTCCGCATCAATCCCGCAGTTGAAAGGTGCTATCGCTGAATTGCAAAAAGCTGGTTACGCTATCCCTAATTATCCTGATGAAGCGACGACAGAAGAAGAAAAAGCTGTCAAAGCGAAATATGCAAAGGTACTCGGTTCAGCCGTAAATCCAGTGTTGCGTGAAGGAAACTCTGACCGTCGTGCACCTAAAGCCGTTAAGAATTATGCGAAAGCAAATCCACATAAAATGGGTGCTTGGGCCAAAGATTCCAAAACAAAAGTGGCTTCGATGACCTCCGGTGATTTTTATGGCTCTGAGCAATCTGTAACTGTTGAGAATGCTGGTCAATTTAAAATCGAATTTGTAGATGCAAACGGTGCGGTGACAGAATTGAAAGGGCTTTCTCCATTAAAAGCTGGTGAAGTAATTGATTCTTCAACATTAAGTTTAACTGCGTTGAAAGCTTTTGTTGCGGACGCAATTGCAGAAGCTAAAGCAGCTGGCGTCTTATTGTCGGCACATTTAAAGGCAACCATGATGAAGGTTTCTGACCCGATTATATTTGGTGCTGTTGTTGAAACTTACTTTGCCGATGTTTTTGCACAATATGGTGATTTGTTCAAGGAGCTAGGTATCAATAAAAATAACGGTTTAGGTGAGGTGTACGCTAAAATTGCGGGTCACGCAAAAGAAGGAGAAGTAAAAGCTGCAATTGATGCGGCTATTGCAAACGGTCCTGCTTTGGCGATGGTAAACTCAGATAAAGGTATTACAAACTTCCACGTTCCCTCGGATGTGATTATCGATGCTTCCATGCCAGCAATGATCCGTATTGGTGGTAAAATGTGGAATAAAGAAGGTCAAGAAGAAGATACTATCGCGATGGTTCCTGACCGTTGTTATGCGGGTGTTTACGAAGCAACCATTGAAGACTGTAAGGAGCATGGTGCATTGGATCCTAAAACAATGGGTTCTGTTCCGAACGTAGGTTTGATGGCTCAGAAAGCAGAAGAATATGGATCACATGATAAAACTTTCCAGGCGGCAGGCAATGGTTCAATTCGCGTAGTAGACGCTGAAGGAAACGTTTTCATGGAGCAAAAAGTAGAAGAAGGTGATATTTTCCGTATGTGTCAAACGAAAGATGCACCGATTCAGGATTGGGTGAAATTGGCGGTAAACCGTGCTCGTCTGTCTGAAACGCCTGCGGTCTTCTGGTTAGACAAAAACCGCGCACATGATAGAGAGATCATCAAGAAAGTAGAGAAATATTTGCCAGACTTTGATACAACTGGTTTGGATATCCGTATTTTATCTCCAATTGAAGCGACTAAATTCTCCTTGGAGCGTATTCGCAAAGGAGAAGATACCATTTCAGTAACAGGTAACGTACTCCGTGATTATTTGACGGATTTATTCCCAATTTTAGAAGTAGGTACATCGGCTAAAATGCTTTCTATTGTTCCATTGATGAATGGTGGTGGTTTGTTTGAAACAGGTGCTGGCGGTTCGGCTCCTAAACACGTTGAGCAATTCCTTCAAGAAGGTTACCTGCGTTGGGACTCATTGGGTGAGTTCTTGGCACTCGGAGCTTCATTGGAGCACTTGTCGCAAACACAAAATAATCCAAAAGCCTTAGTACTGGCAGAAACTTTGGATGAAGCTACTGAGAAATTTTTGGCAAATGACAAATCTCCAGCACGTAGAGTTGGTCAGATCGATAACCGTGGATCACATTTCTATCTGGCGTTGTATTGGGCTCAGGCTTTGGCGGCACAAACTAAAGATGCGGAGCTTGCTGATAAATTTGAAGCAGTTGCAAAAGTTTTAACAGATAACGAAACGAAAATAAATGAAGAGTTGATCGCGGCACAAGGTCATGCACAAAACATCGGAGGTTATTATTTTCCGAATGATGAATTGGCAGCTAAAGCAATGCGTCCATCTGAAACATTGAATAACGCAATCGCAAGCATCTAAGCGAATTGCTTCTATACATAAAAAAGCTCCGGTCAATTGACCGGAGCTTTTTTATGTACCGTCATAGCGACAGATTACAATTTATTTTAAAGGATATTTTACGCCTGTAAAGGTCATCTTGACCGGAATGATATGACCATTTTTATCAAATTTCATTTCTTCGATACAGGTTACACGTTCATTGGCGCCATCTTTACCAAGTGGTCTACGGTGATAAACGATAAAATATTTGTCCTTGTTGGGTATCTTGATCACGGAGTGATGCCCTGCGCCTACGGCTACATTTGGGTCACGTTCAAGAATAGTCCCGATCCTTTCGAATGGTCCGAAAGGTGAATCCGCTATGGCATAAGCTACTTTATAATCTGGTCCGGTCCAGCCCCCTTCAGACCACATGAAGTAGTACTTCCCATTTTTAATAAACATAAATGGGCCTTCAACGTAGTCTTTTGGTGTAATTTCTTTGTAATAGCTGCCATCTTCAAAAGGGAGTAGTCCTGTAAAGTCCGGTTTCAATTTGACCACGTTACAATGTTTCCAACCGCCATAATACATATAAAAGGTACCATCCTTGTCCTTGAAGACAAACTGGTCTATAGGCTGTGCGCCGTTAACAATATCGTTGATTAATGGTTTGCCCAATAAGTCGGTGTAGGGCCCATCGGGTTTATCTGCTACTGCGACACCTATACCGCCTATTTCTCCCTGATGGACGTCATTGGCGCCGAAAAATAGGTAGTATTTTCCATTATTTTCAAGTACTGCAGGGGCCCACATGGCCTTTTTTGCCCATTTAACGTTGCCATTTTCCAAAACACGACTGTGTTTTGTCCAGGTTGCGAGGTCGGATGATGAAAAGGCGTCAAAGAAAAGCTGCTCTTCATAAGGTGCTGAATAAGTCGGAAAAATCCAATAGTTATTACCATAGATAATACCCTCCGGATCGGCATAGTTGCCTGTTATAACAGGGTTCTTCTGGGCAAATAGTGTGGATGTGAATAGTAAAGCTGTTGATGTAAAAAATGTTTTAATCATTATGTCGGTTTAAATTGGTAAGATACAGGATTCTTTTTGCTTGAAATGAGTCAAAATGAATCATTTTTATGCTTATTTGTCTCAATGATTTTTCAAATGTTAAAAATTTGTTAAAACCCTGTTTTGATTTCGATTGTCTCCGATTTATTTCACATATTTGTTTATGTCATTTCCAAATGGCATAAATACTTTTCATAAAATAGGTTAATAATATGGCTAAGATACCCGAAGTCCCCCAGGCTTCGGGTGTTTTTTTTATTCTCGTTGCAATCCAAAGATCATGATTAATTTTCCATCTATATACAGGTTTAAGGTTTGCTCGGCGATATCGAATTGAATCTGCTTCCGCTCAAAAATTTGAAAAAAATCATTCTCGATATTTGCGCCGTTACATGCGCGCATGGTACTCGCTAGATGCGGGAAGCTGATTTGATTGCCTGTAATGTTGAAATTCCCCCAAAAATTATTACATCCTGTCGTACCTGCTATCGTGCCATTTTTTGCATCAAACCCAATACTTGCTTTGCTGTCGGTAACATCTTTTCCATTCAGTTGAAGTAAATTCCATTTAAAACGGGCGAGGAATGCGGCAACACTGGGTAGTTCGTTTGTTCTTTCTTTTGAAATAATTTCAACTAAGCTGTAGTCGATCGTATCTATATCTTTTTGTTTCGTTTGTTTAACCCGGATGCGGTATTGATAACCTTCTTGATAATCGAAACCGCGAATGGAAGTATTTAGATATTCCCATTTATTCTTTTTATCCGTTTTTATCTGCAAACATTTTAACTTTCCAAGCCGCTGTGCATTGACATAGCTTTCACCAACCTCCCATGTTGCAACTTCAGTATTTTCAGACAATGATTTTGCGAATGTCTTTGCCAACGTGTAAGTCAAATTCGGACCGATTTGATGTTTGACAACCTTGATATCATATTCATATTTAGGATCATAATCGAATTTTAGAATATCGGCATAGAATTTTTCCCAATTGTTGCTATTGTAATACTTGACAAGATAAGGAGGGGTATTTAGAAGGCCCGATTTTATTTTTATGCGAAATGAGGAGTTTTGGGCGAATAAACTATAGGAAGGGAGTAAGAGCGTGAAAAGAAATAGAACTGAACTGAATTTTGGAGACTTCTTCATAATTGGAATGTAAATTTCAATAAAAACGTATCTTTAAACATGAATATTGCACGGATTAAACTGTGCCTGCTGACGACTATTTTTCTGCTGAGTCGGCAGGTGTATTGCCAAAATAGTAAGGATTATTTTAAAACGCAAATCGCAGTAGGTGAACTGACAGATTCACAACTGAAGGAGGTGTCTGGTATCACAGCGTCTTATAAAAAAGATAATTTCTGGGTGCACAATGATAGTGGCGATGGTCCAAATGTTTATTTAATTGATCGTCAAGCTAAATTGCTAAAGAAAGTTACACTTGAGGGAGTATCTGTGGTAGATTGTGAGGATATCGATCGGGTGAAAATTGGTGATAAGTATTTTCTTGTACTCGCCGATATCGGAAATAATGCAGGTAAAAGGACTTGGACCTGCATATACGTATTTCCTGAACCGCGTGTCGAAGATCCTGATCTTGTCCCTAAGGGATTGATTAAGGTTATTTTTTTAAAATTTCCGGGTCAGAAACGTTTAGACGCCGAATCGATGATGATCGATCCAATTGACAATCTGCTGTATGTCATATCCAAGCGGGAGTTTCGCTCAACTGTATATAGTGCTGACGTATTCGGGAACAAAAGGCAGCAATATTTTACGTTAAACAAGGTCGTCGAACTTCCCTTTACTTTTGCTACAGCTGCAGCTATAGATCCAACAGGTACACAGTTGCTTGTGAAGAATATCACCTCGATTTTCTACTGGCAGAGAAATGGACATGAGCCCTGGAAACAGGTATTGCAGCAGAAACCAGTCATTGTTCCTTATCAAGTGGAACCTCAGGGAGAAGCAATAGCTTTCGATCATGATGGAAATGGTTTTTATACAATTAGCGAACGCCCATTTGGTTTAAAATCCTATCTTTATTTTTTTGAAAAACTCGATAATTTATGATAACAACTAAACCTTTTTCCTATCGCACAGCACACATCACTGCCATGCCAGAAGCTGGCAAGGTTTCATTATGCCGTGTGGATGGCATAAGCCGCTTGCTCCTGGCTTTTGCTTTTTTCTTATGTTCAATTGCACAGGTGCATGCGGCTAAAGTAGATACGCTCTCTATCCAGAGCCGAGCCATGGGAAAAGCAATTAAGACAGTGGTGATCCTGCCACAAAAGTATTCGAAAGGAGAGAACTATCCAGTTCTTTACTTACTGCATGGCTACTCGGGCAATTATAGTAATTGGGTTAAAAATTCCAGTGTGAGTGCACTGGCCGATCAATATGGCTATATGGTAGTCTGTCCCGACGGTGGTTTTGGAAGTTGGTATTGGGATATCGCGAACGATAAAAATTATCAATATGAGACGTTTGTGTCGAAGGAATTGATTGATTATATAGATACGCATTATTCGACGATCAAAGACCGTAAAGGCCGGGCAATTACTGGGCTGAGTATGGGCGGACATGGCGCCCTGTCTCTGGCGATTAAACATCAGGATATCTATGGTGCTGCTGGGAGTACGGCCGGTGGAGTCGATTTCAGACCTTTTCCATTAAACTGGGAAATTAAAGATCGCATCGGTAATTATGCTGATGCTCCACAGGAATGGGACAATCGCGTCGTTATTAATATGGTACCTAAGCTTGTCAATAACGGGTTGCGTTTAATTATAGATTGCGGCAAAGAAGATTTCTTTTATGCGGTAAACGTTGCCTTGCATGACAAATTGATGTATCATAATATAAACCATACTTTTGTTACAAGTGAGGGGGGGCATAATTGGGAATATTGGTCGAGGTCAATTATCTACCAGATGGCTTTTTTTAAGGGATATTTCGATCAGCCTGAAAAAGGCGAAAAGAAAAATAGATAAATATTTGGCATAAATGAATAAATTGCTATTTTTGTTAAACAGAGACCTTAACTAACAAATTATAAACTTATTATTAAGCCTTACAAATTGTAAGGCTTTTTTATTATTTTGAGCAAAATTTTGATTTCATTCCATTATGTTTAAACCTATAAGGGTTGTTTTTTATTGTTCTTCCATTTTCTTTTGCGCACAGCAGGCGTATAGTCAGCAGTCTAAGTCCATCTCGGGTTTTGTCAGAGACAGCATCAGCGGTGAGAATATTATTGGTGCCGTAATACGAAATGATTCTGAAAAGAAATCTACAGCTTCAAATAAATACGGTTTTTTTAGCTTGTCTTTTCACGAAGCAAACAATGGTCTGGAAGTGTCATCTGTTGGTTATAAGACAAAGGCTTTTTCTGTACGGCTGGATAAAGATTCGACGTACATCATACAGTTGGTTCCTGAAGAAAATCAATTGGCTGAGGTAACTGTAACAGGAAATAGGAGAAAATCTATTAAGGATCTGACGCCTGGTCTTACACAGTTCAGCCCAAAGGAAATCGAAAAAGTCCCTGTATTATTTGGAGAAAAGGATATCCTCAAGACTATTCAGCTATTTCCGGGGGTGACGAGTGGTGGGGAAGGCAGCAGTAATTTTTATGTACGTGGCGGCGGCGGCGATCAAAACCTGATTTTACTGGATGAAGCTCCGGTGTATAATAGCTCACACCTGTTCGGTTTTTTCTCTACGTTTAACTCTGACGCGATCAAAGACGTTAATTTTTATAAAGGTGGCGTGCCCGCTCAGTATGGCGGCAAAATATCGTCAGTGATGGAAATAACAACCTTGGACGGAAATAACCAGCATTTTAATGTCGAAGGAGGCTTAGGGCTCATTGCTTCGAGATTAAAATTGGAGGGGCCGATCCAAAAAGGCAAAAGCTCATTTATGATCTCGGGTAGAAGGACGTATGCTGATCTTTTCCTGAAACTTTCCAGTGATGAAAACATAAAGAAAAGTGCCCTGTTTTTTTATGATCTCAATGCAAAGTTCAATTACCGTATCAACGATAAGAATACGCTTTACTTATCGGGATATTTTGGTAAAGATGCCATGGCTTACCATGATCTGTTTGATTTCAATTGGGGCAATGCCACTGGAACGATGCGCTGGAACCATGTCTGGAGCAATAGACTGTTTAGCAATACAACACTTATTTTTAGTAAATTCAACTATCAAGTTAAGATTGAAGACGATAATAATTTCAAAATCCGTTCGGACATCTATAATTACAATTTTAAACAGGATTTTCAATACAGTCTCTCGGACCGTCATAATCTAAAATTTGGACTGCAAGCGGCGCTGCAGGAAATAAGACCTGCGAGTATTGAGGCCGGAGAAGATTCAAAGGTCAATTCATTGCAGATTCAGCATCGCAAAGGTGCAGATATTGCCGCTTATCTAACAGATGATTGGTCTGTCACAGATCGTTTGAAAGTCAACTATGGATTAAGAGCATCAGCCTATGCTACATTGGGGCCGGGAACGTTTTATACATTCGATAGTGCCGGAGAGGCGGTGGACTCTACCTATGTGGGCAATGGCAAGATGGGAAAAAAATATTTCTATCTGGAACCGCGGGTTTCTTTAAATTACGCCATTAATGATCTGACGACAGTTAAGGCGTCTTACAATACCAATGTTCAGTATCTACACCAACTGAGTAATACCACGAGTAGTCTTCCTACCGATCAATATGTATTGAGCAATAACACGATTAAACCGCAATTGTCAAATCAGTATTCCCTTGGCTACTTTAGAAATTTTGCGTCCAACAGGTATGAGTTTTCCGTCGAAGGCTATTATAGAGATCTCAAGAACCAGATTGATTACCGAAACGGTGCCGACCTGCAGGCAAATGAATTGCTGGAAGGTGAGTTGCTCTTTGGAAAAGGCCGGGCATATGGAATCGAATGGTTCCTAAAAAAGAGGCTGGGACGATTCAGTGGATGGCTCAGCTACACGTTATCGAAAAGTGAACGGCAATTTGAGCAGATCAATAATGGGGAATGGTTCAGTGCCCGGCAGGATAAAACACATAATATAGCTATTGTAGCCCAGTATCAGTTAAATCCGAAGTGGAATTTAAGCGCCAATTTCGTCTATTATACAGGCGATGCTGTGACAATGCCTGCGGGTAAATATTTTGTTGACGATCGTACGATCTTCTATTACGATAAAAGAAATGGGCAGCGGATGCCTGCATATCACCGCTTGGATCTGGCCGCGACTTATGATATTAAGCGGACAAAAAATAGCTATTCGAGCTTGTCCTTTGGGCTCTATAATGCCTATAATCGAAAAAATGCCTATTTGATTGACTTTAGAGAGAAAGAGGGACAATCCAATGTCACGGAGATTTATCGAATAGCATTATTTGGGGCGATACCGTCGATTACTTGGAATTTTAAATTTTAGCAAAGCATGAAGAAGATATTAGGTGTTATAGCTGTTGCATTATTCGCTTTGTCGGGTTGTGAGGACAAAATAGAGTTGGAGTTGCCAGAAAACACGGGGCAGTTAGTTATTACAGCTGATCTGATGGTTTCGGATCAACAGCACGAGATCAGTATTCAGAAGGTTATCAGTATCAAAGAATCCCTGCTTGCTCCGATAACAGATGCCGAGGTGACTGTTAAGAATATGCAGAATAATCGTACTTATACGTTTTTGGCAGGAGCCGACGGTGTTTATACGAATAAGACATTACGCTTGCAGGAGAAAGCTACTTACCAGCTGCAGGTAAAGACAGCTGATGGAAGGGAGATCGAGGGGACGTCGAAAGTTCCGAGTTATGTGGATGTGGATTCGATAGGACTTTCGCAGCGCATTATATTTACGGATACAATTTATTACCCAACACTTGTATTTACTGATCCGCCGGAAAAAGGTAATTACTATAAGTATAAAATGTCCGTGAATGGTGGCAAGCTACGTTTTATTGATGTCTTTAACGACAAATATAACAATGGCCTGGAAGTGCAACATGATATTATAGACAGAGATAGGGATCTAAAGATAGGAGACCGCATACGTATTTTGCGTCAATGTATAGATGTGGGAGCTTATAACTATTGGAATAGTTTTCAGATGATTAATCCCGGTGCGGCATCACCTTCCAACCCAATTTCAAATCTTTCCAATAATGCGCTGGGCTATTTTAGTGTCAGTGTTGGCAAATATTACGAATCTGAGGTAGTTTTGGCTAAAAGCCGGCCTTAATTTTAGTCTATTATAGAAAGCTGATAGTGATTTTTTAATAAAAATTCTATTGTTTTAGGTAAGGCGTATGCTACACGCGGAATGGCTTTAATATTATCGTGAAAGATAATGATGGAGCCATTTTTGATGTTGGGTACGACATTTTCCAGACATTTTTGAGGACTTAAGTTCTGATCAAAATCACCTGACATAATATCCCACATGATGACACGGTATTGCTTATAGAGCTGCTGTAGCTGTGATCTCGAAGCTTTGGCATAGGGGGGGCGAAAAAGATCTGTTTGCGTCAATTCCTGACATTGTGCGATATTCTTCAAATACTGTTCGTCATTCGTATCCCAGCCTTTAAGATGGTTGTAAGTGTGGTTGCCGACCTGATGTCCTTCATCTAAAATTCGTTGAAATAAATGTGGATTTTTTTTAATATTTTCACCAACACAAAAAAATGTTGCCTTCACCTGATATTTTTTTAGGATATCGAGTATAAAAGGTGTAATTTCAGGAATTGGACCATCGTCAAAAGTAAGGTAGACCTTTTTTTCAGTACGTGGCATATTCCATATTGATTTGGGATACAGCCATCTCAGGAAGAATGGAGATTTGACAAAATACATAACCGATAAATGAAGTTCAAATCTAAAAAAAATGTATGGTTCTATATATGGACATGAAAAGATTTTATTATTCTGCAGTAATATTTACTGGATTATTTCTAGGGACAAATGATCTGGTCCAGGCCCAGCAGGTCGTCGGGGTACAAGAAGCTATACGAATGACCTTGGAACGTAATGTACAGATCAAGCAAGCTGCATTGAACAAAGATCTTGCAGAACAAGATCTATTTCAATCGAAAAGCAATTTGTTGCCAGACTTAAGTGCCTCCGTTGACCAAAATTTTCGTTACGGTTTTGGTTTCGATTTGACTTCCGGACGAATCGTAAATAACACCTGGACAAAAGGAACTAGCGGCTCGGTGGGATCGAGTGTTAATTTATTTCAGGGTTTTCAACAGGTCAATCAGATCAAAGCGAATAAATTGCAGCTAGAGTCCACAGCGACGCAAGTAGATAAGATAAAAAATGACCTAATTCTAAATGTCTTGGTGAATTATTTGGAAGCCATTACGAATCATGAGATGATGGTTGCCAGTGAAGATCAGATCGCTTTATCGAAGCAACAATTTTCTTTGGATTCCATCCAATTTGCAGTTGGTAATAAAACGATTGCCGATCTTGCAAAATCAAAAAATCAGGTTGCTACGAATGAATTGAACAAAGTGAATTTGAAGAATTCTTACGAAATGTCTTTGCTGACCTTAAAGCAATTGATGGAAATGCCACCTGAAACCGAAATTTCTTTAGAACGTCCGAACTTAGAATCGGTATTGGTTCATGCTGAGGATAAAAATGCTGTCGATATATACCAGAAGGCTTTAACATTGCAGCCCGATATCCGCAAATCTGGATTGGATAAAGAAGTCGCATTAAAGCAAATTGATATAGCAAAGGGCGGCTATTATCCTACACTCAATTTGAATGTAAGTTATGGTACAAATTATTCTTCTGCAACAACTAGGCAGACGGATCCATTGGATCCTGCAACCTTATTTAGGGTGCCTTTTGGTCAGCAGATTTCCGATAATAAATCTTTCTTTACAGGTTTGTCACTAGCCATTCCAATTTTTTCTAGAAATCAGAATAAAGTAAATGTTGCTAAAGCAAAGATTGGTTTTAAGCAAGCTGAAGCTAGTGAGCAATTAGCAAAGAATAACTTGAATAAAGCGGTCAATCAGGCAGTGCTCGATGTGAATGCGGCTAAACAGCGGTACAGTTCCGCCACTGTGGCATTTGAGAGCGCTGAAACAGCATTTAAGGCGACTAAGGAACGCTATGATATAGGCATGGCTAACTCGCTTGAATTATTCACCGCGCAGACTGAGCGAAATAAGGCTGAATTCGATCTTATTCAGGCAAAATATAATGTAATATTCAGATCGAAGATCATCGACTATTATATCGGTAATCCAATTCAATTTGATAACAATTAACGTATTTGATTTAACAAAAGAAATGGCAAAGAAAAAACGTAGCATCGGAAAGATTATATTGATCATAGTAGTGCTCTTAGTAGTTTTTGGCTTTATTGGCTTCAAAGCCGGCTGGTTTGGCAAAGGGGAAATTACTAAAGTGGCTGTGGATGTTGTAAAAGAAATGGATGTGGATGAATTAGTTTCTGCAAGCGGAAAAATCCAGCCTGAGGTAGAAGTTAAGCTGAGCTCGGAAGTTTCTGGGGAGGTAGTTGAACTAAATATTAAAGAGGGTGATTTCGTTAAAAAAGGACAGATACTCTGCCGGATTAAACCTGACATCTTGCAATCTGGTTATGATCGTTCCGTTGCAGCAATGAATTCGCAGCGGGCCAATCTCGCAGCTGCACAACAACAATTAAAACAACAAGAAGAAAATTTTAAAAATGTAGCCGCCACTTATAAGCGGAATCAGGAGCTTTTTGAAAAACGCGTTATCTCGGCTTCAGAAATGGATAAAAGTTCTGCCGAATATTATGCTGCGCAGGCATCTATCCAGGCACAGCGTGAAACTGTCCGCTCGACGAAGTTCGGTATTGACCAATCACAGGCTTCTGTAAAAGAGGCACAGGACAATTTAAACCGGACGACAATTTATGCGCCATCTGATGGGATCATTTCGTTGTTGTCTATAGAAAAGGGGGAGCGTGTGGTTGGAACGGCACAGATGGCAGGTACAGAAATTATGCGTATTGCCAATATGAGTTCTATGGAGGTGAATGTGGATGTAAATGAAAATGATATCAATAATGTAAGAGTAGGCAATCAGGCTGAAATCGAAGTCGATGCCTTTAAAGACAGAAAATTTAAAGGAGTGGTCACTGAAATAGCGAGCTCATCAAAAAATATCGCGACAACAACAGCAGCAACATCATCAACAGATCAGGTGACAAACTTCAATGTGAAGGTGCGCATTAGCGCAGAATCGTATCAAGACCTGATGAAGGAAAATGTGGCATCGCCATTTAAACCGGGACTCTCTGCAACAGTTCAGATTTTTACAAAACATGATAAAGGACTCGTTGTTCCCATTCAATCGGTGACAGTACGCTCTGAGGATAAAGATTCTACAAATACAAAAAAGAAAGTTGAAGAATATGTATTTGTCCTAAAAGATAAAACAGTTAAGCAGGTGCTTGTAAAAACCGGTATTCAGGATGATAAAAATATCATTGTCACCTCAGGACTTAAAAAAGGAGATGAGGTGGTCTCTAGGCCATTTGATGCGATATCGAAAACCCTAAAGGATGGTAGTCTGGTGGAGAAGGTAGACAAGTCTAAACTATAACTATCTTTGTAGGTAATAATTAATAAAAAGGGAATTGTTTTTAATAATTCCCTTTTTATTTTCCTTATAATTTATTAAATTTATATAACCCAATTATTAGTGGCTCATGAAAAAGCTATTGGCTTATTTTAAATTTAATAAAACAGAACAAAATGGTTTTTTTATTATTTTGATGATAATCGCTCTGTTTGTCACGATCTATTCATTGATTAAACGAGATGCTGAGGATCCAATTCCAAATCAGGCGAAAGTTTTTGAACAATCGTTTCATGACACCCTGGAGATCTCCGGTTCGGCAAACAAACAGGAGCTGAATATAACCTATTCCACTAAAAATGAAAACAAGCCACGGGGCTCGCAGACCCCGCTTATAGAGGAGTCCAAACTATTCTATTTTGATCCAAATAATTTACCACATGCAGACTGGCATAAATTGGGGCTTTCTGATAAACAGATTGCGGTACTGAAAAACTATGAAAGTAAAGGGGGCCGATTTAGAAAAAAAACCGATCTGAAGAAAATTTACTCCATTAATGATCGGCTCTATAAGCGTCTGGAACCTTATATTCAAATCAAAACAAGTCCAGATTCAGAAATCACGAAGCAGCAAAATAGAACGTCCTTGCTGTATGATAAATTTGAAAGTAATAAAGCTGAACTTATTGATATCAATACTTGTGACACAACTGCGTTAAAGAGTCTTAAGGGGATAGGTTCTGTACTCTCCAAACGTATTTTGAAATATAAGGATGTTCTTGGCGGATTCTATCGTATTGAACAGTTAAAGGAGGTTTATGGTGTTACTGCTGAAACTTATGATCTGATTAAAGATTATATTGTTGTATCCAGCTTGGATGGGATCAAAAAAATCAATATTAATAAGGTTGATGCAATTTCATTGGCCAAACATCCGTATCTTAGCCCAAAAGATGCGAAACTGATTGTCAATTATCGAGATCAACATGGAAGCTATGTCAATATAGAAGATTTGACAAAAATAGGAACACTTTCAGATCTTGCAATTGCTAAGATTGCGCCTTATTTAATATTTGAGAATGATTCAAGATAAATTGAAATTGGAAATCCGAGATATCGTGGATTTTCCTAAACCAGGTATTGTCTTTAAAGATATTACCCCTTTGCTGAAAGATGCGGCGCTCTGTAATGAAATGGTTGAAGCAATTGTTGAGCAATTGCAAGGTGTAGAGATAGATGCGATTGCTGGAATCGAGAGCCGCGGATTCCTATTTGGATTTTTACTTGCAAATCGATTAGGCTTACCTTTCATCCCCATTCGGAAACAAGGTAAATTACCTTTTAAAACTGTAGCTGAATCTTATGCACTGGAATACGGTCAGGCAACTATTGAAATCCATGAAGATGCGTTTGAAAAAGGAAGCCGGATATTGGTTCACGATGACCTTTTGGCAACAGGGGGAACTGTCGTCGCCGCCAGCAAACTTATCGAGCGACTTGGGGGTGAGATTGTTGCTTATAGTTTTATTATCTCTTTGGACTTTTTAAAGGCGAAAGGAAGGTTATCTCGTTTTAGCGAGAATATCTATTCACTTGTAAGCTATTAATTGAAATATACGATTTAGATCAATTCAGATGATACTTTTTGCAAATGCTAAGATAAATATTGGGCTGCAGATCATTGCCAAGCGCAAGGATGGTTATCATGAACTGAACAGTGTTTTTTATCCGCTTCCGATTTATGATATTATCGAATTGTTGGAAACAGGAGCAGGGGAGACAACACTAAACATCCAAGGAGAACGCATTCCGGGAAATCTTCATGATAATCTATGCGTAAAGGCCTTTGAATTATTAAAGGAAGATTATACCATCCCAGCAGTTTCTATTGATTTAATCAAACAAATTCCTATCGGTGCTGGCTTAGGCGGAGGTTCTGCGGATGCTTCTTTTGTTCTGAAAGGCCTTAATGTACTGTTCAATCTGAATCTTACATCGGAGCAGCTCGAACTGTACGCTGCAAAGCTTGGGGCTGATTGTCCTTTTTTTATTCAGAACAAGCCTGTTTTTGCAACAGGGATCGGAACTGACTTTAAAACGTTGAGCTTAAATCTGGATGAGTACCACATTGCGGTAATTATGCCTAATCTTCATATTTCTACTGCGGAGGCTTACGCCGGCGTGCAGCCAAAAGCACCCGAAGTTAATTTGGAAGAAGCGATCCGGCTGCCTATTCAAGAGTGGAAATTCCATATTCGGAATGATTTTGAGGAGGGAATTTTCGAGCATTATCCGCTGTTGAAGGAAATCAAGGAGGCGTTGTATCAAAAAGGAGCAATTTATGCTGCTATGTCCGGCTCTGGGGCTGCGATCTATGGTATATTTTGGGAAAAGACTGATTTAAGTGATCTCGCTAACTATGGTAAAATTTACCATCCGGCCAAGCTCTGAGCGTTAATTGAATGAGAAAAAAAAGTGGGATGTATGCCTTTAAGAAAGGTCATGCATCCCACTTTTTGGTTATCGTTAATACTCTTCTTCCACTTTGTAGGTTATGAGTTCGCGGGCCTCATTGAGTACCTTTTCTTTTCTTTCCTTTGTTAAGTTCAAAAGATCCAGTTTTTCAGGATTGCTAACAATGTCTTTCACTAAGATTAGCTGATTTTTTAATAGTTGTTGTTCCTCAAGATCTGAAAGTGTTGTTAGGCAGGTAACTGGGTAAAAAACAGCCTTGTCGACTCTCTTTTTAATGCTATTGTCTTTTGGGTAGTCCCATGACAGCAAATTGATGTGATAATATTTCGCAAAATCAATTGAATCGGACGTGAAGTAAGCATTTGTAATCAGCCAGCCTTCTTTAAATTGTAACTGTTTCCCAAAGAACTGGTAGTCGATATCGCTGATATCTTTGAATCTCGAAAGGTAATACATCGGTGTTGTCACTGAAATTTTTGCATCGATATCGTTTCGGAATTTACATTCGGCAGTAATCAATTTTCCATCTTTATAGGCTACCACATCTAGCTCGTGCGAAACCGCATGCCCTTGTACGGTTTGCCCTGTTGTACTTTCATAGCCGATAGACCGGAGCAGGTGTGCAATATACTTTTCGAAGTAAAAGCCTTCAGGCCCCAGTTCGCGCAGGGCCTTTTTTAGGCTGTAGCGTGCAGCGAAGGAGTTTCGGACGGTTTTTAGTGTGTCAAAAGCAAGCTGGTAGAGCTCTCTTGTTGAAATACCGTCATATATTTCGTTAAGGACTTTATCGTACACCTGATTGACCTGATCTGCATTGGCACCAGAACGGGAAAGAGAATGCCGTAATGATTCGCCATTAAAAGGTACCAATTCTCCAGAATATTTTTTGACTTGCATGTATCTCTAATTTGTTAAATACGAATATAAGAGATGTGACCCGAGAAACAATATAAAAAACTATTATTCTATTGCTAAACCTTTTTGGATCGTCATTTGTTTATACCATATAAAAGATATAAAACAGAAATAATTATGAGTAACCTACTGACATTTGCATTTGACAAGATTAAAAATAAGATAGAAGAAGACTGTATTGAAGAAAATATCGGTACTTCGGAGCGTGTTTTATCTGTAATCGCCGGCGGCTTTATTTTAGGAATGGGTGTTAAAAAACTATTTAAGTCTCCGCTGACAGGAGTTTCAGGTTTAACATTAGGTGGGGCACTGATCTATCGCGGTGTAACCGGTCATTGCGATGTTAAGAAAGTACTTGAAGATAAAGATATTAAAAAAGTAGAAGTCATTGAACACCGCTATTTTGTAAAATAGCGGACAGCTTCGCGATGCTTGTTCCAGTGATGCTCCGACATGATCGGTGCACTCGGTGCTGGCAATTAGGGAAGTAGGCAGGCAACTTCCTGCCAACAGGTTGTTTAACCGTTGCAGGAACATTGCTGGTATTCGTGACTACACAAAAAAGTGCTGGAGTCAATGCGGATTGCTGTTTTACTCCCTGTGGTCGCAGCTCGAATATAAGGTGAAGTGAGTATCTGTCGAAGAATCTTGCGCGACCAAATACGCCGGATATGCATATATTATAAAAATAGGCCGAAAATTATTTTCGGCCTATTTTTATATAGTTTTTTATTGCTTAAGAATAGCCTGTTATACATTAAAGCGGAAGTGCATAATATCGCCATCTTGGACAATATATGTTTTTCCTTCTACCGACAATTTTCCAGCTTCTTTTACCGCATTTTCGGAACCTAGTGCGACGAAGTCGTCATATTTGATTACTTCAGCGCGGATAAATCCTTTCTCGAAATCGGTGTGTATGACACCTGCTGCCTGAGGAGCAGTAAAACCATTTTCAATCGTCCATGCACGAACTTCCTGCACACCCGCCGTAAAATAGGTTGCTAGATTCAAAAGGGAATAGGCCGCGCGGATCAATTTGTGGACACCAGATTCTTCCAGGCCAAGGTCATCTAAGAACATTTTGCGCTCTTCGTAGCTTTCGAGCTGCGCTATTTCAGATTCGATCTGAGCAGAAATAATTAGGACCTCTGCTTTTTCATCTTTTACGGCTTCTTTGACACGTTCTACATAAGCGTTACCCGTATTAACAGAACCTTCGTCAACGTTACATACGTAAAGTACTGGCTTAGCTGTCAGTAGTGCCAAATCTTGTATAAATTCAAAATCTTCAGGTTCGATTGCTGCTGTACGTGCCGATTTACCAGCTTCTAAATGTTCTTTGACAATCGATAGAATGTCAAATGTTCTTTTGGCCTCTTTATCACCACCTGTTTTAGCCATTTTTTCAACCTTTTGGATACGTTTTACTACAGTATCCAAATCTTTAAGCTGTAATTCGGTGTCGATGATTTCTTTGTCTCTGATGGGATCCACAGAGCCATCCACGTGGATTACGTTGCCATCATCAAAACATCTTAAAACGTGGATAATAGCATTTGTTGTACGAATATTTCCTAAGAACTGGTTACCTAAGCCTTCACCTTTTGAAGCCCCTTTCACAAGACCAGCGATGTCGACGATCTCAATGGTGTTTGGAACAATTCGTTGAGGGTTAACTAATTCAGCTAATTTATTTAGACGGGCATCCGGTACGGTAATTACCCCAACATTTGGTTCAATTGTACAAAATGGAAAGTTTGCTGCTTGCGCTTTCGCGTTCGACAAACAGTTAAATAATGTTGATTTACCAACGTTTGGTAAACCTACGATACCGCATTGTAAAGCCATATATAGTGCAAATTTTTGAAATTGCACAAAGATAGAAAATTCACTGTAATTTTTAACTATCTTGTCATATGCTTCATTGGTACAAAATTGAACAAGCCGAATTTTTGAAAAAACAGGGAATCAGCGAATATAAAGTTGGCGGGCGGGTTATCTGTATTACCTGGTTGGAAGATCAATTTTATGCTTTTTCGCGAAAATGTCCGCATGCGGGAGCGCCGCTGAAAAATGGCTGGTGTGAGCATGGGAAAGTGATCTGTTCTTTTCACCGCCATGCATTTGATCTTATAAGCGGCAGAGGTGATCCCGGACAGCATAATTTTATTTCTATTTATCCCACCAAATACGAAGAAAACGAATATTATGTCGGTCTGGAAACAGGCTTTTGGCAACGTTTATTCTCTTGAAACGTAACGAAAGTATCATATCTCTCCGCACGAATCGTATATCTAACTAGTAAATAAGTATATTTGCTATCGAAAACAAATTAAAGACATGCAGGGGAAAAAGATTGGTATAATTGGTAGCGGAAGCTGGGCTACAGCTATGATCAAGATGCTATGCGAAAATGACCAAGACAAACATATTTTTTGGTGGGTAAGGAAAGAAGAGGATGCGGAATATATTCAAAAATTCAAACATAATCCTACTTACTTAAGCAGCGTATCTGTTGATCTTAGCATTACGACGATTGATACCGATGCAAGAGATGTGATCGTGAATTCGGACATTGTTATTTTAAATACGCCAGCGGCTTATTTGAAAGATGCTTTGGCAAATGTGACGAAAGAAGATTTTAAAAATAAGATTGTCGTTTCGGCGATTAAGGGAATTATTCCTAAAGATAATCTGATTATCGGAGAGTTTTTGGAACAGCGTTATGATGTCGATATTGAGCAGATATGTGTAGTCGGAGGTCCTTGTCACGCAGAGGAGGTTGCCTTAGGTAAGTTATCTTATCTGACATTCGGTTGCAGGAATCTGGATAGTGCGGCACTGGTCGCTTCTTTTCTATCATCACGGGTCATCAAAACCATTCTGTCCGAAGATGTCTTAGGAATTGAGTTTGGGGCGGTGCTAAAGAATATTTATGCCCTGGCAGGGGGTATTTGCCATGGTTTAGGCTATGGAGATAACTTTCAGGCCGTATTGGTGTCCAACGCGATTCGTGAAATGCGCCGATTTGTTGGTAAAGTGGATGGTGATACTTCACGCGACGTGAATACTTCGGCCTATTTAGGGGATCTTTTGGTGACAGCCTATTCGCAATTCAGCAGAAATAGAACCTTTGGAAATATGATCGGAAAGGGGTATAGTGTACAATCTGCGCAACTTGAAATGAATATGGTCGCTGAAGGATACTATGCATCAGCATGTATTCAGGAGTATGCAAAAAAATATGATGTTGAATTACCCATTTGTGATGCTGTGCACCAAATTTTGTATGAACACCTTCCAGCATCTAAGATTATCCAAGCATTGAGCGAAAAATTAACATAAAAGCAGTAATAGAGTAGATGATAACAAAAGAAGCGATTGCTTTAGCCTATAAGGAAATTCAGGACGAAATATGTCAGGCGCTGGAAAAATTGGATGGGTCAGCGCGGTTTGAAGAAGAGCTGTGGGAGAGAGAAGGCGGTGGCGGTGGTCGTACCCGGATTATTCAAAACGGTAATATTCTAGAAAAAGGGGGTGTAAACTTTTCATCTGTGTATGGTAAATTGCCCGAAGCGATCAAAAAATCGTTTGGTGTAGATGAAGATGATTTTTTTGCAACCGGGGTTTCCATTGTGATTCATCCCAATAATCCATGGGTACCCATTATACACATGAACATCCGATATTTCGAACTGAATGATCAGATTCGCTGGTTTGGGGGAGGAATAGATTTGACGCCACATTATGTTGACGAAGAGGATGCCCATTATTTTCATCAGCAGCTGAAAACGGTATGTGATCAGCATGATGCCACGTTCTACGACAAATTCAAGAACTGGGCGGATGATTATTTTTATATCCGTCATCGTCAGGAGACTCGTGGTATAGGCGGTGTATTTTACGATAAATTAAATACGGAAAAAACAGGGATGAGCATGGAAGATATTTTCGCTTTTTCTTGTGATCTCGGACGTACCTTTGCGCCGACCTATTCGGCACTGGTGGAGAAAAACCGCCATAAATCTTTTACTGAGCAGCAAAAGAATTGGCAACTGATCCGTCGTGGACGCTATGTGGAGTTTAATCTTGTATGGGACTCAGGAACTAAATTCGGCCTTGAAACCAACGGCAGGATAGAGTCTATATTGATGAGCTTGCCATCCCAGGCGAATTGGGTGTACGACTATCGTCCTGAGGAAGGCTCAGAAGAAGCCAAAACCTTGTCTTTATTGCGAAAAGGTATTAACTGGATTTAAAAACATCAAAAAAAATAGATGGTTTCTTATCGAAAATTTACGTTAGAAAACGGTCTTCGCGTATTGGTACACGAAGATCATAATACGGCTATGGCCTGTGTCAATATCTTATACGATGTAGGTGCACGGGACGAATCTCCCGACCAAACGGGATTTGCACATTTATTTGAGCACCTGATGTTTGGCGGCAGTATCAATATACCCAATTTTGATACCGAATTACAAAAAGTTGGCGGTGAAAATAATGCATTCACCAGCAATGATATCACGAATTATTACATCACATTGCCTTCTTCTAATCTGGAGACTGCCTTATGGCTGGAATCAGACCGTATGTTAAGCCTGGCCTTTTCGGCACAGAGCTTAGAGGTGCAGCGCAATGTTGTGAGCGAGGAGTTCAAACAGCGCTATCTCAATCAGCCCTACGGTGACGCTTGGCTCAAATTACGCCCGCTGGCTTATCAGGTGCATCCTTACCGTTGGGCAACCATCGGAAAAGAGCTGAAACATATCGAAGAGGCTACAATGGAAGATGTGAAAGCGTTTTTCAAATTGCATTATAATCCACAGAGTGCGATTATGGTTGTGGCTGGAGATGTACACTTTGAAGAAGTCAAGGCTTTGACTCAAAAGTGGTTTGGGGATATTGAAGCTGGGGAGAAGTACAATCGGCAGTTGCCAAAAGAGCCTCAACAAGAGGAGATCAGAAGAGAAACTATATGGGCAGAGGTGCCTCTAGATGCACTATATATGGCTTTCCATGGTCCAGCACGTTTAGAAAAAGGTTATTTTGCCATGGATCTGCTGTCGGATATCTTATCGAGGGGATCATCTTCGCGCCTCTATCGTCGACTTGTCAAAGAAGAACAGTTATTCAGTGAAATAAACGCGTATGTCATGGGAAGTATTGATAGCAACTTATTTGTGATCGAGGGAAAACCATCAGAAGGAATCTCCCTCGAGGAAGCTGAACGAGCTGTTTGGGCTGAATTAGATTTCTTGAAATCTGAGTTGGTTTCAGCTGCGGAACTTGAAAAAGTTAAGAATAAGATCGAATCGACCAATGTCTTTGCCGAGTTATCCATTTTGGATAAGGCGATGAACTTGGCTTATCATGAACTATTAGGTGATGCAGACGGGATCAATACGGAAGTGTCAAGGTACTTAAAGGTTACTGCCGAAGAGGTTCAAGAGCAGGCTCAGGCCATTTTCAGAGCAGAGAATGCTTCTGTATTAATGTATAAATCAAAAGAAGAGGAGGCACTACATGTTGGATAGAACGAAAGCACCAGAGTTTCGTGAAATCGGAAATATTAGTTTGAAAGAACCGATAAAGAAAAAATTTGCAAACGGATTGCCCGTATATGTATTTCAGTCGCCTGAGCAAGAGCTTGTTCGCATAGAATGGATATTTGCAAATACCTATCTTGACGGGCAGCGCGAAAACCCTTTGCTCAATAGTGCTTTAAGTGCCTTGCTTAAAGAAGGTACAATGACAATGTCCAGTGCAGAGATTGCGGATAAAGTGGATTTTTACGGTGCATTTCTTGTCCCCGAATACTCTTTTGATACCACATCCTTATCGCTTTATACCCTGAATAGGCATAGTCAGGTATTGCTGCCCTTGGTAAAGGATATTTTGACCGAAGCTTCGATTCCGCAGCAAGAATTGGATACCTATTTACGCAATAACAAACAGAAGTTTCAAGTTTCCATTCAAAAGAATGATTATTTGGCGCGACGTAAGTTTTATAATTTGATCTTTGGCGAAGATAATCGCTATGGGAGAACGCCTCAACTTGAAGATTATGATGCTATTACACGTTCGCAGCTGATTGAACTGTACAAGAAAGAGATTAATCCCAGCAATTGTACGTTGATTGTATCCGGAAATGTTTCCGATAGCCTGTTGCAGGAGCTGGAACAGATTTTTGGTATTGAATGGCAGGGGGCGGTTGGGACTTCAGGTTTAGATGCCCCGATTTTAGCGCAGGGTTCCAGCGAATTGGCTTATGAAGAAAAAGACAATGCGCTGCAGTCGGCCATTCGTCTAGGTAATCAAACCATAGGAAGAACCCATCCCGATTATCCTGCATTACAATTTGTCAACACATTGTTGGGTGGTTTTTTTGGTTCCCGTCTTATGCGCAATATCCGTGAGGAAAAAGGATATACGTATAGTATCGGTTCGGCTGTCGCAACCTTGAAACATACTGGTTTCTTAACTATTGTCACAGAAGTAGGTGTAGAGGTAACAGCTGCGACCCTGACCGAGATAGAGAAGGAGATCAATGCATTGAAAACGACATTGGCTGCTATTGAAGAGGTAAACCTTGTAAAAACCTATATGGAGGGGTCGATGCTGGGTTCATTGGAAAGTATCTTTTCCCATGCAGACAAGTTTAAGAGTGTGCTGCTGAACGGGATGACATTAACTTACTATTCCTATTATATGGAGCAGATCAGAAATATGTCACCTGAGAAGGTGCGTGATATTGCCAATAAATATTTGGACTTTGACGCGATGGTAAAGGTTGTTGTTGGTAAAATAAGCCAAGGAGAACTACTTCATCAAGCGGTTGTAAATTAAATTTCTAAGACTACAAAAATCGAATACTACTTTGTATTTTTGGTTTTTGATAAAAAAGTGTACTATCCGGTATGGAATTAAAATTAAAGAGACCATTGGTATTTTTCGATTTGGAAACTACGGGCGTTAATGTAGCAACTGATCGTATTGTTGAAGTATCATTTCTGAAAGTGATGCCTAATGGTGAAGAAACAGTATATACAAAGAAGATCAATCCGGAAATACCTATTCCCGCGGAGTCCTCTTTTTTTCATGGCATTTATGATGAAGATGTGAAGGATGCGCCTAATTTTAAGGCGATAGCAGTGGAACTGGCAGCATTCATTGCCGATGGAGATCTAGCGGGATATAACTCCAACAAGTTTGATGTACCTATGCTGATGGAAGAATTCCTACGGGCAGGTGTCGATTTTTCTCTGGAGGGAAGAGCATTTGTAGATGTTCAAAATATCTTCCATCAAATGGAGCAGCGTACCTTGAAAGCTGCTTACAAATTTTATTGCAATGAAAACCTCGAAAATGCGCACACTGCAGAAGCGGATGTCCGCGCAACCTATGAGGTGTTGAAAGCACAGCTGACAAAATATGAAGGTGCGGCTTTTGAAGATAAACATGGTGTCGTGTCCCATCCTGTAGTTAACGATGTTGAAGCTTTGCATGCATTTACCAACTTAAGTAAACCGGTGGATTTTGCTGGGCGTCTTGTTTATAATGCCGATGGACAGGAAACGATCAATTTTGGAAAACATAAAGGAAAACCTATTGTAGAGGTATTTGAGCAGGAACCTAGTTACTATGCCTGGATGCAAAATGGAGATTTTCCATTATATACCAAAAAAGTACTGGAAAATATCTGGAATAGGTATAAAAAAGAGAAGAACGAGCAAAAAGCTAAAGCGGCTGCGGCTCATTCTGCGGAAGATAGAAAACTTGCGAAAAAGGAATTCAATCAACAAAAAGAGGAGGCTCCACAGAGCATTTCCTTGGATATGCTGAAAGGGTTGCAAGATAAATTTAAAAAATAACTTTAATTAATAGCTTAGAAAAAGGATTATGGAATTCAAACAAGAAGTGGAGCATGTACAGTGTTTGATTATTGGCTCGGGGCCAGCAGGTTATACTGCAGCGATTTATGCAGCACGTGCAGATATGAAACCTGTCGTTTACACTGGTATTGTACCTGGGGGACAATTGACTCAAACAACCGAGGTGGACAATTTCCCTGGCTATCCAAAAGGTATTACAGGACCTGTAATGATGGAAGATTTGCGTGAGCAGGCAGAACGCTTCGGAACTTCAGTACGTTTTGGATATGTGACCAAAGTAGATTTTACAGGCGATGTACACCGTGTGGAAATTGATGGAACGGTGCAAGTTACCGCAGATACTGTGATTATTGCAACAGGAGCTACCGCGAAATGGTTAGGCTTGGAATCAGAACAAAAATATAATGGTTTTGGTGTTTCAGCATGTGCTGTATGTGACGGATTTTTCTTTAAAAATCAAGAAGTTGCTATCGTTGGGGCGGGAGATACAGCGGCTGAGGAAGCTACATATCTTGCAAAACTATGTTCAAAAGTACATATGCTGGTGCGCCGTGATGAGTTCCGTGCTTCTAAAGCAATGGTACACCGTGTCATGAATACGCCAAATATCGAAGTACACTACAATTCTGAAGCAAAAGAAGTTTTAGGAGACGGTCAGGTTGTCACTGGAATTCGCGTTATCAATAATAAAGACCAGTCTGAAAAGGATCTGGAAGTGACAGGTTTCTTTGTTGCGATCGGTCATAAACCAAATACCGAACTGTTTACAGGTGTATTAGATATGGATGAAACTGGATATTTGATCACTAAACCAGATAGTACAGCGACGAATATACCAGGTGTTTTTGCTTGTGGGGACGTTCAGGACAATGTTTTCCGTCAGGCAATTACTGCTGCGGGTACGGGCTGTATGGCTGCCCTGGAAGCTGAAAGATATCTTGCGGCAAAAGAAAGCGGCGAATAATTGCTAGAAGAATAAACTAATAACTTGTTCAAAAGAATTATTTTTCAAAAAGACTACTTGTTTGGTAGTCTTTTTGAAAAATAATTTTATATTTGTGTAGTCGTTAACAATTGGCGTTGGCAACGATTACTAAACTATACTACTAAATTTTGAACAAGTATGAAAAACGACCGCTTTACAGTTCGAAAGAACGATTCAAATCCCACCTTTCCCTTTAATTCCTTTCTTTTTAATTGTCGAATGTGCATGTGCTGAAAGGCACACAATTCCTCCATGTTTATAAATGAATAGGCATGTAGTAAAGTTTTTATCACAAGCGTACCAATGGCGTTGGCACTTGTTTGCATTTTCACATTAAATAGAACGGACAATGAAAAAATATGGAGTACTGCGGTATTCTACTTTAGTCGTGCTTTTTCTGTACGCATTCGGAATCGTACAAGCACAAGAACCAAAACCTATTATTAATGCATCCTTGATAGGAAAGGTTATCGATGCGACAACCAAGGAGCCCATTCAGGGCGTTACCGTACAATTGGAGGCTGTTACCCATAGCGTACAGACAGACAATCAGGGTAATTTTCAATTTGTTACTGGACAGAAGCTCCCTTTTACTTTAATTCTAAGTTTTTTAGGCTACGAAGAAAAACGATTGGTTGTCAATTCGTCGCCAGCTGTCATTGAGTTAACCCCTGCATCGGCGGATCTCGATGAGGTTGTCGTCGTGGGCTATGGCACACAGAAACGTCGTGATCTGACTGGTTCGGTAGCCACATTGCCTGATAAGCTCCTAAAACAACCTGTTTCATCATTGGATCAAACATTAAAAGGTGGGATATCAGGAGTGCAGGTAACGCAAACCTCTGGGCAACCCGGAGGTGGAGTCAGTATCCGAATTCGCGGGGGAGCATCCATCCAGGGAGGAAATGAACCACTTTATGTCATTGACGGATTTCCGGTGTATAACCAAACCGAAAGTACAGGGGTAGGAAGCGGGACGCCGGTGAATCCATTGGCCAGCATCAGCCCTACAGATATTGAGAGTATTGAAGTCCTTAAAGATGCGGCTGCGACGGCTATTTACGGATCCAGAGGAGCTAATGGTGTCATCCTGGTAACAACGAAGAAAGGACGGGCAGGACATGTGCAATTAAGCTATGATGGTAGTTTTGGTGCACAAAATGTACTTAAACAAATCGACGTGTTGAATGCCCATGACTTTGCAGTTTTAAGAAATGAGGCATTGTATGACGCTAATCCAAGCTTAGGCGCTTACCAATACCGTACAAAGGCTGAAATCGATCAATTGGGTGCAGGTACTAATTGGCAAAAAGAGGCTTTTCAAAGCGGTAAGGTCTATAATCAGCAGCTTTCGCTGTCTGGGGGAGCGGAAAAAATACAATATTATCTGGGGGCAAATTATTTCGATCAAGATGGGGTTATTATTAACACAAATTTTAAGCGTATAGGATTTCGATCAAATATTGATGCCAATCCTTTCGATCGATTACAGGTCGGTGCCAATCTGTCGGTTAATAAAACAAATGCACAGATAGCTCCTACGGGTATTGTCAATGCCTTGCTCATCATGCCTTCGACAGCGACAGTCTATGAGGCCAACGGTGCGTATACTTTACGAAACCCTTTTGAAAACATATTTGCCAATCCAATAGCAACCTTAAAAGAAACAACGAATACTTCACAGGGACTTCGGATATTGGGGACGTCATTTGCTCAGTATCGGATTTTAAAAGGTTTACAAGCGAAAGTCTTGGTTGGTGTTGATTTAAACAGCAGAGACGATAAATATTATTTGCCATCTTATATTTATGAGGGAGCAGGTACTAAAGGAAAAGCGAGCTTAGGAAATTTTGACGGAACTTCCTGGTTAAATGAAAATACCCTGAACTATACGGGTTCAATTGGTCAACATAATTTTAATGCTCTATTAGGGTTTACCCAACAGGAGTCTAAAAATGATATTTTTAATGCTGGTGCTGAAAATTTTGTAACCGATGAACTGTTGTTCAATAGCTTACAGAGTGGCTCTACTATCGTTCGGCCATCTTCTGACAGCTATTCCTGGGTCTTGCATTCTTATCTGGCGAGGATCAATTACAACTACGCAAACAGGTATTATGTTTCTGCAAGTTTGCGCCGCGATGGCAGTTCCCGCTTTGGCGCGGACAATAAATGGGGTAATTTTCCTTCTGTCGCGTTATCGTGGCGTGTTGCAAATGAATCTTTTTTTAAGGAGATTTTTCCCGCCGTGAATGATTTTAAAATACGTACAAGTTTTGGTACCACTGGTAATCAGGAAATAGGACAATACCAATCGCTGTCAACCTTATATAGCTTGAATTATCTCTTTGGAAACAATGTTGTCGCCGGTTTTGCCCCACAACGTATTCCCAACAAAAATCTTGGCTGGGAGAGTACGTTGCAATATGATGGCGGTTTTGATATCAGTCTGTTGAACAATCGCCTTCAATTTACAGCTGATTACTATTATAAAAAAACCAAAGATCTCTTGCTGAATGTGGAAATACCGTGGACTTCAGGGTATGCCACTTCTCTTCAGAATTTTGGTTCCGTATCGAATAGGGGACTGGAATTGAGTTTAAAATCACGGAATTTACAGGGAAGAGTGAGCTGGAATACAGATATTAACTTTTCCTTTAACCGCAATAAAGTGCTGACTATTGGTGAAGGTGCGAGTTCCTATGTCTCTGGAAACTATATTATTAAAGTGGGCGAGCCAATCGGTACATTTTATGGAACGGTAACCGACGGAATCCTACAAGTGGGCGAAGAGAATAGTAAGGGCAAGTTTACAGGAAATGCTACACCGAAAGCGGGGGATCGCCTTTATAAAGATATCGATGGTGATGGTCAATTTACGACAGCAAATGATAGAACGATTATCGGGAATGCACAGCCAGATTTTATTTTTGGGCTGACCAATAGTATTTCCTATAAGGGTTTTGATCTGTCGTTTCTTATACAGGGCACAGTTGGCAATGATCTGCTTAATATCAATAGACAGAATCTAGAAATGTTTACCGGTCAGCAAAACGCATCAAGTGATGCATTGACGCGCTGGACACCTTCGAATCCAAGTCAGTTATATCCGAGGGCAAAATTAGACCCTGCACCGGTATTTTCCAATCAATTTGTAGAGAGCGGTTCTTTTGTTCGGTTGAAATCATTGCATTTTGGATACAACTTCCCGAAGGAATGGCTTCAAGGAGCTAGTATTAAGAATCTTAATCTCTATTTAACAGCACAGAATCTTTTGACATGGACGAAATATAAAGGTTTTGACCCAGAGGTGACTTCGGGAAGCAATGTGCAGATAGGGACCGATTCGGGAATTTATCCAGCAGCTAGATCTATTTCTGCAGGTATTTCTTTGACTTTCTAATATACCTGTAAATGTATTGGAGAGGGATTTGTGCTAAGCCCATTATTATGAACAAGCAATTTATTCAAATGAAAAAAATACATCTTTTATCCACTGTCATTTTGATCTTTCTAATAACAATTTCATGCTCGAAATTGTCGGAAGATCCGGCAGGTGCCTTGGTGTCGGAACAGTTTTATCTTAATCAAGATCAAGCAATCGCGGCTGTGACTGGGACATACAGAAAGCTATATGAAACTGGTCAGTCCTTGTATAACAGCCTGTTCCAGATTGGTGTTGAGATGGCTACAGATGATTATGAAGCAGGACCAAGAGCCAGAAATGCACATGTACGGGCGATTAGTAATCTGACGCATGATGCATCCAACGACCGGATGGAGCAGCTTTGGAAGCAGAGTTATGATGCAATTAATGCATCGAATGTCAACATTGCAAAGATCAGTGCAATGTCTTCGGGCCAAATTGAGCCTACAATACAGCTGCGTTTGATCAACGAAGCAAAATTTCTGAGAGCTTTGCATTATTTTAATTTGGTTCGCTGGTTTGGGGCTGTACCGTTGGTAACAAGCCCTGTTGAGACCTTATCTCCGCAGGAACTTTATGTAACTAAAGCCGCAGAAAATGACGTATATGAGTTGATTATCGCTGACCTAAAAGCTGCATCAGCTCTCCCAAATTACAAAAATTACGGTGACACAGATAAAGGCCGCGCAAGCTCGGGAGCGGCCAAAAGCTTATTGGCAAAAGTCTATCTGACGCGAAGCGATTGGAGCAATGCAAAATTATTAGCCGAGGAAGTTATTGATAAGGAGGGGTACGCGCTTTTTCCGGAATTTTCTGATGTGTTTAATATTGATAAGAAAAATGGCAGCGAACATATCTTTTCCGCTCAATTTAAGGGAAACAGTGGTTATCAAGGGAATTCTTTGGCGAGCAGGTCTGCACCTGCGGATATTCCGGGGATCAATGGCGATTATGCTGATGCACTGCACGTAGAAGGCGGATTATACAAGAGCTTTGCTGCAAATGATAAACGTCTGACGGTAACCTTTACCACGGGGATGCTGTCGCCTACAGACGGTAAATATTATCCATTGGCTAAACCGCAATTCAATAAATATTATGATGAAACCGTTGTGGGGAACCAAGGGCAGTCTTCTAAAAACACACCCATCATTCGTTATGCGGAAGTATTGTTAATTTTTGCGGAAGCCGAAAATGAGTTGAATGGCCCCACGTTAGAGGCTCGTAATGCGCTAAATGCGGTGCGTCGTCGAGCCGGTGTGGAAGAGGTTTTAGCTTCTGAAACGAAGGATGTTTTTAGAGAGTCCGTTTTCGAAGAACGAAGAAAGGAGCTGGTCTACGAATATCAGCGCTGGTTTGATCTGGCGCGAAGGGGGGCTGTATATTATGTCGCTAAGCTAAAAGCTGCGGGAAAAACCAATGCTGCTGCCCGCCATATTCATTTTCCGACGCCACAACGCGAATTGAGTCTCAATCCAAATCTCTCACAGCATCCCGATTGGATAAATAAATAATAGAGGAATAAAAATTTTAAGTAAATGAAAACGATACTTTTATATCTTATACTGTGTCTGTGCAGTTTGCCGAGGGCAAGCTGGGGACAAGATAGCCGTCCAAATATTGTATTGATTTTGGTGGATGATTTAGGGTTTTCGGATATAGAACCCTATGGAGGGACAGACTTTCATACGCCGAATTTGGCTGCCTTAGCCAAAGAAGGGACGAGATTTCAGGAATTTTATAACAATTCCATTTGCGCTCCTACACGTGCCTCCTTGTTGACGGGACAGTATGCGCATCGTGCCGGTGTAGGGTATTTCAATGTTAACTTAGGCCTTCCTGCTTATCAAGGCTTCTTAAATCGTGAATCAAGGACCTTAGCTGAAGTTCTTAAAGAGGCTGGTTATTCAACCATTATTTCGGGAAAATGGCATGTGGGCGATGATTTCGATCAATGGCCAGCACAACGTGGATTTGAACGTTCTTTTAATTTTGTAGGTGGCGCGTCCAATTTTTATGAAATCAATGGTCCAGAACGTCCGACGGTTCCTTTATATCGGAACAACAAACCGTTCTACTTGCCAAAGGGGCGTTATTTGACTGATGAGATCACCGATCAGGCCATTGGTTTTCTCAAAGAACAGCAAAGCGAAAAAAAACCCTTTTTTTTGTATTTAGCTTTCAACGCTCCGCATTGGCCTTTGCAAGCGCCAGAAGAGGAAACCCAAAAATACAAAGGCGTATATCGCCAGGGATGGGATAGTTTACGCGTCAAACGTTATGAAAATGCACAACGGGCTGGCGTTTTCCCTTCTGGACAGACTATTGCGAAAAAGGATGCCGCTGTACAGTCCTGGGAGAAATTGACTTACGATGAGAAGCAGTATTGGCAACGCCGGCAGCAGGTTTTCGCTGGTATGATTGATCGAATGGACCAGAGTGTTGGACGCATTAGAAAAACACTGAAAGAGTTGAAAAAAGACAAAAATACCCTAATTATTTTCTTGTCGGATAATGGTGCTCAGGGTGGCGATCGGGCGCGGATTTATACCGCAAGGAATACTGAAACTGTTGGTTTGCCGGGCTCTTATGATGTGCAAAATAGCAATTGGTCCCAAACCGGTAATTCTCCACTGCGCAGTTATAAAGATAATCCTTATGAAGGTGGAATCGGTGCTCCATTTATTGTATGGTATCCTAAGGAGGTAAAGGCGAATGCTATTAAAAAAGGGGTGGGGCATCTTATCGATATTGCTCCTACACTATATGACTTTGCTGGTGCCGACTATCCAACACATATTGGAGATGCCACAATAAATGCGCTCCCCGGCTTGAGTTTAAGAGCTGTGCTTCGCTCAGACCTTAATCAGGTCGATCGCAACGTTCCGCTATTCTGGGAACGGGCCGGAAATCGTGCTGTTCGATATGGAAAATGGAAATTGGTCTCCCTGTTTAGGGAAGGAAGCAAGCCTGAGTTATACAATATTGATGAGGATCGGGGAGAAAACAACAATCTGGCTGATCGCTATCCAGAGATTGTGAATGATCTCGAAAAACGTTATGAGAAGTGGGCTAAAGAGAATGCTGTCGTGGATTATAATCGGTTAAAAACAAACAATCAATTTCGTTAGTAATAAAGGAAGATAATATGAAGAAGATAATTTCTATATTATATACTGTGCTTGTCACGATGGGGATAAGCTATGCACAGCAGAAAAAGCCGAATATCATCTTGATTTTGGCGGATGACTTGGGCTATTCAGATTTGGGAGCATATGGATCAGAAATTTCGACGCCCAACTTGGATCGTTTGGCCAATGAAGGGTTGCGGCTGAAGCAATTCTATAACAATTCTATATGCGCCCCTACACGTGCTTCCCTAATCACAGGGCAATATCAGCATAAAGCTGGTGTCGGTTACTTTTCGAACGATCTTGGACTTCCTGCTTATCAAGGCTATATCAATAACGAATCCCTGACCATTGCCGAAGTGTTGCGGTCTAATGGGTATATTACTGCAACGTCCGGAAAATGGCATGTTTCGGGAAATGGGAAAAGTCTACCATGGGATCGGGGTTTTGATCTGGTATTCCCCAAACAAGAAAGAAATGCAGATTCAGGAGCTCCGACATTTAAAGCGCAAACTGACTCAGATGGCTATCCTCTGGAGACATCGTTTTCGACGGAGGTCATCAATCGGGAAGCGGAAGGATTTTTAGATCAGATTAAAACCCAGGATAAGCCTTTTTTTCTTTATCTGGCCCATACAGCACCACATTGGCCGTTGGTGGCCTTACCACAAGATATCGCGAAGTACAAGGGGCGTTACGATAAAGGATGGGAAGCTATTCGCCAAGAACGTTTTGAACGGCAGAAACGATTGGGGTTAACGCCGGTAAATACCGAAGCATCTATTCCTGATAAAGATATTTACGATTGGTCAAGATTATCTTACGATCAACGACAGCTGTGGGCAAAGAAAATGGAAATCTTCGCGGCAATGGTTGACCGTCTGGATCAGACTGTAGGTAAATTACTAAAAAAGCTGAAAGACAACGGACAATTGGACAATACGCTTATCGTGTTTCTCTCAGACAATGGAGCTCCAGCAGAAGATTTGGTGCGATGGTTTCATGGTGCCCGGGTGAATTCGGGACCTGTAGGAACAGAGGGCTCATTTGAATCACAGAGCAAAAATTGGTCATACGCTTCCAATACACCTTTCAAGGCATTTAAAGATTATACCTATGAAGGAGGGATCAACGCTCCATTTATTGCCTGGTTTCCCGGTAAGATAGCGAAAGGTATTAAACAAGGGACTGGACATGTGATTGATCTAGCGCCAACCTTCTATGATTTAGCCGGCGCAGTATATCCGGAAGATTATAAGGGAATTAAGTCAAACAAATTACCTGGGAAAAGCTTGCTTCCAGTGCTATTTCAAGGTCAAGATACTGTGTCGCGAGAAGAGGGCCTATTTTGGGAACGAGCTGGCAACCGTGCCGCACGAATTGGGAAATGGAAGCTAGTATCAACCTGGCCTTCCTATAAATGGGAACTTTACGATTTGGAACAGGATCCTACTGAACGCAAAGATGTTGCTGCACTACATCATGATGTTGTGTCTCGCTTATCTATAGCCTATTTTCGTTGGGCAAAAGATAATGGTGTTGTGGATTTTGCTGAACTAGAGGCTAAAGAACCTCAGAGCATGAAAGATTTTAGAGAAAGCAAAGTACAAGAGATTGCACCACCCGCATTTAGCTTTTGAGTAAAAAAGGGAACTCTTATGTTCCCTTTTTTACTTACCTTCTTCCATTTCAAAAACACTGTCAATTTTCCAATTTGCTTTGTCTTTGGATGCGGCAACCGCTAGACGGTCACAGCGTTCATTTAATGGATGACCTGCATGACCCTTCACCCAAACAAGGCGAACGCTGTGCAGCTTATACGCATTCATTAAGCGTAGCCAAAGGTCCTTATTCTTTTTTCCTGCGAAACCTTTTTGGATCCAGCCATATACCCATTTTTTGTCAATGGCATCAATCACATATTTGGAGTCAGAATATACCGTCACTTGCTGTTGCAAGTTTTTTAGGGCCTCAAGGCCAACGATAACAGCCATCAGTTCCATTCGGTTATTGGTCGTTTTGCGATAACCACCCGAAAACTCCTTTTCAATCAGCTTCCCTTTAAACGATTCATTATCGCCTGTATAAATTGTTCTTAAGATAGTTCCGTAGCCTCCGGGGCCAGGATTCCCACTGGAGGCCCCATCTGTATATAATTCGATCATACTTTTCAAATATACGTGAAGTTTTTGTAAGCACACACAAACAGCTGAAAATGGTCAAGACTAGCCCATATTTTAGTGCTCGAAGTAGAAGAATTAAGCACCGTTACAAGTTCAATCAATTCAAAGAAAGAACACCTCCCTATTAAGTATCATATTTAATAGATACTTACAACTTATTTTATAGGTATTTAGAAGGGACTTTATAGGGCTTTATCCGAAGAAGGTCCGAATGAGGTCCCTATGAAGTCCGTTTAAATGATTAAGATATTCCCTAATTCTCCCCATCGTAATTTATCACTTACACAATAGGATTATGCTGATTTATGTGTATTTTGCCGGCTTAAACTCGTTATGTAATCGATAAAATAGCTTTATGAAGTTTCGAAAGATTTCTCTTTTTGTTCTTTTGGCATCGACGTGCTTAAACGTCTCAGCTCAGAACAAGGTTTCAACGCAAAAAATGGATTGGTTTGAAGATGCCAAGTTGGGGATTTTTATTCACTGGGGAATTTATTCTGTGGATGGAATCTCAGAGTCCTGGTCATTTTTTAATAATTATATCAATCACGATAATTATATCAAACAGCTCAACGGTTTTACAGCTAAAGACTATCAACCGAAGGAATGGGCTAAACTGATTAAAGAAGCCGGGGCAAAGTACACGGTGATTACCACAAAGCACCATGATGGGATTTCTATGTGGAATACGAAAGCCGATAAAGCGATCACTACACTAAAAGATGCTGCTGCAAAACAGGATGTCATTACACCCTTTGTGAAAGCAATACAGGAAGAAGGTTTGCATACTGGGCTATATTATTCGCTGCCCGATTGGAGTCATCCCTATTATGATGTTTTTACACGTAATAGAAAACGTTATCAGCTGGCGGATGAACCTGGTCGCTGGACTAATTATGTGCAATATTATCAAAAGCAGCTGACAGAATTGTCGGAGCAGTACAAGCCTGAGTTAATTTGGTTTGACGGAGACTGGGAGCACAGTGCCGAGGAGTGGAAAGCAAAAGAGACATTGAGTCTTTTGCGGAAATACAATCCGAATATTATCATAAACTCCCGATTGAATCATCATGGTGATTACGATACACCCGAACAGGGGATTCCTGTAACACGTCCAGATGCTAAATTCTGGGAACTTTGTTATACCATGAACGATTCTTGGGGCTATCAACCTTTTGATAAGAAATATAAATCTCCAAATATGATTATTCGGACTCTGGTCGATTGTATTTCTATGGGCGGGAATCTGCTGTTGGATATTGGTCCAAAGGCAGATGGCACAATCCCTGCGGAGCAATTGAATATTTTGAAACAGCTGGGGAGGTGGACTCATAAACACGCAACGGCGATCTATGGAACGAGGGCAGGTATTCCTTTCGCAAACTATAATGGGAAGTCTGCCTTGTCAAAAGATGGCAAAACACTTTATCTGTATCTGTACGAGCAAAAACCTGAATTGCAGCTCAGAGGCTTGGCAAATCATACAGCTATTAAAGGAGTTTCAGTTATAGGTGATGCCTCTTCTAAAGTTGGTGTTAAGTCCGAGGACGGGATTGTTGAGGTAGATTTGAAGAAGGTCAACTTTGATCAGGATGTTACCGTGATTGCGCTGAATTTCTCAGAAGAACTTCGCTGGACGACTCCGAAAGAGACTGAAGTGAGTTTAAAATCAGTATTGGATAATAAGTTTACAGATAGAGCTTTAGTGCAGATAGCTTCGACGTTGCATGCAGGTAAAAATATCTTTGACAACTCAGGACTAACAGTGGACGGTATGGAAGCGAAGCTACCTACAACAAACACAACAAATCCGGCGGTAATAAAATGGATCAAAGACCATGCTGAAGCCCTTTACGAAACAGGTAAAGGCTTACCTGAGGGGCACTATGAAGGTCTTAGCGCACTTTCAAAAGATCGTCAGACACTCTATCTTTTTGTTGAAGGAAAACCGACAGGTCCAATAGCGCTTAAAGGTATCAAAAATGGAGTTGCCAGAATCCGATTAGTTGGTGAAGGCTCGATGATAAATCATGAAATCTTTAATAAACTATATTGGAGCAGTATTCCAGGTATTATTTATATACAGGCACCTGCAGAACGTTTAGATAAAAATATGACAGTGATTGCCGTATTACTGGATGCTCCAGTACAATTGTACCGTGAGAAAGTCGGTGCTATTGAGAATAACCTTTAACCGACCGAATTGTCTTCAATGAGTTAAAACAAAAGCCTGGGATAATAAAATATCCTGGGCTTGTTTTTGTGCGATCTAAGCCATTCCAATCTTTTTTTTTGTTTTATTCAGTCCATTTTTTTCTCAATTGTGGTGCGGAAATATTTTTTATTATAACTTAGGCCTATGAATCTCATCAAAACTGTGTTTATCACATTTTTTATTCTTCTTTGTATTTCCTGCTCTTCCGGTGACGGAAGCAAATCCGACAGATTGCGAGCGGATTCGCTCACAAACGAAGTGGTGAATGGAAAGATGGATATCGCAGTACTAGCGAAGTCGGATGAATTTATGTACTTCAATGAGAAGTATTTTCATGAGCCGGCAGATTTAAAACTTATTCCAGCTTTTGATAAGGCGCAGATTCAAGTGGTTACCTACCGTATTTATCAGCATGTTAGCCTAAAAGGTAACAGATATCGATTTAATGTAAAAAAAGCCAGTGAACTGCATATTCCAAACAAAGCCTTTGTGTATTATCAACGCTCTTTTGATGAAATGAACCGTAAAGCTGCGGCAAGTAAAGACTCTATCAGACTGGAGCTCCCACATAACTATGCATACATGTTGATAAATGAATAATGGCTACCAATTTGTTAAGCGTAGTGATGGTTCTATAAAAGGTTGGTTTTAAAGCTGTATATTGGTAAACGATTAAATCTAACATGAGAAGAAAGAATATTGTTGTATTGACTGGGGCAGGTATTTCTGCAGAAAGTGGTATACCTACATTTCGCGATGCAAATGGACTGTGGGAAGGGCATGATGTGATGGAAGTAGCTTCAATTGAAGGCTGGTATAAAAATCCAGTTTTGGTTCAGGAGTTTTATAATCTGCGAAGGAAAAATGCATTGGCGGCAAAGGCAAATGCAGCTCACCATGCCTTAGTTGAATTGGAATCAGCGTACCAGGTTAGTGTCATCACTCAAAATGTGGATCTATTGCATGAACAGGCCGGATCATCCCATATTATTCATTTACATGGCCGCCTGGATCAGGCAAAATCATCTATTGATGACCGCTTGGTTTATCCCGTCATCGGTGATGAGATAAAAATGGGAGATCTCTGCGAGAAAGGTAGCCAGCTAAGACCTAATATCGTTTGGTTTGGGGAAGCAGTACCGGCAATCGAAGACGCTGCCGCTTTAGTTTCGGAAGCTGATATCTTGATTATCATAGGTACGTCTTTGCAAGTTTATCCCGCAGCAGGTCTCAAAGAATTTGCGCCCAATCATTGCCAGATCTTTTTAATTGATAAAAAGATAGCTAATCATACTGCTTTGCGTAACGTACAATGTTTTGAGGAGGCCGCTACAGTTGCCGTTCCTAAATTGGTGGAACAATTACTTGGTTGATTTTATGTAATATTTTGTAATATAGTATTTTATGAAGAATATAGTAGGAATTTTTTGTGCTTCAGTTGTTTTTATGGCCTGCCAAAATAATTCGAAGATCGATGTAAATACGAGTACAAATGATAAGCCTTTGGCATTAGATAGCGTGCAGGCCAGGCATTTACTCAGCTTGCCTTTACATTGTATCGAAGTGGAATATCCCAATAAGTTGGGTCAGGTACTGGGCAGTGATGACGATCTAAAAGCACCTCGTACTTTGCATCCGATTTTTTACGGTTGTTTTGATTGGCATTCTTCAGTACATGGGTATTGGTCCATTGTGCATATTTTGAAAGCATTTCCCAATTTGGATAGCTCAGGTGAAATTCGCCGTCAATTGAACCGAAATATCACAGCGGAAAATGTGGCAATTGAATTGGCTTTCTTTCAAGACAAGAATAATAAAAACTTTGAGCGTACGTATGGATGGGCCTGGTTGTTGCAGCTCCAGAAAGAATTACTAACCTGGGAAGATGCCGATGCAAAACGCTGGGCTTCGAATCTTGAACCTTTGGTAAAACATGTCGTAAAATCCTATCAGGAATACCTGCCCAAATTAGTCTATCCGATTCGGACTGGCTACCATGATAATTCGGCATTTGGTCTTTCCCTATCTTTAGACTATGCTAGAAGCTCAGGGAATGCAACATTTGAAAAATCATTAATGACGAATGCGTCACGATTATATAACCATGATAAAAGCTGCAATATCTCTTTTGAGCCAAGTGGAAGCGATTTTCTTTCTCCCTGTCTTGAAGAAGCTCTTTGTATGAGCCTGGTTATGCAGCAGGAGGATTATCGCAAGTGGCTGAAGGATTTTATGCCTGAGCTATTTAATCCGGATTTTAATTTGGAACCGGGTATTGTAAAAGACCGTTCCGATGGCCACCTGGTCCATCTGGATGGACTGAACTTTAGCCGGGCGACTTGTCTGAACGGTATTGCTAAAGCACTTCCAGAATTGAACTACTTACATAAACTGGCCAATAAGCATTTAAGCTATTCTTTGCCCAATATCACCACGAAAGATGACTATATGGGGTCACACTGGTTGGGTACATTTGCGCTTTATGCGCTATCAACGCATTGAGTCGGGGAGATAATCTTTCCCCGTTTATACCTTAGCATTAATATTTGTCCTAGTGAACCTTCAACCTCCGTACATTCATATTCAGCTTTCGGTGGGTGCGTTTATATAGAAGAGAATTGAGAAGTTCAGTTTATAAATCATAAACATAATGGGATTGAAAATTCGTGATTTGTGCTAATTTAAGTTTTGCTGATTTAACAGGTGTGAATATTGTTTTTTTAAGCATAGGTGGGTTTTGGCCAGTTTTTATTTGATTTACAAGACTGATTTACAAGACTTATCTATATAAATATATTTTGTTTTTTGGTTAGAAAAAGGCTATAAAATTCAAGATTTGTGCTACTCAATGGAGTCCGTCTTGCAATAAATTTGATGTATTATTCCCGTGGGGATGTAATATACGATGTATAGGTATTTAAGACATTTTTTTATTGTAACGCCCATTGTTTGTTTCTGTTTACTTTTGACAGGTAAAATAAACAAGGGTGCTTTTTCACAGCCTGACTACAGCAGTTCCTCAAAAACGGCAATCGTGTCTTCACAATCCCATTTCGATTTTTATCTTGGATCGCTCGAAGAATGCTCATTTGAATTGAGTTATGGTCAGCATTTAGAATATGCTGTTCGACTTTGTGCCTTGGGATTGATTCTAGCTATTTTCTTTCCATTAACAGATAAGAAGTCCTGGCGTAGCTTTTATGAACTCCAGAGTAAATGTCTGTGCAACAGACTTCCTGACAGGTGTATCCTTTACCATTCCTTTAAAATTTACGGTTAAAACCTTTTTCCTTTTGGTGAATATCATTGGTTAGTCAACTGACGGCTAAGCCTATGCAATAATTCTTTGTTTGAAGAAAGCGGTTCAATCCTGCGCTTTACTATTAACTCATTTACATGAACACGACACTTTATGCATTAGCTATTACAGCTATTACGATCAGTTTTTTTCATACTGCATCGGGTCCCGATCATTATCTGCCATTTATTGTATTATCAAAATCAAAAAAGTGGTCATTAGGAAAAACCATTCTATGGACTATTATATGTGGGCTCGGACACGTTTTCAGTTCCGTCATATTAGGTATTATTGGAGTTTATCTTGGGTGGCAGTTGAATAAAATCAGCTGGTTACAGGATATGCGTGGGAATGTCTCCAGTTGGGCGCTCTTTATTTTTGGGGTAGGGTATCTGATTTATGGAATCTGGAAAATGTCAAAGAAGCATTCCCACAAGCATTTTGACGTTATGGGGGATGAAGTTTACGTACATGAACATGTACATGGAAAAAGTTCTCCAGGCCATCATCACCATCACAATAAGACGAAGGTGACCCCTTTGGTGTTATTTGCAATTTTCGTTATGGGGCCTTCCGAACCATTGATTCCACTTCTCTTTTTTTCGGGTGCGCACCGATCAATGCCGGAGGTGCTTACCTTAATAAGCACTTTTACAATAACGACGGTGATTACTATGGTAGGAATGGTTTTATTGGGGATTTATGGATATAATTTGCTCAATACCGAAAAACTCGATCGGTATGTGCATGCTATCAGTGGTGCTGTATTATCAATTTGTGGAGCGGGTATGTTATTTCTTGGATGGTGATTTTCAGTGATCGTAGAATTTTAATCAGTACGAACATCGGCATTGAATTGCCTAAACTTAATTTATTAGCAGATAATGATGAATAAACGTCAAATCACCTTTTTTACATTGCTATTAGCTACTGTACATGGATATGCACAGCAGCGTGTAATTCAGGGGACTGTAAAAGATAAAGACAACAAACAAAAATTAGAGGAGGTTAATATACGGTATCAACGTGGGATAAAGCACAGTCATACAGCAGCAAACGGTACTTTTTCGGTGCAACCGGGAATATTTCCTGATACATTATTGTTGAGTCGGATTGGCTATCTCGATCAGATGTACATACTAAAAGATGCGGGGTCTCCGATTGAAATTGAGATGCGGAAGAATGAGGTGCAATTGAGCCAGATTCAAGTCGATGCTTTTAATAGTAGCAAAATGTTGAGTAAAGTCGATTTAAATAAGATTCCTGTTAATTCGGCGCAAGATTTATTGCGGAAGGTCCCCGGACTCTTTATTGCGCAGCATGCCGGAGGAGGGAAGGCAGAACAGATTTTCCTGCGCGGGTTTGACAATGACCACGGTACAGATATTGCCGTTAGTGCAGATGGTATTCCCGTCAATATGGTTTCTCATGCCCACGGTCAGGGGTATGCAGATCTCCATTTTATAATTCCCGAAACAGTAAAGGATATTGATTTTGGCAAAGGGGCCTATTATGCAGACAAAGGAGATTTGAATACGTCGGGGTACGTTAATTTTACAACCTTAGATCATTTGGATAACAATCTTTTTAAGGTTGAAGGAGGCTCTTTCGACTCTTGGCGTACTGTTGCCATGCTCAATTTATTGAACAATCACGAGCACAATAAATATGCCTATGCTGCAGGCGAGTTTAATTATTCAAATGGACCTTTTGACATCAAGCAAAATTTTAGCAGGGTCAATCTATTTGCAAAATATAATCAATGGATCGATGAAAAACATTATATCAACATTCAGGGATCTGTTTTCAGTTCGGGTTGGAATGCGTCTGGGCAGATCCCAGAACGTGCTGTCCGTCAGGGACTGATTAACCGCTGGGGATCGATTGATTCTACTGAAGGAGGAAATACATCCCGTATGAATTTGGCGATGCAATATCGGGCTTTGATTAGTGATAACGAAAGCTGGGAAAGCAACGTTTATCTGTCGCGATATAAATTTCAATTGTTTTCGGATTTCACCTTTTTTCTGAAAGATCCGGTACATGGTGATGAAATTGAGCAAGTCGATAATAGATATTTATATGGTATCGAAAACAAATATAATCACCAATTTCATTTTGATCATAGTCAGCTTTCGTGGACTTCGGGTTTTGGTCTGCGTGTGGATGATATTAAAGATCTTCAACTGAACCATGTTTATCAACGCGATGAATTATTAGATCGCCTTTCGCATATTTCGGGCGTAGAAATGAATTTACATGCTTATAGCAATTTGGATTGGCGCATTGGAAAATGGACAATTAATCCTGCAGTACGTGTCGATCACTTGATTTTTAACTTGCATGATAAGCTTAAAAGCAACCCTGCAGGTCAAGAGGCCTCTGCAACAAGAATTAGCCCCAAGCTGAACTTTGGATATACGTTCAATAATAGCGCTCAATTGTATCTAAAAACCGGTATGGGATTTCATTCCAATGATATCAGGGTTGTGACGGAACAAAAAGGTAAAGATATTATGCCCATTTCCTATGGTGCAGATTTTGGTTTAATCTGGAAACCAACGGACAATCTCTTTATTCAGCCGGCTTTATGGGGGCTGTATCTTCAGCAAGAGTTTGTATATGTCGGCGATGAGGCTGTCGTTGAACCCTCTGGAAAAACAAAACGTCTAGGGGTCGATTTAAGTCTGCGCTATCAGGCAACACCTTGGCTATATCTCGACGGAGACATCAACTATGCTTATGCGAGGGCAATTGACGAACCAAAAGGTGAGGATTACATCCCTCTTGTTCCTTCTTTAACAAGTACGGGAGGAGTATCAGTAAAGCTGCCGCTTGGAATTTCTGCAAATTTGCGATACCGGTATATGAATACAAAACCAGCTATAGAGGATAATTCAGTACGGGCTAAAGGTTACTTTGTCAATGATCTGCTGCTGAACTATGGGATGGGGAAATGGAATTTTTTGCTACAAATCCAGAACTTGTTTAACACGAAGTGGAATGAGGCCCAGTTTGAAACTGAGACCCGGTTAAGAAATGAACAGCAGCCTGTTTCCGAATTACATTTCACGCCAGGGACTCCTTTTATGGTCAAAGCAGGGTTGAGCTATAAATTCTAGGTGTGATAGTGATTAACTTATGGCAGCTTTAAGTTTTCCTGTGTATCTTTAATCCAGATTGCTAACTCCTTAGAGATAAATATGATATATTATGAAAAAGAGCAGGTTACTTCGTATGGATAATATGGGTATCGTAGTGGAATCGTTGGATAAAGCGATTTCGTTCTTTTCCGAACTTGGATTGCATCTGGAAGGGCGATCCATAATCGAAGGCAAATGGGCAGGTAAAGTTACTGGACTTGGCGCACAGAAAGTCGAGATTGCGATGATGGTGACGCCAGATGGACATAGCCGATTGGAACTTTCAAAATTTATTGATCCAAAAATAATTTCTGATCATAGAAATGCGCCTGTCAACGCCCTGGGCTATTTGCGAGCGATGTTTACTGTTGATGATATTGACGATGTAATCAATAGGCTGGTTGCGAACCACGGTGCAATGCTGGTTGGGGAAGTTGTACAATACGAAAATGCGTATCGTCTTTGTTATCTAAGAGGAGTAGAGGGATTATTGATTGGCTTAGCACAACCGCTATAAAGTAATTGATATGGATTGAATCGCTGTGCGAAAAAAGAAAATTTAAGAAATTTCTATGTTGTACAAAATAAATAGAAAACTAAGACGTTATTGATACAAATACTTTTCATAAAATAGGTTAATATATGGCTAAGACCCTAGAGTTCCCCGCTCTAGGGCTTTTTTTATTATAGGCAATCTTCCCAAGGAGGAAAACTACGAAGTGGGCGTGTAAAACCACCTACTTTTTACTGTTACCCGAAATAGTAATGATAAAACTGGAAATCTATCTTGGCCGAAATTTGGAAATTCAGCAAAACTTAAGTGCTTGCTCAATGAAAAACATGGCAAAAGAATAAGGATTTATTTTTTATAAATTCTTGCACTTATGTGTGAATAGACCATTGCGTTAATGGCTGATTTTGATGTATGTCCAAACTGAATTATAATTTAGACAATTCTCGCACAGGTGGTCATCAGTACAATCACGCACAAGATGAGTAATACAATAACAGAAGTGGTGTAAGGTGTTCTTCTCATAATTCTCTTTTTTCTTAGTAGTTTACAAAAGCCGTGCCTTTATCGAGAGAACTTGCAGTAAATCTGATGATTGTAGCGTGTAATCTACAATTTACTTCATGTGATAGGTGAATTTGGTGGTTGTATTTTTTTTAATAGGATAGCAACAGTCAACAATCCCAAAAGCATAGCAATTGTGTAGGCCACAAATGCGATATTTTCACTATGATATTCGGTATCTTTTGCCACGGTTTCAATAAATAAACCGGTATTCCCCTTAAATCCAAAGAGCCAATGCGTGAGATTCCAACCGAAATGAAGGCCTATGGATAGCGCAATATTACGGGTTCTTAGTGTCGCAAAACCAAAAAGTATGGCTCCAAGTCCTGAGCCAAGAATTGCTGTTTTTAACGTTGAACCTGTAAACAAGTGCTCTAAAATAAAAAATACAACTATGATAGATAAACTTGCAATAGTCCCAAATCCATCTTTTAAACGCCATAAGAAATAAGTTCTAAAAACTAATTCTTCACGGCAGGCAACGAAAAAGTATAGCGGAATAACAGTCGCCCATATTTTAGTGTCAAAAGAAACCGATTTTTGGAAAGATACTGCTGCAAAATTCGTCAAAATTATTGCCATGATACCCACCATGCAGATACCCACACAAAGTCCCAAACCAAAATTTAGCATACTTTTATGATTGAATCCCAACCCGATTTGAGAAAAGTTAATTTTATCCCAAGCCTTAAATAGGCAAACTAGGCCGAAACTGAGGAGCGTAGCGATGCTTAATGAAAAGAGATCTGGAAAGATTGTCTGTTTGGTTACGCCTGCGGAAAATGCAAATATCACCAGGGAAGCCAAGTAAAATAATATTACTTTCAAGAGTACTACTGTTCTTTTCATCTCCTCGTTGTTTAGTAGATATGAATTTACGGTATTTTGGTGTAAATATGATCTCTGGCGCATAGTCTCAAGTTACTTTTATCGTTTATCGCCCATTTTTCTTATATTAGGCAATAAACCAATGGATTATGACTACTTTCAATTTAAACCGTAGAAAGTTTATTCAAGGAGCAGGTGCGATTTTAACACTGTCAGCATTGCAAGTTAAGGCACTTTCATTTAGGGATACTATTAAAAAATTCCGTGTTGGACTGATTGGGGCAGGGTGGTATGGCAAAAGCGATTTATTCCGCTTAATCCAGGTACGGGATGTCGATGTCGTTGCAGTATGTGACGTCGACAGCAATCATTTGCGGGAAGCGGGACAGTTAATTAGTGAGCGGCAAGTTTCGGGAAAAGTTCCAAAACTTTATAATGATTATAGGGAAATGCTTGCTAATCACAAATTCGATCTCATTCTGATAGGAACACCCGATCATTGGCATGCAAGACAAGCTATCGACGCCATGTCTTCAGGTGCACACCTTTACCTGCAAAAGCCCATTAGTGTAGATGTACTGGAGGGCGATGCAATATGGCGTGCGGCAAGAAAATACAATAAGAAAGTACAGGTAGGAACACAAAGGAGAAGCACTGCTCACCTTATCGATGCGAAAAAGCGGGTGATTGATGAAGGTCTGCTTGGGAAAATCTCACATGTGGAGATGTGCTGTTATTATCATATGAGAAAGAATGGTAGTCCTGCTATTCAGGAAGTGCCTAGTTTTTTAGATTACGAGATGTGGACCGGTCCAGCTCCGCTGCGTCCCTATGATGGCTTACCACATGGTGGCTGGTGGCGAACTTTCATGGCTTATGGCAATGGAATAACCGGCGATATGGGAATGCATATGTTTGACACAGTGCGTTGGCTTTTGCAACTTAAATGGCCAAGAAAGGTGACTGCGACAGGTGGTATATATGTTCAAAAGGAAGGAAAATCGACAATTGCTGATACCCAGACTGCGGTATTTGAATACGAGGATCTCAATTGTATATGGCAGCATAGAACCTGGGGGACTGCAGCAGATCCCGAATATCCTTGGGCGTTCATTATCTACGGCGACAAGGGCACTTTAAAGGGAAGTGTGATGAAATATGAATTTATTCCGATAGGAGAAGGCGAGCATATTAAACAGGATGTTATTTTAGAAAAAGAGAAGTTTCCTGGAGATCTGAAGGAGCATCGCATAGAGTTGCATACAGCTCCAGCAACTAGACAGCACATGCTTGATCTTTTATCGGCAATTGAAAATAACCATCTTCCAGTAGCGGATATTGAAGAGGGCTATATTTCTACTGCAAGCTGTATTTTGGCTAATTTATCGATGAAACTGAATCGTCCTTTGGTATTTGACCCTGAACAGAAAATATGTGTCGATGACCCTGAGGCAACTCAGTTATTGAGAAGGCCGTATCGAAGCCCCTGGCAGCACCCTTATTCATAATTCAAGGGCTGTAAATCTGTTATGTCTTTGTACACCGTATCCCGAACTCTTTCATGAAGCTTAAACAGGACAATCTTTTTAGTATTTGATTCCGAATATTGATAAACAGAGAATTAAATAAGATTGCGCTGACAGGAAATGTAAATTCTAAATTTCTACAGAATTCAGTCCGTTCTTTACTCGATTAAAAAGACGAGTGCAAGATGGATATCAATGCGACGATAATCGATAATTATGCTAGGCTTAGAAAATCGCTATTCTTTATGCCTTTATTTCTGCTCATTATAATTATAGTATTCCTATATTTCAATGACGCTTTAAATGTATATGGCTATACAACAATTCAGAAAAGAAGCTTTTTCGCTATAAACGCTTATTTAGGACAATATCCCATTCTTGAATCCAACTTTACACAGTTTGGAGATTGCTTAATTGGTCTGTCACTTTTGAGTGTTTTTGTTGTATATGGGCCTAAATTATGGGAAGCATTACTATCAGCATCTTTTATTTCTGCGTTCTTTTCTATCCTCTTAAAAGTAATATTTGCCGTGCCGCGGCCAGCCGCTGTATTTAATCCTACTAGTTTTCTGATCACGGGTAAGATACTCCTGGGCCATAATAGTTTACCTTCTGGCCATTCCATTACTATATTTACAACGCTGACCGTTATCATGTACGCTTTTATGCCTCAAAGAGTATATTATAAAATAGTATGGTTTTTGGGTTTAACATGGATAGGATTCATGCTGGCGCTATCTCGGGTGGCTCTGGGGGCACATTATCCATTGGACGTCGTTAGTGGCTGCATTATAGGGTATCTTTCGGGACTATTGGGAATTTTTTTTAGCCGGGAACTTAAAATTTGGAACTGGGTGTATAATAAACGGTATTATCCGATTTTCATTTTATTGTTCCTCGTTTTCAGTATTGTATTGCTCAATAGAATAATTAATGATAATTTGATCATATTTTATTTTACATTTATCTGCTTAATTATTGCACTTTATAAAATCATTACCGTTTATGCTAAAAAATAGCTTAAAATTAGTCCATTTTGTCCTATTCATGAGTGTGTTGAATTTTATATTCTTCCATTTTCCATTTTATACTTTTGTATTTAACAACATTGATTACAGGAGCTTTGGCGGTGTTATTCTGATTGCTAGTTTAATGGTTTTAATGCTGGTCATGAATGCTTTTGTACTTTATCTGTTTTTTTCGCTGTCACGTCGTTTCGGGAAATCCATACTGGTGTTGTTCTTCCTGATCAATTCAGTCGCCGTTTATTTTGTCAATACGTATAGCGTGATTCTAGATGAAACAATGATCGGTAATATATTGAATACCCGGTATTCTGAGTCCAGTGGTTTCTTTTCATTCAAATTGATAGTTTACCTAATCTTTCTTGGCATTATTCCTAGTATCTTCATTATCAAAGCCAAAATAATAAAGGATAAACCGAAAAAGTTCCTTATTACGGCCTCACTATCGCTGTTGTTTATTGTTGTTTTAATATTTGCCAATGCAAGTAACTGGCTATGGATAGATAAGAATTCGAAGACTTTAGGTGCGCTTGCAATGCCTTGGTCTTATACCGTAAATATTTCGCGTTTTTATATTCACGAACATCAAAAGAATAAAAAAGAGATATTATTGCCCGACGCGACGATAACTGACCATAGAAAAACGGTGGTCGTACTCGTTATTGGGGAATCTGCAAGAAGGGAGAATTTTTCGCTATATGGATATCAAAAAAATACAAATCCTTTGCTTTCAAAGACAGCAAATCTTTATCATTTTGATGCAACCTCTTGTTCGACCTATACCACAGCAGGAGTAAAGTGTCTATTGGAGCACAAAAATACGGACGATTTATACGAAATTCTGCCAAATTACCTTTACAGAAATGATGTTGATGTAATATGGCGTACAAGCAATTGGGGTGAGCCTCCGGTACATATTAAAGAATATGAAACGAGTGACCAGCTTGCTGCAAACTGTAAAGGTGAAGGTTGTGCTTACGATGAGGTTTTATTAACAGGTCTAAAAGAACGGATATCAGCGAGTAAAAAGGATAAAGTATTTGTTGTTCTTCACACAAGTACAAGCCATGGTCCAACTTATAGCAAGAAATACCCAGCTCAATTCGAAACTTTTAAGCCCGTCTGTAATAGTGTCGAATTAGGGAATTGTTCAAAAGAAGAGCTGATCAATGCTTACGATAATACGGTCGTCTACACGGACTATATTTTACACAATCTGATAGAAGACCTAAAAGGATTAAAAGAATATAATAGCGCGATGTTATTTGTTTCGGATCATGGGGAGTCATTGGGTGAAAATAACCTATATATGCATGGGCTCCCAATGAGTATTGCTCCAAAAGAACAATATGAAATTCCCTTTATTGTTTGGACCTCCGATAACTCGAAACAGTTGAAATCAAATAGAACGCTGACTCAGAATCACGTATTTCATAGTGTGCTGAAATTTCTGGATATGAAAAGTCCTATCTATGATGAGCATATGGATATTTTCAAATAGTATGGCATAAACATATCAAGAATGATCGATTTGCATCGTGTATGAAGACTTATTTTAATTGAGGAAAATATGAAAGATCAATCGAGCGAATTGCCTGACAATACTGCCGCCCGAACAGCTTTGTGGCGAGCACTGCATGTTCGAGAAGACGCTACACCTCATGTTCTTGTGGATGAGGTGGGGCTAAGACTGCTGGCCCCGGAAGACGGCTGGCAGGAACGGCCAGATATGAAATATACAAAGCGACTTAGGGCCTCTATCGTCGGTCGTTCGCGCTTTATTGAAGATCTGGCAAAGGAGCAATTTGAGCAAGGCGCAAAGCAATATATCCTTTTGGGTGCTGGACTGGATAGTTTTGCGCAGAGAAATATGGCACTACTATCCGATGTTGACCTTTATGAAATAGACCAGGCTGAAACATTGGCCTGGAAGAAAAAGAAGCTTATCGAAAACGGTTATGAAATTTCTGCAAATCTCCACTTTGTACCTGTTAATTTTGAAGAGTCTCCTTGGTGGGATACATTGTTGGACAAGGGATTTGATATTCATAAAAAGACTTTCGTATCCTGTACCGGAGTGACACTCTACCTGAGCAAAGAAGCTATTATGGATACACTTCATAAAATGACTTTATTGGTGCCGCAGTCTAGTATTGCTATCGCATTTTATCTTCCGCTCGAACAGCTTGAGGAGGAAGATCAGAGTATGCAAGAAATAGCCATCAAAGGAGCTGAAGCTGCAGGGACACCCTTTGTGAGTTTTTTCTCTGTAGAAGAAGTCAAACAACTTGCTGAAGAAATAGGGTTAAACGATATTCAGATTATTTCTACAGGTGACATTCGGAATACATATTTTAATGGACGATCCGACGGCCTTACACCCGCTAGTGGAGAGATTTTTCTCGTTGCAAAAATTTAGGCCGAAGCCATTGCCGTAGCGTATCAAGGCAAAACTATTGTGATAATCCGAGCAATTTACTAACTGATTAGTTTGTGCTTAGAAGGGTGGTCATCTAACATTGTATACTTTACTTTGAAATAATTTGGTATCAATTTGATGTTCTTTTAAATCTTGTTCGACGATGGATTTTATTTGACCGAATTGTGATTCTGAAATGCCATCTTGTTCTTTCGCCGCCATATAAAAATACGTGCCCTTGTACGATTGTACGATTGATCTCAGAGAGGCAAAGTCTATGTTGTCAAGTATATCTTTTGTTGGTTTGTCAATATTTGGTACTGTAATCGATGTCGCGAACTGGATCGGCCGAAAAGTACTGTCTTGGTTGAAGCTGCGATTATGTTTCACTGGAAATGACTCTTTCGGATTGTAAACAGCAAAGTAGATCGTTCCTGCGCTACTGTCTTGCTGTGCAAATATACTTTTGCGCATAATGCTGTAGAACTTTGCTGTTTCGTTAACTACGGAAAGCTCATAAGAGACACTATCTGGGTGTTTAATATACTGCTCTAACAATCTGTTATCCTCAACTCTCCGTAGGCCAATAACATTGATCTCAGTCGAATAGGGATCTTTGTTTATATTCGGCGTAAATTCCAGGACTGCGTCGGGATCATTCGTCAGGAGAAAGACCGGACCAAATTTAATAGAGTAGCTTGCAGCGACATCGCGAGCGCGTTGAACATTGTTGTCGTAGTCTGTTTCCAGTTTAAGAACAGCAGACCGAAAGTTGTTGGATTCGTTTTCTCTCTGCGAGCGGATAAAATCTGTACCACAGGTTTTTAAGAGCATAATTGTAGCAAATATGGCCGAAATAGGAATTGCTATATGACGATAATCTCGCTGTTTGGATTCTTTGAGCTGTGCTATGATGTCATGATCTATTTTTTCGTTTGTTACACCTTCCTCCATTTGAATTTCGTGGAGATCGCGAGACTTGTTGTCTACCTTTTTTGTTAATTTTAATTCTCTTTGTTCAAGATGATCTAATAGATCTTCCTTGAATGCTATAAACGTATCAATATGAGCTGTAGATTTTAGATCATTAGGATTGAATAGCCAAATTAATTGCCTTCCGTCTGTCAATCTGATGCGCATAGATGGTGGTGGCGCTATCAGAACACTGTATGCTGGGATATCAGCAATTTCCTGATATTCTACGCGACCATAGCTTTTTGAAGTAAATCCGTCGTTGTCCAATTGGATTGTGTCCCATGTCCTTGATTTTTTTAGAAACCGCCACACACCTAAGATCATAGTCAGAATCATGACTGGTACACTGACCCAAAAAAGCCAAGAAATATAATCCATCAACCAAACAGTGACAGCGATTATAAGAAATGGAATGCCAATCAGTACCGTGAGGAGATAGACGATTCCAATTCTGTTCTGATATTTAAAGCTATATTCTTTCATGTTTTATTCTGATGGATAATCTGCTATGATTACTGACTTTACTCAAAAGTACAGAAATAATCAGTTGTGGAAAATCCATGAAAACAGGGATTTAATTAGGTTCAGCTCAGCGATGAAGCTTTTAAAAATTTTGTTTTAACTTTATTATGTTTAAGTTGCCATTGTAGATAAATTAAGTATTAATGATAGCGGTATATGTCTTTAAAAACAAAATATAATGCAATTTTCAAATGGGTTTTGTTCATACTTATTTCTACGAGCTCTTTTGGTCTGCTGGCTCAATCTAAAAGTACCGTTAAGAAAATTATCAGATCTGATTTTCAGCAATATTTTGATCAATGTCAGGTGGCCGGTGCAATTGCAATTTATGACCATAAACGTGACACTTGGATTTTGTCTGATACGACAGAAACACGATCCCAAGCTTTGCCGGCATCGACCTTTAAAATTATCAATATGTTGATCGCTTTGGAGACAAAGACCATCAAAGATGAGCATAGCATTGTCCAATGGCCAGGGTCGACTGATACCGTAAAATATGGCTATCGCCCCAATATTTATAAAAATATAACTGTAAAGGAAGCATTCGAAGTTTCAGCTGGCTGGGCCTTTATCGAGATAGCGAAGAAAATTGATCGTTCTGTTTATCGAAAATATCTCGAGGCATGTGATTATGGCAATGTGGATCTTTCGGAATCAGGTAGCGATTTTTGGAATTTTGGTTCAATGGGTATTTCTCCAATCAATCAGGTTGAATTTTTGAAAAAACTTTATACTGGAGATCTACCTTTTTCAAAACACAACATGGATATTGTTAAACGTGTTATGATTTCCGAAAAAAACAATGATTATATTATCAGATCTAAGACGGGCTGGACAATGGCCAACCAAATGAATACAGGATGGTGGGTAGGCTACGTCGAACAAAAAGGCGATGTTTATTTCTTTGCAACTAGGCTTATTCAGGACCGCAAGTTTAACCGCCCTGATTTCTCGGACTGCCGGAAAGCGATTACACGAGAAATTTTTAAAGATCTAAAGATTTTGCACTAGAACTGAGGTTGTTCTTTATCAGTCAATAAATTATATCCCGACAATAGACAGATGGAAAATTTTAATCGAAAGAAACATTGGGAAGAGATATACGAAAATAAGCCCCTAGAATCAGTCAGCTGGTATCAGCCCAATCCAGAAGTATCACTACATTTTATACATCAATCTAGTCTTTCGAAAGAGGCTAAAATTATAGATATAGGTGGAGGTGATAGTTTTCTCGTTGATTTCCTATTGAAAGCAGGATTTGAAGATATTACTGTATTGGATATTTCCAATGCTGCTATTGAAAGAGCGAGAAAAAGGTTGGGAGATCAGGCGACTAAAGTCAAATGGATTGTTTCGGATATCTTAGACTTCGTTCCCGATACACGCTATGATTTTTGGCATGATCGGGCCACATTTCACTTTTTGACAGAAAGGAGAGAGATCGATCGCTACATCGAAATCGCAGATCAGGCAATTTCAGCGCAGGGTGTTTTAGTTGTCGGCACTTTTTCTGAACAAGGACCAAGGAAATGTAGTGGGATCGAGATTAAACAATATTCGACACAATCTCTAACCGATTTATTTCAATCTTATTTTAAAAAAATTGAGTGTATGACGATTGACCACAGTACGCCATTCGATACGATACAAAATTTTGTGTTTTGCAGTTTTCGCAAATAGTTGTTACAGCAGGGGGACACTTTTCGCATAAATAGCGCATAGCCGTGACGATTCAATTTATCCCTTTGTGCTAAATTTTATTGGATTTTTCCAGTAAAAGTTCGCCCCAGGCATTTAATTTCCAAAGTACTTCCACCAAACTCTCTCCCAAAGGCGTAAGTGAATACTCTACACGTGGCGGAAGCTCATGAAAGGACTTTTTGGACAATATTCCATCCTCAACCATCTCCGTTAACTGTTGATTTAGAACCCGTCGGTCAATTTTTGCAATGCCACGTAGCATTTCACTTGGACGTCTTTCTCCTTCGTTGATGCGCCACACAATCGGAATCTTCCATTTCCCACTAATGGCATTCACTGCAAATTCCAAAGGACAAATTTTTTGTTTTATTGCTCTCTCTGCTGTACTCATAAAATTGACTTTTTTATCCCATAGGGATAATTAGATGCGGTATTGTAGTTATGAATTAACTTTCAAAACTTTGCAAATATAACGCATAAGATATGAAAAGTCTAGAACACGAAATTGCTAAATTAAACGCAGATACTTGGAAAGCTATGAGTAAAATACAACGAAAAGGAGCAAAGCGCATTACTGATATCCCATTAACTATCTTGGAAAGTTTGAATGGAGGTGAAATTGAAACAGCTAATCTCGTCGAATGGCTTGCTATAGACCAGACACTTCTCCTGGAAAATGTACTTAAGCAAAATAAGCGTTTATATTACTTAGGCCCAATCTTGGCAAAGCTTGAGCAACTACAAAAGAGGAACGTGAATTCGATCAATGAAACTATTGGCAAAGAATTGCTGCGCTTGACAGCAGAGGATGACGACAGGGTATTCTTGAAGCATCTTTCTTGCCATCCTGCAGATCTTGTCCGCTGCTGGTATACCTATACTATCGGCGGAAACAGGTGGTTTGATACGGAAAAAGTAATGGAATCAATATATCCTTTTGCCGCTGATAAACATTTTGGTGTTCGAGAAATTAGCTGGATGGCTATTCGTCATAGAATTGCGTCAGACTTGGAAAAAAGTATCACAATTCTCAGTCATTGGAGTCTTGATAAAGAAGCAAATATACGTCGGTTTGCATCAGAAGCGACCCGGCCTCGAGGTGTATGGTGCAAGCATATCGATGATTTGAAGCAAAAGCCGTGGCTGGCATTGCCGATTTTGGAACCTCTGAAATCTGATTCCTCAAAATACGTTCGTGATAGTGTTGGCAACTGGCTAAATGACGCCAGCAAATCCAATCCCAGCTTTGTGAAGGCAGTATGCAATCGTTGGGAAGAGGAAAGTGATACAAAAGAAACGCGCTATATTATCCGAAAGGCACTGCGAACAATTGCGAAATAAATATTAAACATAGTCAATAAGCAAAACGGCCCCCAACTTAGGAAGCTGTCCATCCCAACTTGACAGTGATAAATTTGCAAAAAGTTGAGTCGGCAAAATTGTCTAAGTTGGTGATTTTTTTGTTGTTACATCCCTTCGAAATTAGCTTAAGACATCATTATTATTTACTGATTTGTGCGTTTTTTCGATTTTGGTATAATTGTTTGTGCGTTATATTATTTAGAATAAATAAAAATTATTTTAAAATAATAGCTTTGAATACCTTACATTTGCATTTGTTTAGAATTATTTTAAATAAACACGCATCTTTATGCGTTTTTATTCTCATTTATGAAAAAGATCTATTGGACTAGTTTCATCTTGTTTTGCACAGTTGCAGATGCACAGGGACAGTCTATATACATCCAAGGAAAGATCACGGATAGTAATAAGAAAGTACTATTGGGCAGTACCGTGATTTTGGATCAACTAGGACTCTCCAGTATTACCGATGGCCGTGGTGAATATCATTTAACAATCCCCAAAGAACAGCTGGGCAAACCTGTTACACTGTCGGTTTCCTATATAGGCAAGAAAAAGGCTGAAAGAACAGTCTTGTTAGATTCGATAAAAAAGATTGAAAATTTCTTGTTGCAGGAGATGAGCCTTGCACTTGATGAAGTTGCGGTACAAGCAAAGAAAGGGGAGTTGAGTAATTCTTCACTCGTATTTGATCGAGAAATGATTGAACGGTATCCGGCGCTTAGTTTAAATGATCTGCTGAACCGGTTGCCAAACCGGAAGAATACAGCCCCTTCTGTGCAGGATATGCAAAATCTAACACTGAGAGGTGCTTTTAGTGAGACGACGGGGCGCTCGCGCGACGCTAATGAAATGAATAATTCCTTTGGTGTCGCTATTATAATGGATGACATGGTCTTGGGCAACAATGGAAATATGCAAGGACGGAATGCTGGAATATTTGGCATGTCTTCCTCAACGAATGCAATTAGACCTTCAGATTATGGCTTAACGGGGCGACTGACTACAGGAAAATTCTATTCCGGAGAAAATGTGTTTAGCGGTTTGGATCTGCGTCAGATTCCGATAGAAAATATCGAACATTTGGAAGTTATTTCCGGCGTAGCACCAGCACGCTATGGCGATTTGTCAAACGGAGCCGTTATCATCGAAAGGCAAGCAGGCAGGACTCCGGCTTTTTTTAGACTTCAAGTGCGGAGTAATGCAACTTCTTATAGTCTGTCCAAGGGTATGCAGCTAGGGAAAAAGCTTGGGACAATTAATGTAGATTTAGGTTATGTACAGTCTTATGCAGACAATAGGGATAAGCTGAAGCAATACGACCGAGTGAATGGGACTTTAATCTGGACAAACTATTTTGACAGAGATAAACGTCTGAAACAGACTTTTTCAGGGTCTTACAATAAAGTTATTGATCAGGTCCGAAAGGACCCGGATGACCCACTATCGAATGCCATTTCTTTTGGCGGCTGGGGCTGGAATGCTTCTAGTCGGACCAGTTACAAATTGGACCATAAATTCCTTAAAAACATTATTTTCAATGCAGGCCTAAGTTCAACACTGCAGAAAACCTATCGAGAGTATTACTATAATGGTGCTGTCGTGCTCTATACCGATTCAGTGCAAACTGGCATTGTAGAAGGACAATACGCACCTGGTCAGTATACTGCTCTAGATCACGTAGATAATAGGCCATTGAATTTAAATGCCCGATTGGAAGGAAATGCCATCGCCATTACTGGTGATATTATTCACAAAATAAATTTTGGAAGTAACTATAGTTATGACATCAACCGTGGAAAGGGGCGAATTGCAGATCCTTCTATTCCGAAAAAAGATCTTGGGGCTAGATCGGATAGGTATTATGATTTTTCATTAACAAACGCTTTGCAAAACCTGGGCCTGTATGCCGAGGATGCAATGCGGACGAAAGTATGGGGAAGGGATCTTAACATGCGGGCGGGAATTCGTTGGGATCTTATGAATGGTCACTCCTCCATTTCTCCGAGAACCAACATCAATTATTCACTTTCTAAATCAACTCAGATTGGGTTGGCATACGGCCTATCCTTCAAATCTCCTGGATTAGCCCAACTATACCCTGGGCCGACTTTTGATGAAATTATATTGCTAAACTCCTATAATGGTAAAGTCGACGAAAGTATGGCATTGATTTACTTGCGACGTTATGAAAAAGATAATAGTAATCTCAAAAGTAGTGTAGGGCAAACCCTAGAATCATCACTTTCATGGCATAAGAATGGGCATCAGCTACGTACGAATCTTTTTTATAAAAAAAATACGCGCGGAATTAACACGGTTACGGCCGATCACATCACGGACTTGCCTATATATAAGGCTACTGCTGTTCCTGGAGGTAAGCCGATAGTTGAACAGACTGGGACGAGAAGGCATTTGATGTCCAATCTGTACTTTGCCAATAGTAATCGATCATCCAATATTGGTGCGGAAGTCATGTATTCTACACCTAGAATTTCGCAAATCATGACTACCTTTTCGGCTACTGCAGCATTTACCTTAGCCAACTCCAGTTCAACTGCATTAAGCCGCCTAAATTTTAATGCCGAAAAAACAGCCTTGGATGACGTTATCCTTGGATTTTTTCCTTCGAAATCCACGAAAAACTATTTAAGTAGAGCGCAATTACGAAGTTCAACTCATTTTCCGGCTTTACGTTTGATTATTGAACTGAGTGCAGACTGTGAATTATTAAACTACAATAAATCTGACTATCGGGATATTATTCCAGTAGGATATTACACCCGTGATTATACGTATCATGCCATTGATCAGTTTGACATGAACAACCCGAAACATCTCGAACTTTATACAGCAAGAAAAGAGGAAGCCAACCGTTTAAATATTGAGAATAACTATGTCTACTGGAACTTTGGTCTTAATATGGCCAAGGAAATAGGCAAGAATATTTACCTGTCGTTTAACGTCTATAATTTTTTGGATTACCAGCCGCGATTTTATAGGGAAGGAGCTGCTTCAGTACAAGCTCCGAATTCGTCCCCTAATTATGGCGCTCAATTAACTTACAAATTTTAACATAAAAACTAAACAAGATGAAAACTCGTTACTTAATTCCTTTCCTCATTTTACCTTTTATTTCCTGTAAAAAGGATAATACACCAAGCGTACAATCGCTGGACGTTCAGTTAAACCTAAAGTATGCTTCCGATGATTTAAATACGAAGTTGGATTTAAGCAAGGCAGTTGTAAAGATTACTAATCTGGCGACAAAAACCAGTAGCGCATATTCTCCGTCACAGGGTGTTGTAAACCTAGCATCCATTACACCGGGTGAATACGACATCGATGCCTCAATTACAATTCCGAAGGATCAATATAACAGTCTAACTGGCCAAGCAAGCTTAGAGGATGTTACTTTCAATGCTTCTTTGAAAAAAATCAGTTTAACCAATTCAACTAGTTTAGACCTACAGCTGGTGGCAGGCCTTCTGGGTGATTTTATTATTAAGCAGATTTATTATGCTGGATCCGATAATAAAGAAGGTGCTGTATTTCGAGATCAGTTCTTTGAGGTTTATAATAATACAGACCGTGTTTTATACGCCGATAGCCTTTACTTTGGTAGGCTGTGGGGAAGACAGTCGATGACTAGTGGCTCGGATTATTACCAGCCCAATGGTCAATTGGATTGGAGTAAATCTTTAGGCATGGTTAACGCTGACAGAGCGAATGCGGAATACGTTTACTTAAGAGATCTATTTATGATTCCCGGAAATGGAAGAACTTATCCTGTAGAGCCAGGTAAAAGTATTGTGATCGCTCAAAATGCGCTGAACCATAAGGCACCATTTGTGGGTAATAATGGAAAGGAAGTTTCAATAAAAAATCCTGATCTTACCGTTGATCTGAGTATAGCAAATTTTGAAGTATACTATGGCGATATTCCTGGCAAAACACCTTTTGCAACTGATATTGACAATCCAGCCGTACCTAATGTTGAAATTTTAGATTACACAGGGAATGACTGGGTTTTGGATAATTTAGGGCGGGATGGCTATGTAATTTTTAAGAAATCTGATCGCTCTTCCGTAGAGAATCTGAAGAGTTATAATGAGCCATCTGTAAGCGTGCCAACTTCTACAGCGAAAAAATATAGACAATTGCCCGTTGATTGGATTATGGATGCAGTTGAGGTACAGCCAAATACCAAGGACGCAAGAATTCCAAAAAAATTGACAGCTTCGTTGGATGCAGGTTTTACTTTCGCACCACTAGGTGGCTATTCGTCGCAATCCGTTATTCGGAGGACTGAAAAGACGACTAACGGCGTTCGTAAATTAAGGGATACAAATAATTCTACAGCGGACTTTATGGTGATAAAAGCTAATCCATTTGGATTTGGTGATTAATGCAAATGGTTATTCGAATACTAGCTTTTCGTTTTGGAAAGCTGGTATTTTATAAAAAATACCTGAATGAAAAGTGTGAGATACATCATGTTATTTTGGGGTGCTTTCTTAGCCTATAACCCTGTCATAGGGCAAAGTAAGTCCAATTCTTTAGATTCAACAGCAGCTTTGACCTATTGGTATCAGCCATCATTTGTAATCATGCATGATATGGCAATACGAAATAGGGTATGGATTCCTGAGGAAATCAAAAATAAGTCTTCTATATTTGGGATACAGCAGACGAGGGGAAATGGGGGCTTTAAATCTGCGCAAGGAATGGATGGTTTCAGTCAATCCCAATTGTATACAGAAGGAAAGACAGATTGGCATAAAACAAATTTTTGGGGAAGATTTTCATACGACCGTTCTTCTGAAGACAGTACCGCTCTGCGTCACCAGTCTAGGTGGAACACTGATGCGCCAGTTTATTTCGGTTCATTACGCAAAAATAAATACAATCGGGAAACCTATAAATTAGATGCAGGAATCCAACGGGCCTTTTTCGATGAGAAGCTCCCGATTTCTCTAGGCATTGATTATCGATTGGGGTCTCATTATTCAAACAATGACCCTAGGGGCGATATTAAAGACATGAATCTGCAGTTTGAACTGAGTGTCGGTCATAAGCTCCCTAACTTTTCCTATCACCTTAGCGGTATTTGGGGATATGGCTCTGAACGTGTTAGTGTAGGCTACAAAAATGATAAGTACACGACAAATACAGAAGATCCTTTGTATGTCAATTGGATGATGAATGGCTTTGGAAACGCGACCGAACGATTAAAAGAGATTAATTACAGTGATATTATTCATCGTAAAGGCGTTGGTACTCATATCTTACTGAAACCCAATGATAGGAATAAGATCTACCTCAATAGTCGCTACCTAAATGAAGAACAATCATTCAGACGAAATGATAATTCTAAACAGACCTATTTGTCCTTAAATGATTATAAAAAGGATATCGGATCAATTGATTTTTTATGGAGCCGGCAGATATATCATAAGCAGTTGCTAAGAGTAGCGCTACAGGGGCAAATTGAAAATGGGCAGGATTTTAATTATAGTTATCTAGCGAATAACTACACCTATCGTCGGCATGAAATTTCGTTAAAAACTCAACTAGGGGTACATCAGTATTTGTTTGAAAGCCATGCTGGTATGTATAAGACTGAGAAAAAAGATGGTGTTAGTGGTAATGAAATGGAATTTGATCAAATTAAACTGGGGCTAGGACTAAATCGTACATTCCGGCTTGGCGAATGGGCTGAATTAATAGGGTCTATAGGCTACATGAAACAATGGTCCCCAAACCATGATCTCTACGTGCCTGAACTGAATACTGGGGATTTTGGTAAGCAGATACTCTATCAAGATTATCTTTACGACACTGCTCCAAGTAATAACTGGAATATGTCATGGGTATGGGGCACGCACCATGCCAAGAATAATTGGAGCATACAGTTCCAGATGAATTATCAGCGTAGGGGTAATTTGGTGCCGATAGACTACAGGTTGTCAAGTGTGCCAGGTAAAGATTGGTTTTTGGGTAAATTGGGTGTTTCCTATATTTTTTAAAAAATAAATTGATTAGTTATCATACTTCTTTATAAGAATAGTTAAGAGAGAATGAAAAAACAGTTTTGTGTATTGGCTGCCATTGTTGGTTTTGTCGGGTTACTTTCTATGAAAGGCCGACAGCAAGCCTTTGATGATGAGTTGCAATTACTTTATCGCAGACCGCTAAGCGAATGGCCTAAGCCAACAATAGATGCTGGGGGTTATTGGAACGAATTTAAGTCGTTACCGAAGATTGACACCAGCTATTTTTCACTTATGGAAAAGCCCGATGTGAAGCTGGGGAAATATCTTTTTTTTGACCCCATTCTATCGGGGAGCAATCAAATATCCTGTAGCAGTTGCCACAATCCGCAAACTTCCTGGGCTGACAAGCTTACCGTACCGGTTGGCAATGATCATCTGGAAGGTACACGGAATACACCTTCTTTGCTGAACGTTTATGCACGCAAGGAATTGTTTTGGGACGGTCGTGCCGGTTCATTGGAAGAGCAAGCGCTGGGTCCTATCGAGGCACATCACGAAATGGACATGGAATTGACAAAGCTGATTCCCAAGTTAAAGGCTATTCCTGCATACAATAAGTTATTTATAGCGGCCTTCGGTGAAGAAGATTATTCCATGCCAGAGGTTCTAAAGGCACTCGGCGCCTTTCAACGGACACTGACAAGCAGACGAAGCCGTTTTGATGAATTTCTAGATGGTAATTATAAGGTGTTATCTGATCAGGAAGTTCGTGGGCTTCATTTATTTCGGACAAAGGCGAGGTGCATGAATTGCCACAACGGCCAATTTTTTACAGACGATCAATATCACAACATTGGACTCACGTATTACAAAAGGAAATATCAGGATCTAGGTCGATATGAAATCACAAAAGTTCCTGCTGATGTTGGACGCTTTCGGACGCCATCCCTGCGCGACGTAATGAATACCGATCCGTGGATGCACAACGGACTGTTTTGGAATATGACAGGACTATTGAATATGTACAATAGTGGTATGCAGATGAATTCCGCTACTACCGAACAGAAAGCAAAAGATCCACTTTATCCTGTAACCGATCCATTGATACAGCCCCTAAATCTGACGAAAGATGAAATAAAAGATATTGAGTCCTTTTTGCACGCTATCACAGCGACTTCTTATCGTATGCGCCGTCCAGAAAGTTTACCAAGATAAATGACCGTCGAACAATATTCAGACTGTGTCAGGCTATTGTTCGACATGCTACATTTGGAGGAGACAGCTTCATGATAATTCCTTGAAAAAAGATGGGGTCTAAAAAGTAAAAACAAACTCTCTGCGAATTGTATATTTGAAAAGTCCCTGTATAGGTAAAATATCCGGAAAAAAGGGCTATCCAAGTTTTTTGGACAGCCCTAATGTTTTAAACAGATACTGGTAGGGTGTTTATTTTTTTAAATATCGTGAATTCTAATGACTTATAAAGAAATTTTAAAAGGATGGACATAGCTGCTTCTTTTAAGTAGGTCCTATAGATCGATCATATGGTTGACCAAAAAAATTGAGAGAAATGAATCTCGCTATTTGCTTATGATTTTTCTTACTTCTCCTGTAAAAAAATAAACCTTTATAGCTCCTTTTTGTTCCGACTAATTAGTATCTTAATACACTGTAAAGCCATACGCAATCTCATGTTTTGAGACCTTAATTGGGTTGTTAACTTGTTAGTCGTATTGGCTTCGAATCTCTGTCAAAGGAATATTGTTGCAGTGTTAAAAATATAGAGAAAATACGAAATGAAAAAAATTATCGTCATTGCTGTGTACTGTGTTGTGTTGTTTATGTCATGTAACAATAGAGGTAGAGATAGGGATAATGATGAGGTTGCTGAAGTCAATCGTAGCGGAATTGCCTCGGTCGTAAAATCGTACTTTCTTTATCATGAAATAAAAAATGTCGATTATGAAATATATATCAATGATGAATTGGCAGGACAGTCGCATGAGAATAGTGGTGTTCCCGGACCATATAAACTGAATCAATACATAACCTCCGCGGGAAAGCAGATTGTCAAAATGAAAATTGCCGCCAATAACACTCAAAAAGAAATTACGGAAGAAATATTGCGTGAAATCAGCAAAAATGCGGGAATATATTTATTGCTCAACAAAGATTTTGCGCATATCCGGGAGCTTAAAAAGCTGGAATTTCCTCCGATAGACAAACCTGTCCTCGCGTATGAGTTTAAATGGGAATTTGAAGCAGACTAGCATAATTTGATCCTAGGATTGCATTACCATTTGATTGACCAGTCGAAAGTTATCATCATCAAAACACACTATTTTGACTTGTGCGATCGTTGTGTTCACAAGTAGGAATTGTTTGATGATACGAATAGATACTTCTGCCGCCAGTTCTTTAGGGAATCTATAGATTCCGGTACTAATATTGGGAAAAGCAACCGTATGACAACCATTTTCAGCCGCTAGTGTGAGTGCGTTGTAGTAACAGCTTTCTAAACTTTTAATCTCGTTATTTTTCCCACCATTCCAAACAGGGCCAACCGTGTGAATTACATATTTAGCAGGTAGCTTACCAGCTGTTGTAATGACTGCTTCACCCACCTTGCATCCACCTTGTCTGGCGACAATTTTACGGCAGCCTTCCAGAATTTCCGGCCCGCCAGCGCGATGAATAGCGCCATCAACACCTCCACCGCCAAGTAACGATGTGTTGGCTGCATTTACAATAGCATCGACTTCAACTTTTGTGATATCTCCTTTGATCACAGTGATTTTACGTTCCATTCTATCGTTTTATACAAAAAGGTCAACTGATTTTCAAATATATGGAAAATAAATAGTAGGGATTAAGGGCTTCTCCATTTCACTTAACCTGGCAAAGTAACGCCTAATGCTAAAAAAAATAAAAAAATATTGTGTAGTTAAATAGCTACATGTATATTTGTAGTCAAGTAGCTACATATTTGCCCAGCAACTCGTCGGTATGCGATTCAGGAAAGGATATAAAGCTATTGAGTAAGTGATACGAGGAGCAAAGCCAATGATAAAATGAAAACGATCAAAAATATAACAAGTAAATCAAATCATTATGAAAAGAGATAGAATAATTTATTGGATAGCAACCATATGGTTGGCGGTGGGATTGTTGTCAACTGCTATCATACAGATTTTTAAAATTCAAACGGAAGGAGCAGGCGGGGTACAGAATATAGCGCATTTGGGCTTTCCCAAATATATACTCCCTTTGCTTGGAATTTGGAAATTATTAGCTGTGTTTGCCTTGCTTTGGCCTAAAAAACCTCTTTGGAAGGAATGGGCGTATGCGGGTATTTTCTTTACTGCGACAGGGGCTTTATATTCACATATCGCATCTGGAGATCCTTTTTCTTTCATGGCTCCAGCACTACTGTATATTGTGCTAATAGCTGCTTCTTGGTATTTCAGGCCAGCAGACAGGAAATTCAGTTTGAGATAGGAGGGAAGTGTAGAAACATGCGATGAATTTGAAGAGTTGCCCGAAAATATGCATTGGATTATCGATCCGGCAGGGACAGTATTTAATTTGCAGCAGCGCTAAAATAGCTTTTAACTTTTACGCTTCAGATGAAATATAGTAATTTCTGGTAATATTCCAACTCGGCTCGGATAATCCAGATACCCGAATCCAACATTTACATAGAGTGACTGATGTTTTTCGCGGTATAGACCAGCCCACTCGCGATAAGCATATTTCAATGGACTCCATTGATAGTTGGGGTTGTTATAACCGAATTGTCCCCCGTGCGTATGTCCACTAAAAGTAACATCCACGTTTGGATATTTGGGTATAATCTCAGCACGCCAATGTGAAGGGTCGTGTGAAAGCATTAAATTGACGGGTGAGGATTTATCTACTTTTGACATGGATAAATCGATATCTCCGTAATTGTTGGGATTATTGACTCCCCAGTTTTCAACGCCTATAATCGTAATTTTTTCATTATTCAAAGCGAGCTCTTTTGACTCATTAAGAAGAAGTTGCCAGCCGAGTTGTTGATGAATGGCCTTGAGATTGGCGAGATTTTGCGCTTTCGTCAATTGATTCTGATCAAAGAAATATTGTCTGTTAAAATGATATTCGCCATAATCATGATTTCCCAGTATTGAAAATGTACCTAATGGGGCTTTTATTTTATTGAATATGGGTAAATAATTTTCCATTTCGGAAGCGAAATCATTGACTAAGTCTCCTGTAAAGAATATGATGTCAGGCTTTTGCGCGAGCAACATGTCTACGCCTCTTTTTACAGCGGTTGGATGATAAAGACTACCCGCATGGATATCAGAAATCTGGGCAACGGTAATTCCATCAAATGATTTCGGTAAATTAGGTAAAATGAGATCAATATGTTTTACCTGATAATCATATAAATTGAAGGCAAATCCCCGCGTGAGTGCAACGAGTGGAACACTGGCGAGCAGGAGGCCGCTTTTGACTATAAAATCCGATCTTTTTATCGGCAGTACATGCTCCTCTAGATCAGATCTAGGCTGTGCTTTAATAAAACGTCGGCAGATTATTCTGAAAACAAGTACAATAGCATCGATTCCGATGAAAAAAAGAATTATGACCTTGGCAAATAGCAACGAAAGTGGAAAAAACACAAAACAGGCTGATGCGAAACTACTCCATTTAAAAAATAAATTAAGAAACATACTAAGGTAAGAAAGTATGCTGAAGGACCACCAAACGATGTTTGCTCGTATCGGATTGGATTTCCAGACTGTCAATGTCCGTAGTCTCATGAAGATTAAAAAATCTAATAAAATAAATAGCGGTAAAATTTTTAGATAAGCATAAAACTGTTGCAGCATACTCAGGTCTAACTAATGTAATGTCTTGTAGTTGGAATGATTGTTTGGACTATTAAAGCTAAGTTAATGCTTTTTTTTGAAAGCTTAATCTCAGTGTTAAATTATTTTAATATATCAAAAGCTATTTCATTTTGCCCTTAATCTTTATTTTAAGGGCGGTCCATATTATGATTTTCTCTTAAAGATTTTTATTTCCGAAAACTGTCCTTTCTCTAGGTCCCATTTATATTCAAATGCAATGGAATACCCTAAAGATTGAATTTTCCAAATGTTGTTTTTTTCCTTTCCGGTTATATAGTGTAGGAAACCTGACATCGCATTCTTACCGATTTCTTCAATATTTTGATTAAAAGGAATGATGCCATTTGAAAATGAAAATAGCTGCTGTGCCGCTTCGTCAGGTTGAAGCATATTCTTTTTTAAAGTTTGTATCAATTGTACATTTTCATCGGTAGATAAGCGTATTTCCTGCCAGTTCTGCTCTAAATCGGCGCCTTTTTCTGTATTCTTGAGTATTTCATTTTGGACTTTGATGAATCGCGATTGGTTCTTTAAATAGAACGCGGATAATTGCTGGTCAACGGTATCTTGCCATTCTTTGGGGGACGATTGCTGTATCAATTTTACTGTGTATGTATTCCAGCGGATTTTATCCATTTCTTGGTAGAGCATTTCTAATTCATTGGCTGGCTTATGAATTCCGAATGGTAGCTGAAGACTTAAGTATTCAGGTTGATTGGGCCGTGTATACTTCATATTGTGAATTACCATAGTCTGTAGATTAAGGGTAAACTTAAGCATGTAAAGCCTATTTGTGAACCATATTTGCCAAATATCATCTTTTAATTTTTTTGCGAATACCTGATTAGCAAAGGTGTATGCAATTTTTGATTCATCTGTCCCTGTATTGAATTTTTGATAAATAATAGGCTGAACAAGTCCACCGATAAGTCTTCCTATTTCAAGAGGCCGATAACATTGTAGTAAAGTCACGGTGGTGAATTGTGGGGTTTCCAGCATTTTGGAGAGATCATCATGGGGATCGCCTTCAAAAATAACTTGATCAAGAGCTGCTGGTGGAGGTGGGGTTTTTTGAAAATATTTGTTGCGCAAATTTGTTATAGTTGCATGTTCTCTCTCTGCGTATTCAACAATCGGATTAAATAATGCATACTGCTGTTTGGCAGTTAATGTGGAATCGGAGATTTTGCTGCCTATTTCAGTAATAAACTTTAAAAATTCTTTTTGGGTTTTTTCTCTGTTATGCTTTAGTGTGCGATCAAAAATCTGGGCGTTACACGTGAGCGTCATTAGTAGGAAAAGCAATGTTGACAGCTTTATTTTCGAATGCATCATGAGCCAATAGATTATATCTGAATATTACCATGCAAAGATCGATTTTTTACTTAACATGTTTAGGATATAAAACGTTCGACTGACCCAAATCGTACCCGATCGAAAGATAAAAGGCTAAATTAATTTTTTAAGCATAACCTTACTTTAGCGGCAGTTTGCCCTTATTTCAGTGGCTTAGCGATAAAAAATTGTACTAACTAAAAAAGGGGGAACTAACGTCCGATCTCAAAATTGACGTAGAACATCATAATTATAAGGGAAGACGGTTGGTAATTTTGATTAGGTTATTGCGTATATTAAAAAGAGGGTGTCTAAAAGTAAAAAAAAACTCTCTGAGAATTGGATAGTTGAAAAGTTCCTGTATAGGTCTAGTTGAAATATAAAGAAAAAAGGCGCTATCCAACTTTTATGGACAGCCCCTTTTTGTATTATGCTTCTCTTCTCAGGTCAAAAGAGACATATTTTTCATAATCAATTAAAGATCTCACTGGAGTCGCTAAGCCCTTTAAAAGCTCCATATAGCTTTTTGCTACGTTTTTCCAGACCGTTTGTTCCCCATAACTGCGTGCTTTGAAACGATGCCAAGCTAATAGCCGATGCGATGTATACAGTAGATTGATGTTTGCACGCATGGCTTCTATATCATTGAAAGGCGTGAGAATTCCACGTTCATCTTTCAATAAATCTTGAGCATGCCAGTAGGGCGTAGAGATAACTGCAGCGCCAGCACCTACTGCAAAAGATAAGGTTCCACTACTGATTTGCTGTTCATGGGGATAGGGGGACAGATAGATATCGCATGCTGTTAAGTATTCCTTTAGCTCTTCATCCGTCAAGAATTTATCAATAAAAACAACCTTATCCTGTAAACCTAATTGATCAACTAAATTTTGGAGTTCGAAACGATACGATTCTCCTTCATGCGCCAGAACATTTGGATGTGTTTTTCCGATGATAAGATATTTGAATCCAGGGAAATCAATACCCGAAAGGGATCGAATGGCATGCTCGAGTCCCTTGCTCCTTCCGATTAAACCAAAAGTCATCATGACAAAGTTATTTTGGAGGTTCAATCTGTATTTGGCCAGTCCTTGATTATAATCAAATTGAGGCACACCGTGAGGTATAACTTTAATTTTATCTGTATAAGCTTCACTAAACTGACCCTTTAACAATTCAACTCCTTTTGGCGATAGACTGACAATAGCCTGAGATTTTTCCAGAAGTAATTCCATAATTTCTTTCTGCTGCAATGAAGGAGTCTGCAGAATAGTATGAAATATAGTGAGCAAAGGTATTGTTAAGTTGTTGGCAATCTGCGTTATGAAAATGCCATCCACACCCCCAAATATTCCAAATTCATGTTGGATAATACAATAGTCGTATTCCTCATTGATTATACGGGTAGCTTGATGATAACTATCAAGCCGATCTCTATGGATGACAAAACGCACCGATCCATCAAAATCTTCTAAACCCAGTTTAGATAATGCAATAATGTCAATTTGAACATTGGGATCGAGTTCCATCCCTTGTTTGAGATCTTTTGTGAAAGTTGCCAATCCACATTCTTGCGGAGGACATGTACTAATGATTGCTATTTTCTTCATAAGACTAATCCTCCTTTACCGCATTTTGTACCTCTTCCACTGGAAGATCTAGAATGGCCATTAACAACAAATAATAACCTTTTTCCAAACCTATTTTTTCTGCTTTTTTATCAATATTTTCCATATTCAGTACGCTATTTGAGTGTGAATTCTTTTGCTGTAAATGAATCAAAATTTATACCCAAAGACTGTTGAAATAGCTTTAACCGTAGTTTTTGAATGTAAATAACGTAGCCTAAGTACAGTACTACCGAAAAAAACAGATGAATTACGTATTTATAGCGTAGAAAAAGCAAAGTTACTTTTCAACTTTTGGTTTTCCGTTTCTGGGCGTACGTGTTTTGACCGTAGCTATTGCACTGGACTGTTCGCCCGTTGTTGTTTTTGACGAAATAGGGGGTTCTTCAATCTGATGCACAGTGGTTTTCATGCCTTTGCCTGCAGGTGTTTTAGAAGACTTTGCACTGTCGATCGTTATATTTTCCTTTTCGGATATTTTGGCTTTTTCTAAATTGCGTTTCTCAATTTTCTTTTCTTTTATACCCTTGGTCAACAATTTAGATGCTTTTTCGAGACGAGAATTGAGTTTTTTGTCGCTCAAATAATCACCCAAGTAGGATAAAGAGTTTTTTAGGTTAATGACGATGTCATTCCGAAGTGTTCTTTTGGCGGATATTTTTGTCATGATGTAGAACTTTTTTTATATTTGGTTACATAAATATAAAGTTAATTTAATATTTTTTTTAACTGTTTTATGAAAGATATTTTTTATCAAAAGTAACTGACGTTGAAAACAATTGGAACCTTCCTTTGGTTGTTTAAGTTAAAACGATAATTTCATGAAAATAGCCACTTATAATATTAATGGTATCAACGCACGTTTACCCGTGTTGCTACGATGGTTAGCAGAAGAATCGCCTGATGTCGTTTGTCTCCAGGAGCTGAAAGCTCCTCAGGAGCGTTTTCCATTGAAAGAGATTAATGACCTCGGATATCATGCTGTTTGGCATGGACAAAAAAGTTGGAACGGGGTTGCCGTGCTCTCTAAATATGAGATCCAAGAGATCTCAAGGGAGCTTCCAGGAGATACAGAAGATATTCAAAGTCGCTATTTGGAGGTTATGATTCAACAAGTCGTCTTTTGCTGTATTTATCTGCCTAATGGTAACCCATTTCCGGGACCCAAATTTGATTATAAGCTGATGTGGATCGAGCGCTTAGCCAATCGGGCCAAAACGCTGCTGAGTATGGATATTCCAGCGATACTCATTGGTGATTTTAATATTATTCCAACCGAAAAAGACACGTATAAACCTGAAAAATATATCAACGATGCACTGTTTAGAAAAGAGGTGAAAGATGCATTCAGTCAACTTCTACAGCAGGGATGGCAAGATTCCATTCGTCAGCTTTTTCCGGATCAGCAGGTTTATACATTCTGGGATTACTTTCGTCAGGCCTATAGTCGAAACGCAGGTTTACGGATAGACCATATTCTATTGAGCCCTTCCATTCAGGATCGTTTAATTGAAGGGGGTATTGATCGGAACGTCCGTGGCTGGGAGAAGAGCAGCGATCATGCGCCAACATGGATCAATTTACGGAATATAAACAATAATGGCTAAGAAGATAAACATAAGTGCGGGATTGTTATTGTATAAATTTCAGGCCTTGGAAATTTATTTTTTCTTAGTACATCCTGGAGGACCCTATTTTGCTAGAAAAGACGAAGGTTCGTGGACAATCCCTAAAGGAGAAATCGATCCGAATGAAGATGAACTCGATGCGGCCAAAAGGGAATTTATGGAAGAGACAGGCTATCTTCCCCGTGGAAATTTCATCGCGCTAAATCCTATTCAACAAAAAGGGGGCAAGATAGTTAAGTGCTGGGCAATTGAAGGCGATATAGATCCAGGGGTGCTCGTTAGCAATACCTTTGAGATGGAATGGCCGCCGAAATCAGGAAAAATACAAACGTATCCCGAAATAGATCGTGGAGATTGGTTTACGTTTGCAGAGGCCGGAAAAAAAATAAACGAACGACAGATTTCTTTTCTGGATCAAGTTATTGCTCATGTGGCATGACTGTTCGGATGATACGGCTTTAATAGGCGTTACTTTGAGGATTTCATTGCTTTCACCTTTTTTGTGTTATCATCCTTTACAAATTTTTGATACTCATCTGTTTCCATCCCATATAGTGCTACCTTTCCTTCACTGTTACTATGAATCCCATACCCATAGTTCTTCGCAAGCGGGGAGGCGCGGAGACAAGCTTGCCCCCTAGAGAAAAAAACTGTTCTGGCTGCCGGGTATTCGTCTGGCATGAGGTCTTTCCGTTCCGCATAAACCTGGAAAATAATGTCATCAGATGTATACTGATAAGGCGCCGAGGCAATTAACTCATATTGTCGTTCAGCTACGGTCTTATTGCCTTTGGATGGCGGAACAGTTCCTTTAGCCACCTTGGTATCCGTAGCGGTTTCAATCAACGTATTAAAATAATTTGTCGAATGAGTTTTCATAATTTTAATTTTCTTTAATCAGAAAGAAGTGTAATAATACGAAAATCTGCAAATTAACTTGTTTAAAGTTGTCATTTTTCGTGTTAAAATACTTCAACGAATGGATTACTAGCCTAACGCAGCGGACAGTATTGTAGGGGACAAAACTAAGAGGATATCTAGCGATTTGAAAATGAATCGCTAGATATCCTCTTAGTTACTGATTCCTGTTGCTTACGGTGCTACAGTGCTGCCTTTATAGCTGCTAAGCAATCAGATTGGTATTTCATGATATTATCTTTATCGGAAGCGGATATTTTTCCTTCAGCAAGATTTTTTTCAATCTCGTTTTTAACGTCCAATAAAGATTTTTCTTTATCCAGTGCTTTGTCTGCAGACTCTGCGTTGATGCGGTCTACCCATGTTTTGCCCAATTTAGTATAAAGCTCTTTGGCCTTATCATTGGAGAGTACTGGCGCGGGCACTGAAGCTATCGCTGCATTGGCCGCGGCTTTATCTGAATAAACAACTGCTTCCGCATCCTTTGTAGCGGCGTCTTCCGAGGTTTTCATGGCCTCCTCATTCGCGTCAGCTGCTTTTTCCTCTGCATGTTCCATTTTCTCCGCAGCTTTTTCTTGTGGTGTTTGATTGTTACATGAAACTAGAATTGCTGCAGTCGCCAAAGAAGCGAGTAATGTTTTGTTCGAAATCATAATATTTATTTATTTAGTGATGTTATTTAAATAACAAGATCTATTTGTGAATAGTTTTATTATTTATTGTTTTTGTAGTTTAAATTGCTCTTTTATATCAATGATAGATTGATAACTGTTTTTTCATGGTCTTACGGATGAAATGAATGCGTGTTTTTATAGTTCCTTCAGGCATCTGCATATAATCAGCTATTTCGTGATATTTATAACCTTCGAGGAACATATTGAAAATTTCGTAATTTTCTTCCGAAAGCTGACGCAACGCTTTTTGAATATCATCCAGGATAAACTTGCTCGTGCTTGAATTAACTGAAATGGAATCGGTAACGGTCAAAGCTGCATATTCATCGTGATAATTCTCCGTCCGTTTTGTTTTTCTATACTGATTAATATAGATGTTGCGCATAATCACATATAACCATGAGCCTACCTTGGGGTGATCTATAATCTTCTCTATGGATTTTAACGCGTTGACCATTGTGTCCTGGATAAGATCATTCTTAATCTCTGGGTCTGACGTGAATTGAGAAGCGAAATTTTTGAGTAAGCTTCTTTTTTCTTGAAAAAATGAATTTATCTGGATATGTTGCATGTTGTTTCTTTATGTCATTAATACAACTGTTTTAGCACAACAACAGTGCAAATTTTGGCCAAAATAGAGGGCCAAAATGCTTAAAAGCCGATTTTAAGTAAATATTACGGAAAATGTGATTTATACTTGATTGTATGTTAATTGTCTCATTATCAACATGATATTGTTTATGTTAAAGATGCTTAATAAATTCTTCAACATTTTAAAACCGTATAAAATTTTCATTGATAGGATTTACTGCGCCTAACTATATAAAACAGGTTATTTATACGCAATGGAGAAAAGCATAGGAGATAAGAGAAACTAAATCCTCATTCGTCTATTAATGTGCTTTAACAAAGGGCGGAACTGAGCTAAAATTCCTAATCAGCTTGAAAAGCTGGAGAATGTCCAGATGTGGAGATAAATAAGCGTGAATAAAACTTTTGCACCGCTTAGCTTCCTGAAGATGAATTTTATTTACAATAAGAAATATAACCGTATTGGGATAAAAATGATTGATAAATGAAAAGAAGAGTATGGTATCCTTAAATACGAGGCGATAGTCGAGTAGCAGCAATTCAGGTTTTTCATTGAAATGAGAATTGCTGCTAATGGATTCAAGAGATAAGGCTTCAAGAACAACCGTTGCAGGACTTTGTGCATGCTCGGAAAAGAGAATGCGGTATGCGAATAGTAGCTTTCTCACATTTGTGATAATACCGATATTGATTTTTTCCATAACTAACGATATTGTTGTTATTTACAAAGCCGCTACATATATTTATTCACTTATTTATTTTAACGGTATTGTCGAAGGTGATTCTAAAGGATGGCATTTTAGACTTGTATTGAAAGCAATTCCTGCCTTTTCTATTTCTTTTTCACTGACAATTTTTCGAAGAGATTGACTTGAAAAGCGATTTTTATTCTTGGTATAGCAAATTTCAACTCCTTCTGAAATACAATAATCCCTACCTGAAAAATCCACTAATTTATATTCTTCACCTATAAAATACTTGTGTACTGGCAAGGATTGAAGCATATCAGTAATGTCATCTTCCGATTCAAACGGAATGATTTCGTCCACAAATTGACAGCCCTGCAATTTGATAAACCTTTCAACCATCGTTTGTGCCGTATCATAATCATCTTCTTTCTGAATTTTTGAATCGGTTTTAAGGCCTACAATAAGATAATCACATTGACTTTTAGCTTCCTGTAGGGCAACAATATGGCCGACATGCAACATGTCGAATACGCCGAAAATAATACCTATAATCATATGTTTATTATTAGCTTATGCATTTATGCGCTTTAACGCGTAATTAACCCCTTCATTTATACTAACTACTGCACCTTTGCTACTTTTCTCTTTCGATGCAATTATTCTTCGCAAAGATGAACTCGAAAATCTATTTTCTCGTCTATTAAAATACAGTTCTATACCTTTCTCTTCGCAATATTGTCTACCCGTAAATGCTTTGTCCATGTACTCATCACCTAAAATTCGGACATGGATTTTGAAAGAACGCAATACATCTTCCAAGTCCTGTTCAGTGGCATAGGGGATGATCATATCGACATGTTTACATGCTTTTAATTGCATGTAGCGTTCAAATACAGATTGTGTTGGCTTGTTTTTCTCTGGGCGATCAAGTGTTGGATCGGTTTGCAGACCGCAAATCAGAAAGTCGCATTGTTCTCTGGCATCTTCGAGCATCTTAATGTGACCCGCGTGTAGCAGATCAAAGGCAGAAAACGTAATTCCTATTTTTTTCATGTTATAATAATTTAAAACTGCAATTATTGAAGAAGTACAGGTAGAACGTAGCTCAAACAGATTCGTTTTAATTTTAAATTATTTTTTTGCTTTATTATTTTCAGAAGCTGTTGAATATTTCCACATATTTTTTGAAAGTCAAATGAACTAAAATTGCTGGCTGACGTTCTGACCTAAAAGAAATCCAACAAGCCATGCAGACGAATAGAGATGTATCCATTAATGAACCACATATTACTTACAGAATTCAGTTTCATAAAGAATTTAACTTCTCAGATTTCAAAGAAATAATCCCTTACTTGAGAGAGTTGGGCATCGATACTATTTATGCTGCGCCTATTCTACAGTCAACACCGGGAAGTATGCATGGTTACGATGGTGTCAATATGAATCAGATAAATAGTGAGTTGGGTACCTTAGAGGAACTGAGAGCTATTAAGAAACAACTGGACAACTACAAGATTAAATGGTTGCAGGATATTGTTCCCAACCATATGGCGTTTCATCCCGCGAATAAATGGCTCATGAACCTGCTCGAATTTGGAGAGTCATCCAAGTATCGCAGTTTTTTTGATACCTGTTATAGCTCTAACTTATTTGAGAAAGGAAAATTAATGGTTCCTATCCTGGGCAGGACTTTGGAGGAAACGATAGCAAACCGTGACATCAACCTCGTTTTTCTGGACAACTTTCTTCAACTTTCCTATCAGGAGAACCGTTATCCACTTTCACCTGAATCTTATTGTTTCATCCTCGAAGATTATTTGAAGGAAACACAGCCTGATTTTAATGGTCTTTTGGTTCAAGTAAATACGGCTCAGGCCAATGGAGATATCGAAGGATGGGAACAGTTGCGCGCTCACATTTTCAAAGACCTATCAGATGAGAAATTGAAGCTTATTCTTGACCAGTTTAATAATGATCTGAAACGCTTGCAGGAATTGGTGGCTCATCAGCATTATGAACTATGTCCTTGGTGGTTTACGAATGAAAGGATAAACTTTAGGCGTTTTTTTACGGTTAACGAACTGATTTGTTTAAATGTTCAGAACGAAGATGTATTCGAGCAGTCTCATCAGCTAGTAAAAGAACTCGTTAAGGAGGGGCTGATTGATGGATTGCGGATTGATCATATGGACGGGCTATATAATCCGAACGAATACCTGTACAATTTGAGGAAAACGGTCGGTCCAAAAATTTATATAATTGCTGAAAAAATATTGGAGCGGGGAGAGAAGCTTCCACTCGAATGGCCTATTCAAGGAACAACAGGCTACGATTTTTTGTCAGCTTGCAACAATGTTTGTTCCTATAAGTCAGGAAAGAAAGTATTAGATAACTATTATACGAAAATTACAGGGGAAAAACTGTCCATTAAAAAAGAACAATATATAAAAAAGAGCAGGATTCTTAGCGTTTATATGCAGGGCGAGCTTGACAACCTCACTAAGTTACTGACATCTCTTATTGGAGTTAACAGTCAAGATAAACATGATAGCATACGGGATATTTTAAAATCTTTTCTTGCACTATTCCCCGTTTACCGAGTCTATGATGACAGTTTCCCTTTGTCTACGTCCAGTTTTAAACTTTTGTCATCACTTTTTGAAAAGTTAAATAGAAAGCCAAAACTCGACAAAGAAATGCTTGATCAGTTTCGAAATCTTTTTGAACGAGCGCAGGTAAATTCTGAATCGCCAAACCGAACTGCTTTGGCTGATTTTTTCCTACGCTGTATGCAATTGACAGGACCGGTAATGGCGAAGGGCGTGGAGGATACTTTAATGTATACCTATAACAGTTTTATCGCGCACAATGAAGTCGGTGATCATCCGGATAATTCTGGGCTTAGTAAAAAGAAATTCCACAGGTTGATGCAGGAAAGGCAAAGAGACTGGCCGCTGTCAATTAATGCAAGTTCAACACACGACACCAAACGCGGTGAAGATTCGCGTAGTCGCCTGTTAGTACTCACTGCTATGGCCAAAAAATGGACTAAACAGGTTCAGATTTGGCAAGATATCGTGTGGAATGAATATCGAAAGGATCTTCCGCACCCGAATGATGAATATTTTATTTATCAGTCTCTAGTTGCTTCTTATCCAATGGGAAAACAAGATGCACAGGATAATGTAGCATTTGAAAACCGCTTTTTAGATTACTTGGTTAAATATCTCCGCGAAGGAAAAGAACGATCGACCTGGGAGAATCCAGATTTAGTTTATGAGACTTCAGTTCAGGAATTCGCCTCGTTTCTGCTTGATAAAGACCGCCCTTTTTTTACCAGCTTTTATCAGTTTATTGGAGTGGTTGCCGATTTCGGAATCTTAAATTCCCTTACACAGCAAATCTTAAAGTTTACCTGTCCCGGTGTACCCGACATTTATCAGGGTTCGGAACTTTGGAACTATAGCTTTGTTGATCCAGACAATCGACGGCCGATAGATTATCAATTAAATATAAATCTCCTACATGCTATTGAGAACATAGCCAGAGAGGAGCGAAGTCAATATTTATGGCGAAATAGATACAATGGGAGCATTAAATTATGGTTAGTAAAGGAATTAATAAAACTCAGAAGGGATGATAATGCTCTTTCCTCTGATAGCAGTTATATTCCTCTTAAAGTGAGTGGTCGGTACCGTAAACATATTCTGGCATTCGCGCGTCGGTCAGGAGACGATTGGATGGTGGTGATTCTTCCTTTACATCTTGCTGCAATAGGTAAAATCTCGAAATTCGTACTCGGCTCTTTTGACTGGTCAGATACCAAAGTTCATCTTTCCGCAAACCACTCCGTGAACTGGCGGCATATTTTCACTGACGTAGAAGGCGATGGAACAGAGGTTGCAGTAAACGCTATTTTTAGGGATCTACCGCTCGCGATCTTAAAATACAAAGCTCGCTTACCTAAGCGGAGTTCAGGTATTTTGATGCATATCAGTTCATTACCGTCATCATATGGAATAGGTGATTTAGGAACTGAATCCCGTCGTTTTGTTCAACAGCTGCACTATAGCGGCCAAAGCTGGTGGCAGGTCCTTCCGCTGGGACCTACCGATGAATCGCAGTGCCATTCACCTTACAGTACCCTCAGTAGTAGGGCTGGAAATCCATTATTTATCGATTTAAAAGACTTATTAAGAATAGGCTTACTGAAAAAAAATGAACTAAAAGCGTTAAAGAGGAAGGATCATCAAATACTGGATTTTGCAGAAATAACCCGCTCAAAATACAAACTTTTGGAGAGGGCATTTGACCGCCTGCCAGCGGAGCCTCTCCGCGAATTTTCCGAATTTGCAGCCAAGGAATCTTCATGGCTTAACGATTATACACTTTTTAAAGTGCTAAAAAATAAACATAGAAATCTTCCTTGGTATGAATGGCCGCTGATTTACAGACAGCGTGATAGCACTGCACTGAACGATTTCGCAGCGGAATGCAAACAGGAATTGCAAAAAGAAAAGTGGTTTCAATACTTGTTTTTCAGACAATGGGATGCCTTAAGAAAATATGCGCGTGATTATGGAGTAAGATTTATTGGTGATATCCCATTTTATGTAGCTTACGATTCTGCCGACGTGTGGGCCAATCCCCAATATTTTTCACTTGGAGCAGATGCAGAGATGAAATATGTTGCAGGAGTACCACCCGACTACTTCAATGCAGAAGGCCAATTATGGGGAATGCCGACCTACAATTGGGCATCGCTTAAACAAGATGGCTACCAATGGTGGATCGATCGCTTATCACACAACTGTGCGCTATTCGATAAGTTGAGGCTTGATCATTTTAGAGCGTTTTCTTCTTATTGGGAAGTTCCCATAGAAGAAACTTCCGCTAAAAATGGAACATGGTCTGAGGGGCCCGGCGCAGATTTCTTTGAGAAGGTCAGTATGAATTTAGATAATATGCCTTTTATCGCTGAGGACCTTGGTGATATAGATGCTAAAGTATATCAGCTACGTGATCAATTTAACTTTCCGGGTATGGCCGTTCTTCAATTTGCTTTCGGTAATGATATGTCAAGCTCACCCCACATTCCACATCAGTATAACCGCAATTTGGTTGCTTATACCGGTACGCATGATAATAATACCACGCTTTCTTGGTATAACCAAGATCTGGATGTATGGAGCATAGAAAACCTTCATAACTATTTCGGGCAAATGCTTGAAAGCGGAAATATAAATGAAAACCTTATGCGGTCACTGTACTCCTCTGTCGCAGATACAGTCATTGTGCCGATGCAAGACATCTTAAATCTTGATGGATCTTGCCGCATGAATAGGCCTGCCAGTACAGCAGGAAATTGGCTATGGCGCATGCAAAAGGGAGCTTTTGCTTCAACAATTCAGGAAAAATTAATTGACTACACAAAATTATATAATCGTTAAATAGTAAGATGGAAACAAAAATATCTATTGGAAGTCCTTATCCTTTAGGAGCAACTTATGATGGGGAGGGTGTTAACTTTGCCCTTTTCTCCGAACATGCTGAAGCTGTTGAACTTTATCTCTATGATAGTTCCGATGAGCACGAAATCGCAAAATTTAAACTCACGGAGAAGACCCATCAGGTGTGGCATATTTATGTCGCGGGGATTAAACCGGGGCAACTATACGGCTATCGCGTAAACGGCCCCTATGATCCGGCGCAGGGACATCGTTTTAATCCACATAAATTGTTGATTGATCCTTATGCAAAGGCAATTTCGGGCACTGTAAAATGGAATGACGCACTATTCGCTTATAACATAGGAGATGACGATTTGAGTATAGATACAACTGATAGTGCTCCTTTCGTCCCAAAATCCGTTGTGACGGACGATAAATTTGATTGGGGAAACGACAATCCGCCACGTATACCGATGCATCAAAGTGTAATTTATGAAGCCCATGTAAAAGGATTTACAGCGATGCATCCCGACATTCCGGAAGAAATAAGAGGAAGCTATGCTGCTATGGCACATCCAGTTGCGATAAATTACCTGAAAGAATTGGGTGTCACTGCGGTTGAATTATTACCTATACACCACTTTCTGACTGACCGTCACTTAAAAGATAAAGGCCTGGCCAACTATTGGGGATATAATAGTATTGGTTTTTTCGCCCCTGATGTTCGGTATTCTGCTTCCGGTACACATGGACAGCAGGTTTTTGAATTCAAGGAAATGGTGAAAGCGCTGCATGCGGCAGGAATAGAAGTTATCCTTGATGTTGTTTATAACCATACGGGCGAGGGGAATGAGATGGGGCCTACACTTTCCTTTAGAGGAATAGACAATGCTTCTTATTACCGTTTGGCTGAGGATCCGCGTTACTATATGGATTTTACAGGAACTGGTAATACCTTGAATAGCCGCCAGCCAAATGTATTGCGGTTGATTATGGATAGCTTGCGTTATTGGGTGCAGGAAATGCACGTTGATGGATTTCGCTTTGATTTGGCATCGGCATTGGCACGTGAGCTCCATGATGTCGACAAACTAAGTTCTTTCTTTGATGTCATTCATCAGGATCCCGTGATATCACAGGTTAAACTAATTGCTGAACCATGGGATATCGGAGAGGGGGGATATCAGGTTGGCGAATTCCCCCCGGGCTGGGCCGAATGGAATGGAAAGTACCGTGACTGTATCCGTGATTACTGGATTGGAGCGGACAGTATGATCGCCGAATTTGCCAATCGTCTTACAGGTTCCTCCGATTTATACCGTGGTGACAATCGTACGCCTTCGGCTAGTGTCAATTTCATTACCGCACATGATGGATTTACACTTCACGATTTGGTATCGTATAACGATAAGCACAATGAAGCTAATGGCGAGGATAATAATGATGGAGAAAGCCACAATCGTTCCTGGAACTGTGGTGCCGAAGGACCAACAGACGACCCAGCGGTAAATAGTCTAAGGGAAAAACAAAAGCGAAACATGCTGGTAACCTTATTTCTTTCTCAAGGAGTACCGATGCTTGTCGCTGGAGATGAACAGGGAAGAACACAGCAGGGTAACAATAATGCCTATTGTCAGGATAATGAGATTTCTTGGTTGGACTGGAATAAAGCAGATAGCACCTTATTGGATTTTACCAAAAAACTGATCCATTTTCGACGCGACCATCCGATATTCTGTCGCCGCAAATGGTTTCAAGGATTGCCTATCCGTGGTACGGGTGTTGATGATATCGTCTGGTTTCTCCCTGACGCATCCGAGATGGACGACCATCATTGGCAGGAAGATTATGCGCGGTCCCTTGCTGTATTTTTAAATGGTGCAGGCATTAGATCAGTTGATACGGAGGGAAAGAAGATCGTGGATGCTAATTTTTATCTGTTATTTAATGCGCATTGGGAAGATGTGACGTACAAACTCCCCAGTGAAAATTATGGGACTAGTTGGTGCAAGATCTTAGACACGAATAATGATACGATAGAAGATTTTGGACACTTTGCAGCTGGAGATACTGTTTTAGTGCCTTCACGCTCCATTCTTTTATTTCAATCACAATAGAAGGACTTCTTGGCTTATGAGGAAAACAGGAATTAAACACGTCGGTATTCGTTTCAGTCATGAACTATCTCAGATTCGTGTATGGGCACCAATGGCGAAAAATGTGAGTTGCCGACTTGCTGAAAATAGTGTGGAGATCCCACTGAAACCGGAGCAATATGGCTATTGGTACGCAGAAAGTAATTTAATCGCTGCCGGAGATCTCTATAAAATTAGTGTGGAGGGAAAGGAATTTCCTGATCCGGCTTCACGTTCACAGCCAGAAGGGGTTCACGGCCCTTCGCAAGTTGTCGATCTTGAATTTCCCTGGACCGATCAAAATTATCAACCGGCAGCTCAGTCCGATTTCATTATCTACGAGCTTCATGTGGGTACATTTACTTCATCTCATGATTTTGATGGGGTTATTAAGAAGATCCCCTACCTAAAAGATTTGGGGATCACGGCTATTGAAATCATGCCGGTCGCGCAGTTTCCCGGCGAAAGAAATTGGGGTTACGATGGTGTTTTCCCATTTGCTGTACAGGATTCTTATGGTGGTGCCGCGGAGCTCCAAAGGCTGGTTAATGCTTGCCATGAGGTTAATATGGCTGTTATTTTGGATGTAGTTTATAATCACATCGGACCGGAGGGAAATTATTTGCCTAATTTCGGCCCATATTTTACGGATAAATATCACACCCCTTGGGGCGAGGCCCTCAACTATGACGACCGTTTCTGTCATGGGCAGCGGGACTTTGTGTTAAATAATGTACGGATGTGGCTGGAAGACTTTCATATCGATGCTCTTCGGATGGACGCTGTACACGCCATTAAAGATTTTAGTGCGGTCCATATCCTGCAGGAAATTCGTAAAGAAACAGATGATATTATCGCCACATCAGGTAGAGAGCGTTTTCTATTCGTTGAGTGTGATCTCAATGATAGACGATTTCTGGACCCTTTGGCAAAAAATGGCTTTGGTATGGATGCTCAATGGCTAGATGAATTTCATCACGCCCTGAGAGTAGCAGTAGGCGAAGCCAAGAAAGGGTATTATGAGGAGTTTAATGGATTGGATGATCTCGCAAAGGCCTATGAGAAAGCTTACGTTTTTGATGGTAATTATTCTTTCCATAGAGAAAAATTCTTCGGAACAGACACCAACGACATTCGCGGTGATCGATTCATCGTTTTCTGTCAAAACCATGATCAGGTCGGCAATAGGATGCTGGGTGATCGTGCCGCCTCGCTTTACCCGCAAGAAAGAACACGGCTCATGGCTTTTGCCGTTTTCATGTCCCCTTATCTTCCTTTACTGTTTATGGGCGAGGAGTGGGGCACAGAAAGAGCCTTTCCGTATTTTGTCAGTCATGGTGATCCGGAACTTGTTGAGCTGGTGAGAGCTGGTAGAAAAGAAGAGTTTAAAGATTTTCTTACCGATTCTCAAATTCCTGATCCGCAAGAAGAAGCGGTATTTACAAAGGCGGTCCTGGATTGGGACGAACTTAATCTTGAGTTGTGTCAGCAACATTTGTCGTATTATAAATCACTGATAGCATTCCGGAAAACGAATCCATTGCTAAAAAATCTGCAGCGGAATGAAATGACAGTTGAAAGTTTCCTTGACAAAAAGGTACTGCTCATACGCGTAAAAAAAGACGATAGCTGCATGTGTATAATTATGAACTTTTCGGACCATACACAGCAAATAAATCTACCGACGCATCAACGATGGAAATTAATATTTGATACCAACGAAATGAATATCGGGAATTCGATAGATACTAATACTTTCCCTGCCGCAGAGGTAGCCTCTTTACCTTGGTCAGGAAATGTTTATACCTCCGCATCCAAATAAATAGTTTTGCAAGGATTAGTGCTGGCGATTGAATAGAAATTAGTTAATGTGGAAGCTTAAAATAAATAATCCAAACAAAGTGGTGAAAAGTATTGTTCATTAAATAAAGACTGCTTGTCCGGTCATGAAGAAAGTTTTAAAGCTAGGGTCTTTCCAACCTAGCTTTTTTTATTTTCTACCGAAATAGTCTATGAATAAGCATTAATATCAGTACGTTGAATTATTCAAGCTCCTGAATAAACATTGGACAATCGTTTGATCCGTTTTTCGTCGTTATTTTTTTATATATTAGCCATAGATATGACATGTTTGAAGAGGGGTGCTAGATTTACGATGTATGGCAAATTATCTCTTTCGAGAATTTCCTATTAGTAGCAAATTAAAAGATTAAAAACTAGCAAAGTATGCGTCAACTGGAGTGTCACGAAGAAGAAATCCATTTATGTGGTAAAATTCAATTTTTCGGTTTCCTTTGTATTTTCAATGAGAGCGGATGTATTGCCGCAAGTGAGAACCTATCTTCCGTACTGGAAATTCCTATGAAGGAAATCTTGGGGAGATCGATCGGTCAGCTATTGCCTTTGTTATCATCAGAGCAGGAGTGGAATCTCAAAGAGATTGAAAGACAGATCACAGGGGAGATATTTACCCGTTTTGTGGAACGTATCCGTATCAAAGGTGTGGATTATTATCTAAGCATTTACCGATATGATGACAAAACATACGTTGAAGTTGAGATCTGTAGCGAAAATCATCTAAAAGCGACCCGTTTATTCTATTATGCAAAATATCTAGAAGAGCAGCATGGCAATGCTTGGCAATCATTAACGGTATTGATCCGCCAGATTATTGGTTTTGATCGTGTTATGGTATACCGTTTCGAAGAGGATAATAGTGGGCAGGTAATTGCAGAGTCCCTGGCCGATGGAATGACCTCACTGATGGGGTACCGCTATCCAGAATTTGATATCCCTGCGCAAGCAAGAGCACTTTACGTCAAATTCCTTGCGCGACATGTTGCGGATGTCGATGCGCCGACTATCGCTATAAAAGGCTTGGAGGCAGGAGAAATTGATCTTACACGTTGTAGCCTCAGGGCATTGTCTCCAGTACATTTACAATATCTTAAGAACGCTGGTGCGCGCGCCAGCGCCAGTTTTTCGATCGTTATCGAGGGAAAACTTTGGGGGCTGGTAGCCTGTCAGAATAGTCTGCCTTTGAATGTTGACCTTGCCCAACGTCATTTATGCGCGTTCTTAACGCAGTACGCTATCAACTATTACCTTTCAGAACATCAAAAAGAAAACCTTGTGGCCCAGACGATAATGGGGGTTATGGAACGTGATCTGAAGTCTGAACTATTGGTAAACAGTGATATTGGAGTCGTACTTGAGCGCTTTGCACCCCAAATCTTGGAAATTGTTGGGGCAGATGGATTGATGATCAAACATGACCGTGGTTACAAAACCTGGGGTGAGGTGCCCACAGAATTACAGCAGCGTCAGATTGATCAGTATATAGAAATACAAGGCGAAAGTGACTTATTTTTTACGTCAAATTTTGTTTACGAGGAGGAGCCGCTTGAACAATCGGTCATATTCCCGGGTATTCTCCGGATAAATATTCTTCCCAGCAATAAATGGCATATCTATTTATTCCGTAAAGAGCATGTGTACGAAGATGTATGGGCTGGGAAACCTGAAAAAATATATCATTATGATCCCGAAAGGGAAGTAGAGTTTCCGTCACCCAGGACATCATTTGAAGCTTGGCGTGAAAAGATGAAAGGCAAGTCTGTCAAATGGAAGAATGCTGAGCTTTCTTTTATGGAGAAAGTCGCACAAATAACGCAACAGGCTATTGCCCAACGGGGAGGAGAAATTGCCCAGCTCAACAAGGAACTCGTTAGATCAAACAATGCCTTAGATACATTTGGCTATACGTTGACCCACGATCTTAAAAATCCCCTTTCCTCGATAAAGCTTGCTGCACAGATGATGTTGATGAAAGATGATCTTCCGAAAGAGATGTTACGAAAAATGGCAACGAATATCATGGATGCTACAGGATTGATAACAGAAATGATGGACAAGGTTTATCAGCTTACACAGTCTAATTATGTAGCCTTTAAAACCGAACTGATAGATCCTCGAAACAAAATCCTCAATATTCTCGAGAGCTGCAAGCAGCAGTTTGAAAGCGCAAGGCTGGAATTTGTTTTAGGGGAAACATGGCCAATTCTCGGAGAAAGAACACTTTTATATCAGCTGTTTTTAAATCTAATCGGAAACGCGATAAAATATAGCAGTAAAAAAGAACAGCCAAAGGTCGAAGTTTATAGTGAAAAACACGGACATTCAATTTGTTACTATATTAAAGACAATGGGATCGGTATGGATATTAAGGACGACAGTAATATATTTGAAATCTTTAAACGGCTTCCTAACTCGCAGGGCTTTGAAGGATCAGGGATTGGGCTTTCCATCGTAAAACGTATAGCGGATCGTCTTGATGCAAAAGTTACCGTTGAAAGCCAACTTCATATAGGCACAACCTTTTGTGTCAAATTTAAAGTTTAATGATAAAGTGATTATTGGACAAACAGAAACAGGAGCTATTAAGGCTCCTGTTTCTGTTTGAACCTTTTTGTAATCTTTATTTTACACACAATATCCCACTCCCACGCCAAACGCCATTTTTTTTCCCATCAACTTTTACTTTTTCTTTATTGGTGGCTTCTACAATTCTATTAGACAGGAAAACTTAGTAATACTTTTTGAATTAAAACAAACGAATAGTGGATTGGAAAAGTTCCTATAAGGAAACATGTCATGTTGTTTCTCCGAATGTACACCATGAAACATGAATCAAAATTTTTCCAAAGTTTAAGGAAGTTATTAATTTATAAACCCATAAATCCATGATGATGAAAAAGAAAGAATCGGGAACTAAAAAGGTTGAACAAGTTGAAAATCGAAAAGTTAGCGCGCTAAGACCCCATACGGCAGATGCCACAGGTCAACAAATGACAACGGATCAAGGAGTGAAAATCAATGATGACCAAAACTCCCTGCGTGCGGGGGACCGGGGAGCTACACTCCTGGAAGATTTCATTCTTCGCGAGAAGATTACCCATTTTGACCACGAACGTATTCCCGAACGTGTGGTGCACGCTAGAGGTTCCGGCGCCCATGGTGTTTTCAAATTATATGAGCCTTTAGCTGATTTGACAAAAGCAGGTTTTCTGAATGATACGGAAACTGAAACACCTGTGTTTGTGCGATTCTCTACGGTTGCTGGATCAAGAGGATCAACAGATCTAGCCCGCGATGTACGCGGTTTTGCAGTCAAATTTTATACAGAAGAAGGTAATTTCGATTTGGTCGGCAACAATATGCCCGTCTTTTTTATTCAGGATGCCATGAAATTCCCCGATCTCGTTCATGCTGTCAAACCCGAACCTGATAATGAAATCCCACAGGCAGCGTCGGCGCATGATACATTTTGGGACTTCATTTCCCTGATGCCAGAGTCGGCTCATATGATTATGTGGTTGATGAGTGATCGGGCAATACCGCGAAGTTATCGGATGATGGAGGGATTTGGTGTTCATACTTTTCGGTTTATCAATGCTAAAGGCGAATCGCATTTTGTCAAATTTCATTGGAAGCCATTGCTTGGAGTCCATTCGGTCGCATGGGACGAAGCTCAAAATATATCCGGTAAGGATCCTGATTTTCATCGAAGGGATCTTTGGGATGCTATTGAAAGTGGTGCCTTTCCTGAATGGGAACTTGGTGTACAGGTCATCCCCGAATCTGACGAATTTAAATATGATTTCGACCTATTGGATCCGACCAAGCTCGTTCCTGAAGAGCTTGTACCTGTTCGGCCGATTGGAAAAATGACATTGAATCGCAATCCAGATAATTTCTTCGCCGAAACTGAACAGGTTGCTTTTCATATCGGTAATATTGTACCAGGTATTGATTTTACAAATGACCCTTTGTTACAGGGGCGGCTGTTTTCCTACACAGATACCCAGCTTATTCGGTTAGGCGGTCCCAATTTTCACGAAATTCCGATTAATAGACCGATCAGTCCTTCGCACAACAACCAGCGTGACGGATTTATGCGGCAAAGAATTGACCGTGGAAAAACGAGTTATGGTCCAAATTCACTAGGAAATAATGATCCGGTGCAGGTACAGGAGGCTGAAGGTGGTTTTAAAAGCTATCATGAACGCATCGATGCTCGGAAAGTGCGCGCAAGAAGCGAAAGCTTCCGCGATCATTTCAGTCAGGCAAGGCTGTTCTATAATAGTCAATCCGAACCGGAAAGAAATCACCTTATTGATGCTTTTAGTTTTGAACTTGGCAAAGTTAAATCAGTTCCAGTGAGGCAGCGAATGATTGGTATACTGTCTCTCGTAGATCAGGGACTGGCCGCTGAAGTTGCATTCGCCTTGGGATTACAGGTTCAAGAAGAGCTTGAAAAGCCCATAAATAAAAGTCTTCCTGCGGATGCTGATCCCGCGGACTATGAACCTATTCAGGTAAAGGAAAAATTGAAAAAATCGGCTGCATTAAGCATGGAGAATACCATAAAAGACAGCATAAAGAGCCGGAAGATTGCCGTGCTTGCCGCAGACGGCGTCGATGCTAATTCATTCAAACTAGTGGCAGACGCTATTCGTGCAGAAGGGGGAATCATCCATGTTATTGCACCTAAATTAGGGCAGATTACGAGCTCAGATAAAAAGCAGATTCCCGTCGAAGAAAGTTTCTTGACGGGAGCATCCGTACTTTATGATGCGATTTATATTCCCGGAGGGAAGAACAGTGTGGTTACTTTGCAGTCGAATGCGGATGCAGTTCATTTTCTAAACGAAGCGTTCAAGCATTGTAAAGCAATAGCTGCAGATGTGGAAGCAAGTCCCGTATTGGAAGCGACTTATTTTTTCAGTAAAATATATCAGGAATTTTCAGCAGAAACGGTTCTTGACGAAGGTATAATAGTTGATAAAGATGCGAAGTCCTTAGCGGACAAGTTTATTAAAGCCATTGCTAAGCACCGATTTTGGGAGCGAGAAAAATCCAGAAAAGTACCCGCATAGTATGAAAAGAGATAGCCCGCTTAAGCGGGCTATTTTATGAATCAAATCTTAGTGCTGTAACAGCGAAAGTGCAACGTCATTACCTTGTTGCGCCGCCAAGTCCCGCACCGACAAGCCTCTAACGTCAAGTATAGATCTATTTGCACCATTGTCAAGTAAGAGTTTAAGAATTTCATTTCTGCCAAACATTGCGGCAAACATAAGCGCGGTACCCCCGTTTCCATGTTGCAGATTTAAGTTTGCGCCATAACTGATTAACAATTGGGCAATATCATAATATCCTTTGAAAGCAACACCCATCAGCGCCGTATTTCCACCATTATCCTGTGCATTTACGTCGGCACCTGCTTCCAGTAGTAGTTGTGCTGCAGCCAGCTTATTGTTATAACAGGCGATGATTAAGGCTGTATAGCCTTTACTATCTCGCGTATTTAAATCGACTTTCTGATAGATCAGCTCACGTAGAACTTCAATATTGCCCAATCGGGCGGCATGGATCATAATTTCTGTATTATTTGTCATAATTGATTTAAGTTTAAGGCATAAAAACTTAGATGGATTTTGGTCAACTGCTTAATGAAAATGCATTTTTATTTTGAACACAAATGGCAAACGAAACGTCTGCCGTAAGCAGGAGTCCATGTTCAATGATTCAATGAATAAGCATCGGCATAAAATGGAGTTAAAAAACTTTTTTAAAATAAAGCCGAACATCACAAACGTCCGGCTTTATTCGATCGCTAGTATTTGGTGTATTACCTTACGCTGCACCACGAATAACACGTAGCAAGACGACAATAATGGCAATCACCAATAGCACGTGGATAATATTTCCTGTAGCATAACCTCCAAAAAAGCTTATGGCCCAGATAATGACCAAAATAACAGCAATGATATACAATAAATTTCCCATAATTTGTTTTGTTTTTTTCATTAGAACAGCATTCGAATGATTATGGTTTGTTTTGAAAAATTATTTTAAAATCAACTCACTGTTCATTTTTTTCTACGGTTAAAAATTGACGCTCTCTAAAAAATGAATGATTAAACCTGAGATAAACGTATTTATAACATTTTACTGGTAAATAAATACCTTATTATCTTTTTTTATTAGTTGCTTATTTTTTGATCACTATTTAAATTCCATACTAAATAGCATCTGAAATTTGCTTTATACCTTTTGAAAACTGGAAAAACGTATTTCTACTCCTTGCATTGTTATTTATTTTTATCAAAAATGAGGCTTTAAAAGTAGCATCCTTCTTGTTACCCTGATATTGTAAAACCATTTTAAACAATCAGTTGAATCAAGAAAGAGGATAAGCTATGAACAACTACAATTTAAACGTACTCATTAAAGAGAAAAGAAGTTTACTTAATCATTTTGCTGCTAAATTTACAGCTGATCCGGATGAAAAGGAAGATTTGATCCAAGAGACCTGGATAAGAGCAATGAAGTCTATAGACAATTTTGTTCAGCATCCTAAATTAATGAGCTGGTTATATGTTATCATGAAACATACTTATATCAATAAGTATAGGAAGGCAAAACGTGTTACTGAAATTCAGGATCATTACGTCGCTCTTGAAAGCACAAATACCTCTGAACTCAATAAGGGCATCAATAAATTTGTGGCCGAAGATATTGAAAAAGCGATGCGCAGTTTAACGGAAGAGAACTATGAAATCTTTCGGTTGTTTTTAGATGGTTATAAATACCACGAAATCGCATCTTATTTTGAGATGCCAGAAGGCACAATAAAGACTAGAATTCATATGGTACGCAAAAAGCTGCAAAAACAGCTTAAAGTATATCGATTGAATTAATGGTCCCAAAAGATATAAGAAAAGCTAGACGTAGATCGTCTAGCTTTTCTTTTTGAACAAAATACCGCGCTTACCATTATCTATCGTATTCAGAAACCGCAACCACATTTACTTATTTTTTAACCAAACAAGAAGCTTCTTTATTTTGTTGTTATAATTAAAGTTTATTCAATTCGTAACTTATTTCATGATCATGTCTGAAAATCAACTTCTGCAAACGCTTATTCGAGTTCAGGACGAGCTCTGTGTCACCATCTCTGTCAATACCCATCGTACGCATCCTGATAACCTCAGTGACAGAATAAAAATTAAAAACTTTACGAGAGAAGCAATCGACAGGCTCTTGGATAAATATGCGAAAAAGGATGTTAGCGGTCTGATCGAAAAATTGGAAAAGATAGAGCATGATCTCGATATCAACTATAATCTTGAAAGCCTGCACATATTCGTGTCAGCGACGATCGCAGAAATTTTCAAATCCTCTTGGGAGACGAATCAAGAGGGCGTCCATATAAGCAATACATTTGCTACATTTGCTGTACGGCCTTTGGTCAAGGAGATTGGCCGTCAGACAAGTTATCTTGTGATGCTACTCTCGCAAAGCGGTGTTCATCTTTTCGGTGCTCTGAACGGTCGTATTGTCGAGGATATTAGCAATGAAGAGTTTCCTATTCCCGAAAATCAATTTCACAATACATTTCCGGATAAAAGCAGTGATGCCAAACATCTTGATGACCTTCTGAGAGAATATTTAAATAGAGTAGATAAGGCACTTTTGCGATACATCGGTGAAGAGAAGATGGTGACACTCGTATTTTGTACAGAAGATAATTATAGTAAGCTCTTACAGGTCGCGGATAGACCTTCCATCTATTACGGATATTTACCTATCGATTACAACAATATAGAAACCCATCAGTTGGAGAGCAGAGCTTGGAATTTTATGAAGCAGGAGCTTGTCCGTAAAAATGATGACTATTTTAAAGAACTGGATGCTGCTGTGGGCAAGGGTTTAGTGATCACTGATCTGCAAGAAATCTATCGCGCATGTCAAGATGGTCGCGGGGAACTCTTAATCGTTCAAGAGAACTTCCATCAAGCAGTAAAGATTCTTTCTGATCGGGATATAGAGCCTGTAGACAGTAACATCGGATTAGATACGATAGATGACATCAGTAGTCTATTGGCGCTGTTAGTCGATGAAAAGGGAGGGCAAACGGTATATGTTCCCGAAATTCCAAATAAGGAATTGCAGCCTATAGCCCTTAAGACTAGGTATTAAATTCGGATATTTTAATTTTTATCGTACTGAATTGCAATTTCGACGAAAAATGGTGTCATGGCAATCATTTCAGCTCACAAGCTATTACAGCAGTGCTTATATTTAAAAAGTAAATCAGGAATAAGATAAATGGTCATTGGAAGAGGCAAAGGGATACTCGTATTATGGTCATGTAAATCTTTTCTAATTTTTATGGAAAATCGATTTGAAATACATCATTTAGATGAACGATCCATTATATAGTATTTCTTAAAAAATATACCTATTTTATAAAGTAATCGATCAATTTGATTATGTAAAAGCCTCTCGATTTACCAAAAATCAGAGGCTTTGTAAGTAATTGGACACATCAAATGTGATCCGTAAATAATTAAGGCCAATTCTTCAGAATTGGCCTTAATTATTTATATCGTTCAATCTTAGCAGCTTCTAGTCATTATCATGATCTTCTGTCGCAAATGAAAATTTAACAGACTTTTGCGGATAAGCCTCCATACTCTTGCGGCTTGTGTTTTTGATGATGGTTTTGATACTCACGCGATCGCCCAATTTATAGTAAGTTTCTACGGTCTGATAATCCAGTAGGTAAGGACCACAAAAGTAGTTCCCATTATCATCTTTTTCGATGACCCCCTGATAAAGCCCTGTTCTTGTTTCTTTTGGCATGTTTATTTAATTTGGAGTACAAAGGTAGCAAGAATTGTGGTATATCAAGAAATCAGGAGCAAATTCGACAGATCTCGCATGATATAAGTCCCCGTTTATTTACTTTTTACACAACGTATGCCAATTTGATTATTTTGATGTACGTCTACGATTGAAACACCTGTTGCTGTTAATATCAATGCAGGCTTAGAGTTGCCTTGGACTGTTGAACTCGCCCAATAAACGCCCAAAGCACCTGTAGGAATGTTATTGCTTCCTGAAGATGATCGAACAAAATCGTTGTCAGGTAAGAACATATAATTATCCTTATTTGCGGTTGGCACAGTAGATGTTCCTAAAAACCAGCCTGTCTGGCCATTATAGCTACCTCTAGCGATACCCATACTGATTAATGATTGATATTCCGTTTGCGTAGCTGTTCGCCATCCGGTGCCTAAAGCGCCTTCACAATATGTTGCAGACCCATTTCCGCCATACACACTTCCTTTAATGTACTGAGCGGATGCAATCGTGATAGGTGAGGTGCCCATCAAGTTAGCAGAACTCCAATAGTAATTTGAGGTAGGGACATCGATCGCTCCCTTAGGTACCAAGCGAAGTTTTAAACTATATTTTACACCTTTTTGTAAGCTTAGATTTGATAAATCTATTGTTCCCGAGCGTACACCGTTTTGTGTGGAGTTGAGCGAAACTGTTCCAAAGTTCACCTTACCAGTTGTCGTTCCTTCGGTAATAATCAACGCTGCATTACTCGTCCATGCTAGACCCGTTCCACTAAAACTGACGTTACGTGCTGTCGATGTACTTCCTTGAGTGAAAAGTCCATCGGTCAATTTAACAGAAGCTGTTCCATAATTGGGAAAGACTGTACTGCTAGTCATGGAAGTAATATTACCAACCACATTGGCAGATGTACTTTCTAGGGTGGCTTGTACCTGTGTAAAAAGGTGGCTCAAAACAAGGTTTACTATCAGTGTTTGGTTAGCAAGTACAGTTACCGGTAATTTTTTCCATAAGAGATCCGTATCTGCGCCAGTCACATTAAACGTAATGTTAGCTAGCGCTTGATTAAAGTTAACTGAAGGAAAAGTTTGACCATTTGCAACGGCGACAGCAACAAAAGTGTAAGAGCCTGCAGGAAGTGATAGATTCCAATTTGTGCCGCTAGCTGTATATGTTAAGATGCCTGTGTCTTTAATATAATTTCCTGCTGCATTATAGACCGCTATCGCATATTTGGCTCCAGTACCTAGTGAAACAGGTGTCGTTGCCAGCCGAAGTCCAGTTGATGCGCGCAACGCGTTGGATGAAGTAGAGGGTTCCTGTGTTAGTGTAGCAAGTACCGAGAGTTCACTATTAAACGGAACAATGGATTCTTGGATGCCTGAAATTTTATTAATCAAACTTTTATTGGTTGACAATTTTAATTGTGGATCTGTACCTTCATCAGAGAAAGAGACTCCACCGATTTTAACGTTAACACTCCCATCAGTTTCGGCTGCCGTGTTGCGTTCATTTTTACTACATGAGGTAAAAAGTACAATGAAGAGCGCTAGCAATTGAATAAATTGATTTTTCATTTTCTTTTTTTGGTTAATTGATCGTAAAATAAGTGACTACCACCATCCGTCACTTTTACTTTGGGTCTGTGATTCCTCGTTGTCCCATGTTTGCTTTATATCTCCAGAAGTGCGTGCATTTGAACCAGCGGCGACACCATATTCTAACAGGACGGGTGTTATTTGAATCTGGGGAGTCTGATAGGGTAGTTTGCTCGTAGCACGTTGAAAAAGTTTCTTGTTCATAACAATGTATTTTATAAGTTGAAATATTTTTATTTTGTTAATCAGCCCACGGCTTATTTCATTGACTAGTGCATGAGACATTAGCCTAGAATGATATGGCATGTTTAAATTCTGTTGTAAAAGACGCATTTAATCGCGTTACTTAACCACTATTAAACTGGATATAGCATGTTTATGTGATGTTTCAGATTGGATATAGCAGAAACATGTTAGGCTTGTAGCTGAATATCTACATGCTTGTAAAACAGGTTATTAGGATTGTCTTAAATAGTTATATTTGTCTTACTAGATTAATAAATAGGCCATACTTATGAAAACCACTAGCCATGCGGTCATCTTAGATGACCAGAAAATAGTTGCTTTTTCGTTCGCACTCTTATTAAAACGGGAATGTGGAATAGATCTGGTGCAATCCTTTAACCAAGGGTCCGAATTCCTTCAGTTTTTACGCGCTTTTGGAAAGCAGGATTTGTTTGTTTTTTTGGATTATTATCTCCCAAACGAAAATGGCCTTTCGCTATTCACCGAAATCAGGCGTATAAATGGAGATGCAAAGGTCATCTTTTTGACTGGAGCGACTGCTCCAGCCGTGATATCGAGTATTCTTCAATATCGTCCAGAAGGTGTCCTGAGCAAATCTTGTGAATTAAGCGAGGTATTAGCTTGCTTTGAGGCTATCAAGAAAAAGGAAATATATATATGTGGTGAATTTGAACGTATCTTGTCTACACAGGATAAGAGGATTCAAACCTTCACGCCGAGGGAGATTGAAGTATTGCAATACTTTTCAGAAGGTTATAGTGTCGCTGAAACTGCTTCAAAAACCTTTTTGAGTCCACATACTGTAGTTGCCCATCGCCGGAAAATGATGGCAAAAGCAGATTGCCAAACGATCGGACAAATGCTCAAATATGCGCGTGAGCATAATTTAATTTAGGCAACAAGCGCAACAATGTCGTGCGCTTGTTGGAATAAATAATACGGAATAGGGTAGGATTTTGTAATTAAAACCGGTAACCTACGGATAATGCAGTGCGGATACCGGCAAATGGTCCGCTTGTGCTTATGGTGACGCCTTCAGCATTCACTTCCTTTTTGATGTTCAGGATATTACTGTCGAACTCATCCAATTGTTTTTTGACTTCGCGTTGTTCATCTGCATTTAGTGAGGTTTTCCCAGCAAATGTTCCATGATTGAATCCGTAATTTGGACCAATAATACGCCAATCGAGATAAATATTTTGACCGAGTCGCCATTGGCTGCCGACAGCTACACCAGCAGTAAAAGCGTTCAATGTGCCCGAAATCGGTACCTCTCTGTGATAATTAGACTCATCGACGGTAATTTTAGTATGTACATTATAGTTGGCGTATTTAACAAAGGGCGCTATATAGAAGCCTTTTAAAGCTTCTTTGTTGCCTAGGTAGAAACGTACTTCTGGCGTGATGGAAAAAGCCCCTAATTTGGCTTCGCCCAAAATATTGTTATCATCATCAAAAGCAGATTCCCAAAGCGATTTAAATGGTAGGCTAGCATCTGGACGATAGCTTACAGTTCCATTGATCGATAAGTGCTCATTGATTGATCTTTCATATTCCAGCGAAATATTCCCAACGGTTAGTGGCCAGAGATTTAGTTTGATAAGATTTGATTTTTCTTGTGCTTTTAGTCCCGAGATGGTACATATCCCAACGGTAAGCATGGCAAGGTAGCGCAATTTCATAGTAGTTGTTCCAAAATTCAGGTAGCAAAGATATTGGAATATATTTTTAATCCGCACAGCATGGTTGGGGGTGTTAATTTGTTTTTTAAGCATTATATCTCCTAATGGTTTAGATTTTAGTTCTTTACAGAACGGCAGGAAGTTGAATTTTGTTGTTTAAATTTTTATTAATTTTTGTGTCATGGACTATTGGACAGTTTTTTTGCTTGTAAAGATATCCCTTTAAAGTATGGGCAAAGTTGCTAGGCAGGGGTAAAAGTGATGTTTACAAAAGGAATGGGTGGGGAAATAGTTCAGAAATTTTATGATTGCCAGACTTTAGGATATACACTGAGGGAGTGGACCCCTCAGTGTATTTAGTATATTAAAGTTTGTTGCCTTCTAAAGTACTTATACTTTTGGCCGGTATTGTCAAGGAATAGACGCCTGAACTATTTGGACTCACAGCCCCGACGTTACCCCAATGGCCCGAACTTGTTGCGGTGGTCTGATAGTTGTTCAATGCACCACTCGCAAAACCGCCGAGGTTGATGTCCAATGGAACCGCTGCCGTACCTGTGTTGGTAACAACGAGTGCAAATTTACCGGTTTGCGGATCTTTATAAGCCGAAATCAATAATCCATTTGCATTCTGAACCGCTACATTGATTCGCATATAATTCGCTTTAATAAATCGGGAATAATGACCCATCACATCATACGTTTTTGGGAACTCCAAAGAACCATCACTTTTTGTACATATGAGTGCCTCATTATTCTGAAAAGCCAACATACCGAGCCAAAACACATACGCATTGGCATTGCAATCCGCAAGAAGCTTGTGCATGTTAACTGCAAGTTTCAGGCCGCCTTCAATGCCACTGTCATAGTTGCCGCCATCATCGGAAGCTTCGGTTACCCACATCGGTTTACCTCCGATACTAAAATTCCACATGGAAGGACTCTGGTTAAATCCACGTTGTCCTGTGATAATGCCGCTGATCTCTACGTAACCATGGCCTGCAAGGATGTCTACGTTACTTCTGTCCATGCCTGAGAGGAAATTATCAGCAGTTCCCCAAGCCGCATTTTCGGATGATACAATTTTGGTGGATTGAAGACCTGCGCTATTTAACTCAGGACGTAGATTGTTGGTAATAAACTGCCCAAGATGAGACGAGTCCCAATAAGAAGCATCCCAGTCCGAAAAGACATTTTCAGGCTCATTTGACGGGGAGATCGCATTGATTGTAATTCCTTCATTCTGAAATGATTTTACAAATCCAGTCAAGTAGCGGGCAAAAGCCGTTGAAGAAGTATTAAAATTAAGTCCATTAAACCATTTTGCTGAAATACTGCTTGTATTGGTTTTCATATATAAGGGGGGCGTCCATGTACTTGCCATAACGAATGGAACCTCATATCTTTCCTTCGCTTTCTTCATAATCCAGACCTGTCCAAGTTGCTCTTTCTCGTCTGCTGTCAAATTCTGATAGGCTGCGCTATTTCGATCAACATCAATTGACACTCCTGCCGGTTTAATGGTGACCACTTTGGTCTGCTGATTAAAAGGGTAGGTGTGAAGTACCTTGCCGCGAAGGATATTTAGTTTCAGCCCGCTGCCTCCCCATAGATAATCCAGGATACTATCTCTTTTTGCAGATTCAAAGAATGGAACGATCCGGCCTCCGAAAGCACCAAATCCATCAATCTTTTGATAGGTTTGATCCCAATTCAATGTTGCAATTGCTGCTCCTGCCTGAGCGGATACCGCAGCTTTTTTGTTGAGTAGTGCCTCTGGACCTTCAGGAGTCAGTGAAGTTTTTTGGCAACTAAAAATAGAAAATGTGGAAACTACAGCCAAAACAGTATAAAGTCTGTTCCGGCGACTGGTTAATTTTAACATAACTTAGTTTTTAAGATTTGTGAATGAATCAATAATTTAATTGTGCTAGGCTTTTTAAGCCGTTCTCATCGTCGTTGTTTTGTTTTGCCTCCTTTCTTTAGTTAAAAAATTAAACATTCACCGATTTCCACATTGGTTAGTAGTTGAAAATTAATAATATTTTGTGATAATTTATTATATACTCTATTATTTTTTATCGATTTAAAAATAAATACATATTCTTTTAATGGTAAATTAATTTAGCTCTTCAAATTATTGACAAGAGATTTTATTGTTTTGTCACAAAGACGTGTTCGTGTTGATGGATTCTTGAACCTTAAGGAACAATGCTTCACAAAAGCAGCATTGTTCCTTAAGGAAACGATTACGGTAATGTTGTCAAATTAATTGATGGCGCTGTACCATTACCAGGGCGTGTAAACTTTGTCCCAGGATTGACGACTGTATTGAAAAATCCACCGTTTTTCAGGAAAAAGCTAGTGCCTGTTATTCCTCCCATAGCGTCTATGCGTTGGTTGTTGGAGTAGGTTGCGTCGACGGTAAAAGTGCTTTCGACGACCTGTAGCCAAGTTCCAGCTGACGTACGAACCCATTGATTGCTATACTCTGCAGAGCGGCCAAGGAAACCGTTGTCGGCGTTAAAATTTTCAAGGAAACTATGGAAACCTGTTAAATAAGTATTTGTTTTAGGGCGTTTCCAGCTCGCAATGAGCGTCCAGGTATTGGTCGAAGGGTCATTAAACCATGCCGTAAAATCAGTACTTCCATTGTTGTCAGGTTCTCCCTTCAATAAAAATTTATAGGTAGTAGCGGCAGTCCAATTATACTTGAGGTAACTTTGTCCGCCGGAACCTTCGCCACCGAACTCACCTGTCGTGGTATTTGTTCCTTTTCTATTTAATGTAATACGGTCTTCCGCTGGTATTTGGGATGGGTTATCGGTGCTGTATGGACTCCATACCGAAAATAGTATTCGACGCTCGGTTGCCGAGTTTACCTGCATACCAAAATAGCCTTGGCCAAATCCATTGGCCATAAAGTAAGAGCCTATTTTATCTTCACCGGTAGGGACTTTCACCTCACTATAGTAGTACGAAATTTGTTGATTGGTCGGAATAGTATAGCTGAGATGGCAGGAAGGACCCCGTCTGGACCAGTAATACGTGTTGTCTACATTGTTGTCACTGTAAATGACAGTGCCATTTGTTGCTGAACTATCTAAAATTAAGTGTGATACATCTGCAAAGTAACCACCTGACTTGGATATACCCTGAAGATCCATCTTTATATATCCAGCGGTATTTAACGAATAGGTGCCGACAGTGTAATCCTGGAGTGTTCCGCCCTTAAGTTTGATTTGTTTGCTTACGCCGTTGATTGTTAATTTTACCGTACTGCTATCTCCGGCAGGAAGGACTTTAGCTCTAATTTTTACACGTAAAGCGCCCGCTTGCGGTACTTTTGCATAGGTACTGACGACACTATTGGTATTGGTCCAGTTTGCTAGACCATTGCTGTTGATCACTTCAACCGCGCCGGCAGGAGCAGACGTAACAAAGGCATTGCCGCCCAATGGTACCTCATAGCCATTCACACCCGGTGAGGCTGCCCGTAGCGCCAACTTTTCTTCTGAATTTGTTTGAACCTCGTTCTTTTGGCAAGAAATAAGGCTTGCCAGCGCCACAAATAGCAGCAGTGTAGATTTGGGATATCTCATAATTTAAATTTAATTGTTCTCCCTAATTTTATAAATACAATTGAATTAAACGAAAAATATTAAACGCAATCGTTTGTGTGAATTGTTTTTGTAACAAAACGAATACTTTAGGCGATGGCCATTATCCATTTAATGACCTATCGTTAACTAAACATTGTCATGTACAATAGTTTAAATCGTCCTCAATGGGTGGTTTCCAAGAAATTCCATACTTTGCTTTTTAGGTCATACTTTAATGCCGACTAATTTTTACATTTGAAAGAAAAGCTGCTTTCATCGTTTTTTGTAAGTTCGCGACTTCATAATTTGCGGTGTTAATTGATTGCGATCAGTCCAGCAAGCAGCGTTAGACTCAAACCCTAAGAGACTGCAGTTTCGTTGCTGCTACAAACTGGTCACTTGCAGCTGGCCTAATGGTTAGGAGCAGTCGCTATTCTGTCTGAAGACATCACTCTTGCTGAAGACATATACACGTGCTGCTCCCTAGGCCATTTGCACTATTCAGCCAGTCTATCAGCATGCCGGTGCATAAGTTTCCAGCTGCCTTGCTCTTTTCTAAATATTTCAGTAACCCGGAGATTGAAAGTTACAGGTGCATCTTGTCCTTTCATTTTAACCGACGAACGTTGGATGCCTGTCCAGTAGGCAAGGGAGTCACTTGCATCCTGATGGATCACTTCAAATTCATTTTCCGCATGCGGAAGAAAATTGGAGGCTCCCTGTTCATTGAAATTATTCACCTGAGATACGCCTGAGATGTATATTCCATTAGGCGGGAAAATTGTTGCTGGATCACTTGTTACAGATAAATCTTTTAGGGAGTCAAAGTTTCCTTCCACAAAATCTGTGGAAGCTTTTAGTCTGATCGCCATAAACTTTTCGAAATCCGAGAGGGTTGCATTGTCTGTTTTCATATCTTTTATTTTTGTTTAGCTTATGCAAAGTTCCCAAAATGGATTTATTTTACCCTGTGACGATCGTCACATAATGTTAGTGGGTCAATCTTCGTTTACGGATCCTGCTTAATGTTTCCCGGGCTACCCCCAAAAAGGAAGCTAATTGAGAAAGCGGCACGCGTTGAAGGATTTCAGGATAGTTGCTTTCCAGATAAGACAGCCGTTCAGTCGCGGTATAAAGTTTAAACAGATTTGCGAATTCTTCCTGTCGTGAAGCGAAATGCCGAATACAATGCCGTCCCAAACGCTCGATTTCTATGGACTGTGCCGCGAGTTCAAATAGTTTTGTCCTATCAAAAATTATGGCCGTTAGCGCTTCGCAGGCAACGATATTAAATTCGGATTTTTGTCCGCTGCCAAAGCTTTGAACATTGGTTGCAATGTCATTTTCAAAAAAAAATCCTGTATTCTTCACCGTACCGTCTATAATATAATAGCTTTTACAATAGCCTTTGTCGATGTAAAAGAGCGAGTCGCACACTTGTCCCTGCTCCAGCAGCAGTTCATTTTTTTTGAAGTGACGCAATGTCAAGGCCGGTTGCAGTAAGTGCCAGCTATCCGTTGAAAAATCGACCAGTGTGCGAGTATAATTGCGAAGATTGTCCATAATCAAAATTAAAAAAAATTGAGCGCGCATATAGTCTATTTTTCTGTTGTAGCCATTTTAATGTTCACTTTCTGAATAGTCAAAATAGTTTATTTAACACCTAAGCTTTCCGCAACGAGCTGTTTACCGTAATTTTCAAAACTGTTATAGAAATGCCGCCTTTGGTCTTTGTAAACTTTCTAAAAATGGAAATGAGGCAATACAACGTTTAGTAAGCTAGCTATTTGGCACTCGTATCATCGTCATAATAACACATCATATAGTGAAAGTAGTCGATCATCTTCAGGTAGTTCTCAATACTGATGTATTCATTGGTACTGTGCATACTCTGCTGTTCGGCGTGATTAATTTTAACTGGCATAAAGCGATAGACATGGTCGCTGAGCTGCTGATATTTGACGGCATCGGTGCCGCCCACGGTGAGGTACGGCGTAACGATAAGATCTGGGTAAAGTCTGCGGATGGAAGTTTCCATCATTTTATAAGCTTTAGCATCTGTAGGTGAAACTTTAGATGCTTCGCGCGCATTGTCCACCTGTTCAATTTCAACATCAAAGCCAGCGGTTGCCTGCTTGACATGCTCGTTAACTTCTTGCAGCGTGTTTTCGGGCAGCAGCCTAAAATTGACGACAAATTCGACTTCCGGTGAAAGTACATTAGGGGCGTCGCTGCCTTTCATCATCGTCAGTGCAGTAGTCGTCCGAACCAGCGCATTGGTCGAATGGTTTTTTGTCAGTTGCGCCAGGAGCATGGGGTTTAGGAGCCATTGGTTAGCGATGGCAAACCGGGAGGCAAAGGGCATGCTACCACCAACCTGTTGAAAGAAATTCTGGATAATAGGGCCGATCTGTGCTTTCATCTGATGATTTTCTAAGCGTTGCATAATGATTGCCGCTTTACCTATTGCGCTTTCTGTTGGTGGCATCGAAGAATGGCCGCCAAGGCCTTTAACCTTGATTTTTAAGGACAAGAATCCCTTCTCCGCACATCCGATCAACGCCACATCCGAGCTGATGCCGTTGACCGATCCTTTTTCCAGGATCAATCCACCCTCGTCATAAATGGCTTCAAATTTCAGTCCCTTTTCCTTAAAGTAGTCTGCGATCTTGGTTGCACCACGTAAGCCGCCGACTTCTTCATCAAAACCAAAAGCCAGGTAGATATCCCGTTTGGGCTGTACCTGCTCGCGAACAAGCTGCTCGGTAGCTTCCAGCAGGGAAAATAGCATACCTTTCATGTCCAAGCTCCCACGGCCATAGATGCGGCCGTTGGCTATAGCACCCGAAAAAGGGGCATAATCCCATTCTTCAGCTATTTCGCTTACTGGCGGCATGGGCTTGTCTTTAGGCTGGAACACATCGGACGCATTGTTTTTAACAGCAGCAGATCCGGGCGGGACAACATCGGTATGGGAAAGAAAAAGTAAAGGGAGCAAGTTATTGTCGCTGCCCCTAAGCCGAAAGACCAACGCATGGTTATTGACCGTATAGGTTTCCAATGACTGATAGATCAAGGGAAAACTGTTCTTGATATAAGTATTGAATTCTATAAAGGGAGCATGGTTAAACAAGGCGGAGTCGCCGATCGAGATGGTGGCAATTTTGATGCCGCCGGCAAATCGGGCGATAATGCTGTCATTGACTGTGGGCTGCAGTAGTGCAGCATTAGATTTTTTGATAGGGGCAAACGGATAAGTCAGTGTTCTGATCAAAAGCCCTATGATAAATAAGATTAGTAAGATAAAAAAGATGACGAGAATTTTCTTCATAACAGACTTTGCGTTAACTCCTTCGCTCACATGACCGGCAGCGGGGAAATCACCGCCGGGTCAATGATAGCATTTCTAGTAGAACACCTAAGCAGCCCGTTTGTTTCCCTATTTTCCTCGTTAAATATGCAAGAGTTCAAATTCCACACGTCCGGTTTCCATCCCATTGACAATAATGGAGATTTGATGTGTTCCTGCATAAAATTTTCGGGTCGTTATCAATTTAAAAGACTGTTTCCGTTCAATATAGTTTATTTCAGCCCCCTGATAGATCCGTTCACTGATTTTAAAAACTTTTCGCGCCAGCTGGCCGTTCGATTTTTTGTAATATAGGCCATATTCCAGACGCAGTGATTTAGGAACGCTATTTCCATTCGCAATCTGAAAGGAAAAAATAAGATGATCACCTATTTTAACGGTCGGTGTATGAACGCTGAGGTTCTTTACCTGGAAATCATGGCTATCCAGCCCATAAAAGTGTAGGATCTCGGGCTGTCCCTGCTTGAGCAGGGTACGACTACCATGTTTAATGATCGCATCCGTATTTTTGCTGATGCCATTCCATTTTCTGGCAATGGACAGCACAAGATGAGGATGGTCTTTGGCAATATCGTTGAGATTGTTGGCGACGCTTCTTCTGACACTATCGGAGGGATCGTTATTGAGATTTTCAAGTATGGACAAAATGGGCGCTGGATCGTTTTTCAGCGATGGAATGGCCATTGCCCAGGGAAGTCTGGGCCTGGATCCTTCACTTGCAAGCCGCCGGACCTGTGGATGCGGACTTTGGGACCATTTTTCCATTTCGCTGATCATGCGGGCTCCATATTTTATAATAAATGGACGTACGGCAAATTCGCAGGTGATAAATTGCGTAATGATTTCAAATGATTGTACAGCAGTCTCAAAATCATCGATACCGTATGTTTCGATATAGTCCGGAAAAATAACATATTCCAGACCTCCACGATGGTTGGTTTCCATGAGATGTCGCACAACCTGCCTGAGTAAAGAAGCCGCTTCGGAAAAAGAGGTCGGCATGAATTCATGCAGGGTGGCAGTGCTGTGTTTTGTACGCTGTTTCCATTCCATTTCGTTAAAATTGCCTGCAAAAATGCGCTTGATAAACTTTTGTCTGTCAAAATTGCTGTCGACACGATGGAACTGATCTGCGATAAACTGATAGAATTCCCGGGTGTATATGTCTTTAATTAGGGCCATGAGCTGAATGCCGGTTAAATATCCGTTAAGGAAGACAAGATACTATTTTAGACGGCAGTATCCTGTCTTTTTGTCAAGAGTTAAATGATGGAATCTAAACCAAATTTTTTGATTGCTTCGGCGGTTACGGGCGTGAAAAAGTTAACCAGGTTGCCATCGGGGTCAGAAAAAAGCAATGAGCGATTTCCCCAGGGCATAGTCGTCGGCTCCTGAATGATTTTTGGCGTGCTATTTTTGATCCGAATATATTCCTGATCGACATTTTCCACTAAAAATTCAATGATCATAGGGGAACTATTGTCCGCAACAACGAGGTTATCGCCAAATAGTTGCATGGTGCGGGTGCTTCCGATAGCTATGGTGATTGAATCCGTTGAAAACTCGGCAAAGTCTGGGGTAAACCATCGTGCTGTGAGTCCCAAAATTTCTTCATAGAAAGTAATCGATTGCTGCATGTCGTTTACAATCAGTCGAATGGATAGTAGTTTCATCTTGTGTATATTTGTTGAAGACAAAATTAAAGCGCGCTATTGACAATAGCATGTCAATAGCGCGCTTACGAATGTGGAAAAATTTAATGATGAGCACTAGGTGAGCACATCATCAATAATTCCAAATTCCTTTGCTTCAGCTGCGACCATCCAGTGATCCCGGTCGCTGACATCATGTACTCTTTGATAGCTCTGTCCACTATGTTTGGCGATAATATCGTATAGTTCTTTCTTGATCTTTAACACCTGATTGGCTGTGATTTCGATGTCGGAAGCCTGTCCCTGAACGCCGCCCAGCGGCTGATGGAGCATCACACGGGCGTGTTCCAGCGCACTACGTTTGCCCGGAGCCCCACCGCATAGTAATATGGCACCAAAGGAGAGGGCCATGCCGGTACAGATCGTCGCAACATCCGGGCTGATCAATTGCATCGTATCGTAGATGCCCAATCCGGCATAAACTTCACCGCCCGGCGAGTTGATATACATATGGATATCTTTTTTGGGATCGACTGATTGGAGAAATAGCAGTTGTGCCTGTACGATATTGGCAATATTGGATTCTACGGCAGCACCCATAAAGATAATGCGGTCGATCATCAATCTGGAAAATACGTCCATCTGTGATACCCTTAATTCGCGCTCTTCGGTGATGTACGGCGTCATGGCCAATGGAATACGGGAGCGCTCGACACTGGAAATATAATGATCTACCAGATCTTTTTGGGCATAGCAATGCCCCACCGCAAATTTGCGGAATTCATTTTTGTCGATAATCATGCTGTTAAAATTTTAGGATTTGCGAAATAGCCTTATTATTTTTTGGCTGAAAGAGTTATGTTTAGGATGTGTAAACAGCCTTTGCTGTACAGCTTCAATTTCCAATTTCAGTTGTTTGCGCCCGAATTGCCGAATAGCATCATAAGTTTTTTGCTGGGCAGTCACTTTGTCTGCCAATTCTTCATCCAAGAGGAGTTTTGCTTCAAAAAGCAGCACATCCTCCGGTTGAGCTATTCCAAAGATATAAGCTTCTATCTGCTGGGTTTCATTCCATGAAGTCATCATAAACCAAAGATTTTCGTTTAACGGATGCTCTTACTTTCTCCAGGCATTTGAATTTCTGTACCGTGGCGCTCCTCGTTCCGGAATAGCCATATTCATCGGCAATTTCCTGCAGTGACATTTGATCGTAATAGAAGCTTTTCAGTAGTTCCAGACATTTACGTCCGGCAATTTCCAAAAAGCGGAACAACCTTGTGCGGGAAGGAGATTCTTCCACTGTCAGGGCAAGATCGACATGGTCCAGGGACAGCTGATGCCCCGACTGACCATAACGTTTCAGCCAAAGGTTTTTGGCCGTTCCGATCAGATAACCGATATCGTTGTTCAAGGGAGTGGCTGTCAGAATAACCTGCTCGTAATAAGCGATCAAGGCATCCTGAAATACATCCTTTGCTTCCTCTAAATTACCGCCCCTGCGGCTGATATAGCCGGCTACGGTTGGAAATGCACGCTTGTACAGATTCATAAAGAGTTCCTGCCGGTCCATTGTTCGATTTGAATTGATCAATTGCTGCATAGAAATATCATTTATAGACATGTACCAATTTAGGTAAAAGTATCACCTTTTATCTGAAAATAATTCAAACAGAAATGCCTCTCTAAATGAGAGGCATTCTTATAGGGAAGTACAATTGCCGTTTACCCGTTGTTTTCTAAATGGAGTTCCATTTGGATATTGCACCGTTGATAGGGGCTGGGATAACCACTAATTTTTTTGAAGCCCAGTTTATAATAGAGATTGATTGCTGGTTTCAGGATGGTATTGCTCTCCAGAAACAGTTTTGAGGCCCCTAGTGTTCTTGCTTCTTCAATAACTGCTTTTCCGAGGAGATAGCCAATACTTTTGCCCTGTACTGTTGGTGAAACAGCCATTTTTGCTAGTTCGTAATCAAAATCGGGATGGTTCATTTTAATGATTGAGCAGACACCCACGGGCTCGTCCCGGTAAAGAGCAACCATAATTTTTCCACCTTTGGCCAAAATATACTCTTCGGGATTGTCAAGTGCCTTATGATCGGTTTCTTCCATTTCAAAATAGGTTGAAATCCATTCCTCATTCAAAGACTTAAAAGCCATACGATAGGCCGGATGGTATGGAACAATTTTGATATCCTTGCTTTCGCGCATCTTCTTTTGTTCCTGCACACGTTTCAGCAAAGATTTTTGTTCGAGGAGGAATTCCCATTCCGCCAAGGCTTCCCAAAGATTGTGTGTAGCTTCCTGGATGATGCCGTCGATGGCGCGATCGATATCGCCGCATTGGATCCGCATTCTTTCCCAAAGCATTTTACCTTTGTCGGTCAATCCGACCATATTTCTCCGTTTATCCGTTGAGCGAAGATTATCTTCCAATAACCCTGCTTTGATCATTTCTTTGACGATTTTGGTGACTGAAGGCTGGGAGTGACCAATCTCCGTGGCGATCTCTGTGATCGTTTTGGAATCACCTTCCGACAAGATAAAGAATACAGGAAACCATTTGGGGGCAAAATCAATCTGATAGAGTTCATGTAATCGGGTGGCTTCCTCTGTTATGTTGGATGCCATATAGCGTAGTCTGCTGCCCAAGGCTATTTTTCCAGTTTTTTCAAATAGTTCCATCGTATTATAAGTAATTATATAACCAGTTATACAAATATAGGGAAATAGTTTAAACTTTTAGAAATTAAAGCTTGAGAAACAAAAATATATCTTTGTTTTTTTCGTTATATTTCAATAAATTCAGTGTATAAAAAAACCAGAACACCTTAAAATAGAACCAAGACCATGAACGAGTTAGAAACTTATTTCCGAAATAATGATGCGAAGCTAATCAATAAATGGATGCATTATTTCGATGTATACGACAGACATTTTAATCGTTTTAAGGGCAAAGAAATCGTCGTCCTGGAAGTTGGTGTTTTTCAGGGTGGAAGTCTCCAGATGTGGAAGAACTATTTTGGTGATCGTGCCAAGATTTACGGTATCGACATCAATCCGCACTGCAAGGAGCTTGAAGAGGAGAATGTGGAGATTTTTATTGGTTCGCAATCGGACCGAAAGTTTCTTCGTCAGGTAAAAGAATCGATTCCTCCGATTGACATATTGATTGATGATGGGGGCCACACCATGAAGCAGCAGATCGTGACATTTGAAGAGCTTTTTGACCATGTGAAAGACGATGGGGTATACCTCTGTGAAGATTTACATACCTCTTATCAGGTCTTTTATGGCGGCGGTCATAAAAGGAACGGCACCTTTATCGAGTACAGCAAGAATTTTATTGACTACATCAATGCTTACCATTCGGAGCAACGCGGCTTGAAGGTCAATGGATTTACACGTTCAGTAAGCTCTCTACACTACTATGACAGTATTTTGGTTGTGGAAAAACACCGAAGAGATACGGCTCCGGTACATATGAAGACAGGGGCGGCAACGGTTAAGGATTTCAATGCGGCTCCAACAGGATTTGATGGATTAAAGTGGAAAATTAAGAAGCCAGCTTTGACCATGATCAACAAGTTGCTGCGTTTCTTCCGAATTGGTGGGTTTATGTGGCGCTAATATACCTGTTTGAAAGAATTCATTATCTGCTTTCAGTTGGATGAATTTGTTTATTAATTATATTTCCTAATTGTTAAACGTGGCCTTTGAGGAAATTTACTGCTCTTCAGGCTGAATAGGATCTCAAAGTATGTTTAAAGCACTGTTAAAGCACTTTTCCCTTAGAGGGAGTTTAGTACTATATCCGTGCTTTATCTGTACTATATCTGTGCTTTATCCGTGCTTCATCTATACTGGCAATAAAAGGTACTCTTAATTGCTGTTAGAAGCCTGCCAAAATCCGCTCGATTTTAACTATAATATCGCTAATATTATTTAATAGGTAATATCAATTGTTCTACCTTAGTGAGGTCGACTTTACACCTGTTCTCCGTCTAATCGAATGAGCGAGGGAAGGCTGGGGGCCAGTGAACAATACTTATTTGCAGACCTAAACAGAAAACAAAAAAGGCAGATCATTTGATCTGCCTTTCGGGTAAGTAATCGGGCTCGAACCGACGACCCCTAGAACCACAATCTAGTGCTCTAACCAACTGAGCTATACCTACCGTGATTTTGATGTCACAAAAGTAGTATTATAGCTTATATGATCCAAATGTTTTTTAAACTTTTTAACTAAACAATTGTCTATCAAAAGGTATAATTTTCAAGTGTGCCAGGTTAGTGATGCTAAAGGATAATATTTAAGTAATATTTTCATGTTAAAACAGCAAAAAAGCAGCTTGGTCTATAATTTGTATACTATAGTTTATGGGAAAATTTTTAAAATTTTTAATTGTCGTAGCCATTTTGGCAGTTGGAGCGTGGTTTGTGTATAAGAAATATAATAGTGGGCCCACGGTGGAAAGCAAACATCAACTGCTGGTAGATCGTATAGAGGCAATGGGAAAACTGGAATTGGTCAAATACCGTTACAGCGACGTAGTGGAACATAAAAATGTGAATACGTTCCTGCCAGATGCCAGTGTATTATTAATTGTTAAGGCAGATGCTGTCGGCTGTGTGAACCTTAGCAAACTTAGCCCGGAAGACATCAAGGTGATGGGGGATTCAGTCTCCATAAAATTACCTGCTCCGGAGATCTGTTACATCAAGATCGATCATGAGGCATCAAAGGTATATGATACGAAGATGGCATTCCTGAGGGAAGCTGAGCTCGTGGATGAGGCTTATAAAGCGGCAGAAAAAGCTGTTGCTGATGATGTTAAAAAATCGGATATTCTGCAGCAGACCAAGGCCAACGCAACCACGGTTTTTAAACCGCTCCTACAGGGATTGGGATTTTCAAAAATCAATCTGACTTTCGAATAAATGCAACATAAAAAAGCTAGACAATTTTTTACATTGTCTAGCTCTCTACAATAAATCTAATTTCCGGCCGTCTCACGACGGGAGGACTTCATAATTATGCTATTATCACTCGAAGAACAATAGCCAACTTATATTCGTTTTATTTTTTTGTGGATGTATCAGGCTGAGGTGTTGGCGGAATTTCTCCCCTGGATTCTGGTGATGTCGTATCGCGGTATTGTATCGTCGTGGTGTCGTTCGGAACAGAGTCGCGCATCAGCTCCTTCGATTTTTCATCATCTGTCTTAGCGCCGTTACATCCATATGTTGCACAGCAAACCAGGCAGGCTGCAATTAGTTTTGTTGGGTTATTCATATCTTTTGTCATTTAATTATTACACAATATTGCATGCTCTCAGTTGGTAAACAGCACCCGGGACAAAAGCGTTTTGATTTTTAATTATCTATAGTTATAGTCAAATAAAAGTGTACGCGATTACTTTAATTCATTAGATGAATTAAGTGGTAAAAAACTTTTTACAATCTACTCCTGTTCCTATTTGTATATAAGGTCATTAACAAGCATATGGTGAAAGGACATTGGGAAAAACTTATTTAGAAAACCAATACAAAAAAATATGGCGGCCTTGTTTGGTTTGGTTTTCATCCGATGCTTCTACACTAATCAAACAACTATAAACAAAAGGAATATGGCAACTAAGAACGAAAATCGCGTAGTCGGAACAGAAATGGAAAAAAAGAAGAAAGTTAAACTCGGTGTAAATGGGGAAGTGCTGAAGGATGTAAATCATAAAGATCATGGCGATGCGGAGGCTGGGGTAGACCCTCAGGTAGATCAGCTGAACGACATGCCTAATGATCCGACGGATAGACCGAAGGAAAAGAAAAAATAAAAAAGACCCGTTTAGTGCAATGCCTCCATAAAGTGCCTAACTTTTTGGGGGTACTCTATTAGTACGGGTCTTTTTATGGATAGAACATGCTTATAAAAGAAGTTCCTACTTTTTGCTATGTTTGTCAATAGCCTTCATCAATTCATCCTTTGTCATATCATGACGTCCAGTGATTTCCATTTTTTTTGCCATTTCCAATAGCTCAGCTTTTGTTTTTTCAGTGCTGCCATTCTGAGAACTTTTTGCTGCTGACGCACCTTTTTCAGCTGACTTGCCTGAATTTTTCTCTTTTGTTGTGTTGTTGCCTCTAGACTGACTTTTTGCAGTAGTATGGCTTGAACTTTTTGCTGTATTCATAATAATCTGATTTATTTGTTATTATAAGCTGAACATGATATAAGGGCTAAAAGTTGACCGTTTAAATACGTTATCGCTTGCTAATATTACGCTTTATTCTTTTTTTCGGTATCTCCAAATGCTTTAATGATCGCTTTATTGAAGGCAGGCAGATCGTCAGGCGTGCGGCTTGTAATAAGTTTGTCGTCGACAACCACTTCACTGTCTTCCCATAATGCTCCTGCATTAATCAGGTCGATGTGAATAGCTTCAACTGAGGTGATTTTTTTATCACGTACCAAATCCGCGTTGATCAGCAACTGAGGGCCGTGGCAGATCGCCGCAATGGGTTTATCCCGTTCCCAAAAAGCATTGATTAAAGCGATAGCCGTTTTATTGGTTCTCAGTTTATCGGGATTTATAACACCTCCGGGGAGCAACAATCCATCATATTGATTCTCTTCTGCCTCCTGGAGTGCGACATCGACAGGATAATCATTTGACCACTCGTCGCCACTCTTTGAACGTACTTTTCCTTCAGCTGGCGAGATTATATCGGTTTTCGCGCCTGCGTTTTCCAGCGCTTCCTTTGGGCTGGTCAATTCAATTTCTTCAAAACCATCTGCGACCAGTATGGCAATCCGTTTGTTCTTTAGTTTTTCCATATGCTAAATTTGATTTGTATTTCATTTTCTGATGAGAGGACCAACAGCTGTGAATTGCTGCCTAAAAACCTGAGATCTCATTTTAAATATCAATAAGGGCGAAGCCTTTTTCATCTCCATGATGTGCTCTGAGTACGGGTACTGCTACATTATAAATCGGTATGCCGGCAGGGGACAGCGCCTTGAATTTTCCCGCATGCGCATGCCCATGAAAGGCGGCACTGACTTTACGCCGCTGTAGCGGCTCCATTAAATGGGTAGAACCCAAAAAAGGATAGATCTGCTCGGGTTCACCCACTACAGTTTCAGCAATGGGTGCATAATGAAGCAATGCCACTTTTTTGATATCTGCATGTTCTTGCTCGAGTCGCGCTAAGGCACGGTCCAGAAGTAAAGATTCATTTACAGCTTCCTGCACAAAACTTTTCATGGCATCTTCGCCAAACATAGATAACATATAGCGATCAAATCCACCACCAAAACCTTTCACACCTGCAAACCCGATGTCCTCGACTATAATTGCTTCGCCGTCCAATACGGTAATTTTATGATCGGTCAAAATCTGGCGGATTTGTTTCTGCCGTCCTTTTTCATAATCATGATTTCCCAACACGGCGATAACTGGAACTTTGATCGATTGAAGTTCTGCGACAAGTAATTCAGCTTCTTCTTCATCACCCGTATCGGTTAAATCGCCACATAGCAGCAGAACTTTTGCCTTTTCGGAAATTTCTTCAAACTTTGTTTTCCATTTTCCATGCTGATTTGCATTCATATGTATATCGCCCAGTGCGGCTATTGTTGTCTTTTTATTCATATCAAACAGTTTTAATAGTAGATGATTTATAACCCCATTCTTTGATATCTATCTCATATTGCGTTTGGTCGATGAGTGGCCCCAAGCAGATTTTTTCTACGCATACGGGCAGTTCGTACTGATCTTGTGCGCGACTGATGAGTTCATCGAAGAGTTCTTTTGGAATAATTTCGCGATAATCATGCGGATAGGTAAATTGAAAGATGAGCATTTGAGCAAGTAAAAGATGCCAATGTTGATCCATTCGTGTTAATAAGCGGCTCCAGTCAAGGTTTTTTCCATGTTTTAGCCAAATATGATTGATGTCCGCACTGTCATATCGCTCTCTGTTTTGTACATAAAGCTTACACCATACAAGTTCTTCCGCGGGTATATAGCGTACATTTGTATCAAAAAGCGTTCCTTCCGGTCCCCTGTCAAACCAATCCTGTTCAACAGTACAATTGTGATTAACACTGTCAAAAATAATATCAATGAAGTATGGATCTTTGTGGATCTTTGCTAACCATCGCACATCAGTTAATTCTGTTTGATATCCATTTGCCGCGAAGTGTTTAAGCATCTTTGGATATTCACTGCTTTTGCAAAAGATATCAAGATCTTTGGTTGGTCTTATTATCCCCGTGTAGTGGAACATCGCCAGTGCTCCGCCCACCATAAATTGACTCTCACTTTCTTGAAGCAATCGAAGGGTATCCTGAAAGAAAATAAGGCAATCTTCAGGTGGATTATCTAAATGAATCATATTGTTTTCTTTTTGTTAAAAACAGCTGATCAAATAGAGTAGTTTGTTGACTGCCGATGAAAACGTATAATGCACATAGCCAACAAGTAAAAGTACCTAATTTGAAAATGGGTGCAACAGATATTTATTTGACAGACGTTCTGCATTCAATACCGTGGTACTCAAAAGCAGTAACCGTTTTTCGTAAATCTAAACAAAAGTAGACATGGATAGTTTATTTGGCTCGGGTGAAAACCTCACAATGATACAGATGGGATCGCGTGCACTGATTATGTTTATAATCGCGCTTTTCCTGGTCCGATTAGGAGGTATCCGAATTCTTGGGCGAAAATCAGGAGTGGATTTTGTAATCATCATTATGCTCGGGGCAGTACTGGCAAGAGGGATAGTCGGCGCTTCTCCTTTCCTGTCAACGGTTTTCGCCGGCTTCGTGATGATTATTGTAAATAAGATTTTAGCGCAGGTATCAGCTCGGATTCCTTATTTAGGAAATATGGTTAAGGGAAAGCCCGTTGTATTATACAAAAATGGTAAAATCCAATGGGATCAAATGGATCGTCTCGGTGTAAGCCGTACTGACTTATTGACGAGTCTGCGGTTGGAGACAAATAGCAAACACCTGGATGAGGTGGATATGGCTTTGATGGAACCAAATGGGAGAATAAGTTTTACATTGAAGGAGAAAGTTTAAGCTCCGTCGACGAATCTTAATACCAGACATGCGTAGATGGATGAATAATTTATAAAAATATTAATCATGATTAAACACTTTTATTTGGCTGCTACATTCATTGGCGCTTTAACAGCCTGCGGAAATGCGACTAAAGGTCGGGAAGTTGAAAGTAAGACGGATACGGCAGTTGTCCAGAATGGTCTTCCATTGGATAACATCCATAGAAGCCGTGGAAAAGATTCAGTGGAAAATAGCCCAGGAGATAAAAAAGAAGGTGTGCCATTGGATAATCTAGATCGGGGTAAGGGTGATGACTAGCCGAAGCCCTGTGTCCTTATTGAAAAACGGCTTCGGCATCATAAAATTTACGTTCCTAAGGAACGATAATAGATCCAACCTTTCAACTGTTCTAATTCATCCGGATTTTTCAGATCGACCAAGGTATTCAAACCTAATTTATGGGATAACCTTCCAAATTCATCCATTTCATGGACTGGGTAGAATAGCGCGTATTCATTGGGCATATCGACATTTCCCTGTAACCAACGATAACCTTCTGCTTGTAGATTGTCGATAAAGGTGTCTGTAATGGCTCCGAGGTAATGCATCATTTTATTGATCCAATTGCGTTCATCCTCAACCCGTGTCGGATAGTGTTCATGCACATAATCGAGCATTAGTTGTTCGCCCTCCATGTCCAAGCCATCTCGAATCATCGCTAGCCCGATGGACCGCACTTCTTCCTGATAAAAATCCTGCCCATAGCTTAGGTTAATTTCGCCAGCAATGGGACTTTCTTCAATCTTAGCACGTAGTGCCATCTGTCTATTGAGAAGTTCGTTTACGTAGTCGAATGTCTGTTCCATGTTAGTAAAGAATAATCAAGGACAAAGCAGTGATTGCTTTGTCCTTCGAAGTGAATGAATGGAATTAATATGATCTTATTTTAATTTCAGTTTGGGAGCCTTGCTTTTGCTAGCTGGAGATGGCGCATTAGGTGTAATGGGCATGTCTCCGATTGAAGGATCTGAAGGCTGCATGTTTTTAATCTGTCCCAGATGTTTTTCGAAAGCTGGAATTTTATCGCTGGCGAATTTCCTAAGGTCAGCATCTGTGATTGCCGTGCCCGTACTTGCATCTTTGAAAAGTGAGATCGCTTCCTGATGACTCTTAACCATCATATCGGTATATACGCGGTCGAAATTTGCCGCATCCGCATTGTTTAGCTGGTCGATCATGGTCTTATAATTTTGATCGTCGCCCGAACTCAGCTGCCAATTTTTATTTTTTACTAAGGTCGCCAATTCATTTGCGGCAGCGGTATGGTCATCAGCGATCATCTGTGCATATTGTTTGATGTTTGCGTTTTGTGATTTTGCAAGGGCGATACTTGCCGCCTGCAGTTCGAAATTATTGCTAGCCGTCGCTTTGCTGGCAAAGTCTAGATCTCCGGCCTGTGGCTGAGCGGGTTTGCTGTCTTGCGCCCGGACCGCTAAGATGCAGGCGAAAATTATGAGCAGTGTTCCAAGTGTTTTTAAAACGGTTTTCATAATACTATTATTTAATTGTTAATGATCTTTTTCTATTTCTACCATCGTTACTTTGTTATTTACCTATAAATCATGACGATTGTCCTCCTTTTTTCGTGTTTAAGAGTGAACAGTGCTCAAGAAGCAAGAGTTTGGAGACTTTATATTTTACGTATTTAATCGAAAACTGTGTTGTTTACGCATGGGCGTCGTACAGATTCGCATGACAACGATAGATTAGGGGATGATTAAAGGATTTTGGATCAATCAATGAGTTTATGAGGATGTTTTAGCGGTGGGCAAGAAAAATATCTGGCCTTTATTTTTGTAACAAATACATGTTAATTGAAGAAGATTCATTTTATTAAAACATTTTGGGTTTAAAAGCTGTTTCGTTCAAAAATCAATTTCTCAACTAAACTAAAAGAAAGAACAGAGCGCTATGAAACAGTTGCTTTTGGTAGACGACCATAATTTGGTGCGATCCGGTTTCCAATTAATATTAGAGGCCCAGGAAGACATAACTGTAATTGCAGGAGTGGAGAACGGGCAAAAGGCTCTGGACTATCTTAAGGGAGCATCCCGGCCGGATATAATTTTAACGGATATCCATATGGAAGTGATGGACGGCATACAATTTATTCAAGCAGTAAAACGAGGTTATCCGACTATAAAAATCATTGTTTTGTCGATGGAGGATAATATTCAAATCGTTCAGGAGGTTTTGAACCTAGGAGCGGACGGCTATTTGTCGAAAGATTCCAATGTAGAAGAGATTCTATTCGGGATTCAGCAGATAATCAGGGGGCAACAATATGTCAGTGCCGCATTGAGTATTGAACTAATAAAGAATTTACCAAAATATGCTCACCTCGATGTTGACCGTGCAGCATTAATGAAGAGATACGATATTTCTGAACGTGAACTGTCTGTATTGGAACTGATCGCGGAGGGTCATACAAATGCTGAGATAGCTGATCAAATCTATTTAAGTAAAAGAACAGTTGAGGGGCATCGGCAGCAATTGATTGAAAAAACAGGGTCTAAGAACACTGCAGGACTAGTGCGTTTTGGTTTCCAGAAAAAGTTATTGATATAGGAAAGACTAGCCTTACTACCGGCTTCTTCGTCGAAGCCGAGATCATTTTGATCTGGTATATCCGGCTTATCCTCGTCAACTCCTAGTTCTACCTCTTCATCCATTTCGAGATCATCACGGTCAATTTCCGGTTGCTGAACCGGTATGTTTTCTGGCAGCTCTTCTTCATGCCCATCTGGAATATCATTCGGAAGATTTTCGGGACCGGCCTGTGCACGATGGCTAAGAACCCCGCTTATTGCCTTATCGTTAACTATGTTAGTATGTAATATATTTTTCAAACGTTCTCCATGCCTTTCTGTTTAAGCTGTTTTAATGGTTGTTGTTTGTACTTTCCTCATCATCTAAACGATCCTTCTTTTCTTTTCGGGCTATCATTTTAAAATCGTGATTTTCCTCTGCAGCATCAATGGAATGGGTGCAGGTGATATCACTTTCCTGAAGAGCTAATTTAGCAATGTGTGCATAAAATTTGGCCAACTGATCCAGTTCTTCCTCACTTAAGTCTTCCAGGCTAACCATCCGGTTGCTCGTTCCTTTATGTGAAGCAATTAGTTCATTGAGTTTTAAATGTACAGCTTTTGAATCCTTATTTTGCGATTTTTGAATAAGAAATACCATTAAAAAGGTAACAATGGTAGTTCCGGTGTTGATCACCAATTGCCAGGTTTCGGAATAATTAAATAGGGGACCGCTAACCGCCCAGATAATAACTGTGGAAGTGGCAATAATGAATGCCGCAGAACTGCCAGTTGCGCGGGTTGCCCAGTCCGAAAATCGTTCAAATAAGTTTTTCTTCTTTTTCATAGCTAAACTTTAATTTCTATAGAGACCCGACTACTGGCAGATTTGTTTTACAAATTATTTATCGCTTGAAAGGTTCGTCTATTTTTTTATGTTTTTTCCGCTTTAGCGGTAAAATAGCTGCATCTTTGAGGGCTAACGTATCTGCGACTTGTATTGACTTGGCGTTACTCCTTTGATCGATTTGAAAATTTTATTGAAGTTCGAAAGACTGTTGAAGCCACAGGCATAGGCGATATGGGTGATCTGATGCTTGTTTTCCACAATCAAGCGGCAAGATTCGCTGACGCGAACCTCATTGACAAATTGGACGAATGTTTTCTGTGTGCGGGATTTGAAATAACGGCAAAAGGAATGTTTTGACATATTGGACAGCCGGGCAACTTGATCTAATTGAATTTCGCCTGTATAGTTGTTAAATACAAATTTAAAGATGCGGTCAATTTTACTATTGTCGACAGGGCTATAGTTGTGGGTGTATCCGGCACTGGAAAGGTAATCAAACTCCGCCGAGGATAGCATTAACTCCATAATCTCCAATAGTAAAATAGTTTTTTTAAAACCATAGTCTAGCTTTACAATCTCTTTTAACTTTTGTTTCAACTGTTCCTTTGTAGCACCGCGGAACAGGAGGCCTCTCTTGGATGCTAGAAAGAAGGCTTCGATTTTGTTTGTCTGAAAAAACTGCCCCAATAATTTAATCATCAATTTAGGCTCTATATATAGTGCCAGGGAACGTGATACCTTTTTTTCCGCTAAGCCAGTGTCTGGACAGTTCGTATTGTTATTGTGCCATACATGTGGGAGGTCCGGTCCCACAAATGTCAATTCATCGGACGCAAAATTGCTGATATTATCGCCTATAATTCGCTTTCCTTCACTTTCTACAATATAAGTCATCTGACAGGCGCTATGAAAGTGGAACTCCGTTGAGAAGAAAGGGCGTTGTACATCTTTGGTCGCAAATGTCGTAATTTCTGCACCCTCCAGAATTTTTGCAAAAACAGGTTTCATGCGCTTGGTTATTTTAATTAAGAGTAAGCAATATAGCTTATTTTGACTTAAAAATAAATGAATATACGTAAAGCTGTTAATATAGTGGGAGAAATGGGTAATCTAGCAGTAGTCATAAAGCTGTTATGAGTGTAATTTAGCCTAACTAAATAAGAACGCTTAGAACTTATGTCTCCTAAATTATATCCCTATATCGCCACGATTGTTTTTGTCGTACTATGTACGACAGCCTTTCGATCGGTAGAAAAAAATCCGCGGGTAACTCGTTACGCATCAATAACCGGATTGAAAATAGAAAAAATGGCTTATTACAAAAAGCTTCATGCAGAAGCCTGGCCTGCGGTACTTCGCCAAATCAAAGCATGCCATATTCGCAATTATTCGATTTTTTTGAAAGAGATAGACGGTAAATTTTTTCTTTTCAGCTATTTCGAATATGTAGGTCGGGATTTTAAGCTTGATATGCAAAAGATGGCGTCCGATCCGGAAACACAACGCTGGTGGAAAGAGACCGATCCTTGTCAGCAGCCCTTGCCAGACGCTCAGGAAAAAGGAGGGATATGGTCAGCTATGACCGAGCTGTTCCATCTGGACTAGCGTAGGCGAATGAATTCTGTCATTAACAAAACAAGATAACCATGAATAAAAAACTATTGTTCAGTTTGGTCCTGGCAGCATGGGGAGCAACACTCAGTGCCCAGATAAAGACTATTGTACCGGTTCCATCCAAGGAGCCCAATGCCTATCAGCGAGAGCAAATTGACCGAAAATATGGTATGTTCGTTCATTTTGGCATGAATACATTTCATGATCAGGAATGGACTGATGGATCTAAACCCGCTAGCTCATATGCGCCTTCTTCCATTGATGTTAAACAATGGGTATCGACAGCAAAGGCCGCCGGGATGAAGTATATGATTTTGGTAACGAAACATCATGAAGGTTTTTGCTTATGGGATAGTAAGTATACCGATTATGATGTGGCAAATTCTTCAAATACCACAGATGTCGTACAGGAGCTGGCAAAAGAATGTGCTAAACAGGGGATTCGTCTAGGTTTGTATTATTCCTTATGGGACCGAAAGCAGAATCCCAATGTAAAAGACAAGTCTGAAGATGCAGCATATAATCAATATATGTTGAACCAGCTCAATGAGTTGGTGGATATCACCAAGAAGTATACGGATATCGTTGAGCTTTGGCTGGATGGCGGTTGGGAAAAAGAAAATTACAGATGGCCGGTACAGGAGATCTACAGTTTAATCAAGAAGAAGGTTCCTGGATGTCAGGTGGGTATAAACTGGAGTGTCGGATTACCTGAGAATACAGACAAACATATTGTCCTGCCGAAAGACCAGCAGAACTATTTCCCAATACGCTATTTTCCGAGCGATTTTAGGCTGGGCGATCCCTATCTTCCGGTGGATCCAGACCCCAAACTTTTCATGGCGCAAGGAAATACCTATTACATGCCTTTTGAAACAACGGTAGTGCTGGGAGAGCGTTGGTTTTATAATACCACGGATAAGAAATATAAAACGCTGGAAGAACTGGTGGCGATCTATCAGACCGCAACAGCACAGGATAATATCCTGATCCTAAACGTTGGCCCAAATCGTGCCGGGCGTATAAAAGATTCGGATGTTTCCGTTTTGCTTCAATTAAAAGAAAGACTAAAGTTATAGTTCAAAATAGATTAACCTAAACACTAAAAACAAGTACGTTAAGACTTTATGATAAAGACGTTTGATATTCAGGATCGGAGATTTCCTTTGGCTACAGGTGCGGGCAGTGATGCGATACACAAGGATCCGGTCTATTCTTATGCTGTGACGCGATTGGTAGATGATAAGGGGCGTGTAGGCACAGGTCTGGCTTTTACACTGGGTGCAGGAAATGAGCTGGTCTGTCGCGCCGCAGCTTTTTATGCCGAACGGTTGAAGGGTATTCCAATTGAGGATCTGATGGCAGATTTTGGTCGGTTGTTTAATCAGTTGAGCAACGAACAGCAGTTTCGCTGGTTAGGTCCGCATAAAGGGATCGTTCATTTGGCCTTAGCTTCGGTAACAAACGCCTGTTTTGACCTTTGGGCCAAAACGAGAGGAGTTCCGCTGTGGAAACTGTTGACAGATCTCAGCGCCGAAGAGATTGTTAATACGTTGGATCTTTCCTATTTGGAGGATGAGCTTACAAAAGCAGAAGCGGTTAAGTTGCTCGCTTCAAACATCTCAGCGTCTTCTGAAAGAATGGGGATTATTGAAAAAGGATATGCTGGCTACGACACGTCGGTAGGCTGGTTTAACTATTCGGATGAAAAAGTGCGGGACAATTGCAGGCGTGCTATCGACAATGGTTTTTCCGCGATGAAACTCAAAGTGGGTAGCGAAAATCCATTGCGGGATATCCGCCGCGCGCATATCGTACGGGAGGTTGCCGGCGATGAAGCTAAAGTGATGCTGGATGCAAATCAGCAATGGACCCTTCCGCAGGCGCTTTCCATCTGCCAAGAGCTGAAAGAGATGAACCCTTTTTGGGTAGAGGAGCCGACACACCCAGACGACATTGTTGGCCATAAGATATTGGCCGATCGCATTGCGCCGATTAAAGTGGCTATGGGGGAGCATGTGCCGAACCGCATTCTGTTTAAAAATTATCTTCAGATGGGTGCGACAGGATTTATTCAGGTGGATGCCGTTCGAGTCGGCGGCGTGAGCGAGTTTATTTCAGTGAGTTTACTCGCTCGAAAATATCATATTCCCGTTGTACCCCATGTCGGCGACATGGGGCAGCTGCATCAGCATCTTGTTTTGTTTAACCACATCAGCCTTGGGCATGAGGCCCTATTTTTAGAGCATATTCCGCATTTAAAGTCACATTTTTTACATCCCGTATCAATAGAAAGTGGAGTTTACCGTACGCCGATGGATGTGGGAAGCAGTTGTGATTTGTTATAAGTTGACGTTATGTTAGGAAATTTAGATTTAGGTATCGCCATCTTTTATATTATGTTGATTTTGGTTGTCGGCGTATTGGCTGGTTCGGGACGATTTAAGAAAGTGAAGGAAACAAGCGCTGAGGGGTATTTTTTGGCTGGAAAGACACTCCGGTGGCCGGCCATTGGGCTGGCGCTGTTTGCGACCAATATCTCAACGGTGCATTTGGTCAGTCTGGCGCAAAGCGGTTTTGATACAGGTCTGCTTAATGGCAACTTTGAATGGATGGCTGCCTTTACCCTGGTTTTACTGGCCTTGTTTTTTGTTCCGTTTTATCTTAAATCGGGTGTTGCTACCTTGCCCGACTTTCTGGAACGGCGCTATGACCGTGCCAGCCGGGATTGGCTCACGTTTATCTCAATACTATCGGCAATTGTTATTCATATTGCTTTTTCGATGCTGGCCGGCGGAATTGTACTGCGTACGCTCTTTGGATTTAATATGTATCTGAGTATTACCGTGATCTGTATGATTACCGGAATATATACAATACTAGGTGGGTTGCGTGCTGTTGTCGTGACGGAATCTATTCAGACTATTGTATTGCTGGCAGGGGCTTTTATTATCAGTTTTGCTGCTTTTGACAAGATGGGCGGCTGGATGCCGATGAAAGCTGAACTGTTAAAGGAGAATGCATTGGAACGTCTATCGATGCTTCGCAACAGCGATGGAAGCGGAATGCCCTGGTATGCGGTATTATTTGGTTATCCGATTCTGGGCATCTGGTACTGGTGTGCCGATCAGACGATTGTGCAACGTGTTTTGGGGGCGAAGGATGAAAACCACGGGCGTGTGGGAGCTCTTTTTTGTGGCTTCCTGAAAATTTTGCCCGTTTTTATATTTGTGCTTCCCGGTCTATTTGCGTATACCTTGTTTAAAACAGGGCAATTGGATTTAAGCAGTCTGGGGGTGGATAGTCAGGGGCAGGTCAATTCAAAAGGTATCTATACCTTAATGATTACACAGCTGCTGCCTTCGGGATTGATCGGTGTGTTGGTTGCAGCGCTTTTATCGGGTTTAATGAGTCAAATATCGGGTGCCTTAAACTCCATCTCGACCATGGTAAGCTATGATATTTTTAAACAGCGGCGGCCTGCCGCTTCCGATAAGCAATTGATTCGCATCGGGAAAATTGCCGCAGTCATTGCGATGGGCTTTTCCTTAGCACTTTTGCCGCTGCTGGATCGCTATGAGAGCATTTTTAATGGCATAAATGATGTAATTGCGCATATTGCTCCACCCATAACCTGTGTATTTCTTTTAGGTGTCTTTTGGAAAGGAGCGTCTGCAATATCCGCGAAACTGACCTTATGGATCGGATCTGTTCTGGGGATCGCTGTATTTGTATTGAATAAACTAATGCCGGATTCCTGGATAGGCCAGACTCCCTTCATGATGATGGCGTTTTATTTGTTTTTGGTCTGTATGATACTTCAGGTATTGTTATCGTATGTGTATCCTGTGCAGCATACTGTGCAAAGTCGGGATTTGTACTGGAAGAACCCTATGGATCCGCTTCGGGGTAAAGCTTGGCCGGGTATAGGAAATTACCGTATTTTGTCGGCATTGCTGCTCGTTATTGTGATGATTTTATATGTAATTTTCAACTGATTTGTTAAATGTTCCGATTCTTTGGAACTTGATGCTAAAGACAAGAATAATAGAACGTGAAAACCTTAGAAGATAAAATAATATTGATTACCGGCGGAAGTGCCGGAATCGGTTTGGAATGTGTGAAAGCTTATGTAAAAGCAGGGGCGAAGGTGGCCTTTATTGACATCGATCAAGCGTCGGTTGATGAAGTGAGTGAATTGATCGGCAGGCCGCATATCGGAATCTGTGCGGATGTGACACAGGCTCAAGAGGTTGATTTGGCGATCCAGCAGACTGTTGCTGTTTTCGGCCGGATTGATGCAATCCATAATAATGCTGGTCTGGCGAGTCCATCAAAGCCTTTGCATGAAACAACAGACGATGAATGGTACAGGTTGCTGGATACCAATATGAAGAGTATCCTATTGACGACGAGATATGGCTATCCCTATTTAAAAGAGTCGGGCGGCAGCATTCTAAACACCAGCAGTTTAGTAGGGGATATTGGTCAGGAAAATCACGCAGCCTATGCCGCGACGAAGGGTGCTGTCAACGCGCTCACAAAATCAATGGCGATAGACTATGCGGTTGTCGGTATTCGTGTTAATTCGGTTATGCCAGCTGCTGTTATGACGCCCATGCTCAACAAATGGACGCTGGAACAGCCTCGGCCGGCACAGGTTTTTGACTTTTTGAAAGATATTCATTTACTGGGATACTGTCCTGAAGGTGACGTGATCGCCGATGCCTGCGTATTTTTGCTGTCTAGCCAAGCTCGTTTTATCACCGGCGTAAATTTACCCGTAAGTGGTGGTGCAGAATTGGGATACCGCAGAAATATCTAGCAGATTTTTTATATTCATTATAATTATCTTGCATTTAAAAAGCAATTTTTCTAAGTTTGGCGCGCAGTTAAAAACTGTTTTTAAACAATACATCAATCATGAGCCAGAAATTTATATACAATACACGTTATCCTTCTGTTGAAGATCTAAAGATTAAAGCGAAGAAAAGGATTCCCCGATTTGCATTTGATTATTTGACCGGAGGGGCAAATGAAGAACTGAATCTTGCCAGAAACGAGAACGATTTTGATAACATTCTGTTGAAGCCGCAATATTTGCTTGCCAGTGAAGAAATAGACCTTTCTGTCGAATTATTCGGTCGTCGTTATAGCGCACCATTTGGTGTTTCACCTATTGGACTTCAGGGATTGATGTGGCCGAATGCACCGGAAATTCTTGCCAAAGCGGCAGCAAAGAATGATATTCCCTATATTTTGAGCACCGTTTCAACGAGCAGTATCGAACGTATTGCCGAAGTATCCGATGGTAAGGCATGGTTTCAGCTGTATCATCCGACGGAAAATAGACTACGCGATGATATTATAAAACGTTTACAGACGGTTGAATGTCCTGTGTTGATCGTACTGGTTGATGTGCCTGCTTTTGGACTTCGCTATCGCGAAATCAAGAGTGGTTTATCTATGCCGCCTAAAATGAGTATAGCTAATATCTTGCAAACTTTTGCGTGTCCGACTTGGGGGATAGAAACATTAAGACACGGGATCCCTTCCTTTGCGACATTGAAGCCTTATATGGAAAAGGGGCTTGATTTGGCACAGTTGGGACAATTTATGAATAGAACATTTACTGGTAAAGTGGATGTTGAAAAAATTAAAGCCATTCGGGATCTGTGGAAAGGACCTTTGGTACTTAAAGGGATTGCTACAGATGAAGATATGCAGGCTTCCATTGCCTTGGGCGTTGATGGCGTTATTGTATCAAATCATGGCGGAAGACAACTTGATGCAAGTGAGTCTTCGATCAATTCATTGATTCATTTGGCCAGTAATCCTGAATATAAAAAGAAGATAAAAATCATGCTGGACGGTGGTATCCGTTCGGGAGTTGATTTGGCACGGGCCCATGCAGTTGGATCAGATTTTAATTTTATGGGAAGACCATTTATGTATGGTGTGGGAGCTCTAGGTAATGAAGGCGGGGAGCATACCATCAATATGTTCAAAACACATTTGTATCAGGTTATGAAACAATTAAGCCTTTCAAAGATCGAGGACTTTCCGCAACGTCTACAGACTATTCTGTAACTGTTGCAGCGGGTTGAATTTGACCCGTCGTTGCGATGGGAATCAAGCCCGCTATAAAAAAGAAAGCCAACTTTTATATAAAAGTTGGCTTTCTTTTTTGTTCACTATTGGAAATGGTCTACCAGTCGATATTTCTGTTGTCCGATGAACCTGCTTCCCATTGTTCGCTGACCTTGCCGCTGTTGGCATCTTCGGGTCTAGCGCATGCGGAACCCGCAGCAATACCTTGCTCAAGTTCGATTGTAGTCGTGTTGACTTTTGGGGCGATGTATGCTAATTTCTTTTCCATAATATCTTTTTTATGCTTGCTGATTTACGCTTACTGAATTTTGTATCGCTATTCTCGGCAAATTTTAGATTGTTTATTATTGACTTATTTATAGATTATTGACAAGGGATTTTCTTCTTTCCTGCACCTACACCTTTAATAATTGTACGTCCATCAACGAGCTGGGTTACTTTTACGGTGTTGCTTTGTGTCGCGCTCCAAGGGAACGTGTTGAAGCTGTTTCCATTAATGAGCTTAAGTTCATATAAAGGACCGCCGGATGTTTTGCTACCAAACAAAGTGACCTGTCCAGTTCGGCTGATCACCAGCTTAACCAGAGGGCTGGTACTTGTACCTTTCATGTTGTAAACTTGGTCGATTCTTTTGCCCGTTTCGATATTGTTGCCAGCATACTTACTTCCGTCGACAAACTGGATATTTTGAGCCGAAGAAGCACCAACTTCAAATTGAATTTCCTGTTTCGCTAATTTCACACCGTTAACTTCCATATTGAACGCATTGTCCAGTTCGGTAATGTCGAAGACAAAACCATAGTCTGCTGCTGGTGCTGTGAAGCTCCTGTCGATAGTAGTTCCATTTGGATAGAATTTGCCATCTTTCATAATGCCTGTTTTGCCGCCTGATGTTGTTGCCGGGTAGCTCCAGTTTAAGCCATCACTGGTTACATCTTGTGTACAGGTTCTGAAGTTGAGTTTCAGGTCGTATTTCTGTCCAGGATTGATCTTTACATTTGGAATGCTGATGTTCGTTTTGGTTTCATCATCAAGGGTTAGACTGCCAAGCATCAATGTTCCGTTGCTGGTTGTCGGGTGGATCAATAAGGCCGGATTGCTGATCACGGTACGTAGCCCATTTCCTAAAGCGGGAAATTGTGCGGTCACACCAGCATTGTTTAAACCGTTGTACGTTAGTGTTTGGTCTGCGAATTTTAAATTTGCACTATTGTGACTAGGCTTTAATACCGCAGTTCCGATTTGAGTGATCGCTCCGGTCATGCTTGGGTCCATGGTCAATGTCGTTGTGATCTGGCTAAATCTGTGCTTTAATACAACGTTCAAGTTGTTTACACCATTTTTTAGTGTTAAAGTGCCTGTGTAATACATTAAATCACCACTAATATTATTTAAGCTGGCTGTAGACAATGTGTTTTGATTGTCAATGCTCGGTAATGCTGTTGTGCTATTGATTGAATAAGCAATGAAGGTATAAGACTTTCCGGCATCAAGAACAATACCTGCGGCAGTTGCTTCCTCGCCATAGTTATACGTCTTTTCTGTTACGTAGGCTCCTTGGCTGTCATAAACAACAACTTTATACTTGACGTTTTTGTCCAATGGCTTCTCGACGGTTTGAGTAGCCGCTAGTTTGGGATTTGATGAGGCAACCAGGCTTTTTGTGACGGCTGAACTATTTGTTAGAACAACGTCAATGGAGCCTCCATTTTCCAATGGTACGGTCATTTCCTGTACATCAGGTGCACTGCTTGATGCGTGTGAGGAGCCAGTGGAAGCTTGCTTCTGAACCGCATTATTGTCGGATTCATTGTAGGCTTCTACGCCTGATAGATTGATTTTAACGACAGTTTCTCCTGTTAATGCAGTGTTTTCTCCGCTTTTGTTACATGAGTAAAGACTAAGTGCAAATGCACTGCAGCCCAGCATGAGCAGGTTCGTCAGTCGGCGATGTGAGTTTAGATTCATGTTAATTGACATTTTGTTTTGTTATTGATTTTTGATTATTTGATTTCTTTATTGTTTTGTAAAACATCCTTGTATTTATTATCTGATTTCGATTTCTAAAGCTGTCATACCATTATTTTTGATTAGTGTTATTTTTTATCGATGCAATTATATAAATAGCATTTAACTTAATGCAGGGTATTTGTGTTATGTTCTTTTTCTTGTAGAGAAATGTCTACAATTGCCTTATTTTGGGGTTTTAATGCTGTTTAAACATATTTTTATGCATTTTTCTGTTAATTACAATTGATTCTATTTGAATAAAATTATAGTATAAGTTAATGTTGGTAATACTGATATGAATAGCACGTGTCTTGGAATTTTTCAACTAGATTTTCTGGTCTGAGAAGAGATTTTAATTTATTTTTTTAAATTTGCGTATTCATGAGATTAATTGTTTTCATATTGATAGCATATATTATGGGACTTTCTTTTGTTCCCTGCAGCGATTCTACCAATCGCTGTGACCAGACTGCTATGGAAACACAATTAAACCAAGCGCATAATCATAGTGATGATGCATCCGATGCCTGTTCTATTTTCTGCTATTGCAATTGTTGTAGTGGAAATATAACGGCTTATGCGTATCAATTTCCACAAATAGATGGTGTCCCGGTATCAATTTATTTTGACAATCGTAAACCTATCCTTAACACAGCGATTGTTTCCAGTTATTTTGGAAGCATCTGGCAGCCGCCAAAAGTTAATGCTTAATTTTTCGTAAAAATTCTAGAAACAAATCTGATAGGAAGCATGCTATGCTGTTCTTTTTCAGCTTTGTGCTCGGAATACGCTTGTTGTATTGTATTACGACAAGAGATGAGCTATTCTAACGAGCTATTAGTTAAGCATTAATCACGTATATTGTGTTAGATCATATTATAAAATTTAGCATTAAGAACAAGATCGTTATCGGTATAATGACCTTGTTGCTTATCATTTGGGGGGCATGGAGTGCGACGAAACTGCCAATAGATGCCGTTCCCGATATTACCAATAATCAGGTGCAGATCTTTACTTCCTGTCCGACGTTAGCCGGACAGGAAGTTGAACAATTGGTTACATTTCCAATTGAACAAAACATCGCAACCGTTCCGAAAATCGAGGAGATCAGGAGTATTTCACGTTTTGGACTTTCCGTCATTACTGTTGTTTTTGACGACGATGTGGATATTTACTTTGCCCGTCAGCTGATCGGCGAACGCTTAAAAGAGGCCGTGGATCAGATTCCACAGGGTATTGGTAAACCTGAGCTGGCGCCGGTAAGTACCGGATTGGGAGAAGTGTATCAATACATTATCCACCCCAAAAAAGGAAGTGAACAGAAATACAATACAAAGGATCTGCGGACCATGCAGGACTGGATAGTTGCCCGTCAGCTTTATGGAACGCCCGGGATTGCAGAGGTCAATAGTTTCGGCGGTGAATTGAAACAATATGAAGTAGCTGTTGATCCCAATAGACTTAAGGCGATGAATATCACGATTCCAGAGATATTTACAGCTTTGGAGAAAAATAATCAAAATACAGGTGGTGCCTATATCGATAAAAAACCGAATGCTTATTTTATCCGGGGAATTGGTCTAGCAACCTCATTGGAAGATGTCAGAAATATTGCTATCCGAAAATCAGGATCTATACCAATTTATGTAAAAGACGTTGCCGATGTACGTTTTGGTCATGCTGTGCGCTATGGAGCCCTGACTTACAATGGTGAGGTCGATGCTGTAGGGGGTGTCGTCATGATGTTGAAGGGTGAAAACAGTAATGAGGTGGTCAATCGGGTGAAAGAGAAACTACCGACCATTCAGAAATCTTTACCGGATGATGTCGTCATAGAACCTTATCTGGACCGGACGGATCTGGTCGGACGTGCGATCAGCACCGTCGAAAAAAACCTGATTGAAGGCGCGCTAATCGTGATATTCGTGCTGGTGTTATTTCTTGGCAATTTGCGGGCAGGTCTTATTGTTGCGTCGGCTATCCCACTGGCTTTGCTGTTTGCGCTTGGACTGATGAATGTTTTTGGGGTCAGCGCCAATCTGATGAGTTTGGGTGCGATAGACTTCGGTCTGATTGTCGACGGAGCCGTGATTGTGGTGGAAGCTACATTACACCATTTAGGCTTACGAAAGTCAACCGAAAAATTGACTCAGGCTGAGATGGATCATGAAGTATTCGAATCTGCATCTAAGATCCGTACCAGTGCAGCTTTTGGGGAGATTATCATTCTTATCGTTTATATTCCGATTTTAACATTGGTAGGTGTGGAAGGTAAGATGTTTCGTCCGATGGCACAAACGGTTGGGTTTGCCATTTTCGGCGCATTGATTCTCTCGTTGACCTATATCCCTATGATGTGTGCTTTGTTCCTGCCGAAAAAACACAGCGACAAGCAAACATTCAGTGACCGGATGATTGCAGGACTACAACATATTTATGAACCTTTATTGCAAAAAGCCATTCGGTTTAAATACCTGATCGTGAGCTTGACCGTTGCCATTTTTGCTTTGTCAGCTTTCTTTTTTAAGAACATGGGCGGCGAGTTTATTCCACAATTGCAGGAAGGTGATTATGCGTTCCATTGCATACTTCCGCAGGGAAGCTCGCTTTCGCAGAGTATTGAAACCTCCATGCAGGCTTCCCGTATTATCAAAGAGTTTGATGAAGTGAAAATGGTTGTTGGCAAAACAGGAGCTGCTGAGGTGCCGACAGACCCTATGCCACCGGAAGCAACAGATATTATGGTTGTATTAAAGCCTCAGAAAGAGTGGAAGTCGGGTCGATCTTATGAAGAATTGGGCGCGGCTATCCTCGAAAAACTCGAAGTGATCCCTGGTGTATTTTTTGAGAAAAATCAACCGATACAGATGCGTTTCAATGAGTTGATGACAGGGATCCGTCAGGATGTGGCTGTAAAAATATTTGGCGAAAATATAGATTCATTAGCTGCATATGCTAATGTGGTGGCGGCTCAGATTCAATCCGTTCAAGGGGCGACGTCTCCACAAGTGGAGCGCGTATCTGGTCTGCCGCAAATCAATATCGTTTATGACCGTACGCGGATTGCAAATTATGGGTTGACCATTCAGGACGTTAATGATGTGGTGAGTACGGCTTTTGCGGGCCGGAGCACGGGACAGATTTATGAAAACGAACGTCGTTTTGATTTGGTCGTGAGGTTGGATACAACGCATCGGAATAGCATTGATGATGTGCGTAACCTGATGATTCCTACGGATACCGGCACACAGATCCCTCTTTCTCAAGTTGCTGCCATTGATTATAAATTGGGCCCGGCCCAAATCAGCCGTGAAGCCGGCAAAAGAAGAATTGTGATCGGTTTTAACGTGGCAGGACGTGATGTTCAAACCGTGGTAAAAGATATCCAACAACAATTGGCTGCAAATGTAAAGCTTCCGGCAGGCTATTATTTCACCTATGGTGGCCAGTTTGAGAACCTGCAAAAAGCAAGTTCACGCCTGCTGATTGCCGTGCCAGTTTCGTTGCTGCTTATTTTTATGTTGCTGTATTTCACTTTTCATTCTTTTAAACAGGCGACGCTGATTTTTACCGCAATCCCAATGAGCGCCATTGGAGGTGTATTTGCACTCATGTTGCGCGGAATGCCTTTTAGCATCAGTGCCGGTATTGGTTTTATTGCACTGTTTGGCGTGGCGGTACTCAATGGTATTGTTCTGATCGGTACATTCAATCAGTTAAAAAAAGAGGGGGTCGATGATATTTTTCAACGCGTTAAAGAAGGTACTTTGACTCGTTTACGCCCTGTACTCATGACAGCGACAGTGGCCTCGCTGGGCTTTTTACCGATGGCAATAAGTACAAGTGCCGGCGCTGAAGTTCAAAAACCTTTGGCAACGGTAGTTATTGGCGGACTGGTAACGGCAACTTTTCTGACCTTGTTTGTGCTGCCCCTATTGTATATAATTTTTAATTCTAAATGGAATATGAAACGAAGTAGCGGTGCTAATACCTTTGTTAAAGTGCTTGTTTTCCTATTTATGACCTTGGGGTCTCAAGTATTTGGCCAAGAGCGCATTTCTGTTACGGAAGCTGTGGAAACTGCACTGAAGAGCAATCGTCAGTTTCAGATCAACCAGGCTGAAATCGCGGGTGCCGGTTTTAATGTTAAAACGGCAACCGAAATCCCCAAGACGGGGATTTTTGCAGAAAATGAAGATTACCGTCCTACGGATAAGGCCGGCTTATTGAAAATTGGTATAACGCAAAGTATTGCCTGGCCCGGGCTCTACGCAGCGCGCAAGGAGTATTTTAAACAACAACTGAAATATGCGAATTTAAATACGGATGTATTGAAGACTGCGATTACGAAAGATGTAAGGACAGCCTATTTTCAGCTCTGGTACCTCCAGGATCGCCAGAAACTATATATGGAGCTAGATAGTATCTATACAGCCATGTTTAAGGCAACAGAATTACGTTTTAGAACTGGTGACGTCGCTGCGCTGGATAAGATCGCCGCAGAAGCAAAATTGAAAGAGCTGCAGGCTCAATTGGTTCAAAACAAGAAGCATATTGTTATTCAGCAGCAGCAATTGATGATGTTGTTGGATCGTAATGAGTGGATGCTTCCATTAGATCGGTCCTTGGAGAAGATTGTCGTGAACACCAGCTCATCTGAAGAACTAACGCATCCTTTACTTGTTTTACAGCAGCAAAATGTAAATATCGCTTCATCGAATATCAGCGTTCAGAAAAATACAAATAAGCCGGAGTTCTCGGGTCGATTTTTCTCCCAACGTGTTTGGGGAGCCAAAGATCCTTTGTCGGGATTTTCTGTCTCCGCATCTTTTCCAGTCTTTAGTCTGGGCGCGTATAAAAGTAAAGTAAAGGCTGCCAATGCTGAAATGGAGGTTCAACAGCGTAAGTTGGAATATGATACGCAGGTATTCCAAACCAATAAAGGGAATGCGCTTGCTGAGATTGACAAGAATAGTGCATTACTGCAATTTTACGAGTCTTCGGGTTTGAAACAAGCGGATGCGATTATTAAAGCAGCTAGTTTGGGTTATAGAACGGGGGAGATCAATTTTGCTGAATTAAGTCAATTTTTAAGTCAGGCTATTGGGATTCGTCAGAATTATTTAGAGGTACTCAATCAGTATAATCAATCAGCAATTCAATATAATTACTTCAATAACAAATAAGTCAACAATGAAAGTTTTCATAAAGATATTTATCGTATGTATCGCCGTTACTGTTTTTTACGGTTGCGGTTCTAATGAGTCGGAGCGTAAAGGTCAACCAGCGGGAAAGGAAGAGCCTAAAGCCGAAGAGGGGCACGAGGAGGGACCGGTTACCGTTGCCGCATTGAGTGCTGCGCAAATAAAAGCTGTGGGCATCGTTTTTGGAGGTATTGAAGAGAAGGAACTAACTGCTACAATTAAGGCCAATGGGCTTTTGAGTGTACCCAATAACAATAAAGCGAATGCGACGGCGCTTTATGGTGGTGTGGTGAAGACATTGAAGGTACAGTTGGGAGACAATGTGCGTAAGGGGCAGGTGATCGCTACGATTATCAACCCCCAGTTTGTACAGTTGCAGGAGGAATACGTTTCCCTCGCAAGTAAAATTACCCTCGCTGAACAAGAAATGGCAAGGCAACAGGAATTGAATGAAGGCAATGCCGGCGCACGGAAAAATCTGCAGGCCGCAACAGCTGACTTCAATAGTTTACGGGCTCGAAAGGCTTCCTTGCAGCAACAGATCCAGTTGATGGGAATTAATCCCAATAGTGTGAATCTTTCCAATATGCGCACTTCATTGGCGGTGACAAGCCCTATCAATGGAACCGTGAGTAATGTTTTTGCGAAAATAGGGAGTTATGTGGATGTCTCTTCTCCGGTGATCGAGATTGTTGACAATAGCCTTCTGCACTTAGATCTGCAGGTGTTTGAGAAGGATCTACCCTTGGTGAAAGTGGGTCAGATCATCAACTTCCAGCTGACAAACAACCCAGACAAAACGTATACCGCTAAAGTTTTTACGATTGGATCTTCCTTTGAAAATGACAGCAAGACCATCGCTGTACACAGTACCGTTGTAGGGAGCAAAGTGGGCTTGATTGATGGGATGAACATTACGGGGATGATCGGTATCAACAATGTGCGGACTCCGGCTGTTCCGAATGATGCCATTGTGGAGGCCGACGGCAAGTATTATATTTTTGTGGAGACGGACAAGAAACCTGAAGAGCATGAAGAAGGGCACGACGATCACGGGCATGCGCACGATGAAGGCGAAGCAAAACATGCACACAGCAACGAGAAAGAAGCCGGGGAGCATGGCGAAGAACAGGCCAAGAACATCAATTTTGAAAAAATTGAGATTCAAAAAGGTGTGTCTGCTTTGGGGTATACGGCGATTACACCCGTAACAGAGATTCCTGCAGGAACAAAAATTGTTGTGAAGGGTGCTTTTTTTATCAATGCCAAAATGAGCAATACAGGTGGACACGAACATTAATTGACAGCATTTGTTAACATAATCAAAGCAAGTTATGGAACATAAACATCGTTATGATGCACAAGGCAGACAGCTTTGTTGTACACAGACAGAAAAAATATATAACCAGGCGGGAGCTGAAAAGCTTATACAGAAAGCGCCGGCTTCTGGTCATGACCACAGTCACAGTCCTGATGATGGACACGATCATTCTACGGTCGGGGCGAGTAAAGTTGCGCTATTCCTACCAGCGCTGATTTCTTTTATATTGCTTATTACAGCGATAGCAATGGATAATTGGATGACGCCGTCTTGGTTTAAAGATTGGGTGCGTACAGGTTGGTATATAGTTTCTTATCTTCCTGTGGGGCTTCCTGTCATCAGTGATGCCTTAAAGGGTATTGCTAAAGGGGAAATCTTCTCGGAGTTTTTGTTGATGACCATCGCGACAATAGGAGCTTTTGCGATCAAAGAATACCCAGAAGGTGTAGCGGTGATGTTGTTTTACGCCGTAGGAGAGGTTTTTCAGACCTTGGCGGTGAGTCGGGCCAAAAGCAATATCAAGGCATTGCTGGATCAGCGTCCCGACGAGGTGACCATCCTGGATGATGGAAAAAGCAGGGTAATCAAAGCTGCAGATGCCAATATTGGAGCTATTGTTCAGCTGAAGCCTGGGGAGAAGCTCGGGTTGGATGGTGAATTGGTATCAGAAACAGGTGCATTTAATACAGCTGCCTTGACTGGTGAGAGTAAGCCAGATACCAAGATGAAGGGAGATGTTGTACTGGCCGGGATGATCAATATGAATACCGTTAGCTTAATTCGGGTGACAACCGCTTACCAAGACAGCAAGTTGAGTAAGATCCTTGAACTTGTACAGAACGCGACAGCTCAAAAAGCACCGACAGAATTATTTATTCGGAAGTTTGCTAAGATATACACGCCAATTGTGGTCTTTCTGGCTATTGGAATCTGTCTCGTTCCTTACTTTTTTGTGAGTCAATATGTCTTTAGTGAATGGTTGTACAGAGCTCTTGTGTTTTTAGTGATTTCTTGTCCCTGTGCACTGGTCATTTCAATTCCTTTGGGATATTTTGGCGGAATAGGTGCTGCGAGTAGAAATGGTATTCTATTTAAGGGCAGTAATTTTTTGGATGCGATGGCCGACATCAAGCATGTTGTGATGGATAAAACCGGAACAATGACCGCGGGCGTTTTTAAGGTCCAGGAAATTAAGTTACAAGACGGTTACGACGAAGCCGGGATTTTAAAGCTTGTCAATAAAATAGAAAGCCACAGTAGTCATCCGGTTGCGACAGCAATCAGAGAATATGCTGGCGAGGTCGATGAAGCGGTCAGTCTTGATGATGTGGAAGAAATAGCTGGGCATGGGCTAAAAGCTATTGCTGATGGTAATGTACTGTTGGTAGGAAATTTTAAATTGCTGGACAAGTTTAATGTAGCCTATAATATCGATCCGAACAGCATTGTATATACCACAATTGCCATCGCTTTGGACGGCAAATTTGTAGGGTTCATGACCATCGCTGATCGCATAAAAGCGGATGCTGCGCTTACCATCCAGTTATTGCACAAGCTCGGTGTAAAAGCAACCATGCTGAGCGGGGATAAGACGACGGTAGTCGCATATGTTGCGAAGGAGCTCGGTATAGATCAGGCCTATGGAGATCTGTTGCCGGAGGATAAAGTGAATAAGGTGAAGGAGATAAAGGCGTTGAGTGAATCAGTTGCTTTTGTTGGGGATGGTGTCAACGATGCTCCGGTTGTGGCGTTAAGTGATGTCGGCATAGCGATGGGGGGACTGGGCAGTGATGCGACGATCGAGACGGCCGATGTCGTGATACAGGATGACAAACCTTCAAAAATTCCGATGGCTATCCGTATCGGAAAACAGACTAAAAAAGTGGTCTATCAGAATATAGGCCTTGCTTTTATTGTGAAAGCGGTCGTATTGGTTCTTGGGGCAGGTGGCCTGGCAACAATGTGGGAGGCTGTATTTGCCGATGTTGGTGTATCATTGATTGCCATATTAAATGCGATAAGAATTCAGAAAATGAAATTTTAACAATTAGCGCTAAGTTGCACCCGCCCTTTTCATTGGATGAAATGAAGGGTGGGTGTATACGATTGACGATGCTGCTGTTTTCTTTCCACAAGGTGTTTTTGCTATTTTTTTTCGCTATCATTTTATTTTAATGCTAAATATATTAGTATATTTGACTGTGATTTTTATTGCTGGTGAGCAATAATGACATGTCAATACATGAATGATATGGAAAGGAGTATAGTCCATTGTGATCTGGATACATTTTTTGTATCCGTTGAACGGCTGGTCAATAGTAAGCTTATTGGTGTGCCAGTGCTTATTGGTGGTAGCAGCGATCGAGGTGTGGTGGCTTCGTGTTCCTATGAAGCCAGGAAGTCGGGAGTACATTCCGCCATGCCAATGCGCTTGGCCCTAAGAATGTGTCCGGATGCGGTTGTTGTGAAAGGTGATCACGATCTATATAGTTATTACTCCAATATGGTGACTGAAATTATTTCGCTAGAGACCCCAATTGTAGAGAAAGCAAGCATCGATGAGCATTATCTCGATGTTTCGGGAATGGATCGCTATTTCGGATGCTGGAAATGGAGCCAGGAATTGCGGCAGCGCATTATTCGGGAAACGGGGCTGCCGATCAGTTTTGGCCTTTCTGTCAATAAAACAGTCTCTAAAATCGCAACAGGGCAGGCAAAACCCTGCGGTGAACTGCAAGTGAACGGGGGTACAGAAAAGGGGTTTCTTGCTCCGCTTTCCATTCGGAAAATACCCATGGTCGGAGATAAGTCGTATACTTTGCTACGTAATATGGGGATTTCCAAAATTGGAACCCTGCAGCAAATGGAGATTTCAACCTTACAGCAGGTTTTAGGTGAAAATGGTATTCATATTTGGCGGAAGGCCAATGGTCTCGACGATACACTTGTCGTTCCCTTTCGTGAGCAAAAGTCCATGTCTAAAGAAACGACCTACCAGCAGGATACAATTGATATGGATGTATTGCGGCGTACATTGATCGGGATGGTTGATCATCTTGCTTTTGAGTTACGTAAAGAACAGCGGCTGACCAGTTGTGTTACCTTAAAGATACGTTATAGTAATTTTGATACCCACACCCAGCAATTGCAGATCGGTTATACGAATTCCGACCGAAGACTGATCGAAGTCGTACTGTCTTTATTTAAAAAGCTATATAGCCGGCGCATGTTAATTAGACTGGTTGGAATCAAATTTTCGGGTCTGATCTATGGAGCTTACCAGACGGATCTATTTGCTGATAATGCCGAAGAAGTAAATTTAATGCAGGCTATGGATCGTATTAAAAGTCGATATGGCGCAGAATTTTTGATGAAAGGGATTTGTGTGCCCGTTCCGGGGGAGAAAGGAGGGGCGAGTGCTCTTAAATCTTCATAGCTTCTATAGCCTGCGTTATGGCACATTGAGTCTGGAAGATCTTATCCAAGAGATCCAGTCTGGAGGCTACGATACTGCGGTGCTGACCGATATTAACAATAGTTCCGGGGTATTGGATTTTATACGGCTAGGACGTAAAAGCGGGATAAATTTACTCGCGGGGATGGAGTTTAGAGCAGGTGACAAGCTTCGTTTTATCGCTATTGCTAAGAATGAACGCGGTTTTCAGGAAATCAATGCCTATCGCACCAAACTGAATATGGAGCAGCGATCTGTGCCGCACCGCGCCCCCGATTTTGAACAGGTATTTGTTGTTTATCCATTTACGGAGATCGGCTTGCATGAGTTGCGGGATTATGAATATATTGGGATCCGACCCTCTGAACGCACCAAAGTACGATTGTTGGATCGGAAACATTTGGCTAATTGTGTTGTATTGGCGCCTGTAAGTTTCCGGCGGGACGATTATGTGCTGCATAGGCAATTACGTGCGATTGACAATAATCTGTTGATATCACTATTGGAGGCGCATCAAGTGGCTCTTCCGGATGAAGTCCCTTTGTCGAGAATAGCACTGATGGAGATGTTTGCAGATTTACCCGAACTTGTGAACAATACCGAACAATTGCTTGCCCAATGTTCCTTCTATTTCGAATTTGAGACCGTTAAAAACAAAGCCACTTTTACAGATAGTCACTATGCGGATAAAGAAATGCTTTTTAGTCAGGCAGCAATGGGATTGGAAAGACGTTATGGGAAAAATGATGCTGTGGCAAGAGAACGGATCCAGCGGGAATTGGAAATTATAGAACATCTTAAATTTTCAAGTTATTTTCTGATGACGAACGATATTTGTCGCTATGCAAGACATCGGGATTTTCATTATGTAGGGCGTGGTTCGGGAGCAAACTCTGCGGTTGCCTATTGTTTGGGGATTACCGATGTTGACCCTATTGCCCTGAATCTGCCATTCGAACGTTTTCTAAATCCTAAGCGGAAGAGTGCTCCCGATTTTGATATTGACTTTAGCTGGAATGAACGTGACGATATTTATGATTATATTTTTAATAAATACGAGCATGGACATGTGGCGTTGATGGGCGCAATGAGTACTTTTCGGTCGCGGAGTATTTTGCGTGAACTTGGAAAGGTCTATGGTCTCCCTAAGGCGGAGATCGATCGTCTGATTCATGAACCCGAACACATGCTGAATAAAAATGAGGTAACGAATACCATTTTGAGTGTGTACAATCGGATGGCAGATTTTCCTAATCAACGTTCCATCCATGCAAGTGGTGTTCTTATTTCCGAAGCTCCCCTGGTATCCTATGGAGCGATGGACTATCCTCCTAAAGGACTCCCTACGATGCAATTTGACATGTACGTCGCCGAAGATATTGGTTTTGAAAAATTTGATATTTTATCGCAACGGGGAATAGGTCATATCAAGGACTGCAGAACGATAGTCCGCGAGAATCTGGGCGAACTGATCAATACTGATACCCCCGAGCTTTTCTTTAATGACCCGCTAATTGCGGCGCAATTGCAGTCTGCCCATACTATTGGGTGTTTCTATATTGAAAGTCCAGCTATGCGTCAGCTTTTGACTAAACTGTCCTGCAATACTTATAAAACTTTAGTGGCAGCTTCTTCCATTATTCGTCCGGGGGTAGCGAGTTCGGGCATGATGAGCGAATATATTCGACGGCATCACGATCCATCTGCTGCAAGTTACCCACATCCTGTCTTTAAAGAACAGCTTGAGGAAACCTATGGTGTGATGGTTTACCAAGAAGATGTGATGAAAATTGCAAACGCTTACGGTGGCCTGGATATGGCCGATGCCGATGTGCTACGGCGCATGATGTCGGGCAAATACCGTGACAAGGATCACCTTGCAGCTATCAGCGCGCGTTTTTTTGCCAATTGCAAGTCGAAAGGATATGCAGAGCGGATCAGTATGGAAATTTGGCGACAGATGGAGAGCTTTGCCGGTTATTCCTTCAATAAAGCGCATTCCGCGTCCTATGCTGTAGAGAGTTATCAAAGTCTCTACTTAAAAACCTATTTCCCGTTGGAATTTATGGTTGCGGTCCTCAACAATTATGGTGGTTTCTACAACCGTAAGGTTTATGTTAATGAAGCGCGGGTTGCAGGGGCCAACATCTGTCTGCCTTGCGTTAACCAGTCCAATGTCAATACGCGTATTTTTGGAAAAGATATTTATTTGGGATTTGATTGTCTCCAGCATGTGGAGCAAAAACTGGCTTTGCATATCGTAAATGAACGTGCATTACATGGACCTTATCTTAGTTTGGAAAATTTTGTTAGGAGGGCGGCGATCGGCCTGGAGCAATTGATTATTTTGATCCGTGCCGGTGCCTTGCGTTTTACCGGCATAGGAAAAAAGCAATTATTGTGGGAAGCTCATTTAATGATGGGTAAATATAAACCTGCCCGCAAAGAAAATGTACTCTTTGATGTGGAAAGCAGAAAACCGATACTTCCCCCGCTGGAGGAAAATGTCCTGGAAGACTATTACGACGAGCTTGAGTTGATCGGTTTCTGTGTTACAGGTACATTGTTCGATTTGGCAAAGAGTAGCTTTAGAGGCGATATTTGTGCGGAGAGCATGAAGAACCATGAAGGCGAGACTATTCGGATGGTGGGTGATTTTGTCTGTGAAAAAATTGTGAGGATGCGCCACGGCGGACAAATGAAATTTGGAACTTTTTTGGATTCGGAAGGACGTTTTTTTGATACCGTTCATTTTCCTCAGACACTGATCGAATATCCACTTCGGGGGAATGGTATTTATTTGATCGAAGGGAAAATTGTCGTTGATTATGGCTGTCCATCATTGGAAGTAAAACGATGTGCCAAGATGCCTTTAAAATCTGATCCGCGAAGTGAATAGCCTATTTTTTAGATTACCTTTGTAATGTATTACGTGAGTACAAGTGATGACGAAAGAACAAATTGCGGGATTGCTTGAAGGTGTGCCTTCTGCAGTCGGCGTATATTATATTTACGATAAGAATGATGTGTTAATTTATGTCGGTAAGAGTATCGATATCAGAAATAGGTTATTGCAGCATTTTATAAGTACAGATTTTAAGGAACGTAAAATTCAGGGAGCGGCTTGCCGCGTGGGGTTTGAACTGACAGGTCACGAATTATTAGCCCTTTTATATGAATCTGATCTGATCAAAAAACATCAGCCGTTTTACAACCGTGCACAGCGTCGAACCTATTATGGATTTGGCCTTTATTTAGCGACGAATCCATCGGGCTACCAAGTCCTTCAAGTGGAAGCGCTTGATTCCGAACGTGAGGAGTTAATGACGTTCTCGAGTCATCAGGAAGGAAAGGAACAGTTGTTCAAGATCGTGGAAGCTTACCAGCTCTGCCAAAAGATAAACAGGCTGCAGACTTATACGCGGCATTGTTTTCAGTACATGCTGAAAACCTGCAAGGGGGCGTGTATTGCGCAGGAGCTACCGGAAGATTATAATCGAAGGGTTCAGGAGTTTGTGGCCTCTTCTGAACTCCCGCTGGGCGAAATATTTTTGGAGGTTCTAGGCCGTACACCCGAAGAAAAGGGGCTGGTTTATCTTTTGGATGGTCAGTATAAAGGATTTGGCTATTGCAATAAACGTGTACGTAGCGAAAAGAAAAAAAGGGAAGCGATCCTCCTTAAAGCTGACAATAGAGATGTCAGACGTATTTTGAGACGTTATTTTAAGTACAATCCTTTTTAAATCGCTCATGCATATGATTTACTGGAGCATTGCTCCAGTAAATTAAGGTTTTATTTTTGGTAAAAACTTCTTGTCGTTTTCATCTGAGTCTTTATAGTAAGCCCGGGCTTCGCGCAGTTTATCATGCATCTGTTCACGTACTTTATGATAAGCTTGCATGTTGTATACATTCTGCATTTCCTGCGGATCTTTTTCAAGGTCATATAATTCCCACTCATCCTTGTCGTAGTAGAAATGGATCAGTTTGTACCTTTCGGTGCGAATTCCGTAATGACGTTTTACCATATGAATGGAGGGGTATTCATAATAGGTGTAATATACGGCATCACGCCATTTATGTTCTTTCCCATTGAGCAAACCACGGAATGATTTTCCCTGCATATCTTTTGGTGCCGCAAGCCCCGCATAATCTAGCAATGTAGGTGCAAAATCGAGATTCTGGACAAGTGCTTTTGAAGATTGGCCAGCTTTTATTTCCGCTGGGTAACGGATCAATAAGGGGGTACGAAGGGATTCTTCATACATAAAACGCTTATCAAACCAACCATGTTCACCAAGGTAGAAACCCTGGTCCGAGGTATAGATGACAATTGTATTTTCATCGAGCCCATTTTCTTTCAGAAAATCCAATAGACGTCCAACGCCTTCATCTACAGCGGCGACAGTACCTAAGTAGTCTTGCATATAACGCTGATATCGCCAGCGAATAAGGTCTTCTTTGGACATGTTGTGGTATTTCATTTTAAAATCTGCCATAATCGGGTTGTAGATAGAATCCCATGTCGCACGCTGAGTTGCTGTCATCCTTCCCAGATTTCCATTAAAGGCTGCTTTATCCCAGGTTAGGTATTCTTTTATGCCTAATTCATCCATTAGTGCAGGCGGTATCTTGTTGTCTCCAGCCCAGTTCATATGTTTGAGGATATTCATTTCTGCGGTTTTTGCTGCCGTTCCTCTTCCTTCGTAGGTGTCGAATAGGTTACTGGGTTCTTTATAGGTTTTAGACGTATACTGTTGAAGATGCCGCAAGGCTGGTAACCACTCTCGGTGCGGTGCTTTTTGGTGATAGAGCACACAGAATGGCCTACTTGTATCTCGTTTAGCGATCCAGTCCAGGGTCATGTCGGTGGTTAGGTCGGAAACGTAACCTTGGATTTGCTGTTTGACGCCATCAATAATAAAGTTTGGATTGTAGTATTCCCCCTGATCAATGAGAACAGCAGAGTGGTCAAAACCCTGAGGTAGACCGTCCATGTGGATTTTACCTATTAATGCGGTTTGATAGCCGTTTTTTTGGAGGATTTTCGCGAAGTTATCCTGATTCCAATCGAATTTTGCCTCATTATCAATTTTTCCATTGATATAACTGTGCTTCCCTGTTAATAACACAGCCCTGCTAGGAGCGCATAGCGAATTTGTCACCGTGGCACGGGTAAAGATCGCGCCTTCCTTTGCCAATCGATCAATGTGGGGCGTTTCGTTTAACCCATAACCATAGGCGCTAATAGCCTGATAGCCGTGATCATCACTCATGATATAAACAATATTTGGCTGCTTTTTTACTTTGCCTGTTTGCGCCATCATCATACAGGGGACAAGTGTGCTTAGGGTGAGGGTGAAGAAATAATATAGTTTCATGGTAAGGTTGAATTGAATATATTGTTTACTAATGAATCTTTTTTTAGATGTTAACCGATATTTCCACCGATTCTATTGAATATATATTGAAATTGGACATCGATATGATCACCAAGATACATGCGTTTTGCTTCGCGTTTTACACGATATCCTTGACTCGTTAAAAATGAAATTGCAATCGTATTCTCTTTGGGCAGCACGACTTTTGAATTTTGTTTTAAATGTAATTTAAGTAAGGCTATTCCGGCATGTGGTTCATTTGATGCAATAAATCCCTCTCCCAATGTTGGAAGATAATAAGCGCTCACCGTATTATTATCTGCGTAAACATAGGCAGATTGTAAGTGTGGCTCTATCTCACATTCTCTATATTCTGCCGTTATTGCGTGATCAAGCGCTAGAAGAGCCTGTTTAAAATTGGATTGATAAGGAAGTATATTGTTGTCTGGTTCTTCGGGATGAGTATGTGATATTCCTTCAAAGAACAGGTAGGAGGTGCTTTCTTGAAACCCAATTTTTGCGTAAACGGGTGCTCCCATATCGGTTGCTATAAGCTGGATACTTGTACAATTGCTGAGTTGAGCGATACGAATGAGCTCGTTGGTCATTATTTTTCCATATCCTTTTCCCCGTTCACTTGGATCTACAATGATATGCCCCAGCCATGCAACATGCTCATGCACAATAGTGGCCCCAATGGCCACAATCTTGTGGTTGACTACGAGCTTGATTGGAAAACAAAATGCACTGTCAATATAATGTTTCACCTTTATAGTAATATCATCCCAGCCTTCTGGAGTTAATGGTGTGATTTGGGGTAAGTCGGAAATCTGAATAGGTTCAAAAGTCATTAAAAAAAGTGTTAAAAGTTTATACCTGCTGTTTGATGCTATAATTTCAAAGATTTTGCAGCGATCAAAGTGGATAGATATTTATATAAAAGGGTTTACGTATACAGATAAATATAAGGACTTTTGAATAACAATTCTATTCTTGCAAGGCGTTTCTCTTATTGTATTTGCTTTTGTAAGCTAGGGGAGTGAGTCCCGTAAAGCGACGAAATATTTCGCGGAAAGCCTTTATATCTGTGTATCCCACGTCATACATCACTTCGTTTACGGTCTTTCTGGAGCTCTCAAGTGACTTTTTTGCCGATTCTATTTTTATTCGTTGAAGATATTCAATTGGTGTGTTGCCCGTAGCCCGGATAAATCTGCGATCGAAATTTCTGCGCCCTATGGTAAATAGTGCTGATAGCCTATCCATTGATATTTTTTTGGTAAAATTCTTTTCGAGATAGTCTTGTGCACGCATGATTATTTCGTCTCCATGCGTCTTCTGTCCATTAAAGATCATAAAATCAGATTGCGTTTGCCTGTCGATATCAATTTGAAAGATTTTAGAGCAATAAATAGCCGTCTCTCTATCGTAGAATTTTTCAACCAGATAGAGGAGGAGGTTAAGGAAGGAATAGCCTCCGCCGTTCGTATAGATGCCTTGTTCATCCGTGATAATTTGTTCTGTTTTCAAATTGACCTTGGGAAAGAGTTTCTTGAAATTTGCCGCGGACTTCCAGTGGATAGAACAGTTTTTATTGTCTAGGAGCCCTGTGGATGCCAGTAAATATGCACCGGTACACATGCTTGCAACATTGGCTCCCATCTTGTATTGGGCCAATACCCATTCGGTCAGGATGATATTTCCAGCTTCTATTGCATCAAAATTAGGAATCACAGCGGGTATAATAATGAGGTTGGTTTTTTGAATTGCAGCGATATCTTTCTGGGACAGCACCGTTAATAATCCATTGACAAAGTTACTCTGCATGGAAACTCCCGCCAATTCGATATTAAAAATAGGTTCTCTGCCCAGTTGGTTGTAATAGCGGTTAGCCTCGGTGAATACATGATACGTTCCAACAATGCAAGATATGGTGTTTGGGCCTGTCTGACTATCTGGAACTAAGATGGTTAAGTGTTTCATGTTCAGGGTATATAAGGTCGCGCAAAAATATACAATAAGCACTTTATCGATCTTTTATCTATCTAAAGAAGAACTTATTTATAGCGGAAATATACCAAAATAGATTGTCTAAATCAACCGCTGAGAATGTCTATTTTACACCCTCTTTTATTTTTTTAGGCCTGCTATATTTGATTTATAAATTCAAATTAACCCAACAAGATGGTACGAATGATCGCAATATATAGCATGCCAAAGGATAAGGAGCTTTTTGACAGGCATTATTTTGAAACACATATTCCATTGGCAAAAACACTTCCGGGACTTATTAGTTATGAAGTAGCAAAGGATGGGATTATGTCAACGACGGGAAACGAGGATGTTTATTGCATTGGAACTTTACATTTTGAAAGTTTGGAAGCAGTTAAAATAGCCTTTGCGTCAGAACAGGGGAAAGCCTGTGCTATGGATCGGAAGATCTTGGCACCTCATCAGAACGACGTTCAGATTTACATATTTGATTCGGTTGAGGTATAGGTATTTATGGTCTATGAGTTAAAGTTATGAAATATTATATCATATGAAAGAGGAAGATTTTAAAACAAGCATCACCGTTGAAACAGGGGCTCAACGTGTATTTGAGGCGATCAATAATGTCAGCGGATGGTGGTCACAAAATATTGAAGGATCAACTGCTGCTTTGAATGACGAATTTTTGTATCACTATCAGGATGTGCATCGTTGCCGTATAAAAATAGAGCTGATGGAAACCAATCGGAAAGTTGTATGGCATGTCTTAGAAAACTATTTTAAATTCACAAAGGATGAAAAGGAATGGACCGACACTTACATATTATCTTCGATATAGTGGAGGATGGGGGCACAACTACCTTAAATTTTACCCATCAGGGACTTCATCCCCAAGTAGAATGCTATCAGGTATGTCATGATGCCTGGACGCATTATATCCAGGACAGCCTAAGACACTTGATTGTGACTGGTCAGGGATTAGCAACCCCAAAGGAGGAAATTGCTATACAGCCGCAGGGCGAAGATCAAGGATCAAAGGATGCTGGCACTAAAAGTATATATCATCGATTATTGATTGAAACCCCTGTGGAAATAGTTTATAGGGCGATTACTACTGCAGAAGGACTGGCAGGCTGGTGGACTCCAGATACCATTGCAAAACCAGAGGTTGGCAGTATACTGAGGTTCGGGTTTGGACCCAGTTATTTTAAGACTATGGAAGTCATTGCGTTGATACCTTATTCAAAAGTGGAGTGGCGCTGTATGAAGGCAGTGAAGGAGTGGATTGGAACGACACTGACTTTTAAACTTGAACCCCATCAAAAGGGATGTGTTTTACTATTCCACCATGATGGATGGGCAAACTATAGTGCTGAGTTTGCTTCGTGCAGTTTTGATTGGGCTTTATTTTTTAGAAGTTTTAAATTTTTTTGTGAGAAAGGTCAGGGCTTTCCTTATCCTGAATTTAATAAATGATCTTGTTTAATGGGGCATAATACATTTTAGCGAGCAAATTGCGTTATTGCAGTAACTCATGTATGGCGCGTAGATAATCCTTGTTTTTAGAAAAATCATTATGCCCCTCATGTTTCAATCGGATCAATTTATCATGCTTCTTAAAGAACTTACTAAGTTTAATAGACGAACCAAAATAGACGGCCTTATCCTGATCTCCATGAAAAATTATTGTTTGGGACTTCACTTTTTGCAATGCTGAAGCATTGTCAAAATGAAAAGGGATTCCAGTGGTATCGATCTCGGGGGCGACATGATGTGTCCAATCTTCAAAATTATAATAAGGTGCTTGAAGAATAAGCATTTTAGGTATATTGTCTGCGGCTAAGGTTGAGGCTAGTGCTGTCCCCATTGATTGACCGATCAATATAATCTGATCCTCCGGATAGTGTTGAGTTAGTTGTTCATATACTGTTTGAACATCCCTATAAAGTATTTTTTCATCAGTTACTTTACCTTCGCTTTTCCCATATCCCCGATAATCCAACATAAAAAGGTCATATCCATTGTCGGTATAGATATTGGCAATTTTGCCCCAGGTATCTAATGCGCCATTACTGCCATGCAAATAGAAAATTAGCCCTTTGCTACTATCGGCTTTAAATAATAAACCATGGAGTTTAATATTGTCTGCCGTCAAGATAAATTTTTCGTCAAATTTGCCCTTGAAATTAAAACTTGAATCCTGCATCTTTTTACCGGGGAATAATTGTTGTTCCAGCACCTCGTTCCAATTCGGCGTTGTTTCGGATTTACGATTTGACTGGGCATATCCCAATGGAATTAAAAAAATGTATAGGAAAAGCAATAGTGATGGGCGTAGGCTGAAAAGCCGACAGATGTTGCTTGATGCTCTATTGTTCAAACCCATAAATTATCGAGTCTATGTTTTTTAAGTTACACTTTTTTGGGGAGATGCTGAAATTTTTAGCAACAAAATGTAAAATCAAGAACTGTTCTTTATTTTCTTAATCTAGATTAAGATTATACCTTAACCCAGGTTGTTGGTGTCAGGTGTCTTCTTGTCGTAACTTTGAGGTAGAAACATAAATAGATAGCATCAATTTTATGTTTCGATTAGAAATAGTAAACAACGATAAATAGGAGATAATAACATGAAAAGATCAATTGAACGGATTTTCCAACGTCCGGCCCAACCTGGAATGGTGGGAGATGGTTTTCGCGTATTTAATATGATTCCAGGCAAAGGAATTTCCCAAAAGAGGATGAGTCCCTTTCTTCTATTGGACTTCAATGCAGCATTTGACTTTGGACCTTCGGACCATATAAGAGGAGTGGATGTCCACCCGCACAAAGGTTTTGAAACTGTGACCATTGCTTACAAAGGCAGCGTGGCACATCATGATAGTTCGGGCAATAGCGGTATAATCCGTCCTGGCGATGTACAATGGATGACTGCTGGAGCAGGGATATTGCATAAAGAGTATCATGAAGAGGAATTTTCGAAAAAAGGAGGACTGTTTGAAATGGTTCAGCTATGGGTTAATTTACCCGCAAAGGATAAATCAACACCGGCACATTATCAGGGCATTACTGCTGACCAAATGGGCAAAGTTGTGTTGCCAGATGGGGGCGGTGTGGTCAATGTGATCGCTGGAAAGTTTCAGGATACGACTGGACCAGCCAGCACGTATACGCCAATCAACCTTTTTGATATTAAACTGGAAGAGCAACATGAAACGAGCTTTATGGTATCACAAAATCATAACATCGGAATGTTGGTTGTGAATGGGGAGGTTGTGGTAAATGGTGAAGTCGCTGGAGAGCACAGCTTTGTGCTATTTGATCATGATGGTGAGGAGATTTCGATAAGGGCCAATAAAAACGCGGTTTTGCTTGTATTAAGCGGCGAACCTATTGACGAACCTATAGCGAGTTACGGGCCATTCGTGATGAACACACAGGCAGAGATATATCAAGCCTTTGAAGATTTTCAGGCCGGTAAGTTTGGCGTGCTCGAATAAATGAAATAGGTTTCCAAAAATGGCTTACATTCCTATAATGTAAGCCATTTTAGTAGACTAAGACAACGGAATCAGCAACTGTTGGTTAGCCGCCAAGCAACGCTTTATGACCGCTTGCCATAGGTAATATGGACAATCAGGACTAGTAGTGTACAACAAAACCCCGTGAACACCACACCGTTCCACTGAAAGTATTTCCAAGCAAGGGAAGCTAAATAACTACCCAAGGATCCACCCGTAAAGTAACTGAACATATACACTGTATTCAGGCGGTTGGTTGCACCTAAATTTAATGCAAAAAAAGAAGACTGATTGCTGATATGCATAGATTGCAAGCCAAGGTCAATCAAGATAACACCGCTGATCAAACCCATGTAACTATAACCCCCAAAATAGAAGATAACCCAACTTAATAAGAGGATGAATATTGAACTTAAAATAATCCGATAAGTGGAAACACGGCTTGAGATTTTTCCTACTACTGATGCTGCCAGAGCGCCAACGGCACCGATCAATCCGAAGGATCCGGCCACAGCAGACCCCGCATGGAAGGGGGCTTCTTGCAGGTGAAACACCAATGTAATCCAAAAAGTACTGAAGCCAGCAAAACCTAATGCCCCTCTTAATGCGGATAGGCGTAGTACAGGTTGAGTTTTTGTAAGATGAACCAATGAATGTATTAATTGAAGGTAAGTTCCTTTAAATGTAGGTTTTATGTCGGGAAGTTTGAAGGCCAATAATAGCATTAATAAAATCATACATGCTATAGCGATATAATAGATGGCTTTCCAGCCCCAGATATCGCCGATAAATCCTGCCGCGACACGAGAAAGCAAAATGCCCAATAGCAAACCACTCATGACCATGCCAATAGATGAATTGCGTTTTTCCGGTGTAGAGAGTTCTGCCGTGAGTGGGACCAACATTTGTGGAACTACAGAGCTGAATCCAACCATAAAGCTGGCGATATAGAGCAGTTCAAGTGTGGGCGCCATAACCATACCAGCTAAGGAAACAATAATGAGCAGGAATATCGATAGTATTAATTTTTTTCGTTTTACCATGTCCCCCAAAGGAACTATAAAGAGTAATCCGGTTGCAAAACCGATCTGTGTAAGCATCGCTATAATACTGATTGCCGCTTCACTAACCTGAAAGTCTTTTGCCATCAGTCCCAAAAGTGGCTGATTATAATAATTGTTGCCGACAACTATTCCTGTTGTCAATGTAATAAGCCACAAAAGAGATTTTGTTAGTACAGGTGTCTCAAGTTTTGATTGCGTATGAAGCCTTAGTGTTTGACCTTTTATGTTTGTCGTATGCATCATCTTGACTAGTATTTCCTTGGAGGCAAAATTAAAGAGATCATTATTGCCGGAAATGAAGAATTCGATCCATAAATTGAAGAATTGTAGTTTAAGAAATCTAAATGCGGACGCAAGTCAACAATATAAAAATCCATTGGCGGGGTTTCTTTTGAAAACACCCGCCAATGGATTTTTTGGTGATGATAGGCGAAAATATCGCGAAGTGATTAATCCACTTTACTGATTTATTTGTTGATTCCGCTTTTTCTGAAAGGCACTGTATACGATTATCACACTTATGGTCATCAGAACAAATGCTAAGAAAAATGGTGCGCCCGAGAATTTAAAGGGTGCTTCGTTATGGGTAAAGTAATAGAAAAGATTGGTCATCATTGGAGGACCAATAATTGATGTTGCGCTCATCAGGCTGGTTAAGGCTCCTTGAAGTTCACCCTGCTCGTTTGAAGGAACATTTTTGGTAATAACGGATTGTAGGGCTGGGCCACAAATACCGCCCAGGCAATAGGGGATAAGGAATACGAACATCATCCATCCTTCGCTTGCAAATGCAAACAACAATAAGCCAATGGCATAGAGGGTCAGCCCATAAAAAATGCTTTTCTGTTCACCAAGTTTGGGGGTTGTCCATCGAATCAAAACACCCTGAACCAATCCGATCAGCAAACCAATAACACCCAAGGAAATACCGACCATTCTTTCGGTCCAATTGAATTTATACATGGTGAAAAAGTTCCAATTGCTCTGAACTGCATGGCCTGCAATATATATTAAAATTAAGGCAACGATTAATCCAGATATTTCCGGATGTTTTCCGAGGAATTTAAAGGATCCAACGGGATTGGCGCGTTTCCAGTCAAAGGCCCTGCGTTTTTCTTTGTCTAAGCTTTCAGGCAAGATGAAATAGCCATACAAGAAGTTTAGCATACACAGTCCTGCAGCGGCGTAAAAGGGAACCCTGGCACCATAGTGACCAAGTAGCCCTCCGATAACGGGGCCGATAATGAAGCCTAACCCAAATGCAGCACCTATCAGACCAAAGTTCTTCGCCCGATCTTCATCCGTTGATATATCCGCGATATAGGCACTTGCCGTCGTAAAACTGGCGCCGGTCAACCCGGCAATAACCCGTCCCAGGAAAAGCCATCCTATGCTTGGTGCGAGGGCCAGAAAGATATAATCTACAGCGAATCCGAAAAGGGAGATCAATATAATGGGTCTCCTCCCATATTTATCACTGAGATTGCCGACGACCGGAGAAAATATGAACTGCGTAAAAGCGTAAGCAAAGCCAAGCCAACCTCCGTATTTCGCAGCTTCACTGATGTCACTATGAATCAATTCCTCGATAAGTTTAGGAACAACGGGAATGATGATTCCCCAACCTGTAATGTCGATGAGTAATGTGATAAATATGAATCCGATTGCTGCTTTTTTCTTGGAATTTTCCATCATGTTCCAAAAGTAATGAAATCCTTAAAAACTTGTCTGTTATTTAATTACTAATTTGTGATAGCTCTTTTATTTTCGGTTACGTTAACAAACCGAGAATAGAAGGTTCTTTTTCTTTCAATAAGTCCCAGGCTAATCCTATTTTTACAGACATTAATCGAATAATTGGCAGGAAGAAAGAGCCGTCGGGAACATAAATTGTGGATTAGAATAAGTACTAATTTTTAGGGCCTAAAATAATAATGTATTGTTATGAATGTAGAAAATTCACCCTTATCGGAAGGAATTCAAAATATTGCCTTAAGTTTCTCCGGAGGAGGATTTAGGGCAGCTTCGTTTAGCCTCGGCTGTTGTCGTTATCTTTCTTTGCTTCCTTACGGACAAGGGACCATGTTAGATCGGGTCAGGTATATCTCTTCCGTTTCGGGTGGGTCAATAACGGCGATGACTGTGTTTTCTATGCTTAGACAAGGCGTTCCATTTGAGGAAATTTATCGGCATTTAATTCGCCAGCTTCAGGGAAGTGAATTATTGGATAAGGTTTTTGAGACTTTAAATAACGAGAGCGCATGGTCTGCCAGTCCAGAAAAGAACAGAAATTTAATCAATGCACTGGCCCTGGTGTACGATCAGCATATCTTTAAAGGTGCTACCTATGGAAGTCTTTTTGCCGGACCTGTTCATAAATCGATACCGGTTATCGATGAATTATGTGTAAACGCCACGGAGCTTAATAATGGCATGAACTTTAGGTTCAGTACGCAGGGACGTATAGGCAATCAGTACTTGAGTTTAAATAGAGGGCATCAATCTTCTTTTGATTTGATCAAGAAAATAAAATTAGGCGATATACTGGCCTGTTCCTCCTGTTTTCCGGCTGGTTTTGAACCGATTGTTTTTCCGCGCGATTTTGCCTATGCGGAAGCAGATACGACGCTCTCCTGGGATGATCTTGGAGGCACTGTAAAAACAAAGGACTATTATTCTGGCGATTTTCAACCACTCGCCGTCAATAAGGAGATGTTCTCCTTAATGGACGGAGGAATCGATGACAATCAGGGAGTATATGCATTTAGACTGGCGGATGAAAGAAAAACAAAAGGCTATGAATATGATTTGTATATGCCCTGCGATGTAACCAGTAATTATCTAAAAAAACCATTCAGGTACTCTAATGAACGAAAATATCCGTGGTTAAATCGGAGTGCGGACAGTTTATTTTCGAGTATTTATTCAACTGTTTCTGTACTCTTGGTGCTGTCCATTCTGTTAACGGTGTTTTCTGTAGTTTTTGTTTCGGCTGGTTGTAAGTCTTTGGTTTGGCCTGTTTTATTTGGATTTTCGCTAATGGGTTGCTTGATACTAACGGTATTGCAGGTAGGACTAGCTAAAATACGTAGAGCCGTTGTGGTCAATACAAATCGATCTGCGGGGGGCGAACGGACAGAAGGGACCTGGAACATTATGCTTAGAAAGTACAGTGTAAACTTTATGAAAATGCCGCTCGGAAAATTGCTGCAGTTATTGGAAGCAAGGGGGAAGTCCGTTTTTCTTCTGGCCAATACCATATTTCTCAAAAAAATTAGACGAGCAAGTTACGAGCAGCTGTTTAGTGATTTGGGAATACCCAACAGCCAGATTGGTTTAACTTCCGTTTATCTGCTGTCGACAAAGAATGACCGGATGTTACAACAGGAGCTGAAAACCGATTTAAAAGGAAAAAATAGACCAATAAGTGTGGAGGATCCACGAATGATTCTAGATGTTTTGCAACCTAGTGCAGTATTGCGTGCCCATGTGGACAGTGCTACTGCCATGGAGACAACATTGTGGTTTGATGATTATCATTTGAAGGACGACGCTCTGGCAAGTTTACTGATTACGGGGCAGGCAACGATGTGTTTTAATTTATTGCGTATTGTTCTTCGGATACCATCTTCTCATCATTCCTGGGAGGACCTAAAAAAACAGCTGCTCATGGATTGGGGAAAATTTAATGAGAAACCTAACTGGATGCTTACTTCTACTTAAGAGATCCATTTTCTGATCAGATCGTCTGACATTTGGGATGGTGCAGCACCTTGAAATTGCATGAATTGGCAATAAAACAAAGTTTATTTGCTTGGGTATGTAAGGCTAACGCAAGTTCTATTTGAGACTTATCTGTAATGAGAACCTCGGGGTATAAAGTAACTTCTGTAAAACGACCGCTGCCATCGATGTCTGTTGTCAAGGTGGCAACGGCATTGTCGGTATACGATAGAACTTGAATGCCGTTTTGTGAACAGACATATAGGTAGGACATCATATGGCAGGAAATCAGACTACTGAGCAGCAGATCTTCGGGATTATACAATGTGGGGTCGCCCTTGAATGTTTTTGCTGCTGAAACATGGAGATCTGCTTTTCCTTCAATCGCAATGTGATGGCTTTTATTATAAATTTTTGATCCATGAAGACTTGGCTGTTCAGGATGGTTCCAAATTAGGGACGCTTTAAAGATATGTTTGTAGCTCATTTTTTGTTTCAAATTTAGTGTATTATCCAATTTTAGTTCCTTTTCTATTGATTTTAATCACAGATGTCTGTCTGTACTTGGATCGTTGTGCTTAACAGCTAAACGAATGGGGGTGGGGTGAAACTATTTTTGTAAGTAGTGTTATGTACGAACAAAAGTGATATAATCCGTATTGATAGGTTCAATGCCATTTTTTCGCATTTCGCTTGCTATTTGCGCTCTGTGATAGGTGCCATGATTAAAGACGTGTAATAGAATGTCGTTGGCCTTATTATGAAAAGCCTGGTGCTGCGTGTTTGTATAATTGACGATTTCATTTTCCGTATCATTTCCGCGCGGAATCAGCTGTCCCAATCCTTCTGAAGCTAAATCGTGATATCTCTGGCAATCGGCGAGACTGTGCTCGTCCCAAACACCAACAGGGGGTGTTTTACCAGTTAATCGACTTAACCAAATGATCTGTGCGTTGACAATATGGCTAAAGAGCCGTATGCAAGAATGGGGTACTTTCTCGCCTTCCTTTTTCAGTTTGTCCAGTAGTGCTGTATTAGCCCAGTTATTATATAACCAAAGCTGCATAAAAGTAGTTGACATCTAATTGTTGTTTATGTGGATTGAGTAAAATTAAATATACGGAAGAAAGAAATAACTTTTTTGTATCATTCCCAAAAATTATTAAGTGTACCACGTATTCTATTTTGCGTCACTATGTGAGTGAGGAAAATTACCAACCTAATTAAAATTAGAGAATATCTTTGTGTTGTCAACCCAGCAGATTAGTTTGTTTGCTGGGTTAACTAGTTGCTACATTTGAACAATGCTCTGAGCAATTCTCGTGTTTCTTTTTGTTGCTGTTATAATTGGTATATATTCAGGTATTTATTTTTTTGTCGCAGAATTGTCTTTTTGCGGCATTACTTAGCAACTGATCCTATTACAAATTAAAGGATATTTTTATATTAGACTGATATTATTGAAAAGTATGCTATCTATGAACAGTTTTTTCCAAAATTACAATACGGGGAAACGTATTATCCTTCATTTGTGTTTTTGGTTTTTGGTTTTGGGAATGCAATTTATTTCCTATCAACGGATAGATATTGATAATTCGTGGATATTGTTTCTAAAGGACGTATTTTCTTTATTGACCATATTTTATGTGACAGCATATGTGATTATTCCGCGTTGGTTTATTCCCGGGAAGTTTTTGCTGTGTATTTTATGGCTATTGTTTATTTATGCCTGGTGGTCGTTTCTAAGTTATTTTGGCGCCATGTTAACGCTAAAATATTTGACACCAGATATTCGTTTATCAAGTTATCTCGAAATAATACTAAGTAATGGAATCTTTGGAGCCTTTCGGCTTTCTTCCATTAGCGATTATTTATTGGATTTTATTTTTTTAGTGGCCCTACCATTGACAGTAAAAATAGTGCAGGCATTTATGTCTGTCAGAAATTCCAAAACGAAGCTTGAACTGAAAAATGCCGCATTGGAATTAAACAACGTTCAATTGGAGCTTGCTTTTTTAAAATACCAGATCAACCCGCATTTTTTACTTAATACACTTTATAGTATCTATGTGCTAGTATCGGATCATGATGAGAGAGGTGGCGAAAGTATGATGCGTTTAAGTAGTATTATGGTGTATCTGCTTCACGAGAGCAACCAGCCCAAGGTGGAAATTAGTCGCGAATTTCAACTGCTAAAGGACTATGTTGAATTGGAGAAGTTGCGTTATAGTGAGACCGTACAGATCAATCTAAATCTGGCGGCTGATGACGAGAACTGTATGATGGTACCCCTGATCTTTTTTCCGTTTGTAGAAAATGCATTCAAACACGGACCTCGGCTAAGTTCTTCGGCGGGATGGATATCCATAGACATTAAAGTGAAGGATCATAAGGTGCATATGAACGTGTCCAATGCGTATAGAGAACTTTTAAAACCAGAAAACTATATTGGTGGATTAGGGATAGAAAATGTAAAAAAACGACTGGAACTTCACTATCCTCATCATCACATTTTGGAAATAAAGTCAAATGAGGGTGTGTTTACTGTTAATCTTGTTGTAACTTTACTTCCGGAAGAAAAGCCGTAGCACCAAAGCTGTGGATTGCGAAGTACTTATGAATAGAATTAAAACTATCCTTATTGAAGATGAGCCGATTGCGAGAGGTCGCCTGGAGAAACTAGTTTCCAAATTGGGGCTGATCGAAATATTGGGTGTATTCGAAAACCCATTGCAAGCAATTGACGTCTTAAAGCAGCAGGAGGTAGATCTCATTTTGTCGGATATAGATATGCCTGAAATGGATGGAATCACTTTTCTCAAAGGACTTGTTCATCCACCGTTTGTTGTTTTTATAACAGGCCATTATGAGTATGCTGTCGATGGATTTGAACTGGATGTAATCGACTACATCCTCAAGCCACTCCTCACCGAAGAGCGGTTGATCAAGGCAATAGAGAAAGTTCAAAAGGCGATTTTGTTTTCTAGAAGAGGTCCACAAGGTGAAAGAAAAGCGATTAAGATAAAGGATCGGAATAAGACTATTTTTATAGATCCTGTGGATATTTTCTATTTAAAAGCTTGGGGGGATTATATACAGATCTATTCTGTAGAAGGTATGCAAACTTTATTATCTACCATGAAAGATATGGAAGCAGAACTACCTTGGGATATGTTTGCCCGTATGCACCGATCCTATATCGTTAATATTAAGCAGATCAAGGGAGTTGAGGCAAGCAAAGTAGTGCTGAAAAATGGAACAGAGCTCGGTATCGGTTTGCAGTATCGCAATCAGCTTTTTGCCAAGATGGGACTTATATAATAGTTTAATTTATCGAGGTCATGCGCTCTTTCTGTTTTCCGATCTGCATTTTATAATAACAAACCATAAAATGGTAGGCCGCAAGTTCATGCAAACGTTGATCCGACATGAACAATCGATTAATAAACATGTGAATATAACTTGACAATAACGAGGTCCGGGTTGCCCGGAACTCTTCTTGATCTGTTGTATGTGTCCGTAAAGTGGAAAATATGCTGTATTGGACTGCATTTAGTTTCTCTTTGGTTTCTCCTAGTTTGTCTAATGGTTTATCGAACCAGTCCTTTCTATCTTTGAACATATTGTTGAGATGAACCCAGAGATTTTTATTATTGTCAAATTCTTGCTGATACAGCGTATTCATCCTTATGCAAAAATCTCTTTTTTCGATCAGCGTAAATTTTGCGGCTTCGAATAGTGATTCCATATTTTCGAAAACTAAACGCCATCGATCGTTGATTGAAGTGCTTTGCTGAATAACCTTCATTATGGTTTCGCTCTGCCGATAGAATAGCTCCTCGCTAAGTTCCATACATAATGGGGTATATCGTTCAATCTCGCGTGTATAAGTATCAAAGGATATCGTTGAAATCTGACCCTCTTGAACAAATTGTTCCAATAGGGTATTTATAGTGGATATAATAAAAAAGCACTGGCTTGGATCTGAGACCTGCACTCTCAATCTAATGTGAGGAGCTGGGTCGTTGTAACGTATGAAAAACCATTTTTTCATGGCTTCTTTTTGATTAATAGCAGCAATGATCTGGGGTAAAATATCCTTTAATAAGCTGTCCGTAAAATGTATCCCGCAATAGATTTTGGCGTAAAGCCATTCACTGCCCAAGGGGAAGCATCTTTTTAGGTTATTTTCTTTAGGGGCCGATTCGTCTGTGAAAGTCTTATGCTGTGCTTCTATTGGAATAATAATTTCATTGGCAAAAGCATTTTGGTCTTTATCGCTTGCTATAGATGAATAGTCATTCAGGAGGTATTCGATTAAAATTGTCTCTCTTTTACAGATGTGATCCAATAGTATTTCCGCGCAAAAAGGATTGTCTAAATTTATCAGCAGTTCATTATCGCCGCTGCTGATGACGACCATTGTTGGGATTTTGAGCTCTGCCTGCATTTTTTTTACGAAGTCGTGGGAGTCACTTGGGTATTTTGCGAGTTTTTGAATTCGCCATTGCGCTCGGGATAAGATAATATTTTTGTAGCTTATTCTCGGGAGCCTAGGCTGTTCTTTCATAATTCCCCAATTCCAGGAGAGATCCAGCCTGTTATTTTGGAATTGAAAATCTGCAAGAAATTTATATAAATTCATACCCTGCTCAAAATTGTGGGCCGTCGTCAAACGAGGGATAACCATTTTATTGAATTTTTTGGACCACAAGACTAAGCGATTGTCTTTGAGGAACAGGTATAAGTCACTAATGTCAATTTGTTCTTGTTCTTTGTCAATAGTCGGGGTCAGACAGATGGATGCTCTTCGGAGTGCTGGTCTAGAAATGATATTTGCGGCATTGTTATTCGGATAATGGCATATCTCGGCGAGTATTGCATTGGGAAATTGCTGTTGCTCTCTGTTGGCAGATTCCTTTAATTTGTTATACAATTTTTCATCCAGATGTGCGAATCTGGAAATCAGGTTGCCCGATGAAGAGCCGCCGATAGTTCCCAGATTGAAGAATAATTTTTCGTGGCAAGAACCTCTCAGAAGATTGCCGATGGCATAGAACGAGGAAGGAATGGCATTGGTAGTCTGTTTACGCTGTTGAGCAATATGATCTAGATCTTTGCTGGTCAGCTGAATTTCCGTGAAATGACTTTTTACACTTTCCACAAATTTTTCAATGACCAGGTCTTGATAATGGTGGTCGCCATATTTTTTTTCCTTGGTTGAGGCTATATTTTTTACTTCTCCAAGTATTTCATCGGTTATATTGTAGACACCCTCCTGACGGCCATAACCAATACCGGTATCGGGGTCCAAGGCTGTCGTCAGTGGGATCATTCTTTCTTCATATTTATCAGAGAATGCAGTTCTAAACCGGTCGAAATCTGTCAACTTTGCCTGACTGCAAAGGGGTAGTAAATCCTGAAATTGATCTCTTAGGTGATTTAATGCGGTATTGGGTAAATTATTGTCTTCCATTTCAATAAGAAGGTCTCCCTGTAACGAATTGGTCATGTCGAGGTCTGGAATTATAGGCTGCAATAATTTAACCATGGCATTCTGTATGTTAATGACAGATTGAGAACTATGGAGCAGTGTTTTTATCCTTGATAAAGGATTTAAATAATATTCCTCCTTATCCACCCTTTCAAGGGTCTTGATCAGACTGTCAAGATAACCTCGGCCAATTACATTGGGCTGTAATTCGGAAGATATAATCCCAAGGCTGATGAGGTTATTGACGAATAGGGTAGCATGAGCTGTTGACGCGCCAAGACGCTGCAGCAAATCAGTCAATGATTGGTAGTGGGCAGTTCTTTTATGGCTTTCGAAATATTGGACGACACGATCCAAAACAGGGGTAAGCCTTATGCGTTTCAGTATATTCTGTCCTTTCTTCCCATTTGTTACTTTTTGATAGTATTTGTAATATTTGCCATCTAAGTATAAGGTCGGATTAATGCGATAATAGAGTTGACTATAAATTCTTTTGTCTTTTGATAGCTGTGCAATAATCCCTGTCAGAATGGAGGCTTCCAGTTTCAATACAGTTTTGTGGGTATTACCCCTGATTAATGACACCTTTTTTTCAGAGGCTATAACGTTCCCCAAAGATACACCTGCGAATAAACCGAAAGGCGTGCTCCTGGTGCTCATCCGAATCGCATATTTGAGTAGCGAAGTAATCATTTTTGGGTTGCTCTCTTTCTTGTATTCAAGCCATTTTTCGACCTCTACTGAGAAGGTCGGGCTTGCTAGAAATAGCGCTTCTTTTAATTGCTCACCTTGAAACAGATGACGAAGTTTCTCTTCCATATCATCTGCCTCTTTTATCCTTAACAGATCAACGGCAACTGCAGCGGGTAGTAGTGGTGTACGCAGAAGAAAATAATCGGATAACTGGAATAATGTCATGGGTGAGTGGGACTAGTATTGCATGACTTGTTTTATACAAGACTGAAACATTTCGGGCGAAATTGGTTTTTGCAGTGCAAAATGCTTCCTATTTTTGATAAATTCCGGATATTGCCAGCGTGACACGGCTGAGGTAATGATTAGGATAGGAATATCGACGATCAGCTCGGCAAGCGTACTGATATTGCCGCCACTAACAATGAGATCTAAGAATAGGATGTCTGCAGATTTTAAATCTTGCCTAAATAAATCTGGATTTTCGATGTCTTCGACCATTTTTATCAATTGAAGATCTGGGAACATTTGGATGTATTCAACCATTTTTTTTGTTGCCAGTGGTTCATCCTCAATGAGAATACATTTTAGTTTGGGTGAAGTCATATACTTGGTTTGTTTTTTATGTATTGAGGTCGCAAAGACGATTGCTGTAAAGGCGCCTACCAGAACGCCTTCACAGCTTTATCCTCTTTTTATATTATTTTTGATGATGTAACCGTCCTAATAGTTACCGGTTCCATATCATCAAAATCAAAAAATGAGATCGGTTCGACCACGCAGACAGTTTGTACATCCAGTACAAAATCTTCCGCTAAAAAATTTTCAGTGTTTTCCATAGTATACGTTTAAATTGTAAACAAATGTGCTTTCTACGGAAAAGAACAACGAAAAATATCGACGGAATGGAAAATGAATCAGACGAACTAAAGAATCTATTCGACGAAAAAATAGCGCCTGTTGCTATTTCTGTTCGCGGTGTAGTAGACTTTGTTTGGATAGTCTGCTAGACCATAATGAGCATTTAAAGAAGTTCCGCCGTGTGCTGTTGGAAAATTCGACGAAATAGCATTTGAGTACGATGAAATAGCGGTAGCTTAATTGTGGGATACTATTTGGTTCGTTATCTTAGATTTATCTATTTTAGCCTCGGAAAACCATTTCTTTAGCCATTAAAATCTTGCGGCTTAAATAGATAAGTTAAATATAAGTCTTGAGGTAATTCCTTAAACGATAAAAGCATCTGCCAAATAAATAGGTGAGTAGTGTGAGCGCATGAAACAAATGAGAATATGAATTTATCTAATGAAATGCACAGTTTTTTGAAAAGAGAAGGTTTACGGTTATTTAGAAAAAAAGTAAGCTGGCAGACCTCCGCGAAATATCAGATCTATGCAAATGGGAAAACAAAGATCGGTGTCGCATTTGACCGAACTGAAAATTTTATGGATGAAGATACCAATACATCCATGCGGAATGGAGTGGAAACGATTAAACTCGAAGAACGTGGTGATTATATCATTTACGGTTTTGTTGAAGAAGTGGAAATCTAAAGAAGGGTTTCAACTCGATTAATTTTTTCCGTTGAATTTAACCTTTCGTATTCTATCATTGAGTAAATCTTACAAATCAATCCCTTAATTGTGTAATGATTTCGATCTTATTTGTGGCCAAATTTGTTGTATAAAATCAAACAATCAGTTATGGCGACAGATATTTATAATGATACGGTTTATATACCTTTAGAAGATGTTGAAAGCGAACATTGTGCATCAATTGTCGAAAAAGGACTAGCTCAGGTCAAAGGCTTGGCGAGCTATCGGGTGGAATTAAATAATCATAGAGCTGCTATCGTACCGAAAGATAGTGAAGCGGTCGTTAGCAGTGTAAAGACCATCAAAGATCTTGGTTACGGTGTTTCTACATTGACCAAAACATTTCCAGTTCTTGGGATGACTTGTGCCTCATGTGCCAGTAGCGCCGAAAGTATGGCGAAATATGAACAGGGGGTTGTTAATGCGTCTGTAAATTTTGCAACAGGAAACCTGACAGTCGAATACCTGCCCAATGTGACAGATCCTTTAAAAATTCAGCAGGCAGTCCAAGCTGGCGGTTATGATCTACTGATCGAAGATGAATCCACGCAACAAGAAACCTTGGAGGCTATTCACGCCGAGAAATTCCATAAGCTTAAAATCAAAACACGATGGGCAGTGTTGCTATCACTTCCCGTAGTGATCATAGGTATGTTCTTTATGGATATACCTTACGCTAATCCTATTATGTGGCTATTTTCTACACCAGTAGTTCTTTGGCTTGGCAAGGACTTTTTTGTCAATGCGTATAAACAGGCAAAACATCGTTCGGCCAACATGGACACACTCGTCGCATTAAGTACAGGAATAGCCTACATTTTCAGTGTTTTCAACATGCTTTTTGCTGACTTTTGGCATCAACGCGGCTTGCATGCACATGTATATTTTGAGGCTGCTTCAGTTGTCATTGCTTTTATTTTATTAGGTAAGTTGCTGGAAGAAAAGGCAAAAGGTAACACCTCATCGGCCATAAAAAAACTGATGGGGCTACAACCTAAGACCGTTATGGTCATTCAATCCGATGGAACAGCGCATCAGGTCCCGATAGAAGCCGTTCATGCAGGCAACATCATCCTGGTAAAACCCGGCGAGAAGATTGCTGTCGATGGTGTTGTCATCAGTGGAAATTCCTATGTCGATGAAAGTATGTTAAGCGGGGAGCCGGTTCCGGTTTTAAAAATGGAAAATAAGCAGGTTTTTGCAGGGACAATCAATCAGAAAGGCAGCTTTCAGTTCAGAGCGACAAAGGTTGGAAAGGAAACCATGCTGGCAAATATTATTAAAATGGTACAGGATGCACAGGGGAGTAAAGCCCCTGTACAAAAGATGGTCGATCGAATTGCTGCTGTATTTGTTCCTGTTGTCATTGGGATTGCTATTTTAACTTTTCTGTTGTGGTTTACTTTGGGCGGAGAAAACCATCTAGTACAGGGTTTATTGGCTGCGGTAACGGTTTTAGTTATTGCTTGTCCTTGTGCACTCGGTTTAGCTACTCCTACAGCGATTATGGTTGGAGTGGGTAAGGGAGCTGAGCAGGGTATTTTAATTAAGGATGCGGAAAGTCTGGAGCTGGCCAAAAAGGTAAATGCAGTTGTTTTGGATAAAACCGGTACCATTACGGAGGGAAAACCCGTTGTCACTGACCTGTATTGGAAGGATAATGCGGATAATTTAAAAGGTATCTTGTTAAGCCTGGAGAAACAGTCAGAACATCCGTTGGCAGAAGCTGTTGTAGGGTATTTCAATGATGTGAAAGTTACTCCAATATCCTTTATCGAAAGTATCACTGGGAAAGGTGTCAAGGGTAGTGAAGGGATCGAAACTTACTATGTTGGGAACCGGAGGTTATTGGATGAAAATAGGATTACAATTTCGACGGAATTGATGGAACATGCCACTCAATGGGAAAATCAATCCAAAACGGTGATCTGGTTTGCCAATAGTCAGACTGCATTAGCTGTCATTGCCATTGCAGACCGGATTAAGGAAACTTCTGTACGTGCCATCAAGGAGATGCAAGCAATGGGAATCGAACTATATATGCTGACTGGTGACAACGAGGCTACTGCCAGGGCTATAGCTGCAGAAACAGGTCTTCAGCATTACAAAGCTGAGGTATTACCCGAGCACAAAGCTGATTTTGTTAAAGTATTGCAACAAAGGGGACAGGTGGTCGCTATGGTGGGGGACGGTATCAATGACAGTACAGCCTTAGCAACAGCAGACGTCAGTATTGCCATGGGAAAAGGAAGCGATATTGCAATGGATGTAGCGAAAATGACAATTATTTCTTCTGATTTGACGAAGATACCCCAGGCAATTCGACTTTCGAAACAAACGGTCGCAACGATTAAGCAAAACTTGTTTTGGGCGTTTATTTACAATTTGATTGGGATTCCGCTCGCTGCAGGTATTCTGTATCCATTCAACGGTTTTCTCTTAAACCCGATGATAGCTGGAGCTGCAATGGCATTGAGCAGTGTAAGTGTTGTCAGTAATAGCTTGCGGCTTCGCTGGAAAAAATAGCTCACTACGATTGAGCCGTAGGCCTCGTTTTAAACGGTAAATATTGTAAAATAAAATAGAAAAACTGTAAGTATAACCAAATGAATTATAGGGATATTTGGGTAAGTAATTAAATAGATTGATAACATTAAAATTAAATAACATGGAAAGCAAAGAACTTCAATTTAAAACAAACCTTAACTGTGGGGGCTGTGTGTCCAAAGTAAGTGCTGATCTGGATGGTATGGACGGCATCTGTGAATGGAATGTTGACACTACCAATGTAGACAAAATTTTGACTGTAAAATCTGAAGGTGTTTCGGAGGAAGAAATCATTGAAATTATCAAAAAGAAGGGCTTTAATGCCGCGACCTACTCTGCATAGTTGTTCAATAAATCTATAGAAGCCCCATTATTAAACTGCATCCTAAAAGTTGGACAAAACTTTTAGGGTGTTTTTTAATATGGGGCGTTTGGTTACGCAAAAGGAAGCTCATGGAAAAGAAAGATTTATGTTAGTCAAAATGGATAAACATATCTTTAAAATTAAGTGTCATTTTAGAAAATTGCCTGATAATATCCTGACCTATATTTCCATATACAGTTTCATTTTTGATCTTCGATTTTAATAGGCTTATATTTTTGATTAATATCGATTTGTCACCGATATGGAATGTATGCTGTATGACAAAGCCGTCATATTCAACTTTACCACCTGCGCCTCCCATGGCGACTTTGGTCGGTATATCCTGTTTTTCGATTTGCTGTTTGTAGGTTTCATAAAACGGCGCATAAAGAATTGTTTTTTCAGCTCCTGTATCAAAAGTATAGTGCTTTCCATCAATGGCGATAAGTGGTGTCAACCCGTCTATTGCAAGATTTGAAGGTCTTTTTGGAACTGTCGGTGTTTTTGGAACAATAAAAAAATCATCTTGTGTAAGCTGTACTTCTTGCAAGGCTTCTATGACCGGAAAGCCTAGTATGCCATTGATCTGATAGTTAATCTGTGGGATATAAAGTGCGCTATCTGGAAAAACCAAGAATATAACGTCCGATATGTTGATGTGACCAAGCTTCAATTGTTTACAGACGGCTAAATCGGCTTTGATCGAAATACCTGTAATTGCGTCTACATCAATAGCTGCACGAATAATCTCCATATGAAGGCGTTTGGCCACAGACTCCGAAACTGTTGATAGGTTTGCTCCGGTGTCAAATATAAAACTTGCTGTATCACTATTAATCGTTAGTTTTAGATTCTTCAATCCGGCTTTGTCTTTTGTCATTTTTAGACGGGTATCGCTATTGATTTCTATACGCTGTGGTCCTATATGTTCGAGAGCTGACCAGATTTTTAGATTGTTTCGGAGATCATCTCTTACTTCAGTTGAAAGCAAGGGATCGAATTCCTGGAGAATTTTTTGCGTCGTTCGCTTTGCGCCAGCATAATCTTTCAGTTTGACGAAATTATCTTCCTGAATACGTTGTATTTTTAGTTGTAGTGTGTCAGGCAATACTTCAGATGATTTGTTCAGTAGCGCTATTTTTTTGTTTGAAGCAATAGGTTTGTTAAATGCATTATCGAGTATTGCCAACATAAAAACTTGCTCTTCAGCGCTAAAGTCAGTTTTATTGATCATAAATAGCTCAAGGGCGCTGAAGAAATCTTTGGACTCTATCAGCTGATATAATTTGTTGAACCTTGTAGACGTGACCTGAGCAAAACTAAGCTGAATGGAGATGAATAACAGGAAATAGGTCGACAGGCATTTTTTGAAATAATTTGCTGTAGGATTCATGAAGTATTCAATAAATTATCTTTTAATAAGTGATTTATTCACTCTTTTAAATGTCGGAAAAGTTCTTGTTAATTTTTAAATTTTATTTTTATTGCCGCTTATTCTATTTACAGCCAGTGGTTTAGGTTGTAAAGAAATATGTGATGCTTGCGGTCCCGAATAATTAAGGTTAAATTAGCTAATGCTTTGAGAAATTTCTCATGGAACGATGAGATAGAGAAGATCAGCGAAGCGCGATTTATTTGTAAATAGAATAATTTTAATGAAACAAACGACAATGAGTATTAGGCTTAATAGCAAATCTATTTTTTTCGGCCTAGCGGCGTTATCGACCACTTTATTTTTTGGCTGTGGAAATACAGGAACCAAAAATGAGGTCAAGGCCGAAAAGGTGGAGGAACCTGCGGAAGCTCCTGCGTCCACAACACAGGAGCTCTCTTTTAAGGATAAAGAGGGTAAAGTTCTTCAATTAAGTGCTTTAAAAGGTAAGGTCGTGTTTATCAATTTCTGGGCGACCTGGTGTCCTCCATGTATTCATGAACTACCTTCTATTGACCAGCTTAGACAATCGCTTAAAGATAATAAGGATATCGTTTTTCTCATGGTAGATGTTGATGGCGACATGGAGAAGTCTTCAGCATTTATGGCAGAAAATAAATATGATCTGCCTCTTTATATAGCAGAGGGTGATATTCCTGCAGAATTCTTAGGACAGTCCATACCGACAACAGTCATCTTGGACAAAGCTGGAAAGATCGTAGAGCGTTTGGAAGGAAGCCGTGACTATGGGGCTCCTGAGATAAAAAAAGCATTGCAGGATATCGCGAACGGTAGCTAACGATCGATTGTTGCAATTGCTATTTTCTATAGATGGAGAATATAATTTGAAAAGAAAAACAGTATTTTCGCGGTGTCAAGTTAATTTATAGCTATGTCCGAACTTCAAGAGCAAACTGCAGTCAGAACGACTTATTTTAGTATTGTAGGTAATGCATTACTGGCCTTGTTAAAATGGCTAGCTGGTTTCTTCGGAAACTCCTATGCGCTGATTGCGGATGCGATCGAGTCAACAGCGGACATTTTCTCTTCATTTCTAGTGCTTCTAGGTTTAAAATATGCGCAACGACCCGCCGACGACAATCACCCTTATGGTCATGGTCGGGTAGAACCTCTGATTACATTTATTGTCGTTGGTTTTCTCATTGTTTCTGCAACCATAATCGCTTATGAAAGTATTGAGAATATAGGAACGCCACATGATCTACCCAAGCCCTGGACGCTATTTGTGCTGGGCGGAATCATTGTGTGGAAAGAGATTTCTTATAGGATCGTTATGAAGAAAAGTAAAGAAACAAATAGTTCTTCACTTCGTGCGGACGCTTGGCACCATCGAAGCGATGCGATAACATCGGTTGCAGCTTTCATTGGGATATCTATTGCATTGTTGCTCGGAAAAGGATACGAAAATGCGGATGACTATGCGGCATTATTTGCCGCTGGATTTATACTTTATAACTGTTATCATATTTTCAGACCAGCGCTTGGCGAGATCATGGATGAAAATGTATACGATGAAGTCATTGATGACATCCGGGAAGAGGCATTAAAAGTCGAGGGGATAAAAGCCACAGAAAAGTGTTTTGTTCGAAAATCGGGGGCTAAATATCATGTCGATCTGCACGCTATTGTCGATAGTGAAATTACGGTACGAGCAGGGCATGAGCTAGCGCATAAACTTAAGGATCATTTGATAGCACATATTCCCGACCTTGGTCATGTGATGATCCATATCGAACCGAACGAATGCCGCTGGGAAGAAAATTAAAAATGGAAGCACATATTGCTTTTCTTCAAACGTGCCGCCATTTGATTTTTTTTGAAACTTAGGTGTTTTCAGCTTCAAGCAATTCGATCTGCCATTTAATCTGATCAGCTTTAATAGGGTAATCGACATTATTTCTTAAGCTTTCATAAATAGCTTCAAACAGCTGATTATAATCTCCTTTATGTGGGGTTACGAAAGATTCATGTTTTTGATTCGCAGCATCTATGGTTACAAGTTTCCCTTCGAATCCTGCTAGCTCAACTCCATAAGAGGGATCGTCGGGTAGCATGCCATCGATCAATTGCTGTTCTTGTACATCCGTCATATGCTTGATAAAACTCCCTTTTGTACCGTGGATGACAAAGGCTGGTTGCGGAGAAGCGACGAGCAGACTACCCGTTAAGTAGACGTTCAGTCCAGCTGGATAGTAGAGATGATAGTGAAAGTAATCAGCAACTTTTGAGTCTGGTCTGTTAATGGACGTCGTCTTGCTGAATTTAATCGGCTTTCCAAAAAGGGAGATTGCCTGATCAAGAAGGTGAGGACCGAGGTCATAGGTAATACCATTGGAAATATACTGCGTATCTTCCTTGAAGTATTTTTGTCCTAATTCCATTTTATAGCGATCAAATCTGAAATGCACTTCAATCAACTTTCCTAATTCTCCACTTCCGATCACTTTCTTAATGTCTAGAAACTGACTGTCATAGCGTCTGTTTTGATAGAAAAATAATTGTTTTCCTTGTTTTTCGCTAATGGCAAGTAGCGCATCGAATTGTGCTGAGTCATCAACGGCAGGTTTTTCTATCAAGACATGTTTTCCTGCTTCCAAAGCTTCTTTGGCATATTGGAAATGTGTATAGTTGGGTGTATTCACAATGACCAGTTCGATGCTCTCATCAGCTAATAATTCTGCGATGTTATCGTAGCTTTTTATTGCCGGATAGAATTCATGTGCTGCTTTCTTCGACCGTTCTACAACAGCGCTAAGATTGAAATGTGGATTGGTAGATATGAATGGTGCGTGAAAGACACGTCCTGACATGCCAAAACTAAGTATTCCTGTATTAATTGGTGCGTGTTCCATTGTGATTTAAAGTGTGTTATGTCTGTCTTGTTAATTGTTAAATTAATTACAATCTTTAGTTTTATTTATTTTCTCACTATCCGTTTTTATTCTTCACTCTATTTACAGATAGACGTGTTAGCCATCTTTTGTTGCTGATAGGTATACCGAAGATAGCTGATAAAAAGTGAACGCTCTACAAACAAAGTTGTTCTGCTTGAGCAGCGTTGGCGGTTTCCTGTTTTAGATTTTAATTGCTATAAAATCGAGACGTTCTTCTTTGGAGATCGTACCTTAAATATATGTTTTTATACTAAATATTACAATATTTAGCTTTCTATTTGCTGGAAAGTTGCAGTATGTTGGAATTTGGCTTGTTGTTACAGTTAAATTAACTTATTGAGTTCTTGAGCATCATGCTCAGTCTCATTTTTGATGAACTTCTTTTTGCCGTGCTTATTTTTTTATTAGTATTATATTTGTGAATGATCGGTAATGTTCCGTCCGTTCATCAGTTGTAACCAATTTATAATTTTCACTTTTACAGGCGGTTGTTTAATGTTATATGTAAAGCATCAGAAATCAATTAAAATATGAATATTATCGTAAAAATTGCAGGTTCTATTCTGTTCGTCTTTTTGACCGGCTGTAAAGTGCAGCATGACGGACAACTTAAGAGAGGACAATGGGTATTGGGTGGCTTTGAGCGACCCAAAGGAGTCAATCCAATTATTGATCCCGATACAAGTTCAGTATTTTATGATCCAATTCTAAAGAAGGAGATTCGATGGGAGAACAACGACACCTTTAATCCTGCAGCAGTGGTGAAGGGAGATAGTATATATGTGATTTATCGTGCAGAAGACCGGACGGGGGAGGCTATTGGCCACCGGACCTCTCGGCTGGGGTTGGCGGCTAGTGCGGATGGTATTCATTTTGAACGGCTCAAAACACCGGTATTCTACCCGGCTCCCGATGAGCAGCAGGATAACGAGTGGCCTGGCGGAACAGAAGATCCTCGGATAGCACAGACTGAGGATGGGCGTTTTGTGATGTTTTATACCCAATGGAACCGAAAGGTACCGCGGCTAGGTGTAGCAATATCTACTGATCTGAAGCACTGGGTTAAGTATGGCCCCATTTTTAAAACATCGAAAAATAAGCCCGCTCTTGTCAATGAACCACATAAATCGGCCTCCATTGTAACTGTATTGAAAGGCAATAAACAGGTCATTACTAAAATCCACGGAAAATACTGGTTATACTGGGGGGAACATGGTGTCTATGGCGCCACATCAGATAATTTGATTGACTGGGAACCTGTAACAGATAATAAGGGAATGCTAAAAGCCTTTATTTCGCCGAGGGATGGTTTTTTTGATAGCTCATTGACTGAATGTGGTCCCCCGGCAGTTCTGACTGATAAGGGAATTTTATTATTGTATAATGGTAAGAATCATGCTGAGAAAGGAGATATGCGTTTTAATAAAAATACTTATTCTGCAGGGCAGGTTTTATTTGATCCGCGAGATCCGACAAGTGTATTGGCCCGAACGGATGTCCCGTTTTTACGTCCCATGGAACCTTTCGAAAAAAGTGGACAATATATAGATGGGACGGTTTTTATAGAAGGATTGGTCTTTTTTAAACAAAAATGGTTTTTATATTATGGTTGTGCGGACTCTAAAGTTGCTGTGGCTATTTATGATCCGCGCCATCCAGGGCTGATGGATCCTGTACCTAGCTGGTAAAATGGAAGAAATTGTATATTGAAAACAGCAGAGGAAGCGAATCTTATTTGATTATAAACGTAAAACAGAGAAACAAAAAAGCTCCTCATTTCTGAGAAGCTTTTGGGTAAGTAATCGGGCTCGAACCGACGACCCCTAGAACCACAATCTAGTGCTCTAACCAACTGAGCTATACCTACCGTGATTTTGATGATACAAAAGTACGATTAAACCCTATTCCCTCCAAATATTTAATTGAAAAAAAACAACGTTTAAAGCCAACTAGGTGAAGGTTAGTTTATTAAAATTTAATAAAAAACCTCGAAACACGTCCATATTGGTGCGGATATGCATTTCGCTACTCCCAAAGCTACCATTTGCTTCCAATTTTTAATAAAAAAGGCGGTTCCCGTCAGAGAAACCGCCTTTTTTATTAGAAGAAATGTCTTTAGATCATTTCTACACTTCTCTTCACGAAAGATGTCAGATCTGCTCCAGACAATAAACCTCTGGATAAGAGTGCTAAATCAAAAGCCTGTTTTGCTAGTTTTGAACCCTCCTCGTCTGATGACGATAAAATTCTTTTGATCAGCGGATGGTTACCGTTGACAGTTACCTTATAATTGTCGGGCAATGAACCATAGAAATTCATGCCACCACCTGTCTTGGCCATATCTTTCATTCGACGCATAAATTCATCAATTGTTACAGATACAGGCAAATCACCTTCATTTAAGGCGTCAACTTCAACTTTCATATCTTGGCGTGAAATTGCTTTTTCGAAAACCTCCAGTGCTTTTTTAGATTCTTCTTCAGAAAGAGCTAGTTCTACCTTTTCGTCTTTTTGAATCAATTTATCGATAACGTCAGCATCTACACGTTTCAGTTGCACCTTTTCACCGCCCTTTTGCTCCAAATAAGCTGCAAAGTGCGTATCCAATGGTCCATCAAGCATCAAAACATCGTAACCTTTGTTTAATGCAGTTTGAATAAAGCCATCTTGTTGGGCGGCATCATGCGTATATAAGTAGACAATGTTTCCATCTTTATCTACCTGTATATCTTTAACCTTTTCGTAATATTCTTTGATGGTGAAACTTTGGTTGCTCGTGTTTTTTACTAAACAGAAGTCATTTGCTTTCTCGGCAAATTTCTCATCGCTTAGCATACCATATTTGATAAATAAACCGATATCTGTCCATTTCTCTTCAAAGCCTTTGCGGTCAGTCTTAAATATCTCGTTCAATTTGTCAGCCACCTTTTTGGTGATATAACTATTGATTTTCTTGACGTTGCTGTCTGCCTGCAAAAATGAACGGGATACGTTCAATGGAATATCTGGTGAGTCGATTACCCCGTGAAGTAACATCAAGAATTCTGGTACAATATCTTTCACCTCATCGGTGATAAATACTTGTCTAGAATACAACTTGATTTTATTACGCTGGATCTCCAGTTCATTTTTAACTTTAGGGAAGTAGAGAATACCGGTCAGGTTGAATGGATAATCCACGTTGAGGTGAATCCAAAACAATGGTTCATCCATTGAATACGGATACAGCTCGCGGTAGAAGGCCAGATAATCTTCGTCTTTTAGTTCAGACGGTGATTTTGTCCAGGCTGGACTGGTATTATTGATAATATTGTCAACCTCTACAGATTTGTATTTTGGTTTTCCTTCTTCGTCTTCACCATCAGGTTCAGAATTTGTTTTGGTGCCAAAACGGATTGAAACAGGAAGAAATTTAGCATACTTATCTAAAATATCCTGTAAGCGTGCCTGGCTCAAAAATTCAGTAGATTCTTCGTTGATATGTAAGATGACATCTGTACCACGTGTGGTTCTTGTACCCGTAGAAATTTCGTAAGATGTACTTCCGTCGCAAGTCCAATGAGCAGGTTCTGCTCCGTCTTGGTACGATAGTGATTGGATTTCTACCGTATCGGCCACCATAAATGCAGAATAGAAACCTAAACCAAAGCGACCAATGATTTCATTTGCATCATTTGCTTCTTTGAATTTTTCCATAAACTCTGTGGCTCCCGAGAAGGCGATCTGGTTGATGTATTTTTTTATTTCATCTGCTGTCATACCAATACCGTTATCGGAAATAGTGATGGTTTTGGCCGCTTCATCAAATTTTACATCTACAATCAATTCGCCTGTTTCACCTTGGTATTGACCCAAAGAAGCTAGGCGTTTGATTTTTTGAGAAGCATCAACTGCATTAGATACCAGTTCACGCAAGAAAATTTCATTATCGGAATATAAGAACTTTTTGATTACGGGAAATATGTTCTCCGTGTGAATTGAAATACTACCTTTTTCTGGATTCATAATTTGTATGTCGATATTTTTAATTTTATGATTTGTTAAAAACATACAATCTGTGTTCCAAATCGGTTCTAATAGGACATGATGGCAGGAAACGTCCTATTTTGTCATAAGTCCATGCGTTGAAATTACGGGATCTTAAACTAAACCTGTCAGCGATCGAAGCTGCCTTAGACTAATTTAGGCCCGGGCTCTGCGGAAAGTTGGCGACATGCGCATATTTGGGACCGAGTCCAATAATGGCATCCTTCCATAGCAATTCACCGTTACCTTCAAAAATGAGCTGCTGGTGGTATTTGTTCTGTACAGCCCAGCTATTTTCTTTTATTTCCCCGTCCAGTTGACCGGCAGACCATCCGGAATACCCGATAAAGAATTTTAATTCGTGAGCTTTTATGCTATCCGTTTGAATGGCTTCGATAAGTTTCTCTTCATCACCTCCAAAATAGATTCCAGGAGCGACTTCTTCGCCACTCAAAAGTAAATCAAAACGGCTATGCACAAAAAAGAGGCTTTCTTGAGCCACTGGGCCACCCACGTAGATCGGGAAATTGCAATCAGGTATAGATTCCAATAGTTGGCCCAAGCGAACATTGGTTTGATTATTTAGGACAAATCCGAGGGAACCTTCTGTATTGTATTCACATAGCAAGATCACGGATCTAAGGAATCTGGGGTCTAGCATAAACGGCTCAGAAATCAATAGACTTCCTTTTTGCGGGTCTAGTTCGGTAAACATATGCGCGAATTTTAATTATTTATTGAATTTAATCTTTTTTATTTAATCTATGCGAGATTTGTGCCAAAACTGGGATTTTGTCAATTTCTACTAACTTTATAGAGAAAAAGCAATGATTTTAGTAAGTTTGTAGGATATAAAACAGGTTTCTATGTCCATTCAACATAAAGATATTGCAGCAATCAGACAGGATTACGTATTAGGTAGCCTATCTGAATCGGATGTGGATCGTGATCCAGTCCACCAGTTTAAAAAATGGTTTGATGCGGCTATTCACAGCGAGGTGATCGAACCCAATGCCATGGTGCTTTCAACCGTATCTTCTCATCATTTGCCGTCCTCAAGAGTTGTTTTATTGAAGGATATTGTACCAGAAGGTTTAGTCTTTTTTACAAATTATGAGAGCCGTAAAGGAGAAGACATGAAAGCTAATCCGCATGCTGCACTGTTGTTTTTCTGGCCTGAACTGCAGCGGCAGGTCCGGATTGAAGGAGTGATAGAATTTGTGAGCGGAGCTGATTCCGATGAATATTTCCAATCGCGGCCTAAAGCGAGCCGTATCGGTGCACTCGCCTCTCCACAGAGCCACGAAATTCCTAACCGCAGTTTTTTGGAAAACAGAGTGGAAGAACTCGAGATCCAATATAATGGAAGTGACGCTGTGCCTAGACCATCACATTGGGGCGGCTATCTACTGAAACCGATTTATTTCGAGTTCTGGCAGGGACGTGCGAGTCGGTTGCATGATCGTATCGTTTATAAAAAAGTATCTGATTCCTGGAAGATTACGCGCATAGCTCCATAAATATGACATTTGACGAAATTAAATCGACGTTTGTTTCCAGATTTGGAACTCAAATTATTCTTAAAGAAGATCGCAATGGGCTACAGCCCGCCTTATTTATTGATAAGGCAGATATTATAGCCGTTTGTTTATTCCTGAGGGATACAGAGGGCCTATACTTTGATTTTTTAAGCAACCTTACTGCAGTGGATTACCAAACGCATTTTGCTATTGTCTACCACCTAAATTCTTTGCCCTATCAACATGTTTTGGTCTTAAAGGTTGAGTTGCCGGCTAATCGTTCGCTGGATGAACTCCCTGAGCTTCCTTCACTTACTTCGGTGTGGCGTACGGCAGACTGGCATGAGCGCGAAGCATTTGACCTGATGGGGATTTATTTTGATGGACATCCGGACCTTAGAAGGATTCTGCTACCTGACGATTGGGAAGGTTACCCTTTACGGAAGGATTATGAAGAGGCAGAAAAATATCATGGCATTCATATTAGTTGATAGAAATGGCGAATCCAAAATATAAAGAGGCATTAATGCGCTATGAAAAACACCTTACTGAGATATCTAGTCAGGAAATGGTGTTAAATATGGGGCCTCAGCATCCTTCGACGCATGGCGTGCTCCGACTGCAGCTGATTACAGACGGAGAGATCGTGAAAGAAGTTGTTCCACATCTGGGTTATCTGCACCGTTGTTTTGACAAACATGCCGAATCGTTAAATTACGCAAAGACAATTCCTTTTACTGATCGTCTGGATTATCTAGCCTCGATGAACAATAGTCATGCTTTCGTGATGGGGGTTGAGCGCATGCTTGGTCTCGACAGTAAAATACCGAAAAGAATAGAATACATCCGGGTGCTGGTCTGTGAACTCAACCGAATTGCATCCCACCTGATTGCTATCGGGACGTATGGGATTGATATCGGTGCAACAACACCGTTTCTTTGGTGTTTCCGCGACCGTGAACATATTATGAATATGTTGGAGTGGGCGTCTGGTTCGAGGATGTTGTACAATTATATCTGGGTAGGAGGTCTATTTTATGATTTACCCGTTGGCTTTGAAGAGCGCTGTACGGAATTTATTGCGTATTTCAAGCCTAAATTGGTCGAATTGGATGAGATATTGACACAGAACCAGATATTTATTTCCCGTACAGCTAAAATAGGAATACTTCCTGCTGATGTTGCCATAAATTATGGCGTTTCGGGGCCTATGCTTCGGGCTTCGGGTATAAAATGGGATTTGAGACGAATAGATGGTTATTCTGTTTACCCAGAAATTGATTTTGAGATACCTGTAGGAACAGGTGAGATGGGAACAATCGGTGATTGCTGGGACCGTTATAAAGTTAGGGTAGATGAGGTCAAGCAATCTGTTCGCATTGTTGAGCAATGCCTTGAACGATTGCAGAAAGATTTTAAACGTACAGCCGAATTTGATCCGCGCGCTTTGGTTCCGAAGAAAGTGAATTTGAAAGCTCAGGATTACTATGTGCGTGCTGAAAATCCGAAAGGAGAATTGGGTTTTTACTTTGTCACAAAAGATAAATCCGATATTCCATTGCGTGTAAAGTCAAGGGGACCAAGTTTTAATAACCTTTCGGTGATTTCAGAACTCGGAAAAGGAGTGCTGATTGCTGATTTAATTGCAATTCTTGGATCTATCGACATCGTTTTAGGGGAGGTGGATCGTTAAATTGCGGTAGTATGCATGTTTTATAAACGATTTAGCAAAATAAAGTAGAGATTGTATTGAAAATGTTGCAGGAAAACGCAAATAAATTTGTAAATGAAAGCAATTTTCATCATATTTGCAGTCTCATAATTTAAGTTTATAATTGGTTAATGAAAGCTCGTTACTCCCAAAGTAACGGGCTTCTCTTTTTTATGGCGTGTAATCTATTTGATGTCGTTTATTTATGATGCCGGTGTGTTGGTTTGAGCTTGAAGGGTTTACTGCTTTTTCATCGGAGCAATGTTGATTATCCTGTATATTTCATCGAATTCCTGCACGGGAATTTAACGTAAATGATTACCTTTACTGGTCTTAAATATAAAAAAGTGACGGATAGTTTAGTTATCATTCCAACATATAATGAAAAGGAAAATATTGAAAAAATCATTCGCAAAGTTTTTTCCTTATCACACGCATTTGATATTTTAATTGTAGACGATGGTTCTCCCGATGGGACGGCTACCATCATCAAGAATTTACAGCTTAATGAATTTACTGGCCGTCTGTTTATCGAAGAACGAACCGGGAAACTGGGGTTAGGGACCGCGTATATCCATGGATTTAAATGGGCGCTATCCCGCGAACATTACCAATATATTTTTGAAATGGATGCGGATTTCAGCCACAATCCGGAGGACTTGCTTCGTTTACGGCAGGCTTGTGTGGACGGTGCTGATATGAGTATTGGTTCGCGTTATATCAAGGGCGTGAATGTGGTCAATTGGCCAATGAGCCGGGTGCTGATGTCGTATTTTGCTTCGGTGTATGTTCGTTTTATAACGGGGATAGATATTCAAGACGCTACTGCCGGATTTGTTTGTTTCACTAGAGAGGTCCTTAGGACAATTCCACTTGAAAAGATTAAGTTTGTAGGTTATGCATTTCAGATTGAAATGAAATTCACAGCCATAAAATATGGCTTTAAGGTGGTGGAAGTACCCATTATATTCACAGATCGGACTGAAGGTACATCAAAGATGAGCACAAGTATCTTTAAGGAGGCATTTTTTGGTGTTATCCAATTGAAACTGGGAAGCATCGGAAAGCGTTATAAGAGAAATTAAAAATATTGCCACAATGAACGAGAATTTAGATCCAAATCCAGAACGTCTGAGCAATACAGATCGTGATATTGAACGAGCATTGCGGCCTCAGGCTTTTGAAGACTTTACGGGACAGGCTAAAATATTAGAAAACCTCAATATTTTTGTGAAAGCGGCTAGGCTGAGAGGCGAAGCGCTGGATCACGTTTTGCTGCATGGCCCCCCGGGCTTAGGAAAGACAACCTTATCCCATATCATCGCCAATGAAATGGGGGTTGGTATAAAAATTACTTCGGGGCCTGTATTGGATAAACCGGGTGATTTAGCGGGTTTATTGACAAACCTAGAAGAAGGCGACGTCTTGTTTATCGACGAGATCCATCGTTTAAGTCCTTTAGTGGAGGAATATCTCTATTCGGCTATGGAAGATTTCAAAATTGACATCATGCTGGAAACAGGGCCAAATGCACGTTCTGTTCAGATTTCCCTAAATCCGTTTACCTTGATCGGTGCCACAACGCGCTCAGGCCTTTTGACGGCTCCTTTGCGTGCACGCTTTGGAATTAATTCACGCTTGCAATATTATGATGCAAAATTGCTGACAACGATCGTGCTGCGCTCGGCTCATATCTTAAAGACACCGATTTCTGATGAAGGGGCCTACGAGATTGCGCGAAGGAGCAGGGGGACACCACGGATAGCGAATGCTTTACTGCGCCGTACAAGGGATTTTGCGCAGATAAAGGGCAATGGGAGTATCGATAAAGAAATAGCAAAATATGCTTTACATGCGCTTAATGTGGATGAAAATGGTTTAGACGAGATGGACAACAAAATCTTAACGACCATTATCGACAAATTCAAAGGTGGTCCTGTAGGACTAAAAACTGTAGCCACAGCTGTGGGTGAGGATGAAGGTACGATTGAGGAAGTCTACGAACCCTTTTTGATTCAAGAAGGATATATTATGCGAACGTCAAGAGGACGCGAGTGTACCGAAGCGGCCTATAAGCACTTGGGTCGTGTCAACCATTCGAAAGGAAACACCCTGTTTTAAGCGCGAATGAAAAGTCTATTTTAACTTTTCTGCTGAATAATTTTATTAGTCCGGCTCATTAAAGCCGGACTAGGCTTTGTCCGTTGAAAATAGCTTATTTGAGCCTGTAACTCCTCGTATATCCAAGGGTGCTTCTTTCGTAGGTTATTTAAGATGTCTAGGCAGTTGACTAATACAGCGACAGGACATGAAGGTTCGATCATCCATTGGAAGGAGTACTCGATAATTTCTTCTTCTATCTCATTTTGGAGCGTATATTCTTTATTTTTTTTCGAGGTCAAAAATAGCAGAATTTTAGAGTAGCTTCTAAGACAGCTCCAATTCTTTTGTTTCTTTAAATTATCCAAGAATTGTGGGAGAACACATTTTAACAGTGCCGTATTTTTTAAAACGATGGTTTCAAATACCCATGCGGAGCGGAAGGCAATCTTCTTATCTTTTTCTAAGGAAATGTTCAACAGATCGGCCAGTGTTATTCCCTGAAGGATATCCAAAGAAAAATCCGTTACCTCGAAAGATCTCAAGGTAAAGGATAGAAATGCTAATTTTTCATCGTGAGTCATGACGCCGTTATTTTTGTGGCTTTTCTCGATTCATTTCGGTCATGTCAACCTCGTTCATTTTGGAATCACCTAACAGATACTGGCTAAAGTAATCGCCCATTTTCCAGAAGAAATACTCCGTCATATCGCCAAAACCATGTCTTTGTCCCGGTAAAAGCAGGAAATCAAATCTTTTGTTGGCTTTAATCAGTGCATCGACCATTCGAATGGAGTTAGCCGGGTGTACGTTGTTATCGATATCTCCAGTAGCGATCAATAGTCTGCCTTTCAGGTTTTTTGCGATCTCCGTATTTTTATTGATTTGGTACGAGAATATAGTATCTCCTTTCGCGGATACTTTTTCTGTTACGCCATGATGACGCTCACTCCACCAGCGGTTGTAGATCTGGTTTTCATGATTTCCAGCTCCAGATACGGCAACTTTAAAGAAGTCAGGGTAAACAAGCATTGCTGCTGTAGACATAAATCCACCGCCGGAGTGACCAGTTATACCAACGCGGTTTATGTCAATGTATTTATAGCGATCAGCAAGCTGTTCCGCCGCTACTTTTTTATCTTCCAAGCCATAGTCACGCAGATTGCCATAGCCATAAGTATGATACCATTGCGAACGTGAAGGATGTCCACCACGGTTACCGACGGTGATGACGATAAAACCGAATTGCGCTAGCCTGTCAATTCTGTCCATGCTTCTGCCAAATGACTTATTTACCGCTTCGGTCTGAGGTCCGGGATAGACATATTCGACAATAGGATAAGTTCTGGTGCTGTCAAAATCAAATGGTTTATACATGACCCCATAGAGATCCGTGGTACCATCTCCAGCTTTTACTTTAAAAGGTTCCGGAAATTTGTAGCCAGCGGCAAATAGTAAAGACAGATCGGCCTTTTCCAATGTCATTACTTTTTGTCCATTACTGTTGTATAAGACGGATTCAGGGGTGGTATTTACCCTGGAGGAATTATTGACAAAATACTTTGAAGATTCACTCATTTCCACTTGGTGATCAAAGTTCCCCGGGTTTAATAGTTTAATGCCAGAGCCATTTGTATTTATACTGTATTGATGTAGATAATAAGGGTCTTCGTTTTTCTCACGGCCCGATGCGGTAAAGTATAGTGTTCCTGAAGCAGGGTCTAAACCGGTAATTTCTTCCGTATGAAAGGCGCCCTTAGTAATCTGATTAATCAATTTTCCATTTGTGTCGTACAGGTAATAATGGCCCCATCCGTCTCTTTCTGACCAATGCACCAATTGCTTTTTATTTTCAATCAGAGTTGGTTTTTGAACATCCAGATACACATTGGAACGTTCTTGGATAATGTTATTCACTGTGCCATTTATATTGACTTTTAGGAGGTCAATCCGTTTGAGGTCACGGCTAGAACGTGAAATATAGAACTCTTCGTTATTCCCCAACCAATAGTTGATAAAATAATCCTCTTTATAAGAATTTTTATCCGGTGTTTTTGTCCAGGTAGAGAGGGTCTGATTCTTAAACGCGGATACATTGATGCGACGTGGAGTTTTTTTACCTGCATCAAAGAGATAAAGTTCCGTTTCCGTCGAATCGACCTCACCCGGCATTTGGTATTTATAGGTTTCAAGTGTCGGGCGGGATGAGCCAACATTATTGATTACCCATAAGGGTTTTAGCGAACGGTTGTCCTTCCTGGTCAAGGTAAAATAACGCCCATCCGGCGACCAGCTGATCCATACCCGCTTACGTTTAGGATCGTTGTCTTTATCTTTTTCGTCACCGGTGGTTGTGCTGTATTCATCACCGCCCCAAGCATAATATTGCACACCGTCTTTTGTAATCTGGTGCTCTACAATGGTGCTGTCCTTTTCATTTTTTACCGCTTTAAGATAGTTGGATCTGTCCATCCAATACAGATTGTAGTCTTTTGCAAAGTAAACCGTGTTGGTATCAGGGGAGAAGCTTGCCCAACCCAAAGGTGGTTTTACTTTTGTCGAGTCACTGATTTCCGAGACAGACTTTGTTGCCAGGTCGTATTCCAGATAAAAGAGTTTCTTTTTGGTGGTGTCGGACTTATTTTTGAGCTTTTGTATTTCATCTTTGGATTTCACGGTATCTTGGGTACTCTGAACCTGAAACCTTAATTTTTTCTCATCTTTGGTAAATCGAAGCCCTTGCAATTCCATATGTTGGGCATCTACCGGATTTTTAACGATTTTAGTAATTTGAGCGGCGATGTCGTCATTATTGAAAAGGAGTTCTTTCTTTTTCAGGGCAGGGTTAACAATATACCAGTTTCTTCCCTGCGGACTTGCGTAGTCATACCAAAAGCGATCAGAAAAATTGATCCAATTTGGTTTGATACTAGTTGAAAAAATCATTTTCTTTAATTTTTCAGGGGAAAATTTCGCTGCCAACTGATAGTTGGCTTTAATAGGTGCCTCTTTCGCCTGTTGTGCGGTACCAATATAGGGCAATAAGCTGGTCGCTAAAATAAAGTAGAACTTATGCATTAAATAATAATATAGATAATCGTGTAATAATGGTTTTGGATGTAAAAATATCTATAATTAGGTTCTTTTGCGAATGATTCGTGTAATAATCCTATGATGGATAGAAATTTTCATTGAAATTAACCAGAAAAAGCTCCTTTGTTGCTCGCGTTACTCCAGTATACAGCCATCTTAAAAATTCAAGATCCAACATGTCATCGTTTATATAACCCTGGTCGACAAATACGATTGGCCACTGGCCACCTTGCGCTTTATGGCAGGTAATTGCAAATGCAAATTTAATCTGAAGCGCATTATAATAGGGGTCTTTTTTGATTGCTTCGAGGCGGTCTTTCTTATCCATAATATCGGCATAATCCAAGGCGATCTCTTCGTAGAGTGTTTTCTGGGTTTCATAAGGCAGGTTGGGACTGTCGGTATAGAGGCTATCTAGGATCACGCGGCAAGTGATGGGTTCTATTTCGTCAATGTCTACAAATTCAAGTGTAACATCTGCAAATCGAAATCCATGCTGATCATGGATATTGCTCACTTTTCGCACTTTGGCCATATCGCCATTTGCAATAAACCCATCGCCCATGTTGTTTTCTTGAAGCCAGAAGTAGTTGTTCTTTACAACCATAATATAATCTCCACCGGTCAGCTCCTCGTCCCGAAACAAAATTCTGTTCCTTATATTTTGGTTGTATAAATTTGCAGAGCGATTTGAACGGCAGATAATCATTGTATTTTCGACTCCATATTTGTCATAGGCATAGTTTATCCCCTCGATTAACCGTTCACCTGTCATTCTGTAAAGGTCTTTAAATCCTTTAGTTATGAATTTCGGAAAGGGAAAGTCATCTTGATCTTCTTCAGCAGAGGTTATCTCTTCGCGTATTTTTGTCGCATTATACAGTATACCAGAATCTTTGGACTGTCGGACAACCGAGGTCAGCTCAAAAGGATAAACGCATAGATGAAATTCACTTTCAAGATAACTTGGGTTTAATGCTGGGCTGTCCAGGAGTCCTACAGGTGGTAACTGAGCGGTATCTCCAACAAATAATAGTGTGCAATTCTTTCCGGATTGCACATAGCGGATCAGGTCATCCAAAAGACTTCCTGAAAACGCATTCACAGGGGCATTGGATATCATTGAAGCTTCATCGATAATAAATAGGGTATCTTCATGAAGGTTCTCCGCTAAGGTGAAATCTAGTTGAAATGAAACTGCAGATTTTTTCCGATAGATTTTCTTGTGGATTGTCAGTGCTTTGCGGCCCGAATAATAGGTGATCACTTTTGCAGCCCTGCCGGTTGGTGCTAGTAGAACAGCTTTTTTTCGCAATGCAGGGAGTACTTTAACCAGCGCCGAAATTAACGTTGTCTTACCCGTACCAGCATACCCTTTCAGTACAAAGCAGGATTGCTTGTCAAAAGCGAGTAAAAATTCTTCCAGTAATTCGAAGGCCTCCAACTGCTGATCGGTGGCCTGCCATGGAAATTGCTGTATTAACAGATTTTTGATGAACACCCTCAAAGTTATTTAAAAGGTTTGTCTTATCCTCTAGAAAAAGCTATTTTTGCTCTAAGAAGTTTTAATTTTTACAATTCAGCGAATGAATTATATCTCAAAACAATTTAATATTCATTATTTACCGGAATACAATCTTTTGGTCAAGGCTGGCTTTCAGAAGGATATCTTGGCGGTGGTTGATAAAAAATCAATCGCACCAATTTTAATCGAATATCCGTCAGAAGAGCCGATTTTGGATGCTACACGAATTATGAGCCTTCCGTTTCGATTTGTCCGCGTTGTGATACCACATCAAACTTTTACGTTTATTCCAAAAGAGTTTTTTCTGAGCGAAAAGATAAGCGATTACCTACAGTTTTTAGGTACATCCGATCTTGAAAATACATTTAGTTATTCTTTAGATAATCTTAATTTAATTGCTGTATATCAGTTTGATGGGTTGTTATTAAATAGATGGAAGAGGTTGTTTCCCGATGCTGTTATACTTCCCGAATTCGCGGTGGTGCTAGACCGCGCGCAGGAGCGTGTATCCATCAGAGGTAGTGTGCTAGGGCTTCATTTTGTAGCTGAAAATACAGTTGATTTTTATCTGTTTAAAAACGGGATTTTCCAGCTCTATAATAGTTTTGAAATTCATAGTCTGGATGATATTAGCTATTATGTGCTTAATATTTTAACGCAATTTAATTTGGGAGACTCCATTAATAAGGTGCTCCTTTCAGGAGAGATTCCCAATGAATCTTATTATAAACGTATCTCGACTTATGCTGGTGATATCGAAATATTAGATTTGAAAACGAAAGTCGTATTGGCAGATAGAGAGATCGAGTCAAATTTGGCGCCGTATAATGTATTATTTGATTCTATACTATGCGAATAATCGGGGGGCGTTTAGGTGGATTAAGGTTGAATCCACCAACTAATTTACCTGTGAGACCAACCACAGATATCGCCAAAGAAGCGCTGTTTAATATTTTACAGAACAGGCTGGATTTTGATGGTTTACAATGTTTGGATCTTTTTGCAGGAACAGGGAATATTAGTTTTGAGCTTGCATCGCGGGATGCGGGGCATGTAGATGCAATAGACCTTCATTTCAAATGCGTGCAGTATATCAATGATACAGCGCAGAAGATGAAATTGGAGCAGATTAAAGCAAGAAAAGCCGATGTGTTTAAATTCATTGCTAGCTGTAAGGATACTTATGATTTTATTTTTGCAGATCCACCTTATGATATTCCTAAATTGCCACAATTACCCAAACTAATTTTTGATCAACAATTACTGCATGATGACGGACTCCTCGTTGTTGAACATCCGTCAACAAGGCAAATGGAAGATCATCCAAATTTTATAGAAACTAGAAAATACGGGTATTCATCATTTTCTTTTTACGCTAAGACTATTTAATATGAAAATTGCTGTTTTTCCGGGCTCTTTTGACCCTTTTACTTTAGCTCATCAAGATCTTGTCGAAAGAGCAATGCCGCTATTTGATAAAATTATTATTGCGGTAGGTTATAATGCCAATAAAAAGGGAATGTTAGATCACGAGGAGCGGGTGGAGTCAATCAGACGTGTTTTTAAGGATGTAAGCGGGGTTGAGGTACATAAATATAAAGGCCTAACCGTGGAGTTCTGCAGGCAGGTTAAAGCGCGTTTTATATTACGTGGGCTCCGGAATACCAATGATTTCGAATTCGAAAACGCCATTGCTCAAAATAATCTGCTGCTCAATAGCGAGGTGGAAAGTTATTTTTTAATGAGTAGATCTGGAACGGCTCATATTTCTTCGTCTATTGTTAGGGATGTCTGGTTTAATGGAGGGGATATCAGTGCGATGGTGCCTGTTGCCATTCTGTCCTTGTTGAATGAAAAAATAGATAAGTCAGATAAGTAAAGCACGATTTAATAAAAAAAGTCCAACAAAATAATATTTTGTTGGACTTTTTTTATTATTGGTAAACAGGGTTTTACGTCTTTTATATAAATAATATGTTTTCATTATTTAAAACTGTCTAATTGTCATCTATGCTGTGTGGCCAAATATTATTTGGCTGCGCGATTGGTTTGTGTCTAATGTTCTTATTTTCAATTTGTTAAATTGTATCTTCCATGCTTTTACTCTAATAGGCGCTTTCTTCGTCCAATAGATAACATTCTTCGGGTGTTAGCTTGATTTCGACAGCTCTGCTGAGTTCTTCGAGCTGCTGGATACTGGTTGCACTTACAATAGGGGCTGTAACTGAAGGTCTATGTAAAATCCAAGCTAGGGCGATGGCTGACATGCTTGCTTGTTGGCCATGTGCTATCTCAGCTAATACATCTAAAATACGGAGACCACGAGCATTAAATCTGTCTTTTAATGCATCGTAACGTTTAGCCTCTTTTATATCATCCAAAGAGCGGTATTTACCCGAGAGGAAGCCACTGGCAAGTGAATAATAGCTGACGACACCCAGGTGATTATCAATGGCCAATTGTTCATACTGTTCTTCATATTTCATTCGGTCGTAAAGGTTGTATTCCGGCTGGATAGCGATATAAGAGGGTAAATTATGCTCTTCGGCAATACGGAGAGATGCCGAAATACGTTCCGGACTGAGATTTGATGCGCCGATCCATTTTATTTTCCCAGTCTGGACCAGGTGATGGTAAGCCTCTAGTGTTTCATCGATTCCTGTTGTCAGATCATCGTGATGAGATTGATAAAGATCGATTGTGTCTACATTCAGGCGCAAGAGCGAATCTTCCACAGATTTAATAATATACTCTTTTTTCAGATTAGGTTTACTATTATCTATTCGGCGCCCACCGACTTTTGTGGCAATCTGAATTTTATCACGAATATCTCTTTTGTTGATCCATTTGCCAATGATTGTTTCTGATTCAGATCCGCTGTGTCCCGGTACCCAATGCGAGTAATTATTAGATGTATCAATCAGGCTGAATCCCATATCGACAAAGGCATCCAACAGAGCGAAGGATTGCTTTTCATCTACGGTCCAACCAAATACATTTCCACCAAAGACAAGCGGTTTGAATTCAATTTCACTGTTTCCGAGTTTTACTTTTTCCATGATCATTTGATTGATTCCTAATTAAAATTAAGTAAAAAAGCCCATTTTCAATCTATTTATAGCGAAGTGAAAAGTTTTTTTTAAATTTTCTTATTCATTTTCAGTTAGTTTTAAAAATGCTCGTTGAGGTGATTTGGAATAACAAAAACTTTGCTTACTTTTGCATCATCCCAAACGGATATGCCCGGATGGCGGAATTGGTAGACGCGCTGGTCTCAAACACCAGTGGGAAACCGTGCCGGTTCGACTCCGGCTCCGGGTACTAAAAGGGTCTTAAGATTATATATCATAAGGCCCTTTAATAGTAAAATGCCCTTTTGGGAACATAAAACCACACCTTGACACGGGTGATTTAGTTAACAAGCCGAAATATTTGTAGACATCGCGTATACAAGAATTACGGTTATGAGTAAACCTATATCATCACCCGGACAAATGTTCAAAATTTCTTTAAAGCTGTTCACGTGGACGGCACGTATTCAAAAGAACGGCATGTCGGCTCTATATATTGAGTCCTATATTGCTGTAAAGGGGAAAAAGGCAGACCGTAAACAATTCAATATCGATCTGGAATGGCCGCATAATAAAATTGACTTCGGTAAAAATGAATTGCGCCAGCGCTATAAAAACGATGAGGACGTAAACGATTATAATATGATAATTCGGGACCAGATATCCCGAATCAATGAAATTGCAAAACGTTTCCGTCTACAAAATCGAATGCTTACCAATGAAATGATCGAACGTGAATTGCTTTACTATGATGCGTCAAGGTCACTTGTTGCGTTTATGCGACTGTCAAGGAAGGAACGATATCAAAGTAAGGAAATTGTAAAACGTACTTACATGAACCATCTAAGTACGATCAATTCTATTATTGAATTTAGACCTCTGACTGAATTCTCCCAGATAGATAAGAAATGGTTTTCTGATTATCGCAATTATCTCAAATCGGAAATCAAACAAGATGGCAAAGTCGTGAAGAAAGCGATTTCAGATAATACGGTATGGACGCGTATAAAAGACATTAAAGCTTACTTGACAATAGCGAATGAGCAACATGGTGTATATGTACCGGAATTCGGCCCTAAAGAGGTAAAGAACCCTTACCACAAGAAGGAAGCCGTGTATCTGAGAAAAGAGGAAGTTATAAGATTAATCAATAAACTTGACGAAGGCATTTTAGGGTCACAGGACTACCAAGTTTTAAAAGCCTTTTTATTTTGCTGTTTCACTGGCTTTCGAATATCTGACCTATATAATTCGACATATCAATGGATGGTATCCGACAATTTTCTTCAATTTTTAATGGTAAAGAATTCGGAAAATAAGCCGAAAACTATCACAATTCCGCTTATTCCAATAGCTAAAAAGTTTATTTCAAATAATAAGGGTAAATTCTTCGACCTTCCTACCGAACAGGAATACAACAGAACACTAAAAGTTTTAATGAAATTATGCCAGATCAATAAAAAGGTTAGTAGCCATGCAGCACGGCATACATTCGGACATCTTTTTATGAAATTTGGGGGTAATATATTGGCCCTTATGAAAATTTTAGGGCATACGAAAATCGAAACTACGATGACGTATGCCCACTTGGATGACGACGACAACTTAGATCTGGCATTGAAAGTTAATGATGAATTTTCAGATATACCAAAAATTAAAAGTATCGCATATTCGCATTAGTTAATACTGGATCAAATCAAAATCTCCCGCTATCGGAAAAGCTCCTTTTATATTCCTTTCCATACACCAAGAACCCCAGTCTAATAATGCATGCTTAGTAGTATATGTTTCAAAACTTGTAGGCGAATCGTTTTTAATTTGAATCTCATGCGTTTCAGGGTTTTGGAATCTATAAAGGGGATGGCTATAGTTATTTAGATAATCAATAACATGTTTAGGGGTCCAAAAGGTTTTCAGAGTTCCATCTACACGCTCTGTAGCGAAATTTCGAGCTATATGAACCATCCCTACCATTCTATCTTGTATAACTCCATACTTCATTAAATTGTTAAAGTCTGATAGGGGCAAGTAACTTGCTTCCTTTCTTTCCATGTTATTTAATGTAGGGCCGATTAATCCTCTTACAGACTCATTCGTATATAGTAGTTGCGCTTCTGATTCTCTTACATCATAAAAGTGGGGAACCCAGAAATCTCGATACCAGGCACTTGCACCGAAAATACGTAAACATTGTGCCTTTAAAGTTAACCAATCATCATAAGCATTCCGTCCGTAATCTATTCCGTTTTGAAGGCCAGTATATCCTGTTCGATATCTTACTTCATAAGTCCAGCTGTGAAACTGGACTTTTAACCAAGATGAGTTAGCTTGGAATTCGGCAATATGGGCGTCGGTAGCCTGGGATAAATTCCAAGCATCCGTTTTATCATTTATGTTATATCCTTTACAATAAAACATTGCCATTAATGTAGGTATCCCGAATTCATCGTGGAGTCTCTTAAAAAAAGCTAACGTCGGGTGATCGAATATCGAAGTATAAGATCCATTCGTTAAATCCTGAATAAAGTCAATGCAATCGTCTACAACATTCCATGCGATTGCTTTATTGGGGATCAATCTACCAATTGTAATATTTCTATTCTTCATTTTCTAAAATTTAGTGTAGGCAAATACCTCGTAAGTAAAATAATTTGTAGCGTTTATGGTTCCGGTGAAAGAAAGTTCAATTTTAAGTCGGTCCCCAAACAAAAGATTTGTCGATTTTATTGTATCATCTTTTAATCCTAATAGCATCAGAAGATTTCCGGTTTGGATGACTTCGGATTCCAATAATGGAAATTCTATCCCCTTACCTTTTTCTCCTGCCTTTATTAATAACTTAATACCTTGTCCGCTTGCAAAAGGAACACCAACTATGTCCGTTATTTTTAAATAAATTCTCACCATTTTAGCACCCTTTTGTAGAAAGAAATAGTCATTTGATGCTGTGCTATTTTTTTTGATAGTGGGGGAAAATATGGTATTATAAAAATCTGGGCGGAAAATTTGTTTCATTCTCCAAGCGCCTTCGAACTCATCATAGCCCGCACTTTCCTTTTGTACAGTTGTTTTTATAGATTGGTTTAAGCGTTCATACACATTTTCCCAAGTATCATCAACTAATGGACTATCCAATTGCGTAATAGTACTATATCCTATAGTTGCGCTTGTAGTTGACGTATTGGTAATTTTGATTTCTACTAAATCCCCTAATTTCTGAAAAAATGCTTTATAATATGTTAACGATGCCCCAAGCTTTCGCTCATACAAATCTATTGTGTCTACAACAGAATTATTTCTATAGAAAACAGCCTGGACCTTGAAGAACAGTGGTCTCACGCTCCAAATAATATTTATAATATTATTTGCATTATTAAGCGTTAATCTTGAAGAAGTTACTGTCGTTCCAGCTGCAATGGCCGTTGAGGGAAATACCAATAGAGATTTGTCTAAAGATCTATCGATAGATACGTTTTGATAAGTTGGATATGGTACACTATCGACTTCCTTTGCAATAAAAGATCTGATATATCCGGTCTCTCCAGCTCCTAACTGGATGTTGAAATCTACTAGTTCAGTATTGATAGGAGTTGATATCATTCTTCTATTAGACTTGTTATCGGAAGTCCCCGTATGAACAGCATTTATGCTAACTATATTGCTATTCTTGTCATAGAATCTAGCATATACTGTATAATTATTCGGTTCAGTTGTCCAATACAAACTAATATTAAAAGCACTTTTATTGACCTTAATTTTATTAGTTATATTATCGCCAGCGACCAATGATCTAACACCAGTCATCTGGTGCTCGAACTTATTTATTTCATCAATTTCACTATAATTTATGATTGTTCCTGTAAGCGTTGTAGTGTCATAGTTTTTGACGTTAACTCGGATTCTTTTTACAGGTACCGCAAATTGTTTTTGATAATATGTCCCGCTACCAAATCGTTCTACTATTTCCTCATCGGTTACAAATACAGCAGTATCCGTATCATCATAACCTACTAATTGCAAAGAAATCTTAGCGGTCACAGAAGATGTTGCGCCAAACCTCACGCCTATGTTAACAGTCGACTTTTTTATGTCAAAAATTGGACTGTTAAACGTTGTGTCAGGCGCAATAGAGTTCCCAGAACCGATAATAGTTCTGTTTTTAAATGAAATCCAGTCCTTGATGGATTTTATCAGCGGGTATGTAATCAAACTCATTTTATTAACTTAGAGATGTTTGTACTTGATTGTTATTATATGTTATAGTCAACGTTTTAGTTATGACAGCAGTTGAATTGTATGTGAAAACCATTTTGCTAATTCTACCCGTAGCATCATAAGAAATATTTGTGATATTTCCTGGCTGCCCATCTGGGAAAGTTATAACAGCAGAAGATATTCCATTAGAATTCTCTATATAAGATTGTATGGTGTAGGATTCTGATAAAATCCATTGGTTAACCCTTTCTGAAATCGCAACTTTAGGCATTTCAAGAGTAAACTTTTTAACCCATTTAGATCCGTCGAAAAGTGTAAGTCCCCATTCAGTTTCAGAGTATTCCAATGTACTGCCGGCAGGTTGATTGTATTTACCGTTTGCTAAAAAACCAAATTTATTTCCTGTTGTTGGAATAGGAAGTGTTACTGGATCTACTGAGGTTGCGACTGGTAAATCAACAAAGTCTGAACCTTGAATTTCAACGTCGCCAATGATCCATTTGCTCAAATCTTTTATACTTGCTCCCCTTAACAGCAACTCATTGGCTTGTTGAAGTACCACAACGACTTTCTCCCAGTCTGTGACAGATGGATACCCATTGATATTAGGTTCTAAAATATTATCGTTCATTATTGTATCTGTTAAAGTTTTAAAAAGTTAGGTGCTTGCACGATGTAAGGATAGGCAAGCATGGTGTCCTGATATGAAAATTCGATATCGAAGTCGTTCAAAGCATTCTTTGTCGGGTCGATAGCCGGATCTTTCAGGTTAATTGCACGCATCGCACCGTCAAGCAAATGGTACCGCTGTTTGCTGAATATGAAATCGATCAATAGCTGGCGGTGCTGGCGTGACTGGATATAGCCAGTATTCTTTTTTACAGATCGCGAAAGGGTTCCGGCATATTCCACGATGTATTCTTCCTGCATAATCGCCGTGGAAGTTTCATTCTTGAACGTTTCTTTTTGTTCGCCAGACATGACTAAGCTGTCAAAACCACCCAGACGATTTTGAAAAATGAAAAATTCATCGACAACATGGTTGTATTGTTCGACGACAAAAACCTGTTTTCTTAGTATGATCTTGTTAGCAGAATTGACCGCGTAAACAGTGTATTGTTTCAGCTTCTTTGTGGAATTGCGCTGAACCAGATAGGCCGACACGTCAACCGTCTGCAGCTTCAAAGCTTGTAGAGTGGCATAGGTTAACAACGCCGTTGTATCGTCTTCAAAAATACAGTCGACTTTCACCGTAACCGCTTCACCTGGATAGGCTGTCAAGAAAACTGGCTGGTGTGTTCTTACTGTCTGGGGAAGCAAAGCGATATTGAGCCAGCTTGTCGCTGTAATGAATTCCAGATCAATAGGCTGTCGATAGTAGAATCCTTTTATCACTTTAAAAGCAAGGTTTACTGTCATGTCAGCATCAGTTATTCTAACTGTAAATGTTCGACACCCCTGTTCGTGAACCGTAACCAGATCGTCATTAGGTCTGTCTATTGTTAGCAGATCATCGATCAGCAGGGAATACTTTAAAACCAAATAAGTGAAGTGATTTAAGGGACTGTAATTTTCCTCGATGATTTCCGTTGTCCCATCCAATAACTTGACCGTGACCTGGGCTTGTGTCGAAGCTACTTCGATAGGGGGTAAGCTTAACGAATAATTTAAGGTGTCCGGTTTTGATCGAATAGAGAGCATACTAAAAGGATATTAAGTCATACGTCACACCCAAACCAATACCATAGGAAAATCCGTTTGGCGTCATGATCGGTCCGCCAAAAGCGCCAATGCCCCAGCGTGAAGGCTGTTTAACCTTTGTGATGTCCTGAACCAAACTGATCTGCGCCCGGTCATCGGAAACAATGATGGCCGAATAATATTTGTAGGGATGGAATATTGATTTACGTGATCGATAGGTAAGCAATTCGGGTTTTATCGTGACTTTAGGTATCCAAAGATTGGAATCGATATTGTAGCGGATATCAAAGGTTTTGTCTTTCAATTGCGCCCATTGTGCGCCCTTATGATCTTGGTACCGGGTTCCTTTCAATGAATCCTGCAGAGTAATAGCGAATGATTTCCACGACTTGACATCCTTTAGTGCAATTTTTAAAGCTGCCTGTAGGGTGTCCGCTACGCTTTTGGAAACGAAGTCCCCAATATTCCTGTTGGTTTCGATTGGAATGTACCGGATAATTGTTTTTTGGCCCAAACTATCGTGCGTGGTACCGACGATAGTGTTATAGGCATTTACACTGTCTTTTAAGTCACTCATTTGTTTATATTCCGCTTTAAGCGACTTGTTTTCCTGGTAGAAAGTAAATGCGATAATACCGACTATCACAATTACGACACATAATAAAAAGTATCTCATGGCATTACTTGTTTAATGTCCTGTGCGGACTGTTTTCTTACAATTGAATCGTTTTTAGCTGTCTGATTTTTTAGTTCTTTATCATTAAGCACATTCTGTAAAAGGATTTTATTTAGTTCTGAAATTTCCTTGCGGGCTTCCTTCAGATCTTCTTTGCAACCGTCGTTATTGTCTTTTGTATCCTGTCGATTACTGTCGATCAGCCAAAAAATCAATATTATCATTATACCTGTGATTGTCTGCCGATAATACTTCGATAGCGCTTGGATCAATGGTGCGAACAGGATTTTAATTAACTCATTCATATTAGTTTCAGTTAGGCAAAAATGCTTTTATATGGCAGATTGGTAAAGGACAGGGCTAAACCTCGATCAGATCAGCGACAACAGGATCTATTCGGTCACGTCTTATGGTATACTGCAGCTTTTCAATGTAGAAATTACGCCCGTCCAGGTGAACTTTGTCCGTAATCGAAAGCCTGTTCAGTTCCAATGCCGTCAACAGGAAAACGCCAGATCCTTTTAAGCGGGGTTTTTCGATCCAGTTCTTGAATTCTTTATGATATTGCTCGATCAAACCGTTGGGCCCCTCCCACGAAAGCGAAATGTTTGCATTTCCGTAAGGGCTTAAAAACGGATAGGTCTTAGTTCCAATAGTGCGATTTCCCGAGTAAACCAACAATGATAGATAAGTCTGCCGCACGTTCCGAACAGCAATGTCTTGCATGTTTTCCGGGTCCCATTTAGGTACCAGCCAAAATTTCTTTGATAGCGGATCGTCGTTTAGGCTATTCCAGTAAACAGCGGGCGATAGGTATAACTGCTTGATATCTGACTTTGCGTTAAACTTGTTTTTCTCCCCAGATTCTGTTTTTGCTTTTGGTTTTTTATACCCCTTGAAGTCATATCCGATTACAAGTTCATAGCCTTCCACGTTTTGGACAATGTAGTATTGGTAATAGGCGCTTTTGATAAAAATTTCCTGTGTTGACGTAATCAGAAATGTTTCCGAATACGAATCATCATGGTCAGTCAGATTGAATTCCTTGGCTTGCATCGCTTCATGGGTAGCTACTTCGGTAAACGTTACATTTTCCTCTGAATAGTATTTGGGATCTTCGAATCCATAATCATAATACTGAGCATCCTGTTTTGATTTATTGAAAACACCCTGCAGCTTAGTTGACCAGTCTGCTTTGACAGGCTGGGCAAACACTTCTTTATTTTCCTTGACGATAAATTTACCTTTGTGAGCCACTAACGTAAGGCAGAATAGATTAAGGATCATCTGGAGGAACTTATTTGCATTGATGTTAGGCAAGCATTCGGATAACGTCAGATAAGCAGGCGTTTCACCTAACGGACTACTTGTAATAGGTTTGGGTTTACTCCACGTAACAAAGAGATTCTTAAGATAAAATGTCGGAATCAATATGTCGCGCAAGGCCGTTGTTTCAAAAGGTGATTCGGTTAGATTGGAGCCAATTAGCTTATCAATAAGATATTTCATCCGAAAAATTGGGAATATAATTCCGTGTGCCTGATCGCTATTGATTGAATCTTTGAAATAGAAGTTTTGTAACGAAGGGTTGAAACAATTTAGATATTGCTTTTGCAATTCCAATATTGGGGGATTTGTTAAAGACGATCGATAAGTAAGCCCCGTTACGCGGTCGTAATAGGATCTGATTTCGTCTTGGTAATATCTATACTCATTATTAGTCGTGCGGACGTGGATCGGAGCAGCAATATAATTTGGGTTTGAATTATAGGCTAAGCCAGTTGCCCAATTTTTATACGAATTGAAATAAGATTGGGTATTATCGAAGTCATAGATGCCTTCATTGCCGGCAAATTGGACTTCTCCAACATCTTTGGAAAACATAGCGACATCTAAGTTCTCATTAAAGTCAACGCCCTTAAAATTGACCTTAATTGTGTTTTCACAGCTTACAAGATTAACGGTTCCGTCATGGATCAATATTCCCTGAAAATAGATCTGGCAGGAATACGTTTTAAACAGATTATCGCCCAGATGCGCCCCCATACGATTAGGATAACCAAATATCTGCAGGTTCCTTGGAGTCATCGGCAAATCAAAAGCAAGGCTGTAGGGGATAGGCAGTCGTTCTTCTACCATCATAGGATTTTCGACCGTCATTGCGATACTGATATCCGACGGAAGATCGACGTTTAATTTTTTGACCTTAATTTCAAGCATAGCACGAAATTACCTTCGTGCTATGCTGTTTTAAAGGACATTAGAGTGATCCGTTGGACTGGTCGCGTTGAAGATCCTCGAACTGTTCAACAAAACCACCTTTGCCTAAAAGAACCACTTCTGCCTTAAGATTATCGAGCTTGTTGTTAAGCTTCGTTATCACCGCTACCATATTCGAATCGTCGTAAACAAATGGCGCCGGGGCAGGAATATTGAGCGTTGAACCGCTGAATGTGCCGCCTGTTGCTCGACCCGTGATCGACGACTGGATAACCGACGACAACATCGAAGGATTGATATTTCCGTTGCGTTGAACTGAATCAAGCCAGGATATGACCGGAGCCGTGACGGGGTTATTGACAAGATCGTTGTTTGCCACCCATTCGGTACCGCCTTCCGATACCAAAATAGTTGGCTTATCAATAAAACCGCGCATACTTGGTCTGTTTTTAGCCCTGAATGGTTTATTGTCCTGTTTACGACGAACATCGATATAACCACCATCTTCGCGGCCTTCGATGACAGGTAAAGGTGTTTTAATAATAGTAGCTACCTGTAAAGCACCCATAGCAGCAACAAGCGCCATAAGGACCGGATTCGGAAACGCTTTGGTGATCCCGGTCGCTGTATTGATGATTGCTGTCATCAAACCGACGCTCTTTTCGCGTTTCGCTTGATTGTAAGCGATGACAGACTTTTTCTTTTCAAGATCTTTATCCAACTTTTCGATCTGGGCGTTGTAAGCTTCCTGACTTATGTTTCCGCTTTTTAAGCGTTTGTCCAGATTGTCTTTTTTCTTCTTGTTGGCCTGTTCATCCTGTTGTAGCTTGGCGTTTTCACCTGCGGCAACGAAGGAATTATATTGTTTCCAGATGTCGGTTCCGGCAGTGACGGCATTAAACATGCGCTGCAGCTTTTCTTCACTGGTGCCGATATTCGTAAAGAGGTTTTGCCAATCATCGAAAGTCATACCGAGGATATCGGTCTTGCCCTTCGTGTCGGTTTTAAATTCGTCGGTTTTATCCCATCCTTTTAAACCAGCAAGTTCTAGCTTTAATTCTTGTATTTTTTTCTTTAGAACTTCCTTTTCTTCATCAGACAGAATAGTGTTAGATAGATCAACACCTTCTAATTTACCAGATTCCATAGTTGTCTGGAGAATATTCACGAGTTCCTCAAGGTGCTTTCGGGTTCCTTCTTGTTCAGCAAGTTCTTGCTGATTTCGGATCAGCTTTTTAGCCTGTGAGAGGTTTTTAACTTTGCTGAGTTCCTTTGCATTAAGTTTCTCAGAAAGAACCTCTTTTGCTTGCGAAAGGCTTGTTATTGAATTTAATTCTTCAATATGCTTAATTTTAAGGTCTGTTATTTCACTTTTATTTGCGGAAAGAACCTTATCCGTTTGTTTTGCAATAGCATCAGATTCGATCCTATCTATATTTAACTGATGATTTCTTTCTAATATTTCCCAAGTTTTCAACTGTTCCTCTGTCATTGTGCTAATAGACTCCAGTTGTTCTTTAGTTAGATCTTTGCGTTTTCGGTCAAATAAACCCGCTTGTTTAAGCCGCTCATTATAGGACTCTTTTTCTTGTTGGAGCAATGGATCTGTTTTATCTACAAGTTTTTCCCTAAACTTCTTTTGATCTGCTTGGCGTTTAGTCAATTCTGATTGAGCAACTTTTGTGGTTTCCTGTTGAGAATGATTGTATTTTCGATTTATTTCATTTGTTTTTTGCTGATAGTCCGACTGAATTTCAGCAAGTTTGTACAGTTCATCGGAAGTCATTTGACGAACATCTTTCTGGAATAGTCCGGCTGTTTCAAGTTGGGCTTGATATGCTTTTTTTGCATCTTCCAACTCTTTCAGCCGGGCTTTTTTAGCTTCCCGTGCAGCTTTCTCCGCGGCTTTTTGTGCTTCTTTATCTACGGGCGTAACCGTACCGCCTGTAACGCTATTTTCTCCATTTTTAGGTTTAGAAATACTATTTAATCTCTCTTGATCTTTGATAATGGAATTGGTAAGTTCTTTTCTGGCACTTTTTATATTGTTTAAAGATTCGATATTATCTTCTGCATTAAAGACGGTTGATGCAGGTAGGCCGACGATTTGTTTTCTAATCTCTCGATATGTTTCAGTCCAAAATCCCAATTCACCTTTTGCAATTTTTCGTTCCAATTTGGCCAATTCTTCCAGTTCATCACTAGCCGCCTGAATCTGTGATTTCAAAACTAACGCCTGTGAATACTCTTTGATTGCGCGGGTAGCTTTGCCTATTAATAATTCTTCTTGGGTATAACTATCTAACACGCCCGGCATGATCTGTTTAAGCTGTTCCATAGCCGCAAGCCGTTTATTTTGAGCGACAGTATTGTCGGTCATGATTCTGTTAAGGGAATCAATCTGTGTGGTTTGATTAATGGTATTGTCTTGCGCTTTTTTCATCGCGTTTTCTAAAACTCCATGAGTTTTTACAATACCCCGAAGATTGTCACCATATAATACCAAACCAGCAACAATCGCGCTGATTGCAGCAACCAATAATCCAAGTGGATGAACGGTTATTGTTCTGAAAAATAAGTTCAATGCTATATTTGCACCTACTATTCGTCCGGCTAGCAATTCAGTAGCTGCAGCCCATAACAAAGTTGCAGCAGTTGCGATTCGATCCCAAGCAGCCTTTAATTTCACCAGCACTATATTTGCAGCAAGATTGGTGTTGCTGAGCGCAAGCACAGTGTTATAGGCGAAATATGCGGTAGCGGCCATTGTAATAATTCGATAGTGTTCAGCGATGAAGTTGATTATCACCATCAAAGAACGAAGGAATATTGTTAACAGGCTATTTCCGGATACTAAAACGGGCCAAAGCTTTTCGCCTAATTCCCGCCAGAACTTGTTTACCTCTTTACGCGCTTTGTCCAACTGTGCGGCCGCATTTTCATTCTTAACGTTATACTCCTTTGTTAGACTGGTGCCTTCCGCCATTGCTTGGTTCGAAAGTGACATCGAACTTTGAAGCATGTCAATGTTATTAGACAATGACCCTAAAACCTGAACAACATGCCCGCCTTCTTGTCCAAGATCTCCAAGTGTGGCGGCCAATTCGTTAATACCCGAGGATGAGTTTTTAACGCCCTGTAGTACTTTAAGAAAGGCACCCATGAAATCTTTTTCGAGTAAGGTTTGGAATTCCTTTACATTCATTCCAGCGTATTTGCTGTAAGTCTTAGCATCACCTGCCATATTGATCCACAACTTCGAAATTGCAGTTCCTGCAACTTCTTCTGATTGTTTTAGCTGATCGAGGGTCGCCGCTAAACCAAAGATCTTATCAATCGAAACGCCAGCAAGAGGAGCAATACCAGCTAGTCGTCCAGCGAGACCAACCATATATCCTTCATTGGCCGTGCCAGCGGCACCCAACTCATTGATGGCACTACCAACTTTACGGAAAGCATCTTCTGTACTGTAGATATCCTTCAACTTAAATATATCAATCAGCTTACCCACTTGGTTGACAGTTTCTTCAACATCACCGCCAAGGTCTTCGTTCAATGCTACAACCAATTCGTTATTGGCTCGAACGAACCCAGCAATCTCATTAACATCAGTATACCCCAGCTTACCAGCGATACGCCCCAGACCAAGCAAATCATCCTGGCTGGTTCTAGTATCAATCTTTTCAAGTTCCGCGTTCAGACCTTTTACGGCATCTTTGGTCAGTCCCGTGGTCTTCATTACGTCCGATAGTTTATCATCGAATTCAGCATAGCGGTCTGTCGCTCTAGTTATACCGGACCACGCGGCCGTAAGACCAGCAGCACCAGCTATTAGCGCCCCAGCAAGCTTCGTATACTTCGAGGTTAGATTGGTAATGAAATTTCCTGTCTCTTCCGATCCCGCATTGATTTCCTTTAGACGGTCACGTATCGCCTTCATCTGTTCGTCGAGAGCCTTCCAGTTATCAGAATGCGGTTCGGCCATATCTCGCTGAATCTTAAGGTTTCGATAAGCTTTGGTTAACTCAGTCGTTGACTTTTCTTCTAGCTTAAGGCTGGCGTTCAATTGGGATAGCCGCTGTTTCTGTTCAGCTATTGACTGATTCAAGGCTTCGGCTTGTGCTGTCAGTTCTTGATATCGGACCGATCCGGTCTGATTGTTACGTTCAAGCTTTTTCATTTCGTCGTTGACGGCTTCCAGTTTCTTCTTGCTATCAACCAGTTCACGGCTCACCTTACCTATCTCTGATTTAGCAGTATTGCCGTTCACGATTATGTTTAACACCAAGTCTTCTTGTGTAAGTTTGCTGGCCATTCTTAAGGGGTATTAAATGATGCGCGGATATTGTTACGGACTTCATCGGTAAGGTCATACATTAAGCGGTATGCAATAGCATAGTAATGTCCCCATACAAAGCGGTTATAAATGCGATAACTCTTAAGCTTACCATTCCGCTCTTTCTTGATATCAAGCTGTCTGGTGTAGGGCGTGAAGGCCAGTTCCAGTGTAGCATTCACCGGACCCGTATTCTTTACCTCTGCTTTACGATCGTCGATAATGTCTGAGGTATGGAATTTCAGTTCTTTTGTCATAGCCAAAGCTTGGTTCTTTAGAAGCCGCTGTGCTTCATCTCGAAGTGTATCACCAATGAACCTTAGTTCGATGTTATTATCCATGTTCGAAATTAGCCAGCACTTGGTCGGTAGTAAAGGACATGAAATCCGCTGTAGTGCGGGATAGTGGCTTCTTGATGCCGTTAACGCGGTATTTGTGTCAAAAACAGCCCTTACGGGGTATTTAAGGGGGATTTCTCATATTTCACCCTCCAAGGGGCCTGTGCAAGTGCAAAAAAGGCTCTGAGTGGTCCGGGCAGAGTTGTGTGTCAAACAAGGATTTGTTTTTCAAAATCCTCATATTTTATTGTTTTTCAGTATTTTATGGGTTTTTTATTCCGAAATAGGCTGTAAAATCAGTAGTTTTTGGTTTGAAGTCGGTCGAAAAACAGAAAAAGCCTTGAAATTTCAAGGCTTTTGTGTTGCTGATTGATTAAGCTTATTTCTGTTCGGATTTCAGGAAAGTTGTTCCTTCTGCAGTGATTAGCGCAATCAGTGAATTGTCTTCGATATTTATAAGGTCTAACGTTTCACCTTTTTTGATAAGCTGCGTTTGGCGGGCGTAAAAATACAGGTTTTTACAAAAAGCCTGCTTATGTTCATTATTTTCGATAATCTCTGGGAATATTTCAAAATAACCGAGGTTAGTTGTTTTTAAAACTCCATTTTTTTTAAGCTTATCAATGGTTAGTATAACTTTAGATATGTCGCCAATAGTTATTGACTTACTGCGTTTTAGTTTCTTTAATGTTCCCATATCCAAAGGTACTAAAATTTAAATTTAATTGAATATCCGATCCATCCACCAAAGATATTGTATTCGGGATCTATCATCATCGTTCTGATTTCGATAAAAGGAAAGGTCTTACATTCTTCCTCGTCTGTACCAAACAGTTTATCCTTAATTTTAATAATATCAGCTTGCGTTTCCTTATACTGTTGTAGCTGATTTGAATGCGCCTGACCGTCCCGTTCTTTTTGCACCACATAAATGATCGATTCTTCCATCGATTTCGCGCTATCGGGATTTGGTCCTTCAAAAAAAGTGGAAGGAATAACGCAAACAAGAGCGGTTCCAGATCGATCTTGTAAAAGGTTTTGCGTTTGTTCGGCCGTACTGGTGACAAAATATTCTTCAAGGCCCAAAAGGGTTTTGAAGGTCTGTGCCAATTCTTCAAATTTGGATAATAGTATCATTGGTTTCTAGCTTTTTCTTTTAAGTTTTCAAGGTGGGTTTTATACCAGAATAACAGCACCCGGAATAGCGAATAGTTATCACATTGTTCTAAAGTTCCAAATACCTGTGATTTGGTGATATCAATCAAAATTCCAGACCATCCAAGACCCTTGATCGATTCGACGTCTGATTCTGGAAAAAGTAATTCCAATTCAACCTCTGCACCTTCGATATCAAAGGGTACCGTTTTGATATAGCTTATACAGAAGGAAAACCAAGTTAGAATCCATTGTTTCTGCCACATCGGAATACCTTCGACGTCCTTAGCTAGCGCGCCCAAATCATCGGTGTTTAACGGTTTCCTCTTTTTCCCATCTTTTCTACGGTAAAGGCACGCGATAAAATAATTCAAGTGCATTTCCGCTTCGTCGAAATTGGATTCCTTGATTGCAGCAACATAATAGTCCTTCTGATCTATTGCATACCTAAATTCTTTGAAAATTAAGTCTCCAATAAGGTCTGCAGGGCCATGTAGTTCGATTGATCTAGATAGCTTAATCGTTCTAAATGGATTCGTGAAAGAATTGTAATCCAGTTCCAAACCCTTGTCGGATTCGTAAAATGCCCAGCCACATAGACTTGTTGCCAGCATATAGATCTGCTCATTGATCTTTGTATTTAAGTTCAATTTTTCCTTTGCAACATATTGCGCACCTATTTGTAAACCAGTTAGATATTTGAAAACGAGAATACAAAACTGCGTATAATCGAATTTACCTTCCGTTACGAGTAATGCGTGCTGGAAGACAAAGGCAAGTTGATCGGAATTAAGTTCATCCCAACAGTCCGCAATCTGGATTGTCTTGTTTTTTTCTGCTATAAATAATGTATGCATGTTATGTTCTCGCAAATTTTTGTCTTGGATCGTTTTTTGGAAGCAATGTCCGCTTTGTGTATTCTGGGCTTGACTTGTAGCGCTGCCTTTTGAGTTTATTTAGATGCTCGCACGCATCTTTTTCCAGCTCATAGATGTAACGGTCTATTTCCTTTGCTGCAGCTTCCTTGGTCGCTTCTGTTGTCTGTATAGCTGCTTTGATCTTCTTAACAACCGTCTGTGGCAATACCGTAAGTGAAAAGCGCCTACAGGCTAGCGCAATGGTGTATAACGCTTCTGCACGACATACAAATCCAATGAGTAATTTATCGGCTTCGTTCAGTTCATCTTTTTGAAATCGCGCTAAAAACGGCAGATAATCTTCTTCAAACGCATCTGCGATATAGGTATCTTGAATTTCGCGAATCAATGGACTGACAACGTGATAAAATCTTCCAGATAGATCGATGGGAAAATAGTATTCAAACTTTCGGGTATTGTTCAGAAATAGGGATTTTAAATCTTTTCGCTCTTCACTGTCGTTGAAACTTTCCACATTGTTTTTTTCCAGATGTTCGATCAATCTATCCTGGGCGCGCTGTGCTTTGAGCAGGTGCGAATTGTCGTCCCGTTCGATCATCCATTCCCAGGCCATCTTCTCGTTCAGGTTATCAATCTTCATTTTACGTCCATTGCCTTCATGGCTGACAAGATTTGACTGGAAGTAACGGTATACAGCCATTAGACCGATAGAAACTTGTATCAATCGCAAAGTTTCTTTTTCGACATCATTAGGATTTGGTTTGGCTACTACTGTGACAGCATGATCGATGATGTTCTGTCCGATTATTTTACCGAGTTCAAAAGTTTCGTTTTCAAGATCTGTCTCGATCCTGGAAAAAAGATTGTTTTCGTACCACGAACCTGTCAGTTTAGCAAGTGTTTTACCGTCTTTTATCAATAGTTCGCTCATAATTACCTGTTAATAGATCTAGATTTTATCATTACAGCCATTCGCAAGCAGTTTGTAGACATCATTGTTCCGGCTGTAGAATCAGCCATGTCAAGCCAATATTGTGCTTGTTCCTCGGTGTTTTCCAAATGAATTATTTCAATTTCTTGCTTTTTCACAGTAGTAAGGCTTCTAGATTTGAATTTATTTAATAATTCTTCATCATTGTTAAATGCAGCCAATACCATTTTTTCTATTGTTGACTTTCTTTTCATTATGCTGAATTTTTAAGGCGTTCGTTCGGTTTAGTATCCTGTTCCGAGCTGACCGGATCACGATAAAACCCAATTTTAATATTCTTACCGGGCCAATTCGCCGCAATCGCTTGGTTGACGGGTTCAAAAATAATCTCTTCCGGGATGCTGACATCTGTGGCAAGGAACAATTTCAAAGCGTACAACATTTCTGATCCACTGGACAGCTTACCCTGTACCATGACATTTGCCAAAGAGGGGTGAAGGTTCATACCAGACATAGCAGCATGCACGGCAGTATCGGAAACTTTGACCTGGGCTTCAATAAAATCTTTGATCTTTTGATCTAAAGGTTCTATTTTCCATTCACATCGATTTCCAGAAGGATCTAAAAAATCAACAGTTTCAATGAATTTACCAGCATTTTTTTTGCCCGTTAACGCGCGGGCGATGGATTCGAAAAGTTCATCTTTGAGTTCGTCCAGTTTCTGGTTGATGAATTCTTCCGGTTTGCCAGAATGTTCTTTATATAGCTCAATTTTCTTATTGTCCCAATATTCGGCAGGTGAATGGATATGCCAAGCAGCTGAAATTCCGTTAATGGTCAAATATTCGATAATGTCTGGTGTTTCAGAAGAGCGCATGAGCCATTTAAGCGTCCCCATGAATGAGGGCATCGAGTAAAAGTTATAAGCAAACGTGTAGCTGTTGTGATAATTCATCGCAACCTCATGCTTAAACGGATCTGAACTTTTGTAAATCGGATAGGTGGTAATTCCCGTAGTAGTACACAGGTTCGGAAAGTCTCCGGTATAGATCGCGGGTACATTTTCCAGTCGAAGTTCTTTGCCCTCTTCGGGGAATGCTAGTCTAGCATTAATTGAGGGAACGACTACTAATTCATTGATCCTGTTTTGTCTACCGATACGCCATCCTTTAGACTGGTGCCTACGAACAAATACACCTTTCATGTGCGCAAACTCAGTCATCGACATTTCGATAAACTTACGGGAATCAAAAGATTTCCACCAATCATCGATCTCTTTGTCGAAAGTATACTTTCTTACAGGTTTCCCGTCTTCGATCACAGTTTCATAAGGCAAGGGGCCTTGCCCGTAGATCAACCCGTTTCGCCGCTCGATAATACCGGGGGCGATGTGGTTTGTACCCATAACATCCCTAATTACCTGTGGTAAATTGTCGTTAGGTCCGTATGGAACTATCTTTTTACCCTGCACATACGATGCGTACGATTCCCAATCGTTTTGGAAATCCGAAAAGTGGCTATGCCTATTCGTGTATGATTCACAGCTAACCATATAAACCTTTCCGGTTCCAAGTTTAATTGCGGCAGAATTTTTACCTATTTTATCGATGCTTGCGGACATTTTTATGAAATTGTTAGGGTTTGACCATTAAAAACCAGTAGACAGCATTGCCAGAAGCGACGGGGTTCACTTGTATCTAAGTTGGTATAGGATTCCTGACAATCTGCATATTGATTGTTAGCGTCTGCATCCCTTTTCCTTAAAAGTGCTCTGGAAACATGAATATTGCCGTCGCTGGTATCCTTGGTTTTTGAATACGATGCAAAGGTGAACGAGAAAGGTTCACCTTTTTTGGATAGATCACGCATTTGCTTAATGGCTTCGTATACTGTCATGAAGCAAATATGCCACAATGTAAAGCCCAATTAAAGGACAATGATTTCCTATTTTCTGACGGAAGCCGTACCAACGTTCGACGTGTTATAACGTTTTGCTATATCCCGCCATAAAGGGCGCATCAGAATATATTTTGCAGCATCTGAAGGGTTAGTCGATTCAGTTGGCAATTTTTCAGCAGTAAGCTTTTCAGAAGTCTTTTTCTTTTTGATCTGTTTTACTCCGGCTTTGTTTGTCACGTAGACTGTTCTGGTAAGCTCCATACTTAGCCTTATTTCCTTGCATTGCCAAAAATCAATTAGCAATGTTGGTAGTCCCTGAACGGCGCCAGACATTATTTTCTGCATAAAAGAATGTTCTTCCTGTTGTGGGATTATACCTTGTGTCTTAGACATTGCTATTACCCGCCATCCAGACGGCACTTCTTTGCCATTATCATCGATATTAAATTCAATAGCATGCGCCAACTCTGATGCGTGATCGACACCCTGTTTTTGATAGTTATTTCCAGACCGGTCATAATAATAGTAGATTGTCTTATTTCGATGTGGCTCAAAATATTCTTTAAATTTTGCTGCCAGTTCTGGTATCCATTCTTTAGGAATGACATACATGAATTTTAATAGTCTATAAATGTTTTTAGCAACTTCATGTTGTCCAATAACCAGAGATATCATATTACCAAAATCCACTCCAATATCTATTGGACTATTCAGATCAAGATATTTTAATTCTCGACAGTCAGCTTTATTGATGAAATTGAACCTTTCCGCCCAAACAGTATCCAAACCATCTTGATAAAAGTGTATTGCAGATAATTGGCTGTAAAATCTCACATTCGCTTTTACCTTAGGCTCTATGGACAATAGCGCGGGTTCCACATCGCCCATATCGTCAGCAAGGGCATCGTCCATGTATTCAGGCGACAGGATATCGATGTTCACATAAGAAGAATTAACCATAAAAAGCGTCTGGCATTCTGGTTTACGGCGGGTTTCGTGCCAAATTTCATTCCATTTTTCAAAAGTCTTTTTCTTTTTTGCAGCTTCAATGATATTTCCTTCCTGCTCATAACGCACCATCTCCATTAAAGCTTCATTTCGGATCAGAGAAACTTCCATCAACTTTTCCATGCCGTCCACATCCATTTCGTCTACATAGTTTAATATCCAGTCTTCTTCACCAATATTATTGATGTCTGGCATATCGGTAGTGAATGTTTTACCCCGATAGTAAGGAGAATGTCCGTATAATTCCCTGTAACCACGGCTAGCCTTAAGCATCGGCGCCAATTTCTTTTTGCTAAAATATTTGACCTCATCGCCTAATATATGTACAAATGATCCACCAGCAAGCGACGAAGGTTTGTCCATTGATCCGAATGTAATGTTAAACCCGGTAAAGAAAATTAGAATCTGTGGTGTTTTACCAATTTCATTTACAGGATTCCAAAAATACTCCCGAAGTCCAATAGGTAATTTTTCCTTTTGATAACGTGAATATTTTGGCAATTTATTACCCCGGATATAATGCACGCCTTCAAACAATCCTTTTCTTTTAAGCCCTGTTTCAAGCGCTGGCAATATATTTTTTTCAAGATTGGTATATACATCAGCAATCCAAGCAACGGGCGCACCAGGAAGTTCATAAACCATATCCGCAATACGTTCCGCTTGTATTTCCGTTGTTTTAGTTGTACCACGACCACCAATAAGATAAAGGTTTTTAGGCCGCATTAGTCCGCACGTCTGGGCTGCCCAGTTAGCATAATTGACTTGAATTTCTTCGTGGTCTAATTTTGGTTTAACGCGATGTGCCATTATTTTGTGAAGTCGTCTTTTGTTTGCTGTAATCGTTTTTTAAAGTCCAGAGGGATAAGACGCGCATCTTCTTTCAAACGAACCTTATCTTTTTCGGAAACCGGAAGGCCATCTATTTGCTTTCTGGTTTTATTCCGGTCAATATCAGTCATATTAACATCTTTTGGATCAAGAGAATACATAACATAACGTCTGACATATAATTTTGGATCGATCTGCTCTTCGTCGTCTTTGTCGAGCAATCGCATTTTGTATGCCTTGTAGTTTATTTCGGAATAGATTTCCCAATCTTTTGTCGTAACAACATTATTTTTGACGTGATTAGCAGCCATATCGAGGTTATCGGCGTATTTATTTCGTAATGCAGCTTTGTCCAAACCTTCATCATGGTAACACAGGTTTATCGCTTCGACATAAATCTTTTTGGCATCTTCATGCTTTAGGTTCAATTTTTTATTCAGGAATTCGATAGTAGAACGCTTACCGTATTGCTGATCTAGGTCTCGGATAAGGAAAAGAGCATCCAGATATAAGTTTTCTTCCAGACTAAGGTCATCAACACACCCGTTGATTATGTACTGTTTGAATTTTTCTAGTTTACTTTTCGAGTCAAAACCGCCAAATATGTCAAGCTTGGAAATTGTGAACAGACGTGTCCGTCTGATTTCGTCAATAGCTTTAAACGCCACAACATCACCGCCCTTTGCAGCTTCATAAACACCCAGATGTTCATCCATTTGCTGGCGGTCGATGCCTGCTTGTATATGACGGGCTAATTTGGAATTAGGATCTGCCGCAATCTGTTTAAATACAATAGGATCTTGATCGAAATAGCTGGCTAATTTGTCTACAGAATAACCAAGCCCCGCAAATTGCTCTAATTTGTCCCATTCTTCTTCGTCGAGAATGATGTTTGGTCTGATGTTTCCCATAAAACAAAAATGCCACTTGAAAAGTGGCATTTAAAGGACGCTTACAGTCTTTTACATAATTGACTTGATGTGGTTAGATAAGTCTATTAAATTTTCGGGGGATTGGGAGAGCATGGCGAAAAACGATCCCTTAAAAGCCATGTCAAGAATTTTTCCTGAAAGTTGTTGCGTTACAAACTCTTTTCCAAATAGTTTACTACTTTCTGCATCTTTCATTAGATGTTCTCGAACCTCGTCTACAGAATTATATATAACCTCTTGACCAGCACTATTTTTTTTGATAAGGTCAAATAGATTTACTGCGATGTCATCCACTTTTTTAATAAGCTCATTCCATTCCTCTTTGGTGAACATTTCCGCATGTATATCAGCACCTAAATATTCCAGCTTTAGCACAAGCTCGTCCACAATTTCTTGTCTTTTTGATTCGAAAATACCTGATGTGTGTACTGAAAATGGTATATAATCTTTTGAGTTTAGATCTGAAAACTGAACATTTTTCACTTTGTTCAGTGCTTTTAAAAGAACAAATTTAAGGTGTTCTCGATTATCGAAACCTTCAATAAAATTATCCAAATTATGTAACAAAGATTGATTGGTTCCCGCAATCTGTAAGAATGTATTCAACAAATTATTTGTGGACCACCGCGCATTTAAAAAAGTATCCGCTTTTCTGTTTAATAACTCTTCAATAGCCATATATGATAAATTAGATTTTTACAGATCTAATTTAACTATTTACTCCAATAATCGATCAATTTCTGCAAGTTCCATTTGTTGACGACGGATATTGTTTTCTCGCTGTATACGGAGATCTGTGCGTTTGTCGGTCTTCAATTTCTTTTGATTACGATAGATGTTATTTTCCAGATTGATTTTTATGCGAACAAGATCTTTTAAGGGAAGGGATCTATATTGTTTGATCTTCTTATACTCTTCAAATATGGGGTGTTTCCCCAGGACTTTACCATGTTCCTTATAATGGTCCATTTCTGCAGATATCGCCCTATTTTGAAGATACTGGTCAACCAGATACGAAACAGCTTCCAGATGATCCTTGTCTGTCTTAGCCGCTTTTAACTTATCGTATGCCGCACAATAATTGTGATAGCTTGTAATTTTATCGCCTATAATGATTTTTAATTCAGGTGGGCATGTAGGGTCAGCGAGGAAAGGATAATCGTCCCTAAGCTTTCTTTTTGGCTTTTCCGACGTTGTTAGTCGCTGTGTTGGCTGTGTTCTAATAATTGACGTCATGTCAATTTCAGCAATCCTACACAAAGTTGTTTTTATAATCTGGATATGTTTTCCTGGGTTTTGCTCGACGAGCTGCTTAACGGATTGTTTAGGGCTACAGTGGTCACAAAATAACCGAAGACCGATCCGTGGATCGGCTCCGGCTATAAGCCAATTATACACCAAGCTTTTTACTTCGTCAGTCATTGGCTAGGGAAGGGATTTATCGTTAGTGGCTTTTGTTCCCTGCAGACATTGATATTCGACTTTTGCGTCAAAACAAGGGCAATCTTTGATCCATTCGAAAAAGTCAACTTTTCCATTACCGTTTTGGTCTGGGCTAAAATCACGATGTCCGCGTATTTTAATTCCATCGATAGGCTGATGTTGTTTTAACTCTTCTAACACCTTTTTAATCGTTTTTAGAATTGATTCTTTTTGTTCCGGGGTTCTGGTGTCTTTACTACCGACGCCACCTTTATAGCAGATGTGAACCGATACTGAATTATAATTTTTGACGCCATTTGTCACGGCTTCGATTGGCGCTAGATTCTCGACCGTTCCATCAGCATTAATAATAAAATGATAGCCTACTTGCTTCCATCCTAAACTATTTCGCCAGTAATCTTTAATTGCTTTTGTTGTTTGCAAAGCTGGTCCACTTGTACAGTGAATAACAATGTATTTAATTTTTCTCATTATTTCTCGAAGCTTGAAGGTTCAGGGAATGCAGTTAACAACAATGGTTCAATAGCCTGGTACCCGTCAGTATTACAGTTGAAGTACCAACGCGATTTAAACGCTTGTTCGATAATATCCATGTTTGGCTGTGACTTGTAAACCGACCCTAATACACCATCATGGGCTGATGATCCGTTAACAACCAACGGGCGTGCATTTGGATAAAGACCGTTGAAATATAACGATTCTAAAAGGTATCCTTTTTCAGTCGTAGGGATATTAGCCAGCATATCCGTAAAATCTTCGGCATCAAATACCATTGGGGTATGTGTCCCGAAATTGTACGTCGGGCACCCATTTGCCTTTAAGAATTCAGCAGTACGCAATGCGTTTTTTTTGTAAGTAGACCCTTCGGCACCTGTTTCATATAACGAATTTGGCAACCGTTTTAATAGTTCGATCTGTGAAAGTGTTTGTGGTTCGAGAACGAAAATATCATCATTTGTCAAAATGAATTTATCTTCGATCCCCAGGGCTGTGATCGCTGTTAATAATTTATGAGCCACATCTGCTTGCGGATCGATAACCTGTGATGGATTCGGACAGCCGCAATCTTCCGTAATCACATGAGGTTCATGTGGAATATGTACGATCTTATCCGCGAACCATTCTTCACGATCTCCCACAACAACGATTGTAAAAGGAAAATTGAAGTTTTTTTCCATGGCACGGATCGCCATTTTTAGTTCATCGCCAGCTGCTGCACTTTTGAGGTAGGGAATAATTACAGGAATTACTTTCACCTCTACTGCTGACAAGATTTCGCTGGATAAAGGTTTATTCACATTTTCTGTGCTATTATCCCCAGTATTGGAATTATTTAGTGTACTCGATTGCTGATTTTCTGCAGGCACTTTTTCAACAGGTGGCTTTTCTGTTTTATTAACTGCTGTTGCTTTATTATTTGCGGCAGTTGTATTTTTTCTTGATGCCATAATGACTTGTTTGTTATGGTTTAAAAAAAGCCCCCCGAAAGGGGCTATGGATATTTTAAGATGCTATTACTATTATTGGATTAACCAATTCCGTCACCAGCAGAACCGCTACCAGCAGAACCGTCTTCGTCTCTTACAGCCGCTGCAGCAATTTCTGGTATAGTACCCGAATAGTATAATGGCTTGAATTTACCACCTTGTGGCTGTGTAAAAGTCAATGTATATCCGCGGGCATCTTTGTCGTCCTGCTTAGTGTATTGCAGCTTCATCGGATTACATTCCTGACCATGCAATAATGTTTGTTTGACGCCGTTACAGACTTTTGTGATAATCAAAAAGTCCTCGCCGTAGTTCTCCTGTAACCAGGCATCCATAACCCTGTCAATTCCTGGGCAAAAAGCTGTAAGCTTGTCGGTAATCTGTTCCCTTCCTGCTTCGCCACCGGATTCTTCGGGGTTCGCAATGGTCGAAGGTGTACAGTATAGCGTCATTGCTTTTGCACCAGCTTTCAATGTAATATTTCCAATAGATTCAACCCCGTCACGACCTGGGTAATTTTCGATGTCTTCAACGTCGATGATGATAAGGTTTGGATTTTTCGGGCTAGCGGCACCTGCAGCCCCTTTTGCTTTTTTTATTGATGCTTTTACGTATGGCATGATTGTAATATTAAGTTTTTAAAAGATTAAAGTAGAGATCCGAAAATCTCTACTTTGTTATTTTATCCAAGTCCGTCACCTGCCGAACCTGCAGGGGTTGAGTCATCCGCTGGTTTAGTTCCGTCTGGGAATTCAGTTGAATCTGAAAGTTCAGCCTGTGGATCATAATTTGGAGGAACACAAGCGTATGCCAATTCTCCAAACTCGATACCTACACCCATATTAAATTCACCAAAGATTTTGATATCATAGTCTGCACGTTGGATATCGTTGATAATATTTGGTTCGGCATTCTTTTTACGGGTTTTAACCAAATTTCCTTTAACTGTCGCCAATAAAATTGGGGATGATCCAAGTCCATCAATAGCAACGAAACGCGCCGGACTATAATCGATAGTCGCGTCTTTATTAATTTCACCAGCAACCCCGGAATTGCCTTTGTAAACGTTATCGTAAGCCATGATATAGCGTGTACGATACGCATCTGAACATAAGATACGATCAATGCGCAATTTGTGTTTTTTGGTGAACTGAGCGAATCCGCGGGCATGAGCAATAACCTGTGCATCGGTAGCGGTTGCCAGATCGATATATTGTTCATAGAAATTAATTCCAGTATTTCCAGCAGCTTTAGCAGCAATCAGTTGGGTTTCGATACCGTTCATGGAATCTTCGGGATCGGTAGCGACTTTTGGATCGGTATCTTCCTTGTACTTACCTTTCCATACCATACGGAATTCCAGATCGTCTAAAATCTTTGGTTTAATCAAAATTTCCGTCAAGAAAATTGTGATCGGCATCTGGTCTGGACGCAAGGATTGATCGTACAGGTAATCGATGTAAGAGTCGATAATATCTGCAGGAGTAAACGTAACGTTGATTTTGTGGTGAAAAGTTTCGATCACCATCGGGGTAAATTTAAAATTACCTTTAGGCGTAAAGAATTTCGAAAACTTTTGAACCACCGAATTGATCTGTGCTTTCACAGATTTATGGTAACGGTCTTTAACCCGAATAGTACGGAATTCACCAGCAGAGGTAAAGCCGTTAAAAATTTGGGTTAATACAATACCGTTATTACCGTCTTGCGATAGGAATTGTTTAAACTCCGCATCTGCATCGACAATGTCGAGTGTCTTCGCATCGGCTTCCAATCCCAAATTCGGATTTTGCATCGTTTGGGTAATGAACTGGTAATGTGAAGCTGCAGCATTAATGCTAACATTAGACAGTTTACCGTCAGCTTTTGGTATAGCTGGAAATTCAGCTTGTGGTCCACCTTCAGATTGACCGGAAAGGGTTTCCACTTGTGCTTCCAATATTTTTTTAGCCGCTTCCAAAGAGGTTACTTTGGCGGAAAGACCTTCCACCTCGGTCTTAGATGTTCCCAGTTTTTCAAAGTAACCGTCAATAGCTGCTTTTACTTCTGTATCGAAGTGGGAACGCAAAGAGGTCAACAAGTTTTCGGATGACGCTTCGGGAGCTCCAGCCGTGCGTTCTTTTTCAAATTTGGCTACGAATTCAGCCCCGAAGTTATCGGTTAAAAGCTGGTTATCATCTTCGGTCAACCCGGTAGCTGAAACATCGGCAGGCGTTCTACCTACCGCATTGGCTACCATTGCCAAAATAGATGCGAAAGAGAATAGTTTTTTAGACATGGTATTTTAATTAAGATTTTAAGAATTCATTTGCTTTTGCCCTGTCGAAGGCTATTTGGATAGTTTCGTGAAGTGTTGCGAAACCATTTGCCAAGCCGATATCAATTGACTTTTGTCCGTCAAAAGTTTTACCCGTTAAGAGTCCGGGGGTATCAATTTTTAATGCTGATCCATAATTGCTTTTAATATCGTCCTGAAACAGACGTGCGGCTGGGTTCATCATTTCTGTTTTAATGGCTTCGTATTCGCCTTTTAATGCTTTTTCGAAGACATCATTTTTGTATGGTGACAGATCGGAATAGATAGTATGATGCTTGTAACCTAAGGATTCATAATAGGGAATAGCGTCAAAGAAAGACATCATCACACCAATAGATCCAAGCTGTCCAGAAATGTTATTGTCGATATAGCGTTCGTCACAAAAGGAAGCTGCCCACAAAGCCGCTGAACATCCTACATCGATATGTGCTATCCTCGGTTTTCCAGTTGATTTCGCATATAAAAGTGCTTGCTTTATGGGAGGAACTGCATTTATTCCGCCGCCACCTGAATCGGTATCAAGTACCATTGCGCAAACATTAGGGTCCATTGATGCCGTGTAGATCATATCGGCTATTTCCAAAGCCCCGTATGTACACAAAGTGCCATATTTTAACATTGTTCCAACCAGGGGGATAACAGCAACAATAGGCTGATCTGTCTTTTTACCAGTATATTCTATAGAATTAGAATTCCCTTCCACGTAGGCGGAAATTGGGGCGTCTGTCAGCTGGGATTGATTATCAGCTAACGAAGTTTTGTCTGTAAGAATATTTTGGATTTGTGGGAATAGCCCGGCAAGCATCATTGGAGCAATAGCAAATTGCCCCCGAAGGATGGAATCCACTAAAGAAATTTGCCATTGGGCCGAAAGTTTTCTTTGCATAACTGTGCGTTTATGCAAAGAGATTGAAATACTGGGGGCTACTAAAGGACGGGGAGTCGGCTATAGTTTAGCCCCAGATATTGCCAATTACGATTTTAAAAGGTACGGGAAATGTCCGCACTCGAGAGTCGCCACCAGTGATTGACCGTCATTGGTCAAAATTGTATTCATAAAAAGCGGAATTTCAGGATCACCTATCACAATTGTGGTTCCATCACAACGTTCAACAAGCAAAATGCCGGGTAGACCTGGCACTAGGGTAGGCTTTACGGAACAGTTTACGCTAATTTCGTAAACTTCACCGCCTTTTTTTTGGCTTCTGTTTATATTATAAGTGACCGTTCCTCTTTTTAATGGAATTTCTAATTGTGAGAACGAACCGACTTGAACTTCATCACCAGTCGGGATAAAGGTGTGCAGCCTAATTATCGGAATAAAGCTTATTTTTTTTGCGGGTATAATATTATGATTCATAGCTCAGGGAATTAAAGTCTGCGAATGCTTTTACGAACGCTTTACGCATGGTATGCGCCCGCATCTGCAATCGGTGGTGAATTTTCTTCGTGTTTTTTTCATATTCGCGATACTTGCGTTTTTTTAGCGTCTCCACGTCACCGATCTGGGAATCCAGTTTTCGGTCTATAATAAAATTCAGGATCACTTCTTTTTCCTGGTAGCCCAGTTGTTTGCCGTAGAGATAGAACATACCAAAATCAAGATTGAAATAACTTGCTATGTAATCTTCAATCCTTTTTTGATCGTTTGGATCCAAATAATTGAATTTTCTAAACAGTTCCGGCAAATGCGAGGTAACGGGTAAAATGAATTGAACACATTCATCTGTGAGATCCTGTGACTGGGGGATATCGGAAACTTTTGTCAGTGAACATATAAACTTACCAACGTCAGTTGTACGGTCAATCTTCAAGGCCCCGCCATCATTTTCAAAAAGGGATTTAAGGTAATCCCGCAACATCTGTGATTTGATCCTGCAAATAACATTCATAGTTAAATCAATATTTGCATAAATATACTGAATTTTGACATGAATTATCAGTATTTAGTACAATGATTTTCAATTATTTATGTACAATTTTTTGATATGATATTGTATAAATATTTGATATGATTTATCAAAATTCTGGTTAAAAAATATTAATTAATTCTTTATAGAGATGGGAGACATTACCGGGAAGTTTGGCACTGGTAACAAAGCTGTGAGTGATTAAACGGTGTAATTTTTTGTAATTTTGTAATTTGCCTGCAACTGATTGTTTATTATTATTTTATGCTTAAACATTTTTGTAATTTGACACAAAATCATTTTGTAATTATTTGTATTCTCTTATTTAATTACAAATATTTTTTTTTGAAAATATGATTATTACAAATAAATGTAATTTATATAAACTTGATTTTTAAGGCAATACCTTGTAGAAATGAAATAATTACAAAATTACAAAATTTTTAAGGTTAAAAGGAGGGAGGGAGTAAAAACAGATAAAGCCGCTAAGTGGCGGCTCTTTTTTTATTGATTTTATCTGGAAATTAATTCTTTTGAAAGGAAATTCGAAGGGAGTTGGCTTCGGGCTAGGCTTTGGCCACAAAGCCCTCAATAATAGCCATCATTTCCACTGTTGTGAAACGGCTCTGTACGATCTGGCCAGAAGTTATACTGGACACCATATTGGATGCAATGTTATGTATAGTTTGAAGCTGGATCTGTTTCTGATCGATCAGCTTTAAAAGGGTCTCTTTAGGCAACTTTGCCAGTTCTTCGCTACATAGGTTGTTGTTTTCTGCATTCATAAAATTTTCCTTTATAATATATACTGATACAATAATACTAAAATAATTAGTAAACATATAGTGTTTGAACAATAATTATTCTCGGTAATTCTCAACAACCGAATTCTTTGAACGATTACAAAAATTTTTGGAAGGAAGGGAAGGGGGCGGGGGAATACAGATCTATTTAGGCAGCTGCTTAAGCCACGGTATTTCTCCATTTTCAATCATATCGATGATGATAGTAACCTCGTTCATTCCGAACCATTGAGCAGTAAGTTTGACCCTAAGATCAAAGTCCCATCCGTAGTGCTTGGACCATTTAAGGGAGCCTAAATCCACGTTATTTACCATCAGGCTATAGGCAAAATCCTGCGCCATGTGTTCTAAGTTATTTATCGATATAATCTGGCGCATCCCAGCATAATAACATACGGCCAGTAAATTCTTTTCATGCCTGCAGATTAAGGCATCTATAATGGTATTGGCTAATTGTTCGGACAATTGCCCATCTATAAGTTCCCAGATCTTATAATATTGCCGGAAAGTATATTTAGCACCATTCTTGCCGTAAATAAAATAATCTGTGTTGATTTTCCTAATTTCTGATTGTTCGATCTCATATGGTATTTTGATCGTCTTTCCGCTATAACATATCTGCAATAATTCCATTTTACAAAATTGCTAATAATATTAGTTCTTATCTATGTTGGAAATACGTAAAAAGAAAAGCCCGGATTTAATCCAGGCTTGACTTTTAATGAATTTCTGATATGATCGTTTTTCAACCCTCTTTCTTATTGTTGGGGTAGGAATCCAGTTTTAGGGAAGCGCTTTCAATGTAAGCAGATAAAGCTTCTTCATGACTGGAAGATTCTTCCAGTTGAACTCCAAATGTTTTGTTAATTTCTTCGATGCTCAAGTCTGATTCAAAAGCCATCATGAACCGACATGCAGATTCTAATTCTTTTCTTGTCATGTTGTTAATATTTTATGCGATTTACGATTATTAAATAATGCTGTTTTGTGGTATACCGTAAGTTTTAAAACTTAATAAACCTTGATTTGTGCCACCAATTAAACGTTTCTTCACTATCAAATAGATCAAATCGAAGAAAATCCCCCAGCGTCTCGTCGATGGTCAAAACGTCGCCTTTTTTCGGGGTTATTTGTTTTACATCTGTACCGCCGAATTCCTTGATGTGCGGGAAATTATGGTCTATACAGATTACTTGATCGCCTTCTTTCATTTACTTTAAATATTTAAATTCTGTTATCAAATTATATCCCTTTTTCAACTCTAATACACATGTTTGAATCCTAGCGTATTGAAAGGTTCGTCGAGGCAGTAGTGTGACACTTTTAAGACCATAAGATAAGAGTTTACGCATACGTACGTCACTGTCTGATATCGTGAACCAGGGCATCAACGCTATAATTGTATCGCTTCTGTCCATTAATTCAAATAAGAACTGATATCCATAGGCCATCCCCTTAAGATTTTCCCATGAAGCAGGTAAATTGCCCCCCCCCGAAAAATGATTTACCTGAAAAAGGGGGATTCATTAAAATAGCGTCATATCGATCTGATAAAATAGCATCCCTTTCTTGAAAATAATCGCCTTCTGGATATCTGATTTCTATGTTCGGTTTATGCTGCCGGATGGAACTAATGATATTACCCTGTCCTGGTGTCGGTTCAAGCACCTTTAATGTCGATTTAGGGAGCAATGAAACCATATAGTCACATACAAATGATGGAGTTTGGAAATTGCTGTCTATTATGAATTCTTCTGAAGCATTTTTTGTCTGCAGTGTGAGTTCTTTAGCCATTTAATTTTTCTTCTAATAATTTCCAACCTTCTAAAATTTTATCGTTTAACTCGAGTATTTCCGAATCAGCGGCGCAATTTTCTAGTAATGTATACAGGTTTGCTGTAAATAGCTCAAAAGGAACAAGTGATACCAGATCGCATAACCTTTTCAGAAAGACAAAAGGATCTTTGTCAAAATACATGCTGATTACTGGGTAATGTTCCTCAGTTAATGGGGATACATTACCATCTGATTGTCGCATTAGATCTTCTAATAAAAGCGACATTTCGAATAGCATATTGAATACGGATTTTATTTGGTCGTCTGTGATTCGTTTTAAATGCACCTGTCTTGTTGTAGTTTTTTCTGTTGACATGTTTTTAGATTAAAATGGTAAGTCACTATCATTAATACTTGTCACCCACTTTGATTGTAGATAAGGCTTCGCTTTCGATTTAATGATGTTATTGTGAAAAATATCAGTACATACGTTCCTACAAGCTTGATAATATTCCATAAGAATATTAACTAAGTATATTCTAAGGTCTTCCATTGTGTTAATGATCCAATACTGCTTAAATGTGAAATTAACCATAGCAGAAAAACTTGGATTTATCTCTCTATCATAATCCAGGTAGAAACATAATTTATTTGGTTGAACTAATGCGGCAATAAACAAATCTTGCCCTAGATCAATTTCTATCGAGCCTTCGGTTATGGTAAATGCAAGATCAGTAGTTATAGCTCCGAATGACGCTCTTAAATCGTCATCGTCGTGATGATGTTCAGCCTTAGCAGTTGCACCCGTTACTGGGCACGTTATTTCAATGTGGTCAATAAGATTAGTCTTGAATTTCTTTTTTAAAATCGACTCAGGTATTTTGACCAAGGATTCAAAATATCTAATACTCTGTATTGGCTCGATTATATCTAACATTTTCTTTCCGGCCAATTCGGAATGAGTTATTTCAATAGGAATCTTTTTCATTTTTCAGTTTTATTTTAGTGTACGTTTAAATTTTACCCCAACAACAAGGTGGTTTTTAACTTGTTCCCAATTCAACCCATTTTTACCAAGCAGAAAACTCACTATTTTATTTAGTTCTGCGTTTGGCAATTCAATTGTCCGAATCGGTTGCGACTTTAATCTATTTATCTCAAATAGCAGTTTAGCTTTTTCACCGTTTTCACCAAGCACCTGTAATCTAAGCTGTCTGATCTGCTCGTGTAGATTCTCCTGGTCTTCACACCATTTGCCGAACTCGACATCCATAGCCACGGCAAAAAGGTCTATAGCGTGCTTAAATCCCTTGTTGTAGTCCTCGCTGTAAGTGGATTTAGTATGAACCAATTTGATTCTGTTTAGAATCTGCTTTAATTTTAATTTGATTAGCATAGTTGTTTTCTAAAAAAGTTTTATTTGAATGTTGAACCCAGCTTTGATTAGCTGATTTACGTAGTATCGCGGCCCTACCGGAATGCTATCGAAAGATTGATAGGGTGCGACATCTACTTCCCTTAAGGCAAGATCTACGTACATATTGTACTTCTTAAGCTTGCGTTTCCAGTATATCAGTTTCCCGTCTGGCGGGGTGATGCGTTTCATTATTCAAAGATTAATTTGTGTTTTAACTCCTTGACAAAAGCCCTTTCCATTTCAAGTTCTTCGTCACCTTTTTGGGCGTACCAGACCTGTTCGTCCAATTCGATAAACCTTGACCCGTGTAGGCTTTCATGACGGTTGACTGTTTTCTCATAGATGCGCCAACCACGATTAAGCAGGAACGTCATCTGTTCAGATCCGGTGAAATAAATTTTAAGCTCCATAGGGTAAATAGCTGATATTTTTCGACCTAAATAATTCTTCGATAACTTCGATAGGCTGAATGTTAATGTCGTTTTCGTCTGATCCATCCTGAACAAATCCAACATGCGTCTGTGGTTCGCCCATCCTGTTTTGAAGTATAACCCCTTCGTCAATGACAATCGTATTGCAGCAGCCTTCGACAGCGTTCCCGAAAACAATTTTTCGAACAGTGAACTTTCTTCCGGTGTAATCGATGAACCGACAGCCAAGCGGCCATCGGACAACATTTCTAGCGGCAGTCATGGTTCTTGACGTTCTGGCAATTCTCGCACGGATATTGAGCGTACGCGGATATCGACCTTAAATATCTCCAGTGGAAATTGATGTACATCGATTATTTCCTGGGCTTCTTTTTTCATCTGGTCAAGCCCTCCAATTGCCCTGAATTCAAGGCCATTCATATATTGGCGTGGCTCATGGGTTCCTTTAAGAAGTGTTTTAAATTTGTCTAAGGCTGTTGTTTTTTTATTTACGTTCATGTTGTTTTAGATTAAAAGGGTAAAGTTTTTTTGTTTTCTGGTTCTGGGTTCGGCAGGTCTGAAGGATCAATCGTCGGATCAAAAACATTGTTCCCGTCTACCGCTCTGAAATTTCCATCGTCGTCACGTGTCTGGAAATAGAAATAAGCTTGTGACACCTTTGATTTTAACTTGACCCATGCCATTTGCTTTTTGTCATATTCGAAGACATCAAGCTGTTTTGTAAAGCGCTTGGATTTACCCAGCAATTCTTCTGGATTGTGTTTCCAGTCACGATATTTTGCGTACAGACCAAGTTTGGTATTGAAACCTTGCGGACTAAACTTTGTCAAGTTGGAAAAGCGCATGAAATCTGTCATTGCCACTGAAGTAATCATAACCGTATCGATATGTCCAGATAATTCATCAAAGTAGTTTTCCGCCCATGCAATAAAGTTTATACCAATCTCTGCGTATAGATTCCGCTCCATGATGTTTTTCATAGGGGCTTCTATTTTTGGCGATGTAAGGTATAAGTGGCAGCACTGAATCATTAGATTTAAGAAATTATTCCAATCTTCATCATTGAATTCAGTAAAAAGTGCTTTGCCCAAATCATCTACAGGCGTGCGTTCTTCACGAAATTTGCCCAACTTGTTGTCATGATAAAAGTTGGTGAAACCTAGAAAAAGAATCCGTCTAAGTGTCGAGCCAGATAATTGTCCCGGAGTGTAGTTTGTACTGATCGTAATTTTTGGTGACTCTGATTTGTCCAATGACACACGGCTTTTACCTTTTGGATTGACCGTCATTTCGCCAGTCACCAAAGAAAATAAGCGTTCAAAATTGAAGTTTTTGGAAGTATCGTCAATGTAAAGGATATCTGTGTTTCGGTTGACCTGTTCCAAGGCGTGCGAATCATCAAACATCTTTTCATTTTTACCGTCAAGTGTTACCATCTGGCGTACTTGTTTTACAGCTTCGAAAAAGAGTGACTTACCAGTCCCACCTTGCGGCATGCCGTCTGTATTTGGTGTATCATCCATCGCTACTACTGCCCAAGACCGTGAAGGGTTTTTATATCGATGTACCAGATATCCCAGCGCGTAAAGTTTTGACATCAGATGCAATTCCTGCTCGTATCTTTCTGTATCCGTAAGATTAGGGCCAGCAATATTGAATCTGTTTTCCTGTAGGTACCTTTCGCGTTCTGCATCAGATAAGTCATCTAAATTATCTTCAAGTTCAGTACGCCAGTGTACCCGTGACGTTTGTGTCAAGAATCGAAGAAAAAGACAATCCTTGTTGTTGATCTTAAGCCGAAACTTGTTTTCTTCTTTTGTGATCTCGAAAATAGGTTCCTTAATTAATCGCTTAAATGGTTTTTGAACAATCTTTGTATCCCACACGAAATTTTCTGACGTGCTGCCCTTGATTTCTGCAATTTCATTTTGATCAACCCGGAGAAACTTGTTTGGGAAAAACATCAACTGACAATTTGACCAGCTGTCCCTAAAGTCCAGTTCAAGGTCTGGCAACTGTGTAAAATGTGCTTCCGATAGAATAGGGGACTTGTGTACGGTGTCGATCAGTCCTTCTTCCATGAATCGACCGCGTAAAAAACCTACTACGAACGCTTTAATTTGGTCGGGCTTTACTGTTTTAACAACTGATTTGTCAATATGCACATACTCGATCACTTCTGGCATTGTCTCAAATCTGCCAAAGCCATTTTTGATCAGAAAATTAAGCATCCGTTCAACCGAAATCTTATATTCATATACGGGCTTACCGAACTTTATTTTCGCCAAACCTTCACGGTCGACTGCTTGATGTGAGTCCCAGAAACGAAGCGGTTTGGCCATACGCACCAAATTCCGAAACGAAAAGGCGCTAAAATAATTTAGGTAATCCCTAACATCTTTACAGCTCCGTAGATACTGATCCGAGTTTGTTTTTAGACTCTGCGGGAGATCTACCGTTTTAATGTCCAAAAAATGCTCTGACGTAGTTGTTAGGCATAATGCCAAATTCTGACGCTGACCTGTGTGATCCAGATCAGGACAAGTGAGAATATTATGGGCTAAAGATCTAAGTTCTTTTAGCTGCTCTTTTGTTAGCTTGAAGTATTCAGATGATCCATATACACACTCGTAACCTATTGCCGTTTTATTCATGGCGTCCGACCCGCCAGTGCTGAGAAAGATGTTGTCAAATTTTACCTTCTCTCGCTCAAAAGTTTCGTCTGTTTTATTTTCCTTTTGCTTTTGATCCCTAAGCTTTTCAAGCTTGGCCTTTGCCTGTGCAAGTCCATGAAGAAAGTTTTTGTCCGCTCCATTATGATACATGAAACGGTACTTTTTGACCTTGTTTTTAGGCTGATATATCTTTTTCCACTTCGTTTTTTTTCCATCGATTACGGATTCTTCTTCAATGCCGATAATTGGATAGTGATCTTGGGATTCAACCGTCACTCGCTGGCGATCCTTTACCCTTGAATACGATTTCATTGGATGCCAGTTCTGATTCGTAAGCAATAATGCTAACGAATCATATACGGCACGTTGGCGATCTTCTTCTTTGATGTGCTTGTGCGTATATTCAACATCTGCAATGGTGTATCTGGAAAATATAATATCAATCCAGGTGTCGGGCCATTTTTCAAGATATTCGAATTCCCAATGTCCGTCTGGTTCGTTTGGTTCAGCATCTTTTTTACGGATCTTCGATGTATACATCGATTCCACGTTTTGAGACATCGAAAGATTTTCACGGGTGACGATCTTCCTTAAGGCTTCCCCAAAGGTGCATCGGTCTTCATGCCGTACAACCTCAATCGCATTACGAGTTTTACCATCGCCACCGAAATCAGTAACTAAATAGCGGCCGTCATTAGCCAGCTTAATAGAACAGGATTCCGATTTTTCGTCACGCATACGAAAATGCTTATTCGTACCCACGAAATCATCGATATTAGATACATACCACCGAATGATATCTAGCCCGCCGTTTGTCTCTTTAAATATTTGATCTATATCGAATGCCATGTCTTAAAAGTTATTTGGTCTGCTAACTGGTGGGGGTTCTGGAAGGATTACATTTCCAGCCTTGTCACGTCTTAAGGGGGGCGGGGGATTACGGTTAAATTTGATCTTAGCCAGTTCTAAACTAGCAGATCTATACTTTGAAACGTATACCGCCAACCAGATCACTAAAACCATAATTACAATTAGCATTACAGTAATGATTATCTGTTGTCTCTGATTTTCCGAGTGCAGCAGCAATATGATTTGATCTATAGTTGTATTATTCATTTTCATTGAATTCATCTTTGTTTTTTAGGATAAAAAGGCATGACGCTAAAATTGCGGCCAAGAATAATAGGATTATCGAAGTCACTATGACCCCGAAATATTCGTTTACTTCGGGATTCATGACTACGTTTCGTTTGTGTATTTAGCGATTAGGTCTTCAATATTTTCATACACATTAATTCCGCAATGGGTGGCGGCATCGACAACGATCTTACAAAATTCATCCTGTCTCCACTGGGGCAAACAAAGCATATCTGTACATTCATTTGCCATCATTTGAAGGGCATGGCGCTGTATCGAACCGTCTTCGAAGGACTTTGCTCCGATGGTGCCGTCGAATGAAAAGGGGCTACGGGTTATAAAACCTCTGTTTTTCAACTCTTGATCTACGGTTGAAAATTGGATGCTGTTAAAGTGCTGGAAGCCTTCCATAGGCCCAGCTATAAAAACTACTGATGTATTCATGTGTTGTTTCTGTTTGGATAATGATTCGTAAAGCCACCCGGCTAAGTGGGTGGAATAAAGGCGAAAAAGAACGGTCTTAGCCTTGCCTACCTTGACACGGGTTCCGTTTCACTGGTGTTTTGTTTAGCATGGTATCCATCTGCTTGCACCAGTGTATCACCGGAAAAACTTTGGTGATAAAGTCGCTGTAAAAATTAGTGTCTGCAGATGGTGCGATATCATAAAGGGTAAAATGGTTTTTTGAAACAAGGGCCACAATTTTCGGCAATTGCTCGCCTTTAATCTTTGATACCAGTGATTCAATAGCCTTGATTTGAATGCCTAATTTTTTATCAGATTCATTTAGCCAATGGAACGTTTTTCTTTCTTGAATAAAAACATATAATACCTGGTAAATAAACTTTGCATTTTCACTACTCACAATAGATTGCACAGCTTCGGGTATGACATCTAAGAATCCTTTCGGATCTATATTGGAAAATGTCGGGTAGAGCAAAACAAGCTTCCTGTTGCTTCTATCATACAGTTGTGAAATCATTATAATGCAGATTGCAGACAATTTTCACACTTGTTGGAATTAAATTCCACCCGCTTAAACTCCTTTATAATTCGACGAGCTTCGTCAATTATTAGCTTATTGTATTCGGGTTTAAGTTTCGATAACTCCTTGTTAATGAGTAATAAGTTAACTTCTTTGTGCTTTGGGTGTAATGATTCAAAGATCAGTCTTTTGATTGCGGGAGTAGAGTTCTCATAAAGAAAAACTATCTCTAATGGCTCTACAGAAATACGATTTGCATTAATTTCTTTTGACATTGTAAAATAAATTTTTACTTTTGTCACACTTGTTTTATAGTAGATGTTTTCTACTACACTTTTAGTAGTGATAAAAGCAGGTTAAACATTTTTGGTTTTAGGTAGAAAGAGCTGTCCGCTAAAACATTCCTCTAACTACCTATTACCTTTTTTATACTAACACAAATTTAGTACATGTTTTATGATATTTACAACATGTTTTAAATTTATTTTTGCTTGTTTTATGCAACACGTTATTAGTCAGAGAATTAATTTTCTAATAGACCATTATTCAGAGGGGAATGTATCTTCTTTTTCTCGCAAGTTGGAAGGTGTTAATACCCAAACATTAAATAGAATATTCAATCGTGATCTTAGAAACGCTAAGTATCCTACCCCTTCTACAGAATTATTAATCGCTATATGTTCCGCTTTTCCTGAGGTGAATGCAAATTGGTTGTTAATGGGTATTGGGGACCCTTTTGTAAAACCAGTAATGAACGATTTAAAAGATAATTGGAAAGAAAGATATCTCTCATTGCTGGATGAAAAGGAGATCTTAACAAAAAAATATATGACTTTGTTGGAGAAAGTAGCAAATCATTAATATGATGGGAACCATATCTGATGCTTTTGCCACAAAACTAAGGGTGTTATAGACTATTATTAACTAAATTCTAAATATTATGAAGTATTTTCTAGTTTGTTTTATGTGCGTTTTTTGTACAAATTTTACATTTGGGCAGGTCCGTAAAACTAAATGGGGTATGAATCAAAGAGAGGTCGCCGCATCTGAATCTATCAAACCAAGTCTCAATGATGATGAAGGTTTAGCGTATGTAGTTGATTTGTCTGGTTATAAGACTTTTCTTTTTTATGTTTTTAATTCTGAGGGTAAGCTTTCCAATGTATCTTATAGTTTGTATGAGAAATTTGCTAGTGAAAATAGTTATTTGACGGCCTATTTATCACTCATATCAAAATTGAAAGAAAAGTATGGAGAGGGTGAACCTGATATAATTTGGACTGACGATCTATATCGTGATGACAAACAAAAATGGGGGATCGCAATAGCCGCTGAGCACCTTAAAATCAAACACACATGGGAGACAGAAGACACATCAATAGTTGCGGAGATTTCGGGGAAAAATTTTAAAATCGACGTATCGATAAGATATTCATCGAAAGCAGTAAAATATAATAGGAAGACTAATGATCTAGATAATTTCTAATGAAATAAATTGTCAAGTTCTTCCTTTTTTGTAGACAATTTGTAGACAAAAGAGTTAATTAATTGATTATTAGAGTCTATAGTATTTCGGCTCCGGGTACAGAAAAGCTTGAAACAGAATTGTTTCAAGCTTTTTTTATAGGAATTTAGTTACATGACAATTTAATTCAAATTTCGATATTCATTGGGTGTAACTCCGGTCTTTTGCTTGAAAAGACGAGTAAAATACTGTTGATATTTGAACCCCAATTCAGTGGCAATTTCATTGATGCTTTTAGAACTGTCAAAGATTTTTGTTTTCGCCTCATCAATAAGTTTGGACTGAATATGGTCTAATGCAGTTATACCGCTTTCTTTTTTGATCAAAAATCTCCGAAATAATTCGCGGAAAGATGCAACTGTTCCGCACACCAAACTACGGAGGGTAGCCCCAGTACGTGGTTTATGGACTAAGATGAAAGAAATAGCTGGATCGACGTAAAACTATGGGTCGGGGACATCAGTTGAAAAAATAATGATTCGTATCTTTGCGACCTAAAAAGGGTAACGTAAATCATTGGTATTTTCGTAGAAACTACTGAAATTTTTGCGTATTCCGACTTTCGAGAAGTCGTTAATACTGAATATCGTATACCTCCATAGATGAATAATTCAAATTCATGTTCCTTCTTTATTATTTAGCGCGGTTTAAGAATCGGTTTAAATATAGTCTTATTATTTTAGGAACTTTAATCAATGTTCTATTTGCTGTCAACTACTTTTATGCAGATGGTATTTCGGGGGCTTCGCTTCTTTCTTTTACCTTGTTTATTTTTTTAATGTTTGCAGTTTCTCCAAGAAAACAGTATCCCTATTGGTTTGCTCTTGTATTGCTGACTGTTACCAGTGTAATGGTCATCGAGTATTTGAGGCCCGAAACGGTACAGCATGTCTATCGGAGCGTACAGGACCAAATTGTAGATGCTGGTTCGACCGTATTTATTAATATCGTTGTGATTTTATTAGTACTGGTCTATCTGAAAAGTGAATATTATAGAGAGGTGTTAAAGGCTAAAAAGGAGAAGAGAAATTAAAGGGGCTAAATGATCAAAAAGTTAAATTGTTCTCTGTGCTTTCACATGATCTTCAGTCACCGATTCATTCGTTGAGCTGTTATCTTGAACTTATTAAGTCAGATAATTTAAACCTGAGGGAGCGTGAGTATATAGAAGATCTTCTATCTTCAACTGTTCGGAATGCAGAGCAGATACTCGATAATATATTAGTTTGGTCAAGGAATTACTTTTTTGAAGGAAAAGTCAATCTCGAATGCCACAATGTTAGCATTAAATTATCTGAAACTTTTATACTTTATAAGGAGGAAGCGTCGAAAAAAGACATCAATTATTATGCCGACATACCCCCCAGTTTTAAAGCGATGGTGAATATTGAAATGCTAAAAGTTGTTGTCAGTAATTTGATTATGAATGCAATTAAGTTTACGGAGGAATGTGGCTCTGTATCTGTTACGATCAAGGATGCACCAGAATTTATATTGATTCAAGTAAAAGATAGTGGGCAAGGCATAGAGAAAAGAAAGCGGGATCGATTATTTACATTGGATATTTCACCTTCATATGGAACAGCGAATGAAAAAGGAGTAGGGTTTGGACTTTATCTCTGTAGGCGGTTGGTGATGGATATGGAGGGAACCATATGGTTTGAGAGTAACGAAGGGAGGGGAAGTTCCTTTTTTGTACAGTTTAAGAAACCGAATTGCCCGGATGGACAGAAAATTGAAAGTCGAAATAGCTATGAACCGTTGAATGTCTAATTTAGCTAAAATAAGTCCCGCAGGATTCACTAATCATTTATCCCAAGATGGCCAGTGGAGTGGGCTTTACTTCGTACCTGTTTCGTACCTTATTCGGATTATCAATAGATCTGGGACAGATACTGTACAGATATTGACCAATCTCCGAACAGGAATTATCTGGTCAGCATCTGTTCAATACTGGTTGCATTACTGTTCATCTCCGAAGATAGTCCGAACACAATACGAAGACAACCCCAAAACAGCATAACGCAGCAGATACAAAAAATCATCAAGCAATCGGTATAAGTTGTAGTGATCTTTGAGTAAGTAATAGGTTGCATAAAAAGAGGCACCCCTTTTGGACTGCCTCAGTGGGTATTTTTAAACATATTCCTTTTTATTGCTCCACCAAAGTGCATCGCTCTGAATATATCAAATAATGTTTGGATCTGTGCGTCAAAATGAAATTTAGTAAATTTGATGACAAAGGATTGAGCATGCAAAAATTGATTAAAATACCCATTAACAATACCAATTCCCAGGATATCCTTCTGCTCGATGGAAGTTCCGTTATTGAACAATGCATTTTGCATAACGATGAAAAAGGGACTATGCATCTGGATGAGCATGTTTTGCTTCTGGTGTTAGAAGGCAGAACTGCCTTGTCATACGGAAAACAAAATTACCTGGTTGAAAAACATGAACTTACACTGTTGAAAAAGGGGACTGTTATTCAGTACGAGAAGCTGGGAAATCCAAATAATGGAAATATTTATCATGAGCTAATTGTTGTCTTAAAAGATACTATGATAAAATCATTTTTAGCCACGACAGAAAAGATTATATCTAAGGAAGCAAATGGAGCACTACGTAAAGGGGTACATTCCATGACTGCATGTCTCGTAACCTTTACGGCATCTCTTCGTCCTTTCTTTAATGACAATCCTCAGGTATATTCGGGGCAGCTTCGGTTGAAAATGACGGAAATGCTGTATCAGTTGGGTATAGGAAATTCGAGTTTATTTCAGGAACTAACGCTGCTTCGTCCACTTATACCGATGGAAATTAGGGATGTTATGGAACAGCATTTTGCTTCGCGGCTTTCATTGAATGAGCTTGCTGCTTTATCAGGAAGAAGTCTCTCTACCTTTAAACGAGATTTTCAGCATGTTTACAATATATCGCCCGCTGTTTGGATACGGGGAAAACGTTTGGAAAAAGCGAAAGAAATGCTAGAAACGACCCAATTACCGGTAACAGAAATCTGTTTCACGCTTGGCTTTGAAAATATGTCGCATTTTTCTCGGATTTTTAAACAATACCATAGACAGACACCGACGTCTTATCGAAGTAAATTAAAATGAGCCAAATAGAAAAATAATCTGAACGTTTTAGAAAAACACAACATATTTGTTAACCCTACTTTTGTCGTAAGAAATCAATATAAAAAAAGAAGTATGACGACGTCTGAGAAAAACAACGTACAGGATTATAAAGCAGTGGTAGCAATTCTGGAAAATTATGTAGAAGGCTTAAAAACCGGGAATACAGAGCAATTAAAGAAGTCTTTTCATCAGGATGCCATCATGTATGGTTATTGGGAAGAGTATTTTATCGAAGGCGGTATTTCAAATCTCTACGATTCTGTAGAAAAACATGGAAATGCACCTTATTTTACAACGCATATCGATATCTTGGATAAAACTGAAAACACAGCTCTCGCTCGTATAAAATACGAAAAAAATGCAGCAGATAAAGACGGTATAGATTATCATTCATTAATTAAGATAGCGGGAGAATGGAAAATAATTTCAAAACTATTCCAGATCTCTGTAAAATGATTCCCGTAAATCAGGAAAGGTATATTATTTGACATTTTCTGATTTTGTAGAAGCTATTCTTGGAGCGGGCGATAAATGGAAATGTTATTGTATGCATTACAGCCGATTGATTCATTGTCAATCGGCTATTTTTTGTTCCATTTTATCTGGCCGGAATTGGAATGCATAATGAAAAAGCGAAAACCTAAATGATCTTTCATTTTTTGTTATTAGATTAGAGCAACCGATAAATCTAGTTAGGGGTTTAACATTAATTTTTCTGAGCATTTACCGTATGAAGGGTCGTTTTTCTAAAGAAATAGTCTATAAATTTTTTAAGTATATTTTGACACTGTGTTTTGTTCTTCTTTTTGCCAAAATATGGGCAAATGGATTAAGAATTAATGGTAATGCCTATCCCATTAGCAAACGCTCTTCGGCTGAGATTTCTTTTGACCAACTCAAGGGATTGAAGTCGTTTGAAAACGGAAATCTTCAGCTAACTTTTCAGTTGGCGCTTGATGAAAGGTCAAATCAGGGCGGTATATTTAAGCTTAAATTTGCGGGTTCAGATCAGGCCATTTCGATGAATCTTAAAAGTACCCGTAGCCAGAAGATCGAATTTAGTCTCAATTTGGAAGGAAACAGTGTGCTTGGCCAGTTTATTTTTGACAAAAGTCAGCTCAAGATTCAACAGTGGTTCCCTGTCGACCTACGGATCAATTTGTCCGAAGGGAAAATTACCTGGAAAGTTTTGAACCAACGTGTTGTGATTTCCACAGTTTCTGGACTTCGCACAAAAATATTGCCCCAGCAGTTAATCTTTGGAAAAAATGGTTATTCCATTGATGTTGCTGACTATACGATCAAAGATGTTTCTCTTTCCGATGGTATGGTTCAATGCGGTATTCCACTAAAAGAACGCGGTGGAGATATCATTCATGACGATCGAGGGAATAGGATCGGGAAAACCATTAACGCCAGCTGGCTGGCACCAGAATCTTTTTTCTGGGAGAAGTGGAAAACCATCAAACTTAATGCTATAGGTGGTTATCAAATGGATCAGGAGCGGGGACGGTTCATTGTTTTTTCACAGGACAGTCTCTGGGTGACTGATCTATATGCTGGAAATGAATCAGTCTACCCGATGCCACATAACCTTCCTTTTCGGATTCAATTAGGCAATAGTTTTCTCCTAAACAATAAACTGTACATTTATGAAGTAAATAACCTACCACAGGACATCTGTTCTATTGTGCAGATTGATTTGGATAATCTGCAATTGGTTTGTGTCAGTAAACGGCAATTGCCAATGCAGCTTCATCATCATACCGGACAAGCACTCTCTCAAAGCGATTATCTTATATTTGGCGGCTTTGGCAATGAGCGTTATAATGGGGATTTTCTAAAGCTGAATACGCAAAATGGAATTTGGGATACATTGCATGTAAGCGGTGATAAGATTTATCCCCGTTATTTTACATCATCCTTCGTTGACAAAGCCAAGTATTTTTATGTTTTTGCCGGGATGGGCAATACACAGGGAAATAATAACCTTGGACGAAATTATTACTATGATTTGTACCGATTTGATGTCGATAAGCAGGCAGTAAAGAAAGTTTGGGAGCTTGATTGGAAGGCGAAAAATAAAGTTCCTGTACGGCAATTAGTCTATGATGGCAAAAAGAACTTCTACAGCCTGATGTATTCCGAGTATGAGTCCAGTTCATTTCTCCAATTGTATCAATTCTCAATTGATAATCCCCACTATCAGGCTTTGGGCGATTCCATTCCAATTAAATCGGATAAAATAAAGACTAATGCAAATCTATTTCAATTCGAACCGTTAAATAGATTTTATGCTGTGACCGAAGTGTATGATAATGAAGAAGTCAAATCGGAGGTTGTGATTTATAGACTGAGACTTCCCGTTTTAACGGCAAGCGATTGGAATAAAGAACGAGAGGATTCATCTTTTAGCTTGTGGTTTTGGCTGCTGGTATTTGGAGGGATTACAGGATTGGTATTTTATTGGAAGTTTAAGAAAGGCAAGGGGAATGTGGCAGGAGAGAGACAACAAGTAGAAAAAGATACAGGAGAAAGTTCCGCGGGCATGCAGCTGTTGACAGACGATTTTATATTTCCGGCAACCAATTGTATTCATCTTTTCGGTGAATTCAAGGTTACGGATGCCAAGGGAGTGGATATTACGCATCTGTTTAAAGGAAAGGTAAAGCATTTGCTGATTCTAATACTTTTACATGACCCCAATAGAGGAATAAGTTCTGAGCTGATCAGTAGTTTACTTTGGCCGGATAAAGAATATATTGCATCCAAAAATATCCGTAATGTTACCTTAAACCACCTAAGAAAATCTTTAGAGTATATGGACGGAATAAAACTTGTCTATGTACAACCGTTTTATAAAATTGAACTGAATGGAACCTACGTCGATAGCTGTCATTTTAAGACGATTATTGGACAGCATACACTGACCAATGAGCTGTGGACCATTTTAAACCGTGGGCAATTTTTACCTAAAGAAAGTGTCGATGGTCTGGATACATTAAAGTCACTTTATGAGCAGGAGATTGTCGATTTTCTGATGCAACAAATCAAGCTAGCCTATTCTGAAAATGAGCTCAAGATAGCACTTCAACTTATACACATTCTTTATGTTACCGATCCTGTTTCGCTAGAGGCGCTCAAGATTGAAATAAATATATGGAAGAAAATGGGGGATGAGGCAAAGGCAAAAAAATCGTATCAAAAATTTCAGAAGCGATATAGCAAATGGATGGGAACAGAATACTTAACATCATTTGAATCTATTTTCCACGAAGATTAGCCTTTTTTTTGAGCGATTAATCCTTTGATTAACCCCTAAATTAATCAGGTCGCATTAATATTGTTTTCGAATTATGTAGCAATACGCTGAAATGAGTAAATCAATTTAGCACTGCGCATATTCCAATTATATTAAATAACCAATCTGATTATGAAATGGATTAAAAACAAACTGCTTCTTATTTTTTGCGGTACACTGTTATTTACCGCATGTGTTCAGAATAAGCAAGAGCCAACGGAACTCGATCTTTCCTGTCTGAACAATTATTTGGATACTATGCAGGTGCTTTTGGACACGGCTAAAATAGGTGAAGTTGACGGAACTTATCCAAAAGCCAATGCCGTCGAACTGGAACAGGCATTGAGTCATCTTAAGGAAGGAATTTCTAAAGCAAAGGCTGGGATTTTTGTATTGCCTTTTGAGGTGAATAGTTTTTGTATCGAAGCCAATAAAGCTATTCAGACTTTTCGAAATTCTTATCAGGAAACATTGTCACCGGGCACTGTTGGTGAGTTACAAGTATTCGGCGTTGACAAAAAAGGTTACATTGATTTTGGTGAATCTAATCTGTTTAGTGCTTCCAGACAATTTACCGTAGAATCGTGGATAAAATATGATCCTGGATTTTTTGAGTTTGCCATTGGGGATTTTGTAGCCACCTTTAGCCATGATGGCAAGGGAGTCAAACAAGGATGGATGGTCAATTTTATGGGAAGTAATCTCCGTACAACTTTGGGGATGGGACCGCAACAGGACAGAGTGCTGGAGTGGGGAGCGGCCTTTCCAACCAATTATGGGCAATGGAACCATCTTGTTGCCGTATATGACGAATCCCTTGCATCGGATCAGCTAAAAATGTATATCAATGGCAAATTACTATTCTCCAAATCCAATGATATTAAGGATCCAGCTGGTGTCTTGCAGAAATACCAGCCCAATAGCCGCAATCTCAAAATGTGGGCGTTTGTAGAACCTGAGGACAATAACCGTGGGATGACAGGATACATGAAGAAGTTCAGATTGTGGAGCACGGCCAAATCAGCTGCAGAAGTAGGACAGCTAATGAATGCTGACGTTGCTGGAACCGAATCGGACCTGATCTGTGCTTGGGATTTTGCGAAAGTACCTGAAAATAGCGAATCCATTCCAGACAAGACCAATAAGTTCCGTGCTAAGATCGTTGGTCAGCACAAATGGCACAAAATAAAATAACCGGATAGACATATATCAATTTATTAAAGAGATAAGGATGAAAATTTACTATAAACTTATTTTCACCGTAGCAATGCTTATGTTGTTTTCGATCGTTGTTGTGGGACAACAGCGAAGCGTCAAAGGCAAGGTGAAAGACCAAACGGGAACTCCATTGATTGGGGTATCCATTTTAAGTCATTCGAAATCGTTGGCTTCAACCAAATCTGATGGAACCTTCGAAGTGAATGTTCAGGTGGGCAATTCATTGACGTTTACCTTGCTGGGCTATCAATCGGTTACAGTGGACATTCCCAGCAGTGGAGACCTTGAAATAACGATGACCAATAGAGACCAGAATCTCGAGGAAGTAGTCGTTTACGGTTACGGAAAAATCCAGAAAAAAGATTTAACGGGTTCAATCGCCAATATTCAGAATTCGGAATTGGTTCAGGCTCAGGCGACCAATGTGACCGAGGCACTTAATGGCCGCGTGAGTGGTGTTTTGGTTACCAAAACCAATAATAGGCCGGGTGCCGACATGAGTGTTCAGATCAGAGGAACCAACTCATTCAATTATTCCAACGAACCGCTGTATGTCATTGATGGAATTCCATCTTATTCGGGAATGAGACATCTCAATGCAGCCGATATTGAATCTATCGATATCTTGAAGGACGCCTCTTCGTCTGCAATTTATGGCTCAAGGGGAGCCAATGGAGTGGTAATCATCACCACAAAAGCGGCAGGAAAAAAACAAGGTTTTCAACTGGAATATTCAGGATCTCTCAATCTCAAAACACCAACCCGTATTCCCGATATGATCGGAAACATGGGCAACGGGCTGGAATATGTAAACTATAAAATTGCACTTTGGAAAAAGAAATACGGCGAAAGTTCATTGGGCAGGTCGGACTTCTTAACTACCGATGAAAAACGTCGTATTAAATATGGAGAATATTATGACTGGTTACGTGAAGTGACCTCAAACAGCCTGGGTAATACGCAGTACATGAGTGCAAACGGTCAGTCCGAAAAGAGCAATTATGCATTTTCAGCTGGTTACAACAATGATGCTGGGCTCGTTGGCAATGAAAACTTTAAGCGTTATACGGTCAATATGGGGCTGCAGCACCGTATTTCAGAACGCTTCAAAGTGGGGATGAACAATTATTTTTCTTTCAATAGAACAAATCATGGAGCCGATGACGCTCTGATCAATGCATACTTTATTCCACCGATTGCAAGTCCGTACGATAGGGATGGAAATTATGCTTTCGAGGTACAACCGACATCAAGCAAAATAAATCCCTTTGTTCAAATTGAAAATAATAAGAAAATTACCGAGGCAAACTTTATCAATCTTGCCGGATTTACCGAATTTAAACCTTTACAGGAGCTGACATTCAAGTCTCAATTTGCAATTCAGCTGGACAATGATACTTACGGTGAATGGATAGGCCGATATACACAGGCCAAAAGTGGAGTTAACCCACCAGATGCTTTTCGCCGCGAAAGCAAAAACCTTAATTATGTTTGGGACAATACCCTTACCTATGATAAAAATTGGGCTGATATCCATAAAATCAATGTCGTCGGTTTGTTCAGTATGCAGAAAGAGACCCATCAAGGGTCGCAGATGCGTGGTGTAGGTATGCCGTTCGATTCGGACTGGCATGCGATCCAGTCAGCAGATGAAATTACCGACGTTTCGAGTTACTACTGGGAAGCAGCAATGTTGTCTTATATGATGCGGTTTAATTATGGATATAGAGATCGTTATCTCCTGACCCTGACCGGACGCCGGGATGGAACATCGCGTTTGGCACCACAGAATAGATGGGGATTTATGCCATCAGCAGCACTTGCGTGGCGCATCTCAAATGAGGAATTTATGAAAGGACAGCATCTTTTCAATGATTTAAAAGTACGGTTGAGCTGGGGTAAGAGTGGCAACAACAACATGGATTACAATGTAGTGAACAGCGTGCTGGACCTTTCTAAGTACGCAATTAATGGGAAGGGACAAAACGGCTACGGTATAGGCGCTACCAAAGGAAATCCTGCGCTTACCTGGGAGATGACTTCCGAATGGAACCTTGGATTGGATTTCGCTCTGTTGAACAATCGTCTTTCAGGTACAGTAGATGTGTATGACAGAACGACCAAAGATTTGATATTTAGACAATCTGTTGCTGGACTGAATGGTTTCACATCTGTACTTCGAAATGTAGGAACAACCGGCAACCGCGGTATCGAACTTAACCTAAAAAGTGTAAACATCCAGCATGCTAATTTCTCATGGAAAACAAATGCTGTCTTTTCACTTAACCGTAATCGTATCAAGGACATTTTTGGCGACGGAAAAGATGACCTCGCTAACAGATGGTTTATCGGTCAGCCCATCCGTGTCATTTATGATTTTGAACATCTAGGGATCTGGCAAGAAGAGGAAAAGGAAATGGCAACAAAATATGGTCAAGCTCCAGGACATATCAAGGTTGCGGACCTCAATGGTGACGGAGTGTTGGATGAGCGCGATTATAAAGTATTGGGGACACCTTCTCCAGACTATTCTTTTGGTTTGACCAATACCTTTAGCTACAGGAATTTTGATCTTACAGCGTATGTATATGGACGGATCGGCGGATTGTATAACGATGATTTTACCTACACATTTACGGCTTGGGACAATGAGCACTGGAATAAATTGAATGTAGCTTACTGGACACCTGAAAACAGAAGTAACAGTTACCCAGAAATTGGTGCACAATCTTATTATACGCAGGTGTTGGGAAAAGTAAGTGGGACCTTTGTCAAGATACAAAACATCACGTTGGGTTATACCCTACCAGTGGAATTGGCTAAACGTCTGAAAAGTAAATCTTTTAGAGCTTATGCTTCAGTGATCAATCCATTTACATTTACAAAGTATAAAGGACCTGATCCAGAAATCATTGGTGAAAACCTGTATACACAGCTTTCTATCTTTCCTCGAATATTTAATGTTGGGGTGAATGTTTCATTTTAATTTTTACGACATGAAGAATACTTTGAAAAATCAAATGAGCCTGTTCCTTTTGGGAGCCACCCTGTTATCCGGTACGGTGAGCTGTTCCAGTTTTCTGGATGTAGATTCGCCCTCGACGGTGACCGATAAATTTTACGAAAGTAAAGAAGGTCAGGAAAAGTTGCTTGTAGATCTATATGTGAAGAGCAGATCCATATTCAACACAGGTGAAATACAATATTTTGGAACCGACTTATATATGGCGATTACCGAAGGCGAGTCCGAACGGATGTTCAATGGTTACGACAAGACATTCAATGGCACCGCGCCGGTTATTGGTGGATATTGGAACAATTTATATAAGATCGTCCAGGAATCCAACATTTTGTTGACTCGAACCACAGCAGCGGTTGCGGGAGCTGATTATTCTAAAATGATAGCCAAGGGAAAATTCTTCCGTGCCTTAGCTTACTATTATTTGGTAGAAACATTTGGGGATGTCCCTCTTTACCTTGAAGAACAGAAAGAGGTGCTGAAAACTGTACGGCGTACGCCCGAGGCACAGGTATACAAACAATTGATTGAGGATTTAGAGAGCGCCAAAGGCGTACTCAGCTTTGGAAATACTGAAGCAGGTGAAATTAATGATGCCGCAATACGGTTTTTATTGGGTAAGCTCTATTTGACACGAGGGTACAAACCTTTCGCTGCGGCGACCGACTTTAAAGATGCCGCACAGAATTTTAACAGCCTAATACAGTCGACTCAATATCGCTTATTGGGATCTTACGCAAGTGTCTATGATGAAAATAATCAGAATAACAGTGAGGTAATCTGGGCAATTCAATACGGTACAGATAAAAATTATGTTGGTGGTGGAAATCCACAGCAACAGCTTTTTGGTTTTAATATTACCGCATTAGAGCCCGATCTTTGAACAGACAATATTGGGTTATCCCAAGGGCCCACCAATATTTTGATCACCCTGACCTGGATACACGTTATGATGTAACGTTCAAACGCTCGTTTACGGTCAATAACCCTGCGAGCAAAGATTTTGGCAAATTGGGAATTTATTTTCCCCGTTGGAATGATGAGTCGGGGAATAGTGCTGGCGCGCTGCACTTCTATCCATTTAAAAATGGTGATGCGTATAATTGGTATCCGCAATCTACAGCACTACCCGTGCTGACCAATGCCATAGATCGTATGCCGATCGTTCAAAAATTTAGAGATACCAAAATGCCATGGGGTGGAGCTGGTATGCGCGAAGATGTTGTCTTCCGTTTGTCTGATGCTTACCTGCTTGCAGCAGAAGCCTATCTGGGTATGCATCAAAACCAAGATGCACTCAATCTTATCAATGAACTCCGTAAACGTGCTGCTATATCCGAATCGGCTTTCAATGACAATCTTAAATTGGCGACAATCAGTCTGGATGGTTTGCTTGACGAACGGGCACGTGAACTGATGGGGGAGCATGACCGCTGGTTCGATCTGAAACGGACAGGTAAACTTATAGCGCGGGTGAAGGCAAACAATCCTTTGGTGCAGAAGTATAATAATTTAAGCGCCATTCATCTGTTGAGACCCATTCCGCAGGATGAAATCAATAAAACAGAAGGATTGACCCAAAATAATGGTTATAATTAAATCGAATGTTATATGAAAGACTATATGATTAATGGAATAGCGCTTGTTATGTGCAGCCTTTTTCTAAGCTGCTCAAAATATAAAAGTCCTGATATCAATCAAGGGATAAATGATGCCGTACCACAGCTGTACGACGATCTATATGATCCGCTTAAAGATAATGGACAGTATAATCTGCCTGAAATGACCGTAAAACCCAAACGGTATTGGTCGGTGGTGGAAGTACTTAATGTTGGATCCCGGAATAATATTGGTGAAAGCAATGAAATACGTGGTTTGCAATATCATCTCCTGGCACAATCACTTGCTGGACTGACCAATCGTGCAGTGCAGCAGGGCAAGAGCCAGATTGGTGTCTGGCTGCATGATCACGCCGGACGGGAATCTTATGCACTTTCCAAGCAAGCATTGGGCGATATGGGGATTAGCGAACAGGGAATGCAGAGTGCTATTGAGTTGGCACGAAATGACTATGGGCCATCTGATGGGATCAAGTTGCAGATAAAGGATTTATTTGATGGTTATGTGCTTACCGATGTAACCAATAATCCGGAAAGCAATATTGTCGCTTCGGTCGCTTCTTCGGTGTACAATGCGTTGATTGTTGATATTCGCGACAAAGCCAAATATGATGCCGCAGGGTACAAGATGAAATATGACGCAAGGAATAAGTCAACAGCTGATGCCTGGAAAGAGTTTAAGACTAAGGTAAGCAACAAAGCATTGGTTGTGATGCCAGTTCAGACTGGTGAATTACGTGATTTCGCCATAACCAATAATTTGTTCGTTGTCAATATCAATAAGCGAAAAGAAATTGCTTCCGCAGGGCAGAACCTACAAGTATTTGAGGAGATATTATCGTGGTTAGCTCCAGGTGCTCCAATTTATGGGTGGGAGCAAGGCATCGATGAGTCTGTATTTGTCAACAGGGCCTCGGCTAAAGGTCATGTATGGGTGCCGAGTGACTGGACTTACAATATTCCGCTGACCTCCTTGGCTTATAGCCAGCGCCAGACCTCAGCGCTGGCTAAGGTAGTCAACCCGCAGTTTATTGATTGGAAAAAGGATAAAAAATTTGTTTCCTATTATCTCTCGGACGGGGACAATGTACAGTGGATGATGAACGATTTTGTTTCGGATTATTATCAGAATGGTGATGCCGCGGGGATGAAAATGGGATTTGGCATTGCGGCAAGCAATTTATTGCAGATGGCACCCAGTCAGTTTAACAATATCTTCAGTAAGCAACACCGTGATTATACATTGATCGAAGCGCTTGGGGGAGGTTATCAGTATGTCGACAATTTTGGGATCGAGGAGAGCCGGACCACTCGCTTAACTAATTTGGCAAAAGATGTTGCGCAACATATGCGACAACATCGCATCAAGGTGCTTGGATTAATGGCTAAGGATGTTAAATCAGCTGCGGCCAAAGAAGGTTATCAGGCATTTATTGATGCCAACGAGCAGTTGGAGGGCCTTGTTGTCTTGCAATATAGTCCCTATGCAGGAGGGAAAGGGGATATCATTTGGCTGAAAAATAAACAGGGATATGAGATTCCCGTCATTAGTATACGCTATAGCCTTTGGAATTTTGGAAATGTCAATCACGAACGCGAAGGAACACCAGCTTATATTTCGCAAAAATTAGCTGTAGATACAGATAATAAGTTTTCAGTGATTGGAGTTCACGCCTGGAGCAGGTTTAAGGATATCGGGAAAGGGACAGACCCATTGGCAGAGAATAATGATGGCGACAACAATGGTGCATCTGCCGCAAAGTTAATGAGTAATCATTTAGGACCTGATTTTGAAACTGTGAATGTGCAGGAATTAATCTGGCGTATACGTATGAACCATAGCAAAGAGGAAACGGATCGTTATTTGAAGACTTATTATTAATCGAGTTAGATACGCTACAATTTAAAACAGGGCACTTTTTAAAAGAGATGTCCTGTTTTTTCCTCATAAAACTTAGTATGTTCCGAAAGTGGACGATCTATGTACTTGCCAGTGTATCACCTTGTTTATTTCCAAAATGAAATGTTCGATTTTTTCCGGTCTTCGCCGTTAAAAGGTGCTGGAAATAAAAAAACACCACAATACAGAGTACTATGGTGTTACTTGAATATGTGGTTTGATTAGTTTTTCGCTAAGACCATCTCTGGTTCTTCTTTTCCGCCATGGCAGGTTTTACAGGAAATCGCTTTGGCTGGAGAACTATCCCAACTGCGGTTAAAATACTTTTTGTTGATCTTTTGGGTCATCTTGATCATCGCCCGTCCAATATCCTTTTTGTGGTTCTCATCACTTGCAAAGTCCAGTTTTTTTGGATCTTCTTTTGACGGTGCATGACAGAAACCACATTTTACTCCCAATGCAACGTTAAATTCCTTCATGGTGGAAATCAATTCGTCATGGGAAATATTTTTTGGAAGAACTTTTAGATTGGTTGGTTTTGGTTCTTCCTTAGGTTTTTCCTGTTGGAAACTAAATGCACTCAAAGCAAGTGCAATAGCAAATACCGATGCAATTGCACCTAGTTTATTTATTTGTTTCATTTCTCTTTTCCATTATGCTTAACTAAATATAGGGAGAAAGAGGTAATTTTCAAACAGAATATGAATTTAATATGACAATTTAGATTGATTATTATTTACGTACAGCATCCGTAACATTCCAGCTCTGACTATTGGACTGGTAGTCGATTGTCAGCATTTTCCCCTCAATCGTCACGTTTTTTAAGCCGGTGGTGTCGGAAGAGACCCAGGTACTATCATTTGTTTTATTTAATACAAAGTCTGTAATATTTGGAATGCCTGTATAAAATTCAATTTTATAGGTGTTTCCACTCACTTGTAAAACACGTATCAAACGATTATCCCGATCCACATTCAATGAATTGTCCTGATATTGAACACGACCTATAAAGCTGCCGGAAGCTCCTGCAGATGCACCCCCTGTATTATCTTTTTTTGCACATGAGGTAATTAGGATTATAAATAAACTGGACAGGGCTAATGGGATAAACAACTTCATGTGTGTAATTTTTGCTCTAAAATAAGACTTTTTGGCCAGAAACTCAATTGATCAATCCAGAAATGATATTTATCGTCAATGCAACGACAAATGTATTTAAAGCAAAGGAGAGGAGGCCATGGAATAGCGCTACTCTTCGTATCTTTTTTGAAGAGACTCCCACGTCAGAAACCTGAAAGGTGCATCCCATCACAAATGAAAAATACGCAAAGTCCAAATAATCGGGCTTGTCATCTCCCGGAAATTCCAGTCCAGTTCCAGCAGCTTTATTTTCATAGTATAAACGTGCGTAATGAAAGGTGTATATGGTATGGACCAATACCCAGGAGGACAGCATAGCTAATATGCAGATAATGATAATATACGCGTCATTTAACTCTTTGTCCTTACTTGATATAATAATCATCAATACCGAAACAAAACAGCCTATGGTCACTAGAATAATAAATAACGAAACGAAGAGACGGCTGCCATCCTCTTGCTGTGCTTTCCGGGCAATGGAAGCAATCGGCATTGTGTAGAATGTGTACCAGGATATAGAAATATAGGATACGCAAAAGCCAAACCAGCATAACATTAAGTTAAGCAGCGGAAGGCTTTTGATCGGCGAGATCAGGTAGATCAACAGAAAGAAAAAGACCGAAATCAGTGCCCTATGGATGGATTGCATCCGATGCAAGTAGTAGTTCATTTTTCCCATTTTAGGTTCAATTAACAGTCAAATTGTTCTTCTGCTTCAAACATCAGTGGGGTGCCGTGATTGGACAGAAACAGTAGCATAGCTTCTTCTTCATAATTTTTTGGATTGGAAAAAATAAAATCTAATACACCATCCCGGTCGATATCCCCAACGAATAGAGTCGACATAAATATGTGGTCATATTGGTCAACCTGAAAAAGTATTTTTTCTTTATTTCTATTACTTGGGATATAGAGCAGCTTGTAATTGGTAACCTCATGAAATACCTTTTCGTGCCCTTTTTCGTCTGTTTGTACTTCTGTGGACTTGATAGTTCCCGAGCCCTTAAGATTTATCTTTTGGTTATTGAAAGAATATGCTACGGATTCTTTTGGCCAAACTTCGGAGTGACTTATTTTAACATGTTCCACGGCACCAGCTTTAAGCCCCTTGAGTTTCAAGAATAACAATGAATTTCTTCGTGATTCAACGCTTTTAGTCGCTACTTGTGCGCAATCGTCAAAACCGTCCTTGACCTCATAATCGACTTTACCTAAATAATATTGGCCATTCTCTTCGTAGAGATCATACCATTCTTTGTTTAATACTGTTGTAGGATCGTTCTTTTCCCATATGCGATAGCTGCGAACAAGAAAAATCTGTCCTTGTGAAGAATCGGTTTTAGGAGAAATGAACGATGTAGTGCTATCGCTAGTTGATAGGGCTAAACTATCTGAAGTGTTTGCTGTATCAGGTAAATTTCTATGCTGTTTTGTAGAAGAGTTTGTACATGCCTGTAGGGAAAATAATCCCAAGATCAGGCTAAGGGTAATGGAAATATTCATATACGGTGAATTTTGTTTAAATATATAAAATTCACCGTATATAACATTTTTGTTTTCTAGTCAAATAGCTCTTTTAACAATGAAAACGACCGGAGACATTTTTCATCATCAAAGATATAGGAAGTTGCCATGATTTCATCGACCTTGTGATCTTTAACAAACTTTTCTATTTCCGGACGGATTTTGTCGCCATCGCCGATAAATGCGCAGGAAGCCATACTCTGCACAGCCTGCTCAATTGCCGGTATCCCTTTGTAAATTACTTCTTGCGTCGGTTCCGAAAGAGGTCTTCTTGTGTTGGTCACTATGCCGGCAAATAAATTATAGAAGCTTGTTGCCAAAAAATTGGCTTCTTCGGCACTGTCCGCTGCAATAACATTGACACAGGAGATGAAATAGGGTTTTTCTAAAACTTCCGAAGGCACAAAATTTTGGTGGTAAATCATACTTGCAGCTGCAAATTGTGCTGGTGCAAAATGTGTCGCAAAGGCATAGGGAAGACCTAGGCTAGCTGCTAGATATGCACTGTCGGTACTTGACCCCAAAATATAGAGTGGAATATCCAAACCCTCGCCCGGAAAAGCTCTAACTTTTGCATCAAAGTTATCTGCACTGAAATAACGCTGCAGGTCTTTTACTTCTTGCGGGAATTGAAAGGCTGTATTCAGATTGTTTCTCCGTAATGCCATGGCGGTCAGCTGGTCAGTTCCTGGAGCACGTCCCAAACCAAGATCAATACGACCGGGAAATAAGGTCTCCAATGTGCCAAATTGCTCGGCAATGACCAATGGCGCATGATTAGGAAGCATGATGCCCCCGGAGCCTACACGTATATGATTTGTATTTGCTGCAATATGTTGTATCAGAAGTGACGTTGCTGAACTGGCAATATATTCCATATTATGATGTTCGGCAACCCAGATCCTTTTAAAATCCAATTTCTCGATATGTTGGGCAATTTTTACAGTACGTCCTAGGGCACTCGCGGTATTTTCTCCTTTTTTGATTGGCGCTAAGTCCAATGCTGATAATGCTATTTTATCCATGCATTAAAATTACGAAGAAGAATTTCGACAATTGTAATGAAAATGTCTAATCTAGGAGGCGCTGTGTATGTATGACACTAAATTGATCATTTAGGGTTGTCGTAAAAAATGTGAATGAGTCGCCGGCATCTTTTATTTTAAACTTCTTTTTGATTTCCTCGGTTTTCAGGGGAAAGTTTTTTGCGACGATATCGGATTTTAATTGCTTTTTACTTTTCTTAAAATCCGTGAAAGATTCTATTTGCTGTATAACAAATGTCTTGCCAGGAAAATTCTCAACCTTTTGATCAGAAGTATAGAGGTGGGTGTTTTTATGCAGTTTTTTTACATTAAACATTTGAGCAATCGTTTTAAAAGCTCCAGCTTTGGACAGTGCGACATCAGGTTCATATAAATAGGACAGGGGAGCACTGTAATCATTTACGATTGCACGTTCGTTTTCGTAAGTAAAGGAGACAAGCTGCTGCTGTTCTTGAAACAATCTTACGGCATGTATGGATGGTTCCCCCTCGTAGCCCTTTTCCTGTATAAAAATGAGTTCCTTGCAGTCATTCTGTAAAGAAACGACGTAAACGTTTTTTATATATCGCAGCATTTGTATTGCCGCCGATATATCCAATAATGGAGCAAGCTTGCTGATGATCGTTTCAGTATGTTTAAAAAACTCATCTTGTAATTCAACTAGATTAGGTTCGCACTCGTCCAGCAAAAACACCTTTTTGTTCTGGACTCTTCTTGATGGGTCCAGGTAAATATAATCAAATCGCGCAGCAGGATCCCTGAGAATATAATCGATTCCATTTGCGGCGATGACTTGGAGGTTATCCACATTTAACACTGCCGCATTATGCTTTGAAATAGCTGCGAGTTCGGGGTTCAACTCGCAGGAAGTCACTTTTTTAGCCTTTTGCGCGAAGTAGTAACTATCAATACCGAAACCACTGGTGGCGTCAATTAAATGACTTCCTTTTTTTATAAGCGAACTTTTGAATACCCCCGTTCTCTCGGAGGAACATTGCTCAAGATTGAGCTTAGCGGGGAAGTAGATTCCCGGTGTTTGTGCCCACAATGGAATTTTAATGCTTGCCCGCTGGCGACCATCAAGCTGGGCTGCAAGTTCAGCGGAAGATATTCCTTCAAAAGGAGATTTTTTTAACGCAATTTTAGCTGGGGACTCATGCATGTTTTTCTCTAAAAACTGTTGAACCTCCTCTTGAAGGATTAATGTATTCATTTATATTTTTTTAACAAGAAGTTGGCAAGTATAAGTATCCTTTAATTCGCTAATAACCTCCTTATCAACCAAAACACGGTCAATTGTCTCCTGATTGTAATAACGGATTGTAATTAGCTCTAGTCCTGATTCATACTTGACCTTAAAACGCTGCTCCAATTCATTGATCAGGTCGACTAGGTTTTTCCCTGTATCGTCTACTGATACCGTAAAATTGATTGCTGTGTTGTGCATCATATTGATTTTGATACGATGTTCATGAAATAAATTGAAGATATCCCGGAGGTTGTCTTCGACTATAAAGGAGAAATCTCTCGGCGAGATGGAAATGAAAATCTGGTTGACCTTAAAGATAAAAGAGGGTACAGGTAAGGTCTGATTTGTACTCTTTATCATGGTACCGGGTGAATCGGGATCAACAAAGGAACGTACATTCAGAGCAATCTTTTTGTTTTGCAGGGGTTTTATTGTTTTCGGATGGATGACCGTTGCGCCGTAATACGTAAGTTCTATCGCGTCGGTGTAAGATAATTCAGGAATCAGTTCAGTCTTTTCAAACCATTTGGGATCCGCATTGAGGACACCTGGTACATCTTTCCAAATCGTTACATTTTCGGCATTTAAACAGGACGCAAATATCGCTGCGGAATAGTCGGACCCTTCGCGGCCTAAGGTAGTGGTGAAATTTTCAGAAGTAGAGCCCAAAAATCCTTGCGTGATTACAATGTATTCGTCAAGAATAGCGGGAAGCTCTGCACGAATTTTTTCTTCCGTTTTGTTCCAGTCTACTATAGCTTCGCGATAGGTATTGTCTGTGAATATATAATCACGTGCATCGAGCCATTTTACTTTTTCTCCAATTGAAGCAACATAGGCCGCAACTATCTTCGTGGAGATAAGTTCACCCATTGACACAATCTGATCAAACAGGTAGTCATATGAGTCTTGAGGTTCTTCTTCTAGGATCCATTCGATTTCGACAAAGCAGTTGGCAATTTCATCAAATATAGGATGTCCGGTTTCAGGGAACAATTCCTGAAGGATATGAAAATGAAATTCTTTTGCGTCTTCAAGTGTCTGAAACTGCGAACCTGTGTTATTAAAATACTCTTTGGTCAATTTCTCTAGGAGGTTTGTTGTCTTCCCCATAGCTGATATGACGACTAAAAGAGCATCACCTTTGTATTTTGAAATAATCCGCGCTGAATTTCTGACACTTTCAGCATCTTTTACTGACGCCCCTCCAAATTTAAAAACCTGCATTTATTTATTAGTTTAGTTGATTGCTAATTGATACTATTGATATAGTTTAGTCCCTTATCCGAAATCAGATGCTTAAATGTCGTATAGGGGATACGCAGTTCCGTATTTCCTTCGGCATAGGATTTGATTTCGTATACATTATAGTAAAACAGGATGTCATTTTTTTCAAATGTGAAATTATCGGTCAATGAAAACTTGCCGTCTTCAAAAAAATATTTTCCATTTAATGAATCATCACCGCTTAATCCTTCTTGCTTCCGGAAATATTGCTCAACGATCTTTATGAATTTATCTCTGTTATCTTCTAAAATGATGTCATTGATCGTAATCGCTTTGTTGGATTGCCGATCAAAATTCGAGTAAAGAGTGAAGTGGTCTCCATGTGCTCCACCGGTATACTCTTCTTGTTTGGTTCGTATTCCCAAGAAAATAGGGGTATTGGCAACAACGTCTACTTGTAGGTCCCTGCTCCAAGTTGCCGTAGACTTCCCATTATTCTCTTCTACATATTCGTTGTAGGAATTAATAAAACGATGTGCAGCCTCTTCCATGCTTGTATCACCTTCGAGATGGACCACTGTAGCAATAAGGTCGTTAATTTTACTTTCTTGGAAAATAGGGTATTTTGCACGGAAATAAGTCGTATCCAATCGATCGTCTTCTTTTAGAAAATAATTGCTATGCTCATCTATGTTTTTTCTGCTATAGGAGAGTGTATCGGTATGCTGAATGCCTACAGATGGTCTATTTTGGCCATTGCATGCGTATAACAAACCACTGAGAACTAAAATCTTTAAAAAAAAGTGAAACCGCATTGATTTGAATATTCCTGTTATTTAATAAGTGATTGACACATTGATCCACTCCGCATCAAATTCTGCTTTATATTTTTCATAAAATTTTATAGCCGGCTCATTCCAGTCCAGGACCTGCCATACCATTCCATGAAATCCACACTGTTTGCCATAGGACAACGTCTTATCAAAAAGTAGTTTACCAATTCCCAGACCCCGCATACTTTCTGTGACAATCAGATCCTCTAAATAGAGTCTCCGGCCTTTCCAGGTCGAATAGCGTGTATAATATAATGAAATTCCAACAATTTCGCCACTTATCTCCGCAACAAAGGCACCCCATACTGGTTGAGTACCAAAACCAGCATCCTCAAATTCTGAAAGTGATACGGTTACTTCGTCTGGAGCTTTCTCGAAAATAGCAAGCTCTTTAATAAGCTCAAGCATTCGTGGACAGTCTTCAATAACTGCTTGTCGTATAGTAGTTTTAGTCATTATTTTTAAAGTGTTTTATAACTCTCTTGCCAAAAATTGTACTTCCGATCCGTACCATTGTTGAACCTTCTTCAATAGCCAGTTTATAGTCTGAGGACATTCCCATGGATAAGGTGTTGAAATAGTCATCTTTTCGGTAGAAACTTGCCTTAATTCCATCAAATAGCATCTTCAATTCATAGAATTCAGCTTTAATTACTTTTTCCTTATCAGTATTCGAGGCAATTCCCATCAAACCGCATATACGAATATTTCTTAACGCAAGAAACTCTTCATCACGGAGAAGTTCGATGAGTTCGGCATGGTCGAAACCAAATTTTGTTTCTTCTTCCGCAATATATACTTGTAAAAGACAGTCAATTGTCCGTTTTGCTTTTAGCGCATGTTTGTTGATTTCTTTAAGCAATTTTAATGAATCGACTGATGCAATTAAGCTGATGAAAGGTGCGATATATTTAACCTTATTTGTCTGAAGGTGACCAATCATATGCCACTGAATATCTTTAGGTAAAAGCGCTGCTTTTTCAACCAACTCTTGAACATGATTTTCGCCAAAGATACGTTGCCCAGCTTCATAAGCTTCCATGATGTCTGAATTGGATTTTGTTTTTGAAACAGCTACAAGTTGTACGCCAACAGCCTCGGTTTCCAATCTTAATGCTTCTAAATTACTAGCGATACTCATTTCTGATATAGTTTTGATGATGTAAAAAGTGCCAAATGTCGGTGCTTTTTGTAAATTTGTACAAAACTACGAAATGCTACGATTAATACTGAATCTACTTGCAGTGATTTTTTTATTTGGTTCTTGTGTCGGAACTGGGGGGAAAGATATTATCTCCCAAAGTAAGTTTGTCGACGCACTTACTGAAATTCAATTGACTGATTCCTATCTCAATATTTTACCGATTGATAGTGCACGCAAAGTGATGTTGCCTTTGTATCAAGTAACTTTCGACAAATACGGTTTAGACTCGGTCTCTTTCAGAAAGAATTTGGACTATTATGGTAAGGATGCAGAGGTTATGTCCGCTATTTATAAGAAAGTGGAAGATAATCTGACCAAGGAAAATAAGTTTTATGCAGATATAGAACGAAAAAAGCAGGACTCCATCCGGACGAGGGATTCTATTCAAAATATGCATATTCAGGATAGCACCAATCGCGTAGTCCGTGCGCAGCAAGCCTATCAGGAGCGTATCGCAGCACTTATACATTATTTGCCCAATAAGTCGAAATTCAATTTTAGAGAATCTTCTTCACTGTTTAATAAAGGGATTCAATCAAAGACTGGTATTAGCGTGGACGGTTATTTAATGAATCAGCTGTCTGTAGGCAATTCAAATTTACCGATTGAAATGCCTACTCCGCAGAAAAATGCAGTTTCTCCGCCGACAACACCTGGTACTTCGGTTAGGGATACAGCATTGACACAAAAACCTCTGGAGCCACAGCCAACAACAAGTGAACTGGAAAAGAGGCCAGTTCTTACTCCGCCGCAGCGGATAAAGCCGCCGGTGAAACTTTAACCATTTAAGAAGATAATTTCTATGGTATATCCAATAAATGCAATTGATAAACTCGGATTTTCCGAGATAAAAGATAAAATAAAAGAAAAATGCCTGAGTGATTCAGGCCGTGAGCTGGTTGAAAAGATTCAACCGCAAACTCGGTATGATCAAATTGATAGATTTTTAAGACAAACGAGCGAGTTTAAAGATCTTTTGATCAATGATAGTGCATTTCCTGTTGAGAATTTTTTCCCTCTTCGATCCATTATTGAGAAGGCAAGGGTAGAAGGCGCATTTTTGGTTGAAGAGGAATTTTTTAAGGTGTTATTGTCCCTCAAGACCGTTTATGCCATTATTCGTTATTTTAACGAAAGAGAGGGGCTTTACCCCAATCTTGAAGTGCTGTTTGAACATTTGCCGATCGAGAAAGGAATTATCCGTGATATCGAGATGGTTATTGACGAACGTGGGAAACTTAAAAATAATGCTTCCCGCTTGCTATTGGAAATTACTCAGCAGATTCAGCGTGCCGAACAAGAGGCAATGAAACGTATCAACAGTATCTTTAAGACTGCTCAAGACAGTGGCTGGACTGCAGACGGGAACCTCACCATACGGGATGGACGGCTCTGTATTCCTATTCTGGCAGAGAATAAAAGGAAGCTGAAAGGTTTGATACATGATGAATCTGCAACTGGACAAACTGCTTATATAGAGCCTGAAGAGGTGTTTCACCTAAATAATAAAATTAGAGATCTAGAGTTTGAGCGCAGGCGTGAGGTCATTCGCATTTTGGTTGAATTGACGGATAAAGTCCGTCCACATATTCCATTATTGCTGTCTTACCATGGTCTATTGACAAAAGTGGATTTTGTGCGCGCAAAAGCGCTCTTTGCACTGGATATTGAGGCCGAGATGCCCGAATTGTCAAAAGAGGCCGAGATCAATCTGGTGAATGGTCGCCACCCGCTTTTACTCCTGAATCAGCATCACACTGTTGTTCCCTTGAATATTCAGATTGATAATTTCCAACGTATCATCGTAGTATCGGGTCCTAATGCCGGAGGTAAATCAGTTTGTATGAAAACGGTGGGGCTGTTGCAGATTATGGTGCAGTCAGGTTTATTGATTCCAGCTGAGCCAACATCCAAAATAGGCGTTTTTAAACAGATATTTGCAGATATAGGTGATGATCAATCCATCGAAAGTGATTTAAGTACTTATAGTGCCCATCTGTCTAAGATGAAATATTTCACCGAATTTGCGAATGGACGCACCTTGGTCCTGATCGACGAGTTTGGGACTGGAACTGATCCTTTGTTTGGTGGACCTATCGCTGAGGCCGTACTGGAATCGCTAAACAAAAAGCAAATCAGGGGAGTCGTGACGACACACTATTCAAATCTGAAAGTCTTTGCTAGTAATACTAATGGATTGGAGAATGCTTCGATGTTATTTGACAACCGCGAAATGAAACCGATGTATATCTTGCAGATCGGTAAACCCGGTAGTTCTTATGCATTTGAAATTGCACAGAAAATAGGTTTGGGCAAAGATATTCTGGAATCGGCTAAAGGTAAGATTGGCGTACAGCAGAAGAAAGTTGACACACTGTTAATTGATCTCGAAAGAGAAAAGAAAGAAGTGTTTGACACAAAGGTAGCAATTAATAAAAGAGAGAAAGAACTGGAGTCGATTAAATCGGAGTATCTTGAACTACAAAGCTATCTAGAAGAAAACAAACGTGTCATATTAAAAAAGGCAAAAGAGGAAGCACAGCAGATCATTAAAAACTCGAATAAGCTAATCGAAAATACCGTTGCACAGATCAAATCTGCAAAAGCGGATAAAGAGAAGACGCGGGAATTGCGCAGTAGCTTAGATCAGGCACTCCAGGCCGTACTGCCTAAAGAACAAAAGCCGGCAAAGCAAACCATCAAAGAAAAGGTCCAGGAATCCACAGAATTAACTGTTGGGGACTGGGTTCAAATTTTAGACAATGGAGCCGAAGCACAAATTGTGGAAATTGCAAAAAACAACCTTATTCTTGCCATGGGCGAATTGCGTACCGTACAAAAGCGGAAGAATGTGATTAAGCTAGAGGGACGGGAAGGAAAGAAAACTGCAAAAAGTTTGTCCAGATCGTTGGCTGCGGGCACTGTAGCAGACTTTAAACCTGAACTTGATCTTAGAGGCATGCGTACAGAGGATGCGCTAAATGAACTGGAACGTGTGTTGGATCGAGCCGTAATGGTAGGTTACCCATCTTTAAAAATCATTCATGGCAAAGGAGATGGTATTCTGCGTAAGTTCATCCGTGATTATCTCCGCAAATATAGTCATGTATGCCGATTTGAAGATGAACATCAGGATCGTGGAGGCGATGGCATAACATATGCCTACTTATAGCCAAAATTATATGGAGCCCCAATGAATATGTATTAGGGCTCCATATCTAATCTTTCTGCAAAAGTTTAGTATGGAAAGTATTATTGATTTTTTGAGTAGTGAACCCTTATTAAATGCCCTTACTTCAATTTTGTGCGGCAGTTTAATTGGTTTTGAACGGGAATACAGAAATAAATCCGCTGGATTTCGAACGGTGGTGCTTATTTGCTTTGGTTCAGCGATGTTTACCATTGTTTCTTGTTTGTTTATAGGCAACAGTACAGACCGTGTTGCAGCCAATATTGTAACTGGTATTGGTTTTATTGGTGCTGGAGTCATATTTAAAGGTAAATTATCGGTCAGTGGTCTCACCACTGCAGCAGTCATTTGGGCGACGGCTGGCATTGGAATGTTTGCAGGCTTGGGACAGCTTGTATATGCGATCTCCTTTGCGGTGTTTATGGTGGTTATACTTGCGCTTTTTCAACGGATAGAAATCCTGTTAGCCCGTTATTACCTGATCCGTTCACTTCATATCAAGTTCAGCTCCAATGAATTCTATCATTTACATGAATTTGAACAATTGGCACTCGATTTTAAGATTAAAGCGACAAGACGTGTGATTGAAAAAATCAGTGGGAAATTAGAAGTAATGTATGATATCTCGGGCAAAATGAATGATCTGGATCGTTTTAACCAACAATTAGCCGGCTCGCAGGTTATAGATGAGTTTTATTACAACAAATAAAACTCATCCATGTCCCACTAAATGATTAAGTCGTTTCTTTGCCTCCAAAAGTGATCAAAATCATGCCTGAAATAATGACAAACATGCCCAAGACCTGCTGCCAGCTCAATGGACTTTTAAAATACAGTGCCATGGCCAACTGAACGGTTAGAAATGTGCCGCCAGAGCATAGGGCGATGACAATAGGCTGAGAAATATTTTTAAATAGCTGTACAAGAAACCAGCTTGCAGAAAGCAGAATAATATTTCCAATAATCAATGCTGTCCATTTATATTTTGGATGTATTCCTCCAAGTTTGAATAGGATAGAGGATATAATCTGACAAGCCCAAAATGCAGCAAAATATATATAGTTTAACATAAATCTGTTATTCGTATCTACTGTAAGCACTGTTAAAAGATTGACGCATCAATGCGAATTGATCGATTACACTTTTTAGAAATTCCTCATCAAGCAAATCGAATACGCCATTTACACCACCAATAATATCCATTTCCGCAATTTTGTAAGATTGTTCTAAATTGCCTTGTTCAAACTTAATAATGAATTTTTGGTTCATACCAAAAATTGAAATCTTGCAATCAGGATGAGGAAGTTCAGCTATTAATCTCATGTAAAATTCTTGTTTTTAAATTTAGCATAAAAGTATAAAAAAACGCCCAAATGCAATGCATTTGAGCGCTCAGGATTATGATATGATTAGAAAAAGGCTTAATTATACGATACCTTGTGCTTTCATAGCATTGGCGACTTTAATAAAACCACCGATATTGGCACCTTTTAAATAATTTACAAATCCACTGTCCTTACCATATTTTAAACAAGTCTCATGGATACTCTCCATAATGGATTTTAAGCGATTGTCAACCTCTTCGGTACACCATTGTGTGCGAATCGAATTTTGAGACATCTCGAGACCACTAACAGCAACTCCACCAGCATTTGCTGCTTTACCGGGGGCGAAACTAATTTTTGCATCCAGGAAAACTTTAATTGCTTCGGCAGTGGAAGGCATGTTTGCGCCTTCAGCAACACAGATACAACCATTTGCGATTAGTGCTTTTGCATCAGATTCATCTAGTTCATTTTGTGTCGCACAAGGCAATGCGATATCACATTTAAATTGCCAAGGCTTCTGACCAGCTAAAAATTGGGCATTAGGGTAACGAGCTGGGTATTGATCCAAATTTCTTCCTAATGTTGCACCAAAGGCCATTTTTTCAGCATCAAAACCGTCAGGATCATACAATGTTCCTAAGCTGTTTGAAACTGTTATTACTTTAGCACCCAGTTGTAGCGCTTTTTCGACAGCGAAAAAAGCCACGTTGCCGGCTCCTGATACGGTAGCAACTTTACCCTGTAATGATTTTCCTTGATGTCTGAATATACAGTCGACGAAATACAATAAGCCATAACCAGTCGCTTCTGGACGGATGTATGAGCCTCCCCACAATTCACCTTTACCTGTAAGAACTCCAGTAAAATTGTTTTGAAGACGTTTAAATTGTCCAAATAAGAAGCCAATTTCACGGCCACCAACACCGATATCACCAGCGGGAACATCAGTATCTGCACCAATATGACGGTAAAGTTCGGTCATGAAACTTTGGCAAAAACGCATAATCTCATTGTCTGATTTACCTTTAGGATCAAAATCAGATCCACCTTTTCCGCCACCAATTGGTAATCCCGTTAAGCTATTTTTAAATACCTGCTCAAAAGCGAGGAATTTTAAGATGCTTTGGTTAACGGAAGGGGCGAAGCGTAGACCGCCCTTATATGGGCCGATTGAACTATTCATTTGAACACGATATCCACGATTTACCTGTACTTGGTGGTTATCATCTAACCAGGTTACTCGGAAAGATATAATACGTTCAGGTTCAGTAAGTCTTTCAAGAATTTTTTGGTCAAAAAATTCAGGATGGTTTTCAGTGATATAAGGAAATAAATCCTCAGTAACTTCTTTTACAGCTTGTAAGAATTCTGGTTCATTTGGATTGCGTTTCTCAACGATTGAAATGAACTCGTTAAAGTTTTTTGACATGTTTTAATTAGTAAAATTTCCCTTTGGCTGGCACTAATTTATATATTTTTTAATAAAAAACCAATAATCATTAATTATTTACAAATATTATTCGTTTTTGATGAAATTTCAAATATCGCGTAAGTCGTTTAAAGTAACGTGTTTATTGTATAAATTTTTGTATAGCAACGGAACGACTGCATTTTATTCGACTGGAAGTATTAATTGTCGAATTATCATTCTTTTTAATGAAATATTTATAAATATGCTGTGCAATTGATAATAATGTAATCATGAATGCTTTCTGATAATTTTTTAGTAAAATACTAATGATTAAACTACTTAATACTACTTTGTATATTGTAGTTATAATTTATATTATGTTAAATAGTAGTATTAAGTATCCCCCTTTATACTATAATTTAGTGCCGACCATCGTTATTCCTACATCTTAAATAGTCAGTCCTGTAAAATAAACAAGGAACTCAAAAATGCGCTGAGCTCCTTGAAAAATATTTAGGTTGAATATTTACGTTAAAAAAATTTAGTCGACTGCCTGAATCATTAAAGCACCAACGGTTAGATTTGTGCGTGGGTCAATAACAATAGCTTGCGAATTTTCTGCATTTTCATTTTGCAGATCAAATACAAGATTTTCCGCAGATTTAATTGCAATACGACCAATATCATTAAGCTTGATCGTCTCATTATAAACTTTTTCTTGTGTATTGATGTCAAATTTGTAAAGCACATCAACAATCTTAACTTTCGTTAATTTGCTGTGACTTTGAACGAGGTAAATTTGATCCGTATCCAAAGGTTTGTTGTCAAACCAGCACAAGTTTGCTTGGATATTACGTTCGAATTTCGGTGGATTCTCCACGCTAGCAATCGTATCTCCACGGCTTATGTCGACATCATCACTTAGATGAATGATAACCGATTGTCCACTTTCAGCTCGTTGAAGTTGCTGTCCGTTTAATTCGATAGCTTTTATCGTGCTAAAAGTTTCTGCTGGATAAACGATTACGGCATCACCCACTGTTAAGCCCTCTCCTAATACGCGGCCTGCATATCCCCTATAGTCGTGTAAATCATCTGTTTGCGGTCTCACAACCCATTGGACCGGAAATCTCCAGTTGGCTGTTTCGTGTTCATGTATCTCTACATTTTCCAGGTAATCTAATAGGGACTCACCTGTATACCAAAGCATTCGTTCTGATTTATGGACGATATTATCGCCTTTTAGAGCCGAAACGGGTATGAAATCAACATCTTTGAGCCCTAGATTGCTAGCCAGCGCTAAGTAATCGCTTTTGATGTGTTCGTATACCGTGGCACTGTAATCGACCATATCCATTTTATTAATACAAACCAAGACCTGTTTCATAGCCAGCAATTTAGCGATGAAGGAATGCCGTTTTGTTTGCTCTATTACTCCTTTTCTGGCGTCAACCAGGATGATAATCAGGTCCGAATTGGATGCACCGGTTACCATGTTTCTTGTATATTGGATATGTCCGGGAGCATCCGCTATAATATATTTTCTATGATCTGTCTGGAAGTATTTATAGGCAACATCTATAGTGATTCCTTGTTCACGTTCAGCCTTAAGGCCATCAGTCAATATCGCTAAGTCTACAGTTCCATCATCGTTTTTCCGATTAGCACGCTGAATAGCTTCTAATTGATCATCCAAAATGGAGTTGGTATCGTATAGCAAGCGGCCTATTAAGGTGCTTTTACCATCATCCACGGAACCAGCGGTTATAAATTTCAATATATTCATTGTTGTCAATATCAGGTATTAATTTGAAATGTGGATTAAAAGTATCCTTGCTTTTTACGTTCTTCCATAGCTGCTTCCGACACTTTGTCGTCCATTCTGGCGCCCCGTTCACTTACAGTTGACGCTTTTATCTCAGCGATGATATCATCGAGTTCAGTAGCGGTTGAATCAACAGCTGCTGTACAGGTCATGTCCCCAACCGTTCTGAAGCGCACTGATTTGCTTTCGATTACATCATCAGCATCGATATTCAAAAACGGTGCAGCTGCCATTAACTGTCCATTGCGTGTGATAACTTCCCTTTCGTGGCTAAAATAGATAGATGGCAATGCAATCTGTTCACGTTTTATATAATTCCAGACATCCAATTCTGTCCAGTTTGAAATAGGAAATACCCGTACATTCTCACCTTTGTTTATTTTACCATTGAATATGCTCCACAGTTCAGGTCTTTGGCGCTTAGGATCCCATTGGCCGAATTCATCTCGCACAGAGAAGATCCGCTCCTTCGCACGGGCTTTTTCTTCATCCCGGCGTGCACCTCCAATACAAGCGTCAAAACCATGTTTCGAAATTGTATCTAATAAGGTAACTGTTTGTAAAGCATTTCGACTTGCATTTTTTCCCTTTTGCTCAACCACTTTGCCTTGGTCGATGCTTTCCTGCACATAACCTACAATCAGTTTTTCGCCAATTTCTTCAATCAGTGAATCCCTGAAGACAATTGTTTCGGGGAAATTGTGGCCTGTATCAATGTGCACTAATGGAAATGGAAATTTTCCAGGTCTAAATGCTTTTTTTGCGAGGTGAACAAGTGTGATGGAATCCTTTCCGCCAGAGAATAGTAACGCGGGTTTCTCAAATTGCCCAGCGACCTCCCTTAATATATATATTGCTTCCGCTTCTAAATGATCTAAATAGTCCATTTTCTGAAATAATAAAATTTGATTTAATGAATTTGAGCTTATGCCTGATATTTTAAGATTTTACAGCATGTAAACCACATTCTTTTTTACTTTGATCTTCCCACCACCATCTGCCAGCACGGAAATCTTCACCTTCCTGTATCGCTCTGGTACAAGGCTGGCAACCTATACTCGGAAAACCTTTGTCGTGCAGGACGTTATAGGGAATGTATTGCTCCTTGCAATATTTTTTCACCTCGTCAAAGGTCCAGTCAAATAAAGGATGGATTTTAATGATCTGATTAACTTCATCGTATTCGATAAAATCCATATCGTGGCGATTGACGGATTGATCAGATCTGATCCCGGTTACCCAAATTTTCTTCCCTTTGACTGCGCGCTGTAGCGGTTCTATTTTTCTTATTCTGCAGCATTCCTTCCGATTGTCCACCGATTCATAGAATGAATTTGGACCTTTTCTGCTGATGAATTCTTCTAAGAGGTGTGTGTCTGGCGTGTAGGTCTTAATTTGCAGTTGATAGCGCTCCAAAGTACGACTCCACAATGAATAGGTTTCTTTGAATAGTCGTCCAGTGTCCAATGTGAATATTTCGATATCAATATTATTTTTACCGATCCATTCTGTAATGATTTGGTCCTCTATACCGAAAGATGTTGAAAAAACGACTTCATTCGGAAATATTGCAGCTATCGTTTGTAAGAGCTCCACTCCTTTTTTGTCACCAATAATTTCTTTTATTTCTTTAACGTTCATAACGTAATATATTTTTGGTATGTTCGTTCAACTTCTTTACTTTAAACTCGAAATCGCCTTTAAGTTGCTCTCGATAGGCACTCATCAGTGACAAAGTTTCGTCAATTTCTTCAGGTAAAAGGTCATTTAATAATTCTTTTACACGTTTGGCAATTGTTGGAGATTTTCCGTTTGTTGAAATAGCTATTTTCAGATCACCTTTCTTAACAATTGATCCTAAGTAGAAATCACACAAATCCGGTTTGTCTGCTGCATTAAACAGTATATTACCTTGTATTGTTAAACTACGTAACTGATCGTTGAGCTCAGTGTTGTTTGTTGCTGCAACGACCAGCTGTTTATCGATAAGATCGTTCGGCTCAAATTGACGGACATACAGCTTAACCTGAGGGTACTCTTGTAGAAGTTCTTCAAATGCAGGATTGATTTCCTTCGCTACGATTGTTAAGTTCAATGCTTTGTCATTAGAAACAAGTGCCTGAAATTTTTCCAATGCAACGTTTCCTCCTCCAACGAGCAAGGTGTGAATCTGATTCAGTTTGACGAATATGGGAAATAGCTGGTTCATGGCTATAAGGCTAGCGCTTTTTCTTTAATTTCCTGAAATGAGCGGTGTTTTGCCACCACTTCACCGATTACAATAATTGCGGGCACCCCTACTCTTTTCTCCGTAGATTCATCCAAAATGCTATCTATGGTGCCAAAAACAATTTTTTCATTTGGTAAAGAACCATTTTGAATTAAAGCAATTGGTAAGCTGTGTAGGTTTCTTTCGCGATAAATCTGCACGATTTCGGCTAACTTTCCATAGCCCATCAGTACAACAACGGTAGCTTTGGACTCAGCGGCTAAATAAAGGTCTGTGGATAGCGAACCGTCCGATCTGGAGCCCGTAATCACCCAAAAACTTTCACTGATACCGCGATAAGTTAATGGTAGCTGCTGCAATCCAGTCAGTCCAATAGCAGAGGAAATACCTGGCACAACAGCTGTTTCGATGCCGTATTGCTGTACATAATCAATTTCTTCTCCGCCGCGGCCAAAGACAAATGGATCACCACCTTTTAGACGGACAACATGCCCGTAATTTAGTGCATAATCCACCAGTAGACGATTGATTTCGTCCTGGGAAGTTGAGAGCTGTTCGGCGCGTTTTCCAACATATATCTTGATGCAATCAGGCGCTGCATAATCCAGCAATTCTTCATTTACGAGCGCGTCATATAAAATAACGTCCGCTTTTTCTATCGCTTTTATCCCTTTAAGGCTGATCAGTTCAGGATCTCCCGGTCCTGCTCCAACTAAGGTTACTTTCGCTTTTATTGACATACTATTCCCTCCCTATACCAATACTGGTTTTAAATTTTTATGTTGATAAACCGCATTGATAAACTTTGTTGCTTCCTGAATATAGGTAGCTGCAAAGTGCTCGTTTGGTTCATTTTTGCTGATCTGTAGGACCAGTTCTGGAAATGCCTGATCAAAACTATACTCACCTGTTTCCACAAAATGCGCTTGGAATTCATTGATGACTGTATTTTGTGTACTTGCGCTCACTCCCTTATCTAGTAATAATGCTTTTGCTGCTTGTACAAAGGCATTATATGCGTGATAGATAGCGTCGGAGAATTTAGATTCCCGGAATGTCTCATTTGCCCATTGTAATTTTTCTTCCGCCTCATAAATTAATGTTGCAACCAAGTCAATCAGTACACCTGCACACTCTCCAACGCCGATAGCTGTCTGGAAAGTTCCTTCATGTCCCCAGTCCACAAATTCATCCTCAGCAAGATTGGTCAGATCCGAAAGTGGCTTTAAAAGATTGTAGAAGTAATTCTTTCCTTGCCTATCATAGTAAGCATGAAAATTTTCATTTTCCTCCGCATTTTTCTTGTAATCGTTCAGTACCCATTCAACGACATGCAAAACTCTTTTTGTTGGTACTTTGATAATACGTTCGGCAACACGGCCTTCGCCATCTCCTATTGTTCCACCACCCAGCATAACTTGTGCAGCAGGTACAACTTTACCTTCAGCTTTGACAGAACTACCGTGAAAACCGATATGCGCTAAACCATGCTGACCACAAGAATTCATGCAGCCAGAGATTTTAATTTTCAGATCTCTATTAAATACAAAATCCTGGTGGAATTCGGCGATGTAAGACTCAATAACACGAGCCATTTCTGTGCTATTTGAAATACCAAGATTACAAGTGTCCGTACCAGGGCAGGTGGTTACATCTGCGGTACTGTCAAAGCCTACCTGTGCGAGATCCAGTGATTTCAGCAACTGATAAATATGTGGTAGAGATTTTTCTGTGGCATATTTCAATAGCAAGCTTTGATTTTGCGTAATGCGAATGTCGTCAGCTACCAGATTTTTTAGCCCCGATACTAAGGCACGTGCCTTGTCCGTACCGATATCGCCAGTGGACACCCTGACAAAAACTCCGTAATATCCCTCTTGTTTCTGTCCAAAAGTATTGGTGCTTTTCCAAATCTGATAGTTTAGGTCACTATCCAAATCAATGGTTGGTACCTCGCTATCATCTGGAGCTAGAGGTTGCTCGATTTTGGTCCGATCGATCTGAAAAGTCTTTACTTTCGTAGCAATTTTTTCGGATTCAATTAAACTCAAAACCTCCTCTAAGCCTAATTTTTGGATAAGATATTTGAAGCGTGCCTTATTTCTGTTATTTCGTTCGCCATAACGGTCAAACACACGGAGGGTAGCTTCTATATAAGGAATAAGTTCGTTTTCATGTAGAAACTCGTTTGTAACGGACGCCAAGAAAGGCTGAGAGCCCAATCCTCCCCCCAATAAGACTTTGAAGCCACGGGTTTCGACACCATCGACTACTTTTAATTTCGGGATAAAGCCGAGATCATGAATATAAGAGAACGCTGTATCATCATCACTGGCAGAGAAAGACATTTTGAATTTTCTGCCCATTTCTGCACATACGGGATTACGTAGGAAATATTCAAATGTAGCCTGTGCGTATGGAGATACATCAAACGGTTCCTTGGGATCTATACCAGAAGTTGGTGAAGCCGTCACATTGCGCACTGTGTTGCCACAAGCCTCACGTAATGTGATGTCATCTTCGGCCAATTTGGACCAAAGTTCTGGTGTACGGTCCAGGCTAACATAATGGATCTGTATATCTTGACGTGTTGTAAGATGCAGGTTACGACTTGCATATTCATCTGATATCGCCGCAATTTTAATCAATTGCTTAAACGTAACTTTTCCAAATGGAAGCTTTATACGAACCATCTGAACCCCAGGTTGTCTTTGTCCATATACTCCCCTAGCTAAACGCAACGACCTAAATTTCTCGTCGGCGATCTTGCCTTCATGGAATAATCGAATTTTCTTTTCAAGTTCGATAATTTCCCTTTCCACGATTGGGTTTTCTAATTCTGTGCGGAAGCTTTGCATAAAACAAATAAAATCTATTGATTTAGTATTCTTTTCTCGGGATCAAATGTAAAAATATTTTTTTAATATTCTATAATATCTACCAAATTAATATATATTTGCCTTGTAAAATTTAATATACAAAACCTGTAGACTAATAGGTGTAATGATGAGAAAGTGTTTTATAGCCTTAATTTTTAGCTTTATAATCGTGTTTGAAATAACTTCCTGTGCACCTAAAGTTAAAAATGGCTACAGTAAAGAACGTGGTTTTGAAGGTAATATTTCTTTGTCCGGAGCATTTGCACTTTATCCTTTGGCAGTTGTATGGAGTGAAGACTTCAAAAAAATACATCCCAATGTGCGGTTCAATATATCAGCCGGAGGGGCGGGTAAGGGAATTGCAGATGTACTTACGGGTATGGTTGATATTGGGATGGTTTCGAGGGATCTTCATGAACAGGAAGTAAAAAAAGGGGCTGTCCCAATTGTTGTTGCTAAGGATGCCGTGATCTGTACGATTAATCCGGGCAACCCAAACTATCAGGCGATTTTGAAACGAGGCTTAAGCCGTGAAGAATTGTCCGATATTTTTATCAGCCGAAAATTCAAAACCTGGAAACAAATTGATCCTCGATTTACAGCTGACCCGATCAATGTATATGTCCGTTCTGATGCAGCCGGAGCAGCGGAGACCTGGGCTAAATTTTTTGGTCATAAACAGGAAGATTTGCAGGGTATTGGAATTTTTGGTGATCCTGGGATAGCGCAGGCAATTAAAGATGATATTCATGGTATTGGCTTCAATAATATTAATTACGTCTATAATCTAAAGACAAATAAGGTATTTGATCGTATTGATGTGGTTCCATTAGATCTGAATAAAAATGGGCAGATTGAAAATGAGGAACAGTTTTACCATACCTTATCTGAATTAACAGAGGCAGTTGCAACAGGCAAATACCCTGCACCCCCCTCGAGAGAGCTGACCTTTGTAACACGACATAAGACAGAGTCACTTCTATTGAAGGAGTTTATTTCATTTGTGCTTCAAAAACAGGCACAATCACAGCTTCTTGAAAACGGCTATGTACCATTAAATGAAACATTGATAAAAGAAGAACGTAATAAGTTGTAGTATGCTAAATACCCGTCTCGTTAAAGATGCGCTGGTGAAGCGATCCACTTTGCTCCTGCTGCTGATCTCTCTCTCGGTGGTGGTGATCATCGCGGTCGGTCTAACCATCAAGTCAATTCCACTATTTGAATATAGCAATATCTTTCAATTGCTGACTGACAAAGTATGGTCGCCGATGAAAGGCTCATTTGGTTTTTTACCTTTTATAGCAGGGACGCTAGCGGTCACTTTGATTTCGCTTGCCATTGCAATTCCACTCTGTGTATTAACGGCAGTTTACCTGACTGAATATGCTTCCGATGCCTTAAAGAATATGATGCTTCCTTTGGTCAATATTTTGGCTGCTATACCACCGGTGCTCTATGGTGTTTGGGGAGTATTGTTCATAGTTCCGTTAATTCAGCTGTACATTGCCCCTATTTTTGGTGTTGTAACCTCAGGATATTCTGTACTTGCTGGTGGTATTGTACTTGCTGTGATGATCTTCCCAATCATGATTTCTATTATGGTTGAAGTGCTTCAAACAATACCTTATGAGCTAAAAGCGGCTTCATTATCATTGGGTGCAACAAAGTGGGACACCATTAAACATGTTATTTTGAAAAAAGCACGACCGGGAATTGTCGCTGCAATTGTCTTGTCGACCTCTAGGGCGTTTGGTGAAACAATAGCCGTGTTGATGGTTTGTGGAAATGTTGCAAAAGTACCAGCCTCAATATTTGATGCAGGATATCCTATTCCGGCCTTGATTGCGAATAATTTTGGCGAAATGATGTCTATTCCACTTTATGAATCCGCTTTGATGTTTTCGGCATTATTGCTGTTTGTCATCATATTTGTTTTTAATTTAATATCTCGTCTGATATTGAGACGACTGGAAGGAGATCAACATGGATAATACAAAAAGACGCTTACTGAGTGAAAAAGTAGCTAAAGGTTTTATGCATCTCTCTGGCGTCACCGTAACTGCCTCCCTTTTTTTTATTGTTGGAACTATATTGTATAAGGGTCTTCCCTACCTCAGCTGGGAGATGGTCAGCCAGCTGCCTAAGGGTGGATTTTATATCGGCAAGGAAGGCGGTATTTTGAATGCTATACTCGGTTCATTATATCTGGCTGGCGTAGCAACTGCGCTTTCCGCTTTCATCGGTATACCAATTTCCCTTTACCTTAATGTTTATTTAGGTGCAAAATCCAGGGTTACACAATTTTCAAAACTGCTTTTTGATGTGCTGTATGGTGTTCCTTCAATTGTTTATGGCGCTGTTGGTTTTGGAATCATGGTTTATCTGGGTATTCGTGCGTCCTTGTTGGGAGGAATTATTACAGTGACTTTGCTTACTGTTCCTATTGTGGTTCGGACGGTGGATGAACTGATCAAAACAATTCCCGAAGATCTAAAGAATGTAACGCTTTCGCTAGGAACTACGCGCTGGGAGTTAGCCAAGGTAATGTTAAGAAGTGTACGTACGGGTTTACTAACAGCTATTTTACTCGCTTTTGGTCGAGCCATTGGCGACGTGGCAGGTGTCTTATTGACAACAGGTTTTAGTGATAATCTTCCAAAATATATCGATGAACCAGCGGCGACACTGCCTTTGGCCATATTTTTTCAGTTAAGTAGCCCTATTCCTGAAGTTCAGGGGCGTGCTTATGCGTCGGCTTTAGTTTTAACAATCATTATTTTAATTATTGTAGTATGCATACATATCCTTCAATCGAAACAAAAGAATCGTCGATAATAAATCCGCTAACTGATCCACATATCGAAATTAAGGATCTTAACGTTTATATCGATGGACGGCATATCCTCAAAAATATCAATCTCGCCCTGCCTAATAATAGCGTAACCTCCATTATTGGTCCTTCGGGTTGTGGAAAGACAACGCTTTTAAAGACACTCAACCGCTTGGTAGACGACACAAAAGGTGTTGAAATAACGGGGTCTGTATTGGTGAATGGCGAGGATATTTACGGTAAAAATGCTGAGGTGACACATATTCGTAAGAAAATGGGGCTTTTATCACAAAAACCGTATCCACTACCTATGTCTATCTATGATAATGTTGCTTATGGTCCACGTATACACGGTACTCGTAGCAAGAAAGAACTGGATAAGATTGTCGAAAAACAATTGCGGAATGTAGCATTGTGGGATGAAGTGAAAGATCGCCTAGGACATTCTGCTAGTGGTCTGTCCATAGGTCAACAGCAAAGACTTTGCCTGGCTAGAGGCTTGGCGGTAGAGCCTGAGATTATACTTGGTGACGAATCGACATCGGCTTTGGATCCATTGTCTACAGCAAAAATCGAAGAGTTATTGATTGAATTAAAAAAAGATTACACCATCGTTTTGGTGACACATATATTGCGGCAGGCAAGACGCGTGTCTGACTATATTCTTTTTGTTTATGGCGGGGAAGTACTTGAGTTTGGCCCAACGGAACAGGTTCTGTTAAACCCGCAAAATGAAATCACTAAACAATATGTAAAAGGATTCATATCCTAAGCAGAAGCTAATTCTTTGTTCAGAAGATTGCGTTAAGCAGCTTTTATTCAGGCTATAACTTTACTTATGTTAATTAAATATGGTTATAGCCTGATTTTATAAGGGGAATATTTGCGAATCGTTTTTACTTTAAATGGAATAAATCATCTACTCCAATTATTTTCTTCGACGTAAATCCTTCAGCATATTTTGCTTGGATATAACGTCCAAATTCACGCGCTCTAGCCGCAGTAGATTCCATGAAATCCGGGTTGGAGATATAAGTCTGCGGTTCATCGGGATTTACATCTTCACCGGTGTAAAATTGAGTTTTATAAGCTAAAACAGATTTTTCTTTGATGTGATAATAGTCTGTTATGTCAATAACTACATCTGGTTTGATGTAATAGTCTTGTACAAATTGTAGTACTAATCGAGGGCGGTAGGCTTCTTGAGGAAGATTGTTTTGATCAAACGTTTCCACTCTTCTCAAGCCAGCCAGAAAGCAAGCGTCGTTGACCATTTGTCCTGCCCTTCCGTGATCTGGATGGCGGTCGGTAATGGCGTTTGTGATCACAATCTCTGGTTGATATTTGCGGATAGCACGTATCACTTCGATTTTCTCTTTTTCTGCATTTTCAAAAAAACCATCTCTTAAGCCGAGGTTTTCTCTTGCGGCTAAGCCTAGAATTTCAGCAGCATGCTTCGCTTCCTGTGCTCTGGTTTCTGCTGTACCGCGTGTACCGAGTTCTCCTTGTGTTAAATCAACGATTCCTACTTTTTTTCCTTCAGCAACATATTTTGCCATTACTCCTCCAGCACCCAATTCAGCATCGTCGGGATGTACGGCAATGATTAATAGATCTAATTTTAACATATAATATCTTTTATTTGGCCTCCGCTTTTAAGGGAAAATCCTCTTATTTATCCTTATGAATAGTCAGATTGTTGTACTGCCACTATTTCAAAATGACGGTGTCAATAATTCGATATACGAATGATGTCTACCCTGCGGAGTGCGGCAAAGGTAAGCAGTTTATGGTTTATTCTTGTAAAAGACGCTCAATATTGCGGCAAATTTTACTTGACAATGGCGAAGTAATCGGATAATAGAAATCAATGACCTCACCTTTTTTATTTATTAGGTATTTGTGGAAATTCCAGGAAGGTTTACTGTTGATGTGCCCATTTTGTTCTTTATTCGAAAGAAAGTGATAAAGAGGGGTTGTATATTCGCCGATAACATGACTACGTTTGAAAATAGGAAAACTCACCTGTTGATTGATTCGGCAGAATGTTTCTAAAGTACTACCTGTTAACGGTTCCTGATTCCGGAAATTGTTGGCCGGAAAAGCTAAAATTTCGAATCCTTTGTCCCTGTATTTTTGATAGAGTTTTTCGAGCGATTTAAACTGTCTCGTGAAAAGGCATTGACTAGCAGTATTGACAATCAACAAAACTTTTCCTTCAAAATCAGCGAGGGATTTTTTTTTGCCGTTAAACTGGAGCGCATCGAAGTCGTATACAGTTTTCATCTATTTTGTGTTTAATTGGTTACATGACAGGTTTAGGTCTAGACTTTTCAAACTCTCTGATGATATTTTCAATGGCAAAGTCTTCTTTTGGGTCATAGGTTGACTTTAGATTGTGTCCGAATATTTTTGCGACACCTTGGTAGAAAAAAGCGGAAATTCCGCCCTTCATCTCTTTGACCATTTCGTAGCCAGTATGCCCTGTATAACGATCGATCAATTTGATGAGTATTTTACCTTGTGAAATGGTCATATTTTTGATTTCGCGATCAAACATCTGTTTTACATCGCTTTCACATTTTTCTACTAATACTTTGTGTTCTTTTTTATCGGAAGTCAAAGCGAGATCCCGATCAAGTTGGTCATATCTTTTTTGCGCGTATATGGCATAAGGTAGAACCTTGAGTACGTTTCTTCTAAAACGGAGATACTCCCTTCGCGCGTCTTCACTTGACCAAGTCCGTTTAGCTACAACAATGACTTCTGGAATGGGAAACCATGGTAAAATCTCTCCGCTTTCCAAGGTTGTTGTCATATAACTGTTTACAGTCTCCTGCGCCCCTTCTCCATACAAAGGAAGTGTGAGCGATTGAGACTGTGCCCAACTGGACAAAGTCCCTGTGAGAAAAAGCAAACAAAATAATATTGTCTTCATTTGGGCAATTATATAACGCTTTTTAATTTGTCAATGCTATAATATTTTGGTAGATTTATTACAAAATAAGTTAGCTTGAAAAATAGTATTCAAGAATACATTAACTAAATTACACAAATTTACTCAAAAAACATCATTTACCTGCAACGTTTATGAAAGATTATGTGATTGATATTGAAGCAGAAAACAAAGAGATAAGGAAACGTTACCGTGCATTGTTACGCGCTTGTAAACCTACTTTACAACGTGGGGATAAGCAAGAGATCCGAAAGGCATTTGATTTAGCGCTGGATAGTCATAAAGAGATGCGTCGCAAATCAGGTGAGCCTTATATCTATCACCCGATTGCTGTTGCACAGATTGCTGCCGAAGAAATTGGTTTAGGAACAACGTCAATTGTATGTGCCTTACTCCATGATGTCGTTGAGGATACCAATGTTACGCTGGATGAAATTGAGGAAATGTTTGGTAAAAAAGTTCGCCGTATCATCGATGGACTTACCAAGATTTCGGGGATTTTTGACCCCAATAGTTCCATGCAGGCTGAGAACTTTAGAAAAATGTTGCTCACACTTGCAGATGATGTTCGCGTAATTCTAATCAAATTAGCTGACAGGTTGCATAATATGCGTACCATGGAGTTCATGGCGAGAGACAAGCAGCTAAAGATCGCTTCCGAAACGAGTTACCTGTATGCACCTTTAGCGCATCGTCTGGGGCTTTATGCCATTAAATCCGAATTGGAAGATCTTTCCATGAAATACACCGATCCGGATACCTATAAATTTATCGCGCGAAAACTGAATGAGAAGAAAGCGGAACGTGAACGGTTTATTGGTGACTTTATTGGTCCTATTAAAGAGATTTTGGAAGAACAAGGTATTATAGCTTCTGTATTTGGACGGCCAAAGTCTATCCATTCTATCTGGAATAAGATGCGGAAGAAGTCGATTCCATTTGAGGAAGTTTATGATCTGTTTGCAATTCGTATCGTCATAGATGCAGTTGATGAGAAGGAAAAGACCGAATGCTGGAAAGTCTATTCTATTGTGACAGATCTGTATCGTCCCAACCCTGACCGTCTGCGGGATTGGATCTCCTCGCCTAAAGGAAACGGTTATGAATCATTGCATACCACAGTAATGGGGCCAAAAGGACAATGGGTGGAAGTTCAGATTCGGACCAAACGCATGAATGAGATTGCTGAAAAAGGTTTTGCTGCGCATTGGAAGTACAAAGAATCAAATTCTGATTCAGGTCTGGATCAATGGATTAAGAAAATACGTGATGTATTGAGCAGTCCGGACCAGAACGCGATGGATTTTGTGGATGATTTTAAAATGAATCTATTCTCCGATGAGATTTTTATATTCACGCCGAAGGGAACTCTTATTCAGTTGCCAAATAGTGCAACCGCTTTAGATTTTGCATTTGAAATACACTCTGATATTGGCGCAAGCTGTATTGGCGCTAAAGTAAATCACAAACTTGTCCCTTTGAGCCATATTTTACAAAATGGAGATCAGGTAGAGATTATTACTTCGAGCAAACAATCGCCTAAAGAAGATTGGTTAAATTTTGTGGTGACTGCAAAAGCCAAATCTAAAATTAGATCTTCTTTAAAAGAGGAAAAAAGAAGAGTTGCGGAGGATGGAAAGGAGATTTTGGAACGGAAGTTGAAATCCTTAAAAGTCACGTATAATACGGATAATATTAATAAAATTGCCAACTTTTTGAAATATCCCAGTTCTCAGGATCTTTTCTATAATGTAGCTAAGGGAGTTGTTGACATCAGGCAGTTAAGAGAGTATGTGGCGCATGAAAAAGCGGTTGAAATTAATACAAGTTCATCATCTGGAAATCAATTCAATACCCATATTGGCGGTTTGGTCGAAAAGATCAATAAGAAGGAATTTGATACGATCTTGATTGGTGACGACATGCAGAAAGTCGATTATACCTTAGCGCCATGTTGCAACCCAATCCCTGGTGATGATGTTTTTGGCTTTTTAACTGTCAATGATGGCATAAAAATCCATCGTACGAGTTGTCCAAATGCGTCCAAATTGATGGCTAATTATGGCTATAGAATTCTAAAGGCACGCTGGGCTTCAACAAAAGATTCTGCTTTTTTGACAGGTTTACACATTGTTGGCATAGATGATGTTGGATTAGTTAATAAGATTACAACTGTGATTTCACAAGAATTTGCTGTTAATATTCGTTCGTTGTCCATTTCAAGCAACGAAGGTATTTTTGACGGTAATATTATGGTCTATGTGAATGATACTGCACAACTTGAAAGTTTAATGAAAAATTTAAAGCAAGTCAGAGGAATAACAGGAGTCAATCGATACGAATCGGAAAATTAATAGCCAATGCTTGGATTGATAATTATGCTAGAGCAACTGCTGTTGCGACCTATTTTTAATAGAGGAAATATCAATCTTAATTGGTAAATTTGTACAAGAATATTTTTACTATGAATCAAGCTGAAAATTTTGCAACTGTAAAAAAGATCTTTGAAGCCTACTTAGAAAATAAAAATCTAAGAAAAACACCAGAACGCTATGCGATTTTGGAAGAGATTTATTCCCGTACTGATCACTTTGATGTAGAGTCTTTGTATATTCATATGAAGAACAAGAAATATCGTGTTAGTCGTGCTACAGTTTATAATACGCTAGAACTCTTGGTGTCTTGTGACTTGGTTACAAAACACCAGTTTGGAAGGAACATGGCGCAATTTGAGAAATCTTATGGTTTCAAACAACACGATCACGTGATCTGTATTGAATGTAATAAGGTCGTTGAATTCTGCGATCCACGTATCAATCAAATTCAGAGTCTGATGGGTGATCTTTTAAAATTTGACATTAAGCACCACTCGCTCAATTTGTACGGGGTATGCCAAGATTGCCAAATTAAGAACAAAAAGGAAGAGACCGTAGCTCATGAAGCTATTTCAAATTAATCTTATATTTTCTTAAATATAATAGTACATTTGTTCAGGAATGTTCAGGGGGAAAATTCCTGAACATTTTATTTTTAGATAGAGTCTATTTTATTAATAACATTTTAATTACTATACTTTAAAAGCTATGCAAGTTGATGTGCTTTTGGGCTTACAATGGGGTGACGAGGGTAAAGGTAAAATCGTAGACGTATTTTGTCCAAAATACGATTTAATCGCTCGTTTCCAAGGCGGCCCTAACGCCGGACACACGTTGGAATTCGATAACAAGAAATTCGTACTCAACACAATTCCATCTGGTATCTTCAATGAAGGTACACTAAATCTTATTGGTAATGGCGTCGTTATCGATCCAATTATCTTAAAAAGAGAGTTAGACAACCTGAAGACGGCTGGTTTTGATCCGGTGGGTAAAGGCAATTTGGTTTTGGCGCGTAAAGCACACCTTATTCTGCCAACACACCAATTATTGGATGCTGCTTCCGAATCAAAAATGGGTGCAGGAAAAATTGGGTCTACCTTAAAAGGTATCGGCCCGACTTACATGGATAAAACAGGAAGAAATGGTTTACGTGTAGGTGATACCACTCTTCCAGATTTTCAAGAGCGTTACCAAAAATTGAAGGAAAAGCATCTCAGCATTCTTTCGCACTATGGTGAGATACCTGATTTCAGTGAAAAAGAGAAAGCATTCTTAGATGCGATTGAATTTATTAAGTCCATCCCACACGTGGATTCAGAACATTTGGTCAATCAATATCTGAAAGAAGGCAAACGAGTGTTAGCTGAAGGTGCACAAGGTACACTTTTGGATGTTGACTTTGGTTCATATCCATTTGTTACTTCATCGAACACTACAACAGCGGGTGCTTGTACTGGTCTTGGTATTGCTCCGAATAAAATAGGCAAGGTATATGGTATCTTTAAGGCATATGCTACTCGTGTAGGTGGCGGTCCCTTCCCTACTGAACTTCATGATGAAACTGGTGAAAAATTACGTCAATTAGGTCATGAATTCGGTGCGACTACTGGTCGTGCTCGTCGTACAGGTTGGATTGACATTCCGGCATTGAAATATGCGATTATGCTAAATGGTGTGACAGATCTGATTATGATGAAGGCAGACGTATTGGATACCTTCGACAAAATTTACGCATGTACACACTATAAGTACAATGGTGAAGTGATTGATTATATGCCTTATGAAATCATCACACACCAAGCGGAGCCTATCTTGGAAGAAATTGAAGGCTGGAAGCAAGATTTGACAGGTATAACATCCGAAGGAGAAATACCTGAAGCATTAAAGAATTATATTTCTTATTTAGAGAAAGCTCTCGAAGTGCCTATCACGATCTTATCGGTAGGTCCTGATCGTAAACAAACATTAGCTTTATCAAAATAAACTATGCGGATCGAAAGTTTTGATCTTCTCGATTCTAAAGATAAATTTCATCAAAAAGCCCTGCATTGGTCGGGGCAATTTGATGAAATTTCTTTCTTTAATAGCAATGGGATGTCCGACCAATGGGGGAAATTTGAGCACATACTGGCGGTAAAAGCTTTACACTCTTTTCGTGCAGATGAAAATGTATTTGACCAGCTTGATGCGTTTTTGAAATTACATCAGTCTCAATTTATCCCTGGATTTCTATCCTATGACCTCAAGAATGAGGTAGAAGAATTACAAACAACAGGTAAGGATCAGCTTGAATTTCCGGAAGCGTATTTCTTTGTGCCGGCAACTATACTCCGATGGACAGGCGATCAAGTACATATAGAAGCCGAAGACCCTGTTAAAATTTATCAAGCAATCTTGGATACTAAGATTCCCCCAACAGCCCCAATTGCCGTGCAAGTACAATCACGTTGGACAAAAGGTGAATATGTCAAAGCATTTGAAAATGTACAAGCTCATATTCAGCGTGGAGATATTTATGAAGTCAACCTTTGTCAGGAATTTTTTGCGGAAGACGCTGATATATCTCCTGTCGAAGTTTATCATAAATTAAATACCATATCGCCTACGCCATTTAGTTCGTTCTTCAAAATTGGGCATCATTTTATTATGAGTGCCTCACCGGAGCGTTTTTTAGCGAAAAAGCAAGGGAAACTGATCTCTCAACCTATTAAAGGGACGGCTAAAAGAGGTTCAAATTCAGAGGAGGACCAACAAATTATAGCAGAGATGCTAAGATCAAAAAAAGAGATCGCCGAAAATGTGATGATAGTTGATCTCGTCCGCAATGATTTGACAAGAAGCGCTTTGCCTGGTACGGTTGAGGCTACCCAGCTTTTTGAAATCCAATCTTTTGAGCAGGTGCATCAGATGATCTCCACCATTACCTGTGTGCAGGATCCGAAAATTTCCAATGTGGATGTATTTAGAAATACCTTTCCCGCGGGTTCGATGACAGGTGCTCCCAAAATCGCAGCTATGCAAATCTGCGATCAGCTTGAAGCCCGAAAACGAGGCCTCTACGCCGGATCAATTGGATACTTCGACAGCATCAACGATGAATTTGATTTTAACGTGGTGATTCGCTCATTGCTTTACAATAAAGAAAAACAATACCTTTCCTTTCATACAGGTGGTGCAGTTACCAATCAGGCAGCTGCAGATCAGGAGTACCAAGAATGTCTTTTGAAGGCTTCTGCTATCCTTGAAGCCTTGAAGGCGAGTTTGGCATCATAAAACTATACTAATTTTGTAGAGAATATTTTTTGCTTCAAGTATTTTTTCGACCTTTGTCCCGTTGGCAGCACAGATTCCTTATATCGATCTACATACTCATCGGAATTATCCGGTCAAGGAGCGCGCAGTTCTATCTGTTAAGAATGTCGCCTTGAACCATTCTGAGACTATCACTGAAGTGGATTGCTCTATTGGTTTACATCCATGGTATATCGATGTGGATACTGAGCAGGAATTGCGATTAATGGCTAATGAATTAAAGCGGACGCAAGTTTTGGCTATAGGTGAATGTGGCTTGGACAAAAATATTACCATTCCCCTCCCCGATCAGAAGTTTGTATTTAACAGACAGGTTCAGCTGGCTCAAACTTATCAGAAGCCCTTAATTATTCATTGTGTTCGCGCTTTTCAGGAAATTGTCGACAGTTTAAGGAGCATGAAGTTTGAAGGAGCTGTTATTTTTCATGGTTATCGCAAAAATTGGATTTTAGCTAAACGACTAATAGATAGCGGTTATTATCTATCTATAGGTGTACATTGTTTAAATGGAAGCCAGGATGAGCTTTTGAAAAATATTCCGTTAGCGCGTTTATTTCTAGAAACAGATATGGATGTTAAAGTGGAAATTATGGTTCTCTATCAATACGTGGCGCAGATCAGATCTCTTGGGCTGGAAGAGGTAAAAGAGATTCTTTATAGGAATTATAAGAATGTATTTAATAAATGAAATCACCTGGATTTATTCAGTTGCGATGCTGAGCGAATAAATCTGATAATTTCATCACAAGAAGAAAACAAATTTGAATAGATGAAAGATTTAAGTTGGCTATCGCGTACCGAAGCATTGATCGGTAGAACGGCGGTGGAAAAATTAGCAAATTCACACGTAATGGTTTTAGGTTTGGGCGGAGTTGGTTCCTTTGCTGCGGAATTTATATGCCGCGCGGGGGTTGGTAAAATGACCATTATTGACGGAGATACTGTGGATCCTTCCAATCGAAATAGACAACTGCCTGCTTTGGCGACTAATCACGGCGAAGCAAAAGCAGAGATTATGCGGGAAAGGTTATTAGCGATCAATCCTGAACTCGATTTAACAGTTATACAGGACTTTATTATACCAGAAAAAATACCAGCTTTATTGGATCTTGCTCCGGATTATTGCGTAGAGGCTATTGATAGCATAACGCCTAAGCTATTCTTTATTCGAAGAGCGTTGGAGGCTAAGATTCCATTTGTAAGTTCTATGGGTGCAGGAGGCAAAGTGGATCCAACAAAGATCCAGATTGCAGATATTGGTAAATCGTACAATTGTAAGCTGGCACAGCATATTCGTAAGAAATTACGGAAACATGGTATTCGTGATGGTGTTAAAGTAGCATTTTCCACAGAATTGCCAGACAAAAATTCATTGTTATATACAGACGGAAGTAATTTTAAGAAGTCTGCTTATGGAACCATGTCTTACCTACCAGCAGCCTTTGGTGGAGCAATAGCTTCCGTTGCTATACGAGATTTGATCGAAAATGCTTAACTTAGGTGTTAAATAAACATATGAACAAATAAATGAAGCGGCCTTTCCAAGGAAAGGCCGCTTTTTTATTGTAGCTATCGACTCGTGACACCTTTCATATCAATTCCTTTGGGTTTGATGTGTGCTAACCTTTTTTTTAACGTATCTATTTTTGATTTTTCAAGGTTACCCGTCGCAATGATAATTCCTTCCTTAACCTGTGCTGTTATGGTTGGAAAATCTTCAAGAACAAGGTTTACGTCTCGTGTCAAAGTAGAATCTATATTACCACTCAAGATTTCATGGTATTTTTCACGGGCATTCTCAGGTTCTGGAAGATTTACAATGATATTGTTGTGAATAGACTTGATATCCTCTCCTCCTACCGTTCTCGTTTTATCTTCTATTTCCTGTTTAAGTGAGTCTGAGCCGATCTGTCCGTCTAGAGTTACGTTACCTTCCTCCACATGTACCTCAATGCCTGCAGTCGTCTTTAACGCGTCCTGAATTTTTGACTTAAGTTTGTCATCCGATTCAGGCGACCTGCATGAATGAACAAATGTTAAGACACCTAACGAAAACATCAAAAATAAACTATTTAATTTCATATCCTCTTTCTTTTCTATACTAAATAAGAACAGATAGATTGGAATATTGTTTAATTTTTCCGTTTTTCGGGCCGCTAGCGAATTTCAGTTATTTGCTGAGTTATTTTGTTGAATGTAAAACTATCTCCTATTCCTTTTCCGATAAGCAGCTGACCTATTGGGGATGCAGGAGAAATGACGAAGATACTATTGTCCCTAATCTTTAATGCACCAATACTTGTTGCAATTAGATATAGCCCTGTAGTCGTGCGGACAAGGCTTCCCAATCTGACAAATTCTGGTCTATCATCCACGGCCGATTCTATACTGATAAGCTGCTGAAGATCTTTATTGGCCTCTAGGAGCTGCTTCTGGTAGCGATTGATATCCTGTTGGATCATTTCGCGTGAAGTCTCGTATTTGTCACCAGCACTACTTTTAGTGTCATCGTTACTTGAATCCTGCGCTGTTTCCAACGCTGATTCTATCATGTCGATTCGTTCCTGTGTACGCTTTAAGGCCATTTCAAGTATTCCCTTTTTTAAATCGAAATTGCTATTTGTCATCCTGAAAAATAAGGAATAAGTTTTATTCATAAAAAAATAAAAACAATAAGCTTAACCTCAATAGGATATAATAAATACGCTGGCAAAATATTAAATTGTGGTTGCAATACATTAAAAAATTGCTACATTTGTGCACTGAAACACGGAAAGGTGTCAGAGTGGTCGAATGAGCAGTCCTGGAAAGACTGTATACAGGATGACTGTATCGAGGGTTCGAATCCCTCCCTTTCCGCCAAATGATACAAATGCCACGAATAATCGTTATTCGTGGCATTTTGTTTTTATTACTATAAAATACACTTTGGTAGCTATCAATGCTGCTAAATGATGATAATTTTACTGTTGACGTTAATTTAGCGAACAACATCATCGCTAGATAGTATAAGATATCAAAACCATATTTCCTGAAAATATGATTGAACTAATAGATTTGACAACTGTGTAAGACCTGAAATTGTATTTAAATTTCTGAAAAATACTCTTGCAATCATTTTGAAAGCCGACCCATCTCTTATGGACTCGATATTGAGGATTAATACCTGAATTACGTGCTATTTATACGGATAGCCGCATTAAAGGCATATAATTTGTATTTCATCTATAAATTAAAAATTACCTTGTAAAATATTATAATGTGGTTTATCGCCTTAATATGACAAAAAACGATTCAAATATAGCACTGTTAAAGCAACATCTCCATCGGAAAAGCAATGACCTCGATCTGTATCTCAAAGCATTAAATTCTGCTTATTCAGGTATTATTATCACTGATAATACACAATATGATAACCCGATTATCTATTGCAACAAAGCGTTCGAAACAATTAGTGGCTATTCACACAATGAGATTATTGGCCATAATTGCCGTTTTTTGCAGGGGCAAGATCGTTCTCAGCCTGAACGTCAGTTATTGAAGGATAGTATTGCTCGTGGAGAGGAATGTAAAATAGAAATTCGCAATTACCGTAAAGATGGAACCTTCTTTTGGAATGAACTCTTTATCTCTCCGGTGAAAAATGATGAGGGGCATGTGACACATTTTATTGGGGTGCAGAATGATATTTCTGCGCGTAAGAAGTCGGAGCACGAACTTCGGGAAGAAAAGAATTCCGTAGAACTGAAGATACAGCAGCGCACCAAAGAACTGAAGGACAAAGAAGTATTTCTCTCGAGTATAATTGAAACTGTAAGAGAAAGCCTTGTCGTATTAGATGCCAATTATATCGTATTGAGTGCTAACAAACATTTTCTTAATTCTTTTAAAGTATCTTCCGAAGAGACGGTCGGAACACCTCTTTTTGAATTAGGAAATCATCAATGGGATATTGCTACTCTTAGAGAGCTCCTGACGGACATTCTTCCGACAAATAACCCTGTTGTGGACTATGAAGTAGATCATGTGTTTCCACATATTGGCCGAAAAGTTATGCTGCTCAATGCTTACCGCATAGAATTTGAAGGGCATTATAAAGACCGTATACTCATCGCCATTGAGGACATTACGGAAAAAAAAGAGCTCGATCGAAGGAAGGACGATTTCTTATCGATAGCGAGTCATGAACTGAAAACACCACTTACGACTATCAAAGGTCTTGTACAGATTTTGCAGCGAATCGGTACGGAACACCAAAATACAAAGTTTGTTAGCACATTAGATAAAATGTCTTCTTACATCGATCGTCTTAATCTTTTGATTACACGATTATTAGATACGTCCAAAATACAGTCTGGTAATATTGAACTCCATATGGAACCAATAGATATAGACAGAGTGATACGGGAAGCCATCGAAAGTATCAGCTATGCTACTCCGGGTCATAAGATCAGCCTAATGGGAGGCAGCGGAGCAATCGTTGAAGGTGACGAAGCACAAATTATTCAGGTTGTCAATAATTTATTATCCAATGCGATCAAGTACTCACCCGAGCATAATAAAGTGGAAGTGAGTATCAGTAAAGTGGCCAACTTTGTAAAGGTATCCATACGGGACTACGGCATGGGCATCAGTTACCACGATAAACAGAAAATTTTTGAAAGATTTTACAGAGCAAGTCATATCCAGAAGAAATTTCCAGGCTTAGGAATCGGTCTTTACGTATCCAACGAGATTATTAGCAATCATCAAGGTACCTTATGGGTGGAAAGCGAAATCGGTGAAGGTGCTACATTCAATTTTACATTACCTATCATGCAAAAAAACGAAATACATGGAGACTAAAAGAATAATGATTTGTGACGACGATGAGGGAATACTTGAAGTTCTCGAACTATATTTAGAATTAGAGGGGTACGTTGTTTTTACCGTAGCTAATAGTATCAAGCTCGTTGAACAGATAACACTACATTCGCCCGATTTACTGCTCCTCGATCTGTGGATGCCTTTGCTTTCCGGAGATCAGGCAATAAGGATTATCCGCGAAAGCGATACGATGAGCGCTTTACCGATCATTGTGCTTTCCGCAAGCGTGGATGGTGCAGCAGTAGCCAACGCCATGGGAGCAGATGGTTTTATTGCCAAACCTTTTGATCTCGATGATATTAAATTAAATATTGATCGAATGATTAATAAGGAACCTCCACAATAATTTCATGTTCGGTTTATTTATTAATATATTTGGCTATCGCCCAAATATAAAATAACATGGATAATCCTAACTTTCAACTTACTCTTAGACCGACAATATTCACTGACTTAGAAACACATTATCAGTTTCAGCTGGATGAAAATGCAAATCATCTCGCCGCTTTTACCCCAACCAGTTCTTCAGATAAGGAAGCTTATCTTGAGAAATATGGTGGGTTTCTTACTGAGCCAAGCATTAACAACCAAACAATTCTAATTGATGGTACTATTGTTGGGAGTATAGCGAAGTTTGTAATTGGAGAAGATGCTGAAATCACCTATTGGATTGATCGAAAATTCTGGGGACGAGGTATTGCGACAAGAGCACTCAAAGCCTTTCTTTCACTTGAAACAATTCGTCCTATTTACGGGCGTGTAGCTTTTGACAACATCGGCTCTCAAAAAGTATTGGAAAATTGCGGCTTTGTTAAAATAGGTACAGACCATGGTTTTGCAAATGCACGGCAAACTGAAATTGAAGAATTTATTTATAGACTGGACGGTTAGACTAATAGTTTGAATGAGGTATCCACTACCTGTTACAGAATAAGAAGAAAAAACTCTTGCTGGAGTGAGTGGCCTTCCGAAATTAGTTCTATAAGAGGCTATTTGAAATAAACTAAATTGATAACTATCTTTAAATGGGTTTACTTATATTGATGAGTTTTTAGTTTTTTTTGGAGAAAAGTTTGTCTCAGTTATTAACATGCAGTATGTCAGTTTAGTATCGTGAACTAAATGCAATTAGTTGATGTCCTTTCATAAAAGGATTGAAATGAAAGCGGGAAAGATATATATCGGTACGTCAGGTTGGCATTATAAGCATTGGAAGGATTTTTATCCAAAAGATATCAAACAATCCGAACAGCTCGCATATTTAGCAAATATGTTTTCGACTGTTGAAATTAATAATTCTTTTTATAAATTACCAACAAAAGAAACCTTTGAAAATTGGCGAAAGGAAGTTCCAGATGATTTCATTTTTGCCATAAAGGGAAGTCGATTCATTAGCCATATGAAGAAGCTTAAAGTTAATGGAAAAAGTATAGATGATTTCCTGGATCATGCTAGGTGCTTAAAAAGTAAGTTGGGTCCTGTCCTGTTCCAGTTACCCCCTCGATGGAAAGTAAATGCGGAGAGATTGCGAGATTTTTTACAATTATTGCCGAGAACTGTTCGTTTCTCTTTCGAATTTAGGGACCACAGTTGGAATACTCCGGAGATATATAACTTGTTGGAACAATACAGATGTGCTTATTGCATTTATAATTTAGCGGGATATCAAAGTCCGTCTATTATAACTTCTGACTTTGTCTATATACGTTTACATGGGCCCGATGCTAAGTACGAAGGTAGTTACTCAAAGTCCGCGCTAACTAAGTGGGCAGAGAACTGCCGCGCTTGGCAGGCAGAAGGAAAAGATGTGTTTCTCTTTTTCGATAATGACCAAAACGCCTTTGCTACAAAAAATGCATTGACATTGCTCAGTCTGCTGCGGTAAACTTGTCAATTTTTATTCTAAAACTTATAATTGACAAGTTATTAATTTGTGTGTTTTGCCAAACTTTTGCATATTTGTGTGTTAGCACCAATATTTGACAAAATCACCTCTATATTAACTTAAAGCTGTAAAATGCAAGACGAAATTATTAAGCATACAAAGAAAATTTACAAAACTGCGAAAGAGCCAAAACATAGTCTTGGTGAAAAATTGAAAGAAATTTCGATAGAGATTTTTATTATTGTTTTTGCGGTATCCTTATCCATCTGGCTTCATGGTTGGAGTGAACATCGACATGAGCAACAAGAAGTAAAAGAATTTTTGGAAGACCTTAAAGTTGATCTAGAAAAAGATGTCAAAGATTTAGAGAAACAGAATTCATATCTTGCATATACGTCTGAAGGCTGTAAATTTTATGGAAATCTAAATCAGCAAAAAATTGACAGCCTGGCTAAAGTTAATCCAATTGATCGTATCAAGATGAATCTCAATCCTATTTTCAAAATCAGAAATACTGGAAATTATGAAGGATTTCGCTCCAGTGGGAAAATTGGTCTAATCAAGGATCGGAAATTAAAAACAGGAATTTTGGAATATTATCAAACAACAGTTCCAGCAAAAGACGACTGGCAGACATACTACAATTCTCTCGTTTTTAAGCTTGCGGATGAATTGGTAGCTGTGCCAAATGCGAATGCAAATCCTGACATAATGTACAGAGCAATTAATGCTTCCCCAAAAGTAAAGGGAATTCTTATGAATGCTGCTTCTCAGGCAGATATGGTTATTCAACTAAATGAAAAAGTAATCAAATCAGCCAAAGAAATTATTGATGAAATAGAACATAATAGTTAATGAAAACAACGGTCAATAATAGCAGCGCAGTACGCTTTTAGAAAACAGAGCCCATTTAGAAAATTTAAATGGGCTCTGTTTTCTCACGTGCTTAATGCTGTTTTCTCATTGTCCGTCGATTTCCATCCGCATCTCCAATAAATTGGGCTTAAATCCAACTTTGCGATAAGCATTTTTTGCGATGCTATTCTCATCATAAACCTGTAGCCTAACTTCTGAGATATTTCTTTCTTTGGCCCAGCTTATCAATCTCTCTAGAATTAATTTGTTAACGCCTCGACCTCGGTATGTCGGTTTAACATACATAAAACCTAGATAGGCATACTTTTTATATTTCTGATAAGGTTTAGCATCCAATAACTTAGCATACCCTGATCCGACAAGTTGATCTTCAACAACTGCAACGAGGACTTCTGCTTCCTCGGACCTGATCAGTTCTAAGAGATCATAATAATGAATTTGACCTTCTTTTAATGTATTGTCAAAAGGTCGCTCTGCTTCAACAATGCCCTGTTCAAATTCGATTAATGCGTCGACTTCATTTTCCTGCGCCTGTCTGATGATTGTTCCCATACTTAAAATTTCCAGTTACAATAAGGTTATTTAAATATTTCACTCCATATTTTGATAAGGATTATTGCAATATACTAAATCTAGTTGCACGTGCTACTTTATGATTTGAATTTTTATGAACGATTCCATCGTAAGGGCTGTTCAGCAGATAACAGTATTTCAACAAAAAATAGAAAATATGACGCAATTTAAAAATCCACACACGAAATATCCGGTACCGCCGTTTCCAAAGCAGAAGCAGGAAGTTCCTGGAACGGAATCTGAAATGAAACCAAAGGCTGATCATGGTGAAGAAAGCTATGTTGGCAGTGGTAAATTGAATGGCGCAAAAGCTATTATTACGGGAGCAGATTCGGGCATAGGCAGAGCTATAGCAATCGCTTACGCGCGCGAAGGTGCCGATCTGGTCATCAGTTACGGTTATGACATTGAAGATGAAGACGCTAATGAAACAGCACGCCTGGTAAAAAAGGAAGGTCGTAAAGCTATTCTATCAAAGGGAGATCTTCGTGATGAAAAATATTGCAATAAATTGATTGATAGTGCAATATCTGAACTTGGAGGCCTTGATATTCTGGTAAATAACGCGGCATATCAAATGGCACACAAAACCTTAGAAGAGCTTACAGCAGCGGAATGGGATTGTGCTTTTGAAACAAATATTCGGAGTATGTTCTATTTATCTAGAGCAGCTGTCCCGCATATGCTGCCAGGAAGTTCTATTATTAATACAGCATCTGTCAACTCTTATCATCCTAATGCCGTTCTATTAGACTATGCTGCCACCAAGGGCGCAATTCAGAATTTTACGGCTAATCTTGCGCAAATGCTCCTCGAACAAGATAAAGGTATTCGCGTCAATGCTGTGGCACCAGGCCCCGTTTGGACGCCTCTAATTCCTTCAACAATGCCTGAACCGGAGAATTTTGGTAAGGAAAGTCCAATCAAACGGCCAGCCCAACCCGCAGAAATTGCGCCAGCTTATGTTTTCTTAGCCTCCGAAGAGAGTAGCTATATAGCCGGCGCTACATTGGCTATAACCGGGGGTAAAATTGCCATATAACTGAAGGGTAATATATTATTTTTTAACACACTAGCTGTGAGATATTTGAAGCTAGTGTGTTATAATTTTAAAGAATAGGTTTAAGCCTTCAGTTTTATTTATTCTACCGTAAACCAACGATAGCTTTCTGCAGGAATTGTAACGCTTAACATCACTTTCGAATCATGATCTAAGGAGACTTTTTTTGTCGATTTATCATCAAAGCCTATTTTAGCCTGACCAGTTATTCCTGTATAGTATAGTGGAACTTTTATTGTTCGCGTAATCGCTGTTTTCAGTGGGTTGAACAGCATACCAAACCCTTTGACTCCTCTTTCAGTTGCGTTGACATGTAAAAAGCCGTCCCAGTCCCTTCCGTCGGCCCGACGAAGATGGATTAGGTCTGAATTTAGGATCGTACGATATTTTTTATACCATTGAATGACATCGATAACAGTCTGCTTGGTTTCTTCGCTGTCGTACAGACGCGGCCCTCGGTAACAAGCCTGGACTCCAGCACCATAATATTGCATCATAAGTTGCTTGTAGTCTTCCCGGTGTTCATGGAGTGGTTCCAATACAGCATCTTTGCCTCCACCTTGATAGGCTGTTAATGGTACAAAGCCCCATGCCATAGACGGATTCTCCTCCCAAAGTGCATCGAAGATATTCTGACGGTTGAGTATGCGCTGGTTTTCACGTGGGAGTGAAAAATTCACCTCACGATATCCCAATCCTGTTTTGTTAGAACCGTCCAAAAAATACCAGTCCGGTGAATTTATATAAACTCCACGAGCATTGAGCCAGTGATAAAGTTCTTTTTGCATATTAAATTGTACCCATTGACTGTCTTCAAGGCCATGGTGACCGCGATGATTTGTCGAGGCACATTGGTCGCCCGGAAAAGGACCATCATTTTCCCAGATATCGAAACCAGTTTTTTCAAAGAATGTTTTAATACGTTTTGTATAGCCTATTCCCCACTCAGAACCAAAACATGGCGCATTCCCAAAGAAGGTACCACCTGTTTTACCGGTCTTGGGGTTAATCACATCATCAGCGTCACTGATTTTACGGGAGCTGAATAAGGAATAAGTACCAATTTTAATATTTCTGTGATGGGCATAATCAGCTATTTTTTTGAGGTTTAAAAGGTTTGCTGCGGTCGTATCCTCCATATTTACATGGCTTCCAAAGCTTAATATAAGTGCCTCGTATCCAGTGGCAACACATTGATCAATAGCTGTATATACCTGATCGTCTGTTTTGCTGACGAGATGCATAAATATTGGATTAGCCGTAGTCCATGGCGCGATTGTACGGTACATTTTCCGGATAGTAAGGCCTCTGCGTTCTCGGTCGTAACTATCCATCAATAGTTCCCAAGAACGAATAGATACGAAGTCATCTTTCGGCTGCAATTTGAGACCTACACCCAGCTTCGGATATACTTCCATAATAGCTGGAGTTTTGTAGTCGTAATTTACCTGGGAGGTATAGGTAGAGTCGGCCCTCCAATGCAATGACTGATCGCTCAGATGGTAGCGCATCGCGTTGTTAAAAGCAAAGTTGCTCTCAACATACAAGCCATGCTGTTTTTTCATGTCTTCAACCGACCCAACTACAGCGCTTTCTTCTTCGACCAATGCCAGCTTTTCATGGATAACTTGGTTGATCTGCACTTCATGACTATTATTATTCTGTACTGTGACCCATTTGCTGATCAGTGGGATATCATCGTAAATGGCATAGTGTACTTTTACAGCTATCTCTGACAGGCCTGATGTCTTGGGACTAGCATAGCTGAATGTCAGAACCTTCCCCTTAGCTGCGGAGGTGTGGGTTGCCCACCACTTGTCACCGTTCCAGGGCAAGAGTGGATCCAGGTCACGAATTTCATAGTTTATAAAAATGAAGTCTTCATTACTAGCCGTAAAATCCTTCATCCATTCTGGTCTCAGGTAGGCACGTTCTTTTTGGCCATAGGCCCCACCTACATTGTACCATTTGCCATTAAGCTGCAGTTGTGCTTCAGGTTGTACAGCGCGGATAAGCTGCTGTCCTGTAACAAGGTTTGTGAAATCATAGCAAAATGCGTTTGGCTTTACTTTAAAGGAGCGACGTACAAGTCCATTTTCAAGTATAATATCTTGATCTTTAACTACGATATGTGATTGATATTGGCCGGATTGACACATCAGCCAATCACGCTGCTCGGGTTTTTTGGTCTGTGCAAATCCATTGCCTGAACCTATGAAGGCTAGCGTAAGGGTATATGCTGACAGAAATAACGTAAATCTCATGGTTTATCTAACGAGTTGGAAAGTGAAATATAGGAGATTTAATTAACTTAGAAAAAGGTATTCATAATGCAATCGATTGCATAAAACTGAGTGTTCTGAATTATTTCCTGTCTCGATCAAATTCCCGTTTTTCCAATGTCCCATTTTCATAAGATTCAGTGTAAATCAACGGTCCTTTTTTTCTTGTATGGACTATCGGCTCCCCCGTTTCTTCATTATATTCCTGTAATAATTTATAGTATTTCCATTTTCCACTTGGCAATCCTTTATTATAGGTTGCTTCCAGATAGGTATAACTATCTGTGAATGCTGGATATTGCTCTAAATCCACATGATGATTTGATTTAAATTCTATCCATTTTCCTTCTTTGCAGTGATTCATTACCATGCCCTCTTCCTCCTCACCTCTATATAAACCATTCTGATCGTAGTATCGGGAAAATTTCCCATTGGCTAAAATCTGATACTGATGTGGAGGTTTAGGTTTAAATGGATCATCATTAAATTCATAATCCTGCAAAGAGATCTTATAATATTTATTGATATAAAACAAGGTATAATTTGCAAATCCCATTTCTCCTTCATGATGCAGATATATTCGCATCATATCTACAGGTTGATTGTCCTTTACCGAAATTAAATACATCTTTTCGATAAAGGGTTCGGCATAACGGACAGTGTTGTAGACAGCCATAAAATGAAGTGAATAGCCACCATATGGGATAAAATCTGCAGCAATTTTAACTTTGTTATAGTTTTCATTGACACTTTTATTGTATGGAAATGAAACATCATATTCTTCGGAGAGCGATAGAAGTTTTTTTTCGATTACTTGATCAAATTTCAAAGTGCTGACGGCTCTTGATTTACCTTGGTCTTGTATTATAGAGAGTATGGAGTCAATAGACAGCCGTTTTGAAATAGCTGCATCGCCAAAGGGAAGCCTTATACTATTTTTCTTATCCGTGTTAAAAACAATACACCGCTCGTTTGATCCATGCACAGGTCTATTAGCCTCTTTTTTATTCGTTTGTGCTGTACTATTGTTGAAAAGAAGCAAAAGGATAAAACAAGCGTAGTTCATCTTTTGAAACAGGACCTTTTTCATTTGTCTTCTTGAGCGTTTAGAAATTATAAATTGAGCTTTACAGAAAGATTTTAATAATTAGAATGTATTACATTTGCTTGACTTTCAAGCGAGCAAAATAAAAAATGGATCAGAACACGACTTTGAGAACTATAAACTATTCAGGCATCTTTCTCTCTTGTTTTTCCGAATATAGCGAAAAGTGTATCCATGCAACTCCAGAGCATGTATTGCTTTATCTATATTCGGGCGAACAGGTGATTGAAGATAGGGATAAAAAGATTACTATACAAGCTGGTGAATGTGCATTTATACGCCGTAATCACCGCTTGTTGATGTATAAGAATAGTAAAGGTGAAGATTTATACAATGGTATTTCCTTAACTTTCAATCGGACACTTCTGCGCGACTTTTACGGCAAACTGAGCAAAAATAATTTGCCTAAGAAGGCTCCATTATCGGATAAGAATGTTTTTAAAATTGATGCGAGAGCAGATATTACCAGTCTTTTCCAGTCATTAGTTCCCTATTTTGATGAGAAACTAAAACCTTCAGACGGCGTCGCCCAGCTTAAGTTACAGGAGGGCATCTATGCCCTATTAAACAATTCGGAAATCTTCTTTCCTATTTTGTTTGATTTCGCGGAGCCTTGGAAAATAGATATTCTTGAATTTTTGAATGAAAATTATATGGACGAGCTCACGATGGAGCAAATCGCATTCTATACTGGCCGGAGTTTAGCAACATTCAAAAGGGACTTTAAAAAGATTAGCAACCTAAGTCCACAGAAATGGTTAATTAAAAGACGCCTGGAAGCTGCTTATATCAAACTGAAAGAAGAAGGCAAAAAAGTGAGTGATGTTTATCTCGAAGTGGGGTTTAAAAATCCTTCTCATTTTTCAACTGCTTTTAAAAAGAATTACGGTTTTGCCCCCTCAGAAATTTAACAATCTGGTGCTGTCCTTTGATTACTGACAACTATCCATAAAGCCTGTCTGCTCGTACCTCTATGTGACCAACTCGACAGCCAATATGTCCAGTTGAGCCTATTGTTTCTTTAAATGCCCCTCAGCCTGATCTAAATTTGTCTTAACAAGAAAATTAGAACGGCATTCAAAAACTAGAAACAATGAAAACAACACTTTCAACAATCCTTTTAGCGGCAACATACTCGTTAAGTATCCCTACAATTGTAAATGCACAGTATTATGAAACACCTGTGTCTTTTTCAACACTCAATACGGAAATAAGACCCTTTAAAATTAGCATTCCACAGGCAAAACTTGACGAACTTAAAAAACGTATTGCCCAGACCCGATTTCCAGATAGGGAAACTGTCAAAGATGAATCACAAGGCATCCAGCTTGCCCAGCTTAAAGATCTTGTATCTTATTGGGGAACTGGCTATGATTGGAGGAAACTGGAGAAAAAATTAAATGCTCTTCCACAGTATGTTACCCATATTGACGGATTAGATATTCAATTCATTCATGTACGTTCTAAAGAAACCAATGCTTTGCCATTGATCCTTACCCATGGCTGGCCAGGTTCTCCACTCGAATTTATCGACGCGATAGGTCCATTAACTGACCCTGTCAGCTATGGCGGAAAAGCAGAAGATGCCTTCGACGTGATTATACCGGCAATACCGGGTTATGGTTTCTCAGAAATTCCTAAAGAAATAGGCTGGAATCCCGATCGTGTTGCAAAAGCCTGGGATGTATTGGTAAAACGCCTCGGATACACAAAATATGTTTCTGAGGGCGGCGACCATGGGTCGGTCATCTCGGATGCATTAGCCAGACAGGCCCCCTCAGGTCTTCTGGGGATCCATCTGACAATGCCAGCCACAATTCCTTCTGAACTAGTTAAGCCTATAAATGCAGGAGATCCTGCTCCGGCGGGGCTTTCAGAAGATGAACGCAATGCTTATGTGGCCTTAAGTACCTTTTTTGGAAAAAATGCCGCCTATGGCGGAATGATGGTGACACGGCCACAGACCACCGGTTATTTACTTTCCGACTCCCCTAGTGCCCTAGCTGCATTTCTCTACGAAAAAATTGCTGAATGGAGCGAAAGCGATCTCCATCCAGAAAATGTAATCGGCAGAGATGCAATACTTGACGATATCACATTATACTGGCTGACAAATACGGGTGCCTCTTCCTCAAGATTCTATTGGGAAAATAGCAACAATAATTTTAGCTCCGATCATCAAAAGACCAAGAATATCAAAGTTCCAGTGGCAATTTCAGTATTCCCGCATGAAATCTATCAAGCACCTGAAAGTTGGTCGAAAGCGGCTTACCCTTCATTATATTACTACCATAAGGCACCTAAAGGCGGTCATTTTGCTGCCTGGGAACAGCCACAGGTATTTACCGAAGAGCTTAGAGCTGCATTTAAACCGCTTAGATTACACTGATTTTAATACGATGATTTCTTAACATATGCCTATGTATTCGAAGAATATTTAGTTGCCATTTCAGATATAAAAAGAGCCCGTTTAAACAAATCTATTTGTCATCGGGCTCATAAATCTTGTTCCAGTTATACATTGAAATACAGACTAACATTTTCTTTCAATAAAGAGGCACATTGAACGCAGTCAACTGAATATAGAAAAGCTCTAACAGATAAAACCAAGAAAATGTACAGATTAGCAATTTTAGCAATTAGCCTCCTGATGTTATTCAGTGCTTATACCAAAGGACAAACTTCTTCAGATCAGATTACCTGGGAATGTATACTCAAAAGAAAATCAAGCAATGAAGGGGAAATTTTTATGAAAGCCAAGATACCTGCGGGATGGCATCTTTATGCACTTGGAAATAATCCCGATAGCCCTATCCGAATGAACTTCAAGTTCACAGCAGACAAAGCTTATGAATTGATTGGCGCTGTTAGCCAACCCAAGCCTCTGCGCAAATTGGAGAAACAGTTGGGTATTCCGGTAGCCTATTTTGAGGATGAGGTAACGTTTGGCCAAAAAATCAAAATAAAAGGAAAGAACGGCGTTGTCAAGGGAACCATTCGATTTATGCAATGCAACGATGAGATTTGTGTACCGCCACAAGACTTTGGTTTTGCCTTAAAACTTCGGCCATAAGTAGACCCGTAGAAAACCAATAGAATTTCTGTAATAAACTAAAATTTACACTATGAAAACTTTAAAAGACATACTATATATCCTAAGTCTTCCACTAATAATTACCATGATTATGACTGTTAAAGGATTTGCAGATGATCATAGATTGGCAGATATCAAAGCAGGTAAGAGCGATAGAAGCTTTGCTGTGGTTGAACTTTTTACTTCCGAGGGCTGCTGGAGCTGTCCTCCGGCAGATGAGCTGATTGCGAAACTTGAAAAAGATAATCAAAACAAGAAATTGTTTATCATGGCGTTTCATGTTGACTATTGGGATCATCAGGGCTGGAAGGACCGCTTCAGCAAAGCTGAATTTACAGAAAGACAGCGGCAATATGCATCTTGGATGAAGCTCCATACATTATACACACCGCAATTGGTCATCAATGGTAAGGTAGAAATGGTCGGTTCTGAAACAAGCCGGGTGCTGGGAGGTATCCAATCGGCGACGCTAGAAAACCATCCTCAAAATCTAGCTGTAAAAATTGATAAGTATGAGTCGACTCATCTTCAAGTAAGCTATACCTCAAGTTCATTATCAAAGCATTCAACTATCCTGATGGCGCTTGTCCAAAAAGAGGCTTCATCACGGGTCTCGGCTGGCGAAAACGCAGGTAAGTCCCTTTCGCATGTACAGATTGTCCGGCAATTGCAACGCCGCGTACTTAAAGCAAAGGATAGCTTTTCATTTAATCTCCCGGACGCAGATAGAGATTATGAAGTTATTGTATTTGAGCAAAATCAAAAGTCTGGTGAAATCATTGACGCAACGAGCATTAGTCTATAAAATGCTGTCTATTTGACGACAGATATGCCGTTTTCAAGGTTCAATATGTCCGGTTCAACATCTTTTATCTTTCCGCAGGCGGTCTGACGCTATAATTTTAATAAAAAAAGAAGAAATATCATGAAGTACATAAAACGAAATAAACTACTGGTGATTACTTTACTCTGTCTAGGGCTCAGTTTCGTTGTCTTACAATTTTTCAATGAGCCAATCGCCCAGGCTTCAGCTAAAGGCCAGCTACTCGATGTTCCGGCAGAAGTATCATTTATTTTAGAACGCTCATGCTACAATTGCCATTCCAATACCCAGCAGCTCTCTTTCTTTGATAAACTTGCTCCAATTTCTTGGATTGTTAACAAGGATATCAAAAGAGCCCGTGAAGTCATGAACTTTTCCGAGTGGGACAAACTTTCCGATGCAGAAAAAAAAGGAAAGTTTTATGCTATATTCAATATGGTCAGGGCCGAGAAAATGCCACTTCCCAGCTATGTATTAACGCATCCAGTATCGAAACTCTCCGAGAATGAAATAGAGACGATTAAGCAATTTGCTTTATCACTTTCAGAAAAAGATGCGTTTATCCCGTTGCACACAGTTACTGACACAACACGAGCTTTTCGGACACAACAGACATTTGCGCCTCAAAGAGCAGCAATAGCTGAAGTTCCTGTTTCACCCAATGGCATAATATACAATGCCGAGTTTAAAAGCTGGAAAGTGATCGGCATGAGTACACTTATCGATAACAGCATACGAATAATCTATGGAAATGATATCGCGGTTAAAGCTATTGCGGAAGAAAATTTTCATCCCTGGCCAGACGGGAGCGCGATTGCAAAAGCCGTTTTCAAGCAGACAAGAAAAGCCAGTGGTGAAATAGTACCTGGTGATTTTTTGAATATGCAATACATGGTTAAGGACAATGCAAACTATTCCGGGACGGAGGGCTGGGGATTTGCAAAATTTAATGGACAGGAATTGAAACCGACAGGAAAAACGGCGCTATTTGCACAGCAATCTTGCATAAGCTGCCATAGACAGCTTGCAGCGTCTACAGGTTTCCTATTTAATGTACCGCCAAAAGTAAATTCCAAGCAACGAATCGAAAACTATCTAAAAACTCTACAAAATGAAAAAGATCCTATTTACACTGCTACTAAGTAGCGTAATGTTCGCATCCTGCTCCAAAAACGCAGAAAGTGATGCTGGAAAAATCCGTTTTATGTTCGATGCGGGCGATCTCAGGTTTATTTCTTCGTCATTTAATCCCTTACAACAAACCATGTCTGCACTCTATGGAAACCAGCAGGCAGTTGCACTGCTATCGGGGTTCAATAAAAGACTGCCCCACTCCTCTTTCAGGCTGGTTACCTATCAGATGCAAGATGATCCTAATTATTTCGGCAGTAAGGTAAACGGTGAATTACTTTGTGTAGAGACATTAAAAACCGATACGAAAGGAAATCTAGAATATGGAATCGAATTTGGAAAGATGCCTTCCGGTCAGAACAAGGGGCAACGCATAGCAAACATACTCGACCATGAGCCCGTCAAGTTCCCTCAGTAATTCTTGAATTGTTTAAAATTAAGTTCAATAAAATATTAATATCATGCATACCAAATTAATTATATGTCTTAGAATAATAGTCCTGTCGCTGTTGTTCTTAGCTGAAGGGAACATCATTAAAGCTGAGAGCTCGTCGATTGGAGGAAATTTCGGAGTTGATCGTAGCGACCAGACAAATTTCGAGCACACGAAGATAATCAAAGCAGGTCTATTGAATGTTGGATACGCCGAAGTTGGGCCTCAAAGCGGCAGCGCTGTTATCCTGCTACATGGATGGCCTTATGATATACATAGCTTCGAAAAGTCAGCGGAGCTTCTAGCTACCAAGGGATACCACGTTCTGATCCCCTACCTTCGCGGATATGGAACTACCACGTTCATTTCGCCCAAAACAATGCGGAATGCACAGCAGTCGGCTGTTGCTCTTGATATCGTCAAGTTTATGGACGCACTGAAAATTGACAAAGCGATTATCGCTGGCTTTGATTGGGGTGCAAGAACAGCTGATATTATTGCGGCACTCTGGCCGGAACGCTGTACTGCCCTTGTTGCCGTGAGTGGGTATCTGATTGGTACGCCAAAAGCAAACAAAAACCCGCTGCCACCAAACGCTGAATTTTTGTGGTGGTATCAATATTACTTTGCAACTGAGCGAGGTTATAAAGGGTATCAGGCAAATACTGCGGCATTTAATAAACTGATTTGGAAAACAGCTTCGCCTAAATGGGACTTCGATGACGAGACTTACGAACGTGCTGCGCGGGCATTTGACAATCCAGATCATGTCGCTATCGTCATCCACAATTACCGCTGGCGGCTTGGACTATCCAATGGAGAAAAAAAATACGATAGATTGGAGGCAAAACTATCAAAATTGCCTGTTATCTCCATTCCAACAGTCACACTGGAAGGCGATACTAATGGAGCAGCATTTCCTCCACCATCAAGTTATGCTTCAAAATTTACGGGAAAATATAAACACCATACCCTCAAAGGTGGTATAGGTCATAATTTACCACAAGAGGCTCCAGAAGCTTTTGCTCAAGCCATTGTTGAGGCAGACGCTATGGCGCGAGCAAACTGATCTTACATTAACTTAACTTATTATACGATCGTTATATCCCATAAATGAGGATATGCAGTTTTTTTATTGTTTATGGTGAAATTTAAATATTTTTACCTTCGCAACATATCCAAACGATAGATATGTCGCTGTATCAAACGTTAGTAAATTTCGCAATATAAATCTCATTTTCATGTTCGAGCCTAAAAAGCAAGTACCCTTTAGGGTTTCAAAACGATTAATATGGATCAGTTCGATTTCACTCGGAATACTTACGTCGATACCAAAAATTGCTGACCATCATTTTGATCCTGCTGAGGGTATAGCTGATTTTGCCGTAACCTCTGGTTTTGCACTGTTGATCTGGTATTATAATATCTATACCATACCTGCCTATGCAAAGAAAACAGGTCGCAAAAATGTTATTTCTCCCCAGCTCTTTAAAGGATTGGGCGTAGGTCTTATCCTTATGTTTTTATTATCTTCAATTCAATATTATATCCTCTCCCACCTAAATTTCGGTCCTAAAATGCTGATGTATGAAGTAAGGGGAATATTGATAAACCTGACCTTCTATATGTTCATTCATATCTTGTACCAGACCTACATAAATCAACAGGTTGTACGTGAGCTCGAACGTTCCATGGCGGCCAACCTTGAAGCACAGTATGAATTATTGAAGCAGCAGGTCAATCCACATTTCCTTTTTAATAGTCTAAACACGTTAAAATATATGGTTGAAAGCCACGATGGCCAATCTGCTGAATTTATTATTAAGCTCGCTGCGTTCTATAGATTTACGCTAGATAGTCTTAAACTTAATATCCTTTCATTGCGGGAAGAGCTGGCGATCATGGACTCCTATGTTTATCTGCTGAAAGCACGTTTTGAAGATGGACTGCTGGTAACACAAAACCTTGATGCTCATGTGAAAGAAACCCTCATTCCTCCTTTTACCCTCCAGCTACTCATCGAAAATTGTATCAAGCACAATATCGTTTCATTGGAAAAACCGCTTCATATCCGAGTCTATCGGGAAGAAGAGTATCTCATCGTCGAGAATAATCTTCAGGAGAGAAAAATTCCCGAGCCATCAATCGGACTTGGAATTAAAAACATAAGTCAGCGTTATCTTCATCTTTCTGATAAAGAAATTGAAATTTTGAAAACAGACGATACCTTTACCATAAAACTTCCCATACTACATAGTATATGAACATCCTAATTATTGAAGATGAAATCAAAGCGGCCCGTTCACTTGAAAATCTAATTTTAAAGTTACGCCCAGATTCGCGCATCCTTGCCAAAATTCAAAGCGTCGAAGGCGCTATCGATTATATTTCCAATACCGGTACCCCCGATTTGATCTTTATGGATATCCAATTGTCTGATGGCATTAGCTTTGATATCTTTAAGTCTGTCAAGATCCCATGTCCAGTTATCTTTTGTACTGCCTTTGGAGAATATGCAATGGAAGCTATAAAGGAAAACGGAATTGATTACCTGCTCAAACCATTCTCAGAAGAGGACCTTAAAAGTGCTTTTGAAAAAGTCGATAATTTCAAGAATTTTTTTCAAAAGATTTCGGGTAATGATCTTACAGAACTTATCAGCAGAATCAACGGCGGGGAAAATAAGAAGACGAGCTTTCTTGTCTTTAAACATAATAAATATCTGACGGTAAAAACAGATGATATTGCTTATATCTATATCAATTATACGTCTCCTTCTCTGGTTACGTTTAAGGGTGAGGAATACGATGTAAATCAATCATTGGATCATTTAGCAGGTCTGCTGTCCAGCAAGCAGTTTTTCAGGCTCAATAGGCAGTACCTCATCAATTTTTCAGCTATCAAAGAAGTTGAGCACTATTTTGGAAGAAAGCTCTTTGTAAAACTGACTGTTCCCACTGCTGAGAAACTACTGATAGGAAAAGACAAGACATCGCTATTTCTAGGCTGGCTAGAAGATCGTTAATAGATAATGCTTATCCCTTCCATATTACGGAAATAGCCGTTTAATGTAATTGGCAAATTGTATCCTATCTGGCTACCTCTTTGGCTTTTGCTAATGTTTCCTCACTGTTTTTGGTTAAGATTCTGGGTGTAAAATCTTCTCTGGCCGTTCCATTGACATGATACAGTCTCTCAGTCGGGAACTGAAACCCTATTTTTGTTTCAGTGAGTGCAAAATTTGAGATAGCGCCTAATAGTCCAGCCATTGATGTACCAATTGTTGTTGCTCTATTTAGGGCATCAAAACCGATTGCAATTCCTTCCCCCATGCTTCCTGTCCAATATCCCACCAGAACATAGACATTGCCCTTAAAAATCTGCTTGCGTGGACCAACATATTCAACCCAATGCCTCTTTGTGTCATAGTCTTTCTCATCAAATTCGTGAACTTGGTAGGGCATAAGTTGAGGTGTAAAACGGCCCATAATAGCTCTTGCAACCGTTGAATTTCCGCCGCTGGGTGTTTCCGTCAAATCAAGAATAAGGTTTTTATAGGAAAGCAAACTGTCAAGTGTTTTATCAAATTCGCTTATCAGGTTATTATTGCCCAAAGAATTATTGATTTTAATATATGCTGTATTGCTTTTTATAATTTTACAATATAGCAGTTCATTTCTATTACCATAGCTTACCGGATCAAAGGTTCTGATTGCTCCATTCTCATTCACCGTAATCTCGCGTTGTTTATCATGAGCTCCTGCAAAAAGCATATCCAACGCATACTGATACATCTTTGGTGTATGCTGATCTGTAAATGTGGGCAAGAATTTCTTTAACTGCTCATCTATAGGCTTTCCATTGAAAAGCGTTACTTGCATACCTATTTTCAAACCGGCAAGATCCGCACCAAAACCTTTTCTTAAATCATTGATAAAATAGCTTTTTCCGATCTTTTCCACGCGCATATCAGATCCCGAGGGACATAGTCTGTTTGAAGTATTTAAATTTGTGCTTAATGATGAATGTCCATTGTACAGCTCGTTCAAAATACGTTCAAGCAACTGAACAAAATCGTAATCGTTCATGACTTTTTCGGCTTGAGGCGAATAAATTTCTTTAACTTTATTCCAGTTAATATTTTGCTTGTCTAGATAAGCATAATGTTCGTTAATGTCGGACCAAAACTCCTTAAAATCCTTTTGGTATTTGGTTTGAGCGAGAATGGTATTCTGCGTAAAAAAAAACAATAGAATAGGAAAAACGGATTTTTTCAATAGGCTTAATTTCATCATCGTGTTATTATTGGCATTTTATTGGTTCATCCGATGGCAAAAATAATAAAACGCTCGGTAAATTAATACTGACTTTTTGGAATAACTTATTAAGTTCCATGTTTTGGATTATCAAATTGCTTTCTGTCAACCATAAATCTAATAAAAATAGCATGGATGAATACAATGGATTTGCTTTATTTATAAAAATGTGCCTTTCTACCATTGTGGTAAAATGCAACTGTTACCTTTCACCGACAGCGTAATTTCAATTTGAAAGTGCTTCCAGTCTGATATATACTGTCAAGGCACTGCATGCAAGTGCGAATAAAAGGAGGTACAAAAAAATATCTATTTCCTTCCCGAGTTTGATCAAAAATACAACGACCAACATCAATGGAAAGAATACGATAAAAATAAAAAACAAAGTTGCTATGATTGTAAAGAAATCCTCGCTATGACTCATAAGCAATAACATGATACCCATGTAAAACAACCAGATCACGAGTGGTGCAACAAAGCATAGCAGCAACTTCCAACCTAACTTAAGTTCAAAGTGTCCTCGAACAGGGTTGCGATAGTTTTTATACAATAGATAACATATACCCGTCATACATAGAATCAATGTTGCCAGCTGCATGTAGGTATTAAATATGGTATCGGAACGGGTATTGATGCTTGAAGATGATTTAAGTTTATCATCGCTAAAGTACTGGATATGGTTTGCTTCACCGTTGATAAAAGTCTTTACCATTTTATGATTACCTATAGTGTCCCTGATGATCCAAGTGGAATCTTCCAGCCCCATTTTATAAAATCCCTCTATGATCCGTTTAACACCTTTTGTTCTTGTAAACCTTCCGTCAAGTCGCCCGCCATTAAATCTCAAAGAATCAAGGTGTTGTTCAGTCCCTATTGTCAGCAATGTTATTGTTCCAGAAGGAACCAGGCTTGCACTATCTCCAATAAGGTGCAAAATATCACGGTCTAGGTTTTTAATGGATCGGTTTTTATTGTAATCATCGCTCTCGACCGGTTTGCCAATATTTAAATAATTTATTTTGACAATAAGAAAGGAGTCTCTTTTGTGAAATTCAAATTCATCATAAGAATGAAACTCCTGCAATGTCGGATCTTTTAGCAATACATACTGCGGCTGATCGAAAGATTGGATATACCTGAGCTGGCTAGTAGCACAAAATGAAAAAATTGCGACAATGCCAATAAAGTTGGCGCTCAATCGAACGATTAACGTTGGATTGCTCCATCGCATTGACTTATTTTCCATGTAAAGCCACGCAAGCAAGAGCATGGGCAGAGCCACGAGATCGGATAGGTCTACCGTTCGGCCAATATTGAAATAGCGCATTAAAAATTGAATAAGCCCCTCTGAATATTCGCATTTCCAAAAAGTAAATAAGACTCCCGTAGAGATAAAGACTAACAGTTTTCGTTTCGGAAAAATCACGGACCAAAAAATAGGAAAGATAAACAGTCCGCTAAAATCAGACAGCTTTCCGGTGAGCGCATTGTGGAATGCAGCTTTTAGAAAAAAGTCGTTGATAAGCAATAGCGCCAGAAAAAGGATAAAAAGGGGTGAAATAAGAATCTTTAAGCGTTCTGTCATATTTTAGCATTTACCTTTGCTATTGATACCTAATTATGCAATTGGTAACCTTAACACCCCATCGGGGTTTTGAGGACGATTAATTTGGTTGTTTTTTTTCCACTGTCTTTACGGATGCCTGTGATTCGCAAGAAATACCGACTTATACCGATAGCACAAGGATATTCAGTCGGCGATTTTACCTTCACTAAAAGTTTAACCCATTCTTCGCCGCACTGTTCTTTTGCTTTCTGCTTTAGCTCTTCCATGGATACCCCGGGAAAGATTGTACGTTCCTCATCAGTATATTCCGCACATAAAAATTGCCCATTCGCATTTTGCTTTAAGGACTTCCACCCTGAGTTGAAATGTTTCCACTCAGTGAGGTCACAATGGGGACCTTCATTCATAATGGTTGCGCTGGTTTCATAGCGTTGTTCCACCCTTAAGTCACTAATATGATCGCTTAAAATAGAAATAGAACTCCATTCAATGCTTTCTCCGACCTCAGCTTCTACCTCTATGGTGTCCCTTTGTACACTATCCAATTTCTCAGGGTTAAAAATTGCCAGGTCTTGAATGGAAACCACAAGATCATTAAACTTTATTGTTGTATTTGACTTGGTTTCATTCATAGCTTTTGTCGTAGAGACCGTATCAATTTGTTGATCAGGTACGTTCGCTTCACGATCAACATGATGTTCAGTTTGCTTTAAATTCTGCTTTTGTTGCTGTATAACAGGGGTATTGCAAGAGCAAAATGTACCGGTTGCTAAAATGATAAAAGCCAGCCTTCGTTTCATAATCTTTACAATGTTAATAAGGACACTATGTAGTGAATTTTCCCTTTAGTTGTCAATGTAGAACTCCTTTTCGATGTAAATAGATAATAATTTTTATATACCATCAGCATAATTGGGATTTAAACAGGTGAAATTTTTAGGGATTGCTCTCTCAATAAATCTTTCTTGTACGATATTGACTTCCCACATCTTGTAAATCTTTGTCAATATAGGTTTAGAATTGTCCTCATGTTCAATAAGAAAAAACTGCTTAGACCCATCCTCGAGCATTTTAAGATAAATTGTCGAATAGCATTTTTCTGGATAATTGCTGTTTACCGTCAGTTCATCCATTATTTGAAAATCCGCCTTTCCATCAGGAAAATATCGAATAAACTTTTCAAGCGTAATTTTACTTTTTCCATGTCGACAGTCATTTACTCGTGCAGAATACTGAGCAACACCATATTTCCCCGAATCAGTTTGTTGTTCAATAATTACTCCAAGGCATTCCTGAAGATGGTAGCTGTTCAGATCTTGCGTTGTCTTGCCTAGAAAAGAACTCTCGAAACTACTTTGGCGTTCTAGCCCGTTTGGCCCGCTCTTATTTGCTCTAGGTAGCTCGATTTGCACGGTATCCTGCGGAATTCTCTCTCTTGTAACAAAATGCGGAGAAGCTAACCCAGACTTTGATTCACTTTCGTTTCGGCAGCTTAAAGCCATGATAGGAATTAAAATAAGTATGATAAGAATGTTATTTTTCCGCATAATCTGTTCTCTTAAAAAGAAGGTTTTATTCGATTTATCTTATTAATCTGTTGTTTAACGTTAGTTGATATGTTTTTGATTAATGTGAGCAATACAATATATAGACTGTTTCCCATTTTGATTACCAACCTTTTAAATTTATAGGCTTCAACAATGATTGTGGTCCCGTCAATCTATCTGATATTTTCTAAAGATAAGCTGCAAAACATAAAATCTAAAAGCTAATTAATATTTGTATGGAGTCAATTATTATTCGTGCTTTTATTAAAATTATTGTTGATTATTAGCAACAGCCATTTCGATCTACAAACAACAAGAATGAGCTCTACCATCATGAATACAACGCATTTGTAAATTCATGTTTAGGAATAATAAACTACAAATAAACATTTATCGAGCTGTTTAAAGAAAAGGCTACTTTTTCCTTTATAAAAAGTATGAAAAGGTCTATTTTGCGGGAATCAGAAAATTAATTCCAGTTTGAAAAGCGATTCCCCCAAATCTATTTTCTGTGGCAAAGTTCTGTGTAACACGAGCCATAATACCGACTTTATGAGGTACAACCCAATAGGATCCATAAGCTCCAATTCCTGCATTTTGGTCTGAAAGAAAACTGCCTACTGTGCCCTTGTCATCGGATACTTGTTTAGAATAATTGCCAAACAATCCTATTTCATCGCCGCGAGCACTTAATAAATATGACCCGCCTACATCAAAAGTAAGATGGCTTCCCTCCTTAAAGTCAGTATTTTTCTGCCATTGATTGATCTCCAATGTGGGGGCGATAGATAAACTGATCTTATCAAAGGGTTTATATTTTATTGCTCCGCGTATATTATGCGACCAATAACCGTGACCTCCGTTATCCAAACTGCCATGCTCATATTTTCCAGTAGGCGCCCAAAGACCATAATTTATGGCATATTGAAACTTCCCTTTCTTCCATGAAAGCCAAATCGGTTGCACGTACATATCACCGATACCCAAGCTCTTATTGGTAAAGACATATCTTCCTGGACCTGTCTGCTGCGAATAATAATCCAGCGCAATATTCGCTGTAGGGCTATTCAGCGTTGGGATAACCATCACCCCCCAATCTAATCTCTTTTAAAAACTACTTTCCCTTCTTTTATGGTTTCAAGGACTTTAATGTCTCGTAATTTCTTGGGATCAATCGTTAATGGATTTTTATCCAAAATAACTAAATCCGCTAGTTTCCCTTCTTTCAGAGACCCTTTATCATTTTCCTCTTGATATTGATAAGCCGCATTGATTGTAATTGCTTTTAACGCATCTCTCACATCAATCCGCTCGTTTGGTCCCAATACCATCCCCGACCGAGTGGTCCGGTTCACGGCAGCATAAACGCCAGTCAATAGGTCAGGTGGCGTCACAGGGCTATCATGATGAATGGTAAACAATATACCAGCTTTTTTGGCTGATTGAGCAGGACTAATAAATGCCGCACGCTTAGGCCCAAAAACACTTTGATAGTGCCAATCTCCCCATAAATAGACATGAGATGAAAAATATGAAGGTATCACACCAATTTCTTTTATTTTGGCTATGTGGTCAGGTCTGCTGTTCTGCACATGAATCAAAGTTGCTCTAAGTTCCGGCTTGTAAATCCCTTCCTCTTTCAATCTACTGATCACACGAAGTGCCTGATCGATTGCCGCATCACCATTGACGTGAAGTTGTGCTGTAATATGATTTGAAAATACTGTTTTTAAGTCATTATACAGGGTTTCGTCTGAAAAAATGGGAAAGCCTTTATAATCTGCAGATTGACCTTCGGGTGGGATGAGATACGGCTGTGTCAGCCAGGCAGTCTTCCCTTGGGGCGAACCGTCGTCGGAAAATTTAAAACCGCCAAATTTCAATCGCCTTTCATATCTCATATAATTAGGTTTAAAGGATTCCCAATCTGCTTTATTTGCTTCAAAATCCGGAAAATAAACCACATCTGCCTTGAGAAGGTTCTTGTTGGCAGCTTCTTTTAGTAAGCCGATACTCACGCCCATCGAACGTCCGTCGCATATCGTTGTCTGACCATAGCTAAGCCATTCATCCTGTGCCTTTACAAAATCTTTTAGGGATTGGGATAGTTGGTTTTTAGCAGGTTTGGGCTGGGGCATCATTTCTGTTAACTTTACCAAAGCGGCAAAAGATGCATTTTCTTCCAGTTTTCCGTTTAGGCGATGATCAGAGGTTCGACCATAATGCCCTCCCTCAGGGTCCTTTGCACTTTCGTCAATTCCTAATAAAGTCAGCATCGCACTATTTACAACACTGGCATGACCAGATGCATGAATCACAATAATAGGATGTGTAGTGCTGACCGCATCCAATTCCTTACGGGTCGGATGACGATGTTCAATCATAATGGCATCGTCATAACCGTTTCCTAATATCGGAATGGAAGATCCCGGTTTCAGCTGCTGAATAACTGTTGTTAAAGCCTTTTGAAGATCGGGTATGGAGTTTACAGTTCCATACGGACTTGGAGAGAGGTCTACTGTTTGTTCCATTCCAGCTCTTGAAGTAATATGGCCATGTGCGTCAATAAAGCCGGGAAGCAAAGTTTTTCCTTTTAGATCGATCTCCTTAGTACTGTCACCGACATAGGCGTCGGCGTTTTTTCGGCTACCAACGAAAAGAACCTTACCTCCTTTTAATACTAAAGCTTCTACTTCAGGAAACTTATCTTCCATTGTAATAATGTTTCCGCCAAAATAGAGGATATCTCCTTTTTGCTGATTGCTTTTACAAGCAAAAACAAAAAGAAGCAGAAGGAAAAATAGATATTTTTTAATTGTTTCCATACAAAAGGTTAATTGTGTTTATGGATAACAAGAAAAATAGTTAATTGTTTTGCTTAATTCAATAGTACTTTTAGTAGCAAAACTGGTTTAAATTGGTTTATATGTATTAAAAAAATTATATTATTTTCATTTTTGGCCACCTCCAGACCATCACAACAAGGACTGTAATGCGTATACTTTCCAGAAAAGAAAGCGCGCCGCTTATTTTTCTATGTTTAACTAGCTCGGGTTTCTTAAACGCTTAAGCTAAGTCGGTAGGCTTTAAGACTCATCCCTTTATGTCTTTTGAAAAATTTATTAATATGACTTTCATCCGCAAAACCAAACTCATCAGCGATCTCATGCACTCTCCTATCACTGAAACGTAGGCGATGCTCAATTTGCCTAACTCGATAGGAAGAGATATAGTGCTGTATGGATTCATTGCACTGTTTACGAAAATAACTGCCTAGATAGGTTGGTGATAAACCAAATTGTTCGGCAATAGCAACAATTCTTAAACGCTCAGGATCACGGATATGCTTTTGTATATAATCTAAGATACCCAGCATGCGTACATCAGCATGAGGAGAAAGTTGCTCCGGTTTGACAATAAATATGTTTCGGGCAGCTATAACAATGATGGCATTAACCAAATGCCGCAGTAAATCTTCACTATAAACATTATCCTGCTCTACCGTGCGTCTCATGGCGTCCATAAGGGAAGCGACCGTCGTCTTGTCATCGCTGTTGACTAAGATGGATCCTGAAAGATGAGATGCATAGTGCAATAGGCATTCTATATGGTCAATACTTTGCCAGCTATATGTTTTGACATAGGATGGTACAAATCTAATCAGTATAAATTCGCAGGTGTGATCGAGGTCAAAGGCGTGACAATCCGAAGGTGTTATTAGAAAAAGATCGCCAGTATCAAAAACTAAACGATTACCGTTGATGGAGTGAGTACCCTTGCCTGATAGTACATAGACAAATTCAAAAAAATTAAACTTCCGGTCGCGCAAAGGACAAGTGTCTACTTTCTCATAATACACCTCCAATGACATATATAAGTTCTCTCTGGCCATATCCGTAAAGATACCTAAATAGGCTTGAAATGTACCTGTTTTAAAGAGTTTTATCGGTCTATTTTTGTGTAATCAAATTAGAATAGATGAAAGCAATTGTATTGGAAAAATTCGGAGGTATCGAAAACCTAATCTACAGGGAAGTTGAGAAACCTAGTATAAATGCGAAAGAGGTATTAGTAAAAGTAAAAGCAATCAGCGTTAATCCGGTAGATGTCAAAGTACGTAGCCGACAAACGCCTCTAGCGGAAGAACTGGCCGCTTACCAACCACTTATCCTTGGGTGGGATATTTCAGGAGAGATATGCAAAATCGGTTGCGAGGTAACTGAGTTCGCTATCGGTGACAATGTATTCGGGATGGTCAATTTTGTAGGGCATGGCAGAGCCTATGCCGAATATGTAGCAGTTCCCGCTGATCAACTAGCATTTAAACCACAGAATATAAGCCACATGGAAGCAGCAGCCAGCACTTTGTCGGCTTTAACTGCTTGGCAGGCCTTTAACAGCTACGGCAAACTACGTTCAACTGACCGTGTTCTTATCCATGCGGCAGCTGGTGGTGTAGGGCATTTTGCTGTTCAGATAGCCAAATATATTGGTGCTTATGTGATCGCAGCAACATCGGCAACTAATAGAGATTTCGTACTAGGATTGGGGGCCGATGAGTGTATTGATTATAGACATATTAATTTCGAGAAATACTTAGAACCCGTGGATTTTGTACTCGAAGCTATCGGTGGTATTAATTTCCAGAAATCAGTACAGGTATTGAAGCCATTTGGAACGATTGTGGCCCTACCTTCAGGGCATACTATGATGGACGAATTAAAAGCACAGGAAAAAAAACTCCACGCCTGTTATTTTATGTCGGTTTACTCGGACGGGCGAGATATGCGTTCCATCGCCGCTCTGTTGGAAAGGGGATTGCTGAAAGCACATATTGCGCATATATTCGACTTTGAGGAAATAGGGAAAGCACATACACAGATTGAATCTGGACGGACCGTCGGTAAAGTAGTTGTTAAATTGTAACTCATCGCGTTGGCGCAGTTGAAAACCTCTCAGCTAAATGGTTATACCTATTGCTGCAGCTTTCATGCGGGCGAGCTGCGCGATATGGATAAATGCGCATCTAGATGCGCATTTTTGTTAAAGCAAGATCGACAGCAATTGATCTAAGCTGTTCACCTGTAGAAAATTGCTAGGTTTAATTTCAGCGCTAGCTTGTTCATGTGTCCACGTAACATGATAAGGTACATGTATTGCCTGTGAGCCCATCTCCAAAACTGGTAGAATATCTGAATTGATTGAATTTCCGATCATCATGAAATTCTCAGGCCGACATTCAATTTTACTTAGTAATTTCACATAATCCTCATTTTTCTTATTACTCATAATCTCCACATGGTGAAAAAATTTCTGAAGACCAGAATTTCTTAACTTTCTTTCCTGATCCAGAAGATCACCTTTTGTGGCTACGATTAATTTATAATGAGCAGTGAGCTGCACCAGCGTATCCTCGACCCCATCTAATAATTTAATTGGCATTTTTAGTAAATCTTGTCCAATTGCGATAATTTTATTTACTGTCTTTAACGGTAGCTGTCCTGCAGAAATCCGGCTAGCAGTCTCAATCATACAAAGAATGCAGCCTTTCACTCCATATCCATAGAGCGATAGGTTGTTCATTTCTGTTTCAAATAGTTCTTTTGATATAGCATGCTGCGAAAGATAGTTTTCCAACAATGCACAAAAATCATGTTCTGCTTTTTGAAAATAGGGTTCATTTACCCATAATGTATCATCGGCATCGAATGCGATGACGTTAATTGCATTTTTATTGACAATCATTTTAATTCTTATTCAATTTACGAGTTCTACTTGATCTTGGTATTGCTATATTGTTCCCATAACCCAGTCAAGTTTAAGTCTGAGTCATAAATGGCATTAAAAGCAAAAAACTCTCCCTTAGCTACGTAATCATAGATATAAAGATCGGTTATAGGTGTCGGGATAGATTCCAATTGAGCGGCAGAGATCCATTCCAGGTCGCCTTCATTACAATAGGGTGCTTCTACAAATTCGATATCAGACACATATACATAACTGATCCAATTGTATTTTATCGGAGAAGTTTCCGTTAAAATTCCACAAAACTGTTTTGAAGTGATCCGGATACCCGTTTCTTCCATCACCTCACGTACGACTGCGTCATCAGGATTTTCAAATGGGTCTATTTTCCCGCCAACAGGAACATACATATCCTTATTGGGTTCTTTAAGGCGTCTTAGCAATAAAAATCTATCTTTATTTCTTAAAATACATAGTGTGGCTATTCGCTTCAAACCTGTTACCTCGTTGCTCATCTCTTTTCTGTTTGTAACAAAAATAGAAAATGTTGCGAGAGTCTTAATACAGTTTAGCGAATTCATTTCTTTTTTACCTTGTGAGTGAATTTTAAGTCCTGCTCTTCTTTGTCCTGCTCCTTTTCGTTAGACTATAATTACAACATTGATGTATTGCATATTCAATTCGATACTCGGATAAAAGCTGCGTAATAATTTCAGTGATTTCAGCTTCATGAAGTCCCAACTGTTCTCCAACTTCAATTTCATTAAATCGACCTCTATTTTCTATGAACGCTTTGTAATATTTCTCTTTATTTTTCATAATTGTATTTTTTTTGAACCGCTATCATCATATGTGGGCTAAAAGGTAAAAGATCACGATCGGTCTCAGTAACTTGGAGAAGCTCCAGTAATGTTTTTCGTCTTCCAGTATGCTGCAAATTGACAAAGAAATCTTTGTCTAACCAGACCATTCCCTCCACCGCATACGTATTTAAATAGGTCAACTCCTGATTCATAAACTCCTCTTTCAACTCTTGGGGTTTATGATAAAATGCTTCGGTTAGAAGCCATGGAAAATCATCTGGGGGATTGTGTTTGCCAATAGCTAGCTCTTCTTTACACATTTGAAAAAAAGTAGTTTTATGAATTAAACCATTTAAAAGGCCAACTAAAGTTGAAGCCGTATAATTGATGGCAAACCCCAATATAATTCCTCCGTTTTTCAATACTCTCTTGGCTTCACAAATCGTTAAAATCCGATCTTCTCGTTCTTGCAAATGGTAAAGAGGGCCATGCAATATAACTAAGTCTGCATAATTATTAGGGAACTCTAATTTTCGGGATTCTCCGATATGAATAGAAAATTTGTTTTTTAGTTTACGACTTCTATTTTGCGCAATTTTTATATGTTTTAAAACAGGCTCTACCAAATGAACCTGATGTCCTTTCTTCGCAAGCCATTCAGAATACTTGCCTGTGCCGCCGCCGACGTCAATTATGGTCAAAGGAGGAGATAAAAGATGTCGTTCAATAAGTGACTTAATTCGCTCAAACTCAAATATGCCCATTCCTTTGTCGAGTCGGGTCTCTTCGGACACCATTGTATAAAATATCTCTATATCTCTACTTATTAACTGTTTACTACTCATGATATGTCATGTATTACCATCAATTTGAGATACTGATCATATTCCAAATTGATTACACAATTGATTTGCTATCAATTGTTTATTTAAGATCTGAAAAATAAAAAGGTATAATCATCCACACGTAAAAATCAACAGATTTCCACGTGTTTGTTGCTCATTTTAGAGCAAGTCTCTTTAGTTAAGACGTTGATGATATGTTAGATATAGTATAACAGACTATAAAAATAAGAATTTCTGAGAAATTGCACCCTGTTAATTTCAATTATTTAAAGGAGAGTAAATAGTTCGATTACAAACTACCAATTTAGATGATGGAGTATTAATTTTCCTATAGATATAGCACCCGGCTTCCGTAGGATGATCAGGTGCAATAGCGAATAGGTGTCGATAAGTATGTTGAACCAAATCCGCTCAGAACATTTTTGAGCTTTAGATATTCCGATAATTTATCTTATAAAAAAGGTCGAGTGTTAAAACCCGACCTTTCAATTAAAAACTAATCTCTCCCTCCCGTAAACCTTACTTCAATTTATTGGACAAAAATTTAGAGCATTGGTTTAAATTAGAAAACTGAAATAATAATCAGGTGTCAAGCTTTCGAATGAAGGCATTATATCCTTAAGATTTAGCTCTCAAATCAAGCAGATACTTGCGTATATCGGTTTCCAATTTGACGGGATAATTAAAATCTAATTTCTCGGCCAAGAATTTTCCAATCGCAGATACTAAATCTGCCATTGCAAATAATGCATCCCAATTTGTAGGATTTGAACTTCCAGCAAATGTACTTTCGACTGTGACCCACATTTCCTCAGTCAAGTATTTTTTAAAGAGCCTGCCATATTTATTGGTCGTGATATTCCAATTATGCTGACTAGCTATATACCATTCAATTAGAGGTATCAAATAATCGACCCTGATAATATGCTCTGAAGCAAACTTTGCATAGAACAATTCATCCCGCACAAGACTTTTCGCGACATAGGTTGTATCCCACCAAAAATCATTTAAAACCTGCTGTACTTTTTTTACTGTAGGTTTTTTAATGATAGAGATTTGGTAGCTGGGCTTTTGCATCTTAGAAGTAATTCCATCTTTATCAACCAAAACCTTATAGCCGATATCCCAGTCTTCAGGTAGCTTAGCCTTTTCTATATCCACTAAAAATTTCGCTTTGCTATATAACTTGAAATCTACTTTTACGTAGTCATCATACAATACCATCTTCATTCCATGTCTACCTTCAAAGCAACTCTCATCTTCCTCAATCATTGCGATAGCGTATCCAAAATGGTGTATCCAACTATTGTCGGTAATATAGTTGGCATTGTCGTTAAATACGAGTTCGATATCTAAATCACTAAGGTCATCCACTGGGGCCAATGGATTGACGAGAGAGCTCGTGAGTAACACAGCACGTATATCCTCATTGTTTTGCGCCCATTCACTGATCATTTTTAATTTTTCGTCTCTAAACTTCATATCATAAAAGTAGCACTAATTTAATAAAGCCAATCTATTGACACCTGACCATTTAAATGAATTGGTTGTTGTCTTTCCTTAAGTAATCCCGAAATTATAAGATATTTGAAGCTGCCACGGTAACCTATAACCAAAAGCCCATTATCCAAGAAATGATTTGTATAATGGGCTGTATCAAATAAATTATACTTATTATGGTCTTAAATGATAGGCCTTAGGTTGAACAAATGCTCGGATACCTTGGGCCGACAAGGTCGAACCCAGCCCTGAATTTCGTCGTCCAGACCAAGGGATATTAGGGCTTACCCGGTCGCAGCAATTCCAGTATACTGTTCCGGTATCCATTTGGTCAAGTATACGCATTGCTCTATTGCGATCTGAAGAAAATACCGCTGCTGTAAGACCGTATGCTGTATCTTGCATCAGACCTATTGCCTCTTCATCGGAAGAGACCTTTTGAATACCAATCAATGGCCCGAAGGTCTCGTCAATCATAAGTGCCATACGATGATCACAATGTTCGAAAACTGTAGGGGCATAATAATATCCTTTTCCTTCTAGCGCATGACCGCCTAGTCGTAGTCGTGCTCCCTTCTCAAGAGCATCTTTCACCTGATCCTCAAGCACCGTCAGTTGAGCGGCTCGGGTTAATGGGCCAACAAATGTGTCTTTATCCATGGGGTCACCAACTTTATAGGAAGCTACTTCTTCAACAAAGGCCTCAACAAATTGATCATATATCCCCTCAGAAACATAGATGCGTTCAACAGCGCAACAGCTCTGTCCATTATTGTAGAATGCTCCCTCAGCCGCTGAAACCGCTGCCTGCTGGATATCTGTCACATCGTCCGCAACATATAGCGGGTCCTTTCCTCCTAGTTCAAGCTGTACCGGAACCAATTTATGCGCTACTGTCGTGGCGATATGCAAGCCTGTTTTGTAGGATCCTGTAAAAAAATAACCATCCAAAGGCAGCGACAGGATATATTGACCAGTGTCTCCACCACCAACAACGCATTGGAATACATGATCTGGAATGCCCGCTTGATAAAGATATTTTGCAAACTGCTGGCCTGTCAAAGCTGCAAATTCAGAGGGTTTGTAAAGAACCGCATTACCAGCGACCAAAGCATATAGAAACACGTTAAAACCGACGTTATAGGGAAAGTTCCATGCGGAGATATTAGCAATAACGCCTAAAGGTTCATATCGGATGTTTTCCAGGGTAGCGCCCTCACTTACTATTACTTCTTCTGAAAGCCATTTGGCTGCATTCTGCCGAAGATGATCTATACGATTTTGTGCTCCGCTAATCTCATTTAGTGATTGGTTGATAGGTTTACCTGTTTCCTTGGTAAGGATCTCTGCAAGCTCCTGATTATTGGCTGAGATCAATTTTCCAAATCGAAGGATACAGTCCAAACGATCTTGTAAAGGGACTTTAGCCCAGTCCCGCTGGCCTTGTTTTAACAACGCCACCATAGCGTCCAACTCGATGGTTGTGGTGGAAGGCAATGTCGCCTCGATAGCGCCTGTTGCGGGATTTCTAATTTCTATGTTGTCTTGCATGTTCTATAAAAACATTAAAAATCAAATCTTCATCTAAAAGTTTACCTGCCTGGGTCTGAGAAAATTCAGGATGCCATTGCACCCCCATGACCTTACCAGGTGCCTCTTTGCTATAGCCGAATGCTTCGACAAATCCATCTTCCGAGCGCGCGTATACTTCGAGATCGCGGCCGAGATCTTTGATGGCCTGATGGTGTACCGTGTTTACTAATGGATTAAGGACATGGCCATACAACCTGTCGAAAAGTGTTCCTTGTTCGATATGTATCGGATGACTGATCTTATCATATAAGCTTGCTGATCGGTGGAGCCCCGCATGAGGTAGCTGACTGGCGATATCCTGATACATCGTACCTCCGAAATAAACATTCATCAACTGGAAACCGCGGCAGATTCCTAAAACAGGCTTGTGGTGTTTTATAGCATAATCCAATATTTTTAACTCATATTGATCCCTATAGGGATCCCCTCTCCAAGAACCTATTGGTTCCTCGCCGTAATGCTGTGGTGCTATATCACTTCCACCCTGCAGAATTATACCGTCCATCTGATCTAGGATATCTTCTAGTAATGTTCCCTCAAGATCAGGCAATAGCACAGGAAGTACGCCTTTTTTACCTATCCATCTTGCCATATCATTTTCCATATAGCTCAATGACTTATGACCAAAGACTGCCCTTTCAATATCTGGATAAAAAAAACAGGCGCTGACACCAATTTTTACCATATTACTTTTTTCCATATGCGGTCTCATAAATAACTCGAAAATCTGCTACACTAACAGGTTTAGGGTTTGATGGATGGCAAAAATCAGCAAATGCCAATTCCGATAGTGGCTCTAAATGAGTCTTTTGCACGCCAATGGCCGATAGTTTTGTAGGAAGCCCTAAGCGTGTATTGAGATCAAATAGATAGTCTACGACTCGATCTCCAGCGTTGTTACCAAGACCCAGGGCCATGGCCATACGCTCGAAACGATCCTCAAAACCGGCATAATTAAACTGCATTCCATAAGGTAGATTCACCGCGTTGGCCAGTCCATGATGCGTATCGAGAAGTGATGATAACGGATGTGCCAAGCTATGGACAACCCCTAATCCCTTCTGAAAGGCAACTGCTCCCATCAGTGACGCCAAAAGCATCTTTGAACGTGATTGCAAATCGGACTCCATGGTGGCTTTCTCGATTGAGCTAGCGACCATCGCCATCCCTTCAAGGGCTATACCATCACACATCGGGTGATACCCTTTGGCCAGATAGGCTTCCATATTATGCGTAAGTGCGTCCATGCCTGTCGCTGCAGTAATAAACGGTGGAAGATCCATCGTAAGCAAGGGATCTGCAAATACTATCCTTGCCATTAATCTCGGGCTAAACAAAATCCGCTTTTTCTTGGTTTCATCTTCAGAGATAATCGCGCTACGTCCCACCTCGCTTCCGGTTCCTGCAGTCGTAGGTACTGTGATCAAAGGTGGTATTTCATTGGTCACATAGATATCTCCACCGATCAGGTCATCGTAGTCGAACAGATCCCGATGGTGATTTGCACGCAAAGCTATTGCTCGGGCCACATCCAGTGCCGCTCCACCACCAACACCAATAATCGAATCTCTATTTTGTCCCCTAAACACATCTCCGCCCAAAAGAACGTCTGATTTTACGGGGTTTTTGTGCAGGTCATGAAAGACGATCACATCAATCCCCTTGCGCGTCAACTTCTGCTGAATATCTTTAAAAAATGGCAGTCCGGCGATCGTAGGATCGGTTACCAACAACGGACGGCTAAGTCCGTTCGTCAACAGGTAGTCAGGCAGTTCATTGATTGCCCCTGCACCAAAACGGATCGGTGTTGGGAAATTAAAACCATAAATTTTTTCTGTATCCATCGTTCAGTTAAATAATCTCAAAATATCTTTTTGTTTCCCAATCGGTTACTTGTTCTGAAAATTGCCGCCATTCCCATATCCTGGATTTGCAGAAATGGTCGACAAACTTTTTACCAAATAATTGAGATGCTAGCTCTGATTGCGCCATACGGGTAGTGGCTTCAAATAGATTTCTTGGCAAGCTCCCGTATTGGAGATCTCTATAGCCATTGCCAACAGTATGTACATTGTCTAGTGACAACTTATGTTTGATGCCATATAGTCCACTGGCTAAGCATGCTGCTATAGCTAGATAGGGATTCACATCCGATCCAACAACACGATGTTCAATACGTGTCGCTTTGGCTCCCCCTTCAATAACCCGAAGTGCTGTCGTACGGTTATCTATGCCCCAAGTCAGCGTTGTCGGGGCCCACGCCCCTTCGGTTAGTCTTTTATAGCTATTAACAGTAGGCGCAAACAGCGGGAGTATATCTGGTAAACAATACAATTGACCTGCAAGAAAATGCTTCATCAGTGGGCTCATTCCAAGTTGGTCATCTTTATCATAGAAGAGATTTTTGTCTTTGTTGAGATCCCAAAGACTCTGATGTACGTGTCCGCTGCAGCCCGGCAGCTCCTTGGTCTGCTTCGCCATGAAACTCGCGGTGATATTATGTTTCTTTCCAATTTCTTTGACAGCAGATTTGAAGAGTGTCGCCCTATCTGCGGCTTCAAGAGCATCGCTACATTGGATAGCAGCTTCAAGTACACCCGGTCCCGTCTCTGTATGTAATCCTTCAAGAGGTACACCAAACTTTTCTAGCATGGCCAAAAGGTCCTGAAAAAAGCCATAATTGTCGGACATCCGTAAGATGGAATAACCAAACATACCTGAGGTAATTGGTATCATATCTTTGAAGACACTTATTGAAGATCCGTTATTTGCCTTCACAAAATTAAACCACTCGAATTCCTGTGAAAAAACTGGTTTGTATCCAGCCGCCTCTGACTGTGAAATAATATTTTTAAGTAGTGCTCTTGGACATACATTTTGATCCCCTGAAATTGGAGCGTCAAAATCAGCTAGAAAAAAAGGAATATCTTCTTGCCAGGGAATCAGCCGAAACGTATTTCCATCTATACGCGCAGGGAAATCGCCATATCCCGTATGCCAGCCCGTAATCTCCACATTATCGTAGACCTGATCATTAACATCCCATCCAAACACAACCGAACAAAATCCGAATTCACTGTCAAGCGCGGAGATAAACTTATCGCGGTGCATAAATTTCCCCCTTAAGACACCGTCTATATCGGTTACAGCCACTTTCACATGCGTACTTGAACTTTCTTTTAGTTTGGAGATAATTTCATTTTTATCGATCATAATTTGATGGTTTTGTCCTTGTCAAGGAAGATGAGGAAATAGAGATATGATAAGATGACAAGCCCAAAGAATAATACGGCTGTCAATGGGTTATAATAGATCATTGCAATCAGGCACACAACGGCAATAATCAACGCAATCATTGGAAACATCGGATACATGGGGACTTTGAATGGGCGTTCCAGCATTGGTTCTTTTTTTCGCAATGCAAAAAAAGACCACATGGATATAATGTAAAGACAGATAGCGCCAAAGCAAGCGATGGTAATAATGCCTGCTGTTTTACCTGTAAGCAGTGCTATGATCCCAATAGCCATATTGATCAGCAGTGCATTAGCCGGTGTTTTAAATCGCGAATGCACTTTCCCGAGTATTGATGGTGCATAACCTACCCTTCCAAACTCAAATGTAGCCCTGCCACCAGCGAGAATAATACCGTGAAAAGAGGCTATAAGCCCCAAGAGACCAACACCTATTAGTAATTTATAGAGAATATGGTGATTGTCAATCACATTGGCAATGGCGAGTGGTAATGGTGAATCTGATGGTTCTGTACTGCCGACAGGATATACAACAGCTTCCCACCCCGCGACTCCTACCGCCGACAAAAATGTGATGATACAAAGTACAACTAAAGTTACGATTGCTGATCCAAAGCCAATTAATACATTCTTTTGCGGATTGATCGTTTCTTCTGCGACATTGGCCACGCCTTCAATGGCTAGAAAAAACCAAATTGCAAAAGGGATAGCCGCAAAAATACCGGAGAAGCCATGAGGAAGTGCATTGTGTTCAAGATTGGAAAATTCAAATGCTGGTAGCGTCACGCCAGCAAATATCAATAATTCGACAACTGCCAGAACGGTCACGACTAATTCAAATGATGCTGCAAGCTTTACGCCCAGAATATTCATCGAGGTAAAAATGACGTAGGCCCCAATAGCAAAAGTAAGGTAGTTGACTGATGGATGTAGTAAATGTAAGTAAGCACCTATTGCCGCTGCTATCGCAGGCGGAGCAAAGACGAACTCAATATTTTGCGCGATTCCGGCAACAAATCCCAAATGCTTGCCCAATCCCCTATTGGCGTATTCAAAGGCTCCGCCGGCTTTAGGAATCGCACAGGCCATCTCCGTATAGCTGAAGGTAAATGTCAGGTACATGATAATAACGAATATGGTAGCAATGGCTAATCCCAATGTGCCTCCTTCAGCCAAACCGAGATTCCATCCAAAATACATTCCCGAAATTACATAGCCTACACCTAAACCCCACAACATAACAGGACCAAGGACTTTCTTTAATTGAGGCTCACTCATAATTTTATTTAGGTTGGTAAATTGATTGTAATTAACTAAAATAAATTTACTACTTATTGTTTAAAATGTAGTGTCGAATATCTGCGATTATATCTATTTTAGTAAAATAATATGGCTATATCTAATTTTGTAGTATATATGATCTAACTATATTGTTTGATATATTTTTTTTTAGAATTAATTTACTGCCAGAATGAAATTGGATGAAAAAGACCTCATGATTTTGGACCTGTTGCAACAGGATGCCAACATAAGTAACAAGGAAATATCAGACCGTGTTAGTTTATCAATGACTCCAGTTTATGAAAGGATTAAGAAATTGACAGCAACTTCAGTTTTAAAGCAGCGGGTCTATCTTTTGGATAGAAGAAAACTTGATCTTAATTTGATGGTCCTGGTATCTATCAGCATGGAAAAGCATTCAAATGAAAGTGCTCTACTATTTATGGAAGAGATACAAAAATTTCCAGAGGTGGTCGAATGTTTTCACGTAACGGGCGCATTCGATTATCAGATCAAAGTCATGGTGAGGGATGTTGATCACTACCATGAATTCAATTTTAATAAACTAGCGACAATCAAAGGGATCAGACATATGGAAAGTTATTTTGTGATGAAGGAAATTGTGAATACAACCCGTCTTCCTCTGTTTCTCCCACAAAATTACAGTTAAACTTTTTTCTGTTCAAACTATTGGGATTATGCTGTGCACATTTTTTAACAATATTACCTTGGTCTTTCAAAGATGACCGATCCTACTGACGATCATGGCAAGACTTAGACCTGTGTAAAATAACGATCGTTTTAATTTGCTATCCATTTCAGCTTTAACGCTGCAGCATTTCCAATAGTCCTTGATCCAAGATCACATTCCGCGGACTCCATATTGCGATATAGCACACTTTTACCATTCTTTAGCTCTACAGCGCTTACATTGCCTTTCGCCCAGCTATATGGCCAGTTAGCGAAATATCGTTCTGCTGAGGTAATCTTTATCATGTTAAACTGTTTTCCATTTTTCTCCGCCAATAGCATCTTCTCATTGCCGATCAAGACCAGCTTATTCTTTTGTATATATCCTGTATTAAATTCACTCCAATTTAGGCTATCTGGCAATGTCAGCCATTCATTTACTGGTTGATCCTGCAAAATAGTAAAGTCCTTTTTTGAAACTTTTCGGCAACGGCCATCAAATAGGATATACCAAAATGAGACATTATCAACAAATATGGGCGGATCAAACTCTGAGCTCGTTGCCAAAAATGGGAATAGTTTCTTTGCTGGACTGACGCTGTAAGACGAGTTCGTGGAATCAGTGGCATAGATAATATCTTGGCTCAGATAATAAATACTATCTTTTTTTGTCCACACGGCTTCTGGAGTGAGCCAAGTTCCCTTCAAAGTGAACAGATGGTTATCATCGTAGCCGTTAAATATAGCTGCATAATCTAGTCGATCTTCTTTTTTGGGTTGTATAGATCCTTCAATAAAAAATTTCGCGGTCACGCCATCATATTTCTCCAATCGAGCAGCAACAGCAATAGCGTGCCAATGGTCTGAAACGACATACACCGTATCCCCCCCTTGTATAATTCGCTGACCAGCATCATTTTTTAAACGTCTGCTGAAAATATAATTCTGCACAGTTGTCTTTGAGTTTTCTTCTTTGAAGATCAAGCGCGATGGTACACCTTTACCGACTAGCTGCATAGCCATTGAAGAGGCCTCGCAAATCTTGGATCCATGAGCTCCACATCCTCCCGAGACAATGATAGCATCTATCGTACGTATTCGGTAAAGCTGCGCAGCGACATCCACCCGACGTGTCAGCACATCAGGATTAGCCGAACCGAGCAGCAATAAAACGTTTTTTTGCGCGCTTGCCCAGCTATTGCTCAGAAAAAGAAATAGGGGGATCAATATGCAGCTTAGATTTTTCATGAGTATAAATATGCTTAAAAATAATACTTCTGATTGATTATTGGTCACAAAATAGGCAAATAAAAAGTGATAAGATCAACATCTCTCCTTTGTCCTTTATCATTAAATTATCCATCGAATACTGTTTCTGTAAATTCTGTAACATACATCCTATCTCCTCTTTTAAGTTTGGAGAGATACTAAAAAGTGTGTATCCCGGTCCGATCAATCTAAATATTTTTAGAAATTTGATTTATATTTATGTACCTAAAATTTGTATATGTTAGAGAATTTTGAATTTTATCTGTTTTTAGTCCTACTTATCACTATGCTGATCATGCTGGCAAAAAAAATTCAGGTTGCATACCCTGTTTTACTTGTACTGGCTGGGCTAGCAATTAGTTTTATACCTGGAGTTCCGCCCATAAAAATAGAACCAGAATTAATATTCATTATTTTTCTTCCCCCGTTATTATATGAAGCTGCCTGGTCGACCTCCTGGAAAGAACTTTGGCGCTGGCGCAGGATTATTTTCAGTTTTGCCTTTGTTGTTGTGTTTTTTACAGCGCTATCTGTCGCGATTTTTGCCAACTATTTCATTCCGGGATTTTCCTTAGCGCTCGGTTTTCTACTTGGGGGTATCGTTTCTCCTCCTGATGCTGTTAGTGCGGGAGCAATTTTAAAATTTGTAAAAGTACCAAAAAGGCTGGCTTCGATTCTCGAAGGTGAAAGTTTGCTGAATGATGCATCTTCTTTAATCATTTTTAGATTTGCCATGCTTGCCGCCGCAACTGGTCAGTATGTATGGTATCAAGCCGCCGGAAGCTTTATTTGGATGTGTGTCGGCGGCGTAGGGATTGGGTTAGCAATCGCATATATTTTTTTGAAAATGCACAAACTTTTGCCTACTGATCCCAATACAGATATACTGCTCACTTTCATTGCGCCCTTTTCTATGTACTTGGTAACGGAGCAGCTTCATGCTTCGGGCGTATTGGCGGTCGTAAGTGGCGGTTTGTTCCTCTCTTATCGCAGCCATGATTTTTTGAGCAGTGCATCCCGTATTCGCACAGTAACCGTATGGGAGAGCTTTTGTTTTTTGCTGAATGGTATAGTCTTTATGCTTATCGGATTGGATTTACCTGAAATTGTTTCAGGCTTAGGCGATACGGATATTTCTACGGCTATTGGCTATGGTGTTGCCGTTACTATCGTATTGATTCTCGTACGGGTTTTCGCCGGATATGCGGCAGTAATTACAACATTGATCATGAGAAATTTTATAACTGTTGCAGATGCACAATCACCAGGCTGGCAAACTCCAATAATCATCGGTTGGACCGGAATGCGCGGTGTTGTTTCCTTGGCCGCAGCACTTTCCATCCCATTAACTTTAGCCGATGGAAATCCTTTTCCACAGAGAAACCTGATCCTTTTCATCACTTTTGTTGTGATTCTTTTGACGCTGCTTGTCCAGGGATTGACACTTCCCTTCATACTAAGAAAAATCAAATTGGTGGACAGAGATTTTGTAAGAAGCGAAAAGGAAATTGATTACGAAATTCAGAACAGACTCGCTCAGGTTGCAGTTGACAAAATTAAAAACGACTACGCAGATAAAGTTGAAAGTTTTCCAACCTTGAAAGATCAATTACAGAAATATGAAAATCAGTTGCGAAGTTCGGAAATTATCATTAACTACGCAGAATACCGAAAAATCTATATTGATATTCTCGAAACGCAACGTATTTGGCTTATCAATAAAAATCGTGAGGAGCTTTTGTTGGATGAAGAAATTATTAGAAAACACCTCCGTTTATTGGATCTTCAAGAAGAAAGATTAAATATGAGAAGTTAGATTAATCTTCGTCCAAATAAATATCGTGGACAATAAATTTAATGTTTTTGTTAAATACGAGCATATCTTCAACATCCTCAGAGTCTATGGCATAGAGGGTTTCCGCTCCGCCGTCATCCAAAAGTTCGGAGTCTGGTATAAGCTCAAAAAAAGTAATCCCCTCAACAATAGATAGTTCTTCAACTTTAATATAAGATACATCCTGGCTTTTCCAAAGCGATAAGATCTTTTCGGAAAATAATTGATAATTATTTGCTTGACTTGACATGGATGCAAATTAACAAAAAAATTAGCTCATTACATTCCTTCCTGACACATTCGAGATTGCCTTCGGTTTTATTAAAAATTGTAATCAATTCCCAAAGAGACATAACGTGGCAAAAGCTGATATGATGTAATTGCTTGATAAGTATCTGTAAGGAGAGCTTGTTGAAAGCTCCGATTGTTAAATATATTTTTAGCGGTAATATCAAATCTGGTTTTAATTTTCTTTACATCATAGGAAATTGAAAAATCTGAAAAATAATATGCCTTTGATTTTGATCCCATAAAATCCCCAAAACGATAAGATTCATTTTTTAAATTTGCCTGTATACCAGTTCCCATATTCAAAAAGAGCTGGAGAAAGCCATAGGAATTGTTTAATTGCATCTTATTTTCAACTTTATAGGATTTAGACTCCATCCGATAACCGCCATAGATATTCAATCGAGATTTCCAGACACTTCTGAATGAAAGCCCATAGTCATAGGAATCCGTGTGAACCTGTCGGATACCCAGCCCCTCGACAGCAGTTTCATAGGAAGAATAACGACCCTCAATATCAAACTTGAGATTACCATTTAATGGCTTCAGGTAATAATTGAGCTGTGCCTTAAAAAATGAAGACTTCTTATTCTTCAGCAAAATTTGCCGGTTTATAGTGAAATTGGGGTTTATCAAACTACTGGTACTGATGTAATTGGAAAAAGTATGATGGCCCAGCGATAAGCTTCCAAAAAATCTATCCAACAAATTGCCGTGCGTGTAAGAAATGACACCACCATAATTAGTCAACAAAGTAATATTGTCTAGTCCTTTTACAAAATTTCTAATCCCTATGGTATAGTAATTCGGCACAATATCGGTTAACTCAGTATTATTTTGCTGTAATGAAAATGTTGCTTCTAACCTTCCCTTAGGATACATTGACCATTTGGTTGATAAACTGGGTGAGAATTGGAGATAATTTTTCTGATTTTCATTTGATACACTCCCCCATCGATTAGCTGCAAATCCCGCTTTTAGCTGTGGTGTCAATTCCCATTTATTACGTTTTATCGTATATTTTGCCAAAATACTGCTGTTATTGGATCTGAGTTGTAAATAGTTATTAAATCCATTAGGTGATATCGCTTGTCCATCATTGGTATGGAGAACAAGATCTGTAAGCAGGTTTTGATCTTTGTATTCGTTGCTAAGAGCCAATTCCAAATAATCGCCATGGGTTGATTTCTTCACATACTGGGAGGTGATACCTACATATTGGAGATCATTTTCGATATGCTGTGTTACGTTTGCTACGTCCTTTGTTTGAAAGAGATCTTCATAGTAGTATTGATCTAGACTATAATCCAGCGGCGATCGCTGCAGGATCCAGCGGACTGAACTGACAAGCGCTGCGGTGGGCGAAACCTTAAAGGTATGTGTTATATTATGGTTAGTCAAAAGGCCCCTACCCCATGTTAATTCTTTGCTTGCAACATCATTAAAGAGAATGCTCCCATTGTCATTCCTTTGAAGAGACCCCAGATTACCAGTATAAATCAAAGTTGAACGCTTGTTGACATCGTATTGCATTTCCCATTTTGAAAAATAGTTGTTTGTCTCCTTGCTAAATTCATTGTTCTCTCTGTTGGTAAAACTGATATCCTCGACATCATAAGTTTGAATGGTATTGCGATAGAACGATTTTTTTGTCAGGTTAACAAAGCCGAGCCATTTTACTTTCAAATCTTCTCGTGGGTTCAGGATCACATTAAATGAATGCAACATATCTCGATTGAAATTTGTACGTCTATAGTCAAATCCAGGAAGCTCTAGACTATTATCGATAATAGTCGGGGTAGTTACTTCAGTGCCAATTTGTCCCGCTTCATCTGTCTGAGCGGAATATAGTAAATGATTGATGCTACTGACTGCGTCAACTCCATTATTATTGGCGCTACTTAGGAGATAGTATTTATTTTTTTTGCCAAAATTCATCACATTGATACTTCCGGCATAATATTGTTTACCTACAGGTGTCCCTGAAATAGCCACCGATCCAATCCATTGGCTTTTACTATCCGCTTTGAGAGATAGATTCAGCGCGACTTTATCAGAATTTTCAATACCTTTGAGATGTTTATTATTAGAATATCGTTGTAAGATCTGTACCTTTTCCAAAGGCTGTACAGACATATTTTGTGTAAGGAGTCGATAACCTTTGCCAAACAGATCGTCCCCTTCAACCATAACTTTTTCGACTTCCTTATCTCCTATTTTAATGATGCCATCATTTCCTACGCTTAATCCTGGAATTTTCCTGAGAAGATCTTCAACAGTCCGCTCATCTCCTTGCAGAAAAGAACTTGTTTGAAGTTCAATAGTGTCCCGGCCAAGTCTATAAGGGCGTTTTGCATGAACAAGAACTTCCTGCAATCTTTCGACACCGCCCGCAGATAGCTCAACATTAAATATTGTATCTGTTTTTTTTAACCAAACACGCTCATCCAGACTCTTGTAGCTCAATGCTTTAAAACGTAAAACAATCTGATCCAACGCGACATGGTCAAACCGATATTGCCCAAACTGATTGGTAAAGGTATATTGGACGAGCCCACTACTATCTGCCGAACAAAGATCAACACGTACACTACCCAGCGGCTTTCCTGCAGATGTGACCTTTCCGCTCACACATACTTGTGCCTGTGAAACGGAAATGGTCATCCACATGCCGGCAAATAGCCATGCACATCGTGCCGGCAGCCTAGTTCTCTTTATTTGATTTTTCCCATTCATAAACTTGTTCTACTGTACCGCGAACCCTCTTTCTTTCGACTGTTACACCTTCCATTGCCGGCATTTTACTTTCCATAATCCGCATCTGCTCCTGGATGACCGCTTCATCTTTCTGAACAAATTCCTGAAGAGATAATGCTGGTAAAGAATTTATATAGGACTTACTCACTGGAACATCACCCGTGTAAGGATATGATACCTCTTTAAGCATCCAATAATTTGGCGTGGCACTTTCATTGTACAACATGACGATAAGTCCAGGTAGGCCACCAAACTTATACGGACCGACAGGAACTGGAATATCGTTCGTATAATATGCCGTCAACTTAGTTCCACGGTAGGTCGTTGTTGCTTTGTGACAAATAAATTTACCTAAGGTATCGATATCCTGATAGCTTGTGTTCCAGGATAGTTTAGGAAAATTATCATTGACGATATAATTAACACCCTGGAGAGAGCGCGTTTCCTGAAGTTCACCTACATTCTCCTGCTGCATAACAATACGTTTATAACTGGCGCCTGTATTCAGAACCATAGAGAAGCTAGATGCTATCTCTCCATCAGGAGTTTCAATTTCTCCTATAGCTGTTTTAAGAGGAACAGAATCCCGTACAGCTATTTTACTCCCATTTTCGTAATAGACATCTTCCTTAAAAGTAGCTACAGCGGAAGGGATGTATTCATAGGAAGCATGTAATTTCTGCGCATAGGTTGTAAAAGATGCACCTGTAAGTATTAGAAATAAAAGTTGCTTTTTCATTGTTTCGAGTAAAATATAAGCGAGAGCGGAAATGCTCCCGCCAAATAAGATTGATTAATTAACGCCTAATGATTTGGATTGCCATAATAGTTTTGATAATTTTGGATGGTTGCACTGAACCATGCACCGCAACTGCTATAAAACATATCATTTGCACCATAACTTGTGTACGTGAGAACTTGCGTATCTATTAGCTGACCGCTGGTATTGTAAATACTCATCGTCAATCTGCACAGCGTGCGGAATTTTCCCAATTTGATCTCTTTGGCTTCACCGATTACGCTTAAATTGGTTTCAGCTGCTGTGGCTTTGTAAATCATTGTTTTTTCAGCGGTCTTGTTCTCGACCGCTTTTGTGCCTGTTTTCGCAAAAGTAGCGGATGACATCAAGGCCAGCGCTACGAAACTCATCATTAATTTTTTCATGTTTCTAAGTTTTAGATAATACATTGGAAGACCATCTTCCTTGTTAATTATCATAAAACTGCCAATAAATTTAATGCTGTAAAACCTGTAATAAATATCTGGTACGGCACGAACAATATTCGGTTAGTTTGAACAAACTTTTGGAAAAGAATAAGAATTTAAAAAAAACTATTACCTTTGCAAACATCAGATGATATGACTATATGAAAACTGAAGCTATCGTACGAAGATCCTTGGCGGAGGAAGTTGCTGCCGCAATAGAAGAAAAAATCAGATTGGGTGAATTCCCTGTAGAATCTAAGCTTCCTGCAGAACCGGAATTGATGAAGCAATTTGCTGTCGGTAGATCGACTATTCGTGAAGCTGTCAAGTACTTAAGTCAATCTGGCTATCTAAATGTTCAACAAGGTTTAGGTACGTTCGTGAAAAGTACGACTGGTCATCATGCCCTAGATTCAAAAATTGAAAAAGCCAATTTTAACGATATTTTTGAAGTTAGGCACGTATTGGAATTGCGAATTATTGAAAAAGCAGCATTAAATCGTACAACAAAAGGCCTCAAAGATATGGCACTAGCACTTAAAAATAGAGCTAGATATGCCGAAACTGGAAATTTGACTGCATGTGTGGATGCAGATATTGCTTTTCACAGTGCGATTGCAGAATCATGTGGGAACAATATTCTGACAGCTTTATATACAACTTTGTCAATCCATGTCAATAAGTTTTTCATGACTATTTATAAAGATACAACCCCCTTCTTGGCTTCACAGCAACAACACGAAGAGCTGATGTTGGCAATCAAAGACAAAGAAGTCAGCAGAGCTGTCGATATTGCTAACCGAATTATCCAACATCTCTAATTTTCTTATAACCGCGTGAGAATGACTCATCTTAATATAATTTATTTTTACCATTTAAAACATCAGATGACCTGATGAATATATTCTTTATGAAAACACAATCATTAAATCCAAGTGGCGCTTGGAAAAGTTCCGAGACCGTCTATCCTATCTTATTTGCAATTAGTATTTCACATTTGCTCAACGACTTGATTCAATCTGTCATTCCCGCGGTATACCCTATGTTGAAATCAAATTATGCGCTTAGTTTTACCCAAATTGGTATAATCACATTGGTTTTTCAGCTTACGGCCTCTATTTTACAACCCTTCGTCGGTTTGTACACAGATAAAAAGCCTACCCCCCGTTCGCTCGCCATTGGTATGCTTTTCTCTTTGGCAGGTTTGATATGCATTTCATTTGCATCAAACTTTATTTACATTCTCCTTTCTGTGAGTCTGATTGGGATGGGCTCGTCCATCTTTCACCCGGAAGCTTCCCGTGTCGCCCATTTAGCTTCTGGAGGGAAAAAAGGCCTTGCACAGTCAATTTTCCAAGTCGGAGGTAACGCCGGTGGCGCCATAGGCCCACTACTTGTGGCACTTATAGTTATCCCATTGGGGCAACAATACATTGGTGTGTTTGGCGTGTTGGCCATTGTAGCTGTTATGATTCTTACCTATGTCGGCAATTGGTATCAGATACATCTCAAACCTAAAACGCATACAGCTTCCGTCAGCGCTTTAAAATCAGACCTGCCAAAGTCGAAGGTGATATTTGCGCTCGTTATTCTATTGATACTTATTTTTTCCAAATACTTTTACATGGCTTCAATGACCAGTTATTTTACCTTCTATCTGATCAATAAATTCCATGTTTCAGTCCAAGAATCCCAAATCTACTTATTTATATTCCTTGCTTCGGTTGCTGCGGGAACTATATTAGGAGGGCCTTTGGGAGACCGCTATGGACGTAAACTAATTATCTGGGTATCGATTCTCGGAGCGGCGCCGTTCACATTATTATTGCCACATGTCGGCCTAGGGGCAACCATTATCCTCGCTATTTTAATCGGTCTTATCATCTCCTCTGCGTTCTCTGCTATCTTGGTCTATGCAACAGAACTCATCCCAGGAAAGGTCGGTATGATTGCTGGTTTATTTTTTGGTTTCGCTTTTGGTATGGGGGGAATTGGTTCAGCAGTTCTGGGCTGGCTTGCAGATCAAACGTCAATCGAATATGTATTTAATATCTGTGCTTATCTTCCATTAATCGGAATAGTTACAGGGCTATTGCCTAATATAAATCAGAAAAAAAAGTAACACAGCTCAACTTAAATCAAAACTGCGCTTCTTTTTCTTATTCATAAAAATGCCCCCAGAAAGTGTCTAACTTTTTGGGGGCACTGTAATCCTTAACAGTTTCTTTAAATGCTAATAACCTGGGTTTTGGATCAATTTTGTATTTCGATTAACCTCATCGCGATGTAAAGACGTGTAGTACATCTTGTCATCCCAGTTCCTATTTTCAATCCCTGGATCAATATTTGAAACAGTATATGTGTAGGTGTAGTTATCGGGGTTATATTGATAAAGAGTTACATTTTTACCCGCCTTAAGGGTTCCCGTTATGTTTATAATATTTGCTTTACGACCTATAGTTTCTGCCGCTATCATCCAGCGTCGGGCGTCGAAGAAGCGATGTTCTTCATAAGCTAATTCAATACGCCGTTCGTTTCTATAACGTGCTTTTAAAACGGCCCCAGTTTCGGCAGTTGGAATTGCAGGCATTCCAGCTCTAAAGCGGATCTTGTTTAACCATATTTTAGCTTCATTCTCCTCTCCCAATTCAAGACATGCTTCGACATAGTTCAATATCGCCTCTGTGTAACGAAACATTGGCCAAGGAATACGCTGCCTTGTGTTTTGGTCCTGCATTGTAGGATCCGGATCCGTAAATTTACGAATGTAATAACCTGTCCGGGAACCATTCCAATCTTCTATCGGACTTTTTCTTGTATCAAGACCAAATTGGATAACCTTTTGTCCTTTGGCATTCATTATTTCGTATTGACCAGTTTGAATTTGATTCGCCTTATCTCTTTCAGCGACATCGGCTGTCCTTGGTTTCCAATCCGCACCGTCATATAAAATTGTTGCCTTTAAACGTGGGTCGCGATTTTGATAAGGGCTGGCTGCCATAGTCGGATTTGACCAACTGAATTTTTGACCATCACTGGTCTCGTAGTCGTCTACCAATAATTGTATCGGTGTATTTCCGGCCCAGTTATGATAGCCATTTGGACCATTGTCTCGCCCTACCCAGCCACCACGTTCATCTTTTTCGTCAATAAAGAATCTCCCCAGAATAATATCTTTCCCTGCTGTAAAATCAACTGTCTTGCTCCCTCCTCCTAACGATACGGCCATATAGTTGGCAGTACCATCATTAGGCGAAGCTGGTTGAGTTAAGTCTAACTTATAGGCGAATTCTGTATGTTCTAGTACTGCTTTTGCTGCGGCTTTTGCTTTTGTCCAGCGCTCCACCTGGTTACCACTCGTGTACATTAAATACTCTGGATTTTTATACCCTGCCAATAGTGTCGACTTTGCTTTGGCTTTAGCTGCGTCATGGAGATCACTGGCAGCATATAATAACACCCTTGATTTTAAAGCCAATACTGCAGTTTCATTTGCACGTCCTTTTGCCGATGAGGTGCCTTTTAACAAAAGAGCTGCGCTGTCTAGATCTTTCACGATAGCATTGACACACTCCTCATAACTATTCCTCGGAACCATATAGTCTTTATCGTTCAATGTATATATCTTATTGTCGATAGGGATGCCACCATAAAAGCGTAAAAGCTGTTGATAATAATACCCACGTAGGAAATAAGCTTCACCTAGCAGCTTATCGGCTTTTGCTTTGTCAAACTTGGGTGAACTCAAATTGGAGATTGCAATGTTAGTTGCCCGGATACGCGTATACATACGACCATATTCGTAAGTATCCATAATATAGCCTTGATCAGCTGGATTTGATCGAGATTCGGTTACGGTATTTATGCCCCGATTAGGGTGTGTAAATAAAGCTTCGTCTGTCATGGATGCCATTTCTTGTTCATAAAAGCCTCCTACTCCAAAACCGTTATAGATTTCTGTCACGAAAGCCTCAGACAAACCGGCATCCGACCAAACGATCTCCTGTGGGACTTCACTGAGTGGCTTCGTGCTTACAAAATCATCATTACACGCTTGTAATGATGCAGAAAGTACAAGTAGTATAAGTGATATATTCTTAATTTTTTTCATTTTTCTTCTTCGTTAAGTTCTTAATATGACAGTTAGTTAGAACGATAATAGTGCGCCGAAATTAATTAATCTTGCCTGCGGATAATATTGTCCCAATGCATTAACTGCCTCTGGATCATACATCTTGATCTTACTCCAGGTAATTAAATTCATGCCATTTGCATATAGACGTAAAGAACCAATGCCAATTTTACTACAAATGCTTGACGCTAGATTATATCCTATTTCCACATTTTTAAGCCGCAGATAATCGGTACTCCGCATCCAATAGGTATTGTTATAAGAATAATATTGATTGCCACGGTCTGTCAAACGTGGATACACACTACTCGGGTTACTGATGCTCCAGCGTTTATCATAGAATTCTTCCACAAAATTTCCGATTGATCCAGATTCATCCGTTCCTACACGTATTTCTCCTCCTGTAGCTCCTTGAAATAGTACCGATAGGTCAAAATCTTTATAGGTCAGACTAAAATTGAAACCTCCCTGAAAAGTTGGGTCACTATTCTTGTCTCGCCTTACTTTATCATCAGGGGTAATCTTTCCGTCACCATTGAAATCTTTATATTTCATATCTCCAGGACGTAAAGTTTTTGTAATGGCGCTGTAGTCCAATTTATTGTTGGCGATATCTTCCATGTCACGGAATACTCCATCATAAACATAGTAAATATCCGTTTTGATAGGTTTACCTGTACTTTGCTGCCATGCAGGGGCGCCTGGAGCTTCATCCCAGAAGATAATTTTGTTTTTAGCATAACCACCATTCACACCTACCGTGTACCCCAGATCTCCTACCTTGCCACGATAACCTAAGTTAAATTCCCAACCCTTGTTATCTACTTTACCAATATTTTCTGCTGGCAGTGTCATCCCTGTACTTTGTGGTATTGACGCATTTTTTCTCCACAGAATGGAATTACGGCGATTTTTAAAAATATCAAACTCGAAATTCAGCTTTCCTTGTAAAAATTGAAAATCAAACCCTAAATTATAATTATTGGCAACCTCCCAGGTAATCATCTCATTAGGAACACGGCTTTCAAAAAGAGATTTGGCTAGCTTATCATTGACGACATAAGTGCCAAAGGAATAGGTTGAAAAATATTGATATTCTTGTAATTTATCATCATAATAGATGTTGTCATTACCCATCTGGCCATAGGAGGCACGGATCTTGAAATAATTAATTACAGGGACATTTTCCTTCCAGAAATTTTCTTCCGACACTACCCATCCCGCCATAGCACCCGGAAAGAAACCAAACCGTTCACTTTCAGGAAACATATATGATCCGTCATAACGCCAAAGGAATTCTGCTATATACTTGCTTTTATAATTATAGCCAAACCGCCCAAAGTAATTTAACCTAGCTCTTTTCCATGCGGATCCATCATTATTTTTTTCCTGTTCTCCACCGGCAAAAAGATAGTCGATCGCATTTGAAAGAAAATATCTGCGATATGCGCTAAATTTATCATTATCGATTGTCTCTCTATTGATACCTGCGATAGCATTCACTTGGTGATCGCCAAATTTTCGATCAAAGCTCAAAATTCCACCAAGTAAGATGTTCAGCTGATCTTCATTGCTTTGGTTTAAATTTGGATCAGCAGGCCCACGTCGTCCAGGAACCAGTTGTGGTGTGTTTCCATCGGCCTCATAAGCGCCCTGCCAAGAATACAAGGTCCAGGGAGTAACCCATGTTTTTTGATTTTTTACATATTTGTCGACAGAGGCATTAAGCGTTAATTTAAGACCATCAATCCAGGGATTTGTAATCTCAACCTGACCATTTGTTTGAAAATAGTAACGTTTATCGTGATCGTAACCTGTCGCATTGGTGGTAATTACTACCGGGTTTTCGCCATTTTCGATATCTGGTCCCGGCATTCCATTCGGCCATATTGCTGGTTGTGTTGGATTTCCCCGCATCAGCATTCTAAAGACCGTACCGGCACTCTTGGTCGGGAAATTCCGGTTTTCCTGTCTACCCAAAACACCGAACTGCGTTTTGATATATTGACTAATATTAGCATCCAGATTAATCCTTAAGTCATACTGTTTATAACCTGTAGCCGAATTTTTATAATATGCATCCTGATTTTGATATCCCAAAGACATCAGATACTTGACATCCTCAGTACCGCCATTGATCTGGAGGTTATGACGCTGTTGTGGTGACCAGTCTTTTAGTGTAGCCTTATACCAGTCGGTATTGGGATGCCCCCAAGGATCTGATCCGTCTTTGAACTTTTGGATATCTTCTGGTTTAAACGGAGCATCCAAAACTCCTCCACCTTGTTTATTGTAACTGCCTTTCTCGTTGATAGCTGTATAAGCAGCAGACCATTCTTCAACAGGAAGGTTATAAATTTCGAGCTCATTTCTAATTGCCGCAAATTGGGAGGCATCTGTTAATTTAGGAATAACGGTAGGTTGGGAATACCCTTGGTTGAACGTATAAGAAAATTGTGGTTTTCCTGTTTTTCCTCTTCTTGTCGTAACGAGAATAACACCATTTGCCGCCCTCGCTCCATAAATAGCAGCGGAAGCATCTTTTAGAACGGAGATATTTTCTATATCTCGGGGATTAATACGATCAATTCCCCCTTCACGCGCAGGAACTCCATCAATAACTACTAGGGGACTGCTATTACCCAGCGTATTTGTTCCCCGGATTTTGATATTGGAGCCATCATATCCAGGTTCAGCACTTCCATTGGTCGCTGTAACCCCTGGAACTCGTCCTGTTAATGCATTGGAAACGTTCAGTGCCGGTGATTGAGCAAGGTCACTTCCTTTAACAGTGGCAACAGCACCTGTAACTGTTTCCTTACGTTGTTTCCCGTAACCAACAACAACGACTTCTTCGAGATTCGATTCAGAATTAAGAAGTGTGACATCTATCGCATGCCTTCCTTTTACAGATTCATCCATAGATTGCTTACCCACCATACGGAAGTTAATAGTTGCATTGCTAGGAACTTTGTCCAATTTGTACTTACCTTGCAGATCGGTTTTCGTTACTAAACTTGTTCCATTTACAGATACAGTTACTCCTGGGATTGGCATTCCAGTTTCATCATGTACCGTTCCAGAAACACTTAGCTCCTGCTGAAAGAGAATTCCGTGGCTTGCGAGGGTTGCAGCATCGACGATTTGAGGACTCAAGGCCACTAATGAGCACAATGATCCAGTCCAAAACGCTCTCTTCCATTGATTTGAGAAATAATGGCAGTTAATCATAAAAACTGTTTAATTGTTTAAATTTTGTATTTAATTAGTTATTTTTTTTACCTCTACAAGACCTGTCGGTTTAGGAGTCTAATAGAAGCGATTTATAATTGTTTATCTAGCATGAAAATACGAAAATAAATATATAATGCAAGTGTTATTTTTACACTATTTAACAATTCATTCGTAAACAATTGACATTAAGAAGCTTGAATACATGGAATTAATTAAGCTGATTTTCTTTAAAATAATTCCAAAGGTTGTAGCTACCAGATACTTTATCAGCGAGTTTGCGGACAAATTTCCTAGGGATAATTTTTGGACGAAATGCATTTTTTATCCTATAGAAAGTATATTATCAATTTTTAAAATAATAATATGCATCTTTATCCTTTATAATTAGATCTATAATTGATTTTTTTAAAACAACTATGTATACACAAAAACAAGTATAGGAATTGACTATATTAATAGCGAAGAAATACTAGGATCCAGAAAACTTAATTAAAGGATGAATGTAAAAATTAGAAAAGAAGAGCCTTGCGACATACCTTTCGTATTTGATTTGATTCAACTGGCATTTGAAAATGAACAACACAGTGATCATCAAGAACAAATATTAGTAGATAGCCTAAGGCGATCGCCAGAATTTATACCAGAATTATCAATAATAGCAGAAATTGAAGGAAAGATAATGGGGTACCTTCTTCTCACAAAAATTCAGATTGTGAATCATGAAAACCAACAAATACAAAATTCTCTTGCATTGGCACCCGTGGCTGTGCTGCCGCAATTTCAAGGGAAGGGAGTTGGAAGCAAACTAATTCTTTATTCCCATCAAATTGCAAAAGAATTAGGTTTTAGATCGATCATTCTCCTTGGTCATGCAGATTATTACCCTAAATTTGGATACGTACCTGCATCAGTTTATGCTATAAAACTGCCATTTGATGCTCCTGATGAAAATTGTCTGGCAAAGGAACTATTTGAAAATTCCCTAAAAGGTATACATGGCATTGTTCGCTATCCTAAAGAGTTTGGTATTATTTCCTAAACCAAACTCTGCTCTATTACCAATGCTAATCAACGATACCAATTAATATTTAATCGGATAATCTTGCATAAATTCAAACTGATAACCCTCTTTTTTTAACGCATCAATTAGAGAGGTTAGTTCCTGTTGCCCCTTCTGCGTTTGAAACATATCATCATGCATCAAGAAAACTACATTGTTCGGTACCATTGAGCTTTTATTGTTCATATAATTCCGAATATGGGATAGCGTAGACTCCTGGCTTTGAATAGGTATACCAGTTACACTATTAAGTCGCCATTCCACATCCCAGCCATATATGGTATAGCCATTTTTGTGAAGTAGGTCCGCCGTACTAGATCCATTTTTAAGATCAATTTTACGAACATTATCATATATCCAGATATTTCTGCCTGGAAGTCTGACAATTTTATGTTTTAAATTAAGATCCTTTTCATTCTTATCAAAATCCGCAAACGCATGTTGTGGATTATTGTAGAATCTTGAGTACTGATTATTTGCGTGAGTATAGCTGTGGTTATAACAGGCTACCAAAGGATTCGATTCATAGCTTGCTAGATCACGTTTTCGGCCTTTGCTCATATTGGCGTGCTTGCCAATCAGAAATACACTCACTTTAATATTTTTCTCTTTCGCAATTGAATCGATAAAAGCACTACCGATTAACGGCCCGTCATCGAAAGTTAAATAGATATGTTTTGGATGTGTATCAAAAGCTTTGCGTAACGAATCTTTGAGTTCGCGCTTTTGCTGCTTGATTGGGATGGGATGTAAACTGTCAATAGTAAACTGAATTTGATTTTTTTGAAGTGAATCCCATCGATTTAACAAATGTGGCACCTTTTCCTTAGCCGCCAGTTGCTCGGTAACTGTATCTTTCAAATCTCCTTTTCCTAAGACTTTATTTGAAAAATCTTTACATGCGGTCATACCAAACACTATACTACATGTGAAAAGTACAACAAACATCCTACTACACTTCATATCAATCGCTATAACTTTAATGAGTTTCTTTTTTTCAAAATTAATACAAAAACCCTTTTGTCAACCATAAAATAATACAAATCCCCATTTTCAGGGATAAGGTTCTACCTATTCAATACAATATGGTGGCTTTCTAATGGCCTTAATTTTTGAATCTAAATCCTACAGTAGAAACAATCGTGCCATTTTTTGTTACGTTACACGCGCGACGGTTTTTACTTCTTTTTAAAAAATAGCGCTTTGTTATACTCAAAATTCATCCGTGCTATATTCAAAACTGATATACCTTGTGGACACTCCACTTCGCAGGCTTCTGTATTTGAACAATGACCAAAGGATTCTTTATCCATTTGTTTGACCATATTTAAAACGCGTTGGCTACGTTCTTCCTTTCCCTGGGGCAATAAAGCCATATGGGTAATCTTTGCGGAAGTAAATAGAGCAGCACTACCATTTTTACAAGTTGCTACACAGGCACCACAGCCAATACACGCTGCAGAGTCAAATGCCGATTCCGCTAGCTCATGAGAAATTGGAATAACCGTTGCGTCCGGAGCTTGCCCTGTATTAATGGAGACAAATCCCCCTGATGAAATAATCCTATCAAATGCCGACCGATCCACTTTTAGATCTTTTTTTACCTGAAATGCAGCTGAACGAAAAGGCTCAATGGTGATCGTATCTTTATCTCTAAATGAACGTAAATGCAGCTGACAAGTCGTTGTATGTTTAAGGGGGCCGTGTGCAATACCATTGATCATCATTCCGCACTGTCCACAAATCCCTTCGCGACAATCATGGTCAAACTCCACAGGCTCTTCCCCACGCGTGATAAGCTGCTCATTTAATGTATCCAGCATTTCCAAAAATGACATATGCGGATTGAGGTCAGTTAATGTATAGGTCTCTAATTTACCAGCAGCATTGCGATCCTTTTGTCGCCATATTTTAAGATGTAAATCCATAATCGTTACTTTTATTTGTAGCTCCTTACAGTTGGTTGTATCTCCTCGAAAGTCAATGGCTCCCGGATTAGCTCCGGTTCTTCATTTTCACCCCTCCAGGACCATGCGGAGATAAATTGATATTCGGCGTCATTCCTTAATGCCTCCCCGTCGGCAGTCTGATATTCTTCGCGAAAATGTGCTCCACACGATTCATTCCGTGTTAATGCGTCGTAACACATAAGTTCACCAATTTCAAAATAATCTGCTACGCGTCCCGCTTTTTCCAGTTCAGTATTTAAGGTATTGGCCTCGCCACTGACAATAACCTCTTTAAAAAATTCTTGTTTGAGTTTTTTAATCTCATCAATAGCATAGTGAAGCCCTTTTTCGTTCCGTGCGAGACCACAATAATCGTAAAGTAGCTTACCCAGTGTTTTATGAAAATAATCGACAGTTTTACTGCCTTTAATATTCAGCAACACTTCAATCTGTTTTCTAACCTGTTCTTCAGCACGGTCAAACTCGATATGATCCGTTGAAATTTTACCCGTGTGAATTTCGTTTGCCAAGTAATTGGCAATGGTGTAAGGAGCAATAAAATAACCATCTACAGATGCCTGAAGTAGCGAATTTGCACCAAGCCTATTGGCACCATGATCTGCAAAATTAGCCTCCCCTAAAGCAAATAAACCGGGTAGGCTCGTCATCAGTTCATAGTCCACCCATAACCCCCCCATAGAGAAATGCGCTGAGGGCGAAATCATCATCGGCTCTTTATAAGCGTCATATCCGGTTATCTTTTCATACATATCGAATAGATTACCATATTTCTCTTGTATTTTCTGTTTCCCTTGCTCCCGAATAGCTTTCGCAAAATCAAGATAAACTGCATTTTTAAGTGGACCAATGCCAAAGCCGGCGTCGATCCGCTCTTTAGCTGCCCGCGATGAAATATCTCTCGGAGCCAGGTTGCCAAATGCGGGATAGCGCCGTTCTAAATAGTAATCTCTTTCTTCCTCCGGAATGGCATTAGGTTCTCGTGATTCATTCTGTTTTAAGGGCACCCAAATTCTTCCGTCATTACGTAACGATTCTGACATTAAAGTCAATTTAGACTGGTAATCGCCAGATTGTGGCAACGAAGTTGGATGAATCTGAATCCAGCTAGGAGAAGCCATTAATGCGCCCTTCTTATGTGCTCGCCAGATCGCAGAACCGTTACACCCCATGGCTAAGGTCGATAGATAATATATTTTACCATATCCTCCTGTTGCTAATATGACTGTGTGAGCGGCATGCCGTTCGATTTCACCAGTATCTAAATTACGTACAATTACCCCACGCGCCTTTCCGTCTATAACAACAATATCCAGCATCTCATGTCTGGCAAAAAGTTCTACCGCACCTTTACCTACCTGACGCATAAGTGCCTGATACGCTCCCAAAAGGAGTTGTTGTCCTGTTTGACCCCTTGCATAGAAGGTACGGCTTACCTGTACTCCCCCAAAAGAGCGATTGTTTAAATAGCCCCCATATTCTCGCCCAAATGGAACACCCTGGGCTACGGCTTGGTCTATCAAGTTTAGTGAGCATTCCGCCATACGGTATACATTTGCTTCTCGGGCACGAAAATCCCCACCTTTTAGTGTATCAACAAACATCCGGTAGACACTGTCACCATCATTCTTATAATTCTTAGCAGCATTGACACCCCCTTGAGCAGCAACTGAATGCGCCCGTCTCGGACTGTCCTGAAAACAAAAGGATTTAACCTGATACCCCATCTCCCCAAGGGAAGCTGCAATAGAGCTACCTGCCAATCCGGTACCGATGACGATAACATCCAATTTTTTTCGGTTGGCAGGATTAACTAATTTGGCAGTCTTCTTATAGCGTGTCCATTTTTCCTCCAATGGTCCTTCCGGTATTTTCGAATTTAATATCATGATTTCTCTCCTTTATTTTACTGTAAAGAATATATAAATAGGCATCAGTGCAAATCCCGTACTTATAACGATCGAATAGCCAATCCCAACGATCTTAAACCATTTCACAAATTTTGGATGATACAATCCCAAGGTTCGAATTGCACTATGTATGCCGTGAACGAGATGATAGCATAAAGCTACCATAGACAAGACGTAAATAAGCACATACCACCATTGCTGAAAGACTGCAATCACCAGGACATATAAGTCCTTGTTGCCCCGCTCGTCAAGCGGTGGAGCACCAAATTTGTATACATACCAGAAATTCTGAAAATGGATGACCAAAAAAATAAGAATCAAGGTTCCCAAAATTCCCATGTTTCGCGAGTACCATTTGCTCGCCCTTCCCCGATGGTCCGATTCATAAACAGCACCTGACTTTCTATTTTTTAAGGTGATCACAAGGCCGTCTAATGCATGGAGAAGAATGCTGGCATAAAGTACATATGAGATGATTTTAATCAAGATGTTACCAGCTAAAAAATGAGAGTAGGCATTAAACTGTAAATGTGCTTGCTCCTGTGGCAAGAATAACTGTAAGTTTCCTAAAAAGTGAATCAGCAGGAAGAACGCTAGGAACAATCCGGTTAGACACATAAGCATCTTTTTTGACAAAGTAGATAACATAATAAGGCCCTGTTTTAATAATAACCAATAACTTTCATCCACAGTCCGCCCACACCCATATAAATCACCAATAATACGATGCCAATTTCCAGTCCACGTAGCCACCAGGATTTTAAATCCACATAGCCACTTCCGAAAAATACGGGCGCTGGACCGTGGCCGTAATGTGTTAAAACGCCATAAATAGAACCTAGAAATCCGAGCATCATCGCAAGCAGCATCGGCGGGATACCTAAAGAAACCCCTACCCCCAATAAAGCCGCATACATCGCCGCAACGTGGGCAGTAGCACTGGCAAAAATATAGTGACTAAAGAAGTAAACAAGAATGATTACAGGGAAGGCAATTTGCCAACTTAGATCGCCAATCTGTACTTTGATCAGATCGCTAAACCAACCAATGAACCCCAGTTCGTTTAGAGAGCTAGCCATCATCACCAAAACAGCAAACCATACGATGGTATCCCATGCGCCTTTTTCGGCTTTAACATCCTCCCAGGTCAATACGGAGGTCAGCAAAAGCAGCGTCAAGCCTATAAAAGCTGTCGTTGTAGCATCAATTGCAAACGATCCGCCAAAAATCCATAGTGCCAACAAGATAAAGAATGCCAGTAGCATTAACCACTCATTTCTGGAAATTGGCCCCATTTCCTTTAGTTTCTGTGCTGCCATCTTTGGCGCATCCCCTGTTTTTTTTAATTCAGGTGGATATAATTTATAAAGTACAAGTGGAACCACAAAAAACGCAACAAGGCCTGGTACAAATCCAGCAACTGCCCAAGACATCCAGGTAATATCAATTCCCAGATTCGCGGCAAACTTTTGGCACATTGGATTACTGGCTGTTCCGGTCAGAAACATCGAAGAAGCGATTAAATTCATGTAATAGCTATTCAAAGTTAGATAAGATCCTAGCTTCCGATGTGTTTCTGGCTTATCAGGTATAGAATCAAAACTAATAGCCATGGATTTCATGATTGGATAGATAATTCCACCTCCCCGAGCCGTGTTGCTTGGGATTGCCGGAGCTAGACAAACGTCGGCAAGCCCCAATCCGTAAGCTAGTCCCAAGGAACTTTTTCCAAAAACTCGAATAAAAAGAAAAGCAATTCTATTTCCCAAACCAGTTTTAATGAAACCGCGCGCAATAAAGAACGAAATACCAATCAGCCAGATAACTTTGTCTCCAAAACCGGTCAGTGCTTTGCTGATAGATTTGCCTGCATCTCCTGGCGCCAGAACTTGTGTCAGCGCTGTAAATGCAATCGCCATCATACACATCGTGCCCATTGGAGCCGCTTTTAAAATAATCCCAAGGATGGTCGCAGCAAAAATTGCAAATAAATGCCAAGCCTCCGGACTGACACCTTTCGGTATGGGGATAAACCATAAAATGAGTGCTACAACAAAAGTGATAGCTACATTTTTAATATTGATTTCTTTCATAATAAACGTGGTTTAATAGATTAGAATCGACTTTGTACTTGAACAATAAATAAGTTCTTATTGAATTCACTGGTATTCTCTGTTTGTTTTTTGTAACGGTCTAACTGGAGGCCAAGCTGTATCCTAGCACCATAATTTTTTAAAAATTCCAACCCGAACATGGGGGTATATGTTTGACGTGCATTCGCATTCAGCTTATAATTCGGGTCGATATATTCGTAACGACAAGATAGTTCAAAAGCGCTTAGATTAAAATAGTTCACTTCATACCGTAAGTTTGGTAGAAAATAAATGCCACGGACGAGGTAATCGCTCAATTTAGAGGTACGTGCACTCTCCTCCAAAGAATAATAAATGTTATGATTTATGGCCTGCTTTGCTTCCAATTGCATATCGAGGTTCCATCGTCTACCAAAACTTACATTACCTGTTAAATCAATACCCAATGCATGTACCTGTTTCTTCATGACTTCACCAATCCCACCATTGAGCCCCAAATTAACACCGTATTTCTTTGAAAGGCCAAATACAAGACGCGTAGCATATTGTTTTCCATTGTCGTTATCGACGACCTGATTCTTTCCATTTCCATTAACAACCGATAGCGAATAGCTAAAAGGCATCTCTCCAAGCGTAGTCTCGCCTGTCGCAGCTACTCCGATCTGAAAGCTGGCCCATCCTAATTTCCCAAATTCAAGGTATTGATTCGACCAGTCCAATGATTTGATAATGTCAATTGGATAGGTTTCTTCGATACCAAACCAAGGACGAAATTGACCCACGGTAATTGCCAATTTGGGACTAAACGTATATTTTAGATAGGCATTTTCAAGAACCTTTGTTTTAGGGTCACTTTTGAAATCAGCCAAGTTTGCCAAGACGGCTACCTCTGTACGTTTGCTAATTTGCGCACGCATCTGCACACGCATATACTTTACCATAAAGTTGTTGTCTGTACCTGAACCATCACTATGATGCAGTCCATTGACATCGACATTCTTCGTTCCACTGACGAGATATCTCGCCTGAAATAATCCTTTCACCTGAAGTTTGGGATAGGTAGTTTCATCTTTGGTTTGTTGGATAGAATCTGCTTTACTTTGCTGTACAGCTCCGATTTCCTGCCCTTTAATCAGGTTACAAACTAGCAAACATGCTACAAAAATTGGAATATGGTATTTCTTCATATCAAAGCAATTTGTCCTTGACCAGTAGCCCGGCCCACTTTTCACTGTCAATAATATTACTCTTTTGATGGAGTGATGTAGTAACAACAGATAGCATTAAAAAATGTTTTGTTATTTTAATATAATTTAATAACTGTAAGAAAATCAAACCGATTCCAATAGTCGGTAGTATAATTCCGTGTTTTTATGTATTTTCACGGACGAACGCAAAACCAATCGAATATTCAAATCCGCAAATTGAACTTTTAGGGAGCTATAAACGCATTGAATACTTCGAAGGTGAATTATGGTAGGCAGAATTTAGAATCAATAAATATTATGAAAGAAAAATTAATCAAGATTTGTTTTATTAACATAGTCCTCCTTATGATACAGGGGTTCTCCGTATCGACAACCTCAGCTAGTGAAAAAGAAAAGCCTGCAATGTTTTGGACTTGGCTGGACTACAACGCCAAAACAAACTTTGATTCTATTTGTCGAGAGATGAACTATCTCGGAATCGATGGTGTCATGTTAAACGCTGCTAGTCCAGATGAGTATCGTGTGGCTATCCCGATCGCAAAAAAATATGGCATTCAGGTTATTGCGTGGCTCTGGACGATGAACTTAGAACACGACCGGGATAAGATACTCCAAGAACATCCGGATTGGTTCAGTGTCAATCGAAATGGAAAGAGTCTTGCAGATACCACCGCATATGTTGGTTATTATAAATTCCTGTCACCTGTGGTTCCCGCTGTAAAAGAGTATATCAGCAAAAAAATTGAATCGTATTGTGAAGTTGAGGGACTTGAGGGGATTTCTATTGATTACAATCGTTATGTGGATGTTGTCCTCCCTACAACCCTTTGGCCTAAATACAATATTGTACAGGATCGCGAATATCCAGCCTGGGATTACGGATACCACCCAATAGCCATAGAGAAGTTCAAAAAGCAATACGGCTACGACCCAAGGACACAGAAAGATCCTTCAAAAGATCTTAAATGGCGACAATTTCGATGTGATCAAATAACCGATATCGCCAATATGATTGCGGAGATTGTGCATTCTCACGGAAAAACAATGGCTGCATCCCCGTTCCCGACGCCTAAAATGGCTTCACGAATGGTCCGCCAAGATTGGGGAAAATGGAATTTGGATGTTGTATTTCCGATGGTGTACAGCAGCTTCTATACAGAAGATCCTAGTTTTATTAGTGACTGTACCTTGGAAAACGTGCGTGATAAAGCTGCAAATACCACCTTATATTGTGGATTGATGGCGAAAAATAATGAAGAAATGTTTATCGATATGGACCACGCTTTAAATAATGGCGCACAAGGCATATCTATCTTTACGATCCATAGCTTGAAAGATCCTCAGATCAGGGAGAAATTCAGAACCTATACGGCAGCCGCAAAAGCAAGAAAAGCTCAAAATAACGGAATGTTAACGCGTACAGCACATACAAAAATTGAAAATGATCCTTTCAAAAAGGAAGGTATTATGAAATTAATAACCCAAAAGATACAAGCCTTGGTGCAGGCGGAGAACCCCGCGGCAAGCCCGATAGAATTGTCAAAGTATAAAAAAATAGACAGTTACGATGTGACAAGAAAATACCTTGTGACTGACAAGCTTAGTAAAAAGAACTTCTATGTTACCTTCTTTTTCTATGGAGGTATTCTCTCTGGATGGAATGTTGACCCAGCACCAGCTTCCGTTTAGTTGATAACCCATCAAGGTGCTGAAAATTTTAGCTATTTAGCACCTTATTTAAGTTTTTAATAGACTGTTCCCTATCTTTGGAGCTAACAAATAAGTAAAAAATGAGAAAAAATGTGAGGTTGGCAGCCTGTATTATGGGCCTTATTTATTGTGGGGGATTCCAGCAATCCTTTGCTCAAAGAGGCATTCAAAAGCAGGTGCGTACTAACGCAATTGCCATAGATACAACGTTATTAAATAAAATATTAGCGAAAAATAAGTTAGCATTCAAAGAAGGTAAAGTAGCAGATTACATTCCAGAATTAAGTAAAGCGAATGCCGCATCCATTGCACTTTCAGTTGTAAACAGTGACGGGACGATAGTGAGCGTCGGCGATATTCAGCAAAGATTTACAATCCAGAGTATTTCAAAAATTGTCGCATTGATGGTTGCTGTATTGGAAAACGGCGAACAAAATGTTTTTGATAAAATGGGATACTTTGGTACCGACAAACCATTCAATCATTTTGCGAATCTGGAAACGATAGGTAAGCCACTCAATCCAATGATGAATGCCGGAGCGATACTAACGACTTCACTCATTAAAGGAACAGGCGAGGAACCTTTTATCAAAATACGCAATATGATTCGTTTTATAACGAATAATGAAAATATCAATTACAGTAAATCCGTATTTAATTCAGAACGCGAGACTGGTAATCGAAACAGAGGTATGTTCTATCTGATGCGTAACAACGGACTCATTGATGGTGACGGCGAGGATAAGCTCAATAATTATTTTAAGCAATGCTCAATTGAAATAACAGCCGAAGATCTCGCTAAAATAGGCTTCTTTTTTGCAAATCATTGCATACGCTATGATGGAAATAAGCAATACAATAATCCAAGTCTATCCCAGCTAGTCCAATCACAAATGCTCATTGCAGGGATGTACGAATTTAGTGGTGAATATGCAAGAACTGTGGGACTTCCCAGTAAATCGGGCGTCGGCGGCGGAATCGCGGTAAGTGTACCGAATAAAATGGGTATAGGTGCCTATAGTCCAGCCTTGGATCAACACGGTAATTCTGTAGCCGCTTATCGCATGATAGTAGACCTGGTCAATGAGAAATCGCTAAGTCTCTTTTATTAAAATTAGAAAACAATGTTCATATGGTAAGAACAGAACCAATAATTGCTGTAGAGGACGTTCTTAAAAGCTCACTTTTCTATCAAAGCCTTTTCGGCTGTACCGGCCACCATGGAGGGGAAACATTTGAAATTCTCACGGATAACGGAACTGTCATTCTCTGTTTACACAAATGGGGTGAACATGATCACCCTACTATGCGGGATCAAATACATGCCGGAAACGGATTCATATTATTCTTTAGAGTAGACAATTTAAAGCAAATTTTCGAAAATGCAACTTTGCTAAATGCAGTTATAGAAAAAGATATACATTACAACGAGAACTCTCTGAAGGATCAATTTATCTTACGAGACCCCGACAACTATTATCTGATTGTATCAGCCTAGTCTGACCGCTTTATTGGTCAATTGTATGTTGGATTTTATTCATAAGTAAAATCTCCGTTCTTAAACCAGTTTAACTTTTGTGTTGCATGTTTATCGCAACTTTGTCTTATCAAAATTTAAAACAATGACTACACGATTTAATATTGCAAAAGTAGATGCAACGGCCTATAAGGCAATGATGGGATTGGAAACATATCTTAACGATATTTTTTTAAACCCTATTCAGAAGGAACTCATAAAAATACGTGCTTCACAGATCAACGGTTGCGCCTTTTGCTTAGATATGCACACCAAGGATGCACTTAAGTACGGTGAAACCCCACAACGGATATTTTTATTAAATGCCTGGCGAGAAACGGATCTATTCACTAAGGAAGAACAGATTTTGTTGGAGATGACAGAAGAAATTACATTGATACATCAAAAAGGATTAACAGAAGGCACTTTCCAAAAAGCAAAAGAAATATTTGAGGAAAAGGAGATTGCACAGATTATTATGGCGATTATTACCATAAATGCGTGGAATAGAATTGGTATCAGCACCCATTTAGAACTATTAAAGTAATGCTAAGTTTTATTACAAAAAAGCCTCTTTCAATATTGGAAGAGGCTTTTTCATTTCTAAATATATTCCTGTTTTTTCCTGTGAAAATCCCGATTATCCTTTATCTTTATTAGGCAAACCAATATGAATGCACGATTATGAAAATCCTAAAAAAAATCCTAATTGTTTTAGCGATCATCATCGCTATTCCCTTAATTACTGCACTCTTCGTCAGTAAAGACTTCTCGGCCCAAAGTGAGATAATAATCGATAGGCCAAAGCAGGAAGTGTTCAACTACGTAAAAATGCTTAAGAACCAAGATAACTTTGGTGTATGGCAGCTTTCAGACCCCCAAATGAAAAAAACGGAACAGGGTGTAGATGGTCAAGTCGGCTATAAATCCAGCTGGGATGGTAAGAAAGTTGGTAAAGGATCCCAGACCATTACGAAAATAGTCGATGGCGAAACGATCGAAACATCCCTCGACTTCGGTATGGGAGAACCTGCCAAGGGCTATTTTATACTGAAAGAAATCTCTCCCACTCATACCTCGGTAACTTGGGGAATTTCTGGAAAATCGCCTTATCCATGGAACTTGATGAACTTATTTATGAATATGAATAAAGATTTCGATCAAGGCCTAAAAAATTTAAAAAATATATTGAAGTAGGGACTCTATAAAAAAGGGATGGTTGAAGTAATATCGACTTCAACCATCCCTTTTTTCGAAACCTTGTTAAACTATCGTCTGCGCATCAGGATGCGTAAGATATACCAAAACAACAGCATAATTGATGAGAACAGCTGCAGTGCAGCTCCAACATATTGTTCGTTCCCATAGTTGTATTTAAGATTTTGGGTTTGATATAGTATGCTTCCAGAGGCGAGAGCGATCATCGCTACAGAAAACCACAACCCAAGTTCAAAGCCAAATATCGCACCTGCAACAATGGCACCTAAAGACAAAAATCCTCCAATCACCAATATGTTCCGAAGAAATGAAAAATCTTTGTTGGATACAAATGCGACTACTGTAAGCCCGGTAAACAATGCCAAAGTCATTATACTAGCCTGATAGATCACGCTAATCCCTTCAGTCATAAATACCGCCATAAAAATCATGGGCAAGAAAATGATTGCCTCTAATACGATATAGAAAGCCAACCCCAGGTATTGGGTCTGTCTGCTTTGCGAAAGCGTCCACCTGGAGGATAGTGTTGAACCCAGCCAAAAACATCCCAATAGAAACAACCAGATAAATTTTCCACTGACCATCCATACGATAAAATCATAAGGTATTAACTTGATCAGCAACGTTTCCAAAACGATAAATGCCAAAATGGAAAGCGCAACGTGAAGATAGGTTTTTTTATAAAAAACTCCCCTTTCCGCATCATCTTGGATAAGAACATACTCTTGTGATTCCATAAAACAAATAAATAAGTTTGATTAAATAATAATTAAAAATAAGCATTAATTCTATTTTCACAAGAAAGAACTTGGCATAACCTTGTAAAAAAGAACCCCGCCTAGCGGGGTCCATTCAAACAAACAACTTATTTCCAGCCTCCTCCCAAATCTTTATAGATATTGACAACAGCATTGAGCTGCTGCTTTTTCGTTTCTATCAATTCAAGTTTTGAATCCAACACATCGCGTTGCGTCATTAAAACCTCCATATAGTCAGCCCTCGCTGATTTAAAAAGATCATTTGATACCGTGACGGAATTATTTAAAACCTCAACTTCTTTTGTTTTGAAATCATAGCTGCGGCCAAGGTTTTCAATATTTGAAAGTTGTGTAGAGACCTCTAAGTATGCATTGAGAATTGTCTTCTCGTAATTATAGACCGCCTGTATCTGTTTGGCATTCGCAGTGTTAAATTCAGCTTTAAGCCCATTTTTATTAATTAATGGCGCTGCAAGCTCGCCTATTAAATTATATAAAACAGATTCCGGCATCTTAAACAGATAGGACGGTTTAAATGCTTGTAAACCCAAAGCTGCAGAAATTTCCAATGAAGGATAAAATTCTTTCCTTGCTATTTGTACATCCAGTTTGGCCGCCGCGAGCTCATATTCCGCCTCGCGGATGTCAGGTCTGTTGCTCAGCAACTGACTTGGTAAACCTGTCTGAACTTTTGCAGGTATCAGATCGACAAAATTACTTTTGTCACGTTTGATCGCTTGGGGAAAACGTCCCAATAGGAAATTAATGCGGTTTTCAGTTTCTTTGATTTGCTGACGTGTTTCAAACTCCATACCTTTAGTTTTCAACACTTCAGCTTCAAACTTCTGAACCGCCAGTTCAGTTACGCGAGCAGCTTGCTTTTGCAATCGAATGACAGAAAGTGCATTATCTTGCAACTCAATATTCTGTTTAATGATGGTCAACTGATTGTCCAGTGCCAACAATTCGTAATACGATCGGGCAACTTCAGCGATGAGACTGCTCAAGACAAAGTTTTTTCCCTCCACAGTAGCAAGATAACGGTTGAGTGCTGCTTGTTCAGCGTCTTTTAACTTTTTCCAAACGTCAATTTCCCAACTCGCATAAGCACCAATTGTTAAATCTCCAAGTGGATCAGGCATTTCTTTTCCGGGAGCAATCTCTGTACTTGCGTCACCGGCTCCCTGACTCGTATACCTTCCCACTTTTTCAACCCCGCCTCCTGCACGTAGTCCAACTGTAGGTTTCAACGCACCTTTTCTCAACAGAATATCGTTCTTGGCGATTGCTAACTCCTGTAAAGTAACATTCAGTTCCTGGTTATTTTTTAAAGCTGTATCTATTAGTGCAACTAAATTTGGATCAGTGAAAAACTCACGCCACTTAACCGATGCTGAATTTGTTGAATCAGATTTAACTACATCCGTAAATTGTTGGGGAACAAATTTGTTCTCCTGTATTTGTGTCGCTTTCGGAACCTTACATCCCGTCACTGCAGCTGAAAGCGAAAATGCAATGACCCATTGTATTTTTCTGCTATTAGTCATGATTATCAATTTCTTCAGTTAATGGATTTTCATCTTCGTGTTTAATAAGCTTACGTCTGGAAGCAATAGTTCCGAAGATAAAGTATAAGCCAGGTATCACCAGAATACCGAAAACTGTCCCAAACAACATACCTCCCGCTGCTGCCGTCCCAATCGTACGGTTTCCGATAGCCCCTGGCCCCGAAGCCATAACCAAAGGAATCAATCCTGCAATGAAAGCAAAAGAAGTCATCAAAATTGGCCTAAATCTCACTTTTGCACCTTCCAAGGCCGCTTCGATGATGCTCAATCCCTGTGAATGCCTTTGTGCGGCAAACTCAACAATCAATACGGCATTTTTACCCAATAGACCGATGAGCATGACCAAGGCTACCTGGGCATAGATATTATTTTCCAGTCCCAATAGTTTTAAAAGGAGAAAAGCCCCAAAGATTCCAATTGGCAAGGAAAGCAAGACAGCAAATGGCATGATAAAACTTTCGTATTGTGCGGAAAGAATTAAGTAAACGAAACCAAGACAAATCAAAAAGATATAAATAGCCTGATTTCCCCTGCCTACCTGATCCTTGGAAATACCCGCCCAATCAATACCATAGCCTCGTGGCAACGTTTTAGCCGCGACTTCATTAATCACCTGAATCGCTTCACCACTACTATAGCCGGGCGCTGCAGAACCTGAAATCTCCGATGCCATATACATATTGTGCCGTGTGATCTCAGACAAACCATACACTTTTTCCATATGCATAAATGCAGAAAATGGTACCATTTCATCTTTTTCATTCTTCACGTATAGCTTTAAGATATCTTCTGGCAAGGCTCTATATTGTGGCAAAGCCTGAACCATAACTTTATATTGACGATCGTATTTAATGAAGTTTGTCTCATAATTACTACCGACCAAAGTTGAAAGTGTATTTAAAGCATTATCAATGGTCACACCCTTTTGCTGTGCCAAATCGTTATCAATATGCAGCATATATTGTGGGAAGCTTGCGCTATAGAACGTAAATACAGAAGCCAGTTCGGGTCTTTTATTTAACTCACGTACAAACTCCTTACTTACTGTTTCCATTTTCTTATAGTCACCAGAACCCGCTTTGTCTAAAAGTCTAAGTTCAAATCCTCCTGCAGCACCATAGCCTGGAACAGCAGGTGGCTGGAAAAATTCAATGGAGGCACCGGGTATATTTTTAGCGGCAGCTTCAAGCTGCTCAATAATCTCCTGTGAAGATTCTTTACGTTCCTCCCAACTTTTTAAATTGATCAAACATGTACCTGTATTGGCCCCAGTTCCTTCTGTCAAGATCTCATAACCAGCCAATGAAGAAACAGATTGCACACCATCAATATCTTCCGCTTCTTTTTGCAAAGTCTGTGCAGCAAGATTGGTACGTTCCAAGGTTGATCCTGGAGGTGTCTGAATAATCGCATAAATCATCCCCTGATCTTCATTAGGTATGAAACCCGCTGGAACAGAATTGTTCAGGAAATATGCACCAATACAAAAACCTATTAAAACCACGAATGTAAAAACTCGTTTATCGACGATGCCTTTCAGCAAGTAAACATACTTGTTGGACATCTTGTCAAATAATCTATTGAAGGAATCAAGAAATTTATCAATAATGGATTTCTTTCTCGCTTTACCATGATTATTCTTCAACATGATCGCACATAACGCAGGGGTTAAAGTCAATGCAACGACACCTGATAAAATAATCGAAGTTGCCATCGTAATGGAAAACTGCCGATAGAATATCCCGACAGGCCCCGACATAAAGGCCACCGGAATAAATACCGCTGCCATGAGGAATGTAATGGCAACAATGGCACCACTGATCTCATGCATAGCCTTTTTGGTCGCTTTGTAAGCTGAAATATGGAGCTCCTCCATCTTGGCATGCACTGCCTCAATGACGACAATCGCATCATCAACAACGACCCCGATGGCGAGCACTAATGCAAAGAGCGTGATTAAGTTGATGGTAATCCCAAAAAATTGCATAAACAAGAATGAGCCGACCAATGAAACAGGTACCGCAATAGTTGGTATTAAGGTCGATCGCCAGTCACCCAAGAATAAGAAAACGACGATAGCCACGAGCACAAATGCTTCCAATAAAGTATGAATTACTTTCTCCATGGATGCATCCAAAAATTTGGAAACGTCATAACTAATCTCGTAATCTAGTCCTTTGGGAAAAGATGCCTTCAGCTCTTTCATCTTATTCTTGACATCTTGGATTACCTGGGAAGCATTACTTCCATAGGATTGTTTCAAGACAATGGCTGCAGATGGTTTACCATTCAACGTAGAATAGATATCATACATTGCTGAGCCAAACTTGATATCAGCGACGTCTTTTAAACGCAACATTTCACCATTTTCACCAGCGCGGAGAACGATATTGCCATATCCTTCAGTTGTCGTAAAACGACCGGGATATTTTAACACGTATTCGAAGGACTGTGAAGTCATCCCGGACGACTCGCCCGCTTTACCTGGTGAAGCCTCCAAGCTTTGCTCGGATAAGGCTTTCATAACTTCTTCTGCAGAGATCTTATAGGCGGTCATACGATCTGGCTTCAACCAAATACGCATCGCGAGTTCACGCGTACCCAGAATATTGGCAACTCCAACTCCATCCACACGACGTAACTCGGACACAATATTCATGTCCGCATAATTGTACATAAAATTGCCATCAAGCTCTTTGTCTTTGCTGTAGAGATTGATGTACATAAGCATGTTAGATTCCTCGCGCGTAATTTTCACACCTTCACGAACAACGATAGGTGGAAGCTTATTGACAACAGAAGCCACACGGTTCTGCACATTCAAGGAAGCCTGATTTGGATCTGTACCTAAGTTGAATACCACCTGAATACTTGCCTCCCCATCGTTACCCGCATCGGAAGCCATATATTTCATGCCTGGAACACCGTTTATGGCCCGCTCCAAAGGGATAATAACTGATTTAATCATCAACTCCCCATTTGCTCCCGGATATTCGGCTGTGATGTTAACCTTCGGTGGTGATATAGAAGGAAATTGTGTTACAGGAAGCTGCACCATGGAAAGTATCCCCAAAAACACAATGATCAGTGATATAACGATCGAAAGTACTGGTCTATTTATAAAACGACTAAACATAGTAATTTAAGTGTAAGGGATTATTCTGTTTTTAACTTCAAATTTGAAATGGCATCTTTGGGTTGAACAAAGCTGTAGCTGATCTTATCATCCTCCTTCGCTTTTTGGATACCGTCCAATAAAAATTTATCATCTTTTTGAAGTCCACTTGTCACAACATAAAGATCCGGTAAAGAGTTCCCTATCGTAATATGACGGGCTTTCAATTTACCATCTTTATCTACCACATACACATACTTACGATCCTGCATTTCATACGTTGCTTTTTGAGGAATAAGTAACGCCTGTTTCAGCGGAAAATTCATGACAACTTTTCCGCTCTCACCATGCTTCAATAGTCGATTTGGATTAGGAAATTTAGCCCTAAAGGCAATATTTCCTGTTTCTGAATTAAATTCACTTTCGATAGTTTCTACAAGACCGCTCTGAGAAAACAGTTCATTGTTAGCAAGCAGCAAACCTACATGTGTATCTCCACGCTTACTAACGTTAGTTTGGTAACTCAAATATTCTGGTTCGGAAACATTAAAATAAACTAGCATTTCACTGTTGTCTGAAAGGCTTGTCAATAATTCACCTTCATCGACCAAACTTCCCAATTTCAAGGGAATACGGTCAATAGTACCGTCAAATGGTGCCCTGATTTCTGTAAACGAAAGATGCAATTTTGCGATTGCGGCTTCTGCCTTCGCCTGCTCCAGCTTTGCTTTAGCCATCGCTAGTTCATTGGGTGATACCACATTTTTGTCAGCCAGCGTTTTTGTATTTTGAACCTCTATTTCAGCAACGTTAACCTCTGCTGAGGATTTGCGATATTCCGCCTCATACATTTTGGGCATAATCCGAAAGAGTAATTGCCCTTTGTGAACAAATTGTCCTTCATCGACAAAAATCTGTTCAAGATAACCTTTCTCCTGAGCGCGTAGCTCAATATTCCGGAAAGATCTAATTTGGGATACAAAGTCCTTGCGGATTGTGGTATCCATTTGCACTGGGGAGGTCGCGGTAAATTTTTCCTTTTCTTTCTTTTCTTCCTTTTTGGAAGTACACCCGATTTGGCATAAGGTAATAGCCAAACTAGCGAGCATAAATACTCTTTTCATTTGTAAGCGTCTAATTAAAAAAATAAGTTTGATTGTTTGTTGTTATGGTTGTTGAAATCACATACACCTGAGCTTATGGTCATGTCTTTTGCGGATTGCATATGCAAACCGATCACGATCAAATGGGGCATCCGATAGGATATCCACTAAAGTGTCTGAAATTTCGAAGGGTACTTGTTAAATTCTCCAGTTTTGTTGAAGAACATATCTTTGAGGGAAAAGATAGGCGATGAAATTGCAAAAGGGAATCTTTTTTGCAAATCGAAAAACGAAAATAAAAAGCACGATTGCAAAAAGCAACAGCGCTACAAATTGAGATACGACCTGCAGGTCCTTGGTTAATTGAAAATTTTCAGAATCAAGTTCCTCGATCACCGGATTATCACTGTGTATACTTCCGTAAACAAGCGGATCGATATGATCTACAGACGCGTCAATCCGCTTCTGCGCATCAGCATGATTATATTGGTACATGAAACTAACAGCAGGTCGATCGGATTGAATAAGCACAGCATGGCTATTACTGCTTCTAATGAATAAGAAGCATAAAAAGAAAAATATGGTAATAACCGCTTTCATTGCGGAGCAAATATACTAGCGTACAACTAATTTTAACGATGTTTAACACATTTTAACAAAACAATTACAATCTATATATGATCACTTAAAACAGCGACAATTGCAAACCTGGTCCATTCGTCTCCAGCGGCTTTGCGTCGCCATAAACCGTCCTCCCTCCATATTTCCACGAATCTCTTCGCTCCTCGGCTATAATTTGCTGAATATCAAACTGTGGAATAAACTGTTTTTCCGTATCCAAAACAATCTGATGCAACTTATTAACTGATTTTAATTTTTCGCTGTAACCCAATTTAGATTTCTCAATACCTTTTTGTAAAATCTGAATGCTCTCATCGTAAATGGTCAATGGAACAGGAAATGGGTGTCCATCTTTGCCTCCATGAGCAAAGGAAAACCGGGCAGGGTCATTAAATCGCGATGGAGCACCATGGATGACTTCGCTGACTAAGGCCAAAGACTGTAAAGTCCGAGGGCCGATCCCTTTTAAAAGAAGTAAATCTTCAAAATGGGACGGTTGACTTTCGCGTGCGACATACAGCATGGCGCCCAATCTTTTGAGATCAACATCCGATGCACGAATATCGTGATGGGATGGCATGACAAGTTTAGCAAAATCCTGCAGGACTTTTGAGGAATCCTCTCCAACCAATGTCATAATGCCTGCTCGATTGGCCGCCGCGTCTACGGCTGTTAAGTTGAGGATCATTCCCTGTGAAGGGCCGCTAATACCCGTATGGGGTTCTTCAATAAACGATTTAATTTGTTCAGAATGCCAATGATAACGACGGGCAGTCCCATCCTTTTCATGCATCCCCTGCTGTACTACAGACCAATTACCATTATCTGCCACGATAAAATTGTGTAGATACAGCTGGTAGCCATCTTGAATAGCCGTATTATCTACCTTGGCAACAAGCTTACTGCTCCGAATCAAACCGTTCCCATCCAATCCCATCTGATCAGAAAGCTGACGCAACTCGAGTGGAGTCTGCGTTGACAGCTTCCCCTTGCCACCGCATATATAAAGACCAAAAGATTTCGCTTCCGGATTAATAGCCCGTTTTAATGCCCCCATGACAGATGTTGTGATCCCCGATGAATGCCAGTCCATCCCAAGCACAGCCCCAAAACTTTGAAACCAAAATGGATCCGATAGCCTTCTTAACACTTCATCCTTACCATAATCCATTAAAATAACTTCCACGATTGAACGACCTAGGGAAGACATGCGTTCATAGAGCCATGCTGGTACTTTGCCATAATGTAAAGGAAGATCTGCAGTTCCGGATCGTTTCATCTAAAGCTAAATTTATTAGCACAAAGCTACTTTATTTTTGTGAAAAATGAAAAAGGCTAGAATCCTCTAGCCTTTCATCCTATTTTCAATCTATATTTTATACCTGAGCATTCATCTTATTATAGAGATAGCCCACAGCAAAATATCCTTATTTCCCGGTTAATGCAGATAAAAATCCTGCTCGGAAAGTAGGATCTTTTTCCGAAAACTCAATAGAATGCTTATATGTATCTACATTAAAAAACAATTCTGCCGGTTCAGCCTTTTTGTTATCCAGGAAAAGTTTAAAGCTATAAGCTGTTTTTTTCGATAAGTCTGCATTTACCTTATTGGATGAAAAAACATTAGGAAGAATGACGTCTTTTGTAAAAGAATCATTTGTAGGGATTTGGAATAACTCACCTAAGGCTTTTATTAAATTATCGGACTGTTGTCCGGATGATGAGATTCTAATTTTTCCTTTGGTAAAACCGACGTCATCACTTGGCTTACCGTCAATGATCCCGGCAGGAATAAAGTCTATAACCTCAAACTTTGCCCCGACCGTATCTTGTTTGTAAAGAGATTTCGTAACATAGATTCGACTTGAATCCGTTTTAATTTCATCCGTGATACGTAAGAAAAAGTTCTTCTTCTCTGCTCCTGGTGTACCATTGGTAAACTGTTCGATTTTTACGCCTTCAATTTTGTTCACCGTTGTCGTATCACTGCCATCAGTCTTCTTCTGATTGGAGTTGCCGCAACTAGCCATCAGCATGGTAGCGGTCGCAAGAAATGCTATAGATTGAATCTTGTGCATATTGAATTGTTTGTTATCAGTTATCAATGAATATTGCTCTTATAATATTACCATTATTACTGATAACAAACAACTATTAGCAATGTTTTTATTTTATTTCAATAAAGCATCATACAAAATTTCCACAGGGTGATAAGATTTTCTACCCACACCGTCTTTTATCTGATGCCTACAGGAAGTGCCCGCTGCAGCAATCAAGGTTTCAGGTTCCGTTTTGCGTATGGTTGGTAACAAGACCAGTTCGGCAACTTTCATTGAAATATCATAATGTTCAGTCTCGTAGCCAAATGAACCAGCCATCCCACAGCAACCTGAGGGGATTGTTTCTATGCTATAGTTCACTGGAAACGATAGAACCTGTTCGGTAGCAGCCACCAGATGGAAAGCTTTTTGATAACAATGCCCATGCAACTTAATCCTTTTTGTTTCATTCGTAAACTGTTCCGGGTGAATACGTCCTGCCTTTATTTCAGCAAGCAAGAATTCGTCAATCATCAGCGCATTTTTAGCAATTTGCTGCGCTTCGGCACGTAAATTATCATCAACTAGACTTAAATATTCATCTCTAAATGTAATTATCCCTGATGGTTCAACACCTAAAAGTGGTGTTTCATCCGTAATTAATCCCTTTAATAAATGAATATTTTGATTCGCAATCTTCTTTGCTTCTTTCACAAAACCCTTGGAAAGATAAGTCCGTCCACTTTGCACATGTTTTGGAATGACTACTTCATAGCCCAATGCAGTCAACAATTTGTACGCTGTAATACCGATCTCCGCATCATTATATTCCGTAAACTCATCCGAAAAAAGGTAAACCCGACGTTTGGCATCACTGATCGCAGCTTGTTTTTTTACCCATTGCGTTAAGGTTGTTCCATTTACTGTAGGCAAGGAACGCTTTGGCGCAAATCCTACCGTTTTTTTAACCAATCCTGACAGAAAATCATTTTTTACCACAAAATTATAAAGCGGAGCAACCCAAGATCCAAGTTTCTGGGACTGTGTGAAGTTTGCAATTAATTTCGTTCGGAAACCGGCCCCATGTTCATCATAATAATGCTGTAAAAATTCGGCTTTCATTTTGGCTACATCCACACTGGATGGACATTCCGTTTTACAGCCCTTGCAGCTTAAACAAAGATCCATGACCTCCTTAATTTCTTCGTGGTCGAAGCGATTCTTCTTGGTCGAATTGGTTAAAAACTGGCGCAGCATATTCGCGCGCGCCCGTGTTGTATCTTTTTCATCACGCGTAGCCATAAACGAAGGACACATTGTTCCCCCCGTAATTTCGGTTTTTCGACAATCTCCCGAACCGGAACATTTCTCTGCCAACCGAAGAATAGATTCATCTTTCGAAAAATCGAAGTAGGTTTTTATTTCTGTACGATTGCTATCGTTGTCATAGCGTAGATGTGAATCCATTGGCGGCGTATTGACAATCTTATTTGCATTAAAAACACCCTCCGGATCAAAGATGGATTTTACCTCTTCAAGCAATTTGTACACTTTTTCACCAAGCACTTTACCAATAAACTCGCCGCGTAGACGGCCATCCCCATGTTCACCACTCAATGAACCGTTATATTTTAATACCAGATCACTGGTTTTTTCGAGGATAGAACGAAAAGTACGTTTTCCTTCTGCTGTTTTCAAATTAACAAAGGGCTCAATGTGTAGCTCCCCCGCACCTGCGTGTGCATAATAGGATGCATGTACCCCTTCTTCAATCAAAAGTTTTTGAATGTCACCCACATAGGCGGGTAGATCTTCAGGCGATACCGCACAATCTTCAATCAGATTAACTGGCTGGTTATCACCGGGTAGATTGCGAATGAGCCCCAATCCTGCCTTGCGTACATCCCAAACTAAATTTGTCTGTTCAATGCCAGTAATATAAGGATAGGCATAACCCAAACCGCGTTCAATAAGATCCTGTTTCAAGGCCATGGCCTTCGCTTCAGTTTCAGCAGCTGTGTGCCCCCTAAATTCAACAATCAATAAAGCCTGAGGATCCCCCTCAATAAAAAAACGGTTATACTTGTAAGTTGGATGCCCAACGGTAAAATCCATGATGTACTTATCGACCAATTCGGATGCTTCTGGTTGATGATCTAAGGCAATCACATTCCCATGCATGCACTCGACCATATCGGCAAAATGAACGCATAGTAAACCGAGTTCTTTAGGTGGCAGAGGCATGAGTTTGAGTTTTGCTTCCGTGACAATTGCCAAGGTCCCCTCTGATCCAGCCAACAGGTTACACATATTGAAAGGTACTGACCGATCACTTAAAATATCAAGTGCATACCCTGTATTTCTCCGGGTAATCGATCGTTTTGGATAACCCACTTCAATAGCACTCAAATGCTCTGGATTGGACAACAGTTCGTTCATTTGACGGTAGATATCTCCTTCACGATTAGGTAGTAATAATTTTTTGAAATAAGTTGTCTCATCAATAGCCTCAAATGTCACTTCGGAACGATCGTCCAAAAGTACATTAGCAGAAATTAGGTTGTGCCGGGTATCTCCCCAAACGATCGAATGTAGACCAGAGGAGTTATTTCCGATCATGCCGCCTATCATGGCGCGACTTGCCGTCGAAGTTTCGGGACCAAACATAAGGCCGAATGGTTTAAGATAACTGTTCAAGTCATCACGGATCACCCCGGGTTGCACCCGTACCCATTGCTCTTCTACATTAAGTTCAATAATAGCATTAAAATGACGGGAAACATCCATGATAATACCATGACCAACAACCTGTCCTGCGAGAGAAGTACCCGCGGTACGTGGTATTAATGTAACCTTATTGTTGTGCGCAAAATCAATTAATTTTTTGATATCATCAATATCGGCAGGTATTGTCACAGCCAACGGCTTTTCCTGATAAACAGAAGCATCTGTCGAATAGGCAAGCAACATCGTTTGATCCTTGGTTTCACTGGTATAATAAAGCTCTCCCTTGAGCAGAGACGCTAATAAGGCTAATTGATTTTGATCTTTCACTTAATCTGCATTTAATGTATGAAACAAATTTAGTTAAATTTATGCTTCGGAAAAAGAGAAGAATGCAAGAAATACGCAAATCGAAAATGAAAAACGCATAAAAACGCAAAACATAGCAATTTGAGATAAAAGTCAATTTAATTTCGTCTCTTCACTCAATGCACGTATTTTTGTTGCACTACATTATTTAGTTAACGATTGATATCTTCCTTATATGCGTGCCCTACTCCTTCGCTATACGCTTCATTCCGACTTTATTATATACACCATACGGGTGTTGATAGGTTTCCTTATTGGCTATCCCCTATTTATATCCTTTCCACAATATTCCGTTTCGTGGACCCTTATTTCGATTATTCTGGTCATTTCCCCACAAGAAAACGAATCAAAAAAAATAGCTATCGATCGGGCTAAATCTAATTTTATTGGATCGGCTATTGGTCTCAGTTTATATTTTGTCCCAATCTCGCAGCTCTATGCAATGATAATCGGCATTGTGGCATCATTGATTATATGTAAAGTGCTCAATATTATGGCTGTGGCCAGGACGTCAATGGTCGCGTTAATTATCGTCTATCTTCATGAACAGGAAAGTCGCTCCTACTTTGCTGCATTGGATCGTTTTGGCTGCGTATGCTTAGGCTGCCTTATCGGTTTGAGTGTCATTCTATCGACTAGAAATATGATTATCAAACTTAGAGAAAGGTATAATTGTTGATGTAACTATCTGGCGCTGTTATGGCAACACTCTTCATCTCAAGTCCATGTGCTAAATGGTTATGGTTTCTTTACATTAAATTCGAATAAAATTCACATCATATTCTAGTAAGTCAGAATTTAATTCAGAATTATATAAAGTATTTTGAATTTTATACTTTTTTACTTACCTTTGCAGTCGAAATGACAAAAGTAGAATATAATTTAGACCAGGTCGATTATAAAATCTTGCGTTTGATGCAGGATAATGGCCGTATCAACAATGCTGATATCGCGCGGGAATTAGGTATGGCGCCATCTGCAATTCTTGAGCGTGTAAAGAAGCTTGAGCAGAAAGATGTGATTTTAAAGTATAGTGCCAAGATCAATCCTGCTGCCGTGGATCAAAAACTTTTATCGTTTATTTTCATAAAAGCCAATGATATAATTGGCGAACAAGGCGTAGGGTTAGCACTTGCCGAAATCCCTGAGGTACAGGAAGTACATGATATTGCGGGTGACGATGGTTATCTAATTAAAGTAAGAACCGCGGATTCAACCGGATTGGTGGATCTGATGCGTAATACATTAAGTAAAGTCGAAGGCATTATTTCGACGCGAACAACAATTGTACTTCAAACGGTAAAGGAAGATCAGCAAGTAGTCATACCTGAATAATAGAAAGGAGGTTTAATCATGTTGCAAGGACAAAAAAAGGCAGCAAGCCCATTAATGGTTGTTGTAGCCTATTTCATTATTTATGTGGTGTGGGGTTCCACCTTTTTCTTTATAGAAAAAGCATTACACAGTTTTCCCCCATTTATTTTGGGCTCGTTTCGATTTGTAGCAGCCAGTGCAATCTTAATGACGTACTGCGCCATAAAAGGTTATAAATTATTTAACAAACGTTCTATTCAGGAAGCAGCAATTGTTGGATTTCTATTGCTCTTCGTCGATATGGCGGGCGTGATCTGGGCCGAACAATACGTATCCGGTGGTGTGGCCGCGATCATTGCTGCAGCTGCAGCAATCTGGTTTATTCTACTGGACAAACCCAAATGGAAAGAAAACTTTAGCAGCATCAGTACGGTTGCTGGTGTAGCGCTGGGTTTCTTAGGTGTAGTGATGTTGTTCGCTGAACAGATTATGGCAACTGATGACAAGACAGATGGTACACTTAAAGTTATTGCGCTATCTATTTTAGTATTAGGTTCTATCGCTTGGACTGTAGGTTCATTAATTTCTAAATATTTCAAAAAATCTGAAAAAGAAGAAAAAGAGGATTTGCATGTCATGGTCAAGACTGCTTGGCAAATGGTAACAGCAGGCATTCTTTTTAATATCACAGCCCTTTTCACTGGTGAATATGCATCATTTACACTAAGCAGTGTCGCCCCCGTCGATTGGTTCAACCTGGGATATTTAATTACATTTGGTTCAATTCTTGCCTTCAGCTCTTATATTTGGTTATTGCAAGTTCGCCCGGCAATGGAAGTAAGTACTTATGCGTATGTGAATCCAATTATCGCACTTATTTTAAGTCATTTCTTCACTTCGCATGCCGTAACCTCATTGCAGATTGTTGGCTTAGCTGTTATTCTATTTTCGGTACTATTAATGAACTGGAAAGCCTATCGCACAAAGTTGTCGTCGCGTGGAAAGAGTAAAAAAATCCTCCAACAGGAGAATAAAGCGGATGATTTGAGGACATCGAATGGCCAGATGCAAACAAATGATATTCCCGAGACGGAATTCGTTCACTAGGTTGTTATTTTTCTAATTATATGGACAAAGCTTAACGTACAAACGATGTTAAGCTTTTGTTGTTTTTAAAAATTAGCTAACATTGGATAAGATTTGTTCATATATAAATGGCTAACTTTGCGTAGTATTTGGTTAAATTAAATAGAATGAATATATCGAAGCAAATTGCCTTTATTGGTACGCTTGGAGTCACTTCGCTTTTGATGGTCACAGGTTGTACGAAACAACTTCATCCAACGCAAAAAGATTTCCAGCAATATCATATCAATAGCGGTATGCAAGCTGACCCTGCTGTCGTATCAATCTACGAACCTTTCAAACACAAAATGGAAGCAGAAATGAATCGTGTGATTGGCCATGCAGACAAAGCGTTGACGAAAGAGAAAACAGCAGAAACATTAATGGGCAACTTTTTTTGTGAAGCTTTATTGTGGATGAGCGAACATAATGCGCATAACCCCGCAGATTTAGCATTTGCAACAAAAGGCGGAATTCGAAACGATCTTAAAGCAGGAGATATTACTGTGGGACACATCTTCGAGGTGATGCCTTTCGAAAACACATTGACCATCCTTGAACTTAAAGGCAGTCAAATTCGCCAGCTCGCCGACTATATCGCCACCACACATGGTCAGCCTATTGCTGGAATGACATTGAAGATCACTGGCAACAAGGTACAGGATATTAAAATTAAAGATCAACCTGTTGACGACAATAAATTGTATAAACTCGTGACCTACGATTACCTCGCTAATGGAGGTGATAATCTCACCTTATTGACACAACCGGTATCTCGAGCCAATTATCCGCAACGCATGCGTGAGGGATTAATTGAATATGTAAGCGAATTAACGAAGGAAGGTAAAAAAGTAAATGCAGAATTAGATGGAAGAATTAAAATCAATTAATCGAAGATTATTTATCAAGCAAGTTGGTGGATTTTCTGCTGCAGTTGCTTTAGGCTCCCTACCTTTTCAAGTTGATGCTAAAAGCAAAAAGATAAAATTAACAATTTTGCATACCAACGACGTACATAGCCGTATTGAGCCGTTTCCAATGGATGGTGGCAAGTACCAGGGATTAGGTGGTGTTGCTCGTCGAAGCACCCTGATCAATAAGATTCGCCAAGAGGAAGAACATCTCCTGTTATTAGATGCAGGCGATATGTTTCAAGGTACCCCCTACTTTAATCTATTTGGTGGAAAGCTTGAACTTGACCTCATGACAAAATTAGGTTATGATGCGGGAACCTTTGGGAACCATGAATTTGATAATGGTCTGGCAGGTCTTGTAAAATATCTAGATCATGCCAAATTTCCATTTTTAACAGCCAATTACGACTTTAAAGGAACCGTATTGGAAGGAAAGACACAGGATTATACCCTATTCAATAAAGGCGGAATCAAAATTGGCGTATTTGGATTGGGAGTCGATATTGAAGGATTGGTTGATCCAAATAATTTTAAGGGAATGAAATATTTGGATCCTATTGAAGTGTCCAATAACGTGGTGCGGATATTAAAGGAAAAACACAAATGTGATTTGGTCATCTGTCTATCGCATTTAGGCTATCAATACGAAAACGACAAAGTCTCCGATCTTATTCTTGCGGCTAAAACCTCCGACATTGATCTGATTATCGGTGGGCATACCCACACCTTCTTAAATGAACCGACATTGGTTACAAATTTAAAAGGGACAAAAACTGTTGTGAACCAGGTCGGTTTTGCGGGGATCAATCTCGGACGGATTGACTTCATTATGGAGCCTGGATCCGAAAAGAAACAAATGGTAGCGAGTACGTATCAGGTCAACTCCACAATTGCAGAATCTCAGTTGGCATAATATTATACACTGTTTATAAATGCCAAATTGAACAATCAATTTGGCATTTTTTTTACTAAAACTATAGGTAATGATATGATCTAGACGGTCATACAACCAATACAAGCTGATAACGATTAAATGAAAAGAATTGTATCTATATACCTAGACTCCTTTAAAGGGCTCTCGCAAGCTGCCTGGCTCCTTGCCATTGTCATGCTGATCAATAGAATGGGAAGTATGGTTATCCCCTTTCTTGGACTCTATATGACCCAAGTTCTCCATTTTGACATCAAACAGATCGGAGTTGTCTTGATGAGTTATGGTTTTGGCTCGGTCTGTGGCTCCTACATTGGTGGCTGGTTAACCGACAAAATCGGCAGTTTCAAGGTTCAGTTTGGAAGTCTTATACTGGCAGCCCCATTGTTTCTACTGATCCCTCATTTTAAGGAAGTACAGTCTTTGTCTATCATGATTTTCACATTAAGCTTAATTTTTGATGCTTTTAGACCTGCAAACTCGGTATCCGTAGCAAGTTATGCAAAACCCGAAAATATTACCCGGGCTTTTTCCTTGAATCGTTTAGCCATAAATCTTGGGTTTTCCATTGGTCCGGCTGCAGCGGGATTTTTAGCGACTATTTCATTTAATTGGATCTTTTACGGGAACTCATTTGCCGTCCTTTGTGCTGCGATAATTTTCTTTGTCTTTTTCCATAAGCGACAAAAAAGAAGCGATATAAAATCAAAGAAAGAAATTAACATTCACGATAGTCCAACGCAAAAAGGACGCAATCCATATACCGATATTCCATTTGTATTATTTAATATCTTTTGTTGTATCTTCTCATTTTGTTTCTTTCAGCTCATCACAACCTTGCCGCTCTTCTACCGTGAGGTACATCACTTGGATGATCATCAGATTGGATTTCTACTTGGCTGGAGTGGCTTCGTAATCGTCCTGTTGGAGATGTTTGTCGTACATATTGCCGAAAAGAGATTTTCCCTCATCAGCACCCTTGTCTTTGGTACATTTTTATGCGCTGCCTCTTATGCTATGTTGAATTTCAATGGTGGACTCGGCTGGCTATACTTCACATTTTTTATTTTTGGCCTCGGCGAGATGTTGACTCTGCCATTTATGGCAACTGTTTCCGTCAATCGTTCAACCCCTAAAACACAGGGAGCATACATGGGTTTTAACTCACTGGCTTTTTCAGCGGCCAATATTTTCTCACCGCTTTTAGGTACAAGTATTGTCGACTCTTTTGGTTTTACAACATTATGGTGGGCAACGGCATTAACCCTATCCGCTACTGCTGTTGGTTTCTACCTGGTTTTAAAATGGATGAAATAGCTTAAAATAAATTAAAAAAAGGCGTATCTCATTATGAGATACGCCCTTTTTGATCTAATTTAACTTGCAACTACCAAATTTTAATACGTTTATCTACTGGAACAAACATTTTATCTCCATTCTTCGTATCCCAGGCTTTATGGAAAGCATCCAAGTTTATGATTGGAGCAAAAGCGCGGTACTGCGCCGGAGAATGTGGATCAGTTTTCACTTGATTGACAACAAACTCATCTGTAGTTTTTGTTCGCCAAATAGTCGCCCATGAAAGGAAGAAGCGTTGATCCTGCGTAAAACCATCTATTAGCCCAGGATTTCCTTTGTCTTTTAAATAAAGTTGTAATGCGTCAAAAGCGACCGACGAACCGCCTAAATCGCCTATGTTCTCACCGAGCGTAAAACGCCCATTCACAAATACACCTGGCACAGGCTCATAGGACTCAAATTGACGTACCAGGGCATCGGCCGCTGCTTCAAATTTTGCTTTATCACTATCGGTCCACCAATTGTTTAAGTTTCCATTCCCGTCATATTTTGCACCTTGGTCATCAAATCCATGTGAAAGTTCATGACCAATTACAGCACCTATACCACCGAAATTAACTGCAGCATCTGCTTTGTAATCATAGAATGGAGGCTGAAGAATAGCCGCGGGAAAGACAATTTCATTAAATAAGGGGCTATAATATGCGTTTACTGTCTGTGGTGTCATTCCCCATTCAGACTTATCCACGGGTTTATCTTGTTTTGCCAAATTTTGAAAAAATGCCCATTTACTCGAAGCTAATACATTTTCATACAGTGATGTGCCAACTTCAAGTTTGCTATAGTCCTTCCATTTATCGGGATAACCAATTTTAACTTTAAACTTTGCCAATTTTTCCAGTGCTTTTACTTTCGTGTCATCAGACATCCAAGTTAGGCCGTTGATATGCTGACCAAAAGCTTTAACGAGATAGCTCACAAGCTCTTCTGCATCAGCTTTTGCCTTTGGTGGAAAGTTTTCTTTCACATATAATTTCCCCAACAATTCACCGGCTATGGAATTAACAAATTCCACCCCGCGCTTATCTAATGCACGCTGTTCCTTCTGCCCTTTTAACTTACGACCCCAAAAATCAAAATATAGATCATTCAATTCCTGCGTTGTATAGGAAGCTGCATTATTTAAAATATGAAAAGCCAGAATTTCCTTGATCACGGGCAGATTCTCAGGATTGAAAATTTTGTCTAAATTTTCATAGTATTTTATTTCCGGTACAATAACAGTATCTGCTTTAAAACCAACATCCTTTAGATATTTAGCAATATCGATATTCTTTACCATCTTTTTTAGGTCAGCTACTGCTACCGGATTATAGCGGCCATTTGCATCCCGTGACTGCTCTACCGTTTTAAGATTTGCCGCCAATTGTTTCTCGAAAGCAACAATCTTTGGACCTTTTAAATCCCTAGTTCGCTGTCCAGATTGTGAATAAAGAGCAGAAATATAATTTGAATAATCATTTAACGTCTCCTCATTCTTCTTGTCTTTTACCTGATAATAGGATCTTCCCAATCCGAGACTTCCTCCTCCTAAATACACGGTATTGACATCTGAATTTTTAAGATGGGCATAAACATAACCACTGAAAAAAGGATTTCCTCCAATAGGTGCCACTTCGACAAGATACTTATATAAATCGTCGAAATTTTTAATCGCAGCGATTTTATGAAGATATGGCTTAACAGGTTCCAAGCCAAGCTTATTACGCGTCTTCATATCTACGAATGATTTATACAAATCGCCGATCTTCTGATTGTCTGTTCCTTTCTGAAACTGGCCAGACAGCGACTCCTGTAAGACCTTTAACGTTGCAATATCTGTATTTTCGCGGAGCTCGTCGAATGATCCCCAACGCGCCTTATCCGAAGGGATTTTCACTGTTTTCATCCATTGCCCATTTACAAAATTATAAAAGTCATCTTGGGGGCGTACACTTTTATCCATGTAACTTACATTGATTGCCTTGTTTTGTGCATGACTTGCCAATGATCCACAGGCCAGCAGGGCTGCTAGGAGTATGTTTTTCTTCATATACGATTTTAGTTTGTTTGTGCTTATACACAAACTTAAGAAAACTTATTCTATTGTTGATGCAACAAATAAGGTTCAAACTGCAACTAAAATGATACGCTATAATTAGGTTTTTGTCTTATTTCGGGTAGATTTGCGCAATACAAGAATAAAAATCAGTAAAAACAGTGCAATTCCAGCAATCCATATCCACGGATTAGCATACCATAAAGTTCCATTCGCTTCTTCGAGCTTTTGATTTTCTTCAATAGGAACCTGACCTTTCAGCAAAAAAACTGTAAACACAGCGCAACAAAACAAAGCAGTCTTTTTCATATCAATTTACTTCAATATAAATAGAATGCTATTTTGAACAGTTTTGTTTGAATAAAAGCAATTATCCTTGTTTGATTTCCCCTAGATGAATAACATCTTTAAGGTCAAAAGGTGTTTCCTGATACACAAAATAATTCAGCCAATTATTGAACAACAGATTTGCATGGCTTGTCCAGCGAACCAAGGGACGATTGTCAGGATTATCATCCACATAATAGTTTACAGGCATAGAAATCGGCTGACCTTTTTCCAAATCTCTTTTATATTCTTCGTCTAGCGTAAAAGGTGCATATTCTGAATGTCCGGTCAAATAAAACTCCCGTCCGCCACGAGATGAAGCAATAGCAAGGCCTGCTTCCGGAGATTCTGAAAGAATTTCCAGACCATCCCTGGCTAAGAGATCATCTTTTTCAACGGTTGTATGACGGCTGTGGGGAATAAAGAATTCATCGTCAAATCCGCGGAATAAAGGATGTCTTTTATCCAAAGCTGTATGTTTGAACACACCAAAAAGCTTTTCCTCCAACGGTTTCTTCTCTACGCCATAGAAGTGATATAAGGCTGCTTGGGAAGCCCAGCAGATATACAAGCTGGATGTTACATGCGTTCTCGCCCAATCAAAGATCGTCTGAATTTCATTCCAATAAGTCACGTCTTCAAAAGCGACCATTTCAACCGGAGCACCTGTAATGATCATACCATCGTAGAAATTTTCCTTTACCTCAGTCAGACTCTTATAAAACATTTCCAAATGCTCTTCTGGCGTATTCTTTGAGACGTGGGTTTCAAGTCGTAAAAACTCCATTTCCACCTGCAAAGGGTTATTGGACAGCAAACGGATAAAATCTGTCTCGGTCGTAATTTTAAGAGGCATTAAGTTAAGTACTAAAACACGTAGTGGTCTAATATCTTGCTCATTTGCTCTTAAATCGCTCATGACAAATATATTTTCCTTTTTCAACAGCTCAATGGCAGGAAGGTTATTAGGAAGTTTGACGGGCATAGATAATTTCTCCTTATACAATTAGCATGCAAAATTAGCAAGAAAATGCCGAAAATGCTAAATGAAACATAAATTATCTTCCATTATCTTGCTATCCTTACTATGCGTAAAATTTATTCCCTACTTAATTCCAGCAGTGATTTTCGGAATTTCTGCGACCCGAAATTCATACCGCCCACATGCTTATTGACCAGCTTGCCGGCTTTATCCAATATGATTGTTGTCGGTATACTTTTGGTACTCAATCCATTTGGTAATGCGGAATTCAATTGATACAATGGTAAGCTATATTTACGTTTGGCTAAAAATTTGCCCGAAGCCTTCAGATTTCCATCAATATCAACTGACAGAATAACAATTTTATTGTTGCCGCTAAAGTCTTTATATAATTGATCCAATGAGGGCATTTCTGCCAGGCAAGGTGGACACCATGTTGCCCATAAATTAATGATCACCACTTTACCCTTAAGCTGATTCAGACTCACGATGTTATTTTTACTGTCCCTAAAACTAAGATCATATCCTTCGATCCAAGCGTCGTCCACGCTATCTGAAACAATCATTTTCTTCGCTTTGCCCAAATAGGGCATACAAAACAATAAACTCATCACCAAAAGAATCCAGTAGTTACTTCTTTTACCCATATTGCACGATTTTTAGTTATAAACTTCTACATAACGCCAATAACTTCATTTGATTGCTTCAACCGGATCAAAATACATGATTTTATGCTGTTTTTTACATCCTTGTCAACCTAAATTCGAGTTTAAATACAAATGATAAAGACGTATGTGTAAAAGATATTACAAACAAATTTTGGGATATATATATTATATACTATGAAAAATAAGTAAATGAATATGAGCAAAGAGAAATCAATACGAGAAATTGAAATTAACGGGAAAGTTTATCATTATAATTCCATTAAGGACCTTCCTGAAGGCAGCATCAGCCACTTACCCTTTAGCATCCGGATATTATTGGAGAATGTTTTACGCAACCACGATGGATTCAGTATCACGGATGAGCATGTCAACACACTGATCAACTGGTCGCCTCAGCCTGTAGACAAAGATATCCCCTTCAAGCCGGCCCGGATTTTAATGCAAGATTTTACAGGAGTGCCTGCTGTTGTCGATATGGCATCCTTACGTGCCGAATTTATCCGTCACGGCAAGGATGGACAGAAAATAAATCCTGCCATCCCTGTAGATCTAGTGATTGACCACTCCGTTCAGGTAGATTACTTTGGGACCGAATATTCTTACGATAAAAATGTCGCTTTGGAATATGAACGCAACCGTGAACGTTATGAACTCCTTAAATGGGCGCAGAAGGGATTGAAAAACTTTACTGTTGTCCCTCCAGGAATGGGCATTTGCCATCAGGTAAACCTGGAATATTTGGCTAAAGGAGTAATTGAGCGTGACAATTGGCTTTTTCCTGATACTTTGGTTGGTACAGACTCTCATACGCCAATGGTCAATGGTATTGGTGTATTGGGCTGGGGAGTTGGCGGTATTGAAGCAGAAGCGGCTATGCTTGGACAGCCCATTTTCTTCACTTGCCCAGAAGTAATCGGCCTTAAGCTCACCGGTAAAATACCCGATATTTGTACTGCAACAGATATGGTACTTTCAATAACAAAAATACTCCGTGACAAAGGCGTTGTTGGCAAATTTGTTGAAGTATTTGGGGAAGGGTTAGACACTTTGTCTGTGACGGACCGTGCAACAATATCAAATATGTCCCCAGAATTTGGCTGTACGGTGACCTATTTTCCGATTGACGACCGCACACTGGAATACATGCATAGCACCAATAGAAGTGTAGAACAAATTAAAATTGTTGAAGATTATTGTAAGAGTAACTTACTTTGGCGTACGGGCAGAGAGGAAATCCAATACTCTTCACTTGTTGAATTTGATTTATCCAGCTTAGAGCCTACAGTCTCTGGTCCCAAACGGCCACAAGATAAAATACTTGTTAAAGATTTGAACAATAAGTTTTCACAACTCTTAGACAGTGAACATCATCGCCAATATGTCCCTGTTTTACAACGTTCGGAATCTGCCTGGCTCGCTGATGGAGGCTCTGGTACAGAATTCACCTTTGGTAAAGTGCCTGTTGAACACAATTCACCGCATGAGGTCATCCAGGAGTCTATTCATGCTGTACGAATCAAACACAATCACAAGGAATATATTGTGAGCGACGGAAGCATTGCCATCGCCGCGATAACAAGCTGCACCAATACTTCAAATCCTACCGTCATGATCGGTGCTGGATTATTGGCTCGAAATGCCATCGAGCGCGGGCTCCGTACGAAATCCTGGGTAAAGACCTCCTTAGCTCCCGGTTCGAAAGTCGTTACGCAATATCTAGAAAGATCGGGGCTCAGCGCAGACCTTGATGCACTCCGTTTTCATACTGTCGGCTACGGCTGTACCTCTTGCATTGGCAACTCGGGTCCCCTACCACCTCAGATTGCAGAAGCCGTAGAAAAAGGTGAATTGATTGTTGCTTCGGTGCTTTCCGGGAATCGAAACTTTGAGGCACGTGTGCATCCCCAGGTAAAAATGAATTTCCTGATGTCGCCGATGCTTGTCGTCGCCTACGCACTGGTAGGAAGGGTCGATATCAACCTCCTTGAAGAACCGCTTGATTATGATCCCAACGGCCAACCCGTTTATCTGAAAGATATCTGGCCAAGTCGGGAGGATATTGTTCGGACTGTTAATGAATGTGTCAAGCAATCCGATTTTCCGGAAGTCTATGATGTGATTTTTGATGGATCAACAGATTGGCAGGAGCTCGAAGTAAACCTTGATCAAAATTACCAATGGGACAATACGTCCACATACATAAAAGAATCGCCATTTTTTGAAAATCTACAGGCTGTCCCTGACCCTATTCAGGATATTCAACACGCACGGGTGCTACTCTACCTAGGTGATTCGGTAACAACTGACCATATCTCTCCAGCCGGTTCATTCAAAGAAGATACAGCGGCCGGACAATACCTCCAGTCACATGAGGTCAATAAAGAGGATTTTAATTCCTATGGTTCCAGACGTGGAAATCATGAAGTCATGATGCGTGGGACATTTGCAAATGTGCGTATTAAAAACAAAATTACCGATCGTGAGGGGGGATTTAGCCGTTACTTCCCAACTAATGAGGTGAAAACGGTCTATGAAACCGCAATGGCATACCGAAAAGACCATACCCCCCTCATCGTATTGGCCGGAAAAGAATATGGTTCGGGGTCTTCAAGAGATTGGGCAGCAAAAGGGACGTTCTTGCTTGGTGTGCGTGCAGTAATTGCAGAAAGCTTCGAACGCATACACCGTAGCAATCTCGTCGGTATGGGCGTTGCTCCACTTGTATTTATCAATGATGAAAATGCAGAGAAATTAGGGCTGGATGGAACAGAGGTCTATAACATCACAGGTCTCGCAACGGATTTAACACCACATAAACTCCTAACCGTCACCGCTACTCATGAAAATGGAAAAATAACTACATTTCAGGTGAAAGCAAGACTTGACTCTGCAATAGAAATAGAGTACTTTAAAAATGATGGCATCCTACAATATGTTCTCCGGCAGTACCTGAAGAACAACTAAGTAGAACTAGCAAAATTAAATTAATAAAAAAGTAAAGGGCACCTTTTTAGCGTGCCCTTTTACAACCTATATAAAAACCTACCAGAGTTCTAACATGCTTTAGCGGAGTCCTTAATACGATATAGGATTATGTTGTATGGCTAAGTCAAAGATAATTGTAAAATTTCACCCTTTTTATCCCTGAAATCAGGTATTTTAAGCCGGTCGACAACGCAAGTGTAGACCTCAATATAAAATCAAATCATTCCAGAGAATTGTGTATTTTCGCTTAAATAAATGCCAGTAACACGATAACGAATGGAAGAACTTGTCGAACAAACAATCACCAAGCAAACTTTTACAGATGAACTGAAGCTGGTTCGGGAATTCTACAAATGCACTTTCGAGCAATGCGATTTCCAAAATGCTGTGCTCGTCGATCTCATCTTTACGAATTGCGAGTTCAAAGCCTGCAACCTATCAAATGTCAGTTTAAAAGGCACGCAATTGGATCATGTTGTTTTTAATCACTGTAAAATCTTGGGCGTACAATTTAATGAGTGCAGTTCGTTTTCCTTTCATGTCAATTTCAGCAATTCCATTTTGGATTATTCTTCTTTTTTTGAAAGAAATATGAAAAAATTCCTGTTCGAAAATTGCTCGCTGCAGCATGTGGATTTTGAAAAGGCTAACCTGCAGCAGACGATCTTTAAAAATACCAATCTCCTGAATGCCCGTTTTGTACAAAGCAATCTTGAAGGCTGTGATTTTCGGTCCTCAATCAATATCCAACTGGACCCAGAAACCAACCGTATGAAAAAGAGTAAGTTTAGTCAGGAACAGCTCCCAGGGCTATTGCTTAAATATCAGCTAGCTATCAGCATGTAGTTCTCTTGTACTTATTAGATCGATGCATATGGAAGCATTTCCGATGCTATCGTTAAATAACGGATTTCAGGGATAAAACTCTTTGTTTTGAATCAGGATATTTGCCATTCAAAGTTTAAGAAGATGAAAAAAATATCCCTATCATTTGCTGCGATCCTGGCGACTAGTACATTGTCATTTGCACAAGTCAGCAAAGCATTTAAAATCAACTATGCCATTGTATATTCCACTGAGCAAACAGATGACGTACAAGAGGCTCCTGTTTCTATCTATGAGGCTTATGTTAACAAGGATAAAATAAAGGTTGTGTCGACTTCCGGAGACAGTGAAGAATCTGTCTTTCTTGTTAAAAAAAATGAAGAGCAATCAGTTATTTTATACCCAGGACTGGCAAAATACGTTGTAAAAGAAAATGAACTCAGTCCGCACGAAATCAAACTCATCCCAAATCAGACGAAAATAATTGCTGGTTATCCCTGTAAACTAGCTCAGATCGAAATTCCTGTTTCTGAAGATAACGAGGAAAACAGCACGTTGTCCATTTGGTATAGCGAAAAATTGCCGGCTACCTACTGGGAAGGATTTGAGCTCTTTAAAAAAATCCCAGGAGCGGTACTGCAGCTTACAACACCTCTTGGTATGAATATGATCGCCCAAAGTGTCGCAGATAGCCAATTGGACGAAAAGGATTTTATCGTTCCTGAAGATTATGAGCAGGTAGCATCGATTGATGAGGAAGAAGAAGATTCCACAGCCAGCAATCAAATTGCCGAAAATCTCTATTTATTTGAGGACGCCGCAACCAATCTTGTAGGCCTGGAAGATAGTGAACAAAAAGCTATCGTGCCTGCACAATACCTATACATTGCGCCGTTTGTCGGAGACCTCAGTGTGGTACAATACAAAAACGAAAAATATGGTGCTATTGACTTGACAGGTAAAACCATCATTCCGTTTCAATACGATTATTTGGGTTATGACGATCAACTTGGACAATTTGTTTTTGGACTAAACGAAAAATATGGGGTCATGGACAAAGCAGGTAAAATTCTAATTGCAGCAAATTATGAAATGATATCATTTATCAATGGAGGTTATGCGGTGTTTCAGATGAAAGATAAATATGGTATTTTAAACCAGGCGGGCAAAATAGTAGTTCCAGCAACCTATAGCTATATATCTGAAAATAATTCGACCCATTTCGTCAGCATCGAAAACGACAAGTACAACCTGGCTGAAATAAAAACAAACAAAATCATTGCCCCTGCCTTTGATTTCATTTCAATCACAGAAGAGCCTGCACTTTTCCTTGCGAGCAAAGATGGAAAGTATGGTTATTTAGATGGTCAGGGAAAAATTGCTATTCCATTTATCTATAGTGGAGCCACAGCTTTTAGTAATGGCGTAGCTTCTGTATCGCTGGATAATTCAGATGATGTAATTTTGATTAATACAAAAGGTGAACGCGTAGAAATTGATGCGGCAGCCGAGGCTGCTGAATCAATTTAAACAAAAAGGCTAGCAAAATTAAATTGCTAGCCTTTTTTACTTATCTACGGAATAATTATTGGACGATCATCCAATGACTTATTTTTTCTTCTTAAAAATCTTTTTCCCAATTGTAAGCAAAATCACGACGATAATACCTCCGCCCAGGCCAAATAATAATTCTTTAAGCATACCTGGAAATGTCGGTAGTGCATGATGTAAGAAATCAATATAATGTGCAAATATACCGCCCGATACCAAAATTAACGCGAATGTACCTACTACGGCCAATAATTTAATAACAAACGGCAACGCACGGACAAGCAGTCTGCCAAGACTGGCAATAGGCCCTTTTTCATGCGAGGTTTTAATCAATTTATAACCCGCATCATCCATTCGAACGATAAGTGCAACGATACCGTATACCCCCACAGTAGCTAAAAAAGCAACAACCGATACGGTAATAATTTGTATTGACAGGCTTTTGCCCAAAACTGTCCCTAAAGCGATAATCACAATTTCTACCGAAAGAATAAAATCGGTTGTAATGGCCGACTTAATCTTCGCTTTTTCAGCTACAGCTGTATTTTCCACCAATACTTCGGCTACGTTTGCATCTCCAGTAGCATGCTTTCGGTGGAACAAATATTCTATAATCTTCTCAACGCCTTCAAAAGCAAGATAAAAACCACCCAAAATTAAAATGTATTTGATAGCGATCGGAAAAAAAACATTTAATAACAATGCTATCGGAACGATAATTAACTTATTGAGCAATGATCCTTTTGTAATTGCCCACAAAACTGGGAGCTCACGCGACGCCAAAAATCCAGTTGCTTTCTCTGCATTAACAGCTAAATCATCACCTAAAATTCCCGCCGTTTTTTTTGTCGCGATTTTGCTAGCAACCGCTACATCATCCATCAACGCTGCAATATCATCTAGAATTGCAAATATTCCTGAAGCCATATTTATTTAAAAAATTGAACGTAAAAATATAAATTTAATTCAATTCGGAAATAAAGAATTTAATCTCTTTGCAATATCAGGCTACATGACATTTGAATTAAATATGTAATTTTAGCATAACAAGGATAACTGGTATGAAAAATTCACTTACAGAACAAGAACAGTCGAAGTTACTTCAGATTTTAAGAGAACGATTTGAAAGGTACCCCAAAAGACATCCAAAGATAAAATGGGAAGAGGTTGAAACTAAATTACTTGAGAATCCCAAAAAATTATGGAGCTTATTTCAAATGGAAAAAAGCTCCGGTGAACCGGATCTGGTTATAATTGATCCCAACGCATCGCAATACGCTTATGTAGACTGTGCCGAAGAAAGCCCAAAAGGAAGAAGAAGCTTGTGCTATGACCAAAAGGCCTTAGATGACAGGAAAGAAAATAAGCCCGCTGGTAGCGCGGATGAAGAGGCAAAACAAATGGGAACTACGCTCCTTTCCGAAGAACAGTATCGCCAGCTACAAACGCTGGGTGAATTCGATTTAAAGACCTCCAGCTGGATTCAGACCCCCGAATCTGTACGTAAACTTGGTGGAGCTTTATTTTGTGACCGGCGCTACAATCAGGTTTTCACCTACCATAATGGGGCTGTCTCCTACTATGCCGCGCGTGGATTTCGTTCAATACTTTTTATTTAAATAATGAGCATAACTCCTAAATTATAAACACGATATGAAAGCAATTGTAATAGCTACCCTACTCTTTTGTTCGGGACTTACTCAACAGTTATTTTCACAAGTATCTTTTCCTCACTTTCTAGAAGGAACCTGGAAGGTTGACAACAAAGAGCGTTACGAACATTGGGATCGCATTAACGCAACTGAACTCAAAGGTATTTCCTACGAACTGAAAAATGGCCAAAAAATAGTCAGTGAGTATTTAAAATTAAGCAAGATAAATGATAAAATCATCTACACGGCGTTAGTTATCGGACAGAACAATGGGAAGGAAGTCAATTTCGAACTGACTTATCAGGACAGTACTTATTCTTTTGTCAATGAGGCGCACGATTTCCCCAATTATATACGTTATACCCCGTTATCCGATAACAAGCTTCACATCGTGGTGGAAGGCAAATCCGGAAAAATCCGTTCCTTTTTTGCACAGAAAATTGCAACTGAAGCAGCCGCAGAAAATTAAGATCACGATAAATATGGATAGCAAGGTTCCTTTTATACATGGTATGGTTCGGCAGCGTTATCTGAATATCATCTCAAGTTGATAAAATTTGGAAAAAACACCATTAAGCCATTATTCATGACATGCTGTTGTCATTTGTTGCCATTAACTTTGATATAAAACTCAAAGACATGAAAAATAAAATAATCCCTTCTTTTAGTATTATTGGTCTCGCTATCCGTACAAGCAACCAAAACGGACAAGCAGCAAAAGACATCCCCGAATTGTGGAATCGGTTTTTTAAGGAAGATATCTTAAGTCGAATCCCAAATAAAGTATCCGACGAGCTCTATTGTATCTATACTGAATATGAAAAGGACCATACATTACCATATACCACGTTTTTAGGCTGTAAAGTTTCAGGTCTTGAAGAGATGCCTGAAGACATGGACGGTATACATATCGCACAAAATCAGTACCAGCACTTTACTGCTGAAGGTAATTTAGCGGAGGGTATCGTTTATGAAGTTTGGGAAAAGATCTGGAATTCAGATTTACCTAGAACTTACACGGCAGACTTTGAGGTATATGGAGAAAAAGCACAGAATCCTCAGGATGCCAAGGTGGATATTTTCATCGGTATACAGTAAGGGCTATAACGTAACAAAAAGTATGTCTTAAACATTTGCCATTTACTTTAAACTAAATATCACGTACCTTTGAGCCGATTCAAAGCAAGACATTATGGAAGGCAATACGATTTACAGAAAAAAGGTCGTTCGATATAGCTATATAAAATTAATAGCAAGCTCAGCTATTGTTAGTATCATTTGCTGCGTATTAGCTTATACGCTCAAACACAGTACAGCCTATGTACAAGATGAATTATTTGAAAAAGTTTCTTCTTGGGATCCTAGATTGTTTATTGTTTTACCTAGTATTGGTATCACGGCAATTTATTTCTTACGGAAATATGTTTTTCAAAATAGAAAGAATAAAGGAATTAAAGAAATCTATACTACCTTGGAAACGAGAAAAGACCATCTGCCTTTCTTTAAAATTCCTTCGCACTATATCAATGGCTTTTTAACTGTTATTTTTGGGGGATCAACCGGAGTAGAAGTCTCCACTGTTGTTGCCACAGCTACAGTGGGCAATCAGGCCTATAAAAGATTACATCCGGCTTGGGCTTATAAGACTGAGTTAATCTGTGCCGGTGTAATAGCAGGAGTAACACTTTTATTTGGAAGTGCATTAGGAGGTTTTCTTTTTGCATTTGAAGTAATCGCAAGAAGATATAATAAGACATTGCTCATAAGTGGTCTAACGTCAATGGTCCTGGCTTCGGTCTTTGTCTATTATGTTGATTCCAGTCCTTTATTCACATTTGCAATAGAAGAATGGCGTTGGCAGGCAATTCCCTTTGTGGCTATTTTAGGATTGATTGGAGGGATTTTGGCGCTTTACTTCACTAAAACCGTTATCTATGCAAAATCCTATTTTGCAGGTATTAAAAGCAACTTTATCCGCGTTAATCTTGGCGCGATAACCGTGGGGACATTTATCTTTTTTGTACCGGCGCTCTATGGGGATAGCTATCATGGCCTTGGAGAAATTCTAAAAAGCAGTTTCCATGATTCGATAAATTTGTTCTACTTTCTTCCTCTTATCCTGCTCGTCCTCTTAAAACCCCTTGTAGCTTCTCTTACATTGGGCGCGGGAGGTGATGGCGGTGTATTTGCCCCCAGTATTGTAACAGGCGCACTGTTAGGTGTCTTATTTGCACAGCTTTGCAACCATTATCTCGGAACGCAACTTATCGTGATTAATTTTGCTCTTTTTGGTGCTGCAGCGATGCTTTCTGCTGCCATTCACGCCCCTTTTACAGCCATCTTTATTATTGCAAGTCTCGTACCGTCAGGATATCTATTGTTGGCACCATTACTCATTAGCAGTTTTATTGCTAAAGCCCTGGCTAAAAAACTATACCCATATAACGTATACACGTACAAGGAAGCAGCAATAGCTAAATGATTCGTTTAAAATCAGGCTGGCCTGATCCGAGAGCATAAAAGCGGCCCCCTATCTTTGAGGGCCGCTTTTATGCTTCATTAGTCTTCTCGGCTACCATCGTCAGCCATACGAACAATTTTTGGTGAAAACTTAGCCACAATATCAACAAGATCTTTTTGTGATGCCATGACTGTATGGATATCTTTATACGCCATCGGCGCTTCATCCATCCCAGCTCCAATCAACATAACACCTTGATCTTTAAGCATGTTGTTCAGATCATTAGAAGATAACGTTTTAACAGCTTGCGTACGACTCATCAAACGCCCTGCTCCATGCGATGCCGACTGGATGGAATTCAATGCCCCCTTTCCCCTAACCAAAAATCCAGGGGTAGCCATAGAGCCCGGAATAATCCCCATAACTCCTTCTGCTGCCGGAGTAGCCCCCTTTCGGTGTACAACGACATCTTGTCCGTTCCAAGTTTCCTTCCATGCAAAATTATGATGGTTCTCCACCTTCGCCAGCAGTGTCGCTCCCAATGCCGCCTCTATTTTATCATGAATTACTTCATGGCAGGCTGACGCATAATCACCTGCAAGACTCATGGCTAACCAGTACTCTTGCCCTTCATGTGTGTTCAAATCCAGATATGCAAGGTTTTCAGCTTGGTAAGGTAACTTACACAAGGATTTGGCCAATTTCGTATAATGCGCCGCAATGGTAGCTCCAAACCCTCTGGATCCAGAATGGGTCAGCAATCCTAAATAGCTACCGCTTTCAATATTTAATGCCTCATCCTTCTCTTCAAATTCGACGATACCAAACTCCACAAAATGATTTCCACCTCCGGAAGATCCCAATTGCGTCCAAGCTTTGTCCTTCAACGAAGAAAGCAGATTATGCTCAGCAAACAATTTGCTATCCATCACTTCATGATCTACCCGTTCATGTCGCAAATATCCATTGCCTGCTCCAAATTTAGTGTTTCGCATAATAATATCTTTCAATGTCGACAGATTGCTCTCGAGAAATGACGCGGGTAAGTCAAAAATGGACAAAGCCATCCGGCAGCCAATATCAACACCAACACCATAGGGAATCACCGCGTTATTGGTGGCAAGTACACCACCGATCGGCAATCCGTAACCTTGATGCGCATCTGGCATCAGCGCTCCAGCAACTGCAACGGGCAATTTCATAGCGATGTTCATCTGTACTTTCGCACCTGTCTCGATTTCCGATGCACCATAGGTCACGTAATCCGCTGGTGTTTCATTAAGAGCAATTAACGACCTGTCAACAGCTTCTTGTCCCAATATAGCATGCGCTAAAATCCCGAAAACGGCGTCTTCGATATATTTAGTTGGATCTTCCAGGACAGATTTGAATCTCGCCAGCATATCAGCACGTGTAAACCCGTGTCTCTTACTATTAATTTTCAATGCCACACCCAATGTATGGTTTTCTTTATATCCTAATGCAATTAAATCATTGCCATTTATTCGCTTATTTTCCATTTTTTGATTTTCTAATTTAGTGGAATAGCCTTTCAACTCTTCCAAAGCAGGTAACAACGACTCTTTATGTTGCTACCTGCACCTCTTTCGACTTATTAATACATTATTTCACAAAAAGTTGCCTTAATTGATCAACAATCTGCCCATTTCCAGAGACCGAAATTGAATTTATTTTCTCGGCAATTTTTTCAACATATTCCATCTCCTTTAGTTTAAACAGCATATTGTTTTCTTCCATTAACTTAGCCGTATTTAACAAACTTCTTGTTGACGCCGTCTCTTCACGGCGCATAATAATATTGGCCTGGGCCCGCTTCTCAGCAATTAATACCTGGTTCATGATATCTCGTACGTCACCAGGTAAAATAATATCTTTCACACCACAGGTTAACAACGTTAAACCCAAACGGGCAACTTGCAGTGCCGTGTTTTCTAAAACATAGGCTTGCACTTCTGTTTTCTTTTCCATCAGTTCGTCTAAAGTCATTTGACCGATATACGAACGTAAAATGAGCTGCATCAGAGAATACAATTGCTTCTCATATTCTTTATTATCCAATAGCGCTTTAACGATATCCACAATCTGATATTGCAACGTAAAATTGATCCGGATCTGTGCCTTATCCTTAGACAGAATTTCCTGTCCTACAACATCTAATGTCAAAACCCGCATATCGGCTTTCGAAATAGCGATCGTTTTCGAATTCTTCCACCAGCAATATGTACCGGGGTTCAAAATCTCAACAAAAACACCGTCCACAAAAAGCAAAGCTTTCTCATTTGCTTCTACCTTATATTGTCGCACATAGTAAGTCAAAGCCTGTTTCTCCAATAACTGACGGTTAACAGATGCAGGGATCTCAATCTCCGTAATGTCTTCCAATTGAAATCTGCGTTCGCGCAATTCCTTCCAAAAAACATGTCTACCGGAGGCTAATGTTTTTTCAAAATTATTGTTTAAAAAAACAAGACAGATCTCAGCATCACCCACTTCAACGATATCGACCAATTCTCGAAAATCTGTCAACTGCAAAAGCACATCGATATTGCGACTGGAAGGAAATGGATGGGTAGTCGTGTACTTCTCCAGTTTTTCACCAAATCCCAACCAGTAGTTGCCGGATTTTAAAACACGGATCACCGTATTGTTTTTAACAACCAATCCGATTTCTTCTGTAGTTATTTGTACTTTTTTCATTCGTATATTCTTTTAAATTTTCATCATTTATATTCTAAAACCTGCTATTTTTTATCCCTTGACCTCAAGCGGGATTCAAAAGTCCGGGTGCCCGTTTTAAAATCAAAAGTCAGTGAGCAAATACCCCATTTTATTGGTCATGACTTTTTATTCTAAATGCAAATACCATAGCTTAGGAATCTCAGGCCATCAATCAATTGCTCAGTTGCATGAAAACCGCGCATAAGCAAGATAAAAGATAGCAAGCTTCTACCAATGGCCTTTTTAAAGAAGGTCTTAACTTTGAATGTCCGAATGGACAGTTCGGTGCAATACCATTATGCTATTCCATCCGAAAATGGAAGTGGGATTCGAACCCACACGATTGAGCTGTTGTTCTAACCAGACTGAACTACCCTGATTACTCAGAGGCAGGATTTGAACCTGCGACCCACAACTAGCTGCTATGCTCTACCCTTGAGCTACCTTTACACAGGAGAGGACTCGAACCTCTAACACTAGCATTTTCCTCTAATCTTCTCGTTTTATCAGTATATTGAATCTCATAGAGGACAATACTAACCTGCTATATTGAAACAGGTGACCAGGATGCCATTTGAAGAAGAGAGGCTTCTTTATACTTTATCATAAAGTATATATCTTAAAGCTTTTCGCTATAATTTCCAAAGAACGTTTGTCATTGTTGACATTACAAATATCGTTGGGTTAATGCGCAGGGAATTTGCGCAGTAAATAATAAACTAAAAAATAAACTCAATAAAATCATAAACAACTGATTAACAGACTAAAAATATAGAAATAAAACTAGACAAGAAGGATTAAAGCGCTAATTACGCAAATAGGTTGCGCATATAAGTTAGGCATTGGATTGGAAAGGAAAGTGTTATATATTAAACAGTGGAGAAAATCCTATTTTTAGGCATGTGTACTTTGGAATATAGCTACTATCAGGGATCATTTTATGCGTTCAATAGCTTAATTTTACATGGAAACTAAGACTGTATCACAAAATGAAAAGTTTATATACACTAACAGCAGTATTTTTTATGCTTGCAGGTTGTACAAACCACTCCCAAAACCCGGCAGGTACCTCGGTTAAAAAAAGTACAGACCAAAGCTTACACAAAGATTCCTTAAAAACAGATACGGAACTTGCAATAGTGAATCATGCCGATTCGGCGCAAAGATGGCTAGAAAGTATTTTTCGATGTACAGATCCTTCCTCCGGCAAATATTGTTACTACCTAGACAAAGAAGAAGCATTATGTACCAAGCGCTTCTGGGACTTTTTAAAAGATGCCAATGAAATTTACGGTCCATCTAACCTCACGGATGAAGAACTACCCAAAGCTGAGGCAGCTTACAAAGCCAAATGGAAAAAAATCTATCCCTTATATACGGAGGAAACCTGGTTGTTTGGAAGAGGTAATGATGATGCATTGGATATCAAGGATGTTAAAATCGACAAAATAACTGAAAGCAAATTTATCGTATTTATTGATTATGGCGATAACATCCGTACCAAAAATGAGGCGCAATTGGTCAATGAGCAAGGTTCTTATAAAATAGATTACTGCAAAACGACTTTCCTGCACTAACTGCCGTCCCCAAAAACATGAAAATGCCAACTTTCTATGCGAGAAATTGGCATTTTCGACTTTCTGATTATTCACTACTTTCAGTTAAGCTTCATAACTATTGTCCCACTTCACAACATTTCCTTGATGAATGAAACCATCGACTGCAGAAATCCGTGACACAGCTTCGGCGGAACAGCTTGCATCGACCAACAAAAGACTCGCATCATCCCCGACTTTTGGCCATTCAAGATTACCCTGATCATCTAAAGGAGTTTTTCCATTGGTTGCATAACGCAGGCAGCGAGAAAGGTCCAGTTCCGTTTCATAACCATAAAGCTGTGCTGCGAGATTGGACTTTTGCAGCATATTTCCACTACCAAAGGTTCCCCAATGGTCCTGGACATTGTCGTTTCCAACAAAAACTTCCACTCCTGCCTTTTTCAATTCCGGAAATGGCATCAACATATTGCGAAAAGGAACAGAACTGCATATTCCGACTTTTGCCGCAGCAAGCCGTTCTGCAGTATATTCGAGATCTTTCTTCGGCATATACCCCAAAGTGAAGGCGTGACTGATAAAGGTGCGTCCTTGCAGTGCTGGATTTTCCAGTGCTCTATCAATCAGATAATGAATAGTCTTCACACCTGATTCCCCGCCTTCATGCAAATGGATGTCGATTCCTTTTTTATTGTCCAATGCAAGCTGTACAGTCAGATCCATCGGTTTCTCAATGCTGCCGTCAATACTAAAGGGGTCCAAACCGCCAATGAAATCCACCTTTCCCCATTTCGCAACTTCTTCCATTAACTTCGCAGACTCTGTATAGAATAGGCCATGTTGGGGGAATGCGACTAACTCTGCAGCAAATGAATATTTTAGATGTTCCAGCGCCTGTAACAAATGCTCCAATGACTTCGTCCCCGATGTTGGATCTACATTAAAATGGGTGCGGGCAAAATTTGTTCCATAGCCCTGCAATAGTCCAATTAATTTTTCGGCCCGTTCGACAGAGGTTTTCAGCAATTCTGGGATGATCAACTGTTCTTTGGCAATCATATCTTTTACAGTCCTGTTTTTTGGAAATACCGCCTTCCAGGGCAGGCCGTATAAGGTTTTATCCAAATGAATATGCATGTCGCGAAATGGTGGTAATGCCAATTTACCCTTCACATCAAAGGCTTTTCCGTTCGTCGTCGATTGCGCTGACTCAATACTTTTTATTTTATTTGACTCAATTTGAATATCAAATAATGCCGTTTTCGTCGCAACAACTTCTTCCTTATCATAAAGAAAGCCTGTTTCTAGCAATACATTCTTTAGCAAATAAGTATCCTGATTTTGATTGATTTCATTCATGCGTATATCATTTTCATCAAAGCTAACTGATTTGAGACAATGATCTTTGTACGAATTATTACAGCTTGTGTAGATATTATGGCTGTGCTTTAAATTGACTTGGCGTCATATTCGTGTGACTTTTAAAAAACTTACTGAAGCTTGCATTATCGTAAAACCCCAGATCAAAGACAATAGCTTTGATCGTTTTATCCGAAATTTTCAGCAAGCGCTTTGCTTCCAATAAAACACGTTCCTGAATCAAAAATGAAGCTGACTTCTGTAAAACCCGATTGCTTAACACATTCAGATAATTCGCCGAAATATTTAGTTTTTCGGCATAAAATGCGACTGATTTTTCGCTTTTATACCATTCATCGATAAGCTGGACAAATTTTGCCATAATCGGATTATCCTGATATTGTTCATAATCATCAAAATTATCCTGAACAATCTTACTGATTAGAAGTACGATAACTTTAAGCCGTGCATATACCAATTCCCATAAAATCTCCTTCTCCTTCAGATTTTCGGAAATTGCCGTAAATTCAGCTAATAACGATTGAAAGCTTGCGTCCGAAAGATTGATGACTAAATGCTTCAAATAGTAAGAAATGGGGAATCGCAATGCCGGCAAAAGGCTTTCAAACCAACGCCTACTGATCATCAGCTGCAATGCGTAGGTAGGGTCGGCCATCTGCCACTGATGTACCTGTCCAGGAAAAACCAGATGTAGCTGATTTGTGCCAAGTACAAAACGATCAAAGTCTATGGTATGCGTACCTACAGACTCCTGAAACAATAAAAGTATAAAAAAATCGTGTTTATGTGGTTCATTAATCTCCCGTGGGCCAGTGAGTTCATGGAAAAGCAGATCACAGTCAGGGATGGTCCGGTCCTGGAATTTTTGAAGATCTAATATTGGAAAATGGTCGTTGATATGATACATAAGCAGTAACCCGAAGATAACATAAATATAAGAAAAAACCCGTTTTGCAATATTATTTAGGAATATAAAAAGGCAAAAAGAAGTTGGAGCTTTCTTCGGCTGGCCTTCGGGAGCTGTTCGATATTTATTCGGGACTGCGTCGTACCAACGTCGCCTCTTCTTCGGGATCGCTTCGACTGTTGTTCGACTGTGCTTCGGGTAGAAGTCGAAGCGCAGCCGAAGCCGTGCCGAGAGGGTGTTAAACATGTCTCGACCATGTCCCGAAGAAATCCCGAAACGGAGTCGAAGCCTAACCGAAGAGCCAAAAGTATAGCGATGTCCTTCTTCTAACTTTTATGCAGCTGATCCCCATTTTCTTCGGGACAGCATTGGTGTGGCTCAACGAAAAACCGGAGCCAATTCGAAGAAACCCCACGGAAAGGGCGAATTTGGTGAGAAGTTGGTAGCGGGTTAATTAGTCTATTCCTTGCAGCAGAAGGTACCATTGATTCACTGTTAAGCTACTGGGAGTGTACTTAGAGTGTACCAAAAAGGTACTGGAAAGGTACTAAAGAGCTACTAAACAGGTACAGGCTTTTGGTAGCTTTCTGGTAGATCTCGGGTGTAAGCTTTGTAATGCGCTGGAGATACCTACGAAGATGCAACATACCGATTTGGTAATTGGAGCGGATCGATACCGTTTGAAATCAGAGGGTTTGCAGGCTTTCTGTAGTGCTCGAATATAAGACGGGTATTGTGTCCAAAAGAAAATAGGTGTCAGAAGGCTTTAAAATACCACGTTCCTGTAGGTGCTTATAAAAGGTCTTTTCGCATGTCGTTGACAGGTATGTTTTTAGTTCTTCATACGTTTAGCTGTTAGAATTGACCGCATGCTATCTCATCCTTTTTTCAAATCGCATTTCTTTAACGCAAAAAATATCGTTATTTTGACACATTAGAACAGGTCTATAATTGAACGTTGGAAAATGCAAATCGAAATCGGTGATATATTTTATGAAATAGTCCCCTGGAATAAGGATTATATCCGAATTCTAGGTAGTTCATCACCCTATCGTGTATATGCTCCAGCACATTGCGATGTTACTTTCCTTAAAGCGTACATCAAATTAAATCCTCCAGAAAGTAAATCGGAAGGTTCATCCTATTCCTATCTGGAAGATCCCTACTACCTATTTGGAAAACCTTATTTGGTCAAAATCTATCCTTCGGCAACACTAGCAGCTGTTGAATTGACAGCAACGAGTATATGTGTACATCAAAAAAAGAATACCAACATTCTTAAATTACTACGTAAGTGGAGTCAGGAATTGCTGTATAATGAAATAATAAAACGAGTTGCTTACTGGGAGGAACAATTGGATATTTATGACGTGACTACAGTAAATATACATAAATTACCCAAGAGCGATTTTAGAATCGTTGAAGGTGGATTTCATTTTTCAAATCGACTAATTGATTTTGAAAAAGAACACCTCAATCTGATTATTCTAAAGGCATTCTGTAAATTTGCAAATAAGACCCGTAAGGAAACAGAAGCAATTTTCAGTTTATATATCCCAAACTGGAGAGACCTTTATTCGTAGACAATAATAAGATGACAGAAATAAACATAGGAATCCCAATAAAAAAAGGCGATTTGATCATACCATTCACCGATCAGGAGCTCCTGCCCTTCATTGAAAAACATCGGAAAGTAATCAATGACTATGTTGTGGGGCAATTAGAGGATAAAGATGGCGGTCCGCATTTAAGTGACTTAAGCATGAGTGCACTTTCATTTGATACAGATGGTACTGGAGGTTCTTTTAGGCTGCATTTTAAAATTGACCGTCAATTTTGTTGTAGTGATATCTTATCTTGTCAAATGGATTATATAGACTTTAAGTTTAATAAATCAAATGATACGATCAAACTCACTGGATCTTATACAGTTTGGTCAATTCAATAAAAGGCATGCAAATACCCGAAAGATACCAAGTTAATACAAGTTCATTTTCTTTCTATTGGACAAAGGGGCCTGGTGTCGAATTGCTCCATAAATTGCAGGAGAAACCACTGCTTTCCGATGCCGATCAATTTATCCCTTTACTCTATCAGCACGATAGCTGCTGTGACATGCTTGTGGAGCAGCTTCATCTAAAAATTGGTTTTTCCAAGGGGCAGCAGCTGCTCAAAGATGCTCTTAAAGGCAAAAGTATTGAAGCTGCGTACGAGCCTTTGCTGACTAACTTTATAAACAGCCTTGATCTAGCTCCATCCTGGTTAGACTGGACTAAAATTGAAGAAGGAATTGGACTTAGTCAACGATCGGGCTTATCTGGACTCATTGTCTTGCGCGATTATGTCCTTATGGGAGGTTATGAATCCAGTGCCATCAATAAACCCTTAATTTTTACAGGAGCACTTAAAAAGGGAGCTGTTAAACGTCTTACGAAAACGGTAACCTTTTGGGTTGACATCACGGGTAATAATGCATTAAAGAAAGGGAATATCGGAATTGAAGCTATTTTAATGACCCGATGTATCCACTCTTACGCACGATTGAACATTATAAAGCACGGTTATTGGCAAGTAGAAAAATGGGGTATACCCTTAAACACATGGGATATGCTAGCAACAAACTTAGGTTTTTCTCTAGTTTATCTAACTGGTCTTAAGCTAATGAAATTCAAGGTATTAGAAAATGAGATTGAAGGTCTCTTTCACTTATGGAAATATATTGGAACACTATTAGGCATCCCCTTGCAATTACTGCCGGATTCGGAGGAGCAGGCCATCAAAGCTTTATATTATTGGACAATGACACAAAAAGAAGGTGATCAGGACAGCTTAGCTTTGGCACAGGCACTTATGGAAGAACCTGTTAAAGCGGCCTATCCAACCACGAAATGGAAACGAAAGCTGATGCGCGAAATCCACCTCTATTACAATCATTATCTATTGGGAAGTTACTCCTGTTCATTGCTGGGTTTAAAGAAAACAATGATAGGCAAAATAGCCTATATCAACATCTTAAAAAACAAGCGGTCAAATCGCATAATCAATGACCTCCTATGGCGAAAACAGCAAATCAACAAAGGAAGAACGGTTCATGAAGGAGTCAAACAAATCTACCTGAAATACAATTAACCAACATGGCGCTCATAAGGTACCCTTGTTGCAATGGATCGTCCTAAGGTAAGTTCATCCACATATTCCAATTCTCCACCAAATGCTATCCCACGGGCAATTGTTGTTATTTTAACGTCAAACTCACGTAGTTTCCGATACAAATAAAAAATGGTGGTATCCCCTTCCATTGTTGCAGAAAGTGCCAGAATAACCTCTTCGACTTCTCCCCGCTGGATCCGATTGAGCAATCCTTCTATTTTAAGATCCGCAGGACCAATTCCATCCATCGGTGAAATCAAACCACCTAATACATGGTATACCCCTTGATAAGAATTTGTATTTTCAATCGCCATCACATCGCGGGTATCTTCAACAACACAGATTAAGCTTTTATCCCGCTTAAATGAGGCGCATATCTCACAGATACTGTGATCCGAAATATTAAAACATTCCTGGCAATATTGAATATCCTCCTTTAACCGATCGATCGAAGCTGTAAAACGGGCTACGTCCGAATCCGCCTGCTTCAACAGGTGCAATACCAATCTCAACGCCGTCTTTTGTCCCACGCCAGGTAACTTGCCAAATTCAGCAACAGCGTTCTCAAGAAGTTTAGAAGAAAAATTCATAATGCAAATGTAAGAATAATCAGAAAAAGTAGCTAGTATTAAAAAAATAGCTATATTGTATTCCTTTATGGAAAATTGATTTTAGAAATTAAAATGTATAACGTTATATATGGACATTACAAAAGAAGATAAAATTATCCGCGCATTTGAAAACAAAACATGGCAGGAAATTAAAGTAAAAGACTCTTGGCAGATTTTTAAAGTGATGTCGGAGTTTGTGGATGGATTTGAGAAATTAGCAAAAATTGGTCCTTGCGTTTCGATATTTGGCTCTGCACGTACCCCACGTGAACATAAATATTATCAAATGGCGGTAGATATTGCCAGTCTATTGACAGCTCGTGGTTATGGTATTATCTCCGGTGGTGGCCCGGGTATTATGGAGGCAGCCAATAAAGGTGCGTATGAATCTGGTGGAAAGTCTGTGGGGTTGAATATTGAACTACCCTTCGAACAGTTCCATAATAAATATATTGACCGCGACAAACTACTTGAATTTAAGTACTTTTTTGTGAGAAAAGTCATGTTTATGAAGTATTCTCAGGGATATATCGTAATGCCTGGAGGTTTTGGAACAATGGACGAGCTTTTTGAAGCAATCACTTTGATTCAAACGGGTAAAATTGCCCGTTTTCCAATCGTATTGGTCGGTTCAGAATATTGGAAAGGACTAATGGATTGGGTTCAGAATACAATGATTCCAAACAAATACATCAGCGAAGAAGATTTAAAACTTTACCGTATTGTAGATACTGCAGAGGAGGCTGCTGATCATATCTTCCGCTTCTATGACAAGTATCTATTGAAGCCAAACTTCTAATGAGGTGCACACTCAAAAAAAAGAGTATCTGTCATTAACAGATACTCTTTTTTTTTGCCTTTCGTGCGGGGAATTTTTTTTCAAATAGTACTTTTAACTAGGCGATCATAGGTTTTGTAGATTAAAGTTGCATTATTCATGATTTAGTCCCTACATTTACATCGAAATTAGCATTTCACATCGCATAACCATAGAAAAGCACATTATTGTCTTGCATGAAAGATTTTGGAGGCCGTTCAGATGAGGAATTGATTCTGTTGATTCAACAAGATGATAACTTAGCTTTTGAAGCTTTGTATGATCGCTATTGGAAAAAACTATATTACCAGGCCGCCCGGAAAACAAACTCTCTGGAAGATGCACAGGAGATCGTACAGAATATCTTTGCTTCTCTCTGGCTTAGACGTCATCAGCTCCAGATTGAGAGCAATCTTGCCTCTTACCTCGCTGTAGCTGTTAAATATAAAGTCTTCAAGTACCTAGCGCAACAATACAAGCAAGAAACTTTCAGATATGAAGCTGATTGGGTGGATTTTGATAATTCAACAGAAGATTGGCTCCAATTTGAGGAACTACGGATTCGGCTGGATCAACTTGTTTCGGAACTGCCTGAAAAATGCCAGCTTATTTTCAAACTATCGCGAGAAGAAGGGCTCACATACAAACAGATTGCAGAAAATCTCAACATCTCTGTAAAGACTGTAGAAACCCAATTAAGTCGTGCCTTAAAAAAAATACGCGCTGGAATTCAGCGCTTTCTGATTACCTTATAATTTTTTTTCTTTTCTTGTCAGGGTATCACTGCAATTTAGGGACTATATGAACAAATAACCCCTAAAATATGGTTGATAACAATCAATTACGGATAAAGCAATTGGCTTACAAATGGCTCAATGGGACATGTACCCCTGAGGAGGAAGCTGAGTTGCAAGAATGGTATGAATTAAATGATGGTGAACCTCTCCCTATCCCCGAGGAATTCGCAACAGATGAGCAACAGCTTAAAGAGCTGCTACTGTCACAGATAAAGCAGGAAATCCAGACATCCAAAATCAGACGTATTCCACAATGGATAAAATTAAGCGGAATTGCCGCGGCTTTGGCCGTGTTGTTTATATTGCCGCTATACCTTGTCAAAAAAACAAACCGGGAAACTCCACAGTTGGCATCCAACAGGGGACAGCAAGTTCATCCAGGTGTCAAGGCTGCTGTATTAACATTAGCCGATGGAACTAAAATTGACCTCTCTAATCAACAACGGAGTATCCTTCATCAAGATGCAGCAATGAAGGTTACAACGACTGTTTCGGGAACCGTGCAGTATCAGTTTATGGCTAGTAGGCGTGCTGATCCTAACCGAACCAATACCATTGAAACCCCTATAGGAACAGAATACGCGATCATTTTGGCTGATGGCAGTAAGGTCTGGCTGAACGCAGGTTCTATACTGACGTTCCCAGAATCATTTGCAGCAGATAGCCGCGAAGTAAAACTATCCGGTGAGGCTTATTTTGAAGTCAGTCACGACAAAAACCGACCATTCTACGTCAGATCCAATGAACAAACCATTCGAGTTTTCGGAACACATTTCAATGTGCGATCCTATCCAGGTGAGCACAATAAAACAACCTTAATGGAGGGTTCAGTTCAAGTTTCACAATTTGGTAAATCAAAAATGCTGAAACCGGGACAGGCTGCATTTGCAGTAGCTGGTAATCTGACGGTACAGGAAGCCAATATCGAAGAGGCAATGGCATGGAAAAACGGATTTTTCTATTTTGAATCCACACCGATAAAGGATGCACTGTCCGCGATAAAACGCTGGTATAATGTGGATATCATCTATAAAGGAACAAATAAAAATAGTGAATTGACAGGAAAGATAAAACGAAACTCCACCGCCCAGCAATTGGTTGAAACACTCAACTTCCTAGACATTAAATGTCAATTACGAAATAATAAAATTGAAGTGGAACTCTAAATTATTTAATATAAAACAAACTTACCCAACTAATTATGTATAAACTTAAAACCATCCATGGGGCTGGTAAAAAAGCAAAACTATTTGCTGCTTTACTTGCTATCCAATACGTTTCCCATGCAAGTAATCTAGCGGTGGCAAATGTAAATCAATCCAAAATCAAATTACAGGACAAGGAATATACTTTGGCAAAGTTTGCTAAAGAAATCGAACGTCAAAGTTCGTATGTATTTCTCTACGATAACTCACAGATTAATGATAACCAAAAAATCCGGATTAACCACAAAGATGGTTCTATTGTTGAAATTTTGGAAGACAACCTGAAAGAACTATCGTATTCATACAAAATTGTCAACAACACCATTGTTCTAAAAAGGAAAATAGATGACATCTCCCTGAGAAGCAACATTAATGTACAACAGCTTGTCAAAGGGCGCATTACCGATGGCGATGGTAAGGCATTAACAGGGGTTACAATCCGCAATACAACAACAGGCAAACAAACGGAGTCAGACGGCAAAGGTGAGTTTTCTATTGAAGCGACTCCTGCACATCAACTCAGCTTTAGTTCGATTGGGTATGAAACGATCAGTAGCACAATCGGTTCAAACACTTTTCTGACGATCCAGATGAAAACCGCCAACAATCAATTGGAGCAGATTGTTGTCGTTGGTTTTGGTACTCAGAAGAAAAAAGATATCACAGGGGCTATCGCAACCATGAGCACAAAGGATATTGAAGATCGGCCGGTAACGCAGTTAGCCAGTGCAATGGAAGGTAAAATGGCTGGTGTAGAGATTGTAAAATCTTCCGGACAGCCTCAGGCTGGTTTCTCCATTCGTGTTCGCGGAACCTCCACGATTACCGCCGGCAGCAACCCCTTATACATTGTTGATGGCGTTCCCACAAAGAACATATCCGAATTGAATCCTTCAGATATTCAGAGCATATCCGTATTGAAGGATGCGGCATCTGCTGCTGTCTATGGATCTTCCGGTGCTAATGGGGTTGTTTTGATCACAACAAAACGGGGGACCAATGGCAAAACCCAAGTAAATTTTGAAACATATCAGGGGTTTTCAGCGATATGGAAAAGACCTAAAGTCTTAAATGCAACACAATACCGAGATTTAATGACAGAGACCGGCCAAGCGCTGGACTGGTCAAAATATACCGCAGACACGAACTGGCCGGATCAGCTATTCCGCACCGGTCACAGTCAAAAATACCAGGCTTCTGTGCGCGGTGGCGATGAAAAGACCGGATTTTATATCTCGGGGTCTTATCAAAAAGATAATGGTACTGTAATTACCAATACAGTCAACAAAGTCAATTTCAAGGTTAATTTAGACCACCAAATCAATAAAATCTTTAAGGTAGGTACCAGCCTATCTTACAACCGTTGGTACGACGTGGATATTAACGAAAACTCCAGAAATGGTGTTATCATGAATGCTTATTTAGGCTCTCCGGTAATCGGCATATACGGAGACAAAGGCGCTTTCACTGTAGATCCATTCTATACGGACCTCGACAACCCCGTTGCATTGGCAACCGGTAATGAACACAGCTATGTGAATAACAGATTTACAGGAAATGTTTTTGCAGAGGCAAATATTCTACCGGGATTAAAATTCAAAACTTTATTTGGATACGAGAAATACAACAATCAATACCGTAGTTTTGTAGACCCTTTCCGTACGACAGAGGGCAGAAAATACAAAGGTATGGCCGAACTGCGGCAGCAAGATAATCAGTATTGGATGTCCGAAAACACGTTAAACTATGATAGAACCTTTAGTGACAAGCACCACCTGACAGGTTTATTGGGTTATATTACAACTAAAACACAAACAACAAACTCAGCTATCGCTACGCAGAATTTTGCTAATCCAGCAATCCACACTGTCAATGGCGGTTCAATGATTACCGCGATGCCGACAGCAATAGACGCCGCTGTATCGACTGTCTCCGGCATTGCAAAAATCGGCTATGACTATAACGACACCTACTTATTTACAGCAAATTTAAGAGCTGACGCATCATCTGTCTTTGGGCCCAATAACCGTTGGGGCTACTTCCCTTCCTTCTCTGCCGGCTGGCGTTTATCCAATGAGGACTTTTTTAGCACCCTGAAAAATACAGTAAACGACTTGAAAATCCGTGCGAGTTGGGGCAAAGTTGGGAATAGCCAGATTCCGGCTTTCGCCTATCTCGGCTTGATCGACGTCACGGGATCGTACAACATCGGCGATCAAGTTGTACCGGGGTATACACCTTCAACTTTGGACAACCCCAATCTAAAATGGGAAACAACAAACCAGACCGATATTGGTGTGGATGCCAGTTTCTTTAATTCGAGACTAACATTTGCAGCAGATTACTATGCCAAAAAGACTGTGGGCTTGCTCCTCAACTCCAGGGTACCCTATAGTTCCGGTTATAGAACAGCATTAAAAAATCTTGGTGACCTACAAAATAGAGGTTTTGAATTCGAATTAAGCAGTCGAAATTTCGTTCACGATTTTAAATGGAATACAACGGTAACCTTTGGACTCAATCGCAATAAAGTACTGAATATTGATGGTGGAACCTACTACGACGGCAATATTGATGGCCGCGGCAATAGTACAATTGCAAAAGAAGGAGTTGCTCTGGGATCATTCTGGGGATATATTGCAAAAGGCGTCAATCCAGAGACCGGCGACATGATGTATCAGATGGCTGATCCTGAAGCAGGCCTTCAAACCAGTGACATGGCAATTATTGGTAATGCGACACCAAAATTCTCCTATGGTATGACAAATGACTTTAGCTATAAGAATTTCAGCTTTTCCTTTTTCTTACAAGGTGTACAGGGAAATGATATTCTGAATGCGACACGTATTTATACAGAAGGTATGTGGGAACCGAGAAATCAAAGTGCTGCTGTATTAAACAGATGGACGGTTGACAACAAAAATAGTCATATGCCACGTCCCGATCTAAACAATACAGAGGACAACTATAATTCGCAGATTTCCTCGCGTTTTGTAGAGAAAGGTTCCTACCTAAGGGTGAAATCGATGACCTTGGCCTACAACCTGCCTAAACAGGTACTTGAAAGATGGAAGCTCAATAAGGTCCGTTTCTATGTGACAGGTGAAAATCTGTTAACATTCACAAAATACTCAGGTTTGGATCCTGAGGTAAGCATGTACGGTGGAACTAACCAGGAAACTGTGAGTGCCAATATGGCGCCGGGTATCGATTTTGGGACTTCGCCTCAGGCACGCACCTTTATTGTTGGTTTAAACCTAACTTTTTAACCATTTAGCTTACATACAATGAAATCAACTAGATATACCTCATTAGCCATAGCCTTATTGGCATCTCTAGCTCTAAATTCCTGCAAAAAGTTTTTAGATCTTCAACCTACCTCCACGGTAACCAGTGAAAATGCCTATCTCACCGGAGACAATATTGAGAAAGCTTTAAACGGAGCCTACAATTCTTTTATAGGCAATGGTACCCGTCCGGGAAGCAACGCTAATTATTACCAGTGGGAAATGATCCTACAAACAGATATTCGCTCCGACAATGCACACGCAGCCGGTGGTGGCGAAATAGATTTTGCACAAATCGACTACAACACCATTACCAATACCAATGAAATGGTACGCAGGGACTGGGAAGAATTATATGGAGCGATCTCAAAATGCAATATCGTTATCGACAACGTTGATAAAGTCACAGATCCTACGTTTTCAGAAGAAAGAAGGAAACAAATTCTTGGAGAGGCTTCATTTTTAAGGGCTTTTCATTACTACCAATTGGTTAAACTTTACGGCGGTGTGCCGCTGGAGAAACACTCCAACAGCACAGATGCCGAAGTATTACGCATCAAACGATCAACTGCCGAAGAGGTTTATGATTTTATTGATTCGGACTTACAAGTTGCCGTCAATAATCTTCCAGATGTATTTGGACAGCCTTCCATTGACAAGGTTAGAGCAACCAAAGGAGCGGCAAACGCGTTACTGACAAAAATATGGGCTCAGCGCCCTGATCGCGACTACAATAAGGTATTGCAATATGCCAATGCAGTGATCAATGGAAAAGGTGGTTACAAATTACTTCAAAACTATGCGGACCTCTTTGATGGAAAACATAATTACAACAATGAATCCATTATCGAGATTCCTTATATCGCTGGCAGCCCCAATCTAAGCTGTTGGGGGGGAGCTTTCTTCTTCCCTGATCTCGATGAAAATGGAAAAATCAATGAAAACGAGTGGCGTCGATATGGGACACCATCCAAGGACCTTGTCGAAGCTTATGACAATGCCGGTGACACTGAGCGAAAGAATGCCAACATCTGGTTCTACTCGGTTCCTTGGGCAGATGAGTTCTGGAATCCATGCGCAGATGTCGACACCGAGATTCCTTTTAATGTCAAACAGAAACATGCAAATAGCTTCCAAAGTGGCGATCATTTTTACCTCTTGCGACTTGCAGATATCATACTGCTCAAAGCTGAAGCACAAAATGCCTTAGGAAATACCACTGATGCCCTAAATACGCTTAATATCATCCGTCACCGAGCAGGGCTCTCCGACCTATCCGGCGTTAGCCCCAGTGCATTAAAGACCATCATTTTAAATGAACGTCGATTAGAACTTGCTTTTGAGGGGCAACGCTGGGATGATTTAAATCGTTATGGTGTCACGGTAGATGTGATGAATAAATTAAATGAAATCAAATTTACATGCGATAACGGCAAGCAGAGCAACGCTACGCTGATTAAGTATAATTTTAACCAAAATAGCCTGCTCCTTCCAATACCATTATTGGAAATGCAGGCAAACCCGAGCCTGATTCAAAACCCAGGCTATTAATTAGACCAATCATAGGCTGTTCTGAGAATGCACTCTTCGAACAGCCTATTTTACTCATACACTTTATTATGACTCGTTTTAAATCACTGGATATCTTCCGTGGGTTTACACTTGCGGCGATGATTCTCGTAAATAATCCTGGCAACTCTCACCATGTATTTCCGCAGCTCGAACACTCCATTTGGCACGGATGTACGTTTACAGATCTTATATTCCCATTTTTTTTATTTGCCGTGGGAAATTCAATGGCATTCTCTTTAAAAAATATCGATCAATTGGCTCCGGGACTGTATTGGAATAAAATTGTCAAGAGAACAGTTATCCTTTTTCTACTTGGTATATTTTTAAATATTTTCCCTTTTGTAGCATGGAATAGTCTTCACCAGCTTGAGTGGATTCCATTTGCCAAGTATAGGTATTTTGGGGTGCTGCAGCGAATCGCCATCTGCTATTTCAGTGCAGCAATTATATTATATTACTTTCGAGACAAAGGCGCTGTCGTTATCAGTATCTTGCTTTTGCTAGCTTATTGGCTCGTTTGCTATTACAGTAATACCTCGGATCCATATAGTTTAGACGGCTGGTTCGGAACGGCACTGGATATCCGAATTTTTGGTGCCTCCCATCTCTATCACGGTGAAGGGACAGCATTTGATCCAGAGGATCTCTGGAGCGTATTTCCAGCCATCAGTCAGACGATATTCGGATATATCACGGGAAAGTACATTATTCAAAAACTGACAGGTAAAAGAGAGCTGATATACCTATTTATTCTAGGCTTGTTCCTTATTTTGATCGGCTATCTCTGGTCATTTGCTTTCCCAATTAATAAGAAAATCTGGACCAGCAGTTACTGCGTATTCACAACGGGCATAGCGGTATCTTTCCTTGGTATATTAATTTACCTCATCGAATTTCAGCACATCAAAGGAATACTTTATACGATATTTGACGATTTCGGTAAGAACACGCTATTTATCTACTGTCTTAGTGGTCTGATTCCAACAGTTTGTTCCTTTTTTCTTATCGGGGATACACAACAGAATCTATGGAGTTTTAGCTATCATGCCTTGTTCGGCAACTGGCAGTTTCAGTCCTTGGCTTCTGCCCTGTTCGCGCTGCTTTTTGTCACCTTGAATTGGCTGATCGCCTATTACCTGCGAAAGAAAAATATCTATATTAAAATCTAGGTCGCCTTTCGGTTACCGTCAATGTCGGTTGAATGACTACACGTAGTATGCATAAAAAAAAAGGGCCAAGGCCCTTTTTATATATAAAGATATGGATAAGATATACCGCAGCTACTTTTAGAAAACGCCCCATCTTTGTTTTACTAATTCGCTATTACAGTATGCTGGCACTAAAGTAGCTTAAACTAACTATATAGAGAAAAAACCTAGGGGGACAAAAGGGGGACAAAAATCAAAACGCTGAAAATCAAAACCTTAAATAGTGTGTTTAAATTGAAAAAATTAACAACTTTATCTTCCACAAACTAAATATGGGTGCGCATTAACTAAAAAGTCAAGCGCTAAAACAGTAAAAAAAAGAAAACCTGAGGTTGGGAGCCCCAGGTTTTAACTAACCAATTATTAACCTAAATTATGAAAAGTCTTTTTTTATATTCTACATCAGCTATATTTCAACTATTGGACCAAAATCGCGCGCGAATTACTATTTCACATTTCTTTAACAGATTACTGAGATTAAGATGACTAATTGGAAAAAATACAATAAATAATAAAAGAAAAGATGCTATTCAAACAGCTCAAAAAGACTATCTGGAACCCGATTGTCATACGAAAAAGCAGGCTCTGCCGCAGTAGCAGCTAATATCGTCGTTTTTGTCATAAAATATACCTTAGCAGGCTGCCTTTCCGCTGCCATTTTGACCAATTCCATCATATAATGATTGCTTTGATATCTTTTAACCTGTCCTTTTATATCTTCAAGGTCTTGGTATTGGCAGTATTGATCGATATAACCCATTCCGTAAAAAAGGCCATTTTCAACAACAATGCAGCTTTTTTCTTCTGCATTGCGGCCTCTATCGATCAATACATAGGACGGTTGCTGTTTGAGCCAATCCTCGATACAGCGCTCAATTCGCGTATTGTGCAGGATCCGGTCTGGTAATTCATCCTTTTTTAAGGATCTCGTGGACAAACTGGCCTGTCCAAACTGACAAAATTGCGGATTAATATCGTCACGCTGAATAAATGATTGCAATAATTTAATAGCATCATACTCACGTTGAAAAAGCTGAATACACGCTTGTCCCCTGTTTACCTTTCCTATAGCCAAATGAAGGTAGCCATTTTGATCTTCATAAGAGAATAAACCGAATTTAGGTTCATATCGTTTAAGTGCCCTATTATATTTTGGCCAAAACCTTTTGATTTCAGCACACTCTAATAACAATGACATCAGCTCCGTCCCACAGCATTCATAACTTATATGATAAATTTCTTTTAGGAAATGCTGCCTTTGCGCCTGAATATTATTGCCGGTAAAATGAGATAATACCCTTTTTTTTATATTCACGGCCTTACCAACATAAATAACTTTTCCATCTTTATCGTGAAAATAATAGACCCCGGCGTCATTGGGCAATTGTTCGAATTCCTGCGGATTTAAATGTGGCGGAAAACGCTGATCAACCGCTTTATGTTTGATCATATCCTGAAATACCTGGTCAGTGTCCAGTACTTTTAAATATGCAAAGAGAATGGCTGTCGCGTCGGCATCACCACCCGCACGGTGTCTATTTTCAATCGGAATATCTAAATAATCACATAAACGTCCCAAACTATAGGATAATAAGCCCGGTTTTATTTTTCGCGCATAACGTACGGTACATAATTTTATAGCCGACCATTCGAACCCAGATTCCTGGAGCTGAAAGCGAATAAATGAATAATCAAAATTGACATTATGGGCAACAAAAATGCGGTCTTTGAGCATACTGAAAATATGTTCGGCAACTTCATCAAATAATGGCGCGTCTTTCACCATATCGTTGTCTATGCCGGTGAGTGCAAAAATCGAATTAGGAATTTCCTTTCCCGGATTAACCAATGTCTCCCAACGTTCCAGAACTTGGTTACCATCATGAATAACAATGGCAACCTCAGTAATCCTGCTGGCTTTTGCATTGCCTCCCGTAGTCTCAATGTCTACAATGGCAAACTCTTGTTTTTTGCTTTGATTCATACACATAATGCAAAACAAACATACTAAAAATATTAGCTATTAACAAAAAATCCCCGTACTTTACAAAATACGGGGAAAACCAATTATGTAACCCAACTAATAAAAATAGATATTTCTCAGGATTATTTGAATATACAACAATAATTAACCATTTGAATAAAACAACAGATTTATTACAATGATCTCCCCTTAGTTATTAAAAATAGTCCATGTTACATATTGATGGATTTTGTTTATTTTGCAATTTCTTTAATTAAATTCATTGAGATGGAAGTAATACAAAAAAATAGCGATAAACACGGTAGCTTTGAAGTTATCGATAAAGAGAAATCCGTTGCGCAAATGACATACACTTGGGCCGGTCCTACAAAATTCATTATAGACCATACTGAGGTGGACCCCGAGTATGCGGGAAAAGGACTGGGCAAACAGATGCTGATGGCAGCAGTTGCATTTGCACGTAAAGATCAACTAAAAATTATGCCGTTATGCCCATTTGCAAAATCTGTTTTTGATAAAGATGCAACATTAGCAGATGTACTATTTTAATCGCTCTACCATATGCAAAAGGTGGTTAGATTTCGTTTGAAACAAGTCTAACCACCTTTTTATCGAACGGCTTTACCACGATTAATGCTATTTTGTAGCTATTTTATTGATCAGCTTAAAGATCAGATCGGCGGCTAATTTGGCCGTTCGGGAATCGATATCAAAGTAAGGGTTTAATTCGGCAAAATCGACAGACCTGATATTAGGGAGATCCAGAATAAGATCGTAGACCGAAAAAAACAACTCATCGGGCACAATACCATTAAATGCCTGCGCACTCACTCCCGGCGCATACGCTGCAGCAAATGCATCAAGATCAATCGTCAAATACACATAATCCACTGATTTGGAAAAATTAACGATTTTATCCCGAATGAGGCCCAGCTTTTCGGTTACCAAATTTTCTCGTTCAATAAGCTGTACATTTTTCTCTTTGGCATAAGTTAGCAATCCCTTAGTATTGCTAATTTCCTGAATACCGATTGCCAAATAGTGAAATGGCAGACTGGCTGCAGATTGGTCCCGTTCAATTTGATAAAAGCCTGTGCCGGAATTCCCTTTACCATCCTGCAATGCGCGTATATCAAGATGTGCATCCAAATTAATAATACCAAGCGTTTGATTGCGATCCTTTAGAAATTCTCGAATACCCAGATAATGTCCGTAGGTTACTTCATGGCCGCCACCTAAAATGACCGGAAACCCTTCTTGTTGAAGAATCAGTTTCAAGGCCTCGCCCAAGCTTTCTTGAGACAACTCTAAATCATTGTCTTTTAAAATAATATCGCCGCAATCTTTAAGTTTAAGTTTGCCTGAAAAATGTACAGGAAGATTTGTCAGTACATTCCGGATTGCAGCAGGTCCATCTTTGGCCCCTACGCGGCCTTGATTCCTAGCAACACCTTCGTCGCTGCAAAAGCCCAGAAAGGCAATGGATCTGTGCAGCGCCGGCTGTTTGAGCAGATCAACACAATCCATCAATTGATGCCAACGCATCCAATCGCGTTCCTGGCCGTCGATACGGCCTTTCCAAACAGACGGATCGCCTTTGGTGTATATACCCTCACTCAGCAACAAATTCATTCGCTTACATCAAATAATTGTTCAATAATATGGTCATCTACCATTTGTGCACGGGTAACCTTTAAGGTGTTATTTCTTTCCATCGCACGGTCCAGTGCCTGATTTGCCTCTTTATTTCTAGCCCAAGCACGTCTTGCGATCCCATTATTAACGTCAAAATATAACATTTTTTCTAATTTAACAGCAGCATCGTCCGAACCGTCCAACAGTAGACCAAATCCACCATTGATGACCTCTCCCCAGCCAACTCCGCCGCCATTATGAATAGAAACCCATGTAGCACCGCGAAAACTGTCACCAATGACATTGTGAATGGCCATGTCCGCAGTGAATTGACTCCCATCGTAGATATTGCTTGTCTCTCTATAAGGCGAGTCTGTGCCGCTAACATCATGGTGATCTCTTCCCAAAACAATGGGACCTTCAAATAAACCGCTTTTTACCGCCTCATTGAAGGCTTTTGCTATGGCGATACGTCCATTTGAATCGGCATAGAGAATACGTGCCTGAGAACCCACTACGAGTTTATTTTTTCCAGCTTCCTTGATCCACTGAATATTATCCTGCATCTGCTGCTGAATTTCTGCAGGGGCCTCCGCGCGAAGCTCTTCTAAAACTTCCATCGCGATTTTGTCTGATTTTTGCAGGTCTGCAGCTTTTCCGGAAGTACAGACCCATCGAAATGGTCCAAATCCGTAATCAAAACACATTGGTCCCAAAATATCCTGCACATAAGAAGGGTAACGAAATTGATCGCGGCTATCGTTCCATACTGCTGCCCCAGCACGGCTGCTTTCCAACAGAAATGCATTGCCATAATCAAAGAAATAAGTTCCCTTTGCGACATGCTTATTGATGGCTTCGACATGCCGAACCAAAGTTTCTTGCACACATTGCTTGAATCGATCAGGATCGGCAGCCAAAAGCGCATTCGATTCTGCAAAGGTCAATCCTATTGGGTAATAACCTCCAGACCATGGATTATGCAAAGAGGTCTGGTCAGATCCAACGGTGATGTAGATGTTTTCCCGATCAAAAGCCTCCCATACTTCGACAATATTACCGATATAGGCAAAGGATATTGTTTCCTTACGCTGTATGGCCAAACGCACCTGTTCAGTAAGCTGGCCGATATCTTCTATCAATCGATCTACCCAGCCCTGTTCATACCGCTTTCTCGCTGCAGCAGGATTTATCTCGGCACATACCGTTATACAGCCCGCAATATTGCCTGCTTTGGGTTGTGCCCCACTCATGCCTCCTAGACCTGAAGTCAAAAAGACCTTGCCTTCGATGGTATCTCCTGCGGCTAAATGTTTTCGGAAGGCATTCATTACAGTAATTGTCGTTCCATGGACAATGCCCTGCGGACCGATATACATATAGGAGCCGGCTGTCATCTGTCCATATTGTGTAACTCCCAACGCATTAAAACGCTCCCAGTCGTCCGGTTTCGAATAGTTCGGAATCATCATACCGTTTGTCACCACCACACGCGGGGCATGTTGGGATGAAGGAAAAAGTCCCATCGGATGACCGCTATAAAGATGCAGTGTTTGCTCATCTGTCATCTGGGAAAGATACTGCATGGTGAGGCGATATTGAGCCCAATTTTGGAAAACAGCACCATTGCCGCCATAAGTTATCAATTCATGGGGATGCTGCGCCACGGCTGGATCAAGATTGTTCTGAATCATCAACATAATCGCTGCCGCCTGCTTGCTTACCGCCGGATAATCCGCTATTGATCGCGCATGCATTGCATATTCCGGTCTAAAGCGATACATATAGATTCGACCATAGTCGCGAAGCTCCTGTAAAAATTCAGGCGCTAAAATGGCATGCCAAGATTTGGGAAAATAGCGTAACGCATTTCGTAATGCGAGCTTTTCTTCCGACTTCGTAAGAATATCCTTACGCCGCGGCGCATGGCTTACTGTATGATCCCATTCTGCTTTTGGAGGCAGTACAGTAGGAATACCTGCTGCAACCTCTCTCTTAAATGTATTTTCCATCTTATCCTATATTGAAAATACTTCCACACCATCTTTCCACACCGCTTGGGGCTGCATGCTTCCTTGGTAGTAAGTAATATTCTGATAATTATCGGTTTTAAATAAACTAAAATCTGCGCGCATACCTTCCGTCAATGTGCCGCGATCGGAAAGATTAAGGGCCTTCGCCGCACGGTAGGTTAATGCGGCAAGTAATTCGGCATTGCTGAGCTTTTCGGCTGTTGCCAAAATACTCGCACTTGTCAATAACTGTCCCATTGGGGCAGAACCTGGGTTCCAGTCGCTTCCTATGGCCAAACATGCACCTGAATCCAGCAACTTTCTAGCAGGTGTAAAGCCGCAACCAAGACCAATTGACGCTGCAGGCAAAGCCACCGCAACAGTATCTGAATGTGCAATAAGTTCAATTTCAACCGCAGTGGATGCTTCAAGGTGGTCCGCAGATTTAGCACCGAGTTCCACCGCAATCTGACTCCCCGAAGTAGTAAACTGATCGGCATGAATGGTCAGATCAAAACCCATTTCTTTGGCCTTTTGTAAATAAGGCAGAATCTCTTCCCCCTGAAAAGCTGATGCTTCGATAAAAGCGTCAATTCTATTCGATAGCTGTTCTGATTTAAGCTGGGGAAACAGAACCTCTGCGATCTGATGAAGATAATCTTGGGCAGATCCGCTGAAGTCACGTGGGAGCATATGCGCTGCCAGACAAGTTGGAATAAGATCTGCAGCTGTGCGACGATTGGACTCCCGAATGGCACGCAATATTTTAAGCTCTTCTTCCACATTCAGTCCATAACCACTTTTGACCTCAATAGTTGTGATTCCCTGCCTCAACAGAAAACCGGCACGCTGAATAGTTAGGTCAACTAATTCTTCCTGTCTACAATCCCTTGTATGTGAAACTGTGCTCCAGATTCCACCTCCGGCAGCTGCAATCTCAAGGTAACTTGAACCTGCATTTCGAAGAGCGAAATCATTTGCCCGATTGCCGGCAAAAGCAATATGCGTATGGCAATCAATAAAACCCGGCAAAGCTACCTGATCACCTGCGATATGAATCCGATTTGCCTGTTCACCCCATTTCTGCTCCAATTGATCAAAGACAGCAACATCTAAAATCGTGTTACCGGCTACTAAAATCCCGCCTTCCTCAATAATAGGCAATTGCTTATCGTGGATAGCCCCCTTTAAGGGCATATTCGACATGGGTAATAGCTGTCTAAAAGGTCCGATTAATTTTAATTCTTTCTCCATCCCTTTTTTGCTTAATATACGTCAAATCGCTGTTTCAGTTCTTCGGCAACCTCACCGGTAGCATATTGACGGTGTAATGCAATAAGCTCTCCTGATTTCACCAATTTCAAGGCTGCTGTCAGTAGCTCTTCCATCGGCTGGTCAGATTCAATATGCGGTATAGACTGCCGTATTCTTTCGTGGATGGCTTCCAATGCCGAAGTTGATTTTAATGGCTGATGGTAATCTTTGGCCTGGGCCGCACACAATAGTTCAATGCTCAATATTTTATCGACATTGTCAATGACCTGCAGCAATTTTCGGCCGGCAATAGATCCCATGCTTACATGGTCTTCCTGGCCCAATGAGGTTGGAATACTATCTGCACTGGCCGGAAAACAAAGACCTTTATTCTCGCTTGCTATCGCCGCAGTACTATATTGCAAAATCATGAATCCCGAATTGAGTCCTGTTGATTTCATCAACAATTTTGGAACACCATTGGTTTGTCCTTCTAAAGACAAATAAACCCTTCGATCCGAAATATTCCCGATCTCGGACGCCGCCAGTGTGGCATAATCTAGAGGTAAAGCAATTGACTGCCCATGAAAGCTTCCGCCACTAATCGTCAACTCATCGTTAATGATCACAGGATTATCAGTCACTGAATTTATTTCAATCTCTATGGTATCTTTTAAATGAAACCAGGCATTGCGCGATGCACCGTGAACCTGTGGAATGCACCTTAACGAATAGGGATCCTGCACGCGGGAGCAATCTTTGTGGCTTTCTAAAATAGCAGATCCATGCAGCATGTTAAAAATACGTGCGGCCACATAGCGGTTTCCGGCATGTGGCCGTAATTGATGCAATTCCGTATAGAATGGTTTGATGGAACCATTTAAACCTTCGATCATTAAGGTAGCAATAATATCCGCATTCTGAAGTACCCGATTCAATTCAGCAACAGCCATTACACCATGTGCCGCCATAAATTGGGTTCCATTGATTAGGGCCAGCCCCTCTTTTGCACTTAAATGAATAGGGCTCAGACCATATTTTTCCAGCGCGATGGCTGTCGGTACGGTTTCGCCACCAATCTGGACTTTTCCCAATCCAATTAATGGTAAAAACAGATGTGATAAAGGTGCCAGATCCCCTGAAGCTCCAACGGAGCCCTGCTTGGGCACCACCGGAATGACATCATGTTCTATATGCCAAATAATACGTTCAATAGTGGTATATTGGACGCCGGAGAACCCTTTAGAAAGTGCATGGACTTTAAGAATAAGCATTAATTTGGCCAAATCAGTGGCTATGGGCTCTCCCATGCCAACAGCATGACTTTTTAGGATATTTTCCTGTAACAGCTGCGTTTGGCCTGCATCGATAAGCGTAGTACATAGCGGACCGAAACCCGTATTGATCCCATAGACAACCTCACCGCGCTCCACTATTTTCCTGACGTAGCTGGCACTTTGCTCAATCTTATCCCTGACCTCTGGTGATATTTCCCCAATCACCGTTCCTTTTACTATCGCTAAAGCAGTGGAGCATGTCAAATGTCCACTGCCGTATAAAAATTTTTCCATCTTCATATCTGCTTTACTCAAATTTACTGGCTATATTTGATAATTAGAAATACCATTTTTATCATCAATTGATAACCATGAATTATCAAATAGAATTAAGGCACTTACTGTATTTTAACATACTGGCAGAGGAACTGCACTTTAGAAGAGCAGCCGAAAAGCTATTCATTGCGCAACCGGGGCTGAGCAGACAGATTAAACAGCTGGAAGAATCTTATGGTGTCTCTCTTTTTGAGCGCAATAAGCGAAATGTACAGCTGACCGAGGCCGGAATATATCTTTTTACAGAGGTAAAAGAACTATTTAGGCATTTGGACCAAATTGAAACCCAGCTTCAGAGTTTTGCCAACGGTAAAATAAGCACCTTAAAGCTCGGATTTATAGGTTCAGCTGTGCAAACAATTTTGCCGCAGTTGCTTGTTAACTTAAAACAGCAGCAGCCCGACATTGAACTCTCGCTGCATGAGCTGGCGAATGAAACCCAACTGGATCTATTGGAAAGGAAAGAATTGGACCTGGGTTTTGTTCGTCTTTCCGAAACCCCACTTGGTTTGTGTAGCTTGCCCATACATACGGAGCATTTCAGCCTCGTTCTACCCAAAGATCATCCCCTATTAAAGTCTCCCAAACCGAGTCTCGAGGCATTAAAAGATGAGTCGTTTATTTTATTTTCCAAAAACTATAGTCACTCTTATTATGATCTTGTCATGAGTATTTTTAGTGACCATGCGTTTGTGCCTAAAGTTACTTTACGCACAGTCAATGCATTGACTATATTTAATATGGTTGCTCAGGGGCTTGGAGTTGCTATTGTTCCCTCGTCCTTAAAAAATGGATACCATGTTGATGTCACCTTCCTTGAATTGGACACTTTACCACAGCGAACGACGCTCTCCTTGGTTTGGAATGCCCAAAATCGTAATCCAGGCATACCTTTCGTCATCCAGATCATCGATTCGCAAGCCAACAAAGATGACCTTCACACTACTACTGGTATGAGCAATAAACCTAAGCCTACATCAAAGAATGCCAAATAAATTGTACGGATATCCGGAGCTCTTTATTGCATATAAAAAACAAATTCTCTAAGTTTGATATATTTACTAAACTTTATTTAAAAAACGAATTATGATTTTAGAAGTAGCTGTATTACAAATTATTGAAGGACAACAGTCCAATTTTGAACGAGATTATAAAACAGCTTGCCAGTATATCAGCGCAAGTAAAGGCTATATCACGCATTCCCTGCGTAAATGTATTGAAAAAGGTAACCAGTATATTCTATTGGTCGAATGGGAAACTCTAGAAGACCATACAATTGGCTTTAGGGAGTCTCCACTATTCAAGGAATGGGAGAAACTTTTGCATCACTACTACGATCCCTTTCCAACAGTAGAACACTATGAAGTGTTAAAATAGTAGTTTTATCGTCCTTTTCTATAATAATCTAGTATCTTTGTAGAAATTTTTGACATTCAACTTTTAACCCCTATAAGGCCACAGGCATTATAGCTTTGAACAGAACAAGATGTACACAAAAGAAAAAGCAAAAGTAAATAGTTTCACGGTAGATCATACCAAATTGAAACAAGGAATCTACGCAAAGGCTTCTACAACCAACAGCAGCAATGTTGAAAGTTATACAACATACGATATTCGTATGATCAGACCGAATTCTCCTGAGCGTATGTTATCACCTGAAGTCATGCATACATTGGAGCACTGTTTTGCAACAGAGATCAGAACGATCTTAGGTGACGAGGTTATCTATGTCGGTCCAATGGGCTGTTGCACGGGATTTTATGTGGTGTTAGCAGGAACAGATCGAACTCCTCAGAACGTGGCGGAGTTGATGAAAGAAGTACTAGAGACGATTCTTACAGAAGGATACGAAGTGCCTTTCCAAAATCCAATTAGCTGCGGAAACTACACGTTCATGGACTTTCCCACTTCTAAACAGGCTTGTGTTAACTTCTTAAATCTAATTACTGCGGAAGAATTGGCATTTGAGTATCCATACATTGAAGAAAATTAAATGATCCTGAATAAAGATATTGAAACGATTATTTTGGTAGCAAACAAAAATGAGCTATCTTTTAATTCAACAAGTGAATCGACTTTTGTATACGAAATTGGTGTAGGCAAGGTAAATGCACTCCTCTCTCTCGCCACGCTTTACGAAGACATCAAAGCGCTAGGTATTCATCCTGTTCTTCTCAATGTGGGCACTGTGGGCTGCACAAGATATCCGATAGGCCATGTCCTTTATCCGGCATATTACGCACAAGGTGATGCCTATACAGATGGTTTTTTCCTGGAAAACACCTTATTTTTTAAGGGCCAGGGTACTTTGGAATCCATATCACTTGATGAATTTCGTTACGAAGACGCACTTTTAACTTCTGATCGTTTTATTAATGTAAATACTGCTTTTTATCAGGATATCAAACATTTCAATCCTTTGGCATTTGATATGGAATCTTATGCTTTAGCAAATTTCTGTTTCCAAAAAAATCTGACCTTCCATAGTATTAAAATTGTCTCGGACAATTGTGATGGCACGGTTAAAGACTGGGAAAGTATTCTGGGTGAAATTTCAGGAAGATTAGGAGATATCCTCGATCAATTTATGAAAAAGCTGGATCACGAAAAAACACGCGTAGCCAGCCTATCTTAATAGCATAAAATAACAAAAAATACCGCTAGAAATAGCGGTATTTTTTTTGCTGTTAGCAGACTACCTCCTCTCAAAGGTCCAAATTGTATTTTCGTAGATTACCCAATACTGCTTCAATATTCGGCTCCCTGTACCTATAATTTGAATTTATTCAAACTATTCTCCCCCAAAGTTGTTCAGATAAGTGGATTACATACCCATCGTTATAGTCAATATAACTCTTCCACACTGCAAATAAATCGATCTAATATTCTTATGAAGAAAAAGAAGAAAATAATAATTTCAAATAGACTGCCGATACAAATAGAACGAAAAAAAGAAAAACTAATCATCAAGCCGAGTGCAGGCGGACTGGCAACTGGTTTAAATTCCGCTTTTGATACGGATGAAATACTTTGGGTTGGCTGGCCGGGAATTGTTCCCAAAGATGAAGAGGAAAAAGAAAAGATTATTGAGCTTCTCAAACCGATGAACTTGCTTCCTGTTTTTTTATCAAAAGATGAAATACGCAATTTCTACGAAGGTTATTCCAACGAGGTGCTCTGGCCTATCTGCCACTATCAGCCGAGTTACATTCATTTTGATCGCGAATATTGGAGTACCTATGTAAACGTCAATAAAAAATTCTGCGAAGCAGCACTTTCTATTGATCAGCTTTCTGACTTTATCTGGGTTCAGGATTATCAGCTTATGCTGCTCCCTCAACTGCTACGTTCAGAAAATCAAGAGCTCAACATCGGTTATTTTCACCATATCCCCTTTCCTTCGGAGGAACTCTTTATGAACATTCCGCAACGTAAAGAATTGGTCGAAGGTTTACTGGGGGCAGATCTTATCGGATTTCATACTTTCGCCGATAGTCAGAACTTTTTAAACGCCTGCAAAAAAATACTGCATGTATCATCCGGGCATAACCAGCTCAAATACAAAGACCGTCATATATTTGTAGAATCCTTTCCGATGGGGATTGATTTTGATAAATTCGTCGAAGTCAGCAACCAACCTAAAATCCAAGCTATTGCAACTCAATTTAGAAGTCATTTTCCCGAGCAGAAAATTATCATATCTGTCGATAGGCTCGATTATAGCAAAGGAATATTAGAAAGACTGCGTGCTTTCCTTACTTTCCTCGAAAAATATCCTGAATGGCATACAAAAGTTGTACTTTATATGCTTATAGTACCCTCTAGGGATAAGGTATCCCAATACAAAAAGCTGAAAGATGAGATTAACCGGAAGGTAAGTGAAATCAATTCCATTTATGGAAATCTAAGTTGGACACCGGTATTATATTTTTACAAATCACTTCCCTTTGAAGAGTTGGTTGGATTATACGTTGCATCTGATATCTGTATGATTACATCAACGCGGGATGGGATGAATCTCGTTAGTAAAGAATATATCGCCAGTAAGACTTTATCAAAAGGTGTATTGATTTTAAGTGAGTTCGCGGGTGCTTCCAAAGAGCTCGTTGACGCTTTGATTATTAACCCCTATAATCGGACAGAAACCGCGGACAGTATTTATCAAGCGCTTAAAATGTCGCCCGAAGAAATACAGGAACGTGCCGACGCCAATATTCAGATTATACAGAAGTTTAATGTGCAGCATTGGGTTCAGCTCTTTACCAATCGCCTGGCCGAAACCAAAGCCATACAACGTGACGAATGGGCAAGGCGAATCTCGGATAAGGTCTTTAATAGCATTTCGGAAAGATATAGCAAAAGTAGCAATAGGCTCTTTTTCCTGGATTATGACGGCACATTGGTCAAATTCCAAAATCACGCCCAAAAAGCAACACCGACAACCTTACTCTATAATCTTTTGGATAATATTATCTCCGATCCGCTCAATACATTAGTCATCATAAGCGGTCGGTCACAGGAAAGTCTATCTTCCTGGTTTGATGGCCGGTCGTACTATTTGGTTGCCGAACATGGTATCTGGTCTAATTTTCCAAATTTCAGTTGGTCGTACAAAAAAGGGTTGGCGTTGCATTGGATGCCCGAAGTGAAAAAGCTGATGGAGAAATTAGCCGACCAGACTCCCGGGGCTTACATCGAAGTTAAGCCCTACTCGTTAGCCTGGCATTATCGGAAAGTAGAACTCGGCCTGGGAGAACTCAAGGCTACAGAACTTAAAGAGGTTTTAAATCCAATGCTGAATGACTACGGTTTGCAATTACTGGATGGAAATGCTGTCATTGAGGTAAAAAATACGGAAGTGAATAAGGGGAAAGCAGCATTGGAAATCGCTGGACACATTAAAGCGGATTTTCTGCTGGCTATTGGTGACGACATCACCGATGAGGACTTATTCAAATACCTGCCTCCATCAACCATAAGTATCAAAGTGGGCAGCAACAAATCTGCAGCAAAATATTATTTAGATGAACAGGAAGATGTTCTTCAATTTTTGAATCAACTTATCGTAAAATAATGAGTGAAAATACAACAGACAACAGACATCTCTATCAATCTGGAATCATTGGAAATTGTTCCTACATAGCGCACGTTGGCATTGACACAAATATATCGTGGTTGTGTTGGCCATCGTTCGAAGATAGCTTTGTATTCGGCAGTATGATCGATAAAAATCAAGGTGGAACTTTCAAGATCAGTTCCGAGGACCCTGTCGTGGAAACAAAGCAGTATTACATTAAAAATTCAAACGTCCTTTGCACTGAAATCCATACGGCCTCTTATGCCTATCGTATCACGGATTTTGCACCACGATTTGAACAATTCGGACGGTATTTTAAACCGTTGATGTTGATCCGAAAGATCGAACCGCTTCATGGGGCTCCCAGCGTCAACATCAGTTGTCAACCTACTGGTGACTATGGGCGTATGGCACTTAAAGCCACACGCGGGAGCAACCATATTCTTTATAGCAACGATCAGATTGGAGAACGGATTAGACTGACTACTGATCTGCCTATTTCCCATTTCTTCCAAGATGAAAGCTGGACGATTATCAGTGAAAATAGATACCTCGTACTTACTTATGATGCAGCTTTCGAATCGGCCATCGCGAGCACTTGTGAAGATTTCCTCCATAAGACGCTCAGTTATTGGCAGCGATGGATTAAACACTGCAGTATTCCCAATATTTATCAAACAGAGGTTATCCGATCAGCACTGGTGCTCAAACTTCACCAATATGAGGACACAGGAGCGATTATTGCCGCATCAACAACTAGTCTTCCCGAATATCCAGGTTCGGGAAGAAATTGGGATTACCGTTATTGTTGGGTACGTGACAGTTATTACGTCTTAACAGCATTGACGCACATCGGTCAATTTGAAGAAATGGAAAGCTTTGCAAATTATATTGCCGGCATCACACATCGCAACCCTGGAAGGCTTCAACCTTTGTATGGTATCCTTGGCACCTCCGAACTGACAGAACATATTTTACCTAATCTAAAGGGCTATCAGGATAACGGTCCAGTGCGGATTGGCAACCAAGCTTTTGAACATATTCAAAATGATGTATATGGTCAGGCAATGATTGCCTTGTTACCCCTTTTCACAGATCAGCGTTTTAAAATCCATGAAAACAAAAATGTATTGGGCTGGGTAAATTTCATTCTCGAAAAGATTGAGGCTACTATAGAGGAAAAAGATGCTGGCATCTGGGAGTTTCGAAATTTTGCCAACCACCATTGTTATTCCAATCTTTTTCAATGGGTCGGATGTAAAGCGGCTTTGTTGATTGCACGTCAGAATGGCTATCAGGATATGGAGGATCGCGCGAATGTCCTCTTAAAAAAAGCAGAAGCTTATATCGAAGCCTGTTATGACGAAGAGCGGAAAGTCTATCAGAATGCTGTTAATAGCCGGAATCTAGATGCCAGTACCTTACAGCTCATTGTCATGGATTACCTTGACCCAAAATCGGAACGCGCGCTGCATCATCTCGAAATGCTGGAAAAAGAATTAAAAGGTGAAAATGGACTGTTCTACCGATACAAACATCAGGATGATTTTGGCAGGCCAAAATCCACATTCTTGGTATGTGCATTTTGGTATGTGGAAGCGCTAGCCTGTGTCGGGCGCCTGGAGGAAGCAAAAGAGATCCTGGAACGCTTGCTGACCTACAGCAATCACCTTGGGTTATTCAGTGAAGATGTTACAGAGGATAATGGCAGCCAGTGGGGAAATTTTCCACAAGCCTACAGTCATGTCGGATTGATGAATGCCGTTTATCGTCTAGCCATAAAATTGGATAAACCAATTTTTCATTGACATAAAACAAGATGTGCGATCAATTTAAATTGATCGCACATCTTATATACTTATAGCTACAAGGTATATGACCTTGATAAAATATTACAATTTATCCAGCCAATTTTCGACCTCTTCTTTGGTTTTTCCTGTTTTTTGCTGCAATCTACCCAACAGTTCATCTTCTTTTCCTTCCGCATACAATAGATCATCATCAGTTAAATCTGCATATTGTTGTTTTACTTTACCTTTCAGCTCGTTCCAACGGCCTTTCCATGTTAAATTACTCATAAATGCTCCTTTATTTTAAAAATGAAATGTATGTACTTATATTAATGCCTGTTTATACTGATCAAAATGTTCACAGATTTCCTCAGTCCCGATTTGCTTGCCCATCAAGTCTATAAAACGGTTTTTATACAATGAGAATATGTATAGTCCCGTTGCCAAACTTCCTATGACAAAAATACCTTCAAGTTCATTGCTCTTCACAAGCTTATTGTTCAGATGGCACTCTTTGAGCAATGGAATGTTATAAGAAGACCATTTACCCATTTTATCTTTGAGCACCAATCCAATATTTTTTGTTCCTGTCATCGTTTCAGCTTTCTTTTAGAGAAAACATTTACTGTGCTTCAAATGTTTTCTAATTTTTGTCATTTTGAAAAGAATAGGTCTTTCATACACAAGAGCAAGTAATTATACGGTCGCAACAAAAAAAAACATGTTTCCAATTGTCAATTGGAAACATGCTGTTAAAGATTGCTGATACTATTTCTGTTAGCGTTTGCCTGGTAAATAGATTTGAAAACCTAATCCAACGCCTAAACCACTCGCACCACTGCCAGTATTTATATTGGCTTTGCTATAGTTGTAGCCAAAAGTAGCTTCGAGCGCAACAGTCCGGGTAATAAAATGTGCATAGCCGACATTGGCTCCTACCGCCAGCGCGACGTCTTTGCCCCTTGAACTGCCTGAGATACCGATGTCTCCCTGTCCAAAAAACCTACCTGTAGTTGATCCTGCATTTGGAAAGTAATAACGTACAAATGGTGCGACACCATAGGTCCATTCATTGTCAGCGTCTTTTTGAGTAGCCAGACCAAGATTTGCCTGCGCACCGATAGCCAATCCATCAGATACAAAATAACCAGCCCTTGGCTGAAGTGCGACATTAAAAGATTTACCCTCGAAACTATAACCGAGATTACCGATCGATCCACCGACCATCCAATTCCCTTGACGGATTGGTTCAATACCAACGTCAGACGACATCTGCGGTGTTGTCTCAATTTTCTGAGCATGGGCCTGATACCCAATTCCTGCTGTTATCAATAAAAGTAGTGTCAATTTTCTCATAGTGTTTTCTATTATCTAAATTACTTTAGTTTAATAACAAGATCGACAAATGAAAAGTTTTAAATTTATTCTTAAAATGACCGGGCTATCCTTTTTAAAAAAATACAACCAATCATATTTCATCGCTGTTCTTACCAAAAAGAAATTATGAATACAACAGTTCAATCTGGCAATGGTTTCTCCTATTATTGCCAAAACGGAGCGCTATTCATGAATGGAATAGAGCCCCTAGACAACGATCCTTCTACCGACAACGGCAGCCGTACCTACACTCCACCAAAAGTTCCTGATCTTGATGATCTAGCACCCGATTTATATTATCCAGAGAATACCGAAGGACCTGATCCAAGTGAAGAGGAACAGCGCGACCGTAGTAATAAAGAAAAAATTAATACGGAGGAGGATCAACATAAAGAAAAACCTGATCATTCAGAAGAAGATATTTATGATGCTGAATCCGATCAGAAAGAAAATGACAAAAAAAACTCCCTCAATTGAGGGAGTTTTTTATCGGATATACTGAAGTCTGAATGATAAAGAAGAGTCCGGAAGATTTTTAAGGTTTAGATTTTGATCCATTGATACTGTCTTTTCTAAGCGTGTCTGCCAAACTGGTATCTTTCTGCATCGTCATTTTTTGCTGCTCGCTTAAATTGTACCTTGTTTCATCAGCATCACTCGGCGCAATGTTGTCCGATTGACCACTTCCTTCCGATGGAGTTTTCTTTGAATTTTGACACGAAAATAATAATGTAGCACCAAATATGAGTGTTACTAAACCTGTTGTAAATTTTCTGCTCTTTTCCATAGTCTATCTTGCTTTTGTTTCAAATATTTAGATAAGAACCACATTAAAAGCTAATTAGTTCAACAAAACTGACAAAAAATCGCCATTGGCATTTATGATTACAAAAATGTACGTTTTTCTTATTTTAATAAAACGAGGCTAACCCGTAATTTAGACATTTCTTAAGGGAACAAATACCCAATTGACCAAGTTCTAATTGATCATTTCTCTTTATTGGGACACAATTAATATCCCCTTTCTGTAGTGTTTCGGCTACAAAAACAACCAATCCGATTGCATACGTATTTTTCCCATATACCTGTTTAAACAAATTTCAATTGGAATAAAATGGTGAAAGTAGCACTTTAATTGTACTTAATTCCAAAATACACATCAATCAATTTAACAAACGATACTATGAGCAATTCAAATTTAAATTTGTTAGTCGAAGAGAAAAGAAGCCTTCTGAAACATTTTGCAGGGAAATTTACAAACGATCCCGACGAAAAAGAAGATCTGATTCAGGAGACTCTTATTCGTGCCTTAAAATCGATCGATGATTTTATCCGCCATCCTAAATTAATGTCTTGGCTCTATGTGATCATGAAAAATGTATACATTAACCAGTACCGTAAGGCCAAACGTATAAACGATATCCATGAAACTTATATCGATCTGGAAAGCACCAACACAATAGAATCCAACAAGAGTGACAACAAGTTCATCGCTGATGATATTGAAAAAGCAATGTGCAGTTTGTCGGAAGAAAATTATCAAGTATTCCAATTGTTCCTCGAAGGATACAAATATCACGAGATTGCCTCCTATTTTGGAATGCCTGAAGGTACAATTAAAACCAGAATACACATGACAAGGAAAAAGCTGCAAAAACAGCTTAAAATTTACAGACTAAAGTAAAACAAAATATATCCCTTGAAGTTATCTACTAGAGTAGCTTAACCGTAATCAGAAAATTTGCTAAATAAAAAACATATGAAATCAGAAGTTAAAATAAAGAATCAGCCCAATATGGTCATTACGCTGATTATCTGTGGCGGTCCCATTGGAAAGAGAAATGGTAAAACCATAATACAGTCGGAAGTCTCGGAAGAAGTGGAGAAGAAACCGATCAAAGCGGACACAGAGAAAGGTAAAAAGACTTCTTATGTTGATAAAACAAAATAGATAGAAATTTACCATTAAAAACGGCTGCTTTTTCAGTAAAAGTAGCCGTTTTTAATGCCTTTTCCTATTTTATCTATTGTTAGCCTACCCCCACTCTTTTCTGTATAAAACCCTTGATGTATGTAAATAATACGCATCTTATTTTTTTCGAAAACCGGAGATATCGCTCATCCGTTCTTAATAGAGATTAACAATTTGCATATCAGCAAAAAATAAACAATACCTGATAAATGACAATACTTCGATCATATACAGATCAACAGTGATCGAATTGTAACTTATTAAAGGACGACTGATTTATTCGTACACATACACATACAAAATTTAGGTAGCATTTTGGGATTTAAAAATACGTTGATTTTGGACATTATTATATGAAAGTAAAAGCTGGTTATACAAGAAAGAAAATAGGCAAGTCTTTTAAATATTTCGATACATCGGGAAACGAAGTATCTGATCAAAAGATCTTAGAAAGAATTACAAAACTGGTTATCCCACCCAACTGGAAGGATGTATGGATTGCCAAAAGTGCCAACAGTGATCTGCAAGCTTTTGGATTCGACCAAAAAGAACGTAAACAATATATTTATCATGCGAAATTCGTTAACCAACGGCAGGCGGCAAAGTTCAGTAATATTCTTTTTATGGGTAAATACTTACAGGAATTAAGAAAAATCAGCACTAAACACCTCAAACATCAGGACTGGGATATGGATAAGTTATGTGCAATTGCATTTAAAATAATGGACAGTACATTAATCCGTATCGGCAATAAACGCTATACCCTTACCAATAAGTCTTATGGCCTGAGTACACTGGAAAAAAGGCACGTTACCATCGAAAATAACAAGATATCTTTGGCTTATAAAGGCAAAAAGGGTGTTTTTCAGCAAAAGTCCTGGTCCAATAAGCAGCAGGCTAAACTTTTGGAAGAACTTCTAAAAATGAAAGGCAAAAGGATATTTCAGATTGATAGCGCTACATGCGAAAGCACTTTCTGTGGTGCCGCCTTTAATCACTATCTCCGGGAGAATTCTAAGGGCCAGATCAGCTGCAAAAGTATCCGTATCTGGGGAGCTAGTCGCGAAGCTTTTTATCAGCTCGCCCAAACAAAACCGGCAGAAACACTTAATGCACGAAAAAGACAGTTAAATAAAGTCATTAAACAGGTTGCCGAGCAACTCGGCAATACGAAGACTGTTTCGCAGACTTATTATATCCACCCTGCCATACAAAGTTTATTTATGGAGGGAAAATTCCCCAGCATAAAAAGTAAATTACCACTAGCGAAGTTGGAAGATAAATTATACCGTTTTTTACTTAAATCCACCGATAAAGCAACAATTTAACGGCCGAACCTAAACCATTCATCCAATGGATGGCTTAGGTTATTCATCCAGCATGATACCATATCCATGGCTGCAACAGAAAATGTGATGCCATTTCCACCGAAACCACATACAAAGTAGGAGCTTTTGAACTTTTTATGCTTACCGATATAGGGCAACCCATCTTTGGTCGTTCCGAAAGTACCCGCCCAGGCAAAGTCTGGGTGGAAAGCTCTATCAGTAAAAATTTTGTTAAATGACTTTTCCAATTTAAGTGATTTCGCTGGGATAAGACTATCCCGTTTAATTGCATCTTTAAATTCTTCATCTTCTCCTCCAATCAGGAACCTATAATCGTCTGTTGTCCGCATATATAGATAAGGTTCAGCAGTATTCCAAATGAGCAGGTCCCGATAACGGTAATAAACTTCTTTATCGACTTCCGACACGATCGCGAATGTACTCAATAGATCAACAAATTTTTCAGGAATGAGATTTGTCGTTTCGTATCCTGTACAATAAATGATTTTTTTTGCTTTGATTTTAGCGCCCGTCGAGGTTGTTACAAGATTATATCCCGACCTATATAATACGGTTTCTAAGGCTGTTTTATCGAAAATCAATAGTCCCTTTTTAACGTTGTATGCTAGCAGTTCATGTGTAAAGCAAAAGGCATCTATGCTTGCTCCTAGACCTGAGAGAATTCCAACATAAGCGCCATGTATAGCATAACGTTCACTAATCTCTTGTTCCGTTAACCATTTCACGTCGAATCCCGCCTCTTGCCGGGCTTCAAACTCTTGTTTCAACCAGGAGACGTCTTTTTTTCTCGCCGAGTAGTAGAGTGATTTTTTTGTTCTAAAACCAGCTTTCGACCGGATTTTCTTGGCAATTTCCCCCAATTTGCCAATTGCTTCTCCACAGGCTCTATAACTCGCTATTGCAGCTTCTTCTCCAATTAATTCCTTTAACCTATACAAAGGCACATCTATTTCATATTGCAACATTGAGGTTGTCGCCGCCGAACTCCCATTCACAATTTCACGCTTGTCAATAAGTAGACATTTCTTTCCATCTCCTATGCATTGATGTGCGATCAAAGCTCCCGTAATGCCCCCGCCAACGATAAGCACATCACAGCTGGCGTCGTGCCGCAAGGAAGGATAATTGTTTAAAAGGCCGTTTTTCACTAACCAGAAAGGTTCATTTGACTTTAAATCCATTGTAATAAAACATAGTGAATGTCTGTATAACTATTTTTTTGAGAAATAGTTTGTTGGGCATTTTATTAAATTTCAAACCATTTGAACATTACCAAGGTTATCTTACTAGCAATAAATAGATTAGTTATGCGAGCAATTTGGACGGGAGCTATTGGTTTTGGTCTAGTCAATATCCCAATTAAAATATATAGTGCAACGGAGAGTGCGGCTTTAGATCTGGATATGCTTGATCGAAAGGATCTATCCAATATTAAATTCAAGCGGGTAAATGAACAGACTGGCAAGGAGGTAAAATGGGACAATATTGTGAAGGGATATTTTATGAAAGACCATTACGTCGTGCTGGAAGATGCAGATTTTGAAGATGCAAGTCCAGAAAAGACTAAACTTATCAATCTCCATGCTTTTGTCAAAATGATGGATGTCGACAGTATATATTTTGAAACGCCTTATTATTTGGAGCCACAAAAAGGCGGAGAAAAAGCCTATCAACTCTTACTCAAAGCATTGGAAAAAACTAAAATGGCAGGCTTAGGATCATTCGTGATGCGAAATGTAGAGCATCTAGCCCTGATAAAGCCCTATCAAAATGCATTAGTTTTGAATAAAATACGTTATCAACAGGAGATCAGGACACTCGATGAGTTGAAATTACCCAGTAAAATTAAAATTCAAAAAGCAGAAATGGACATGGCTACACAGCTGATCGAGCAACACAGCGCATCCTTTGATATCAGTAGTTATAAAAACGAATATATGGACGAGCTCCTCAAAATAATCAAACAAAAAGACAAGGGTAAACGTCCTACCATTCGAAAAATGAAAGTAGAGAACACAAAAGCAGATGATTTGCTTGCAAAATTGAAGGCAAGCCTAGGTTAAAACATAACACGCTGTACCATGATACGTAAACTGAAATCGGGAAAGTATCGAATATATGCCAAGCATCCTGATAAAGAGACGCACCGACGTCGGAACTTGGGTACTTTTGATACCCTTGAGGAGGCAAAAAAACATGAGCAAGAAATTCAATATTTTAAACAAAAGAAGTGAAAAACGATGAAAAATATCATACCGGAACAAAAAGAAGGCAAGCATCTGGATTGCTTTGAATCCCTTGAGTTTCCCAGTGAAGCTATCGCCAATTTAGCCTATGATTTGGCGATAAACAATCTTAGAAATGTCAACCATTGGTATGAACTCGCGCAGTTACCTGCCACTGTATTTCAATTAACGGCTGGTTATGGTACTCCAATTGATCGTTTACTCGAATTACATGATTATATCAGACTGGATATTCCAGGACCAGGACTCCCAAGTAGCGAGGGCTATGATTGGGTGAATGTTGTCAACGTCATTTCAGAAAAAAAAGACGATTATAGCGTTTTTGCGATAACATTAAAACCTTGCCCAGACCCAAGCCATCCTGGAGATAAAAATACAGCTCATTTTTTCGAGGGGATTTCATCTTCGACCTTTCTGATCGAACAACGAAGAAATAGCATCTTGTTTCAGTACGCTGGAAGAAATGAGATTATCAATGTTGATAATGAAAATATCAGTGATAATATCAGGAATTATCTTGTTGGCCTAGCAGCTAAAATGGGTGCATCTTACCCACAATGGAAATCACTTCTTAAAGGAATGGCCCATGCGGTAGCAAAAGAATTTAGTTTAAACCATTAGTTCCTTCTATCGGATGGAATCAGTAGCGGCTTTAATTTCAAAGTAGAAGAAATCTATAAGACAGTTTTATACACTTTATAACGTTCTGTTATCAAAGATTCGATCTATGTTGTCGTGATTTTTTCGTATATTTATGTATATCATAAGAAGTTTTGGGGTATTATGAATCATACATTTCAATCTAACAATCAAACCATTATTAAGCTTCAATCTTTTGGCAGTCTGGTCATCTTAGATCGACATTTTAATGTCGTTGGGACAACCGAATCTGTCGTAAATGGCCCTGACGCCATAGAAAGCCTATTAGGAACTAATTTTTTTGATAGCTTTAACAGTACATTCGGTGAAGCGCTACCCAAAATTAAGAATGCGATAACCGATCTACTTGAAAACGGGCAGTCGCGCCACATTTTACCCATTAAAATAAAAAAAGAACGTGTTTACGTAAAATTGCGTAGACACAATGAACACCTCTATATTGAATGGGAACAACAACACAAAAAATACATTGCCGCAAAAAAAATAAATGAACTTAATTTTTTGTTAGATACTATTCGACCTAATAATTGGGACCGTGTTTGCTTGGCCATTAATAAATTACTGAATTATGATCGAGTTTTTGTTTTGCAGATTCAGGAAACAGGTTATAGTTCGGTGATTGCGGAGCATACAGCCGACGGACAAGCCTATTTCAAAGGAAAAGAATTTTCGAAAGATTTCATGCCTGAGGAAGTCTTGTCATACTATCGGAGCTATTCCTATCGATACGCTCCCAATATTGATCTCGAAGGACAAGAATTCTATTATACGGACGAAGCGATTGATCCGCTCTCGAGCTTATTATCACCTTTACCTGAACTTCATCGGCTTTTTCTAAAAAATATTAATGTCCAAAGCGCCCTGTTTTTTCGAATCTGTATCGATGACGAATTTTGGGGTCTGGTAGTGGCACAGAACGATGAAGAACGTGCGGTCGATCTTCAGCAGCGAAAACTGTGCACTTTTGCCATCCAAGCTGCTACCAGCAAGTATGAAAGCCATGTCAAACAGAATCTGCTGGAAAGAACGGAACTTCTTAAACTCGCCGAAGAAGAGTTAAAAAGAAGTCTCTCTGAAAATAAGATGGTGAACTGTGCTTTGATACAGCATATAGATATTCTGACGCAGCTGGTCAATGCGGATGGGTTGGCTATATTCAATCAGGGCGATGTTTTTAACTATGGCCATACCCCGCAGAAAGTACAATTTTATGAAATCATTCAATTTCTACAAAAACATACCGATAAAGCCCTCTTTAAAGACTATAACTTTCGGCTGAATCATCAGGATAACTTTAAAGATAAACTTGATTTTGCGGGTCTTATGTATCTAAAGGTTGGTTTGGAAAACGATTATTACCTCGTTTGGTTTAGAAAGGAAAACCGCAGTCAGGTGATGCAGATGGAGCTAAAAAATGAACTATATGAAAACAAGAAGCTCAACATCTGGGAAGATATGCGCTATGACGTTGCCAAACCCTGGAATGATGCTGAAATCAATTTTGTCCTTCGGCTGAATCAGATTATCAAGGAATCTATTTTTGCAAAATTAAAGGAACGTCAGTTGCTTAATGAAGAGCTTCTGAGTTTGAACAATGAGTTGGAAATGTTTACACATACTCTTTCACATGATTTAAAAAATCCCTTGTCCATCTTAAAGATGGGTATACAATTTCTACAGCAGCACTCCGAAAATATTGATTTTACAAAAATCAATAAGTGGTACCAGAATTTCAGCCGAAGCGTTACGAACATTGAAGATATTATCAACAATATGGTCCAACTCAGCCAGCACCGTTCCAGTAGTTTAGATAAGGAACCGCTTCCCATGGCCTACACAATTCAGCGCATATTCCAAGAAAACAGTATTTTATATAACCTCAATAATTGTCAGGTTACTTTTGGCACCCTATTGCCAATCTGGGGTGAAAAAAGTGCCGCGTATCAGATTTTTTCCAATTTAATTATTAATGCCATAAAATATTCTGCACAGGCAGACAGGCCTCTAGTAACCATAGATAGTTCGCACGAAGACGATTATACCCATTATCAGATTAAGGATAACGGTATTGGAATACCGAGTGACCACTTGCCTCATATTTACGAGATGTTTACCAGAGCCGATAATGTAGGTTCAATACCTGGTACAGGGATTGGGCTTTCGCTCGTAAAACGGATAATGGAACGATTGGGCGGGAATATAGAAATTGAATCAGAGATCGGTTTGGGAACCACTGTCCACCTTTACTTCCCTATTGTTGAACCATTTCCTGAGCAAATGTTACTCGATTGATCTTTGTTTCAAATCCTAAAATCTTTCAAACTATTTCCCGTTTAACCTTGTTCATTTAAGGAGAGTATACCATCCAATAAAAAGGATCGTATCACTTAAAACGAAATCGAAAATGGAAGAGATATTGCAACATGCAGTAGTGAAACGAGGTTTAATTATTGCCTATTATTTTAGTAACATCTGGTATCGCAAAGGACTATTCGGGGATCGTACTATTCCAGATCCAAATGACACTGACCCTATTGAACATCCTGAGCCAGATATAGATGAAACCGACCCGGAAGAAGAGGAACATATCAACTATACACATAAAAATCCGCAGACAAGAAACAGCGTAAGTCCCGGAAACGCATCACCCACTAACTGGGATAAAAATGTCGAAAATCCGGACATACCCAGAAAGACAGATTGACCGCTAGGTCAATCTGTTAAGATATTCAATTGTCCTTTTTCATCAAAAAAAACATCACTGATAAAAACAATGCGTTGATCTCCCGTCTTTATTGTACGACCGTGGTATACACAACGGATTTTTCCTTCCTTATCCTGAAATAAACTATTATGCCCTGTGCCCGAAATCACTCCGCCTCTATTGGTATTTTTTTCAATGATCGGATTGGATGCCGATTTTTGATAATTTCCCAAAGGAGCCGTTGCTGTTGCGTAGCCAACAGCATAATTGACTCCTGCAAAATAATTGGCCGAATACATCATGTAATAGAGGCCATTTTCTTTGACCAGAAAAGAACCTTCTGTCCATCTCCTATTGACCTCACCTGAAGTAACTGATCTACTTTCCCATTCGGATTGTGCATCCTGCATCGTAGCTGGAGGGCGCATTAAAAGAACCGGACTGCCAATCGCTTTCGTCATACTGCTATCCAATTCCACTCCGTAGACCCAGCTTTCTTCAATATTCTTATAGCCAAATTTCTTCTTCGCCCAATCTGCAATTTCTGATTCTACGGGATGCTCGTAACAGCAGCGAGAATAGAATAGATAATTTCTATGATCGGTATCTCTAAAAACATTCGCGTCAATGATAGGATATCCGGGATCAAAAATAGGTTCGCCGGTCAGATCTTTAAACGGCCCCAATGGACTGTCTGCCACTGCAACTCCAATACGATAGTTTTCTAAGTCTTTTTTTGGGTTTTCTTTCCAGTGAGCACTATAATACATGTAATATTTGTTGTTCACACGATAGACTTCCGGAGCCCAAAAGTCCTTTTCCCCCCAACTATTGGGCTGTTTGGCATCGTATACTTTTCCCTCCTTTTTCCAAGTCTTTAGATCTTTGGAACTATAGGCTATAAAACCATTCTCGGTTCCGCCGGTTCCATATAAATAGTATTGATCCGATGGTGGATCGAATACAATAAAAGGATCACCAAAGGCTACATCTGTTTGATAGGATTTTCTACGTTGCCCCGATTGCTGATCGGTGCTCAAAAAGCGAAACTTTGCAGTTTCAAATTGCGGAATCAACATACCGCTGCTATTTGCCACAAATTGAATAGGCACCATCGCTGTCCGCCGAGGAGCAACTTTTTTATCCGAAAAATGTGTATGACAGACGTAATACCATTGCTTTCCTTTTTTGAAAATGTCGCCATGACCAGTTCCAGCAAATCCGCTATTTTTTTGGCTTAGTGCAGGCTGATCTTCCAGTTTTTTCCAGGGCCCATAAATATTTTCAGCTATTGCAACCCCTACAGCATAGTCCTTATTCCGAAAATCATTTGCCGAATAGAACATATAGTAATATTTCCCCTCCCGAATGACAGTGGGACCTTCGCTTACTGTCCAATCGGCATTTGCTGTATTTTCCCAAGGAAGTTCTGCATGGAGACATTCTTTCAGCGTTTCTTCCTTTATTCCCGAATAATCCGACTTCAATTCCGCCACAAAAATCCGATTCCCATCCTTTAATCTTACATGAAACAAGTATTTCTTTCCATCTTTATCGCGGAATACAAAAGGATCAATTTGTTTTTGTCCAACAGCAATTGGCGCTTTAACCGCTTGTCTAAAAGGACCCATTGGACTATCGCTGACCGCAATTGCGATATTCTCATCGGCTGTGTAAGCCATATAAAACTTACCATTATCAAACCATACTTGTGGTGCCCAAAAACCTTTTGATCCAAAAATATCGCCCTTTACAGCAGCAAACCCTGAACTAGCTCCTTCTGGACTTACCCAGGAATCTAAATCCTTCGACTGATACACTTTAAACCCCTGCTGTTCTGCCGAATCACCATTGGTACCATAGAGGTAATAATATCCTCTGTGATAGAATACGGTCGGATCCGCTTGAAAAATACCATTTGGCGGCGGCGTCACATTTTCAATCTGATCTTTGTTTACAGTTTGCGCAAATGTCCTTTGGACAAAAAACAACAAAAAAGCAAAAGGCAGCAAATATATTTTGTTCATTGATTATAATATAACATATAGGTGAAAGCCTAAAATTGAATAAATATTTGCTAAGACTGGGGGTAAATCGTATCAATTGAATATCATTTTGTATCAAATTAAAAATCTCCTCATAAAATTATCGAAATCCCCCCCGTTTAAGCTCCAATAAAACCATTTACTTTTCAGACTTGTTCTATTCGAAAACAATTAAATATATATAAACAGTATACTGACAGCAATATTTATGATAAATTCAATCGATCAATCTTGTATAGAAGCCTGTTGGCAATGTGTTACTGCTTGTCACAATTGTGCAAAAGCTTGTACACAAGAAGGTGACATTAAAGCCATGGCAAAATGTATCACATTAAATATGGAATGTGCAATTTTATGTACAGCTGTTGCCGAACTTCTTTCTATGGAAAGTTACTATAGTCGACAGCTTATTAAAATTTGTGCTGAATTATGTGCGATCTGTGCAGAGGAATGTTTCAAACATCATCATGAACATTGTCAACATTGCGCCAAATTATGTGAGCAATGCGCTATCGCATGCAATAAAATAGCGGCATAATCCAATCTGGATCTATCAAATTTTTGGGATCATTTACCCGGGAATTTCCTCTAATTTAAAATACCTCTTTCAAAAGCAAACTTAACCAGATGTGCCGTATTTTTTACCCCCGCCTTGTCTATTAGATTCTGACGGTGCCCCTCAACAGTACGCTTACTTAGAAAAATCTTATCTGCAATTTCCACATTCGTATAGCCTTCCGCAATCAATTTTAACACTTCCAATTCCCGTTCGGAGATGTCAAAATCCGCTTGCAATTCTCCAGGGATCTGTGCATAGCTCTGCCCGGACCGAACCTGATCCAAAAGTATCATGGCGATTTCTTCGCTTACATACCGTCCGCCGTTAGCAATATGATTCAATCCAAAAAGCAACTCATGATAACCAACGTTTTTGACCAAATAGCCAGCAAGACCAGACTCAAACGCCTCGATGACATAATTAATCTGATTCAACATGGATAATATAACGACTTTAATAGATGCATACTGTGTATTTATAACCTGAAGCAATTCCATGCCATCCATTTCATCCATACTGATATCTGTTAATACAATATCAGGAACAGGATTTGAACTTAGGAAATCAAGCGCTTCTTTTCCATTTGACGCTTCGCCAACGACTTCAAATCCTTCTTGAGATTCTAATAGTAATTTTATTCCGTTACGTACAACCATGTGGTCTTCAACCAATAGGATTTTTATCATTATTATCTTTTTAAATAGTCAATTTTAGTAAAATACCCGCCGCCAATGTATCGTTCATAATCTGCGCATTGTAAAGTTCAGCAATCTTCATCAAGCGCATTGGACTGTTTTCCAGTTTTGATACTGACAAGGCTTCTCCTTGTTGAAAAAATGGTGATACCTTGACTAGAATTTCAGAATCGATCACTTGCACTGAAATTGAAATAGCTTGTGAGGGACTTTCATCATTTAAATACTGAAATATTGCGGTCAGTAATTTAAATAAATGAACTTGCACCTGATGATGCAATTCTCGCAACTGAGGGTCAAGCAACGTATCAATTGTAAAACCGAATCGTTTCTTGTAAGTGACCACTGCTTCATCAACAGCGTGAAAAATCCCCAGGTCATTTAATATGGGATTATAAAGCAATACCGCTTTATTGCGGATTTCTACAACTAAGGTACTCAATGAATCACGTAAACAACGTAATTCTTCAAAATCTCCATAACGGTTTGTAAAATTCTGTAGAGATATACGCATTCCATAGAGTTCCTGAGCTAATTCATCCCGGAAATATCGCCCTATCCTCCCGATATCATCCTGCTGATTTCTAATAATCGACTTGTAAAAATCTTCTTGACTACCGTCCCATACCTGCTTTAATTCCGACTGATCCTTCAGACCTTCAGATTGGACTTTCGCGCCTTCCGATAGATCAAAATATAGTTTTTTGTTCTCGTCCCCCATATTGTTTTCCATTCATGTTGTAACTAATAACCACTTCAAGGCATGAACAGTTTTAAAAATTACCATCTATTTCGATAAAAGATGTATCCTTTAAAGTACTACGTATAAATACGTGTAAACAAAAGATAAAAAGGGGAATTTAAACAGGAAAACACTTGTTGTTAAAGTAAAAACGTTCAAAGAAAACACCCATATGTTTTAGCAGACTCCTAAACAACTCGTTGTTTAACAGTTATTTAGAAATAAAAATAAATCTTTAAGCTGTATATCATTGAGGTCAAGCCACCCTTCTAAGATATTTTTTTAGCATCTTAATTGTAGTGAATGTAGGCAAGATAGACACTTAAAATTTGATAATATGGAAAATACAACAATCGATCAACTGTTTAAGGAAAAAAGACCTACGTTAAAATATTTAGCAGCGCAATTTACAAACGATCCGGATGAACGGGAAGATTTGGTTCAAGAGACCATGGTGAGGTCACTAGCATCTATCGAAAAATTCCTGAAACATCCGAAATTGATGTCTTGGCTCTATATCATTATGAAGAATACGTATATCAATCAATATACACGTAATAAAAGGTTAGAGAATTATAGAAGCGAATATATCAGTACCGGTTATCGCAATGAAATAACTACCAATCGCGGAGAAAATAATTTTATTGCTTCTGATATACAGCATGCGCTCAATAATCTATCGAAAGACTATTATAATGCCTTTGCCATGTTTTTGGAAGGATTTAAATATTATGAAATTGCAGAACACTTGCAAATACCGGAAGGAACAGTGAAAACACGTATACATATGGCACGGAAATCATTGCAAAAGCAGCTAAAGATTTACTCGAAAAGTATAGATTAAAAAACAGTAATTATTTAAAAGGAGAAAGCAGGTGAAAATACCTGCTTTTTTACTGAACAATCTAACTTAAATTGCACACGCTGAATAGCAGCTATCGTGGATATTTACTATATTTAGCTTAGCAAATCAATACGTTGACTATAAATCTGAGGACTTTACAGTATGAAAAAGAAATCGATCTCCATTATTTTTATGTGTTTAAGCGGAATCATGTTTATGATTTCCTGTCATTCCGGATCAAAGGAAAACGAAAATCGGATACGGGTAAGTGGCGAAGGAAAAATTAGAATCATGCCAGATCAGGTTACGTTAACGATCAACACTGCATTCACAAAACCAAGGATGATTGATGCTGTTCGAGAAACCCAGGCAACTGTTGACACCGTAATCGCTTTGCTCCAAAAATATGGGAATAAAAAGGAAGACATTAAAACAAGTAGTGTGTCTGCAAATAAGGATTATCAATACATAGGAAATACAAATAAATTTGTAGGCTATCAAGCACAGCAAACGATCGATTTTGTTTTACATGATTTGTCCAAATTTACCGAATTAACAGGCAAATTACTGGAAACCAAAATAAGCGGAATCGGATCCATATCATTTGATCACTCTAAAGCAGATAGTATACTGAGAGAAGCCGATTTAATTGCTTATGATGATGCCTTAAAGTCTGCAAAGAAACTTGCATCTCGGGCAAATGTAGAAATCGGCAAACTATTGTTTTTATCCAACGACGGCAGTGCTTCCAACGAGTCAACACAATATCGAACTGGTATGGCCCTAGAAACCTTCAATAAAGCTTACGGAGGCGAAGGCTTTAAAATTGCACCTGAGGTCCTTGAGTTTAAAAGAACAATATTTACCGAATTTGAAATTAAATAGTTGACATTTAAATGTATTAGCAAATGGTCATGCATTGAAGGCTTATAAACCTAGTATCTATTTTTTTTCGTATATTTAATATATAATTCATATCCAATTAATATGAGTTTCGTTACTTTATAATGCGATAGTTAATGTAGTCAACGGAGTTAATGTATCTATTATGAAAACGATAAACTATTTTTTCCAGCGGATTATATTTAGGATCTTTTTAGGTCGATTTAGTTCATTCTATTCACCATTGAGATTCCACAAAACTTAATTGTTTTAAAAACGGCATTCAGGTCCGATAATTTTATTTTCATAAATGCTTTTAACCAAAGATGCCTTTGGCAAAGATTTTATTTGGGGAGTTTCTACAGCCGCCTATCAGATTGAGGGGGCACATGATTTACATGGAAAAGGTCCTTCTATCTGGGATATATTCGTCAAGAAAAGAAATCGCATATTTCAGAATCAGCATGGCAATGAGGCTTGTGATTTTTACAATCGCTATATCCAGGATCTGTATTTGATGAAGGGAATGCATATTCCAAACTATAGATTCTCTTTATCATGGAGCCGTATCTTTCCAGCTGGAATCGGTGAAGTAAATCAATCCGGATTGGACTTTTATGATCGTTTGATCGATCTATCTCTCGAATTAGGGATAACACCCTGGGTTACATTATATCATTGGGATCTTCCACATGCATTAGAAAAAAAAGGCGGCTGGGTAAACCGTGAAGTGAAAGATTGGTTTGGAGAGTTTGTTTCCAAATGCGTAGATGTCTATGGTGATCGCGTCAAGAATTGGATGGTGTTGAATGAACCTACCGTATTCACCGCTGCAGGCTATTTTTTCGGCGTACATGCACCAGAAAGGAAAGGCCTCGGTAATTTTTTGGCTGCCGCGCATCATGCGGCCTTGGCCCAGGCTCACGGTGGAAGGATCATTAAGTCATTGCTGCCTGATAGCGAAGTAGGAACTACTTTCTCCTGTTCTCATGTTGAGCCATTTACTACAAAAGAAAGAGACATTATCGCAGCAAAGAAAGCTGACGTTTTGCTCAATCGCCTATTTATAGAGCCCTTATTGGGAATGGGCTATCCAACAAAGGAGATCAAGATACTGAATAGAATTGAAAAGTACATGCAGGCCAATGATGAAAGAGACCTGAAATTTGACATGGACTTTATTGGTGTACAGAATTATACACGGGAGATTATACGATATGCGATGTTTGTTCCTTACCTTCAGGCGAAAATTGTATCAGCCAAAGAACGTAAAGTTGAGATGACGGAAATGAACTGGGAGGTTTATCCAGCATCGATCTATCATATGCTCAAAAAATTTAGCGCCTATCCCAATGTTCCGCCTTTAATTATTACCGAGAACGGTGCCGCATTTCCGGATCAAATCGAAAATGGGGTGGTTCATGATCCCAAAAGATTAGACTATCTGCAGCAAGCTTTACATCAAGTTTATCGAGCGAAGCAAGAGGGAATCAATGTTAAAGGATACTTTGTATGGACCTTCCTGGACAACTTCGAATGGGCCGAGGGATATCGGCCGAGATTTGGACTGGTGTATGTTGATTTCAAAAATCAACAACGTATTATAAAGTCCTCTGGTCATTGGTATGCAGATTTCCTAAAATAATCGGAATGCTTAATTAGCTTTATGACGAGATACCATATTCGTAATTTTCAGTAAAATTATTCCCAGAACTATTGCTGCAACGATACTAAGTATGGTGACCACTGTGTTCCTTCCATTATCTGCCCAAAAATATAGTGATAGTCCGCCTAAAATACATGGTATACCTATAACGATAAATTTAACCCAATACACCTGGTCTTCATCTTTACGGATACTCTTTGTTTCGACAGCTGCAAGAACAGCTGGCTTGTTTTTTCTAAAATAAGCGAGAATCATTTCGATTTCGTCGGCGTGCAATTCGCGCGGACGTATTGTCCTTTCTTTCAATGCAATAAGCAAACTTTTACCATCTCGTTGGACTGAAATAATATCTGCCATTGGAAAGCGTTTTTTATACCCCATAGGATTCATGGCGTACCCTTTGTAATCACTGTTTTCCGGACATAAACAGGCAAAATAATCCGAACTCATGGAGAAGATCACATCAGTATGCTCCTGGTTGGTTTCTTTCCATACATCAATAGCAGGCTTAATGGCGGCAAGCAATAGACATTGAAAAATAAATAGACCAAAGGACAGACTGAATATCCAGGACAAAGAAATTGAAAGGGCTAAAAAACCGATGATAAACCAGATTACATTCGACCGAAAGTCAATTTTGCGTTGCAAAAGATAGAAAATAATGACACAGATAACTGGGGCAATGCTGGCTTTCCAATCCCAAAATATACTCACGATTCCAAGAATTGAAAACAGCGCATAATTCACCAGTTGAAAGTATGCTGATTTCCGCTGAAAGTTGGTTCTTTTAATTTCAATGATATTTTCCAACGTGTACTTTAATGAAATAAAAAAATCTCTTTAACTAATATATCTTTGATTGCATAAATATAAATATCTTTAGTAAATATAAATGCGTAAAAAATAGAAAGCACTGCAATGAATACTTTTCAATTTAAATCCCATCAAGTTAAAAAGGGCCTGATCTTCGGATTTGGTTACCTAATTGTTGTATTTATTCTATTCTGCTTAGTTTTTGGCGGTATAAATGGGCTCGCTGATGCGGTCAACAATTTTGGTTCGGCGAAAGGCCTTGGTATCTTGGTTGCTGTCGTCGTAATCGGTCCGCTCATTATACTATTACAATTCATCAACCCAAAGATTGAAATACAAGTTGACAAAGAGAAGTTATCAATTAAACAGCCGAAACAGGAGGACAAAATTATCTTACTAAATGTCATTGATAAGATGGAAATTAATCACTCTTTGGTCAATCAGCTTCAACTATTCGACAAAAATGGACAGTTGCTAACGACGATTCACCCGCAGAACGATATGAATGTTATTTTCGCCATCGCAGATGCCGTCGCGCAGTATGGTGGATTTATACAGAAAAAAGGAAACAAAAAGATCTTTGGCAATCCTGTTGAAACCGTCTCCTATTCAAGACGATAACGATAGAAAATGGTTCCCGTGAAGAGGATGACAAAAATTCAATATCTTTTTTTAGCTGGTTTGACTATTCTCTTAGGATTGCTCTCACGCAAAATATCAGCCATACCCCCCATTACCGGAGATGTACTTTATGCAGTGATGATTTATTGGTTGTCGCGATTTTTATTTACGGGAAAATCAGTGTTATTTTCTTTTGTGGTTACAATCATTTTTTGTTTTAGCATCGAGTTTTTACAACTTGTACAATATCCTTTGCTTAGATGGATAAGGAGCAATCCCCTATTACGGCTAGTGTTTGGCCAGGGCTTTCTATGGTCAGATCTAGTTGCCTATTGTATTGGAGCAATAGGTGCTGCTTTATGGGACTTTACGAGATCTCGAAAAATAGACATGACAGACAAAGTCCAACATAAATAGCAAAGTCCAGGATAATCGCTTTACTTAGTGGTTTTGGCCCCCATATCCTTTCCCATCTTTTCGTAAACAGCATCATTAGGTTGCCAAAGTTCTATTTTATTCCCTTCGATGTCCATGATGTGAACAAATTTACCATAGTCAAATGATTCGACCGTATCAAGGACAGTGACTCCCTCTTTTTTCAATGCATCGACTAGTAGCTCCATGTTCTCTACACGATAATTGATCATAAAGTCTTTATCTGAGGGAGCAAAATAAGTTGTATTTTCTTTAAAAGGGCTCCATTGCGTAAATCCCTTTTTTGTACTATCGCCACCTTGATACCATTCAAATACGGCGCCGTAAGAGTTTGTTGTAAGGCCCAAGTGCTCGGCATACCAGGCCCTGAGTTTTTTGGGATCCTTGGACTTAAAGAAAACTCCACCAATTCCGGTCACTCTTTTCAACGGGGTTTCATTCGGATGTGTCAGGTTATTAAACGCATATCCCATTCCAAATGCCAATAAGATGGATCCCACAAATAAGACTCTTTTCATTCTACGGTAAGATTAAATAAAACTTGCTTCAAATCTATTTCGAATTTAGTCAATAGTTGAGTAAAAGATATGATAAAAATGAATAGCATAATTTTTCTTTCTCTTGTAAAGAACGTAACTCTCTCAGATGTTTAATTGTGTTTTCCCTTCTGAGATTAGTAAAAAACGAGATTGTATTTATACATTTGACCTTCACAACACCCGAATTTCCTGTTGGAGGAATGATTTCGGATTAAGTATGGAGCGCATCTGCACTAAATAGATAGATTTATGTATAACTTTAAAAATGATTATTCAGAAGGGGCACATCCCCGCATTTTAGATAAACTTGTTGAAACTAATCTGATACAGCAATTGGGTTATGGAGAAGATGATTATTCGAAAGAAGCAAAAACGGTTTTAAGGAATAAGATTGATAACCAACACGCTGTTATCCACTTTTTATCCGGGGGAACACAAACGAATCTGCTTGTTATATCGTTTCTCTTACGTGTGCATGAGGCAGTCATTAGTGCAAAAACAGGGCATATATCTGCCAATGAAACTGGTGCCATAGAAGCAACTGGACATAAAGTCATTACCGTTGAAACAGCGGATGGAAAATTGACACCTGAAGATATCCTAAAAATATTAAAAGACCATGCATTGGCGCCACATGTTGTAAAGCCACGAATAGTTTATATTTCGAACTCGACTGAAATCGGCACGATATATTCTTTAGTGGAGCTGAAAGCGCTATACCTATGCTGTCAGCAGCAGCAACTGTTACTTTACGTGGATGGTGCGCGCCTAGGTCATGCCTTAACTGCAGAAAACAACGATCTAACATTTGCAGCTATCGCTAAATACAGTGACGTTTTCTATATTGGCGGAACAAAAAATGGTGCGCTTCTAGGTGAAGCGGTTGTGTTCAACCGTCCCGAGTTAGCATTAGATTTTGAGTATGCTATCAAACAGAAGGGTGCCTTGCTCGCTAAAGGCAGAGTGCTCTCCATTCAATTTTTAGAATTATTTAAAGATGATCTGTATCTTGAACTGGCATTAAAAGCAAATTCATTTGCAATGCGGATGGCGAAGGCTATCAAAGAAAAAGGATATTCCTTTCTAACAGAATCGACGACGAATCAGATCTTTCCTATTTTACCTAAATCGGTTATCGAAACGCTGAGTTTAAATTACCAATTTTATATCTGGAAGGATATAGACCCAGATTATGCAGCGATACGTTTGATTACCTCATGGGCAACAGATGAGACACAGGTCAATAACTTCATAAACGACATACTGAATTCATAGGCGGCTCACACCTTGCTCATCTAGATCATAAACGAAAACGCCCCATAAGTAACCATATACTTATGGGGCGTTTCCTATAAAGTTAAAAAGACTAATCTTTAGGCTCCAGTGCTTTCCACACTCCTGCTGCTACAGCCGCTCCTACAAGAGGCGCAACAATAAACAGCCAAAGCTGTGATAAAGCCTGACCACCAGCCAGCACTGCAGGTCCAAATGAACGGGCAGGATTAACCGATGTACCTGTCACCGGAATAGCTACTAAATGGATCAAAAGAAGCGTAAAACCGATAGCGAGTCCGGCCATTGTACTATTGCCTACTTTCGAAGTTGTTGCTAGGATCACAAATAGAAAGATAAAGGTTAATACCGCTTCAATCAGAAAGGCCGAAACAGTGCCATATTCGTTTTGATAGCCCTTACCCCAGCCGTTTGAACCATAAGCCCACTCACCTGGCGTAAAGCCGACCAATTGCCCACTTAAAATCTGTTGAAGGACAAACGCGCCCAAGAGTGCTCCAATAAATTGAGCAACAATATAGACGATCGCGTCCTTGGCTGACATTCTTCCTGCCAATAATACGCCAACTGTCACCGCAGGATTAATATGACAGCCAGAAATTCCCCCGATTGCGTAGGCAAAAACGACAACCGATAGACCGAAAGCAACGGCAATACCCAAGAGTCCGAGTCCAGAAAGCCCCCCCATGGTGTTGGCTCCTGCAATGGCGGCCGCTCCGCAGCCAAAAAGCACCAAACCAAATGTTCCAATGAGTTCAGCGACAAATTTTGAAGATGTTTTAATTTCCATATGAATCTGTTTATAACTTAGTTAAACTAATTTAATCATTTTCCATATAAAATTATACTGCTAAATAAATTATTGTAGAACAATATCCACACCGGTAAAAATTCAGTTCAAATAAGATTTCTAAATTAATTTAGCCAGATTTCATCACAAGCGATAAGCGCCTTTCGCTTCGGATGGTACCTCCATTCGGGTAATTTTGGCAAGGGCTCAGCATAAACTTTGACCACTTTAATACGGTCATTTATGAATGCGCGATAACAGACCTTCTCCAAGGTATAATCCTCCTCTGCAGATTCAAGCTTATGGAAAAGTACTTCCTGAAAATCTGTTCCATTGTTAGAAACAGAAACCCTGATTTCCTTGGGTGGAAATATCCAATGTCTGGCATCTTTTAGAAAACTGAGCTCAATGGTATCAATTTGTCTCTCCTGTTTAAAATCAAAAGTGATATCCATTGGATTACCATTCCACAACAGCCAATTATAACTATAATCCATATAACCGGGTACGCTATCCGTTAGTGTCTTCAATCCGTTAGCGGGGAAAGAAGGATCAAATGGGTATTTCAGTTTTACAATTGCTTCCGAGGCTTTGTTAGCTCTAACACCAGCATTGAATATCTCCGCCCACTCCTTTGCATAGCCATCGGGCGATACGCCACCTTCGGCGAGCTCCACGACGCCTAGTCTTTTGGCATCTTCAATAAATTGTTTTACTTTACGGCTAACATTGGGTCTTACCTTCCAGCGTCCCTCCTCTTGCTCAAATATACCATGCTGATGTGGACCATAAAATCTGGCCTGTTGCAAATACGTATAATCCAATCCCAATCCAATACGTCTAACACGCGACTCCAATATTGGATTTCCTTCACTGGCAACTTCGGCCTTTTCCAATAATGTACTATATTGGTCCATGGCTTCTGGACTTAAAAAGTCTTTTCTATTGTCAATCGGATTTCCATAGATCGACAGCGCTGACGAGGCACCGGGCAAATGATTTCTTCGTTGATCAAGATAGGCTTTGATAAACGGTCCCGCCTTGCCATAATAGCCCTCCATAAACTCGTCGGTCAGCTGCTTTTCTGAAAGCCCTGTATTCCAGGCGAGATTAGCCAATATATAGGCATTTAGCTCCGCCATATCACTATAGGTGCTCCCTCCCCCCTGCAAAAAGACTCCTTCGACACCCTGTGACTTCAGGTACTGCAAACTCGGCTGCATCGTACCTTGAATCGGAAAAGGTGCAAGATAATTGGTAAACTGTGTCAGATAATCCCACACAAATACATGTTTAGCCTTAGCTTTCCAAGCCCCCAATTGTCTACGGAATGCTGCCGCAGAAGGTTCACTCTCCATATCATTTTTTCTAAAAGCATCGATATTACTTAAAATAACGGTGACATTATCTGCAACACGGAGCTGTGCTGGAGCATTTGCAGATTCCAGATAGGCCAGTGTAGTGAATTTCTTGTCGGGAAATTGAGCAGCTACTCTATTTACGAAACGGATCAGTGAGCCTTGTGGCCCGCCTTCTTTCTTATCAATAGCCTGGCAACGATCACAGGTACAGCTTCCGATATCATCATTGGCCGCAATGGACCAGTAGATAGCTGCAGGATTTTCGAGCATCTTCTGTTTAAAATAGGCTACAGTGTGATGAAAAACCTCCTCATTGGACAAACAGAGTTGAATAGGCTGGCGTTTCCCATCATATAAGGAATAATATTCAGGATGATCCTTAAAATAAACTGATGGCGGTAATATTTTGCTAAAGTTATGCCCCCAGTCGCCCCATCTTTCCTCCAGGTTATGCAAACCATACCAATCCATATACTCCTGATCTAACTCTATAGGGAAATAAACCTCTCTAAACTTAAAATCGGGCTTAGCATAAATCTTTAAGCCTGAATCTACAGCTAAATGCGTTAATTTCGGAATATATGTATTTTCCTTGCCTGCATACCATTTTCTTCCACCTATGATATCTCGTACATATCGATAGGCTGCAAACAACACACCTTTACCACTTCCTTTGATATAGATACTATTCCCTACAACTTGAATGGAATAACTATCCTCGGGAAATGTACTATTTATGGGCACTTTCTCTAAAAAAATGGCACGGGTTCCTTCCAATTTAGCCCCTATCGCAAACTTAGCCCCCGTGCTTTCCGCTGTAAATACGTTGATAACGTCTACAGCTTTTTGTAAAAGAGGATCCTGCATATTGGCTTGAATTACATAATCCGTTCTTCCATTTTCAACCAATGTAATTCTTTCCTTACCTTGAACTATCGTTACAATAGACAATAAGCATAACATAAACTTCCACATCATATTAAAAATATTTCCTTAATGATAGATTCAGGTCATATTGGTTCATAAATTTGTTATCAGCCACTTTGTAGTAGCTCCAGCCCCCCATAAGTGTAAAGCCCCAATTTTCTATACGGTGCTGCCATCCCGCATTAACCGATCGTGATAGAAAACCAAAACGATTGTTCAGAAATTGATAACGGGATGGATCATCCGGCGATGTACCGATATTGGCAATTAATGTAACATAAGAATTTGGTTTTTCGCTGTTATAATAGTGCCTAATTGCCAGTGAATAAGCCTGGTTCCATCGCTGTTCATCACGCATTAGAAATCCCCTAAGATAGACGAAAGTAGGTCCAAAGTATCGGCCTGCTGATGCAACCATACCATAGTTATTCGAATTGTCATTGGTCCGGACATATCGCCCACCTAAATCAAAGAGCCATAGCCCCGCCTCACGATAAAGACTATAAGAAGCTCGCCATGTTGGAAATACGCTACCATCGGCCCAGGCTATTTGATGATACGCATACATATATTTACTATAATTAATCCAGGCATCCAAACCGGCCTGATATCCTTTTTCACCACGTCTATTCCCGTAGTTAAACTGACCAATGAGCATGTTCTTCTCTCCTATCCGCTGACCGTATTCTAACCCGGAAATAAAGAAATGCCCGTTCGGCCGATCTTGCGAGCTTTGCATATGATTTGCGCCGATATAGAACTTGTAAGGCAAGTTCTCCCGATATACTTTCGTCAAATGGCGGTATTGTTCATTTTGAGGCGATTTCTCCACCAGTTGATTCATATAGTTCAATGCAGTTTGATAATCTTTATTGAACACAGCTATATTAGCCAATTGCTCGGTTACGAATACCGAACTATCACCAACATTCCATAACGTTTCAAAATCACCCTTCGCTTTATTATACTCCTTATTTGCAATTAAAGCACTTGAACGCAAATATAAGAAACGATTATCTTTTGGGTCAGCAAGCCGCATACTGTCCGAATAAGCCAGAGCCTTTTGCAGATCTCCGTCCGTAACAAATTCCCGCCCTTTTTTATACCAGTTGTCCATACGTATTTCACCTTCACGCTTTAAATTCCTTCCGTCAAATTCATGGTACAGATTTGCGATTTCAATGTCTTTTGGAAAATACCTAAGGGCCAATTGCCAAGTTGCTGCGGCTTTCTCATATTGACCAGAAGATTCGTATAAAGCAGCCAATGAAGGATAAACATCCCGATAAGCAGGCTCTGTAGAAATAACTTCCTCAAAATAGGGAACAGCCCAGTCTCCACGACCCATTTTCTGATAACTTAAACCTAAGATATATTTAAAATCTGTGTATTTGGGATACTTCAATAAAACGGCTTTGCTTAATGCAATTGACTCATCGATTTTTCCATCCTGTAAATAAGCAATTGACTTCGAAACCAAGCTATCGACATCATATTTTTTATTTTGCCAATTAACCTGTGCTTGAATAGCTTGCGGTAGAAATGGCAAACAAAAAATTACTGCAAATGTGAATAATCTTTTCATCTTTTTATTTTTTAATGCGATCAGAGGGTAAAGGAGACAGCGTACCTTTTCTTTTCATCTCTCCCCAGGCATGTTTTTTCCCAAAGAGTTCCTGTATATAACCTTTTATTGAGCTGTAAACGATAATCGGATGATATAGGAAAGGCTCTATAAACGCTGTGAGACATAAACGTACGATATCTTTTCTGCGCTTATAATATTTATATACGTAATTGTCCAATAAAATAGAAAAGCTTGTCAAAAAAACCGAAAACATATAGACGAAAATCAATAACAGAATCGCCATTGGCCAATTAATACCATGAGTCAGGATAAGATAGATGTAGAAAAAAATACCCAAAATTTCCATGATAGGTGCAAAAAACTCGAAAATAGCGTTGTAGGGAAACACGATAAGCCCAAACTTTTTATACTTAGGATTAAGAAAGGCCTTACGATGTGTACGCATGATCTGCATCAAGCCTCTCGCCCATCGTATACGTTGACGTGTCAACATTTTCAAACTATCAGGTCCCTCTGTCCAACAAAGTGTCTGGGGAATGTATTTAACTTCATATTTTTGATTATTATCACACATCGTCATACACATTCTCGTCACCATTTCCATGTCCTCCCCAAGAGACTGTGAATCATAACCTCCCGCAGAAATAAGAATCTCTTTATCAAACAGCCCTAAGCCTCCAGATACATTTGGGATACAATTTAGGTAGTTCCAACCCATTTTTCCTAAGAGATAGGAACGAATGTATTCCATTTCCTGAAAACGCGCCAATATTGGTTTGGGTAATGCCGCTTCGACTAACATTCCTGAATCTACATAACTGGAATTCGACATGCGCAGTGTAGCCCCTACAGCAATGACGCGCTCATTAGCGTCTAATACGGCCTCCATGAGCTGAACCAAAGTATCATTGGCAAGCACACAATCCACATCCGTATTTAATATATAAGGAAAAGATGCCACATTGATCCCCGCATTCACAGCATCGGCCTTACTTCCCCCATTTACCTTGTCAACAATGGTTAACCGTTTATGGGATATATCTCTAGATTTATAGATCGCCTTGATTTCCTTACAAGGCACCAAATAATCAACCAAAAAATCTACCTGAACAAGATCAAACTCCTTTATTAGCTTTTCCAATGTATCATCTTTACTCCCGTCATTTACAATAACGACTTCATACCGTGGGTAAAACAGAGTCATCAGCGAGCGCACATTATTGACGATCGTTACCGATTCATTATATGCCGGAGCTACAATACTAACACCCGGGGCAATCTCAGACTCCATTAATGTCTGTACACGTCTGGATTTTCTTTTCCGAAGATTCTTGCGAATGGATATGGATGACATCCGAAATAACATGACATAGACAATCAGAAGCAAAAGGCAATAAAATCCGAAAACAAATTCTATTGAAAAAATAAAATGTTTCATAGCAGATACGTTTTATAAAACAGTTTAAAGAATTAGATGTAATGAACCATAGGATGATTAACGTAGCGTATGAGCTTATAATCATGATCATCCACCTCATCCTCGATTTTGCGCAAGCGTGCTATACTGTAGGGTTTCTGTGCAACCAATGAACGATAAGCATGTTTACGAAGGGCAAGCACGGAACTTTCATCCTTAAATATATTTTCCAAAAGATCGATTGATTTTCCCTGACCTAAACGACCTAAAGCTTTGATAATCTCAATCTTGACATGTAAGGGCCGTTTTGCTGAATAAAAATCAACCAATCGAACTTCACTATCCCTAGCCAGTAGTTTTCCTAAAGCGTTGATCGCCTTCAAGCTTATTTGAGAATTTTCATCCGAGACAATGAGTTGCCATAACTTTTCTTCATCAAGTTGCTGGTAGTAGACCATGAGATCCATTATCAAGCTATTGACCGCAAAAGTTTTTGTTGCATCCAGCCATTTCGAGAATTCATAAGTGCCCACATAATCTGTAGAAACAATTGCCTGATATATATCAAGCGCATCCAGTTCATTAATCCCCTCAATACGTGGCAAAACGATATCAAAGGCCTGCTCGCCTCTCACCTGCAGTAAGTATTTAAAGGCCGATACACGAATTTCAGTCCTCGAACTATTCATCAATTGGGTCAAAACCTCTTCTTGAATCTCCACTTCCATGAGCGCCAGATCGGATAGCGATCTTATAGTTGCAACTACATGATTACCTGCATGTCTGATTTCATATTGCGCTTCTTTATCGAACCCCAGTTCATTGAACAGATTACGCATACTCTTTCCTTTCTCCCCTCCAATGGTGAAAATAAATTCATGCAATATATGGCGGACTACCTTCTGTATGATTACTTTATCTAGATCCAACGCCAGTCGATCAATAGGAAAATGGCTGACCCTATTTTCAATCAAGATATGTTCATAGATGAAATCCCGAAGAACAGGATAAATCTTGGCCTGATAAGAACGATAGCGAAAGTCCCGATAATAAAATAACGTAATGCCAATCAGACAAAAAGCCCAAAGTAGAAAACTTAATACAAGCGCTATAGTGACCAAAATAGGCCATCCCTCACCTTCGAAAAAAGATCGAATTGAATTTATAGCATGTTCCATCTTATCAAGCATGGCCGATTCTTAAACGTACGCGTGAAATCAGTTCAGAAGGAGAAATAGGTTTTTTAATATAATCATTCGCACCCACCTCAAATCCTTCTACAATACTGTTATCATCACGGTAGCCGGAAATAATAATAACAGGTACCTGATTATTCGTATTGCTTTTTCTAATGCGATCAATAATTTCGTAACCATTGGCAAAAGGTAATGCCAGGTCCGTTATGACCAAATCAATTGTTTCGTCAGAAACCAATGAGAGTGCTTCTTTGCCAGATTTGGCAAGCAATAGATCATAGCCCTCCCTAGCAAGAACAAATTGCATTGTGCCCAATAGAATCTCATTATCTTCGATAACAAGAATTCTCTTTTTTTCGTTCCCCATAGCGGTACATTTTTAGTTTTTCACAGTGGTACAAAGGTTCGAAAAAAAAGCACAACTCCTTGTAGATTAACAACTACAATCCTCTTTAAAGCATTTAAACACAGAATTAAATCATTAGTTTCAATTTAAATGACATTGCAATGACACCTCAACCAAATCCTTTAGTAGTTAAACATCTAAACTACTATGTAAAATTTCAACTTCTCGGATTAGGTGACGGATAATATCCTGTGTAGATTGTTCACTGTATGGGTGAATGGATTGCCCGGCCCAGATATTTACAAAATCAACCTTTTGATGCGCCCTTGCTACCTTTCTTAATTCGCCTGTCAATTTATTTTGATAAGGATATGGTAGGATCTTTTGAGAAGCATCCAAAACTTCGATAAACGTATTCTTAATCCCTCTGGCATAACGTCCTGAAAAGCTTCTTGTCAATACAATATCTGATTCCCGTACCTGAGAAAGGTGCTTCTTCTCAAAATTGTGTAGTGCACTCTCTTTAGATTTAAGCAGTAAACTACCGACCTGAAAACCGGCAGCTCCCAGTAGCTTGGCAGAATGTATAGTTCTTCCATTATAGAGGCCTCCGGCATAAATTAAGGGAACACGGACCTGTTCTTTCACTTGTGGCAGCAGAGAAAATCCGCCGATCTCCGGAACGGGTTTCTCATCAAAACTTCCACGATGCCCGCCAGCCTCCAATCCTTGCACGCAGATAATATCGATACCTGCCTCTTCCAAAGCGATAGCTTCTCTCACCGAGGTGCATGTACCAATAATAGTGACATCATTGTCCTTCAGGCGTTTTACACTCTGCGCATCTAAATTACCAAAAGTAAAGCTCACGACTTTACAAGAATGGGCTAAAATAGCGTCAATTTGTTCCCTATAATCTGTTATACGAATACTATCAAGCGTGGGTAAAGCCACTTCCAGGCCATGCTCCAGGGCGAGTTGTTCCACAAAGGCCTTTGTCTCGTTGTACTGTGCACGCAAATCAGCTGATATCTCCGGAATAACATTCACAAAAATATTGACGGCAAAGGGTGTATTCAAATTTGCAGCTGTTGAACGAATCAGATCACTGCAGCGATCTGCCGGCAGATCGCCCAAAGATAAGGAGCCGAGCGCTCCGGCACGCGAGGCCGCAATAACCATTTCGGGCGTAGTAACACCAAACATGGGGGCTTGGACAATTGGATATTCAGTACCTATTAGTTGTGTGATTTGATTGGACCACTTCATAGCAGGGATAATTTTTAATCATTAAAAATCGACGATAATACTGTTATTGTGATTTCTCTAATTTAGCTCTTTTTAATACAAATTATACGACGCTATTGATAAAAACATCCAAAAAAGTGCGTACCAAATAAGCGATTTAACCGTATATTTATACTATCGTATCACGTAACAATCAATTTTATGAAAATCGCCTTCTTTTCGACAAAACCCTACGACAAATTATTCTTTGAACAGGAAAATAACACGTATGGTTTTCAGTTTAATTTTTATGAAACGCATTTAGGTCCGCATATCGTCAATGCGATTGAAGATGAAAAAGTTGTTTGTGCATTCGTCAATGATAAACTAAACCGACAGGTTATCGAGATACTTGCACAAAAAGGTGTGGAACTGATCGCCTTGCGCTGTGCTGGTTTTAACAACGTTGACCTAGAAGCTGCTAAAGAGTTTGGAATAAAGGTTTGCAGGGTTCCCGCTTATTCACCTGAAGCTGTGGCCGAACATACAATGGCCATGTTGCTCACCCTTAATCGAAAAACACATAAAGCTTACAATCGGGTAAGGGAGCAAAACTTTGCATTAAATGGTCTTTTGGGGTTTAACCTTCATCAGAAAAAGATTGGGGTTATCGGTACAGGAAAAATTGGAAAGGCTTTTATCAAGATTGCTTTGGGATTTGGCGCAGACATCCTCGCCTATGATTTATTTCCAGATCCACAATTGGCCGCACAGGGCGTCAGTTACAAATCGCTGGATGAGGTATTTCAGGAATCGGATATCCTTTCACTTCATTGTCCACTCACTCCCGAAAACCACTATCTCATTAATAAGGAATCTTTGGAGAAGATGAAAAATGGTGTTACTATTATTAATACCAGCAGAGGAAATCTCATCAACACCAACGATGTCATCAAAGCCCTAAAAGAGCGAAAAATCGGCCTCCTCGGCATTGATGTTTATGAACAGGAGGAAAAGTTGTTTTTTAAAGACTTATCGACGACAATCATCGAAGATGAAACAATACAATTGTTAATGAGTTATCCGAATGTTTTGGTCACAGCACATCAGGCCTTTTTCACAACGGAAGCCTTAACAGAAATTTCGCAAAGAACACTGCGGAGCATTGCTGACCTATCGACCAAAGGTACAACGGATGCAGAGGTCATGTTGTAAAGAAACCGATGGCTGCCTACCCCCTTTCGCTTTTATAACTTTCCCACCAGTCATCCAGTCTTTCGATGACTGGCAGTAAAGTTTTGCCCAATTCGCTAAGTTTATATTCCACTCGTGGCGGCGATTCAGCGTAAATCTGTCTGCATAAAATACCATCCCGTTCAAGCTCACGCAGCTGCACAGTTAGTGTTGTTTGTGCCATATCTTCCATTTCCCGCCTCAGTTCACCAAATCTTTTGGGGCATTGCTTGGCAATAGCTTTAATGAGCAGAACTTTCCATTTCCCCCCGATAATCTTAAAAATTCCGTTAACATCGCAACAGGCCCCAAAATTTTCACTTTTTTTTTCATTCATAATCATCTCATACTGACCATTAGTTCATAAAAACATACTAAGTACATAACTTATAACTACTTGATTGTAAAAAATATCCAAACTATTTTTAACCGTAAAATTATTAAAAACTTTCTATATGCGCTTTCAAATTAAAGATTTACTTCATATTTCCCTGCTCTCAACAGGCATATTTCTTTTCGTGATAGATCTTTTTATTATCAATGTATCCTTACCTACGATTCAGCATTCATTGCAGCTAAGCAATAGTGATACACAATGGGTTATTATCCTTTACATCATTGGTTACGCAAGCCTTCTCATTAATGCCGGCAATGCGGGAAACCATTTTGGAAAGAAAAAATTATATTTAATAGGAATGGCAGGTTTCACCCTCGCGTCCCTCGTCTGTGGTCTATCCACTAACCTTTACATACTATTGGCCGGGAGGCTGATACAGGGAATCAGTTCCGGACTTATGGTGCCGCAGGGTATAGCATTAATCACTTTACTTTTTGAAAACAAGGAAAAAAGAGCGATGGCATTGGGCATCTATGGAAGCATAGCCGGTATTGCCTCTGTTATTGGTCAGCTCTTGGGCGGAATACTTCCTGACCAGACTTGGATAAACGAAAGCTGGCGTCTTATTTTTCTGATTAATGTCCCGATAGGTTCACTTGCCTGTCTGGCGGTTTACCGTTACACGCCTAAAGATCAGGTGAGCGGAGAATCTCCCCGCTCTTTTATGCCTATGGTAACGCTATTTATTCTTTTAATGGAAATTATTTTCCCATTAATTATGGGACCTGAACTGAAATGGCCCTTATGGTCACCCCTGCTGTTGGGAACAGCAATTGTCCTTTTCATCCTGTTTATCAGAAAGCAAAGATCATTGGAACAAACGGGATATTCTAGCCTCCTCAATTTCTCCCTATTCAATAACCGGGTTTTCAATTTGGGACTATTAGCTGCATTAGCCTATTACATGGTACAGGATGCGTACTTTATTATTAATTCTAATTACCTTCAAAATCAAAAACACTATTCGGCTACAATGACAGGAATTGCCTTTGTTTATCAAGGTATTGGTTATGTGCTGGCAAGTATCGTTGTCAGCAAATTGATCCAGCGGCATGGAAAGACGGTTGTCCTTTTAGGTTTAGGAATTATGATTTTAGGATTATTATCCCATCTTTTCGTTTTCAATACGATGTCTTTAGATCGGCATCAGATACACGCACTCTTCTTTTTCTACGGTATCGGCTGTGGCAGTGTATTACCTGCATTGATGACGCTTGCATTAAAGGATCTTCCTGAAAAATTAATTGCAGTCGGATCGGCCATCTATCTCACCGTACAACAACTATCTATTTGCTTAGGAATTGCATTTATTGTTGGTGTATTCTTACATCAAAAAGAGACTACATTTTTTTTCTGGCAAGATATTTCCTCAGCCTATGGTTACGCAACGACATTATCGGTCATATTACTTTTATGTGTGGCTAGTTTAATAACCTGCTTACCTTCAGAAAAAATAAAATAAACCCCAATGTAGTTCACTATTTCAATCAATGAGATGAATCATTCCGGAGTGCTTCTAATGGGCGGTTCTGTTTGGATGTGTCCGCATCAAGGGCAGGTGAACCATCATTTTTATCAAATAGCTGAGTAAGTTCGGAGATATGATGCCCTATTTGATTAAAACCTACAACGTATTTTAGTACAACAAAAGCCAATAAGGCAATGAAAAACAAGATAAATAATCCTTTCCAGGCTCCGGTACGTCGGCTGCTATTTGCTTCTACTTCTAAAAAGGACGATCCATCGGAATTCACCTTTTGAGAATCATTGTTATTTGCAATCTCATCATAATCCAGGAAAAACAGGTCTTTGCCATCGAATCGGTCAATATGCTCTTCTTTAAACATCTGCACAATATCCCGGGCGGCTTTTAACGTTACATTCGCCTGTTTGGCAATCAGGTAAAGCGCATCATTTTCATCCCCCTGCTTAATTAAATCGCGAATAGTTGCTTTATCAATTTCAATTGTATTGACGAGAATATTTTTGGCCATATCCTTTTATCTTTCTACTTCCATATTTTGTTGTATTACCAACAACGCTAATCTTCCCAAAAGTGAGATTTAAAAATGAAAGATCAATGAAAATTTCTTCCTTTATGAAAAACACCCGTTATATTATCATCTGCCGCCGTCAGATCTTTTAATAGTCCTGACATATCAAAACATCGTTGTGCAATGACGTGAATAACTTCACCTTCAACCTGTATTTTACCGGTCACCATGAAGAGTTTTGAGCGGAGGATCTCCTTTCGATATTTTTCAAATATAGTGCTCCAGACAACAATATTTGCAAAGCCTGTATCGTCTTCAATAGTAATAAATAAAACACCTTTCGAAGTACCCGGCCGCTGCCGAACAGTAATTAGCCCACATACTTTCACTTGCATATCGTTTTTTAATAAAGCCAATTTTGCTGTGGGAACAACCTGGAGAAGATCTAATTTCCCACGCAAAAAACTGACCGGATGTGCTTTAATGGACAAAGAGGTTCTTGCATAATCTGCTACTACGTGCTGGCTTTTTGTCAATAAAGGCAGGGCAATCTGTCCTTCTGCCATACTCTCAGAAGGTTGTCCCTCAAATAATGCGATCGGACGGTCACCCAATGCCGTAATTTCCCAAAGCGCTTTTCTACGATCAATATCCAGCGAGCGGAAAGCGTCTGCATCAGCTAATTTCTCCAAGGTGCCAATGGATAGCCCTGCATCCATCATGCCTGTAATGGATGAATAGCTGGAGCCTCTGCCTTGTGTCAGCACCAAGGCTTCTTCCTGTGAAAACCCTTTAATTTGGCGCAAACCCAAGCGAAGGGCATGTGGTTTTCCAATTTCTCCTTCTAGAGTGTTATCCCAAAAGGAATGATTAATATCAATTGGATATACTTTGACGCCATGTTTCTGTGCATCAATAACAATTTGAGCTGGCTGATAAAATCCCATTGGCTGGCTATTGAGCAAGGACGCCGCAAAAATATCGGGATAGTAACACTTAAGCCATGAGGAAACATACACCAGTAAAGCAAAAGACGCTGCATGGCTTTCGGGAAAACCATAGCTGCCAAAACCTTCCAATTGTTTAAAAACCCTATTGGCAAATTCTTCGGTATAGTGTTTCTTCACCATCCCGTCAACCATCTTTTTTTGAAAGGCAGACACTTTTCCTTTTGCTTTGAATGTTGCCATGCTGCGTCGCAGTTCATCAGCCTCTGCGGGCGTAAATCCAGCTGCAACGATCGCTATTTCCATGGCCTGCTCCTGAAAAAGAGGAACACCCAATGTTTTTTCAAGTATGGTCTGGATCTCCGTACTGGGATAGTCAACATGTTCCTCTTTATTTCGACGGCGTAAATAGGGATGCACCATATCACCCTGTATAGGCCCTGGGCGCACAATGGCCACTTCAATAACCAGATCATAGAATTCCCGCGGTTTTAACCGGGGCAACATCGACATCTGTGCCCGGCTTTCGATCTGGAATACGCCCAGCGTATCGGCATGACAGATCATATCATAAACATGAGGATCATCGTCGGCCCCAATTTCGGCCAAGGTGAGCTCTTTTCCATAATGGACTCGGGCTAAATCAAAAGCCTTACGGATGCAGGTCAACATCCCCAAAGCAAGTACATCAACCTTTAGAAAACCGAGTGCCTCAAGATCATCTTTATTCCATTCGAGATTCGTCCGGTTATCCATCCTTGCATTGATCAAAGGGCAAAGTTCATGTAAGTTGCCCTGTGTGATCACAAATCCACCAGTATGCTGTCCTAATTGCCGCGGAAAACCGATATACTGATGCGTCAGCTCCAGAACTTTTTGTAAATGCTGATCTTCAGGATTAAAGCCCTGTTCAACCAAGCGTTCTAAATTGATGTAATCATCCCAATGACTGCTTACTACCCCCGCCAAACGTCCAACTGCATCCATAGAAAGCCCCATGGCCTTGCCGACATCGCGTATGGCCCCTTTAGAACGCACCTGTGTCACTGTGGCTACGATAGCGGCCCGATTCCGGCCATATTTTTCATAGATATATTGGATCACTTCCTCCCGGCGCTCATGCTCAAAGTCGACATCTATATCTGGCGGCTCATCCCGTGCATCGGACATAAATCGTGCAAAAAGAAGCCTATATTTCGATGGATCGACAGAAGTAATACCAAGACAATAACACACCGTAGAATTGGCGGCCGACCCACGTCCTTGACATAAAATCCCCCGCTCTTTTGCAAAACGTACATAGTCATATACGGTCAGGAAATAAGAAGCATAATTTTTGCGTTCGATAAAATCAAGTTCCATCTGGATTGTTTCGCGCACTGCATCTGGAATATGGCCATCAAAACGTTTCCGGGCTCCTTCCCAGGTTAAATAGGATAATTCCTCTTGTGTCGTTCGGCCATTGGAAGACAGTTCATCCGGATAGATATATTTCAGATCGTCTAAAGAAAAATGGCAGGCATTAGCAATTTTTACACTCTGTTCTACCGCTTCTGGATACTTTCTGAACAAACGTTCAACTTCGGTCATTGATTTTAGATAACGCTCAGCATTGGGGTGTAAATTAAATCCAGCTGTATGGATCGTACATTTCTCCCGGATGCAGGTTAAAATATCCTGCAATTCACGTCTTTCGGGTATATGATAATAGATATCACCGAGTACGACGAGTGGAATACCCAGCTGTTCACCTAGCTGGTTTATCCGATACAGCAGTTTAGCGTCATCTCCACGATAGAGTTTTTTGATTCCTAAATTCAGGGAGTCCTGTAGGTGTTGCCGACATTCCTTTACGAATTCAACAAAAGAATAATCAAGCTTAAATTCTGCCGTCAATTTTTCAGGTGGACAAACAACGAATATAATTCCTTCAGCATAAGAATAAACGTCCGCTTTATACAGCTTGCATTTTCCTTTTTCAGTTCTTAGGTTTCCGACAGTTAACAAGGAGGAAAGCCTCCCATAGGCTTCTTTATCTGTAGGATATGCAAGTAAGCTTGGTCCATCCTGTAAATCCAGACGACATGCCGGAATCAGTCGTATACCTTCTTTTTTGGCTGCTATATGCGCACGAACAATCCCGGCAAAACTATTCCGGTCAGTTACCGCAACAGCACTATACCCCAATTGCGCCGCACGTTCCATCAATTCTTCCGGATGGGAAGCACCTTCAAGAAAACTAAAGTTGCTTGTTATCTGTAATTCACAATATCCCATCTTTATGCAAAAAAACCATGTATAAACCACTGATCTGTCTGCCCGTCGTAGTGACCGGCACGGAACAGCCAAAAACGCCTTCCCTCCTGATCTTCTACAGCATAGTAGTCCCGATGTTCACCTTGATCCATCCACCATTCGCGTTCGATACGTTCAGGACCATCTGCTTTTTTTACATGATGGGTAGTTCGTTTATAGATGAACAGTATCGGTGGGTAATCCGGTATAGGTGCAGTAACGACAATACGCTCTGGAACCTTTAACAATCTTGTTGGCCGCGGTCTTGCGGTTTGCCAATCAACAGCGGCGACCTCATCCATTGTCGCGGCTATTTTCATCGATCGTTCTGGCCAGTAATGTGCCGCAGGAACGTAACGTAAAATCTCACAGCTGGAGTCTCTGCTTTTCAGGCGATCTAAAAGTTCAGTAACCGCTGGATTTTTAAGACCTATCCGATTGTCCCAAAGGTTTTCCTGAACCGCGTCCGCATCCTCAACACTGGAAGCGGCCAGGCTAAATAGCTCAATACCTAATGCAGGCTCCACCAGCGGAATCTTAATCGCAAATAATTGAAAAAGATGGTTTACCTGCGCCGTAGCACGATTCGTTTCAATTGTAATTCTTTCTATTTTTCCATCGACACGATGGCAGCTCAATTCAGCTTCACGCAGTCCCTTGCCCTCTCCGGACAAACGCCGGCACAATTTGATTAACAGCTCTTTCAAAGCCAGCTCAATGCCATTTGCTGTACTGATAGGCTCTAAACAAGGTAAACGTTCTTCATAAGGCAAAACGGGTTTTATAGACGTAATAAATTCATCTTCAAATCCCATTGCCTGATCCAGGCGAAGCAGTAGGCTATCTCCAAATCTCCTGCGCAGCACTGAGCGGGGCATATGTGCAAAGCTGCCGATTGTTTTTAAACCAAGTGACTGTAATCGGTTTAATTGAAATTGTTCCAGCCGTAAGGCTGCAGGGCTTAAAGAAAGAAGTTCCTCGGATTGGGCCTGCTCGCTTATAATTGTTTTTTCAGAACCAAAACGCGCCATTGCCCAGGCAGCACCGATCGTATCTGCTATGCTCATACAGACATCATAACCATGCCGTTTAAATGCAGCAACAATATATTCCAGATAAGCGGCCTCACCGCCCCAAAGATGTGCACAGCCGCTAATATCCAGTATAATTCCATCCGGCTTGTCCAACGATACCTGCGGGGTATACCTTATACACCAATGCGCAATAAAATGGAGTATTTTTTCAGCCAATCCAGCCTGCTCATGAATGATATGAAGTGATGGAATAAAGGCTCGCGCATCGGCAATGGCCATACCTACATGTACCCCGGCCTGTTCTGCCAATAAATTACTTGCATTTACAATTAATTTTCCGTGGACAGCAAGCGCCAGGACAAAGGGAACTTCCTGTAAATGCGGTTTACACACCGTCATCCAATCCGTTTTCAAATGACGAAACCAAAGTGAGGCATATCTCTTTTTCATCATTATTTTAACCTAAATTTTGATAACGAGGAGTCCAGTCCTTTACTTTCGCCGTTTTATTAGGCGCCACTTTAAATCCCTGAGGGCACCAGGTTATTTGCCATGTGCCCGGAATTCCATTTCTTACCTTTAACAATTCCACACTCCAGCTCGGATAGCCAATACCCGGCAATTCATCTTCCGATTGACTGGGCAATGAAGTGACCTTCCAGCGGGCCGCACAACTCGTCGCCAGCAGCATCTTTGGGTTATGCTGCAGGATGATACCCGTAACGCGGCTTTTTTCCACAGCAAGCTGAAGCCGCTTTGACTGGACAAAGTCCAATTGATGTATTTCTGCCAATACTGCCGTTATACCAGGGCATTTCAGTGCTTCTTCCATTGCCCATAAAACATCCCTTTCTCGTTTCATAGAAACAAAAACAATGGATTCAGGCACAACACCAAATGATTTAATTGAAGCCGGAAATAGTGTCTGAATGGAACTTATCCAGATACAAATTCCACTATGCTGCATAAGTTTCCCAAGAAGTCCACCAATAAAACCACAGGATGCCGCACTATCAGCACGGTTAAAGCTAATAAATTCATGGATCACACCCTTGGGAAAGACGCCATTCGGAAAAGCCGCTTCCAAAGGGCCCAAATCCATTAAGCTATCTTCAATAGACCTTTGAGGCACCCCCTGCCATACAAGCAAGTCCTTCTTAAGTTTGCTGATCAAAGCCTGTTTATCTTCTAACATCATAGCCCCTCCTATTTAGTATTACACACAAATGTAATACTAAATATTTTAGTACTAAAGATAAAAGCTATTTTTTTTAGCAAACAAAGAAACCTTGATGCATAAGCCCTTGATTATTTCAGATGTTAAATATCATTCAGAAACTGTTGGATAACGTCTTTTTTTCTTGTGGCAACAGGGATCATTTTACCATCAGACATTTCGATCTGACCATCCTTAAAGTATTTTTTTATACAGTTTGCGTTAATTAAATACGATTGATGGCAACGAATAAATTCTGATTCCGGAAGCATCGTCTCAAAATGTTTGAGCACTTTCGAAACCATCATAGGTTTATTGTCCTTGATATAAAATGTCGTATACCCTTTATCTCCATGGCAATAAAGAATATCATCAATATTGACGATTTGGGTATATTCAAATGTACGTAGGGCTATCTTCCGCGGTCTACTGGGAGATTTTAGATAATTTTCAGCCATACTTAATTGCATGCTATTGAACCTAAATTCAGTATTTTTCTTATAGCATTTTTCAATGGCCTCCATAAATTGCTCAGGAACCAGAGGTTTGAGTAAATACGCTATAGCGCCAATATTAAGTGCTTCGATGGCATATTGATTAAAAGCGGTGATAAAGATGGTATTGATATCCAATTTCAGTTCTGAAAGGAAGGATAAACTTGATCCATCTTTCAATTGAATATCCGCTAAAATAAGATCTGGATTAGATCCAAGCAGCTCGCGTTCTGCCTGGGCAATTGACGGGCTATAACCTACAATTTGGACATAAGGAATAGCATCCAATAAAGACTTAATATACAAATAGATATTATACTCATCTTCAAGAATATAAACTTTCATAATTTCACGTATTTAATTAAAATATAAAACGAGTGGTATGTAGATTTCTACGCTATACCCACTTTTATCCTCTCTATAATTGGGCTTGATTTCAATCCTTGCTTTGTGCTTAGGATCAGTAAACAAAAGTTCAAGACGCTCTTTGGTGATCACTTGTGATAAAGAATTTTTATGTCCAGTCTCTTTCTTCTCAGCTTGCATTCCCCAGCCATTATCACGAACAGCAATATGCAATTGATCATCCACCTGATTGAAAAGAATTTGCAATTGTCCACGGTAATCTAAATTTTTGAACGCATGTTCAATCGCATTTTCAACAAATGGCTGTATTAACATCGGGGGAATCATCACATCATCAACATCCAGTTCATCACTGTCAATTTCAAAATCAAATACATCCTGATAGCGCATCTGTTGTAAAAGTATATAATTCTTTAATGATTTAATCTCCTGATCCAAAGAAATATATTCTTCCCTATTCAATTCAAGTATATCACGGATTTGACGGGACAATAAGATAAGGTACTGATTTGCTTTTGCTTTTTGCTCACTGCTAATCAAACCTTGCAAATTAGCGATCGCATTGTAAATAAAATGGGGATTAAGCTGATTTTGTCTCGTCTTCTGCTCAAGAATTAATTGCCTATTTTCAGCAACTATACGCTGGTTTATATTTTGCAGTAACTTCTGTTTATTCCGGTAATAAATGAAAAATGCACTGCTTAAGATAAGGCCAAATAAAATGACGAAAATCCAGCGTTGCTGAACCATAATTTTATGATTGAATGCATTTGTTGTTTTTAGAAGCGTAATAGCCTGATCCTTTTTTTCAGTTTCATACCGCGTATTAATCTCATTTATTCGTTCATTTTCAATACGTTTCAAACTAATCTTATAATCCTGATAGGCAGAGTCTAATATAAAATAAGCCTGTTCATAATCACCTTTTAAAGCATGTGCCAATTGTAGATTCTGATAATAGAACAATTTACTCTGGGGGCTTTTATGCGTTTTGATAAATTGCAATCCGGCGCGAAAATAAAATATTGCCGAGTCAAGCTGATGGTTATTCAAAAAGTTTTTTGCCAGGTTAGCATACGCATGAGCATTGAGTTGCTTACTTGCAGCTAAATAATTAAAGTATTGCCGCGACACCTCTACAGCCTTTCGGCTATTACCAATGCTAAAGTAATACTGTGACTGTAAATTATACATACGCATAATAACCGCAGAATCAGCCGTTTTATTCGCATAATATTTACAGCTATCCAATGTTATTTTTAGTTTATCAAAATCATGCAGCTCAATATACTGCATAAATTTGATCTCCTGATAAGCCTGTGCAACATGCGGATCCGATTTATTGGGATGATAATAATACCATGATTCATTGTCTTTGAGCGCCTGGCTATAATCCGCCCGACGATAGTTAGCGTTCGCCAGCAGATTAAAAAAAAGAAAAGTGAATTTACTATGATGGCTTATCGCATACTCTTTCGCATCAATAATCTGCTCCATGGTGCTAATATTAGTCACATCGTTAAAACTAAAATGAGCACGTATATTCAAGTAATCTTTCAGGACAAGTAAATCTGAAGATAATTTTCTTCCATCAAGGTTTTTTAACGCTATTTCTGTAGAATCAATTTTATCATCCAACAGGTAGTTATAAGCCAAGAAAACCCAATTATACCCAGAGTTTTCATAAGACTTATCCCGCTTGAATTCAGCTATCTTTTTTGCGATAATAGACCCATCGCTGAAATCCTGCGAAGAGAGGAATTTTAATAAAGTATCCCTATATCTTAGATCCTGTGAATCGTCCTCAATCCGCTTATTGTTTCCAGTGCCGTGATTACTATTTTGGTGACAGGAAAACAGTTGCGCCAGCAGCACGAAGGATAGAAAATAAAAAGTAAATCTTTTCAAATTTTGTATCATCTGAATATAACAAACAATTTGCATTTACGTGCAGGTGAGCATCTCCTATTATCTATTACCGAATATCGGAATATTCTCAAAAAAACAATATATACTTTCAAAAGTATTTAACCTTACTGATACTTAAGTAGACATGACCCAGTCCTGCCATCCACAAACATACTAATTAGTCAAAGAAGGGAAACATTACAATTCATAATCGCGGTCTTCAACTTAATATTTGCCTTCTACGAAGCAACTTTCCGCATCCAGCATCACCGCTATTCCTTTCTCATCATCATTTTTTTGATCAAATCCTGTAACGAAAGGCCACGATAGTATACTTATATTAGGAAGTATCACTATACAGCGCAAAATGACAAATAATCTATTCTTGAATTATATCACCTGGAATATAGACAGCGACATCTTTGTTATCCCCATTATTGAACACCCCATCCGCTGGTACGGAATATGCTGGTTATTGGGTATTGTATTATGTTATAGGATATTGTGGTCAATATTCAAAAAAGAAGGCCGACCAATTGAGTTTCTCGATCAGCTAACCACTTACATTGTATTGGGCACTGTCATTGGAGCAAGACTAGGGCATGTGATATTTTATGATCCCGGCTATTACCTCCATAATCCATTAAAAATCTTTGCCCTATGGGAAGGAGGTCTGGCGAGTCATGGCGGTGGCATGGGCATACTGATCGCCATTTATTTATTCACAAAAAAGCAGCAGCTTTCTTTTCTTTGGGTCGCAGACCGCATAGCACTGGTTGTGCCTGTTGCTGGTGCCTGTATTCGATTAGGAAACCTAATGAACTCCGAAATGATTGGTACGCCAAGTAACCTGCCTTGGGCCTTTGTATTTACACATATCGATACAGTACCCCGGCATCCGGCCCAGCTTTATGAAGCCATATTTTGTATCCTGTTATTTTTATTGTTATACGGCCTATGGAAAAATACCCAGCTTCGAAGCCGTAACGGCAATTATTTTGCACTATTATTGATTCTCTTATTTTCATTTAGATTTTTGGACGAATTCATGAAAATCAACCAAGAACATTTTGAGGATTCTTTGTTCATCAATATGGGGCAGCTACTCAGCATACCGTTTATCATAATCGGAATTGGTATATTTCTTCTTAATCGCTTTAAAACAAGTACACAACAGTTGCACTGATAAGCTATACAGGCCCTAATAGCCACTTATAACCACTTATAGCCTCATGTACCAGTAGTCATTACAAAAAGCTGTCTCTGCTGCCTACTTTAATAAACCATGCTGGAAGGCATATTTTACGAGTTCTGCTGTATTTTTTACTTTTGTTTTATCAATCAGACTCTGGCGATATCCTTCCACAGTCCGCTTACTTAAAAAGATCCGATCAGCAATCTCTACATTGGTAAATCCATCAGCGATTAATGCCAATACTTCCAGTTCACGATCATTGATATCTAAATCTACCGTCATGCCTTTTTCAACAGCGGCATAAACTTGTCCGGAAGAAACTTGCTCAAGTAGGGCCATGCTCACTTCTTCGCTGATGTAACGACCACCGTCAGCCACGTGTTTTAGTCCAAAAAGGAGCTCATGATAACCGACATTTTTCAGCAGATATCCAGCAAGACCATGTTCAAATCCCTCCACAACATAATGGATCTGATTAAGCATGGACAATACAACAACTTTTACCAAAGGATATTTATGAACGATCACTTTTAAAAGCTCCATTCCATCCATATTTTCCATACTGATATCCGTTAAGACAATATCAGGAGCTAGACCATTCGCCAACATAGATAAAGCTTCAACACCATCAGATGCCTCTCCTATCACTGTAAATTCTCCTTCGGATTCTAATAGTAGCTTAATACCATTGCGTACGACCATGTGATCTTCAACTAATAGTATCTTAACCGTATTCATCTTCTATAGCATTTAAATAAAACCTTCAGCTCTGCTTTATTCCAAAACTCGTACAACAGCATTGTGATGCTTGCATAATTCTATTTGGAATGACGAGAAATAAACTGCATAAACAAAATAAAGATACGAAATTATGCACATTGTACTGAGCGCATCATTGATCCCCCTTAATCAGGCTCACCGTATCTTATTGCGGGCTATCATTTAAAGATAAACAGGAAGCAAATTAGAAAAGGAACAATATTTGCACACTATTAAATCAAATAATACCTCGTATTACTTTAATCGACATTTAATTTTTGAAACGTTATGATTCGTTCAGATAAAGACATTTTAGCCGTTCTCACATCTTCAATGGACGCCTGCGCAATTTATGATAGCGCAGATCTTCATATATCCTATGCAAATACAAACATGCTAAAATTGTGGAATTGTGATCAACAGGCTATCGGTCAGCATCTTGAAGACTGCATGCAACGTGAAGAATTAATGCCCTATATCCCGCTCTTAAAAGAGGCTTGGCACGAAGGCAAAGAGCAGGTAGCGAAAAAGATACAGGTCAGACTTCAATCAAAAGTACAATCTGCTTTAATCGATGATTACACTTTTGAATATTATCCGCTCTTAAATGAAAAAGGTGAAACCTACGGTATATTTCAGCGAATGACGCTTATTCCCGAAAATAATAGCATCCAACCCCTAACGCAAGAAAAAAACACAATTGAACGGAAACTTCTACAGGATCTATTGACACAAAAGCAGACAATTGCTGCGGGCAATTACAAGATCATGAAGTTTCATCATCATTATACCACATCGAATAAACAGACTGAAGATCTCAACGAAAAACTCAAAGATGCGCTCAAAAAGATCATAGAAAGTGAAGAACATTATCATTTTGCGCTACAATCAGCCGAGATGGGCACATGGAATCTAAATTGTAAAAATTACATTGTACACTGGGATGAGCGGACACGGGAACTCTTCGGCTTCGCAAAGGGTGAATATGTACCTTACCATGAGGTTCTGAAATATATCCACTCAGAAGATAGACAGCGAATTGATCAGGAAGTCCAAAAATCGCTGACCTACCAAAACAAAGGAGTTTATGACGTACAATTCCGGACCGTTGGCGCTGAGGATCATCAATTACGCTGGCTGCACTGCAAAGGAAGGGTATATTTTGACACGGACCAGCAACCGGAATGGTTTGCAGGGACAGCCATTGATGTAACCACCCAGCATCAGGAGCGTGAAAAGCTCGAAGCAATTAATCATCTCATTGCAAAAAGGGATCAGCAGTTTCGAATGATTGTGGAGGCAGCCGGAATCGGTATTTTTTCTATTGATGTAGAGACAAATCAAATGGAGCTCAATGATCGCTGTCGTGATCTATTCGGTTTCGAAAAAAACATAAAAATAAAAGAATCTGACTTTTTTGCTCAGATCCAGCCTCAATACAGAACTAAAATACAGCAGGTTTTTCAGGAGGTAATGCTCAAACAATCCCCTTTCGATTGCCAATGTGAAATAAAAGACAAAAAGACAGGCCAGGTAAAATGGCTAAGATCCATCGGTGGTAGCCAATCGGAATCAGATAACACAAGACAAATGATTTATGGGGCGATAATAGACAATACGAGCGATAAAGAAGAGGAAAGAAAAAAACTGGATTTCATTAGTATTGCCAGCCACGAACTCAAAACGCCATTGACCTCATTAATTGCTTATATTCAAATATTGTTAGCCAAAGAAGAATCATTGAGTACTGAAAAACGAATACAATATCTGCATCAGTCCAATGAACAAGCCACCCGTATGCGTGGGTTAATTGACGGCTTTCTAAACGTTACACAACTGAACGAGGGTAAATTATTACTTCGCAAAAAAATGTTTCGAGTCTGTTCGCTAATGGATTATATCCAAAATATGTATTCTTTAAGACCCGCAAAGCATTTTATTCACTATACCGGAGACATACACTCGAGCTTGGAAGTCATGGCAGATCGCGATAAAATCGAACAAGTGCTCATCAACTTCATGGATAACGCGATTAAATACTCCCCTAACCATTCAACAATTACGATGCATGTAATAGTAAATGAAGCTTATTTTCAGGTCGAAATTAAAGACCAGGGAAAAGGTATTGACCCGAAAGACCAAAAACAAATATTCGACAAGTTTTATCGCGTAAATGACGATAGCCAGAGCTATGCATCAGGATTTGGTATCGGATTATTTATTTGTAAGGAAATAATTCAAAAGCATCATGGTGTAATTGGTGTTGACAGTCAACGGGGAGAAGGTTCAACTTTCTGGTTTAAAATACCAGTGAATGCCTAAAAAATGCGCTATATTGGTAAAAAAACATCTTGTATCTTGAAAGGCAACAGTTGTTTTCAGGATACAACTGTTGCCGATGCTTTTTTATCCCAGGACTACTTCTTTTTCAGATCAGCCCCGGCAATATCTTCCCATCGATAATAATGGAATGTTTTATCGTCACTCATGACTACGAAAAGTCCATGTTTGAACGTCTCATTTAAACGTGAAGATACAACTTCTGAGCCATCACTTTGTGTTGCCATCACAGGCACTGTCTTTAGATGAGTATGCTCAAATGGGTTGCTTTTAGTTCCTTCCCTGCTAAAGACCTGAAAACGGTTAGCACCCTGATCAGAAACCAATATATACCCCGTACTATCCGTTAGTTTATAAATCGAAATACCTTCATGATCTTCTTTAAAACCCTCAGTAGCAAATAACGCCAATTGCTGGTTCCCTTTTGCAGGGTCAGCATAATATTGCTTTACACCAACTTGTTCATCCGAATAATAAATATAACCAAGTTCATTATCTACCGCTATCGCCTCGATTTCCTTTTTTCCGCTAAACGAACCAAACTTGCGCACCAAGGTTGCTTTCACGGCCCCCGAACCATTATCTTCCAATAAATACTGTCCCAGATAACCATCCTTTGGTCCATTTTTCCGACCGACAATCGCGTAGATCTCTCCTTTCGGAGCCGTATAAAGGGCTATTCCCATAAGATCTCTAAATTCTGGCTCAGTCTCACCGACAAACATGTCTAGTCCGCCCTGATCAATAGGTTTCATATCTGGTAATGAAAATACACGTAATTTATGGGTCATACGCTCTGTTGTCACCGCAATATCTACGGGCTTCCCGTTCAATAGCAAACCATAAGCCACGTCAACATTGTTCGGACGTTTTAGGTTTGAGACTACTTTTTCCTTCACGGTTTTACCTTCCAGATCGTATACGTATAATGCGCCATCAGCATCCTTATCTGTGGCAATAATTAAGCTTTTACTGGGATCTGTCTTGTTGATCCAAATCGCAGGATCATCTGAATCATAACGTACCGCATCGGTAACGATAACAGGCTTAACCGGGTTAGAGCCATTTTGTTGAGGGGTTTTGCAAGCTGATTGAAGCAGTGCAACTGCTCCAGCAGCAATCGAGAGTACTGTTTTATAGTTTGTCATTACATGAAATAAATTAAAATTTGGTACCATATGCACCTACATAAACTGCAGGTTCAGGAGAATTATAGGTTAAGCCGTTTGACATGACCAAACCACTTGTAAAATGAGGTTTAAAAGCTAGGGTACCCGCCTTTAATGCTGGAGAATTTCCCTGGAGATGAAAATCCCACGCTGCATCAAACACATAATTGTCAACCGATGTTTCTAAAGGATAGGCGGCAAATTTAGGATTATTCTCCCCTGCCACCTTGCCCCTGACATCATTACTGCCACCTACGATATCATTTTTACCAACCTGAAACTGATCTACAGTCAATTGACTATAGCCATAATACCAATTATTGCTTGATACCGAACGGCTGTCTTCCGGTTTTTTAGGGTCCCGCTTGACTCCAAACCGTGTATTGGCAAATAGATTATTATAAATCTCGGCTCTGACAGATGCTTCCAACCAAATAGAACCTCCTTTTGCAGTAGGTCTGCGCCATCCGGTGTTGAGCATGGTATTATTATAAACAATAATATAGGCCTGCGGAGTCCGATCCCCTGAATTGGACAATTTCAGCGCATTTGTATTTACGCTATAAACCAAGTTATAGGCGACATCGGCAAGACAGCCCGATTTAAAGTTCATCGCTTCACCACCGGTCACGCCATTAGAAAAAAAGCGGTTGTTGGCGAAAATAATTTTTCCCCCCTCAATATACGTACAGTCCTCATGAAAATGACTTACGGTACTATTCTGAACCACTAACTTCCCCTCCGGATTTGAAAACCACAATGCTGGCAACGCCTCACCAGATACTTTTTTATACAACCCCATCTTCACAGAGGTCGAAGCATCCGATGTAATTGCACCACCATATTCGATGATTGTATTGTCTAAAACAAGCTCCTGGCAACTTGGTGCTGCCAAAATCCCACCCCAAAGCTTACCAAATTCATTCGTTTTTGTCTTATATTCCTCTTCAACCGTAAACTTTACCGGATTTTCAGGGGTGCCTAATGCATATAAATTACCCAAAACAACAATCTCTGGTTTATTTACTGAATCCATTAAAATGGTAACTCCTTCTTCAATCGTTAAGGTCTTTCCTGCAGGAATAACAATATCTCCCTTGATATGTTGTACACTTCCCTTACTCCACACACCAGATACCTCACCAATAGCACTGCCATCGGCGTCGGAAGTATCCACATCAATATTCGCTTTTTCACAAGCGGTTAGCAGCACCGTAAACAATGCCAACAACGATAAAATAGATTTATTTTTCATCTGTATATTTTTAAATTTCCGTCTTTACTTCTATTATTTGTTAAATGAATAGCGTAAACCAAGAATATAGTTTTGTCCATACAAATCCTTTCTGATAAGTGTATTTCCACCTTCGATCAGCTTTTCGGCGATCTTCTCATTTTCGGGATTTGTTCCTTTTACATATAATTCCATTGGTGTATTCAAAATGTTGTTGGCCTTAGCAAAAATGGCCCAGCCTGCCCTAAATTTCTTTTCAACGGAAGCATCGAGCTGAATAAATCCTTTTTGCCATAAATCATCATTCAGGAACTGGGATACGGTGTTGATACGTGAACCTGTATAAGACCCTGCCAATTGTCCTTCCCAACCTTTGTTAGCATCTTTATAAAGCAGGGATAGATTTGCCACGTGCGCTGCCTGACCATAAAGCGGACGTGTTTGGTCGACAATAATCGCTTCAGGATCCTGTGTGGTCTCATTGATTCGACGGGACATCTTCGAGGTCGTTATGCGCGAATGGGTATAGGTATAATTGGCCTTAACACCAAATTTCTGGATATACTTGATATAATCAACTTCGACACCAAAGTTGTTGGCGTTACCAAAATTGCCCGGTGTGTAGTATACATCCTGCTTGCGGACCTCATCCGGCTGAAAGGTATATTCAATGGGGTTTTTAATCTTTTTATAGAACATACCCACGAGAAATTGAGAAGAGGCTTCCGGAAACAATTCATACCTTAAATCAAAGTTATCGGCCAAGGCATGTTTTAAATCTGGATTTCCTTTCTCTAAAAACTCTTCATTAACCACACTTGAAGGAACGATCTCATAAAATCCAGGACGGTTTAATGCACGATAGTAAGCAGCATGAAGCTGTTGTTTGTCGTCCAAATGATATTTCATGGTCAAACTGGGTAGCCATTCTGTATAAATTTGTGATCCTTCCGGTCTTTTTTCCCCAGCTGGAAACAATAATTTGTAATCTTGATTGGTATGCTCCATCCGGATGCCACCGATCATTTGCCATTTATCGTTCTCATAGTTGAACATCCCATATACAGCTGTCGTCTTCTCGTTGGCATCGTAGGTTAATGGGTTTGCGACGGCCCCTGTTGGATTGGTAACGGTCAAATTTAGATCAGTATACCGCTGAAAATCCACGCCGTATTTATACTTTGCCTCTTCTGCCGAAGCTGGAGAGAGATTATAATTGTTGTAAAAACTACTGCGCTGTTTATCACGGAACAGACCACCGGTAGACAATTCCAGCTTACTGTGATCCATCGGAACCTTATAGGCGATATCCCAATAGCCTGCATGATCATTATCTGTGTTACGTTCCCAACGATAGGTTACAGGAGATTTGTTGACAAGAGAAGTACGTTTGCGCTCAAAATTTTCTTCTACCCCATCCAGACTAATCATGGTATTTTGAGGTAATTGATTGCGCGCCGAAGAAAGTACACCTGACCAGCGAACATTCAACCGGTTATCTAAAAAGTGATGATCGCCTTGTAGCGTACCATTATAAATTTGTTGCTGTGTTTTTCGGCTCCGTGTCACATAGGTCAACTCGGCTTTACCGATGCTTGGATCATACTGACCATTGTATATGGTGTTTACCGCATCACGTAACTGCAGGTTATTCAAATTCACATACATTTGATAAAAGCTAATCCGATGATTCGGATTAAATCGATAATCGATCTTGTTATGCAAACCCAAACGTTGTTGCTGTTCATCATATTGACGATCACTCTGCTCGGTGATTACCGCATTGGGATTTACACCAACAACAGACGATTTGTAGAAAACAGAATGACTTCCACGATGTAAATTTTGGTAGCTCGCCCCCAAAATAACACCTAACTTGTCATTCAGATACCGATTGCCTATGGTCAGATTACCAACAAAGTCGGGCAAAGGTTTTTTATAGGTATAATCTAATGCACCCTTATTAAAATCTGCTGAGGTCGCATTATAACTCTTTCCGTTCAGTTCATAGGGAGATTTTGCTGAAGTTCCACCTGTTGAAAAACTTCCAAAATCGCGATTAAAATAACGTTGACTGTAACCTGTTGCCAAATTTGCCTGAAGCAATAGTTTACTCGGTGCCGATTTCATCACCATATTGACAACCCCACCTACCGCATCAGCTTCCATGTTTGGTGTTAGTGATTTATAGATTTCCAATCGTTCCAACATATCGGACGGGAATAAATCCAAGGGTACATAACGATATTTATTGTCAGGGCTAGGTACCTTCACACCATTAACCAAGGTCGTGTTGTAACGCTTATCCATCCCCCTTAAGATAGCGTATTGTCCTTCGCCATTTGAATTTCTTTCGATGGATACCCCCGACACACGCTGTACAACATTTGCTACGGTAATATCCGGAGAAATTTCAATCGCGCGGGCCGAAACGACATTCATAATTTGCGAAGCATTTTTTTCCAAACGTCTTGCGCTTTGATCATCGTCCCCTCCATTTCGTCGACCTTTCACAGTAACCTCCATTAAAGTCTGTTCCGTAGAAATCAATTGAAAAATGAAGTGCGGTGTGTTTTCTTTTTGGATCTCAATTTCCTTAATCAATTCAGCATAGGCCATGTGTTTAATATGAACTCTGTCCATACCTGCTGATAATCCTTTGAATTCAAATGAACCATCCAATTGCGTTTTGGTGGATAAGCCACTTTGTTCCAGAAACACGGTAGCACCGACAATAGCTTCGCCGGTCTGTACATCCAAAACCTTCCCTTTTATTTTGGTCGCATAGGCTGTGCTGACCGAAATACTGGAGGCAAGTAATACCGTTAAAAAATTTTTCATTTTGCTTAGATTATTATGAATCTTTGATTGTTGCCGCAAAGATGACAGCCAATTTCAATCTGACAAAATTTCGGGCGTTACATCAAGGAAACAAGGCAAAACGAGCACTATACAACAAGGAAACAAAAGACATTAAAATACTAGGCAACAATCACTTATGCACTAAACAACCGCCATTAAGGTTCTATTACCCTTATGTTAATAAATTATGAAACAGTTAAAAGGTAGCCAGCAAGGTCTTCTCCCTGCTCCAATTTCATTTTTTTTCGTAGCCGGTGTCTGGCAACCCGAAGGCTATCTTGTGATATGCCCAATAAAACCGCGATATCTGCATTGTTCAAATTGATCTTAAGCAACGCTATCAATCGCATATCTGCCGCTGTCAAATCGGGAAATCGTTGAATAAGTTTTTCAAAAAAGCTATGATGTACCCGTTCGAAAGTTCCCATAAATTCTTTCCAATGAACCCCCTGGGTAATGTTTTCATTGATTTGTAAAACCAATTGCTGCATTTGCCGCTTTTGATCCCGACGCTCGTCTTTGACCATCCCTTTTAATTCATCCCGAAGCTCTTCCAAAAACTGGTTATTGCGAATCAGATTGAGGGTATGAGAGGTCAATTCCTTCTGCTTTAGCGTGAGTTCCTGTTTAAGCTGTTTATCTTCAAGCAACTGGTTTTTAAGTGCAATTTCAGTCAATTCGCGTTCCGCTTCCTGCTTCCGGGATTCAGTAATCTGGTTTTTGATCTTAATTTTCTGGCGACTGTACAATACATAGGACAACACAATAAGTAAAACCAACACGACGATTGTTCCCCATAACATGATTAAATTGATTTTCTTTGTGACCTGTAATTTTTCAATCTCTTCTGCTTTCTGATTCATATCATAGAGTGCCTGAAAAAAAGCGGTGTGCCGGGCACCGTCTACACTGTAAAGTTCGAGCACCAATTTGCGGCTCCTTTCCGCATAAAAATAGGCACTATCCAGCTGGTTGCTCAACGCATAGGTTTTGCTCAGATCTTTTGTCGTCGCCGCCATCTGATACACATCACCCAATTTTTCGGCCATCTGATAAGCAGACTGCGTCAGTTTGATACTCTCCGGAAATCTATTGGTCTTTCTGAAAATATCACCCATATTATTCAGTACCACAATCAGTCCATAGTTATCTTTTGTTTCCCGATAGAGATCGCTAGCTTTCTCAAAATGATAAAATGCACTATCGTATTTCGCCAGGTCTTCATAAATGCTTCCCAAGTTTTCGTGGATCTTCGCTTCGCCATTTTTATTCGCCACTTCCTTATAAATCGACAAAGCCCGCTTTTGGTACACAAAAGCTGAATCATAGTTGGCCACTTTCTCAAATAAATGGCCAATATTCCCCAAGACACTTGCCTCCCCGTTTTTATCTCCCGCTGTCCTGAAAGAATGCAAGGCTTTATTGAAATAAATCTTAGCCAAGTTGTGCTGTTTATTAAAAATATTGAGTTCTCCGATGTCGCTCCAGTTGGATGCCAGAAGCTGCTTTGCATTGAGCTGCGTATAGATACGGTCTGCCTGGAAATAGTAATCCTGCGCTTGTCCATAGTGACCTTGATTGACACAAAGCCAACCAATTGCCTGCAAACAACTGGCCTGCACGAGTAAATCCTTATCGGCCACGGCTTTCGCATACCGTTTTTTGACCAGCATAATTGCCGAATCAGGATGATTTTGGCTTAACAGCCTAATATCTTTAAAGGAGGTTACCTGAGCATAACTCAACCGGCACAGGCACAGCTGCATGGAAAAAAATACCAATAATATAATCTTATAAGAAATCCGCATAGTTGAAGTGAACAATGGATAGGTGTAAATGTACGCTAAACATGTTAACAGAATATTAAATAACACAGAGCGGCCCCTATTTTAACCCGATAGTTCGTCGAATTTTTCCAATTTAATCGAGCTATCCGTTTATGAAAAAGCCCTTTTGTTGATCTTTCAATCAGCAAAAGGGCTTTAAACACCTTATTCAAAAACGGTTAACTACTCGATTTAAATTCAATTAAAGGCGTGATCCGTTCTAATATATCGAATGCAACCTCGGCCATCTTGTTACCCTTATTATCCAATAATGGGTTAACCTCCACAATTTCAAAGCAGACTACTTTTCCAGATCGAATGATCTCTTCCAAGATTAGGACGATCTCCCTCGGTAAGAATCCTTTCGGTACTGGTGTTCCCGTGCCATCCGATATCAATTCACTATCCATGCTATCCACGTCAAACGAGATATAAACCATATCACAATCTCCCAGCGCTGTTAATGCCTCTGTCACACATTCCGCTATTCCACGCTGTCTCGTATCTTCGACACGGTAGTTTTTGATTCCTAAACGGTCAATTAACAGATCTTCCGGCTCTTCAGTGTCCCTTACCCCAAAATAAATCAAATGGTTAGCTTGGATTTTACCTGCCGGACCTGCTATTCGCTTCAGTTTATTCCAGAATTCCTGGGTAGATTCATCAATTTCATTGATTTTACAGCCCATATTATCCTCATTCAACATAGCAGCCAAGGGCATTCCGTGCATATTTCCGGAGGGTGTTGTGTAGGGCGAATGAATATCAGCATGGGCGTCTACCCAAATGACGCCGAGGTTTTTGTCCGGATAGGCAGATTTTATCCCACTGATCGTTCCCATCGCTGATGAATGGTCGCCGGAAAAAACCAATGGAAAATTGCCAGAGGAAAGACTATCTTCAACCGTAGAAGCAACTTGTTTACATTGCTCGTAGATCTGCTGAATATGCTTACCGAAAGGGTGATTATCATTTTGGTAAATGGAGCCGTTTCGTGTCGGCACATCAACAAAAGGATAATTAATAAAATACTGACTTCCTTTATTTATTGCTGCTATCTCAATAGCGTCTATTCCCAAGTCCGACCCCCTTGTTCCGGCGCCGATATCCGATCTATTTTTAATCAATTCAATCATCTTCTCCATACACTACTTCAGATTAGTCAACGATCGTTCAATAATCTCCAGGCAGGTCTTTATTTGCTCTTCCGTGATAACCAACGGGGGAGCTAAACGGATTTTATTACCGTGTGTAGGTTTGGCTAAAAGTCCATTTTCTTTAAATTCAAGACAGATATTCCAGGCTAAATCACTTTCTTCATCCGCATTTATTACTATTGCTGTCAACAGGCCTTTTCCGCGAACTTCTGTAATTAAACCACATCGAGTCGCTATATCGCGTAGACCATTCAGAAACAATGCACCCATTTGACGAGCCCGCTCTGTTAAGTTTTCTTCCTGCACCACATTGAGTGCTTCCATAGCCACTGCACAGGCCAATGGGTTCCCACCATAAGTAGAACCGTGCTCACCGGGCTTTATACACAGCATAATCGCATCGTTTGCCAATACAGCTGACACAGGCAATACGCCGCCAGACAAAGCCTTTCCGAGAATCAATACATCTGGCTTGCTTTCGCTTTGCTGATCAGCAATATCATAAGATGCCAGCATACTTCCTGTCCGGGCTATCCCAGTCTGAATTTCATCAGCGATAAACAATACATTATAGGCTGTACATAACTGCCTGACACGCTTTAAATAATCCTCGTCAGGAACAACAATACCCGCTTCACCCTGAATCGGTTCAACAATAAAGCCAGCTATATTTCTATCTTCTTTAAATAGTTGCTCTAAAGCATCGGTGTTATTATAGGGAACCAGAACAATGCCGTCAACAAAAGGACCGAATTCATTTGTTGCTGTTACATCATTCGACGCAGATATTACGGAAATTGTCCGCCCATGAAAATTATCTTTTGCAAAAACAATCTTCGCCTGGTTAGCAGGTATGCCTTTCACCTGGTAACCCCATTTCCGGCAAAGTTTCATGGCAGTTTCCACGGCCTCAACACCAGAATTCATCACCAAAGCCTTATCAAATCCAAAAAGCTGACAAAGCATTTCCTCAAGATCACCCAGCTTATTATTGTAAAATGCTCTCGAGGTAAGTGTCAATTTCTCCGCTTGCTCTTTTAAAGCATTGATAATCCTCGGATGGCAGTGTCCTTGATTGACAGCAGAATAAGCCGACAAAAAATCAAAATACGACTTACCATCCACATCCCACACGACGACTCCTTCAGCCCGTTCTAATACAACCGGCAAAGGATGATAATTGTGTGCTCCATATTTTTCTTCTTTGGCAATGAATAGCTCGCCTTTCCCTTGTTTAGATACTGTACTCATAATTTGGATTTTTTCAAATAAGAACAAATATACAATTTTTACTATTTTATTGTCGAATAAATAAAATTTAACACTAAATTCGTATTAAAATATTAAAATTAACTTTTAAACCACTACTTAAATGAATAACATAGATGACTTTGACCTCAAAATTCTAAAATATTTGGATGAAGATGGACGGATGGCCTTCTCTGCCATAGCCGCAGCTATGGGCGTATCCAATACTATGATTCATCAACGAATCAACCGTTTGACCGAACAAGGGATATTAGCAGGGATAAAACCTGTGCTGGATGAAAAGAAGCTGGGTTATGACTGGGGGGCATTTACAGGGCTGAGCTTAGAAAAAGACCATGACTCAAGCCGGGTTATTGAAGAACTAAAGAAAATACCTGAAGTCACAGAATGCTATTACATTACAGGAAACTATACCCTATATATAAAGATTATTGCTAAAAACCATGAACATATGCGGCAATTGCTTTATGAAAAGATCGATAACATTCCGGGAATTGCCAAAACGGATTCCCTGATCGAACTTGGCTGCGCTTTCAAACGCAATATAGTATTCTAGGGGAAGAATAGTATCTGAAAGGGATTCTGAATATAGGTATTCAGGATCTCAAAACTATTTGCCAATATTTGCCAGCTCTTCCTCTGTCCAATAAATCAACTCCCGTAAGACATACACGTTCTCATAACTGCCCAACCCGTCAATGTAATCCCACAAATCGCCTTCAACTTTCACTGGTCTCCCATGATGAAGTATATCATAACCATTATCCAGCCAACTTTGTATCTGCTCTCTATCCATTGCTATCAAAATTTATTGTAATTATCTATAAAATGACTATACCAAATATAATGTATTTTAGCTTAGCTACCCAAAGCGACCTGAAAGAAACTTAAATTTCAACAAATTTTGACACAGCTTTTATCAGTCCCCAAAGTTCTCGTCCTAATTTGATAAATTTTAAAAATAAAAAAAGTATATTCGTATAACATCAATTAAATTATTATGGCAGATTTTTTCTATGTAGGATTCGAAGGTGAGAATGAATTGCTTGAACTTGTAGCTGTTTCTACCATTCAATCGCTCTTATATTTTCAAGACGCAGATCAGGAGGATTTTACCACGATTAAGACATCTATTGATCAAAATTTTATTGTTGAAGAAGACCTCATCACGGTGGCTGATACCCTCAGACTAGATCAATCTATTGTCCGTTTTACACCAGGGAAACCAAATTATAAAGATTAATTGTAAATCCTCCCTTTTGGCTGACTGACTAGATAAACACTTCATCGAATATAAATAAAAAAAACAAGCATAGACCATGAAAGTAGTTTTAATTGGCGGCTCCGGTGCTACAGGAAGAGCGCTGGTAGATTTGATGTTAAAATCTGATAAAATTACGGAAATTGTTGTCCTTTTACGTCGTATTTCCTTTAAAGAACATACCAAGCTAAAACAGGTTGTCGTGAATTTCGACAGTCTGGCGGACTTTGACACCTATATTCAAGGCGACGTTGCTATTTCCTGTCTCGGCACCACAATCAAGGATGCGGGCGGTAAAGAAGCACAATGGAGAATAGACCATGATCTTAATTTGCAATTTGCTGCACTGGCTAAAAAGAATGACTGTCCAGTTTTCCTTTTACTTTCGGCCGTTAATGCAGATCCAAAGTCGAAGATCTTTTATAACCGTATGAAAGGGAGCCTTGAACAACACATCAAGTCCCTTGATTTCAAAAAACTTATTATCGTCCAGCCAGGGGGCCTAATTCGCCCAAATACAGATCGCTTAGGTGAAAAAATATCCATTGGTGCCCTTCGTATCTTTAATAGCATCGGATTATTCAAAACATACGAGGCTCTCCCTGTTGCGCAGGTTGCTGCCGCAATGCTTCATTCAATCGATAATTGTCAAGATAAAATGAATATAGTTTCCGTGAAGGATATAAAATCGCTAACGGCAGCAAATTCTTAACCTTTTCTGAAAATTTGCTTATCTCTCTCCTGAACCTAAGGGTTAAACTTTGATCAGCTTCTCTATCCTGGACAGCAGGCTAGCTGGAGTTTTAGGTCTGCAGTGGCTTTCTGTGTCTGTAGCGCTTATGCTGTTTTTGGAGTTGTCTCCGTATTGTGTTCGGACCACCTTCGGCCATAGACCGTTTGGCAACCATTATTGACCAGATGTTGACCAGATAATTCCTGTTCAGGGTCTGGTCAACATCTGGTCAGGATCTGTACAGTAGCTGTATTTCATCCGAATAAGGTACGAATCTAATTCGAAGCAAAGAGCGAAGAGTGATTGAAGAAACAATCAATAGTGAATGCAATAAAAAGCATTCATAATATGGATTTAACAATAAGCTAATGCGAAGGTTGTAATTTGTGTTTTTTTAAAATAACAATCATTAAAATGAAAAAACACTTTTTATTTCTTTTCCTCTTCTCCTTTATACATGCTTTTCCTGCTTTCAGTCAAGAAGCAAAGTACATCTTTTATCTAATTGGTGACGGCATGGGGCTCAATCAAGTTAATTTAACTGAAATTCATCAGGCAGAAACCCAACATAAAAGTAACCCTACCCCATTGGTTTTCACCCAATTCCCACATGTTGGATTCGCTTCCACCCATTCACTGTCAAACGGCGTAACGGATTCTGGTGCCGGAGGCACTGCCCTTGCTGTTGGAAAAAAGACGAAAAACGGCGTGATCGGTATGGATAGTACAGGAACTATCCCCTATAAAAGCATTGCCTATGCAGCGAAGGAACAGGGTAAAAAAGTAGGTATCATTACAAGTGTAAGCATTGACCACGCCACCCCGGCTTCCTTTTATGCCCATCAGCCGGACCGCGACATGTACTATGAAATTGGCCACGAGATTATCAATTCAAATTTTGATTTTTTTGGCGGTTCCAATTTTTTAAAACCTGAAACAACATTTGACGGAAAAAAAGCAGCTTCGCTTCGCCCGCTATTAGAAAAGGCTGGTTATACCATCGTCAAGGGGAAGGATGCCTACAGCAAAAAGAGCAATAAGGCTGATAAGATGATATTCATGAATTCGGATGGCACGCCTGCAGATGCCCTCAAATATGCCATAGACCAAAAACCGGAAGATTTAAAACTGGCTGACCTGACTGCTGCAGCGATCACTGCACTTCATCAGGACAATAGCAAGGGCTTTTTTCTGATGATCGAAGGTGGCAAAATCGATTGGGCCTGCCATGCCAATGATGCCGCAACAACTATTCAGGAAGTCCTGGACTTCAATGCCTCAGCACAACTGGCTTATGAATTTTATCAAAAATATCCAAAAGAAACGTTGATTGTTGTTACTGCAGACCACGAAACGGGGGGATTAGGTATCGGAAATGGGAGTTCTTCTCTTAAAACCAAGATATTATCCCACCAAAAAACCTCGCAGTCTGAACTTTCAAATGCAATTGGCAATTTGCGTAAAGATCGTCCAAATGCTACCTGGGATGATTTGAAAAACCTGATCTCTTTGCAAACAGGTCTGTTTTCCAAAATAGAAGTTCCCGAAACAGATCGTAAAGCGCTCCAGGATGCTTATCAAAAAAGTTTCGTAGACCATCAAAATGAGACGACAAAAAGCCTTTACGCAAGTGACGATAAAATAGCGGCATTAAGTATCTCCATCCTGAACCGTATGGGGTCAATTAGCTGGGCTTCCAACAATCATTCGGCAGCCTACGCGCCGGTATATGCTATCGGAGCCGGATCAGAACTATTCAATCAGAAAATGGACAATACAGATATACCCAAGAAAATTGCCACTGCTGCAAAATTGACCTTAGATTAAACAAAAAATCCCCAAGAAAACCTTGGGGATTTTTTTTTGAGCCTCTTATCGGGATCGAACCAATGACCTACTGATTACAAGTCAGTTGCTCTACCAGCTGAGCTAAAGAGGCTTTCGATGAATTTTAATGAGTGTCGCTCAAAGAGCCTCTTATCGGAATCGAACCAATGACCTACTGATTACAAGTCAGTTGCTCTACCAGCTGAGCTAAAGAGGCTTTTTAAAGAAGTTTAATGCTTGTGCTTAAGAGCCTCTTATCGGGATCGAACCAATGACCTACTGATTACAAGTCAGTTGCTCTACCAGCTGAGCTAAAGAGGCGTTACTTCTTCTCAATCTTAAAACGTCTGACCGTTTTAAGATGCTGCAAATATCGAAAGCTTCAATCAAAAAAGCAAGTCGATCACAACAATTTTTCTGTCTGCTAAGCCAATTATTTAAAAATCAAGCGTATTATTTTAAATAGCTGAAAATTTGTCATGATTCAATAAAAAAGATTGCCATTTTTTCCGAAATAGCAACTAAAACCTGAATGGCACTTCGATTGTTATCAATTAGACGTATCAACAAAACTTTAATTAAGATCATAACAATGAATTTTAACAACTATACAATCAAGGCCCAGGAGGCCATACAAAAAGCGTCAGAAATTGCAGCCGGCCATCAACAACAGGCTATTGAAACTGCGCATATTTTAAAAGCTTTACTTACTGTGGATGAAAACGTTGTCAGCCACTTATTAAAGAAACTAAACGTCAATATCACCTATTTAGGAACTGAGCTCGACAAGCAGATAGAAGGATTTCCTAAAGTAAGTGGTAGCAACATTTATCTAAGCAGTGATGCGAATAATGCGCTGCAGAAAGCACAAGGGTATTTAAAGGAATTCAATGACGAATTTGTCTCTGTGGAGCACCTACTATTAGGTATTCTAGCCACATCCGACAAGACTTCAACCCTGCTAAAATCGCAGGGCGTGACTGAAAAGGACTTAAAGACCGCCATAAAAGAATTGCGCGGAAACAGCCGGGTAACCGATCAAAATGCTGAAGCGACATATAATGCTTTGGGAAAATATGCCCGAAATTTAAATGAGTATGCTGAATCTGGCAAATTGGATCCTGTTATCGGCCGCGACGAAGAAATTCGACGCGTCATGCAGATCCTTTCACGCCGTACCAAAAACAACCCTATACTCGTCGGTGAACCAGGGGTTGGTAAAACCGCTATTGCTGAGGGTATTGCGTACAGAATTATAAAAGGTGACGCCCCGGAAAATCTAAAATCTAAAATCGTATTTTCCTTAGATATGGGTGCCCTGGTAGCTGGAGCTAAATATAAAGGGGAATTTGAAGAACGCTTAAAAGCTGTCGTTAAAGAAGTTACGGACTCCAACGGCGAAATTATCCTCTTTATTGATGAGATCCACACCCTAGTGGGTGCAGGCGGTGGTGAAGGTGCGATGGACGCAGCAAACATCCTTAAACCGGCACTGGCCAGAGGGGAACTTCGTGCCATAGGTGCCACAACGTTAAATGAATACCAAAAATATTTCGAAAAGGACAAAGCCCTGGAACGTCGATTCCAAAAGGTTATGGTAGAAGAACCAGATACGCAAGACGCTATATCCATCCTTCGCGGATTGAAAGAACGGTACGAAACACACCATAAGGTGCGCATACTGGATGAATCCATTATTGCAGCAGTAGAACTATCGCAACGTTATATTGCGGACCGTTTCCTACCAGATAAGGCGATTGATCTAATTGACGAGGCAGCATCGAAATTACGCTTGGAAATGGATTCTGTACCGGAGGCAGTCGATGAACTGGAACGTCGCATTATGCAACTGGAAATCGAGCGCGAGGCTTTGAAACGTGAAAACGACGATAAAAAGGTACAGGAGCTTTCAGAAAGTATAGCCAATCTATCTGCTGAACGTGATACGCTGCGCGCTGCATGGCAAGAGGAAAAGAGTTTGGTTGACAATGTAAACCAAGAAATTGAAAACATTGAAAATTACAAACTCGAAGCCGAACAGGCGGAACGTTCCGGCGATTATGGTAAAGTTGCAGAATTACGTTATGGCCGAATCAAAGAGGCGCAGGAGAAAGTGGAGAAACTGAAAGCTGAGCTCGCCGAAAAACAGGAAAGCAAACGTATGCTGAAAGAGGAAGTGACTTCTGAAGATATTGCCGATGTTGTCGCTAAGTGGACTGGAATACCCGTCAGTAAAATGATTCAGTCTGAGCGCGAAAAATTACTGAATCTTGAAGAGGAACTCCATAAACGCGTTGCTGGTCAGGATGAAGCAATAGAAGCAATTTCAGATGCGATACGCCGTTCAAGAGCCGGACTAAATGATGCAAAAAGACCTATAGGATCGTTTATATTCTTAGGTACTACAGGTGTGGGAAAAACAGAGTTGGCAAAAGCACTCGCTGAGTTCTTGTTCGACGACGAACAATCAATGGTACGTATTGATATGTCGGAATATCAGGAACGGCATGCTGTCTCCCGTTTGATTGGAGCGCCTCCGGGATATGTAGGGTACGATGAAGGCGGTCAGTTGACAGAAGCTGTCCGGAGACGTCCTTATTCGGTGGTTCTGCTCGATGAAATTGAAAAGGCTCATCCTGATGTATTTAACATACTTTTGCAGGTGCTGGACGATGGTCATCTAACGGACAACAAAGGCCGTACAGTCAACTTCAAGAATACGATTATTATTATGACGTCCAATACGGGCTCTCATATTATACAAGAAAATTTCAGCCATCTAAGTGATGACAATAGAGAGGAGATCATTGCCAAAACACGCAACGAGGTATTTGACCTGCTGAAACAATCGATCCGTCCGGAGTTCCTGAACCGTATCGATGAAGTCATTATGTTTACGCCGTTAAGCAGAGACGAAATTGGAGATATTGTTAGGCTGCAATTTGCCCATGTTCAGAAACAGCTGGCCGAACAAAATATCTTTATCACAGCATCAGACGAAGCGATGGACTGGCTAGCACAGCTTGGCTATGATCCAATCTATGGAGCAAGGCCATTAAAACGGGTCATTCAGAAACGTATCCTGAATGAACTTTCGAAGGAAATATTATCCGGAAAAGTAAGTCGCGACTCCATTATCCGACTGGATGTATTTGACGGTAAATTTGTCTTCATCAATAAACAAAACTAATAAAAAGTGAAGCGCCTGGCAGAAATACCGGGCGCTTCGCTTTTATACCTTGCAGACTGACAACTAACTACTGATTCCTAGCGCTGTTAATAGCTTTTTTACATCATCTTCTCCGTCCAGATGCTGTACCAGCATTTTCGTTTTCGCATCATAAATATATAAGGACGGATAATTACTAGGCTTGAATTTTTCGATAAACTGCGTTCCGGCATCAAATAAGAACTTTATATTCGTTGCATTTTTTAAGGCCTTAGCATGCATATTAATAAAACCATCCACATAGGCTTTATCATTCATAGAGATAAAATAAAATGAAACATTCTTTAGCTTCGCCAGGTTCTGTGCAATGCCCGCTCCCATTTTCTGACAATGCCCACAACCTGGATCATAAAAATTCAATACGATATAGCCCGACTTGGGCAGCTTATCCGAATTAAACTTACCTGCTTGATAAACCTCATCAAAAGTAAAGGCTGGAAGTGTCTTAGGTGCCTGTGCAAACACAGGTTGAATTAAAAAAAAAGCGCTCGCAAAAAACAGAGAATAAAGAAACCTCATGTTAAAGAATTTTAAACCAACAATGAATATTCAATTAATTTTAATCAATAATACCTAAAAATGCGCGTCAATACACTAATATTTTAGTTTTTTTACAAAAAATCCGTAAGTTTGAGCTAATTTTTAAATCGATCAAATCTATTAATACTCATTAATCGTGAAAAAACGAATTGCTATTTTTGCTTCAGGTTCAGGTTCCAATGCTCAAAAAATAATGGAACATTTTAAATATTCAGATGAAGCTGAGGTTGCCTTGATCTTATCTAACAATCCTGATGCATACGTTATTCAGCGGGCAGACAATTTTGAAATCCCGGCACATATTTTCGATCGTGAAGAATTTTACAAAACAGACAACGTTGTCAATATACTGAAGAACTTGAATATTGATCTTATTGTCTTAGCAGGTTTCCTTTGGCTTGTTCCAACCAACCTGCTAAAAGCATTTCCGAATCAAATCATTAATATTCATCCTGCCCTCCTGCCAAAATATGGTGGCAAGGGAATGTATGGCGATCATGTGCATAAAGCTGTTCTGGCGAATAAAGAAGAGGAACATGGTATCACAATACACTTTGCAAATGAACACTTCGACGAAGGAGAAATTATCCATCAGGCGCGTTTTAAAGTCGATCCAAACGACACATTGGATATCATCAAGTTTAAAGGGCAGCAACTCGAACATCAATACTTCCCGAAAATTATCGAGAATCTGATCAAAAAAATGTAAAAACAATTTTATTATTTAGAATTGTTTTAAACAAATCGTAACTTTGCTTCATGAACGAAGTTTTTGAATCGGTGATGGATGTATGTGAGTCAGAAAACAAAGGCCATGTGTTTCAATTTAGAAATACAGCCATGAACCCCTTTTCTGACTTTTCATGTGCTTGTTTTAAGAAGTGCTGCAAAAAGTACAAAGAAGGTAAACGTTGTAAAAAGTGTCCTGGTCAGAAAAAATAGACATGCCTCTGATTTGCTATTCTTCCAGGTAGTCCAAATCTTTATCAAAACTTTCTTCTAATTGTGTCAGCGAATAGATCGCTATTCCTGAAAGCAATAAGACCACAGTAATTGCAGCCGGTACGATACCAAAAGCATTGACCAGTACCCCATAGATCATTGTTGATGGAATGAGTGCGCCTCGAACAAAATTAGGTGCAGTAGTTGCCACAGTCGCTCTGAGATTGGTACCGAATTGCTCTGCCGAAATCGTTACAAATGTAGCCCAATACCCTACTCCTAAGCCCATCACAAATGCTAAGCCTAAAAATTTGGTCGCGGTAATACCGTCGCTCAACAAATACCAAAGCGAACTGACAATGATAATTACCTGGCAAATAAGGACAACTTTCTTCCGGGATTTTAAAACTTGCGCAAATATACCCGCTAATACATCGCCTAATGATATACCTATATACGTAAACATGACACCTTTACCAGCACTCAGCACATCTGTAGTACCTAATGCCTTCCCTATTTCGGGTGCTTGAGTCACCAATACACCGACAACAAACCAGATCGGAAGACCAATACAAAGGCAATTAATATAGCGTTTTAACCGGCTCTTATTCGTAAAAAGCATGCGAATATCACCTTTTACTACCCCCGAATGATCTTGTTCCTTGAACAAACCTGATTCAAAGGACCCCACACGCAAAAGTAATAATAGTAACCCCATGCCTCCACCAACGAAATAAGCCGTGCGCCAATCAAATTCTTCAGAAACAAAATAAGCAAGGATAGCTCCCAATACCCCGACTCCAGCAACCAACATCGTACCGTAACCACGTTTTGACTTGTGCATACTTTCCGAGACCAAGGTAATACCCGCTCCCAACTCTCCCGCTAAACCAATACCCGCAATAAAACGAATAATACCATACATAAGCACATCATGTACAAAGCCATTTGCGATATTCGCTAAAGAATAGAGAAGAATCGATCCAAAGAGCACTTTTAAACGGCCATATTTATCACCAATAATTCCCCAAATGATGCCGCCCAATAGCAAACCACCCATTTGCATATTAAGTACAAATTCACCTTTAACCCGCATTTCTTCAGCGGGAACACCAATATCAGTAAAAGACTGAATACGGACAATGGAAAAAATAATTAAATCATAGATATCGACAAAGTATCCCAGTGATGCGATCATAACCAGTAACCATACTTTATTGTCGGGTCGATTTTCTTTTAGTGTTGACATTTTAGGTTTTTTGAAGCTGTAAAAATACCATAGTGAAGCTACAAAACCAAGATTTCAGAAAATATTCCGATACATTGTTTTATTTTTGCTTCATGAGATACAGTCCACTTGCCCTAACATGGCTATTGCGTATTTATCCGCCGTTTCTATTTCAAGGAATCTGGGTAAAAAAAATTAGTCCCGGCTTTCAGGGTGCCCAGGTAAAAATATATAAGACGCCATTCAATATCAATACAAACAGAACGCTATTTGGCGGAACGATATTCGCCGCTGCAGACCCTATATTTCCCATCCTGATCGATCAATATCTTCAAAAAATTGGTTTCAAGAAAACGGTAGCCTGGCTAAAATCATCACAGATCGTTTTTAAGAAGCCCGGAAAGACCAGCGTAGAGTATGCTGTAAACCTTTCCGAAGAAGTACTTGAAGAATGCGCACAGACGATCAGAACTAAAGGAAAGGTTGTAAGAGATTTCACCGTGGAGATCAAAGACAAAACAGGTGACTTATGTGCTACGGTACGCTGTGAAACCTATATTCGTGACTTGAATTTTACATTCCCGTCCAGAAATCGAAATGTCGAGCCATAAGAAATTGATATATTTGTCGAATTACCAAAAACAAGGAACATGAATAAAATCGCTTTTTTGGCTATCGCATCTCTGGCAATAGCAGCATGTGGAACGAATGGAAATGGCGCAACTACTGTAAAGGCCTTACAAGATTCAACCATAAAAATCCACGATGAAATTATGCCTCAAATTGCTCATTTCGACCGCGATGCCGTCAAGATAGATTCCATTCTGGCCAATTTAAAAACCATTAAAACAGCCCGGACAGATTTAGATACGACTGCGACAAGGAAAGAACTGAGTGTTTTAAAAGCTAACTTAGAAAGTGCTACAGACCACATGATGGACTGGATGAAAGGCTACAACCCGGATTCAACAGATGTCAAATATTTCGAAACAGAACTACAGAAAGTAAATGATATGAAAAAGATATTTGATAATGTCTCCAAAGAAAGTGAAGGTAAATTAAAGAATTTTTAAGTCCAAAAGACTTCACGAAGTTCAACTAAATGGCCACGGAACGAATTGATATAGTCGGGAAGTTGAGTCAAACGCTAAAACAAAAAATAAAAACATGAGATCCGTAACTAAATTTTACTGCGCAACTTTTCTATTACTTGGGTTCTTTTCCTGTAAAAATAATAGTCAGACAAACTTACCGATCTATGGTGAAAGGGAGGCTGTGGAAAAAACAGTTGATGGAAAAAAAATTGTAGATACCCTCTATCATACAATACCGCCATTTAAACTTCTTAATCAAGATAGTGCAATGATTTCGGATAAAGATTTTGATGGAAAAGTATATGTTGCCAACTTCTTCTTTACCCATTGTCCAAGCATCTGCCCGACAATGAATCGCAATCTTCTAAAGATATACCAGCAATATAAGGACAATGATGAGGTTCGTTTTTTGTCCCATAGTATCGACTTTAAATACGATCAGCCATATGTTTTGAAAGATTACGCGAACAAACTGGGTGTAAGCAACAACCATTGGCAATTTGTATCAGGAACGAAAGCAGAAATTTATGGCCTTGCCAATCAATACCTCGTTTACACTGCAGAGGATAAAAATGCACCCGGCGGCTATGATCATCAGGGCTACCTTGTTTTGATTGACAAAGATAAACGGATTCGAGGTGCTTATGACGGCACGAATGATGAGCAGGTAAAAAAATTAATGAACGATCTACCATCCTTATTGAGCGAGGCGAAAAAATAATATGCGCATTCTCCTAACAACATGCCTGGCAATTGGCGCGTTAATGCTTATATGGACAGGCTGTCAGAGTGAAGTTGATATCAAAACAGCACAATATGCTGTAAACGGTCAAAAAGTATATATAACCCATTGTCAAAATTGTCATGGAGAGAAGGGCGAAGGATTGGGCACCCTCTACCCGCCTTTAACAGATACCACATTTTTACAGGTTAATAGCCATAAACTAGCTTGTATTATCAAGCATGGAACTTCTGGTGAGCTGGAAGTCGCAGGCAAAAAGTTCAATAGTGTAATGCCGGCATCTAATCTCTCTGCTGTGGATATCGCTTATGTGCTGACATATATCAATACTAAAATCAACAAAGGAAAACATAGTTACCCTTTGGATGAGGTGGAAAGAAATTTAAAGAATTGTCAATAATAGAACGGGAGCTTTACGAAGAGCTCCCGTTCCATTTATCAGCCCCTTCCTAACTTAAGGGCTTTACACCCTATTGACAAAAAATCTTCTCACATCCAGGTGAATCAAGGCCATCGAACAGATCTATGAAGTCTTAGGAGCACTTCCATTGCCCCATGACAAAAAAAATAAAAACGTAAAAACAATTTTACCCTTTTTTCCTTATTGTATTATTGATCCAAATCGTTTCATATTTATTGTTTTATAACAATAATCTGACATTTTGGGTACAAATTAATCGCTAATTTTGCAACCGAATGAACGTTCGATTGATGAATTCTAATGAAAAAATAGCGGCAGTATTTGCCAGCACACTAAAACTTATACAAACAAACGGCTTCCACGGGACGCCGATGAGTAAAATCGCCCAAGAGTCAGATGTGGCAATAGGAACTATCTACCATTATTTCCCTTCTAAAGATGATCTCATTTTTGCCTTGTTCAAACATTGTCGGGCATTACTAAATGATTATATTTTTGATGGTATAAAAGATGATTTCAGCTACAAAGATTCTTTTTTCCATGTGTGGCGCAATTTTGTGAAGTTTTATTTAGAAAACGGTCATGTCTTCAGTTTTTTTGAGCAATTCTTCTCCTCTCCTTATTATGAAAAAAATAAGGCTGAGATACAGGAACCTGTAGGAGGCCAAAATAAAGTTGTCGATTTTTTACAGGAAGGTATAGACCGCAAAATTTTGAAACAAGTGAATGTACATCTGCTTGTGGCCAGTTACATCGGAGTCGCATTGTCTACCGTTCACAGCATAAAATTCAAAGACCTGAGCTTTTCTGAACAAAATATGGAGGAATTGATTGGAATTATTTGGGATGGAGCAATTAATAGAGAAAAAAATAATTAATTACATATATGAAGTTTAATAAAATCGTTTATTCCTTGGCGGCCCTGTCGCTTTTGAGTAATACAGGATTTGCACAACAGCAATCTGAAAACTTGCCGGCAAATGCAACACTTCAGCAGCTGATAGATTATGCCTTGCGTAATCGAATCTCTGTAAAACAAGCGCAATTGGATGAAGCCATTGGTGAAAAGGATATCGACATCTCCCTTTCAGGCTGGTACCCCCAATTGGGCTTAAAAGGAAGTTACAACTATAACGTCATCGTTCCATTGGCCAATATTGGTGGCAATAACATCAAAATGGGACAGAATAATGCGAGCGCGGTAACGCTTCAGGTAGACCAGCAGATTCTGAACCCTGAGTTAATGCAAGCAAGAAAAGCAGCTGAATTGGTACGTCTCGGAAATAAACAAAATACCGAGAACCAAAAAATAACTGCAGTCGTTGAGGTCAGCAAAGCATACTATGACATCCTTACTTCAGAAGAGCAGATCAAAATTGTCCGCGAAAACATTGCCCGTTTGCAAAAACAATTGAAAGATGCCAAATCACAATATGATGTAGGTATAGTGGACAAAACAGATTATAAAAGAGCACAAATAGCGTTAGCGAATTCAAACGCCGACGAAAAACGGACGGTTGAACTTCGAAAATATAAATACGAATATCTAAAACAGCTATTAGCTTTGGATAAAAGTCAAAATCTGACCCTTTCATTTGACAATAGCAATATGGAGTCGGAGATTCTTATAGACACAACAGCAGGAATAAATGTTTCTAATCGAATTGAATTCCAACAATTGGAAACGTCAAAAAAGATCCAGCAGTTAAGTACACAATATTATAAATGGACGTATCTGCCAAGTGTGAGCGCCTTCTATAATTATGCATTCAACTATAGAAATGACAAATTCAGTAAGCTTTATACCGATAATTTTCCAGGTTCTGTTGCTGGACTGAATGTTTCTTTTTCAATCTTCGACGGGTTTAAACGTAAAAAACAAATCAACAAATCCAGACTGCAGGAAGAAAGAATCGACTGGGACATCAAAAACTTGGAAAATAGCATCAATACCGAATATTCGCTGGCAAAAGCGACCTATAATGCGAACTTAAACGACTGGAAAACAGCCAAAGAAAATGTGGATTTATCCAAAGAGGTTTACGATACAATCAAACTTCAATATGATTCAGGTATTAAAACTTACCTTGATCTCATGACAGCAGAGACTGATCTCAAAACAACACAACTTAATTATCTGAACTCGCTTTATGCTTTATTATCAAGCAAATTAGATGTTCAGAAAGCTGTTGGCGCGATTCACACAAATTAATCAATAAACGGAAACTAATACAAATCATGAATAAAAGACAATTATTATTCGCTTTCTTCCTTGGGACGGCTTTAGTATGGACCTCTTGTGGAAATAAAGATGCAAAAAAGCAAGGCGCAGCTCAGGCTCAAGCTGAAAAGGTTGTTCCTGTTAGCTTTGGTGTAGCATCACATGAGATTGTTACAGGTACGATCAGCTACCCTGCAACAGTCAAACCGTTGAACGAAGCAGACCTATTTGCGGAAGTTAGCGGTTATATCACCAAAATATATGTTTCAGATGGCGCCGTCGTGTCCCAAGGACAAGCCCTTTATGAAATTGATGGAACACGCTATAATGCCGCTGTCCAACAAGCTAAGGCAAGTCTTCAAGTACAGCAAACGGAATTGGAGCGTCAAAAAAGAGATTTGGCAAGATACCAAACGCTGGCTGATAAAGATGCGATTGCAAAACAAGTGTTTGACAATGCCAAATCGAGTGTTGCTGCTGCACAGGCACAGGTTGAATCGGCTCGTGCTGCATTAGTTACAGCAAATACAAATTTATCGCGCTCAACCATACGTGCACCATTTTCGGGTACAATTGGTATCTCACAAGTACGTCTAGGTGCATTGGTGAATCCAGGTACTACCCTGTTGAATACACTTTCATCAACAAGCCCTATTGCTGTTGAATTTCAGGTAAATGAAAAGGATATTACGAAGTTTACCAAATTACAGAGCAGCCATTCTTCTTCAGACCTTTCTTTGCTTTTGCCTGATGGCAGTACTTATGAAGGAAAAGGAACAATTACGACAATTGACCGTGCTGTAGATCCGGCAACAGGAACAATTAAAGTTAGAGCAACATTCCCAAATAATTCCAATACATTGAGAGCTGGAATGAACATCACGATGAATGTTTCTTCAACTTCGGCAACAGAAGAAGTGGTGGTTCCTTACAAAGCTATCTTTGAACAACTTGGTGTATTCAATCTATATACTGTTAATGATAGCAGCAAAGCTGAAATCCGTCAGGTAAAATTAGGCATTAAAGCCGGCGATAAAATTGTTATTAAAGAAGGTGTTAAAGATGGTGAAAAAATCATTGTCGATGGTACCATGAACGTCCAAAATGGTGTTAAAGTAGTTGACGCTGCTGTTGCTGCCCAACAGGCTGCAAAAGGAGCACCTCAAGGAAAATAACAGCATTAATTTTTTAAAGAGAATCTAAAAGATATAGAATGATTTCAGAAGTATTTATTAAGAGGCCAGTTACCGCAATCGTTATTTCGATATTGATTTCAATCATCGGGATTATTGCGGTATCCACACTGCCAATTAGCCAGTATCCTTCTATCGCACCTCCAACAGTAACGGTTACAGCCAATTATACTGGTGCAGATGCACAGACGGTTGAGCAAACGGTGACTACACTCATTGAGAGTCAGATCAACGGTACTCCTGGCATGATTTATATGTCGTCCAACAGTACTTCAAATGGTCAAGCAACAATTACTGTTACATTTGAAGTAGGTACCGACATTGATATAGCAACCCTCGACGTGCAAAACCGTGTGGGAATTGCTGAACCTGCCCTGCCAGAAGCTGTACGTCGTTTAGGGATTACAACCCGTAAAGCCAACAACGATATCCTCATGCTGGTTGCGTTGACATCGCCAAAAGGAACAAGAACCGAAAATTTCTTGGCAAATTACAACAACTTATACGTTAAAGACGCATTATTGCGTGTTAAAGGTGTCGGTGATGTGACCGCATTTGGTCAGCCATTCTCCATGCGGGTATGGTTAGATGCCAACAAATTAGCGAACCTAAGTATGACGCCTGCCGACGTATCTACAGCGATTGCGGAACAAAACTCCCGTATACCTGGTGGTAGTGTTGGTGGTCGTCCACAGGAGTCTTCAACGGTATTTGAATATCCAATTATTACCGATAGTGACCTTTCGAGCCCTGAAGACTTTGAAAATATCGTCGTCAAGACCAACAAAGATGGATCTATCGTACTTTTAAAGGATGTTGCACGTGTTGAATTGGGTCAATTCAATTATGGTACATCCTCAACTGTAAATGGTATGACTTCATCTGCGATGATGATCAACCAAACGCCGGGAGGAAACGCCGTGGAGTCTGCGAAGGGTATCGTCGAAGCTTTGGAAAAATTGAAGAAATCGTTTCCAACTGACGTGGATTACACCATCAGTTACGAGACAGTATCGGTTGTAAATGCCTCTATTTCTTCGGTTATTCACACCTTGGTTGAAGCATTGATTTTAGTAACGGTCGTTGTATTTTTCTTCCTCCAAAGCTGGAGAGCAACCTTAATCCCCGTGCTGGCAATTCCGGTGTCCATCATCGGTACCTTCATCTTCTTCCTGATGTTTGGCTTTTCGGTCAACAACTTAACCATGCTTGCGTTTGTATTGGCCATCGGTATCGTGGTGGATGATGCCATCGTTGTGGTGGAAGCTGTACAGCACTATATCGACCATTATAAGCTGGATGCGAAAGAAGCGACACGCCGTGCTATGGGCGATATCACAGCTCCGGTTATTGCCATTGCATTGATTTTGGCTGCAGTATTCGTTCCAGTAGGTTTTATTCCGGGAATGGTAGGTAAATTGTATCAACAATTCGCCATCACGATTGCTGTGTCGGTTATGCTATCGGCGTTTATCGCACTTTCACTAACTCCTGCGTTATGTTCGATTTTATTAAAACCTACAGCAGTACATGAAGGCGCAAAAGGACTGAATAAGTTTTTCTACAAATTCAATGTCTGGTTTGAAAAAGTGACCATCAAATACTCCAATGGGGTAAAACAAGCGATTAAAAAAGCACCGCTTGTATTGATTATTCTATTGTGTATTTTCATCGGAACAGGCTGGATGTTTACAACTAAGCCGACAGGATTTATTCCTTCCGAGGATGGTGGGGCATTTTTCGCAGGTATTACGCTACCAGAGGGTTCTTCTTCAGCACGTACAAATGAAGTCCTTAAAGAGATTGAAGCCGATCTACACAAGACTTTCCCTGAAATCAAGTATGTTACGGCAATCTCCGGTATCAATATCCTGAACCGTGCGTTTAAATCCAATGGTGCAACAGTGTTCGTGTCGCTAAAACCGTGGGAAACACGTACACGTACAGCAAATGACATCGCGGGCATGATCATGGGTAAATACATGGGGTATACCAAAGCAAGGGTACTGGCTGTAACACCGCCTGCAATTCCGGGTCTAGGTACTTCAGGCGGTTTTTCTATGCAAGTTCAAGATTTGCAGACGGTCAATATCAAGGACTTCGAAGCTACTGTAGGCAAGTTCCTGATGGCTGCCAATCAACGTCCTGAAATTGGAATGGCTTATACAATGTTTAACACCAACTCTCCTAACTACAAATTGGAAGTGAATCGTGAACAGGCTAAACGTATGGGTGTGCCAATTTCAAGTATTTATTCGACCATCTCTTCTTATTTGGGAAGTAGTTATGTAAACGACTTTACGAAGTACGGTCGTAGCTACCGTGTCGTTACGCAAGCGGATATACCATACCGTATGAATATTGAGGACATCAACAAATTGTATGTCAACAATATTTCTGGAAACCCTGTGCCAGTGGGTACCTTGGTAAAATATGAGCTAACGACGATGCCTTCAATCATCAACCACTACAACATCTTTAGAAGTATCGAGATTAATGGTAGCTCAGCACCGGGTTATTCCTCAGGGGATGCATTGAAATCACTGCAAGAAGTTGCTGCACAGACATTACCTGAAGGTTTTGACTATCAATTCTCTGGTCTGTCGCTTCAAGAAATGCAGTCTGGATCGAAGACAATTCAAATTTTTGCGCTCTGTATCCTATTTGTATTCTTGCTGTTAGCAGCTTTATACGAAAGCTGGTCAGTTCCGTTCTCCATTCTATTGTCAGTTCCACTGGGTGTATTTGGTGCCATATTGACGCTAACATTAATCCCTACATTAGACAATAACATCTATGCGCAGATCGGTTTGGTGACTATTATTGGTCTTGCGGCCAAAAATGCCATCCTAATCGTAGAGTTTGCGAAGGAACGGGTGGATATCGGAATGAACCTTTATGAGGCGACATTAGATGCTGTAAAATTACGTTTACGTCCGATCATCATGACATCTTTTGCCTTTATCTTAGGTATTATTCCGTTGATGTTATCGCACGGAGCTGGAGCAATTTCCCGTCAAACCATCGGTTGGACCGTATTTGGTGGTATGACTGCAGCCACGCTCCTAGCAATCTTTATCGTTCCGGTGCTATTTGTTGTGATTACACGCATGGCATACGGTAAGAAAAGATTAGCCGAACTGGAAGCGAATTTCGATGAAGAAAAAGCGAAAAATTTAAGTTCACACTAGTTATACGCAATCCTTCGTATGGAATTCATACGGAGCAAAAAGCAAGAAGCCTTTCCTTTAAATACAGGAAAGGCTTCTTGCTTTTTGCTCTTCCAATTATATTTCTTTAATTTTACGGCTCACTATTAAACGTATATGTCACCTGAATCACAACGCAAATTTGAACTTTTAAACCTTCTTGCCGAATCCTATGATGCGCTATTATTTGACGTCGATGGCACTTTGGCGGACAATATGGACGCCCATAAACAATCCTATAAAGCTGCTGCTAAACAATATGGCGTGGAACTGGATGTCAATCTGATTGATGAAACTGCTGGATGGCCAACGGTTGCCGTCGCAGAGGAGATCAGTAAACGTTACGGCGTGGATTTTGACTTCCAGGAATTCTCTACACTCAAATCCACCATATTTCGAGATGAATATGTGTTCAAGACCAAACCTGTAGATTACGTTGTTGAACATCTAAAATATCAAAAAGGAAAAAAACATATTGCAGCGGTATCCGGAGGTACCCGAACAACCTTATCGATGACCTTAAACACCATTGGTGTATGGGATGATTTAGAGACATTAGTATGCGCAGGAGATACTGCCGAGGGCAAACCTTCACCTCAGCCTTTCCTTTTGGCAGCCTCCCAATTGAATATTGCCCCAGAAAGATGTTTGGTCTATGAAGATGGTATCCCTGGAGTAGAGGGTGCAAAAGCAGCTGGAATGGGCTGGGTTCGTGTAGATGAACTATAATAGCGAACTGAAGGTTCTCTCGGACCAATACTATCAAACACTTTCATAAAAAAAGCCGCAATTGATGTTAGCATTCATTGCGGCTTTTTTTTTAGTATTTCTTTGCCTTATTTAAAAACTGGTAATTATTTTCACCCCGCCATTGCTGTAATTCAAATCGGATGATTTTAATCCGCCTATAGGCGCTTTGTAATAAGGTTCTACGGAAATGGACAATTTCCCAACTTTCTGTTTCCGTCCAACTGAAAAATTAATAAAACCGTTTACCCCTTTATCATCAACATTTTTATCCGTAGACTTCTGTTTATATTCCGTATTGTTTGTTTCATAAATCGTTGCCCGCTCCTGATCCAAGACACCAACATAAGATACACCAACGGAGGTATAGAAATTCTTACTGATAGCATATCTCACATCTACTGGAATATCTACCGTTAAGATTTTACCCGAAACCCGTTCATTACTTTTCGCATCCTTTGCATCCGCAGTGCGCATCACAAATGAGTTGCTAACACTTGATTGAGAAATATAATTTGGAGCATCCGCATAAATGGTATTTAATCCCATCGCTGGAGTAATAGGCGTATTTCCCGAAACAGCGCCATAATGTTGAATTGAAGCACCTGAACGAAGACTTACTTTGTTCGAAAGATTATAGGCAAGCGCCACCCCGCCACCTAATGTGATACTCTCTGATGTAGAAGCAGGAGATACAAAAGCGCCCATCTCCCATTTTTTTTCCTGGCTTGTCTTATTGATGACAACACTATTTTTAACATTTCCCTGCTGCGCTGCATACAGCTGTGAAAGCTTCGCTGCTTCGCGTTGGGTCTGATTGCCGGAAGAAATATTGAATGGATTAGATTGGGCAGCAGCAACACGGCTTGCTGGAGCAACTGCTGCTTCCTCCCCTTCGTTTTCATTTAAACTAATACTCGCTGAAAAATTGGTATTTTTCAATTGCATCGACCGTAATTGTCCAACATCATTTGAAACACTTACATCATGTCCATGTATCAATTGTCCAGAATATAATGCGAGTTGATGCTTGTCCATAGCTTGACTGGAAGCAGTCGCCACTGTTGAATAGGTAAAGGGCTTTTTCAAGGATAGTACCTCTGAAGCAGCTCCATTATCCTGTGTAATCGCTGAAAGCGAACGCTGAATAGATTCTTTTAAGTCTTTATTATTTCCTAAGACCTCTGCACTTTCATGGCGATGATGTTCCATGACCACTGAAGGCGAATCAGTCTGTACATTATTTTTTAAACCCCAATATCCTGCACCAAAACATAATAATACAGCCGCCGCCGCACTCCAATACTTCCAATTGGAAGAACCGCGGGACGATACCCCATAATTTGAAGCAAACTTCTCCCAGGAACCTTCTTTATAAGGTAGTTCATGGTTTTTTAATTGTCCAATGATCTCTTCTATCAATTCCTTTTTCTTATTGTCTTTCATCGTAACAACGATATTTATCTTATTTCTTGAACTACACCTGTATAATCCAAGTATAACTTTCTAAGTTTTTGTTTCGCTCTTGTCAGATAAGTACGCGAAGTGCTATCTGGTATATTAAGCATCTGGGCTATTTCATCATGCGAATACCCCTCGATTTCATAGAGATTAAAAATAGTTTTTTGAATCTCAGGAAGCTGATCCAGCAAACGCATAATTTCATTGACTTCAAGCCGACTGTCCAACTGAACAGCAGGTGTATGCATATCCCCTTCTCCTAGATCTTCAACCGAATAAAACTGCTTCTTGCTTCGTAAAAAATCTATGGAAATATTTGCTGCAATACGACCTATCCAGGCTCTAAAAGATTTTTCTAGATTTTCATCGTCAATATCTCTGTTAAACGAATCCAATTTGCGAAATACCCGAACAAAGCTCTCATTCACCAACTCTTCTGCATCCACATCCTGTTTTACATAACGTATGATAATAGCCATGAGGTAACCATAATACTTCTTATAAACGAAGGCCTTACCATCCTCACGATCACGCAAGCAACGTTCTAAGGCATCATGTAAAGATGATAGCTTCCTGTTAAAAAAATATGACTGAATTATACCCACTTAAACTATTTAATTATCAAGTTTCAAACTTAGACAAATTGCTTTTTATATGCAATGAATTGCAGCAGCTACGAAAACAACTTATCGAACGCTCCGCTCGCATTGTGAACCATTTTTTGTCGCGGAGATAACGAAATTAAAGTTATAAAACTTAAAATCAAATAGCCGAATGTCCCCTTGTAATATCACTATTTAACTATTTTTACTCCTTAAACGGAATACATTGTGCTTTTGCTACAGTGATTTCGAAAAAAATCCATAAAAAGAATTGAAAAAAAATGGCTATTTTTGCGTGATTTTCACATTTTAAATATTATTCATACCGAATGAGTACTGTATTATCCGAACAGGAACAACTTAGAAGACAAGCGATGCAATCGTTGTTGGATATGGGAATTGACCCTTTTCCAGCAAACGAATTTGTCGTCAATGCACATGCTGCTGATATTTTAGAAAATTACGATAGAGATAAATTGAATTATAAGAACATTACTCTTGCTGGACGGATTATGAGCCGTCGTGTGATGGGGAGTGCTTCATTTTTTGAAATTCAAGACTCTACCGGACGAATTCAAGCCTATATTAAGCGCGATGACGTCTGTCCTGATGAAAATAAGGATCTTTACAATGTCGTTTTCAAAAAGCTCTTGGATATTGGCGATATCGTTGGTATCAAAGGCTATGTCTTCACGACCCAAACCGAGGCTATTGCAGTACACGTAGAAGAACTTACCGTTTTATCCAAATCACTTCGTCCTCTACCTGTCGTTAAATCGGCAGAGGGTAAAACATTTGATGCCTTTACAGATCCGGAGCAACGCTATAGAATGCGCTATGTGGATTTGATCGTAAATCCAAGTAACAAGGACATATTTATTAAACGTACAAAGCTTTTCAATGCGATGCGTCAGTTCTTTAATGACGCGGGGTATATGGAAGTCGAAACACCTGTGCTACAATCCATTCCAGGTGGAGCTGCGGCACGTCCGTTTATCACGCACCATAATGCGTTGGATATTCCATTATATCTTCGTATCGCCAATGAGCTTTATTTAAAAAGATTAATCGTTGGTGGATTTGATGGTGTGTACGAGTTTTCTAAAAACTTCCGTAACGAAGGAATGGACCGTACCCATAATCCAGAATTCACAGCAATGGAGATTTATGTAGCTTATAAAGACTACAATTGGATGATGGATTTTACGGAACGCTTGCTGGAACATTGTGCACTTGCAGTAAATGGAACAACTGAAGCTACCTTCGGAGAACATAAAATTGATTTCAGAGCTCCATACAAACGTATATCGATGACGGATTCAATCAAGGAATTCACTGGATTCGATATTACCGGAAAATCTGAAGAAGAAATTCGCATTGCGGCCAAAGCAATGGGAATCGATGTCAATGAAACGATGGGTAAAGGCAAGCTTATCGACGAAATTTTCGGCGCTAAATGCGAAGGCAACTATATCCAGCCAACATTCATCACCGATTACCCGAAAGAAATGTCTCCTTTGACCAAGAAACATAGAGATAATCCTGATTTAACGGAACGCTTTGAACTGATGGTTTGCGGTAAGGAGATTGCCAATGCCTACTCCGAGCTGAATGACCCTATTGATCAGCGTGAACGATTCGAAGATCAATTGCGCCTTTCTGAAAAAGGTGACGACGAAGCGATGTTTATCGATCAGGATTTCCTACGCTCATTGGAATATGGTATGCCACCAACGTCGGGCCTTGGTATCGGAATGGATCGTTTAATTATGTTCCTGACTGATAATGCTTCCATTCAGGAAGTTCTTTTCTTCCCGCAAATGAGACCTGAGAAAGTTGCAAAAGTAGCGGATGTAAAAGATTATGAAGAACAAGGCGTTCCAGCTGCATGGGTTCCTGCCTTACAGAAAATGGGCTTCACAACGATTGAAGCATTAAAAGAAGCAAATCCGAACAAGGTTTTTAATGACCTTGGTGGTATGCGTAAAAAATTGAAGTTAGATATCAACATGCCGACCAAAGACGAAGTATTAGCGTGGTTCAATTAAACCGGCATCGATGCTAGAAAAAAAAGCCGCCTCAGTAAAACCTGAGGCGGCTTTTTTGTTTAAACGTATTTGCAGCTAGCTGTCGAATTGCAAATCATAGCACTATACAATTGTCACCAATATATGACTCCAGCCAATTGTAGACATTTATTATATTTACATATTGTAAACTAAATCAGCTTTCAGCATATGAAGAATATTCTTGCGCTTGACGGTGGTGGTATCCGGGGCATCATTCCGGCCATGGTTCTTGTGGCTTTGGAAGAGAAATTACAAAAGCAGACCATGGATCCCAATGCACGGATTGCCTCCTATTTTGACTTTATTGCGGGCACAAGTAGCGGTGGAATTCTGACAAGTATTCTTTTATATCCAGAAGAAGGCAATCCCTCCCATCCCAAATTTTCTGCCCGAGATGCGTTAAACTTATTTGTCAACCATGGAACTGAAATCTTCACTGCCTCCAAATGGCGACGTTTTCTCAGCGAATTTGGGCTGGTCAGTGAACTGTATTCGTCCAACCCCTTGTCGAATGTGCTGGACCAATACTTCCAGAATGCACGGTTGAGCCACCTGATTAAGCCCTGTATTATTACCGCTTACAACATTGAATTACGAAAAAATCACTTTTTCAGACAGCAAAAAGCAATTACCCATGGCGAAGCGCGGGATTTCTACCTCAAAGATGTCTGCAAGGCAACTTCGGCTGCACCAACTTTTTTTCCAGTCGCTGAGATCTATTCACTTTCAAAAACGAGATACCCTTTAATTGATGGCGGTGTATTCGCACAGAACCCATCTATATGTGGTTTACTTGAAGTATTAAAGGCATTTAACAGCACGCAGATAAACGACATGTTTATGGTATCTTTGGGTACCGGTATGTCAAAAACGGCTTATAATTATGAACATTTCAAGAAAAAACTCGCCATCCAGATCGGTCCGGCTTTGGTCGATATCATGACAAGTGCATCGTCAGAAAGTACAGAATTTTTTATCCGACAACTGTTTCAAAATAATGGCAAGCAGCAAAATTATCTCCGCATAGAACCCGCTAACCTTTCCAGTATCAATGCTTCACTCGATGCGGCTTCCCCAAATAATATACAGAAACTCATTTCCCTATCGGACAAAATGATCAGCGAGCATGAGGATACACTGGATTATATCGTTGCACATCTAATTAAAGAAAAGAATCAGAATAAGAAGAAAAATCCATGGAGCAAGTTGATGGATAAGTTCTAAAAGATTACTTTTACGCATATTTTAAATCTATATGGCATTAAACTACGTTTGGGTTGCATTTTTCTTAATCACATTTGCCGTAGCCCTTGTAAAACTAATCTTCTTCGGAGATACAGAAATCTTCCAACAAATTGTAAATTCAATCTTTGACAGTGCAAAAACCGGGGCAGAAATCTCTTTAGGGCTGATCGGCATGATGAGTTTTGCACTTGGGATTATGAAAATTGGTGAAAAAGGTGGTATGATCAATATTTTCGCAAAAATCGTAGGTCCTTTTTTCCATAAGTTATTTCCTGAGATTCCCAAAAACCACCCTGCGCTCGGCTCTATTCTGATGAATTTCTCAGCGAATGCACTGGGCCTGGATAACGCCGCTACCCCCTTGGGACTTAAAGCCATGAAAGAACTCCAGGAGCTCAATCCAGATAAGGAAACAGCTACTAATGCACAAATCATGTTTATTGTGCTCAATGCTTCCAGCTTAACCCTCCTGCCCATTTCCATTATGGCTTATCGAAAGGAAGCTGGCGCACCAGACCCTTCAGATGTTTTTCTGCCAATTCTGATAGCGACGTTCTTTTCCACATTGGTTGCCTTGATCCTGGTATCCATCTATCAAAAAATCAATCTGTTTAACCGTGTAATTCTAGGATATCTAGGTGCAATGGGATTGTTTATTGGTGGGCTACTATATTACTTTTCAGGGTTGCAGCAAACTGAAATTGAAATATTCAGCAAGGTATTCGGTAATGTTATTTTATTTAGTTTATTCACCTCATTCATCGGCTTAGCTCTTTTCCGTAAGGTAAATGTGTACGACTCTTTTATCGAAGGCGCCAAAGAGGGTTTCGAAGTCTCTGTAAAAATAATCCCTTACCTCGTCGCCATGCTGGTCGGTATTGCGGTGTTTAGAGCTTCCGGCACGATGGACTATATGGTCGCTGGTATATCCAAGGGAATCGCACTATGCGGTTTAGACACCTCCTTTGTAGACGCTTTGCCTGTAGCTTTTATGAAACCGCTTAGCGGTTCAGGTGCACGTGGACTGATGGTCGATCTGATGAATGCAAAGGGTCCGATGGACTTCGCGGCACGAGTTGCCTGCGTGATTCAGGGATCAACAGAAACTACCTTTTATGTCCTTGCCGTGTATTTTGGAGCAGTGGGTATCAAGCGTACAAGGCACGCATTGCCCTGCGCATTATTAGCGGAATTGGCAGGTGTTATTGCAGCAATTATTATCTCCTACATATTCTTTAAATAACATACGTATATTGCAGAAAAAACCTGCTTTTATAACAGTGCCAAGGTATTTACAAATATTATATCGTGATGAAAAAAACAATTGCATTAATAGCCCACGACGGCAAAAAACCTGAAATGGTTGCTTTTGTCAAAGACCACCAAGAATTATTGGAACGCGCCAATATCATTGCTACCGGTACAACAGGCTCTTATGTCAGACAGACCGGTTTACCCGTCGAATTGAAATTGAGCGGACCAATGGGCGGAGATGCACAGATCGCGGCTTTAGCAGCGGAAAGAAAAGTAGATGGTATTATTTTCTTTCGAGATCCACTGGGAAAACATGCCCATGAACCGGATATCCAAATGCTTATGCGCGTGTGTGATCTTTACAATGTACCATTAGCAACAAATCCAGCTACGGGAAGTCTCATCATTGAAGGACTATTGGAAGATATTACCGAATAATTTGAGCAAGCCATGGATAATGAAGTAATCGTTTCAATAGGAAAAATACCTTATACTACGACGGTACAATACGGCAAACATCAGTTAATTGTTGATGAGCCGGAGGATTTGGGCGGTCAGGATGAAGGTATAAACCCTACTCCCTTATTGCTTTCTTCTTTAGGCAGCTGTAAAGCAATTACAGTAAAAATGTACGCGGACCGCAAAAACTGGCCCCTGGAAGAAGTTGTCGTACGCTTGACACATGAGGTACAACTAAGTGAACAGCAGCAGACGACCTATATCCAATGCTTCCTAAGTTTTAAAGGGAATTTAGATGATATTCAAAAACAGCGGTTGTTTAAAATTGCTGAAAAATGCCCAGTGCACAAGATATTATCAAATCCTATTGTAATAACTTCAAATCATTTGTAATGTTTCTTGGGATAACGGACAACACTATTTATATTTGTCCGCGCAAAAACGACCTTTAATAATCGCTATAAACGAATCGTAAAGGCTCACTTGTCCTGGAGGAATACAGATATTTGAAATAAAAATAAAGCAAACGATGCAATTGGATCCACAAATAGCAATAGACTCGCCTTTTAGATCGATCAGACGGGAAGACTGGAAAAATCTAAATGGAAAAGTATTGCACAACTTCAGTGTAGAAGATCTCGAAAATCTGCATGCCCTGAACGAGCCATTGACAAATCAGGAAATCGAAGAAGTCTATTTTCCGCTAAGTCACTTACTCGAGATTCATATTGATCGTTTTCAAAGCCTTCATCAGCGGACAAACCGCTTCTTTGGAAAGGAAGAAAGCAAACTTCCCTATATCATTGGGATTGCAGGTTCGGTTGCTGTAGGAAAAAGTACCACTGCCAGGGTACTGCAGCGTGTACTGAGTCTACTCCCATCCAAACCGAAGGTCGATTTGGTGACGACAGACGGCTTTCTTTACCCCAATCAACAGCTTATCGAGCGTGGTATTCTAAACCGAAAAGGCTTTCCTGAAAGTTACGATGCCAAAAGATTGATCCATTTCCTTTCAGCCGTAAAATCTGGTGCGCCAAAAATCTCCGTTCCGGTATACAGCCATTTGGTATACGACGTATTACCCGACGAGCAGCAACAAGTGATCGAACAGCCGGATATTCTAATCGTCGAAGGGATCAATGTCTTACAGGTGAATTCTCAGCGGCCACGGAAAGGACACAGTGTATTCGTCTCTGATTTTTTTGATTATTCTATCTATGTACATGCCAGTGAAAAAAATCTGATTGAATGGTATACCAATCGATTTGAGTCACTCCGTGCAACAGCTTTTCAAAATCCAGCTTCTTTTTTCCATAAGTATGCAAATATGACTGCTGACGAAAGTCAGGCCATGGCTGTAAATATTTGGAATGAGATCAATAAACCCAACTTAATCAAGAATATCTTGCCAACGAGGTATCGAGCCGATCTTATTCTTGAAAAAGGAAGCCACCATTTTGTTAAAAATGTAAAAGTGAGAAAGATTTAACCCCTTGCTCGCGTAAACTGCAAAACCTCATTTAATATCGTACTCTGCACTTGCTGATGAATTTTGTTACTGGAAGAAATCGTGCTTATCTCCACTTTATACTTGATGTAATCTTTTGCAACATCGGCAACTTTAATCGTAAATCCCTGGGAATGATCTAAATTTTGATTTTTTTGAAACAGCGGATTTAAATATTCCTCCAATTCTGTCACTGCAACCGATCGATCAATAGGCAATTCAAACTTCACGACAATTTTATTCGACTTTTGAGAGGTTTTATTCACTAAAGTCGCCGTAAAAACCAAGTTGTTTGGAATCATCACAGCGTCATCATCTTCATCCCGCACCACAAGATTGGCAAGTGTAATATCAACAATTTTCCCTTGGTATTCACCTATTTTTATCCGATCTCCTACGGAAAACTGGTCCGAAAACATAATAATCAAACCGGATATCATATTCGTAATATACTCCCTAAAAATTACGGCAATTGCCATGGCAACAATCGTCATGCTGGTGATGAAATCCTTGGGATTAATACCTACGGCTATCATGAGACTGACAATAATAAAAAAGACATTACCTACGGTAGCTACGCGGGTAATTCCCAGTACAAAATTCCCACGGACAACCTGCTGCTCGTTTCTGCTATTGTATAATTTGACAAGGATAAAATGACCGATTGAAATCAGCACACTTGCGGTCAGAAAAGTGTTTAAGCCATAGGCCATATTACGGATGATCTCCCGCTGCTGATAAAAGGTTTCAAATTGAACAAAGGATGCTGTTAGTGCAATCAGTAGTATAATCCGTACAATAAAAGAAATTGAAATTGGTTTTGTCATTTTTTACACAAGCTTAAGTTGTCTATATATACTCAAATTTACCACTCCCCCATGCGCTATTCACGACATTTTCCGGAAAGGAACCATAAACAAGCTTGCTAAACTAAACAATTTTACTTTACGTAAAAAGCATTATCAGGAAATAGCTATCTTTGTCTAAAGACATTACATGCTATTAAATGAAGGAATCGAACGTGCAAACTGAACTTAACGTAAGCGGAATGCACTGTGCAAATTGTGCTATTTCAATTCACAAATACCTAGAAAACAACGGAGCAAAAGATATTTATGTGGATTTTGCCTCAGACGAAGTCAAGTTTTCCGATATTCCGCTGGAGCAATTACCCGTGTTGGTCAAAGGTATCGAGTCTTTAGGTTACAAAGTAATTGAGGATAAGGATAAGAAGCCTAGCTTTTGGAAATCAATTGAGTTTAAATTTCTCTGTTGTCTGGTTTTCACCATTCCTTTGTGGAGTCACATGTTTACGGACGTATCCATCCTGCATGATCCCTATGTCCAATTAGCGCTCTGCGCCCCAGTTTACCTGATTGGTTTTTCCTATTTTGGAATCAGCGCTTTTCGTTCCATCTGGAATAAAATGCCCAATATGGATGTCCTTATTTTTGTTGGATCTACAGCCGCATTTATCTATAGCCTGATCGGAACTTACTATCATCTTGGGCATGATTATCAGTTCTATGAAACATGTGCGACAATTATTACTTTAGTGTTCCTGGGGAACGTTCTGGAAAAAAGAGCTGTCACCAAGACCACATCCGCAATCAAAGAGTTGGTTAAATATCAGGACATGCGTGCCGTCAGGATTGAAGGCGATCAAGAAATAGAAATACTGGCCAAAGAAATCAAAACTGGTGATATCCTAAAAGTGAATACAGGAAATCAGATACCAGCAGATGGTGATATTTTAGAAGGACAGGCTTGGGTGGATGAATCGATGTTAACAGGAGAAAGTGTGCCTGTCGAAAAAATAAAATATGATTCCGTCATCGGTGGCACCCTTCTGACAGAAGGCAACATCCGAATTGTTGCTACGAAAGTTGGTTCAAAAAGCGTGCTGTATCAAATTATCCAGTTAATTAAGGATGCGCAGAGCAAAAAACCACCGATCCAGAAATTCGGCGATAAAGTAGCTGCTTATTTTGTTCCCATTGTCGTCACGATCTCGTTTTTCACCTTTTTCATTACCTATTTTATTGCCCAATTACCCTTGCAGCAATCCTTGATGAATGCTATAGCAACGCTTGTTGTATCTTGCCCATGTGCGATGGGATTAGCGACTCCAACAGCTGTTATGGTTGGTTTGGGAAGGGCAGCAAAAAAAGGAATATTGATCAAAGGCGGAAGTACCATTGAGGAAATGTCAGACCTCAAGCAGATGGTGTTCGACAAAACAGGCACCTTAACCACCGGCGATTTCAATATCAAGGCCATTCAGACATTCGGTATTGAACAATCCCAGGTAGAATCTATCATAGCGCAGCTTGAAAGCTACTCGAGTCATCCGATTGCGAAATCAATCCGAAAACAACTCAAAGAGATCAAGTCTTACCGCATTATCTTTCAGGAGGTCAACGAAATACGAGGGAAAGGAATATTTGCAACAGATACAAACGGAAATAGCTATTCCATTTGTAATGCCAAACTTGGGCAAAAAGATTATTCCAATCGTTACGACCTCACCTTGACGATCAATGAAGTCGTTATTGCTGGTATTGTGCTGGAAGATCAGATTAAACCTTATGCAAAGGAACTGATACAATACCTGAAAGACAAAGGGATACGCCCTATTCTTTTAAGTGGCGACAGACAGAGTAAATGCGAGCGAACCGCGCAAAAACTTGGCATTGCGGATGTCTATTGGGACAAAACGCCCGAAGAAAAACTAGAAATCTTGTTCAAACTAAAAAAGAATGGACCGACAGCAATGGTGGGTGACGGCATCAACGACGCTCCGGCACTTACCGCTGCGGATGTAGGTATATCGCTTGGAGACTCGACACACATCGCGATCCAATCGGCAAAGGTTATTTTGTTAAACAACGATCTGCGATCGATTGAAAAGCTGCTAAAGATTGGCCATCATACCTTACTGACCATTAAACAAAATTTATTTTGGGCTTTTGCATACAATATTATTGCTATACCGCTTGCCGCCACTGGCTTTCTTGGCCCGATGCTAGCAGCCTTGAGCATGGCCTTTTCGGACCTCATTGTGATCGGTAACTCCATACGTCTGCGCTTTAAGAAAATGAAATAAATACCCTACGCCATAAGTACCAAGACAATCCATAAAAGATTGTCTTTTTTGTGTATATTAGGACTTGAATCATTCGCTTTTGAGGTTAAATTTTTGTAACTTCGCATGCGTGACAAGCCAATTTAAGGGGCTTGTTTACTAGTTTTATTGAAACCAAATTCATATGGCTGAAGAAACAGAAAACGACAACAATCTTGTTCCGGCAAACGACCGGATTATCCCAATCAATATCGAGGATCAGATGAAGTCTGCATACATTGACTACTCCATGTCTGTCATTGTATCAAGGGCGCTTCCTGATGCACGTGATGGTATGAAACCAGTACACAGACGTGTTCTTTATGGTATGCTGGACTTAGGGGTTACCAGTGGCAAGCCTTATAAAAAGTCTGCCCGTATCGTTGGTGACGTATTAGGTAAATATCACCCGCATGGTGATTCATCCGTTTATGACACCATGGTCCGTATGGCTCAAGATTGGAGTTTACGCTATCCGTTGGTAGATGGTCAAGGTAACTACGGTTCCATTGATGGAGACCCTCCTGCGGCGATGCGTTATACAGAGGCAAGATTAAAGAAAATTGCTGAAGAAATGCTATCCGACATCAACAAAGATACTGTTGATTTCCAAAATAACTTTGACGACTCCCTGCAAGAGCCAACGGTGTTACCTACCCGTATTCCTAATCTCCTTGTCAACGGAGCATCTGGTATCGCCGTAGGTATGGCGACAAATATGGCTCCTCATAACCTTTCTGAGGTTATTGACGGTACAATCGCTTTTATTGACAACCGTGATATCGAAGTTGCTGAACTCATGCAACATATCAAAGGTCCAGACTTTCCTACCGGTGCATTAATCTATGGTTATGCTGGGGTACAGGATGCCTGCAATACAGGCCGTGGCCGTATCGTGATGCGTGCTAAGGCTGAAATCGAAACGACCAAGTCTGGAAAAGAGCAGATTATCGTTACGGAGATTCCTTATCAGGTGAATAAGGCTAACATGATCGAGCGTACAGCCGAGTTGGTCAACGAAAAGAAATTAGAAGGTATTTCTGCCATCCGTGATGAATCAGATCGTACAGGTATGCGTGTCGTATACGATATCAAACGCGATGCTAATGCCAATGTTGTTTTAAACAATCTATTTAAATACACTGCACTACAAACTTCTTTTTCAGTCAATAACATTGCGCTAGTTAAAGGAAGACCTGTTCTGATGAATCTGAAAGATATGATTCATGAGTTTGTAGAACATAGACACGATGTCATTGTCAGACGTACACGTTACGAACTCGCAGAGGCTGAAAAACGTGCCCATATCTTAGAGGGATACTTGATTGCACTAGACCATTTGGATGAAGTCATCAAGTTGATCCGTAATTCGGATACACCTGAAGATGCACGTGTTGGCTTAATGGAACAATTTGGTTTATCTGATCTTCAGGCCCGTGCGATTCTCGATATGACTTTGCGCCGTCTAACTGGACTGGAACGTGATAAGATCAAAGAAGAGTATGCTGAATTAATGAAAACAATTGACTATTTGAAATCTGTATTGGCAGATGAAGAACTTCGTATGAAGATCATTAAGGATGAGTTGATTGAGATCAAAGAAAAATTTGGTGATGAGCGTAGATCGCAAATCGTCCATTCTGCGGAAGATATGCGTATGGAAGATTTTATTGATGATGAAGAAATCGTTATCACAATCTCCCACAATAGTTACGTAAAACGTACGCCGCTGTCTGAATACAAACGTCAAGGTCGCGGTGGCCGTGGATCAATTGGTACAAATACACGTGAAGAAGATTTTACGGAACATATCATCACAGCTTCAGCACACAACTATATGCTGCTGTTTACGGAAGCTGGCCGTTGTTTCTGGTTACGTGCATTTGAAATCCCTGAAGGAAGCCGTACCTCACGCGGACGGGCACTTCAAAACATCATCAATGTTCCAAAAGAAGAAAAAATAAAGGCCTTCATCTTAGTGAAGAACTTGAAAGATCAAGAATATCTTGAAAACAACTTCATTATTATGTGTACCAAAAAAGGTACGATTAAGAAAACGTCATTAGAGGCCTATTCCCGTCCAAGAGCAAACGGTATCAATGCGATCAATATTAATGACGGCGATCAACTAATCGAAGCTTGTCTAACTACTGGAAGCAGTGAAATTGTGATGGCTCTTCGTTCTGGCCGTGCCATCCGCTTTAATGAATCTACTGTCCGTCCAATGGGTAGAACTGCCACTGGAGTACGTGGTATCACCTTAGGCACCGAAAGTGACGAAGTGATTGGCATGATTAGTGTGAATGATTCAGAAACAACTGTATTGGTCGTTTCTGAAAAAGGATACGGAAAACGTACAGATATTGAAGATTATCGCGTAACGAATCGTGGTGGTAAAGGCGTTAAAACAATTAACGTCACGGACAAAACTGGCGAGCTCGTTGCGATAAAAGGCGTTACTGACAATGAGGACCTGATGATCATCAATAAATCCGGTATTGTTATCCGCATCGCTGTAGAAGAACTAAGAGTAATGGGACGTGCAACGCAAGGTGTAAGACTCATTAATCTGAAAGATAACGATGAGATCGCTTCCATTACGAAAGTCGATCGTGAAGAAGAATCTGAAGAGGAGTCTGATCTTGTCGAAGGTTCTACAGACAACGATGATTCGACTTCTGAAGAAAATACGGACTCAAACGAAGAATAAATAGTCTAATGAAAAACTTACTGATATCATTGTTAATATCTGCAAGTAGTTTAACTGTTGTTGCCCAATCTAATTTGAAAGAGGGCAGCAACAGTTTTGCTTTATATACCAAAACTGGCGAGTTTAAAAATCTTGAAAATGCGCGAAAATTCGCCGATGCTGCTTTTCAATCTAAAAAGGATTCAGCTTCTGTGAATAACAATCTTTTGAGAGCGCTGGTATATAGCTCCTTAGCAGTTGCAGATTCAACAAGAAAACAGCAATATAAAATGGACCCTATCGACGTGTCCATTAAATCACTCAAGCTGTTGGATGAAAAAAAAGCCCGTCGAAACTTTCCTGCGGAGATGGACTATATTCGTCAAAACCTTGCCGGAGCCATCTCCTATCAAGGCGGATTGGCTTTAAAGGATGGTAAATTTGACAAAGCTTATAAAGCTTATCTTCGAATAGATTCACTGGGCTTCAAAAATAATGATCTGAAATATAATCTGGCTGTACTCTCTGGTAAGAATAAAGATTATATGAACTCAATCAAATATTATGATGAGCTCATTAAAGGAGAACAGCCCAAGCCAAATTACTTTCTCGAATTAGCACAGATTTATTCACTTGGAGGTACTAAACAGGATGTCTTAAACGTTCTTGAAAAAGGACATGCTATATTTCCTGAAAATAAACAGATACTTTTCAGATTAATTGATGTGTATTCGGCCAATCATTCGTATGATGCAATCTTAAACGTAATTGCCGATGCAATACGTCTGGAGCCTGAAAATGTTGAATTAAATTATATTGCAGGTTATTCCTATGAAAATGCGAATGACGTCAAAAAAGCGAAAGAGTATTATAACAATGTATTGCGTCTAGATCCGAATAATTATGAATCTAATCTGGCATTAGGTTTAATCAATCTGGAGACTTTATTGAAGGAGCCTTCCAATCAAGATATACAAGAATTAACGATCGAATATCTGTTGAAAGCGAATGAAATAAAACCCTATGATGTCAATGCACTTAAAGCTTTAGCGAAATACTATACGCTTATTGATGATGCATCACAATTAGACAGAGTGAATTTATTATTGAATCAATTAACAGTTAAATAGATATGAATTTAAAATCTCTATTATTATTAGCAGCAATAGGTACTGTATCTACCTCAGTTTCTTTTGCGCAAACCGGTAATATTAAAAAAGCAAAAACTGGCCTGGCTAAATTTCAAGAATTGAAAGATGCTGGTACAGTTCAATTGGGTATCCCAAATCTGAAATCAGCAAAAGAAGCTATTGATGCTGCTGTTATCAATGACAAAACAAAAGATAACGCTGAAGCATGGACTGTATATGCCTTAGTAAATGCAAACCTATCAACGATAGATAAATCATCCGAATTAGCAAAATTAGCTGAAGATGGAATTGCTAAAGCAAAACAGCTGGATACAGATGGTGCTAATAAAGCGAATATTACTGTTGCAGAGCAAATCTTGGGACAATATAACTTCAATTTAGGTGCTGAAGAATATCAAGCTCAAAAATATGCCGATTCATACAGTTCTTTTACAAAAGCATTGACATATCTTCCGGGCGATACATTGGTTACTTATTATAGCGGTGTTGCAGCGTTATCTAACAAAGATTATAAAAATGCGATCGAGCGTTACAAGGAACTAATTCCAAGAAAGGATTTCTCTTCGCATAAAACAATTATGGTCGATTTGCCAAAACTGTATCTATCTATGCAAGATACCACATCAGCGCTTGAATATGCAAAAAAAGCAGCTGAAGCATATCCGGATGATAATGCAGCAATGACCCAAAACATTGAATTAAATCTGATTACAGGTCATGAAAAAGAAACAATTGACGCAATTACTGCGCAATTGGCAAAAGATCCAAATAATAAGAGCTTAAATTATTATTTAGGTATTGCACAATCATCTGCAAAAAATGAAGATGCAGCTGTTGCAGCTTATAAAAAAGCATTGGAAATCGATCCTAACTTTTTCGAAGCAAATACAAACTTAGCGATCACCTTAATGAACAAAACGCGTGAAAAATTAAATGTTGTCAATAACAACAGAAAATTGACGCAAGCTCAATATGACGCAGAATTAAATAAAATTAAAGCAGAATTGAAGCCTGTACTTCCTTACCTAGAGAAAGCGGTTTCTTTGCAGCCAAAAAATGTAGACGCTTTAACTAACTTAAAGAACTACTATATCTTTATGCAAGATGAAGCTAAAACCGCTGAAATCAATGCAAAAATCAAAGAAGTAGAATAATCGACTTCTTTAAGAAACGAAAAGCCCGCATAACTAGTTATGCGGGCTTTTTCTTTGTATTATTCCTTACAAATTAGGATAAGATTGCGATTAACTCAATCTGAAAGATCAATGTGCATTCACCACCTTTTCTGGGAAGCAATTCCTCTTTTCCATACGCCAAATTCGGCGGCAGCCATACCTCCCAAATCGATCCAACAGGCATTTTCGAAATTGCCTCCTGCCAACCAATAATGAGTTCATTGATATAAAAAGTTTCGGGACGTTTACGCTTGTAGGAACTGTCGAAGACCGTTCCATCCAAAAGCTCGCCTTTATAATGACAGATTACCTTGGAAGATTTTTTCGGAATCTTCCCAGCTCCCGCCGTTAATACCTTATACTGCAAACCTGATGCACAAACGACGACACCCTCCTTGTGGGCGTTTTCCTCCAAAAATATTCTTCCTGCTTCGCGATTCCTTTCCAGAAGTGCGCCTGAATTTGCTTTATTTTTCTTTTTCTGAACCAAAACCAACTTGATTAAATTGCTAAAATGCCAATTATTTATTTTATCCTCAAAATAACAGCTTTTTATCCTTTTAATGAAAGAAATCGGCTTTTTTGTTCTTTAAATAGACTTTATTACAGCAAAGTAGCCTGCAGCGTTTTTTCGAAGCTAAATGCCTTGCTAACCGGACAATTTTCTTTTGCTTTATTCGCTATTGTCTGGAATTCTGATTCACTGATTGCAGGGACGCTGCCTTTTAGTTCTAGTTCAGACCGTACTATTGAACCATTTTCAAAAACGATCGTCGATACGGTCGTCAACTCGTCAGGGACAAAGCCCGCCTCAGACAGGTAGGCACTCAGTTGCATGGTAAAACAGCCCGCATGTGCTGCTGCCAGTAATTCTTCGGGATTTGTTCCGACACCGTTTTCAAAGCGGGTCGAAAATGAATATTGCGTATGATCTAACGCTGTACTATCGGTAGTCAGGTTCCCCTTCCCCTCTTTAAGATTGCCATTCCATTGGGCTGTTGCTTTTCTTCTCATGATTTTAATATCTGTTATCCATTCTAATTTTTATCCATTCAGCTTTTGTGACAAAAGTTCCACTGTCACCATTTGTAGAACAAATTTTGGATAAAAAAGTTGTGCCCTAAGCATAAATTAATGTCGCGATCCCTCCTGCTACTACGTTAGCTATTTTATTAAAACTAAACTCATGAACAAAGTAATATACCTTTTCATTGCTGTAGCGGCACTTGCTTCCTGTAAAACAAACCAACTGAAGGATCAGGCCCTGATACAAGACTGTCCCGAAGAGAAAATTGTAAACAAAATACCCGGCCCGCCGGTAAAGGGGGAAACCGAAAAGATTTATTACATCTATCAAGGCAAAAGGATTTCACCAAAACAATTTGATCAGGAGTGGTTAAAAAATAATTGTGATATTAAAGAGACAGTTGTCTATTGATTTTATTTCAAAAAATAAGCTTAAAGACGTAATTTTGCCTAAAATTTTTTTAAATGACAGTTTCTCTTCGGGAGGTCAATCAAAAGATTTTAGGCTACGTATCTTTAACTTTCCTTGGTTATTTCACGATCGGCCTATCGCTTGCAACTCTCCCCATTTTTATCCACCAGACCTTAGGATTTAACACCATCATTGCTGGCCTGGTCATTAGCGTTCAATATATTGCGACATTTATGCTCCGCGGTTATGCCGGAAAAATTGTTGACACCAAGGGACCCAAGGTCTCTGTTTTGCGCAGCATGTTATTTTTTGCATTATCGGGCCTGCTCCTCCTCCTCGTATTTTTATTCAAGTCTCAGCCCTTCGTAAGCTTGGGCCTCCTGCTTATTACCCGATTATTGACCGGAATCGGCGAAGGCCTCGTCGGTGCCAGTCCTATAAATTGGGCATTGATGGAACTGGGTGATGAACACGCGGCCAAGGCAATCTCTTTCAATGGGATAGCCAGTTATGGAGCATTAGCGATCGGAGCTCCATTAGGTGTGTTGATGGTCGACCATGTCGGTTATGAAACCTTAGCTTTCCTAACAATTGCTGTGGGCATATTCGGCTACCTATACTGCCGTTCAAAAACACCTTATCGGGTAAGCCGTGAAAAAACTGAAACAGTAAGTTTTAAACGTGTGCTGCTTTTAGTAGCTCCTTTTGGAATCTGCCTCGCTTTAGGTGGTCTTGGATTTGGAAGTATTTCCACTTTTATGACTCTTTATTATGAGCACTTCAACTGGCAGAACGGCGCTGCATGTTTAACTGTATTTGGAATCTTCTTTATTCTGACACGCTTAGTATTTAATAAAGTCATTGACCAATACGGAGGACTAAAAGTTGCCTTGGTAAGTCTCTTGGTCGAAACACTGGGGCTGATGGTTATCGCTACTGCTATCCATCCGCTATGGACACTCTTAGGGGCCGCTTTAACAGGCCTTGGCTTCTCCCTCGTATTTCCAGCGCTTGGTGTGGAAGCGATAAAAAGAGTTGATCAAAATCAACAGGGTGCTGCTTTAGCAGCATATGGCTTATTTATTGACATCTCCCTGGGGATCACCGGACCTTTAATCGGATTTGTTGCCAATAACATGGGGATGACAGCTATATACCCTTTTAGCACTATAATGGTTTCTATCGGTTTTGCTGTCGTTGGAAATATTCTTTATAATAAACGGAAAGCGCTGGCAAAATAGTCCACTGCAATAGAAATAAGGACTTGTCAAATCGTTTAATACAAAAAGGAGCGGCTGTGTATACACAGCCGCTCCTTTTTGTGGTTAACTCCTTTATGTTAGCCTTCAATACTAGGTACACCAACAACTTCATTGGTATCTGCATTGTAATCTATACCATCAAAATTGAAACCGAATAAATTGAAAAACTCATTACGGTAACCTTCAATATCTGAAATTTCAGCTAAGTTTTCGGTTGTCGCTTTTTCCCACAACGCCGCAACTTCAGCTTGAACATCTTCACGCATTTCTAAATCGTCCACACGGATACGGCCTTTATCGTCAAGCAATACCTTTCCGTCGGCTGTATAAAGACGTTCCGCAAACAAACGTTGCATCTGCTCGATTGTGCCTTCATGAATTCCTTTTTCTTTCATTACTTTATACAATAGAGAAATGTATAAAGGAACCACAGGAATAGCAGAACTTGACTGTGTAACCAAGGCTTTATTAACAGATACATAAGATACACCATGAATATCGCTCAAAATAGCGTTTATCGCAGGTACCGTTCCTTCTAAATCATCCTTAGCACGACCAATAGTACCATTACGGTAAATCGGGTAAGTAAGCTCAGGGCCTATATAAGAATAAGCGACTGTTTTAGCGCCGTCGGCCAATACACCAGCAGCTTTCAGATCTTCGATCCAAAATTTCCAATCCTCTCCCCCCATTACAGCTACCGTATTTGCAATATCCTCTTCATTTTCTACTGGCTGAATAGTAATATCTGAAATTACACCGGTATGAAAATCTACAGTTTTATTGGTAAACGGTTCGTGTATTGGTTTCAAAACAGAAGCGTGTGCCACGCCAGTCTTTGGATGCGTACGCCGCGGTGAGGCCAAACTATAAACCACTAAATCAACCTGTCCCAAATCTTTTTTAATAAGCTCAATGGTTTGTTTTTTCACTTCGTCTGAAAAAGCATCGCCATTAATACTTTTGGCATATAATCCCGCTTCATGGGCTTCTTTTTCAAAAGCTGCGGAGTTGTACCATCCCGCAGTTCCTGGCTTGCCTTCTGCTGCAGGTTTTTCAAAAAATACACCGATTGTAGCAGCTCCAGAACCAAATGCTGCAGAAATCCGAGATGCAATACCAAATCCTGTGGAAGCACCGATTACCAATACTTTCTTCGGACCATTCGCGATCTCACCTTTGGATTTCACGTATTCAATTTGATTTTTAATGTTTTGCGCAGCCCCTTGTGGATGCGAGGTCAAACAAATAAAACCTCTAGTTCTTGGTTGTATAATCATCTTGATTAATTTTCTTACTACTTGTTTTATTGATTAGGCAAAATAAGGAATTTTAAATGAGAAAATCGTGATAAAAATCAATTAGTTTTTGTTTCATTTTCAATTGAACGGGCATTTGCTTACTTTCACAAAGTGAAGTTTACATCCTATTCGTCTTATTTATGCCAGTCCAATTTACAATAAAAAAAAATAAAAATAATGCACTCCTGCTCGGAACTTTAGCTGCCTTATTTTTTGCCAGCACTTTTGTTCTCAATCGCATCATGGCGGTATCGGGTGGAAGCTGGCAATGGACAGCCTCTTTACGTTTTATCTGGATGCTTCCAATCTTGGTCCTTATTGTTGCTATCCGAGGAAATCTCGTCAGTTTACTCAAAGAAATTAAATCCAATCTGCTTCAATGGCTATTGTGGAGTACCATCGGATTCGGTGTATTCTATTCGACACTCACGTATGGCGCAAATTATGGACCATCCTGGCTGGTTGCGAGTACTTTCGAATTCACCATTATTGCCGGGATGTTTATTGGACCCCTGCTCGAGAAAAAAGGGCATCGAAAAGGCTTATCAAAGGCCTCTCTCCTCTTTTCCATTATTATTTTTTGCGGTATCCTGCTCATGCAGATCTCCGAAGCCCGATCAACTTCCATGAAGGCTATGTTATTAGGAACCATCCCCGTATTAATCGGCGCAGTTGCCTATCCCTTAGGCAACCGTAAAATGATGAAAATTTCGGGCAATAAACTGGATGCTTTTCAACGTACACTGGGAATGACACTATGCAGCATGCCATTTTGGATTGTGCTTAGTCTATTCGGATATGCCGAAAATGGACTGCCTACAGATAGTCAGCTCTTCCAGACCTTCCTAGTTGCTTTATGTTCGGGGGTAATAGCAACACTGCTATTTTTCACAGCTACCGATCTAGTCCATCATGACCATAAGGCTCTTGCCGCAGTGGAAGCAACACAGGCCATGGAGGTTATTTTTACATTAATCGGTGAAATCCTTATCCTGCATGCCGCGCTTCCAACAATGTATTCCTGTCTGGGTATTCTCATGGTGGTCATCGGGATGATACTGCATAGCCGATCAAGCTAACCGCTTTATTCATCGCTCATCAGATTGCAATGTCCTGCTTATTTTATTTAAATTCAAACTATTGGCCATGGCAGAAAAGATGTCGTAATAGGTACCTTTATTTGCATAAAGATCTTCGTGCTGACCTTTTTCTACAACACGGCCTTTTTCCATAACCACAATGGCATTGGAATCAATGATCTGAGATATGCTATGAGAAACGATGATGACCGTACGATCTTTTTTGATCGCATCTAAGCTATTTTTGATCTGTTCGGTAGCAATGGCATCCAGATTAGCTGTAGGTTCATCGAGAAAGATAATGGGAGGATTTTTTAAAAACAAACGGGCAATGGCAATTCGCTGCTGTTGCCCACCAGACAACAACTGCGCATCGGCGTCGTACCCTTTAGGAAGCTCCATAATCTGTTCGTGAATGTAAGCTTTTTTTGCCGCTTCGATAATCTCTTCCCGTGAACTGCCCATTTTACCATATTCGATATTCTCAAAAATGGTTCCTTTAAAAATATGATTACGCTGCAATACCATTCCGATATGCTGACGGAGAAAAGCCGTATCATACCTGGCCAGATCTACGCCATCCAAAAAAATCTGTCCGTGGCTAGGTTCGTAAAACTTGTCCAGTAAATTGATAATCGTACTTTTTCCCGCACCACTCAAACCAACCAAAGCCGTTATTTCATTCGGTTTAATGGCAAAATTCACGTCCTTCAAGGCAACTGTCCCATTGGGATATTCAAAAGATACATGTCTCAATTCCAAATCTCCGCGTATGTGAGCAGGCTTATAATTACCTTTGGATTCAATCTGCTCATCGGATTCCAAAATCTCAAAAAAGGATTCAGAATAAATCAAAGCATCATTTACTTCATCGTATATACGATGAAGCTGGCGTATGGGCGCCGAGACGTTATTGAATAACATGATATGAAACATAATGGCGCCAATAGTAATCTGACCAGAAAGCACCAGATAGGCCGTTAAAACGATGATAATGACGACAGCTATCTGTTCAACAAAACTTTTAATACTATCATACAGGAAACTTGTTTTACGGGTTGCCATCTGATTTTCGGTCATTTCATATTGGATCTTCTCATGGCGCCTGGCCTCTTCCGGCTCACGGACAAAAGATTTGATAACCAAAATTGAATCGATCAAACTAATAATCCGGTTATTTTTTGATTCCCGATAATTGCGCATCTGTCTCCGGAAACCTGTTAATTTTGACGCCTGAGCCTGACCGATATAGAGATACAAAGGAATCACAGCTACGCCGACCAAACCTACATATACATTTGCGTAGAACATACAGATGAGCGCAATGATTGCGTTCGCAAACAACGGAAGAATATCAATAAAAAAATTCTGTACCAACCGCGTCAATGAACTAATTCCTGCATCAATCCGGGTAGCCAATTTTCCGCTTTCATTATCTGCTGAGGTATAGAAAGCCAGCCTATAGGTTAAAATACGGTCAACAATCGACTGAGAGAAGTCACGGGCAATATAGATCCGGAGTTTTTCACCATAAAACTTCTGCCCAAACTGAACTAAAGCATAAATAATTTCCTTCGCTAACAAAACAATACTGATCATACCAACGAGATACATTCCTTTGGACAGAGGTTCTTTGGCAACCATCAGCACACTAATCTGGTCTACGGTATAGCGCAAGATAAAAGCATTGATCTGTGCGGCAAAAGAACCGATTACGGTCAATAGCAGGGTATAAATAATCAGTCTACGGTAGGGTTTGGCAAAGGGAACAATTTTTTTAAATAATTGCGGAATAGTCATTGAAATCGATTTTATACTGGGCAAACAAATAATCTGACGACATTGTTTAAAGCTAAGCATAAAATCGGGAAGATCACAACGGGAGAATAGGATTAAAAAAAGGCATATCACCAAGTGATACGCCTTTCTAAAATGCTTTAGCTGCCCTAGGTTATCCGAAGATCCGGTTCAGTACTTTCGCCAGACGCAAACCACCTTTCAGCATGCATTGCTCCATTATATCTTTATTTTGGTAGACATAGGAATAAGACAAGTTGGCATTATTCGCTACGTCCGCATAAATCTTTTCAGCCAATTGATTCGATTCGTACAACCAATTGGAAAGCTCGCCTGCAGCCAATTGCGCATTCTCTTGCTTATTATTTACATCCAGAACAGTTGCATATTCTGTATAGCTATACTTTTCATTATCCACAAGATCACTATCCCATACACGGTGAATATTGGATTTCTTTCCAAACCAACTTACTTCAATCTTATTTCCACCCTGATCTTCGGCACGGCTAACGTGCATAGGCTGGTGCGCATCGCCCAAAATGTGGATCAGGAAATAAAGGTTTTGCTTTTGTTGATCCATCGGAACCGTCTTATCTGCAAACGACTTTTCGATACGAATCGCCGTCTTGTATAAATTCTCATCAGCCGAGTTTTCCAGTCCCAATTGAAATTCAGCCCAAGGTAAATTCGAATTTAAATTTATAAAATGTGAATTACCCAGCTTTTTAAACTCAGGATTAGGGTCTGATTTGATAAAATCACCCCAATTGGCCCAGTAGGCCAACTTTTGCTGTCCAATGATTTTTCCAATATTCTTTTTAGCTTTTTTAGTCAAATGACGTTCCGCAATTTCAGCGACTACACGATGACCTGTGGTTCCCCATGCAAATACCGATGAAAGCTGAAAACACAATGCCATCGCCAGCAAACCCTTAATCATTTTTTTCATTAGATTGTTGTTTTAAATGATGATAAGACTCTTACACGCTAATGCATTCGACTCCACACAAGTGGTTGTAAATGCCGATTCAAACTTATAATAGTCCATCTTAGTATATATTGAATTTTAATTATTTGAAAATATCGAAAGCATATTTTGCGGAGGACCAAAACTCATCCAGCGCAATCATCCGTGGCTTGAAAAAAGAAATCAGCTCAGGCCAATCTTCTTCTTTAAAAACACTATAACCTTCCAGACTTGTATAGATCTGGCAAATAGGCTTGCCATATTCATCCCTGCCGTCCATATCCCATATCCATTCTTCACCCAAAAGATCATGTAATAAAGCCTTATATTGAAGAAATTGTTCGGCCATTAAAGCTCGGATACCTGCATCGGACTGAGACCACTGTATCGCAATCTTGGCTACTTTTTTATCTGCATCCATTTTGAAGAATAAATGCTTTATACCTGTTTTGTAATTAATCCAATTGGCCTTCTCACCGTCTGCAGATAAATGTAAAGCCATAAACTGACCAAACTTCGTCCAGAACACCTGTTTTAATTGCTTTATTTCTTCCCTTGAATACACGGATACAACTTTTAAGTCAGCAAAATTAACAAAATAGCTCGGTATGTCTAAACCTTATTGGTATCAAAATTGTTGTTTTACTAACAAACAAATTCGAAAGATGAACTTAGATAAAAAAAAATCACTCTTACTTTTGGCTACAGCTGCAATTGGAACGGTAGCCTACAACGCTTTGAAGCCTGTTATCTCCCGTCCGGATGTCGTGGATCCTTTTGATTTAGATAAGTATCTTGGAAAATGGTATGAGATCGCCCGGCTCGATTTCCATTGGGAAAGAGGATTAAGTCAGGTCTCTGCCGAATACAGCAAAAATAAAAATGGTACGATACGCGTCAATAACCAGGGCTATTCAGAAGACAAAGAACGATGGAAACAGTCTATCGGAAAAGCCAAATTTGTCAATGGTCCGCATGAAGGCGCACTTAAAGTTTCATTTTTTGGACCATTTTATAGTGGTTATAATGTTGTGAAAATAACGCCGGATTATAAATACGCACTCGTTTTTGGTGACAATCTAGACTATATGTGGATACTAGGCCGTGAAACGGAAATCCCAGATAAAATCAGAAATGAATTTTTAACTTACGCCCTGCAATGCGGTTATGAGACTGGGGATCTTGTCTGGACCAAACATTAATCGAAAATCGGCGCTAATAGTTGATAATTTAATGTTGCATCCTGCTTCAGCACATCAGCGATCTCTTCAAGATCCTCCGGGCTGATAGCGTTTCTGATACCCGCATTGTACAGATTTGCCAAGAAAAGGGCTGCTTCGCGTTTTTGATCGAGGGGTAGGATTCCGCTTCCAACATAGAAATTCAACACGGAAACAGCGTATTCACCAAACACGTTAAATCCAAAATCACCATTTTTCTGTAAGCAATAGCGCATCATTTTTTCGAAATCAGCTCGCAAGATATCTTTAGTCTCCGTATTCATGAAAATCTCTTTTTAAGGGCATAGAAGCAAAGATGTAGCGGATAAGCGCACACTCTCTCCTACTAGGCCTGACAAAAGTGCAAAAAATATCCCAAACAATGTACCGTTAAACAGTAGATTGTTTGGGATAAGTTATGCGTTATGCCGCGACTCGTCTACAGCGCTTCTGCGTGCTGCGAGACATCCAAACCAAGTTCTTCATCCGTTTCTTCAACACGCAGTGGTGCGATAAGATCCGTGATCTTCAAGAGAACCAATGAGCCTACAAAGGCGAAAAATGATACGGCAAATAAGGCGACCATGTGCACGAAGAACAACTTCGTTTCGCCGAAAAATAGACCATTGTCCGCAACAACAGGATTAATGTTATGATGGGCAAATACACCAGTAAGCACCATACCTACCATACCACCTACGCCATGGCAAGGGAATACATCCAATGTATCATCGATACTTGTTTTACTTCTTAGGTATACAACCAGATTACTCACCAAAGCGCCAACCAAACCAATGATCATCGCATGTGGAATACTAACAAAACCAGCTGCTGGTGTAATCGCAACCAAACCAACAACAGCACCTATACATGCCCCCATTGCCGAAGGTTTCTTTCCGCGTATGATATCTACAAATATCCATGCCATAGCGGCCATGGCAGACGCAGTAGTTGTTGTAGCAAAGGCGTAAGCTGCCAGGGAATTTGCACCACCGGCAGAACCAGCGTTAAATCCAAACCAGCCAAACCACAAAAGTGCAGTACCCAATATCACGTAGCTTATACGAGCGGGATTATGACTCTGTGTTTTACGGCCTTTTAAATAAATCGCTGCCGCCAAAGCCGCCCAACCAGCCGACATGTGTACAACCGTACCACCAGCAAAATCCAGTACACCAAACTTTGCCAATATCCCTTCTGGGTGCCAAGTTGCATGTGCCAGTGGCATATAAATAAAAATGCTGAACAGAATAATAAATAACATAAATGAATTGAATCGGATACGCTCTGCAAAAGCACCTGTGATTAGCGCTGGTGTTATAATTGCAAACTTAAGCTGAAACATGGCAAATAAAACCAAAGGTATAGTGGGAAGTGCACCCCACGCAACATTCCCTAATGTACCTTTCATCATAAAAAATGTACGCGGATCACCAACAATGCCGCCGATATCATCGCCGAAAGCCAAGCTAAAACCAACAATGACCCAGAGGATTGTCATCAAACACATACATATAAAGCTTTGCATCATCGTTGAGATTACATTCTTCTTGCTAACCATACCGCCATAAAAAAAGGCAAGTCCAGGTGTCATAATCAACACCAATGCAGAAGAAGTTAACAACCAGGCCGTATCTCCCGTATCAAATTCTGCCTTGTTTAAGTCAGACAAGTCAATGGATGGAAATACAAGTCCTAATACTCCTAAAAGAACTAGAACAACGAGTGGAATAATTTTTTTCATTTGTTTAAACTGATTAGTGTTTCAATACATTAATAAAATTGTTAAAAAAAATACGAGAACAAAACAAAAACCGACTTTCCCTTATAATTTTTTCAAATATAAACTCTTTTTATTAAAAAAATACCATGCTATTTTATTTTTTATGATTTTTTTTACATATTTTCACAAAAACAAATACAAAAACCACAATTAACCACTTATTTTTTGAACAAAAACACATAGTAAACAAACAAAACAAACAGAAAAAACCATAAAAACCTCAAACAAATAAAACTTAAACCAGAAAAAACATGAAAAAACTTCTAACAACCATTATTTTATCAGTATTTCTAATAAAAACTGCCACATCACAGGAAGAAACTAAAGAAAAAGGAATAGAAATATCCGGATCGGTGGATACCTATTGGAAATATGATTTTCAAAACAAACCTAACATCAACACCTATTTTACCGAAGACAACAACTCCGTCTCTATTGGGATGGTGGATCTGGCTGTAAAAAAGAAGTTTAAAAAAGCATCATTTGTCGGAGAATTATCTTTCGGTCCCCGCGGTCAATACCGATCAATTATGAATGGCGATGGCCAAGCCGGTGATGACAAAAACAGTTTTCATATCCAAAACCTGTATGTAGGGTATGATCTAACCGAAAAACTAAATCTTACCGCAGGCTTCATGGGTACATTTGTAGGCTTCGAGGTGATATCACCTACTTACAATTTTCATTATTCAACTTCCTACTTATTCGGCGCGGGCCCTTTCCAAGATGCAGGTTTAAAAGCTACCTATAGTTTTTCGGACAAAGTGGCTTTAATGGTCGGACTGTTTAACGACTGGAATGTGTACCAAGATATGAACGGGGTTTCCCACGTTGGCTCCCAACTGGCTTATACACCCAACGATAAAAGCAGCTTTTACCTTAACTTCCTAACAGGTTCCTCCGCAGGTGGCAAATCGAATTATAGTTCCGGCACTTTAGTTGATCTTGTTGCCAACTATGATTTTACCCCTAAATTTTTCCTCGGTTTAAATGCGACGAATTATAAAAAGAGAGACGGTGGTGGCTACTCTGGCGTAGCACTTTACCCAAGGGTTCATTTTTCAGAAAATTTTGGGCTGGGACTACGTGAAGAATTCTTCCAGACGCATAAAGAAGAGGAAAACGGAATTCCAAGCACCAACATCCTCGCAACAACATTAACCGCCGAATACAGCTATCATGGATTCAAATTTATACCCGAAATCAGAATTGACAAAGGAAATACAGAACGGTTCATCAAGAATGACCTCAGTCCGACGAAATCTGCGGGACAGTTTCTATTAGCATGTGTCTATAGCTTCTAAACATACACCTAAAATAAGAATAGCTGGTCTATCTATTGACCAGCTATTCTTCTGTTTTTTCATCTATCATTCCCTATTGACAGTACCGGGAGAATCTGCCTACCGAACACTCACAGAAACGTGCCGATCCAATATGCGATCAGTTTCAGGTGCATCCGCATTATACTTTGCAAATTGTGAGCCATAGCCTTCTGCCCCTGTTACCTGTTTGGAAAGACCATCTTTACCTAAATAGTCCTTTACAGCCGTTGCCCTTTCAAGCGATAACTTTTTATTAAAGTCCTCATTGCCCGTTTTGTCGGTATACCCTCCAATCTTAATATTTGCTGCAGGAAAAGCCTTTAATATCGCCGCAAGATTGCTCAATTGCACCTGACTTTCAGGCAGGACCTCGGCTGTACCTGTTTTGAAATTCAGATTATCGAAATCAAACCATGTATTTTTCAAGGAATCTTCGCCCAGGGATTTATAGTCGGACTTTAAAAATTGAACCAATTGATCCTCTATCCCGCCCTTAAAAGCAGCCAGTTTGACACCATTTGGTAAAACCACATCCGTACGTTCCCGCTCTACCACACTGCTCCCCGGTTCCGTTTTCATGGTGCTTGAATCAACCCTTGTGCTATTTACACTGGTATCAGTAGCCCCCTCTTGCTTACTGCCGCTGCAGCCTTTTCCAAATAGAAACCAGAGTGCGGCCAATACAATTAAAGCAATTAAAATTTTCCACCAGCCGCCACCAGAACCATTCCCCGCGGCCACAGCCCTGGAATCCTCGGCCCTAGGTAATGACAATGGTTCCTTATGCGCTTCCAACTCATTTGAAGGAGTAATGGGAGTTGATTGATGTATACCGGGTTCTTTCGGCACTTCCGTTGGCGCTGCATTTTCAATGGCCGGCTCCACCGGTGCAGAAAAATGCCCGCCATCAAACAGTTTACCAAAGGCCCCCAATCCTAGTCCCGCCGGAACAGCGGCCGCAAAAGCTGTTTTATTGTCCTGCAATACACGGCCAATATGATCAAAATCCCAATTTTGCCCCTTATTGGTTAAACTGGAAAATACTGCGGGTAAAGAAAAATTCATTAATTTTCCAATAGCGCTTCCATCAATACCAAGATATCCGGAAACAGTTGTCAAAACAGTCTCCAGCCCGCCACCGAAGATAGACCCCAGTATGCCTTGTGGTTTCCCCTCTTCTGTAAAATCCTGTGCTGAAGATTCATTCGTGTCGCCCGCACCACCGAGAAGGTTATGCAGATCGAAATTAGAGAAGTGTTGCTTCGCTTTTTCCAAAATCGCAGCAATTCCGCCACTTGCATCAGACTGCTGGCTTAAGCCCAAAAACAAAGCTGGAATTGTTACATTCAAGCCCTGTTTCACCTGTTCCCTATCCTGATTTAAAACTTGCCCTATCTGAGCAACGGACTCTTCATCAAAAAAGTCCCGTGCCCCTTTTAAAAGCTGATTTTCCATAATCTTCGTTTATTTTTAGTTTATATAAAACTTTAACAAACAAAGGTTTAATTTGTTCATTCTATGTAGCTTATTCATCAAAATCACCCGAAAGCCACTTCGGGATCACAAATTCAGACGCGAGATGTGCCAATCGGTAACTGTGCCAGTCTTGGCGCGAAATCCAAACCACTTCTTCCAATTCTTCGTAAGCAGCAAAAGCCCGGCGCTCAGCCAAACTAATTAAATAAATATAGCCTTCCACCACTGTATTTAGCTCGTTTACAGCCTGGGTAGCATGGCTTCCAATGAACCTCATCCCCATTTCGCTTACATCAAATTGAAGTTCTTCTTTCAATTCTCGAACTAAGGTTTGCTCCCGATTCTCTCTCGGCCCTATTTTCCCGCCAGGCAATTGAAAATAGGAAGATCCTCTTTTTCGGACCATCAGCAAATCTCCCTCCGGACTGAGGAGTGCTGCAGAGCAAATAACAATTTTATCCATATCATTTATTTCAGAGCACAAAACTAACCTTTTATTAATCATGTAAAAAACATACGGTGACCAATGAGCAAACGTCCCTGGAATCCAATTCCTCCAATCCACATCATAAAGGACGAATGATTGACAACATATTGGGTGACCGAAACCGAACAGACAAGAAAAAATGTAACGGTAAATTGCTTTCGCTCAGCCTGAATAAAATTGCAAATAATAAACAAATTATCTAAGTTTAAAGAATAAAGCAATAATCTATAAATCCGTATATGAATCGAAGATTAACCTGTGTAATACTAAGCATACTATTGCTATCGCTCGGCTGTCAGCAAGACAAGAAAGACACAACAGCTAATAAGGAGGTCGTTAAACCGCAAAAAACAGCTCCTCCACCTAAAAAACAGGAAGAAAAACCGAAAGTACTCACAGCGGCGGATATTATTATAAAAAAGGAGTTGCTTTATAACAAATACACCTTGGAAGACAGCTACCCTTACAAAGATACCACCCGCGGCTTTCAATGGGACAAAATCAAAGAAAAACTTGCTTTCGTAGAAAATTTCCAGCAAACACCTTCCCTATATGGGGTTCTTCAAAATTATCAAAATGAAAAAGGTGAAGCCCCGACAATACAGGATTATAAAAGGGACTCCTATAAACGCGTATCTGACAGTTTCAATGTCGAACGGTATCAAGCGGCGCCCTTGTACGATATCAATACCGCCAAAGCTGTTCGCTACGGCCGCGATGGCTGGCTTGTCAGGGTTCAAGGTCCGGATACCTTAGCGAAAATTCCAATTGAAGGCATCTCATTTGAAGGGAAATACACCGTTCCAAAAAAATATCTACGCATCGTGAACGACACAGTGCAATTTAAGATTATTAACGTCGTCGATGTTACAAACCAGAATATCTGCACCTTAGAGAAGGTTGGAAATGAATGGCTTGTCAGGAGCATGAATCCCGTAACGAGCGGACGACATAAACCTCCGCACGCCCAAGAAACCCCAACCGGACTTTTTGTGGTACAAGAACATAAATCCAAGATGTTTTATTATGAAGATGGTACCAAAACTTATGCTGGATTTGCTCCTTATGCCACCCGATTTACGGCGGGAGCATATATACACGGTGTTCCGGTTAACAATCCCAACGGGAGCATCATCGAATACAGTGAAAGTCTTGGCACTACACCCAAATCACATATGTGCGTCAGAAATGCGTCATCTCACGCACAATTTGTCTATAAACGGTCAAAAGACTTTTCTTCATTGGTTATTGTTATTGATTAACAATATTTAACATTCTGTAAATCAAATATGTATTAACTTTAATAATTAATTTTGTAAACATCTACACAGAAAAGGGAGAAGAATGGGAAATACGTTTATGTTTCTTTTGATGGCACTGAACACCGCATTGTCGTCACAAGAAGAATTAAAAACAACAGATCAACAAACCACCAGTACACATCGTATAAATGTCGAACGTCAACGCACCGAAGTTGATTCCTTATATGATGAAATGAATCTAGGCCAAGTATTGAAATACGAGGCGTTTCGTCAAGCAATGGAAGGCAGAAAAGAGCTTCCAATCCACAACAAAGATATCATGACCGTCATCGACTTTTCATTGGCATCAACAGAAAAGAGACTTGTGGTGCTCGATCTTGCGCATAAAAAAGTACTTTTCAATACACTGGTATCGCACGGAAAAAACAGTGGAGAAAACTACGCCGTAAATTTTTCAAATCAACAGGAGTCATTAAAAAGCTCTTTAGGATTCTTTACGACGGAGAATACATACAATGGTGAAAATGGCTACTCTTTGGTATTAAATGGTCTTGAAGAAGGTATAAATGATAATGCAAAAGCAAGATATGTCGTCATGCACGGTGCTGATTATTGCAGCACAGGAACAATCGCGAGCTTAGGCAGACTGGGAAAAAGCTATGGCTGCCCTGCAGTCCCCAGAGAATTTGCAGGCCCTATTATCAATACCATCAAGGATGGGACTTTATTGTTTATATATGCCGACAATCCGGAATATCTGGCAAAGTCACATTTGATCCATCAGCCGAATATTCTAATGGCTCAATTTCAAAAAAGGCAGCCTATTGCCAACCATGAAGGTTAAAAAAAAAGCCTGATGAAAATTCATCAGGCTTTTTTTTATGACTTCAAACTATCGTCTGCAACACAGACTATGATTTATGCTTTTTCTTAAATTTTAACATCCAATTGTAAATTGCATCATCATGAAACAGACGCTCGACACTTCCGTGTGTCCCCCCTTTAATGATATTTAAGCTCACGTTAGCATCTGGATCCTCTTTTTTAATTGCATTCATAATCTTTCTGGATTCCGAAATGGGCACAGCACGATCAGCCGTACCATGATGTAGCCAAATGGGTACCTGTGTCAAATTGGATGCATACTGACAGGAACCTCCACCGCATATCGCCACTGCCGCAGCTACCCTTTCCGGATATTTCCCGGCGACATCCATCGTACCATAGCCCCCCATACTCATGCCACAAACATAAACACGGTCGGGATCTGCATTGTAATGTTCGATAACATAATCCACAATTTCGATGACTTTATCGGGATCCCATCCGCCGCGCGACTGCGGCGCTACAATAATTCCCGGTACCTCCTGCCCCTTATTAATCGCGTATAGAACCCCATAACGTTTTACACGATCCAGATTTGTCCCCGACAGACTTCTCCCGTGCAAAAACACAAATACGGGCTGCTTCTCTGATTCCGATGAATCAGGAGCCGCTTCTTTCAATAAAAAGGGATAAGCAGTTTCCCCTTTTATGGCCTGTATCTCTTGTGCTTGTGCACGCATCAACAGCATAAAGAAAAAACAGACATACAGATAAACTTTTTGCATAATACTTGTCTATGACTATTTAGCTTAATTTTGGAGGACTAAAAATACAATTAAATGACTTTTACAAGATACGTTTAACAACTTTTAACATTTCAAAAATCAAATCCCGTTTTAAAAAAGAGAAAAGTTTCGGATGCTTACTTGACTAAACCATCCATTTGCAAGATTCAATTCAATTATAATTGCATTTCATGGCAAATTTATCTTAGTTTGTACTGTTGACGCAAAATATCCAAGCTCTCAAATGAAAATATTGCATACCGCCGACTGGCATTTAGGAAAACGACTGGACAGTTTCTCTCGGATAGAAGAACAGGTGCAGGTTATGAATGAGATCGTTGAAATCGCAGATCGGGAGAGTGTGGACCTCGTTATTATTGCAGGAGATCTTTTCGATGCTTTCAATCCAGGCGTGGAGGCCATTGAATTATTCTATCGGACCATCAAACGCCTTACGAGAAACGGCATGCGGCCTGTAATTGCTATTGCCGGTAACCACGATTCGCCGTATTTGATTGATGCGCCTGACCCTTTGGCTAGAGCGTCTGGAATCATCCTCATTGGCCATCCAAATGCTATGGTTATCCCATTTTCTACAGAAGGCTTTACTGTTCTTCGCTCAGATGCTGGTTTTATTGAAATAGGTTTACCAAAATTTGAGTACCCAATCCGTATACTGCATACTGCTTATGCAAATGAAATTCGTTTGAAACAATATTTAGGAGAAGAGAAAGAAAGTAAATTAAATGAGGTGCTGGCAACAAATTGGCAAACTATCGCAAATGCTTATTGTGATGACAAGGGGGTAAATATACTGACAGCCCATCTGTATATGAACAAAATGGGCAGTCCACTTCTAGAAGAGCCTGATGGCGAAAAACCTGTCAAAATCGGAAATGCCGATTTGATTTATTCGCAATCCATCCCAGCCCAGATACAGTACACCGCATTGGGGCACCTCCATGGTTATAGAAATATTGGTTCTGCCGAGAAACCAGCAGTATATGCATCATCCCCATTATGTTATAGTTTTTCGGAGGCCGGACAGACCAAATATGTTGCGCTGGTCGATATAACCGCAGGCAGCGAGGCCAAAGTGGAGCGAATTCCTTTAACAGCGGGCAAACCCTTAATCCGCAAATCATTTGACGATATTGAATGCTGCATCTCCTGGCTGGCCGAAAATCCAAATGCGCTGGTAGAACTTACCTTAAAGTCAGATACATTTCTGAAAGCAGCGGACCGCAAAAGGATCTATCAGGCGCATTCGGGTATAATTTATCTTATTCCTGTCGTTCAACAAAACAAAGGAGGAATTACGGATAACACAGAAATCAACCTTACAGAAGACATGTCTACTTTATTTAAAGATTACTTTAAATCCAAGAATGGAAACCAGACACCCAATGATGATATCCTCGACCTTTTTCGCGAAATACTAAACTCTTAATCCCATGATTCCATTAAAGCTCATATTAGAAGGTATATACTCCTATCAGGATCGTCAGGCGATCGATTTTGCCGCACTCTCAGAAGCGGGGCTTTTTGGTATCTTTGGGGCCGTGGGTTCCGGTAAATCATCTATATTAGAAGCGATCACCTATGCTTTATTCGGAGAAACTGAGCGTTTAAATGCGCGTGATAAACGCGCTTATAACATGATGAATCTCAAGTCGAATAGATCTTACATCGAACTTGATTTTATCAATTTTGAAGATCGTACGTTCAGAATCACACGGGAGTTTAAACGGAATTCCAAAAACTTTGATGATGTAAAATCGCCTACGGTTGTCTTATACGAGCTAATAAATGAACAGTGGATTCCCTTAGAAAGCAGCAACACCCAGCAGATCATCGGACTGAGCTATGAAAACTTCAAAAGAACTATCATCATTCCACAAGGACAGTTCAAAGAATTTATAGAACTAGGTGCCAAAGAACGCACGGATATGATGAAAGAGATTTTTCAGCTGCATCGATTCGACCTCCAGGATAAAGTTTCTAATCTCTATAAAAAAAACCAGTCCGAACTGGATCACCTCAATGGCCAGTTGATCGGATTTGACGATGTCACAGCCGAATATATCGAAACGACGGAGACCAATCTGCATGCCGCATTAGCGTCCTTTGCCACGATTGAATCTATACATAAGCTTCATCATGAAAAATTTCAGAACCTAAAAAAACTCAAAGAGGATTTTTTGGAATTGCACAAGATGAAGTCGGCCTTTGCGCAATTACTCGAACAGAAAACCGAAAAAGAGAATTTACGGATCAAGCTGAATAAGTATGAGGAAGCACAGACCAACTTTTCACATCCCCTTGGGTCCAAGGAAAAATTGGAGCAGGAAGGCGTAACCGAGAGGAAAAAACTGGAAACCGAAAAAATAAGACAGACGGAAATTCAACAGCTCCTACAGGAACTTTCCACCGGTCTAAATCAACTGAAGCCCCAGTATGAAAGACTTCCGCAACTCCGTATTCAGGAATTAGACCTCGAACTAATAGGCCAGTTGATTACTTTTTCAAATGAAATTAAGAGTTTACAGGAACGCGCGCAAAAAGGCCGTCATGTTGTTCAGGAAACGAAAGAACAACAGCTCCATTATAAAGCCAAAATCCAAGTAAATGAAACTCAGATCGCTGCTCTAAAACAGTCAAAACCTTCTGCGCATGAATTAATGGAGCTAGGTCAATGGTACACGAAACAGCAAGGCATAGCACAACAGGAAAGCGATCTTAATAGACAGCATATTGACTTAGCAAAGAACATTAGTCAACTGAAGCAAGATCTATATGCTGTCCACCCTGATCCAGAAGCATTCCAATCAGCCCACCGTACCGAGGTTGGAGAACTGGAACAAACACTTCAGGCGCTCCAGGATGAGAAGTCTCACCTCCTTTTGCAGCAAAGGCTGACTCATTATGCAGAAAACCTGAAAGAAGGCTCCCCCTGCCCGCTGTGTGGGGCATTGGAACATCCCGCGATCAACCAGGGACAAGATATTTCCCTGGAAATCATCGCCAACGAAAAAAGGATTGCTGAGACGAATGAAACGCTCAAATACAAACAGGATCAAAAATTCCAAGTCGAAAAACTGCTTCTTCGCTTACAATCATTGACAGATCAGCAACATGATTTAAATACGAAAATCGAGCAAAACGCATCCAACAAAATTGCACATTTCAATCAATTTATATGGAGCGGTTATAGCAGCACAGACGAATCCAGCTATTCATCAAAAAAACAGGAACTTGCTAAGATCGAAGGGCAGATTACAACGGTAGAGCAACAGCTTGCAACAGATCAGGCAGCATTAGCTGCTATCGATGAAAAGCTGGACAGATACAACAAAGCATTGCATCAATTTGAACGCGATGAGGCAAGCAAGCAGGCTCAGATCAATCAAAATAAGGGAAACCTCAAAGAATTGGCCTGGTCCGATTATCAAACGCAGGAAGCTGAAAGTGTCGACCGGGAATATGCTGCACTGAAAAAATCAAATCTTGAGATTGAGCGAGATTACGTTGCATTAACCGAACGATTTAACAACTTGAACAGTCAATTCGCTGCCCAAAATAGCTTGGTACAGACTATCGCTGAACGCTTAGAAACAATCAAACGTGAACAGCTCGAAGTTGACAGCACAATTCAGCAGCTACTTGCCGCTTCATCTTTTGGTACATTAGCGGAGGTAAGACAAATCTTAGCCGAAAATCTGTCTATACAACAGATCCGGCAGCAACTGGAGCAATTTCAGATACAATTCGAGACTGTCAAAGCACAGATTGGCCAGCTGGAAAAGAAACTTGCCGACCAGGTACATGACGAAAACATATATAGTGAGCAGGAAAAGGCCCTGGAAGAAAGCTCCCAACAGTTAAAAGAAAGCACAGAAAACGTCGCCCGGCTCCGGCAAGAACTCGATCAATTACAGTTAGCCTATGCCAAAAAGGAAAATCTCCTGCAACAACAGGTTAGATTAAATTTGCGCAATGACAATTTAAAGCAGCTTTTCAACCTGTTTAAAGGCGCGGGTTTTGTACAATATGTCTCTTCGATTTATCTCCGTCAGCTGTGTGACCACGCCAATATCCGTTTCCACCGTATGACCCGGAATCAGCTTAGTCTACAGATAAATGACAGCAATGAGTTTGAGATTATAGATTATTTGAATGAAGGGAAAAGCCGCAGTGTAAAAACGCTGTCGGGGGGACAAGCCTTTCAGGTATCCCTAAGCTTGGCTTTGGCCCTGGCTGAAAGTGTACAGTCAAATACACGGGCAGCCAAAAACTTCTTTTTTATCGATGAAGGCTTTGGAACCCAAGATGTCACCTCTGTCAACATCGTTTTTGAAACGCTCCTGGATCTGCATAAAGAAAACCGGATCGTCGGCATTATCTCACACGTCGAAGAGCTCAAAGAACGTATTCCGGTATCACTTTCGATCGAAAAGGACGAAGAGCATGGCAGCCAAATTTTTATCAATTAAATCCAATTTATTTTGTATATTAGTTATAGCGGTCTAACTCACTTGGTGTGACCGCTATAACCAGTAAAACAAAAGATTATGGGCTTATTTTCAAACAACAAAAAAGGAAAAGGGTCTCATCCTTTTTTTCACAAAGGGGCTAAAATATCGGGCCATACAAGCACATCAGATCCCGGATCCGATTCTGTACGGACAGCACAATCCATGCTTTTTGTCAAACAGTACGATATCCTAACTATTTTCAAGGAGATCCTCATGCCACAGAACCAAAACTAAAATTTAGTTAAAATGCTTATCTTTCCTCCATACACAGGTGAGAAAATGGTTTGAAGCAGCTAAATTTTAGTTCATTTATTCGTATTGATAAAAACGGTCCAGCGCAACTATACCTGCTGACCGTGCAATTGACTATTGCCACTATACAGCACGCTTTGCTCCTAAGCCAAGCTAGGTCACCCGGGACTGAGTAGATACTTAAGCAATTCCAAATTAAGTGAAAGGCATTCATTGGCACAATCTATTAACTAGCGCACCTTATTAACTAGCTCATCGAAACCGTCATAAGGCTAGAAAAAGAAATTTAAAAAATCATTGAAATTGTAAAAAAGGAAGTTTAATTTAACATTATAAAACTTTTCCAAAAAAATATTGTCATACGGTAAATAACAATCCATAGACAGTACATTTGTTAGCTATATGAAGTATAAACAAATCAACAACAATTCCATCAATCAAATCATGCTTATCGTCATTATTCTGGCGATCTGTATATTGATCTTTACGAGCTTATTTTATTATCTACCGGGTTTTCTTGGCGCAATTACACTCTATGTTCTTTTTAGAAAAGTCAACTGGAAGCTGACCGAGGAAAAAAAATGGAATAAATCTTTTACGAGTATTCTATTGATATTGCTGACAATCATATTCCTGGTAGGCCCGCTCTACCTGTTAATTAACTACATGGTGCCACAGGTCACAGAAGTTATCAGCAACAAAGATGAACTTCTGCAAAAGTTCGACTCGATCAAGACTTACTTCAAGGATAGCCCCTATCTGAGCAATATAGATCTTTCAGATACCGCTTTAATGGACGCCCTTCAGAAAGCGGCTAAATTTATACCTAGCATTCTGAATTCCGTTGCTGAGGTCGGTGTCAATATACTTGTTGCCTTATTTGTTTTATATTTTATGCTGGTAAGCAGCAAAAAATTGGAGCAGACCATTTATCAGGCAATCCCTTTCACCAAAACAAGCAAAGCCGAGTTATGGAAAGAGTTTGATATGATGGTGAAATCCAATGCTATTGGTATTCCTATCCTGGCGATGTGCCAAGGTATCGTAGCGGGCCTGGGTTATTGGTTCTTTGGACTGGAAAATCCTATCTTTCTGGGAATACTCACTGCAGTTTCTACTATAATCCCTATTCTGGGAACCATGGTCGTGTATTTACCAGCAGCACTTTTTCTTCTCGCCAATGGACAATCTGGCAATGCAATAGGTCTCGCCCTATATGGCATCATTATTATCGGAAGCATTGATAATGTACTGCGCTTTACCATATTAAAAAGGCTGGGCGACGTGCATCCTCTAATCACTGTATTTGGGGTATTGCTTGGACTGAACTTATTTGGAATGCTTGGGTTAATATTCGGTCCACTAATCCTATCTTGTGTTGGTGTACTCTTGAAAGTATACAGCATTGAATTTGGAAGAAGCACGCCTGAAATCATTCAATCTACATCATTGACAGATCCAAGCTCTCCACATGATACACCGGATATCAGTGAATAAGGATACTCCAACGATTCAAGCTGATCGGAACAGAATATCCAGTAAACTGTCATAAATGAGATTGAACGACTGAGAATCCCTTTTTTTTCCTAGTTTTGGTCAGTAATTCAATAGATTCTTCCATACTTTCTACGCAAAGTTTGGCAATCTATTGCGCATAAACATTAAAACGATAAAATCATTAAAACTGATTTAAAAGCAAACGTAGTCTATGAATAAAAAAATAATCTTAGGAGTATCAGCGATATTGACTGCCGGAATCCTTTACTCATGCAACAATAACAGTAAACCGAAAACGGATAATACGGCAAATACCAGCCAGGAAGCCAGCACTGAGAATCATGACCATGCCAGCCACGACCATAGTCAAGCTGCACCCACACAATCTTCAGAACCAGCGGCTATCCTTCCTAATTTCACATTTTATCAGCTTCGTTCGGGCATCCGTGTTACACAGGAAAATGTTGCGAAAGATAAAAATACCGTTTTTATTCTGTTTGATCCAGGCTGCAGCCATTGTCAGCATGAAGCTACCGAGCTTGAAAAAAATATCGATCGCTTGAAAGACGTCAACATCTATTATATTTCTATGAATGACCCAGCATTAGTATTGGGCTTTTTTGACACATTTGCACCTAAATTGTCCAAAGCATCCAACGTAGAAGTATTAATAGATAAGGATCAGACATTTATTCAAACGATCCATGTCCCTTCACAATTTCCAGCAAATTATGTCTATGGCGCTGATGGAAAATTGAAAGCACATTGGGAAGGTGAAAAAAACATTAACGAAGCAATCAGCCAAATTCATAAATAATCTGAAATGCTAAACATAGCAATCAATGGATTCGGACGTATCGGCAGAAATACCTTGCGTAATATTTTTCTGCGGGGGGCTACCGATGAACTGCAGGTCATTGCCATCAATGATCTCACTGACACTAAGACTTTGGCCCATCTTTTTAAGTATGATTCTGTACACGGTCCTTTTCCGGGCACCGTAACACATGATGACACCCATATTATTGTCAATGGCAATTCGATCCTGGTCACCAATAAACAAGATCCTGCAGCATTACCGTGGCGGGAATTGGCTATTGATGTTGTCATTGAGTCCACTGGATATTTCACCAGTCGTGCCAAGGCGGCTTTGCATTTAGAAGCTGGTGCAAAAAAGGTGATCATCTCCGCACCCGCACAAGATAAAGATATACCTACTGTTGTGTTGGGCATTAATGACAGCACCGTTGATCTTGCGGCTTCCATCCTATCCAATGCATCCTGTACCACAAATAATGTCGCTCCACTGGTTAAGATATTGGATGAAAATTGGGGTATCAAAGATGGGTATATTACAACGGTGCACTCCATGACAGGTGATCAAAATCTTCATGACGCCCCACATAAGGACTTAAGGAGAGCTCGGGCAGCGTCTTCATCCATCATCCCGACAACTACGGGTGCCGCGAAAGCGATCACCAATGTTTTTCCGCATCTGCAGAATAAGCTTGGAGGAGCCGGGATACGTGTACCCGTACTCAATGGCTCATTGACGGACTTTACCTGCACCCTGGAAAAAGGGACTACGGTAGAAGAAATCAATAAGGCCTTTAAATCAGCTGCCGAAAATGAATTAAAAGAAGTACTTTATTATACAGAAGATCCGATCGTTTCTGTCGATATCATTAACAATCCTTACTCGTGTGTATTTGATGCACAGCTTACATCCATTGTAGGTGGATTGGTTAAAGTTGTTGGTTGGTACGATAACGAATTTGGTTATTCCAATCGGCTGGTAGACCTACTGATCAAGATCGATAGGCTCGTAGAATTTAGCTGAACCAGTGCCGCCTTACCATAGGTGCCGGCATATAAGAAAAAAGCGTCCTTGTCAGCTAATGCTGGCAAGGACGCTTTTTTAGGTATCTTTTCCCCTTTAACAATAGACTGTAGGGCAAGCAAAGCATAGATAAAGTACGAAAGAAGTACTTATCCCCTTTTTTAATATCCATTCCTGTTAGCTAGGGCATCACTGTTTATTCTGTGTGGTTACAACCTCTTAACAACAAGTCTACTGCCTAGGTCCAGTGCTTGGCGTATGCCTTGTTGTTATGGCAACCGTACCGCAATAGTGCCTTGTCCGTGCCTAATTGGTATGGAAGCAAGGGAGTTGAAGGGGCTTGAGGGGATTCGAAGGGACATTAGAGTTCCCTTTCCACGCCCAAACCAAAAAGTGCAAAGTCGTACTTTACAGGGTCATTGGAATCCAGTAAGCGTAGATTAGCGGTTAACTCCTGCGCGGTCTTCCAATTCACCTTATCGAGCGTAATCAAACCCAACTTACGTGCCACACGCTCCACATGAACATCGCATGGACAGATCAGGTCTTTTGGCGACAGGCGGTTCCAGACACCAAAATCTACTCCTTTTGTATCTTTTCTGACCATCCAGCGCAAAAACATATTGATCCGCTTGACCGTAGATTTCTGTGCTGGGCTACTGATGTGCTTACGTGTACGAACAGGGTAGTCAGGCAATGAAAAGAAATAGGATTTGAAGGCATTAAGTGCCATTTCCAGATCAATCTCTTTGATAGCCTCCTGTCCCATTAGAAAAGCGTCTTCCAACGACTCAAAATACTGATAATGATGCTTAAAAAAAGACACAAAATAAAGAATATCAGTATCATTGAAGGTGCGATGCTTAAATCCCAATAAGCTCTTTAAGTCATGCTCCTGATGATTCATGATGTATTCGTAGGGTGCACCATCCATTCGAGTTATCAGCTCATTGCATTTATTGATAATGGTCTTTCTTTGTCCCCAAGCCATAATGGAAGCCAAGAATCCCATGATTTCAATATCCTGCTTCGCAGAAAATTGATGTGGTATCGATATGGGATCATTTGGAATAAAACCCGGTTGATTATATTCATCAACTTTTTTATCCAAGAAATCTTTCAAATCAAAATCAACTGCCATTCTAATCCCTATCTTCCTGTCTGCAGTATACCCTTACAAATATTAGCAATCAAGCCTGGTCCTTCGTAGATAAAACCTGTGTAAACCTGCACAAGACTAGCTCCCGCATCTAATTTTTCAATGGCATCTTTGGCCGAATGGATCCCGCCTACTCCGATTATCGGAAATGCCTTATTGGACTTTTCACTTAGATAACGAATGACTTCTGTTGAACGCTTGGTCAGAGGGCGTCCACTTACTCCACCCGCTTGTTGCGTCAGCGCTGGCTCACTTTTTAATCCGGCTCTCGAAATGGTCGTATTTGTCGCAATGACACCTGCGATCTGTGTTTCCAGAACGATTTCAACAATATCATCCAGCTGACTATCTGTCAAATCAGGTGCTATTTTAAGCAAAATCGGCTTCGGTGCCGGTTTCTCAAGATTCAGACGCTGTAAAGTGTTCAGTATATGTTTTAGCGGTTCCTTTTCCTGTAAATCCCGTAATCCAGGTGTATTTGGAGAACTCACATTGACAACAAAATAATCTACGTAATCAAACAAGGCATTGAAGCAATAAATGTAATCATTGACGGCTTCTTCGTTGGGTGTGATCTTATTCTTACCAATATTGCCCCCGATTAATAATCCTTTTCGATCCTTTAAATTTTTCAATCTCGTCGCAGCAACATCTGCGCCTTGATTATTAAAACCCATTCTATTGATTAATGCTTCATCGGGAACAAGTCGAAACATCCTGGGCTTATCATTTCCCGGCTGAGGCTTGGGAGTGACCGTTCCAATTTCGATAAAACCAAATCCCAAATTAGTCATATCTGCAATATATTCTGCATTTTTATCAAAACCAGCAGCCAGACCCACCGGATTTTTGAACTTCAATCCAAAGACCTCGCGTTCCAAACGTGGATCTTCCACGGTAAAAAAAGCATTCAATAATTGCTTGGCACCCCAAATTTTTGAGAAGACATTCAATCCGCCGGTCACTTTATGGTGTGCCGTCTCCGGATTCATTGTAAAGAATATAGGTTTGACTAATTTATACATAATCGCAAAGTTACTCAAAGAAGAAGAAATATTCATTACTTTTGTACTTTTGCAGTTGAAATGATATCAATAAATAATTTAACATTTGAAATAGGATCTCGCGCTTTATATGACGAAGCAAACTGGCATATCAAACCAGGAGATAAAGTTGGCTTAATCGGTGCCAATGGTACAGGTAAATCGACTTTACTTCGACTGATTGTCGGTCAATACACGCCCACATCAGGAACGATTTCCATGGCGAAGGACCTTAAGATCGGTTATTTAAACCAGGACTTACTGTCTTACCATTCGGACAAAAGCATTTTGCATGTTGCCATGGAAGCTTTTGAGCGCCAAAATCAGTTACATGCCGAAATCGAGAGTTTACTCCATAAACTAGAAACTGATTATTCAGATGACATCCTGAATAAACTAAGTGATAAACAAGTAGAATTCGAAGCCCTTGATGGTTATAATATCGAATTTAAGGCCCATGAAATCCTTGCCGGTCTAGGCTTTTCGGAAGAAGAACAGAAAAGACCTCTGGCGACTTTCTCCGGAGGCTGGCGTATGCGGGTTATGCTTGCCCGAATCTTATTGCAGACTCCAGATATTCTATTGCTGGATGAGCCTACCAACCACATGGACTTACCTTCCATCAAATGGCTTGAAAACTACTTACAAGCATTTGATGGTGCCATTGTTATTGTTTCCCACGATCGATATTTCCTCGACCGCATCATTAAGAAAACGGTTGAATCGCGTAAAGGGAAATTAACGCTTTATGCAGGTAATTACAGTTTCTATCTTGAAGAGAAGGAGCTCAGAAATGAATTGCAAGCCAATCAGTTTAAAAACCAGCAAGCGAAGATAAAACAGGAAGAACGTTTAATTGAACGTTTTCGCGCAAAGGCCTCCAAAGCAAAAATGGCTCAATCCCGGATCAAAGCCCTGGATCGCCTGGAGAGAATTGACGATGTGGATGATGACAATCCTACGGTAAACTTCAGTTTCAAATTTTCAAAACCTTCCGGCCGGCATGTTGTGACCCTGGAAAATATCTCCAAGTCCTACCCTAATCTGGAAATCCTAAAAAATACCTCGGCAATTATAGAAAAAGGTGATAAGATTGCCTTAATCGGTGCCAACGGTAAAGGTAAGTCTACCCTCCTGCGCATTGTGGCAACGGCAGACAACGAGTTTGAAGGAAAAGCTGAACAAGGGCACAATGTTTCGCAAACATTTTTTGCACAGCATCAGCTCGAGGCGCTGCACCTGGAAAATTCTATCCTTGCGGAGTTACAGGCTTTTGCACCAAAGCATACAGAGACGGAACTACGCTCCATTCTTGGGTGTTTTCTATTCACAGGTGACGATGCTTTCAAAAAGATCAAAGTCCTTTCCGGTGGCGAGAAATCACGTGTAGCTCTAGCGAAAGCATTAACAGCAGATGCCAACTTCCTGGCGCTCGATGAGCCTACCAACCACTTGGATATGCAGTCTGTTAACATTTTGATCCAGGCCTTACAACAATATGAAGGTACATTTATCGTTGTATCCCACGACCGTTATTTTTTGGACAATGTAGCCAACAAAATCTGGTACATTGAAGATAAACAGATCAAAGAATATCCAGGCACTTATCAGGAATATGAAGAATGGGCTGCAAAACGCGTTGTTAAAACGGAAGTAAAAACGGAGAAGAAAGTCAAGGAAGAACCCAAAGTAAAGAAAGAAAAGCAACCACTTACCGAGGATAAAACCCGTTTGTTGAGCAAAAAAAATAAGGAGCTAACTTCTTTTGAGCAAAAGATCGAAGAGCAGGAAATTCTAGTTAAAAACCTCGAAGCTAAACTTGCCGACGAAGCGGTGTACTCCGATGCGACTAAGTTACAGGAAACTACGCGTTCTTACAACTCCGCAAAGGCGCTGTTAACGCAATTCCAGGAGAGTTGGGAACAGTTGGCGGAAGAAATTATGGAATTGGAAAACAATTAATTTTTTCGGCTTAAAATCAGCTTATTAAGCATTCAAGCGCTATTTTAAGCCAAAATTATTTGCAGGAATAGGATTAAAGCCCTACTTTTGCATCACTTCAAAGAAGGAACGGTAGTTCAAAAAAAGAAGTAGGATTCCGTAGCTCAGCTGGTAGAGCAATACACTTTTAATGTATGGGTCCTGGGTTCGAATCCCAGCGGGATCACAAACAAAAAAGCTAATCGCAAGATTAGCTTTTTTGTTTATATAGCAATTAAATTGTTCGGGTCATTTATGAAAACTAAAAAAATATTCTCCTGATGAGATATACAGACAATTAACCCGATAACACGCTATGCCTTTTCTCATCCATTGTTAAAAATACCAACGTTTTTGATTTGCATTAATCGTTTTTTATCTTGTCACTTTATTAAATACCGATATGCACGAACTAATCACAGAACAGTTGGTAAAGAAGTTAATCGTTAGCCAGTTTCCCCAATGGAAACACTTCCCTGTTGAGTTTGTCCACAATGGAGGAAATGACAACCGAACATTCCGGCTCGGCAACACAATGCTAACAAGATTGCCCAGTGCAGAACTATACGCCTCTCAGATTGAAAAAGAAGCAAAATGGCTGCCCATTTTAGTTAAAGGATTATCCATCCCGATTACAATCCCGCTGGCTATCGGATCACCTGAACTAGGGTACCCTTTCCACTGGTCGATCAACAAATGGATTGAAGGAAGTCCCTTAAATTTACAGGACACCAATAAAACACAGATCGCCTATACCATGGCAAAATTTTTAAAAGAGCTACATGCGATTGACAGCAGTAATGGCCCGACGGCGGGCCCCCACAATTTCTATCGTGGCGGTAACTTAAGCCAATATCATCCTGAAACTGAAAGAGCATTAACGTCTCTTGAAGGGATAATAGATACCTTTATATGTCGTAGAATCTGGCAACGGGCAATATCCTCAAACTGGGAACAAAAAGGTGTCTGGGTACATGGAGACATGGCTATTGGAAACCTACTACAAGACGGTATCTCCCTCACCGGAATCATTGATTTTGGCCTATTGGGTGTCGGAGATCCCGCATGCGATCTTGTGTTGGCATGGACGTACTTTGATGGAGAAAGCCGGCAGGTTTTTGCCGCTGAGCTGGCATTAGACAGCGCAACATGGGAGCGTGCTAAAGGGTGGGCGTTATGGAAAGCTTTAATAACCTATAATACCCCTCTTTCCAAAAGAGTCCTATCGGCATTATTAATGGAAGAACTATAAAAAGGAATACAATAAGCATCAAGCTCTAGACTTTGTCTTATTGTCGCTATTTCTCTCGAACTAAAGAATGCTTGGAACATAACAGCAAAGTACTGTATACTGCTATCAATGAAGATATGTAGAGGAAAACACAATGTCCGCTATTGGGTACAGCGGAAATTATTCCACAATTCATTGAGCTTTGTCCAAACAGCAGAATTCCTTTTCTGAGGTGAAAACTGATGGAAAATAATCGTGTAATTACTGCCAGAACACCTTTTGAGATGCACCTTAGATTGAAGAACAATTGCTTTTTTACTCATGTAATCAACCATTTCTATTGTTCCTGTAAAAGTCAATTCGTCCGCAGCTTCGGGAGTGGACAATTTTCTAAAATGTACTTTTGTTCTCTTTATCAAATCTTTAGGAAGTACGCGTTTCTCTATATTGCGGTTGACGAGTCCATCAAAATACATCGACAGGTTATTTTCAATCACTTTTGAATCAATCGTCTGAACACCTTCTATATACCACAAGAAAGCATATGACCAATATTCATCACTCTGCGGTTTACTCCATCCAGTCGTAAAACGCACATCCTCCACTCCTTTATAAGGTATCTTAGGTGCAAAATCTATAGGTATAGGAAAACGCTCTATTCCCCACCCCTCCAGGCTAAGATTATATGGTGGTTTCCAGCTCACAGGATCAAACTTCTCCTGTGCAAACACTTGGAATTTGATAACACAAATGAAATATAGTAAAACAAATATTTTCATAACAGTGGCGTATTGTTAGTTACATAAAAATAAGAATTTTTTAAACAGTTATGTTTTTCCGGAGATTAGACCCAAGAAAAATATTTTTTAGCAATTCTTTTTAATACTGCTCTCTATATTTACTTAGGAGTTATGTCTATGTACTAAAATTCTTACAAATTTAAAGTGACGTAAAAATTTACGGACAAACCGGGTGCTCGTATGCGTATTGAAATTGGCTAATAAATAAAAAGGTGATGAAAATGAGACTAACCATCGGGATTTTGATACGATTTGATCAAATTCAAACCTGTTATTTCATTATTTTCACCCTTTCATTTAACATTTATAAACAATTAGCAAGTCCATAGATACCTTCGAAATGCGATCAGAAGCCATGAACAATAAAAACCTTTATACAAAGCCACACTATCCTATTTTAGACGGGCTAAGAGGAGTCGCAGCAATTATCGTTGTCACCTTTCATCTCACAGAGCCACTGGGGACAGGGCATCTCGATATCTTGGTCAACCATGGTTATTTGGCAGTTGATTTTTTCTTTCTTTTATCTGGATTTGTGATCGGTTATGCCTATGATGATCGCTGGCCTAAAATGACGATCGGCACCTTCTTTAAACGCCGTATTGAACGACTTCAGCCTATGGTTATACTGGGCATGACACTTGGCGCAATTGGCTTTTACTTCACGGATTCCACAATATGGCCACTTATTCACACCGTTCCACTCTGGAAAATGCTTCTGGTCATGCTCATCGGTTATACGATTCTCCCCGTTCCCCTTTCATTGGATATTCGTGGCTGGCAGGAAATGCACCCACTCAATAGTGTCGGCTGGTCCTTGTTTTTTGAATATATCGCTAATATTCTATATGCCATAGGTATTCGAAAATTATCCAAAACAGCATTAAGCATTTTGGTCTTTATAGCGGCTGTGGCGCTCGCTCATTTGGCAATCACAAGCCCCAACGGAGATGTTAGCGGAGGGTGGACATTAAATACTGAGCAAGTGCGGATAGGAATCGCGCGTACGATGTACCCTTTCTTTGCCGGACTTCTCCTATCGAGAATAACAAATCCGAGCCGTATCCGGCATGCATTTTTGTACTGTAGTATTTTAATCGCGATTGTGTTATATATGCCTCGTATAGGTGGAGCAGAAAAACTCTGGATGAATGGAATATATGAGTCGATATGCATTATCATTGTATTCCCCCTGATTGTTTACCTAGGGACAGGCAACATATCAACCAGCAGAATAGAGAATAAGCTCTGTAAATTTTTGGGTGACATCTCCTACCCGCTATACCTCGTACACTACCCGTTTGTCTATTTTTATGTTGCCTGGATCAGCAACAATAAGGATGTGACTATTTTACAGGCCTTACCTTACGCCATACTGATTCTGGCAACAAGTATTGTACTGGCCTATATCAGCTTGAAATGGTATGATGAACCTGTCCGCAAATGGCTCAGAAAAAAAATGGGTTAAGAAAGCTTATCAAACCCTTTAACTTTGCAGTATCCGCTGAATAGCCTTTTGTTCATGCAACGACAGCACTTCAAATTCTTCAGAACTAACAGTCGACTTTGCCGCTATAAATATGACATTGGGATAGTCAATCAGTTTTTTCTGCAGCAATCTTGCTCTCTTCATATGAAAATCAGATGTAATTACAATGAAGAGATCTGGGGAAATCTGCTTGATGATCTCCTTTGACAGCATGAAATCTTCGTAAGTATTTGTGGATAGTATACATGAAAGCAAATCTCTCTCAGCGACACCTCTTTCCATCAAATAGGCTTTGGCATAAGCTCCATGCGGTTTTTCTGTTCGATTGAAATGCTCACCTATGCCACCCGTACATAAAATTGCAGTCCCCTCATTATGGCAATAGAAATTATAGGCGCATTCATTTCGATTCAATGCCATAATGCTAAGATTCCCCTGCTCATCATTGGGTGCACCTAGTAATAATATTAGGTTTTTAATTTTTTCCATCCGATTTAATGCTTCAAACACTCAAATGTAATAAGACCGTTAGGAAAACCAGCAAAAAGGGCCTTAAATTTTATCAAGCTATTTATTGATTCATAATTAAACGGATTCCTGCAAAAAAACAAAATGTTACAAAACATTTTTCAGAGTTGATTAATCAATCGATTGACTAAACTAATTCTGATAAAAGTTTATTTTTTTACAGACCGATAAAAGGTGTATCATTTATATTTAATGACACACAATATAAACCATTATGAGAAAACTTCTAAATTTAATGCTTATGGCCCTCGCCATAGGAGCTGCCTCCTGTAGCAAGACACTGGTAAACACCGAAGAAACCGCCGGGACTCTCAAAGCGAAAGCATCCACTGCCACAGTAACTAACGAATGGAACAGTAACCCCTATAAACTGAACGTCATCTATTTCGTTCCAAATGATGTAGACTCTATTCCAAATTTCAGAAAACGGCTTAGCAGGATCCTGCTGGACGCGCAAAATATGTTTGCTAGCAATATGGATCGTGAAGGCTTTGGCCGAAGATCTTTTGGACTGGACCTGCTCAACGACAGCCTAATTAATATCCATTACATAACTGGAAAATATGGTAAAGCTACTTACCCTTATTCGGGAGGCAGCGGAGCTGTGAAGACGGAAGTAGACAGCTATTTTAGTCAAAATCCTTCCACGAAAAAAAGTGAGCATAATCTAATCATTATCCCAACTTATAATACCGATCCAGCAAATCCGGGAGGACCACCATTCTACGGCACAGGTACGAGTTGCTACGCCTTGGACTATGTAAATCTGGACGCTAAGAACCTTGGAATAGGTGGTGATATTGGCTGGAAGGCGACGGTATGGATCGGCGGAATGATTCATGAACTGGGCCATGGCTTAAATGCAAGTCATAACAAAATGAATAAAACATTAGCTCCGACCTTAGGCACTGCTTTGATGGGTTCTGGCAACTCAACTTACGGAATCTCCACCACTTCATTGACAAGTACCACTGCTGCAACATTCAACAATAGCCAGGTATTCAGCCCTGTGGCAAGAAGTGACTGGTATGCATCTGCATCTGCAGAAATTACATCATTGTCCTCAAGCTTCGTCAATAACAAGATTATTGTTTCTGGAAAGTTTACAGCAACAAAACCAGTGAATGACATTGTTGTTTGGCACGATAGAGAACCTTTCGGTGTAAATAACGATTATGATGCGGTACAGTGGGCCACAAAAATAATCGGTCAGGATAGTTTTCGATTTGAATGTCCATTAGCTGATTTCTATGATCTCACGGGCAATTACGAAATGCGAATCGGATTTATGCATGTCAACGGAAGCCGCACAACTTTAGGCTACACCTATAATTTCGTTAATAATATACCCGATTTATCCAAAGTGGTTACTTATAAATTATTACCGACCACAGGCTGGTCAATTATCGCCAGCGATAGCAACGAACCTGGTTCACCCGCAAGCAATGTCCTGGATATGAACAGAAGTACAGTTTGGCATACGCCTTGGTCTTCTACCCAAACCCCACAGCCACATTTCTTCTCTGTCAATATGGGGGCAATACGTACGGTGAAAGGAGTTGCTTTCCGTAACCGTGACAATTTAAATGGAGCGATGAAAGATGTCAATATTTATTCAAGTACAAATGGCATAAATTGGACGTTGATTAAAACAGCTCAATTGATTAAAGTTTCCGGATCCTGGATCAATGTTGATCTTAACACATCAATTAATACCCAGTATCTTAAAATAGAATCTACGAGTTCCTGGGGCGATTTCTTTTATTCTCATCTTGCTGATTTTGGTGCTTATTAAAAGCTAGCTAGGTCTCATTCAAGGGAGAAAATAGACCTTGAATAATTAAATAAGCGGCCGGTATTTTACTATACCGGCCGTTTTTAGCTTTGATCACAGCCAAATAATAGACATTCACAAATAATTTGTTATTTTTAATACCTGATCTCTGCTTGGCTTCTGTTGGCGAGGTCCCGTTACACAAAAGCAGAAACATCAATTACAGATAAAAATTTTATGACTAAACAAGAGCTGATCAAAACTTTTTCTGACAATCATTATACTGCTATTTCCTATATCCAGGCATTACCTGAATCACATTTTTCCTTTCGCAACAACGAAAAGTGGACTGCTGGTCAGCAGCTAAAACATATCCTGCTAACGCTTCTGCCATTTCCTAAAGTACTTCAATCAAAAGATTTCATTTCTCAAAAATTTGGCACGCTGGAGCGTACACCCTGGGATTACGAGACTGTACGCAATAACTATCTAAAAACAAGTCTTCAGGCACCAAAACAATTTCTGCCTGAAGAGATTGCAACCGAACAAAAAGAGCGCCTGATAGCGCAAACGAAAGAGATTTTAGATACAATTAATCAGCTTTTTGCCTTGTATACGGAAGAGGAACTTAATCGCCTGGCTCTACCCCATCCTCTACTGGGAAAGCTCAGTATACGCGAGATGTTTTACCTGATGAGCTATCATCCAATACATCACCTTAATCAGATCAAAGAGAATCTGATGGCACTAAATAAATGATATCTTTTACTTGCAGGACCCCATTTAATTATTCTTAATCAAGTATTGCTTATAGTTTTGTATGGACCATATCGTATAAATCAAATCCTACAGCCCAGTAATCTTTGTGAATTTCCCTCAATACAAACCCATTTTTCTTATAGAATCCGAATGTAAATTGGGAGGTTCCAACTTCTATCGTTTCAACACCGCTATGATTGTAGAGAAAATCAATCCGGTAATGCAATAAGGCTTTGCCAAAACCAAATCCGTGATATTTTGGATTTAAAAAACTCCAACTCAGAAATCCTGTACGTTCATCATCCGAAACACCTATCCCTCCACCACCGATAATTTGTCCATTAACAAGTTCAACAAAATACCTTTCTACCTCGTCATCAAGATATTCCTTAAAGTCTGCGATCTCATTCGGCGCAAAGTACTTCGGTACATTCATACGGAGAATATCAATCAGCTTATTTCTGTCCTGAACATCATATTCTCTAATTTCCAGATACTTATCCATAAGTAATACGGTTGTAAATTCCTATCCACTTCTTAATTTTAAAATTCCTGACGCTTATTAAATATAATCATATTTTATTGTGTTCTTATTAGGTCAGCTTGTTAAAAAAAGTCTAATGGTACTGTATTTTTTTAAGTATCCCTACCTTTAAGATCGGCTAACTTTCTTTTGTCTGCTGATCAAATTACAGTCTATAACGCAATGAAATGGCTCGCCATATGTCATTTGCGAAATCTTGGTCTTCATCAATACGATCAAAGTACCATTTGTCGTTTTTTTTGACAATGTTCTGAATGACGCCATCCAACAGTATTTCCACTTCTTCCTGTTCTTTCGTCACATCTCTTTTTAATAATCTAACTTGATAATCCTGTCCTTTATACGTAATGCGAAAAGTCTGTCCTTTAAAAGGATCATAAATCTTTAAACCGATTGTATCTTCCATATCTATGTCCTTTAAATTTAGGTAAAAGATAATTTGGAATGAAACTAAAAAGCACAAAAATCATTGGCTATTGGCTTGATTTTTGACTAATTTTACCACAGCGCTGCGGTAGGCAGGCGACCACTAGATATCCAATATGCGAAAACCTCAAAAGGATGTTCCGATTTTTTTTGAAGCATTAAATCAGATGCCCATTGCAACGGCAATTTATGACAATTCAAACCTCAATATCGCATTTGCCAATTCGCGTATGCTAAGCATGTGGCGTACTGAAAATGAGATATTCGGACATTCTTTCGCAGAGGTATTTCCCATATTTACGCAAGAAGGATTTACCGATATACTGCGTAATGTTTGGGAGAGCGGTGTAACCTATAAGGCCTTTGATACGCCAGCCACAATTACAGACCGTGAATTTAAAATTAAACGATATTTTGATTTTGAATATAAACCACTGTTTGATAAGCGCGGCCGGACATATTCTATCCTACATACAGCCACAGATGTTACCCATAAGATACATGCAGAAAAAACTAAAGATCAAGAAAATACCACGATCAATTCCGCAACCAACTTGAGAATGATCTCTTATACGCTTTCTCACGATGCCAAGAATCCATTAGCTCTTGCCAAATTGGGTATCGGTGTGCTGCAAGAGCATTTAGACATGCAATCCAATCGACGGATGGAGCTGTACAATGTGATCGACCAATCGCTTGAAAACATAGCAGATATTATTGACAAAACAGTAGAACTGAGTCTCGCTCCGTCTAGTAGGCTTAAGAAACACAACATTCGTTTAGATCTCACACTTCCAAATTGGTGCCGAGAGGCAAAATTATTATATCGTAGTCCCCATACCGAACTTATCTTTGGTGATCTTTTTTCAATAAACAGTGATCAGAATGGGATTTACCAAATCTTCACCAACCTGATCAATAATGCTATTAAATACTCATCGGCCAATAAAAATGCTCAGGTACACATTTACAGTGAAAAAGTAACCAACGGTGTGTTATATATCATCAGAGATAATGGTATCGGTATTCCACAATATGAGCTCGAAAACATCCGTATGGAAAGACTTCGTGGTTCCAACTCTAGAGATTACCAGGGAAAGGGCATCGGATTGTTTATCGTCCAGGAAATTCTGGAAAGGCTGACAGCGCAGATGACTATATTTAGCCAGGAAAATCATGGCACCGAAATACGCTTGTTTTTCCCGAATTAAGTGTGCCTTTCCCATCCAATTGACAGCCATTTAATGACCAACGCTGTCTACGATATATTCTAGCAAAATCGTTGTTGGACTCCTGATTTATGGCTATTTTTGACTATTCAGAGATTTTAAGCAAATTCAGTCGCGTCCTTATGAACCATTTTCGTAAATATTGGAATTTTTTTTCCCATATTGGTGCACATCCCGAGATGTCGTACATCGACTTCAAACGCGTATATATGATAAACCTGATTGCATTATTATGTTTATTGCCTACGATTTTCTTTTCAATACTCAATTTTATTGACCACCGCTATATTCTATCAGCGATTAATTTTTCCAATTCAATATGTGCGTTTACCGTCCTTTTACTTCAATATTATGAAAAACATAATATTGCAAAGGCCACATTGCTGACAAGCAATTCGGTATTTTTCTTCTTAGGGGCCCTGCTCTATAAAAATGGGGGTGAATACTTTTTACTGTGTACATTGATTGTCTCCATGCTGATGTATGACAACCGAAAAATTCATATCATACTTTGTCTTACCGTAGCTTTCCTGATTTCGCTTTTATATCTGCTCCCCGATATTCTTCCTCCGAATCAACAAGTACCTCGGTCCAGGTCTGTTTTCAACATTATCAATGCTCTTGCTTTTATGGTTGTCGCGGTCAACTTCTTTCTCGATATCATTTATAAGAATATGAAAAAGATCGAGCATCAACGTCGTCATTTAGAATCCTTGAATCGAGACAAAGAAAAAATATTTTCTATTATTGCGCACGACATTAAAAGCCCTTTTGCCAACCTCGAGGCATTGGTATTCATGTTTCGTAACCAAATGCTTGACAGTACTACCTCACAGGAATACATTCAACAAATCTATCAGCAGATTAAGCAGCAGAATCAAGCATTGGATGACCTATTGCAATGGGGCAGCAGCGGCATGCAGGGAATGGACACCAAGGCCTCAGCACTATTAATCAAACCCATGATCCAACAGATCATTAAAGGCTTTATAGAGAATACGCAATCTAAACAGCTAAAGATCAACATTAATATACCTATTGAAACTCAAATAATTGCCAATAGAGATCATACAATAATTATTTTACGCAACTTAATCAGTAATGCAATCAAATTCAGTTATGCTAATGGAAATATCAACATTTATGCTAGCACAGACGACCACTATACCCATATCCATATTCAGGATGAAGGAATAGGCATCAACCCCTCTAAATCAGCCTTATTATTTAACGAGATTCAGCAAAAGTCCTTTGGTACAGAAGACGAACCTGGGTCAGGTGTAGGTCTTGTTCCCTGCAAGGATCTTATTGAACGGAACAAAGGTGTTGTGAACATCCAGAGCACGCCTAATAAGGGTTCAGTTTTTAGCGTGGGGCTACCCTCCTGTCCAACTAATACACCCCAAGTCAAGGTCGAAGAACCGACGTGCTGTTAGCACAGAAATTGATCGGTCAATGATCGCTTTATCACGCTTGCTTTTCCGCTTCGCTTTGAAACATTTTTAGATACCTATTCATTTTTGTAGATTTATCGAAAACCTGCATTGATAAACAGAGCTATGGACGTTAACGATACATTTGTATACAAGGACATCAACACGCCTGTTGGGATAATTCACATTATCGCAACAGCAAAAGGACTTTCAGGTCTACTTTGGGAAGGCGACAACTATATACGCACAAAACTTCCTGCTGCAAGCTACGACGAACATGCGCCAATTCTGATACAGACAGAACTGCAACTGAAGGAATACTTTGCCAGGCAAAGAAAGATATTTGATATTCCGTTGGATTTTAGAGGAACAGCATTTCAGATCAAGGTCTGGAGAGCTCTTTTACAAATCCCCTACGGCACAACCATTACTTACGGTCAACTTGCGCTGCAATTAGGTGACACCAAAGCCGTGAGGGCTGTTGGCGGTGCTTTGAATAAAAACCCCATTGCCATTATTGCTCCATGCCATCGAATAATTGGTACATCAGGTAAGCTCGTGGGCTTTGCAGGGGGCCTTCGTAATAAAGCCTTCCTGCTTGATCTTGAACAACAATACCGCACGCCGACGCTATTTGATTCCTAAAATTGATTTTCTTTTCGTCGACGACCTACTCTTAGGACTTACATTATCCATCCTGCACGTTCCTTCAAAGATGAAATAGGGAAAAAAGCATCATTGCTTTTGTAATTAAAACTTTATCTTTATGAAAAGAATTACACGGTCACTATGATAGAGAATACGTTTGGAATGGATATTTTGCCAAAAAATGAACATGACCGACTGAATGCACTCAGACGTTATAAAATTACCGGTACCCCATCCGAAGCTAGCTTCGATGGGATAGCAAAATTAGCCACACAAATATTTAATGCCCCTATTGCGTTGCTATCGTTGGTTGACGCTGAATCTGTCTATTTCAAAGCAAATATTGGCATGGGCGCCACCAAAGAAACGAATCGTGGTACAAGCTTATGTAGTCTGGCTATTCTAAACAAGAAAGTAACGGTTTTCGAAGACACCCTCAAAGAGGACATGTTACTCGCCAATCCAAATATAATAGGTGATTTTGGCTTGCGGTTTTACGCGGGTGCTCCACTCATTACTCCCGATGGATTTATGATCGGGTCTTTATGTGTCATCGACAAGCATCCACGCACCTTCACGCACAGTGACCGACAGATACTCGAAGGTCTCGCACGGACAGCAATGGATCAAATTGAGCTTCGGAGCTCCTCCATAGATAAAATTGACGAACTCGAGGGACTGAATATTACGATGGCGACCATGCAACAAAGGCTTCTCGAACTTAACGATGAGATGGAACTTGCCAATGACGAACTCTATCGTACCAATAGCCAACTGAATAAATCGTATGATTTGACAGTTCTACTCAACAAAAACCTCAAAAAGAGCGAACGTCGATTCAGATCCTTTATAGATAAAGCTCCCATCGCTTTTGCTATTTTGACGGGCCGTGATTTATATATAGAAGTCGCCAACGATATGATGCTCAAACTCTGGCGTAAGACTGAAGCTGTCATTGGCAAACCACTCGCTCAGGCACTCCCCGAATTGCAAGGACAACCCTATTTTGGCATATTGGACAACGTTTTTACAACAGGCCAAAACTATATTGGAGACACCGCCTATGCAAAGCTTGAGTCAAAAGGTGTGTTAGGTGAGCATTACTTTGATTTCACTTATGAGCCTTTGAAAAATGATGAAGGTGAAACGGAATCTATTATTGTTATCGCAAATGAAGTCACTGAGCGTATTAAAAGAAACGAACATCTCGAAGCGCTTAATCACCAGTTAGAAATCGCACTAAAAGCTGGTGAACTCGGCTCTTACAATCGCGATATCAGAACGGGAAAAATGGATTCCTCTGAGACCTGCAAACTAAATTTCGGCCTCACTAAAAAAGATCGATTTGATTATGAAGATCTTATGCAAAGCATCATTCCTGATCATCGCGAAATGGTTTATAGAAAAGTTCAGGAAGCAATTCAAAACAGAACGACCTATCATGCTGAATATCTTATCCGTTGGCCGGATGGATCACTTCATTGGATCAATGCTTCTGGCCTTCCCAAATACGATGCAGAAGGCAATGCAACCCACCTCATCGGTGTAGTTGCAGATATTACAAAAAGGAAAAATTATGAGACTCAAAAAGATGACTTCCTTGGTATTGCCAGTCATGAACTAAAAACTCCTGTCACAGGTTTAAAAGGTACCATTCAACTCCTGGAACGATTCAAGGACAAAACAGGAAGCGATGTTATTTCAAGGCTTATCGATCAGTCCGCTGTCAATATCAAAAAGATTGTTACACTTGTTGACGATCTACTTAATATGCATCGAATTAGTGAGGGTCAGCTCCATCTTGAAAAGACAACTTTCAAGGCATCAAAGATACTTACGTCGAGTTGCCACAATATTATATCTCAAGGTAACCATCAAGTCAACATCAATGGAGATCTTGATGCTGATATCTTTGCAGACGAACAGCGACTAGAACAGGTTCTTGTTAATTTTGTCAATAATGCGGTTAAATACGCTCCGGAGTCAAAAGAAATTAATATTGTCGTTGAACAATTGCAAGATCGAATAAAAATAACCGTTGTAGACAAAGGCGAAGGTATTAATCCAGCTGTACAACCTTTTATTTTCGATAGATATTATCGGGCTAATCATGAGGGTAAATCCTATTCAGGCCTTGGACTCGGTCTCTACATCTCTTCCGAGATTATAAAAAAACATGCTGGTGAGATTGGTGTCGATAGCGCTATAGGCCAAGGTAGCAGTTTCTGGTTTTCCATTCCTCTCCCGACAGCAGAAAAATAGACTAAAAAGAGCCGGATTAAAAACCGGCTCTTTTGCTATCAAATCATAAGCTTTGCTCTTTAAGCTATTTCCTCAACTGTAGCATCAGGTGCATTCTTCTTGACAGATTCAATCCCGTTCTCCATTCCACTTGCACTTTCATACATCTCACTAGTTCCAATGATTTGACCATTGGTAGCTTTGAGATTGAAGTAATGCTTGCCATTCGTGGAAGTTTTACGATCAAATTTATTGTCATCCTGAGCGTTCTTTTTAACAGATTCAATTCCTTTCAAACAGTTAGCTTTAGTTGTATAACCTTCACTGCTTAAAATTACCTGTCCGTTTCCAGCCTTTAAATTAAACTGGAATTCTCCATTTTTTCTTGTTTTTACTTCAAATTTACCCATTTTCTCAATTAATTAAATAAATACGTGGTTATTGGAATTAACTTCCATACTAAAGATAATACTTTTGAATGTTTTTATTGTAAAACAATGATTATTTTTTTTAGTAACGAAATTAGCATATAGTAGTACCACATGCTATCACTGCTAACTTTAACCATCATATTTCTAATCCCTTAAGGATGTTATATCTTGTATTGGATTAGGTAAATTCAAATTGCTTATCTCTGTATATACAGATTCATCGACCTTAAATCCCCATTTTCTAAAAAAATCTGAAAGATCTTTTTGTGTAATTTGACATGCCGAAAGCATAAAATATCGCATTTTCTCCCCATCAGTTGAAACTGTAGGCCTGTTTTCTCGATTCGCTTTACTAAGATTAATGTACAAATCATCTCCAAATGCAAGCCAAAGTTGATGGAACATAATCATTTTCAAATCATTGTCACCAGCATTAAAATTACGATCCGTTACCGGTTTTTGGAAGTAAGTAGTCAATTTGGGCCATAAATTATTGGCCTTTACCCGAGTTATCGGTAATCCGAATCCCCTTTCGCTTGCTAAGGAATAAACATTTACGGTTGTTTCCGTTAGATTACCCCAAGTCCAGGCCTTTTGTTGATAAGTATGGCCCACTTCATGCCATATTCCCCATCCATTTGTATTAGATAGATATTTTGGCTGCAGCATACGATAAGATAAGCCTTCTGTAAAATAAATAGAAATACCGGCAGCCATATAACCGCCAGCACTCGAATCTCTTACGGTAATCAAATGCTTATTGTAAGGTATAGCATGAACTCCAGTAGTACCGCTCAAACCACTTATCTTATTTGAAAAACCAATGATCGAGTCCAACCTGTCAACAATCAACTGTTGATCTTCATTCTTATAAAGTAGTGCATCTTCCATTTTGGCTACCATAACTGTTCGATCCGAAGAGAAAACCACATCGGGCACAGTATTCTTCAATGAATCCAATGTTGCTATCCATTGTGAATGGCCTGTAATTCCTTTTTGAAAATAAGGTACCGGAATAAAACCGTTTCCGAAAGAAAGTTCTATCTCTCCGGTTGTTGTATAATTATTTGCCGTATAAATTACGTAAACTAATCCACCATATTGATCTACTGTAAATGTTTGTGTGCCAGCTTGGAGATTAAAATATTGTCTGACAGGTCGGATATTATCTCTAAAAGGAGTACCTATGGCCAATCGTGCCCCTGTTGTCCCTGAGTTAACTTTTAGCTTTATCGTTATTGAGCTATTTGGTGCGACATAAAATCCAGTCATTTGCATATCGTTGTGATTAGCGCGAAACTGTAGCCTGTCTGTTTCGGTCGCAGCCGAAGGAGTTACTTTAAAAAGCTGAACAGAATCCGCTACAGCTAAGGTTTCTACGCCAGAATCCTCCAATAAAGCATACATCAAACTGCTGTCCTTTCTACAGGAAGAAATCATTGCGATAACGAAAATCGCAATTAAGGAAAATACGGTTTTTCTCATAATTTTTGAATAAAGTTTATAAACTGTGTTAATTGTCTTCGCTTCTTTCCCGACATCCCCGTACCTCTTTTCATTACGTCGAAATACTAATTTTAATCGATTAATATTCCAATGGTATTAGGGAGCAAAATGCGCTAAAAAATTCTCCCTACCAATGGCAAGGCATTTGGTTCATAATTCAAAAACAATATATCGTTTATTGTGTAGAAAAATAAAAGGTTGGCAAGTATCAAACGTTTGCATAATCCACGAAAACCTTTTCGCTTAGATCAACTATAACCCATCTACAAAAGGGGTAATTTTAAAAAAAGATGAAAAATATACAAGCGCGATTTTTCACAGTACTGTGGATTTGTAGATATCATTTGAACTGATTATGAAGACCTATCTTCCCTTAATTGACTTTTCTATCCTATGGAAAGGAGGTACTTCTTCTTTGGAAAGCAGGTACTTCTCCTTTTGCATAGTCCTATCATAAAGCTTAGATTAGGAGTGAATCAAATTTTCTATATTCTTATCGTTAGTCAGCTTGTAGATTATCTGTGTGACAAGTGAACATATCGTGCGTGGATGCTTACAAATCACTTAAAAACAACTATAACCTAAAGTTATAGCACAACGTTTTAAAACCTAAATTTTTAATACACTTAATAAGTGTAAAAACCTATATAACAAAGAAGAATAATTAAAATACACACAAAAAAACTATTGCCAAACCGCTGCAGAAACCGAGCTTTCCTGACCTTTAACCCAGCAGTTTTATATCGTCAATCATAAAAAGTTATAATTTTAAAAAGCGAATCATTAATTTCGAAAAGTACACTATGAAATTAATACATTAATTTTGGTTCATTCAATAAGAGTGATTAAACACCTAACCAAAATATTATGGCCGTGCAATGTAGGACGGCAATAGAGCGACTATCTTAAAACATGAAAAACGAAACAACAAAACAAAAAGAAACATTAAATCAATTGGATCAAAATTCGGAATTAGTAGCTGAACACCCAATCCTAGAAGAATTTAAAAATCTCATCCACCAATACCCTCAGAATCATTGGGATCTCCAATTTTATTTAAAAAAGCTAAAGGTATCCAGAATCGCTTTACATCGATTAACGGTTTCGATCGACGAGGCACCTCCAAGCATGATCGTTAAAGATATTGTAGCAAGTGAGATTGCCAAAAAGCTAGCTTCTACTGAAATTCCAATTAAAGATTTGACAGCTCACTATGGTTTTAGTTCATCGGCTTCGTTAACAAGATTTGTAAAAAAGCACACAGGCCTTAGTCCGCGAAAATTTAGAGCATTAAACTCACTGGATTATATCTGATACAATTTATTTGAAAAAAAACGAAGATTCTGCATGGAAATCCGAGGCAAGGGCGATGTGAGGTGCTAAATAGAGGATTATGCGTTACAGCAATGTATTATCGCAAGCTCCCGTATGCATAGGACAAAGCTGTGAACCAATTAAAAATCTCGATGAAGAAGGCTACCTTTTAATCAATTTATAATTATTCAGTAATTCGTCATTTTGAAGGGTATATGGATTGTTGAGTTGTAGTATCCAACCTTCTCCTTCTATTCGCTGTCCTTCAATTTTTGTCGGTATACTCACCGTTATTTCTCCCCAATTGGGACTCATAAGTGCTCCATTTTTAACTTCAAGAATCCCCCAGTTGTCTGTGACCCTAATATTCGGATAGACAGTCCCCAGATCTGCAATTGGAAGAATATTTCTTGGATCAAAAGATACATTCATCTTCTCAAATTTTAGGGTCATATGGGGCCGATCGACGAACAGTGAACGATATAATCCGATCTGCTCTTTTATTTTATCCGCCCGCGCCCGTTCCTCAGCGAAAATTTTATTTCCATTATAATCAGGTGCAAGATCTGCTGCCGCGGAAGCTAAATCCCTGGGAAGTTCAATACTAAGTTCCCGAATAAAAAAATCAGTCAAATCTATATTTCCAGAAATATTGTGATTCCAAAACGGGCGCTTTACACGCAGTAAATAGCCATATATTGGTGTAGTGTTATAAGCAAAAGACCTAACATAAGTTGGATTTAAGAAAAAATTATCTATTGCATCATTGAAATGTTTTTTAATTCTCTCTTCGCCTCTGCCACTAATCACGACGCCCGTATATTCAGCAATCCCTTCATTAAGTTCCAATTGATTTTCAATTTGGGCAGAACCTGGGAAAAGTGAATTTCGATGTCTACGAAAGATCAATGCGTCAGTCAAATGCTTGTTTCGCTTTTCCCGTGAATCTGAATTGAAAGCCCTTTTAAGTGCTTCTAGCTCTAAACGTAAAAATATACGTCCATTTTCCTGTTCGAGATGGTTGCTTTCGTTATTATTTTGGATAAATCCTAAAGAGAACTGTGCGGAATGGAACAATTCGTGCGCCAACAAATTGATACGTGCGTAATAATCTTTGGACAAAGGCAACATAACCATTGCCCAGGTGTGACCATTCCATTTTAAAGATGTATTCGCAATATTGACGCTATCTGGTAATTCGCCCACATAGATGTTTTTATACTTTTTGAAAGAATTATCAGTGCCGGAATTATTACTAAAGAGTTGTCGAGTCCTTGGATTAACTAAAACAATATTATCATATAGATCCCTATTCCACAAATCAATACCTCTTTTGGTTGCAGTTTTAATTTCACTGAAATATTGCACAATACTGTCTAGCTTTGCCTCTTCTGATTCTTGCCCGAATACAATTGTACTTAGCAATAGACAAGGAACCATCGTTAATAACTTCTTCATTACACAAGTTTAAAAACAGGTTATAAAATACAGCTTTCTACCGTCAGCTATTCGGATAGAAATCACCTCAATATCTTCTTTTCAACAGCTCAAATTACAAATTTTAATATTAACATATCCATAAACAAACAAAAAAACGCACTGATGGCGTGCGTTCTTTTGTTTGTTTATAAATTGATCTTAAGATATAAAGCTGATTCCAACGGCAACTCATCGAACCGGCTCATTCCCGGCTGCCTGATAAAACCTTTCTGTTCAAAAAGACCTATCAAGGAACTTCCTACAGGTTCATTGATCCAAATCACTTCATAAGTACTGCACACTGCAAGGCATTTATCAATTAATGACGTCATTATTTGTTGTTGAGCTTGATGTTGACAAACACCAAAATCCGCAATCCGGATAGCACGTTTACCACCCACAGCGATCGGTTTTTGGCCTTTTGACGTAATTCTTGCATAGCCCATGGGCTGATCGTCAACATACACGACCAACCATTGATTTGACATACTGTTTATTTCGCTGATGAGGGTTTGCGCATTAAAATTTTCAATAATGTAGTGTTCCAATTCAACGGGTTTCAATAGTTGAGCGAATTTTTGCACTGCCAATGTTTTGGTAAGCATCAACAATGCTTCAATGCCCTGTTCTGTTGCGACTGTAAATTTTGTGATAATATTCATATTTGCATCCACATTTAAAAGCTCAAATGTAAACCCTTTAAATGACTATTATTCGGTACACATTCTGCATTTACAATCGATACAGATGCTAAATAATCCCACATAAATACTTGCCGACAAGCTCAATAGCTTTTACACGTTTATCAGAGAATTTGTCTGCGATGACCATTCTGAAATAGTATCCGAAGGTATTCGAAAAAGAGAATGTATATCCCGGAGTAAACCTTGCTCCGATTCTTTCACACTGTGTGTAAAAATCTTTCATATTTATATTTTCTGGCATCTTCACCCAAAGATTATAACCTCCTGCAGGTGAGATAACTTTGGTTTTTTCGGGAAAACTGGAAGTAATAAGATTGATAGCCTGATAAGCATTTTTCGCCAATTGCATCCGTAGCGATCGAATGTGTCGATCATAACTATTGTTGCCAATCAGACGGTTTACGGTTTCCTGATTCAAAGGGGAAACTGTGCTCCCTAACGCAAACTTAATCTGCTCGGCATCTTTCAGAAATCTCCCCGTACTCAACCAGCCCAGTCGAATACCGGGTGCCAGTGTTTTTGAATAAGACGAAAATGTCATCACCAGTCCACTTTCATCAAACTGTTTTATCGTAGACGGTCTATTCCCTTGAAAATTCAGGTCACCATAGATATCATTCTCAATAACTGCAATATTATATCGATAAGCAATCGCCAATAAAGCAACTTTCTTTTCGTCTGAAAGCAAAATGCCTGTTGGATTATGAAAGTTGGGTGTGAGAACTACTGCTTTTAGCACATTACCCCCGCAGGCTTGGCTAAAAAAGTCTATATCAAATCCATCATTACCAAGAACAGGAATTTCAATGACACGTAGCTTTAGTACCCGAATGACTTCCAATACAGAAAATACACATGGGCTTTCCACGGCGACTACATCCCCACATTCACATACAGCGGCTAAGGCAATATATAATGCTTGCAGAGCACCATCTGTAATCAGCAATTCCTCTGGATGCAGCGACATCTGGTATGAAGCGGCACGTCTGACAATGTTTTCTTTCAATTGCAGCGAACCATTTGATGGATAATAGCGCAATAATCTGGCTCCCTCTTCCCGAATGACCTGCTGCATAGTCCGAAGCAGCAATTTTTGGGGTACCAGAAGATCTCCCGGTGCAGTAACGTTAAATTCCGAAAAATGACGAGTTCCCCGAGAAGAAGTCGTCAGACCAATCCCCTGTTCAAAGACCGCATCTCTCACGACCGGCCGATGTGTAACCTGACCGGATTCGATCACCGTTTCACTCTTCGTGCTGACATAGTATCCGGATTTTGGAACACTTTCTACCAAACCCCGAATCATGAGATATTCATAGCCAGCTTGTATTGTACTCATACTAAAACCATAGTAATCTTTCAATTCACGTACCGAAGGCAGCTTTTGACCGGGCTTATAGACGGCCGATCTGATATTTTTCTCGATTGTTTGTGTAAAGATTTCAAATTTATACCTCTTCATCTGTATTGATCATTTTTACATATACTGTACCTGTACCACAAATCTAATCAATCTAAATTTGTGCAAAAAAGAAATGACAGGCAATTACCAAATAAACACCCCCGAAGAATTACGGAAGCTTCCCCCCCATTTATTACGGCAATTGAGCCAGGATCTACGCACCTTTTTAATTGAACATATCGCTATGTATGGTGGTCACTTTAGTTCAAGCCTTGGTGTTGTGGAGCTTACCATTGCATTGCATTACGTATTTAACACTCCTAAAGACAAATTGATCTGGGACGTAGGGCATCAAGCTTATGTACATAAATTACTAACAGGAAGAGCTCCCCACTTTCACTCAAATAGGCTTTTAGGAGGTATCAGCGGATTTCCTTCTATGGAAGAAAATGAATTTGACGCCTTCGGCACCGGCCATTCATCAACTTCTCTGTCGGCAATTTTGGGTATGGCATGTGCAGCCAGCTATAAAGGGGACCACATTCGTCAGCATATTGCTGTGATTGGCGACGGTGCGTTGACTGCTGGTATGGCGTTCGAAGCCTTAAATAATATAGGATTCGAACAGCCCAACGTACTGATTGTTTTAAATGACAACAACATGTCTATTGATGCCGCAACCGGGGCGTTACAGAACTATTTGGTCGACCTGACATCGGGGCACACTTATAATAAATTAAAAGCTCACATTAAAAAGCTCTTGTCGACTAAACATCGGGCAGGCTGGTCTATCGCTACAATCCGAAAATTGGAAAAACTTATGAAGACGGGCTTACTTGCTTCGAGCAATATTTTCGAAGCTTTAAATATCCGCTATTTTGGACCGATTGATGGTCATAATCTTCCAAAATTAATCAAAGTATTCGAACAGCTAAAACAGATCCCCGGACCCAAAATATTACACTGTGTAACACAAAAAGGAAAAGGCTTTGCACCAGCAATGCTAAACAAAGAACTGTGGCATGCAACCGGAAAATTCGATAAGCTGACGGGTGTGCGTTTAGAAAACAAGTCTTCTCCGCTTTATAGGAACACATTTCAGGAGGTATTTGGGGAAACATTGACCCAATTAGCCCGGAGCAATAAACGTATCGTAGCCATTAGTCCAGCCATGCTCTCGGGCAGTAAGCTGACTTCAATGAAACAAGCGATGCCCGATCGTGTTTTTGACGTTGGTATCTGCGAACAGCATGCTGTTACTTTTTCTGCTGGTCTTGCCACCGATGGATTGCTGCCTTTCTGTGTGATCTATTCGACATTTTTACAGCGCGCCTACGATCAGCTGATCCACGACGTTGCGCTACAAAAATTACAGGTAGTTTTCTGTATTGACAGATCTGGCGTAGTCGGTCCAGATGGCCCCACTCACCAGGGTGCATTTGATATTGCTTTTCTCCGTTGCATACCCAATATTGTTGGTGCTTCCCCTATGACACTGACAGATTTTAGAAACTTACTATTTACCGCACAGGCCGCCCCCGTTGATGGGCCATTTGCAATCCGCTACCCAAAAGGTTTTGGCATTCACGATCAGCATACCGATCAATACACCAAACTTGAAATCGGAAAAGGAAGAAAACTCTGTGTCGGTAAAGACATTGCAATACTTTCTCTTGGCCCCGTCGGCCAATATGCTATGGAAGCCTGCTGCGACTTGCTCAACGAAGGAATATCTGTTGCTCATTATGATTTAAGGTTTTTTAAACCCCTCGACGAAGAACTATTACATGAAGTATTCCAAACATATCCTTATGTCATTACGGTGGAGGATGGATGTACAGCAGGTGGCGTGGGAAGCGCTATCTTGGAATTTATGGCCGATCATGGCTATAAGGCCAGCTTAAAAAGACTGGGTCTGCCTGATACTTTTGCAGTCCAGGGCACTCAAGAAGAACTTCACAGGCGCTATGGTTACGACAAGGAGGCTATAATCGCGGCAATAAGACAGTTTTATGAGTAGTCTTTTTGTCAGTATCGAGGTTTAATTTAACTACTTCGTCTTTCAATTGTAAAAAGAATACTATGATTTAATAACTGTCGATGTCCGTGAGAAAAACAGCATAGAAAGGTACGGTGTTTGTTGCCCATATCATATAAAGGAACAATTGTGTTTCTTTCGATTAGCAATTCATACTATGAAACACTTATTTGTCCTCCTTGCTATAGTCATTGGTCTATTTCTGATCAGTAAGGTTTGTTTCTCACAAAAAGGAAAAGATTTAAAATCGTCAACAAAAAATACTATGAATACTATACATCAAAAAGATCATGTCATCTATTTTGCAGGAGGCTGCTTCTGGGGAACGGAACATTTCTTCAAACAGGTTCGAGGAGTCACCGCGACGGAAGTTGGCTACGCCAATGGAAATCTTCAAAATCCCTCTTACACACAAGTTTCGACTGGAAAGACTGGTTTTGCAGAAACAGTAAAGGTAAGCTACGATCCTCAGGCTGTAGACCTCAGACTTCTCGTTGACCTTTTCTTCAAAACTATTGATCCAACCTCAATCAATAAACAGGGCAATGATATAGGCACACAGTACCGCACAGGTATCTATTACAATAATGTGGAAGATGCCGCTATCATCAAAGAACAGATTGCCAAATTGGCTGGTCAATATTCGGGTAAAATAGTTGTCGAAGTGGAACCTTTACAGAACTACTATGACGCAGAGGCCTACCATCAAAAATACCTGGACAAAAACCCAGGCGGCTATTGCCACATAAGTCCGGATCTGTTTGAACTTGCCCGAAAGGCGAATCCAGAAAAGACGACATTGAATTCCGAAAAATCATTTAAAAAAGCAGACAAGGAGACGCTGAAGAAAGAGTTAACACCATTACAATATAATGTCACCCAAAACGGTGCAACTGAGCGTGCTTTCGATAATGAATACAATGATGAATTCAGGGAAGGGATATATGTCGATATCACCACAGGAGAACCCCTATTTGTTTCCACGGATAAATTTGAGTCTGGCTGTGGCTGGCCTAGTTTCTCTAAACCGATTAGCGATAGTCTGATTCAAGAACTCTCGGACAACTCTTATGGAATGCGAAGAACAGAAGTACGCAGTAAAACTGGAGACGCTCATCTCGGTCACGTTTTTAATGATGGACCAGCCGACAAAGGAGGTTTGCGCTACTGCATCAACAGTGCTTCGCTACGTTTTGTTCCTAAAGACAAGATGAAAGCAGAGGGCTATGAAAAGTATCTCCCCTTATTGGTAAAAAAATAGCTAAATAGCGCCTCCTTACGGGGGCGCTTATATTTAAACCCGACCAATCCCTCTCTCCGCTACAATAATCTATTGTTCAACGCGATGACCAGTGCTTCATTCATATTGCTCACTCCCAACTTTTCAAATAACTTCCGTCGATGAAATTTTACCGTATCTATCGAAACGAAAATTTTCTCTGACGTTTCGTGAATTGTCAGACCACGATGATAAAAACGTAAGATCTCTACCTCACGTTCCGTAAGATTGATCTTTTTTTGCAAATTCCACTTACCGGTCAAAAGATCTAACTCCCATAACGAATCGGAATGCAGTTTTTCGATAGTCACATTACCCGAAGATACATTTGTTGATAGCGATACGATACAGATTGCTTTCCATATTTTGCCCTCTTCTGTCAAAAAAACAGGCGTCAATTTATGGTTGACAAGAATAAATTTATTGTAGGCGTTTTGTATCTGAAAATCATAAGATATAACATGAAGCTTTCTTTCCTCCACGGGGATTTTCTCATAAAAGCTAAAACCCGCTTCGTTAATATTGATGAGCATCTGAAAGTCTTCTGGGGGAACATATTTTTGATAAAAACTGTAGCCCATTTCCATTACTTCTGTAGCTGTTAAACCTGCTAAAAATAAGGGGTTATCTGATACAAACTCAAAACTTTTAGCTTGGTAATCTATCAGGTAAATACTTTGATAAGTAATTCGTGAAAATGCTTTGACGAGCTCGATGTAACCATAGGCCTGTGATAGGTCCTTCTCTGAAAGGCGATCTACCGTATTTTTTTGAGAAAATAACGCGTTAAAATCCATATCGAAATTCTAAATTTCGAAGTTAAAAAAAACTACACTCAAGTGTAGCTTTTAATTAGACAAACTGTAATACTTTTGGAAAAAATAGTTGAAAAACTAATCAACATAACTGAAAACCATATAATAGCACAATGTTCATCAACGCCATCCACCTTAGAAATATTGGAATAATCCTTGGGATCTTACTTTGTGGAAACTCTCATGCTCAGAAAAAAATAGAGGTTATTAATTTTGCTACATTTCACATGAGTTACACACCTGATGCACATAAAGTAAATTTCGATGAAAAGGATAAAAAGAATAGAGATGAAACCCTTAAAATAGCCAAATTATTAGCTGCGTTTAAACCAACAATCATATGCGTGGAAATTGTCCCGCAAAAAAATAAAGAACTAAACATAGATTATACTTCTTTTATCGAAGATAAAGCCTATAAAACCAAGTTTGGTGGCGAAGTAGCCTTAATTGCCTATGAAGTTGGCAAACTTGCAGGAGTAAAAAAAATTTATGGAATTGATGAGCAGGAAACCGCTCTTTATAACTACAACATCGGAACAGAACTAGACAACCAGGTAGATAGCCTAACGTCCAAAAACTATATTAAAAATATAATGAAGGAATTTTCCAGCATTGAAGCACTTTCAACACTCGATAAATTAAAGCTATTTAATCAGCAGGAGACTTTACAAAAATTTATTAACCTAAATGCGGATATACTCACGTATAGCAGTACCAAAGGCAATTTTGAGGGAGCAGATGAAGCTAGTAAATTCTATCGAAGAAATTTAAGAATATTCTCTAACCTCAATCAAATTGCGGTAACAGAACAGGATCGCATTTTAATTATCTCGGGCGCTGCTCACGCTGCTTTTCTGCATGAGTTTATAAAAAGGAGTCCTAAATATCAACTTAAAGAAACTGCAGAATACCTGAATTAATACAACCGGGAATGACGATCTCCTTTTGAAGTCCTTCACATAAACAGGAAGACTAACCTTTAACTAAAGAAACACGTAAATATGATAAATTGCAAAAACTGTGGTACGGAAATGACATCAAAATTCTGTCCCAATTGTGGTCAGCCTGCGGTTCTTAAAAGAATAGATGCCCATTATGTTGCCCATGAAATAGAGCATGTACTTCACTTTGAGCGCGGCATCCTCTATACTATTCGAGAACTGGTGACTGCTCCCGGACTGAATGTACGAAACTATATTTCTGAAAACCGAAGCCGCCTAGTGAAGCCGATCATTTTCGTTATTGTGACATCATTGCTGTATTCTATCATTTCGCATTTCTTCCATACAGAAGAAAGATATATGCAGTCAATCGACACACACTCCATTGAAAAAAAACTTATTATAACAACCAAAATCTTCCAGTGGCTACAAAATCATTATGGCTATGCGAATATCATTATGGGTTTCTTTATCGCACTCTGGACCAAAGTATTCTTCAAAAAATACGATTATAACCTTTTCGAAATCCTCATACTTTTGTGTTTTGTTATGGGGATGACCATGTTAATTTATGCGCTGTTTGCCATCATGGAGGGAATTACACATATTAGTCTAATAATGCATGCAACAGTATTAACCTTAGTCTATTATTCTTGGGCAATAGGACAGTTTTTTGATAAATCTAAACTGATCAATTATTTTAAAGCATTCATGGTCTTGATATTGGGATTTATAACATACTCCATAGTCATACTCTGCATCGGTATCACATTGGACATATTGGCAAAGTAACAGTCCTACTATATGGTTCTATCAAAAAAGAAATAATCATCAATTGATGCGATAAATAGGATAAAGAAGATGAGATCCTTCATAATAAGGAGAATGTCTGTATATCCAATCCAACTGTGCATTTCCATTTTCGGCAAATTTAGGATTGATCAGTTTTTCTTTTTCAAATGCAGCTCTTAATTCTTTATCCTCTTTTAGGAGCTTAGCTGCCGTGTCTTCAAAAACATAGGCTGAATAATACTCTTTCTGCCCTAAGATTGCATCAAAGAAATTCCAGTTGAAATAGGAGTCAACAGCCTCAGGCTCTAAGGTTTCCAGCAGAAATTTGACGCCTTCTTGATTCAATGGAACCAAAAAATCGCCAGCGCTAAATTTGACCTTACGAACTTCCCTGAGAAGATCGGTATCAAAATGCACATAATGCCCCTCATAAGGGCCTGAAGTCGTCTTGAAATCCTTAATCCTGTATTGCTCCACCGTAATAACAGTATCCTTATTGATAGGTAACAATTTGATTTGGTTGAGCTTTAACAAATCAATAATTTTCCATTCGGACTGCGGTATTACGTAGTATTTTGGAATAGTAATTTCTTTTGTTGGCATATACGTATTGTACAGTTTAACTTGCTTTGAAAATTTTGCGTCCCTATCATACCACAATCTATCTTTGGAAGAAACATCACTCGGTTTATATTTTGCTTCGAAGCCTTTAAAATCCATCGTTTCATATTTTGAAGAATCAAGCTTCCATCCAATGGCGTATTTATTCCCTATTTTATATTGATTCAGGTTGTCATTTCTCTTCTGCCTGATGGCCTTGTAATTCTGCTCCATAAAATTAAGATTACATACCATATAATCATAAGTCGCTTTAACCCGTTCTTTATAAGGCTTCAACATGTGCGTTTCTACTACCGTTCCAATGACATTAAATAAACTAGTATAACCCGTTGCGTATCTAGGTGAGTCCATAAAAGCTGGAAAGCCACCATCTGGAACGTCGTTATGGATGTTAACATAGGGAACAGAAATAAATCCTTTTCCCTGAAGATCCTTTAGCAAGGTTTTCTGCATTTGGCCGTTAAAGTAGTTTCCCAAAAGGTTTCCCAAACGTTCTTTATTTGTTGAAATATACGTGAATGTGTATTGATAATCTGCGCCGTTGCTGACATGGTTATCAATAAAAACATCAGGTTTGATCCAGTGAAAAATCTGCTGAAAACTGCGCGAATTTTTAGTATCCGTTTTTATAAAATCTCTATTTAAGTCGTAATTTCTAGCATTTCCTCGAAAGCCATACTCCTCTGGACCATTTTGATTGGCTCTGGAAAAGCTACCTCTATTCAACATTCCACTGACATTATAACTTGCAAGCGCAACGACAATTACATTTTTGGGTGGTTTAATTTTTCCTGTTGCCAAATCTCTCATGAGCATCATAGTCGCGTCGATCCCATCTGGCTCTCCGGGATGAATACCATTATTGACAAATAAAATGCACTTCTCTTTCCTCGAATCCTCCAAAGTATTTCCTGAAGGATTAAATATGACTACATCAATTGGTTTATTGTTATCATCTTGTCCCTTTGATTCATAACTGATCGATGCGTATTCCTGTGCTAATCCTTGATAATATCTACGCATTTCATCAAAAGTTGTCGTCTGATTACCATTGCCTTGTTCATATGGTGTAAGCGTCTGGGAATAACTTCTACCGGAAAGCAATACAAAAAAAAGTATCAAGATTTTTTTCATAAGATCAATTTAGAAACCGAATTTACAATAAACTTCTTAAACAATAGCAACAACCTCTCCTTATTCTGGTCCATTGTTTTATACTACATTTATTAGCATATGTATTTTTGTATTTCTTGTTTTCCTGACAGAATAAAAAATCCCCACCAAAGGTGAGGATTTCTGTATGATCGTTGGGATCTAATAAGTGATCACCGGATAACTATAAAATTATCATTTACTCACTTCATTCAACAATTCAATGTCTTCTGTATCCAATTTGAGAGCCGGAGCAGCAAACAATGTTTCCAATTGATTTTCACTTGTAGCACTTACAATAGGTGCCGTGATAAGAGGTTTGGCCAACAACCAAGCGAGCGCTACCGTCGCCTGTTTTGCCCCATGTTTCTCGGAGATGGAATCCAGTGCTTTCAAAACAGCTTTTCCTTTCTCGTCAAAATACTTCTTGATTCCTCCCCCTCTAGCAGTTTTATCGAAATCTGCTTCAGTGCGATATTTACCTGTCAGAAATCCGGCGGCAAGCGACCAATAAGGAAATACACTCAAGCCATACCTTTCAACCAACGAAGCATAATCCGTTTCAAAACCTGCCCGTTCAACAAGATTATAATGTGGCTGCAATGCGACATATTTGGGTAGACCGTTTTTCTCCGCAACCTCAAAGCTTTCGATTAATCGTGCTGGAGACAAATTAGAGGCTGCAATATACCTAACCTTGCCCGCTTTAATCAATTCATCATAAGCAGATAGCGTCTCCTCCACTGGCGTTATTTTATCATCAAAATGCGTATAGTATAAATCAATATGATCTATTCCCAACCTTTTTAAAGATTCATCTGCAGATTTCAGAATATGTTTTTTTGAAATATCATAGCCATGCTCCTTCGTTTCTGAGCCGACTTTTGTTGCAATCACCATATTCTGACGATTACCTCGGCTCTTCAGCCATCTACCAATAATTTCTTCAGACTGTCCCCCTGTGCCATTTACCCACCATGAATAGGTATCGGCTGTATCAATAAAATTAAATCCTGCCCCTACAAATTTATCTAAAATCTCAAATGACTGCTGTTGGTCCAAAGTCCATCCAAAAACATTTCCACCAAAATTAATAGGTGCTATCTGCAAATCTGTGTGTTGTATTTCTACCTTTTTCATTGAAATTATTTATTTATTGTTCCATCGAATAAAAATAGTTATCACACAATATGTGTAAAAACTACACTAAAGTTACGCTATTCACAGCGAGACAGCTCCAAAGACCATCACATAAAACTGTCATAAAAATCTGGAGCAACCTCGTCATTCACCCCTTAGGCAAAGCTTTAGAAAGGAGAAGATACAGATGTGATAAAAATATGCTAAATTGCAGGATAATTTCCCTAGGCGATTTATCATCTGAATTCATCACTTCATTACAGAAACTTGTATGCTGAATTTATGGCTAAACAGAAATAAGCCCAGTCAAACTTTATAGATTAAACCGTTAAAACATCAACATAGTAATGTCCAAATTAACGTATAGACCAGCGCTGGAAAGTGATTTGAATTTTCTTTTGGAGCTAAGAGCAAAAACTATGAATCCCCATTTAATAGCATCCTCCCTTTCCACAGCCGTCGACTCACATATGCTGAGAATAAAATACAAATTCGAACACGCCTCCATCATTGAATGTAATAGAACATCAATTGGGCTCTTAAAAATAGAGAGAAAACAGGATAATATTGAGTTGATCCAAATTCAGATCGATCCACTATATCAAAGTAAAGGAATCGGAAAAAAGATCATTGAACAGATCATAGATGAAGTAAATTCCGAGGAGAAATCGATTACATTACAGGTTTTAAAAGTCAATAAAGTGCAAAAACTGTACGTAAGGCTTGGATTTAAAATTATAGAAGAAAATGAACACGCATACTTGATGAAATATTCAAATGATGTTTAGATAAAAACAGGTTGCTCAAAGGAGTCAACCTGTTTTCTACTACTTTTCAATGGATGCCATATCAATTACAAACCGATATTTTACATCACTGTCCAATACGCGTTGATAAGCCTCATTGACATAATCAATGTCAATCATTTCTGTCTCGGGCAGAATATTATGTTCAGCACAGAAATCGAGCATGTCCTGTGTTTCTTGTATTCCTCCAATACTGGAAGCTGTAAGAATCTTATTTCCTCCCATAATGGAGCGTCCATTAATCTCCATAGGAGCGGCAGGAATTCCCACACAAATGTAAACACCTTTTGTTTTCAGCAATGCTAAATAGAGGTTGTAGTCATGTGGTGCGGATACGGTATCGATGATGAAATCAAAATACGAAGAGAACTCTTTTATTTCATCCGCTTCATGTGTATTCAAGAACTTATGTGCGCCAAGCAAAGCTGCGTCGTCTTTTTTTCGCGGCGAGTGGCTTATCATGGTAACTTCTGCGCCCATGGCTACTGCAATTTTAACCGCCATATGCCCTAGTCCGCCTAACCCCAGTACCCCGACCCTATGACCTTTGCTTACATTCCATCTTTTTAATGGCGAATAAGTCGTAATACCAGCACAAAGCAGTGGTGCAACTTTTTTAATATCCAAAGACTCGGGCACATGAAGCACAAAATCTGCATCCGCTACAATATTATTGCTGTATCCACCAAATGTATAGCTGTGATCATGCATCACATCCTTGCTATTATAAGTCCAAACGGTCTTCTTTTCTGAACAGAACTGCTGTTGATCCGACTTGCAATTGTCGCACGCTCCACAAGAGGCAACCATACAGCCTACACCAGCTAGATCACCTTTTTTAAACTTAGTCACTTCAGGACCAACTGCGCTAACGCGACCTACAATTTCATGACCAGGCACAATCGGGTATTGTGTACCTCCCCACTCATCATGCACTTGATGAATATCGGAGTGACAGATCCCACTATACAAGATATCTATTAAAACATCGTTTGCACCAAGCTCCCTTCTTTCAAATTCCCAGTACTCAAGTGGAGAACTACTGTCTTTTGCCGCATAACCTTTCGATTTAATCATACTATCTTCTTTTTAGATCAAAAATTCGGATACGAAAATGCATTCGATCCATGATTTAATTTGTGCTAAGTTAATGGCTATTGCCGACGAATAAAGAAGCTGCATATAATATTGACATTGCGCAAACAAAAAACAAGTTTCAACATGCAACGATTGATACTCCTTCCAGAAAGAATCTACGGGATATCTTAGGGTTTCTTTGACCAATAGCGTGGCGCGCTTTAGTACCGTCAAAATATTACAAATAGAGATTCTGTTAAATTAGATTTGATTCAAATTGCACTTAACGACCCCGAATATTAACGAAAGTAAAGTTTTAAAATTATCTTTAAAGTCCCTAAGGGAGGGTTATACAGATTATATATGGAGAAAATAAAAACTTTTCAACAGCACGAGCTTAATAGAATTAGAAAACATTGGAACGATAGTGGCCTTGCATTTGAAAAGTTGGGAAGATCTGCTAATATATTGGATTATTCCGACCGGGAGATTAATGAAATGCTGTTGGGAATATATAAAGACAGTAAACATCTATTGGTTGATGAAGGTTATTTTATTGATGTTGCCCAAGCCCAAAAAGCCAGTTGTATTTTAGTAGATGTATCTTATTCAAGACGTATTAAACCTGATCCAAACAGCATCCTCCAACTTCAGGACATTCGTAATTTTTACGTTCAAGATTATTTTATAGAAACCAAAGAAGCTTTTTCCAATAAGAACAAACATAAGATAACCGGCTATTTAAAAAAAGTTGGCGGTATCAGCTTAGGCAAAGGACGATACAATTACTTGTATTCTATCCCGAATGATTTTAAGACTTTTTTTGGTGATGCGCCAGCTGATCTGTTCTACCCGATACAACGGTATATAAACGGACTTTTTTTTGACGACGATTATCGAATTTCAGATTTTGAGGTCATCAGCAAGTTCTCGATCGGCAAGACATAAAATCAGATTGGAAGATCGTCGACCACCTGATTAATTGATGATCTCTCCTCCTCCTTGATCTAATTTTTCTTTAAATTTTTCAAGTTCCTGAACACTTGGTTCCTTCCATTCCGTCACCTCACCTATAATTCTCAATGGAAATTCTGATCGATAGGAACGGGTTGGATTGCCTGGAAATTTCTGGTCAGTCAGATTCGGATCGTTCTCGTAATCACCTGTAGGTTCTACCATAAATACCCGCTCCCTGCCATCACCTTTTGCTAGTGCGGCCGCTAGTCCGGCTCCATTCATCATCGCTGTAAAATAAATGTGGTTCATTTTAAATTCAGCCTTATAATTGGAATTGAATCCAGGTGTCAATAAATCTCCAATTTGCGCGTCTGCTTTTGTGCCATGGTAGAAAGGGCCCTTATCAACCAGATTACTCTTATAGGAAGACGCCAGTCTAGCATATTCAGCCGCCATTGCTGCTTCCCCTAAGGCTGTATAGGTTTCGGAAATTTTCGAATAGAGTCCAGGCAGCGCGCTGCTTCCCCGATCATCTTTGATTATCAGCGCGTGATCTAAGGCGATTTGCAGCCAACGTAAGCGATCAGGTACCGTTTTTTGTTGTCTTGCAACAAAATAGGCCGAAATTAATTTCTCGTGGTCATCAGCAGCTTCCGTCCAAGCCTGCATAAAAAAATCTAATGCTTCATCAGCTTTGCCTTCTTCTTCCATACGCATACCTTGTATGCAAAGCTTTACAACATGATTAAATGGTGAAAATTCCATACTTTAAATATTTAGAAAAGATTATGCCGGATCCTCAATGATCATACATATTCGAGCCCGATAATAGCTATATCCTAGCTGTCAATCTTATCATAAAGATAACAAAAGAGCCAGTCATTTATAATAACTGGCTCCCATACATAATTGTTCTTTCTTTTTCAATATTTCTGTTGCGATATGCAATAAGGAGATACTTGCTTAATCGCGTTATAAGGATCCCATTAAAATACAATATTTCCTTTGTGCAGTAATGACGTCACCGGCGAAATACGCGAAACTGCTTCTGCCGAACAACTTGCATCGACAAACACCATGCTTGCTTCATCCCCCACTTTTGGCCATCGCTGATTACCCTGATTATCCAGAGGTAACTTATAACGTGTGGCAAAAGCAAGCGCTCTTGATAAACCAAATTCTGTCCCATAACCATATAGCTCTGCGATAAGATTTGCTTTTTGAAGCATATTTCCAGATCCAAAAGTATTCCAATGGTCTTGAATATTGTCGTTACCGACCAATACTTCCACACCGTATTTTCGCAGTGTTGGTATTGGTATAATTATGTTGCCAAAAGGCACTGAGGAAACAATCCCAACCCCTGCCTCTGCAAGGCGTGCGGCTATTTTCTCTGCCTCTACCTTTGTGAGACGACTAAGTGCAAAAGCATGGCTTACAAAAGCTTTTCCTTTCAATGCTGGATTTTCTAAGGTTCGATCGATCAAAAACTCAATTGTCTTTATGCCACTTTCTCCCATCTCATGGAGGTGTATATCGATCCCTTTGTTATTATCGAGCGCCAACTTGGTAATCTGTTCCATGGTTCTTTCTATGCTTCCATCCAGGGAGTATGGATCTACTCCACCGATAAAACTTACTGCATCCAATTTTGCAACATCTTTTAAAATAGGCAAAGTATCCGTATAATAAAGACCATGTTGTGGAAACGCAACCAGCTCTGCCTCCACCGTATCTTTTTTTGAAGCAAGTGCCTCCTCTAGATTCGTTAGGGATTTCAGTCCTGATGTTGGATCAACATTAAAATGTGATCGAATAAAATCCGTTCCATAGGCTTGCAAAAAATTTAGCATTTTACCCGTTCTTTCTACAGAGGTGTTTAGCCATGTAGGAATCATTTTTTGCTCATAGGCGATCATATCTTTTACGGTATGTCGTGTTGGCGATACGGCTTCCCATGGTAAACCAAATAACATTTTGTCCAAATGCGCATGCATATCTTTAAAGGCTGGCAGCATCAAATGTCCTTTTGCATCAATAGCATTTTCATTTGGATCATTGGATTTAAGCAATTTTATCTTACCATCTTCAACTTCGACGGTATGTAAAGCGGTGTTTGTCCTTACAACTTCATTACCTTCATACTCAAAACCTGTCTCCAGTAATACATTTTTTAAACGATATGTTTTAGCTTTCATATTTATTTTGATAATTGTCATTTCTAATCATCAATAAATGATAAGACAATAGAAATGGCATCTGTTTGTAGAACAAAGGTCGCAATGTTTCCCTGGGATGCTTTGCAGAATACATCCCGATACTTGAACAATTTATCACAGTATTCACTTTGTACAACAATAGCCAACCAAACGACTGGAAAACGAAGCGTAAACGATTATCTAGAAATGACGTGAATAATGAATCTCCTAAATGTGTCGCTGGAATAAATTCTCCAACGGATGAGATGAAAACTACATTGCAGCAATAGGGTTTTCTACTAATTTTGTGAAAGGCTTCGGAATTTCTTCAACTGTTTATTGATGAAATTGCATTAATCAAAAAAAGATGAAAACAACATTAATATTCCTCGTCATGATGACTTTAACCAACTCGTGTCACTCAGCATTCACAGAAAGTTCAGATACTCAAGTTTCACCGCAGGAAGAGATTATTAAACTAGTCAGTAAGAATGACATAAAGGGAGTTAAAAATGCATTGGAAAACAACACCGACGTAAATAGCAAAGATGCGAACAAGCGTTCTCTCCTGCTTATTGCAACAAACAATGGACATATTGAAATGGCAAAATTATTGGTAAAATATGGTGCCGATGTCAATCTTCAAGCGGATAATATGGATAGCCCATTTTTATATGCGGGTGCAAGCGGACAGACAGAACTTGTCAAACTATTCTTGGATCACGGGGCTCGTTTTGATCTATTTAATAGATATAACGGCACAGCTTTGATCCCTGCATGCGAGCGTGGTCACGTAGAAACGGTAAAATTATTGGCCAATACAAAAAATTTCCCCTTGGATCATGTCAATCGTTTAGGCTGGACTGCCCTGATGGAAGCAATCGTACTCGGTGACGGAAGTAAGAAATATCAGGAAATCGTTCGGATTCTCAAAGATGCTGGAGCAAAATTGGACATTCCGGACTTCAATGGCAGAAGTCCGTTACAGCACGCACAACAACGAGGTTATACTGAAATTATTGCTATATTAACTACCTAAGTTGAAACTTCCGCCGTGGATCAACTTATCTTTCAGCGGTTAAAGGAAATGGACCTTATCGATTGAAGTTAAAGTGAATATTCTTTCACGTGCTAGAAAGTCAGGTAATACTTTTTCTCAATGTAATAACAGTAATTTCAGGCCAAACACCTACCCTGCCTTTTAGACCGTGAAAACCAAAACCACGATTGACATATAGATATTTTCCTTCTTTTTGATAAAGTCCGGCCCACTGTTTATAAAAATATTGGATCGGACTCCATTTAAAGCCAAACAATTCTATTCCAAACTGCATACCGTGTGTATGCCCAGCCAAAGTTAAATGAACATGCTGATCATGCCCCAGTGTAACATGATCCCAATGTGAAGGATCATGAGACATCAAAATTTTGAACGTATCTTTGGCTAATCCAAGGGTTGCTTTTGCAAGATCGCCATATTGGTGAAACCCGCCTTTTCCCCAATTTTCAACACCAATTAATGAAATACGGGCTCCTTGCTTCTCAATCGCTATAGATTCATTTAACAGCAATTTAAATCCCATTTCATGATGAATTTCTTTCAGCCTATTCAAATTTGAAGTTTTAGATTCGGCACTTTCCCACTGCACATAATCTCCGTAATCGTGATTTCCAAGTACCGAAAATTTACCTGAAGGAGCTTTCAACCGGTTAAAGTCCGAAATCCAGGGTTCCATTTCAGAAGCTTTATTATTGACCAAATCCCCTGTAAACAATACCAGGTCACTGTGCTGTGCGTTTGCTAATTCGATGCCTTTGCGAACTCCTTTGATATCAGATAAACTCCCTGAATGGATATCCGAAAGCTGTGTAATTTTAAACCCATCAAATGCCTCAGGAAGATCTGGAAAACTTAATACCTCTTCCCGAACCCTATAAAAATGACGGCCTCTGGTTAAGCCGAAAAAAATAAGCAATAACATCGCCCCGCCCAAAAGCAGTACAATCTCACTTAAAAAAATACTACGCGGTGGAAAGGAGCGAAAAATACGGGTAAGATCTTCTATAAATAAAAAGGGAATAGCAAGCAGTTTCGGTATAAAAACAATCAAAAATGCTGTAATCAAACTAGTCGCCTTATGCTGAACATCATATCCCGCCCTTCGCAGAAACATTAGGGTAAAAACCCCAAACAACAACAGTATATCTAACCACCAATACATGTTGTGCCAGATTGAACCTTGAATAACAGTGCTGAAAGCCTGAAAAAAATAGATGTCACCTAATACAAATAGAGATAATATCAGTAAAAGTCGCTTTGCCATATCGTATAACGTATTGATTTAAAATTGCTAATGATATGCCAAAAGATCTATTTTTTAACTCTATAAACTGCTCTGCTCTAAATAGTGATTTCCGCGTGACAATTGAAACTAGTTTAATTCTCTAGTGATAGTAAAGCTTGGATACTATCAGACAATACATGTCAAGATGTCTTATTATAATGTCTAAAAGCATTCGCCTGCTAAATACTATTCAGATATCTTGAAGAGAATAGAAATCCTTAGTCAATTTTAATAATTACCATAATTGAACAACTAATTACCGTTATACAGTAATTATTTATATCTTTACGGTATTAAATTATATCTTGTATTATGAACCGAACAAAAATTATCGGCAGTATCCTGTTTTATATAACTTCGCTTTTAGGGAGTTTATATTTAATAATGACACTTTATTCACTGCTTTGTCTAGTCACAGGTTGGAATACTGCGTTATATGGAGGCGGAATGTTTCTTCATATCAACTATCCACTTACCCAGACGCCTTTAATGAGCGTGGATAACAATTTATCTTACCAGGTTTTCTCATTTCTACTTCCGCTAGCATTCTACACAATCTTTTTTTTGTTATCTGCACAGATATTCAAATTATTTACCCGTAGGAAGCTCTTTACAGAACCTCATCTACTGATACTCAAACGTTATTATTGGTTAAATCTGCTAGTCCCAATTGTCTGCACTGCTATCGCTGCTGTCTTTGTCACAATTGATGGAGGAATTGCCATTCTAATTGCTTTACATTTTATTCTGGGAATTTTTATTTTTTTCTTATCGGAAATCTTCAAACAAGGTCTCCACTTACAAGATGAACAAGATCTATACATTTAACCTATGGCAATTGTTGTAAATATAGATGTGATGCTGGCGAAACGAAAAATGCAAAGTAAGGAACTTGCGGAGCTAATAGGTATCACCCAAGGCAATCTTTCCGTTTTGAAAACAGGCAAAGCAAAGGGCATACGTTTCGAAACACTGCAGGCAATATGCACAGTGCTGGAATGCCAACCCGGTGACATACTGGAATTCGTTCCTGACTAGCGTTTAAAAATCCGAATATTACATTTGATAATGATCACATCATGATGTGACTGGAATGATATTGCCTAAGAAAAATTGAACCTGAGCGATCTAAAAGTATAAATACAAGTCAATTATGAATTATTTACACATCGAGAACCTTTCAAAAACCTATTCAAATGGTGTGAAAGCAATAACAGACTTTTCATTGAATATCGGGAATGGCATGTTTGGACTTTTAGGCCCAAACGGGGCTGGGAAATCAACATTAATGAAAATAATTGCCGGTCTGCAAAATGCAGATACCGGTTCAATTATATTTAATGATACCAATATCTTGAATGACCCCACATTTATCAAAAAACAACTAGGGTATTTACCACAGGATTTTGGTGTATATCCTCACTTATCTACCTATCAACTTATGCATCATCTTGCCGTGCTTAAAGGTATCGAAAAAGAAGGGCGCAAGGATCACATATTGGATTTGCTGTCAAGAGTAAATCTTTACGAATTCCGCAACAAAGAAGTACAGCACTTTTCGGGGGGTATGCGACAGCGTTTTGGCATTGCACAGGCATTATTAGGTACTCCTCAAATAGTCATTGTGGATGAACCTACGGCAGGTCTTGATCCCCAAGAACGTAACCGGTTCAATAATTTACTCAGTGAAATTGGGGAACAGATCATTGTTGTCCTTTCAACACATATTGTTGAAGATGTAAGAAGTCTATGTTCTCAAATGGCTATCGTAAATAGTGGCAAATTAATCGCACATGGGGCGCCGAATGACTTTCTGCAATCCCTGGAAGGCCTTATTTGGACTAAAACAATAAACAAAGATGAGCTAAGCTATTTTAACAAAAACTTTATCACTTTATCAGCACAACTAAATGGTGGACGCCTATCTATCCATATTTACGCAAAAGAAAGTCCAGGAAATGGTTTTGAGAAAGTTCAACCTGATCTTGAAGATGTCTATTTCACACAGTTATGGGAGTGTAACTCAAACTGTGTCATTGGAATAAAATCTTAAAAACCTCTTTCTAATTTGAGTCTATCCCCAAATCTAATATAAAGTTGGGATATGGTCAAGCCCCAGTTATGCATTGGCATCGTC